>Ga0207639_10000003_pt1 | contig 806887 bp, 693 predicted proteins | sample KBSCornC32_FD_184299 | JGI IMG/M metagenome (GOLD analysis project Ga0207639, IMG submission 184299) | Corn rhizosphere microbial communities from Kellogg Biological Station, Michigan, USA - KBS Corn C3-2 (SPAdes) (version 2) | ecosystem: Host-associated > Plants > Roots > Rhizosphere > Soil ...
GCGATGTACGAGGGTGAGCCGGTCATATTGCCAGCGGCGTCGAAGCGCTGGCCGTACATCCAGTCGCCCTGCAGCCAGACGCCGAAGCTTTGATTGCCGATCGAAGCTGCGCCTCCGTCGCGGAGGATCGTCGTGTCGAGCGCGACGGGATGCGCCAGCGGTTGCCCGTTCACCATAAGCCCGGCGCGCGTGGTGTCGTCGTTGAAGACGAGGAATGGCGTCTTCCCGGTCAGTGTGAGAAACGGCAGTTGCTGCACCGCTGCCGGAGGGCCGGCGGTGACGTTCACGGGCGGGCCGAGCGGCGCGGCGAAAGCGGCAAGCGGAGCGAGTGCGAGGGCGATGACGGTCAGGAATCGGGTCCGCATAGACTCGGAGTCGTCCTCAGGCATGAACCGCGCCATCGCGCGACGCCGCAAAGAGGTCCACCACGATCTCCGGACGCCGGTGACCAAGCTGTGCACCGGTGACGCGTCCTTCGTAGTGCATTCCGAGGCGTTCCACGACGCGCTTCGACGCCTCGTTGCCGGGATCGATGATCGCCACGACGCGCGGCCGCATGCTCAGCACATGTTCCATGGCCGCCCGTCCGCCCTCCGTCGCGTAGCCAAGTCCCCAGCGATCGCGCGCCAGCCACCAGCCGATCTCGTAGTCGCCGGTGGTGCCGAGGGGCTGGATGCCGAGGACGCCGACGACACGTTGCGTCGCTTTTTCGACGAGCGCGCCCATGCAGACGCCGAATTCCACAAGCTGCCGTGTCTGGCGGGACAGGAACTCGTCGATCTCGGGTTCCGAGTACGGCAAGCCGCCGTGCACGTACTCCATCACCTCAGGATCCTGGGTGAACCCGACAAACGCCTCGCGATCGGCGGACTCCCAGGGACGAATGAGCAATCGTTCAGTTTCGAGCCGGAACACAACGCGATCATAATCCGCGCGATGCGGATCGCTGTCGTCGGTGCGGGGGGCGTTGGCGGCTACTTTGGAGCGAAGCTCGCGCAGGCCGGCGAGGACGTCACCTTCATCGCCCGTGGCGCGACGCTCGACGCCCTTCGCGGCACCGGAATTCGCGTCGACAGCATCCGCGGCGACTTCGCACTCGATCGCGTGAATGCCACCGACGATCCTGCATCGGTCGGTGCTGTCGATGCGGTCCTCGTCGCCGTGAAAGCCTGGCAGGTCGCCGCGATCGCTCCGGCGCTGAAGCCGCTCCTCGGCCGGGAAACGGCCGTCGTGCCGCTCGAAAACGGGATCGAGGCGCCGGACGACCTGATTCGCGGTCTCGGCGCCGACAACGTCCTCGGCGGCCTCTGCGCCATCGTGTCGTTCGTCGTCGCACCGGGACACATCCGCCACGCGGCCTCGGAACCGATCGTGGCTTTCGGAGAGCTCGACAACCGCCGCAGCGCGCGTGCCGAGGGGCTGCTCCTCGCGATGCGCAACGCCGGCATCAACGCCGACATCCCGCCCGACATCCAGCGCTCGCTGTGGACTAAATTCGTATTCATCACCCCGATGAGCGCGATCGGTGCGGTGGCGCGCGTCCCGATCGGTGTCTGGCGCAACGTCCCCGAAACCCGCGAGCTCGCCATGAACGCCGTACGCGAAGTGATGGCACTCGCCGCGGCGAAGGGCATCACGCTCGCCCCCGACGCGCTCGAGCTGACGATGAAGCGCTACGACGGTCTCGCTCCCGAATCGACCGCGTCGATGCAGCGCGACGTGATGGACGGCCGCCCTTCGGAGCTCGAGGCGCAGGTCGGCGCCGTAGTCCGCATGGGCGCCGCATTGAATGTTCCCACCCCGATCAACGACGTCTTCTACGCGGCACTCGTGCCGCAGGAACGAAAAGCGCGAGGTGAGATTTGAACGACGAAACGCTGACGAAGGCCCTCGAGTCGCTCCGGATCCGCATCACGAAGGTGTTGCCCGTGGAAGTGCGCGACTGCCTCAACCTGCTCGACGAAGAGCAGATCTGGTGGCGGCCGAACGAGCAGTCGAACTCGATCGGCAACATCGTCCTCCACGTCAGCGGCTCGCTGAACTACTACCTGAACCGCAACCTCGGCGACATCGCCTACAACCGCGACCGCGACGCTGAATTCGCCGAGCGCCGCACGATCCCGAAAGCCGAGCTGCTCGCGATCTTCGACGACATGGTCGCCAAGGCGGAGCGCACGTTCGACGGGCTCACGCTCGAACGCCTCGGCGACGCCTCCCCTGAGCCGAGGATGCACAAGTCGGTCATGGAAGACGTCATCAACATCGCCGTCCATCTCTCGAATCACGTCGGCCAGATCCTCTGGATCACGAAGATGCTCCGCGGCGACGAGGTGAAGGAAGTCTGGATGGAGGCTCACAAAGCGTACGTGTGGCGACGCTGATACCATCGCAGACAGTGGCGAAGCCTGAACGGGTTCCTGACCATCCGAGCCTGACCGAGGCGCGGCGCGTGCTCGAAGTCGAGGCGGCGGCAATCGTCGGCCTCATCGACCACCTCGACGGCACGTTCGTCGAGGTCGTGGAGCTGATCAACGGTACGGCTGGCCGCGTCGTCACCATGGGCGTCGGCAAGTCGGGGATCATCTGCAAGAAGGTCAGCGCGACGCTGGCGTCCACCGGAACCCCGTCGTTCTTCCTCCATCCCACCGAGGCGATTCACGGCGACCTCGGCATGCTGGTACGCGGCGACGTCGTCCTCGCGATCTCCAATTCCGGCGAGACCGAGGAGCTGGTGCGGCTCATTCCGCACATCAAACGCGTCGGCGCCGAGGTCGTGGCGATCAGCGGCAACCCGGCGTCGACCATCGCGAAGAACGCCGACTACCACCTGTCGGCTGCCATCTCGCAGGAAGCTTGTCCCCTCGGCCTCGCGCCGACTGCCTCGACGACGGCCACGCTGGCGCTCGGCGACGCGCTCGCGATGGCGCTCCTCGTGCGAAAGGGCTTCAAGGAGGAGGACTTCGCGTTCCTCCATCCGGGCGGGAAGCTCGGCAAGCGTTTCCTGCGCGTCGCCGACCTCATGCACCGCGGTGAGGATGTGCCGGTCGTCGACGAGAAGACGCTGATGCACGACGCGATCTACGAGATGTCGAATAAAGGATTCGGGATCACGGCGGTGCGCGACGACGCGGGCCACCTCGTTGGCGCGATCTCTGATGGCGACCTGCGGCGGCTCCTCCAGCACGACGAGCAGATCGTGCGGAAGACGGCCGGCGAGTCGATGAAAAAGAATCCCCTCACGATCGACGCGAACGAGTTGGCGTCGGCGGCGCTGCAGATCATGGAGACGAAGAAGATCACTTCTCTCTTCATCGTCGATGGCGAGCGCCGCGTCGAAGGTATCATTCACCTCCACGATCTCTGGGGGATCGAGCTCTTCTAATGGAACCAGTCGTTCTTCGATATCGCGACGGCCGCACCGAGCGCGCCTCGCTCGAACCGATCGACGCCTCGCACGAATTGGTGCGCGTCCGGCGCGACGACGGCAGCGAAGCCGAGGTGCCGTTCTCGGTTCTGAAGGCAGTCTTCTTCCCGCTCCAGGATGCCGCGCACCCGAAGCCGGTCACCGCAAACGGCAGCACAATTGCTGTGGAGTTCAGCGATGGCGAGATCATCCGCGGCGTCGCGAACTACAACCCGGAGCGGAACGGCTTTTTCCTCTATCCGCACGACCGGAGCAAAAACGACCGGATCTTCGTCGTGAACTCCGCGATCGTTTCGATCGAGGTGGAGAAACTCTGAAGACACTCGTTGCCCTCACACTCTTGCTCACCACCGGCGTCTTTGCCGCCGAGATCGACCGCTCCGCAGCCGCCATCGCCGGCAAGGAAGCGTCGTTCACCCAGCGCTTCACGCCGAAAGGGTTCAAGTCATCGCAGGTCGAAAGCGGCTCGGTGATTTTCGGGACGCTTCCGATGATGCGGTGGACCTACTCCGCGCCCGAATCGAAGCTGTTCGTCTTCGACGGCAGCAAGTCGTGGTTCTACGTTCCGGCGGACAAGCAGGTGACCGTCGGTGTCCTCGACGACGCCCGCAAGCGCGAGCTGCCGTTCCTCCTGATCGGTGACCCGGCCGCGCGCGACCGCTACTTCGTCGTGAAGGAGACGCAGCGTGGCCGCTCCGTCGTCACGACTCTGCAGCCGCGCGACCGCGGCGCGATGATCCGCGACGTCACCGTCACCTCGGACGCGTCGACCCACACCATCAGCCGCATCGACTATGGAGACCGCGAGGGGAATCGCACCTCGTTCGAGCTCTCCGGCTATCATGCCGTCGGCGCCGGCGCGGACACGTTCCACTTCACGCCGCCGGCGGGCACCCAGATCGTCAATGCTCAGTAGGGCGCAGTAGGAGCCGGAACCGATGCCGCAGGATTTCTCATTCGACGTCGTGTCGAAGACCGAGATGCAGGAGGTCGCCAACGCCGTCCAGCAGGCGCAGAAGGAGCTGGCGCAGCGCTTCGACTTCAAAGGGAGCAAGAGCTCGATCGAGCTGGCGAACGATGAGTTGACGCTCGTCAGCGACGACGAGGGGAAGCTCAAACAGGTCAAGGACGTCCTCGAGACGAAGCTCGTGAAGCGCCACGTCGCCCTCAAAGCGCTCGATTACGGGAAGATCGAGGCGGCTTCGATGGGCACCGTGCGGCAGAAAGCGAAGATCGTTCAGGGGATCGAGAGCGAGAAGGCGAAGGCGATCGTCAAGACGATCAAGGACGCGAAACTGAAGGTTCAGGCGTCGATCCAGGCCGACCAGGTCCGCGTCACCGGCCGGAACAAGGACGACCTCCAGAAAGCCATCACCCTCATCAAAGAGAACGATTACGGCATCCCCCTGCAGTTCACGAATTACCGCGGTTGAGCGCCGTCAGTCGTTCGTTTATCCTTCGACCGTGACTGCTCCCCAATCGACCAGCCCGGTGAACGAGCAGCTTGCCCGGGCGGAGCGTCTTCTGGAGCTGGTCGCCCCGAAGCTGGTCCTCGTCGAGGAGGAGCTGCGCCGCAACTTCGAGTCGCAGATCCGCACGATCAGCGACGTCGGAGACCACATCCTCGGCGGCGGCGGCAAACGCCTGCGTCCCGCCCTGCTACTTCTCGCCTCGCAACTCCTTCGCTATGAGGGAAAACGAGACATCGTGTACGGCGCGGTCGTGGAGTTCATCCATAACGCCACGCTGGTCCACGACGACATCATCGACGAGGCGGAGGTCCGCCGCGGCCGCACCTCGATCAACTATCGCTGGGGCAACAACCTGACGGTTCTCGTCGGCGACTACATCTTCATGCATTCGATGTCGATGGCGCTCACCGACGGCAGCCTCGACATCCTCCGCCTCCTCTCCTCCGTCACGATTCGGATGATCGAAGGCGAGATCCTCGGCCTCGAGCACAACGGCCGCGCCGATCTGTCGATCGACGACTACTTCGAGATCGTGCACCGGAAGACGGCGGCCCTCTTCGGCGCCTGCTGCCGCATCCCCACCCACCTCGTCGATGTTCCCGAGTCGATGGGCCGTGCCCTCCACGAATACGGCACGAACCTCGGCGTCTGCTTCCAGCTGATCGACGACCTCCTCGACTTCACCTCGAGCACCGAGATCCTCGGCAAGCCGGCGCTGTCGGACCTTAAGGAAGGCAAAGTCACGCTCCCGCTGATCCTCGCCATGCCACGGGCGACGGCGCGCGAGCGGGAGATCATCACCCGCGTCGCCGCGCTCAAGTCATTTGACGGTGTCGACCCTGCGGAGATCGGAGCGATCGTCCGCCGCTACGACGCCCTTGACGAAACCCGCGCCATCGCCCGCGACTACGCCTCCCGCGCCAAGTCCGCGCTGGAAGCCTTCCCCCGCTCCGACGCCCGCGACGCCATGGAGCAGGCGCTCGACTTCGTCCTCGAACGGGACCGCTGAAAATCTAGGAGAGCATCTCCATGATTTCGGCCATCCGGGCGCGTGCCTTGAGGTGGACGGCGTCCTGCTGACGGTCAGAGGTCAGGCGGATCACTTTCGAGTACTGCTCGATGGCGCGTTCGTAGTCGCCGAGGCAGCGGTGGTAGATCTCGCCCTTGCAGAGCTTCGCCTCGACGTTGATCGGGTCGAGCTCGAGAATCTTGTTGAGGAAGATCATCGCGGTGTCGAAGCGGTCTTCCTCCAGCGCGATGCGGTAGCGCAGGCGATAGAGTGAAATCAGCTCGTCTTTCTTCGGATCGATCCACGCGCCAGGCAGGTAAGTCAGGACGGTGGAGAGGAGCCGGTTCTTCGCCGGCGCATTCGAGCGCTTTACTTCCAGTCTCGGCCGCATGCACACCCTCCCATTCGACGCTCGTTGATCTATCGACAATATTAGGTTCGTCGTTTCTGATAGTCAATAGGTTGACCATCAGAAGTTCGCCGCCTTCGGCTAAACTTGCGCCATGCGCGCCGCTGTCTACCCCGGCTCGTTCGATCCGCTGACCAACGGACACCTCGACATCATCCGTCGCGGGACGCGGCTTTTCGACCGCGTGCTCGTCGCCGTGCTCGAGAACGAAGGGAAGGCTCCCCTCTTCTCGGTCGGCGAACGGATGGAGCTGATCGCCGCCTGCACGCGCGACATCCCGGGCGTGGAGGTGCACTCGTTCAACGGCCTCCTGGTCGACTTCATGACGCGCGTCGGCGCGAACGTCGTCGTCCGCGGGATCCGCGCGGTCTCCGACTACGAGTACGAGCTCCAGATGGCGCTCATGAATCGCGAGCTGAATGCAGGCGTCGAGACGATCTTCATGCTGCCTGCGGTCGAGTACACGTACGTCTCGTCGCGGCTGGTGAAGGAAGTGTTCCGGCTCGGCGGCGACGTCGCGCGGCTCGTCCCCCCCCAGGTGCTGGAGTCGCTCCGGGCTCGCCTGCAGGTCGTGTAGGTCAGGCGCTCCGCGGATCGAGCGCGTCGCGGAAACGGTCGCCGACGATATTGAACGCGGCGACGGTCGTGAAGATCGCGATTCCAGGGAAGAGCACCAGCCACCACGCGTAGTCGATGAACTGCTCGGCGACCGAGAGGATGCTTCCCCATGACGCCATCGGCGGTGCGACGCCGAGGCCGAGGAACGAGAGCGCCGACTCGACGAGGATCGCGTGCGCCACGCCGAAGCTCGCCGAGACCAGCACCGGCGCCAGCGAATTCGGCAGCAGGTGGCGAAAGATGATCCTCGCGTCGCGCGCCCCGCTCGCCCGCGCTGCCTGAGCGAAGTCCATCTCGCGCACCTTCAGGAACTCCCCCCGTATGAACCGCGCCTCGGTCGTCCATGACGTGAGCCCGAGCGCGACGAGGATCGTCGTCACCGAAGGGTTGAACAGCGCCACGATCGCGAGGAGGAGGAAGAGGAAGGGGAAGCAGAGAACGATCTCGATGAGACGCGAGACCACCCAGTCGATGGCGCCGCCGTAGTAGCCGGCGAGCGCGCCGAGGAAGGAACCGACGATCAGCGCGATGGCGGTCGCCGAAAACGCGATCGCCAGCGAGACGCGCGCGCCGTACATCATGCGCGTCAGCACGTCGCGTCCGAGGTCGTCGGTGCCGAACTGATGCCGCGCGTCGGGGCCATTGAGGCGGTGAATCAGATCGATCGCGTTCGGGTCGTAGCGCGACAGGAGCGGCGCGGCAATCGCGATCAGGGTGATGGCGCCGATGTAGATCAGCGCGGCGAGGGCCAGCTTGCTACGGGCGAAGCGGTCCCACGTGATCCGCCACATCAGCGCACCTTCGCCCCGACGCGAATCCGCGGATCGGCCATCGCGTAGAGGATGTCGGCGGCGAGGCTCGCGAGCAGTGTCACGACCGCGGTTGCGACGCTCAGCGCCAGCACGGTCGGGTAGTCGCGCGCGAAAGCCGCGTCGAAATAGAGCCGCCCGACGCCATCCCACTGGAACATCGTTTCCACGATGACGCTCCCCGAGATCAGCCCCGGCACGATCAGGCCGAGCAGCGTGACGAGCGAGATGAGCGCATTGCGGAACGCGTGGACGAGGATGACCGCTCCCTCCCCCACGCCTTTTGCGCGGGCCGTGGTGATGAAGTCCTGCCGGATCACCTCCGTCAGTGACGATTTCGTGTACCGCGCAAGGACCGCGAGCTGGCCGTAGCAGAGCGTGAGCACCGGCAGGATGAAGTGCCGCGTACGATCCGCCAGCTGCTGTGAGGCCGTCATGAACTGGTAGTCATCCGACGTCATGCCCAACAGCGGCAGCATGTTCCAACGGACGGCGACCCACTCCATCAGCAGAAGCGCCACCCAGAACGTCGGAAGCGAATAGAGGAGAAAAAAGAAGACCGACGAGCCGCGCTCGAGCAGCCGCCCCGAATGTTTCGCGCTCCAGATGCCGACCGGCAACCCGATCAACGCGGCGAGAAGAAACGCGATGCTGTTGAGCGCAAACGTCCGCGGCAGTTTCTCCGCGATGCGATCGACGACGAGGCGTCGGTCGAGCGTCGACCGGCCGAAGTCGAGCATCACGATGCCGCGGAACCAGTAGAGGTACTGCACGATGAGCGGCTCGTCCAGGTGGTACTCGTGCCGTATCGCGGCGATCTGCCGCGGCGAGCTGACGTTCTTCATCCCCTTCGACGCAAGAAAGTCGATCGGATCGCCGGGAACAGCGTGAATGAGCGTGAAGGTGACGACCGTGATGCCGAGGAACGTGAAAACGGCGTAGAGCAGTCTGCGGACGATGTAAGCCGTCATTTCCCGGCGGGGCGATCGTGAATCCGCTCATCGCGCGGAATCCACCAGTCGAACTCGCCCGGATACCAGGTAAACAGCCCGTAGCCGCGGCTGTCCTTCACGCCGTGGAGACGCCGGCTGATCACCCACTTCTCCGACACCTGGATCGTCCAGGTGTACGGCTGATCGGCAGACAGGACGGCATGGAGTTGCTGCAGCGCCGCCTTCCGTTTGGCGAAGTCGAGCTCCGTCCTTCCCTGGACGATCAACTGATCGGCGACCGGGTTGTTGTAGTAGACGAAGTTCTGCCCCTTCGGCGGGATCTGGGTGGAGTGGAACGCGGCATAGAGGTCCGGTTCGGCGTCGAGCTGCCAGCCCATGTAGACCGCCTGGTAGTCGCCGCTGAGGACGTGCTTGAGGAGCTGCGCTGGGTCGAGCTGCACGACGTTCATTTCGATGCCGGCCTTCTTCAGCTCCTGCTGGAAGATCTGTCCGAACTGCGCGCCGACGGCGCTGCCGGCGAAGACGTACAGGTCGAACTTGAACGGCTTGCCATCTTTTTCGAGGACGCCGTCATTGTTGGTGTCGAACCAGCCGCTGTTGTTCAGGAGCGCCTTCGCGCCCAGCGGGTCGTACGCGAGCACCGGCACGGCGGGGTTGTACGCGTACTCGTCGGGCGTGAACGGGCCGCTCATGGCGCGGGCGGTGCCGTGGTAGAGATTGTTGATGATCGAGGGAACGTCGACGCACATGCCGAGGGCGCGCCGGACGCGTTTGTCCTGGAACAGCGGGTTCTTCTCGTTCCAGGCGACGAAGTTGTAGCTCAGGCTGTAGAAGCGGCGGAAATCGAACTTCCGCTGCATTTCGGGACGGCGGCTCTCCATCAGCCAGACGTCCGATGAGATGTTCGTCTCGTCGATGTCGCCCTTCTTGATGGCGTTCCACGCCGTGGCGAAGTCCGACATGACCTTCAGGACGACGGTCTTGAGGTAGGGCTTCTGTCCCCAATAGTCCTCACGGCGATCGAGGATGATCTCCTTCTGCGGATCCATCTTCACGAGTCGATACGGTCCGCTGCCGATGCCGCGGATGTTGTAGTCGTTCTTGAAGTCGCCCTTCGAGTAGACGTGCTCCGGAAGAACGTTCAGCTCGTTGAACCGGACGAGCTGCGCCGCGAGCGGCTCTTTGAAAGTGATCACGATCGTGTGCGGATCGATCACCTTCGTCTTCGGAACGTCGAGATTCTCGAAGTCGCCCGCCAGCTGCGCAGCGCCGCCGTTCGGATCCTCGATCTTCATCAGCGTCCAGAGGACGTCGCTCGCCAGGACCGGTGTGCCGTCGGAGAACGTCGCCTTTTCGTTGAGGTGGAACGTGTACGACTTACCGTCAGACGAGATATCCCACGACTTCGCGAGCCCCGCGATCGGGCGGAGGTTCGCGTCGAGGTAGACGAGCGGCGTGAAGATGTAGTTGTCAATCATCCGGTCGTACTTCGACGTCGCGAGGACCGGATTCACCGTCCCGATGTCGGATTCCATCCGCCGAACGACCGTTCCGCCGTCCTGCGGCTTGCTCTCGTCGACCGCCTCAGTGCCCGGCGCACGCTCCTCACGCGCGCAGGCAAACAGCAACAAAGCGAACAGCAGCGCGAGCTTGGACGACCTCACACGACGATTATGGCACCGTAATCGCCTCGGTCGCCACGTTGTAGAACCCGTCGACCGCGCGCACGATGACGAACTTGCCGGCAACGGCGCTGCGCGGAAGCTTGTACGTCTCGTCCGGCGAGTCGGAGATACCGTCCACCGGCTGGATGCGAATCCACTTCTGCGCGTCGATCGAGTACTCGACGCGGCCGATCGGCGACAGCTTGTCGGTCACGTGGATGGCGACGTCGTTGCCGCCGGTCGTGAACGCAATCTGCGGCGGCGTGTTGTCGACCTGGAACTCCACCCCTTCCTTCGTATCGGTGAGCGGGTTCTCGGGGTTGTCGCGCCCGTCGGTCGCGACCAGACGCAGCTCGTACGTGCCGTCGGGCATCTGCGAGGTGTCGAAGTTGAACTGATTCTCGTCGAGGTCATCGCGCAGCCGCAGCCACTTGCCGCTGCCGTTCTGCCGGAACGCGAGCGAGTAGCGGATCGTGTCACCGTTGTCGTCGTGCGCGCGCCAGGTGATGGTGCGGTATCCCTTGCGGAACACCTTCTTGCCCGGCTCGTTCTTGTCGCGCGGCGAGTCGAGACTCGTGAAGATTCCGTTCTCGTCGGGGTTCGTCGCCTCGACGACCTGCGGCGAGGCCGGATAGGAAGAGGTGATGTACACCACTGCCGGGTCGGCGATCGCGATCGCGTCGATCACCGGCGCGACGTTCCGGTTGATGTAGCCAACCGTCACGCCGTGCACCGCCATGTCGGTCGACGGCTTCGGCATCGTCAGCTTCCACTGGATGTAGCGCCCCGGCGGCACATCGACGTTGCCATCGACGCTGCTCGAGGCCATCGACCAGTTGCTCCACGTCGAGTCGGGCGTCCGGGTGTTGCCGCTGCGAAACGCGATCGCGAGGTGGTTGTCGGCGATCGCGTCCCCGTCGATCCGGTAGTGGCCGAAACGCGAGAAGCGCTCGACGTCCTTCGGCGCGGAGCGGAACTCCGCCTTCTGCGACGGCTGCGGGTCCATGCGGTAGACCGCGCCGCTGTTGGTCGTGGTGACGAGCGTCGCGCCGCCCTCGGAAGAAATCGAAACGATCTGCTTCTCGGGCACGGTCGCGATCAACGACACCTCCCCGTCCTTCATCGAGTAGATACGTCCCTGCGGACCGCTCGACAGCAGGATCGAGCCGTTGCTGCCGCCGTTGATGGCCCCGCTAATGGCCCCGCTAATGGCATAGACCAGCTCATGCTCGAACTTGCGGACGGTCTCGACGAAGCCGTCCGGGTTGATCTTGTAGATTTCCCCGTTCCCCGTCTGACTGCTGTCCGACGGCGTCTCGAACGACACGCTGACCTCGGGTGTGGCCGCGCTGCTCGTGCTGCTCTCGTCCTTCTTCTCTGACGCCGCCGCCTTTGCCTTCGTCGTCGTGGCGGGCGCGGTGGTCGGCAGCGCGCTGCTCGCGCCCGCGGCCCAGCCGATGCCGTTCCCGTCGACGTAGATCGTCGAGATCTCGCTGAGAGGCGAGTCGTAGAGGGCGTGTGAGGAGCCGTCGGGATGGACCTCGTAGATGCGTCCCTTGCCCGAACCGCCGGCGAGGATGGTGCCGTCCTTCTTGATCGCGAGGCAGCGGACGTGCGTCTCGGGCGCGGTGAAGAGGACCTTCCCCTCCCCTTTCGGCGTGACCTGGAAGAGCTTTCCGTCGACGCCGGTGGCGACGAGGAGGTCGCCGTTCGGAGCAAAGGCAAGCGCCCAGACGTACGCCTGCTTCGGATCGAAGAAGACCGTCCCCTTTCCCTTGTCAGAATCAGCGTTGGGGTCGATCCGGTAGACCTTCCCGTTCGGCGAGCTGGCGGCGTAGACCGCGCCGTCGTGGAACGCGAGCGCGTAGATCTCCGGCTCGCTCGCCGTGTAGACCAGCTTCAGCTCTGTTCCACGGAGTCGATAAACCTTCCCGTCGTTGCCGGTGCCGAAGAAGCGGTCGCCGTTCGCGCCGGTCGTCTGCGAGAGAACGAACGGGTCGGTGAACGACGCGATCTTTCTCATCGTCGGGCCGGCGCGGAGATCGCCGCGCGAGGTCACGACGAAACCGTCGATGTCACCAGCGAGAAAGTCGTCGACGTTGCGCACCCGCCAGAACTGCGGGGCTACGGCAAATGCGGAGGTTGTCAGAATCAGTGTAAAGACGAGCGCGAACAGTTTGCGCATTGGACCTCATTGGCCGGTGACTGCACGCCCCGGTCAGATTCCTGGCTCAGATTGCTGGCTTGATGTCGAGATCGATCTTCAGCGCGCCGTCGACGATGTAGCCGAGCGGGTGCGCCTGATGATCGAACGAGTGGTACTTCACCGCAGCCTGCGCCGCGTTGGAGGTGTCGTTGCTCACCACCGCGTGCATCGTTGGCGGGAGGTTCGGCAGGTAGACGCCCGACGTCACGGCGCCGTCATCGGTCGAGTAGACGCCGACCGTCAGATCGGTCGAGGGACGGAGGCGCTCCAGCGTCGCGAGCACCTGCCCGAGCGTCCGCGGATCGGGCGGCACGAGCGAGAAGTCGACCTGATTGAGCACCGTGCCGCTGCCGATGAGAAGGTAGGCGTTGCCGACCGGCTGGTTGTCCGGAATCTTCACGTCGAACGTGTCGGTGAACGGCTCGCCGCGATACGGCTTGAGCGTGGCGCGGACTTTTACCGTGTCTCCCGGCGAGATCCGCCCCTTCTCCGGCGTGTCGATCGACGCCTCCAGGAGCTTCGCCGTCCGGAGCGAGTCGTCGTGATGCAGCCGCATCGAGATTCCCTCGATCGTCGCGTCGCGGAACTCGTTGGACATCAGATAGCCCGAGACGACGGCGAGGTACGCCGGGATGGCGCTGCGCGCCTGAGCGCCCGCCCACCCTTCGCGCAGGTGAATCGGCGCGAAGCCCTTCACCCGGATGTCGGTGTCGAGCATGACCGTCCGCTCGCCCGCCCCCTTCTGCGCGTTCGCGACGACGGTATCCGCCGCCATCGCGAGGATCAGGGGCGAGAGCTGGGTGTGCCGGACGATGCCGACGTGGTACGTCCTCTCGGCGCCGCTGCCGCTGCCATCGACGACCGACAGCGTCACCGGGATCATCGCAGCGTTGTCGCCGACGTTCCCCATGATGCCGGTGGCGCGGTCCTGATGGAACGCGCCGACGATCGAGCCGGAGTTCGCCATCTTGAAGGAGCTGGCGAGACTCGGCATCACCGCGACGATCTCCGACTTCGCCATCGGGAAGTCGACCTCGCCGATGTCGAGGAACGGATGGCCGAACGCGTAGACGCGGTCGCCGTCGACGTGCGTCACCGTCCCGGTGGCCGCCACGTTGAAGTCGCCGTTGAGAAGGACCGCACCGATCGGATCGCCCGGTGCGAAGTTCGCCTTCGTATCGCCGCTCTTCGCCGTCTTCGATCCTGAGGTCGATCCGGCGGGGACAGCCATGAAGCCCATCTCATCGAGGTACGGCGCGAAGCGCTGCACCGTTTCCGGCGCGAAGCTCGACATCGACAGCGGCACTGCGATCGGCCTGGCACCCGACCAGGCGCTCATCGCCTTCGCGTTGAACGAGCTGGCGATCTTGTCGAAGACCGCTTCCGGTTTGTTGCCGGCCAGCGCCTCGAGGAACTCGGCGCCGCTGATCCGTGGCGTTGCACGGGGCGTTGCGGCCGCGATCTCGGCCGACGGCATCTTCCCGCCGCGCGACGCGATCTTGAGCATCTCGTCGATCGGCGTGATGCCGCAGATCGAGTCCTTGGCGAACTGCCAGCCGTACGCGAGCGCGCCGATCACCTTGCCGTCGATGTAGACCGGCGAGCCGCTCATCCCCGCGATGATCCCCGCGTGGTCGGTCACCGGATTGGACACCCGCGCCAGGATCATGTCCTGATCGGGCGCGATGTTCGTCAACACGCCGACGATCTCGACGTCGAACTTCTCGAGCTTGTTGCCCTCGAAGACCGTGACGCCGTAGCCCTTCATCCCCTTCTGAATCTGGGAGAGCGGCATGATGGCGTCGGAGGCGAACGCGGCCGAGCCACCCAGCATCAGTGACGCGGTGAGGAGGAGCCTTGTGATGTTGCGCACGCCGGGTCCAACAGACTGCAAGATTCGGGGCATTCCTCACTCGTACCGGAGCGCGTCGATCGGGTCGAGCTTTGACGCCTTCGCGGCCGGATAGATTCCGAAGAGGATCCCAAGAAAAGCGCAGAAACTGAACGCCAGCACGATCGCCCAGAGCGGCGTGTGAACAGGTGGTAAATCCACGAGGCGCTTGATTCCGAAGCGCACGATGTTCGCCAGCAGGTATCCGCTCGCGATCCCCACCGTCCCCCCCAGGCCCGACAGCGCGACAGCCTCGATCAGGAATTGCAGCAGGACGTCGCGGCGGCGGGCGCCGATCGACTTCCGGATCCCAATCTCGCGCGTCCGCTCCGTCACCGACACCAGCATGATGTTCATGATCCCGATGCCGCCGACAAGCAGCGCGATCCCGACCACCGACCCCATGATGCCGGTGATGTAGCTCAGGATGCTCGAGACGGTCTTGACGATCTCCTCCTGCGCCAGGATGCGGAAGTCGTCGTGGTCGTCTTTCTTGAGGTGATGCCGCGACCGCAGCACCTGCGTCACCTGCTCGCGCGCCAGGTCGAGGTCGCTTCCCGCCTGCATCTGAAACGCGATGATGATCTTCTTCATGTTCTCGCTGCCGTAGATCGCGGCCGCGGTGGCGAACGGGATGGCGATGAACTGGTCGGGGTCGTTGCCGAGATTGCCGCCCTTTCGCTCAAAGACTCCGACGACCGTGAAGGCGTTCCCCTCGATCTGGATCTGTTTGCCGATCGGATCCGAGCCCATCCGCAGGCTTTTCGCCGCCTCGGGGCCGACGACGCAGACGCGCTTCTTCGTCTCCTCGTCGAGAGGCGTGAAGAACCGTCCACGATCGACCCAGTGATTCAACACGTCCTGGTAGGCGTCGTTGACACCCATCATCTGCGTGCTGTGGCGCGTGTCGCCGTACTTCGTCTCGACCTGCCGCAGGAAGATCGGCGTGAACTCCCGGATTGCCGTCGTCCCCTTCCGTACCGCCTCGGCATCCTCGACGGTCAGGTCCGGCATCTTCTGCAGGAACGGATTGCGCTGCTCGCCCGGATCGGGAAACACCTCGATGTAGTTGGACCCGATGTCCCGCAGGTCCGCCGAGATCTTGTACTGCATCCCCTGCACGAGCGAGACGACCGCAATGACCGCCGCGACCCCGATCATCACGCCGAGAACGGTCAGGATCGACCGCATCTTGTTCGCCGTGATGGCGCGCAGCGCGATCTTCAGGTTCTCAGCGAACACGCTTCAGTGTATCGCGAGCGCCTCCTCTAGTCTGATGTCGTGGGGGACGGCGGAGCGGACGACGGTGAGGACGGGGCAGGAGGCGAAGCGGACGAGGCGCTCGGTGGTGGTGCCGATGACGGTCGTCTCGCGGAAGAATTTGTGCTGGGCGCCGATGACGAGCAGGTCGGCGCCGAGATCGTCGACGCAGTCGAGGACGCGCTCGGCGGCACCGCCGCGCATCGTCAGCTCGCGGAAGCTCATCACCTCGCCGAGCTCGTCGCCGATCCATTCGCGGACCCGGCACTCGCTCGATCCTGCCGGCAGCACATGGCTCCCCGGCTCGATCACGTGAACGGCGACGAGCTCCGCGTTGAACTTCTCCGCAAGCTGCGCCGCGTAACGCATCGAGTCGCGAGAGGTGTCGCTGAAGTTGACGGGACAGACGATCCGCGTCACGCCGACCCGGCCATGCATTACCGGCACGCCGTGCGAGCGGCTGACGGTCAGAATCGGTGTGCTCGTCCCATGCAGCACGCCCTCGGTGACCGAACCGAGGACGGCACGGCGCCAGCCGCGGAGGGCGTGCGTTCCCATGACGAGGAGGTCGGCATTGAGCTCACGGGCGGTTCTGAGAATCACATGCACCGGCTGGCCCGATTCGACGAGCACGTCGTATTTCGCTTGCGCGAGAGCTTTCGCGGCGTAAACCTGAACCTCGGCCCTGGTTGCGTCGGAGACGGTGCGTTCAAACGCAGCCGTCGCGTGCGACGCCGTCACGTCGACCGGGAAAAAGACCGGATCGACGTACAACACGGTGAGATTCGCGGAGAACGCTTCAGCGAAGAAACGTGCGTACTGCAACGCGGTGACTCCGCCTTCTGATAGATCCACCGGTGCAAGTATCTGCGTGAGGTTCATGCCGGCCTCCTGCTCTACATATCGGTTCAAACCGGGGTTACGGCAGCGAGCGCCGTCACCCGATAGCCATGCGCGACGCCACAACGCGCCGGGTCCCGAGTCACGGCCCGCCCGACCGGCGGGGCCGATCACAACAAGAGAAGGAGGAGATCGTGGAAAAGCTGAAGCTCAGAAACATCCTCGTTGCCTACGATCTCCGCGACGCCACTCTTCCGGCGCTGAAGTATGCCGCGCTGCTCGCCGGACGATTCGCCGCGAAGGTCACCATCGCCTACGCCGACATGTCGACGTACCCCATCGACTTGTATGAGGCCACTTACGCACCACCCTCGGAGGTCGAGCTCGCGGAGATCCGCCGCGATCTCGAGACGAAGGCTCGCGCCGTCTTCCGCGACGCACCGTTCGAGATCGTCATCGAGAACGGCAGTCCCGCGCCGAGCATCCTGCGCGTCGCCCGCAACAAGAACGCCGACCTGATCATCGTCGGCACGCACGCGCGTACCGGCATTCGCCGCGCGTTCATCGGGTCGATCGCCGAGGAGGTGCTCCACGACGCGACCATCCCGGTGCTCACCATCGGGCCGGAGCTTCGTGACGAGCTCGCGTTGCCGACGCGGATCGTCTGCCCGATGACGTTCAGCGACATCGCACACGAGTCGCTCCTCTACGCGGCGCAGCTCGCGGCCGGCTTCGGGGCGGAGCTCATCGTGGTGCACGTCGTCGAGTCGGTCGACCGGATGAAGGCTGCCGCCGAAGAGACGCTCGCGAAGCAGTGGATTCCGGACGAGGTGCAGAACCTCTGCACGTACCGGACGGTGATCGCTCACGGCGACATCGCGGAACGCGTCCTCGCCTGCGCCGACGACTTCGACGCCGACCTGCTGGTGATCGCGGCCGAGCGGAAGATGTTCCGCAACACGGCCATCTTCGGGCCGAACGCCGAACGCTTCGTCCGCTTCGCCAATTGCCCGGTGCTGACGATCTCCAGAGTGCCGGCCGCCCACGAAACATTCATCCCGGAGGAGGAACCAGAACATGTCGAATCATCAAGATAGAGACCTCAGACGCGATGTGCTCGACGAGCTCGATTGGGATCCGGAGGTCGATGCGACGAAGATCGGAGTCACGGCCGCCGACGGCGTGGTGACGCTGACCGGGATCGTCCGGAGCTTCACCGATCGATGGATGGCGGAGAAGCTCGCCAAGCGTGTCGCCGGCGTCCAGGGGGTCGCGAATGAGCTGCACGTCGCGCTCGTCGACGAAGATCGCCGCGACGATACCGACATCGCCGTCTCTGCCATCAACGCGCTCGAATGGAACAGTCGCGTGCCGAAAGACCACGTCCAGATCGCGGTGCGCGAAGGCTGGCTCCAGCTCGAGGGCGAAGTGGAGTGGGAGTTCCAGCGCCGGGCCGCGGAAGATGCGGTGCGCTGGCTCCGCGGCGTCCGCGGCGTGACGAACGCGATCGTCGTTAACCCACATGTCAGCGCCGACGATGTGAAGCAGAAGATCGAGACCGCGATCCGCCGGAAAGCCGAGATCGACGCGAACGCGATTCACGTCGAGACGGCCGATACGACGGTGACGCTGACGGGCAAGGTACGCTCGTTCGCCGAACGCGAGGACGCGGTGCATGCCGCGTGGTCAGCGCCGGGAGTCACGCGGGTGATCGATCACATCGCGATCGCCGCGTGAATCCTCTCCCGTGTGGGGCAGGCTTCCAGCCTGCCCCCCGGGGGCGCAGGCTAGAAGCCTGCGCTACACGAAGAGTTATCGCGCCCAGCGCAGATAGATGCCGTACCGGTTCGCGTCGAAGTTTCCGACCGACGGATTCGGCTCTTCGTACTTGTCGTGGTTCCATTCGAACGCAAGGCCGGTCTTGGCCTTGAGGTCGATCGTTGCCCGCGCGCTGGCGCGGTCGAGCGTGAATGGGAACGTGCCGTCGTTGGTGAATCGCGTCACACCGGTGTCGAGTCCGAGGCGTTTGTACGTGAAGGTCACGCCGAGCTCGCGCGCGCGGCCGTTCTCGGTGTGGATCGACGTTGACGGCGTGAGAAGCTCGGGCCGCAGGAAGAGAGCGTTCGTGTCGGTCTTGAATCGCGAGAGCGATCCACGCACGGAGACGTACTTCACCGGCGAGACCTCGACGTTGCCGCTGTACTGGCGGATCTTCGCCTCGTACGCCACGTCGGGATGATCGTTCGACTGCTTCGTCTGTTCGGCGGTGACACCCGCCTTCAGCCACGTCGGTCCATTGAGCTGCGCACGAAGGCGGTAGCGGTTGCGGCTGAGGAAGTCGGTACGGAAGATGTTCGCGTCCGCGGAGTCGCGGCGCCACGCCGCCGACAGCGTGAGGAAGCTCTTCGTGAAGCTGCCGGTACCGTCGAACGTCCGGATGCGGCGGGCGAATGACCCTCCCTGCGCGCCCGGAACGACGATCTCCTCGAGGTCCGGGCTGACGTTGGCGTCGACCTCGGTCTCGCGTACTTCTGCGCGAATCGCGAACGGCCCGATGGCTCGTGCCGAGATGCCTGCACGCACGTTGTCTTCCGTCCGCTCCATCGAGCTGGTGGCGTTGAGGATCGTCGTCACATCCTTCGGGTCCGCGCCGCCGAAGTTGACGGTCTGGAGGAAGATGTCGCTGAGGAGCGCCGTCCCATCGAGCTCGCGGTGTTCGCGATCGAATCCCGCAAAGACGTCGACGTTCTCCGCCAGTCCCACCTCGGCGCGCGCGCCGGCCCGCCACGTGTTGTTCTTGGCCTGCGACCTTGCGCTCTCGTTGAGGGCAGCGAAGAAACGGCTGATGTTGAAACTGACGAATGACCCTGCGGCGGCTTCAGTCTCGTCCCCATTCGAGGAAGCATTGAAGCGGACGAAGTTACCGGTGAGCTTGATGCGATCGGCGAACTGACCGGTCACGTAGGCGTTGGTGAACGGCGTCCCGACGGTGGTGCTGTCGTGGCGCGAGATCGACGTCGCGGTGGGGTCGCGGCCGAGGATCGGGGTTGTATTGTTGCCGGTCGACGGGCCGGTCAGAGAGAGCGTCTCGTCGCCGCTGAACCGGCGCCATCCCTGGGTCACAGACCCGGAAACGTTAGCGAAGTGAAAGCCGGCGCCGACGCGGTACTCATGTTCGGTGTCGCGCAGCGACTGGCCGAGGAGAAACTCGTCCTGGCCGACGTGATACGTGGTCGTCCCCGGTCCGCTGAGGCGGTTGAACGAGTAGCCGAGGAACGGAACGATGTTGCGATCGGGAAAGAGCTCCAGATCGGCGTCGATCGTCCGCCGCGTGCGGTTGTAGGTGTGCTGGCCGAGCGCGAAGCTCGGAACCGCGCTGTACATGTCTGCCGTGCGATAGCCGAGACGGAAGTGATAGAGGTCCGACCGCTCGGCGTCGATGCGGAGCGAGCCCGCCGGTCCGGTGCCGAGGTCGCTCGCGTCGATGCGGATGCGGTCGGCGAGCGGCGTTGTGCTGTTCATCGTGAACGCGCGGATCAGAAAGCCGCTCCGCTCATCGATCTGGGTGCGGTACATCCCCTCGTCGCCCTTCAGGTCGAGCCAGCGGTAGCCGGCCTCGAGATCGTAGGCGGCCGTCTGTGCCCGGGCGGTGAACGCCGCCAGGAGGAGCGCGAGTGACAGGAGTCTGCTTTTCATCGTCATCGCCCTCTCCTACTTGAACAACTGCGGATCACGGTTGGAGCCGTGGATCGCCGTGTGACACGTGGTGCAGTTCCGATAGCGAGGGTTATTGAGGTTGTGGAACGACGGCGGCTGCGATCCGAGGACGTTCGTCGGCGTGTTCGAGTGGCACTCGATACAGAGCTGATAGACGTTGGCGCGAATGAGGCGCTTCGGATTGGAGGAGCCATGCGCTTCGTGGCACGTCAGACAGTCGCCGAGGGCGACGCTGCCGTGCTGGAAGACGAACGGGCCGCGCTTTTCCGTGTGGCAACTGACGCACGGCAGCTCGCCGGAGCGGCTGACGCGAATCATGTCGCGGCCCAGCCCCTTGCTGTGCGGTTCGTGGCAGGAGGAGCACTCCATGCCGCCGCGGCCGAGGCGATGCGCGAACGGCTTGTTGCGGAACGAGGTGACCTGCGGCGAATGGCAGGTATTGCAGAGCGCGAGCTGCGGTTTCGCGAGAAGGTGCGCCGAGTGCGCGTCAGCGGAGTGGATGGAGTGGCAGGTCAGGCAGTTGACGGTCGCCGAATTCGAGTGCGGGCCGGTGTGGCGCGAGACGCGATCGGTCGCGACGTCGTGGCACGCGAGGCACGTCTTGTTCGATCCGATGAGGCCGGCCGGCTTGAAGATCTTGGTCTTGTCGCCGCCGGCTTCGATGTGCGCCTGCCCGGGGCCGTGGCACGTTTCGCAGACCGCGTTCGGCACGACGCCTTTGACCGACTTGCCGTGCGCGTGCGGATTCGTGGCGAAGGCCGCCATCTGGTCCTGGTGGCAGTCGCCGCACGACATCGGTGCTTCGGCTGCCGCAGGTGCCGGCGCCGGAGCCGTTTGTGTCGCGGCGGGAGCCGGCGTTGCAGGCGCGGGAGGCTGCTGTGCCCGTGCCCCGAGAGGCACGAGCAGCAGCAGGAGTGTGAGTCCCGTTAAGACAGATCGTTTCATGGCGTCACGCTCTTATCGCGCGTGCACCTTGTCAACTGCCCAGTCCTTGCCGGTTCCGTGGCATGTCGCGCACGCCTCGGCAACAGCGGTTCCGCCGAAGTTGGTCGTGTTGAGATACGCATGCGCTGCGGCGTCCTGGCTGTCGTGGCATCCGAGACAGGAAGCGGTACCCGGTCCCTGCGGCGAGAAGTAGTCGCGCGGTGCCTGTACCACTGCGATCCCGGTAGGAAGCGGCAGGGTGTACGACGTTCCGACGTGGCACTTGGCGCAGTTGCGGGTGTCGCCGGGGAAGCGCACATCGTTGAAGTTGCTGGTTCCGATGGTGTAGCTCTGGGTCAGGTTCTCGCCGGTGTGGATGCGGTGGATCAGGCGCTGGAAGGAGATCCCCTCATTCGCGCCGCCGGCGGTGACCGTCGCGGTCGCGCCGGGGTTGTGGCACATCACGCACTCTTCAGTGGTGTTGCGCTGTCCGCCGTGGAGTGAGAGAGCGGCGTGGCAGGTGTTGCACTGGGAGAGGGCGACGACTGTGCGGCGCGGGACCGGCGTGGCGCCGGCCGTGATCGCGACGTACTTCACCGGGTTGATCACGGACTCGCGAACCGAGATGTCGGCCTTGCCATCAGCGCGCTTGAGAGCCACGGTGCGCCGGATGTCGAGCGTGAACGCGAACGTGCCGCTGGCGTCGGCCGGCAGCGCATCGATGAAGGTATAGGTCGTGTTTCCCGTGGTCGCGTCGAACGTCGCCGTGGTGAGTGCGTTGTCGCGCTTCTCGAACGAGTAGTTGCTTGTCGGACCCGCCTGGATCGGCGAGAAGGTCGAGAGTTTGGTCGGGTCGACGGCGGTGCCGTCGTTGTTCGTGACCTTGAAAACAACGGTCGCCTTCTTGCCAGGCGCCGCGTTGGTCACGCTGACGATGGCCACGTTGAGGCCCTTGAGCTGTTTCGACTTCAGCGGAATCGTGTGAGCACCTTTGACCGACGCGTCGAACTCGTCACCGCTGTCGGCAACGTGGCAGGAGGCGCAGGCGCTGTCGTCGGCCTGCGGGCCGGCGGGGTGGTTCGCGCCGGTGGTCCAGTTCACGTCATCGTGGCAGGAGCCGCACGCGGCGCGGCTGGGGTTCGTCAGGTAGACCGTCGACTGGACCGGCTTCGCGGCGGCGTTCGTCCCCTCGTGGCAGTTCGCGCAGTTCAGGATGTTCTGCGGGAACACGACGGTCGAGAAGTCGTTGACCCCTTGTCCGAAGCCGATGATCTGGTACGGCGTGCCCGCCTTGACGCTCGGCAGGTTCGAGGCGTCGTGGATCTTGTGGATCATCACCTTGAAGTCGACCGTGTTGCCGGTGTCGGGGTCGGTCGTCTGCGGCTGGTGGCACTGGGCGCAGAGCTTGACGTCCTGGCGCGCGCCGCCGTGGGCGCTGAGCGGATCGTGGCAGTTGTTGCAGCTCGCTGCCTGGTTGATCTTGTCCCACTTCTCGGTGACGGCGTTGCCGTCCGGCCGGAAGTCGTATTCGACGTTCGCGAAGTAGTTCTTGCCGATCTGCGCCGTCAGATTTCGCGTGGCGTAGATGCCGATCGTGTGCGTCTTCGTCTGATCGAAGCTCGCCGGCAGCGCGTTGCCGTAGGTATAGGTGGCGTGGCCGGTCGCCAGGTCGACGAACTTGCCGCCGCTGTCGGTCGCCGCCTGCGTGGCGGTCGTGCCGATCTGCTTGCTCGGCGCGGCCGCGGTGGCCGTACGAACGATGTACGACGTGTACTGCCGCGTCGCCGGGTTGTACCAGGCCAGCGTGAAGCTGAGCGACAGCGCGCCGGGCGTGGTCTGCCCGAGGCGGTCGAGCGGCTGGTTCAGATCATCGGTGAACGACAGATCGAGCACCGGCTTGCGATCGAGGCCGATCGACACCGAGTTCACCTTGATGTGGAAGCCGGGGCGGATGTAGGCGATGCCGTCATCGCTCAGATATGCCTCGAGCTGACTCGGCGTGTAGCGCGAAGCCTTCGCCGGAGCCGGGGACGCCGGCGGCGTCACGGCGCGCCGGGTGGCGGCAGACGCGGCAAGCGGAAGCATCACAAGAGCAAGCGTCGCGATCGCGACGGTCGTGCGAATGCTGTGGTGTTGTTTCATCGATGGTCTCCTCTAATTCGCTGACTGCATTGTTTGCTCACCCGGCTCGGTGACCTGTATTGCTTGCTTTGTGTACGTGTGACGAAGCGCACATCGCCCCACGACGACCATCGCGCTGCCGTATGCCGCAAAGGCGGCGACGAGCATCAGCGCGGAGCCGATCCGGACGTCTTCGACGAGAAGTTGCAGGCCGCCGATCACGAGGACCGTTCGGGCCAGGCCGATCGCACCCGCCGCCCACGAGAAGCGAGCGAGGAGCGCCAGCGCCGCGGCGATGGCCGCGAGCGACACGGTCCGGATGAGGGCCAGGCCGCTGTGCGCCGAGGGTTGTATCAGCAGCGCCGCCAGGTAGACGACGCAGGAGAATGCACCGGCAGCGGCGATTCCGAGCATCGTTCCGCGCGCGAAACGTTCCTCGATGCGCGCGCAAGCGACCGCCGCGATGAGCGCGATGGCGAGCGCCTCAGGACGAAACCCGAGTGCGCTGGGGGTGGTGCTGACGAGGGCATTTACCAACGAGGCACCGACACCTCCGAAAAGCGCTCCGGCAAAGATCCACGCGACGCTCTGAACCGCCAGCGGAAACGATCGCCGGCGGCGCGCCAACTCCGCACTCGCCAGGCCGATCAAAGACCAGGCAAATGCGATGAATGCAACATTCCGCAGCAAGAGTGATACCGCTAACGCGCAAGTGAGACCGGCGAGAGCCCCTGCCCATACACGAAATATGGAACTTGCCGAACTGAACCCGGTGAGGGAGATCACTCCGCCTCCGATGGACAGGAGCAGCAGGAAGACGCCGAGGGACACGACGCCGGTGTCATGCATGAGCGCGACGAACGCCGCCCCTCCGAATCCGATGAGGACGAGAAGCACGCTCTCGCAGATGTCGAAGACCGAAGGGTTCTCGGAATGCCCGATCCGCCGATGGACGATCGCGCCGAGCCACACGACTGCGAACGCCACGAGCGCGATCACGAGCTCGCCGGGGTTCGTCAGCCTCCCCTGCAGCAATGGCCATCCGATCGCCATGACGGCGAGGGTGTTCGTGAGGATCGCGGCCGGCCAGCTCACGAAGGTCCATCCGCAATCCATCGCGACGAAGAGCGTCGCCGCGCCGACGAGACTTCCCGCCAGCAGAGGCGGGATCAGCGCGAGCGGTGTCGCGAGCGAGAGCGCCGCGGCAATCGAACCGATGCCGCCGATCCATGCGATCGACTGCTGCCGGTCACGCCATGCGACACCGACGAGTACGAGTCCCATGAACGCCGCCACCGACGCCCCGAACGCCGGCGAGACGAAGTGGAAGCGGACGGTCGTCTCCCACACGAGCGGAAACGCGACCGCGGACGCCGTCGCGGCGTGAAAGAGCGCCACGCGCGAACGACCCGCGCGCGCCGCATGATCGGCGATGTAGATCCAGATCGCCGCGTAGACCACGCCCGCGAAGACGCCGGCCACATGCGGCAGCACGCCGTTTTCCGTCAACGCACGAATGACGTACGCGCCGGCGAGGATGAGGATGGAAGTACCGGCGAGGGAGAAGAAGGGCGCTTCTTCAGAGGGGAGACGGGGGAGCGGAGATGGGAGAGGCTGAGCGGTAATGATCTTCTCCGCTCTCCCCTCTCCACTCTCCATTCTCTCGACGCGATGCGACAACTCCTCCACCGCGCCTTCGAGGCGTTCGACACGAGATTCGAGGCCCGCGCCGTATTCGCTCATACGGCCTCACGAGGCTCGGATCTTGAAAACCAGCCCGATGAGCACCATCAGAATGACGGCGAGAGCGGTGAACAGCCCCTTTCTCCTGTAGTTCAACTCGTCGAGCGAGCTCTTACCCGCCACGAGCGCAGCCTCGGCGTGCTGCAAGCCTTCTTTCTCTTTCGCTTTCACGTCGGGCGAGGCGAACGTGTGCACGAGCGTCTGCAACTCGATCTGCGAATCGATCGCGCTGTCGAGCTCCGCGCGCACCTTGCGCACTTCGACGCCGCCGCGATGCGCCGTCAGCAGGATCCGGTCGGCGCGTCCGACCATGCTGGTCAGGCTGCGCGTGGCGTCCAGGTAGGCCGTCGCATTCGCGAGTCCCGGCGAGTCCTTCTCGTCATGGCAGTCGTTGCACCGCCGTACCGCGACGGTGACCTCCTGCCCGTTCAGCTCTTTGTAGGTGTAGTGCGTCTTGCCGATGCGGAACTTCTCGAAGAGGCGGGTGAACTCCGGCCGGAGCTTCGCCGCGATCTTCGGGTCGACGTTGACGCGGTGATACGGGAGGTGCTGCGCCTGGTCGACGAGCCAGTCGAAGCGCGCGTCGCCGGTGAGCCCTTTTGCCTTCGCCGTCGCGAGCAGGCCGTCGCGCACGTCTTTGAAGTGCTCGGCCTTCGCAGGGATCTCCGCGACGCGCGTCGCGAGCGGACCGACACCTTCGTGGCAGAACGCGCAGGGAGTCTCCGGGATCACGCCGAGGAGCGCGATGGAGGGACGGACGACGCTGTGGTTCTCGTGGCAGGTGATGCACTCGGCGAAGTGCGTGAGGGTCAGCTTCGCGCGTACTCCTTCCTGGTGGCAGGTGGAGCACGTCATGCCGTTCATCATCTCGTTGTGGCGGACCCACAACTCGTGCTTGTTGCTCTTGCGGAAGATCTCGGCCTCGCGCGCGTGGCAGCGGCCGCAGACGAAGCTGATCGACTCGACGCCCGGCGGCATCGCGCCGTGGTTGCCGTGACAGTCGTTGCACGTCGGCGCGGCGACGTCGCCCTTGTTGATGAGGGCGTTCGCGTGCACGCTGACGCGCCAGCGCGCGTACTGATCGGTCGGGATGCCGTAGTGCGCCATCAGCTTCGGATTGGAGTGGCAGTGGCTGCACGTCTCGGCGACGTTGGTCTTGTAGACCGGTGAGTCCTGCTGCGACTTGCGGCGGATGTTGTGGACCGAGTGGCAGTCGATGCACGTGGCGACGTTCGTGTCGCCCTGCTTGAGGAGCTGGCCGTGTTTGCTCGTCCAGTACTCCTGCACTTCGTCGACGCGCGCCGCGGGGTTGAAGCCCTTCATGAACTTCGCGTCGGAGTGGCACTTGCCGCAGAACGTCGGGATGTCGGCGCGCTTCGGCGCGGTGAGGCCGTTCATCGCCTTCACCATGTCGTCGCTCAGCTTCGGATCGGGATTGCCGCCGTGGCAGTCGTGGCACGACAGCCCGACCTGCGAGTGCACGTCGGCCGCGAATGTCTTCGCCTTGTCCTGGTGGCAATTCGTGCACGAGGTCGGCGCCGCGCTCATTCGCAGCGCGAACAATGCGACGACGAGCAGTGCGGCGCCGGCAACCATGCCGACGCGCGGAGGCGCAGTGGCCGCTTCATCTTTCGAGCGCGTCGCCCACGCCAGCCCCCACAGCAACGCCGCCGCCGCGATCATGACGTACAGCGGGAGCGCCGAAGCGTAACCCCAGCACGTCATCCCGACGATGAACACCAGCGCCAGCGCTCCGATGAACGAAACGAAGGGGCTCCGCCCCTTGCGCGCGGCGCCCCGATCGAGAAACGGCACGAACAGCAACGCCGCCGCGCCGAGCCCGAAGAGCAGGATCGGAATCGCCTCGTACTCGAGGCCGGCGATCGATCCTCCCGGCACGAGCTTCAGCGTTTGGAACATGAAGACGAAGTACCACTCGGGCCGGATGTTCTCGTACGCCGGAGCGAAGAGATCGGCCTTCTCGCCGAGCTCCCACGGGAAGAACGCCGCGATCGCGGCGATCACGCCGAGTGCGACGATCCATCCGAAGAGGTCGCGAAGCGCGAACTGCGGGAAGAACTTCATCGGCGGACGACGCTTGACCTCGTCATCACAGGAGGCCGGAACGCTCATCCCCTTGAGCTGCACCATCGCGACATGCGCCATGACGAGCGTGAAGGTGATCGCCGGCAGGATCGCGACGTGCCATCCGTAGAAGCGCGAGAGCGTCGCGCCGGTGACGCGATCGCCGCCGCGCAGGAAGCGCAGGATCCATGGACCGATGATCGGCACCACCCCCGCGATGTCGGTCCCGACCTTCGTCGCGAAGAACGCGAGCTGGTTCCACGGAAGCAGATACCCCGAGAATCCGAAGCCCATCGTCAGCAGCAGCAGGACGACGCCCGAGACCCACGTGAGCTCCCGCGGCGGCCGGTACGCCTTCATGAAGAAGACGCTGACGAGGTGCAGAAAGAGAAAGAAGACCATCAGGTTGGCCGACCACGAATGAACGGAGCGGATCAGCCATCCGAACGGGACGGTGGTCATTATGAACTCGACCGACTCGAACGCCTCCTCGGCGGACGGCCGGTAGTAGAGCATCAGCAGCACGCCGGTGCAGACCTGCAGCAGAAAGAAGAACAGCGTGATCCCGCCGAGGTAGTAGAAGACCGTGTAGCGGTGCGCGGGAACGGTCTTGTGCGATGCGACCTCTTTGAGCTTCGAGACGCCGAGGCGGTCGTCGAGCCATCCGCCGAATGCATTCAACGCTTTCATCGCTAAGCCTTCGAGACGACGATCAGACTGGGGTCGGATCCCTTGGCGACGAGGTTGACCTTGTACGGCGTCAGCGGACGCGGAGGCGGTCCGGCGACGTTGCGTCCCTGCAGGTCATACGTGCCGCCGTGGCAGTTGCAGTAGATGCGCGTCTGCTCCTTCTGGAAGCCGACGATGCAGTCGAGGTGGGTGCAGGTGGCGGAGAAGGCGCGAAAGTCTTTGTCGCCCGCCTTCACGAGGATCACCGGGTCGGCGCCGAAGTGGACGATCTTGTAGCCCTTCTCGAGAAGCTGCGGATCGTTGACGAGCCCCGCTTCGACCTGGTTCGTGTTCGCTTCCGCGATCTTCGGCGGAGTGGCGAAGCGGACGATCGGATAGAGGATCGACAGGACCAGCGCGCCCATGGACGTGCCGAGGAACCAATTGATCAGCGTACGGCGATTGAACGCCGCCGGAGCATTGCTCGACATGGCGTGCCTCCCCTATTTCTTGAAGGTGCGGACGTAGGCGACCAGCGCCTTGATGTCGTCGGCGGAGAGCTTCTGTCCGAACTTCGGCATCTTGTTTTTGCCGTTGGCGATGGTGGTGGTGATCTCGGCGTCGGTGAGCTTCTGCACCTCGGCGCTGCCGAGCGGCTTCGCCTTCATCATCTTGCCGGCCGGCGTGTCGCCCGCGCCCGTCGGGCCGTGACAGGTGGTGCAGTTCGTCTTGTAAAGCGCGGCGCCGTCAGCGGCGAACAGCGGGGTTGCGAGGACGACGACCAGGCAGAGGAGCATCGCGGTGATGACATGACGTTTCATGAAGCTCTCCTTTTTCGACGACGGCCTGTGCGCTCGCACACACCGCGTCCGTTCACGGGGAAGATACGAGAGTCGTTGTCGTCACACAGTTCGCGTGATCACGACTCCGCGTGCGAGGTGTCACAGGGCGATGTTCGGGGGGTGATGGGTGGGCGGATCCCAGGCTGCCCTGCGCGTCGCTTCGCGTCCTTCGCGAGCAGTATGGCCCTGTTGGATCCCGGCGGCGATTAATTCGCTTGACGCCGAATCATGATCCTCAAACGCGGATCGTCATCAACATGGTGGACAACTTGACAATCCTCCATGGAGATGCCCGAAGCGCAACACTCCGGTCGAAGACCACCCATGGAGGGTGCCGGAGCGCGCCATTGACCTTCGTGATCATCCACGGAGAGACCGTGACTGCGTGAATGAGGTCGAGGAGCTGGTTAACGCGGTCGCCGACTATCCATGGAAATGACAGGAGGCGCAAATCGCGGGCGTTAGCACTCCATGGAGTTGACCGCAGCGCAACATTCCGATCTAACGCCACCCATGAAGGGTGCTGGAATGCGCAATTGTGCTTTGTGACAATCCATGGAGAGACTATGGCCGCGTGAATAACATCGACCAGGCTTATTAACGGGGTCAATAACACTCCATGGATGTTATCGGCGGCCAACATTGCGTTCGACGCAAACCCATGGAGTGTGCAGTGGCGCGTTAACGCGCTATGAGACCTTCCATGGATGGCAGTGGAGCCAAAACTCGCAGCCCCGTTCACTCCATGGATTGTCGAAGTGCCCCGAATGACGTCTCGGAAGCTCGCCAATGCGCTCACGTTAAATCCATGGGTGGTCCTGGACCGCATGAACGAGGTCGAGGACCGCCCATGGAGGGTGTCAGAGCCTAAGGGTGATGTCTTGGGTCGAGGGTGAGCGTCACGACGGTGCCGGTCAGCGCAGGACCGCTAGATCCAGACCTTGCCGTCGCGGATGTGGATGACCCGTTTCGCTTCCTGGGCGACGTCGTCCTCGTGGGTGACCATGATGATGGAGTTTCCCCGGCTGTGGAGGTCGCGGAAGAGGTCGAGGATCTCGCGGCCGGTCTGGGAGTCGAGGTTGCCGGTCGGCTCGTCCGCCAGCAGCAGCGACGGCTTGTTCACGAGCGCGCGAGCGATCGCGACGCGCTGGCGCTGACCGCCGGAGAGCTCGTTCGGCTGGTGGTGCATACGATCTTTGAGGCCGACGGCGGCGAGCGCTTCCTCGGCCATCTCGCGCCGCTCCGCTTTCGGAATCTTCGCGTAGACGAGCGGGAGCTCGACGTTCTGCAGCGCCGTGGTGCGCGCCAGGAGGTTGAAGGTCTGGAAGACGAAGCCGATCTTCTTGTTCCGGATCGCGGCCAGCTCGTCGTCGTCCATCGACTCGACCGGGATGCCGTCGAGCAGGTAGCGCCCCGAGGTCGGCCGGTCGAGGCAGCCGATGATGTTCATGATCGTCGACTTGCCGGAGCCGGACGGTCCCATGATGGCGACGTACTCCCCGTTCTCGATGACGAGATCGACGCCGCGGAGGGCGTAGATTTCCTGGGGACCGAGCTGATAGACACGGGTCAGCTCACGCATCTCGATGAGGTGGGCCGGAATCGCTTCAGGGAGCGCGCTCATGAGTGATCCTTCTTGGCCGCCGCTGGGGCGGACGATTTCTTCTCTTCCTTGTTTACTTCAACGGAATCGCCGTCTTTTAGTTTCTTGAGGACCTTGAATGGCCCGGTAACGACGATGTCGCCCTGCCGGATTCCGCTCACCGCGACATGCGTCGCATCGCTGATTCCGGCGGTCACCTCGGTCATTTTGACCTTTCCATCTTTGACGACAAAGACGTACTTTTTCTTCGGGATCGACTCGTCGATGTTCTCGTCGTCGATCTTCGCTCCCGGGACCCGATCGACGACGCTCTGGATCGGTACGGAGAGGGCGCTCCCCTCCGTCTGCGTCACGATCGAGACCTGCGACGACATCCCGGGCCGCAGCCGGTCGTCCGGGTTGTCGATCGTCACTTTCACCTTGAAGTAGCGGATGCCCTGACTGCTGCCGGCGTGAACGGCGGCCGAGGAGCCGATCTCGCTCACATGGCCGGCGTACTCTTTCTCGGAGATCGCGTCGACGTGCACTTTGGCGCCGAGTCCCGTGTGGATCCCGACGACCTCGGTCTCCCCCACTTCGGCTTCAACGAGGATCTGCGACATGTCGGCAATGACGGCGATCATCGATCCCGCGACGTTCATGGTGCCGGGGATGATGACCTCCCCTTCGCGCGCGTTGAGCTGGACGACCTTGCCGTCGATCGGCGAGTCGATCGTCGTATACGAGAGATCGTTTTCGGCCTGCGCCAGCGCTGCCTGTCCCTGCTCGACGCCCTGCTTCGCGGAGTCGTACGCGGCGCGGGCGTTCTCGAGGTCGAGGCGCGCCTTGTCGTAGAGCTCCTGCGCCTCGATTCCCTGCCGGCGCAAGTTCGCGGCGCGGTTGTTCTCGAGTTGCGCGGTATCGAGCCCCGCTTTCGCGCGGACGACTTCGATCCTGCGGCTCTGGAGGTCGGCACGCACACGGTCGCGCGCCGCCACGTAGGACGCGCGCTCGAGGTCGACGAGCTTCTGCCCCTTCCGGACGGTGTCGCCTTCGTTGAAGTAGAGATGGTCGATCTTGCCGATCACGTGCGCGGAGATGTTGACCTTGTACTTCGGGTCGATCTCTCCGGGCGCAGTGACGACCGACTCGATCTTCCGAGGGACGGCGGGCTCGGCGTACACCTTCTCCCCCGCGCCTCCTCGGCCGCGAATGCTGAAGATGACGATGACGATGAGGACGACGACAACGATCGCGGCGATGACGCCGCGCTTCATTGATTCAACCGCTTCGCCTGCATCGCCGGACCGATCAGCGAGAGGAGGTTCACGACCAGCCACATGACGATCACGATGGTCGCCGATTTGGCCTTCGAGAACTTCGACATCGCTGCGAGTCCGATGATCAGGAGCACGAGACTCCAGATGTTGAAGATGTCGATCGCCGAGCCCATCGCGTACTGCACGGGTTGCGTCTTCGGATCGAACAAGAATCCGAGATTCGACATGATCGGGTTCTGGAGCTCGTAGATCGACAGCGAGCCCTTCGAGAGCATCACGATCGCGCCGAGGATGCCGCGGATCAGCCGCGGGAACCATGCGTACGTCGTTACCGACAGCGCGATGTTGAAGTCGCCCTCGCCGCCGAACATCTTGAACGCGAGAAGGCAGATGCCGGCGGTGATCACGAGCATGAGGACGATCAGGACCGGGCTCGCATACATCGAGACCTTCATGATCGCCTTGGTCATGCCGACGGCGCTCGCCGCTTTATCGGGCGGGATGTTCGGGTTGGCCTCGATCGCCTCGCGAGCGAGTGAGTCGAAGTCGACCTTCACCGCCACCGCGACAGCGGACAGAACGGAGATGACGACGAAAACGAGAAGCGGCCCAAGGATATTGGGCCGCTTCACGATCGAGTCGAATGTGTCGCCGGGGCTGAACAGCACCCCGATGATTCTTTGGAAGGTATTCGGCTTTTCCGGCTCCACCGCCGAAGGTGGGACTACGTCGGTTGCAGTCATTTCTGCGGCTGGTCTCCTTTGTCGTGGGCTGCGAAGTTCAGCCAATTGTACCGGTCCCAACGACTAAAGAAGTGCGGTTCGTCGACGGCCGGGATGTCGACCGTAATTCCGCGGAGGTCGAGGAGGTCGCCGACGGAGTGGTGGAACGCCGCCACGGCCTTGGCGTAGCCGACGAGGGCCTGCAGCTCGCTGGCGCGCGCGTCGGAGAGCTGCTGCTGGATCTGGAGGACTTCGAAGTTGGTCGCCATGCCGTTCTCGTAGCGCTTCCGTTCGGCGTCGAGGTTCTTCTCGGCCGCGTCACGCGCGGTCTTCGAGGCGACGATCTCTTTCGCGGCCGTGTCGATCAAGCGCGCGGTGGTTCGGACGTCGACCTCGATGTTCTGCCGCGTCTGCGCCTCGATGACCTGCGACTGCTGCAGGTCGAGCTCCGCGCGCTTGGCCTCGGCGCGGGCGGTGGTGTTGAAGATCGGGATGCCGATGGTCAGGCCGACGTTCCAGCCGGGGAACTTGTTCTGCAGCACCTGCGAGACGGCGCTGGTGTAGCGGGTGTCCTGAACGACGGCGCCGCTGTTGTCGACGATCTTGCCGGCAACGCCGACCGGGCTATATCCGGCGGTGGCGTCGATCTGCGGCAGCACCTGATTGCGCGCGTACTGATAGGTCACGCGCCGGGTTGCCGTGGCGAGCTGGTTCTCCTTCACCTCGGGACGAAGCCGGTAGGCCTCGGCGACCGAGGCGTTGAGATCGATGTTCATCGGCGCGTAGCTGACCGTGTCGGTCGGAAGGATCGGACGGTCCCATTCGGCCGGCGGGAGGTTCATGAGCTGGCGCAGACGATCTTCGGCGCTGCGGACGTTCGCGACGGCGGCGATGAGCTGCTGCTCGGCGGTTGCGATCTGGACGCGCGGCTGGAGGATGTCGAGCGGCGCGGAGGCGCCGACGTCGATACGAATCTGGGTGATGCGCGACTGGTCGCGCGCGAGGAAGAGCGCCTCTTTCAGCACGTCGACGTACTGACGGGCGTAAATGAGGTCGTCGTACGCCTGCTCGACGGCGTTGGCCGTGTCGAGGAGCGTGGCGCGGAAGGCCTCCTGGTTGAGGCCGAGCGTGTTGCGGGCGATGTAGATGTTGCGGCGCGTGATGTCGATGCCGAAGTTGCGCGCGAGCGGCTGGCGCAGATTCAGGCCGAGCCCCGCGTCATACCGCGGATTCAGAAGCGTGCTGCCGCCGGTCGAGGTGGCGCGGTCGTTGGTGCTGTTGATGCTGTAGCTGCCGCCCGTCGGCAGGAGTCCCTGAAGCCCGAAGTCGGCGACGGTGTTCCCGCTGGACGTCGATGCGAAGAGGTTCGTCTGGGGCGACTTGGAATTGCTGCGCGTGAGCGTCGCCGTCGCTTGCGGATCGTAAATGCCCCACGCGCCGATGAGGTTCTGGCTGGCCATGAGGTAGTCGTAGCGCTGGATGTCTACGCCGAGGTTCTGGCGGATGGAAGCGTGGATGGCGTCATCGAGGCTGAGGCGCATGGCGCGCGCATCGGTGACGTCTTTGTCGGTATCGGCGGTGACCGGCTCCGTCTGGCGTCGTGCCTCGGACTCGGGGGCAGTTTTCGTCTGCATCGGCTGCGCTGCCGGCGTTTGCTGCCCGAGCGCGAAGGGCGCCAGGGAAAGACATCCGATCGTGATCAACCGTCGAAAGGCGGTCATGAAAGTTCCTCCTAGACAAGGCTCTACTACGTACAGCGGGGGCGAGAGTTTCGTTGAATCGAGACGGGACGATTCGCCGCGCGATTGTATTGTAGGTACGACGTCAGGCCGTGGGGATTGGTTGGCCCGCGAAGTGACAAGCCGCAAACTGTCCGGGCTTGTGCTCGATCAGCGGCGGCACCTCGGCGGCGCAGATCGGAAACTGCGCGATCGGACACCGGGTGTGGAACACGCAGCCGCTCGGCGGATTCAGGGGTGTCGGGATGTCGCCCTTCAGCAGGATGCGCTTCTTCTTGACCGCGGGATCGGGAACCGGCACCGCGGAGAGGAGCGCCTTCGTGTACGGATGGAGCGGGTCCTCGTATAGCGCGCGGCGGTCCGCCAGCTCCATGATTTTGCCGAGGTACATGACGGCGACGCGCGTCGAGATGTGCTCGACGACCGAGAGGTCGTGCGCGATGAAGAGGTACGTCAGCCCCAACTCGTCCTGCAGGTCCTGAAGGAGGTTGACGACCTGCGCCTGAACGCTGACGTCGAGCGCGGAGACCGGCTCGTCGAGCACGAGGAACTCCGGGTTCGTCGCGAGGGCGCGCGCCACGCCGATGCGCTGCCGCTGTCCGCCGGAGAATTCGTGCGGGTAGCGCCTGCGGTAGTCCGGCTGGAGGCCGACCTTCGTCAGAAGCTGCGCCACTTTCTCGTCACGTTCGGCGCCGCTCGTCCCGCCGTGAATGATCAGCGGCTCTGCCACGATCGCTCCGACGGTCATGCGCGGGTTCAGCGACGCGTACGGATCCTGAAAGACGATCTGCATGTTGCGCCGCATCCGCCGCATGCCACCGGCGTCGAGGTCGAGAACGTTCGTGCCGCCGAAGATGACCTCACCCGACGTCGGCTCGATCAGGCGCAGGATGCAGCGTCCGACCGTCGTCTTCCCCGATCCCGACTCGCCGACCAGTCCGAGCGTCTCCCCTTTGCTGACGGAGAAGGTGACGCCGTCGACCGCCTTCACGTTGGCCACAGTGCGTCCGAGGACGCCCCGTTTGACGGGGAAGTACTTCTGGAGCTCGCGGACGAGAAGGAGCGTCTCGCTCACGACGGCAGCCTCTCGGGATCGGCTTGATCGCCGTGCAAATAGCAACGCGCGCTCTGTCCCTCGCCCACCGGCATCAGTGCCGGCTCGTTGCCGTAGCAGATCTCCATGACGTCGGGACAGCGAGGGTTGAACTTGCAGCCGGATGGCAGGTTCGTGATCGGTGGGACCATTCCTTTGATGGTCGGCAGCCGTGAACCCTTCTCGTTCGAGGTGACGCTCGGCAGTGATTTGAGGAGGCCTCGCGTGTACGGATGTGCGGGACGCTCGAACAGGTCGCGGACGCTCGCCTCTTCGACGACGCGGCCGGTGTACATGACGACGACGCGCTCGCAGAACTCGGCGACCACGCCGAGGTCGTGGGTGATGAGGAGAATCGCGAGGCCGAGCCTCTCCTGAAGCCGGCCGAGGAGTTCCATGATCTGCGCTTGGATGGTGACGTCGAGCGCGGTGGTCGGCTCGTCGGCGATCAGGAGCTCGGGATCGCACGACAGCGCCATCGCGATCATGACGCGCTGCCGCATGCCGCCCGAGAGCTGGTGAGGGTAGTCGTCGAGACGCTTGACCGGATCGGGGATCGAGACGAGCTCCAACATCTCCCCCGCCATCCGCCACGCTTCTTTCTTCGAAACGTCCTTGTGAATCCGAATCGCCTCGGCGACCTGAGAGCCGATCTTGAAGACGGGGTTGAGCGACGTCATCGGCTCCTGGAAGACCATCGCGATGTCGTTCCCGCGCACCGTGCGCATCTCCCTTTCGGAGAGATCGGCGAGGTCGCGGCCGCGGAACTTGATCGAGCCGCCGGTGATCTTTCCGGGCGGCGCCACGAGCCGCATGATCGACATCGCGGTGACGCTCTTGCCGCAACCCGACTCGCCGACCAACGCGACCGCCTCGCCGCGACGCACGTTGAACGAGACGTTGTCGACGGCGTGCACGACGCCGTCCGCGGTGAAGAAGGAGGTGCGGAGGTTCTCTACCTCCAGGATCGCTTCGGCCGGGCTGACATCGATATCGGCGACGGCTTCCCCTCGCAAACCGACGCTCTGACGGACCTCAGTCACGCTGCGCATCGTAGCAAGAGGGAGGCCGATAGCGCCGCCCTACTTCTTCGTGAAGCGCGACAAGGTCGCGCGGGCTTCGGGGACGCCGAGGGCGATGGTGGCGGCGAAGTAGAGGACGCCGAAGGCGCCGCAAACGACGATGCCGTTCGGGATCGGCGAGAGATGGTGGCGGACATAGAAGTTGACGGCAGCCCCCGCCGCTCCGGCGATCAGCGCTGAGCCCCAGAGGCGAAGGAGGTAGCTGGGCGGAATGCGCACGGCGCCGATTCGCTTGCCGAGGCCGCGGCGCAGAAGGAGGAACTCGAGCCATCCGGCGACGCCTGCCGTAGCGGTGAGCGCGATGCCGCCGATCGCGTGGTCATTGCCGCCGACCAGTGGAATCGGAACGTGTGCCAGCTCCAGCACGTGGATGAACATCGGCCGCAGCGGAATAGCGAAGATCCATCCGAGCGCCGCGGTGAGCGTGACGCGGATCATGGCGTAGCGCAGCGGCGTCTTCGTATCGCGTAGCGCGTAGAACGCGTTGGAGTAGAGGCGTCCGAGGGTGATCGCGAGGAGGCCGAGCGTCGAGCCGATGAGGATGTACCAGACGATCAGCGTGTCGGCGCGGTGAAACCGGCCGCCCTGGTAGAGCGCCGCGACGATCGCGTCGCCGATGAGGATGAACGCCGTCGCCGAAGGAACGACGAAGAACGCGATCTGGCGCAGGCCACGCTCGAGGCGCTTGCGCATTCCGGCGGCGATCTCCTCATGCGTCCCGGTCATGCGCGAGAGTTGCGGCAGCTCAGCGGCGGCGACCGACATGCCGAAAAGGCTGATCGGGAGGAAGCTGATGATCTGGGCGTATGACAGTGCCGAGACGGCCGCGGTGCTGAGCAGCGTCGCGATGAGGTTGTCGACATAGCCGCTGAGCTGCACGACGCCTTTGCCGACGATGACCGGCGTGAAGTTGCGAATGACCTCGCGTACCGGCTCCACAGTCATGTCGAGCGCGAAGCGGAGATGCTTCGCGTACCGGAAAACGGCCGGTAACTGGATCGCGAACTGCGCGAACGCGCCGACCACCAGGCCCCACGCCGCGATGACGACGAGCGACTTGTCGTTCATTCTTCCGCCGAAGACGGCCAGCGTCGCGATCATCACGATGTTCATGAACATCGGCGCGACGTAGGAGAGGAAGAATTTATGGTGGCTGTTGAGGATGCCGAGGCACCATGCGGAGAGGACGAGCAGCCCGATGCCCGGCCACATGATGCGAACGACGGTGATGGTCAGGTCGCGGATCGCGCCGTGATAGCCGGGGGCGATCGCGACCAGAAGCCAGGGCGTCAGCAGCACCCCGATGAGGACGAGCACCGAGATCGTCAGCGTGAGGAGCGTCGCGACGATTCCGGCGACGCGGCCGGCGGTCTCTTCGTCGTTTTCCGCGAGCAGCCGCGCGTACACCGGAATGAACGACGCGGAGAGGACGCCTTCACCGAAGAGGTTCTGCAAAACGTTCGGGATGCGAATCGCCGCGCGGTAGATGCCGGCAGCGTCGGAGTTACCGAGGAAATGCGCGAACACCTTCTCGCGGACGAAGCCGGAGATACGCGTCAGGAAGATGCCGGCCGCAACGAGGACGGCAAATCCCCCCCGTGGTTTAGCGGAATTCACGTCGGACACGGAGCGTAAGATACCTGCACTGATGGAAGTGATACGGATTGCAGGAGCTGGGCCGTCGGGACTCGCCGCGGCGATCGTCCTGGCGCGTGCCGGCCGCAAGGTCGAGGTTCACGAGGCGAAACGCGATGTCGGAGTGCGTTTCATCGGCGACCTGCAGGTGATCGAGGGCGCCTCGGAACGGGAGACGGTGCCGAACTTTCTCGACCGCATCGGGATCGAGCGGAACTTCTACTTTCGCCCCGCCACGTGGGCGACGTTCTACGACCACCGCGCAAGGGGTCGGACGATCCGCAGCGACGCGCCCTACGGCTACTTCATCCGCCGCGGCGCCGAGGAGAACACGCTCGACCGCGGCCTCCTGGCGCAGGCGATCGCGCTCGGCGTCGACGTGCGGTTCAACTCTCGATTGAGCACGGCCGACGTCATTGCGACGGGTCCGACGTCGCCGGACGGGCTGGCGCGCGAGATGACGTGGAAGACGGACGCTCCGGAGCGGATCGACGTCTATTTCAATCATCGGCTCTCCCCCGGCGGCTATTCGTACCTCTTCATCCTCGACGGCATCGCCACGTTCGGCTGCGCGATCGTCGCCGACTTCAAGAAGATCGACGACTACTTCGGCCATTCGCTCGCCGAGGCGAAGCGGATTGCCGGTGTGACCGTGCCGGACGACGCGCGCACCGGCTACTCGTATATGAACTTCCACCTGAAGAGCCGCGCCACGTCGAACGGCTCGCGGTACGTCGGCGAGGCCGCCGGATTTCAGGACTATCTCTTCGGCCTCGGCATCCGATATGCGCTGACGAGTGGTTGGCTCGCGGCGCGCAGCATTCTCGAGGAGCGCGATTTCGACGAGCTGTGGCAGAGCGAGCTGCGCGCGAAGCAGGAGACGAGTCTGGTGAACCGATTTTTGTACGAGACCGGCGGGAACGCCGGGCTCTCGATGTTCGTGCGGCAGGCCGCGCGTGCGAAAGACTTTCACCGCTACCTCAGCGGATGGCATCAGCGGAGCTGGTGGAAGTCGCTCCTCGCACCCGTGGTGCGGCGCGTGTGGCGGCATGACGGGAAATGCATGCACAAGCCGGGCGAGCACTGGTGCCGCTCGCGCGACACGGAGATGAAGGTGCCGCCGCTGGGACCCGTGTCATGACGCTCGATGAGTCATACGACTTCTGCCGCGCCGTGGCGCACAAGCACGGCGCGAACTTCTCGGTCGGATTCCGCTTTCTGCCGAAGGCGAAACGGCGCGCTGTCTACGCGGCGTACGCGTACTGCCGTTTCGCGGACGACATTGCGGACGATCCGGGAAGCGGCATCTCGGAACGCCTCGCTGCCTGGCAGGCGGAGCTCGACGCCTGTTACGCCGGCTCGCCGGAGCATCCGATCACGATCGCGCTCGCCGACGCGCTGAAACACTTCGCGATTCCGAAGAGTGCGTTCGTCGCGCTGATCGATGGTTGCAGGCAGGACCTCGTCAAGACGCGCTACGAGACGTTCGAGGAACTGCTCCACTACTGCGAGCTGGTCGCGGCGTCGATCTCCGACATCTCGCTCGCGATCTTCGGATATCGGAAAGACAGCGCCATCGCGCACGGCCGCGACCTCTCGACAGCACTCCAGCTCACGAACGTCACGCGCGACATCGGCGACGACCTGGCGCGCGACCGCGTCTACGTCCCGCAGGAGGACCTCCGCCGTTTCGGCGTCAGCGAGCGCGATCTCTTCGCGCGCCGCGAGACGCCGGAAGTGCAGCGGCTGATCGAGTTCCAGATCGATCGCGCCGAGGGCTATTTCCACGCCGCCGAGCCGTTGCTCGAGGAGCTGGAGTTCGACGCGCGGTTTCCGGTGTTGTTGATGGGTGGTATCTACGCAACGGTGCTGGGCAAGCTGCGAAAGGACCCGCTGGTCGTCATCCGGCGGCGCCTCTCGCTGTCGAAGTGGCAGAAGCTCGCTGTCGTCGGCACGCGCATGTTGCGTCCGCACTTTGTGTAACGCGGACGCGGGACAGTTCGTCTATCGAAACGTGAAACGTCTCTTCGCGATCGTCTTCCTCCTGGCCGCGCTCGGTGCGCGGGCGCAGGAGATCGAGACGACCACGACCGTCGTCCCGATCGTCGGCAACATCCCGGGAATCGGCGTCCGCTGGGTCACGTCGCTGGAGCTGCGCAACAACACCGGCGCACCGGTCGAGGTGTGGATGCTCCTGCCGACGACCGCCGAGGCGCAGGCGTTCAACCGGACGCTGGGGCCGAACGAGACGGTCACGATGCAGGACGTGATCGCGCAGGCCTTCGGGACGACGACCGCGCTCTCGCCGCTGAAGGTCATCACGACCGGACGGCGCTCGGTGACCGTTCACGCGAACGTCTATCCGGTGCGCGGCGACGGGCAGGTGCTCGCCGCGGAGCCGATCACGGTCGACTACGGGCCGTCTTTCTATCCGGTGCGTTCCCTTCCCGGCCTCGCGTTCAGCGACGACTTCCGGACGAACATCGGCCTCGTGAACCTGAGCGAGGACAAGGACGCGACGTTCGTGCTCGCGCTGCAGCGCCTCCCCGGACGCAACGTTGCCGTCTCGCGCATCACGCTGCCGCCGGAGAGCCTCTCGCACACGTCGATTCAGTCGCTCTTTCCGCTGATCACGAACGGCAACGACTTCACGATCGTGGTCGAGACCGCGAGTCCCGACACGTACGTCTACGCCTCGGTCATCGACAACAACACCACCGCCGCGCGTTTCATCCACGCGAACGTCGGCCTGCCGGTTGACGTGACTCAGTAGTCGGCTATTCTTGTCGCCTCGATGGACGAGCCCGAGTACCTCATCTGTCTTCAGTGCGAGACGCCGACGTACCAGTTCGAGTTCGTGAACGGGAAACTGTCGTCGATCGTCTGCAACGTCTGCGGCGCGGACGACCCGTCGGACTTCGTCACCGAGGCCGAGTTCGAAGAGCAGACCGGCGGATGAGCCTCCCCGTCGTCATCGGCATCGCCGGCGGCACCGGCTCGGGAAAAACGACCGTTGCGCGCGCCATCTACGACCGCGTCGGCAAAGACCGCATCGACTGGATCTCGCACGACTCGTACTACCGCAACTTCGACGGCTACACGCCGGAGCAGCGGCACCACATCAACTTCGACCATCCCGACTCGCTCGAGACGGAGCTGCTCGTCAGGCATCTCGACGTTCTCGCGAAGGGATCGTCGGTCGAGGTGCCGGTCTACGACTTCACGACGCACTCGCGAAAGAGCGACGAGTCACAGCACGTGTCACCAAAACGCGTCTTGATCGTCGAAGGGATATTGATCCTCGCCGAACCAGAGCTGCGGAAGCGTATCGACATCAAGCTCTTCGTCGACACACCGGCGGACATCCGCTTCGTCCGCCGCCTCATGCGCGACACGAAGACGCGCGGGCGGACGCTCGAGTCGGTCGTGGAGCAGTACGTGACGACCGTGCGGCCGATGCATGAGGAATTCGTCGAGCCGTCGAAACGTCATGCGGATCTGATCATCCCCGAGGGTGGCGAGAACCAGGTCGCCCTCGACGCAATCATCTCCAGAGTGGAGCACCTTCTTACACCATGATCATCGCAGCCCTTCTCTTTGCAGCAACGACCGCGGTTCCGAGCGACGCATGGAAAGCGACGCTCGAGGACTACAAGACCAACCTCGCCGCGCATCGCGTCGAAAAGACGTTCCTCGACGCAGCGATGCTGGAGCAGCAGCTTCTGCCGACGCTCGATAAGCTCTCGCCCGAGGACTACGCGCTCATTCAGGACACGACGGCCGGCGGTCTGCAGCTCAACCGCAAGGGCGTGATCTTCGCGCATCCCGACGCCGACTTCTTCATGAAGATGGCGAATGACTACGGCGGACGCGCCGACGTGAATTTCTTCGAGAACTTCTCGAAGTCGTTCCCGGGCGGACCGATGCCGTCCTGGATCAAGTTGACGGACAACGGCGGAGCATGCGTCGACGCGAAGGGGAACGAGTTCCCGTCGCGGCTGCGCGACTGGCAGATCTATCAGGCCCGATTCCCGGGCAGCTACAGCTCGTACGTCGAGATGCTGCTGCGAGGGATGCAGGCCGATAGCGCTGATCCCTCGCGTCAGTGCCGGTAACGGGCCGGCTAAGAGCCGGCCCCTACACACTGCCACCAGAGGAAGCCGAGGATCTCGGACTCGTTCCTGACCTGCTCCGAGACCGGCTCGCCGCCGGAGTGGCCGCCGGAGACGTGGTAGCGGATCAGGACCGGGTTCGCTGAGCCGGTCTCGTCCTGCAGCATCGCGGTCATCTTGCGCGCGTGCAGCGGTGCGACGCGTGTGTCGGCGTCGCCCGTGACGAACATGACCGCCGGGTACTTCGCGCCGGGGACTACGTGCTCGTACGGCGAGTACGGGTAGATCCACTGGAAGTCTTTCGGATCGTCGGGATTGCCGTACTCCGCCACCCAGAAGCTGCCGACGAGGAACTTGTGGAAGCGGAGCATGTCGACGAGCGGATAGCTGCAGAGCACCGCGTGCATCAGGTCGGGGCGCTGCACCATCGTCGCCATGACGAGGAGGCCGCCGTTGCTGCCGCCGGAGATCGCGAGGTGCTGCGGCGAGGTGTACTTGTTCGCGACCAGCGCTTCGGCCGCGCCGATGAAGTCGTCGAACACGTGCTGCTTCTCTCCGAGCATTCCGGCGCGGTGCCACGACTCGCCGAACTCGCCGCCGCCGCGCAGGTTCGCCAGCGCGTAGACGCCGCCGTGCTCGGCCCAGACCACGGCGCGCGCCGAGAAGCTCGGCAGCGAGCTGAGATCGAATCCGCCGTAGCCGGTCAGGTACGCGGGAGCGCTGCCGTCGCGCGGCGTCCCCTTCTTGTACATGACGAACATCGGCACTTTCGTGCCGTCCTTCGACGTGTACCAGACCTGTTCCGTGACGAAGTCGTCGGAGTTCACCGGCAGGTTGCGGCGGTGGAAGATGCTCTTCTCCTTCGTCCGGACGTCGTACGCGTAAATCGTCGGCGGCACCGCGAAGGAGCTGAAGGTGTAGAACGCGAACGGCGCATGCCACGAGCCGCTGACGCCGCCGAGCGCGCCGAGAGTCTCGAAGGACACCTCGTCGACCTGCTTGCCGGCGAGGTCGAAGCCGACGACGCGCGGCTTCACGTTTTCGAGATAGCGGACGTAAACGCGACCGCCCGCCGTGCTCATGTCCTGGATCGCGGCGTTCTTGTTCTCTGGAACGATCTCGCGCCAGTTCGCGCGCGCCGGATCGTTCGTGCTCACCGCCATCACGCGGTCGTTCGGCGCATTCCAGTTCGTCTGGAGGAGCAGCGTATCGCCGGCGAAATCGAAGCTCGTGCGCGCGTCGAGGTCGTTGACGACCGTCCTGAACGGACCGTTGCTGGCGAGGTCCTTGAGGAAGATGTCGGTTTTGACGCCGGCCGAACCGTAGTAGACGATCGTGCCGAGCCAGCGGCCGTCGTCCGACATCCCGATCGAGACGATCTTGTCGGGCGTGTAGCCGTCGCCGAACAGCTTCTCCTCCGGGCCGCCGTCGACGTTGCGGCGGAAGACGCGCGACCCTTCGGTGAGCTGCTTCGAGTAGTAGGCGACGCGGCGGTCGGGCGTGACTGCGATGCCGAAGTAGCGCGCGAGCGGCATCGGTGTCCCTACGTCGCGTCCGGTGTCGACGTCCATGAAGCGCGCGGTCGTCTCGTCGGCGCCCCCCTCACGCACGTAGTACGTCATCAGCTTGCCGTCGGGCGTGACGTCTTCGATGCCGACATTCGTCGTGTGCTTCGGGTTCCACGGCGCCGGATCGACGAGCAGACGGTCGGTGCCGGTGAGGCCGTCGCGTACGTAGATGGAGAAGACGTCGGCGTCCGCCGCACGCCGCGTGTAGAAGAAGCGGCCGTTGCGATAGATCGGCGTCGATGCCTGCTCGCTCTTCAACAGTTGTTCGATGCGTGACGAGAAGAGCTGCTTCTCCGGACGATTGCCGAGGACCGTGTCGGTGTACGCGTTCTCGCGTTCGATCCACGCGCGCGTCTCGGGGCTGTTCTGGTCCTCGAGCCAGCGGTACGGATCGGTGATCGTGACGCCGTTGAGGGTCTCCGTAACCGGCTTTTTCTCGGTCGGAGGGGGCGGCGGCGAGAAGCGCGCCGGAGCCGCTGCCGCTACAGGCGTTGGAGTCGCCGGGGCGGGCGCTGGGGGCGGCGTATGGGTGGCGCAGGAGAAGGCAAAAACGAGCAGCGAAGTTATTGCGATACGACGCATCGGTTCAAAGCTCCTCGAATGAGTAAGTTATGAGATCGATCGAATCGGCGGAATGCAATCCTCGGGACGCCGGGTTGAACTGTCGAACGGTAACGGTCCGTGAAGCGTGCAATTGACGGTCACGGCCGCCCGCGTAGAATAGTCGGGCCACGGTATTCAGCGATAGAGGCCCATAGAGAAGGGGGGGATAGTCGGGATGCCTCTCGTTCACGTCAAAGAAGATGAGAGCTTCGAGAATGCGCTACGCCGCTTCAAGCGGAAATGCGAGAAGTCGGGCATTCTTTCGGAGCTGAAGAAGCGCCAGCACTACGAGAAGCCGAGCACGAAGCGAAAGCGTAAAGCGATCGCCGCTCGGAAGAAGGTTCTCCGCAAACTTGCAGAAGAGCGGAGAGCGGGGTACTGATTCTCGCTTCGAACACGAATCGGATTACTGAACGGGACTCGCGCGAACCGCGAGTCCTTTTCTTTTGGGTATGCAAATCGACACACACTCGATCGAGCTCGACCGCGTTCTCACGCTGATCGCGCTCGAAGCGAAGACCGATCCCGGCAAGGCCGCGCTCCTCGGCAGACGTCCGCTCGCGACGCTCGAGGCATGCGAAGACGCCCACGCCGATCTCGCGGAGATGGTGCGGTTCTATCTCACCGAGGGGCTGCTGCCGCTCGCCGGAGTGATCGACGTCGCGCCGCTCCTGGCGCGCGAGACGGTCCTCGAGCTCGAAGAGTCGTGGATGATCGTTCGCGCCGCGCGCGCCACGCAGGCGATCCGCGAGTCGCTGATCCGTATCGACGGCTACCGTCGCCTCGCGCGCCACGCCGACTCGATCCCCGACCTCGGCGGGCTGATCTCGAAAACGAACAAATACTTCACGCGCGACGGCAAGCTGCGCGAGGAAGCGTCGGCGGAGCTGCGCGCGATTCGCAACCGCGTCCACCAGAAGCGCACCGCGATCCAGAAGCTCCTCACCGACGTCATGAATCGCAACTCCGACGCGATTCAGGAGCCGCTCATCGTCCTCCGCGGCGACCGCTACTGCATCCCGGTGCGCAGCGATCACCGCAGCGCGGTTACCGGAATCCTGCACGAGCGCTCCGGCTCCGGAGCGTCGTTCTTCATCGAGCCGATGCAGGCTGTCGAGCTGAACAACGACCTCGCCGACCTCCTCATCCAGGAGCGCGAAGAGATCGCGCGCATCACCCGGTTCATCGCCAGCCTGCTGCTCGATTCGGGCGCGGACATCAAGCTTTCGATCGAAGTCGCCGCCGAGCTCGACGCGATGCAGGCATGCGCGATCTTTCACCAGGCGGTCTCCGCTTCGCGCCCGCTCTTCAGCGCGGAGCGGGAGCTGCACATCATCGACGGCCGCCATCCGCTGCTCGACGAGCGGCTCGCGTCGGCGCGCGCCGAAGCGTTTGGCGAAGAGCCGCAGGAACAGAAGATCGTTCCGATGACGATCGACCTCACCGACAACGCGTGCGCGCTCGTCATCAGCGGACCGAATGCCGGCGGCAAGACGGTCGCGCTCAAGACCGCTGGACTGCTCGTCGCGATGGCGATGAGCGGCCTCCCCGTCCCCGCGGCCGACGGTACGACGATCCCGATCGTTGACGCATTGCACGTCCTGATCGGCGACGAGCAGAACGTGCTCGAGCACCTCTCGACCTTCTCCGCGTATCTCATGCGGCTCAAGCGAATGCTCCAGCGGGTGACGAACCGCTCGCTCGTGCTCCTCGACGAGCTGGGGTCGGGCACCGATCCGGAGGAAGGAGCCGCGCTCGCCGCAGCCGTGATCGAGCATCTCCTCGAAAACGGGGCGCTGCTGATCGCGACGACGCATCTCTCCGCGCTGAAATCGTTCGCGGTGAACGACTCGCGGATCGTGAACGCCTCGATGGAGTTCGATTCCGCCACCGGCAAGCCGACGTACCGGCTCATCGCCGGCATCCCGGGCCGCAGCCGCGCCATCGACGTCGCGCAGATGATCGGCCTCCCCTCCTCCATCATCGCCGCCGCTCGCGCGCGCCTCGGCGACATGTACGGCGAGACCGACACGCTCCTCGCACAACTGCAGAAGCGGATGAGCGAGGTTCTCCGGCAGCAGGACGAAGCGGCAAGTGTGGTGCGCGAGCTGGAGAGCGAACGCTCAAAGCTCGCCGATACCCGCGCGCAGCTCGAAAAGGAAAAGTCCCGCCTCGGCGTCACGTATCGCGAGGAGCTGGAGCGGCTCCGCGATGACGTCACGCGCCAGGTCTCGAACGAGATCAAGCAGCTCCGCGAGCTCGATCGCAGTCAGCGCGCGAACGTGAAGGCGGTCGAGGTGCTGAAGAACGTCGCGACGCCGCTCGAACGTGCGATCGACTTCCTCCCCGCCGAACAGCGCGAGGTGCACGCCGGCGACAAGGTCGAGCACCGCAAGTTCAAGGTGCGCGGCGAGGTCGCGTCGATCGACGGCGGGAAGGCGGTGCTGAACGTCAACGGCCGGAAGATGACGGTGGACGTGAAGGATCTGGTGCCGGTTTCCGGAGCGGAGAGCGCAGTGCGCAGTGCGCAGAAGGCCGGTCCCACACAGAAGGTCGACGACTCCGTGCAGATCTCCGCCGAGCTGAATCTCATCGGCCAGCGTGTCGACGATGCGCTCGACGAGTCGGATAAGTTCCTCGACCGCGCGCTCCTCGAAGGGAAACAAGCGGTCCGCATCATTCACGGCTTCGGCACGGGACGCCTGCGCCAGGCGATCCGCGAGCATCTCCGCAAACATCCCGCCGTGAAGTCATGGCGGCCGGGCGATGAGAACGAAGGCGGCGACGGCGCGACGGTCGCGGTATTGGACGCGTAATGGCCCTCGTCGACCTCAACGACCAGATCATTTCGCAGGTGCGGCAGGCGGCCGACATCGTCGAATTCGTCAACCAGGTCACGCCGCTCAAGCTCGCGGGGAAAAGCTACAAAGGCCTCTGTCCGTTCCACCGCGAGAAGAGTCCGTCGTTTCACGTCGACCGCGCCAAGGGACTCTTCTACTGCTTCGGCTGCGGCGTCGGCGGTGACGTCTTCAAGTTCCTCGCGTTGACGGAGCGCTTCACCTTTCCGGAGGCGGTGGAGCATGTCGCGGCGCGGGTCGGCATCGAGCTGCCGAAGCGAAGAAAGGCGTCGCAGCGCGAGAGCGACAAGGACGACCTGCTGGAGCTCCTCGACGAAGCGTCGGAAGCGTTCCATCAGGCGCTCCTCCACTTCGACGACAACCCGGCGCAGCGCTACCTGCGCAAGCGCGGCGTCGTCGAAGAGATCGTGAAGAAGTACGGGTTCGGCTATGCGCCCGATTCGTGGGATTACCTCCTCCGCCGGCTCGGCCAGAAACACGGCGAGCAGAAGCTCGAGAAGGCCGGGCTGATCACGCCGCGCAAAGAGAAGAGCGGCTACTACGACCGCTTCCGCAACCGCCTGATGATTCCGATCCACTCGGAGACGGGAGCGCTGGTCGGCTTCGGCGGACGGTCACTCGACAACCAGGAGCCGAAGTACCTCAACTCTCCCGAGTCGGAGGTCTTCAACAAATCGCGGCTTCTCTACAACCTGCATCGCTCGAAAGACTCGATGCGGCGGGTGGATCGCGCCATTCTCGTCGAGGGCTACTTCGACGCGATTGCCATCGATCACGCCGGAGTGCCGGGGGTCGTCGCCTCGATGGGGACGTCGCTGACGAGCGGCCAGGCGTCGCTCCTCCGCCGTTTCACGCGGCGAGTCGTGATCGCGTACGACGGCGACGACGCCGGCCGGAACGCCACGCTCCGCGCCGCTCCGATCCTCCTCGCCGCAGGGCTCGACATCTTCGCGCTCGACCTCGGCGGCGAGAAAGACCCCGATTCGCTCATCCAGAAACAGGGAGCGGATAAGTTCCTGGAGGTCCTCAGCAACGCGAGCGACATCTTCACGTTCGCGCTGAACCAGTGGGGCGGCGACGCGGCGGCGCTCAGCGGCCGCGAGAAGGCCGACCGGGTGGAGCTGTTCGTGCCGCTCCTCTCCTCCGTTAACGACCCGGTCGTCCGGAACGACGCGGCCCAGCGGATCGCCGACGCTTTCCGGCTCGAATTCGAGACCGTCTGGTCCCGGGTGCGGGGAAAAGCGCAGACGGGGCTGGTGGAGCGGCAGGTGGCCGGGCGGGAGTCCTCAGCCGACAAAACCGTGCTGATCGCGGCGATTCAGGGGAAATTGCCGCCGGGACGGCTGGCGTGGCTCCGGGAGGACTTCTTCAACGACCCGGCGTGCAAAACGCTCTTTTCTATCATGAAAAATGATCTTGTTACCGGTTCCCCTATTGATTTCACGGAAATTGCGACCGAGATTAGGGGCGAAGCCGAGCTGACGCTCCTCTCGGAGCTGACCCTCAGCGAAGAGGTGGACGAGGAGAGCCTGCGACGAATCGACGAGAACTTGCAGCGCTTGGAAGCCCGGTACGTCAAGAGGCGAAAACTGGAGATCCAGAGGGAGATCGTCGAGGCCGAGCGAGCGGGCGACGCTGGACGTGTGGACGAGCTTGTCGCGGAGAAGCAGGAATTGTCCCGTATGTCAAGCGCGCTGAAATAATTATCGTCCACCACAGATTACGTGAATGTCCCGGCAGACGGACACTATTGAGGTCGGCTGCCGGCGTTCGAACCGTCGTGCTGCCGTGGGCTACAGAGCTACCCGGAAGAGGAGCGAATAACTGATGACATCCCGCCTGCGCACTTCGAACCTCGAACAGGAATCCAATTTTGACGAGGGGGTCCCCGACTTGGCGGTTGAAGAGAAGTACGCGGAAGTCAAAACGCTCATCGCGATCGGCAAGGAAAAAGGATTTCTGCTTTACGACGAGATTTACGAAGTGCTGCCCGAGGAGATCACCAGTCTCCCCGAGGAGCTGGACGAGATCTACATTCGCTTTGCTGACCTCGGCATCGACGTCGTCGAAGACGCCGAAAAGCCGCTCCAGCCCACCACCAAGGGCATCGTCACCATCGACGGGACGATCGAAGAGAAGGAGATGGATCAGCGCGAGGAGGTCCAGCAGGACATCATCGCGGCATCCAGCGGCATCGTCGACAAGACCAACGACCCCGTCCGCATGTACCTGCGCGAGATGGGAACGGTCAAGCTCCTCGACCGCCAGGGCGAAGTCGATATCGCCAAGCGGATCGAAAAGGGCGAGCGGCGCGTCTTCAAGTCGCTCTCCGCGAACCGCATCATTCGCGAAGAGATCCTGAAGATCTACGACGCGGCGAAGAAGGACCAGCGGGTCATCAAAGAGACGATCGATCTCGCCATGCCGGAAGACGACACCACGATCATGGTGGCGGACGAGAACGGCGAGGTGAAGCTCCCCGCCGCGGCGGTCAACAAGATCAACGAGATTCTTCAGATCTTCGAGAAGATCGTGAAGCTCGACAAGAAGATCAAGGACAACGTCGCGAAGCTCGCGGACGCGAAGAAGCTCACGCAGAAGCAGGTTCAGACGACGCAGCGCACGATCGAGAAGCTCGAGCTCGACCTCGCGAACGAGCTGCGCCAGATCGACTTCACGCCGGCCACGCGCAACCGCATGATCAACAAGCTGAAGGACATCGACAACGAGCTGAACCAGTCGGCGTCGATGATCAAGAAGGACGAGAACGCCCTCAAGCGCGAGAAGGACAAGACGCGCAAGGATTTCTATCGCCGTCGCCTGGTGAAGTACCAGGAGAAGCTGACGGAGCTCGAGACGTTCTACGGCACGTCGCACCACGAGCTGCGGACGACCATCCGCGAGATCCGCGCCGGTGAAGAGGAAGCGGATCAGGCGAAGCAGGAACTGATCGTCGCGAACCTCCGTCTCGTCGTCTCGATCGCGAAGAAGTACACCAACCGCGGGCTGCAGTTCCTCGACCTGATTCAGGAAGGGAACATCGGCCTGATGAAGGCGGTCGAGAAGTTCGAGTACCGCCGCGGCTACAAGTTCTCGACCTATGCGACGTGGTGGATCCGCCAGGCGATCACCCGCGCGATCGCCGATCAGGCCCGCACCATCCGCATCCCGGTGCACATGATCGAGACGATCAACAAGCTGACGCGCACCTCCCGCTCGCTCGTGCAGGAGCTCGGCCGTGAGCCGCAGGCCGAAGAGATCGCACAGCGGATGGACATGCCGGTTTCGAAGGTCCGCAAGATCATGAAGATCGCGCAGGAGCCGATCTCCCTCGAGACTCCGATCGGAGAAGAGGAAGATTCGCATCTGGGAGACTTCATCGAGGATCGCGCCGCGATCTCCCCGATCGATCACGTCATCGTGGCGAATCTGAAGGACCAGACCAACAAGGTCCTCCGAACCCTCACTCCGCGTGAGGAGCAGGTGCTGAAGATGCGCTTCGGTGTCGGCGACGGCGCGGAGCACACGCTCGAGGAAGTGGGCCGTTCGTTCAACGTCACTCGCGAGCGGATCCGCCAGATCGAGTCGAAGGCGCTGCGCAAGCTGCGGCATCCGTCCCGCTCGAAGAAGCTCCGGCCGTTCCTCGACGCAACGTTCTAGAGACTGGTTTCGAGGTTGCGGGGTTGCGCCGTTACGCGGCGACCCCGCAACCACGTAACTTCGCAACCTCTCCATGCGCCGCCTCGCCGTTCTTGCGCTACTCGCACTTCCAGCGCTCGCCGCCCCCGCTCCCCGTCCCTACCACCTCACGCTCGAGGCCACGCCCGCTGCCGCCTTCCCGTTTCTCAGCAAGTTCGGGACGGTGACGCTTCACCTCTACAGTGGCGGCGTTCGGGCCGAGACGTTCTGGCTGAACGGCTTCTCGCGCAACGAGTCGCCGAACATCACGGTCGAGAACCCGTACGGGCGCATGTACACCGAGGTGCCGGTGACCAACGTCGGGTCGATCGTGGCGAAGCTGGCGGGGAGCGAGCTGCGGAACGTCACTCCGACCCTCGCCACGCCGACGGCTGGACGCGTCGGTGAGCTCCCGGCGACGCGATATCGCCTCATCTTCGGCCCGCAGGCGTACATCGACATCTGGGCGACCCACGCGATCCCGGAGAATACGCAGTTCCGCAATATCGTCACGCAGTTCGTCGGCGGGATCTCCGCCGGCACTGCCACGCTCGCGAAGACCATCCCCGGCACTCCGATCTACGTCGAGATGAACTTCCGCCGCTTCAAGAAGCTCCCGCTCCTCCGCCTGCGATCCCTCACTTACGACGACAGCGGCGAAGCCGACGCCCTGAAGGTCAGCTCGTTCATGCTGCACGCGTCGCTGCTCGACAGCCTCTGGAAGTGACGCGCCCTGTGGTCCTGTATCAGCGCATCATCTCTTCGATCGGCGCGTATTGATCGGTGAGGATCTTCGCCTGCGCACGATCGGGACCGGCTGAAACGAAGTGAGCGGCGAGTTGGCGGTACCGCTGGCGTACGTCCGTCGCGGCGGCGATCGTCGCGAATAGCTGGGCGTCACCCATCTGCGGTCCGCTGCCGCCGATCAGAATCCAGTTTCGCTGCTGCCGGCTCTTCGGGTCGCGGGAAAAGGCGTAGCGTTCCGGAAACGCCGTCCCAAGCGTCTCGAAAACCGACGCCAGCGCTTCGTTCGCGTCGCCGCCCGGACGAGCGATGAAGTTCATCTCGATGTATCCGCCGGGCCGCAGCCTCTCGCGACAGACCTCGAAGAACTCTCGCGTCACGAGGTGGAACGGCACGCTGTGGCGATTGAAGGCGTCGAGGACGATGAGGTCGTACTTGCGGGAAGTGTGTTCCAGGAAGCGGCGCCCGTCTTCCACCGCGATGTTCGTCCGCGGATCGTGAATCGGGACCGAGAAGAAGCGTCCCGCGACGCCGACGACGTCGGGATCGATCTCCGCGACGTCGATACGCACGCCGGGATAGTCGTGGAGGAACTGTTTGACGAGCGTTCCCCCTCCCAGTCCGATCATCAGGATGTCGTGCGGATGCGCCAGCGCGACGCCGAGGTGCAGGTGATCGGTGTAGTCGGTGCGACCCTCGAGTGGATCGCGAAGCGAGACGGCGGACTGCACGTAGTCGTCGAACTTCAGCGATCTCGTTCCGGCGGAATCGGTCACCGCGATGTGGTGGTAGAACGAGTCGTGGACGTACACGAGCTTCGTCTCGCTCGTCTGCGGCCGCCGCCATCTTTGCCACGCGCTCGAATCAGACGCCATCACGACGGCGCCGATGAGCAGCGCCGCGCTCGCACCTGCCGCGACCGCGATCCGCATCACGCGCTGCCGCGCTCCCGCGTAGATCGCCACGACCGTCGCCAGTCCGACCAGCGCAGCGCCGAGGACGTACGTCAGATTGTCGATACCGGCGAACGGGATGAGCCAGAACGCCGTCGCGATCGTGCCGAAGATGCTTCCGAACGTCGAGATGGCGTACAGGGCTCCCGCGCTGCGCCCGAGCCGCTCGCGATCGGCCGCGTCGAGACGGATGGCGTACGGCGACACCGATCCCATGAGAATGGTCGGCGCGAGAAACAGGAGAACCGCCGCGGTCAGAGAACCGCTCCGCACGTCGGAGGGAGCGATTGCAAACACCAGCGGCGCGGCGAGCGGAATCAACAACACGCAACAACCCGCCGTCAGCAGCACGGCCGCGACGCCGTTCATCGACGGCAAGCGGTCGGCGAATGTGCCGCCGAGCCAGTAGCCGATGGACAAGCCGGCGAGAAAGACGCTGATGAGGCTCGCCCAGACGATGATCGAGTTGCCGTATTGAGGTGCGAGAAAGCGGCTCGCGACCATCTCGAGCGCCATCAGAATGGCGCCCGAAACGAAGACGAACGTGCGGATCACGAGCCCACCGGCGGAGCGCCTTTACGCCGCGACCTGTTGCAACGACACCGCGTCGAGATCGTGCAGCAGCTCGCCCGCGTTCGCGTAGCGCAGCTTCGGGTCTTTCTCGAGGCAGCGAAGCACGATGGAGTTGATCTGACGGCCGGTCTCAGGCCGCAGCTCGATCGGCGGACGGGGCTTCTCGGTGATGTGGGCGGTGAGCACGCCGGTGAGCGACGACGACTCGAACGGCCGGCGTCCGGCGACGAGCTCGTAGAGCATGATGCCCATCGAGTAGACGTCGCTGCGCGGGTCGAGCTGTTTGCCCTGCACCTGTTCGGGACTCATGTAGTGCGGGGTCCCGACGATCAGGCCGGCCTGCGTCATCCCCTCGTGCGTCTCGGCCATGCGCGCGATGCCGAAATCCATCAGCTTCACTTCGCCCTTGTGGTCGATCAGCACGTTCTGCGGCTTGATGTCGCGGTGGATGATCCCCTGCTCGTGCGCGACCTCGAGGCCGCGCGACACCTGGCGCATGATGCCGACCGCGACGCGCGGCTGCATCTGCTTCGCCTCCGCTTCGGCGAGGAGCTCGGCGAGCGTGTAGCCGCGCACCAGCTCCATGCTGATGAAGTACACCCCCTCGGCTTCGCCGTAGTCGTACGTCCGCAGCACGTTGCGATGCGTGATCTTGCGCGCCAGACGGATCTCGCGCTTGAACCGTTCGAGGTCTTCCGGCGAGCGGGTCATGACGTCGCCCGGCAGCGTCTTGATTGCGACCGGCTCGTCGAGCTGCGTGTCGACCGCCTTGTAGACGATCCCCATCCCGCCACGTCCGACGATCTGTTCGATGCGATAACGATTGGCGAAAAGCTGTCCCGGCTGGAGCTCGATCGACATGCCTCCCGCGGGCGCGGTCGGTCCCGGAGTCGTCGCATCGATCCGGACGGTTGCCTCCGAGGTGGTCGATCCGATCGACCGCATCATTCCGGTCGTCATCGATGCGAGCGGCAGCGAGGCGACCGGCATCGGCTGGTTCAGCCACCTGAGACGCACTTCCTCGCGCTGCGACGACGAAAGAATTTCGCCGCCCGCCGTCTGCGCCGTTTCGTACGAGATGTACGCGTAGCCGCTCGGCGCGTGCCACGCGAAGACCTGCGCGAGCAGCGGAGCATTGCCGATGACCGCGAGGCCGCTCTCCTGCTCCAGCATGACCGAGCCGGAGACGAACTCGCCGGTTGCGACGCCGACGCCGATCGAGATCGGGCTGCCTGCGCCGAGCTGCGTCGCCAGCTCCTCGTTGATGGCGCGCGCGGCGCGGATGGCGTGGATCACGCCGCGGTCGCCGCGGAAGAGGCTCACCAGGCGATGCCCGACGATCTCACGCACCTCGCCGTCCTGGCGCGACACTTCCGCTTCCTGAATCTTCATCGCCCGCGAGACCTCCGCGATGACGCTCGCGGGATCGCCGTCTCCGACGCCGACGCCGCGTAGGTCGGAGACGAGCACGGTCCCCTCCTCGAGCTTCGGCTCCGAGATGCGTTGCACCCCGACCGCCTCGCGCTCCGCGGACTTCGCGGCCATCTGTTCGTACAGCTCCTCGAGCTCCGATTTCTCACGGAGCGCCGTGATCATCTTGGCGAACGAGCGGCCGAGGATCCCGACCTCGTCGGAGGTCCGGATGTTCGGCTGCACGTGGTAGTCGCCGCCGGTGACCGCCTGCGCGATACCGGCGAGGTCCTCGATCGGCCGCGTGACGCGCTTCGCGATGAGGTACGAGAAGAGGAACGCCAGAAGCAGCGCGCCACCTCCGCCCCAGAGCAGTGTGTTCTCGATCTCGCGGAACGGCGCGAGCTCGCGGTCGAGCGAGCGGATGAAGACCGCCGCGCCGACCGTCTGGTTGCCGGCAATGAGCGGCTGGCCGGTCATGACATAGTCGCTCGACTCGATCCGGACGTTCGACGGCGCGATCGGCTTGCCGCTCTTGAAGATCTGATCCGTGCCGTGCATCTGCTGCATGCCGACGCTCGGCGCGTTGGAAGAACGCGTGAGGGCCGGCGCGCTCGCGGCGGCGAACATGACGCCGGCGTTGGTTGAATCGGCGATGCGGTTCGCGAACGCCTCGTCGATCGCGTATGCGTTCAGCAGGTAACCGAGACGGACGGCGTTGGCGCCGACGGCAATCGGATGCACCGCTGCGTGATAGAGCTTGTTGTCGATCAGGACGACGCCGGTCGTCGTCGGGATCGTGGCGTCTTCCAGCATGTCGCGGACGAGCGGGAGCTGCCGCGCCAGCTCGTCCGTGTGCGAGCCGACCGGTGCCGGCTGATCGGTGCGGACGGCGAGCCTCCCCTGCCCGTCGAACAGGATCATCAGATCGCTGCCGAGGGAGTCTTTCCGCTGGTTGAGCTGATCGAGCAGGCTGACGTAGTCAGGAGCGGGAGGAGGAGCGGGTGTTGCGCCGGGAGCGGGCGCCTCGACCGGTGGATTGAGACTCGACTGGACGTACGCGGCGAAATTCGAGTCACCGCCGATGATCTGGGCGCCGAGTGCGAGACGTCCGAGGCGCTGATGCTCGAAGTCGCGGAACAGCTTCGCGGCGCTCGAGATCGACTTGTTCACCGTCGTGCGCGCGATCGCGTTCGCGCGCTGGATCGTGACGCCGATCGCGATGCCGACGACGATCACGATCAGCAGCGCCATGAGCGCGAAGAGCTTCAGCGCGAGCGGAAACCGCGGACGCTCGACCGCCACCGCCTTCTTCTTCGGCTGGGCGACCGGTCCGGTGTCGGGTCGCGGGCCGGCGAGCGCCTGTGTATCAGCCGTCACTCAGTACTCCCTCGAGTGCGTCGTCTCGTACGTCTTGCCGTACTTGTTCGAGTGCGGCGCGGAGCGGTATCCACGCGCGTCGAGCACGACGGACACCGGCGGCGCGGCCCCCGCTCCGACGTCGACGGGCGTGCGCGTCGCGCCGCCCATTTCGTTCCACACCACGAGCTCGTACCGGCCCGCGGGAACGTCGGCCAGGCTGAAGTTTCCGTTCGCATCGGCGAACGCGTAGTAGGGCGTGTTCAGGACGTGGATCACCGAAGACATGTTCGGGTGGACGTTGCAGTAGACGTTCACGACGCCGGGAGCGGTGAAGGTGTGCGACTTGCCGGCGCCGGCGCGGTAGAGGCCGAGGTCGAACTGGTTCGGGCTGGAGAGCGAGAAGAGGTTGTGCGAGATCGGGTCTTCGTTCGGGAAGTTCACCGTCGATCCGACCGGAACCGCCAGGACGTGCGGGAGGAGCATCTTTCCGCGGGTCGTCATCGTGACGTTCACGGGGGCCGCTTTGCGGAGCGCCCTCGCGCCGGCCGCCGGCTCGAGCCAGACGAGCGTTTCGTTCACGACCGGCCTCTGTCCGCGGTTCAGGTTGAAGCTGACACGGCCGGTGAGCGGGGCAGCCGCGACGGTTACAGCGGCGAGCGCGAAGACAGCCAGCGCACTGCCCGACTGCACCAGAAGTCGTTTCATATCAATAGTCTCCGGAGGTCCGGCAGTTTAGCACAGCGTCCTCGGCCGGCGGCATGCCGATTGAAGTAGTCCCGGTCGTGGGAATTTCAGTTGTAATTTCGAGCGAAAAACGTATCCTATTTACCATGCTTCAAATTGAGCGGGTGGGATGGGCTGGAATGGGCGGCCTCGCCACGCGTTTCTGAATCATACGATCCAAGTGCGGCAACTGGCCGCATGTTCATTGATCTGACAAAGATGACAAGTTCCCGCTCCTCCCCTTCACCACGGGGCAGGTAGGAGCGGTCGATCCGGTCCGCGGCGTCGGCGGGGTGAGTCACGGTACGTAACGTGACGCTTGCTGCGGGTCCGCCGGAAATTCATGGGGGAGGAGGTAACTGTTTTCAATGGATTGTTCTAAATCACCTGAGGGGGCTACTTCATCGTAGCTTCCACCCCAAAGGGCGCCCGTCAAACGGCGCCCTTTTTCATTTCCCGGCAGCTCCCCTCTCCCGTGTAGAACTCCGCGACGCCGGGTTTCATCCCCGCTCGTACCTCGTCCAACGCGCAGGCCGGGAGCCTGCGCTACACGAAGATGAGAATCGACGGGAGCGGGTTGTCGGACGGCGTGCGGAAGCCATCCGAACCGTAGACCGCCGCACGACCTACGGGAACGGGAAGGCGGAGAAGTCCGCGATCGTGGTCAGTTGCCCGAACGGCTGGTGCCCGGTCCAGGTCCGACATGATTGGGTGTCGACGATATCTACCCAGTATTCGCTGTTGTTCACGCTCGTGGCGAACGCCCAGAACTGGTTGTTGATCCCGACGCCCTTCACCATCTTGGCCACGACCTCGACGCTATTGGGAAAGTCCGGATAGAACGAGAAGTAAATCATCTCGCTCAAGATGCCGTACGTCGGGTTCGTTGCCGGTGTGTTCTCCGCGTACTTCACGAGAGCGCCGGTGCCGTTGGCACCCGAGACGTTGTCATGCCAGCGGAGCGTTACCTTGAAACGGCCGCCAAGCGCGCACGCGGTACGGGAGTTGGGAACGCACGCCGAGCACGACGTGCTTGGATTCAGGATGTTGGCAATCGACGGATATGTTTGGGAGAACGCTCCGTCGACGACAAGCTGAGTGGACACGCACGGATCGGTCGAGTTCACCGGAATGCACGCGCCGAAAAGTTGACCGACGATGTATCCGCCGCTGTTGATGGTCGGAGATCCAGAGCTCCCGTGATCGGTGGCTCCTTGAAAGAGTGTCGAGCCAAGGAAGGATGGCCGGCTCAAACCGGAGCAAAGCGCGCTGCTGCTGACGGTCGTGGAGGAAAACGCTTGAACATAAATCCCGCTGCCGTCTGAGGCGGCCGGATGCGAGATGCGATACAACCGCGTCCCGACGGAGGCCGCGCTCGAATTCGCATCCCACCCGAGAAGGTAGCGTCCCGCCGGTAGAGTATTGAGTCGTACGAGCGAGTAATCCGACACCGAGGAGGTCGAGAGTAGGGTGCTCCCGATGGACCGCGGCAGTGTCGAAAATGAAGGTGCGGCCCCGCCACACGAGGCGCTTCGAAAATCGAAATACGCCTCCAGCGACGCGGCACGCGTTGCGTTCGAGATGCAGTGATTGGCGGTCAGCAGCAACGGCTGCGGCGTCGTTCCGTTGTTGATGAGGGCGCCGGTGCACAAGTATTCGCCGGTGCTGTCAGCGAAATCCAGCGTCGCGACGGCACGCCGGTAGTCGGCGATGTTGCTCAACGTAGATGTCGTTACGCAGGTCGCATCGAGGAAACAGGAGGGCGCCGCCTGAACTCCGGTAGCCGACATTGCGGACACTGAAGGTCCTCCGACGATGGCGTCGGCGACCGCGTCAACGGCAGCGGAAGCCGAGACCGCACCCTGGGACTCGAAGAACACGATCTCCCCGGCTACGCTCGGCGACCAGCAACCGTCTTCGGTGCACGAATCGATGCCGAACGGAATCGCGCGCCCATCGGCGCCCCACACCCACATCGCGCTGGCCTTCTCGACGCCTTTCAGTCGCAGCCGGATCTTTTCCGCCGCAGCGACACGGATCGCCGCGCTTCCCACCGCGACGCCGTCCCGCACCGATGCAACGAGCGGGACTGGCTTCAAGAACGTGCGAACAACACCACTTCGTAGTGGTTCTCGACCCGCGGCATTCCAGGCGCGAAGCTTGGCGACGGCGTCAGGCTCATCGACCGTGACCGGCGACAGTTCGTAAACCGGAGTCTCTGGCTGTTCTGCGAGCCGCAGCGGACCTCGAATCGAGAGTGCGCCAACAGCATCGGGCATGTACTGCGGAGGCATCGATTGAGCCTGAACGGCAACCGCCCAAGACGCGAGCAATAGGCATGCACCGCAAACGATTGCGAGTTTCATCACGGACCTCCTGGAGACGATGTCCTGAGGAAGGACACGCTTTGATCACAGGAGTGGCGATTCTCACGAAAACGCCACCGCGTGCAGAAGTCGTTCGACTCAGTTCGGTCGAACGGCACGACGAGCTGTTTCATCCCGCGGTGGTACATCTCCGCGACCGCTTCGGATACCTTAAGATCGCGCTCGTGCGCCGGACTGCAATCGCGTTCACCATCCTGCTGCTCGCACCGGCCGCCTTCGCCGACTGCCCGACGTTCACCCCCGGCGACGTCTTCATCTCCTTCACCAACGACAGCGCGACCTGTTCGGTCACGGAGCCCGTCTGTCGGATTTTCAGTCCGGTCACATTCACGGCCGCCACATCGGGATCGTTCGGGTGCGCTCCGCTCACGTTTACCTGGAACTTCGGCGATGGCTCGCCCGAAGACTTCCGCGGACAGACGGTGACGCATACGTTTACGAGCTGTGGAGTCTTCGACATATCGGTGAAGGTCCAGTCGCCGGCCAACACGGTGGTCGCGCACCAGGTTGTGACCTTCGCTATCCTCGATCCTGTTACGCCGCCTCCGGCATTGAGCGTCGAGCGGCTGTCAGCGCTCAGCTTTGCGTTCACACCTTCCGCCAGCACGCCGATCGAGAACATCGCGTGGGACTTCGGAGACGGAGTACCGCCAATCACCGTTCCGTGGTGCACGAACAACAAGCACGTGCATCAATACGCTCCCGACGCCGCCGGAACATACGTGGTCACCCTGACCGCGACGACTCCTTCCGGCGAAATCCTGTATGCCAGGACGTTGGTAGCGGTCACGGCACGGCAGCGCGCCGCGCGTCACTGAAAGATCTCAGCGGTGGACGAGCAAACTCGCCAGTACCTTGACCGGCTCCTTGCGGAAACCAGCGACGCACGCCGCACGCTCGACGAGAGATTCGAAAAGAACACCGATCGCCTGTTCACCGTTATCGATCGTCATTCGAAACAGTTGGACGATCTCAGCGCGGGCTACTACGCGCTTCGAACGGCTCTCACCCGTCTCGAGGAGACGATCATTCGAACGGAGCTCGCAGTCGTTCGTCTGGAGCGAGAAGTTCAGCGGAACAGCCCCTCGTAGGATCGGGTGGTTTGTCAATGGCGAACGGCACGCCGCCGAGGTGGCTGTTGGACGGTCACCGTGACTTCAGCGCGAACGGTGCCACAGTCGCCGGTTACCTCGATGCCGAAGGTAGTCGTCTTCGACAGTTTCTGAGTCAGCAGCTGCGACGAGGAGCTCAGCGTTGCAAGCGGCTCTGCCGTGTCGTACCACCGGTAGGAAAGGACTCCCGAACCCGTCGCTGACACTACCAGGTTGACAGCGGTTCCAACGGAGACGGTGATTGGGCTTGGTTTAGCGACGATCACCGGCGCGACGCACGTGAGGGTGCACGACGTATCAAAAATAAACTCTCCGACCGAATTCGATGTCCGACCGAAAATCATCGCGAAGTAGTCGGCCTTCTGACCTGGGGAGAAATTGACGGTGATCGTTGGGGAACCTGGTTGCGCGAAAGCGTACGTGAGAGGCGCGCTTTGATCGAATGCATAGACCGCGACCGCCGGAGTGAAGTCCAACGAGGAGGCGGTGAACGCGTAGGTGTCTCCTGGATACCCCTTGAAGCTCACGTACTGGTAAACGCCGCCGCCATCTGAGAACCGACAGCCCGATGCCGTCAGACTCCAGAACATCCGGTACGGGCAGCCGTCAAGCGTCTGCTCGATGCAGTTCTGCGGTTCGGACGGACTGGGATCCGGAAAGCAACTGACCTGCAACGTGTAGCGGCCATGCGACGCGAGATTGTTTGTTCCGACCGCGATTTCCCACGTCCCCGATGAAGCGAGAATGTACGACATGTGAAGTGTGCGTGTGTTCGCCCAAATCTCGGGGGTCTTCGAAGCATCTGCTGACGGCGGCAGGAGGAGGAGGAGTGGCTGTGTGTATGAGTCATCGAGGGGCGTCAGTGTGAGATCGACTTCGTTGCCTGCTGTGCCTTGGAACAGCCACACGTCGAAGTAGGTCCCATCGACGGTGAAGGTGCAGTCTGATGGTCCCAGTTCGCCGGAGACAGTTCGATTACACGACAGAGTCGCATTCGCGCACGCGAGCGGTCGGGACGCAGCCGCCTCACGGACACGTTGAGCTAATGACGGTTGAATCCCAAGCGCGCTACTCGCCGCGAGCAACGTCATCCATGCAGCCGCCACCATCGCCCGTATAAAGTTCATCTCTCGCCCTTCGCTCGTGTCTTGCGACACCATCTCTCTTGAGGAGTGGCGAAAGGGGGTGAAAACGCTCCCGGGCGTGCTTACCTGCTGCTGGTCGCGGGCCGGACTAGAGCCGGGACGCCGCTCTCCCGGCCGCGAAACATCCGGCTTGGTGCCTCGGGCCGGACTCGAACCGGCACGCCGCTCTCGCGGCAGCGGATTTTAAGTCCGCAGCGTCTACCGATTCCGCCACCGAGGCAACCACTTCAGGATACCTCAAGGGCCCGTGCCCGACGGGTTGTGCCGAGATACGAGCGAACAAGTCCGTCATCCTGAGCCGGGCAGCGCGGCGAAGGATCTCCGGATGCGCCGCGGGTGGCTCGTGCTGCGAATTTTGAGATCCTTCGCCGTCTACGCGGCTCAGGATGACGGACGGTTCGGCGATATCATGCGCGGCGCTATGGCTACCGACACGATGGAGATGACCCTGGGAGCGCCTCTCACGGTGCTTTCCGAAGAAGAACAGATGTTCCAGCAGAGCGTCCGCGAGTTCGCGGTCGAGCGGATCCGTCCGCTGGTCCACGACATGGACCACGACGCGAAGATGTCCCCCGACCTGATCCGCGAGTTCTTCGAGCTCGGCGTCATGGGGATCGAGGTCCCGGACCAGTGGGGCGGCGCCGGATCGTCCTTCTTCACGGCCGTCCTCGTCGTCGAGGAGCTGTCGCATGTCGACGCCTCGTGCGGCGTCATCGTCGACGTCCAGAACACGCTCGTCAACAACATCCTCCTCCGCTGGGGCAACGAGGACCAGAAGTCGAAGTACCTCTCGATGCTCTCGCGCGACACGGTCGGCGCGTATGCGCTATCCGAGGCGGGATCGGGATCGGACGCGTTCGCGCTCGGGACGAAGGCTGAGGACAAGGGCGACCACTGGGTGCTGAACGGCCAGAAACTGTGGATCACCAACGCGGCCGAGGCTGGGGTGTTCGTCGTCTTCGCGAACGCCAATCCGGACGCGGGGTACAAGGGGATCACGGCGTTCATGGTCGAGCGCGATTTCCCCGGCTTCACGGTCGGCAAGAAGGAAGACAAGCTTGGCATCCGCGCGTCGTCGACGTGCGAGCTGATTCTCGAGGACTGCCACGTGCCGAAGGAGAACGTCGTCGGCGAGACGGGCAAGGGCTACAAGATCGCGATCGAGACGCTGAACGAAGGGCGCATCGGCATCGGGGCGCAGATGATCGGCGTGGCGCGCGGCGCGCTGGAGCACGCGATCGCGTACGTGAAGGAGCGCAAGCAGTTCGGGCGGACGATCGCCGACTTCCAGGCGGTGCAGTTCCAGATCGCCGACGCGGCGACGCAGCTCGAGGCGGCGCGGCTGATGGTCTACAACGCGGCGCGGCTGAAGGACGCGAAGAAGCCGTTCGTCCGCGAGGCGGCGATGGCGAAGCTGTTCTCGTCGGCCGTCTGCGAGAAGGTCACCTCACTCGCGGTGCAGCTCTTCGGCGGGAACGGCTACACGAAGGAGTACCCGGTCGAGAAGTTCTGGCGTGACTCGAAGGTGGGGCAGATCTACGAGGGGACGTCGAACATGCAGCTGCAGACGATCGCGAAGACGATTCTGACCGAGCGGCTGTAACGCGAGACTGTTGGCGTGCGCGCCGAGACTGTACGCCTGCGCAGCGGGACTGTGGGGCTGTACAGCGGCGCTGCGCACGTGTACAGCGGCACTGCGCACGTGTACAGCGGCACTGCGCAGCTGTGCAGCGAGACGGTACGCGTGCGCAGCGGGACTGTACGGTCGTACCGTCCCGCAGCACAGCCTCACCGAGCCGCTGCACGGCCGCGCAGTCCCGCTGCACAGCCGCACAGTCCCGCTGCGCGCGTGAACAGTCTCGATGTGCACTCGTACAGCGCCGCTGTACAGGTGTACAGCGCCAATGTGCACTCATACAGCGTCAGGTCGCAGGTGGGACGGCCGCGCTCTCCCGCTGACGGCGGGCGAGGCGCTGGAGGAAGTCGTAGGCGATGCCGCCGCTGGTCTTGCGCAGGGTGAGGAAGTAGACGGCGATGGCGACGGCGCCGCCGATCCAGGCGAGGGCGCCGAACTCGAGTGGGTGCGGGAGGAAGGGCCAGACGGTGAAGCACAGCGCGCCGATCACGCCGACGAGCAGCAGGAGGATGCGCTGCGTTTTCGGGGCGTCGACGTCGCGGTTGCAGACGAGCGTCACCGTCGCTTCGCGCTCGTCCTCGGGTGCCCAGGAAACTGTGCACTCCACTCCCCCACCGGTCGACAGGCCGCGACGCAGCGGAAGGATGAAACGGCGCTCGCGCTCGTGGCGCTCGGTGACTTCGCCGCCGTACAGCTCGACCTGATCCTCGATCGTCTCCTCGATCCCTTCGAACGGGATGTGATCCTCGGTGAAGGTGACCGGCTGAGGCTGAGGTTCGGTCATCCTCTCCTCCGCAGCCACTCCCGCCGGAGCGCGTTGTCTTCTTCTTCGATGTGCAGGCGGACCTCCGTTGCCCCGTCGTCTTTCAGATTCACTCGGCGCGTCATGACGCCGCCGTGCCGTGCGAACACGATCTCGATTTCGTCTCCGGTCTTCGTCTCCTGCAATGCGTGCTCGACGTCGTGCGTCGAGTAGACGCGCAGCCCGCGCACGGCGAGCAGCTCGTCCTGGGGCAGAAGATCCGCAGCGGCACCGCTGCTGCCGCTCGCAACGCTGTCGATCTCTCCATCTTTCAGCTTGATGCCGAGCGCCGGCCGTTTGCGGCGAGTCTCGAAGCGCACTCCCGCGAGCGCGAAGAGCTCCGCGTACGGGAGCGGCTCGACGCCGTCGATGTAGCGGGCGCAAAACGCCGGATCGTCGATGACGCGCGCAACCGCGTCCTCGTCGAGAATCCGCTCCGCCCACAGGACCCGCATCACCTCGTCGAGCGACATTCCGCGCGAACGCAACGTCAGGTCGAGCAGCGCCGAGACGATCTCCCCCTTCGTATAGAACGAGTACCAGGAGTTGCCGCGGTCGTGCGGACGGGTGCCGTCGTGAACCCACCCGTCGAAGCTGGTCTGCGAGAGGGAGAGATGGGTCCGCGCGTGGGACGATTCGAGCTGCTCGATCTCGTGCGCGAGGTGCCGCAGGTATCGCTGCTCGCTCCAGTAGCCGCTGCGCGCGAGGGCGAGATCGCCGTAGTACGAGGTGATCCCCTCCATCGCCCACAACAGCCGCGTCGGCGTCGCCATGGTGTAGTCGTACGGCGCGAAGGCCGCCGGCATCATCCGCTTCACGTTCCAGAGGTGGAAGAACTCGTGCGATGCGAGCGAGAGGAAGTGCTCGTCGAAATCGGCCGCGCCGCGTTTGACGGTCATCGAGCAGGAGTCTTCGTGCTCGACGCCGTGCCACCGGTCGGCGCCGTGGATGAGGAACTGGTATTCGCGCGACGGCAGCTCGCCGAAGACCGCCACCTGCTCGCGGACGATTCCGCGCATCGGCTCGACGAAGCGCGTGGTATCGCAATCGATTGACACGAAACGGATCGACGCGCCGCTCTCCTCGAACGACTGCGTCGCGAACGGCCCAGCGATTGCCGGCGAGTCGATGAGGTGGTCGTAGTTCCGCGCGCGGAGCTCTTTTCCGTCCCGCGGAAGCTGACACGCGATCGGCCAGTCGGTATCGACCGTCAGGACGCACTCGTCCGACCGGAGCCCATCAACCCACATGAACAGATTCGATCCGTTGAAATACGCCTCGGAACGGTCGAGATAGCTCGAGCCGGCGTCGAGCACGCCGGCCCAGTAGCGGTACCGCACCTCGACCTCATCCCCCCGTTGCGCGTCCGCGCACCAGACGTTCGGCCCGAGCTTGCGGACGTTCGGCGTCCACTCGCGCACGTTCGCCGCGAAGTTCTGCAACTGGTACTTGCCGGGCCGCCACGACGGGAGGATCAGCCTCGGCTGGTCGTCCGGCGCGACGAAGCGAATGGCGATGTCGAAAAGATGCTCGCTCGTGTCGCGCCAGGAGAGGGCGTAGTGGATCAAGCAGGCGCGATGATAGTCACTCTCGCCCGGTGATGTTGTACTTCTGCATCTTCGACTTGAGCGTGTTGCGCGCAAGACCGAGGCGGCGGGCGGCTTCGCGAATGCGGCCGCCGCAGGTATCGAGGGCGCGCTCGATGAGCTGTTTGTCGACGCTGGCGAGCACTTCGTCGTAGACGTCGCTCGTGATCTCGAGGCGGGCGAGGCTCGGGTTGAGGAGCGACTGCGGCGATGGCGGCGGGGTGTCGGCGACGACGGTGGTGCCCGTACCGCCGAGGCCGTAGAACTCGTTGCGGGTGATCGTGTCGCCGTTCGACATCACGATCGCGCGGTGGAGCGTCGCCTCCAGCTCACGAATGTTGCCAGGCCAGTGATAGCGCATGAAGAGATCGAGGATGCCCGGCTCGAGGCGCTTCGGTTCGATGCCGAGGTCTTTGGAGATCTTGCGGATGAAGTGCTCGACCAGGAGCGGGATGTCGTCCTTGCGCTCGCGAAGCGGCGGCAGCTGCAGCGGAATGATGTTCAGGCGGTAGAAGAGGTCTTCGCGGAAAGAGTTGTCGTCGATCGCCTTCTCGATGTCGAGATTGGTGGCGGCGATGATCTTGACGTCGGTCTTGATCGTCTGCGTGCCGCCGACGCGCTCGAACTCCTTGTCCTCGACGACGCGGAGCAGCTTCGCCTGCATGGCGAGCGACATCTTCCCGATCTCGTCGAGAAAGATCGTCCCGCTGTTTGCGAGCTCGAAGCGGCCGAGCTTCCGGCGATCGGCGCCGGTGAACGCCCCCTTCTCGTGGCCGAACAGCTCCGACTCGGCCAGCGTCTCCGGAAGCGCGGCGCAGTTGAAGTGAATGAACGGACCGTTCCGTCGCGGTCCCATGTTGTGGATGATCCGCGCGATCAGACCCTTGCCCGTGCCCGACTCGCCGCGCAGGAGCACGGTCGAGTTGCTGCCGGATGCTTTACGCACCGCGAACTGGATCTTCGCGACCGGCTCGGAGTGGCCGACGATGGAGTCGAGGTGCTTCTCGACCAGGACCTCGCGGCGGAGCGATTCGTTCTCGAGCGAGAGCCGCGTCCGCGCTTCTTCGAGCTCCTCGTACAGCCGCGCGTTCTCGATCGCGATCGCCGCCTGGTCGGCGAACGCTTCCAGGAAGCTCGCGTCTTTCTGTGAGAAGAGGTGGCGCGCCTGGCGATGGTCGACGTAAATCGCGCCGGCGATCCGCTCCTTGATGATCAGCGGGACGCAAAGGATCGAGAGGATGTTCTCCGCGATCACGGACTCGGACTCGATGAATCGTTCGTCGGCGCGCGCGTCGGCCGACATGATCATCTGCCCCGTCTGGATCACTTCCTTGACGATCGACTGCGGCGAGCGCTTCGACCCGCCGTCCGCCTCGTTGATGTTGCGGACCACGCGCGTGCGGAGCGCGCTGGTGATCGTGTCGAGCAGCAGGATCATCCCGCGCTCCGCCCTGAGACGGCGGATGGCGAGGTCGAGGACGCGATTGAGAACGTCGTTCAGATTGAGCGAAGAGTTGATGATCTTGACGACTTCGTACAACCCGACGACGTTCTGATCGGGCGTTCTGCCGGCCGGTTTGATGCGGAGGAGAGCCCCGCGTGCACGCTCGAGATCGTGCGTCGCGTTGAGCCGCTCGAAGATCCGGATCGCGTTGCGGATCGTCTGCGACGCCTCTTCCGGCTCCTCGCGCATGACGCCGAGGTCGAAGAGGAGGCGCGCCAGTTCGTAGGGCGTGTCGCACTCCTCGAATCCGAGACGCGCCGATTCGAGGCGCTGCATCGCCGCGTCGCGCTGCCCCTGGAAGAAGAGGATCTTCCCCCAGATCCAGTCGTTCTTCGCCAGCGTGAAGCGATCGGCCAGCGACTTGGCGACCTTCGCGCTCTTCTCCGCGAACTCGAGTGCCGCCTCGAGGTTGTTCTGCCGGAGCGCGAGCCCCGCTGCCGCGGTATACGCGCGGCCGAGGCCCTGTTTCGTGTTGTAGTGCTCGAAGATCGCGATCGCCCGCTGAAGGAAGGCGTCCGACTCCTCGACGTTGTCGCGCTCGTCCTCGATCGCGGCGCGCGCGTAGCACGCCTCGGCGATCAGGTCTTCGTCGCGCGTCCGCTCCGCCGCGGCGAGCGCCTTCTGCGCGTACTCCAGCGCCTTGACGATGTCGCCGCGTTTCTTCGTGAAGCGCGCCAGAGGCACGTACACCGAGGAGCGGGAGGAGCGCGCTTCGTCGAAGCCCTCGAGCGTGACGCAGCGCATGTAGCACTTCGCCGCCTCGTCCCACTTCCCGACCATCTCCAGCGCTTCGCCGAGGTTCTCCAGCGCCAGCGCTTCGTTCTCGAGCGCGCCGATCTTCTGATCGATGCGGACGCTCTTCTCGAAGAACTCCGCGGCGCTATGGAACTTGCCGCGGCCGAACTCGATGATCCCGACGTTGTTGTAGCAGGTGACGAGGTTCCAGAGATCGCCCTCGGCTTCGGAGAGTTGCATGTTCTTGTGGTAGTACTCGAGCGCGGTCTCCCAGTCGCCGAGCTTCCAAAGCGTGTTGCCGAGGTTCGTGAGCGCTTTCTTCTTGAGCTGATCGGAGCTCACCAGATCGCCGATGCAGTAGGCGTCGAGGAAGATCTGCTTCGCGCGCTGCCAGTTGCCGAGGGCGTACTCGATGATGCCCTGCGTGTTGCGGATGTAGCCGCCGACGACGTTGGCCGGCTCGTCCTCGAGCATCACGCGCGCCTTCTCCGCCATCTCGCTCGCGAGCTCCATGTTGTCCTTCTCGCGGTAGATGCCGGCGACGCGGTTCATCATCTCGGCGACGTCGCACTTCTGCTCGAGCTGTTCGTAGATGGCGAGCGCGTTGTCGTAGTACGACATCGCGGAGTCGTGCTCGCCGCGGTTGTTGAGGACCTTGCCGATCTTCTTCATCACGCGCGCGACGTCGATGTTCGGCCCCGCTCCGTTGTTCCGGACCTGGAACGACTTGAGGAGGAACTGCAGCGTCTGCATCGCATCGCGCGAATCGTTGTTGCGGTAGTAGGCGTCGGCGAGCTTCTCGCGGACTTCGGCTTTCTGCGATTCGTCCGCGCCGGAGAGGTCGAGCAGCTCGAGCGCCGTCCGGTAGAACTCCGTCGCCTCGGCGTGCGCCAATGAGCGCGTGGCGATGTCGCCCGCCTCGACGGCGTAGCGGATCCCCTTCTCCGTCTCGTTGGCGCGCGCGAAGTGATACGCGATCTGGCCGACGAGCTGCGACGATCCCGCTTCGAGCATCGGCTCGAGCGCGTTGCCGACGCGGAGGTGCAGCTCGCTCCTCCGGTGGTCGGTCATGCCGTTGTAGATCGAGTCGCGCAGATGCATCTGCGGGAACGTGATCACCGATCCGGTGGTCGATTCGTCGAGCAGGCCGTTCGAGACCACCTCGCGCAACAGCTCGTAAGTTCGCTCCGGCGAGAAGTCGGAGACCTTCGTCAGCAGATCGACGCTCGACACCTCGCCGAGGACCGCGGCCGCTTCGAGGAGCGCGCAGCCGTCGTCATGCAGCGCGTCGGCCTTCTCCATGAGGATCGCGGCGGCGCCGCCGGGGATGCGCAGCGCGCGCACGCGCTCCATGTCGACGGTCCAGCCGGTCGGCTGCCACTCGAGATAGCCGTGCGCGATGAGGTAGTCGAAGATGCGGCGGATGTTCAGCGGCGAGCCGGACGACTCCCAGAACATCCAGCGCACGAACTCGTCGCCGAGCGACTCGCCGAGAAGCGACTCGACGTGCTCGTGGACGAGGGCTTCGGTCAGCGGCTCGATGCGGATGATCGGGAAACCGGTCTCCTTCGCGCGCTGCTCCCAGAACGTGTTCGTCTCGGCGCTGCCGTTGTTCTCCTGCAGCGTCAGCGTGCCGATGACGAGGAGCTGGTTGTGTTTCGCCTCGCTGACGAGGAACGCGAAGAGATCGGCGGTCGACGGATCGGCCCACTGCAGGTCTTCGATGACGATGATGAGCGGCGTGCCGCTCGTGTCGCTGCCGGCGCTCAGGAATCCGTACATGTCCTGCATCGACTGCACGATGTGGTTGTAGAGCCGGTATTTGTCGCCTTCGTGCGGACTGCCGCCGCCGCCCGGCCGCAGGATCTGCCGGATCTCCTCACCGGCATCGGTGTCGGGGTTCACCGCGCTGACGAGCTGCCGGAAGATGTCGAAGAACGGCGCGTAGATGGTCTTGCGGTTGACGGGACAGCGTCCGCTGAAAACGCGCGCGCCATCGAGTTGCGCGCGCAATGTGACGTCGCGAACGATGCGGCTCTTTCCGGAGCCTTCCGCGCCCGCGATGATCACGCCGCCGCCGCTCTCCTCGCGCGCCTGCGCGATCAGCGACATGAGCTGATTCACTTCGGTGCCGCGGCCGATGAGCGGCGCGGCGTAAAGCTCGCCGCGGCCGAGGAGGAGCTCGCCGGTTGGAACGCTGTGTCCCGACACCTCGGAGACCGCAAAGAGCAGCGCGGCGGCCGAAGCGTAGCGATGCCGCGGGTCCTTCTCGAGAAGCTTGAGGATGATCTCTTCGAGCTCCGGCGGAACCTGCGGGTTGATCGACGACGGCGGCCGGATCTCTTCGTTGAGGTGCATCCGGATGACGTCGATCGGTGCTTTGCCGTAGCCCGGCAGCGCACCGGTAACCGTCTCATAGAGCGTCATGCCGAGGGCGTAGAGGTCGGCGCGCGAATCGACACGATCCTGTTTCAGCACCTCGGGCGCCATGTACTGGAGCGTCCCGCGAATCTGACGGTCGAGCACTTGTCGCGACGCGATCGCGAGGCCGAAATCCATCAGCTTCGCGCGGCCGGTTTCGTCGATGAGGATGTTCGACGGCTTGAGGTCGAGGTGGACGATCCCACGGCGGTGGATGTAGTGGAGTGCGGACGCGATCTGCAACACCACGTCATAGAGCGCGTTCCAGTTCTTCCCGTCGAAGAACTCGGAGATGCGCCGGCCGTGGACGTACTCCATCGTGAAGTAGGGGTAGCGATCCTCGACCAGACCGTAGTCGAACACCTTCACGATGTTGGGGTGGTCGAGCTCCGCGACGGTCGCGAACTCCGCTTCGAACCTCAGGCGCTGCTGAGGCTCAGACAGCTCGTGCCGCAATACTTTGACCGCCTCGTCGCGATTGTCCGAGGCATCGAAAACACGGTAGACGAGCGTTCCCGGCGACTCCTTCAGGACCGTTCGGAGCTGAAAGCGCGGAGGGAGCGGTACCGCAAGGCGAAGCGGCTCGGTCGTCATTTGTCGTTTTGTAACAGGCTCAGAATATAACCCATTCGTGCCGCAGCGGGTCAAAATTGCGTCCAGTAGCTCATCCGTGTCGTTAATCCTTGCGCCACGTGTAAGTTTCGACCGTCGTGTAGAATGCGACGCGGTCCATGCCGGAGGTTCCGCAGGCGTTCGAAAGGTTCGAAACGGTTCGCATCCTCGGGAAAGGGGGAATGGGGACTGTTTACCTCGCCCGCGACAAAACCCTCGGCCGCCAAGTCGCTTTAAAGGTACTGAACGCCGACGACATGGCTTCGGAAGACCGCCGAAGCCGCTTCCTGCGCGAGGCGAAAGCGGCCGCCGCGATCCGCCATCCCAACGTCGCAACCATCTACGAGGTCGACGAGACCGCCGACGGCCAGCCGTTCATCGTCATGGAGTACTGCGAGGGGGAGACGCTCTCGCAGCGGCTGCGGCGCCGCGCCGTCGATACGGCCGAATTTCTCTCGATCGCCCGGCAGATTGCCTCGGGGCTGGCCGCCGCGCATGCAAAGGGACTCGTCCACCGCGACATCAAGACGGCCAACGTCATCCTCGAGCCAACCGGCGTGGTGAAGATCCTCGACTTCGGCCTCGCGAAGTTCCTGCCGCGGGACGATCTGTCGCAGAAGCTGACCTTCGAGTCGACGAGCGGCCATTTCTTCGGAACGTTGCACTACCTTTCGCCGGAGCAGGCCCGCGGCCAGCAGGCGGACTCTCGCAGCGATCTCTTCTCCGCCGGCGTCGTGCTCTATCAGATGGCGTCGGGGCATCTCCCCTTCAATGCCGACGCACCGCTGATGGTGCTCGAGAAGATTCGCGACGCCGAACCGGAACCTTTCACCGCGCTCGATCCGACGTTCCCACAGGCCGCGGCCCGCATCGTCGGGAAGCTGCTGCAGAAGAATCCCGACGATCGCTATCAGAACGCAGCCGACCTGGCGCGCGACCTGGAGGAGATCGACACGCCGACGCTCCGGTTCTCTGCGACGTCGCGCAGCACCATCGGCCGCACGATGCGGCGGCCGCCGTGGACGAAGCTCGCGGCGATCGTTGCAGCATTCATTCTGATCGGCGTCGCGATCTACTTCATCCGGCTGCGAAACGAGAAGACGACGGCCGCTGAGGTGCCGGCAACGCCGCAAGCCGCGGGGCCGATCCGGTCGATGGCGGTGCTGCCACTCGACAACCTCGCGAACAATCAGTCGGACGAGTTCCTGTCGGTCGGCATCGCCGACGCGCTCGTGACGAAGCTGCAGAAGATCCCCTCGCTGCAGGTGCGCCCGACGTCGGCCGTTCGCGACCTGAAGAACCAAAAGCTCGACGTCAAATCGGTCAGCCAGAAGCTCGGCGTCGACGGCATTCTCGAAGGTCGCTTCCTCGCCGCCGGTGATCTCGTGCGCGTCAACCTGCAGCTCACCGATGCGCGCACCGGCTACAACGTCTGGGCCGACTCGGTCGACGGAAAACGCAGCGACCTCCTGAAACTCATCGACGACGTGTCGTCCAAGACGGTCGCCGCGCTCAACACGAAGATCGGTACGCCCGAACCCTCCCCGCGCGCCTCCGAAGCGCGTTCGTCCAGTCCGAAAGCGTTCGAGGAGTATCTGAAGGGCCGCGCGCTCACCGGCAGCTTCGCGCCGGCCGACTTCGCGGCGCAGATGAATCACTACAAGCGCGCGATCGAGCTCGATCCGACGTTCGCGGGTGCATACGCGAATCTGGCCCTCGCGATCGCCATCGGCACCGCGCGCGGGCAGATCGCCGATCCGGCGGCGCTCGCGAAGGCGGAGTGGTACGCGCGCCAGGCGGTGCGTCTCGACCCGAATCTCGCGGAGGCGCACCTCGCGCTCGGACGCGTCTTCGTCCGCATGCCGGGACGCTTTCGGGAGGCGACGCGCGAGAACCTCGCGGCGCTACGGCTCGGCCCGAACGACACCGGCGGGATCTGGGTGCTCGCGTCGTACTTCGTCTCGACGGGCGACCTGCAAAAGGTGCAGTGTCCGCTCGACCGTCTCGTGCGCCTCGATCCGGAGTCGAACGAGGCGAAGACGCGCGGGTACCTGAACCTCAACATGATCGATCCGGAAGGAGCGCTCGAGGCCGCGAAGTACGCGCTCGCCTCGAAGGACACCGAGCTCGCCGGTCATGACATCCGCGGCTATGCGTTCATCCTCCTCGGCAACCTCCCCGATGCGGAGCGCGAAGCCGCCGCCGCGACGGCCCTCGTCCCGAAGAGCTACCTCGGCAAGAGCCTTCACGCGATGATCGCGGCCGCGCGCGGCGATCGCCCCGCGTGCGAAGCGCTGCTACAGTCGTTCAACGACGACGCGAACCACAACCACTGGGCCGCCGTCCGCGTCGCGCTCTGCTACGCGAAGCTCGGCGACAACGCCAAAGCGATCGAGTGGCTGCGCAAGGCCTACGACAACGGCCAGCACAGCTGGTATTCACTCGTGAAACACCCCTGGCTCCAGCCCCTGCAAGCCGACCCCGAATTCCAGAAGATCCTCGGCGCGATCAAGGCCGACCTCGACGACGTCCGCGACGACGTCATCGGGGTCGACCAGTTGCTCTGTAAGTGACGCCGACGCGTATTACTGCACCTCTCCCTTCTCCACGTTTGACGGGCAACCGCCGCGATCGCACGCGATCGGTTTCGGAGGCGGCATGGGCATCGCCGTCCCGCGACACTGCATCGTGGCCGGAAGGCGAGCGCCGATGACGCTCCCGACGACAGCAACGCCGGCACGGTTGTCGGGCGCGCATGGAATCGCGTTGTCGATCGCGTCCATCGCCTGGTCCGACAACACCCACCCCAACGGAAGAGGGACGGTGTTCGGAACGAGACGAAACTCGATGACGTTCGCGACGCGGCTCGGTTGACGCGACTGCAAGACGACGTCTCCGACCGCCTGTACGCCTCTCGCGCCGCGGGCGGCGAGCACCGATCGGACGGGCGACATGACCTCGTTCATCCATTTCTCGACCGAGTCGGGCGGCGGAGGTCCCTGTATCCCGTAAGCAGGGCAGAATGGAGTCGGCGTCCCAGCGCCGTCTGTGCATGGCGAATTCCAGTAGTCGATCACGATGACGTACGGCTGCACCTCGCCCTTCGACGCGAGAAACGACACGACCTCCGACGCGGTCACGGCACCAGAATTCTCGAAGTAGCCGCCATCGACGACGTGCGCGAAAACGTCCCGATTCTTCGTCATCGCCCGGTCGGAAGCGAAGCGATTCGGCACCTTTCCGGCGGGCGAGACGTATGTGAACCGCGCGCTCATCAGCGCCGAAGTGCTCAGGCGCAGATCGGCGTCCGGACCGAACTTCTGAAAAGCATCGTGTGCGTCGCGGAATTCGATATTGCCGGCGTACCCCTCGCGTGGCCGGAACTCGACCGGCGTGGTGATGATGCGGTCGCCGAGCTCCACGGTCGTACCGTTCAGAAAGAGCACGGGAAGATCCGGATGCGCGGCGAAGAGATCGAGCAGCCCGCGCGAGAAGAAGTGATCATTGGCGAGCCCTCGATCCCATCCGGTCTCCCACCCCTCTTCCAGCGCCGCAGCTCGATCCGGAGAGGCAGGGGCGGGAAAGAATCGCTGGAAGAAATCGGGTTGCGCGAGCGAGGCCAGCGTTCCGCTCAACGCATCGAACTGAAGGAACCTGCGCACTTCCGTCTGTACGCCGCCGCTGCGTGGCCGATTCTGTTCGGCTCGATGCGCAATGAGAGCGTCGAACGCAGTGGCCCCGACCGATCCGCCGGAGACGCCGCTGATCGCAAACAGGTGATCCGCGAATGAGGGCCCGAGCGTGTCCTGCAGTGTCGCCAGCACCGTCGCGGTCCAGTAGGCGGCGCGAATGCCGCCTCCCTCCGTGGCGACGACGATCACCGGAATCTTGCCGTTCGCGTCGCGCGGCAAGCTCGCCACGCGCGTCCGCCAGTCGATGTAGGCCTGCTCCAGTGTTCGTCGCGCGCTTCTCTTCGAGAGCTCACGAATTCGATGGTTATCGGTACAGGAACTGATCGCGATCGCCCAGATGAGGAGCAGCGACAGAATGGGAACTCGAACGCGCTCGCCGAATCCGACGACGGTGCTTCCAAGCGGAATCCAGACCGCGATCGTCAGCACGAGAACGGTCGGCGCACCGAGAACCCACCAGGAAACAGGCGCCAGAAGAGCCCAGACGAAAAGCCCGAGCTCGACGGCGACGCCGATCATGAGAATCGTTTTCGTCGTCGGGTCGACGCTTCGCCAGCGCCGGACGGTCGTCGTCATGGATCCGGTGTCCATCTTGAGAAGGCGGCGGCGCTGTGTGACGAAAATCCAGTACACGGCCGCGAGAGCGACGAGCGCGATGATCGCCACCCAGAAGTGTCTCGGCGATTCGCCCCGATATTGATTCTTGACGAGGGCGAGGCCGACGATCTCGATGATGAACACCATCAGCCCGAGGATGCGCGGCACGTACGCCACGACGAACTGTGCAAGCCGGTCTTCCGACTTCTCCGCATCCTCAACCAGCGGTTCCTCGATGAGATCGCGACAAGGATCGTCGACCTCGCGAGCATGCGGCCGGTATCGCAGAAGGTGACGGGACCAGTACCAGACCTCCAGCGCGAGAAGCGTCGTTACAACCAGGAACGCCCACAACCGAAGCCGGACGCTGGTTTCTACGAGCGCCCGAAGAATGTCCCAGCCCTGATCGGAAAACCAGAACGCGAACGCCAGGATCGCAACGGCGAGAAACGTGAAGCGCAGAGGGTTACAGAAAGCGTAGATACGCTTGATCGCGTCGCGAAGACGCGCGAGCCACCGGACCATGGGATGGACTCCTCTCTGTCGTAGGAGGGACGACGAGCGGCCGTTTCCCTACCCGGCACAGAGCAACCGGGGCGGACAAGGCGTCCGCCCCTCCGGAGAGAGAAAGGGTCTTAGTGCGTGCGCGCGAACTCGATGCCTTCGTCGACCTGCGCGATGGCGCGGTCGATGATCTCCATGGCGCGCTCGCGGTGGCCGCCTTTGTCGGCGACGGCGGCGTGCAACTCAGTGCGGGCGGCGCGGAGCTGGTCACGTGCGGCGACCATGCGGTTCTGCGCGGCGTGCACGCGTCCGGCGACGAAGCTGCCGGCGAGAAGGACGACGAGAGTGAGGATCGGGAACAGTCGGTTTTTCATCATCGCCTCCTTCTCTAATGCGAAGCCGCGAAGTCGATGCCGGCGCGCACTTCGCTGATCGCCTGGTCGACGAGTTCGAGCGCGCGTTCGCGGTGACCGCCTTTGTTCGAGTTCGCCGCCTGGAGCTCGGAACGCGCGGATTGGAGATGATCGAGCGCCGCCTGCATATGCGGCTGTCCGCCGGTTGCACATCCGGCTGTGTAACCAAGCACCACGACGAGAATGGCGAGAAGGGTAAAGATGCCTCGAAACTTCATACGTCTCCTTCTTCCCCTGTCAGCAGTTCGTTTTTCCGGGCTTTCCTTCGGTCACCTCGAACATCCGCCGCAACGCGCGCTCCGCGGGTACGCGCACGTCCTCGGGGACGTCGATCTCGTATTTCAGGTCGCGCAGTGAGTCGCGGACGTCCTCCAGCGACGTCACCTTCATGAACGTGCAGAGCTTGCAGCCCTTGACGAACGTCTTGTCGGGGACTTCCATCGCGAGGCGATCGCTGAGGCCGCACTCCGTGACGACGAGGAACCGCTTCGCCGGCCGCTCCTTCGCCCACTTCACCATCCCGCTCGTCGAAAGCACGGCGTCGGCGAGCTTCGCGACGTCCGGCCGGCACTCGGGGTGGACCAGGATCTCGAGCTCCGGATCGTTCTCGCGGATCCGGCTCACCTCTTCCGGCGTGATCTGCTGGTGCACGTAGCAGAAGCCTTCCCACGGAATGACGTTCTTCTCCGGGACCTGCTGGGCCACGTGATTCGCGAGATTGCGGTCGGGCACGAAGAGGATGTTCTTGTTCGGCAGCGAACGCACGACCTTCCCGGCATTCGCCGACGTGCAGATGATGTCGGAGAGCGCCTTCACCGCCGCGGTGGTGTTCACATAACTCACGACGGCCAGATCGGGATATTGCTTACGCAGCTCCTCGATGCGTAACTTCAGATCCTCGGCCGGCGCGGAGTCGGCGAGCTGGCATCCGGCGAGAAGGTTCGGCAGAAGCACCGTGCGGGTCGGATTGAGGATCTTCGCCGTCTCCGCCATGAAGTGGACGCCGCAGAACTCGATCACGTCGGCGTCCTTGACCTTCGAGGCCATGAGCGCCAGCTCGAGCGAGTCGCCGACGAAATCAGCGACCTTCAGAATCTCGGGACGGTAGTAGTTGTGCGCGACGATGACGGCGTTCCGCTGCGCCTTCAACGCGCGAATCTCGGCGTGCAGCGACTCGAACTCGCGCACGTCTTCCTCGGTGTAGTCGTACGTCGTGACGCGGCTCAGCTCTTCGTAAAGTGTGGCCATTCTGGTTAACGGGACTCCTTCAGGTTAGCAACTTCAACACCACGACGGTGGCTCCCCATCCCCCACCCGATCCGTCTGCATCGTGATACGCCTCGACGAAGTCGAGCGTGCGGAGCAGCGACTGCACGTTCTCGCGCTGGACGCCGATTCCGCGGCCGTGGATCAGCCGTACCTGCCGGAACCCACGGCGCCTCGCCTCCTCCAGGTATTCGCGCGTCACATCGCGGATCTCGTTGGGACGAAACAGGTGCAGGTCGAGCGTGTCTTCGATCGGGATCTCGACCGGCTCGTCCTCACCGTCCTTCATCAGCCCTTCAGCAGGCGCGATTATGCGATACTCTCGGCCTCAAACTCACGGCGAGGAACCCCATGGTCCTGTTCAATCACGCGACGCGGGAGATGACCGCGAAAATCGTCTACTACGGCCCCGGCCTGTGCGGGAAGACGACAAATTTGATGGTCATCTTCGACAAGCTCGACCCCAAGCAGAAGGGGAAGATGCTCTCGCTCGCGACGAAGACCGACCGCACGCTCTTCTTCGACCTCCTGCCGGTCGACATCGGCAAGGTCGGCGCGTTCAACCTGAAAATCCAGCTCTACACGGTCCCCGGGCAGGTCTTCTACAACGAGACGCGAAAGCTGGTGCTGAAGGGCGCCGACTCGGTCGTCTTCGTCGCCGACTCGCAGCCGGCGATGGTCGACGCGACGCGTGAGTCGTTCGCCAACCTGCTCGAGAACCTCGAGGAGAACAACCTCGATCCGAACGACATCCCGATCGTCATCCAGTACAACAAACGCGACATCCCCGGCGTGCTGCCGGTCGACGCGCTGCAGGAAGCGCTCGGATTCGAGGGCTATCCGTACACTGAGGCGGCCGCGATCAAGGGTGAAGGGGTGATGGAGACGTTCAAACTCGTCTCGAGGATCACCGCGAAGCACCTGATGAACCGTCTCAAGGGCGGCAAGGAGGCAGCGCCGAAGAAGGTGCCGACCGCGCCCGGCCTGGATAAAGCTACGGAGAAGCCGGCCGCGAAGCCGGCGCCCGTCGCCGAAGCGCCCGCGCCGGAGCCTGTCCCCGCGTTCGCGAGCAGCGCGCCGGTCGCCGAGGAAGCGCCCGTGAACCCGTTTGCGGAATCGATGGTCAGCGACTCCGGATACGAGGCGATGGAAGAAGTGTCACTCGAGCAGCTTCTCGAAGGACGCGAGCGTCCGGCGACGCTCTCGGGCGCGATACCGGTTCCGATCGAGGCGCTCGAAGAGATCGAAGAGCTGGCGCCGGAAGAGGTTGTCGAAGAATCGGCGCTCGCAGTTGCGGTCGCCGAGGAGCCGTCGCCGATCGTTCATGCGGGGGCGGACGATCGGGTCATGGCGCTCGAAGCGGAAGTCCAGCAGTTGAGGTCGCGGCTCACTATCATGCGCGACGAGCAGCGCACGGCGCTCGAAGCGATTCTGCGCGAGCTGAACGACCTCACCGAGCGCGTCCGCGCTCAACTCGAAGCGTGAGCTGTCTCACGGCGCCGCCTGCGCGACGCCGCTAAATTTCAGCGTTCACAAACCAACGGAGGACAAAGACCACATGCGCCGTACTCTCCCGATTTTTCTCACCGCCGCAGTTGTCTTCGCCGGCTGCAGGGCGAAGGAAGCGCTCGATAAAGCAGACATCGCTCACGAGCTGAACAAGAGCGGCAGCACCCGCGATCTCATCAAGGACGTCGCCAATGATCACTACACACCGCCGAAAGACGGCCGCCTGACCGACGGGCAGGTGCAGATGTACCTGAAGGTGCGCGACCACGAGAAGGACATCGCGCAGGTCGCGAAGAAGCAGGCCCAGGAGCACGCCGAAGCCGCCAAGAAGGCCGGCGACAAGTCGATCACCGGCATGATGGAAGGCTTCAAGACGCTCGCTTCGGCCGCCGACATGGCGACCGCCGACATCCGCGCCGCGAAGGACCTTCACTACAACACGCAGGAGTACCTCTGGGTGAAGGGGCAGATCCTCGCCGCGAGCGTCTCCGTCGTGACGCAGAAGCTCACCGAGGCGACCGGAGCGCAGATGGACGCCGCGTACACGCAGATGAAGAAGGCGTACGACGAGGCGAAGGACGAGCAGACCAAGAAGATGTACGCCGACATGCTCGCCGGCTACGACAAGTCGAAAGCCGAGATGGCGCAGACCAAGGAGAAGGAAGACCCCGCCCTCACGTACAACCGCCAGCTCCTCTCGAAGTACGAGAACGCGCTGAAGGCCTACACGAACGAGATGGCAAAGTGGGAAGACAAGCCGGGCGAAGCCCAGAAGAGCATGGACGACTTCCAGAAGGGCCTCGACAAGTCAGTCGAGGAGGCGAAGAAGCCGCAGCAGTAGCTTACACTTCGCGGCCGTCATGGTCCGCGATCTTCTCTGCTCTGCCTGCAGTACCCGCTACGAAATCGGTGAGTTGATCAATGTCTGCACGAGCTGCGGGATGCCGCTGCTCGTGCAGTACGACCTCTCGCCGAACACCGCCCTCCGCGACGAGATCCGCACGCGGCACGCCGACATGTGGCGCTACCGCGAAGTGCTTCCGACCGGCGACGAACGAGAGATCGTCACGCTCGGCGAGGGGATGACGCCCCTCCTGGCGTCGACGAAACACGAGAACGTCTGGATCAAGGACGAGTCGAAGAATCCGACGCGGTCGTTCAAATCGCGCGGCATGGCGGTCGCGGTCACGATGGCGAAGAAGCTCGGCGCTCGATCGCTCGCGGCGCCGACCGCCGGAAACGCGGGAGCCGCCCTCTCCGCGTACGGCGCACGCGCGGGTCTACCGGTTTTCGTCGCGATGCCGATGGACACGCCGAAATCGATCGTCGACGAATGCCGCAACTACGGCGCGCAGGTGGAGATGGTCGCCGGCGTCATCACGGACGCAGGCAAGCGCGTGGCACAGTTCATCAAAGACAACGGCGGCTTCGATCTGTCGACACTGAAGGAACCGTATCGCGTCGAGGGAAAGAAGATCATGGGCTACGAGCTCCTCGAAGACCTCGGCAGCCTTCCCGACGTCATCCTCTACCCGACCGGCGGCGGCACGGGCCTCATCGGCATGTGGAAAGCGTTCGACGAGATGGAGCGCCTCGGCTGGATCGGGAGCGAGCGTCCGCGGATGTTCAGCGTGCAGTCGTCCGGCTGCGCGCCGATCGTTCGCGCGTACGACCAGGGACTCGAGAAAGCGCCCGAGTGGGAGTCGCCGCACACCGGGGCGTGGGGCCTCCGCGTCCCGCGCGCGATCGGCGATTTTCTGATGCTACGGGCGATCCGCGATTCGAAAGGCGGCGCGGTCGCGGTCGACGAGGCGTCGATCGAACCGGCCGCCGCCGATGTACGGCGAAGCGAGGGCATCGACGCGGGCCCCGAGGCGGGCGCGGCATTCGTCGCGTTGCAGATGCTTCGCGAACGAGGTGAGATCTCGAACCGGGAGCGCGTGGTCGTCTTCAATACGGGTGGCGACAAGTACCGCGGCTAATGTCAACGTTGATGTCAACGGGGGCGGTACGATCCCCGTCACATACGGAGCCACCATGAACCGATTCGCGAAGCTTGCGCGCGCCCTCGCGTTGTTCTCGATTGCTGCCCAGGCGTTTGGCGCCTGTCCCTCCCCCGCTCCGGCGCCGCTCGCGCCGGCGAACGGCGCCACAGTCGTCTCGCAGCCGGTCACGTTCCAGTGGAGCGCCTCGGCCGGCGCGACCGGCTATCAGCTCTTCCTCCAGAACGGCAGCGACGACTTCCAGGAAATCGCCGACACGACGTCGACGAGCGTGCAGCGACTCGTTCCGGCCCGCATCAACAACTGGTACGTCGTCGCGAAGTACGCCGCATGTCCTGACCAGAAGTCGAGCACGTTCACCTTCAACGTACCGCCGAGCACCTGCTTCCCAGAAGGCACGCCGATCGTGCTGAACGGGCCGGCGAACGGCGCGACGGTGGCGTCGCCGGTTACCTTCTCGTGGCAGGGCGTCACCGACGTCGTCTCGTATCGCATCTGGATCGACGTCGGCGACCAGAACCCCGCGATCGTCGCGACGACCGACTCGACCTCCGCGACGGTCCACCTCCCGGCCGGCAACATCGAGTGGTGGGTCGAAGGTGTCTACTCGAATCAGAGCTGCGGTAATGCGATCAGTTCCCACTCGAAGGTTACCGTGCAGAGCGCGGCAAACTGCGGTGCAAACACCGCCCCATCGCTGGCGGCGCCCTCAGGGAACGTCAGCTCGGACGTGACGTTCCAATGGAGCGCGGTGCCGAATGCGATCAGTTATCGCGTCTGGCTCGCGCCCACGGGCCAGCCGTTCGACGACATCACGCTGACGAAGAACACAACTTACGCGCAAACGCTGACGCCGGGAACCTACAACTGGTTCGTGCAGGCGTATTTCGATGGATGCCCGCCCGTTCCGTCGCCCACCGGGCAGTTCACGGTAAACCAGCCGGCCTGTCCGACAGCGCCTCCCGGGACCATCAGCCCCTCCGACAACGCGACGAACGTCGCCGCGCCGGTCACCTTCACTTGGACAGCGGTGAGCGGCGCCACGCGGTACCGCGTCTTCGCCCGCACCAACGACCTCGGCACGCACATCCTCCTCGGCGACACCGACGGAACCTCGCTCACGAAGGCCCTCCCCGCCGGCCACTTCGGGTGGCACGTCGAAGCGGTCGTCGACAGCTGTCCGCCGCTGAAGTCGGCGGAGGTCCACTTCACGATCCCGCAGTCGCAGAACTGCACGAACTCGCCGTCGCAGCTGCTCGCTCCGGCGAGCGGGGCGACCGTCTCCGCGGGACCGGTCACGTTCGACTGGAGCAACGTGAGTGGCGCGAGCGGGTACGTACTCGTGGTCCGCGTCAACGACGGCGCCGCGACACCGGTCACCGAAACGAGCGACACCCAGTTCACCAAACACATGACCGACGGGAAGGTCGAGTGGTGGGTGATCGCGTTCGTCAACGGCTGCAGCACGGTGGCATCCCCGCACTCCACCTTCACGATTCCGGCGACGACCTGCCCGACGAACGCGCCGCTGCTGCTGTCGCCACGGTATTCGGGCGTCGTCACCTCGCCGGTGACGTTCGACTGGACTCCCGTCACCGGCGCGACGCGCTATCGGTTGTGGGCGGTGTCGAGCGACGGAACCGAGAGCATCATCGACTCGACGACGCAGACCGAGTCGAAGGTGAGCCTCCCGACCGGCAGCATCCAGTGGTTCGTGGAGGCGGTCGTCGGCGCGAGCTGCCCGACGCTCCGCTCCGCGCTGTCGCCGCTCAAGATCATCGACATCCCGCCGTGTGCTGCGCCGGGGCGTCTGTCGCTCGAAGCGCCGGGGGCCGCGGTCTCCGGCTCGCGTTACACCGTTCGCTGGACGAACGTGCCGAACGCCGCGTCGTACGAGCTTCAGGAAGCAACGAAGACCGACTTCAGTGACGCCACGTTGGCAAGCATCAACGGCACCTCGACGACGTTCACACACACCGCGACGTCGACCATCAAGTACCTCTACCGCGTTCGCGCGGTCAGTTCGTGCAGCGATGCGCATGGCCGCTACTCCGACGTCGTCTCCGTCACGATCCTTCCGCAGAAGCCGTCGTCGTCGCAACAGCACATCAGCGCCGAATTCGGCGGAACGAATCCGGTGACGCAGACGATCGCACTGCGCGGGCAGTCGTCGCCCGTGACGTTCACCGCGACGGCGAACAAGCCGTGGATCACGATCACGCCCTTCTCCGGAACGCTGCCGACCACCGGCACGACGCTCACGGTCACCGCCGATCCGAAGCAGCTGAACCTCGGCACCAACACCGGCACGATCACCATCACGTACGCCGGCGCGAGCTCGGTGCCCGGCGGCGCAAGCATCATGTCGACGACCAGCACGCCGATCCCGTTGTCGGTCTCGCTCGTCACTCCGGTCGCGATTGGCGGGAAGTACACTCCGCCGCCCGACTCGCTCATCATCCCGGCGGTTGGACACGCGGCCGGCGTCGGCGACTCGCTCTTCGAGTCCGACGTGCGGGTCGCGAACACGTCGTCGAACGTCATGAAGTACCAGATCAACTTCACGCCAACCGGCACGGACGGAACGTCGACCGGCAGCTCGACGACGATTCAGATCGATCCCGGCGCGACGCTCGCCCTCGACGACATCCTCGCGAGCTTCTTCGGCTCGACGTCGACCACCGCCCTCGGCACGCTCGAGCTCCGCCCGCTGACCTCGACCACATCGAACGGCGCGTTCACCAGCCTCGGCCAATTGCTGACGACCGTCGCGTCGAGCCGCACCTACAACTTCACCGCGAACGGCACCTTCGGCCAGTTCATCCCGGCCATTCCGTTCTCGCAGTTCATCGGAAACACGAGCGGCATCCTCTCGCTGCAGCAAGTCGCGCAGTCGGCCGCGTACCGGACGAACTTCGGCCTCGTCGAAGGCGCCGGCGAGCCGGCAGACGTGGTTCTCACCATCTTCGACAACGCGGGGAACGTGCTCGGCACCATCAACCAGTCGCTCCTTGCGAGCGAGCACCTGCAGCTCAACTCCCTCCTTGCCGCGCACAACATCGCGCTCACCGACGGACGGGTCGAGGTCGCGGTGACGTCTGCGACCGGGCGAGTCTCCGCCTACGCCTCGACGATCGACAATCTGACGAACGATCCGCTGATGGTGTCGCCGGTATTGAAACCGTCCGAGGCGGCGACGCGGTTCGTGTTGCCCGGCGTCGGCGATTTCAATTCCGGTTTCGCGCACTGGAAAAGCGACGTCCGGATCTTCGACAGCGGCTCGAGCGACACGCCGGTCACGATGTCGTACTACGCCCAAGGGAAAGCGGACCAACCGATCACGATCAACTCGACCGTGAAGGCGGGACAGGTGCTCTCGCTCGACAACTTCATCGCCTCGCAGATGCCGCAGGCCGGCACCAATACCGCCGGCTCGCTCGTTGTCGCCACGCCGTCGAATTCGAGCCTCGTCGTCACGGGCCGGACCTACACCGACACGGGCAAGGGAACGTACGGCCAGTTCATCCCCGCCGTGACGCCGGCCGATTCGGTCGGTCTGAATGAGCGCACGCTGCAGATCCTCCAACTAGAACAGTCGAGCCGGATGCGGAGCAACATCGGCATCGCGGAGACGAGCGGGAACTCCTGCAGCGTGCAGATTTCGGTCATCCTCCCCGACTCGCGCGTTACCCCGATCGTCGCCCTCCCGCTCGCCGCGAACGAGTTCGTCCAGATCTCCCTCGGCAGCTTCGGCTACACCGACCCGATCTACAACGCTCGCGCGGTCGTGAAGGTCATCGACGGAACGGGACGTGTCACCGCCTACGGCTCTGTCATCGACCAGATCACGCAGGATCCGTCCTACGTGCCGGCGCAGTGACAGGGACGATGCGCGAAGGGTGAAGAATCGCCAGCCACGTTCGATGATTGAGCGGAAACTCGAGCATGACGTGCACGAGGCTCAACGCGTAGAGCACCGAGACGCCGATCCGGTAGTCGTACGCGAACGTCGCAACGGCGGCGATCCAGAGTGAGACGATAGCCGCTGTGCGCCCGCGTGACACCTCGTGCCACTTGATGATCGACGTCTTGGAGAACCAGTTCAGGTAGTGGTACGTGTACGAGAACGCGATGAAACGCATCACCGCAGCGCCGCCGCGTGAGTCGAACACGCTGCGCGTCGAATAGCCGAAGATGCGGAGCAGCTGCGTGTTCAGCGGCGCGAAGAAGTCGTAGACGGCCCGCAGCGACGCGGAGGGTGGCATCGCCGCCGGCGTGATGACGAAAAAGCTGAGGGCGCACGCGATCATGACGCCGAGCGATGCGAGGGCCGACCAGCTCCGCGTCCGCAGCGCGCCATGCAGCACGAACATGGCGGTGAAGACGAACACGTGGATGATCGTGACGACCAGATACGCGAACACGAAATACGCGGGTGACGCGCTGGCAAGCGCGATGCCGGCGCCCGTGACACCGACCAGCGCCACCGCGCTCGCGGCATGCTTGACGAAGTGCAGCATCAGCGCGGTGAAGAGGACGAGATAAACGAAGCCGATCTCGTACTTCGGCGGCGCGTCCGTCAAGTAGCCGAGGAGCAGAACCCCCGTGGCGACGGCGACAAGTCCAAGCCACCAGTTCCGGCCGCGGCCTCCGGACGCGAAGTAGCCGCGGTCGTGCAGCCACGAGATCTCCGTCAGATAGTGGAGAGGCCCGAGCACGGCGTACGCGAAGAGAAAGAGGTGAAACGGCAACGCAAAGGCGAGAGCGGATGAAACGACCATCAGACCAGCGTTGAGGACGTTGAGGCGCGCCGGCCCCGTCAAGTTCATCTGCATATAATGCGCGCCGCATCGCATCCGCGGTGTCACTCACGGGAGGTTTTCTTGGCAGATCAGCAATACGACGTCGTCGTCATCGGCAGCGGGCCGGGAGGCTACGTGGCCGGCATCCGCGCCGGTCAGCTCGGCCTGAAGGTCGCGGTCATCGAGAAGGACCCGTTCCTCGGCGGCACCTGTCTCCACCGCGGCTGCATCCCCACCAAGTCGCTGCTCGAAAACGCCGACATCTGGCAGAAGATCCAGAAAGCAAAAGAGTTCGGCATCACCGTCGGAGACGTGAAGCTCGACTGGAGCGTCGTGCAGACGCGCAAGCAGGGCGTCGTCGACCAGAGCGCGAAGGGCGTCGAGTTTCTCTTCAGGAAACACAAGGTCGAGCGCATCACCGGCTTCGGCAAGCTGCTCGACAAGAACACCATCGACGTCGACGGCAACAAGATCTCGGCGAAGAACGTCATCCTCGCGATGGGCTCCGTTCCCCGCGACCTCCCGCATATCAAGGCGGATGGAAAGCGGATCATCAACTCCGACCACATTCTGAAGATCACGGAAGTGCCGAAGTCGATGCTGGTCATCGGCGCCGGCGCGGTCGGCTGCGAGTTCGCCTCGATCTTCTCCCGCTTCGGTACGAAGGTGACGATCGTCGAGGTCATGCCGCAGCTCCTTCCGCTCGAGGACGAGGAAGTCGCGAAGGAGTTCACCCGCATCTTCAAGAAGAAGGGCATCGACGTCTACACCGACGCAAAGGTGATGTCGGCCGAAGTCGGCGAGAACGGCGTGAAGTGCGTCGTCGAAACGAAGGGGAAGCAGCAGACGTTCGACGTCGACGTCGTCCTCTCCGCGACGGGCCGCAGCGCCGTGACGAAGGAAGCGGGCCTCGAGAAAACGAAAGTCCAGGTCGACCAGCGCGGCTTCGTGCAGGTCGATCCGTTCATGCGCACCGCGGAAGCGGGCATCTACGCGATTGGCGACATCGTCCCGACTCCGGCCCTCGCCCACTGCGCGTCTGCCGAGGGGATCCTCGCGGTCGAGCACATCAAGGGACTCGACGTCCGGCCGCTGAACTACGACCACGTGCCGAACTGCACGTACACCGACCCCGAGGTCGCGTCGGTCGGGCTGACGGAGAAGAAGGCGAAAGAGCGCGGCTACGAGGTCAAAATCGGCAAGTTCCCATTCACGGCGAACTCCAAGGCGAAGATCATCGGCGAGGCGAACGGTCTCGTGAAGTACGTCTCCGACGCGAAGTACGACGAGCTCCTCGGCGTCCACATCGTCGGTCCGAAGGCGACGGAGCTGATCGCCGAAGCCTGCGCCGCGCTGGAGCTCGAAGCGACCAGCGAGTCGATCGCCAAGACGATTCACGCGCACCCGACGCTCTCCGAGGCGATGATGGAAGCCGCCGAGGACGTGGCGGGACACTCGATTCACAAGGGATGACCGACACGCACGGCCTGAGCCGCGATCAGCTTCTCGAGATCGAGTACTACCTTCGCCTCACCCGGACGCTCGAGGAGCGGCTTGTCGCGCTTTTCCGGCAGTCGAAGGTGATCGGCGGGTTGTATCGATCGCTCGGGCAGGAGGGCGAATCGGTCGCCGCCGCCTATGCGCTCGACTACGCGCAAGGCGACGTCGTCCAGCCGCTGATCCGCAACATGGGATCGATCCTCGTCGCGGGAGCGAAGCCTGCCGACATCATCAAACAGTACATGGCGAAGGGCGACTCGCCAACGCGCGGACGCGAGCTGAACATCCACTTCGGCCACCCGTCGCGCGACGGCTTCATCGGCCAGATCTCGCAGCTCGGCGACATGATTCCGGTCATGGCGGGCATCACGCTCGCCGGCCGGATGCAGAAGCGCAACCTCGTCGGCCTCGCGTTCATCGGCGACGGCGGTTCGTCGACCGGCGCATTCTGGGAAGGGATGAACTTCGCGTCGGTGCAGCGCCTCCCGCTGGTCGTCGTGATCGAGAACAACGGTTACGCCTACTCGACGCCGACGTGGAAGCAGAGCGCGGTGCGCACGCTCGCCGACAAGGCACTTGCGTTCGGCTGCACCGGCGAAACGGTGGATGGCAACGACGTCCTCGCGGTGTATGACGCGGCGAAGCGCGCGGTCGAGCGTGCGCGCAGCGGCGGCGGCGTCACGCTGCTCGAAGTGCTGACCTTCCGCATCAAAGGGCACGCCGAGCACGACAACCAGTCGTACGTCCCGCCGTCGATGATCGAGGAGTGGAAGGCGAAGGATCCGGTTGACCGGTTCGAGAAACTGCTGCTCGAAAACGGTTTCGCCACGCAGGACGACCTGACCGCGATCACGCAACGCGTGAAGCGTGAAGTCGACGCGGCGACCGACGAAGCCGAGCGCTCCCCGATGCCGCGCGGCGAAGAAGCGACGATGGGCCTCTTCGCGGGAGACGGGTACTGGAATGGCTGAGACCTTTTACATCGACGCCATTCGCGAGGCGATGCAGGAAGAGATGGAGCGCGACGAGCGCGTCTTCCTGATCGGTGAGGACGTCGGTGTCTACGGCGGCGCGTTCAAGACCAGCGCTGGCCTCATCGACAAATTCGGAGCGCAGCGCGTGATCGACACGCCGATCAGCGAGATCGCCATCGTCGGCGCGGCGTCGGGTGCCGCGCTGATGGGAATGCGCCCGATCGCTGAGATGCAGTTCATCGACTTCATCACCTGCGCGTACGACATCCTCGTCAACTTCGCGGCGACGTCGCGTTATCGCGTCGGCAGCGCCTGCCCGATCGTCGTCCGCGGTCCAGCCGGCGGCGGCGTGCACGGCGGGCCGTTCCATTCGCTGAACCCCGAGGCGATGTTCATGAATCGTCCCGGACTGAAGATCGTCGCGCCGGCGACGGCGTACGACGCGAAGGGGCTGCTCAAGGCGGCGATCCGCGACGACGACCCGGTGATCTTCATCGAGCACAAGTTCCTCTACCGCCGCATCAAGGAAGAGCTGCCTACGGAGGACTACATCGTCCCGATCGGCAAGGCGAACGTCCGGCGCCGCGGCCGCGACGTGACGATCCTCACCTGGGGAGCGATGGTGTACGTCGCCGAAGAGGCGGCCGTCGACCTTGAGAAGGACGGGATCTCCGCCGAGATTATCGACCTCCGCTCGATCCTGCCGTTCGACGAGGAGGCGATCCTCGAATCGGTCGCGAAGACCAACCGTGTCGTGATTCTCCACGAAGCGCCGCTCACCGGCGGCGCCGGAGCGGAGTTCGCGGCCCGCATCGCCGAGAAAGCATTCGACTACCTCGACGCACCGATCAAGCGCGTGGCCGCGCTCGACGTACCGACGCCGTACTCGCCGCCTTTGGAGGCGTTCGCGCTTCCGGACAAAGGCAAGCTTCTCGCTGCCGTTCGAGAAGTGCTTGAATATTGATTAGGAGTGATCCATGGCTACTGATGTGCTGATGCCGCAAATGGGCGAGTCGATCGCCGAAGGGACCGTGTCGCGCTGGATCAAGAAGGTCGGCGACAAGGTCGAGCGCGACGAGCCGCTTCTCGAAATCTCGACCGACAAGGTCGATGCCGAGATCCCCTCGCCCGTTTCCGGGACGCTGTCGGAAATCGTCGTGAAAGAGGGCGAGACGGTGGCGGTGAACTCGGTGGTCGCCCGGATTGCGGCCGAGGGAGAGGCCGCGAGCGCGAGCGCCGGCGAGGGCGCCGGCGCCACACAGAAGCCCGCCGCACCGCCGGAACCGGCACCTGCGCCAGCACCTCCGCCTCCGCCGGAAGCTGAAGCCCCGGCCGCGACGGAACAGAGCGAAGACGAGAATGTCGCCTCGCTCGAAGAGCGCCGTCGCACGAAGTCCTCGCCGCTCGTCCGCAAGATCGCTCGCGAGAACAACATCGACATCACGCAGCTGCAAGGCACCGGCATCTCCGGGCGCGTCACGAAGAACGACATCCTCGACTACCTGCAGCAGCCGCAATCTCAGCCTCCGGCGCAGCTGAGTGTGGCGCCGGCGCCCTCGCCGGCCCGCCCCGCGCCACAGCCGCAATCGCAGCCCCAACCACCCCAGCCCGCGTTCCGCTCCGGCGAGTCGATCCGCCTCGAGCCGCTCTCCGTGATGCGCAAGAAGATCGCGCAGCACATGATCCAGTCGAAGCAGACGTCGGCGCACGTCACCACCGTCTTCGAGTTCGACTTCTCGGCGATCGAGAAACTGCGGCGCCAGTACAAGGAGGCCTACGCCGAACGCGGCGTCAAGCTCACGTACCTCCCGTTCATCGTGCAGGCGATCGTCGCCGGGCTTCGCGAGTTCCCGATCATCAACGCGTCGATGGACGAGACCAACGTCATCTACCACCGCGAGATAAACATCGGCATCGCGGTGGCGCTCGAATGGGGGCTGATCGTCCCGGTCGTGAAGGGCGCCGACGAGAAGAACGTCCTCGGCCTCGCCCGCGTGATCAACGACCTCGGCGAGCGCGCGCGCACCAAGAAGCTGTCGCCGGACGACGTGCAGGGCGGAACGTTCACCATCACGAACCCCGGTATCTACGGCGGTCTGTTCGGAACTCCGATCATCAATCAGCCCCAGGTCGCGATCCTCGGCGTCGGCGGAGTGAAGAAGCGTCCGGTCGTCGTCGAGACGCAGGACGGCGACTCGATCGCCATCCGCTCGATGTGCATCATGTCGCTGACGTTCGACCACCGCCTCATCGACGGCGCGGTCGCCGATCAGTTCATGGCGCGCGTCCGCCAGATCATCGAGTCGGGGCAGTTCACGATGTAGCCATCCCGTGATCACTCCCCTTCTCCTCTACGCGCAGCTGGTCTTCACTCCTCCGGTGAAGATCGGTGTCGCCGGCGCGGGGAAGGTCCGGAGCGTCACGGCGCCGATCCCTTTTCCCGCCGAGAACCAGAAGTGGGCGCGGATCGTCACGCCGCGATTCGACATCGTCAGCTCGGCAAACGACTATCGAACCCGCGAAATCGCCCGCGACCTCGAGACACTCGCGGCGGCACTGCACGAGCTGCAGCCCGCGTCACATGCCTCCGCGCCGCGCACCCGCGTGGTGATTTTCGGCCGGCGCCGCGACGGACAACCGTACTTCGACACGCTTCTGCAGAGCGTGAAGGCGCGCGTCGGCGGCCTCTTCATCGGACGGAACGAGCGCGGCGTCATGCTGGTCGATGCCTCGTCATCGATCGAAGACCGCACGCCGTACCACGAGCTCATTCACTCCCTGCTCGCGTCACGCGGCCCGCGTCCGCCGCTCTGGATCGAAGAAGGGCTCGCGGAGTTCTACTCGAACGCGCAATTCGGCCGAGGCGAGATCACTTTCGGCTTCCCGATTCGCGAGCACGTGAACCTGATGCGCTCCCGACCTCTCGTGCCGATGCGCGAGATCTTCGCGACGCGCTTCGAGTCCGAGGAGTCGATGAACACGATCTTCTACGCCGAAAGCTGGGCGGCGGTTGATTCGCTGATCGCGCTCAACCGGAGGGAGTTTCCCTCGTTCGTCGCTGATCTCATCGCCGGCATCGATGTCGATGTCGCGCTGCGGACGCACTATCGGCGCTCCGTCGACGACCTGATGAACGCGGTCGCGATGTACGTCAGCCCCGAGCACCCGCTCGTCACCTTTCGGATCGCGGCGCCCGTTGCGCCGGACGTCGAGCCGCCTAGGGTGCTGACGCGCGCCGACGTGCTCGAGCATCTCGGCAACGTGCTCGCGATCGTTCCCGGACTCGAAGGAGAAGCGGAACGGCATTTCCGCGCGGCGCTTGCGATCGATGCGAAATATGTTCTCGCGCTCACGTCGATCGGCGCCCTGCGGCTCGCCGACAAGAAGTTCGCCGACGCGGATCGGCTCTTCAAGCAGGCGGCGCAGATCGCGCCGAACGATCCCGATGTCCTCCTTGCGCGCGCCGAATCGCTCCTCCGCGACGAGCTCGGGCCGTTCGCGGAGACCAACGAGATCACGCAGGAAGATATCGTCCGTTTTCACGAGGCGCGTGCCGTCGCGCAGGAGGCGCTCGCGAAGGGCGCGGAACCGGGACGCGCGTACGGCGTCATCGGAACGTCGTACCTCCGCGACGCCGAGGTGGCCCCCGGCATCGCGGCACTCGAGCAGGCACACGCACTCCTCCCCGCCCGCGCCGACTACGCCATCCACCTCTTCGCGATGCTGCGCCAGACCGGGCAGACGGCGAAGGCGGACGCGCTCTTCGCCGACCTCGACTCGAGGCACGATCCGCAACTCTCCTTCGCAACGCGCGCCGTGGTCCTGCGCCTAGAGATCGACCGCGCCAACGCGCTCATCAAGCAGCAGCGTTTCAGCGACGCCGCGGCCGTCCTCCGCGCGCTGGTCGCCCAGACCGACGATCAGCAGGCGAAGAGCAACCTTGCCCGACAGGCATCGGACATCGAATACCTCGCCGGTGTGAATGACCAGATTGCCGCCTACAACGACGCGATCACGCTCTTCAATCACGATCACCTGAAAGAGGCGGTCGCCGCCCTCGACGCGCTCCTCGCCACCGCCACGGACCCGAAGGTGATCTCGGACGCCCGCCGCCTGCGCGCCCAAGCCGTCAAACGGGCGAAGCGGTAACTGTGTAGGGGCGGGCTCACAGCCCGCCTGCGGGAATGTGTGTCCCACCACATACGCTTACGCGCATGTGCAGCGGCCGTGTGAGCTCCACCAACTGCATCTCGTCACCTACGAAAACTGCTTGAAGTTGCAGCAGAAGCTGGTCGAGATGCGGCAGCGCGATGAGCTGCCGGACCAGTTCCTCCTGCTCGAGCACCCGCCGGTGATCACCCTCGGCCGCGGCGGCGACGCGAAAAACCTCCTCGCCTCCGACGAAGCGCTCCGCGCCGAACGCGTCCGCTTCTTCGAGACCGAGCGCGGGGGCGACATCACCTACCACGGCCCCGGCCAGCTCGTCGGCTATCCGATCCTCCACCTCGGCGAAGGCAACCGCGACGTCCGGAAGTACGTGACCAACGTCGAGGAAACGCTGATCCGCACCGTCGCCGAATACGGCATCACGGCGACTCGCATCGACGGACGCCGCGGCATCTGGGTCGGCAACGAAAAGATCGCGGCGATCGGCGTCCGGATCGCGCGATGGGTCACCTCCCACGGCTTCGCGCTCAACGTCAACACGAACCTCGGCCACTTTCGCTTCATCACGCCGTGCGGCCTGCACGGCACCGGCGTCACGTCGATCGCCCAGCAGGTCGGCCACGACGTGCCGCTCGACGAAGTACGAGAGATCGTGGCGGCGAAGTTCGCCGAAGTCTTCGATCGAGAGCTCGTGGCGCGTCCGGAGACGATCCGCCTGATCAAGGTGCTCGTCCACGACGGCGACCGCGTCCTCCTCCTCCACCGCCGCCCCGAGCGGGGCAACTTCTGGCAGCCGATCACCGGCTCGATCGAGGACGGCGAGACCGCGTTCGAAGCTGCGTGCCGCGAGGTGCTCGAGGAAACCGGCGCATCCCGCGAGCCGGAGGCGATGGGTTTCACACAGTCGTTCATGATCGAGTCGCAGCATCTCGCCTCGCGATACAACCTGCCGATCATCGCGAGCGAGATCGGCTTCCGGACGGCACTCGACTCGCAGCGCCCCATCCGCATGGACGCCGACGAGCACGACGAGTACGGCTGGTTTACGTTCGCCGACGCGTATGAAAGGATCCGTTGGAGTGATGACCGTGAAGCGCTGGAGCGGCTCGAGGTGAGAATTGGCGCACGATGACCTGACGCCGATCAACCGCCGTGCGGGCATCCGTCCCGACTGGCTGAAGATCCGCGTTCCGGGCGATCTCGATCAGCTTCCGGTGTCGCGCCTCATGCACGACCTGGCGCTGAATACGGTCTGCCAGGAAGCGCGCTGCCCCAACATTTTCGAGTGCTGGAACGCCGGCACAGCCACCTTCATGATCCTCGGCGAGATCTGCACCCGACGATGCACCTTCTGCGCTGTCGGCAAAGGAAAACCACTCCCCGCCGATCCCGATGAGCCGCGCCGCGTCGCTGAGGCGGTTGCGAAGATGAAGGTGAAGCATGCGGTGATCACGATGGTGAATCGCGACGACATGCCGGACGGCGGCGCTGCTCACGTCGCAGAGACCGTGCGTGCGGTTCGCGAGCGCACAGGAGCCGCGATCGAGGTGCTCGTCTCGGACTTCGAGGGAAACCGCGAGGCGGTCCGCACCGTCCTCGCCGCGGAGCCGGAAGTCTTCGCGCACAACATCGAGACGGTGCCGCGGCTCTACCCGGCCGTGCGTCCGGTCGCGAAGTACCAGCGCTCGCTCGACGTCCTCCGCTGGGCGGCCGAGGAACGCAACGACGGCATGCTGACGAAATGCAGCCTCATGCTCGGCCTCGGAGAGACCGAAGACGAGATCATTGCCGTCGCACGCGACCTCCGCAAATCCGGCGTCGACATCTTCACCATGGGCCAGTACCTCGCTCCCACCGGCAACCATCATCCGGTCCGCAAGTACTGGACACCCGAGGAGTTCTCCGACCTCGGCCGGAAAGCGCTCGACCTCGGGTTTCATCACGTCGAATCGGCGCCGCTGGTGCGAAGCTCGTACATGGCGCACCGTGCAGTAGAATCGCCCGCCAATGCCGCGCGTCACGTTCGAGGATGAGGGGAAAGCGGCTGAATATCCCGCCGGCAAGACCCTCCTCTCGTGTGCGCTCGACATGAACGTTCGCATCAGTCACGTCTGCGGAGGTGACGGCGCGTGCGGGACTTGCAGGGTCGAAGTCGTCGCCGGGTGGGACAACCTGACGCCGCCGACGCCCGATGAAACATACAAAGAGCTCGAGGCGCCGCACCGGCTCTCGTGTCAAGCGAAGCTGACCGGCGACGTCGTCGTCAAAGTCGCGAAGATTGAATAGAGGAACCACATGACCGCAGTCGACACCGCAACCAGCAGTCTCACCGAACAGCAGCTCGGAGTGCTCTACCAGTACACCATCGAGGCGTACAAGACCTTCGAAAAGCTCGCGGAGAACCTCCCGAATCCGATGGCCGCAATGACGTTCAAGCAGTTCGCGGTCGATGAGCGCGGCAACCGCGACCTGCTCGAGCTGAAGATCGCCGGCGCCGGACCGCGCGGCGTCCGCGCGACCCTCGGCGCGGATATGCAGTTCGACGAGATCCATGAAGGCGATCTCTCCTACCGTGAAGCCGCGGAGTTCCTCGTCGCACGCGAAAAGACGCTCCAGCGCCGCATCGAGGAGCTGACGAAAGACGCTTCGCCGGCCGACCGGAACCTGCTGATCTATCTCTCCGGCGTCAAACGCGCACACATCGTCGAGCTGGAACGCGAGCTCGTACTCATTCGCGGCGACGCCGACTGGTGGAAGCGCGAAGACGCCGAGTGGCGCATCGTCCACGGACACCGCGAATGAACCTCTCAGTCACTCCGGAGGCAAGGGACCACCTGGCGGCGGACCTCAGCGGCCGCGTGCTCCGCATCGCCTTCACCACCGGATGCGGTGGGAGCGGCTATCGCCTCGCAAGCGCCGACGAGCCGTCGGACGGCGATCAGGTCGTCGAGATCGACGGGATCCGCGTGGCCCTCGACGACATGGCGGCCTCGCATCTCGACGGAGCGGTCATCGAATACGACGATGACGAGGATGGCTACACCCTCGATCATCCCGACGCCGTGACGGCCGTGTGGTGCGGCTGACGTGGCCAGTCGCCTCGTCTACACCAGCGATCCCGAAGAAGCGAAGCGCTTGCGCGAGTCGCAGAAGATGCCCGAGGTCCGCGATGCCGCGCCGTCGTCGCAGACGATTCGGATCGAGCTCGATCGAAAATCGCGCGGCGGCAAGAACGTCACACTCCTCAGCGGTTTCGAACTGACGCCCGCGACCCTGCAGTCGCTCGCGAAACAGCTCAAGTCGCGCTGCGGCAGCGGCGGCACCGTCAAAGACCGCACCATCGAGATTCAGGGCGACCACCGCGACACCGTCGCCGCCGAGCTGACCAAGCTCGGTTACCGGATCAAGAAGATCGGCTGACGAGAAACGTTACGGCTTATACAACTGCGCGAACTCCAGCGCGTGGTACGTGATGATCAGGTCCGCGCCGGCGCGTTTGATCGAGGTCAGAATCTCGCTCATCACGCGCGGGCCGTCGATCCAGCCGCGCTCCGCGGCTGCCTTCACCATCGAGTACTCGCCGCTGACGTTGTACGCCGCGACCGGAAGGTCGAAGTTCTCCCGCGCGGCGCGGATCACGTCGAGGTATGAGAGCGCCGGCTTGACCATGATCATGTCGGCTCCCTCTTCCACGTCGAGCTCCATCTCGCGCAGCGCTTCCCGTACGTTCGCCGGATCCATCTGATACGTGCGGCGGTCGCCGAACTGCGGCGCCGACTCGGCTGCCTCGCGGAAGGGGCCGTAGAAGCCCGACGCGAACTTCGCCGAGTACGCCATGATCCCGACGTCGGCGAGCCCGCGGTCGTCGAGCGCAGTGCGGATGGCGCCGATGCGGCCGTCCATCATGTCCGACGGCGCCACGAAATCGGCGCCCGAGGCCGCGAACGAGAGCGCCTGCTTCGCGAGCAGCGGCAGCGTCTGATCGTTGTCGACGTCCTTGATTCCGTTGCGGTCGACGATCACGCCGCAGTGCCCGTGGTCGGTGTACTCGCAGAGACAGACGTCGGCCATGACGGTCATCTCCGGCGCGGCGCGTTTGATCCCCTCGATCGCAAGCTGGACCGGGCCGGTCGGATCCCACGATGACGAGCCGATGGCGTCCTTGAACTCCGGAAGGCCGAACAGCAGGATCGCGCGGACGCCGAGGTCGGCAGCGCGCTTCGCTTCCTCGACGGCTTCGCGGACGCGGAGCTGGTAGACGCCCGGCATCGATCCGATCTCGACCTTCGAGCGCGAGTTCGGCACCACGAAGAGCGGGTAGATCAGATCCTCGGGACGCACGACCGTCTCGCGCACCAGCGAGCGGATCGACTCGCTGCGGCGGAGGCGCCGCGGCCGGTGCGTCATCGCGCTGCGGGCGGTCATCGTTTCACTCTTCGTTTCCAAGGTCCTGGTCGTCATCGTCATCCTCTCCGTGGAAGTAGTAGGTGCGGGCGCATTCAGTGGAACAGAATCTCCGCCCGCCGTATGCTCGGTGCGCGCAGTCGGCGCAGAACCAGGAGACGCAGACGCTGCATCGTTCGAGGTGCTTGTTCTCCTCGGATTCGCCGCACGTCTTGCAGACCCTTTCGCTCGCCGTCGACATCGAAATATCTCGCTGGCTCAGGCGTTTGAGTATAATCCGCGGCCCTGTTCATGGCGGTGTAGCTCAGTTGGTTAGAGCGGGCGTCTCATAAGCGCTAGGTCACTGGTTCGACTCCAGTCACCGCCACCAATTCTCGCCGCCCCGCCCCCGCGCACACTCCACCCGCCGCACAAGGAGATGTGACGTCACGCACATCAACCCCCTCACGGCGTCGACGGGTTCACCGCTGGCGCTGTCGCCTTCGTGCGCGATCGGCTCCTCCACCGCTGCCATGCGGCGAACAACGAGAGCGTGCCCTGGAAGATGAAGTCGAAGAGGATGGCGCCGAGGGCGAAGCCGAGGAGGAAGTACTCGATCGGCGTCGGGATCACGGCCGCGCGGGTCAGAGTCACGATCTTCGCGGGGACGGTGATCAGGCCGCGCGCGTGCAGGTACCAGAGGGCGAGCGCAATGGCGCCTAACGTGAGAGCGAACCCGGCGATCGCTCTTACCAGGCGGCCGTGTACCCATCGGTCGAGCAGATACGTGATGACGGCGGCGGCGAAGACGACGGCGAGGCCGCGGAGGCCGATGAACGTAGTGGTCTTCTGGTCGGAAACGTAGCCGACGACGGCGAGTCCGGCGAAGAGAATCGCGAGCAGGCGTCCCCAGTAGGTGCCGATCACGCGCGCGAAACTGCGCGGCACCGCGACCTGCGCGAGCATGGCGAAGCCGGCTGCGAACATCTTCGGAAACGCGGGCCATGGAAAGTTCGCTTTGACGGCGGTACCGCGGAGAATCTTCTCGACGATGACGCCCGCACGGCCGGTCGACACGAGCTGGCGGTCGCGGTTCATGTTCTGGTCGTAACCGCCGCCGTCGACGAATAGATCGTGGAGCAGCTGATCGTTGCCGATGCAGCCCTTCGCAGCCGCCGCGATCGCGAGCTGTTGCTGTCGCGCCTGAGCGGATGGCAGGACCGCGGCGCCCGGCTTCGGTGCGGCCGCTTCGGTCAGACGCTTCTGCAGATCGGCGCCGAGTTGCTCGCTGACGATGGCGCGGTGCGCCTCGTCGATGATCGCCTGACGCTCGGCCGAGTCGTCAGGAATCATGTGGCAGATCAGCGATTCGGCGGCATCGAGCCGGCCCCAGAGGATGTCGTTCCGTCTCCAGTCGTCCTCGAGGAAGCCGCCGAAGTGTCCGAGCTTGCTTCCCTGCAGCGTGTGCGGGCGGCGCATGTCGCGCGGGCTGACTCGCACGATGTCGACCTCGACGCCTTCGTCGACGCCGCCGTTCTGCGTCATCGGGAAGATCACCATGTCGTAGTTTTCGAAACGCTCGCAGTAGTGGCGGATCTTCGTCACGTCCGCGTCGGTTCCCGCCAATGCGGCGGAGACCGCGTGCGCCGAAGCGACCAGCTGCGGGCGAATGTTCTTGGAGAGGATTTCGCGAAGCTGATCGCCCTTCTGGCGCTGCGCGACGACGACCTCGGCCAACCTTGCCTTGCGCTGCTTCTTCTTCAGCAGCGCGATCTCGCCGAGCGCTTTCTCGGCGTCCGGCGTGAGCATGCCGGCCACCCACGTCTGCAACGCGTCCCGCAGCTTGCCCCGAGTGAGATAGAGATCGTCGTAGATCTTCTTCAGCTGCGCGCGGACTTCGTCGATCGCTTTCGATGACGGCGGCGCAGCCTTGCGGATGAGGAAGCTCAATTTGCGAAGGCGGTAGTCGATGTCGGCGTCGAGCAGCAGCTCCGTCTGGTTTTGCGGCGTCGAGTACGTCTGCCGGACCCACTCGCGGACCAGGTCGCGAACGACCTGCGAGATCTCGGGACGCGCGATGCTGCCGGCGACGCAAATCAGGTCGGCGACCATGTCGATGACTGACGAGACCTTCACCTCGTGGTATGCCGCGTACCCCGGACCATACTTCGCGACCAGTTCCTCGACCGTCGCCTCTCTCCCCTTCGCGTTCACCGCCTCGACCACGCTGTCGCGCGCGTGGAGGCCCATCCACGTATCGAGGCCCGCCTCCACCTTCCGCTCGATTTCACGGAACTGGTCGACGCGCGCGTTCCGTTCGATGACGCGCTGCAGGTCTTCGCGGATCGTCTCGTAACCAGGGATCGAGATGAGCGCGGCGAGAGCGTTGTCGATCGCATCCGGCTTCGTCTCCTGCTCCGTTTTCGCGGAGCTGGCGTCGATCACGACCGGATCCGGCTCGACGTAAATGAGCGTACGCGCGACCTCGAGGTCCGACTGCCGCCGCGCCAGCTCGTCGATCGCGTACGAGAACGGCTTGTTGTCGAGATACCCGCCGTCGCCCATCGGCCGCTGGTCGTAGTTCGGGCTCGTGAACATCAGCCGCTCATTCCACTGCGCCTGATCGGCGCGCGGACCGGCCAGGCGCGCGGCGTCCTTCCACGTGAACGGCTCAAATGCGAATGGGAACGACGACGTGCAGCGGGCGGCATACGCGAGCGTCGGGTTCTCCGCGTTCGCCAGCTCACCGCTGTGCGATCCGTCGTGCGTGAAGTGAAAGCGCTGCCGGTGGCGGCGCTCCTGAGCGACGGTGTTCTCGACCGGGAGGTTGATCACCTCGCCGCGGATGTCGGTCGTGGTGACGAAGAGGTCGACGCGTCCCGGGTCGTAACGGCCGCTGTTCTTCTGGCGGTCCATGTCGTCGAATGCGGCGAGGAGCTTCCGATACATCCGCTCGCCGTTGAGGAGCGCCACGGGCGGGACCTGGGCGGCGAGACCCGGCAGGTCGGAGACCGATTCCGAGTCATTGAGCAGCTTGCCGAGGTCTCCTTCCTCGATCCAGAGATTGAGGATCGCGTCGAGCGGCGCGTCGTTCGACAGCGCCTTCGCGAGGAAGACGCCGTTGATCCCGCCGGCCGACGTGCCGGAAATGATGTCGACGGAAACGCGCGTCTTGATCGGCAGCCGCGCCCCGGCGGCGCCTTCCGTGCCGTCATACGAAACGCCCTGCGTCATCTGCGCGACGCGGCGGTAGATCTTCTCGCTCGGAGAGAGCTGGTCGAACGTCAGGCCGGCCTGCGTCCGGTCGTTGCGAGACGGCGCCGTCGCGCGGATCACGGCGAGAAGCTCGCGCGCGATGCCGCCGATGTAGATCGCGAGCGAGACGCCGCCGTACATGACCACTGCCAGGCGATGCTCAGAGTCGTAGTCCGTGAGAGTGGTGGGTGGTGCAGAAACGCCGACAGCTTCTGCCATGGCTCCTCCGGGAAAGCGATATGGGGATCGGGTGTGACGGCAATTTTACGGGTATCCACGCAGGCTCCGCATGAAAACTCGCCGCGCGAACGGGCAAAATAGGCGGAAAGTGTCGCTTCCGGACGCCGTCGCTTCCTTCTTTTCCGATCACGCGATCGAGCCGTGCCGCATCGTCGCCGCCGTTTCGGGCGGCTTCGACTCGACGGCGATGTTGCTCCTCCTCAGCGAGTTACCGCTTTTCGAGGTGGTGGCGGCGCACCTCAACCATCACCTCCGTGGGGAGGAGTCGGATGGGGACGAGCAGTACGTGCGGGAGCTGTGCGGCCGCCTCAACGTGAAGGTGATCGTCGTCGACGGGACGCTCGATCCCGAACGCGTACGCGACCACGGCATCGAGGCGGCAGCGCGAGATGTGCGCATCGCGAAGCTCCAGGAGATCCGGGAGGAGACGGGCGCGAAGTACATCGCAACGGCGCACCAGAAGAACGACCAGGCCGAAACAGTCCTCATGCGGCTCTTCACCGGCAGCGGCCTCGCCGGCCTTCGCGGAATCCACGCGATCCGGGAGGACGGCATTGTCCGTCCCCTTCTCGGCGTCACGCGGGCGGAGATCGAGGCGTTCCTGCGCGAACGGGGCGAGACGCCTCGCGCCGATCGAATGAATCTCGATCCGCGCTTCCTTCGGGTGCGCATCCGGACGACGCTGAGCGAGTACGAGCCATGGGTCGTCGAAAACCTGGCGGCGCTCGCGGAACGGGCGCAAGAGCGCTGGCCGGACGTCCAGCGCGCGATCGACGAGGCCGAGGACGTCGATGCGGGCGATAGCGAGACGCGCTTCCGCACTCTGCCGGAAGACCCCTGGCTGCGCCGCGCGCTCCTCCATCGCCACATCCACCGCCTCGACCCGCAGGCGCGTGACGTCTCGCGCTCCGACCTCGAGCGGATCGAGGAACATCTCGACACCTTGCAGCGGGTGACGGTCACGAAGAACCTGGAACTGGTCGCCTCCCCGCTCCGGCTCCGCAGGATCCCGCAGCGAGTCGCTCCTTTCGAATACGAGGTCGCCGCCGGCGAACGCATCACGATCGGAGACATCGGAGTCACATTGGCGATCGTTGCCGCGACAACGTACCAAGCCGCCGCCCCGCCAACCCAGTTCTTCATGCTCCCGCACGGCTCCGCGCCCCGCTTCGTCGTCCGCAACCGCCGCGCGGGCGACCGCTTCCACCCCCTCGGCGCGCCCGGCTCGAAGAAGCTGAAATCCTTCCTCATCGACCGCAAGGTTCCCGTCGAGCAACGCGACCGGCTGCCGCTCCTCATCTGGAACGGAGAAATCGTATGGATCGCCGGCCTGGAGGTCTCGGAACGCTTCAAAGTGCGAGACGAAGGTGGCGACCTCTACGTCGCGACGATAAACTACGGCGCTAAGTGATCGAGCAGGTCTTCAGCGCGCAAGAGATTGCGGAGCGCGTCCAGGCGATCGGCACCGCCATTCGCGCCCAGGCCGAGAACAGCGAAGTCTTCCTCCTCGGCATTCTCAAAGGCGCGTCGGTCTTCCTCGCCGATCTCATGCGCGTGATCGATGGCGAGGTCACCTACGGCTTCATCGACGTCGTGCGCGACGAAGCCGACACCGGAGTCGCCTCGGCGCTCGAGATCGACTTCGTCAGCTACACCAACATCACCGGCCGCGACGTCTACGTCATCAAAGACATCGTCTCGACCGGCGTCATCGAAAACTACCTCCTCGCGCAGTTGCGGCTGCACGGGCCAAAGTCGCTGCACCTCGTCGCGCTGCTCGATCGCCCGAGCCTCCGGACGGTCGATCTCACCGTCGACTTCAAGGCGTTCGAGACAGACGGCGGCTCGTACGTCGGATACGGGCTCGAGCTTGATACGCATCACGGAAATCTCCCCTGGATTGGGCGCATCATCGAGTCACGATGACGTTCGCCGTCGCTCTGTTTCTCGCCGCCGCCAGCCTCTGCACCGTTCCGCCCGCGGTGCAACGGGAGATCTTGAAGCGCTTTCCGGGATACGCGATCCCGGCGAGCGATCCGTGCGCGCACGTCGTCCGCGGCGACTTCGACTGCGACAAAATGGAAGACTACGCACTCCTGATCGAGCACACCCGGACCGGTCGTGTCCTGCTGGTGACCTCGCTGACCTCCAAGAAGGGGAACCTGATCGAAGTCCACCGCGTCGGGGACCTCGGCAAGATCGGCGCCGCTCGCCTGGCGCCGGCCAACCCGCCAAAAGTGAAGGGCGCACGCTGCAAGGCGATCTCGTTCGGCGACAGGCTGTTGTATCGGGTCGGGAACGACTGGAAGATCAGCGGCAACCCGGCGGCTGGCAAGCCGTAGAATTCCGCTCAGGTGCTACACGTTACGTCGGCACAGTGTTTTATGAGTGGCATGCCTGAAGCATCGGCGGTCACTCCGGAGGCGATTCGTTGAATTCCACGGTAAAAACAGCACTTCTTTGGGTTGTCATCATCGTGCTGGTCTTCCTCCTCTGGAGCCTTTTCCAGACGACGAAGGGAACGAGCAACCCGATCAACTTCAGTCAATTCATCGACCGCGTGAACGCGGGGCAAGTCGACAAGGTCACGATCCGCGGCGACGAGATCCACGGCGAATACAAGACGGCGATCCAGGGCTCGAAGGAGTTCCACCTCAACGCCCCGTCGAACTACCCGCAGATGATCGACACCCTCAAGGCGAAGAACGTCTCCATGGAGTTCGAACCGAAGGGCGACGCGCCGTTCATCACCGCGCTCATCACGTGGGCTCCGGTCCTCTTCCTCATCGGCCTCTGGATCTTCTTCATGAGACAGATGCAGGCCGGCGGCAACAAGGCGCTCTCGTTCGGCAAGTCGAAGGCGAAGCTCCTCTCCGGCAGCGCGAAGAAGGTGACGTTCAAGGACGTCGCCGGCGTCGACGAGGCGAAGCTCGAGCTGCACGAGATCATCGAGTTCCTCAAAGAGCCGCAGAAGTTCACGAAACTCGGCGGCAAGATCCCGAAGGGCGTTCTCCTCATGGGGCCTCCGGGCACCGGCAAGACGCTCCTCGCCCGCGCCATCGCAGGTGAAGCGAACGTCCCCTTCTTCTCGATCTCCGGCTCCGACTTCGTCGAGATGTTCGTCGGAGTCGGCGCATCGCGCGTCCGCGACCTGTTCGAACAGGGAAAGAAGAACGCCCCGTGCATCATCTTCATCGACGAGATCGACGCCGTCGGCCGTCACCGCGGTGCAGGCCTCGGCGGCGGACACGATGAGCGCGAGCAGACGCTCAATCAGCTCCTCGTCGAGATGGACGGCTTCGAGTCGAATGAAGGCGTCATCCTCATTGCCGGTACGAACCGTCCCGACGTTCTCGATCCCGCCCTCCTCCGCCCCGGCCGCTTCGACCGCCGTGTCGTCGTCGACCTGCCGGACCTGAAGGGCCGCGAAGGCATCCTCCGCGTTCACACGCGCAACATTCCGGTGGCCGAGGACGTCGACCTGCCGATCATCGCCCGCGGCACGCCGGGCTTCTCCGGCGCCGACATCGCGAACCTCGTCAACGAGGCGGCGCTCAACGCCGCGCGTTACGACAAGAAGAAAGTGCAGATGGTCGACTTCGAGTTCGCCAAGGACAAGGTCCTCATGGGCGTGGAGCGGAAGTCGATGATGATGTCCGACCGCGAGAAGCGGAACACCGCGTACCACGAGTCGGGCCACACGATCGTCGCCGCGATGATCCCGGCGGCCGATCCGCTGCACAAGGTCACGATCATCCCGCGCGGCCGAGCCCTCGGTCTGACGCAACAGCTGCCGACCGAAGACAAGTACTCGTACTCGAAGCGCTACCTCGACGCGATGCTGGCGGTCCTCATGGGCGGCCGGATCGCGGAAGAAGTCTTCCTGAACGAGATCACGACCGGCGCCGGAAACGATATCGAGCGCGCGACCGGAATGGCGCGCAAGATGGTCTGCGAGTGGGGCATGTCGGACCTCGGCCCCGCCACGTTCGGCAAAAAGGAAGAGGCGATCTTCCTCGGCCGTGAGTTCGCGCAGCATCAGGACTACTCCGAGGCGACGGCGATCGAGATCGACAAGGAAGTCCGCCGGATCCTCGACCGCGCCTACAAGACCGCGCACGACATCATCACCGGCAACAAGTCGTCGCTCGACAAGATCGCTCGCAAGCTGCTCGAGCGCGAGACGCTCGAAGGGTGGGAAGTGAATCAGATCCTGATCGAAGAGACCGGCCAGGATTACATGAAGATGAAGGAGTACTACCCCGAGGAAACCCCTGGCGAAAAGATGACCATCGCGCCTGGATCGGGGCCCTCGACCGACGTGCCGACGCCCGTGGCGCCGCCCGCCGGGAGCTCCGGAAGCACCCCGCCAAACAACGCGTAAAGACTCGCTCCGTCCCCCGTGTAGCGCAGGCTTCCAGCCTGCGCTCCGGGTGGGCCGGGGGCACAGGCTGGAAGCCTGCGCCACACGGAGAGCCCGCCAATTCTGGCAACCTCCTTGCGATAGAAAGAGACGTAGTCAACGTCTCCAAGGAGGTTGCTATATGCAGGCAAATAAAAGGTTTAGCGTTCGGTTCGGCATGGTCTTCGCGCTTGCGCTTCTGCTTTGCGCACCGATGGCCATGGCTCAGTCCGGACGTATCTCGATGCAGGGTCATGTGACCGGTCTCATCGCTGATGGGGCTGGCTACCGCGTAACGCTCGACAACGGTGGCTACTCGTACTGGGTGCCGGCCGCGACAATCACCGACAGGAACATCCGGATGGGCGATTACGTCCGTTTTGACGGCTACGGCCGCGATGGTCTTGTCACAGTCGACAACGCCGCGTGGCTGGGCGGCTCGGACTACCGTCCGTACTACGGCCAGCCGATGTACTCGTCCGCTCCTGAGGGCGCGCTGACGGGTACGGTGCAGTCGGTCAACCGCCACTACCACTTCTTCGACATGCGCGCTGACGGCACCGGCCGGATGATCCGTGTTGACGTTCGGAACATGGACACCCGTGGCTCGGTGAACGTTTGGCGACTCCGCCCCGGTGACCGCATCAACGTAACCGGCGGCTGGGAAAACCGCGGACACTTCCAGGCGGACCGCGTTTTCTTCTAAGTTCTTTCGAATTGTCACGTGGGGGCGGGCCTAGGCCCGCCCTACGTTTTGCTACTCTGTCGCGCGATGAAGAACGCACTCCGTGCTCTCGCGCTCCTCCTCCTCACCGCCTCCCTCACAGCCCAACCGAAAACGATCGCGCTGAAAGCCGCTCGGCTCTTCGACGGCACTTCCAACGAGGTCATCCGCAACGCCACGATCGTCGTGACCGGCAACAAGATCGCCGGAATCAACGTCGCGGTTCCCGCGGGTGCCGAGGTGATCGATCTCGGCGATGTGACTCTCCTCCCCGGCTTCATCGACTGCCACGTCCACCTCACCGGGGAGTCGGGCGACAACTACTACCTCGACTTCTTCACCAGCGCGATGCGCCAGCCCGTCGAGCAGGCGTACTACGCGGAGATGTACGCGCACAGGACGATCAACGCCGGCTTCACGACGGTGCGAAATGTCGGCGCCGACCACTACATCGACGTCGGACTCCGCAATGCGATCAACGCGGGGATCGTGGTCGGACCGCGAATGCTCGTGGCGGTGCACGCGATCAGCGCGACGGGCGGACACGCCGACAAGGACCCCTTCCCGCCCGACGTCACGCCGCAGGCGGGACCGATCGACGGCGTCTGCAACGGAGCAGACGAGTGCCGCGCCGCGGTCCGCTACCAGATCAAGTACGGCGCGGACGTGATCAAGTTCATGCCGTCGGGCGGCGTGCTCTCGCTCGCCGATCCGGTCGACGCGCCGGAGTTCTCGCAGGCGGAGATGAACGCGATCGTCGAAGAGGCGCACCACTGGGGCCGCAAGGTCGCGGCGCACTGCCACGGCGACGCCGCGGCGAAGATGGCGATCGCGGCCGGTGTCGACTCGATCGAGCACGGCTCGTTCCTCAAGCCCGACACGCTCGCGCTGATGAAAGAGAAGGGCGTCTACCTCGTCCCGACGCTGATGGCGGGCTACACCGTCGGCATGAAGGCGGACAAGTTCCCGCCAGCGATCGCCGTGAAGGCGCGCGCGGCCCATGACGCGATGTTCGGCATGTTCCGCAACGCCGTGAACGCCGGCGTCAAAATCGCGCTCGGCACCGACTCAGCGGTCTCTCCGCACGGCCAGAACGCCCACGAATTCGGCTTGATGGTCGACAATGGGATGACCCCCGCCGCCGCGTTGCGCGCCGGCACGCAGTCCGCCGCCACGCTCCTCGGCATGATCGACCGCATCGGAACGCTCGAGACGGGCAAACTCGCCGACATCGTCGCCGTCCCCGGCAATCCGCTCGAAGACATCCACGCGACGGAGCACGTGACCTTCGTGATGAAGGACGGCGCCGTCGTGAAGAGATGACGGACCGCAGGCGCGTTTTCGTCGCATACACCGGCGGCACGATCGGCATGGCCCGGTCGGCCCGCGGATATACCCCGGCTCCAGGGTCGCTGCAGGAACAGATGGCGGCGATGCCGGAGCTGGCGCATGCGTCGATGCCCGATGTGACGGTTCACGAGTACGAGCCGCTGCTCGACTCGTCGAACATGACGCCGGCGCAGTGGGTGAAGATCGCCAACGACATCGCCTCGCATTACGACGCATACGACGGCTTCGTCGTCCTCCACGGCACCGACACGATGGCGTACACGTCGAGTGCGCTGCCGTTCATGCTGCGCGGCCTCGGGAAGCCGGTGATCGTCACCGGCTCCCAGATCCCGCTCTGCGAGGTGCGGAACGACGCGCGGGAGAACCTGATCACGTCCCTGCTCATCGCGTCGTCGTATGCGATCCCCGAGGTCTGCCTCTACTTCGGCGGCAAACTGCTGCGCGGCTGCCGCGCCGTGAAAGTGAGCGCCGACGGCTTCGCCGCATTCGACTCGCCGAACTACCCGCACCTCGGCACCGCTGGCATCGACATCGAGATCAACTGGAACTTTGTCCGGCACGCCGACGCGGGCGAGAAGCTGACGGTCGAAGAATTCGGAACGCCGGTCGTGAGCGCGCTGCGTCTCTTCCCCGGCATCTCGCCCGAGCTCGTGCGCAACGTGCTGCGGCCTCCGCTGCAAGGGCTCGTGCTCGAGGCGTACGGCGTCGGCAACGGCCCTGATCAGGACGCCGAGTTCCTCGCCGCGCTCGAAGAGGCGACGCGCCGCGGCGTCGTGATCGTCGACTGCACGCAATGCCTCGAAGGCGCGGTGAACCTCGGCGAGTACGCTACCGGCTCCGCCCTGGCGCGAGCGGGGGTCATCAGCGGGTACGACATGACGGCGGAAGCCGCCCTGACGAAGCTCTACCACCTGTTCAGTCGCGGCGCCTCCGCGGACGTCGTCCAGAGAGAGATGCAGCGCGACCTTCGCGGCGAAGTGACGATCCGTTAGAGAATCGGCCCGTGGCGAAAAAGGCGGCCGTCTTCTCCTGTACCGAGTGCGGGAGCCAGTCTCCGAAGTGGCTCGGGCGCTGTCCAGACTGCAATGCGTGGAACTCGTTCGCGCAGGAAGACGCGCCTTCTCCAAAGCTCGGTGGTGCGCCGGCGGCCGCCCCGGCGCCGATCACCGCAATCGATACCGACGTCACGCCGCGCATCTCCACGAACATCCCCGCCCTCGACCGCGTCCTCGGCGGCGGGCTCGTTGCCGGCGCGGTGACGCTGGTCGGCGGCGAGCCCGGAATCGGCAAGTCGACACTTCTCCTACAGGCAGCGCAGGAGCTCGCCCGATTCGGCCGCGTCCTCTACGTCTCGGGCGAGGAGTCGCCGCGGCAGATCGCCCTTCGCGGCCGCCGCCTCGGCACGACGAACGAGAACATCCTCCTCTTCGGCGAGACGTCGATCGAGCGGATCATCGCGGAGATCGAGAAGCTCCACCCGGTCGCCGCGATCGTCGACTCGATCCAGACGGTGCACACGGCCGTCAACGACTCGACGCCCGGCGCCGTCGGCCAGATCCGCGACTCCGCCGGCTCGTTGATGGCCGCGGCGAAGCGGCTCTCCGTTCCGATCTTCCTCATCGGCCACATCACGAAGGAAGGGACGATCGCCGGGCCGAAGTCGCTCGAGCACATCGTCGACACGGTCCTCTATTTCGAGGGCGACAAGTTTCAGAACTACCGCGTGGTCAGAGCCTACAAGAACCGCTTCGGCCCCGTGAACGAGGTGGCGATCTTCGAGATGCACGACGACGGCCTCGAAGAGGTGGCAAACCCGTCGGCCGCCCTCCTCTCGCAGCGCAGCAGCGCTCCCGGCTCCGCCGTGGTTGCGGCGCTCGAAGGGACGCGGCCCCTCCTGATCGAAGTGCAGGCGCTCGTCTCCGCGACCCACTTCCCTTCCCCGCGCCGGATGGCGATGGGCATCGACTCCAATCGCGTCTCACTCCTGCTCGCCGTGCTGGAGCGCAAGAGCGGCGGCAATTTCTCGATGAGCGACATCTATGTCAATCTTGCCGGCGGCCTGCAGATCGACGAGCCGGCGATCGACCTCGGCATCGTCGCCGCCGTCTTCTCGTCGCACCGCAATAAGGCGCTTCCATTCGACGTGGTGCTCTTCGGCGAAGTCGGTCTCCTCGGCGAAATCCGCAGCGTGTCCCAGGCGGACCTCCGTGCGCGCGAAGCCGCCGCCCTCGGGTTTAGGCGCGTGATCGTCCCCCAGTCGAACGCCGCGGAGATCCGCGCCGACGTCGAGGTGATCGGCGTCAAGCGGATCGAGGATTTCGCGCAGATCCTGCTCGAGTCGTGAGCAAATTCGCTCTTTACAAGCTCAGCTGCGTTATTTACACTGCCTGAAACGTCCGGGGTCATGACTAACTTACTCGCTCGCAGTGCGGGGGCCGGCAGCGCGAAACTGCTGAGCGCACTCATTTTCCTCGCGTTCTCCGGATGTGCCCTCGTGCCGCAGACGGTCGTGGTGCCGGCTCAGCCCGCCGCGGCGGCCTCCCTCCCGTCCGACGAAGACGACTTTCCGCAACTGGTTGCCCAACTCCGCTCCGACCTGAATCGCTACAACTCCCGCGAGATCGCCCGCGTCCCGACGATCACGCCGGAAAAGCAGACGACGAAAGCGCGCGACAACGAATTCGCCGAGCGCGCGAAGGCGCTCTTCGCTCCGCTTTCCGGGAAGGCTCTCGAAATGCCGGTCGTCGGCGTGCATACGTACGATCTCGACGACTCGTGGCACGCCCCGCGCGACGGCGGCGTCCGCGTGCACAAGGGAATCGACATCTTCGCCAAGAAGGGGACCGCGGTCGTCGCCGTGGCGGACGGCATCGTCAGCTACATCGGCGATCAGCCGAAGGGCGGCCACTGCATCTGGTTGACCACCGAGAGCGGCACTGCGTTCTACTACGCGCACCTCGACCGCTGGGCCGCCGGTCTTTACGAGGGCATGGAAGTCCAGCAAGGCGACCTCCTCGGATTCGTCGGCAACACCGGTAACGCGATCCACACCCCTTCCCATCTCCATTTCGGCATCAACCAGAACGACGAGATGGTGAACCCCTACCCCATCCTCACCCGCGCCACCCTCGTCCAGCAGGCCCGCACCCACGTGGAGCTCGGCGGCGGCACGTTCGGGACGCGGTAGTGCCAACCGAAGACATCACTGCGCCCTCGATCACGATCGACTCTCAGGCCCCGCAGGCGTTTGAGCTTCGCGAGCTGTGGGCCTTTCGCGACCTCCTCTACTTCCTCGTCTGGCGCGACATCAAGGTCCGCTACCGGCAGACGCTCGTCGGCATCGGCTGGGCGATTCTCCAGCCGTTGCTCGCGATGGTCATCCTCACGGTGGTGTTCGGCCGCTCCGCACGCCTTCCCTCGGAAGGAGTCCCGTATCCGCTCTTCGCCTACGCCGGGCTGCTCGCCTGGACGTTCTTCTCGAACGCGGTGTTCAGCAGCAGCAACAGCATCATCGGAAACGGACCGCTGATCACGAAGATCTACTTTCCGCGCCTGCTCGCACCCGTCGGCGCGGTCGTGGCGCGGTCGCTCGATTTCGTGATCGCATTTCTGCTGCTCGTCGTATTGATGGCCTGGTACGGCACTCCGTTCACGCCGCGACTGTTGATCGTGCCGCTGCTCGCCGCGATGACGATGGTGTTCGCGCTCGCGTGCGGCCTGTGGCTGTCGGCGCTGAACGTCAGGTACCGCGACGTCAACGTTGCGCTCCCGCACGTGCTGCAGTTCCTCATGTTCGCAACGCCGGTCTTCTATTCAGCGACGATGCTGCCGGGACGCCTGCAGTGGCTCGCGCGATTGAATCCGCTGGCCGTGCTCATCGAAGGCTATCGCTCCGCATTCTTCGGCCGCCCGTTCAACTGGCCCGCCCTCGCCGTTTGCGCGGCGATCGGGTTGCTGCTCCTCGGTGTCTCGGTTGCCTCATTCCGCCACATGGAACGGCAGTTCGCGGATCTCGTCTGACCATGCCCCGCGCCATCACCGCCGAGAACCTCGGGAAGCGCTATCACATCGGTGCGACGCACCACGGCAAGGAGACATTGCGCGAAGCCGTCGCAGGCGCCGCGAGAGCGCCCTTGCGCCGATTCTTCGGATCAACAGCGGAGATGGATACCATCTGGGCACTCCGCAATCTCGATCTGGAAGTCCAGCGCGGCGAATCGGTTGGCATCGTCGGCGGCAATGGCGCCGGCAAGAGCACGTTGCTGCGCATCCTGTCGCGGATCACGCGCCCAACCACCGGACGCGCGCAGCTGTGGGGGCGGGTGACGTCGCTGCTCGAGATCGGCACCGGCTTTCATCCCGATCTCACCGGACGCGAGAACATTTTTCTCAACGCTGCCATCCTCGGCATGAGCCGCGGCGACATGAAGGCGAAGTTCGACGCGATCGTGGAGTTCGCCGGGATCGAGAAGTTCATCGACACCCCCGTCAAACACTATTCGAGCGGGATGTACATGCGCCTCGCATTCTCGGTCGCCGCGCACGTGGAGCCGGAGATTCTGCTCCTCGATGAAGTCCTTGCCGTCGGCGACGTGGCGTTCCAGCAGAAGTCGCAGGCGCGAATGGAAGAGATCATCCGCCAGGGTTGCACGCTGCTGTTCGTGAGCCACAACGTACACGCCATCGCGACGCTCTGCAGCCGCGCGCTGTTTCTCGACGAAGGCGTGCTGCGAGGCGACGGGCCTGCGCGAGAAGTGATCGCGGACTACCTCGCGAAACAGGCGCCGGAGAACCTCGACACCGGTGAATGTTCGTGGCCCGATCCGGAGCTTGCTCCCGGCAGCGAAAACATTCGCCTGCATGCCGTTCGCATCCTGTCCGAGGGGAGGATGGTGTCGCGAGCCGATGTGAGGGCGCCGCTGCGGATCGAAGTCGAGTACTGGAACTTCCTGCCGGACGCGCACATCTACACGTCGATCCACCTGCACGAGAAGTCGGGTGTCGGCGTTCTCGCCTCCGCCAACCTGCCGTCGTTCAACCTCGGCGTGGATGGGTGGCAGGGAAAGCCACAGGCACCCGGGCTCTACCGCAGCGTCTGCACGATTCCGCCGAATCTGCTGAACGAGTCGCGTTACTCCGTGAGCGTCTTCATCGTGGCGAACATGGAGCGGCACGAGGTGGTCGCGCACCACGTCATCGCGTTTCACACTTACGACGGGAACCCGGAGCGCGAATACCACGGCACGGTCATGGGCGTGGTCCGGCCGCGGCTCGACTGGAAGACTGAGTTCCTCCACGACCGGGCGGCGTGCTACCCTGCGCCGACTCCGATCGACCGTCCAACCTGAAGATTCCATCGATGATTTTCTCCTCGATCCGCGAACGGTTCGCACCCAAACCCGCCTGGGTCTACGACGCCCCCGAATGCCGGATGCAGGTGCATCCGGACCTGCCCGACCGGCACATCGACTACGCGATCTGTCACGAAGTGCAGGCGCTCGACTGCTACCGCGTCCACGATCTCGTGACGGCCGGCTTCTCGCCGCGCATCATCGTCGACATCGGGGCGCACATCGGCAGCTTCACGGCGCTCGCCGCGAAGTATTTCCCCGAGGCTGAGATCTACAGCTTCGAGCCGTTGCGCGAACACTACCGGCTCCTGGTCAGGAACTCGCCGAAGCGCCGCGTACGGCCGGTGAACGTTGCGGTGCTCGGGTTTTACGGCAATGAAGAAGGGCGAGAAATCTATCCCGGCAACGAATTCGAACGCGCGTACCGCGCGCGACAGCTCTCGAATGCGATCTCCGTCCGGCAGCTCTTCAGCAAGTACAAGCTGCCGCGGATCGACCTTCTGAAGATCGATTGCGAGCAGAGCGAAGTGAACATCTTCCGCGAGCTCGACCATCTCGACCGGCTCAAGGACATCGCCGTCATCAGCGGCGAGTGGCATTACGAGACCGCCAAGAACGAGATCCGCAGCATCGTCGGGAAGACGCACGACGTGGACCTCGTGGACGACGGCATGTGGAACCACTTTTTCGCGAAACGGCGCACGTGAGACTCTGCAAGGTTTACGGCCTCGCCGACGCGCATGACCCCGATCCGCTCTGGCAGGAGCTGCTGGCGGCGATGACTCCGCACTGGAAATCGGAGGGGGCCCTCCATCGCAAGTATTGGGAATGGGGCCTTGGCCTCTACGGTCTGCACAAGCTCGGCTTCATACGGCCGGACGCGGTCGCATTGGGCGTCGGCGCAGGCGTGGAGTGGCCGCTGTTCTATCTCGCCAATCAGGTGCAGTGCGTCCACGCCACCGACCTCTATAGCCCGGAGTCGTACTTCCAGGGACTCGATCCGACCGTGCCGGAGCACGCGGCGCAGATCGCTCCGTTTCCATATCGGCAGGAGTCGCTGCTGTTCCGGAAGATGAACGCGCTCGATCTGCAGTACGACGACGCCACGTTCGACTTCGTCTTCACCTTCTCGTCGATCGAGCATTTCGGCGGTCACGCCGGAGCCGTGCTCGCGATGCAGGAGATTGCGCGCGTGCTGAAGCCGGGCGGTGTCGCGGCCGTGGCGACGGAGCTCATCCTCGACGGCCCGGATCATCACGAGTTCTTCAAGGCCGCCGACATCGCGCCGACCTTCGTCTCCGGAAGCGGACTCGATCTGGTCGAGCCGCTCGACCTGAACGTTGACCCGGAGATGATCTCGAACCCCGTCGTGTTCGAGGTCGGACCCGGTTTCACGGGATACACCGGCCCGCATACGTCGGTGCGGTGCGGAAACCTCACGTTCACGTCGATCGAGTTTTTCCTGCGCAAGCCTGCCGATTGGAAACCCGCGTCGCGCGCGAGCCTCCGCGCAACCCGCGCGCGAATGCACGCCGGAAATCTCGCGTACCGGACGCACCTGCGCGCGGGCAGTCTGAAGCATCGTGTACGTTTGCACTCCAGCAATGTGTTCCGCCGGGTAAGCCGGCTCGTTCCGCCGCGAATCCGCCGCGGCGTGAAGAAGTTGCTCGGGCGCTCCGTCGCTTCGTCATGAACATCGCCATGCTCACCACCGCGGGAGAGCGCTGCGGAATCGCGGCGTACTCCGCCGCCCTCGTCGCGTCATTGCGAACGCTGCCGGAAACGAACGTGCGCGTCATCCCGATCGCCGTCGGCGAACAGCCGTCATCGCACTACGAAGAGCAGGCCGCGCAATTGAACGCCGACGACGTCGACGTCGTGCACATCCAGCACGAATTCAGCTTCTGGGGCTTTCCGATGCCGGGCCGCTCGAACTTCGTCGACTTCCGGCGCCTCATCCGGCAGCCGGTCGTTTTGACTGCACACACCACGCTGCCGCTCAAGGCCATTTTTCCGACCGCGGGCGAGCGCAACCCGTGGCGATGGCTGAAGAAGAAGCGGCTGGTGTCCGATCGTGCGTATCGTCAGAGCGTCGAGGTGACGACGTTCGACAGCGAAGCGACGATCGTGCATACCGACGCGGCCCACCAGGAGTTCGTGCGGCGCGGCCTCGATCCCGAACGGCTCTTCGTCGTGCCGATGGGGATTCCGGCGCCGATGCCGTCGCCGGCAGGCGGAGAAGCATTTCGCGATCGCTATGACCTTCACGGCAAGCGGCTGCTGACGCTCTTCGGCTACATCACTCCGAACAAGGGCTACTCGCTAGTCGCCGAAGTGCTGGCGACCTTGCCGCCCGACGTAACGTTCGTGATCGCCGGCGGTGCGCGCCGGCCGGTGGAAGAGCGAAACGTGGAGCACCTCAGGGACTACCTTCGCGAGCTGGACGTGGAGAAGCGCGTCGTCATCACGGGCTACCTGTCTGATCAGGAAGTTGCCGAGGCGATGCAGGCAGCCGACATCGCGCTGGTGCCGCACACGCAGGCCACGAACTCGTATTCGGTGATGCTGCCGGTGTCATACGGCAGGCCGGTGCTGGCGTCCGATCTCGCATGTTTCCGCGAAATGGCGGAGCGCGGCGATTGCGTCGAGCTGTTTCAGAGCGGCGACAAACACGACTTTCGCCGGCGCGTCCTCGCGCTGCTCGAAAATTCGGAACGCCGCCGCGAATTGTCGGCGAATGCGCTGCGGTACACCGAGCGCTTCGGCTGGCCCAACGTTGCTGCGATGACCCGCGACATCTACCGGACCGCTCTGGACGCTCACCGAGGGAACGGTCATCGCTCGTGACCGAGGCCGGGCGTGTCTTGCTCGTCACCACCATCGCGGGAGACGAGGAAATGCCGGCGCGGATGGGCTCCGCGTCGTATTCGTATTCCTACGTCCATCGAGCCTTCGCTCCCCTGCTCCAGCGGTGGGGCAACGTGGTGGAATCGGTACGGCCGGGCGATCGGATCGATGACCTCGCGCGGCAGCAGCCGTCGCCGCTGATCCACCTCGCCTTTCTGCCGCTCGACATGTTTCACGGCACGAAACACGCGCCGAACGTCGCATTTCCGTTCTGGGACTTTCCCGATCTGCCGGCCGTCGCGCTGGGCGGCGATCCGCGAAACAACTGGGCGGCGATCGCCAATGAGCTCGATCTCATCCTGACGAGCAGCGAGTTCACGCGCGACGCATTCATCCGGTCGGGCGTGCGCACGCCGGTGTGCGTGGTCCCGGTGCCGATTCGCTCCGCCTATTTCGAGGTGCCGCGGTTCAACCCGGATCAGCGCGTTGTCATCGATTGCAAGTGCTACGTCCTGAAGCCTGCGCAGCCGCGGATGTCGCGCCGGTCACCCGCCAAGGAGGTCTACCGCCGATTTCTCGCGCCGCGGCTTTCACGGCGTTCGGCCGACACGCTCGGCGCGGCGGCGCATGCGTTCGCCACCGTTCGTGGGGAGTGGCGCGAGGCGGCGGCGGTCGAAGAGGACGTCCGCGAATCGCTCGATCTGACCGGCGTCGTCTACACGACCGTTCTCAATCCCTTTGACCAGCGAAAGAACTGGCCGGATCTCCTCACCGCATACCTGCTGGCGCTGGCCGACTGCGACGACGCGACGCTCGTGATCAAGGTCGCCGTTCCGCCCGATCGCGCTGCTGCCGGCGTGAACAGGATCGTGAGTTTCTATCGCCGCCTCGATCTCGCGCACGCCTGCCGGCTCGTGCTCGTGAGTGAGTATCTGAGCGACGCGCAGATGGCAGAGCTGGCGCGCGGCACGACGTACTACCTCAACTCATCGCGCGCCGAGGGGGCTTGTCTTCCGCTGCAGGACTTCCTTGCCGCAGGACGACCGGCGATCGCGCCGAGGCATTCGGCGATTGCAGACTACTTTTCCGCCGACGCGGGATTCGTCGTCGAGTCGCATCCCGAACCGACGTCGTGGCCGCAGGATCCCCAAGGCCGCTGCACGACGACGTGGCATCGTCTCGTCTGGCCGTCTTTGCGCGATGCCATTCGCGAGAGCTACGCGGTCGCGAAGTCGAACCGCGTGCGTTACGAAGCGCTGGCGGCGAACGCACGCGCATCGATGATGGAACGCTGCGCGAGTGAAGCGGTGTGGCCCCGCCTCGAGTCTGCGCTGGATTCGGTCGGCCATGCTCTTTAACTCGCTCCCGTTCGTCGCGTTCTTCGTCGTCGTTTACGCGCTGTACGTCATCCTCACCCATCGCTATCAGAACGCGCTGCTGCTCGTTGCCAGCTACGTCTTTTACGGCTCGTGGGACTGGCGCTTTCTCGGGCTGATGATCTTCACGACGACGATGGACTTCACGTTCGGCCGTCTGCTGGGCCGGACGGACGACGAGCGAAGGCGACGGCTCATCCTGATCGTCAGCATCAGCGTCAACCTCGGCATTCTGTTCGTCTTCAAGTACTTCAACTTCTTCGCCGTCAGTCTCGACCGCTTTCTCTCGCTCTTCGCACTGCAGGTCGGCGTCCGGATGTTGAACGTCGTCCTGCCGCTCGGCATCTCGTTCTACACGTTTCACAACATCAGCTACATCGTCGACGTCTACCGCCGCCGGGTCGAGCCGTCGCGCCGCTTCGTCGACTTCGCGCTCTATGTCGCGTTCTTCCCGCAGCTCATCGCCGGTCCGATCGCTCGTCCCGCGCATCTGCTGCCGCAGTTTCGGAAGCCCCGCGTCATCACGCTCGACCTGCTCCGGAACGGTGCATGGCTGATTCTCCTCGGCTACTTCAAGAAGGTCGTGCTGGCCGACAACATGGCACCGTTCACCGCGCGCCTCTTCGGCAACCCGCATGCGATGCACGGCACCGAAGTGCTGTTCGGGCTCTATGCGTTCGCGTTCCAGATCTATGGCGACTTTTCCGGCTATTCCGACATCGCGCGCGGCCTCGCGAACCTGATGGGCTTCGACCTCGCCCTGAATTTCGCACGGCCGTACTTCGCCGCGAACCCTGCGGACTTCTGGCGACGCTGGCATATCTCGCTGTCGACATGGCTGCGCGACTACCTGTACGTGCCGCTCGGCGGGAACCGCGAAGGGACGTTGCGCACCTACCGCAATCTCCTCATCACGATGTTCCTCGGCGGTCTATGGCATGGAGCGGCCTGGCACTTCGTCGCCTGGGGCGTCTTTCACGGCCTGCTGCTGTGCGTGTACCGCGCCACGGCGCCGCTTTTCGAACGCGTGCCGCGTGTGGTCTCCATCGTCGCGTTCTTCCACGTCACCTGTTTCGGCTGGCTGCTGTTCGCGGTCAAGGGGCTCTCGGACGTTCCCGTGCTCCTGAACAACCTTCGTGTGGGGTCAGCGGTTCATGGACGCTACGTCGTGATGTCGCTGCTGCTGTTCGCGGCGCCGTTGCTGCTGATGGAGGGGGCCGAGGAACGGAGCGGCGTCGTGTCGATCGTCAGAAGCTGGCCGAGAGCGTTCCGGCTGGCGTGCTACGCGTCCATCGTGGCGTTCATTGTCCTGTGCGGGTCCGTCGAGCGACATGCTTTCATCTATTTTCAGTTTTGAGTATTTCCGCCGGTACGCGGCTTTGCCGCGTGCCGAGCGTCGATGGCACGCGCAGATTGCCGCCGTGCTCATTGCGGTCGCGGCGGTCTGCTCGCAGGTGCCGCGCTTCCTCTACCCCTTGTCGGGTTGCACTGGCCCGACGATCGGCAGCGCCGCGGTGGCTTCCCTCTCCGATCGCACGGAAGTGCTCTTCCTCGGTTCTTCGCACGTCCTGTTCGGCATCCGGCCGCAGCAGTACTCCGTGCCATCGACGAGTCTCGCCGCGACGTGGCTCGACTACTCCTGCATGCGGCGCGTCGTGGAAAAGAATCTCTCGCGTGCGCCGAATCTTAAGGTGGCGGTGATCGAGTACGACGAGCTTCCGCTCGTCGCGGACCTCGTCTCGGCGTTGCTCTCGACGAAGGATTTCCGGCCGTTGACCGAGCTTTCCCTGACGCCGCTCGAATTTCCGGCCGCGGGCCTCGGGCAGAAGCTCGAAACGATGTGGACGGCGTTCGCTTACCCGGTCACGAGCATGCCGCGCGTCACGCCGATGGCATGGGCGAAGCGCAATGACGGGTGCAGCCCGCTTTATCAGCCGCGGCTCGGATTTGCGCCCGGCTACTACTTCACCGAGGCCGTCACGCCGCCGACGTTCAACGCGCGGATCGTCTTCGAGGTGTTGACCCGTGCATCCTTGAAAGAGGATGTGGTTCAGCGCAATCTGCGCAATCTGGGGGAGACGATCTCCGAGCTCCGGCGGCGAGGCGTCACCGTCGTCCTGCTGCGGCTACCCCACGTTCGTGCCTACGATCTGGAGCGCCCCGCCGCCGTCACCGCTCGGTGGCGTCAACTTCAGGAGTGGACGCGCGCGGATCCGAGCCTGATCGTGCTCGACTGGGGCGCGCGGCCGGAGTTCAAGGCCGCCGACTTCTGCGACATGCATCATCTGAATGTGTTCGGCGCGAATAAACTGGCCCTTCTGCTCGACGGCCAATTGCGCGTTTTGTGCGGATCACGACGATGAGGGTACTTCTCTGCAAAGGACGGTTCGCCGGGCCGATCAGCGGCTCGGATGAAACCCTCGTCGTCTACGCCACACAGCTCAAGGCCGCGGGTCACGACGTCGCCGTGGCCGTCCTCTATCCGTTTCCGAAGGACGATCAGTACTACGTGCGTTTGCGTGAAGGCGGTGTGCCGGTCTCCTGCATCGCGGAGCGCTCGCCGCTCAGCGTCATCATGCAGGTCCTCAGGAAGCGTGTTCCTCATGTGACGGCCGGAACGCGGCGCATCCTGCAGCAGGCGGCGTACGGCGTGTCGATGAAGTACGTTCGGCGCTGCCGCAAGTACTTCGCTCGAACGGCGCCGGACGTCATTCACCTCATGACTCCCGATCCAGCGGTCATGGCGATGATTCGTGGCGCGCATGCGGCGCGCATCCCGGTGCTGTATCACGAGCTCGGGACTCCCGATTTCCTGCCGGAGCTGACCATGTATTACCAGCAACTCCGCGAAGTGCTGCCGCTGTGCAACGAAGTCGCGGCGTTGTCGCCGGCTCTCGCCCGCGGCTTCTCGGAGACGTTCGCCGGTTCACCCGCGGCGTCGGTGCTGCCGCTGATGGTCGAATCGCCTTTACCGGCGAACGACTCGATGCCGGCGTCTCACGGCGTGACGTTCGGCTTCGCTTCGCGCATGGAGTACGGAAAGGGTCCTTTGTCGCTGCTCGAGGCCTTCGCGCAAGTGCGCGGACGCGTCGGCGGCGTTTCACTGCGGATGGCGGGCGACGGTCCGCAGCGCGCCGAGGCGGCGGCGTATGCGAGCGTCGTCGCGCTCAACGGGGATTGCTCCTGGGTAGGAACGTATGCCGGCGCCGAGCAGAGGAGCGCGTTCATGCGCAGCATCGACGTGCTGATGCTGCCGTCGCTCGCTGAGGGAACTCCGAATTGCGTGATCGAGGCGATGGCACACGGGCTGCCCGTCATCGCGACGTCGGTGGGCGGAATCCCCGAGACGGTTTCGCCGGAGATGGCGATTCTCGTTCCGCCCGGAGACGTGACCGCGATGGCCGAGGCGATGGTCGAGCTGGCGTCGAATGCCGAGCGCCGCGCCGCGATGGGACAGGCGGCAAGAGCGCGCTACGACGCGTTCTTTTCGCCGCACGCGGTGCTGCCGCTGGTGACGGACCGTTACCGGCGTGTCGTCGGGAGGGCGTCCGAGGCATCTCCCCAGCATCCGTGGGCCACACCCAGCTCGCGCATCGGTTCGAGCACGAACTCGCGTTCGCGGTAGCGCGCGTGCGGGAGTGTCAGCTCGCGAGAACGGCGCCGGTTGGCGCTGTGGAGGATGAGATCGAGGTCGATCGTACGCGGCGCGTTGCGGTACGGACGCCGGCGTCCGAGGTGGGCTTCGATTCGCTGCAGCTCGCGGAGCAAGGCCTCGGGTGAGAGGTCCGTGTAGCCGGCGACGACGCAGTTCAGGTAGCGCGGCGGCGGGGCATCGACCGGCTCGGTCTCACGGATACTGCTGACGCGCACGATGTGGAGGACGTGCCGCAGCTCCTCGATCGCGGCGCGGAGGTACCGCTCGCGATTGCCGAGGTTCGAGCCGAGGGAGATGACGACGGTCGCGGACACTATTCGTCGGAGATGTCGATCTCGTTGGAGAGCTCGTCGACGTCCGATTCCGACCGCGGGAAGTAGGCCTTGAGGTGCTCGCCGGCGGCGCCGATCGCTTCGATGATGCCGTCGGTGAACTCGCCGGCCTTGAAGCGGACCGTCAGTTGCGCGATGACGTCGTCCCAGAAACCGGCGGGGACCTTCTCGTTGATCCCGCTGTCGCCGAGGATCGTGAACTGGCGGTCTTCGCTGGCAATGAAGAGGAGCACGCCGTTGCGCTGCGCCGTCTTCGTCATCCCGAGGCGCTCGAACGTGCGCTCCGCGAGATTGCGGATGTCCGTCGCGCCGGTGCGCTTCTGGACGTGCACCCGGATCTCGCCGGACGTCTGCTGCTCGGCGGCGCCGATCGCGCTGACGATCCGCTGCTGATCGAGTGCGCTGAGGAACTCTTCGTGCGTCATCACCAGCCTCCCGATGCTCCGCCGCCGCCGAAACCGCCGCCGCCGCCGGAGAAGCCTCCCCCGCCGCCACCGAATCCGCCGAACCCGCCGCCGCCACCACCGAAGCCGCCGAACGTCGAGCCGCGTCCGCCGCCGCCGAGGAAGAACATTGGCCAGAAACATCCGCCGCAGCCGGGGCCGCGCGGCAGGAAGAAGCGCGGAACGATGAAGAGGAAAAAGATGATGATGAAGAGGATCGCGATCGGCGGGATGGTGCCCGCGGCGCGATCGGCCCGGCTTCCGTGTGACGTTTGGGGATTCACGGGAGGCCGCGCCGGCTCTTCGCCGCGGATCTTCGCCATGATCGCGTCGGCGGCGGCGTTCAATCCGCCGGCGTAGTCACCCTGACGAAAGTGCGGCGTTAGGTAGTTGCGCAGGACGTCGGACGAGAAAGCGTCGGTGACCGCGCCTTCCAGTCCGTAGCCGACTTCGATGCGGAACTTCCGCTCCTGCACGAAGACGAAGAGGATCAGGCCGTTGTCGTACTTCTTGTTGCCGACCTTCCACTTCTCGGCGCAGCGGATGGTGAAGTCCTCGAGCGGATCGCCGTCGAGCGACTTGAAGACGTAGATGATGAACTGCGCGCCCGACGACTGCTCGAACGCGCGCAGCTTCTCGTTCAGCGCCGCCGCATCCGAGCCCTGGACCAGGCCGGCTTCGTCCGTGAACCACTGCGTCGGAGCCGCAGGCGGCTCTTTGGCGAAGACAGGCGCAGCGAGAGCGGCGAGAAGGAGAAGCGCGGCGGCAACACGGAACGGGCGCACCGGAGTGCGCCCTTAGTGTGTTGCCGTTGCGGGCTGATTCCCGAAGTTGAAGTTGACAGCGGGGGCCTGGCTGCTTCCGGAGACGCCTTTGAAATAGGCCTTCGCGTGGAAGCCGCTCATGCTCGCCACCATCGACGCGGGGAACTTGCGGATGCCGACGTTGTACTGCTGCGCTGCCTCGTTGTAGCGCTGGCGCTCGACGGCGATGCGGTTCTCCGTCCCTTCCAGCTGCGACTGCAGCTCGAGGAAGTTCTGGTTCGACTTCAGCTCGGGATAGCGCTCGACGACGACGAGCAGGCGGGAGAGCGCGCTCGACAGCCCCTGCTGCGCGTTCGCGAACTGCTCCATCTGCGCCTGATTGTTGGGCAGCGCCGACCCCGCGCCCGGAGGGCCGGACGGCGCCGCGACCTGGCCGACGCGCGCACGCGCGTTGACGACGTCGACGAGCGTCGACTTCTCGAAATTCGCGGCGCCCTGGACGGTGCTCACGAGATTCGGGATGAGGTCATAGCGCCGCTGGTACTGGCTCTCGACCTGCGCCCACTGCTGATTCACGCTCTCATCGAGCGTGACGAGATTGTTGCGAACACCGATGAACCATCCACCCAGGATGATGACTGCGAGAATGAGCGCCCCGATACAGCCGAGCAGCGCGATACGCATTTAGTACTCCTCGTCTTCCTCTTCTTCTTCTTCCTCGCGGTCGTCGGTGACGATCTCTTCGTCTTCTTCATCGCCGGCAGCGGCGGCAGGCGCGGTTTCGCCTTCCGCAAAATCGTTGTCTTCCAACGGCTCTTCGACCGGCGCGGGCGCGGCGGCCGCGGCGGCACGACGGCGCGTCGGCGTGACTACCGGCGCTTCGTCCGCGTCGCGCTGATCGGCGCCGCACTTCGGGCAGATCGGCTCCGGCTTCCCGAGGTCGTAGAACTTCGTGTGGCAGCTGTAACAGGTGTACTTCTTTCCGAGCTCTGGCATGTGAAATTAAACACTCCGTCCGTAAAAGCGGCGCAACGTTAGCGCGAGATGTGGGAGGAGGCAAGTGCAATGGGCCGGCTGGAGCCGGCCCTGACACACTTACTGGATTTTTGGAGTCGCCTGCGCCGAGCGATTTGTCGCGTCTCCGTTGTGTCCGTCCTTCGCCTCGACGTCGGCGGCGAGTGACGCGAGCTTCTGCGCCTGCGGGAGCACTTCGAGCGCTTTCTCGACCTGCGTATCGCCTTCGAGGCGGTACGGGTACGAGGCGTCGAAGCCGAACTTCGAGGCGATGATCTCGGCCTTGATCGAGCGTTCGATGAACTTGCGGTCTTCCGGCTTGGTCAGCGCGTCGCGGATGTCGGCGAGCGGCGCCGCGTCCTTCTCGGCGGCGAAGCGGACGAAGTCTTCGACCAGCTCCGGCGTCACCTGGACGTCCTTGGTGACGTCCGGATGCTTGGCGACGTAGTCGACGCCGTAGTTGAACAGCGCGCTGCGCACTTCGAGCAGCTGCGTGGTGCGCGAAAGCTGCGCCGGCTTGACGGTGACGTCCGGCGTGATGCCGCCGCCGCCGTAGACCACGCGTCCCGTGTCGGTCTTGAACTGCTTGCGGTCCTTCAGCGGCATGTCATTGCCGTTGTCGCTGTCGTCGGCGACGTAGTAGTCGTAGAACGAGCTGTAGTCGCGCTGGATGTTGCGGCCCGAGGGGGTGTAGTACTTCGAGGTGGTCAGGGCGAGGCCGGCGCCGTACTGCAGCGTGTAGACGCTCTGCACGAGGCCTTTGCCCCACGAGGTCTCGCCGACGATCAGCGCGCGGTCGTGGTCCTGCATCGCGCCCGCGACGATCTCCGACGCCGAGGCGCTGCCGCGGTTGACCAGGACGACGATCGGGACGTTCAGCTTGTCGTGCTTGCCGGGCGCCACGTAGTCCTGCGCCGCGTCCGCCGTGCGTCCCTTCGTGTAGACGATCATCTGCCCCTTGTCGAGGAAGTGGTCGGCCACGCCGACGGCCGCGTCGAGCAGGCCGCCCGGATTCATCCGGAGGTCGAGCACGAGCTTCTGCATGCCATCCGCTTTCAGCTTGTCGATCGCTTCATCGAGCTCGCGGACGGTGGTGGAGGTGAAGTCTTTGATGCGGATGTAGCCGACGCCCGGACGGATCATCAGCACGTTCGTGATGGAGTTGGTCGGGACGGCGGCGCGAACGATCGAGAGCGGAATCGGCTCTTTGATGCCGGTGCGCAGGATCTTGATGTGGACCGTCGTTCCCTTCGGCCCCTTGAGACGCTTCACGACCTCGTCGAGCGACAGCTCGCTGGTCGAGACGCCTTCCACTTCCGAGATGATGTCGCCGGCGCGGACGCCGAGGCGCGCGGCCGGGGTGCCTTCGATCGGCGTGATGACCGTGACCTGGTCGTTCCGCTTGGTCACCAGGATGCCGAGGCCGTAGAAGCTCCCCTTCTGGCGATCCTGCATGTCGGCGTACTCTTTCGGCTCGAGGAAATTCGTATGCGGATCGAGCGTCCGGAGCATGCCGTCGATCGACGAGTAAACGACCTTGTCGGATCCGACGTCATCAGGAGCATTGGCGGCGACCGCGGTAACGAGGTCGGTGTACTCCTTCATGCGCTTGTTGAGGTCACTCTGCGCGGGGGTGCCGAAGAGGCTGTTCCCGTAGAATCCGCCGAGAAGAGTCGCACCTGCGATCGCGACGACCAGCGTCAGCGAGAAGGTCCATGTGCGGGTCTTGGTGATTTTGGTCATAGGTACACTCACTCGAAGTATGCGAGATTCAACGTCAGTATAGCCGTGGAGTATTCGCCCGGGGGGTGGTGTTCACCTCCACGTCACCACGCAGAAGGGGTCCCGTCATGTTCGGTTCACTAGGTCTTCCGGAGCTGATGCTCATTTTCATCGTGGCGCTGATCGTGTTCGGACCGAAAAAGCTCCCCGAGATCGGCCGGACGCTCGGCAAGGCGATGGGCGAGTTCAAGAAGGCGACCGATGACCTCAAAAACACGATCGAGCGCGAGGTGCGGGTCGACGAGCTGAAGGAGCTCCGGCAGATCCCCTCGAATATCGCGAACTCGGTGATGAACCCTCCTGCCGAGACGGTATCAAGGAGTGAGCCAGTCGCCGAACCGGTGAAGGTGGAGGCGGTCCAGGCCGAAGTCGTCAACCCCACTCCGGCGCCGACGCAGGCGGATTGAGCTGATGTCGAACACGACCGCAAACGCCGACTTCGCCGCCGGCGCGGAACCGGAGCGCGACCTCCCCAAGATGTCGTTCCTCCAGCACCTCGAGGAGCTCCGCAAGCGGCTAATCATCTCGTTCATCGCCATCTTCGTGGCGTTCCTCGTCTGCTGGAACTGGGCCGAGAAGATCTACGGGTATCTGCAGCAGCCGCTGGTGAAGGTGCTTCCGCCGGGTGACAAGCTCGCCTATACGCGCCTGACCGCGCCGTTCTTCCTCTACATGAAGGTGGCGTTCTTCGCCGGCCTCTTCCTGGCGGCGCCGGTGATCCTGCTGCAGCTGTGGCTGTTCATCTCGCCGGGACTCTACAAGCGGGAGAGACGCTACGCGGCGCCGTTCATCATTTTCGCCTCTCTCTTCTTCCTCGTCGGCGGCTATTTCGGATTCAGCTTCATCCTGCCGGGGACGTGCAAGTTCTTCGTCGAGACCGGGCGGCAGTTCAAGCAGATGATCACGATCGACGATTACTTCTCGTTCGCGAGCATGATCGTGCTCGCGTCGGGAGCGATCTTCGAGACGCCGATCCTGATCTTCTTCCTCGCCCGCCTCGGCATCGTGACGCCCGCGTTCCTGCTGCAGAAGTCGAAGTACGCGGTCGTGCTGTCGTTCATCATCGCCGCAATCGTGACCCCGACGCCGGACATGGTGACGCAGACCGCCCTCGCCGTCCCGATGATCGCCCTCTACTTCCTCGGCGTCGGCGTGGCGTACCTCTTCGGCAAGAAGCACGACGCGTAGGTTTCGCTGTCCGAGACCTGCGGCAACGTGCGCGAAGGCTGCGGGAGCGTGGCCGAGGGCTGCGGACACGTGGCCGAGGGCCGCGGCACCTTGCGCGAAGCCTGCGACAGCTCGTCCGAGGTTTGCGGCACCTTGCGCGAAGCCTGCGACAGCTTGTCCGAGGTTTGCGGCACCTTGGCCGAGGGTCGCGGACACGTGCGCGCAACCTGAGGCCACGTGTGCGCGGTCTTCGGCCACGTGTGCGCGGTCTTCGGCCACGTGTGCGCGGTCTTCGGCCACGTGTGCGCGGTCTTCGGCCAGGGTGCGGCAGACCTCGCGCGCGTTCCCGCAGCCCTCGGCCACATCCCGGCAGACTTCGCGCACGCTCCCGCAGCCCGTGGCCACGTTTCGGGCAGCCCTCGCGCACGTTCCCGCGGCCCTCGGGCACGTTCCGGCAGACTTCGCGCACGTTGCCGCAGCCTTCGGCCATATGTGCGCATCCGTCGCCCACCCGCCCGCCCCGGGGGCGCAGGCTGGAAGCCTGCGCTACACGGGCCGGCGGCTCTCGTGTGGCGCAGGCTTCCAGCCTGCGCCCCGGGTGGGCGGTTCCGCGCTACCGCTCGACTTCGAAGTCGGCGGAGATCTGGGGCAGCGCCTCGTTGAAGATGAGGACGGTCTCGGCGACGGGGAAGAGCACCGTGTGGTTGCGGTTCTGGAAGTCGAGGATGACTTCGTAGTAGCCGTCCGAGCTGATCGCGACCAGGGTCGCGGCCTTCCCTTTGAGCTCGAGCGTCTTGCTGAAAACCGAAACCTTCGCCGGAATCTCCATGCGGGCGTAACGATAACAAAACGGCGGCTCCATGGGAGCCGCCGTTTCACTGTTCGATTGAAATGTAGGTTACGGCTTCGCCGGCTTCTTCTCGGTGTGCTTCTCGCTCGTGGGCTTCACGGTCGCCGGAGCCGGAGTCGCTGACTCCGCCGGAGCGGCGGCTGCCGGAGCAGCGAAGTAGGTGTCGCTGAACACCGGCTTCGCCTCGGTCTTGAGCTGCTCGAGCTTCGCCTGGACGGCCTTCTGGTGCTCTTTCTTCTCGATCGAGGCCTTCACGCCGGCGAACGGCGTGTACTCGTGCGAGTCGACGCGGATGAGGTGGTAGCCGTACTGCGTGCGGATCGGGCCGATGACGTCGCCGACCTTCGCCGCGAACGCCGCGGTCTCGAACTCCGGAACCATCTGGCCGTGGCCAAACGCGCCGAGCTCGCCGCCGTTGGCGCCGGAGCCGGTGTCATCCGACTCCTTCTTCGCGACGTCTTCGAACTTCGCGCCGCCCGCGATCTGCTTCTTGAGCTCTTCGGCCTTCGCCTTCGCCTGCTCCTCGGTCAGCTCCGGCTTGCCGGCCTGGGCGGCGGGGCTGCCCTTGAACGCGATCAGGATGTGCTTCGCCTTGACCTGCTCGTAGTCCTTCTTGTTGGCGTCGTAAATCTTCTGGAGCTCAGCGTCGCCGAGGGTGACCGACTTGTCGATCTGCGCGAGCTGCGCGTTCGCGACGAGGTTGTCCTTCATCAGCGCGAGCTGCTGCTGGACGGCCGGGTCGTTCTGCAGGCCGGCCTTGTAGCCCATCTGCGCGAGCATCTTCATGCGCAGGTAGTCCTCGCCGAACTGCTTCTTGCCGGGGCCCATCGCGTACGACTGGTACTCGGCCGGGAGCGTCTTGAGGGCGCTCTCGAACTCCGACTGCTTGATGACGATGTCGCCCGCGGTGATGATCACCGGATCGCCGGTGGCCGCGGTCGCCGTAGTGGTCGTCGCAGCCTTGGCCGTCGTCGTCGCGGCCGGCTTCTCCTGCGCCATGACGACGGACGCGCTGAGCGCGAGTCCCATCAAAATGAGGGTGGTCTTCTTCACAAAAGCTCCTTTTTAGCGGTGCTGGAAATGAGTCTGCGAGAGGAAACGGTGAGGATCGGAAGCTGATTCCGTAGTTACCTACAACTTGCCGAGCGCGGCTTCGAGGCGTTTCACGCCTTCCTGGAGGCGCTCCATCGACGTCGCGTAGCTGATCCGGACGTAGTCGTCGTTGCCGAATGCGCTGCCGGGCACGACGGCGACGCGCGCCTCGTCCAGCAGGTAGTTCGCGAACGTCTGCGAGTCGACAACCCCTCCCCGCCCGAAGAATCGCTTCACCTCGGGGAAGACGTAGAACGAGCCGTCGGGGTCGGAGCAGCAGAAGCCGTCGATGCCGTTGATCGCCGGGACGAGCCAGGCGCGGCGGCGGGTGTACTCGTCATGCATCCGCTCGACCTCATCGTCATGCCCCGTGAGCGCCTCGACGGCGGCGGCCTGCGAGATCGAGCTCGGGTTCGAGGTCGAGTGCGACTGGATCTTGCCGAGCGCGGAGATCACGTCGGGATGCGCAACGGCCCACCCGAGCCGCCAGCCGGTCATCGCGAACGTCTTCGACATCGAGTTCACGGCGATGACCGTCTCGGGATATTCGTCGAACCACTTCATCGCCGACGAGTGTTTCCGGCCGTCGTAGACGAAGAACTCGTACGTCTCGTCGAAGATGAGGACGCAGTCTCGCGAGGCGCACCACTGGACGATCCGGGCGACCTCGTTCTCTTCGATCACGGCGCCGGTCGGATTGCAGGGCGAGTTGATGATGACGCCGCGCGTGCGATCGGTCGCCACCGCGGCGATGTCCTCGAGCGTGGGACGGAATCCGTTTCTCGGGTCGCTCTTCGCGAAGATGGGAGTGCCGCCTGCGAACTGCACCTGGTCTGGGAAGCTGACCCAGTATGGCGACGGGATGATCACCTCGTCGCCTTCGCTGAAGAGCGCGAGCGCGAGGTTGAAGAGCTCCTGCTTGCCGCCGCTGCCGGCGATCACGTGCTCGATTCCGACGTGGATACCGTAGCGGTGGTTGTACCGCTCGGCGATCGCCTCGCGGAGCTTGGCCGTGCCGAGGGCGTTCGTGTACTTCGTGAAGCCGGCGTCGATGGCGCGCTTCGCGGCGTCGGAGACGAACTTCGGCGTCCGGAAGTCGGGCTCGCCCGGCCCGAAGTCAACGACGTCGACCCCTTTCGCCTGCAGTTCCTGCGCGCGATTGAGCACGAGCAGGGTCTTCGACACTTCGATGTCGCTGACGCGGCGAGTGAGGCGAATCCGTCGGTCGAGAGTCGTGGGCAAGAGCGGCTCCGTCGGTAAAGCTACCATCATGCGAAACGGCGCGCGAGCGTTTCGCGCAGTCCCACCCAGGCGGGCGGAACTTCGCGGCGCAACAGCAGCCGCACGATCTCGATTCCGCACCAGATCGTGTAGACCCAGATCATCGCTTCGCGCCACGGCGGCATGAGGAACTGAACGATCCAGAAGACGAAGAGGATCGTCGCCTCGGGGAACTGCAATTCGAGGTTCAACAGCAACAGAAACCCGAGGAAAGACTGCAGGATCGTGAGGATGATCTCGTGCTCCTGCAGCGTGTCGAAACGCAACGGCTGGATCTTCCCGGCGCTGATCACGAAAATCACAGGAATGAGGCCGGAGAGGATCGACCACTGGTTGATGTTCGACGACACCATATTCATCAGCGCCACGTTGGCGGTCGACACTTTCCTCGCCCAGTAGAACGCGGAGAGCTTCTCCGGGAACTCGCTGAGGAACGGCGCGACCCATTGCACGAAGACGAACGTCGAGACACCGAGCGAGGTCGCCAGCGCCAGCATGGAGTTCAGGAACGGGTGCGCGGTAAAGAACAGAAGCACGCCGCCGGCGAGGAAGAGCCCGAGGATCGCGAAGACGCGCGTGCGTCCGCGGTACGAGAGCAGCTTCCGCGGCACGAAGCCGAGGTCCTCGATCGCTTCCTCGCTCTCCTCGATCGGCGGGATCTTCCAGAGCACCCAGAGGTAGAGGAAGTAGAAGCCCGCCAGTGGGATGGCGTCCCACACCGTCAGCGTCCCCTTCCACCAGATGAAGACGAAGTAAGCGATCGGCAGGAAGAGTCCGAAGACCTCGACAGAGTGCTCTTTGTCGAGCTTCACGGCGGTCAGTTTCCGGCGCGAGATCGCGGCGACGAAGTAGATCATCGGCCACCCGAGGCCGACGAGGAGCCGAAGGCTGCCGGTGAAGTTCGCGATCGCCAGATGCTGCTTCGCGAGGTCCTGCCCCGCTTCCCAGGCGATCACCGCTTCGACGGCGAACTCCGGCATCGTCTGCAGCCAGGCGAGGATCGCGAGCGCCAGCCCCTGCGACATGAGGAACTGCGCCGCCTCCGCTGCCCAGGCGATCACGAACGCCGAAAGAAGGATGCTCGGGAACGTCCAGAGCGCCGAAAGAGCTGAGTGGGACTTCGGTATCATCCGGTCGCGGATTGTAATGAAAGCGATCTCGAGCCGTCAGAATCCGCTCTTCAAGCGCGTGCGCGAAGCGATCCGCGAGCACGCCGGCGAGATCGTCATCGAAGGGCCGAAAGCGGTCGATGACGCGGTGGCCGCGGGGTGGACACCGGTTGCGGTCGTTCGCCGCGGAGAGACACTCACGAACGATCTTTTCGACGCGCTGACGACGACAAAGACGTCACAGGGCGTCATCGGCCTGTTCGAGCGTCCGAAGCCGCGCGATCTCTTCAAGCACAAGAGCTCGATCGTCGTCGCGCTCGACGCGGTGCAGGACCCCGGCAACGTCGGAACGATCGTCCGCCTCGCGGCAGCGTTCGACTGCGCCGGAGTCGCGCTCCTCCCCGGTTGCGCCGATCCGTTCGGACCGAAGGCGATCCGCGCCTCGGCCGGCGCAATTCTGAACGTCAACGTCGCCGAGGTCGCGGCGCACACGCTGATCGAGTCGAAATGGCCGATCTACGGCGCCGACGCGACCGGCTCGCCGATCGATCCGCCCGCCCGCGGCGCCATCCTCCTCTTCGGCAACGAAGGCTCCGGCATCTCGCCCGAGCTCCGCGTCGCCGCGAAACCTATCGCGATCCGGATGTCCGACCGCGTCGAATCGCTCAACGTCGCCGCATCCGCCGCGATCCTGCTGGCACGGAGCTACGCGCTGCGATGAGCGTGCGTGGGAAGCTCTTGATCGTCGGGACGCCGATCGGCAATCTGTCCGACATGTCGCCGCGCGGTGTCGAGGCGCTGCAGTCGGCGGACGTCATCCTCTGCGAGGACACGCGCCACACGCGCAAGCTCCTCACGCACTTCCGCATCGAGAAACCGGCGGAGCGCTACGACGACCACACGGAGGACGAGAGGGCGGCGCAGTACATCGATCGGATCGAGCATGGCGAAGTCGTCGCGATCGTGAGCGACGCCGGGATGCCGCTGGTGTCTGATCCCGGCTATCGCATCGTGAGGATGGCGCGGGAGCGCGGAATCGCGATCGAGCCGATCCCGGGGCCGTTCGCCGGCATCCTGGCGCTCGTTGCCAGCGGGATCGCGCCCCTCCCCTTCACGTTCCTCGGCTTCACACCTCATCGCAGCGGCGAGCGCCGCGACTTCTACCGCAACGCCGCGGACCTCGGGCATACCTTCATCGTCTACGAATCGCCGGAACGGATTCTCGACTCGCTCGAAGACGCCCTGGCGGTGCTCGGCGACGCGGAAGTGACGGTCGCGCGCGAGATGACGAAGATTCACGAAGAAATCGTCAGCGGCAGCGTGAGTGAGGTCCTCGATCAATTCCGCGAACGGCCGTCGATCTACGGCGAGATCACGGTCGTTTTCGCCGCACCGAAGGCGCTCGGCGTCGCGGCGTCGCCGGACGAGATCCGCGCCGAGTTCGAACGGCTGCGCGCGGAGGGCATGCGGCGCAATGACGCGGTGAAGCTCGTCGCGGAGAAGTTCGGCCTCCGGAAGAACGACGTCTACCGGCTGCTGCTCTAGCTTTCGCTGTGATCGCCCCGGAGCACGGCGCGCGAGAACTTGATGAAGTAGTCGACGCCGGAGGCGAGCGCGAAGATCATGACGATCCAGAGCGCGATGGTGCCGATGAAGAGGAACTCGCCGAGCTGGTAGCCGAGGATCAGAAGAGAGATCGCGATCACCTGCGAGATCATCTTCCCCTTGCCGAGCGGTGACGCCGCGATCGTGACGCCCTGCTGCGCCGCGATGGAGCGAAGACCGCTGACCGCGAACTCGCGCCCGATGATGATCACGATCATCCAGGCGCGGGCGAGGCCGAGCTCGACGAGCGAGATGAACGCGGCCGACATCAGGAGCTTGTCCGCGATCGGATCGAGCAGCGCGCCGAGACGCGTCATCCGGTTGTAGCGGCGCGCGAAGAAGCCGTCGAGAAAGTCGGTGATGGCCGCGAGAAGGAAGATCGCGAGCCCGACGTACTCGCGCCCGTAGAACTTCGTCAGGAGTACGACGACGAGAAACGGAACGAGAAAGATCCGCAACAGCGTGAGCGAGTTCGGGAGGTTGACGATCTCCGTCGACACGTTCTCACGTGCCGGTGTTTTCGGGAGAACCTCGGCGGAGGCTTCGGAAGACATCGGTGTCAAGGATATTAGGAATATCGCTGGTGCGATTGACATTCCTGCCCGCGGATCTAGAATCGCCTTCCCCGGTTGCTCTTGATCGTTGCGAAAGTGGCGGAACTGGTAGACGCGCAGGTCTCAGAAGCCTGTGACCATTAGGTCTTGGGGGTTCGATTCCCCCCTTTCGCACCAAACTTCCCGCCTTCCTCTCTCCTCCGCGTAGAGGCGCGATGGCCTTTCCTCTCGCCGGATGAAAAAAATCTCGGCGTCACTATGGCACTCTGCGAAAAGCGACCTATATTTGTCTGCATCCGTTCCCGGTCGTTTGTGCCCACAATTCAACGACGTCCCCTAACCAGAAGAAGGAGGAGGTACTGTGTCAGCCCGCAGCCGTATTTCTTTAGCTCTTGCCATTGCCAGCATCGCCCTGTCGCCCCTGATCGCGTCGGCCCGAGAGGTCGGTGCCGAGCCGGTCGCCCACATGGTCGTGACACCCGCCACGATCGAGTTCCAGAGCGGAGTGCCGCACGACGCGATCACCCTCGTCGTCAGCGGTCCGAACGGATTCACCTACACGAAGGAATTCACCGGAAACCCGATGCTGCGCCTCCAGGACATGCAAGGCGCCGCCGACGGAACGTACCAGTACGAACTGCGCGTCACGCCGCAGATCGCGTCGGACGTGAAGCGCCAGCTCGCGGTCGCGCGCGCCGCGAATGACGACGCCGCCGTCGACCGCATCATGACCGCGGCCGGCCTGAAGACGTCTCCCTACCAGGCGGGCGCGTTCAGCATCGCCAATGGTGCGATCGTCTCGCCCGACGCCAAGGAACCCATCGGATTCCACCCGGGCGCGAGCACGATGGCCACGACCCCGAAGAGCGGCACCGGCAGCAGCGTCACGCCGCCTGCCAAGACGATGGACGTCGTCACCGCGGATGACGAGATCATCCAGGGGAGCCTTTGCGTCGGTCTCGATTGCGTCGTCAACGAGTCGTTCGGCTTCGACACGATCCGCCTCAAAGAGAACAACACCCGAATCAAGTTCGACGACACCAGCACGTCGGCCGGCTTCCCGAACAACGATTGGCAGCTCACCGCGAACGACTCCGCGAGCGGCGGCGCCAACAAGTTCTCGATCGATGACGTCACGAACTCGAAGACCCCGTTCACCGTCACCGGGAACTCGCCGACCAACTCGCTGTTCATTGCCTCGACCGGCAAGGTCGGTTTCGGCAACTCTTCCCCCGTTCTGAACCTCCACATCACCGCTACGGATACTCCGGCCATCCGCCAGGAGCAGACCAATGGCGGCGGCTTCACCGCACAGACCTGGGACATCGGCGCGAACGAGGCCAACTGGTTCGTCCGCGACGTCACGGGCGGTTCGCGCCTTCCGCTGCGGATTCGTCCCGGCGCCCCGACCAGCTCGATCGACATTCAGGCCAGCGGCAACGTCGGCATCAACACGGCCTCCGCCGCTGTTCCGCTCGAGGTCGACAACAGCGTGTCCCCGGCCATCGGATTCCGGAACACGGGCCAGCCGACCGACCAGAAGTACTGGCAGTTTTCAGCGTTCGGACAGACGTTCTACGGCATTCTGATGAATGACGCCAACACGACGCAGAACTTCTGGCTGCAAGTGAACCGCGGTACCGGCAACGCCGTCTCGAGCGTCGTCTTCCCGCAGGGGAACCTCGGAGTCGGAGTCACTCCGACGCAGCCGATCCAGCACGTCAACGGCGCGTACCTCTCCGTTGGCGGCGCCTGGACGAATGCCTCCAGCCGTTCGCTCAAACAGGACATCAACGATCTCGACGCGAAGACGGCGATGGACGCATTCCAGAAGCTCGAGCCGGTGACGTACGCATATAAAGCCGATCCGGCGGAGCATCACGTCGGTTTCATCGCCGAAGACGTCCCCAGCATCGTCGCCACGAAGGATCGCAAGAGCCTCTCCTCGATGGATCTCGTCGCTCTCCTGACGAAGGTTGTGCAGGAACAGCAGAAAACGATCGAGGACCTCTCGAGTCGCGTCAAGCAGCTCGAGAAAAACTAAATCACTCTCAACAGTTGGTCGAAATCGCCGGTGGTTCGCCACCGGCGATTTTCTTTTTCGTCGCGACAAATGGTTTCGCGCGGCGTGCTAGATTCGTCGCATGCTCGCAACTCTCTTCCTAGCGCTGACGATCAGCGGTGTGAGCGCCGACTGCCGCGCGTGTCACGACGGGACGAAGGCGCCCGCGATGGGCAACAGTCACGTCGTCGAAGTCGACTACGCGAAGGTGCGCGCGGAGAAGCCCGACTCGCTTCGCGCTCCGAACGCGCCGAGCGGTCTCGGAAGCACGGTTGCGGTCGACATGCTCGTCAACGGGAAGGTCGAATGTCAGACCTGCCACATCCCGCACGAAATCGAAACGACAAATCGCTTCCGATTGCGCGCACAGATCCTCCCACTCTGCGGCTCCTGTCATATCCTGCAGTGACTGGCGTGAGGTTCGCACCGCCACCGGGCTGATGAAGAGGTTTGCAGTTCTCCTGCTGTTCGCCGCCGCGTGCCGGCAGGCACATCCCGCGGCAGCGCCTCGCGGCAAGGTCGAAATGCGGACGCTCGATACCGCCGACACACGGCCGGCTCTCCTCGACCCTCCCCCGGTCCTGACGGACGAAGCGCCGCCGCCGAAACCGAATGACGCCGTCGCCGCGCAGAACCAGGTGCCGCTCACCGAGGCGGATGAACAGCTGCGCGCGCGCCTCCCGTTCGCCCCGGCCATCGGGCTCGATCCGGTCGACGGCGTCAAGATCTCGATCCGCGCGAACACGCCAACCGTCGAGATCAAGAACCGCGTCTACTACTTCTCGTCGGAGGAGAACAAGCGGACGTTCATGGCGTCGCCGCAGCAGTACCTCAAGGGCGTCTTCCACCCTTAGGCTCACGGGAGCCAGGGACCGAACGCGCGCATCACCTCAGGGTCGGCCTTCACCGGCTTGCGCGTGGCGCGATCGAGCCAGATGTGGCTCGAGAAGCCGGTGGCGTGCACTTCGCCCGCAGAATCGGACAGTTCGTACTCGAATCGCAACATCCTGCTTCCCGCCTGGCCGACGGAGGTCTTGATCAGGACCTCGTCGTCGTAGCGGTACGGCGTCCGGAAGCGGCAGCCGATCTCCACGACGACGAGCAGAAATCCGCGATCCTCGATATCGCGGTATGTGACGCCCGTCGCACGACATAGGTCGGTACGACCAATTTCGAACCAGACGACGTAATTTGAATGATGGGCAATGCCCATCTGGTCCGTTTCCTTATATCGAACACGGGTGCGGCTCTCGACGGGCTTCGGCAGAGGAATTGCTCCTGGCGTAAAATAAGAAATGAACCTGAAACGAAAACATACCAAGGAAATCGCACGGACAGCGAAGCAATCGCTGCTCATCGGCGGAGTGGCTTTCGTTGCCGCGGACCTCGCCCGCCGCGCTTTCCGGCGCATGCAACTGTTCTGTCCGGAGCGCAAACCGGTGAAGTCGTGGAATCCTGCCGACTACGGCGTTCCGCGCGAGCGCGTCGAGGAGCAGTGGTTCGAGACGCCTGACGGCGAGATGCTCTTCGGCTGGTATTGCCGCGCCGAGAAGCCGATCGCCTCGGCGGTCTTCTGCCATGGGAACACCGGCAATCTCACCACCGTCGCGGAGCTGATCCCCTACCTTCTCGAAGCCGGCTACAACGTCCTCTTCTTCGACTACCGCGGCTTCGGGCGGAGCACCGGTCACGCGTCGATCGGGGGCGTCGTCGCGGACGGCGTCACGGCAGCGCGTCACCACGAGAAGATCCGCCCGAAGAACCTCCCGTCGGTGCTGTACGGCTTTTCACTCGGCGGCGCGGTCGCGGCGCAGGTGATCCGTCATCACCCGTTCGACGGCCTCATTCTCCATTCGACGTTTACGTCGCTTCCTGAAATCGCGCGCGTCACGTGGCCGCGCCTGCCGCTGCATTTCTTCGCCGGCGATTTCTTCAACACCGTCGCCGTGATGAAGAAGATCCGCGTTCCGGTGCTCATCCTCCATGGCACGGCGGACGAGGTCGTCCCCTGCTGGATGGCGCATGCGCTCTACGACGCCTGCAAAGCGCCAAGACGGATCTACACGGTGGCCGGCGGTCTGCACAAAGACATCTATGTCCGCGATGCCGGGACGCTGATGCGCACGATCTCCGAATTCATCCACGAGCTCGGCAACGGTGTAACCGCGCACGAGGTCGACGCGCAGTACGGTCCGGTCGACGAGTTCATTGACGGAGCGTTTCGTTACGTGCGGCGGCTGCTGCGCCGTCCGCTCGTGCCGAAAACGCTGTGATAGATTGCGCGGCCGATGCTGGCCGTCGTGAAGTCCTCGCCAAAAGACGGGCCCGAAGGAACGGAAGTCCGCGAGTGCCCGCGCCCCTCACCCGCCCCCGATGAGATGCTGATCCGCGTCGCCGCCGCGGCGATCTGCGGAACCGACAAGCACATCTACCACTGGGACGAATCGGTCCGCGACAAAGTGAAGCCGCCGCGCATTTACGGCCACGAGTTCTGCGGTTTCATCGAGGAGATCGGCGATCGCGCGCACCGCCCCGGATTCAGCGTCGGCGACTACGTCTCCGCGGAGATGCACGTCGTCGACGGCGAGTGCCCGCAGTGCCGCAGCGGCCAGGGGCACATCTGCATCAACACCAAGATCTACGGCCTGCACGAGGACGGCGCATTCGCGGAGTACGTCCGCATCCCCGCTTCGAACGTCGTCAAACTCGGCTCGTACGTTCCGCTGCGCGTCGGCGCGTTCCTCGACGCCCTCGGCAACGCCGTGCATGCGACGCAGATCTGCGACCTCGCCGGCAAGGCGGTCGCGATTACCGGCTTCGGCCCGATCGGCGCGATGTGCGCGGCGATCGCGGAGCACAGCGGCGCGTCGACCGTCGTCGTCACCGACGTCAGCGATCACGCGCTCGAGACCGCGCGCCGTTGGGCCGCGTCGCGCAATTTCGGCAACCTGCACGCCTTCAACGTCCGCACGAGCGAGGCGGCCGACGTGAAGAAGGCGATCGACGCGATCACGGACGGTGTCGGCGTCGACATCGTCCTTGAGATGTCGGGCTCCAGCAACGCGATCAACTTCGGCCTCGACATCGTCCGCATGGGAGGCACGCTCTCGCTCCTCGGCCTGCCGGCGGGTCATTCCGTCACGATCAACGACTACACGCGCAACGTCATCTTCAAGGGCGTCACGATGCAGGGGATCATCGGCCGCCGGATGTATTCGACGTGGCAGAGGATGCTCGCACTCCTCCGCTCCGGTCTCGACGTGGAGTGGGTCGTGCAGGCGACATTCGATTCGTTGAAGAACTTTCACGAAGGAATGGGGCGCTTCGATCGACATGAAGCGCTGAAAGTGGTTTTCTTTCCGGAAGGAGAGAGGGCCGCGAACGAGCGGCTCCGAACGTAGTGCCGAAGCGGATTGCGATTCTCACCGGCGGCGGCGATGTCCCCGGTCTCAACGCCGCCATCAAGTCGTTCGTGTGGCGGCTTTCGGACGCCGGTCACGAGATCGTCGGACTGCGCCGCGGCTGGGCCGCACTGCTGAACATCGTCCCCGATCCGCGCGTCGACAACAGCGCCTGGATGATGACGCTCAACCGCTCCAACACCCGCGCGATCGACCGCACCGGCGGCACGGTCCTGCACACCTCGCGTGTCAATCCCGAGATCACGAAGCCCGAGCACATCCCGGAGCACCTCCAGTCATCCAAACCCGCCACCGATGAGCGCGGCCGCTACGACCTCACCGACGCGGCGCTCCGTGCCATCGAGTTCCTCGGCGTCGACGTTCTCGTCGCCCTCGGCGGCGACGGCACGCTGACGTTCGCGCGCCGCCTGCACGAGAAAGGCGTCCCGCTCGTCGCGATCCCGAAGACGATGGACAACGACGTCTTCGGCACCGACTACTGCCTCGGTTTTTCGACCGCCGTGACGCGCTCGGTCACGTTCATCAACGACCTGCGCACCGGCGCCGGCTCGCACGAGCGCTACCTCGTCGTCGAGCTGTTCGGCCGCTACTCCGGCGAGACGTGCCTTCTGGCGTCGTATCTCTCCGGCGTCGATCGCGCCGTCGTCGCCGAGGTGCCGTTCGATCCTGAGCGGCTGATCGCGATGCTCGCGCGCGACAAACAGGAGAACCCGAGCAACTACGCGATCGTGGCGATCTCCGAAGGGGCGAAGATCGTCGGCGGCGCGATGGTGGAGACCGGAGAGGCGGATGCGTTCGGCAATCGGAAGCTCGGAGGCATCGGCGGCGTCCTCAGCGAATACCTGGAACGCCACGGACGCGACAAGGTCATCTACCAGCGCCTCGCCTATCTCATGCGCTCCGGCGCTCCCGACTCACTCGACATGCTCGTCGCGAACAATTTCGGCAGCCTCGCGGCCGACCTCGTGCGCCACGGCGAGAGCGGCAAGCTCGTCGCCGTAGTCGACGGACGATACTCCGCAGTCCCCATCGGCATCACCGGCGAAGGCAAAAAGCGCGTCGATATCGACCGCTACTACGACGTCGAGAACTACCGCCCCAAGGTCGCCAACGTGATGGGGATGCCGATGTTCCTCCACTGACTACTGCAGTGCGGCGCTGAAATCGGCGTCGAAGCCGAACGTGACGCTGGCGGTCTCTGTCTTCTTGATCGAGACGTGGCCGTCGATCTGCCCTTTCGACTTCTTGGCGCGGACGTGGACGTCCTTGTTCGTTTCCATCCAGCCGGCGTCGTACATGCCGGTGGGATGCTGTACGACGAAGTGGAGCGGCTGGGCGTCGCGGTTCAGGCTGACGACGACGCCGAGGATGCCATCGGGGAAGTTGGAGTCGACGTCGGCGAGCTTCGTGCCGGCCGGGAGAGGCTTGTCGGTGAGAATGATCTTCGTTGCGTCGTTGCGGTTACTCAGGTCGTTGTGGGCACGGTCCATCACGTACGCGTACGCGAGCGGCACTTCAGTCGTACCGATCGTGAGCGAGCCTTCGGCACGTCCCAGATCGGCCCCCAGGGCTGAAACTGCGATCAAAACCAGGAACAAGCAGACGGCGCATCGTCGCATTGTTTGGCCTCCCAAATTGTCTCGTAGGTTCAGTGTAGCATCGTGCGTGATGCGTAAGCTCTACACCCTCCTGCCCTCCTTATTCCTGACGCTGCTTGCCGCCTGCGTGAACGAGCCGCCGCAGACCGCAACGACCGGCACGACGACGGCGCCGCACGCCGGCCCCATCCGCATCGGCTTTTCGATGGACACGCTGAAGGAAGAGCGGTGGCAGCGCGACAAAGAGCTCGTGGAACAGCGGGCGAAGCAGGTCGGCGCGGCGCTGGACGTTCAGGTTGCGAACGGCGACGACGCGGTCCAGACGAAGCAGGCGGACAACATGCTCACCAAAGGCGTGGACATCCTGATCGTCGCGCCGCACAACGGCGAGATTGCGGCGTCGATCGTCGAGGCGGCCCACCGGAAGGGCGTTCCGGTGATCGCGTACGACCGTCTGATCCGGAACGCCGACGTCGATCTCTACATCTCGCACCAGGTCGTCCACATCGGCGAGATGCAGGGTGAGTACGCGCTGCAGCATGTGCCGAAGGGAAACTACGTCCTGATCGGGGGCTCGCCGACCGACTACAACGCGATCCTTCTCCACGAAGGACAGATGAAGATCCTCAAACCGGCGATCGACCGCGGCGACATCAAGGTCGTCTCCGACCAGTACGCGCGCGAGTGGAAGGCGGAAGAGGCGCTCCGGATCACGGAAGACGCGCTCACGAAGACCGGTAACAACATCCAGGCGATCGTCGCGTCGAATGACGGCACGGCGGGAGGGGCCGTGTCGGCGCTCGAAGCGGCCGGTCTCGCCGGAAAGGTGCTCGTCACCGGCCAGGACGCGCAGAAGGACGCGCTGCAGCGGATCGTCAAGGGGACGCAGACGATGACGATCTACAAACCGATCCAGGCGCTCGCGTTCGATGCCGTCGACGCGGCGGTCAAACTCGCGAAGAAGCAGAAGGTCGACGCGCCCGACAAGATCAACAACGGGAAGAAGGATGTCCCCGCGATTCTCATCGCACCGGTCGCGGTCGATAAATCGAATCTCGACTCCACAGTGATCAAGGACGGCTACCACACTCACGCGGAGATCTACGGCCAGTAATGCCGCCGCTGTTGGAGATGCGCGGGATCACGAAGCGCTTTCCCGGCGTGCTGGCACTCGACCGCGTTTCGTTCGACCTCCATCCGGGCGAGGTGCACGCGCTCGTCGGCGAGAACGGCGCCGGCAAGTCGACGCTGATGAACATCCTCGGCGGCGTCCATCCGCACGGAACGTATGACGGCGAGATCGCGATCGACGGCCAGGTCCGGCAGTTCCACAGCGTTCGCGCTGCGGAAGATGCCGGGATCGCCGTGGTGCACCAGGAGCTGTCGCTCGTTCCCGAGTTCTCGATCGCGGAGAACGTCTTCCTCGGACGCGAGCCGCATCGCCTCGGCGTCGTCGCATTCGAAGAGCTGTACAGCCGCGCACAACGCGTCCTCGATGAGCTCCAGCTCCAGCTCGATCCGCACATCCCCGCCGGCGAGCTCGGGATCGGACAACAGCACCTCGTCGAGATCGCAAAGGCGCTGTCGCGCAACGCACGAATTCTCGTCCTCGACGAGCCCACCGCAGCGCTGACCGAGAGCGAGGCCGAGATCCTCTTCGGGATCCTCGGCCGCCTGCGCGAAGCAGGCGCCGGGATCATCTACATCTCGCACAAACTCGACGAGGTCTTCCGCCTCGCGAACCGCGTGACCGTTCTCCGCGACGGCCGCAGCGTCAGCACCGATCCCACGCCTGACATCGACGCCCCGCAGTTGATCGCCAGAATGGTCGGTCGCGACGTTTCTCAGTGGAGCGCCGGCGGCCTCGCCGGCACGGTTTCGCGATCCGACGAGATCGTCTTCGAAGCAAAGGACGTCAACGGCGTCAGCTTCGTCGTCCACCGCGGCGAGATTCTCGGCATCGCAGGCCTCCTCGGCGCCGGCCGGAGCGAACTGCTCATGGCCATCTTCGGCGCTCAACGCGATCGCACGGGCCGCTTGTTCATGAACGGAAGAGAGGTCATCATCAAGAGTCCTTCCGACGCCATCAAAGCCGGCATCGCCTTCGTCACGGAGGATCGGAAGCGCTTCGGCCTCTTCCTCGAGCACTCGGTGATGGTGAACCTGACGCTCGCCGCGATCCGATACATCAAGAACGAACCCGCCGTCGCGCAACAGCTCGTCGACGAACTGCACATCAAGACACCCTCGCTCGAATCAGAGGTCGCGACGCTGTCGGGCGGAAACCAGCAGAAGGTCGTGCTCGCGAAGTGGCTCCTGACGAAACCGGCGGTGCTTCTACTCGACGAGCCGACGCGCGGCATCGACGTCGGCGCGAAGGAGGAGATCTACGCGGAGATCAGGCGCCTCGCGGCCGAGGGGATGGCGATCGTGCTCGTGTCATCGGAGCTTCCCGAGGTCCTCGGCCTCTCCGATCGCGTAATCGTTCTCCACGAAGGGCGAATCACCGGCACCTTCGATCGCGGCGAAGCGACCGCCGAAGCGGTCATGGCGTGTGCGACCGGACATAGCGAGAGGGTAATCGCGTGAAGGCTCGCGCCTACACGATGGCCGTCGCGCTGATCGTCATCTGGATCTACTTCCAGTGGCGGACGGTCAGCGACCTCTATCCGTACGGTCTGTTCCTTCACCCGGTCAATTTCGCGAATCTGCTCAAACAGATGGCGGTCACCGGCGTCCTCGCGGTGGGAATGCTGTTCGTGATCGTGGCGCGGCAGATCGACCTCTCCGTCGGATCGCTGGTCGGACTCGCTGGCGGCATCGCGGCGATGTCGCAGGGTTTCGGGCTACTCCCCTCCCTCGGCGTCGCCATAGTCGTCGGCGTCATCGTCGGCGCGCTCCAAGGGACGCTCGTCGCTTACGCGAACATCCCCTCTTTCATCGTCACGCTCGGCGGCCTGCTGACGTGGCGCGGCGTGATCCTCTATCTCAGCAAGGGCGAGACGATCCCGGTGACCATTCCGATCTTCCGCCTCCTCGGCGTCGCCTTGCTCACGCCGAAGGCGGGAATCGCGGTAGCCGCGGTCGCGATCTCGGCGGTGATCTGGCTGAACGATCTCACGCGCGCAATCATCTTCTCCGCGCTCATCGGCGTCTTCATCGTGATGATGAACAGCCAGGGCGGCGTGCCGCTCCCGGTAATCGTCCTCATCGCCGTGGCGCTCTTCGGCCACTTCGTCACGCAGCACACCGTCTTCGGCCGCTATCTGTATGCGATCGGCAGCAACCCCGACGCCGCGCGCCTCTCCGGCATCAACTCCAGCCGCTACATCCTCGGCGCGTTCGCCCTCCTCGGCTGCATGGTCGGCATCGCGTCGCTCCTGCACACCGGCCGTGTCGGCAGCGCATCGCCCGACGCCGGCACCCTGATGGAGCTCGATGCCATCGCCGCGTGCGTGATCGGCGGGACGAGCCTGATGGGCGGCCGCGGCAAAGTCGCCGGCGCTCTCCTCGGTGCACTCGTGATGGCGAGCCTCGACAACGGCATGTCTCTGCTGTCGGTGGAGAGCGCGACCCAGTACATCATCAAAGGCGCCGTCCTCGTCGCCGCCGTCGGATTCGACATGGCGGGACGTAAGAAGGGCTAGGCGGGTTAAGCTTCGTTCGAGATTCGCATGCTTGCTGCCGACACCATGCTCGGCCCCTACCGGATCGTCGCGCCGATCGGCGCCGGCGGTATGGGCGTTGTGTATCGGGCCGTCGACACGCGCCTCGGTCGTGAAGTCGCCGTCAAGGTCCTCTCTCCGCACTTGACGGGTGACGCCGACGCGACAAAACGATTCGAGCAGGAAGCGCGCGCCGCGGGGCGGCTGAATCACCCGAACATCCTTGCCATCTACGACATCGGCGTGGAAGGCGACTCCCGCTACATCGTCTCGGAGCTACTCGAGGGGGAGTCGCTGCGCGCGCGGCTGCGCGCCGGAACCATCCACCCGAGGAAAGCGACGGATTATGCGCAGCAGGTGGCGCGCGGCCTCGCGGCGGCGCATGAGCGCGGAATCGTTCACCGCGACCTGAAGCCGGAGAACCTCTTCATCACGCGCGACGGCCTCGTGAAGATCCTCGACTTCGGCCTCGTCAAACTGATGTCGCGCTTTCCCGGCGACGCGAACGTCGACGTCGATTCCGACACCATGCGCGGCACCCCCACCGAGCCGGGACGGATCATGGGAACCGTCGGCTACATGTCGCCCGAACAGATTCGCGGCGGTTCCGGCGACCACCGGTCGGACATCTTCGCCTTCGGGACGATCCTGTACGAGATGCTCTCCGGCCGCCCCGCGTTCCAAGCGGAGTCGCCGATCGAGACGCTCAACTCGATCCTGAAGGACGAGCCGCCCGACTTCTTCGACCTCGGGCTCCGCGTCCCCGGCGCGCTCGAGCGGATCGTGCGTCACTGCCTCGAGAAGAACGCGAACGAGCGCTTCCAGTCGGCGCGCGACCTCGCGTTCGACCTCGGCGCCGTCTCCGGCCTCACGTCCCAGATCATGAGCGGCCGCCACTGGCCGCGCGTCGACATGCAGCGGATGGCGACGTGGATCGGATTCGCGATGCTCGCCGCGATCGCGCTCCTCTTCGCGTTCGCCGTTGGAACGCGGTACGGCCGCCGTCCGCCGCCCGCGTATGCGCGCGTGACGTTCCGCAGCGGAACGATCCTGCACGCCCGCTTCTCGCCCGACGGACAGACGATCCTTTACGGCGCGCGCTTCGGCGGCGGCCCGGCGACGGTGTATTCGGTCCGAAGCGATTCGCCCGAATCGCGCGATCTGGGATTCGGCCCGTCCGAATTGCTTGCCGTGTCATCGACCGGCCAGATCGCGATTGCGCTGCAGCCCCGCTTCATCGGATACCTCCGCGAGAGCGGAACGCTCGCGCAGGTGCCGATCGCCGGGGGGGCCGCGCCGCGGCGCATCCTGGACGACGTCGAAGCGGCTGACTTCGCTCCTGACGGACGATCGTTGGCTGTCGTGCGAACGATCGACGGCCGCTGCCGCCTCGAATACCCGATCGGAAAGGTCCTCTACAGCACGGTCGGCTGGATCAGTCATCCCCGCTTCTCGCCGAAGGGAGACGAGATCGCGTTCATCGATCATCCGTTCATCAACGACGACCGCGGCGGCGTCAGCATCGTGCCGGTCGACGGCAGCAAATCGCGGACGCTGACCGAACAATTCGAGAGCGTGGAAGGGATCGCGTGGAGCCGCAGCGGAGACGACATCTGGTTCTCGGCCCATCGCACGACGTCGCCGGGCCGCTCCCTCAACGCGGTCTCCATTCGCGGATACCTCCGGCTGATCGACACGAATGCCGGCTGGCTGTGGTTGCACGACATCACGCGAGACGGACGGATGCTCGTCTCGCAGCAGGACATGCGCGCCGGAATCATGGCGAGCGTTCCGGGCGAAAGCCGCGAGCGCGATCTCTCATGGCATGACTACTCCGTCGTCCGCGATCTCTCGACGGACGGCAAGACAGTGCTCTTCTCCGAGTCGGGCGAAGCGGGCGGGCCGCTGTTCGGCGTCTATACCCGCAGCATCGACGGCTCCCCGGCCATACGCCTCGGCGACGGCACCTCGGAGGCGTTGTCTCCGGACGGGAAATGGGTCCTCTCGATTCCGCGCAACCGGAAAGCGCCACAGATCATGATGCTGCCGACCGGCGTCGGGCAGCCGCGCCAGGTCACGAACGACGCCCTCTCGCACCGCAATGCACGGTGGTTCCCCGACGGGAAACACGTCTTGTTTCAGGGAAACGAGCCGGGTCACGCACCCCGCCTCTGGATGCAGTCGGTCGACGGAGGAGCACCGCTGGCCGTGACACCCGAGAATGTCGGCGGCGTTCTCGTGACGCCCGACAACACGCGGGTCCTCGGTCGCGGCGCCGATCGGCACTACGCCTTCTACCCGGTCGGCGGCGGAGCGCCCGTTCCTGTTCCGACGCTGCAGCCGAACGACGTGCCGATTCGTTTCACGTCCGACGGGCATTCGCTGTTCGTCTCGACCTTCGGCAAGGTCCCGGCGCTCCTCACGAAGGTGAATTTGTTGACCGGCGAGCGGTCGGTGCACCGGACCGTCCAGCCGCCCGATCCCTCCGGCTTGATCAACGTCGGACCGATCTATGTCACAGCCGACGGTAACACGGTCGTTTATTCCTACACGCGGCTGCTTTCGTCGGTCTACCTCGCCTCGGGCGAGTAACGCTTTTGCATTGGATAACGTCGTAGGAATGACGATGAGAACCACAGTCTTGACACTCGGTGCCTTCCTTTTCGCCGGTGCTCTCGTGGCGCAGCAGAATCCGCCGCAACCGCCCGACTACTCGCGTCCGACGCTTCTCCGGATTCTCGCGGATCAGCCGGAACAGCAGGAGCGCAAGGTCGAGTATCCGTTCGGTGCGATCCAGATCGAGGGGCGCAGCACGCGCTGGCTGATCGGCTATCTGCCGTTCCTGATGCCGCTGTCGGGTTCAGTCCCGACCGGCCGCGGGTTGGGCAGCGACTTCCCGAATCCGTTCGTGCTGACGCACACCGATTACGCGTTCACACCTCGCACGTGGCGCGACAACCGCGCGATGTCGCGCGAGCTGCGCCGCATCGAGTCGGAGGAGCGCAAGCGCGCCAAAGTGAAAGTCAATCCGGAATGAAGCGCCTTCTGATCACGGGCGGTACCGGAGGGCTGGGAAGCGTCGTCGTACCGCGCCTCTCGCGCGATTACGAGTGCATCGTGATGCACCGCGGTGAAACGCCGCGCATCGATGGTTCGCTCTTCGGCGTCATATCGCTCGCCGGCGCGTTCGCCGCCGGCTCGTCGACCGAGATCGCGCAGCAGATGATGGAGGCGAACCTCTACAGCTTCACCCGCGCTTTCGATCTCGCGTCGCCGCACCTCGAAGACGGCGGCCGCATCGTCGCGATCAGCTCCGCCGCCAGCCTGACGCAACCAGCCGGCCTCGCCGCCTACAGCGCGTCGAAGGCCGCACTCAATGCGTACATCCTGACGCTTGCCCACGAGCTCGCGAAACGCCGCATCACCGCCAACGCCCTCCTCCCCACCGCCCTGGCCACCGCCCCCATGCGCGTGCAAATGCGCGACGACCAACTCGTCCCGTTGGAGCGCGTCGCCGAATGGATCGCGTTCCTGCTCTCCGATAACGGCGCAGGGGTGACGGGTCAGCTGATCAAACTGGACGCGTGAGGCCTCGGTCTCGTGTAGCGCAGGCTTCCAGCCTGCGTCCCCCGCGCCACACGAGCACAGGCTGGAAGCCTGCGCTACACGGGCTGGCCGAAGTTGAGGCCCCACGAGGTCTTCACGAGCCAGTCCATCAGCTCCGTTCCGTTGACCGGCCGGGAGATCCAGAAGCCCTGGGCGAGGTCGCAGCCGAGGTCGCGGAGCATGTTCCATGTGGCCTCGTCTTCCACCCCCTCGGCGCAGACCTGTTTGCCGAGGTTGTGACCGAGGTCGATGACGGTGCGGACGATCGCGGCGTCGGCGTCGCTCGTCGTCATGCCGGTCACGAACGACTTGTCGATTTTGATCTCGTCGATCGGGAGCTCGCGAAGGTGCGTGAGGGAGGAGTAGCCGGTGCCGAAGTCGTCGACCGAAAGCCGTACGCCCATCGACTGCAGCATCGACATGACCGCGAGCGCGTGCGACGGGTCGGCCATGATGCTGCTCTCCGTGATCTCGATCTTCAGGAAGCGCGGATCGACGTCCCACTTGGTCAGCATCGAGTGGATCTTGGACGGCAGCGCCTGATCGAGAAGGCTCTTCGCCGAGATGTTCACGGCGATGTGAATCGGCGCGCCGGCGTCGCGCCACGCGTGGACCTGCGCCAGCGCGCGCTCGAGGAGCCAGTCCGTGACCGTGCGGATGAGGCCCGTCCGCTCCGCGATCGGAACGAAAACGGTCGGTGAGATCTGTCCCCGCTGCGGATGGTTCCACCGCAGCAGCACTTCCGCGCGCGTCATCAGGCCGCTGCGCATGTGAAGCTTCGGCTGGAAGAACGGCTCCAGCTCGTTGCGCTCCAACGCGTGCCGCAGCTCGACCACCAGCGACAACTGGTCGGCCGACTGCTTCTTCGCCTCGTTCTCGTCGCGATGGAACGAGTAGCCGGTCTGCGCCTGCTTCGCGGCGTACATCGCCACGTCGGCGCGGCGGAGCAGCATGCGCGCGTCGGTGCCGTGCGATGGATAGAGCGCGATGCCGATGCTCGCGCCGATCTCCAGCACCTGTCCGTCGACGATCACCGGCTGTTCGAGCGCGTTCAGGATGTTTCGCGCCGTCCGCGCCACGTCGGTCGAATCCATCGCGCCGCCGAGGAGGATCGCGAACTCGTCGCCGCCGAGGCGTGCGACCGTGTCCGACTCGCGGAGCTGATTGCGGAGACGGAACGCCACCTGCTGCAGCAGCAGATCGCCGAACTGATGGCCGAACGTGTCGTTCACCTCTTTGAAACGGTCGAGGTCCATCAGGAGAAGCGCCAGCGTCGCGTTGCCCTCGCGGGCGCGGTCGATCTCGCGATTCAGCGTCTCGAACAACATCGTCCGATTCGGCAGATTCGTGAGGCCGTCGTGCATCGCCTGATGCCGGAGGCGGGTCACCTGTGATTTCTCGGCGGTGATGTCGCGGACGAAGGCGACCCAGTGCGTGAGGGCGCCGGCATCGACCACCGGCACCAGCTCCAGGTCCAGCTCGAACTCACTCCCGTCTTTGCGCAGCGCCGTCGCTTCGGCGACGAAGGGACGGTGCTCGAACACGTGCTGCAGCAACGCGGCCGAGATCGCCTGCTGACGGTCGACAATCCCGAACGCCACCGGCGTCTGGCCGATGATCTCCTCGCGGCCGCGGCCGAACAACGTGCAGAAGCCGTCGTTCACGAACGCGATCCGGGGGCCTTCGGCCTCGACCGCCGGCGTCAGAATCGCGATGCCGTGCGCGGAGACGTGGACGGCGGTGCCGAGGAGCTGGAGCTGCTCGGCCTGGAGCCGCTGCTCCGCAAGGCGCCGCTCCAGCGTCGCGGGCGACTCGAGAGTCGTCGTCCACGGCGTACGGAAAGAGATCACGTCATCGGACATGGCCTGGAAGTTGGAGCGCACCGATCATAGCGTAGGCCGGCATGCGTTGCCCCGTGTGCGATTCACCCGATCTTGCACCGTTCGCTTCGCGCGAGCGGATCGCGGAGGAGCTGCGCTTCCGCCACGAGTTCTTCGCGTCGCGCATCGACGGGGCGATCGACGAGGTAGAGATGAAGGATCGGTTCGACGTCCTGCACCGGACGGCGTCGGCCATTCTCATCTGCGAAGCCTGTCACGTCCTCGTGCGTGAGGACGACTGCCGCGACTTCGGGTCCGACCCGTATCCGGTGTACGTGATGGAGCGGATGCTGCGCGCGCAGATCGACGCGTATCGTGCGAAGGAGCATTGGCTGCGGCCGATGCTCACGGTTCCCGCAAACGTGATCGAGGTCGGCAGCTACGTCGGCGCGTTCCTGCACGTCGCGCATGAATGGGGATGGAACGCAACCGGGGTCGACGTCGGCGACGACACGGCGCGCTTCGCCACGGCGCATTCGTATCCGACCCGGCACGCCACGCTGGAAGAGTGCGCATTCGAAAAAGCATCGTTCGACGCGGTCTTCATCTGGAACACCTTCGAGCAGGTCGACGACCCGAAAGCGCTATTGAAGGAGTCGCGCCGGATCATTCGCGACGGCGGCCTGCTCGCCATCCGCACCCCGAACGCGACCTTCTACGCGACCGAGCACGACTTCGAGGATCTTGCCTGGAGCAATCTCCTCGGCTTTCCGCACCGCTTCGGATTCACCCCGGCCGCCCTGGAGCGCCTGGCGCACGACTCCGGCTTCGAGCTGATCGAGTGCCGCGGCGACACCTACATGCCGACCATGCGCGAGCGCTTCACCGCCATCGCGCGCAGAGAAGAGACGGAAGTGACGCGCGCCCTCCGTGAATCAGGGCGCGCGCCGTGGTTCGAATGCTATTTCCGTTCGATCGTCACTTCGCCGCCGTTGAACGACTCGAGCGTTCCGCCCGGCTTCAGGTAGTCCTTCGCCGCCGTGTCGTTCTTCAGGTACGCGTCGAAGAACGCCGTCGAGGCGATCTTCGCGGCCGTGAAGATGCGGCGGTCGCGCTGGAAGAGGCTCGTGCCGCCGCGGCCGCCCGTACCGCGCGTTCCCATCTGCGGCTGCGGATTGCCCATCGGGTCGGTTCCCTGATAGCCGCCGTTCGACATCCGGACCGGAATCTCGTCATCGCTGATCTCGCTCAACGTCCCGCCGGCGAACGTCATGTGCCGAGCGCCCTTAAAGCTGAGGAAGAGCTTGTCGCCCGCCGGGCTGTAAGCGAACGGGTCGTGGCGCGGCTGCGCATCACCGGCCGTGAAATAGTCGAGTGATCCGGTGATGAACATCATCGGGATCGTCACGTCCTTCCACGAATCCTTCGTCAACCCGAGCGTCGAGGTCGTGCCCTGCGGCGAGAAGACCACCGCCGCCTTAACGCGCGGATCGGCGACGTGGATCGGCGGATTCGTGGCGAAGCTGGTCATGCCGCTCAGCATCATCGCGGTGAACGCGCCGTACGAGTGGCCGCTGACGGCGATCTTCGACGTGTCCATCCGCCCGCCGAGCTCCGGGTACTTCTTCTCGAGGTTCGTGAGGTTGTCGAGGATCAGCTCGATGTCGCGCGCGCGATTCTCCCAGTCCGCTGCCGTCTGCGTCGACCAGATCGCCTCGGCGAGCGGATCCGGCTGCTGCGGCGTCTTCTCTTGCGCCGCCGGCTGCGCGCTGCGCGCATTGCGTCCGCGTCCCTCGGCACGCGCTTTCTCCATCTCCGCACGACGCTGTTCGCGCCGCTGTTCGAGGATCGGCCCCAGCTTGCCGGAATCGGCGTGCGACGGCTTGATGACGATGTAGCCGTGTCCTGCCCAATATTCGGTGAGCGGCGTGTAGCCGACGTTCGAGCCGCCGAAGCCGTGCGAGAAGACGATGACGGGGTACGGGCCGCCACGCGTCGGATACTCGATCGTCATGACGAGATCCTTGTTCCGCGCCGAGTCGTGGAGAACGGCATTCGGGATCGAGCCGACCGGGTAGGTCGTCTCGTCGGGCAGGTAGTGCGCCAGCGTCGTCCGCGACGCCGTGCCGGTGCTTGTCGTGGTCGCGGGAGTCTGCGCCTTCTGCGGCTGCGACGCGCACGCGACCAGCGCGGCAACCGCTGCCGCGCAGAAAAGTTTTCGGAACATCGATACCTCCGGGTAGTTACCGCAATCTATACTCATGAACGCGGCGATCCGCTGAATCCAATCCATGCCCGACGTGATCCGTGCCGTTACCAGGGCCGTCTGTCCCCACGATTGCCCCGACACCTGCTCGATGCTCGTGACCGTCGAGGACGGCCGCGCGACGCGCATCGCGGGCGATCCCGACCACACGATCACGCAGGGTTTCCTCTGCACCAAGGTGGCGAAGTACCTCGAGCGTACGTACCACCCGGATCGTCTCCTCTACCCTCAGATTCGCACCGGCGCGAAAGGTGACGGGAAGTTTCGCCGCGCGACCTGGGACGAAGCGCTTTCGCTCATCGCCGCCGAGCTGACCTCGATCCTCCGCTCGACCGACGGCCCGCAGGCGATCCTTCCCTACTCGTACGGCGGCACCCTCGGCGCACTCCAGGGCGAAGCGATGGCGGCCCGTTTCTTCAACGCGATCGGAGCCTCCCAGCTCGACCGCACCATCTGCGCCGCGGCGGGGACTGAGGCGTTGAACACGACGTATGGGACGCGGATGGGGACCGACACCGAGCGCGTCGGCGACGCGAAACTGATCCTGCTTTGGGGGACCAACACCCTCACGTCGAATCCGCACCTCTGGCCGTTCATCCGGAAGGCGAAGGCGAACGGCGCGACGACGATCTGCATCGATCCGCTGAAGACGCGCACCGCCGCCGCGTGCGACGAGCACATTCCGATTCGCCCCGGTACCGACGCGGCGCTCGCGCTCGCGATCATGCACGTCCTCTTCCGCGACGGGCTGTACGACCGCGACTACCTGGAACAGATGACGCTCGGCTGGGAGAAGCTGCGCGATCGCGCGCTCGCCGACTACTCGCCGGAACAGGTCGCGCCGATCTGCCGCCTCGACGCGCAGACGATCGAGCATCTCGCGCATCGGTACGGCACGGTCCGGCCGGCGTTCATCCGCCTGAACTACGGGCTGCAGCGCCACGGCGGCGGGGGCAACGCCGTTCGCGCCATCTCGCTCCTCCCGGCGGTCACCGGCTCATGGAACGATCCTGCGGGCGGATGCCAGCTCTCGACGTCGGCGACCTTCGGCTTCAACAGCGCGAAGGTCCAGCGCGAGGAGCTGATCCCTCCCGGAACACGCGCCATCAATATGTCGCGGCTCGGCGAGGCGCTGAACGAGATCAACGACCCGCCGGTGCGCGCATTGATCGTCTACAACTCGAATCCCGCGGCCGTCGCGCCGGAACGCGATCGGGTGCTCGCCGGCCTGCGCCGCGACGACCTCTTCACCGTGGTCCTCGAACACTTCCAGACCGATACGGCGGACTACGCCGACGTCCTCCTTCCCGCGACGACGCAGCTGGAGCACGAAGACATCCACAAGGCCTACGGTCACCTCTACCTCATGTACAACCGCCCCTCGATCGCGCCTCTCGGCGAGTCATTACCGAACGCCGAGATCTTCCGCCGCCTCGCCGCGGCGATGGGCCTCGACGAACCGGCCGTTCGCGCGACCGACGAGGAGATCCTGCGCGAAGTGCTCGCCACCGCGTTGCCAGTCGTTTCGAACATCTCGCTCGAAGAGCTGCGCGAGCGCGGCTCCATTCGCATCGACGTCCCCTCGCCGCACATGCCGTGGGCGGCAGGCGCGCGTGTTCCGACGCCGAGCGGCAAGATCGAGATCGACTCGAGCGCCGTGGCGAAGCTCGGCCTCGATCCTGTGCCGTCGTACGTCCCGCCGTACGAATCGGAAGAGCGCGACCCCGCGCTCGCCCGCCGCTATCCCCTCGCGCTGATCTCCCCGCCCGCGCACTCGTTCCTCAACTCCAGCTTCGTCAATGTCGCGTCGCTCCGCCGCTCCGCCGGCAAACCGACGCTCGAGATCCACGCCGACGACGCGCAGCGCCGAGGGATCGCGGAAGGCCAGCGCGTTCGCATCCACAACGACCGCGGCGCATTCACCGCCGAGGCCGTGATCACCGATCGGGTCCGCCCCGGCGTGGTGTCGGCACCGTCCGTCTGGTGGGGCAAGCTCACCGACGATCACACGAACGCGAACCAGACGACCTCCCAGGCCGTGACCGACCTCGGCGGCGGCGCCACGTTCTACGACAACCTCGTGGAAGTCAGTACACTGCGCGGCGCGTGACTCACTTCGCGATCCCCCTTCTCCTGGTTGCCATCGTCTATGCCGTTCTGCTCGTCCTCAACGAGCGGATGAACCTCTTCGGCGATCACTTTTCGTCGCCGCTGCTCAAAGTCATCGCGTACGTCTGGCTCGCCATCTTCCTCGGCATCGTCACGGTGGAGATCGTCAGTTCATCGCTGCTACAACCGACGGCGAAACAGCTGTCGGCGATGCCGTTCTATTTGCTGTTCTCCCTGCACGCGGTCCTCATCGTCTTTCTCGTCGGATGGTGGTTCCTGACCGGCCGTCCCCCGATCACGCGCTTCCTGAACATCCGCTTCGATGGAAACGCCCTGCTCACCGGACTCGCGGTCGGCGTCGGCGGATGGATGTTCACGATCGCGCTGGCGCTGGCGATTGCGCTCGTTCTGCAGGCGACCGGAGTGATTCCGAAGGATGTGCAGCCGCCGGCGATGGTCGGGTGGATCGCAACGCTGCCGGTCTGGAAGAAGTGCGTCCTGGTCTTATCGGCGATGACCGTCGAAGAGGCGTTCTTCCGCGGCTGGCTGCAGAAACGGATCGGCCTCATCGCCTCGACGCTCTTCTTCGCGCTGGCGCACGCCGGCTACGGCCAGCCGTTTCTCCTCATCGGCGTCGCGCTCATCTCCCTCGTAATCGGCTTCACGTTCTATCGCACCAAGAACATCATCCCCGGCGTGATCGCGCACGGCGTCTTCGACGCCGTCCAGCTCTTCGTCATCATCCCGATCGCCTTCAAAGCCGCCGGCCTCGGCGGATAATTCGCGCCGCATGCTGCTTCCCATCCTCCTCGCCTTCCTCGCGGTTCCACCGCTTGGCGACGCCAATCGCCAGCTCACGTTCGACATCTACAAACAGCTCATCGAGATCAACACGACCGAGAGCTCGGGGAACATGACGACGGCGGCCGAGGCGATGGCGAAGCGGCTGCTCGACGCCGGATTCTCGCCGGACGACGTGAAGGTGCTCGCGCCGGAGCCGAGGCACGGCAACCTCGTCGCGCGGCTCCGCGGCAGCGGCAAGGAAAAGCCGCTCCTGCTGCTGGCGCATCTCGACGTCGTCGAAGCGAGACGCGAAGACTGGTCAACCGATCCGTTCATGCTCGTCGAGAAGGACGGCTACTACTACGGCCGCGGCACGGGCGACGACAAAGCGATGGCCGCAATCTGGATCGCGACGCTGATCCGCCTGAAGAGAGAACACTTCGTTCCCGACCGCGACCTGATCGTGGCGCTGACGTCCGACGAGGAGACCGGCCCCTACAACGGCGCGTCGTGGCTGGTGCAGAACCATCGCGATCTGATCGACGCGGCGATGGCGCTCAACGAGGGCGGCGGCGGCGCGATGAAGAACGGCAAGTACCTCTACAACGGCGTCGGCGCGAGCGAGAAGGTCTACATCACGCTGCGGCTCGAGGTGAAGAACCCCGGCGGCCACAGCTCGCTGCCGCGCGAGCCGAACGCCATCTATCAACTCGCCGATGCGCTCCAGAAGGTGCACGCGTACCAGTTTCCGGTGAAGCTGAACGAGATCACGCGAGCTTACTTCGCGCGGATGGCCGCATTCGAGGAAGGACAGGTCGCCGCCGACATGGTGGCACTCGCGGAACACGACGACTCTGCCGCCGCGGCGCGCCTGTCGCGCAATTACGTCTACAACGCGCGCATGCGAACCACATGCATCGCCACGCGGCTCGATGCCGGACACGCCGACAACGCGCTGCCGCAGACCGCACGCGCCACGATCAACTGCCGTGTGCTGCCGGGCGACGATCCGGAAGGCGTTCGCGTTCAGCTCGTGAACGCGATTCACGACCCGGCGGTCGAAGTGATGTGGATCGATCGCGCGAAGCCGAGCATCCCCTCGCCGCTCTCCCCCGCCGCCATGAAGCCGATCGAGGAAGTGACGCGCGAGTTCTGGCCGGGTGTGACCGTCGTTCCGACCATGTCGACCGGAGCGAGCGACGGCCTCTACCTGCGCAACGCCGGCATCCCGACCTACGGCGTCTCAGGCCTCTTCGGCGAGATCGGCGAGAGCCGCTCGCACGGCCGCGACGAACGCGTCGGCGTGCAGCAGTTCTACGACTCGGCGCAGTTCCTCTATTCGCTGGTGAAGCGCCTGTCGAAGTGACGGCCTACTGCTCGCTGACGACCACGCCGTCGCCTTCGAAACGCACCTTGAACCCGGCGGCGTCGCCCTCGATCATGACGTTCTCGAGCGACTTGTCGTCGACCACCGTCGGGATCAGGTTCCCGGTCCACGCCACGAGCGCCTCGGAGCTGATCGAGAGCGGGTACTCGCGCGTGACGCGCAGCGTGAGCGGCTCGATCGACGTCGAGATCGCGAGCGAGCCCTTGCCGAAGATCTTCACCGTGTCGATCTTCCGCTGGTACGAGCCGTCGTAGATCGACTCGACGCGATACGTCAGCGAGTCTTCGAGCGCCAGCAGGTTCCGCCCTTCGACGTAAATGAACTCGTCGTTGAGATCGAGCAGGAACGCTTTGCGTCCCTTCTCGTACACGAAGATCTTTCCGTGGCCGGCGGCCTTCACCAGCGTCTGCGCCGTGGTGCCGAGGAGACCTGATTCAGCGACGAACTTCAGATTGCCGGAGTAGCTCGACACCGTGCCGCGCTTCACGTGCACGCTGCGGGCGAAGTTGATCTCCAGGAATCCGTTCTCGTGGAGGGCGAACGTCTTCGACGCCCCTTCGATCTTCCGGCTCGCGATGTCGATCCGCTTTTCTTCAATGTGCTGCGTTTCATCGACAGCGTCCTGCAGCTTGCGCGCTGCCGTATGCGCCGCCGCCTCGGGCTGCGGCGTTGCGGGCAATGCGGGTTTCGCGGGCGCCGCGGCCGGCGTCGGAACCTTGCCGGGCTGCGTCGCCGCCGCCATCGCGGCGCGGCGGATCTCGTCGTCGGTCTGGATCCACTTGAGCGCCTGCATCTTCTGCGTCGTACGCTCAGGCGGTGCGGGGGTGGCAACCTTCGCGGCCGGCGGCGCAGGCGGAGGAGGAGGCGGCGGGGCCACGGTCGGCCGCATCTCCGCCTCCACTTCGCGCACGAGCTTGTCGGCGCCGGCGAAGCGCAGATGCTCCAGCGCGATGCCGAACTTCTTCCTCTGCCGATACAGCAGCCCGAGGTAAAGGTGCGACTTCGCGTAATTCGGCCGCAGCTCGACGGCGCGCAGCAGGAACCGCTCCGCCTCGTCGAGGTTCCCCTGCTTGAACAGGATCAGCCCGAGGTTCGAGTGGAGGATGAAGACGTTCGGGTTCTCGCTCGCCAGGCGCCGGTAGATGACCTCCGCCTCGGGGAACGCGTTGGTCTTGAAGTAGACGAGGCCGAGGAGATTGAGGACGTCCGAATCGTCGGGGCGCATCTTCTGCGCCGCTTCCAGCTCGCGCCGCGCCTCGCCGTATCGCCCTTCCTGGAACGCCTCGCGCCCACGGTTGTAGTGAAGGAGAAAGACTCCCTGATCAAACGGCGCGACGAGAGAGGTCTCGGCCATTGCGGCGAGATTGTATCGCGCTGTCCGTCGCGCTAATGCGCGCCGAGGATGCGGAGGCCCGGGATCACGATCGGCTGCAGCATCGCGCCGAAACCGCCGTGCAGCTTCGCGCCGCCCGAATGCCCCGGATACCAGGTCGCCGTCGCGGCTGTTCCGTACGGCCGGCCGTAGTAGACCGTCAGCGCGCGGTTCACGTAGGTCGACGTCTCCTGATACGGCGGGATCCCCCCGTACCGCGTCACCGCCCCTTCGCCGGCGTTGTACGCCGCGAGAGCGCGCTCCATGTCATGGCCGAACATCTCGAGCAGATCCGACAGGTAGTGCACGCCGCCGCGGATGTTCTCTTCCGGATCGAAGACGTTCTTCACGCCGTACCGCTGAGCCGTTTCCGGGATCAGCTGCATCAGCCCGCGGGCGTTCTTGTTCGAGACGCAGCGCGGATTGAAATCCGACTCCACCAGAATGACCGCGTGGACCAGCACCGGATCGACGTTGTAAGCGTCGGCGTAGCGTTCGATCACCTTGTCGTACGCCGAGCGGCGGTTCCGCTGCTTGGCGAGCCAGGTATAGTTCGAGGTGCGGACCGAGGGCGACCAGACGTTGTAGATGACCTTCTTGCCGTCGGGACGGACGGCCAGGCGCACGTCGGCGCGAGCCGTGACGGCTATCGCCAGAAGGCCCACCACCGCCACCGCGAACTTAGTCATTGCCCGCGAATCGTAGCACAGCGAAAATCGACGCATGCCGCTCCAGGAATTGCAACGTGATGTGGATCACTGGATAACGAACTACACGCCGGGCTATTTCACGCCGCTGATGATGCTCGCGCGCCTCACCGAGGAGCTCGGCGAGCTCTCGCGCGCCGTGAGCCACCACCACGGCGAGAAACGCCCGAAGCCCGGCGAAGATCTCGGCGACATCAGCGAAGAGATCGGCGATCTCCTCTTCGTCCTCGTCTGCCTCGCCAACCAGCAAGGCATCAACCTCGAAGACTCGTGGGCGACGCTCAAGAAGAAACTCTACGAGCGCGACGCGACGCGCTGGAAGTGAATGGGGGCGGCTGAGAGCCGCCCCCAACACGGACCTCTACTTCACCCTTGCGCTCGCGGTGTTCGACGGAGCGGAGACATTGCCGGCTGCGTCGCGCGCCGTCACGTAGTAATAGAACGTCTGGCCGCGGGTCAGCCCGCTGTTTGTATACGTCAGGCTCGCTGTCGTGGCGATGAGCGAGAACGTCCCGGTCGCCGACGTGGAGCGCCACACGTTGTAACCGGTCACGCCGACGTTGTCGGTCGACGCGTTCCACGACAGGGTGATCTGCCCCCTGGCGCCCGATGCGGCGAGACCTGACGGCGCGGTCGGCGGAGTCACGTCGCTGCCGTTGTTGACCGTGACGCTCACCGCGGCCGAGGTGCTGCTGTTGCCGGCGGCGTCGTAGGCTTTCGACGTCAACGAGTGCGTTCCGTTCGATGCCGTCGTCGTGTTCCACGACCACGAGTACGGCGACGACGTGTCGGTCGTCTGCAGCGTACCGTCGAGATAGAACTCGACCTTCGTGACGCCGCGATCATCGCTGGCGTTGGCGGTCACGTTCGTCGTTCCTGAGACCGTCGCGCCATCCAGCGGCGAGGTGATCGACGTGGTCGGCGGCGTCGTATCGGGCGACTGCGGGGCGTCGTCGATCGTGAAGCTGAGCGGCAGTCCTGATACAACGAGCTCGTTCGGTCCCTGGTGCACGGCGCCGTCGGCCGACACGTTGAAGGTGTTTACGCCGTCGGTCGTGATCGTGATGTTGCCGACGCAGAAGCCCGAGTGGCTCGTGAGCGTCCCCGCCGGGTTGCCCTCTTCCGTCTGCAGCACGTACGCCGGAGGTGCCGTGACGCACGATGAGGACGCGCCGAGGAGAACGTGATCGACGACGTCGATGCGCGGGAGGTCCCAGCCGGAGCTCTCGCCGTCGCCGACGCCGATGATCGCGACCGCGGGTCGCGCGCCGTTGAAGTAATCGGGATTCGTGCTGCTCTCGCTTCCGTGATGATTGACGTGCAGCACGTCGATCCCACCGGCGCTGATCAGGGGAAACGCGCCGCCGGGAGAGATCGCGTTGATGACCGCCGTCTCGACGTTGACCTGCGACGTCGAGCGGCCGGTGCAGGAGTCACTTCCCCCGCCAAGATCGCTCGCCCAGAGGTAGTCGAACCCGCCGTATTGAATGAGAAGCGCGATCGACAGATCGTTCTCGTCGGTCACGGCGACCGATCCGCCGCCGATGATCGAGCCCGCGCGCGCGATGCAGGTGATCTTCGCGCCGTTTCCGAGCTGAATCACCGTTCCGACCGGCATCGCGACCGGCGCGCCCGCCGTCGTTCCGGCGGCCGCACTCGCCCACCCCGACGAACACGAGGTCGAGTAGGACGAGCCGTTGTAGTACTGCTTGACGCGTACGTTGTAGCCTGCCTGGATCACCTCATCGAGACCGCCGATGTGATCGCAGTGCTGGTGACCGCCGATGATGTAATCGAGGCCGTTCGCCGGCTGCACGCCGATCGACTTGAGATAGGGAACGACGTACTGGGTTCCCATTCCGGTGTTGCCCGCCTCCATGAGGACGGTCGTCCCATCGGGGCCTTTGAGGAAGACGGAACCGCCCCAGCCGACGTCGATGTAGTGAATCTCGAGTTGCTGGGCGGCGAGGAGGGAGGGGAAAACGACGAGCAGACAGATTCCGACCAGGGACCGCAACAGACGCATCGCAGACCTCCAAAAGTGGTGTGTTTTGTCTTGTTCTGTAGCGAACTTCTACGGCTGGGGGAGTCTTGCTACATTGTGTAGAACGCCGAGGCGCGCCGCAAGCGAGCGCGACCGATTCGGAGCGGGTTCATGAACGTCGATGATGTGAAGTTCTTGTTCGAATACGACCGCTGGGCCAACGCGCGGATGTTCGAGGCGGTCGACGCGCTCACCGACGAGCAGTTCGCGAGCGTGCGCGACACGCTCGCCCACATCGCCGGCGTGGAGTGGATCTGGTTTCAGCGCTGCAACGGCGTCAACCCGAGCAGCGCACCGGAGTGGATGGAGAAAGGGACGCGCGACGTGCTCCGAACGCAGCTGCAAGCGATCGAGCGCGACTGGCAGGACTACGTCGCCGCCCTACGCGACGACGACCTGCCACGCGTCATCGAGTACGTCCGCCTCGCCGGCGAGCCCGGCTCGCGCCAGCTCGTCCACCTCTTGCAGCACGTCGTGAATCACTCGACGTATCACCGCGGGCAGGTGGCGACGCGGATGCGGCAGGCGGGCGGAGTCCCGATAGAAACCGACCTCCTGCACTTCACGGGGATCGGACCGACGACGTCCTGAGTGCCCTTGGAGCACAGGTAGGTCGTACCGCGAGATATTCTCGCCATCGGGCGTGGATGTCCGTGTTTTGGACCTCGCAATCGGGGTGGGGCTTCATAGCGAATCCAGGCAGCTTTACCTTTGGGCGAACGGACTAGTTAGGTCGCGCGGGTGCCTTTTGCCCTTCGCTGAGAATCTTTGCCTTCTGCGCTTCGAATTCTTCCTTCGTGATGACACCTTGATCCAGGAGCTTCTTCAGGTTGGACAACTTGATATAGGTGTCGTCCTGGAACGTCGATGGTGCGCCGGGACTCGGTTTCGGTACACAGATGAAGACTAGTTCCACCCGGGGAAAATTGCCCAGGATGTGCGGTGGCTTGGAGGTTTGCTCCGTCATTGTCTTCGCGACTTTTCCGTCTCTTGCACAGAAAGCATCGGCCCGCTGCTCGACATCATCACGGACGGACTGAACAGAGACAAACCCGCTCGCTCCCTGTTCGAACACTCGATATCGCTGTTCGCTAGTGTTGTCTTCCGCCACAACATGTAACTCACCGGGGTAGACGGCTCCCTCGAACCCCGATTTGCTGTGATCGGCGGGTTGGATTGTTGAACTGGATGCACAAGCGAGCCCTACGAGCAGGAAAGAAGCAACTACTAGTTGTCTCATGATCGTCCCTCGGTCCGGATAAGCGATGTCGAATTTACTGCTGCGCTTTTTCGAGCTGCGCGGCTACACGCGTGTTTGCACCATCCTCGATGCTGATTTCGCGTTTCCACGGCATGTACCCCTGTGCCCGAACCTCGATCGTGTGTAGCCCGGCGAGTAGGCGGAAGTCGGGCAGCGGAGCGTTCCCAACGAATCTGCCGTCGATGAATACTTCTGCGTTCTCGACGGAGCTCCCGATGTTCACCTTCGCTCCGTCGGCTGGTGACGGAGTCGTCCTCGCCCGCGGTGGCCCCGACCCAGCGGGAACAACTCTCGAAGGATCACAAGCTGCGTGACGGCGGAGTAGTTCATCGCTAATGTCCGCCGTCACCGCGTCGATGTCGCCGATGTTCGCATCGCCGGACATCGAGAAGGGCGATACGCGCCCGTGTTCGAGATCGAAAATAGGCGTGCGTTCGTCGTTCCGGTACGCACGGATTCGAACATCGCACTTCGCAGTGCCCGCGCCGAATCCAACCCAGAATCTCGCCGCGCGACTTCCAGTGCTTAGCTCCAGAAATTCGCCGGTCAATACCGCGTCCGCTTTCGTGGCGTCCTTCTGATCAACCAGAGTTACTTCCTCGATTCCACCCGGCCTCACGAGGTCTGCCGCGAGCCGAGACACTAGGTACTTCATGTACTCGTCCTGAGACTTTGGACCTTTGAACTCTCCACTTACAGTAAACGGTCTCACGGCGATGACTTTCACGCAGTTCCACGCGGCTGCGTCAGACCAGTTGAGCCGATCGATGGAAGCGCACCACGACGACAAGGCAAAGGAGGAGACGATCACGAAAAGAACGGCAAGTCGCCTCACGATAGGCCTCCTACGGTTGCGAGTTAGCGTAGCACTGTGCAGCGCGGCGCGGCGGAATGCATGCCTCGTGAATATTCTCCGCATCGCCATAGCTCCGCGCGAGTTGTTCCGCGCGTGGGATTGATCCCGGCCTCGGGAGGAATGGTCGCTACCGTGGCGCGCCGATTCCGCCCGGTCTTACTCTCCCCCGTCGCCGCATGGCGTTTCGCGGTTTTCATCGTCCATCTCGTGGTCGCGAGCGGCGTCACCGGCGACTTCAGGAGGCTCCTGCCGACGCCATGCTCCGCGCGGCGGCACAGGAATCTCCGCTCGCGGTGCGTCCGCCAGCAGCAAGTCCTTCCGCCGCGGGCGTGTTGTTTCCGAGCTCGTCACCCCCACCTCACCTCCCCCGTCCCCACATTCACCGTAAACCCGCTCCACTCCGCCTCGGGCACCCGCTGCGCCTCGCCGGCGATCGCGTCGCCGTTGAGCGTCAAGCCGCGGAAGCCGGAACCGATGGCGGTCTTCCATAAGCGAACGCCGTGCGGGGCGTAGGCTTCGAGGATGCGATCGTCGTGATTGACGAAGAAGATCGTGCGGGATTCGTCGAAGCCGACCGCGACGACGTCGTCGCCGACTCGCTCCACGAGCGTTCGCGTCAGCGCTTCGATGATGTAACCCGCGCCGGCGGCGGAGACGAAGAAGTGCGTGTCGCCGGGCATGAGTTGGACCGTGCTGGGGCCTTTGTTGCCGCGTTCGAAGCTGGCGACCCACGACACTGGGCGGATGCCGATGCGCAGCGGAAGCGGACGGGGCACCGGAAGCCTCGGCCGGAAACTTCCAGACCTGTTCGCCGTCGGGCAACGCGGTGAGGATCTCCGCCGCGGCGGCCTCCATGCGCGCTCGCGCGAGTGGGTTGCTCGTCAGGCGCGGCGCGATGTGCATCTTGGGCGGGTCTTTCTGGCGGCGCTTCTCGTCGTGCCACTGCGCGCCGCCCTCGGCGAGCAGCCGCAGGCAGCGCAATCGCTGCGCGGCTTCGCTTCCGGGGCCGCCTTCCAGCGCTTCGCGCTTCATCTGGTCGATCTGATCGTCGAGCGCTTTCCTCACCTCGGGATCTTCCTCTTCTTGGATCTTCCCAAGCTCCTTCTGCGCAGTGAGGAAATTGATGCGCTGCGCGTCGAAAATGTCGTCGCGCAGGGCGGTCCGCTCGTAAATGTCGGCCAGTTGCGGAGCCGGGTTCACGTTCGGGTACATCGGCTCGAGCTGCCCTTTGCGGAGACGCTTCGCTTGCCGGCGCATCTCGCGTCTCTCGACCACGGAGGTGTGGCGGTTCACCGGCGAGTGGGTGCGTTTTCAGCGCGGCGCAAGGCATCGATGCACGCGTTCACGAGAGCGACTGCACGTTCTGCTTTGTTCTCTTTCTTCATGGTTCATAGGAACCCCGCATGCCGGCCCCTCCGAGCGGCAACGCACTCACCGCCCGGTGAGCACCCGTCCACGTCCGGTGACCAAGCCGCCACCCGGCGCGGACGCCCGGCCACCCCGAGCGGCACGCATCTCACCGGGAAGTGGCCGCGTCGCCGCAGTGAGGGGCGCTCTCGACACCGCGAGGGGCGCGCAGGTCACTGGGCGGTGGCAGGTGTTCACCGCGAGGTGGCGAGTGCTCACCGGAAGGTGGCAAGTGCTCACCGGCAGGTGGCGAGTGCTCACCGGGCGGTGGTGGGTGCTCACCGGGCGGTGGCGAGTGCTCACCGGGCGGTGGCGAGTGCTCACCGGCAGGTGGCGAGTGCTCACCGGCAGGTGGCGAGTGCTCACCGGCAGGTGGCGAGTGCTCACCGGCAGGTGGCGGGTGCTCACCGGGCGGTGGCGGGTGCTCACCGGACGGTGGCGGGTGCTCACCGGACGGTGGCGGATGCTCACCGGACGGTGGCGAGTGCTCACCGGCAGGTGGCGAGTGCTCACCGGCAGGTGGCGAGTGCTCACCGGCAGGTGGCGGGTGCTCACCGGGCGGTGGCGCGTGCTCACCGGGCGGTGGCGCGTGCTCACCGGGCGGTGGCGCGTGCTCACCACGAGGTGGCGCGTGCTCACCGCGAGGTGCCGCGTGCTCACCGCGGAGTGGCGCGCGATCCCCTGCGAAAGGCCGGGCATCGGCTCTGAGGGGCCGGGGATCACCCGGGAGGGACACGACACCCGTTTCGAGGGGGCACGTGCTTCTTTTTGTTGCGCTCAACTCACCAGCGCGCGCCGGATCGCGGCTCCGCGCGCGAGATGAGCGTCGAGGTTCTGCGGCATGGGGAAGCCGAGGGCGATGATGGTGATGCGTCCCTGCGCGGCGTCGACGGTCTCGGCGGCGAGGAGCGGATCGAGGGCGGCGCAGCGCGCGGGTGAGAAGAAGGACTCGGCGGCGGCGGTGTCGGGTGCGGTCAGTTCCGCGCGGCGCGCGAACGCGGAATCGGCGGGCAATGTCAGGACAGCGGGTTGGGCGTGGCCGGTTGCGGCCAGGATCGTCCGGGTCATCTCCTTCGCTCCGACGAAGCGATCGATCGCCGAATCGACGGCGCGGCTCGTGTGCAGCGTGAACGCGGGGACGCGGATTTCGTCACCGAGCCACTGAAGCTCGCTCGACTCGGTGTTCTGCCGTCCCGTCGCCATCACGCGATGGCGACTGAGCTTGAAACGCGCGCCTTCGAACTCCCCTTCGATGCGAACGTCGCTCGAAGGCGTCGCCGCGGTGAAGCCGGTCTCGCATCGCCAGCCGCGGCTCTTCGCGGCTTTCTCGTACACCGACAATGTGAGGAGACCCCAGCCGATGAGCGCGAGTCCGACGCCGAGGACGACGGCGAATGCGACGGGGAACGACCACTCCTCGGCGCGACTCACCGGATACGCGACGCCCGCTGCGATGCCGACGATGAGCACGATCGGAAAGACCCAGTTCTTGAAGAACGTCATTGCTAGCGATTGCACATCGCGTATGCCTCGCGGAACGTCTCGTTCTCCACCAGCGCGCGGTTCACCTCGAAGTAGCTGCGGACGACGTCGTTGGTCTGCAGGATGCGTCGGCGAAGGTCGACGGCGATGGCGCGCCAGAACTTGGCGCCGGCGTTCGGCGAGGTCCGGAGGAAGGTCGCGAGGTCGTGCATCGAGATCGACAGGACCTCGGAATCGGCGACGGCCTTCAGTGTGGCGGACGCGACGCCGTCCTCGATGATCGAAAGCTCGCCAAATGTCTGACCCGCTTCGAGATCGCAGAGCGCGACCTCGCGGTCGTGCACCGTACGCGACACCCGGATGCGGCCGCTCTTCAGGATGTGCAGCGCCCGGTTCGCGCTCCCCTCCTCCAGGACGGTGTCGCCTGGAAAATAGCGACTCGATTTGACGGTCTCGCCGAGCACCTGGAGCTCCTCACCGTTGAACTCGGCAAAGAGGGTCACGTTCTTCAGAAATTGAGGATCCGACATGTTTCGACCCCGCGGCGCCGACTTGCGCTACACTTTCTTACATCCAGAAATTGAGCTGAATGCTTCGCCCCGCACGATACAGCGGGTCGGGAAGGCATTCAACGGGAGGGCAGAATGGATGGTCTGCTGCGCTCTTTAGTGAAAACCGTTCGACGCCGCCTGCGCGAAGACGAGGAAGTGAGCGTCGAAGCGGTGACGCGCGAACTCGGGTACACGCGGCAGTACATCTCCGGCCGCTTCCACCGCGTGACGGGCCGCCTCCTCAGCCACTTCCTGAAAGAGAAGCGGCTCGAGAAAGCCGCGAGGCTTCTCAAATCAGGCAACCTGCGCATCTCTCAGGTGGCGCGCCGCTGCGGCTTCGACTCGGAGAACTACTTCCGGCAGCAGTTCCGCGAACGCTACGGAATGTCGCCGCGACAGTTCCGCACGCACGGAAACGTCGCGCGCGTCCCGCCGCGCAGGCTCGTCCCGCAGGCGCAGACGGCGTAGATCTATTGTTGATCGAACGCCGCTTCGATCCAGAGATAGCGCAGCGTGTTCGCATCGAACGTGCGCGCGCCGAAGGCGTAGCGGATGAAGAGCAGGAGGTGGCGCAGTCCGGAATGCGGAACGCCCGTTTTTGCGAGCTGCTCGCGGTGCGCGGCATATGAGTCGAAGCTGATCGACCGCAGCGCGTTCTTCAGGCGCACCACCGTTCCCTGCACCGACAGCTCGCCGCGGCGGAGGAAATGACGGCGGTGGAACAGCCGCAACTCCCCCTCTTCCGCGCCGAGTTTCAGTGGCCTCGCCACATAGATTGGCACAGACCGGATGCGGAATCCCCACGCCTTCGCCGCCTCCGCCACCTCGGCGATCTCGATCGCGAGCGGCTCGTCGACGACCTCACGTTCGCGAATGACCAGCAGCCAGTCCGCGGTCGCGGCGTCCACAGCACGATTCAACTCCGCGCGATGATCCGCAAGCGGCACACGCGGCTCGACGTCGAGCACGAGCTGTTCGAGATGCTCGAAGCGCCGCGTGAGCGGTTCCAGCTCCTCGGCGTGCACATGTCCGAGCGTGATGACGCCGAGGCGCATGGGTCAGTGAGGACTCATTCCCCGACGCGCTCTTGAACGCGCGTGATCGAGTGCGCCAGGCCGGTGGTCTCGTCGATCTCGAACATCGCGCCGGTGAGACGGATGTCGCGCTTGGCCACTTCGAGCTTGCGCGGGGTGTTCATCAGAAAGCGGTGCAGCGCTTCGTCGGGACGGAAGCCGATCACCGAGTCGTACGCGCCGGTCATTCCGACGTCCGTCTGGAACGCCGTGCCGTTCGGGAGGATCCGCTCGTCGGCTGTCGGGACATGCGTGTGCGTTCCGACGACCGCGGAGACACGGCCGTCGAGATAGCGTCCCATCGCCTGCTTCTCCGAGGTCGCCTCGCAGTGGATGTCGACGATGATGACCTTCGCCTTGATCTCTTTCAGCTCGCGGTCGGCGCAGTGAAAGGCGTTGTCGCACGGCGGCATGAAGACGTTGCCCATGACCTGCAGCACCGCGACGTCGATACCCGCCGCGGTCTGCCGCACGACCTTCCCCTTCCCCGGATTGCCGGCCGGATAGTTCGCCGGCCGGATCACGTGGTCGTAGCGGTCGTAGTTGTCGACGAAATCCTTCTTGTCCCAGATGTGATTGCCGGACGTGTAGGCGTTGATCGGAAGTTCCGACAGCTCCTCCATGATCGCCTCGGTCACGCCGAAGCCGCCCGCGGCGTTCTCGACGTTCACGATCGTGAAATCGATCCGCTCGCGGTCGACGACGGTCTCCAGCTTCTGGTGCAGCGCGCGCCGGCCGGGCTGGCCGACGACGTCGCCGATGTAGAGAACTTTGATCATAGTTGTCGGTTGTCGGTTGTCAGTTGTCGACAACCGACAACTGACAACCGATAACTACTTCGCGTAGTCGACCGCCCTCATTTCTCGAATCACGGTCACCTTGATTTGTCCGGGGTACTGCAGCTCCGACTCGATCTTGCGGGCGACGTCTTTCGACAGCCAGATCGACTGCTCGTCGGTGATCTTTTCGGCGTTCACGATGATGCGCAGCTCGCGTCCCGCCTGAATGGCGAAGCTCTTCGCGACGCCGTCCATTGCGTTCGCGATTCCTTCCAGGCGCTCCAGACGATGCACGTAATTCTCCAGGATTTCGCGGCGGGCGCCGGGGCGCGCCGCGGAGAGCGCATCGGCCGCGTTCACGAGGATGGCCTCGACCGTGGTCGGGTCGTAGTCGCCGTGGTGGCACTCCATCGCGTGAATGACTTCGCGCTTCTCGCCGTACTTCTCGAGCACCTGACGTCCGAGCTCGAGGTGCGTCCCTTCCATCTCGCGGTCGATCGCCTTGCCGATGTCGTGCAGGAGACCGCCGCGCTTCGCGATCGTGTCGTTCACGCCGAGCTCCACCGCCATGAGGGCGGCGAGCTGCGCGACTTCGAGCGAGTGCACGAGCACGTTCTGGCCGTACGACGTGCGGTAACGGAGCCGGCCGAGGAGCTTGAGGACTTCAGGGTGAACGTCGGTGATGCCGAGCGAGAACGCCGCGGCTTCCCCTTCCTCGAACAACTTCTGATCGAGCTCCTGCCGCACCTTCTCGACCAGCTCCTCGATGCGGGCGGGGTGAATGCGTCCGTCCTGCATGAGGCGCTCGAGCGAGATGCGGGCGATCTCGCGACGGATCGGGTCGAAGCCGGAGAGGATGACCGCTTCCGGCGTGTCGTCGACGATCAGGTCGACGCCGGTTGCCAGTTCGAGCGCGCGGATGTTGCGTCCTTCGCGGCCGATGATGCGGCCCTTCATGTCTTCGCTCGGGAGATCGACGACGCTGACCGTGTTCTCGGCGACGTAGTCCGACGCCATGCGCTGGATCGCCATGCCGAGGATCTTGCGCGCGCGCTGGTTGCCGAGCTCGTTCGCCTCGGTCTCGATGCGCTTGATGATGTTGGCGGCGTCGATCTTGGCGTCGTTCTCGATGCCGCGGATCAGCTCGCGCTTCGCCTCTTCCGCGCTGAGGCCGGCGACCTGTTCGAGGCGATGCCGCTGCGCTTCGATGAGCGCGTTCAGCTCGTCCTCTTTCGAGGTGACCTGCTTCTCGCGCGTGTCGATGGCGCGGTCGCGCTTCTCGACTTCCGCGATGCGGGACTCGACCTGCTGCGTCTTCTTGTCGAGGTTCTCTTCCTTCTGCTGCAGGCGCCGCTCGCTGTTTTTCAGCTCGTCGTTGCGCTGCTGCACCTTGCGGTCGAAGTCCGACCGCATCTGCAGAAGTTTTTCTTTCGCCTCGAGGTCCGCTTCCTTGACGCGCGCTTCCGCCTGTTTGTTGGCGTCGGCGACGATCCGTTCGGAGTTCCGGCGCGCTTCTTCGAGCTGCGCCTCGCCCCGCTTGCGATACACCACGCCCCACATGAGGGCGGCGGCGATGACGCCTGCTACGACGCCCGCCACGATTCCAATGATCACTGCTGTCAACTCAAACCTCCGACCCGGAGGCTTGCGCGGAAGGAATTTCGGAGGACCCCGCCTGAGCCGTGTGAGGGATTCTTACTTGAACCTGCAAAGCAGGTGGGCGCCCTACCCGAGCCGTTTAGGCTACCCTCGTCGTTCCCGAAAGAACGGAGGGCGTGCACGCGGCCTTGGGACCCGAGCACCCGAAGTAAGAAAGCATCGGTTCAAGCGTTAGATCATTCATCACGAACTCTGCAGGGGACTCCGAAGACATCCAACTTGGTGTTGGCTCAGCTAATTACCTTGCCGAGCCGGTTCGATATTTCCTCCGTTTTCTCGATCCATATTCCAGCGGAACTCTCCCGCTGTTTCCGGTACCGGGAAAACTCGTCGGCTATGTTTAAGGCTGCCAGAATGGCGATTTTCATCGGATCGACGGTTGCGACCTGGGCAGCTACGTCGCGCATCCTGGAATCCACTAACCGCGCAAGCTCCACTAAATAATCAGGATCTCCCTCCCCACGGACGTTGTAAGTAGCACCGAAGATCTCGACTTCCGTCGAGTTGTCATTCACGTCCATCGGAAAAAATTGCCTGAAACGCCGCGGATTATAGCAGAGGGCACCGCAAGGCAACGGTCTCTCGTGTTTTGCGGATTTTTCCCGGTCACGCCACGTGTTATTGGCGTATTCCAGTGCTACATTGAACCTGGGTCCAACGGGATAGCTCCGTACAATCTACCAATGGTGACTGAAACGGTGTATCGCCCAGCGATGGACGTCGTCGTCCGCCGTGTCGGGGAGGAATCGGTCGTCGTACCGATCCGCAACCGCGTCGGCGATCTCGACTCCATCTTCACGCTGAACGAGGTTGCCTCCCGTGTCTGGGAGCTCCTCGACGGCGCCCGCCCGCTCGACGCCATCGTCGAGACGATCTGCGAGGAGTTCGAGGTGACGAGCGACGTCGCCCGCTCCGACGTTCAGGAGCTGCTCGACGCGCTCCAGCAGGTGCATCTGGTCGAGGCGGTCCGCGAATGATCCAGAGCCTCTCCTACACCGAGTTCTCGCGCCGCATCGCATTCGGAACCCGCCACCGCAACGTCGCGGTCCAGGGAACGATCGAGCTGAGCCATCGCTGCCCGCTCGAATGCGTCCACTGCTACAACAACCTCCCGATGGCCGACGCGCAGGCGCGCCGTTCCGAGCTGACGACGCAGGAGTACATCGCCCTCCTCGACGAGATCGCCGACCTCGGCTGCCTCTGGCTCTGCCTCTCCGGCGGCGAGATCTTCGCGCGCCGCGACTTCTTCGAGATCTACGAGCACGCGAAGCGCAAAGGCTTCCTCGTCACCCTCTTCACGAACGGCATCCTCATCGACGAGCGGGTGGCGAACCGGCTCGCGGAGCTGCCGCCGTTCTCGATCGAGATCACGCTCTACGGCCGCACGAAGCAGACGTACGAGAACCTGACGCGGATCCCCGGATCGTGGGACAAGTGCATGCGCGCCATCCGTCTGCTGCTCGCGCGCAATCTTCCGCTCAAACTGAAGACGGTTGCGATCTCGATCAACAAACACGAGGTCTACGACATCAAGGCGTTCGCCGACGAGCTCGGGGTCGACCTGAAGTTCGACGCGATGATGAACCCGCGCATCGACTGCTCGGCCGCGCCGCTCAGCGTCCGCCTCTCGCCGACCGAGCTGGTCGAGCTCGACCTCCGCGACGAAGCGCGCGCCGCCGAATTCAAGCGCCTCGGCAGCGTCCTCTCCCCTCCGCCGCAAACGAACGAGACGCCGACGATGTACGACTGCGGCGGCGGTCTTCACAGCTGGGCGATGGATCCGTACGGCAACCTGACGATCTGCGTCCTCTCGCACAAAGACAACTTCAACATCCGCGAACAGACCTTCGCCGAAGCGTGGAACGGGCTGATGGACGTGCGGCAGAAGCCGGCCACGCGGCCGACCAAATGCACGAAGTGTCAGATCCGAACGATGTGCGGGATGTGCCCCGCCAACGGAGAGCTGGAGAACGGCGATCCGGAGGCTCCGGTCGACTTCCTCTGCCATGTAGCCCATCTCCGCGCCGCGGCCCTCGACATCGAAGTGCCGGAACACGGCGAGTGTGAGTATTGCGTCGGCGGCTCCGCCCACGGAGTGATCGCCGACGAAGTTTTGCAACTGGCCGCGGCGAGCGCCTACACCGCGAACATCGAACTTTCGAACGTCCCCGCCGAGTCCTGCGGCGGCGGAACGTGCGCCTGTCAAAAGTGAGGGAGCAAATGGAAGACAACTCTCGTCTCAAACAACGCAAGCCGTACCAGAAACCCGAAGCCAGCCGCTTTCCGTTGCGCCCCGACGAAGCGGTCCTCGGCTTCTGCAAGACCACCAGCGGCGGCGGACCGTTCCAGGCCCACTGCTCGAACAACGGCGGCTGCAAGACCCCCGGCTCATAACGATGCGGTACCTCCTCTCCATCGGCGGCGTGACCATCGCCATCAACGTCGACAGCAATGCCGACGCGCGGACGATCGCGCCGCTCGGTGGTCCGGTCGCGCAGTTCGCGTTCTCGGGCGAGAAGCCGGCGGATGTCGAGGTGCGGGTGCGGCCGATGGAGGAGAGCGCAGAGCGCAGTGCGCAGTGCGCAGAGGTTTTCGACTCGGGATCGCTGTGGCGGCTCTTCGCCGATGGGGCGGACTACCGCATCGAATTCCGGTCGAGTTTTTCGGGCGACGAGCCTTACAAGATCGCGCAGGTCGCAAAGGCCGGCGATGGACTCACCGTCGACCTGCAGACGCGCGTCACCGAATACGCCAATACGTATGCACTCCAATTCCCGCTCGATGAGTTGCTCGTGAACGCAGTCCTCACGCGGCAAGGCGGGATGGAGCTGCACTCGTGCGGCGTCGTCGACCGTAATGGCGACGGCTATCTCTTCGCCGGAAACTCCGGCGGAGGGAAGACGACCACGGCGCGGCTGTGGCAGCGGGAAGCGAAAGAGATCCTGAGCGACGACCGCATCATCCTGCGCCGCGAAAACGGCCAGTGGTGGATGTACGGGACGCCGTGGCACGGCGAAGCGGAGATCTGTTCCGCGTCGCGCGCACCGCTCCGCCGCATCTTCCTCCTCGACAAAGCGACGCGAAACGAACTGCGTCCGCTCTCGCAGGCCGCCGCGATCGCGCGCCTGTTCTCGTGCACCTTCCCGCCGTTCTACGACGCGGACGGCATGAGCGCCGTCGTCGGCACGCTCGCGGAGATCGTCCGCGACGTTCCGGTCGCTGCGTTCGCGTTCGTCAACGACCGCAGCGCCGTCGATTTCGTACGCGACGCGTTCGAGGTAGCGGCGTGACGATGTTCGAGAGCACGGTCGTCGATCTCCTCGGCCGCGGCGTTGCCGTTCGCTTCCAGGCGACGGGCGACAGCATGTACCCATCGATCCGCAACGGCGAGCACGTGCACGTCACGCCGATCGACTGGGCCTCGCTCCGGATCGGCGACGTCGTCCTCGCCCGCGCGCGACGCGGTCTCACCGCGCACCGGCTCGTGGAGCTGGGCGCCGGCGCCGCCACGACCCGCGGCGACAACGCGATCGCCCGCGACGCAGCACTCCCCCACAACGCAATCATCGGACGCATCACGCACATCGAGCGCGATGGTGCAACGGTCGCGGTTCCCGCGCCGTCCCCCATTGACTTTGCCGCGCGAAGCGTCAGACGAAATCTCTCCTCTCTCTCCCAACTCATCAGGAGCGTGTGTGAACAACTCTCGTCGTTTTGTAGTCCTCGGCGTGCTGCTCTGCTGCACTGCACTGGTTCTTCCGCTGTCAGCGCAGACGCCGCCGCTCTGGAACAGCGGCACGCCTACCTGCGGCAGCGCTGAGACCGACTGCGTCAGCGGATCGCCCATCAAGCCGTCGACGTGGCCGGTCGAATGCGGCGCTACCTGCGGCACCGGCTCCGCTCCGTCCGGATCGTGGGTTCCCTATTCATGGGGAACTACGTATCCCGACTCGTCGATCACGGACAAAAAGCCGATCGACGACCAGCGCGTCCAGGACCCGTCGAACGGCGGCACCACGCCTCAGAACTACGTCAACGTCAGCTCCGGCTGCCCCGATCAGACTCTGCCGAGCATCTACTACTACTTCGACAAGACGGGCGATGGCGGCAACGGCATCATCTACTTCCGCTGGCGCGTCGAGCAGATCGCCAACAACTACGCCATCGGACCGAGCCCCGGCACTTACAGCAGCACCGATCCCTGGAGCTCCGCGCTCTGGACCGTTCTCCTCGACCTCGACGGCAACGGCTACCGCGATTTCGCGATGCACCTCAACGGCTCGAGCGGCGCGCCATCCGCGCCGATCGACCTGCTGCGCACCATCTGGAGCTCGCTGACCAGCACCAACTCGATCGACTACATCGGCGACCCGACGCACATTCACAGTCTTTTCTCGAACCCGACCGCCTTCGTCGACTCCAACGGACAGATCGTCGAGTTCAACGGCAGCGGCGCGAAATCGGCCATTCAGTGGCCGAACGGATCGAGCGAGACCAACTGGGACTACGGGACCACGCGCTCGATCAACATCAGCACCGCGTCCTGCGGCGAGTACTACGTCGACTACCAGATTCCGCTGCGCATGCTCAACGCGGCAGGCGTCAGCGGTCCGACCATGCACACCTATTCGCCGTTTCAGTTCCTCTTCGTGACGGCGAACAGTCTGAACAATCCCTTCCAGAAAGACGTCGTATGGCAGGGGAACTTTGTCTGCGACGCCTCTTCCCCCGGTCCGTTCGGCGACGCCGTCACGCTCGACGGCGGCATCATCCCGCAGCCGATCGTCACGAAATTCAACGTCGGCAGCCCGGTCTCCTGCATGGTCCCCGTTTCCGCACAGATCATGGACGCGCTTACCGTCAACAACTGTCAGTCGATCAGCCAGCTCGTCAACGCGCAGTTCAAGTACTACTACGACATCAACGGCGACGGTCAGGACGACGACGGCGGCTCGTGGATCAACATCGGCAACCCGACGACGCCGACCGGGACCACCGTCACGGCGAACTGGGACATTTCGAGCCTCGTTCAGGGGCAGTACCTGCTCGCGCTCGAGGTCAGCGACACCCGAGGCCACAAGACGCAGACGTGGTTGAGCAAGACGACCTATCCGCTGACCGCGCCAGTCAGCACGTTCTCGTGCTCCGTGGCCGGCTACTCGGGTACGACGTGCGGCCTCTACACGAACGTACCGCCGATCGCTTCGATCTGGACGCCGAGCAACTTCCCGTCGTCCGACTACACCGGCCTCGTGTCGAGCGGCGTCAATTCGACCCTCGGCGTGAACTATCAAATCGTGCAGATCGGCGGGGGCTGCGGCACGCAGATGCCGACAATGTCGAAGTCGGCGAGTGTCGCCTCGGTGTCCGGGGGAACGACATTCAGCTACACGCTGACGATCAAGAATTACTCAACCACCGAGATCGACGTCTCGAACATCACCGACACGCTGCCAACCGGCTTCACCTACGCCGGTAGTCCCGTCTACTCCGGTTTCAGCAATTCGGCATCGGTCGCGCCGAATGTCGGCGACACCAGTCTCACCTGGACGTTCCCCACGGGAACCTCCATCCCGTTCGCATCCGGCGCGACGCCGGGCCAGGCGACGCTCACGTTCAACGTCAAGGCCGGCAGCAACGGCGGAACGTTCTTCAACTCGGCGCAAGCGTCGACGAACGTCGGCACCGTCACCGGAACCGACAACACCGGCGTGACGGTGACGAGCTCGTTCCTCACCGCCTCGAAACAGGTCGCGCTCGCGAGCGCCACCGGAACGCCGATCACTACCGCCAATCAGGGCGATCAAGTGCAGTTCCAGATGACGGTGACGAACCCCTCGCAGAACAACGTCACCAGCGTCACCGTCAGCGACCCGCTGCCGGCGGGATTCACGTTCGTGAGCGCATCCTCCGGCGGCACGTTCTCGAGCGGCACCGTGACCTGGACCAACCAGAGCTTCTCGTCGGGGGGCGGTAGCCACTTCTACACCATCAACGCGACCGCGACGCAGGCCGGTACGGTCGTCAACACCGTCACGGCAACTCCTCCGTCGGTGCAGGCTCCCCCCGTGAGCGCCTCGACCACGCTGGTCGTCTCCGGACCGGTGATGGCGATCAACAAGACCGCGAACAAGTCGGAGGTGGTGGCGGACGGCACCCAGACCGTCGACTACTACATTGACTATTCGAACACCGGCAACGCGACAGCGAACATCACGACGCTCACCGACAGCGCACAGACCGGCTTCACACTGCAGACTGGCGCGCCAACGACGAGCGGCTGCACGCAGCCGGGCGGCAGCGGCACGCTCGTCACCTGCACGATCAACAACACCCTCGCCGCCGGCGCGACCGCGAACATCACGCTGCGGTTCCTCGTCGGCGCCACGGCGACGAACCCGTCGAACGACACCGCGACGGTCAACGCCAGCAACGCGAGCAGTGCCAGCGCCAACTTCGCGGAAACGCTTCAGGTCAACAGTTGCACGAGCGTCGACTACCACTTCCGGAATTTGACGAATCAGGTTTCGACGTCTTCGTCGAATCTCGGCGTCACTTCGCTCACCGTGACAGCCGCCGGGACGGGATATACGAATCAGCCTGTCGTCGTTGCGCAGTGCGGCGGCTACTGCACGACCGGCGCGACCGCGACGGCAAACATCGTAGGCGGCGTCATCAACTCCTTCACCGTCAACAGCGGCGGTAGCGGTTATACGACAACACCGACCGTGATCATTCAATACACCGGCTGCGCCTCCCAGCCGACTGCGACGGCAACCCTCTCAGGCGGCGTCGTCACCGGCATCACCGTGACGGGCAACGGCGGATCGGGCTGCACCGCTGCGGGCGCAGGTCTCGCGTCGGGCGGCTTTACGGCAACGGCGCACGGCAATACCGGCAACATAACCGCGATTGATGTGAATACAACCGGCGCCGGCTTCACGTCGACACCGTCGATCCGCATCGTCGCTGTCGGCGCCGGCACAGGCGCTACGGCGACCGCAACGACCACGGCCGCCGCGCTCACTGCCAACCTGACACAGGGAAGCGCCGCCACCGCGACACCGGACACCACCGTGAACCAGGTGCAGACGGAGTTCGCGCGATTCTACTCGGACGTCCCGACGACGAACGGAAGCACCGCGAACGGAGTGCCGGACAGCCTCATCGGCTACATCGTCTCCACCGCGAGCGTCACGGTCGGCTTCGAGCGCATCAGCGGCAACAAAGTTCTCTCGCAAGCCGTCCTCGCTGACTTCGATCCAGCGACGAATACCACCACTCAAATCGGATTAGCCACCGGCCCCGCCAACGCGCCCAACGGAAGCGGCGACCAATTCATGAACGAGACGTATTCGATTACGACGGGCAGCTACGTCCTGCCGGCTACACACCGTCTCGTCTGGATCATCTCGGCGCGTGACAGCAATAATGCTGGAACCTCCCACTTCAAGTTCGACTACAACGGAAATTCCACGACGAACACGACCGGGAACTTCGACAGCAAGGGCACGGTCTGCCTCATCCCGATCCGCATGTCGGTCACGAAGGAAGCCAACAAGCTTGCGGTCACGGCGGCGGGCGACACGATCGCCTACACGATCCGCTACAACAATCCTTCTTCGGTCACGGTCAATAACGTCAAGGTCTACGATCCGCTCCCGACCGGCTTGAGCTACAGCTCCTCCTCAGCTTCGACCGGCACGGTCGCCGTCAGCACCACGAACTGCCCGACCGTCAGCGCCGCCAACTGCGTCGTCTGGACGATCAACAACGTCGCCGCGAACGGCAGCGGCACGCTGACGATCAACGCGAACGTGCTGTCGTCCATCACCGGCAGCAGCTTTCAGAACACCGCGACACTCACCGACGACTACACCGGCAACTACACGTCGTCCGTCACCACGGCCGTCGGCTATCCCGACGTCCGCGTCACGAAGGTCGCGAGCGGGACGAGCTTCGTTCCAGGTCAGTGGCTCACGTTCACCGTCAGCGCGGTCAACGCCGGATACGGCTCCACGAACAGCGTCGTCGCCGGCGACTCGCTCCCGAGCGGACTCCTCCTCATCAACAACGGCGTCAACACCGCGTCGCTCTCAGGCGGCGGGAGCGGCTACACCTCGACACCGAACGTCGTCTTCAGCGGCGGCGGCGGTAGCGGCGCGGCCGCGGTTGCGACCGTCACCGGCGGTGTCGTCACGGCCATCCGTCTCATCAACCCCGGCAGCGGCTACAGCTCCGCGCCGACCTTCTCGTTCAGCGGCGGCGGCGGTAGCGGCGGCGGCGGAACGACCACCATCACGAATTACACGAACGCGGTTGCCTCGATCGCCGTCACTGCCGGCGGCAGCGGCTACGCCGTCGCGCCGACCGTGAGCCTCTCGGGCGGCGGCGGAACAGGCGCCACGGCCACGGCGACCATCACCGGCGGCGCCGTCACCGGCGTCATCGTCACGAACGGTGGCAGCGGCTATACGTCGGCTCCTTCGGTGACCTTTAGCAGCGGTACCGCCAGCGCGACGGCGAGCCTCGCCGTCGCAAGCGGCACGATCAACTTCACGATCGGGACGCTCGCCTCGGGCGCCACCGACACGTTCACCATCCCGGTGCTCGTCGGGTCGAGCGGTCTCACGGCCGGTCAGAACACGATCACGAACACCGCCACGGTAGTCGACAGTTACAACACGACACCGCGGACAGCGACGGCGGTCATCACCGTCACCGCGAACCCGGTGCTGACCCTCTCCGAGACCGCGACGCCGTCGGCGACGCGCCTCAACTTCGTGACCGTCAACTCGGGCGGCACGTATTCGACGCCGCCGACGATCACCGTCGATCAGACGGTCTGCCCCGGAGCCACCGTCGAGGTCAGCACCTCCCCCGCCGCCGGCATCAGCAGCGGCTCGTACAGCATCCTCGGCGTCACGGTGACCAACGGCGGCACCTGCACCGGCACCCCGACGCTCACCGTCAACGGCTCCTGCACAACCTGCGCGAGCCTCACCCCGAGCACCGGCCCCGGACCGGGCGACACCATTACCTACAACATCACTTTGACGAATACCGGTACGGCCGACGCGGCAAACTGCGTCATCAACGGCACCGTTCCGGCGAACACCACCTACACGAGCGGCGGCACGTTCAACCTCGGGTCCGTTTCGCAGAACGTCGGAACGCTGAGCGGCGGCGGCGGCAGCTCGACCCTGACCTACACCGTCACCGTCAACTCTGTCCTTCCGTTCAGCTACTCGTCGCCGTGGGGCGTCACGACGCTGTCCGAGACCGGCAGCGCAACATCGTCGACCACTACGGTCACCGGCAGCCCCATTACCGAGACGTTCACGACCGGTGCTTCGCCGCGATACTCCATCAGCGATACGCCGGACGGCGACGTCGTCGCCGATCCGCTCACGACCGTCTCGAACAACATCTTTGGGTCGACCACCATCGTCGTCGGTTCCACGTCGCTCATGAACGTCGGCGACTACATCGCCATCTCCAACGGCAGCGGCTACACCGTCGCGAAGATCACCGGTATCAGCGGATCGACCATCACGGTCGACACGCCGGTCACGGCCTCCGCCGGGACGAACATTCTTCCGGTCGAGGAATACACCCTCGCCTACTCGAACATCGGCGACGCGTCGGGACAGAACGTCACCGTCACCGACATCCTGCCGGGCAACCTGCTCTTCGGCGGCATCGTCTCGAACGGCGGTAATACCCGCACTGACACGACCGCAATCGGCAGCACCGGGACGCTCGCCTGGAGCGTCGGCACGCTCAGCAACGGAGGCAGCGGAACGATCCAGTTCCTCGCCTTCCCGTCGACGCCGGGCGTCTACACGAACACCGCCGTCATCGCCGACGGCAGCGCTCTCAACGACCGCAACGCATACGACAGCGCCACGACCACCTTCGGGGCTCTCAATCCGACGAAGACGACGAGCACGCCGGTCGTCACGAATACAGTGACCGGCACGACCGCGAGCTACACCATCACCGTTCAAAACCCGCTGACCTCGACCGCGGCGACGAACGTCTCCGTCATCGACACACTCGCTTCCGGCTTCACCTACAAGAGCGGCTCCACGATCATCAACAACGTGGCGGCGGCGGATCCGTGCACGACGTGCGTCGGCGCCGTTAAGGTGACCTCCGGAGGCTCCGGCTACACCAGCGCACCAACCGTCATCTTCACACCCAGCGGCGCCACGGCGACGGCGATCGTCTCGAGCGGTGTCGTCACCGGCATCTACGTCACGAATGGCGGATCGGGATACGCCTCCGCGCCCACCATCAGCTTCAGCGGCGGCGGTGGTGGCGCCGGCGCAACGGCAGTCGCGCTCATTTCGACGGCGGCTGTGCCGGTCTGGTCCGGCCAGTCGATCGCGGCGAATAACACGCTCACGATCGCCTTCCAGGCGAACGTCAGCTCGAACGTCGTCACCGGCACGTACGACAACCAGATCGACGTCACGGGTTCGATTCCGTCCCTCACCTTCGACTACGCCTCCACGACGGCGGAAGACGTCCACGTCTGCGATCCGGCGCCGGCGATCATTGCGCCAAATGCTTGCGCCAACAGCAGCGGCAACATCGCGTCGACCGTCTACCGTCCGAACGCGACGTACTCCTGGTCCATCAACAACGGCGCAGTGATCACTACCTCGACGACCGGCACCGTCGCCTCCATCACCATCGGGAACGGAGGCTCCGGCTACACCTCCGGCGCAACGGTGGCGATCACCGGCGGTGGCGGCAGCGGAGCAACCGCTTCGGCGACCGTCTCAGGCGGCGTGGTCACAGCGATCACCGTCCTGAACGCCGGCACGGGCTATACGTCGGCCCCGACTGTGACCATTTCGCCCGTCGGCGCCGGCTCCGGCGCGACCGCGACGGCAGTCCTCGGCCCGACCCGCACGGTCAACTCCATCAGCCTCGTCAGCGGCGGCACCGGCTACACGTCGGCACCAACCGTCACGATCTCCGCGCCGGCTGCCGGCGGCACCACCGCGACCGCCACCGCCACCGTCTCCCTCGGCGCGGTCACGGCGGTCACCATCACGAACCCCGGCAGCGGCTACACCTCGACGCCGACCGTCAGCTTCGGCGGACCCGGCTCCGGCGCCTCCGCCGCGGCGGTTCTCGGCGCAGGCATCATCTATACGGCCGGCTCGAGCAGCCCGACGATCAGCCTGACCATCACCGAGGGAGTCTGCTCGGTGAGCGCGAGCGCGACACCGACTGTGAGCGGCCCGGTCATCACGGCACAGCCGAGTGACAAGACCTTCTGTCTCGCCAGCGGCACGACCGATCTGACGTTGACGGTCACCGCCAGCGGTACGACTGGGTACCTCTGGCAGCAGTCCACCGACAGCGGCTCGACGTGGAACACGGCGCCCAACGCGGGCCTCGGCGGATCGAACACAGGTACTGGCGGAACGACCGCCAGCTACACGTTCCGCGCCGGCACCGGCGCCCCACCGTCCGGCGACATGTTCCGCGTCATCGTCTCCGGGAGCTCCTGCACGGTGACGTCGAACGCCATCACGATCACCAATAGCTGCTTCCCCGATCTGGCGATCACGACCAACAGCGCTAGTCCGACACCGGTTTACGCCGGACAGAACGTCACGTTCACCCAGCAGTTCACCAACGTCGCCGCGAATTCGACCGTCGGCGGCGCAACCACGTACTTCTGGGAACCGATCCCGACAAACACGACCTTCGTCTCGATGGCCGCGCCGTCAGGATGGGCTTGCCCGACGACGCCCACTGGCGCCGCGACCACAAACGGCATCACCAGCATTAGCATCACCGCAGCCGGCTCTGGTTACGCGTCCGCAACGGCCGGCGTCACCATTGCTCCCCCGACCTCGGGCGTCACCGCGCTGGCGGTACCAACAGTGGTTGGCGGCCAAATCACCGCCATCACGATCATCGATCCAGGTAGCGGTTATACCTCCACTCCGACGGTAACGATCACCGGCGCGCACACCGTATTGGCTACCGCGACCGCCGCAACGCCTTCCTCCGCAGTCCGCTGCACGACGACCAACACCTATGCGGCCGGCGCGACGAGCGGCAACTTCTCGTTCGTTGTGAAGGTCGACCCGTCAGTCGCCGACAGCACCACGATCAGCGACACCGTCCGCGTCACGACGACGAACGACGGCGCCAGCTCAGCGACCCTCAGCACAGCGGCGAACAACGTCAACACCACCACCGCCACGGTGCTGCGCCGCATCGACATGCAGCTCGGCAAGAACGACGACGCCTGCGCGAACGACGCGAACACCTGCACGTTCTACGGCGAGCACATCGTCTACCCGGGCAGTCCGGCGGGACCGGTCAACCTCGACTGGTCGATCACCGTCGCGAACGGCGGACCGTCGCGCGCGACCGGCATCACCGTGACCGACACCCTGCCGTTCGGCTTCACCGAATCGGGCGTCGGCATTACCCTCGTTGGCAACAATTGCTCGTACAACTCCTCGTCGACGACGGTGACGTGCACCGTCGCGACGCTCGACCCGACTCCGTTCGTTTCGTTCAGCGGCGGCACGGGCGGGACGTCCGCAACGGCCACCGTAACTAGCGGCGCTGTCACGTCGGTCGCGGTCAACACCGGCGGCAGCGGCTACACCTCGGCACCCGAAGTCTTCATCACCGGCGTCGGCACCGGCGCCACGGCCACGGCAACCGTCAGCGGCGGCGCCGTCACTGGCATCACGGTGACGAACGGCGGCAGCGGTTACACGTCGACTCCGTCCGTGACATTCGCAGGCGGCGGCGGATCGCCAAGCGCGATCGCAACCGTCGTCGGCAACGCCGTCACCAGCCTCACGCTCACCAGCGGCGGCAGCGGCTACACCACACCGCCAACCGTCACGATCTCCACGTTCGGCCCGGGTAGCGGCGCCACGGCGACCGCCGTCCTTTCCGGCAACTCCGTTACGAAGTTCACCCTCGGCGCCGGCGGCAGCGCGTACACCAACACGCCGGTCATCACGATCAACGGCCAGACCACGGTCGACACGACCGCCCTCGCCAACACCGCGACCGTCACCTACAACGAGACCGACGTCTACACCGCCAACGATCCGTCCACGGACACGGTCACGGTCCTCTCCCCATCGCTCGTCAAGATGTTCAAGATGGACGCGACGCAGTCGAAGAACGTCGCGAACATCACGTGGTCGACGTCGTTCGAGCAGGACAACCTCGGCTTCTTCATCTGGCGCCAGGACGCTTCGGGCAACCGCACCAAGATCGCGCCGCACATCATCGCCGGCTCCGCGCTCCTCAACAAAGGCCACTTCACCGGCGGCCGCAGCTATCGCTTCGTCGACAAGACGGCGCCTGCCGGATTCGTGCAGTACTACATCGAAGACGTCGATCTGAAGGGCGCCCACACGCTGCACGGCCCCGTCACGCCGCGCCTCGTCTCGTCGACCGCCGCCGCCGACGTCACCGATCCTGACCCGACCCTCGGCTCGGTCGGCGGCATCTTCACCACCGATCCGGGCATGGGCGTCACGCCCGTCTCCCCGACCGCGGCCGATGCCACGCGTCTCGCGCAGCAGTGGGCTCTCGCCGCCGCGTCGAACGCGAAAGTCATCGTCACGCAGGCGGGGTGGTACCGCTTCAAGAAGTCCGACCTCGTCGCCGCAGGATTCGACCCGGGCACGAACCCGAACAAGATCTCCGTCTTTGCCGACGGGATCGAGATCCCGATCGTGGTCAATTCGGCGACCGGTAAGTTCGACGTGAACGACACCATCGAATTCTTCGGCACCGGCATCGACACGCCGGGAACCGGCGGTCACGTCTACTACGTCACGACGACGAAGGGGAGCGGCCTCCGCTACAAGTCGTCGGCGGCGACCGGCGGCCAGAACCAGCCGGCCGGCTTCAACTACACCTTCAACCGCACCGAGCGGACGATGTACTTCGTCGCGCTGACGAACAACGGCGACCGCGACAACTTCTTCGGCGCCTTCGTCAGCTCCGACCCGGCCTCGGAGACGCTCAGCAGCTCGAACATCGCGCCGGGCAACGCGGTCGCGCACATCGTCCTGCAGGGGATGACCGACAACTTCAGCCACGTCGTCTCGGTGACCGTCAACGGCCATGAGCTCGGCCCGATCCGCTTCAGCAACCAGTCGCGCAGCGTCAACGACATCTCGCTCCCGACCTCGTACCTGGTCGACGGCGACAACCTCCTCACGTTCACGGCGCTCGGCGGCGACGATGACGCCAGCCTCGTCGAGACGGCGAGCCTTACGTATCCGCACGCCTACCGCGCCGAGCAGAACGCGCTCGCGATGACCGCACCCGCCCTCACCGCAGTCAGTGTGACCGGCTTCACCTCGAGCACCGTCCGTGTGTACGACCTCACCGATCCGGCGAATCCGATGACGGTGGCGTCGACGCTCAAGACGGAGACCGACGGAACGAAGACGGTCAGCTTCACCGCGCCGGGCACCAGCGGAGCGCGCACGCTCTTCGCCGTCGGCGACGACCGCGTGCTCGCGCCGGCGCAGATCGTCTTCAACCAGCCGTCCACCCTCAACGCCGCGACCAACGGGGCGAAGATGGTGATCGTCACGAACAAGACGTTCCTCGACGCCGCGAACACTCTCGCCAACGCGCGCACCGCCCAGGGCATCAAGACGATCGTCGTCGACGTGCAGAACGTCTACGACGAGTTCTCGTACGGCGTCCACGGTCCCGATGCGATCCGCGCGTTCTTCCAGCGCGCCACGTCGAGCTGGGCCACCAAGCCGACGTACGCCATCCTCTTCGGCGACTCCAGCTTCGACGCGCGCAACTACTACGGCATGGGCAGCTACGACTTCGTGCCGACGAAGATGATCGCGTCGCAGTACCTCAAGGCGGCGTCCGACGACTGGTTCGCCGACTTCAACAACACCGGCATCCCGGTGATGGCAATCGGCCGCATGTCGGCCCGCACGCCGGACGACGCGAACGGCATCGTCGCCAAGTACATCGCGCGCGGAACGGCCGTCCCGACCGGAACGTGGGCCGGCACCGTCGAAATCGTCAACGACGTGGCGAACGAAGCACCGTTCGAACGCGGCGCCGACCAGATCGCGGCCGCCATCCCCGCTCCGTACAACGTCTCGCGCATCTCGTTCGCGAGGACGTCGACGGGACATGACGACGTGATCAACGCCTTCAACACCGGCTCGCTCCTGACCGACTACACCGGTCACGGCTCGGTCGAGGTCTGGAGCGACTACGTCTTCACCTCGGCCGACGCATCGGCGCTCGCGAACGGACCGCGCCTGCCGTTCGTCGTGACGCTGAACTGCCTCAACGGCCTGTTCAACGACCTCTTTACCGACGGCATGGCCGAGGCGCTGCTGCGGAATCCGAACGGCGGCTCGATCGGCGGCTTCTCCTCGTCGGCGCTCACCTCACCCGATCAGCAGCTGCTCGTCAACGCAGAGCTGAACAAACAGCTCTTCAACGGCGTGGCAGTCGGCGACGCAATGCTGAAGGCGAAGGCGAAGACGAACGACATGGACGTCCGTCGCACCTGGATCCTCTTCGGCGACCCGACGCTCAAACTCAAGTAACCCCCCGTGTGGGGCGGGCTTTCCAGCCCGCCCCCCGGTTTTCTCCTCGTGTAGCGCAGGCTTCCAGCCTGCGCCCCGGGTGGGACGGGGGGCACAGGCTGGAAGCCTGCGCTACTCGAAAAATCTGCCGTTAGGGCTCCGCGACGTCGGTAAACCGATCCGCTTCCACCGCCGGTAGCTTTTCCGAGGCAGTCCGTGCGTCTTCCCGAGGGGCATGAAGATCGCACTTGAATACCGCCTGATTACCGCCGTACAGTTGCGGCGTAGCGACTCCCCAATGTCTGCTCCGGCTCGCCGTCTCGACGTCTCTTTACCGCTTTTTAGACCCGAAAAGGCGCAAAAAGACCTCAATCCGGCGCCAACTCCACAAATAGTAGAACGTCCGAGGCTCGTCCCCCCGCCGCTGCCGCTCCTACCGGGCGAGCGCGACGAGACCCGAGACCTCCGCGCGCTTCTCGGCGGCAAAGTGACGAATGCGGCCGAGCTGATCCGGGCTCTCGAGACAAAGCGTCGCGACGAGCTCCTCGCCACGACCCTCTCCCCCTTCGACGCCCTCCTCGGCGGCGGCCTGCCGCGCGGCAAAGTCGTCGAACTGACGGGACGCCGCACCGCCGGCCGCTTCTCGATCGTCATGTCGGCGCTCGCCGCCTCGACCTCGCTCGGCGAGGCGGCGGCGCTCATCGACCTCGGCGATCACTTTGATCCGCAGATCGGCGAGCTGACCGGCATCGACCTGCGCCGGCTGCTCTGGATCCGGCCGCACACGATGAAGCAGGCGGTCATGAGCGTCGAGATGATCGCGGCCGCCGGCTTCCAGACGGTCATCCTCGACGCCGGATCGCATCCGATTCGCGGCCGCCGCGTCCCCGACGCCGCGTGGGTGCGCCTCGCGCGCACCGCCGAGGCGCAGGGCACCGTGATGCTGATCGCTACGCCGTACCCGCTCACCGGCACGGCCAGCGAGGCCCACGTCGCCGCCCGCCGCGCCCGCCCGAAATGGATCGGCGGCGGCAAGTCCCCTCGCGTCCTCGCCGGCATCGAAGTGTCGGTCACGCTCGAGAAGCACCGGCATCAGAAGCCGGGAGCACGCGGCACGCTGCTGTTCCGGACGTGCGAGTCATGCCTCGCCTAGCGTGCCTTTACGTTCCGCTCTTTCCGCTCGCCGCGCGGTTGCGCAGCGAGCCGGATTTGAAGAGCGATGCGGTGGCGATCGTCGAAGGGGCGGCGAACAACGGGCACGTCGTCGCGGCGACGCGGCGCGCGCGGATGAAAGGCGTCCGGCCGGGACAGTCGCTGGCGCAGGCGCGCTCGCTCGTCCCGAAGCTGATCGCGCGCACGCGCGACCGCGAGTGCGAACGGACGGCGCAGGAGGCGCTGCTCGAAGCGGCCGAGACGTTCTCGCCGCGCATCGAGGACGCCGGCGGCGGGCTCGTTTTCTTCGACGTCAGCGGCCTCGAACGCCACTTCCCGAACGAGCGCGAGCTCGCCGCCGCCGCCATCCGCGCCGCCGACTCGATGTCGCTTCCCGCGCGCTGCGGCATCGCCGCGAGCAAGCTCGCCGCGCGTGTCGCCGCGGAGCTGCCGCAGTCGCCGACGGTCGTCGATCCCGGCAAGGAGATCGAGTTCCTGGCGCCGCTGCCGATCGAGCGTCTGTCGCCGGAGGTCGATGCGGCGACGACGATCGCGCGATGGGGACTCTCCTCGATCGGCGACTTCGCCAGCCTGCCGGAATCGGAAGTCGCGGCGCGCCTCGGCGAGCTCGGACGCGAGCTGCATTACGCGGCGCGCGGCATCGATCCGCGTCCGCTGATGCCGCGCGCGCTCCCGCCGGAGTTCCGCGAAGGGATGGAGCTGGAGTGGCCGCTCGTCGCGCTCGAAGCGTTCCTCTTCATCGCGAACGCCGCGCTCGACCGCCTCACGAAGCGGATGGAGCTGCAGGGCTTCGCCTGCCGCCGCCTCGAGCTGACGCTCCTCCTCGACCCGGACGGCTTCCACTCCCGCGCCATCGAGCTCCCCGCGCCGACGCGCGACGTGAAGACGATGCTGACGCTCCTTCGCCTCGATCTCGAGAAAACCCCTCCCGGCGCTCCGGTCGCCGGCTTCTCGCTCGTCGCCCATCCCGACCGTCCCCGCCGCGCGCAGCTCTCGCTTTTCGGCCCGACCGCCGTCTCTCCCGAGAAGCTCGCCACCGCCATCGCCCGCCTCATGTCGCTCCTCGGCGAAGACCGCGTCGGCGCGCCGCAAACGGTCGACGGCCACCTCCCCGACCGTTTCGCCATGGCCGCGTTCTCTCCGCCCCCTCCTCCCACCCTTACTCCGTCGCCGAAGCCCTCCCGCGCCTGCGCCGCCGTTCGCGTCTTCCGGCCGCCGATTCCGGTGGAAGTGATCATGCGTGGGGACACGATCGCTGCGCTCGATGGAGACGGCGAATTCCAAGGACCTGTCCGCGCCGTCTCCGGCCCATGGCAGATCGAACAAGGATGGTGGCGCGAGCAACCGAACGTGCGCGAGTACTGGGACGTCGAGCTCGAAAGTGGAACCACATGCCGCGTCTGGCGCGATGGCGACTGGTTCGTCGACGCGAGATACGACTGATGACCGTCCCAACCTCCACCTCCTACGACCACCTCCCGATCGTCGAAGAACGCTTCGCTGAGAAGCCGGAGCCATATCAACCGAAACTGAACCAGCCCAAAACGGCCCGCCCCTACGCCGAAATGCGCTCTTCCTCCGCCTTCTCCTTCCTCGATGGCGCCTCGCTTCCGGAAGACCTGATCGGCACGGCGGCGGAGCTGGGGGTGCCGGCGATGGCGTTGATCGATCGGAACGGGGTGTACGGTGCGCCGCGTTTTTACACGGCGGCGAAGAAGGCGGGAGTGCGGGCGCTGGTGGGGGCGGAGCTGGTGCTCGAGAACGGGAAGCGGGCGTCGCTCCTTGTCGGCAATCGGGTCGGATACAAGAACCTGTGCAAGCTGATCACGGCCGGCGCGATGGGGAAGCCGAAGGGTGGAGCGCTCTACTCGTGGGACCTCATCGAGCAGTACGCCGCGGGCCTGCATTGTTTGACGCGCGACGATCCGGAAGTGATCGACCGCATCGCCGGCATGTTCAAGGGACGGACGCATGTCGAGCTGCAACGGCATCGCATCCGCGAAGAAGAGCACCGGAACCAGATGCTGATCGCGTATGCGCGGCGCAAGCGGCTCCCGCTCATCGCGACGAACGGCGTCCGTTACGCGCGGCCCGAAAACAAGGAACTGCACGACGTCCTCACGTGCATCCGGGAAGGGCAGCACGTCGACAACGCGGGCCGGCTGCTCGGCATCAACCGCGAGCGCCACATCAAAACGGCCGAAGAGATGAGCGCGTTGTTTGCGGACCTGCCCGAGGCGATCGACCACGCGTGGGAGCTCGCGAACGCGCTCGACTTCACGCTCGCGGACCTCGGCTACCAGTTCCCTGACTACCCGCTGCCACCCGGTGAGACCAACATGTCGTTCCTGCGGAAGATCGCGTGGAACGCGGCGACGTCGCGCTTCCGGCCGCTCGACGAGCGCGCGCAGCGGCAGATCGAGAAAGAGCTGAACATGATCGAGAAGCTCGATCTCGCCGGCTACTTCCTCATCGTCTGGGACATCGTCCAGTTCTGCAACCGCGAGAACATCCTCGTGCAGGGACGCGGGTCCGCGGCGAACAGCGCGGTCTGTTACGCCCTCGGCATCACCGCGGTCGACCCGGTGAAGATGGATTTGCTGTTCGAGCGCTTCCTCTCCGAGGAGCGGGGCGAGTGGCCGGATATCGACCTCGATTTGCCGTCGGGCGACCAGCGCGAGCGAGTCATCCAGCACGTCTACGCGAAATACGGCGTCCACGGATCGGCGATGACCGCGAACGTCATCACCTACCGCGACCGCAGCGCCGCGCGCGAAGTCGGCAAAGCGCTCGGCTACTCGCTGGAGCAGGTCGACAAGCTGTCGAAGTGCGTGAGCACCTGGAACTTCGGCGAGATCCGCGAGCAGATCGCCGCGCTGCCGGACGAGCTCGCGAAGAGCGGCTTCGATCCGGAGGACCTGCGCCTGCAGCACTTCATGCGGCTCTACCTCGAGATCCAGAGCCTGCCGCGGCACCTCGGCCAGCACTCCGGCGGGATGGTGATGGCGAAAGGGCGTCTCGACGAGGTCGTGCCGCTCGAGCCGGCGTCGATGCCGGGCCGCGTCGTCATCCAGTGGGACAAGGACGACTGCGCCGACCTCGGGATCATCAAGGTCGATCTCCTCGGCCTCGGCATGCTCGCCGCGATCGAAGAGATGATCCCGCTCATCAAGACGCACGAGCGCAAGCATGTCGATCTCGCGCATCTGCCGCAGGGCGATCCGCTCGTCTACAAGATGCTCAACGAAGCCGACACGATCGGCATGTTCCAGGTCGAGAGCCGCGCGCAGATGGCGTCGCTGCCGCGCAACGCGCCGAAGAAGTTCTACGACATCGTCGTGCAGGTGGCGATCATCCGGCCGGGACCGATCGTCGGCGGCATGATCAAGCCGTTCTTCGACCGCCGCCAGGGAAAAGCGAAGGTCGAGTATCCGCACCCCTGCCTCGCGCCGATCCTCGAGCGCACCCTCGGCGTCCCGCTCTTTCAGGAGCAGCTGCTCCGCATCGCGATGGTGGCAGCGAACTTCACCGGCGGCGAGGCGGAGGAACTGCGGCGCGCGATGGGCTTCAAGCGCTCGATGCAGCGAATGGTGGAGATCGAGAAGCGGCTCCGCGCGGGGATGACGAAGAACGGCATCGATCAGCCGGCGCAGGACCAGATCGTCAAATCGATCACCTCGTTCGCGCTGTACGGCTTCCCCGAATCGCATGCCGCGAGCTTTGCGCTGATCGCGTACGCCAGCGCGTACCTGAAGGCGCGGCACCCCGCCGCGTTCTTCGTCGCGTTGCTCAACGCGTGGCCGATGGGCTTCTATCATCCGGCGACGCTCGTGAAGGACGCGCAGCGTCACGGCATCAAGGTCTTTCCGATCGACATCAACCACTCCGGCTGGATGTGCCGCTGGGAAAACGGCGGCTTGCGTCTCGGGATGCGTTTCGTGAAGGGGCTTCGCGAGACGACCGCCAGGCGGATCGAAGCCGCGCAACCGTTCGTCTCGGCCGACGATCTCGCCCACCGTGCGCAGGTGCGCAATGACCAGCTCACGAAGCTCGCCTACGCCGGCGCCCTCAGCTCCCTCGGCCTCACCCGCCGCGCCGCGCTCTGGCAGGCTTCGAAGGCGGCCAAGGCGGCGGGAGACATGTACGAAAACCGAAAACCGGCAACCGACAACTCTCCCCTTCCCGAAATGTCGCGCGCCGAAAACACGCTCGCCGACTACGCCGCGATGGAGATGACCGCAGGACCGCACCTGCTCGAGCATTTTCGCGAGCGCCTGCGCCACGAAAACGTGCTCGCGGCAGCGGACCTCAAGCGCGTTCCGAACGGGTCGCGCGTCGCGACGGCGGGGGCAGTCATCGTCCGCCAGCGGCCCGGCACGGCGAAAGGATTCGTCTTTCTCACGCTGGAAGACGAGACCGGCCTCTCGCAGGCGATCGTCAATCCGCCGCTTTTCGCCGAGTACCGGAACGTCATCCTCCGCTCGTCGGGACTGATCGTCGAAGGGATCGTCCAGAACACGGAAGGACAGTCCTCGGTCCGCGCCGAGAAGTTCTGGCCGCTCGATGGGTTACAGGACATTCAGAGCCACGACTTCCACTGACGCCGGAGCGCCGTTTTTTTGATGCGGATGGGTTAATCTGGCAGCCATGCTCGTCCGTCTATCCACAGCCATAGCTGCGCTCGCGCTCACGGCAACTGCCGGAGCGGCGACCATCTCCGGAACGATCTTCGATGACCCGCGCGCGTACGCCGTCCGGAGCGAGTTCCGCCCGGCCGCGGGAGCGACGGTCCTGCTCTACCGCGACACAGCGCTCGTGACGAGCACGAAGGCGTCCGAGAACGGCACCTATTCGTTCCCATCCGTTGCCGACGGCAGCTATTGGATCGCCGTCGACTCCCGCACGGTCGGCAGTCAAGAAGGAGCGTGGCCGGAACAGACTTACGGCCCGGTAGGCGCCGTCTGTGACAACGGCATCGGCGCAACGACCACCCTCGGCATCGCAGGTCCCTGTTTCGCAGGACGTTTCGCTGCGCAGTCGGACGACGCACGGCAGCTCGCGACGGCGAAGCACGTCGCGCGGATCTCGGTATCGGGCGCCGACGTCCGCAACGTCGATTTCGGCTTCAGCGACAACGTCGTGACGAACGTGAAGGACGGTGCGAACATTCAGGGATCGTTCCGGCAGTTCATCATGAACGCGAACGCCATCGCGGGCCCGAATGCGATGCGCTTCGTGCCGGTCGGCAGCGTTCCCGCCGGCGATCCGTGGATCGTTCGCCTCACCTCTCCCCTTCCGCCGGTGCGCCACTCCGGCACGACCATCGACGGCACGCTGCACTCGTTCCTCACCGGACGCGCCGTCGGAACGAGCGGCTACAACCTTCAGCCGCGCACCGGCGACGCGCGTCCCCCCCGTCCGCACGTCGACCTGCAGATCATCGCCACCGGCGACGATGGGCTGGTGTTCGACGCTCCCGGCGCGGTGCAGGTGATCGAGATTCGCGATGGCCGGACGGGCGTACGTGCGAACGCCGATCTGACCATGGAGCGCAGCATCATCGACGGCACCGGCGAGAACGGCCTCGTCGCCACGGCGGGAACGGTCACGCTGCGTCACGTCGCGATCGCCGATCGCTCGCAGCACGGCATTTCGATCGAAGGCAACACGCTTTTCGACATGTCGGACAGCGAGGTCACGCGCTGCGGCAGCGCGTCCGCCAGCGCGGTCGCGCTTCACGTCTCGGCCGCGGTCCTGGCGCGCTGCTCGGTGACGAACAATCCGGGCATCGGCATCGAGGTCGACGGGCGCGGAAACCTGATCCGCGGATCGCAAATCGTCGACAACGCGGTCGGAATCGTGCTGCGGCCGCGGGCCACGAACTCCAACATTGAATACAACGACATCGTCTGGAACCACAGCGGCGCCGTCGTCAGCGAAGCGGCGGGCGCGCCGGCGAAGCACAATCGGATCGCGACGAATCACTACAACGAGAACGGCGGCGCGGTCATCGGCATCGGCACGCCGCAAGAGTCGGCGGCGGTGACTTGCGATCCGGAGACGCTCGGGACGACCGGGACGCCGCACGTCGATGCGACGTCGACGACCGGCACCGAGGGGAGCGGCGAGATCACCGTCGAAGGCTCGGCGTGTCCGAACACCACCATCGAGATCTACACGTCATACGTCACGTCGGAGCTCCGGAAGCACATTCAGGAGAACGAGCAGGACCTCAGCTCCGTGCGCGAGGCGCTCAAGCGCAACGACGTGGAGTCGCGCGACGACACCGGTCTCACGCGCCTGCGCCTCCCGTCCGTCGGCGAGTTCAACTTCGCGGGATCGGCGACCGCCGACGCGTCGGGTCACTTCCGCGCCGTCGTGCCGTGGCCGCGGCAGCTGTCGCATACCGAGGGGACGATCGACCTGCGCGGCGGGGCGTTGTCCGTCGCGGCGATCGCGATCGATCGCGACGGAAACACCTCGCACTTCAGCCGCCGGAAGCTCGTGAATACGCGCTAGAGAGAGCGCAGTCGTACAATCGACGGCGATGAGCACGAATCCGCTCACGCCGCTCGAGACGGCGGAAACGCCTGTCGTCGAGTTGTCGAAGCCGCGCAGCGCTCCGGAATGGGAGGAGATCGCGGCGTGGGCGCTCATTGGCGCGGCGCTCGTCTTTGTGCTCGTGGAGCATCTCGTCTCGGCGCTCGTCGCCGGCCTGGCGCTCTACCTCACGCTCGACCGCGTCAATCGCGCGATGTCGCGAGCCGGCGGCGCCGCGCGAACGCTCTCGCTCCTCAGCGTCATGGTCGTCAGTGCAGCCATCGGTACCGGCGCCCTGGCGTTGACGGTAACGGTGTGGCGTCACAGTGCCGGGAGGCTGCCGGCGATGATGAATCAGATGGCGCACATCCTCCTGACCACGCGCGCCTGGCTCGGCGACTACGGGCAGGAGTTCATCCCCGAGGTCATGACCGACGCCGACAACTTCAAAATCGCCCTCGCTGACTGGTTGCGGAGTCACGCGCAGAACGTCCGCGCCGCCGGCAGCTGGGTCAGTCTCGGCCTGGTGCACACGATCATGGGCGCCTTACTGGCGGTACTGGTCTTCTTTCGGCACGCCACGCACCACGATGGGCAAGTCCGCGGGCCGCTGGCGCATCAGCTTTTCGACAAAGTAACCCGATTCAGCGATGCCTTCTCGCGCATCGCCGTCGCGCAGACGAAGATCTCTGCCGTCAATACGACGCTGACCGGCATCTATCTCCTCGGCATCCTTCCGGCGTTCGGCGTCGTGCTCCCGTTCCGCACGACGCTGATCTTCATCACGTTCGCCTGCGGCCTCATTCCGGTCGTCGGCAATCTGATCTCCAACTCCGTCATCACCGTTCTCTCCCTCGGCGTCTCCGTTCCGACGGCGATCGCGTCGCTCGTCTTTCTCATCCTCATCCACAAGCTCGAGTACCTGATCAACTCGCGCATCGTCGGCGGCGAGACCGACTCGCAGGCGTGGGAGATCCTGATGGCGATCATCATCGGTGAGGCCGCGTTCGGTGCCGGCGGCATCGTCATGGCGCCGATCGTCTACGCCTTCGTCAAAGGCGAGCTCCGCGACCGCGGATTAATCTGACCACGCTAGTTGAGGCGGAGCGCGGGATCGCCGAAGAGGATGAAGCTCGATCGGGCGTCCGCATCGGTCGTCATCGACTTCGTGCCGAGAATCGCGTCGCCGATCGTGGGGGACGGTGTCGTGAAGAGGCGCGAGAGGAACGTCTCGCCCATTGCCGCCTCGCTGTCGGGCGTGGTGAGGCTCGATGATGCCCACACCGCCACCGCCCCGCCGTTTGGGGCGTTCAGCAGCGACTCGGCGATGCTGGTCGTGTAGACGTCAGCGAAGAACCCGTTGAGGCAGGTCAGGCCGAACACAAAGGGTGTGCGCGAGCCGTTCGCGAGCGCCAGGGCGTCATCGCTCGTCAGGAGCTCTTCTCCGCTCCACTCCTCGACCGATCCGTGTCCGATGAAACCGACGACGGCGTTCCCCGCGTTCATCTGCGACAGGAACTGAGACTTCGATAAGCCGCTCCCGAGGCGATCGACAGTTGTCGTCAGCGACGAGGGAAGCTGCGCAGCGAGGCGTTGCGCCTCCTGCTCGAAATCGAACGAGCCGTCGTTTCGGTCGGCGACCACGAGCGCCTGCCGGCTCGCGCTGCCCGGAGCGCGCTGCAGATACGCCGCGGTCTTGGCCACGACGACTGCCGCCTCTTGCGGCGTACGCACCGGAAAGCGCCCGATCGGAAGGTCGGGGAAACCGTCATTGTCGAAGTCGACGAACCAGTCGTCGGACATCGTCTCGATCTCTCGCGTCGAGATGAAGTGTGACGGGACGAGGTCGAAATCACCCATGCCGAGGTAGTTGCGGGGATCGAACGACGCATCGCCGGCCAGGAGCACGTACCGCGGCGCCTGCTGCCACGAGCGGGCGGCGGTGAGAAAGCGTTTGACGGCGGCAGGATCCTTCTCGCCGAAACTGAATTCGTCGTAGACGTCGTCGAGATCGGCGATGAACACGCTCATCCCCTGCGCCTCGTGCGCCGCTTTCAACGGCGCGAGCGAGCCGACCAGCGAGTGATGCGCGATCACCATCAGACCGGCGCGATTGTCGGCCGCATGAAGCATCGACGGCTGGTTCGCGGCGATCGAGAGCGGATGACGAATCTGCGCCCCGGTGATCGCATACAGACGGTGAGAACCGACGTCGAGCCCGACGCTGACGGAGCTCGCCGGTTGGATCGTCGCGAGGAGCTCGCGCGGGTTCGCAGGATCGGAGATGTCGAAAACGCGTACGTCCGGCGTCGAGAACCCGCCGATCGAGATGCTCGCGCGAGACGACACGGTAACGTCGGCGACGTCGTTGTCGGCTGAGAAGGTGGACGAGTAGTCGACGCTCACGGAGTCGACGGCGCTGATGTCGTTGGTGCCGTTCAGCGATGAGAGCGTGACGACGTTCTCTCCTTCGCGAAGCAACGACGGCGCGATCGGGAACTGCGTCGTCTGGTGGACGAGTCCACTGAACGTGATCGTGCCGACGGGCGTCCCGTTCAGTGACACGGCGGCGATGTGCGGTGCGGCGGTCAGCCCCTGGAGCGCGACCTCGAGCGTCGCGTCGGTCGAAGCGGGATCGATATGACGGATTGTGATGGTCTCATCGACCGGGTCCCCCGCGACGGCGCTTCCGAAGAAGTTCTCGCCGTTGCCCGCCGTCAACGCAGCGTAGTACGTGGTGCGGTCGACGTGCGTGGCCCTCATGCGGAACGATCCGCCACTCGTATCCGGCGTCGTTCGCGCGTCGGCGACCGCCATCCGCTTGCCGGGCGCCTTGCCGTCGACCAGCCAGTAGACGCGGCTGTCGGTCCAATACGTGTCCATCCCGGTGCCGTAGAACTCGATCGTGTCGGAAGCGTCGAGGCGGCCGTCGTCGAAACCGGTGACCTTCATCGCCTGTTCGACGCCATCGACAAAAAGCTGAAGATTGCGCGGATCGACGGCAACATCGAGCCCGGCCGCGATCAGCTCCGCGCCGGTGACGCGGTACATGCCCGAACGCTGGACCGCTATTTTCACCGCGCTCGACGCTGCAAGCGTCCACTGCCGCTGTGTCTGCGCCGCCGTCGATGGCGGTGCGACCGCGCGATGGCGCGTGACCGGCGCCGCGACGTCGAAACGGCGGAGCCGGACGCCACTTGAATTCACCGGAAGCGGCGACGACGTGGTGATGGCCGGGCAGCGCTCCCGCGGGACCGCGGGCCCATGCATCCGGTGCGCACCGGACGTGTCGATCTCCTCGAGCCAGTAGGCCGCACCTGCTCTCGTCGTGTCGCTGAACGCGTAGCTGCGCCCCGCTGCGAGATTGCCGGAACGTGCCGACAACACCGAGCCTGCAAGAAGAGACGGCGTGATGCGCGTCCGCACGCCGTTGACGTCGCGATACGTCATGAATCCGACATTGCGCGCCTCGAATGCCGTACGCCACTTCAGCGTGGTCGTCGCGCCACAGCGGTCGGCGGAAAAGTCGCGCAAGGTGACGGCGAGCAGCGCCACGCTGGTGGCGGGCGTGAGATCGCAGGCGAGAATCTCCCACTTGTCCGTGGCCGTGAGCGTCCACGACATCGTCGTCGTCGACGGGCAGGCGGACGTGCCACCGGTGAGACAGCCCGGCTTGCCGCTCGCGGCAACACCGGTCTCGCCCCCGCCGCCTCTGCCGTTGTTTGTATCGGTGGTGTAGAGGAGCGTCTGCGCCGTTCCGAGCGCGCCGACCGCAGTGCTGCCGGTGGTGTTCGACATGACGTCCGTGACGACGTGCCGGTCGCCGGTGTTGACCGTGATCGTCGGGGTGACACTGTTCCCCGACGCTGTCGCGGCGGTCGGAATGGTCTGGCTGACGTTGATGAACGAAACGGCGCCCGCCGCCATCTTCTGACCGCCTCCCGTGATACTGACAGTGACGGTGCCGCTTCCGGATGTCGGCGAAAGGAGCGCGTACATCGTGACGCCGTCGGTGTCTCCGGAACCGTTCTGGATGTGCCCGATGCTCGTCAGAGTCTGTGTCGTCGCGCCGACGGTCCAGGTCACGGTCGGGGTGACGTTGTGCCCGTTGACGGCGGCGCCGGCGATCATCATCCGGTTCGAGCCGGTGCCGACGGTCATCGCGAACGTGAACGACGTACACGGCGCGCTCTTGCCGCCTGCGAGGGGACAGATTCCGGTCGCCGTCGCGTCGGTGTCGATGTCGTTGACGTCGGCACGCACCGGTGCGCTGAGAAAGAGCAGCACCGTGGCTGCAGCAATTGCTGCGTAGGTGTGGGAACCCATCTTCATTCTCGCTGGAGAAACCGGGGGAATACAGAAGGCATGAACGATTCGTGCCAGTGGGCTCTTCCAGCTCATCTGTTGATCGCCGTCACAGCCGGGACGGCCTCCACGCCCTAAGCTGGAGCATTCGAATTGGAGGAAAGAAGATGTACATCCGACGCTCTCTCGCGGCGCTGACACTCCTCGTGTCCGCGGCTGCATTCGCCGATGCCGGTAAGGTCAACGGAACGCTGACCATGAACGGCAACGTCGCGAAGCTCAAATACGCCTATGCCGTCACGCGTCCCGACCCGTTCGACAAAAAGAAGACGGTCACCTGCGTGATCGCGAGCGACATCGAGTTGCCGCAGACGGCGCTCCTCGACGACATGGAGCTGATGTCCGCCACGATGAACAAGCCGATGAACGGCCTGCAGTGGCTGATCAACGACGAGAAGGACGTGATCTCGCTGCAGATCTTCACCACCCACCGCAAGGGAGGCGGCACGCAGTTCTCGAGCGTCGGCGCGCAGAAGCTCGACCTCAAGGACATGACCGCGTCCCACGTCGCCGGACGGCTGTATCTCCCGAAGCCGGACGACTTCTTCGGCGACACGTATCAGTACGACATCAACTTCGACGTTCCGGTGACGACGGTCAAGACGCCCGATCCGAAGGACGACCTCAAAGGGAAGATGCTGCCGGCAGGTGGCGGCGAGCCCGGAAAAGCGTACCAGGCGTACCGGAAGGTCCTCCTCGCCGGCAACGTGGCGGGGCTGAAGAAGGCGGTGAGCAAGGATCGCGCAGCCGAGATGAACGATCCCGACTTTCCGAAGATGCTGCCGCTCGTCCAGGCGATGACGCCGAAGACGGTGAAGATCACCGCCGGCTCGGTCGACGGCGACACCGCGATTCTCCTCACCGAAGCGAAGGAGAAGGGCGAGACGTCGACCGGCAAGATCACCCTCGTGAAAGAGGCCGGCGCCTGGAAGATCGCTAGGGAGGAGTGGAAGTCGAAGTCGGAATAGCGCGCACGACCTCCGCGAGCTCGCGTGGCTCGACGCGGTGGCGAAACGCTTCGCTGCCGCCGACGAAGATGACGGGAACGTCGTTCGTGAAACGGGCGTGCAACTCGTCGTCGTCGTCGATATCGATCTCGCGGAGGTCGATCTTCAGCCGGTAAAGCGACTCGGCGGCGCGGATGGCCGCCTTCGCTTTGTCGCAGAGATGACACCCTTCGCGCGTGTAGAGCGTGACTTCAACGCGATCGCTCATCGCTTAGACTCTACCGCCAATGTCGATCGACCTCGGCGGCAAAGTCATCCTCGTCACCGGCGCGTCGCGGGGCATCGGCGCCGCGGCGGCACGTTCGCTCGCGGCGGCCGGCGCGATCGTCGCGATCAACTATCACCGCAGCGAAGCGGAGGCGACGACGCTCGCGCGCGAGATCGGCGATCGCGCATTCGTCGTGCGCGCCGACGTCGGCAATCCGTCCGACGTGGAGAGCATGATCGCCACGGTCGAGCAGCGCTGCGGACGTCTGGACGTGCTCGTGAACAATGCCGCAACATTCGAGGAGAACCCGTTCGACGGCGAGAGCTATGAACACTGGCAGGCGGCGTGGAACCGCACCTTCGCCCTGAACGTCTTCGGCGCCGCGAATGCCGCATTCCTCGCGATGCGCGTCATGCGGAAGCACGGCGGCGGGAAGGTCATCAACATCGCCTCGCGTGCCGCCTATCGCGGCGAGACGGAGTTCGCCGACTACGGCGCGTCGAAGGCGGCGCTCGTGAATCTAACGATCTCGATCGCCCGCGGCTGCGCGAAAGACAACATCACGTCGACCTGCGTCGCACCGGGGTTCATCGAGACGGAGATGGCAAAGTCGGAGCTGGAGAAGCACTACGACGACATCGTGAATCAGGTGCCGCTGCGGCGCGTCGGAACGGTCGACGACGTCGCCGGCGTGATCCTCTTCCTCGCCTCCCCGCTCGCCGACTACCTCAACGGCACAACGATCGACGTCAACGGCGGTTCGTGGTTCCACTGACGCGGCGAAACAGCCGCGCCACTCCTCGAGCACCACGCCAGACATACAGAACGGGCAACAGCGCCCGCGATCGAACCTCGAACGCTTGCTCCATGTAGTCGACCGGCGGGAACGCGAGCGTGCGGAGCACCTGGAGTCGCTTGCGCCACGAAGAGAGTGCGGCGAGGTCGCCGGCGAGGAGCGCGGCCCGGCTGCGATCGTGATCGAGGAAGACGGCCGACGGCTCATCGTCGACCGGCGCCGGCATCTCTCCCGCTTCGCCGCCGAACCATTCGCGCGCGAGCACGATCGAGTGCCGGCAGACCGTCACGACGCGGCGCTCCGCGGCACGTCGCCAGAAAACGTCGCGGTCGACAACGTCGTAGAGCAAGTGGATGTCGTAGAGCCAGATCAGCCGGTCGACGTCGTGGTGGTGCACGACGCGGTGGACGCAGGCGTAGAGCAGCGCGTCTTCGAGCGACGGCGCGAGCGCGCCGAGGGGCGGAACGTGCATCGCGCGATCTCGCAGCTCCGCGTACTGAAGCACGCCGGCGGTCGTCGCGTTGTTGGTGATGTCGAGGTGGACGTCGTACGACTGCATGATCCGGTTCGCGTCGACGCGGTAGAACATGTGCTGGCGGATCACGGAGACCGTCTCGCGAAATCCGATCGACGCGAACGCCGCCCGCACCGCCTCGAGGTCGCGCTCGTCGATCAGAAGGTCGACGTCGGTCCTCGGCCGCAGATCAGGCGACGGATAGATCGAGTACGCGAGCGCCGTCCCTTTCGTGACCAGCGGCGTTACCGGCAAAGCCGCCAGCACTTCGCGCAGTACGCCAATCTGCACGCTCTCGAGTCCAGCCGCCCGGAGTGCCGGCTCTCGCAGAGCACGAATGCCGCTCCAGCGATAGACGAGCGGCACCATGCCGTGCTCTTCGATCGCGTGAGCCTCGGCCGCCGTCGCGTCGTCCGGCCACGGCGCCGCGCCGCGAATCGCCTCCGCGAAGCGTGCCGGAAATCGAGGCAGCTCAGTGGTATCCACGTCGCCTTGCATTGTCGGCGCAACGGCCTGCCGTTTGCTACTTGAGAGGGTGGAACATGTCGCTCCTCATCACTCTCGCGGTTGTCGCTCTCGTCCTGTTGCTGGCGCTCGCGCTCGCTTACGTTCCGATGCGCCTTCTCGTTGCGCAGATGGCTCGCAACGTCCGCAGCTTCATCCAGCGGGAACGCGAGCGGCGCGCGGTCGCGCGCAAGACGCCCGACCGGCGTAAGGCGGCGTAAGCGTTACGACTTCGCGTCGAGCGCTTTTGTCAGCGCGTCTTTCAGCGTCGGATCGTCCATCGACACCGCGCCGAACTTCTTCCAGACGATCTGGCCGGAGCGGTCGACGATCACCGACGTCGGCAGTACGGACGATTCGAAGATCGCCGCGATCTTTCCCTCAGGATCGTACGCGACCGGGTACGTCATCGAGTGCTGCGAGACGAACTGCTTCACCCCGCCGACGCCCGTATCGTCGAGGCTGATGCCGACGACTTTGAACCCGCGCGCAGCGTACTTCTGGTGGAGCGACTGCAACTCGGGGATCTCGTAGCGGCAGGGGCCGCACCACGTCGCCCAAAGGTTGAGAAAGACGACGTTGCCGCGCTCAGCCGCGATGTCGAACTTCTTCCCGTCGAGCAGGTCGGTCGAGTACGCCGGCATCGCCTGGCCGACGTCGGCCGTCGTCGTCGCCGCGGACGAAGTCGTCTGCGTGGTTGCCGCGGTGGCGGTCTGCGTCTGCGTCTGCGCCGCCGGCTTCGAATGGCCGGCGGATGGAGGAGCGTTCGGCGTCGTCGTCTCGTGCTTCGCGCACGCGAACGTAAAGGCGATGAGGGTCAGTCCAAGGAGCTTGCGCATGCTAGACGGCATTCTCTCCCATCAGAGCCCTTCGCCGGGCTTGGTCGGCTCCATCTGCAACGCATCGTTCACGCGATTGAAATAGTTGAAGAGGCCGGCCATCGCTGAGATCTCGACGATCTCCCCCTCATCGTAATGCTCGCGCAGGCGCGCGAAGAGCGCGTCGCTGACGCCGTGCGCGTCGAGCGTCATCTGCTCCGCGTACGCGAGCGCCGCCTTCTCGGCGTCGCTGAACGGTCCGTTCTCGAAGTCGACCAGGGAGTCGATCTGCTGCTCCGTCGCTCCATGCCGCGCAGCCTGCGCGGTGTGCGAGCGGTTTCAATACTCGCAGTGGTTGATGCGCGACACCAGCGTCGCGACCAGCTCCTTCGTCCGTACCGGAACCGTGCCGCTGCCCGTGACCGCGTTCATGTGCGCGACCATCGTTTTCAGGATCTCCGGCCGGTGCGCGTACACGCGGAACATGTTCGGCACGTTCCCGCGCAGCCTGGCGACGCTTTCGAGTAGCTCGCGCGTATCGCCCGTCGTCTCGTTCTTCTCGATCTTGCTCAGTCTTGCCATGCGCGCATTAAAACAAAAAGCCCCGCTCTCGCGGGGCTTTCTCTGCGCACTGCGCTCTAAGCTCTGTTTACTTCTCTTCCTCGGGCTTGCCCTTCTTGATGACCTCGGGCTCGGCCGGTGCGGCAGCGGCGCCTTCAACAGCCGGAGTCTCGACGACTTCCGCCTTCGCGTGCGTGACGCCGACGACGATGCGCTCCGGATCGTCGAGGACCTTGACACCCTCCGGAACCGTCAGGTCGCGGACATGGAGGTAGTCATGGCTGCCCAGCGCCGAGACGTCGACTTCGATCGTGTCGGGGATGGCATTCGGGAGGCACTCGACGTGAAGCTCGCGCAGCTGCCAGTCGAGGATGCCGCCTTCCTTCACTCCGATGGCGGTGCCGTTGATGTGCACCGGGACGGTCGTGCGGATCACCTCGTCCATCAGGACGCGGACGAAGTCGATGTGCGTCAACTTGCGCGAGATCGGATCGATCTGGATGTCCTTGATCATCGCGTGGCGCTGCTGGTCGGAGCCGGTCATCTTCAGGAGGAAGATGGAACGGATGCCGTGCTCGCTCTTCTGAATGAGCTCGCTGATGTTCTTGCGATCGACTTCGATCGCAACCGGGTCGCGATGGCCGCCGTAAACGACCGCCGGAACCTTCCCGGACGCGCGCAGCCGCCGCGCCACGTTTTTGCCGCCCTGCTCGCGGCGCGCAACTTCCAGACTCACCTCAGCCATTGAGACACTCCTTCATGGAATCCGAAATCGGCATAAGTGCCTCGAAATGAGCAAAATTCCCCGTTTACATTTCGAACAGGGAGCTCACCGAGTCCTCGTGATGAATCCGCTTCACCGCCTCAGCCAGCAACTCCGCGATCGAGAGCGTTTTCAGCTTCGGGCACTCCTGCTCCTTGTCGGCCGTCGGCATGCTGTTCGTGGCGACGACGTGCTGGAGCGCCGAGTTGTTGATGCGCTCGACGGCCGGCCCGGAGAGGACCGCATGCGTGCAGGAAGCGGAGATCGACTTCGCTCCCTTGCTCATCAGCGCCTCGACCGAGTGAATGAGAGTCCCGCCAGTGTCGATGATGTCGTCGACGACGAAGACGTTCCTTCCGTCGACGTCACCGATGATGTTCATCACCTCGGTCTGGTTCTTCGCGATGCGCCGTTTATCTATGATGGCGAGCGAGGCGCCGAGGCGTTTGGCGTACGCGCGGGCGCGCTCCACGCCGCCCGCATCGGGGGAGACGATCGTCAGGTCCGGTAAGTCGAGCGACTTCAGGTGCTTCACGATCACCGGCGCCGCGAAAAGGTGGTCGACCGGGATATTGAAGAAGCCCTGGATCTGCGACGCGTGCAGGTCGAGCGTCAGCACCCGGTCGGCGCCCGCGGCCGTGATGAGATCCGCCACGAGTTTCGACGTGATCGGGACGCGCGGCTTGTCCTTCCGGTCCTGCCGCGCGTAACCGTAGTACGGAAGCGCCGCCGTGACGCGCCGCGCGCTCGAGCGCTTGAACGCGTCGAGCATGATGAGCAACTCCATCAGGTTGTCGTTCGCCGGAGGCGACGTCGGCTGGATGACGAAAACGTCCGCCCCGCGCACGTTCTCGTCGATCTGCACATACGTCTCCCCATCCGCGAACGAATAGAGCGATGCGTGCCCCTTCTCGATACCGAGGAGGCCGCAGATTTCGTCAGTCAGCGCGGGATGAGCACGACCGGAGAAGACCTTCAGCGGACCGTACAAGCGCGGCGGATTATATCGAGGTTGAGACGACGCTCCACTACTGATGGATGCATGAGGCGATTCCCTGCATTTGCGGGATGGAACGCCAGACGTCCGAAGAGGATCGTCGATGCGTGCAAAAGGAGAAGTCATGAGCATGCATCGGGGACGGCTCGGTTTCCTGTGCCTTTTAGGCGCGGCGTTCGTTTTCCTCCACGTCTCTTCCGCGAGCGCAATTCCGGCGTTCGCCCGCAAGTACGAAACCTCCTGTCAGACCTGTCACACGGGCTTTCCAAAGCTCAATCCGTTCGGCCAGGCGTTCCGGCTGAACGGCTATCGAATGCCGAAAGAAACCGAGGATCAGATCAAGATCAAGCCGGTGAGCCTCGGCGCGGACGCCTACAAGCGCATGTGGCCGAACGCGATCTACCCCAGCGATCTCCCCGGGCAAGTGCCGCTCGCGATCAACATCAAGATGGCGAGCGTCTACGCGTCGTCACTCGACGAAACCGGGCGAACCATCACGAAGAACGATTTTCAGTTCCCTCAGGAGGCCAACCTCTTCTCGGCCGGCACGCTCGGAGAGCACATGAGCTTCCTCGGAGAAGTGACGTGGTCCGAGCAGCCCGACGGCAGCAGTCAGACGGAGCTCGAACACGCACAGCTCCACATCAACTCGCCCTTCGGCACGCCGCACCTCTTCAACCTCAAGATCGGGAAATTCGCACCTGATCTCGCCGACGGTTTTCAAGAGATGTGGATCTCGACCGACAACGGGATCGACGCGCTCTTCAACTTCAACCCCGTCGGCCCGCACGGCGGAAACAGCCTGGCGGAAGACGGCGGCGGCATCAGCCTGCCCGCGGGCGTGAAAGGGATCGAGTTGTATGGCGTTGCCCAGCATCGATTCTTCTACACCGTCGGCATCGTCAATGGTCTCGGCCCCTCCCCGGGTGGCAACACCGACGCAAACGCGCACAAGGACTTCTATGCGAGGGCCGACTACAAGTTCGGCGGCATGGGTCTCGACGGCGATACGACGGGAGTGACGCTGCCGCCGGAGAACTGGCGCGAACGTTCGATGCGAGTCGGAGTCCTCGGCTACAGCGGCAACGGCAAAGGCTTCGATTTCGACTTCCCCGATGAGGGAGTCACGATTCAAGACCGCACCTTCACCCGCGCGGGTCTCTATGCCTCCTGGATGTTCGATGACCTCAACGTCTTCGGCGTCGCGCTCACCGGACGCGATCATCTCGATACGTTCCTCTCGGATGGAACCTTCGACAACACGGCCAGCTATCGTTATCGCGCGTGGTTCGTGCAGAGCGACTACGTCATCCGTCCGCCTTTCCAGGCCTCGCTGCGATACGAGTACGTCAGTCCCGGCGATTCGTCAGCCCCGTCGCTGCGCTTCATCAACGCGTCGCTGAGTTACTTCGCGTACGCCAACGTGAAGACGATGCTCGAGTACCGCCGTGATCTGCATGAGACGAGAAACTACCAACTCTCGACCATTCTGCGATTCGCCTTCTGACGAATTCCAAGGAGAACGAAATCATGGAACAGAAAGTCATTCTTCTCACCGCGCTCCTCGTCGCCGTGCCGGTGCTCGGCGGTGACATTCACGGCAAGGTCACCGCGAAAGGTGTCCGCAACTCCGCCGATGCGGTCGTGTACGTCGACAAGGTGGCGGGCAAGACGTTTCCGCCGCCGGCGGAGCACGCCAAGATCGATCAGAAGAACATGCAGTTCACTCCGCATGTGCTCCCGGTCGTCGCCGGGACGACCGTCGACTTCCTCAACTCAGACGCCCTGCTCCACAACGTCTTCTCACCGGACGCCTGCGCCGATCACTTCAACCTCGGCACGTGGCCGCAGGGACAGGTGAAGAGTTTCACGTTCAAGAAGGAGTGTTTCGCGGCGCTGCTCTGCAAGGTGCACCCGGAGATGGAGGGATTCGTCGTCGCTCTTCCCACTCCGTATTTCGCCGTGACGTCCGCCGACGGGTCGTACCACATCAAAGACGTTCCGGACGGCAGCTACACGGTCAAGGTGTGGCACCCGAAACTGAAAGCCGCGCAGAAGAGCGTGGCGGTCAAAGGCGCGACGGAAGCGGACTTCGAGATCGCGAAATAGCGAGACCCCGATGGCCGAGTTCAATCAGGATTGGCTGGAGCGCAACTTCCCCTGCAAGACGGCGTGCCCGGTGCACACCGAAGCCGGCAAGTACGTCACGCTGATCTCACAGGGACGTTTTCGGGAGGCGTACGCAGTGGCGCGGCGTCCAAATCCGCTGGCATCGATCTGCGGCCGGATCTGTGCGGCGCCCTGCGAGTCGGTATGCCGTCGCGGCGAGATCGACGCGCCGATCTCGATCCGCGCACTCAAGCGTTTCGTGACCGAGCGATTCGGCGTCGAGAGCATGATCGACTTCTCCGTCCTGACGGAGATCTACGGCCACCGCACCGATCGTTATGACGAAAAGGTAGCCGTCATCGGTTCCGGCCCCGCCGGTCTGGCGTGTGCGCACGACCTCGCGCTTCTCGGCTACCGCGTCACGATCTTCGAGGCGGCGCCGGTGGCGGGAGGCATGCTGCGGCTCGGGGTTCCGGAGTACCGGCTGCCGCGCGCGCTGATTCAACTGGAGATCAACGCGATCCTCTCGCTCGGCGTCGAGCTCCGCACCGGAGTGCGGATCGGTACCGACTTGACGCTATCCGACCTGAGACGCGACGGCTACGCGGCGATTTTCCTCGGCGTCGGCGCGATGAAGAGCCGCGATCTGCCGATTGAAGGTCTCGATCTCGACGGCGTGCTTCGCGGTGTCGACTACCTGCTCAACGTCAACCTCGGGTATCGCGTCGAGATGGGCCGCCGCATCCTCGTCATCGGCGGCGGAAACGTGGCGGTCGACGTCGCGCGTACCGCCGTGCGAGGCGGCGAGCAGACGAATCTCCAGCGCAATCTCTCCATCGTGCAGGCGATGGACGTGGCGCGCAGCGCGGTTCGTTTCGGCGCACGCGACGTCACGCTTTGCTGCCTCGAGTCCGAGAGCGAGATGCCGGCGTCGCGCGACGAGGTCGAGGAAGCGGCGATCGAGGGCATCCGCGTTTCCTACCGGATCGGGCCGAGGCGGATCGTCGGCGCGAACGGAGTGGTCACGGGCGTCGAGTTCCTGCGTGTCTCGCGTGTCTTCGACGAAACCGGACGGTTCGATCCGCAGTTCGTGGCCGGCTCCGAGCACATCGTCGAAGCCGACAGCGTCATCGTGGCGATCGGCCAGACTGGCGAGTTCTCGTTCCTCCAACCCGAGGATGGCGTGGCCACTCGCGGTGGCAGGATCGTCATCGACCCCGACACGCTCGCCACCACCGCGCCGGGCATCTTTGCCGGCGGCGACGCGGCATTCGGACCGCGCATCGCGATCAACGCGGTCGCGGACGGCAAGCTCGCCGCGAGATCGATCAGCGAATTTCTCCGCGGCGTCCCGCGCCCTGAGGAAGACGACGCGGTCGAGGTGGTGATCGAACCGCGGTGGGACCGCACCTACGACTTCGAAGCGATCCCTCGGCAGAAGCCGGTGGCGCGGCCGCTCAATCGCCGCATCGGCATCGCCGAGGTCGAGGAGTGCTTCACGGAGCGGGCTGCCCGACGCGAAGGAAGCCGCTGCCTTCGCTGCTGGACGAACACGATTTTCGACCAGCAGCCGGAGGCCGGAACCGAATGCATCCTGTGCGGCGGCTGTCAGGACATCTGCCCCGAAGACTGCATCGAGATCGTTCCTTCCTGGCGCGTGACGCGCCTGCCGGTCGAGGCCCGCGAGCTCGCCCCGGTTCTGGTGGGCGACCGATGGGCCGGCTCCGTGATGCTCAAGAACGAAGAAGTATGCATTCGCTGCGGATTGTGCGCGGCGCGATGCCCCACGGGAACGATCACCATGCGCAGCTTCCAGCGAAAGGAGAACGCCGTTGCCTGAGCTCGACGCAGTTCTCGAAGACCAAGAGACGGAGCAGAGCCGGCGTGACTTTTTCCTCCGCATCGGCGTGGGAGCCTGTGCGGTCGCCGCCGTCGGCTCGGCGATCACGACGCTCGACTATCTCAAACCGAAGGTGCTCTTCGAGCCGTCGACGTCGTTCGTGGCGGGCTCGCCGCTCGATTTCACCGAAGGGGTCGTTCGGTTCAACAAAGAGAAGAAGGCGTACGTCATCGGTGCGGCCGGCGGCGTCTACGCACTCTCCGCAGTCTGCACGCACCTCGGCTGCATTACACGCTTTCGATCCGATGAACGAGTGATCGCCTGCCCCTGTCACGGCAGCCGCTTCGATCTCGAAGGAAACGTCGTTCACGGACCAGCGCCGCGCCCGCTCCCCTGGCTCGACGTGACCCAGGACGCCGCCGGCAATCTGGTGGTCGACACCGGCATCGTCATCACGAACGGAAAGGTCTTCAGGCCATGACCGCCGGCGAATGGGTTCGTTCCACGTCCGTTTATCGATCGATCATCCGGCACGGCGTCGCACCGACGAACCGCAACCGTTCGCTGATCATCTTCGAGAACCTCTTCCTGCATGTGCATCCGGTCAAGGTTCGCGAGAAGACGCTTCGCTTCACGCACACCTTCTGGCTCGGCGGCGTGACGCTCGCGTCGACGTTCATCCTTATCGCCACCGGAATTCTCCTGATGTTCTACTACCACCCCTCGGTACCGCAGGCGTATCGCGACATGAAGGAGCTGCAGTACGTCGTCGACGACGGCGTCTTCCTGCGCAACCTTCACCGCTGGTCGGCGCACCTGATGGTGCTCTCTGCGTTTCTGCACATGCTGCGGGTCTTCTACCACCGCGCCTACCGTCCGCCGCGGCAGTTCAACTGGGTCGTCGGCGTCGTGCTGCTGATCCTCACGCTGCTGCTGTCGTACACCGGCTATCTCCTTCCGTGGGACCAGCTTGCGTTCTGGGGCGTGTCCGTCGGAACCAACATGGCGAAGCAGGCGCCTCTCATCGGCGAGCGCGTTCGTTTCTTTCTCCTCGGCGGCAACATCGTTTCGGAGAACGCGCTGCTGCGCTTTTACGTCCTGCACTGCGTCGTTCTCCCGGTCGTCCTGCTTCTGCTTCTCTCCGTGCACATCTGGCGTGTCCGGAAGGACGGCGGCGTGCAGGGGCCGCCGGAAAAGGAAGAGGAGCGGACATCGTGAGCTCACCGATCGAGATCATCGAATCGACGGACCCGGTCGCCGTGCCGTGGCGCGTCGCGCTGGTGCGACCGGACCGGCGTCCAGCCGTTCGCGAGAGCACGGAGCGCTACGTCGCGACGTTCCCCCATCTCATCGTTCGCGAGGTCATCCTGTTCCAGCTCGTCGTCATCGCGCTTTCGCTGACGGCGATCGCCTTCGATGCGCCGCTCGAGAGCATCGCGAACCCGCTCGAGACGCCGAATCCGGCGAAGGCGCCGTGGTACTTCCTCGGCCTGCAGGAGCTGCTGCACTACTTTCCGCCAGTCGTCGCAGGCGTGCTCCTGCCGGCGTTGGTCGTCATCGCGCTGATCGTCATTCCGTACGCGCGGATCAACCTCGAAGCGGTCCCGCTGTGGGCGAAGCCTTCACGGACGAAGACCGCCGCACTCGCCACTGCGGTGATCGGACTCACGGCTCTTTTCGCCGCGTTTCGCTGCTGGCCGATCGTCGTCCCGACGGTAGCGGTCGGAGCGGCGATGGCGCTTGCGCGCCGCGCACGCGATCACGGGTGGCAGCGATGGTTGTGGAGTGTGACGTTGCCGGAATGGCTCATGACCTGGTTCGTGATCATCGCGGTCGTCCTCACGTTGATCGGGACCTTCTTCCGCGGGCCCGGCTGGTCGTGGGTTTGGCCGTGGGCAGAAATCGCTGGAACCTGAGTGGAGATCAACGTGCCACTACGACGGCTTTTCGCGTTCTCGAGTCTGATTTTCCTCGCCGTGCTGGCCTTTTCGCCGGTCAAGAACGCACTGCGTCCGTATCGCGCCATACAGCGTCAGTTTCGCCGGGCCGGCGTCGCGCGCGCGCGAAGCATGAAGGCGGCCGAAGTTTACGCCTCGCGGCCGATCGCCATCCAACAGATCTGGCTTCCTGACTTCGAGAACCGCGTCGACCGCTGCACCACCTGCCATCTCGGCGTCGCCGACGCGGCGATGGCCGGCGCGCCGCAACCGTTCGGGGAACACCCGGCCACCGCCCACACGCCGGCCGATTTCCAGCGTTTCGGATGTACGGCCTGTCACCTGGGAGAGGGGCTCGCGACGGACGAACGCGACGCGCATGGCAGTACGAGCGACGCTCCGTCGCCGATTCTGCCGGTCGAGTTCATTGAGGGCGGATGCGGACGGTGTCATGTCGCGGAGAGCGTGCGGGACGCGAACACTCTTTCGCGCGGCCGGGCGCTGATGACCAAGTCGGGTTGCTACGCCTGCCACGCGGCGCGCGGGCACGAGGACTTCCGCTCCGAGGCGCCGCCACTCGATGGAATCTCGATGAAGACCGGCGGCGAGTGGCTGCGACGCTGGCTCTCCGATCCGAAGTCGATGGATCCCAATACCACCATGCCGAATTTTCAGCTGGCGGGCGACGACGTCGATGCTCTGTCGCACTACCTCTTCGCGCGCACCGTGTCGCCGGAGCTGAGACGGGCAATCGAGGCGGCAGCCACCGAGCCGGCCGGCAACTCCGCGCACGGCAAGACGCTCTTCGCCGAGTCGCGTTGCATCTCCTGCCACACCGTCGACGGGAAGGGGAACGGCTCCGCTCCGGAGCTCGGAAAGATCGCATCGCGCGCCACGCGGGCCTGGCTCATTGCGTATTTGCGCGACCCTCACGCGTTCAATCCGCAGACCCGGATGCCGCAGTACAACTTCTCCGATGGCGATCTTCACGATCTCGTCGCGTACTTCGAGGACGAGCTCCGTGACTTCGACGCGCCGGCAAACATCCTCGAGCCGCTTCGCGTGAAAGCGCGGCTCGCCGAACGCGGCGAGAAGCTCTTCAAGACCGCTGGCTGCTTTGCCTGCCACGGCGGAATCAAGGAAGGAGAGCGCTTCGGTCCCGATCTCTATGGCATCGGCGACAGAAAAGCGGCTTCTCTCGATTTCGGACGCCGCAACGATCTCCCGCGCACGCTGGCCGCGTGGCTCGCGGCGAAAGTGACCCGGCCACGCTCCTTCGCGAGCGGGCTGAAGATGCCGACGTTCACGTTCAACGCGGACGAGCAGCGGGCCATCGTGACCGCCCTGCTCTCGATGCCCATCACTCCGGTTCCGGAACCGTATCGGCCGGCTGCGGTGCAGCAGGCCAGCATCGTTCCCGCGGGTCCGGTCGGCGCGTTGTTCTCGCGCTACCGCTGCCTGTCGTGCCATCAGATCGGAAGCCGCGGCGGCGACATCTCGTCCGCGCCGCTGACCTTCGAAGGAAGCAAAGTGAATCGTGAGTGGCTCGCTCACTACCTCACGGTCCCTTATTCGATCCGGCCGATTCTGCCGGAGCGAATGCCGGTTCTCCACATGACGCCGGCCGATGCGGGGAAGCTCGCCGACGCCATCGACATGTTGTACGTCGACCCGTCGATTCCAGACGATCCGTTTGCCGGCCGCCCCGAGTCGGATCGGAACGCCGCCGAGGGTGCGCGCCTGTACACAACGCTCGGATGCCGTGGATGTCACATCATCGGAACGAACGGCGGGTACTACGGGCCGCCCCTCACCGATACCCATGGCCGGTTGAAGCCGGGTTGGGTTTTCCGCTACCTCTTGAACCCGCAACGCTGGCGCGCGGACGTTCGCTGTCCGAACTACGGCTTGTCCGACACGGATGCGCTCCGGCTTACCGCTTACCTCGAAACGTTGTCGGCGCCGCCGGCCGGGCCGAAGGAGAAGGCGCAATGAGAACGATTCGTACCCTGATTGCCATCAGCGTCCTCGCGTTGTCGTGCGGCCGTACAACGCGTGCCCCCCGAGCTGCGACCACGCCGCGTCCGAACGGATACGAGTTGGAGCTCGGAAAAGACGTCTTCCAACACTATTGCGCCGGCTGTCACGGCGATACGGGCGCGGGAGACGGTTTCAACTCATTCAATCTCGATCCTCATCCCCGCGACCTCGGCGATGCGAAGTTCCAAAAGACGAAGTCGGATACCGACCTGGCCGACGCGGTTCGCCGCGGCGGCGCCGGGGTCGGCTTGACAAGCCTCATGCCGCCATGGGGCCACACGCTCGATGACCGGCACGTGAATGCGGTCGTGTTGTACGTTCGCTCACTTCGCCGCAATTCGTAGATTCAGCTTCTGCGACGACAGGAGCCTATACTTCCCCGATCCCTGAAGAGTGGTCGCTGCCAGCCCCGGCCCTCACTCCTCGAGACAGGACCAGAAGGATGGTGGGGATGCGAGGGCTTCCGAATCATCAGGAAGAGCTGGCACCGTTGTTTCGGTCGCTCGAGCTCTCGCCTGATCCTGTGTTCGCCACGGACCGGCGGAATCACATCATCTTCTGGAACGACGCCGCGCGCCTTCTGCTCGGCTTCACCCAGGACGAGGCCCTCGGGGCGGACTGCGCTCGTTTCCTCTGCGGTTCCGACGTCTTCGGGAATCGCTACTGCTCGGAGACCTGTCCCGTCATGCGGATGGCGAATCGAGGCGAGATCGTTCGCAACTTCACCCTCACCTTCCAGACGAAGAAGCAGCTCAGCGTCATTGCGAGTGTGAGCCTGTTGCAGCTCCGGACCGACTCAGCCGATGAGTACTTCCTGCTTCATCTGCTTCGCCCTGCCCCGGCAGGCGAGCCGCGGCCGGACGCGCCGGACGCGCCACCGTCACGTCCTCGCCTCGTCGATGCCAGAGACTCCGCGGATGTTCGGGCGCAGAAGCTCACTGCCCGAGAAGTCGAAGTGCTTGCCATGATCGCGGCGGGCCGCAGCACGCCGGAAATCGCCGAGCGCCTTCACATTTCGCAACTGACCACGCGCAGTCATATCCAGAACATCCTCGAAAAGCTGGAAGTCCATTCGAAAGCCGAAGCCGTCGCCTTCGCTTTTCAGAAGAACCTGATCTGAGGCAGGAGGATGTGAGAATGGTGCGCCCAGTAGGATTCGAACCTACGACCTTCAGCTCCGGAGGCTGACGCTCTATCCAACTGAGCTATGGGCGCCCGCGGTTGGTGGCGGCGATTCTAACGCGAGCGGCATCAGTTTCATTCACGGCGGTCGGCATGCCCGCTAGACTGGCCGCCATGAAGTTCGTCGTCATCGCCTGTTCGGTCCTTCTCGCCACGTCCGCCACCGCCGCCGATCAGCCGTCGCGACACGCCGAAAAAGGGTGCGTGTGGCGCAAGCTGTCGGATGCGAACCTCGGGCTCGAAGCGTGGGTGCAACGCTGCACCTACAGCGCCCAGCGCACGATCGATTTCGTCGCCAAGGATCACGCGCTCGTCATGCGCGATTCGGACTCGGGCGAGCCGCTCACGGTGATCCGCCTCTTCGACCTTCAGCCCGGCGAGACTCCCGAGCAGGGACTGCGGCGGATCTACGCCGCCCAAACGGACAAGAAGATCGCGAAGCGTTGTGTTCTCGCGCCGTACAAACCCGCCGCGAAGCGCGCCGACGTGAAGCGCTACGACTTCGTGCCGGACAAGGCCTACCAGAAGGAGCTCGACGCGGTGAAGGATGACGGCGTTCCCGATCCCCCCTGCGGCGATCTCGGCACGCAACCCGACTCAGTGCGGTACTTCGAGGTGCAGCCGTCGGGCGGCTCCCGCAAGGTCATGCTCGTCGATGCCGGGCAGGACATCCCTTTGTTCGACGACGAGACGCTGCGGCTGCTTCCGGCGAAGAAGTAAGCCGATTCACCGCAGACTCGAGATCGGTTTGAGAGCGATCTCCGCCTGAATCGTCGCCTCCGTCGTTCCGCGACGGACGGCGAAGGTGTGATGGCTGCCCTCATCCGCGAGAACCTTCTTCAGCGCGGCGAGGTTCATCTGCTCCGCCGGCGTGTCGTCGACGCCAGCGATGACGTCTCCCTTCTGGAAGCCGGCGGCAGCGCCGGCAGAGGACGAGTCGACGGCGGTGACGGTGAACTGGTGAAGGTCGGGGCCGCCGGCGACGACGCTGATCCCGTATGATTTCCGTTCTTCAAACGGCCTCGTCGTCGTTGCCTGCGGCTGCAGGATCATCTCGCTCCGGCGGTAGTCGAGGATCACGTGCGCGAAGCGGGAGAGGATCGTCTCGGAGACGTTTCCATCGAACGCCGGACTCGTGTAAGCGCCCGTTTTCGCCGCCGAGAGATTCACGAGGACATGCGGCAGCGTGATTCCGCCGATTGTGACCGCGTCGATCAGGCCGCGGATGTTCGTCGGATTGAACGCCTCGACGTCCGGCGCGGCGAACTTGCGGACGGTTCGATCCCGATCTCCGGCCCGCTCGATGAGGTTGTGCTTCGCGATGAACGGCGTCGTGAAGGTGATCGTGTCGGCGGCGCCGACGTCGAGGATGAACCACGCCGGGATGGTCTCGTCGCCGACGCGAATCTTTCCACCGAAGTACGGCTGCTCGCCCTGGATGACCAGCGGGAGGTTCGCGCCCTTGATATGCGAAGTATCGAAGGTGCGCGGCCGCAGCGTCAGCGTCCTTTTCACATAATCAATGTCCGTGACGAAGCGGCTGAGGAAGTCGAAGCCGAGGATGCCGCCGAGAGGCATGCCGTAAAGCTTGTCGAGACCTTTCAGCTCCAGGACGGCGGCATGCTGATCGCGCAGCTCGACGTCGCCGAAGCGATAGGTCACGAGTTGCACATACGAGCCGCCGGCGGCGGAGCTGCCGCCGCCGATCGTCTTCAGGCCGCCGTACGGCGTGAGGCCGAATTCGGCGAGGCGCGACTGGCTGATCACGGTGAAGTTCGCGCCGGTGTCGACGAGGAACCAGATCGGGCCGACCCCGTTCACGGTCGCCAGGATCATGATGTGGTTGTTGTCGAAATTGAACGGGAGTGTCTCGGACTTCGCGCTCGGACGCAGCCAGAAAACGTCGTCGGGCCCAGGTTGCGGCGGCGTCACGTCGATACTGTCGACCGGGAGAAACTCGATCGACTGCAGCTTCGCCGTCGACGTGTTCGGCCCGGTCGTGGTCACCTCGGTGAACGGCACGTCGACGCCGTTCACTGTTCGCCAGTCGGAGAACGCGATGCTCGCCGTGCCGTCGAACGACGGCATCCCGGCGCGTTCGACGTGTCCGGTCGCCGGGTCGACGACGAAGTGCACTTCCGGGTCGCTCTTCGCGTCGAAGCGCAGCATGTGAATCAGGGCGAGATCGCGCTGTTGCCGGAGATCGGAGCCGGCGAGCTGCTCGACGAAGCCGTTCCAGTCGCGCCGCCAACCCTGCTTGCCGTCATACACGACCGTCGTCTGGTCGAACTTGTGATCGACGACCTCGCGCCGCTGCAGATCGGCGGTGACCCACTCTTCGCGCCTGCCGATCATGCCGTCGTCGTCGATCGTATAAACACGATGAATCGCATGGATCTCCGCGCGGGCGGCAGTGGCTACGAAGACCGCGAGAAGGACAAGTCGTCGCATCGGCGCATCGTAGCGGATGCGATAATTCCGCGGTGCTCAGCGTGACGCAGCCGCCGCGGCTCGCGGCGGTGATCACCGCCAGCGTCATCGTCGTCGTCTTCGCGGCCATGGTGATCCTCGAGCTGGGCCGCCCGCTCCGACGTTCCGTCGAATCGAAGTTCCGGCGCATCGTGCGCAACCTGACGACCGGCGCGACAGCTCTCGCCGTCTCGACGCTCCTCCAGACGCCGCTGGTCGTCCCGGTATCGCGGTGGATGCTGGCGCGGCACATCGGATTCCTGAATCTCGTCGCCATGCCGGCGGCGCTGCAGACCCTGTTGTCGGTCGTGCTGCTCGACTACACGCTCTGGTTCTGGCACTTCGCGAATCATCGCGTCCCGTTCCTCTGGCGCTTCCACCTCGTGCACCACGTCGACCGCGACCTCGATGCGTCGACGGCGTTCCGCTTTCACTTCGGCGAGCAGGCGCTGTCGGTCGTCTATCGGTGCGCGCAGATTGCCCTCATCGGCGCGACGCCGCTCGCCGTCTGGATCTGGCAGACAATCCTCTTCGCGTCGATCCTCTTTCACCACTCGAACGTCGAGGTCCCGATCGCGTGGGAGCGTCGGTTGGTCCGCCTCATCGTCACCCCGCGAATGCACGGCATTCACCACTCCGACCGCCTGAACGAGACGCAGAGCAACTGGTCGAGCCTTCTCTCGTGGTGGGACTACCTTCATCGCACTATCATTCTTGGTGTCCCACAGGCCTCGGTCACGATCGGCGTGCCGGCGTATCAGAGTCCGTCCGACGTCACCATCGGCCGAATCCTGGCGATCCCATTCATCCGGCAACGGCGCGACTTTCACTTGTCTGACGGAAGCATCAGCAACCGGTCACACGCAGATGTTCGCAATTCGCTGGCGAATTAATTGCGAAAAACGCCACGCGCGTCTCACATAAGTGTCAGATGCTGGATATGAGCAAAGAATCGCAAACGGTCCAGCATGAATCGTGGTAACTTGATTCGTCCACCCAGCAAGCAATCAGGATTTCCATCGCCGATGAGCGTTGCGACGACTGACTTAGATCGCGCAGCGGCCGCCGAAGAGAATTTTCGTGCGGTCTACGAGGAGAACTTCGCGTTCCTTTCGAGCATCGCCGCGAACAAGTTCCGCGTCCCCGACACGGAGGCGGAGACGCTGGCGCACGAGGTGTTCCTCACGTATCTGCGGAAGTCGGAGACGATTTCCGATCTGCGATCGTGGCTGATCGGCGCGATCTGTCATGCGAGCCGGCACTACTGGCGCGCGAACCGGCGGATCGTCGACGCCGATCCGGAGATCGACGTCGAATACGCCGACCCGGCGTCGCGGCAGATCGTCGACGTGCTGACGAACCAGATCGCGGCGCGTGCGATCCTCGAGAGCCTTTCTCCCCGTTACCAGGAGATCCTCCGCCTGCGATACTTTGCCGGGATGACGGTACCGGAGATCGCCGCTCACCTCGGCGTGAAACCGAAGTACGCGCAGAAGCTGGTCTCGAAATGTCTGAAGCGGGCGGAAAAGGCATTCCACGAAAAAGAGGTAGCGCGATGAAAGCTCCGAGCGCGGAACGCGTCGCCGAGTTCGCCGCCGCCGCGCGGCGCATCGTCGTCGAACGCGCCGGCGCCGCCGATGTCGTGACGCAGCTCCTCCGCGACACGCCGCGCGAAGAGTGGCTCTCCCTCGCCGACCGTCCCGAGCTCCGGAACAACGGCGCGCTGGAACAGCTGTCGCGCGAGATCGACCGGGCGGTACGACGACAACCCGAAGACGCCCTCCCCTTATCCGCGCTCGGCGTAGCGATTGCCGACTCCATTCCCGGCGACCAGTACCCAGCAGTCATGACAGCACAGATGCGCGCTCATGCCTGGAAGGATCGTGCCCAGGCGTTGACATTCAACGGCAGGCACGAGGAAGCGATCAGCGCCATCGAGACTGCGGAAGGAGCGCTCGCTCCGTTCGGGAGCGTTGCTCATGATCGTGCGATCGTCGATCTCACGAAAGCGAATGCGTTGCAGTACCTTGGCCGCTTTGATGAAGCACTCGCCGCGCTTCGGGAGGCACGAGCGACTTTTTCCTCACATGGCGACAACTATCGCGTGCTCCTATGCGGAGTCTCCGAGGGCGCGGTCCACTACCGCAACGGAAAGTACCGAGCCGCTCTGGAGACATGGCGCGAACTGCTTCCGTTAGCGCAAATCGTCGCCGATGACTTCACCCTCGGAAGTCTGTACAACAACGTGGCATGCAGCTTATTGGAGTTGGGCGACGTCCGAGAAGCCAACATTCATTTTTCGAATGCGATCGCCCACTTCACGAACGCCGGGCGAGAAATCGATGCGCTACGCACCGAAATGTCATCGGGTCGTCTCTTCGTCGCGAAGGGCAAAGTTGCCGAGGGCCTCGCTCGCCTGCGAACCGTCCGTCAGAAGTTCCTTAGCCACGGTCTGACAGAAGAGGCGGGGATCTGCGCGTTGGATATTGCGTACGTACTCTTCTCCGAATACGACCACGACGAAGCCCAGGGAATCGCGCTTGCCGCTGTGCAAGAACTGCACGACTCCTCGTTGAATCCACGAGCACGAACCGCGCTCGAATATCTTCAGCGCGAACTGCTGGCGCACGAAGCGACTCCCGCTGTCGTGCGCCATGTGCGCGACTACATCGAAGCACTCCAATCAAACCCTGATCGCGAGTTCATCACGCTTCGTTGAACCTACGGCTGAGGGATGACCAGCTCGTCACCCCAGATGATGGGCACCCATCTCTTCGTGGCATGAATGACGCGGTTGATCGGCCCGATTACCCGCCCCGAATCGCCATCACGATCGAGCAGGAAACTCGCACCCTTGGTTGTCGGTGCGGTGAGAAGAACGACGACGGTAACGACAGAGACAACACGGCCTAACTGACTGACGACATTACGCATATACCCTCCGAAGCCGGGCGTACCGGCGTGTTTTTTCGGAGGGCGCCCTCTCAGTTAGGCGTGACGAAAAACAGCAAAATGCTACCGGGGTAAACCGGCAATATTTTGCTCATTACTAAGGATGAAAATCGTGGATGGAAATGCGGAACGGAGGGGAGTCGGCGCGGCTACAGCCGCTGCGCGCTCGCGCGCTCGGCTTCGTCGAGGCGGCGCTGCAGCTTGAGCGTGATCGGACCGCGCGCGCGGAGCGCGCCGTCGTCGATCTGGCGGACCGGCATCACCGCGAGGGACGTGCTCGTGGCGAACACCTCATCAGCCGCGACGACTTCGTCCAATCCGAAGTAGCGCTCCTCGATCCGATCGCCGGCGAGCGCGATCACGCGATCGCGCGTGACCCCCGGAAGGATGTGGCAATCGAGCGGATGCGTCATCACCCGCCCGTCCTTCACGATGAAGAAGCTCGAATGCGAGCACTCGCGAACGACCCTGTCGTCAACCAGGAGCGCTTCGTCCCCACCGGCGCGCTGCGCCTTCTGCTTCGCAAGGATGTTCGCGAGAAGGTTCACCGACTTCACGTCGCAGTGTCTCCAGCGGAGGTCTTCTTCCGTGACCAGCCGGATCCCGCGCTCCTTCTTCGCCGCGTCGGGGAACGTATGCCGTCGCGAAAAGACGATCGCGTTCGGCTTCATCGCGTCAGGCCAGGTGTGCGACCGCTCCCCTTCTCCGCGCGACACCTCGATGTAGACGATCCCGTCGTCGAACGCCGTACGGTCGATCAGCTCGCGCATCGTGTCGCGGAACGACTGTTCGTCCCACGGATTCGGGATCTCGATCGCCTCGAGGGCCCGCGCGAGCCGCATCCAGTGCTCGTGCAGAAACACCGGTCCTCGGTCGAAGAACTTGAAGACCTCGTAGATGGCGTCGCCGAAAAGGAACCCGCGGTCTTCGACGCGCAGAACGCGCTCCTCCGTCGTCGTGAAGCGGCCGTTGAACCAGAGGACGTCGTTCACGCGGTGACTGCCTTCACGATCACGACCGTACGGTCATCTTCCGGCGAACGGCCCCATTTCGTCACGCGAGAGAGGACCTCCTGTCCGATCTCCTGCGCCGAGCGGCTCCGATTCTGTTTGACGACACGCTGCAGGCGTTCGAGTCCGAACTCACGATCCTGCCGGTCGTGCGCCTCGACGATACCGTCCGTGTACAGGCAGAGGAGATCGCCGGGGTCGAGCTTCGCGAAACCGCGCGTGTACGTCGCGTCAGGCGTCGGGCCGAAGACCGGCCCGCCGTTGCGGAGGTATTCGACGTGGTTTCCTTTGAGGAGGAACGGTGCGTTGTGTCCTGCATTCGAGTAAATGAGGATGCCGCCCGTCTCCAGCTCGCCGTAGAAACAGGAGACGAACTTCGTCGTGAGGCGGCTGCGATGGATGATGTGATTCAGCTTCTCCATCGTCCGGACGATCTTGAAATCGCGGTCGGTCGCCATCCGGAGGCCCATGTAGATGTCGCGGACCACCAGCGCGGCGGGAAGTCCGTGACCGGAGCCGTCGGCGATCGCGAGGCCGAGGATGTTGTCGGTGATCGGGATGAAGTCGTAGAAGTCGCCGCTGACGATCTCCGCCGGGACGGTCCGTCCCCAGATGTCGAAGCCCGGATACTGCGGAACGCGGCTCGGGAGGATCGACGCCTGAATGCGCTGCGCCTCCTCGATGAGCGACTCGTACCGTTGCGCGCGGATGCGCTGCGTGATGACGGATCGGATGAGGTTGAGCGAGAAGAGAATGTCGTCGCGGCCCAGCTCGGGGGCGACGTCGAAGCTGACGATGTACTCGCCATCGCCCGCCGCGACCGCGACGAATCGCTGTGCACCGATCCTCGCCTCGAGCACCGGATCGAACGCCGGATCGCTCGGACCCATGACGATGGTCCCGTTCTCGAGCACCAGCTCCACGGCGCGGTAGTCGCGCGGAACCATGATCCCGAGCGGCGCCTCGTGATCGTCGCCGAAGCGCGCCACGAGCTCGAACGTGTCGTCGCCGCGCGCTTCGTAGATCCGGCCGCCCGTGATCCCGAGCTCGTCGCGGAAGTTGTTCGTAACGATCGTCGCGATCGACGCAATCGTCGACCCGACGCCCTCGCCGCCCTCGATCGCTTCGACGGTCTTCTCGACTTTTGTGAGGAGGCGCTTGTAATCCACTACTTCAGCTCGACTCCGTCGAGTTCATACGGCGCCTTCACCCCGAGCAATCCGAGCACGGTCGGATAGACGTCGGCAATGTAGGGGGCGCGGGGGCCGCTGAGCTTGCGGTTGTAGAAGAAGATGCCCTTCACGATCTCGGGGTCGACCGAGCAGTGGTCGCCGCTCCAGACCTGCTTGTTCGGCTCGAGGAGATCTTTCGGGATTCCGCCGAGGGCGGTCTGCCACGAGACGCGGTAGCCGTCGTTGTTCGTGACGAAGAGGTCAGGGATCATGTTCGGGTCGAAGCTCTTGTAGACCTCTTCGCGCGCGAGGACACGACGGACCACCTTCTCCCCGGTTTCCGGATCGGTGAACTGCGTCATGCGCTGTTTGAGCTCCGTCTTGAGCGCGTCGTACTCGGGGCCGGGCTGGACGATCCCCTGAGACTCGCGCCCCTTCAAGTTGATGTACACCTCGCCGAGACCCATGGCGTAGGCGCGCGTCTTCGACCAGTCGACGTTCTCCCAGAACTGCCCCTGGCTGAAGAGCATCTCGAGATTGCGTTCCTTCACGCGGACGCCGGTCTTCAGCGCCAGATAGCCGTTCACCACCAGCCAGGTGTCGTAGTTGACCGCCTTGCGGAAGCTCGCGAAACCATGATCGGAGACGACGATCAGCGCCGCGTGCTGCTGGTCGGCGGCCTTCATCGTGTCGCCGACGATCGAGTCCATCAACTGGTACGCGCGGAGGAGCGCACTGCCCCACTGCTCCGCGAGGCGCGGATCGTAAGCCGGATGCTTCGGGTCGATCGCACGCCAGAAGACATGCCCCACGCGATCCGGAAACTCGAAGTACTGCACCATCAGATCGTTGTCGCTCTTGAGGAACGCGTCGTACATCTTCCGGTTCTGCGTGACCGTGAACTCCATGTCATCCCAGAACATCTGCTCGGTCGCGAATCCCTCGGAGATCGCCCACGTGTCGACCTGCCAGCCGAGCGTCTTGAATAGACCGTACTGCTTAGCGAGGTCGGGAGCCCACCGTGTCGGCGACGAGATCTTGAATCCCGGCGGAAGACTCCGCGGGTCGAAGTTGATCGGCGAGAGATACAGCTTCACTTCCGGTTGCGAAGAGATCAGGTGAAAGCGGCTGATGCCGTGCACCTTGACGAGCTTGTTGAATGGGAACTCGAAACTGACCCAGCCGCTCCACTCGCCAGGCTTCAGCGTGAACTTCTGCCCGCTCACCTCGATCTCGACCGAGTTGCGGTCGTTGGCAACCGCAATCGTCATCGGAGCCGCGATGACCGGCGGATCGCCGAACAGCTTGTTCGGCGGTCCGTTGATCTTCGTGTGGATGATGCCTTTGTTGTCCTCGAGCTGCACGACCTCGATCGAGAACTCGTTCCCGCCTCCGCTCTCGTTGCCGCGATGGAACTCGAGCTCCGAGGTGAAGTAGAACGGCTTGCCGACGCGTCCCGACATGTCGGGAACGCCGAGGCCCGACAGAAGGTGATCGCCTTCGCCGAAATCGTTCGCCGGGAACGTGACCGGGACGTGGACGACCATCACCTTCTTGCCGGCGTGTGCGGCCGCCTCCCAGAACGGGATGCCCTGCCTCCGGTTGATGACACCGGGCCGCGTTACCGGGATGAGCTTCTGAACGGCGACGAATGCACCAACAGCCGCGCCGACCGCGACGACGAACGCGATCGTGCCGCCGATCCGCGACGCCCGGAAGATGAAAAGGGCGATCAAACCGAGGATGAGGAGCACCGCGACGGCGGCGTACGGCGCGTTCTTCGTCCCGAAAAAGAACGGCTCTTTCGTCTCGTCGAAGGCGGCGAAGACAGGGAGATACGTCTTCGGATCGCGGCGGAGAAAGTCGAAGATTCCGGTTCGGCCGGGGTCGATTCCGGTGGAGAAGGTCGACCATGAGACCGGCGTCTGGGCCGGCGTCGTCGGGAGCAGCGGGCGGAAGGTGCCTGCATCACGGAGTTTCGCGAGATTCGGCAGCTTCCCCTCGTTCATCCACTGCTCGGTGTAGCGGGCGTCGACCCCGTCGAAGCCGAGGACGATCACCTTCTGCTGCGCGGCATGTGCCGCGAGCGGAAACACGAAGAGCAGAAAAAGAGGGAGTGCAATGCGCCGCATTGACGCGAGATGATAGCAGGCACTTCTCTTGTAAACGGACTGCGCAGCAAAGGAGCCGTCACCATGAAAGTTCGTCATTTCCTCGCCCTCGCGATCGCGCTCTCACTCGTCGCCTGCGGCGGTGAGAAAAAGTCAGGAGGAGCCGCGGGGGCGAAAGACACGCTGGTCATCGCGTGGCAGTCGAGCCCGACGAATCTCGACGGCCGCGTCGGGAACGACAACGCCTCGGGCCGCATGTTCGACCTGATCTACAGCGGGCTCGTTCGCATCACTCCCGACATGAACTACGCCCCCGACGTCGCGCAGAAGTGGGAGATGCCGGACGACAAGACGATCGTCTTCCACCTCAACCCGAACGCGAAGTTCCACAACGGACAGCCGGTGAAGGCGTCCGACGTGAAGTGGACCTACGACTCGCTCATGGATCCGAAGTTCGTCACCGCGAAGAAGTCCGGCTACGCCACGGTCGATCACATCGAGGCGCCGGACGACCACACCGTCATCTTCAAACTGAAGGAGCCGAACGGCGGGTTATTCGACAACCTGACTCTCGGCATCATCCCCACCGGCGCCGACACGAACGTCTACAAGACGAAGCCGATCGGCTGCGGCCCGTACAAGGTGATCAACTTCACTCCCGACGACCGCGTCGAGCTCGAGGCATTCGACCAGTGGCACCTCGGCGCGCCGAAGATCAAGCACGTCATCGTGCGCGTCATCCCGGACGCCACGACGCGCGTTCTCGAGCTGCGGCGCGGCACGGTCAACTTCGAGGTGAACAACATTCCCTTCGAGAACGTCGGCGAATTCGAGAAGAACCCCGACTTCAAGGTCACGAAGACGCCGGGCTCTGTCTGGCAGTACGTGATGTTCAACCTCCACGACCCGATCCTCTCGAAGCTCGAAGTCCGGCAGGCGATCGCGTACGCGATCGACCGTCAGAAATTGTCGCGCGACGCGATGCGCGGCTTCGCCATTCCGACGGACACGATCTTCGGCCAGGGTCACTGGGCGCGGGCCGAAGGACTGCCGTCGTACCCGTTCGATCCGAACAAAGCGAACCAGCTCCTCGACAAGGCGGGCTACAAAAAAGGGCCGCAGGGGCGGTTCTCACTGACGTTCAAGACCTCGAACGACGCCGAGGCGCTGCTGCGCGTGCAGATGATGCAGCAGATGCTCAAGGAGGTCGGGATCAACATCAACATCGAGCAGAGCGAGTTCGGGACGTTCATGGAGGCGATCGGCAAGGGGAACTTCCAGCTCTTCTCGCTCTCCCGGAACGGCGTCCAGGATCCCGACTACCTCTACAACATTCTCTACTCGAAGAACACGCCGCCCGAGGGGCAGAATCGCGGCTACTACTCGAACCCGCGCGTCGACGAGTTGCTGCTGCAGGGTCGCACGACTTTCGATCGGGCGAAGCGGAAACCGATCTACGATGAGGTGCAGAAGCTCGTGCAGCAGGACCTTCCGTATCTCTCGCTGTACCACCAGCTCAACGCCGCGGTCATGCGGAAGAACATCGACGGCTACGTCCCCTACCCGGCCGGCTTCTTGTTGTCGGTGCCTCAAATGAGTATTCATTAGTGGTGCTTGATCCGCAGATCGTCGTTCTCCGCGTCGCGCTGGCGTTCGTCTTCGGCGCGATCGCGGGGGTCGAGCGGGAGTGGCGGCACAAGGTCGCCGGCATCAAGACGAACGCGCTGGTCGCGATCGGCGCGGCGGCATTCGCGCTGATGTCGGACACCTTCGGGCCGGGCAACCACAACCCGGCGCAGCTTGCGGCCGCGGTGGTCACCGGGATCGGCTTCATCGGTGCGGGCGTGATCATTCATCGCGGCGCGACCGTGCAGGGAGTCACGACCGCCGCGACGCTCTGGGCCAACGCCAGCATGGGCGTCGCGCTCGGCCTCGGTCACCTCGTCGTCGGCGCGACGGTCTTTGTGGGCGTGATCCTGGTGCAGTTCGTACTGCCGCCGATCGCCGCATTCATAACCGCCCACGGACCGCGTGATCGCGATCGGTGATCGGTCCATTTGACCCAGCCGTCGAATGGCAGCGCCCCCGCAGCCCGGGTGTCAGCGCAGGGGATCGCTGACACGCGGGAACGCCGCCATTCCACGGCTGCGTCGCGCGCCATCGTCTCAGCATCCGCAATCCCGCCGGGTCAGCAACTCGAGGAGGAAAGTACGGAGTTTGGCGACATCAGAATTCGCAGAGCTGAACCGGCAGGAATGCCGATGCTGCGACTCGCGCGCGTGCGCCGTGGTGTCAGACGCGGGGTGGCCCGCGCGTCTCGGCTTGCGGTGCGAGAATGAGCGCGGGAACGCGCTGCTGCTCGATGGAGAGGCGCGCCAGGAAGACCAGGATGAACGCGATCGCGAACGCGGCGAGGACGGCGAAGACCTCCTCGATCGCGCGGTCGATGCTCATCATGTCATCGGACGCGGAAATGATCGGGAACAACAGCGCCATCGCGAAGGCGAGCGCCAGGAGCGCCTTGCCGTCGCGCCGATACGTGAGCAGCTTCGCGAAAGAACCGATCGCGAGCGCGACCCACGCCAGGTTGAGCAGTTGCTCGATCACCACCATTGATTATGCGCCTGCATGAGCGGGACCAGCAATAGCCGATCCCGCTCGGTCCTGAAATCAGACGATCAATCGCCGCAAACGGTTTCGATCAGAATCGCGCAGACTTCGTACGGGTCCATGTTCGCCGCCGGCCGGCGATCCTCGAAGTAGCCCTTGCCGTCCTTCACGGTTCCCATCGGAATGCGCGTCGATGCTCCGCGGTCGAGCTGGCCGTAGCGGAAAGCATGGATCGGCGAGGTCTCGTGAAGTCCGGTGAGCCGCTCTTCGTTATGCGCACCGTAGACCTTGATGTGGTCGTCGTGGCGGGCCTCCAGTTTCTTCATGGCCTCTTCGATGACCTTGAGCCCGCCCTCGGCGCGCGTCGCCTTCGTCGAGAAGTTCGTGTGCGCTCCCGCGCCGTTCCAGTCGCCCTTCACCGGCTTCGGATAGAGCGTCGCCGTGACGCCGAACTCCTCCGCGATGCGGTACAGCAGCCAGCGCGCGAGCCACAGCTCGTCGGCGATGTCGGGCGCCGGGATCGCGCCGATCTGGAACTCCCACTGCGCCGGCATCACCTCGGCGTTGGTGCCGTAGATGTGAATCCCGGCGCGAATGCAGGCGTCGGTGTGCGCCTCGACGATGTCGCGGCCGAAGACTTCGTCGGCCCCGATGCCGCAGTAGTAGCCGCCCTGCGGCGCCGGGAAACCGTTGTCAGGCCAGCCGAGCGGGCGCGCCCCCTCGAAGAACGTGTACTCCTGCTCGATGCCGAACCACGCCTCCTGATCGGCGTACTTCTCCGCCACCTGGCGGAGGCGCGCGCGGGTATTCGACCAATGCACCGTTCCGTCGGGATTCAGGACTTCGCAGAGTACGAGCACGTCATCCGCTCCGCGCAGCGGATCCGGGACATACTTCACGGGACGGAGGAGCAGGTCGCTGAAGTGACCGCTCGACTGGAACGTGCTCGATCCGTCGAAGCCCCAGTCCGGGATGTCCCCTAGGTGGCTGACGCGGTTCTCGAGGACCTTCGTCTTCGATCGCAGCTTCGCTGTCGGTTTCTGTCCGTCAATCCAAATGTACTCCGCCCTGATTCTGGCCAATGTGAACCTCCGCGCGTTTTGTTGATTGTTGATCTGCAGGAAAAAAGATGGCGGAGGATAGCAGGGCATCTCGGCGCGCGGCAGTCCTTACTTCTCAGGGGACGCTGCGCTAAAATAAGAGACCCGCGCAACAGCGAGTCTCGACCCGGCTCACTCCCGGCTTCCCACTCCCGATTCCCGGCTCACCATCACCTGATTCTTGCCCGCTGACTTCGCGCTGTACATCGCCGCATCCGCCCGCCGCAGCAGCTCGCTCTTGTCGTGCTCCTCGGTCGATCCGTCGCCGGGATTCGCATACTGCGCGATGCCGATCGACGCGGAGAGGATGCCGCGCAGGTTCAACGGAGGATTGTTGAATCCCCACTCCCGCTCCAGGAACGTCGTCCCCGCGATGGTCGCGCGGATCTGTTCGCACAGCGCGAGTCCGTCGTCGAGCGACGTCTCGGGAAGGACGATGACGAATTCGTCGCCGCCGTAGCGAGCGACCGTCGCGCTCACCGACTGCACGAGCCGCTTGAGAATGAAACCGACCTCGCGCAGCACCTGGCTCCCGGCGAGGTGGCCGTAAGCGTCGTTCACGTATTTGAACCGGTCGAGGTCGAGAAAGATGAGCACGAGGTCGCGGTTCGTCTTCCGCGCATCGGTGATCGCCTCGGTCAGCCGGACGTTGAACCACCGATCGTTGAACAGGCCGGTGAGATCGTCACGCTTCGCCAGCTCGTGGGCGCGCTTGGCGTCGAGCGCGTTCTGCAGCATGAATGACGTGTAACCGGCGAAGATCTCGAGCAGCGTCATGTCGCGCTGCGTGAAGGTCTTTCCGTCGAGCCGGTTGATGAGCTCCAGCACGCCGCAGACGTGCTTCCCGATGTAGATGGGCACCGCGACGATCGAATGCGTCTTGTGTCCGATCTCGGCGTCGATGTGCGGATAGAAGAACTCGTCGGTGTCGACGTCGGCGGAGAGGTAAGGCGTTCCGCTCTGATAGACGCGGCCGACGATGCCGTGCTGTGCGGAGAGCCGCTGTCCGATCAGGTTGCTCGATGCGTCACCGAACGTGGCGATGAAGACCAGTTCGTTGTCGCGCCGCGACGCAACCTTGCGGTACGGATCGTCGAGCAGAATCGAACCCGACTCCGACGGGACGAATTCATACGCTTTCTGCAGGATCTGACGGAGGACGAGGTCGAGATCAAACGCGTCGCCTCGCAGCGAGAGTCCGGCACGCTGCCGCTCCAGAAACCGCTCGAGCTGCGGGATTTCGAGCGAATGGAATTGAATCATCCGTCTTTACCGGTCCGGCGATTATACGTCTCCGCCGCAAACGCCTCTCGTTCAAAGGAGATATTGCGATAAGCGTCGTCGGAGCTCATCCCTGCCAGACGGTTGCGAAAGTACTCGCGGAGGTAGCGCCAGAGAAAGCGGAGCACGCCGAGGTCGGCCATCTGACGGACGTGCACGAGCTCGTGACGCAGGAGTGCGTCGGAGTATCCGTCGGCGCGGACCCAGATTCTCCGCCCGATGGTAACCGCCGCCACGCCACGCAAGAGGAACGGCCGCATCCACCACGGAAAGCCGGTCTTTACGATGGCGCGCTCTTCGTTCAGATCTGTCGTCAACGTTTCTTCAGCGAAAGCGTTAACTGAAAACGTGCGACCGGCTCGTCGCCGAGCTTATCCGGCACCGTCGCCGTGACGTTCACGGTCGCTTCTTCGCGCTCGCCGGATTCGAGCGTCTTTCGCAGGAGCTCCTGGATGAGCGGGCCGTCGTCATTCGTGAAGACGACGGCGCCCTCGGCGCGTTTCAGAAACTCTCCGCGGATGTCCTTGAAGATGAACGAGACCCGCTCTTTCCGCGTCTGGACGAGACGGAAGGCGATCAGGCCCGCGGCGACGTCGGCACCCATGCAAAGCGTCCCGAGGTACATCGCGTGGATGTCACGGCGACGGGTGCGCCAGTTGAGCGGAATGCGGACGACGCAGCGGTCGTCGCTCAGCTCGATGATCTGCGGTCGGGTCAGCCAGAGGAAGAAGACGTTCACGAACGACCACATGCGGACCCGGAACGTCTCGCGCCACAGCTTTTTCATCGCCGCACCTTCGCCGGATCGATCTTCCGCCTCGCATACGGCCGCAGTACTCGGTCGTAGATGGCTGCGGGCATCACGCGGATCATCCGCATCAGCGCCGACATCGGCAGCGGGAACTCGATGGTCCGCTTCCCCGCCTCGATACCGTCCGCGATGATCCGCGCCGCCTTCGGCGCGGAGACGAGGAACGGCACCGGTCCCTTGTACTTTTCGATGATCGGCGTATCGACCCATCCGGGATTCACGATCGTCACGCCGACGCCTGCGTGCGCCAGCTCCACGCGGCTCGCCTCGAGGAAGTTCTGCATCGCCGCCTTGCTCGCCGAGTAGACCGAGGCCGACGGCAGGCCGCGAAGGCCGGCGATCGAGGCGATGCCGACGAACCGTCCGCTCTTTCGTTCGACCATCGACGGCACGACCGCGTCGAAGAGATAGAACATTCCGATCACGTTGACCCGCATGATCCGCTCGGCATCTTCGACGCTGAACTTCGTCGCCCACGTCGGGACGCTGATCCCGGCGTTCGCGATCGCGAGGTCGAACGGCCCTCCGAGGAGCTCCTCGCTCTTTAGAACGGCATCGCGGACCGACGCCAGGTCGGTCACGTCGCAGACGACGGAGCACGAGTCGCGCAGCTCGCGCTTCAACTCATCGAGCAGGTCGCCCCGCCGCGCCAGGAGCGCGAGCGACCAGCCGCGCTTCGACAGCTCCCGCGCCAGCGCCGCGCCGATCCCGCTCGAGGCGCCGGTGATGATCGCGCGCTTGGTCACGCGCGCATTCTACGTGCGGACAAGAGTGCCTCAGCGTGGGAAAAGCTTGTGTGAACGTGGGAACAGCTCGTCACAGCGCGCGAAAAGCTCGGCACGGCGTGGGAACGCGCTGAGAAACGGTGGGCACAACCATGAAACGACGTGGGAACACGATGGCGACGCATGGTTCCAACCGTGAATCACCATGGGAACACGCTGAGACCATGTGGTCTCAGCAATGAGACCCACGCTGAAACAACGTGAGGCCACGTTGAAACATCGTGAGGGCCAAGGTAAAGCATCGTGAGGCCACGTTGAAGCAGCCTGAGGCCACGTTGAAGCATCGTCAGGACCACGCTGAAGCATCGGGAGGCCACGTTGAGACGTCCTGAGGCCACGTCGGACCATCGTGAGGCCACGTTGAAGCAACGCTCGCCCCGGTGTGTCGGGCCTTGCCCTTAGCGCACCGCGCGGCGGCGCACCTGCACCACATCGACCTCGATCGACGCCGGCGCCCCTCCGGCCGGTGTGATCGTCACAACCGCGTGGCCGGGCGCAAGAGCGTGAATGAGCAATGTCGCCGTACCGGACGCCGGCATGGCGCCGACACCGTCAGACGCGACGACGCTCGGATCGCTCAAGACCACGGACAGGCTGACGGGACTCTTCGGCGGTGCGCCCATGGTGAGCTTGACTGCGGCGTACGTACCTACCCCGATTGTCAGCCGGGCCGGATCTGCCGTAAGGGTCAGCGAATCGTCGACGATGGTGACGGTCGCTCGCGAGCGCAGAAGCGGTATGTCGGTCCACTGAGGCTGGAGCACGACATCGAAGGTGCGCGTCCCCTGCAGATCGTTCGACACGAGAGGGACTTCGATGAACATGACCGATGAGAGGGGCGGAATGAGCTCGCTCTGCCCCGCCGTACCCTTATAGTCGACCGCGTCGTGGGCGGTCCCGTCGGCCGTCATATAGCCGACATCGCCCCGGCAGCACGGAGCGGCGAATTCGCTTCCAATGAGATCGAGCGGCACGCGGACGGAAGGGCTCCCTTTCTTCACGGTCACGTCGCGCAGTACGCCGGCCGGAACCGGATCGATATCGTGCGTTCGAATCGTCGACTGGATGTGCCACGCATCCTGGGGGCCCACTCCGCCGCTCGCGATCGCCCCGTCGCTGAGCGTCCAACCAACGAACGCGTAGTCGTCGCCGAAATAGTAGCCATCGTGAGTGACCGCAAACGTCAGCGAATGCTCCGTCTCACCAGGAGCAAAAATTAACGTTCCGGATTGAGGTGCGATCCGTTTCGCCGTCAGATCTTGTCCGTACAACCGCCAATCCACGCGATTCGTGCGAGAGAGATCTCCGCTGCGCGTCAGTCGCACGGTCGCCGAGCTCCCCTCCACGCCGTCCACGTACCCGCTTGCGGTGATGGTCGTCGCCGGAACGCTCGCCACGTAAACGGGAGTCGAAACGTCGGCGACGCCCCACCTCGTGACGATGTGAACTTTCGCCGTGTATAGACCGGCATGCGCATAAACATGCGATACCGCCGGGGAGCCCGTGACGGTGGCCGTCCCGCCATCGCCAAACGCCCACTGCAGGACGTCCAAAGGCTGAAAAAAATACCCAACGGGATCGCAACCGAAGTCGGCGGGAGCTCCCGAACATCCGAAGGCTCCGTAGGCCTGAAGCGTCACCGGTGCCCCCTCGTTGACCCCCGTGGGCGGCGCATAGGCGTTGAAGGTCTGCGCACTCAGCGGCGACGCCGCGAGAAGGAGAACCACCGCGAATGCCTTCATGCACCGAATATACGCGGCCGCGCTCGACTTCGTCCGGTGTTCGCCGTCACGCCAGTTCCGGAAGCTTCGCCCCCTTCTTCAACACCGGCTCGAAAAGATCGCCCACTTTCGCGTGGCGCTCCGGCATCGTGCGGATGTTGAACTTCAGCGGATCGAGCTTCTTCGTCACCTCTTCCCATTTGAGCGGCGCGGAGACCGGGGCACCGTCGATGCCGCGGAGCGAATACGGCGCGACCATCGTCTTGCCGTAGGCGTTCTGCATGCAGTCGAGATAGAGACGCCCGCGCCGTTTCGCGAGGGAGCGTTCGACCGTCATCGTCGGCACCTGCCGCGTGACTGCCGCGGCGATGTTGCAGGCGAAGTCGGCGGCCTGTTCGTGCGTGTAGCCGGCCTTCAGCGGGACGAACACGTGGATCCCGCGCTTGCCGGACGTTTTCGGGACGCTCGGCAGCTCCAGGTGCTCGAGGAGGCCGCGCATGACGATCGCGGCATCGATCGCCTGTTCGATCCCCTTCCCTTTCGCCGGATCGAGGTCGAAGACCAGCCAGTCGGCCTGTTCGAGCTTCGGCGCGCGCGAGGCCCACATGTGGATCGTCAGCACCGACATCTGCGCGAGCCAACGGACGTCGTCGATGTTGTCGACGGTCAGGTGCTTGACCTTGCCGCGGCTCGAGACCCGCGTCGGCGTCTCGACGGAGCTCAACCACTCGGGAGCCTCGCGCCCGAGGTTCTGATGGAACCACGACGGCTTGCCGACGCCCTGGTTCCAGTGCTCGAGCGACAACGGCCGGTCGTGGAGCGCCTTGATGAGCGGCTGCGCCATCGCCTCGTAATACGCGAGGACGTCGGCTTTGGTGTAGCCGTCTTTCGGATAGAGCACGCGTTCGGGGTGCGTGAGGTTCACGCGCGTCCGCCCTTTCGCGGCGGGAGAGGGCTTTTTTTGAATTTCGCTCACGACTTTCTCCCTCACCACTTCCTCCGGCGACTTGTCGTCGCGCAGTCCGAGAAACGACGGATGACGCAGTCTGTTGTCGGCGGTCCACTCCGTGAACGCGACCTGCGCGACGAGGCGCGGTTTGACCCAGTGCGCATCGCGGATGCGCGGCGCGTCTTTCGCCGGCGACGCAGGGACTTCATCTTTTGAGAGCCGGTCGCGCAGTTCGACACGGAGCTTCGACGAGAAGCCGGTGCCGACCTTGCCGGCATAGTGCATCGTGCCGTCGTCGCCCATGTATCCGAGGTGCAGCGCGCCGATCTCGCGGGTGGTCGCGGTCGAGAGCGTGTAGCCGATGACCGCCAGCTCCTGCTCGTTGAGCGCCTTCACCTTCACCCACTCCTTCGAGCGCCGCCCTTCGTAGACGGACGTGAGCCGCTTGCCGATGATCCCTTCCCAACCCTCCGTGGCCGCGCGGTGCAGCGCATCGATGCCCGGCATGTCGAGCGACTGCGCCACCTCGATCCCAGCGGGAGCGCGTCGGAGCAGCTTCTCCAGGGTCGCGCGGCGCTCGGTGTACGGCCGGCGCCGCAGGTCTTCGCCATCCAGCCAGAGGACGTCGAAGACGATCATCTTCTCCCGATTGGTTCCCCCCTGCAGCAGCTGAAACCGCGGCACTCCCTTCTCATCCTCGGCCACGATCTCGCCGTCGAAGACGACGTCCTTCACCTTCAGCTTCGCCATCGCCTTCGCGACGTGCGGGAAGCGCGGGATCAGATCGAGCTCGTTGCGGCTCCACATCGCCATGTCGCCGTTCGTGATCGCGGTCAGCGCGCGGAAACCGTCGTACTTCAGCTCGTACGCCCAGTTCTTGTCGTCTGGCGGCGGCTCGCCGACCAGCGTGGCGAGCATCGGCGGAAAGAGGTGCCGGAGAAGCTGTTGTGGTGTGCGCGTTGCCATCGTCAAATGATGCGGATCTCGTCGAACCCCTCGTCGAGCGACGGCGGCACGAGTTGCTTTTTCGTCCGGAAGATGGCGACGTCGGGGACGCGCGCCTTCCCCTGGCGCGCACGATTGCGCATGAGCGAAGTCGGGACGTGCGCCTCGAAGTAGACGGCGATGACGCGCGCGCCATGGAGACGTCCCAGCGCGATGAGCGGCGCGCGGGAGTCGACGGTCGGATTCGTGTTGTCGACCACGACGCTCCGGCCGCCGGCGAGCGCCTCGTCGATCTGTCCCAATTGTCGCGTGTCGCGATTTCGCGCGTTCGGCATCAGGTCCTTACTCACATGCACGTGCGTTGCCGCGAAGTGCTCGTGATACCACGTCGTCTTGCCTGATCCCTGCAGTCCGACGAAGATGATCAACTCGAGTTCCATGGGACGTTACATCCGCAAATTGTCGCGCATCGGGCAGTCGCTGGGACCGAGCGAGGAGCGTGGGTTCGCCATGTGGGTCGGCTACGATATCGCCGGCGCGAGCGGCGACCTCTCGCAGTACGGCCTCGTGAACGTCGACGGCTGGAGCGAGGCGCAGCTCGCCGAATACGGTGTGGCGGCGTTCAAACCCGCCTCGCTGGAGGAGATCGAGCGATGGAAGAGCTGAAGGCGGCGATGCTGGAGATCGCATCGGAGCTGAAACGGATCCCCGGTCCGATTCCCGAGAACCTGCGCCTCCGATTCATCGAAGTCCGCTCCCAGCTCTTTACCCGCGGCTTCTTCGACCCGCTGCTCGCCCGTTTCGACGGTGCGACGGTCGCACGCGCGTCGAATGAAGAGATCGCAGCGGAGCTGGAGAAGCTGGCGGCGGCCTAGGCGAGCCGGCCGGTGATCCGCAGATAGCAGTCGTCGTCGCCGACGAGCTCCACCCCTCCGGACGCCTGCCAGGTGCGGAAGCGGGCCTGAACCCGCGGATCGTCGATGTGCTGCTCGCCGCCGAATACGGTCGCGAGGAACGTGCGGGCAACCGTGGAGACGCCCTGGCTGCGAAAGCGCTCCATGCCGACCTGCAGCGCGTCGAGCCGGAACGCGATGTCCTCGTCGAGCAGCTCCGGCGTCGGCGCACTGCCCGCCGCGGACCCCAATTCCAGAAAGCTCTCGAACGTGAGCTGGTGGAACTCCTTGATCCCGCGGGCGCGCAGTTCCTCGTCGGTCATTTCGTCGGCGAGCGTGAGGCCGGGAATCTCCGTGCCGATCCCGTCGACTTCCCAGCCGATCCAGCGCTCCTTGCCGAGCAGCGCGATGCGTTGAATGTAGCGAGCCATTTCGGGGTGCTCAAAAAGATAGCGAATTCGGCACTCCTGCGCCTCTAATTTCTCGCAGGCCGGTCGTCCGCTTCGCCGTTTCCGGAGTTCCCCTCTTGAACCAGTGGGCGGGGGCCGGTCTGCAATACGGTGTAATTCGAGAGCCGCGCGACGACGCTCGCATGTCTCGTGATGAGGCGCAGCGTCTCGTCGCGGTTCTCCATCGGTGTGCCGTTGATCTGCAGCCGCTCCTTGACGATCACCCAGCGGACGCGTCGCTGCTGGATGAGCGCGTCGATCGTCCGCGCGTCGTACGGATTGATCGTGCGGTCGAACATGAGGACCGGGAAGCGCGGACGGCGTCCGGTCGTGAAGTAGAAGAGATCCTCGCCGGGGAGACAGACGATGGCGTCGTCGCGAGGGATGTGGCGATCCGTCCATGCCACGAGCTCGTGGAAGCCCGAGCGCCAGTCGAAGTCGAGCTTCGCGTACGTGAGCCGCTCGCTCTTCACGACGTACGGGATCCCGCCGAACAACAGCGCCGCCGTGAAGACGATCGCCAGCGCGAGTGGAACGCGGCGCAACGCGTACGCGGCGATGATGACCAGTAGCGGCCAGATCGCGTAAGTCGATCCCCACGTCATCTGCGACAGAAACGCGCCGTGGATCGTCGCAACAAGGAGGAGCGGGATGAGCTCCCTCGCGAGCAGTGCCGCGATCGCTCCGCAGACGAGGACGAGAGGCCACGCGCGCAGCAGGTTGATCTCGCGTTCCAGCGGATCGTCGGCGACGTAGATCCGCGCGATCGACCATAGGAACGGAACCGCCGCGATCGCGATCCCGAGCGCTCGCTGCCATCGTGCGATGACGACGCCGGCGACGACCAGCGCCAGCCACCACATCAGCGTCGGATCGACGTACATCGACAACACCTCGCCGATCGGCGGAAGGCGGCGCGCCGCGGCGAAGCGGATCGTCCACTGAATGTAGTTGCCGATGCCGAAGACCGCGGCAACGACCGCGATTGCGGCGACGAGGCCTGTGGCAACACCAGCCAGCAGCCGCCATTCGCGCGCGATCACCGCCAGCACGATGATGGCGATCAGAAACGCGAGACCGATGTTCTGCTTGACGAAGAGCGGCACAACGGCGGCCGCGCCGATCCAGAAGCGCCTCGCAGATCGTTGCCACGCGAAAACGATGGCGAGGACAGCCAGGCAGCAGTCAGGGTCGTAGAACGGGTGCGGGAAGATGCAGTAGATGCCGAGGGGAATGAGGGGGAGCGTCAGGATTGCGGCGCGGGTGCGGTCGGCGGTGCATCGCACGATTGCGTACGTCAGGCCGGTTGCGGTGCCTCCCGCGACGACCGCATACGCCACGTGGTGCCACAGCGCGCGGCCGAAGAGCTTGATGATCAGCGCCTGCATCACGAAGGTCAGCGGCGCGTACGGAAAGGGGAAGTCGCGGTAGGGCACATCGCCCATCGCGATTCGTGTGGCGTTCTCGAGGATATAGCTGAGGTCCCACAGAACCGTAAGGCGCGCATTCTGCACGAGCACCACGACGGACGTAGCGACACCCAGTACGATCGCAATCGCGAGGTCGGCACCCCTCAGTTCATAGTCGCAATTGCGTGAATGCACTGGTACGATTGACCCCCTAGCCCGGCAATGTTCGAAACGGTCGCTCCCGAAGCGTTCGCAAAACGCAGTCACCGCGTCTTTTACCAGACGCTGCCGGTGTCGCTCACACTTCATGCGCTCGTCGTCGCCGGCATCGCGGTCACGTTGCTGAACCAGCTCGACTTCCCGACCCAGTCGCCGCGCCAGGTCCGCGCGTACGAGCTCGTCGCGCTTCCGCCTCCTCCGCCACCGCCCCCGCCACCAGCACCGAAGCCGGTGTTGAAGCCGCAGCAGGTGCCGCAGAAGCTGATCGACGCGGCGAAGCTGCTCGCGCCGACCGTGATTCCCGACAAGATCCCCGACGTCAAGGACACGCCGCCGATCGTACCGATCCCGCTTCCTCCCGACGCGTTCAAGAACCTGACGCCGAACAGCGTCGGCATCGACGTCGGGATCACCGGCGGTATCGAAGGAGGCACCGGCACGCCTCCGCCTCCCCCGCCGCCGCCTCCCGACGGGCGTCTGCACATCAAGCGCGGCGAGCAGGTGCCGAACAAGGCGCTCCGGCAGGAGTACCCGAACTATCCGGAAGAGGCGCGCATCCGCGGCTACGAAGACAACGTCGTCGTCCGCTACGTGATCGGAAAAGACGGGAAGGTCAAAGACATCACCGTCATCGATCCGCCCTATCGGCAGATGTTCGCCGACAGCGTGATCCACACGCTCCGCGACTGGAAGTTCACGCCGTACATCAACGCCGACGGCGAGCCGGAAGAAGTGGTGCACGAAGTCCAGTTCAACTTCCAGCTCCACTGACGATCGTACAAATCCGCGCACCCGGAGCGGCGGACGCCCTCGTGCGCCCCTTCGTCATTTCCGCGTACGAGCGCATCTTTCTTCACCTGGGCGTCGAGACCCATTGCTTCAATAACTTTGCGGACGCATATTGCCTGGCAGTCCCGACTCTCTCTCTCGTACAGGAAAGGAAGGAGAAAAACCTCGATGATGAAACGCCTCTCGGTTCTTCTTGCAGTTCTGCTCGTTGCTGCCGGTGCGTTTGCCCAAAGCGACCTCGGCAACGGGAACTCAAACACCCACAAGTTCTTCGCACGCGGCTATGCCAGGCCGAGCGGCGGGGGTGGCAGCAACCTCGTCGACCACGGCGGCCCCGTCATCACGGCTCCGAGCGTCGTCTTCATCTTCTGGGGCTTCGGCAATGGCGACTCCTACACGAGCGCTCTGCAGAACTTCCGCAACACCGGCATCTATAACTACAGCCGGATGCTCGGGCAGTATCGCAACGCCGGCGCCTCGGCGGCGACAAACCTCGGCGGCAACACGAACGACAAGTTCGACACGACCACACCGCCGACCAACGTGACCGACTCGGCCGTCCAGGGCGAGGTGAAGAAGTACTTCCACGGCTCCTACGACACCAGCGCAATCTATGAGGTCGTGATCCCGGCCAGCTCGTACTCGTCCGACGGTACCAGCACCTCATGCGGCGGGCCTGGCCTGGCATACTGCGCCTACCACGGCAACTTCTCCGACGGCGTCGACGTCAAGTACTCCATCGAGCCGTATGCCAGCTGCAGCGGCTGCCAGACCAGCGGCTTCAGCGACACGCAGAACCAGAACCACTTCATCATTCACGAGTCGCGCGAGGCGATCAGCGATCCCGACCTGAACGCCTGGTACGACCATCGTGGCTACGAGGCGGACGACAAGTGCGCTTGGAGTCCGACGCCCTTCATCGACCAGACCACCGGTTTCGCCTACCAGTACGAGTGGTCGAACTCTGCCAGCGGCTGCGTCAAGCAGTAGCCTCTTTTTCCCGGATTGGGTGAAACCCCGGCTGCGGCCGGGGTTTTTGTTGACCCATGTGATCAATCATTGCCCCGCCACAGACGCCGATCCGATGCATCACTGACCCATGTGACAGGCTCATGTTTTAGGTGTATCCTTATTTCTCAACAACTTAACCAAATGTTCACCCGTGGCACCGCGGTTGCGATAAGAGCGATCCGTTCAGTTCATCCGTTCAACCGATTCAACCCACTAACAATTAGGAGAGGAAGCCCTTAGATGACGAAAAAGGTCCTGGTGATTCTTGCAGTCCTGGCCGTCGCAGTCGGCGCCTACGCGCAGACCGAAACACTTAACGCGAACGCCAACACCCATATGTTCTTCTCGCGCGGATACCAGAAGGTCAACAACACGGCCGGCTCCGGTTCGGGCCTCATCGACCACGGCGGACCCGTCATGGTTTCGCCGAGCGTCGTCTGCATTTTCTGGGGCTTCGGCACCGGAAACTCCTACACGGCGGCGATGCAGAGCTTCCGTGACAGCGGCATGTATCCTTACAACCGCATGCTCACCCAGTATCGCAGCGCGGCGAGCGGCGCGGCGGCGAACATGGGTGGCAGCGCGAACGACAAGTTCGACACCTCCACGCCTCCGACCAACGTCACCGACTCGGCCGTTCAGGCCGAAGTGAGGAAGTACTTCGGCGGCGCGGAAAACAGCAACACGATCTACCAGGTCTACATCCCGTCCACCTCCTACTCCTCCAACGGCAGCAGCGACTCGTGCGGCGGACCGAACCTGGCCTACTGCGCGTATCACGGCCACTTCACCGACGGCTCCACCGACGTCAAGTACTCGATCGAGCCGTACCCGAGCTGCTCCGGTTGCCAGACCTCCGGCTTCAACGTCAACCAGAACGCCAATCACTTCGCGATCCACGAATCGCGCGAAGCGATCAGCGATCCCGACCTGAACGCCTGGTACGACCGCCGCGGCAACGAGGCGGACGACAAGTGCGCCTGGAGCCCGACGCCGTTCATCAACCAGTCCACCGGTTTCGCCTACCAGTACGAGTGGTCGAATTCGGCCGGCGGCTGCGTCCAGCAGTAACGACGACCCGACTCAGAAACGAAAAAGCCCCGCGCGAGCGGGGCTTTTTCATTTTCGAGTTCATTGCGGTGGCGGCGGAGTCCACCGGTTCCAGTTGTCCGTGATGTCGAAGAAGAACTTGTAGTGGTCGCCCTTCGGCGTCTCGACCTCGACGACGTTGTAGCGCCGCTGCCCGGCCATCCCGGTGCCGCCACCCGTCCGCCGGAACTTGCCGATCCGGTCGAAGATCCAGTCGTTCGTGAAGTTCCAGCCGCCGTTGACCGCGTCGGCCGGAACCGTCACCGCGGTCTCGATCGAGTCGCCCGTGTGATCGACGAGCGCCGCGGCAGGAGTCGCCGCCGGCTGCGTAACGGGCGCGGGAGCAGGAACGGGCGCAGGTGCCGGCTTCGCCGCGCAGCCGCCGAGGATCGCCGTGGCGCCCACCGCCACCATCCATCTCTTCGTATCCATAGCGCGACAGAACGGTCAACGCCCGCTGCTCATTTCGTCGTATCCTCCCGCGCCATGACAGCGATCAGCAACGAGAAGCTCGGAGCGCTTTTCCCGGCCCACATCCGGACGGTGCGCGAGCGTACCGACCAGGCACTCGCCGAGGCGGGATTCGACGCCATCGTCATCGCCGCCGGCGATCTCCGCATCCAGTTCCTCGACGACGCCCCCTACCCGTTCAAGGTGAACCCGCACTTCAAGTGGTGGGTGCCGATCGTCGACAACCCGAACTGCTTCGTCATCTACGCGCCCGGCACGAAGCCGTCGCTCGTCTACTACCAGCCGGTCGATTACTGGTACAAACCGGCCGGAACCCCGCAGGGCTTCTGGGTCGATCAATTCGACATCAAAGTGATCGGCGACGCCGAGCACGCGAAGCAGCACTTCCCCACCGGCCGACTCGCGGTCATCGCGGAGCACGACGGCTTCATTCAGGACGGCGTCATGAATCCCGAGCCGCTCATGCACCGCCTCCACTACGAGCGCTCGTGGAAGACCGACTACGAGATCGAGTGCATCCGCCAGGCGAACGTCCGCGGCGCCCGCGGTCACGTCGCGGCCGAGAAGGCATTCCGCGCCGGCGAGTCGGAGTACGAGATCCACCTCGCCTACCTCCGCTCTTCCGACCAGACCGAGGAAGAGATCCCCTACTCGAACATCATCGCGCTCAACGAGAACGCCTCGGTGCTGCACTACACGCAGCACGAGCGCGCACGAATCGACGTCACGCGCCGCCACTCGTTCCTGATCGACGCCGGCGCCGCCGTGAACGGCTACGCCTCCGACATCACGCGCACGTACTCACGCGAGAACGACGAGTTCGCGCAGCTGATCGGCGCGATGGACGACATGCAGCTTGGCCTCGTCGCGCAGATCGCGCCCGACGTGAACTACCCCGACGTCCACATGAGCGCACATCGCGGCGTTGCCGACATCGTCGTCCGCTTCGACTTCGTGCGCGGCCTCGACGCGGACGCCGTCGTCGAGAAGCGGATCAGCAGCACGTTCCTCCCGCACGGCGTCGGCCACTTCCTCGGCCTCCAGGTACACGACGTCGCAGGCTTCGCCGCGAACGCGCATGGCGCCACGCTCGCGAAACCCGAGGGGCATCCGTACCTCCGGCTGACGCGAAAAGTGCAGCCGCGCATGGTCTTCACGATCGAGCCGGGCCTCTACTTCATCGAGCCGCTGCTCTCGGAGCTCCAGAAGAGCGAGAACGCGAAGTACATCAACTGGCAGAAAGTCGACGCCTTCCGCAAGTTTGGCGGCATCCGCATCGAGGACGACGTCGTGGTGACGGAGAGCGGGCGGGACAACCTGACTCGCGTCGCGTTCGCCGAGGTGTCGTGATCGTCGTCGCGTTGCCGCCGGTACCGACGCTCACCTCGGCGCTGAACGTCCTGTCGGCGATGGTGACGCCCGCGATCCTCATCATGGCGTGCGGCTCGTTGATCCTCACGACCTCGTCGCGCCTGATCCGCGCCATCGACCGCGCGCGTGAGTTCATCCCGGAGATGGAGAAGCTCGCCGAGGAGCGCGACACCGACGAGATCACCGAGCAGAAGCACGCGATGGTGCTCGACCAGCTCTCGAAACTCACCAGACGCGCGCGCTACCTGCAGCGCGCGCTCGCACAGCTCTACGGCGCCCTCGGCGTCTTCGTGGCGACGAGCGTCGCCATCGGCGTAATCGCCCTCTCCGGGATGCACTTCGCCTGGATCCCGCTCGTCCTCGGTTTCATCGGCGCAGGACTGCTGTTCAACGCCAGCGCCCTGCTGATCATCGAGTCGCGCATCGCGCTGTCGGCGACCTTCGCCGAGATGGACTACGTCGCCGCGATCGCCCGGCGCCACCACCCGACCGGCATCTAGAACGCCGGATGCTTCCGGATCAGCTCCAGCGATTTGCGGAGCAGCTTCGCGTTCTCCGGCTTGTTCAACCACGTCGAGCGGCCGGAGGGATGCGGTAGTACGACGACGTCGAACTTGCGTCCCGCGCGTTCCGCGCGATGAAGCCGCCCGACCGCGTCTTTGAGCTGACTGATCCCGACGAGTTGCGTCGCCGCCAGTGTTCCCACCGCGATCACCAGCTTCGGCGCGAGGAGGGCGATCTCGCGGTCGAGGTGCTCGCCACAGCGCGCGATCTCCTCGGCGTCGGGCACGCGGTCGCCGCCCGCTTTTGCATCCTTGCCGGGGAAACAGCGGATCACCGCCGCGATGTGCACGCGCTCGCGGAACTCCTCCTCGGAGACGCCGAGGGAGTCCGCAAACCAGCCGAACATCCGCTTCCCGGCCGTGTACGCGAACGGCTTCGCATACTCCGCCTCGTGCGGACCGGGCGCCTGGCCGACGAGGATCACACGCGTTCCGCGCACCGCGCCTGTGACGGGCAACCCAGCCACGTTCGGACAGGCGCGACAAGCGAAGAGAAGCTCCAGGTGGCGTGCGAAGGCGTCGCGGGCTGCTACCATTGCGGCCGGTGAAACGCCTCCTCGCCGTGCTCCTCTTCCTCCCGGTCGTTCTTCCGGTGAGGGCATTCGCCTGGACCCGCGCGTCTGACGAGCGGATCGCGGAGAAGAGCGCCATGCTGGCGCCGCCTGACCTCCGCGTCGTGCTCACCCGCTACGACCCGTCGTACAAAACCGGCATCGCGCGCGCGCAGAGCGAGGAAGGCAGCGAGACGCATCACTACTTCGTCCTCTCCCGCAGCGGCAAACTGCGCGAGCGGATCGAAGCGGAGACGACGAAGACGATCTCGATGATCCGAAAGCGCGAGTCGATGGCGCAGGTCGTCGAGCACCTCGGAATCCTCGCCCACCTCGTCGCTGACGCGAACAACCCGTTCCATGTCTCGAACGAGAACCCGCGCCTCGATCCGTCGCACGACGACTTCGAGCAGTACTTCGAGCGGCGCATGGCGAAGTTCCCAACCGTCTTCTATGGCCTCGACGACCAGCCGAACGTCTCGACCATCGTCCAGCGCGCCGTCACCCGCACCGAGCACTTCTACCCGCTGATGGGCAGCGAGTACCTGTCGGATGACGGCGAGCGGCGGACCTCCGCCGACTTCGACGACCACTCCACAGCCTTCGGCGTCGCGTCCGTCTGCTACTCGCACGCGGTCACCGACCTCGTCAACCTCTACTACTACATCTGGAGGGAAGCCGGCGGCGACGTGCGCTCCGCGTCCGTCATGCACGGCAGTAACCTGATTCTCAATGCCACAACGTCGAATTAACCGCGCCATCCTTTCCGTCTCCGACAAAACCGGCATCATCGAGCTCGCACAAGTCCTCGCCGCGCACGAGGTCGAGATCCTCTCGACCGGCGGCACGGCGAAGCACCTCGCGGACGCCGGCATCCCGGTCACCTCGATCGCGCAGTGGTCCGGCGCTCCCGAGATCCTCGGCGGCCGCGTCAAGACGCTGACGCCGAAAGTCTTCGGCGCGATCCTCCACGACCGCGGCAAAGCCGATCACGTCGCCGACGTCGAGCGCCTGGCGATCCCGCCGATCGACCTCGTCGTCGTCAACCTCTACCCGTTCGAGGCGACGATCGCGAAAGAAGGCGTGACGGTCGACGAAGCGATCGAGCAGATCGACATCGGCGGCCCGTCGATGCTCCGCGCGTCGGCGAAGAACCACAAATACGTCCTCCCACTCTGCGATCCGTCGCTCTACCGCGACTTCATCGCCGAATTCGAGCGCGGAGAGATCACCGACGCCTTCCGCCTCCGCGCCGCCGTCGCCGTCTTCGAGAAGACGAGCGCCTACGACGCGACAATCGCGCAATTTCTGCGCAAAGCGCCGGGCGAGGGACTCCAACTTACGCTGACCAAGTTCCAGGACCTCCGTTACGGGGAGAACCCGCAGCAGCACGCCTCGTTCTATGTCCGCAAAGGCGAGCGGCCCTTCGAGCAACTCCACGGAAAAGAGCTGTCGTACAACAACCTGCTCGACCTCGACTCCGCGATCCGCATCGCCAACGCGTTCCGCGAGCCGGCCATCGCGATCATCAAACACACGAACCCGTGCGGCGTCGCGCGCCGCGACACCCTCGACGGCGCCCTGCGCGCCGCGCTCGAGTCGGATCCGGTCTCGGCGTTCGGCGGCATCATCGGCGCGAACCGCGAGTTCGACGGCGCGTCGGCGGAACGGGTCGCCGACATGTTCCTCGAGGTCATCGTCGCGCCGTCGTTCAGCGACGAGGCGCGCTCGATCCTCAGCAAGAAAAAGAACCTGCGCCTCGTGACGACGACCGCGGCCCTGCCCGAGCTCGAATTTCGCAGCGCGGCGGGAGGCATCCTCGCGCAGCAGCCCGACCGGATCAGCGCGACTGACGCGTGGAAAGTCGTCACCGAACGTCAGCCGTCGCCGGAGGAGATGAACGGCCTGGAGTTCGCCTGGATCGTCTGCGCGCACGTGAAGTCGAACGCGATCGTGCTGACCAACGAGTCGCAGTCCGTCGGCATCGGCGCCGGCCAGATGAGCCGCGTCGACGCCGCGAAAGTCGCGATCATGAAGTCGATCCTCCCCGCCGCCGGAACCTTCGCCGCCTCCGACGCCTTCTTCCCCTTCCGCGACGGCCTCGACATCCTCGTCGACGCCGGCGTCCGCGCCGTCATCCAGCCCGGCGGCTCCGTCCGCGACGCCGAGGTCATCGCCGCCGCGAACGAGCGCGGCGTGACGATGGTCTTCACCGGCGAACGCCACTTCCGGCACTAGTGGTTATCGCGACGTCAAAGCGGCGGCGCCACACAGAACCAGCGCGAACAACAGAAGCTCACGCATGCCCAGCAGCGGAACCTGCGAGATCGTGATGCTCTCGACCGTGATCGTCGGTCCGGTGCCGGAGCTTGGCGCGAATCCGTTGCCGCCGCTGTAGTCGGCGGAGAGGCTGTACGTGCCGGGTGCGAGCGTATTGGTGCTGAACGTGGCGGTTCCGCCGCTCAGCGTCACCGGCGATCCGATCGGCGCGCCGTTGAGCTTGAACTGCACGCTGCCGGCCGGCGTGAAGCTGCCGTCCGAGACATTCGCCGTGAACGTCACCGTCTGCCCGAGGTAGACCGTCGTGAGGGAGCTGGAAACGGTGGTCGATGTCGGAACGAGACTCACACCAGTCGTCGCCGTCGCGCTGTTGTTCGCGGGATTCGTGTCCGAGGTGGACGAGACCGAGGCCGTATTCGAGACCGTAGTACCGGCGGCACTCAACGCGGTCTTCACCACCAGCTGAAAGACAGCGGTTCCGGCCGCCATCGAGGCGATGCTGCACGTGACCGTCGACGTTCCCGAGCACGACCAGCCGGAAGCCGGCGTCATCGAGACAAACGACGTCGACGGCGGAATCGCGTCGGACAGCGTCACCGATGCGGCGTTGCTCGGCCCCGGATTCGTCACGTCGATCGTGTACGTGATGTTCCCGCCTGTCGCGACCGGATCGGGGCTGTCGCTCTTGGTGACCGATAGATCCGCTGAGACGACGACCTGCGTGCTCGCGGACGCCGAGGTTGTGGCGTCACGTCCGCTCGACGTCGTGTTGAACGTCACCACATTCGTGATCGTCCCGGCTGAAGCGGATGCGCTCACGTTCACGACGAGCGTGAACTGCACCTGCGTCCCGGCCAGCATCGTATTCATCGTGCAGTCGATCGTTCCGCCGCTGTTGCACGACCATCCTGGCGGCGCTGTCAGGGAGACGAACGTCGTCGACGCCGGCAGCGTGTCGATCAACTCACCGCTGTCCAGATCGGAGGCGCCCGCGGTCACGGTGATCGTGTACGTCAGATTGCCGCCGGCGGCCACCGGATCAGGAGCACCGGCTTTCGACACGAATGCCTGCTGCGCAAACACCAGTGGCGCACAGAGAAGAACGACGATGAAGGACGACCGTTGGAACAAGGAGAGATTGACCTTGGCCTGCGAAGCCGCGCGGAGTATGTCACCATCTCCGACCGATGGCGCAAGCAATCGACATCCGTCTCGTCGTCAGCGACGTCGACGGCGTCTGGACCGACGGCCGGATCATCTACCTCGGCGAACATCGCGAGATCAAAGAGTTCAACGTCCGCGACGGGCTCGCAGTGAAGCTCGCGCAGAAGGCGGGGATCGAGGTCGCGCTCGTCACGTCGCGCCACTCGCCTGCCCTCGAACGGCGTGCGAGAGAGCTTGGGATCGTGGAGCTGCGGCAAGGGGCGGCGAACAAGCTCGAGGAGGTGCAGCGCCTCGCGCAGAAGCTCAACATCACGTTCGACCAGATCGCGTACGCCGGCGACGACCTCCCCGACCTCGCTCCGATGTCGGTCGCCGCGATCTCCGCCGCGCCGTCGGATGCCGCGCCCGAGGTGCGTGCGGCGGCGACGTGGAAGCTCGAGTCGCGCGGCGGTAAGGGCGCGTTCCGGGAGCTGGTCGAGCGCCTGCTGCGCGAGCGCGGCGTATGGGACTCGATCGTCAAGGACTTCAGCGTTGGCAAGCCCGAAGCTCAGAGCATTTAGGGGCCGCGTCATCTACGGCACGCTGCTCCTCATCGGAGCGGTCGTGCGCCTGCTGCCGCTCGGCGCCGCGCGATTGCTGGGCCGCGCGCTCGGCCACGCCGCATGGCACCTCGTCCGCGGCGAGCGCCGCAAAGCGCTGCGCAACATCGCGATGGCGTTCCCATCGTGGAGCGCCGCGCAGTGCCGGAAGACGATCCACGCCATGTTCCAGCACCACGGCGCGTCGCTCGCCGAGATCCTGTGGATGCCGAAGCTCGATCTCGCGAAGCGCGACGCGATCAACGTCGTCACCGGCATGGACGCCGTGCTGAAGGTGATCGACAACGGCGACGGCGTCATCTGCTTCACCGCGCACTGCGGCAACTGGGAGTGGCTCTGCTACTCGATGGGGATGTACGGTCGTCCGGTCAGCGTGCTGCAGCGCGAGCGCGACGAGCAGCAGATGAATCAGTTCATCACCGAGCTCCGCGCGAAGGCCGGCGTGCGGACGATCGACCGCGGCTCGCCGGCGTCCGCGCGCGAGATGATCACCGTCATCCGCAAGGGCGGCATGCTCGCGTTCGTGATGGATCAGAACATCCGGACCGAGAGCGTGAAGATCCCATTCTTCGGCATCCCCGCCCCGACGCCAATCGGGCCGACGCGCTTCGCCATCCGCAGCGAAGCGTGGGTCACCATCGCCCTCGCCGAGCGCCGCGCCGGCAAACAGATCCTCACCTTCACCGAACCGTTCCGCTGCACCCGCGACGACGACCCCGTCGCCCTCACCGCGAACATCACCGGCGCCATCGAAGAACACATCCGCCGCGTCCCCGAACAATGGGTCTGGTTCCACGACCGCTGGCGCGAACGCCCCAAGTGGGACGTGACGCCGCAGTGAAGGCACGCCCCCGTGTGGAGAGCGGGGTTTACCGATATCGCACGATGACGACGTCCCCGGTATAAGCGCTCTTCGAGGCTTCGTCGCTGACGATGTCTTCGACACGCCGCGCGTCGATTCCGCCCGTTCCCGCGCCGATCAACGGGATCGCAACCGACTGGAAGTGTCGGGCAGCAGCGGCGGAGAGCGCGCTCTGCACGCATCGACGCACGATCTCTTCAGACGTCCGCCAGAAGAGGGTCAGTCCGGCCACGTGGATGATCCCTTTGAATGGCAGCCGGCCGGCGCCTGTCACAACCGCGCTGCCCGCCGGAATCGGACCGGCGCGAGCGAGCTCCCGGAACGGCGCGTACCCCGCCGCCCGCTTGATCGCCCCCGAGACCCCCTGCGGCAGCAGCAACCACCACGGGATCACGTTCCGGTTCCACGCATTGACGATCGCGTCGACATCCTGGGTCAGCAGGTCGCCCTCAACGATCCTGACGCTCACCAACCGCCTCACCGAACGACGCAATCACCTCGATCGTACCGACGATGTTGTCGTTCAGCTCTTCGAGATCAGCGGCAGGGATCCACCACTCGGTATGGTGCGCCGCGCCGACGCATTGAATGGGATACCGGGTCATGAACGATGTTCGGGCGCGGAATCGAGTCACGTAGCCGCGGCCCGACGCACTGACATTCCATTTCGCTGCGATTTCGGTCGCGTACTCCTCGTTCGTCACCGGATAGAAGATCGGCTGCTCGGGCAGGCGCGGAGGCCACCTCCGCCACCCCGATTCCCGCACGAGCTCGAGCTCCTTCGGGCCGGTTGGCCGGAACAGCGTCGTCGTCTCGTCGAGCATCAGGCTAGCGCTTCGAAGGCATCCGCGAGCTCCTCCGCGACCAGCCGCCCCCCTGAGGGATCCTGGCCGCTGCCGTGGATCAGGGCGTACGAGGCCACGGCTGGATTATACGGACGTGCGCGCGCGTGGCCGAAGGCTGCGGGCGCGCAGGGTGCGGCAGACTTCGCGCAAGGTGCGGCAGATCTCGCGCAGATCTCCGCACGTCTCGCCCCGCGCACCTTGACTGTAACAATTGTTCCATGTAACAGTCGTTACACCATGAGCCGCCGCGACGAACTGCTCGAGGCAACGGTCGACTATCTGCTCGAACACGGCGTGAGCAGCCTGTCGCTCCGCCCGCTCGCGGCGGCGATCGGCACGAACGCGCGGATGCTGATCTATCACTTCGAGACGCGGGAACAGCTCGTCGACGCGGCGCTGCACGCCGCGCTGCAGCGCATCCAGAAGCGATTCCTCGAGCGGCCGGACGTGCTGAGCTTCTGGAAGTGGGCCACCGATGCAGCGTCCCTCCCCTACGTGCGGCTGATCTTCGAGGTCCACGGCCTCGCGCCGCGCAATCCGAGGGTGTTCGGCAAGTACGTGCGGAACGCGATCGAGAGCTGGACCGAGATCATTGCGGCGCAGACACACGACCGGGAGCAGGCCAGGATCATCGTCGCCGTCTTCGACGGCCTGCTGCTCGACTACCTGGCCACCGGTGATCGCGTACGCACCACCCGCGCGCTGCGCCGATTCATGAAAGGGGCGACATGAGAAGACCGGCGATCATCGGCTTTGTCATCTGGGCTCTCGCGACGTTTGCGCTGCGCGTCGTGGGGCAGCACCTCCTCCGCGGTCCAGCCGTCGTGCTGCTGATGATCTCGTTGCCGTTGATGGTGCTCGTTGCCGTCCGCGTCCTGGCGAGCTACCGCACCGTCGAGCAGCGAGCCCTCGCCGCCATCGCGCTCGTCGCCCCCGGCATGCTCCTCGACACGATCAGCGCCATCTGGTTCGACCGTGTCTTCCCGAACATCCGGAGCGACCTCGCCGGAACGTTCGGCGGTTGGCTGCTCTTCTGTAACGTCGTGGTGCTGCTGACCGCGGTGGTGTACGTGCCGCGGAGCGCCAGACGCGTGTAAGTCCCTCAGTGGCTGTGGGTTGCCGTTGAGGGCGTACCGTCCGACCAGTTCGGAACGAGGATCATGATGATCGTGGTGTTGTCGTAGCTGGTGGAGTCCGACTTCACCGGAGATCCGGGCAGGTCCGCGCCCCACTGCGACGCGTCGGTGCGCGGCACGAACATCATGTAGTGCGGATGCCAGGCGCCGGCCGCGGAGTCGTTGAGGTATCCACCCTTCGCGAACATGAGGGAGACCGCGCCGGCCTCCGGTGCGTGGAATGTGCCCGCCTTCCACTCCGCGGCCTCGCGGGCCTGCATCTCGGCGAGCGACATTCCCGCCAGAACCCGTTTGGTGCGCTCGAGGTAGCGCGGAAGCACGGAGCGGACCGCCGCCGGGTTGAAGCACTGTGGCGAGCGGATCGTCGGGTTCCAGAATTCAGGATTGTCGAACGCGACGTCCCACGACCTCCCCACGAAGCATACGAATCCGTTGGTGCCTTTGACCGCCGTCAGGTAGCTATGCTCGTCCAACACCAGCACCTCGGCGTGCTCCGCGATCGAGGGTGGCGCCGCGCTCCGCGCCAGCGCGATCTCGTCGTTTCGCGCCATCGTGTATTCGCGGACGTCCGCCATCTTCGGGTACGGGCCGGCGGCCACGAGCCACGCAAAAGCAAGAACGGCGCTGCAGGCGCGTGCGATCCTCGATTGCGTCGTGTTCATGGCCCAACGATACGGTGAGTAAGGTAACCGCACGGTGACGACTCGGTTAGCATTCCCGCCGAGATTACGTTCGAGGCGTCAGCACGGCGAACGGCGTCTTCTCGCAGGAGATAGGACAGCCGTTGGGATCCTCGATGATCTTGTAGAGCAGCAGTTTTCCGTTCTGCCATCGGAATCCGACGCGCTCCTGTTCGCCGATGACGAAGTAGTCACAGCACGCCTCGCTCGTATCGAGTGAGGCGTGATACGGACGCGCGGCGGCGTCGCCGATCGTCAGTTGACCTCCCTCGGTGAAGCGGTACACGACGCCCTTGCCGTCGCGATACGTTCCGGCGAGCAGAACGCGCCGGGCGTACGTCTCGGCATCGACGTCGATGCGGCGCAATGTCACGTCGGATTCGGGCCAGAGAGCGGCATGAATTGTCGTCACGCCGCCGTGAGCGTCGCGCGTGACGGTCAACGGCAGGCGGTCCGGTTTCCCGTCCGGCGCCTCCAGCGGCGAAACGATGATCGTGCGCTCGTCGACCGATTTGATGATGCGCCACGAGCCCTCGTGGAAGTCGGTCACCTCGGCGCGATTGCCGCTGATCGTGACCGCGACCGGGGCCTCGACCTTCTCCGCCCGTGACGGCGACCGCGTGCTGCCCAGCGCGTCGGCATATCGCGCCCCGATCCAGTGCCCCTGAAGTCCGGCGACGGTGAGAGCGACGGCGAAGAAGTAGTGCATGGCGCGATTGTACGGGGCCGGCGCGACCATGCCACTCCCCGCACTTATGGACATCGGCAGGTCAATCACCTATGCTCCGCAAGCTTCGGCAATTCCATACAGACAAGGGAGAAGTCCATGACTCAGAACGGCTCTGCGCCTACGTGGTGGAACTTCAGCGGGAACATCGAGCACCTGCCGCCGACCGACGGGCAGCAGTACTACTTCACGCCGACGAGTCTTGCCGAGCTGCAGGCGGTGCTCACGGCGGCGCAGAAGGCTGGTATCACGGTCCGCGTCAGCGGGCAGCGTCATTCGCAGCCGCCTCTCGTCACCGACGACAACCGCAGCGCGCCGCCCGCGTCACCCGACTGCTATCTCGTCGACATGTCGTGCTACATCGACGTCGGCACGAACGGCATCGCCCTCGGGCCCGGCGCGAACCAGATCACGGTCAATCCCGGCGTGCGCGAGGACGACGTCGACGCCTTCCTCACCCAGAACAACCTGATGTTCCAGACCGTCACCGCGGGCGGCTTCTTCAGCCTCGGCGGCATGACTTCCGTCGACGTGCACGGCGCGACGATCGAGGCGCCGATCTTCTCCGAGACCGCGGCGGCGTTCACGATTCTCCGCGCCGACGGAACCCTCCAGACGGTCGACGCGAACACGCCGCCACCGGCCAGCGGCTGGACGGCGCTGCAACTCACGCGCGTCAACCTCGGCGGACTCGGCATCGTTACCCAGATCATCCTCAACGTCCAACCGCGTCCCTGGGCCAACACCCTTCTGGGCGGCACGCAGTGGACTCGGTGGACCAACAAACAGTCGTTCGTAAACGCGATGCTGCCGATGCTCACCGGCTCCTCGGCACACGACAGGATGGAGATCTTCTTCACGCCGTACGCCGCACCGTGGCCGGGCCAGGACAACTTCCTCACCCTCTGGTGGGACATCGAGTCGAACCCGACTCCGCAGATTCCGAACTCCGCCACGTCGCCGGCCACCGCGTGCACGCTCGCAGGCGAAGGGACCTTCGGCGCCTCGAAGATCCCTGACCCGCTCATCCCGGACACGCAATACCTCAGCAACTACATTCCGGCGGCGTCGGTCACGCTCCTCGGGCTAAAAGTGATCGAGCTGCAGGCGAGCCTCGCGAACAAGGACTACTCGGAGCTCTGGCTCGCCACCGCCTCGCAGGTGATGTTCATGTCGTACTTCATCGAGCTCCCCAACCTCGATGCGGCAGGGATCGGCAAAGTGTGGGACGGCCTCGACGTCGTGGCCCAGATCGTTCTCCAGAACGGGAACTTCCACATCTGTGCGCCGATGGAGTTCCGCTTCATCAAGGGCGGCGACTCCGCGATGTCGAGCGCCTATGCGACGACCGCCGGCTCAACCTTCGTCAATCTCGATCTCATCGGATTCGTCCCGGCGGTGCCGTCGGGCGACTACCCCGCCCAGCTGCTGCAGTTCTTCGCCGACGTCGAGCGCCAGTGGGTCGCGATGGGCGGCTTCCCGCACAACGGGAAGATGTACGGCTTCTACGACCCGACCCAGCCGGCCGGCACGTACACCGCCGCGTTCAATCCGAACTTCCTCTCCGCCCTCGGCACCCGCCGCGGCGCACGCCAGCAGGCCTACAACACCTATCGCCAGAGCCAGGATCCAAACGGGCTGTTCTACAACGCGTACTTGAAGGCGCTGATGGCGTAGTTCACTTCACGTTTTCCGACCCATCCGGCCACCCGCCACCCACGAACGCGCGGATTGCGTTGAGGAGCGGCTCGGGTTTGTCGAGCGGGAGGGAGAGGAGGCGGGCGGTGGGGAAGCTGCGAGCCCAGGTGCGGGCGGACGGGTCGGGGGGCGCCGAGGGGGAGATGACGAGGGCGGACGCTGTGATGACGCGGAGGTCGCGCGGGTTGCCGGTCATCGCGATCGGCGCGATCTGGATGAGGCGTTCGATGTGCTCGGGGTGGTCGCGGGCGTAGGTCGCGACGATGAGGGCGAAGTTCGCGTAGCCGACCGGGATGACGCTGTCGATGTTGAAGTGGCGGCGGATGGTCTCGAAATCGCGGAGGTCGTAGTCGAAGCCTCGGCGATCGACGGCGGGCGATTTGCCGCGGCCGCGCGGGTCGTACGCGATCACGGTGCCGCGGTCGACGAGACTCGCGATGGACTCCCACGTAAGGTGCTCGAGCGGGACGATGATCGCCGGGCCGCCGCGGCCCGCCTTCATGTAGTGCAGCTTCACGCCGTCGGCCGTCTCGATGAATCCCTCGTCGATCGGCGACGACGAGCCGGGGCCGTCGAAGAGGATCTTCCACTCCCCGTTCGCGTCCTTCTGCCAGACCGACGAGTAGATGCCGGCCTGATTGCCGTCGCGGTCGAGCACCGGTCCCGTGGAGAGGCCGATGTTTCCGGCTGCATTGACGTAGACGCGCTCGGGACGCCAGGTGAACGGCGCCACCTTCTCGCTGAAGAACGGCGTCCACCGACTCACGATCTCTGCCTTCCCGACCAGCGTCACACGCGCCGCGAGGAAGGTGGCGTCGTCTGCTACGTACGAGAAGAACTTCGCGGCATCGTGATCGGCGAACGCCTTCGCGAACGCGATCTCGGTGTTGCGCAGTTCCTCGGCCGCGTCGGCGAAAGCCGAGGACGTTGCGAAGAGAAGGAGAACGACGGTGGCGACGCGGCGGATCATCGTCTGAAGAGATTCTTCAGGATGAACAGCAGGTTCGCCGGCCGCTCGGCGAGGCGCCGCATCAGGTACGGATACCACTCGGTGCCGAACGGGATGTAGACGCGCATCCCCCACCCTTCGCGCACCAGCTGCTCCTGCAGGTCACGGCGGACGCCGTAGAGCATCTGGAACTCGAACGCCGACGGCGGAATGTTCTCCGCGTGCGCGAAGGCCTTCGTCGCCTCGATCATGTTCGGATCGTGTGTCGCGATGCCGTGATACGTCCCGCTCTGGAGCAGGATCTTCATCAGCTTGACGAAGTTCGCGTCGACGTCGGCTTTGTCCTGGAACGCGATCTCAGGCTTCTCTTTGTAGGCCCCCTTGCAGAGACGGATGCGGATGCCGGACGCGCAGAGGTCGCGGACATCCGCCTCGCTGCGGTGGAGGTACGCCTGGATGACGGCGCCGACGTGGCCCGCGTGTCCCTGCTGCGCGTGCAGCTCGTGCACGAGGTCGAGCGTCTTCTGCGTGTACGGCGAGCCTTCCATGTCGACGCGGACGAAGTTGTTCGCGCGGACGGCGTGATCGACGAGGTCGCTGGCGATCGAGCGCGCCAGCGCGGGATCGACGTCGAGGCCCATGTGCGTCAGTTTCATGCTGACGTTGGCGTCGAGCTTCCGCTCCGTGATGAGGTCCATCAGCTCGTTGTACAGCGCCGCGCTCTCCTTCGCCTCGGCCACGTTGGTCACGTTCTCGCCGAGGTTGTCGACGCTGACGGACATGCCGAGAGCGTTCGTGCGAGCGGTGGCGTCGAGGGCGTCGGCGACCGTCATCCCGGCGACGAAGCGGCCGGAGATCTTCCGCCCCATCGCCGAACGCTCGGCCATGCGACGGATCATGCGGTTCTCGGAGAGTGCGATGAAGATGGTTCGGAACATTCGAAGAAGCGCGAAGCGGGCGCGATTCTACACGGTCTTTACACTGTCTTTGCGAGGGTCACGGCCGCGACAGACGTCGCGCCGGCACGCAATAACTCGCTCGCGCAGGAGCGGAGCGTCTCGCCGGTGGTGCAGATGTCGTCGACGAGAAGGATCGCCTTTCCGTGCGCACGCGGCGACGCCTGGAACGCGCCGCGGACGTTCTTCGCGCGCTCGGCACGCGGGAGGAGCGACTGCGTCGCGCGCTCGCCGCGCTTCGTCAGCAGCAGCTCGCAGGCGACGTTCGTGCGGCGGCCGAGGGCTCGTGCGAGGCGCTCCGCCTGGTTGTAGCCGCGCTTCCGCTCCTTCGCCCGCGACATCGGCACCGGCACGATTGCGTCGAACGCAGCGTCGCGCATGAGTTGTTCGAGCAACTCCGCCAGCGGATCGTCGAGGAAGTCATGCCGCTCGAATTTGAAGGCGTGCAGCACCTTCTCCAGCGCGCCGGAGTAGCGACCCCACGCGTCGCAGAACAGCAGGTTCCCGGGATCGAGCTGGCACTCGATGCAACGAGTTGCATCGTCGTCCCCCGCGAGCGGCAGCGCGCACGAAACGCACTTCGCGCCGGTGATGCGCGGCAGCGTCCGCCAGCAGTCGGCGCAGCACGACGCAGTTCGATCGGCCCACGGCAGCTCGCGGTCACAGACGACGCACCACGACGGCAGCAACGTCCGAACGGCCTCGCGAGCGACTCCCAGCAGCACCCCCGGATTGTAGCGGAACGTCTTTCGCGCTCGGCCGTCTCAAGAGTGCATGTTGAACAGGCACACTGCTTTCCTTATATTGCCGGCCATGAAAAGAGCCGTCCTCGCCGCCGCCGTCGTCCTCATCGCGCTGCCGTTGGCAGCCCAGACCGCACCGTTGTCGAACCAGATGTCGCAGTTCGGCATCCTCTTCGGCGGCAGCAAGCGGATGAACGACCTTCCCGGGACCCAGGGCCGCTCCGACGTGAAGGACTTCAGCTTCAGCAACTCCGTCAAGGAGATCTACATCGGCACGCGCCTCGAGCCGGATACGATGTTCAAGATCAAGGCGGGCCAGATCGACGTTCCGGTGCTGGTCAGCGACGGCGGGACCGGCTTCAACAAGGTCAAAGGAAAGATCGACCACGTCGACGCCATCGTCGACTACCGCTTCTCGGAGTCGTTCGGCTCGACGGGCGTCTTCGCCGGCCTCGGGATGTACCGCGCCACCGCGCCGGGACTCGCCGACGACACGAACGCGGGACTCAGCTTCGGCATCAACGCCGACCTGCCGCTCTCGACGCGCTACGGAATCATCGTCGAAGGCACGTACCACTACCTTCACCTGGAACCGCGCCAGCGTTTCCTGACCGCCACCGCCGGGCTGCGCATTTCGTTCTAGAGGTACGCGCCTTGCGTGTCCTCTTTCGGAAACGAAGGAGGACTCCATGGCAGAGCAACGCAATTCAGGGCGCGGGTCGCGGCACATCCGCGAGGTGATGACGCCGAACCCGACAACAGTCAGCGATCGCGACAGCATCCGGGACGTCGCGCGCATCATGAAGGATCAGGACACCGGCGTCGTCCCCGTCTGTGACGACGGCAACAAGATCATCGGTCTCGTTACCGACCGCGACATCGTCGTCCGCCTCATCGCCGACGGCAAGGACGCCCTGAGCGCTCATGTGAACGACGTGATGACGAAGAGCGTGCGCAAGGTGCACGAAGACGCGACCGTCGACGACGTGCTGTCGCTGATGTCGAGCTCGGAGATCCGCCGCGTGCCGGTCGTGAACAAGAACGACGAGCTGGTCGGGATCGTCTCGATCGGCGACATCTCGACCCAGAGCGGGGAGCCCGGGAAGGTCGGCGAGGCGATCAACGACATTTCCGAAGCGCGACCGAATAACTGACCAGCCGCGAATACAATCGGGCGATGCAGAAGCGCATCGCCCTATTCCTCCTTCTCGCGATCACCCTCCCCGCCGCCGCGGCCCGCCACAAGGCGAAGGCTGCGCCGCCGGCGCCGCCGGCAGTCAGTGTCGACGGCCATGAAGACACGCCGAGCGAGTACCTGAAGTCGCCGTTCGACCTCGGCGTCGTCAACAAACGCGGCGCGATCGACTACCCGCGCATGAAGGAAGGCGGCCTCGACGCCGCGTTCTTCGCCGCCTACGTCCCCGCCAAGTACGCCAACAAAGGCGCCGCCGCGTACTGCATGACGATCATGGAGACCATCCACGAGATGGTCGACCGCTACCCGAACTGGGCGCGTTTCGCGGGGTCGACCTCAGATATCCGCAGCGCGGCGAAGGAGGGCAAGCGCGCCATCCTGATTGGCATCGAAGGCGGCCACGCCATCGAGGACTCCCTCGATCTCCTCCGCGCCTTCTACCGCTTCGGCGCCCGCTACATGACGCTGACGCACTTCAACTCGAACAACTGGGCCGACTCATCGGGCGACGCGCCGAAGCACAACGGCCTCACGCCGTTCGGCAAGGAAGTCGTTCTCGAGATGAATCGCCTCGGCATGCTCGTCGACATCTCGCACGTCAGCGACAAGACGTTCTGGGACACGATCGAGACGTCGAAGGCGCCGATCATCGCGTCGCACTCGTCCGCCCGCGCCCTGGCAAGCCATCCGCGCAACATGACCGACGACATGCTCAAGGCGATGACGAAGAACGGCGGCGTGGTGATGGTCAACTTCTACCCCGTCTTCCTCTCCGACGAGGTCGCCGCGGCCGACAAGGAGCGCGACAAGAAGCTGGCGGCCGACATCGCCGCGTTGAAGGTAAAGGATCCGGCCGAGGGCGCCGAGTTCGATGCCGGCGTCGCCAAGCTCTACGCCGCAAACCCGCTCCCGCAGGTCTCGTACACGCGGATCGTCGACCACATCGATCACATCGTGAAGATCGCCGGAATCGACCACGTCGGGATCGGCTCGGACTGGGATGGAATCACTTCCACGCCGGCCGGGATGGAGGATGTCAGCAAGTTGCCGGCAATCCGCGCGGAGCTGAAGAAGCGCGGTTACTCGGAAGGCGACATCCACAAGATCATGGGCGAGAACTTCATGCGGGTCTTCGCCGAGGTCGAGCGGGTCGCAAAGACCATGCGCTAAAGGAATGCGGGACTTCGTCCAACCCGTTCCAAATACAACAAATCGCCGTTCAAGGAAGGTCCATGAAGCGAGTCGTTTCCCTGGTTGTGTTCGCCCTGTCGTTATCGACGGTTGCGTTTGGTCAGCAGGCGCAGCAGCCTGACGCCAATCCGCCCGAGGTCAAGGTCACTCCGCCGCCCGCATTCGAGAAGTACATCCGCGAAGCGATGCCGGTCTGCGAGCAGACGACGCTCAGCTATGTCGCGATGGTGCACAAGCTCCCGGAGAACCTGACGGGACTCGTCGTCCGCGCCACCAGCCCGCGCCAGGCGTGCGAAGAGCAGGAGGTCGGCGTCACTTCGAGGGAAGGGACGGTCTACCTCGGCATTCCCTGGTTCCTCGACGAAGTGAAGGACGTGAAGGGCCTCGAGGCGAAGCTCACCCAGTTCACCGCGAGCGCGCTCCATGAGCAGTTCACGCCGGTCATCGACAAGACGAAGCCGACGAAAGAAGGCCTCTTCCCGGTCACGCTTTGGGAGACGACCGAGCGCGGCAAACTGCCGCTCTACGGTGAGATCGATCCGGCGGGCACGGTGTTCTTCATCGGACCGTTCCGTCCGTTCAACGAAGCCGCCGCAGTCGTCCGCGCGAAGGCCTTCGAGCAGTACATCGCCGACTCGCCGTCCGAGGGGGCCGCGAAGCCGGAAGTGACGGTGGTCGAGTTCTCCGACTTCGAATGCCCGTCGTGCCAGCGCGCGGCCGGCTACATGAAGCCGATCCTCGAGAAGCACCCCGACAAGGTGCGCTACATCCGCTACGACACGCCGCTCGTGACGATGCATCCGTGGGCCTTCGCGGCCGCGATCGCGGGCCGCGCGGTGTGGCACCAGAAGCCCGAAGCGTTCTGGGACTACAAGAAACAGGTCTACGACAACCAGGACAAGCTGAACTCCTTCACGATCGAGGACTTCGCCCGCGGCTTCGCCAAGGACCACGAGCTCGACCTGAAGCGCTATGACGACGATGTGGCGTCGCAGACGTTGCAGACGAAGCTCATCAACGGCGTCGGCACCGCGTTCTCGAACGACATCCGCGCCACGCCGACGTACATGGTCAACGGCGTCATCGTCGATGCCGGAACGGACGGCAAGGATCTGGCGACGTACGTCGATTCGCTATTGAAGAAGTAGGCCCTACACCGACTGCCATACGAGATCGAGGAACGACTTCACGATCCTTCCCGTGAGGCCCCAGATCTCGTATTCGCGGTACGGGTAGAAGTACGCCGGATAGCGCTTCTTCCGGAAGGTGATGTACCGCACCTCGGGCATACGCACGTCCAGGAGGGCGTCGATCGGCACTTCGAATACCTCGGCGACTTCGCTCTCCTGCATGACGTATTCGATCCGCTCGTGCACCACGGCGACGAACGGCGCGACGAGGAAGCCGCTGTTGGTGATGAGGTCGTCGAGACGTCCGATCAGTTCGACGGCGCGAGGCGGAATCCCGACCTCTTCCTCCGCCTCGCGCAGCACGGCCGCGGTGAGCGTCTCTCCCTCTTCGACGCCGCCGCCCGGAAAGGCGATCTGGCCGCTGTGCGCCGCGAGGTTCTCGGCGCGGCGCGAGAAGATCAGCGAGAAGTGCTCGCGGTCGCGGATGATCGGGATCAGCACCGACGCGCGCTTCAGCTCCGGCGCCTGGATCTCGATGGCGGGACGGAGCGCGAGCCGGTCGCGCAGCCGCATCAGCGCGCGCTCGTCAAAGGGTCGCGGCATACCACGGCTCCGGGTCGAGCATCGGAATGCCTTCGATGGCGTGATACAGACGGAGCGTCGCTCCGGCGCGGTACGGAACATCGACCGTCGCTTGCTCGCCCGGCGCGACGTCGCGGGGCAATTCGATCCAGCGATCCGCGATCTCCCGCCCGTTCTCGAACAGTTTCGCGATCAACCGATACCCCGGTTCGCCGTACACGCGCGTCCGGATCGTGAAGTCGCCAGTGTTGGTCAGGGTGACTTTCGCGCCATCGCGTTCAACCGAAAAGGCTGGGAAGAGAGGCACGCTTCTTTGCGACGCCGCCGACTCAACGGCAACTCCCGGTAATTCAAGCGCGCGAACGTACCCATCGGCCGTCTGCTCCAGCATCGCATTCGCGCGAAGCCACCCATGCTGCGCTTTCGCGATCCGTTCGCGATCGAAGTCGCGCATCAGGAAATCGGCGAGCGCATCGACTTCGCCCTCGCCAAACGGGATCTTCACGACGCATTCGTCGGGGTACTCGGCGAACTGCGCGTAGTCGCTCACGGCGACCGGCTTCCCTGCCTCGAAAGCGCGAATCAGCGTCCCGGAGGTCTCGCCGGCGGTCGGATAGCGGAGGTTCACGATCCGATCGACGCGCGCGAAGTGGGCGTCGAACTCTTCATCCGGCACATAGCCGGTCGTCCGGAACTTCGAGGCGTCGATATTCGGCGCCGCCTCGCCGACGACGAGCAGCTCGACGTCGTCTACAGGGCGCGTCTTCGCCATCGCCTCGAGGATCACCTCGCCGCGCTTCGCCGAGGTGAGGAAGCCGAAGACACCGGCAACCTTGCGCGGCGGTGAAGGCTGCGGATGCGGTCCGCGCGACGGATGCGGGACGACGTGAATCGGCGTCGCGACGCCGAACGAACGCAACAGGTCGGCCGCCCAGCGATTGTGCACGATGACGGCACGCGACCGATTCGCAACCTCGATCGACGCCGGCAGGAGAAAGTTGCCCATCTCGCTGTGCAGTCCCGCCGCCCGCCCGCGCGCCCACGCCTCGCCCACTTCACCATGACTCGCCCGGAGCGCCGCCGCGTACGCGTCCGCGTCGCCGCGCGCCAGCGTCATCTCGACGATGAGGTGATGCAGCACGACGTCGTGCAGCACGATCACACCGGGCGTCTTCAGTGCTTCGAGGTAGATCCATTCGTGGTGGGGGTTGTTGCCGAGCTGGTAGATGCGGTGGCCGGTGGCCGGTGGCCGGTGGCCGGAAGTGACCACTTCGAGGTCGAGGTGATTGCGCAGTTCGGGTACGAGCATCGCCGAGTAATGCGCGATGCCTGTGCGCTCGGGCGGCATGGGCGAGTAGTACGCGACTCGCACTAGTCCGCCTTCTTGCGTGCCTGCTGCGTCAGATACGCCTCCACGAACTCGTCGAGGTCGCCGTCGAGGATGCGCTGGACGTCGCCGACTTCGTGGCCGGTGCGGAGGTCCTTCACCATCTGATACGGCTGCAGCACGTACGATCGGATCTGGCTGCCGAAGCCGATCTCTTTCTTCTCGCCTTCGATCTTCGTCTGCTCCTCTTTCCTCTTCTCCATCTCGAGCTGATAGAGGCGCGCTCGGAGGAGCTTCATCGCGGTCGCGCGGTTCTTGTGCTGGCTGCGCTCGTTCTGGCAGGTGACGACGATGCCGGACGGGAGGTGCGTGATCCGGATCGCGGAGTCGGTGACGTTGACGTGCTGTCCGCCGGCGCCGGAGGAGCGGTAGGTGTCGACGCGGAGGTCTTTGTCGTTGATGTCGACCTGGATGTCTTCGTCGATGTCGGGGAAGACGTAGACGCTCGCGAATGACGTGTGCCGCCGTTTCGCGGCGTCGTACGGCGAGATGCGGACGAGGCGATGGACGCCGCGCTCCGCCTTCAGATAGCCGTACGCGAAGTCGCCGCGGACCATGAACGAGGCGCTCTTGATCCCCGCCTCGTCGCCGGAGGTGTAGTCGACCATCTCCGTCGACCATCCCTTGCGCTCGCAATAGCGCAGGTACATGCGGAGCAGCATCTCGGCCCAGTCCTGCGACTCGGTGCCGCCGGCGCCGGGGTGGATGGCGAGGATCGCGTCGGCGTCGTCGTGCTCGCTCGAGAGCTTCATCGTCAGCTCGACGGCATAGACGTCGGACTCGAGCTGGCCGACGAGCGTCTCGATGTCGCCGTCGACGCTCTCTCCTTCCTTCTTCAGCTCGAGCAGGACCTCGATCTCCTCCCACTTCGAGTCGATCGACTCACCGGAGGAGATGCGCTTCTCGACGCGCGCGCGTTTGCGGCCGACGTTCTGCGCTTTTTCCTGATCGTCCCAGAAGCCGGGAGCGGACATCTCGCGCTCGATTTCCTCGAGCGATTTGCGGGCGGAGGCTACGTCAAAGATAGCTCCGGACGGAGCTCAGTCGGGTGCGGAGGTCATCGATGCGGGCGGGAGTGTCGTCTCTCATTTAGCCTTTCGTCGTGCGATCAATCCGATCATAACAACCACAACGCTGAGATACGCAAACCAATCCCCAAACCTCACGTACGGCGTCATCGTCTTCTTCGCCGCGAACTTCGCCAGCAGGATCCCTTCGTGCCCCATCGGAATCTCATGCATCACCTGGCCGGTCGGGTCGACCCAGGCGGAGATGCCGGTGGTGGCGGCGCGGAGGAGCCAGCGGTCGTCTTCGACGGCGCGGAGGCGCGCCTGGTTGAGGTGCTGGCGCGGCGCCGAGGTGCCGTCGTACCAGGCGTCGTTGGTAACCGTCACCAGCACATCGGCGCCGTGGAGGACCTGCGTGCGCGTGATCTGCGGGTAGACGACCTCGTAGCAGATCGCCGGGCCGTACTCGTGCTTCCCGCGCAGCGGATTGTCATTCGTGCCGAACTCGAACTCCCCCACCGCGTGCACCAGCTTCTTCGCGAAGAAGAGCATCTTGCGGAGCGGGACGTATTCTCCGAACGGAACGAGCCGGATCTTGTCGTAGTGGCCGATCGTCTTTCCGCCGCTGACGAGGAACGCGGCGTTCCACAGCTTGTTCGGCTGCGACGGATCTTCCGCGACCGAGCCGAGGATGATGTCGGCTTTGTGCTGCGCGGAGAACGACTCGATCGCGTCGCGGTAGAAGTCGGTCACGGCGTACGAGAGCGGCACCGTCGACTCCGGCCAGATGATGACGTCGGCGCCCGCGCGCGAGGCGACGTCGGTCATCGACATCATCCGCTGGAAGATCGCGATCACGTTCGCGTCGTTCCAACGCATCTCCTGCGAGATGTTCGGCTGCAGCAGCGCGGCGGTGTAGACCTCGTCACGCGCGTCCATCATCGCGACCTTCTCGCGGACGTATCCCGTCGCCCACCAGACGAACATCACGATCGCGACGGCGCTCCCCACCATCATCCGCAGCATCGGATGCGGCCGCTGCGTCATGAGCCAGGTGATCGTCACTGCCGGCAGCAGCACCAGGAAACCGAGGAAGTACGGGCCGGCGAAGCGGTCGATCTGGATCAGCGGCGTGTAGTCGACGATCGCTGCGCCGAGGAGATTCCACGGAAAGCCGGTAAGCAGATACGTCCGCGCCAGCTCGATCGCCGCCCATGCGAGCGGCACGAGGAGCCACGGCAGGAACCGCTCGCGCAGCTTCAGCGCGTACACCACGAGCGCGAAGACCGCGCCGTAGAGCCCGAGGTAGAGCGACATCGCGACGAAGACCGCAACGCCGGTGAGGTACGGCAGGCCGCCGTAGTGTGACATCACACGCACGACCCACGGCACCATCATCAGCCACGCGATCGTCTGCGAGGTCCAGCCGAAGAGGAACGCCTGGCGCCCGCTCTTCGCGTTCACGATCGCGTACAGCAGCGGCACGAAGGCGATGAACGCCAGCCACGCGATCGAGTAGTCGGGAAACGCGAGCGCGAAGAGAGCGCCGGAAACGGCGGCGAGGAGGTAGTGCTGAGTGCTCAGTGGCGAGTGCTTAGCTTTTTTTGTTGAAGAGCGCGTCGAAGGCTTTGCGTGCGTCATCCGGCGACTGGTAGCGGCCGGCCTTGTCCGCGGAGAGGTCTCTCACGACCTTCGGCGCGAATAGGGCGCACTGATTTGCCTTGTGCTTCGGGGAGACGCGCGCCTTGATCTCGGCGCGGCACTCCCACAGCGTCGTCGTATCGAAGAAGCGGCAGTTGCCGCAGGTGTGGAGGTCGGCGCCACATTTCGCGCAGAGATCGTCGAACGCGACTTCCTGGCCGAGGCCCTGCCTCAGCTCCCCGCACGCATTGCACTTGAAGGCTTCCGGGCCGAAGCCGCCGGCCGTCCGTCCGCGCGGCGCGCCTTCCAGGCGCTGCGGGCGCATCTCGGGGCGTGGCGTTTGCGGGCGGCTGCTTCCGCTCGAATGCGAGCTGTAACCACCGCTGTCCTGATATCCCTTGTGTTTGTACTTCCGGTCGTCGCTCAAAGAGTCACCTCATGAAGTGATACACCGCCCACACCACCACGGCGATGAAGATGAAGAGGAGCATCAGACGCACCGCTACCTTCAGCAGTTTCAGCACCACCCAGATCACCAGAATGACGATCAGTACGCCAAGGATCTCGTACGTGGGCATGGCGGGAGCGCGGTTAGTGTAGCAGGGTTGAGGCTGTGTTCATTCCCGGCGTCAGTCCTCGGTCCTCGGATTTCATTCCGAGGACTGAGGACCGAGGACCGAGGACTCAAATCATGAGCCGCAGCGGCTGCTCGATGTACTGCCGGAGCGTCTTGAGAAAGTCCGCGCCGAGGGCGCCGTCGATGACGCGGTGATCGCACGACATCGTGACCTTCATCCGATCGCGGACGACGATCTGGCCGTTGACGACGACGGGGCGCGACTCGGCGGCGCCGATCGCGACGATGGCCGAATTCGGCGGATTGATGATCGCGGTGAACTCCTCGATCCCCCACGCGCCGAGGTTCGAGATCGTGAACGTCGAGCCCTGGTACTCGGCCGGGAGGAGCTTGCGGTTCTTCGCCTTGTCGGCCAGCACGCGCACTTCCTTCGCGATGTCGGACACGCTCTTCTCGTCCGCGTTGCGGATCACCGGCGTGATCAGACCTTCCGGCGTGGCGACGGCGACGCCGACATGCACCTCGCCATGCTGCTCGATCGCATCTTCACCCCACGACGCGTTCACGTTCGGGTGGTGCCGCAGCGCGAGCGCGACCGCGCGGATGATGAAGTCGTTGAGGCTGACTTTCGAAGCCTCGATGTCGGCGAGCTGCTGCCGCATCGAGACGAGCTGCGTCACGTCGTAGTCGACGGTCAGGTAGAAGTGCGGGATTGGTCCGGTCGATTCGGCGAGGCGCTTCGCGATGGTGCGGCGCATCGCGGAGAGCGGGATCGACTTCGATTCGAGTTTCGAACGAGACGCCGGCAGGTTTGCCGGCGCCACACCCTTGGCGTTCTCCACATCCTTCGCGATGATCCGCCCCTGCGGCCCGCTTCCCTGCAGCGACTCGAGCGGCACGCCGAGATCGCGCGCCATGCGACGCGCGAGAGGCGAGGAGCGGCGACGCTGTCCGCCGGACACCGGAATCGCGATCACGTTCTGCGCCGGAACCGCCTGCGACTTGTCCCGCCGCGGACCCTTCTGCTCGATCGCTTCCTGATACTCGCCGGTCGTGTGCTTGATGCTGTCTTTCTTGTCGGTGGCGCGCCGGCTTTCGGCCGGTTTCTCGGACGCTTTCTCGCCCGGCGCGAGAATCTGCGCGAGCGTCTCGCCGACCGGCACCATCTGTCCTTCCTTGGCGCGGACGTCGCCGAGGGTGCCGTCGGCTTCCGCTTCGAGATCGAGATTCACTTTGTCGGTCTCGATCTCCAGAACCGGCTCGCCCTTCGCGACTTTGTCGCCCGCCTGTTTGTACCAGCGGACGACCTTCCCCTCGGTCATCGCGTCGCCGACCTTCGGCATGATGATCTCAGGCATTCGCGTACATCACTTTCTTGACGGCCGCGATGATCTCCGGCTCGTGAGGTGTGGCGATCAGCTCGAGGCTGCGCGCGTACGGCATCGGGACGTCTTCTCCGGTAACGCGCGCGACCGGCGCATCGAGCTCGTCGAACATCTCCTCGGTGAGGCTCGCAGCGATCTCCGCGGCGGCGCCGAACGGCTTCCACTGCTCCTGGACCACGATCGCGCGATGTGTCTTCGCGATCGACTCGAATGCCGGCTCCAGGTCGAGTGGACGGATGGAACGCAAGTCGATGACCTCCGCCTCGATCCCTTCTTCCTTCGACATCTTCTCCGCGGCGATCAGCGAGAGCTGCAGCATGCGGCCGTACGAGACGATCGTGACGTCGCCCCCTTCGCGCGCGACGCACGCCTTGCCGAACGGCACGGTGAAATCGGGATCGTCGGGCACCTCGCCCTTCATACCGTAGAGCGACGCGCTCTCGAGGAAGATCACCGGATCCTTGCCGCGGATCGCCGTCTTCAGCATCCCCTTCGCGTCGGCCGGCGTCGCCGGACAGACGACCGCGAGGCCGGGAAAGTGTCCGTAGAACGCCTCGAAAGTCTGCGAGTGCTGTGCGGAAAGTTGCACGCCGGCGCCCTGCGGCCCGCGGATCACCATCGGTACGTCGACCTGGCCGCCGGAGAAGTAGCGCACCTTCGCGGCGTGGTTGAGGATCTGGTCGGCGGCGACGATGGCGAAGTTCATCGTCATCATCTCGACGATCGGACGTAACCCCAGCATCGCCATCCCGATCGCCGTCCCCGCCATCCCCGCTTCGGCGATCGGCGTGTCGATCACGCGCTTCGGGCCGTACTTCTTCAGCATGCCCGCGGTGATGCGGAACGTTCCTTCGTAGACGCCGATGTCCTCGCCCATGATGAGGACGCTCGGGTCGCGGTCCATCTCTTCCATCATCGCGTCGCGGATCGCGTCGCGGTAGCTCTTCTCGCTCATTCGGTTTTCGCCATCACGTCGTCGTGGAGCTCTTCGGGCGCCGGCACTTCGCTCTCTTCGGCGAACCGCACGGCGTCGGCCACGCGCGCCGCAGCCTCGTCCTCGAACTTCTGCACGTCGGCATCGGTCAGGCCGCAGATCTCGCCAAGGCGGTTGCGGAGGATGTTGATCGGATCACGGTGCTTGTGCTGCTCGACTTCGTCCTTCGAACGGTACGGCTGCAGGATGTCCGCCGCGCCGTGACCGGAGAAGCGGTACGTGACCGCCTCGATGCAGTACGGCTTGCCGGTCTCGCGCACCTGCTGCGTCACGCGGTCGGCGACGCCGCGGACGGCGAAGACATCCTGCCCGTCGACCTTCTCGGTCGGGATGTTGTACGCCCGGACGCGCGCCGCGAGGTCGGTGAGTGCGGAGTGCCGGTCGACCGACGTCCCCATCGCGTAGCCGTTGTTCTCGATGACGAAGACGATCGGACACATCCCCTGCTTGCCCCAGAGCCCCGCCATGTTCATCGCCTCGTGGAATGAGCCGATGTTCATCGCGCCGTCACCGAAGTAGCAGACGCAGATGCGCTGCGTGTCGTTGTAGCGGAGCGCGTACGCGGCGCCGGTGGCGAGCGTCAGGTGTCCGCCGACGATGCCGTAGCCGCCGTAGAAGCCGTGCTCGACGTCGAACAGATGCATCGAGCCGCCCTTCCCCTTCGACAGGCCGGTGCGCTTGCCGAACAGCTCGGCCATGATCGCGTTCGGATCGGAGCCGAGAATCAGGGTGTGGGCGTGGTCACGGTAGCCGGCGAAGACGATGTCGTCTTTCTGCAGCGACGTGAGGATGCCGGAAGCGACCGCTTCCTGGCCGATGTAGACGTGAAGGTATCCACCGATCCTGCCCTTGCGGAACTCGCGCTCCGTCGCCTCTTCGAAACGGCGGACGAAGATCATCTGCCGCAGGATCTCGGTCCACTCGGGCGCGCAGGCGGGATCGATGGTGGCGGTTTGTTGCTCTCTGACCTCAGCCATGAATCTTGAAAGAGCCGTGCATACGGCGGGCCGGGATAATAACGGAATTGGCCGTGGCGTAAAATGTGGATTGGAAGTGCTCATGGCCGAATCCAAGAAAAACGAGACCGCGGAACGCAGCAACACTGGGCAGCCGGAGGCCGAGAAGAATCGCGCCGTAACTCCGGTGACAAAGCCGATCGGGGAGACGCGCGACAACCTCCGGCAGCGCGCGGAATGGTTCTCGCGCCGGACCGGCAAGAGCTGACTGTTACAAAGCCAGCCGCCAGATGCTTCGTCCGTACGTCGCGACGAACAGCGTGTCCTTCGCTGCGTGGTAAACGAGGTCGACACACATGACGTGCGGCAGATTCCGGCTGAGGTTGGACCAGGTCGCCCCGCCGTCGTCCGACGAGTAGACGCCGGCATCGTTCGCGACGAACAGCCGGTCCGTCGGCCCGTTCGCGATCGCCACGATGGAGTGGTGCGGCACGTCCGGCAGCCGGTGCTTGTCGATGTCCTCCCATGACGTCCCGCCGTCCCGCGAGCGAAAGACATGGCTGTGCCCGAAATTCGCGAACGTGGCGTAGAGCGTCAGCGCATCGCGGCTGCTCGAGATCAGACGCGTCACGGAGTGACCCGGCAGCATCGAACCTGAAATGTTTGCGGACCACTTGGTGCCGCCGTTGGTGCTCCGGAAGATGCCGCCGTTCTCCGTCCCCACGTAGATTCGTTTGGAATCGGCGGCACAGATCTCGATGGCACTGATCACGCTGCCGTCGAGGTCCGGGCTGACTGCCTTCCAATTCTTGGCGTCATCGACGGTACGCCACACGCGGTGAGTTCCGGTGAAGATCACGGACGAGTGGTTCGGATCGAAGTCGATGAAACACATCCAGACGCTGGAGCGCTCCGCGTCAGTCGTTTTCGGCGAGACGTCGGCCGGGTTTCTCCCCTTTTGCCATTTCCAGATGCCGAAGTTGTAGTACGAGGCGAAAAAGTGATCGGCATCGCGGGGGTCGATGACCATCCATCCGCCATCGCCGCCGAGGATCTCGTAGTGGTCGTTCGCCGAGCCGGAGTTGGTGATCAGCGTGCCGTTGTCCTGAGCGCCGCCGCCAAACATCCGAATGTCCGTTTGAGCGACGTCGATGTCGTAGTACATCGTCACCTCGAGCCCGTTGCTGCGGTTGCGCCACGTCACGCCTCCGTCATCGCTGACGTCGATCCCACCGTCGTTCGGATCGTAGACTCGTCCCGGCGCCGTTTCCGGCATCAGAAGCGCGTGGTGGTCAGCGTGGGCGTAGTTCTTGTCGCCGCGGTTGGCGTCCCATTTCGTGACCGCCGTCCACGACGCGCCGCCGTCGGTCGAGAGATGGAGATCGACACCCCCGCACAGGACGTGATTCTCGTCCTCCGGGTGGATCGCGATCGTGTTGCCGTAGCTCATCTGCCCTTCGCTGCCGAAGTCGGTGGTGACATCCGTCCAGTTGTCCCCTCCGTTCGCCGACCGAAAGATGCCGAGCAGACCATCGGCGTACTGCGAGAGCGCGTCGGCCGCCAGCACATACAAGATGTTGGGGTTCGATGGGCTGATGGCGATCGACGCACGTCCGAACCGTTCCGGCTCCGGAAGACCATCGACGAGATGTTTCCACGTCGTGCCTCCGTCGTCGGAGCGATAGATTCCACTTCGCGCACCGTGCTCGGTGACGGCCGCGTAGACGACGTCCCGCGCCGTCGGATGGAACCGGATCGCGTGGCACCAATAGACGTTGGGCGAGAAACTGTTGTCGCGCTGCCACGACGTTCCGCCGTCCTTCGACACGAAGAGGCCGCCGATATCGGTGCTTCCCTGCGACATCTCACCGTAGCCGATGCCGCCGAGAAAGATCCGTTTCGTGTCGAACGGATCGATGGCAATCGTACCGATTCTGCGAGGAATGCCGGTGACGTCCGAGCTGGCGAGCAGGAACCAATGCGCACCGCCGTCGGTCGTTTGATACAAGCCGACGCCGGCATACGAGTCTGCCGAGAGATTCGCCTCTCCGGTACCGCAATAAAGCGTGGCCGGCGTCTCCGGATCGATCGCGAGCGATCCGATGTTCAGGATGTCCTGATCATCCCATTGGAACTCCCATGTCTTTCCGGCATCGGCGCTGTACCAGACCCCTCCTCCCGCAGCGCCGATCCAGATCCGATCGGCGTTTTTCGGATGCGCGACGATGGCGGTGCATCGGCCGCCGATGTTCGTCGGCCCGGCGAGCTCCCAATGCGCTCCCGTCGTGACGGGCGGCAACGACTTGACGGCGCGCTGCCGCTCCTCGACGAGCTTGCGGACAGGCGCCTCCCGCAGCGGGAACGCCGCACGCGACTGAAACCAGACGGCACGCTTCTTATGGTTCGAGAGTTGCGGCTTCGGCGGTTCGTCCGATCGTTTCTTGCGAGGTCCGCAAATGACCGCCTTTGGTTTCTCGTGAGAACGTCTCTTCTTCTGCGCCATACAACATGGAGTGCCCCAGAGACCGCTTTTCCCTACCCGCCAGCCCTATGCCTCGTCCAGATTCGTCCTGCGCATGAGGTAGAGCGCCGCGATCACGGCGAGCATGACGCCGTTCATGGTGAGTGCGAGGGAGAGCGACCAGCGCTCGATGACGAATCCGGCGAGGAGGTTGCCGAGCGGCATGCCGCCTCGGAACGCGAGCATGAAGATGGACATGACGCGCCCGCGCATGGCGTTGTCCGTCGCGAGCTGCACCAGCGAGCTGTAAAGCGACACGACGCCGACGACGCACGCGCCGGCGAAGAAGCCGATCACCATGCTCAGCGCCAGATTGCGCGAGAGGCCGAACGCGATCAGCAGGATCGCGAACCCGAGCTGCAGGATCAGCGCGAGACGTCCTTTGCGCTTCGCATAACCGGTCGCCGCCACGAAAACGGCTCCGATGACCGACCCGAATCCGTAGACCGCCTGAAGGACCGAGAGGCCGCGCGCGTCGAGCAGGAACTGCTTCGCCACGACCGGCAGCATCGTGAAGAGCGGCATCCCGAAGAACGTCCCCGCGAACGAGAGGAAGGTCAGCGTCAGCAGCGTCCGGTGGTGGATGACGAAGGAGAACCCGTCCTTCATCTCGTCCATCACGCCCCGCTTCGCCGCCGGCTGCACCTCGGGGATCTTGATGACGATGTACGCGAGGATCACGGCGAGGAATGACAGGCCGTTGATGAAAAAGCACGATGCCGCGCCCCACAGCGCGAAGACGACGCCGCCGAGCGCCGGGCCGATGACGCGCGCGAGGTTGAACTGCATCGAGTTCATCGCAACGGCGTTCGGCACGTCCTCGCGCCGCACGAGCAGCGGCAGCAGCGACGCGTACGCCGGCCCGCTGAACGACTGCGCGCTTCCAGTGAGGAACGACATCAGCAGGATGTGCCAGATCTTCACCGTCTTCGTGAAGATCAGCAGCGCCAGCACGAACGCGAAGATCATCTGCGCCCACTGCGAGATGATCATCACCTTACGGCGCGGGATGCGGTCCGCGATCACCCCTCCGAACAGGGAGAAGAGCAGCATCGGTCCGGTGGCGAGGAAGCCGTCGAGCCCGAGCAGGAACGCCGAGCCGGTGATTGTGTAGACGAGCCACCCTTGCGCCAGCGCCTGCATAAACGTGCCGCAGGTCGAGGTGAAGGCGCCGATCCAGAGGACCCGGAAGTCGGGGTAGTGCAGCGCGCTGAACGTGCGCCCGAACGGGCCTAACGCCGAGCGCGCCGCGCGCGCGTCCGACTCGATGGTCTGCTCGTCCGGCAGCGACGCGCTCATGTGACGGCGGTAAGGGTAATCGAACTTCAGCGACGTATCTGCAACCGAGTCGTGCCGGTTGAGTGAGCATGGCAGATGGCGATCGCGAGCGCGTCGGACGCATCGGCCGACATCACCAGATTCAGGCAGCCAGGCAGCAGCCGCCGCACCATCACCGCCACCTGCTCCTTCTCCGCGCCGCCGAACCCGACGATGGCGCTCTTGACCGACCGGGGCGAGTACTCGAAGAGCTCGACTCCCGCGCGCTCGGCGACGAGCAGCACGACGCCGCGCGCGTGCGCGAGCTGGATGAGGCTCTTCACGTTCTGACCCGCGAAAGGCGTCTCGACCGCCATCGCCTGCGGCGCGTGCTCTTCGATGACGCGCGTCAGCCCGTCATGGATTTTGCGCAACCGCTCCGGCAACTCCGCCCCGCGCCGCGTCCCGATCGACCCTTGCGCGACCAACGCGAGGCGTCCACGGTCGTAGTCGACCACTCCGAAGCCGGTCGTCACCGAGCCGGGGTCGATGCCGAGGATGCGCATGAGATCAGTTTACTTCCAGAACCGGATCTCGAAAATCGGACGCCCCTCTTCCCGGTACTTCGCCTCGTAGTTCGTCCGCGGCGAATCTTCAGGCTGTGGAATGCGGCGCTCGGAACGGAAGGCGGCTTCAATCAGCGGAGCTGCGCCTTCGAAGTACTCGCGGTGGTCGGTCACGTAGATGCCGCTTCCGCCCTCGACCAGCACGCGCCGGAACTGCTCGAGCACCTCGGGACGGATGATCCGGCGTTTCTGGTCGCGCTTCCGCGGCCATGGATCGGGGAAGTAGACGTGGATCTCGCGGATCGACGCGTCCGCCAGCATGTCGCGGACGACGAGGAAAGCGTCGTGATTGATCAGCCGCACGTTCGTCAGGTGCCGCTTCTCCACGCGCTCGTTGATGACGCGGTGGTAGTGCAGCGACTTCTCGATACCGATGAAGTTGACGTCCGGCTGCTCGATCGCCGACGAGATCAGAAACCGTCCCTTTCCCGATCCGATCTCCAGCACCACCGGGTTCGCGTTACCGAACACCTGCCCGAGATCGAGCCGTACAAATCCCGTCTCCCGAGGGTTGATCGCGACATCAGCCATGAAAGACCACGCTGCAGCAGGTGACGCCACCCTCCGCCTTCGCCAGTTCGTCCATCGGAACGCGGTGCACGTCGATGCCCGGAATCTCGCCCGGGTAAATGACCGCGTCGCCGATGCGCAGCGCGTTCGCCTGCTCCGCCTCGATCAGCTCGAAGCCGGCGAAGTGCTCCCGCTCGATCCAGTTGCTGTTGATCAGCAGCGTCCGATCGGCGACCGCGGTCACGGCGCTTTTCAGGTGGAGACATTTCGTGACCGGCACGGCCACGACGTGCGCGAACCGGCGCAACTGCCGGATACCCTCTTCATTCGTACGCGCCGACAGGCCGACGTAGAGCGTGTCGCCGATGCGGAGAACGTCGCCGCCGTCGAGCGTGCCGGGACCTTCGATGTACGCCAGCTCGCGGTACGGCTTTAGGGCGTCGGCCATCGAACGCGTCTCGCCGCGCCGCGACTCCGCGCCGGGACGCGTGATGATCGCGACGTCGTCCAGCACGACGGCCGTGTCCTCCACGAACACCGAGTCCGGCATGTCGGGCTCCGGCGCGATGCGCTGCACGCGGCAGCCGAGGCGTTCGAGCATCCGCTCGTACTCCTCATGCTGCGCGACGGCACGATCGACGTCGATCGGAACGCGTTCGAGATGTGACAACTCGCAATGGACGATGCTCGGCGGCAACGCCCGCGTGAGCGCGATCAGCATCCGGAGAGTTTATCTGGTGGCTTAGGCGCAGCCGCGCGCCTGGTCGCGATCGTCGGCGGCGCCGATGCAGATGCGGACGGCGCGGAGCAGCCGGCTCGGGATCACCGGTTTCGCGAGCGCGTCGCGGACGTCGGGGAAGAGACGCCGGATCTCGGAGACGTCGACGCCGGTCACCACGATCGTGTTCGCCAGCGTCTGCGGCTGGGTGCACGAGAGATGCTCCATGATGTCCATTCCGCTGATCTTCGGCAGCACGAGATCGAGGATGACGACGTCATAGGACTGCCGCGAGAGATACCCGACGGCCGTCTCGCCGTCGGCAGCCCAGTCGACGTCGATCCCGCTCGAGGCGATCAGATCGACCAGGGCGTGACGCGTTGCCGCATCATCTTCGACGACAAGTGCCTTGCGACGCATATACGTAACTGCTTATAGCAGCAAAAGTACAGCCACGGCAAGGATGGCAGTCCATCACAGCAGGAATTTTGCGGCTGCCGCAACCGCCGTCCCGATATTCTCCGCCTCAGTCACACCCGAGCTTGCGCGCGGCTTGAACGAGTGGTCGCCGTCCGGCAGCCACTCCACACGAATCCGCTTCGACAGCTCGTAAGTCTTTACATCGTCGCGAGTTCCGAACGTGTCGCGCTCGCCCTGAAGGATCAGTGTCGGCGTTTTCAGCGACTTCAGGTGGGCCGTCCGCGTCTTCGCCGGCTGTCCGGGCGGGTGGAATGGATAGCCGAAGCAGACCAGCGCCGCGACCTTCATCTCGTCGGCGACCATGCTCGCCATCCGCCCGCCCATCGACTTTCCGCCGATCGCGACCTGTTTCGGATCGCCCTGCGTCGCGATCGCCTCGCGCCACGCATCGAGCAGCACCGGCTCGCGGTCCGGTGCGCCGCGCTTCCCGCCCGCCCGCCGCTTCGCCATGTACGGAAACTCGAAGCGAACGACACGGATCCCATGCTCGGCCAGCCCGCGCGCCACGCGCGTCATCCACGGCGTGTCCATCGCGCCTCCCGCACCATGCGCGAAGAGAAACGTGCGCTTCGACGACTTCGGCCCCGTCTTCGCGTCATCGATGAGAAAGTCCATTTCCGACCGCCAGAATACAATCTCCCCATGCACCAGAAGTTGATCGCCATCACGTTGCTGCTCGTATCGACGACGCTCATTGCCGCGCCGAAACCGGTCGCCCCCGACACGCTCGCGCACTCCTCCGCCCTCTTCCTTGCCGGCCTCGCGAACGACGGCAAGCGGACCGTCACCTACCGCGCTATGGCGCGCAACACGCACTTCTTCCTCGAAGAGCCGGCCGGAGTGACGGTCTACGTCTACGACGGGAACGGGTACAAGAAAGAGGCCTTCCTGCGCGGCGCGAAGCTGGAACGGGCCGTAAAGAAATACTCGAAGTAGTTCGGCACAACTTGCGCACGTCTCGCCACGCGCATGGCGAGCATCAATCCTCCTACTCAGACCGGCTGGCGCCGCGACGTCGACCCGCCCGAAGCGATGATCACGCGCGAATGGCTGGTCACCAACGGCATCGGCGGCTACGCCTCCGGCACGATCGGCGGGGCCTGCACGCGTCGCTTCCACGGCATCCTCATCGCCGCCCTCCCCTCCCCGCACGGCCGCACGATGATGTTCAACCACCTCGAAGAGTGCGTCACGATCGACGGCCGCGAGCTGCACCTGTCGGCCGACGAGCACGCGCACGGCCGCGCCATCCGGTATCCCGACGACGACTTCTTCGAAGAGTTCATCCTCGAGGAGGGCCTTCCCGTCTGGCGCTGGTCGAAGGAAGGTGTCCGCCTCGAAAAGCGGCTGGTGATGCCGCACCTGCAGAACACGACGTACCTCGTCTACCAGCTCCTCGACGGACCCGAGAGCGTCACGCTGACGCTGCGCCCCGCGATGCACTTCCGCCCGCACGAGGGACTCCTCACGCGCAAGGACCATCCGCGCTGGAAAGTGTCGCGCGGCGAAGACGGCATCGAGATCCACGAGAATCCCGATTTCCCGCCACTCCGCCTCCAGCTCCTCGGCCGCAACGCGCAGCTCCACAGCGACGAGCGCGAGATCGAGCACGTGCTCTATCGCATCGAGAAGAGCCGCGGCTACGACAACGAAGGGCCGCTCTGGAGTCCCGGCACCATCACGATCGAGCTGGCGCGTGGCGAGACCGCCGGCTTCATCGCGTCGACGGAGCGGTGGGAGATCGCGAAGGCGCTGAGCGTCGAAGAAGCGTTCGACGCGGAGCGGACGCGGCGTAACCGCCTGCTGCTGATCGCGGGCGACGTCGGGCGCGACAACTTCTCCGGCCAGCTCGTCCTCGCGTCCGACCAGTTCCTCATTCATCCGTCGACCCGTTTCGCCGACGAGGCCCGCGCACACGCCGCCGGCGAGAGCCCGCGCACCGTCATCGCCGGCTACCACTGGTTCACCGACTGGGGCCGCGACACGATGATCAGCCTCGAAGGTCTGACCCTCGTCACCGGCCGGAACCGCGAGGCGGGACGCATCCTCCGCACGTTCGCGACGTACGTTCGGAACGGCCTCATTCCGAACATGTTCCCCGAAGGAAAACAGGCGGGGCTCTACCACACGGCCGACGCGACGATGTGGTTCTTTCATGCGCTCAACCGCTATGTGAAAAGGACCGGCGACCGCGACACGCTACGCGCCACGCTTCCGCGGCTGCTCGACATCATCGATCACCATCTGAAAGGGACCGACTTCAACATCCACGTCGACCACAAAGACGGCCTGCTGTCCGAGGGCGCCGAGGGGTACCAGCTCACGTGGATGGACGCGAAGGTGGATGGGTGGGTCGTCACGCCGCGACGCGGCAAGCCGGTCGAGATCAACGCGCTCTTCTACAACGCGCTGCGGATTCTCGAGCAGTTTCTGCGCGAGGAGAACCGCGCCGGCGACGCGGCGAGGTATGCCGACCTGGCGTCGAAGACGCGCGAGTCGTTCAACGCGCGCTTCTGGTACGACGAGGGGCAGTACCTCTACGACGTCGTCGATCCGAACGACGCGTCGCTGCGGCCGAACCAGATCTTCGCCCTCTCGCTCGACTTCCCGGTGCTCGACGAGAAGCACTGGAAGCGCGTCGTCGAGATCACGAAAGAAAAGCTGCTGACGCCATTCGGCCTCCGCTCGCTCGCCCCCGGCTCGGCCGACTACAAGCCGACCTACGACGGCGATCTCCGCTCGCGCGATGCCGCCTACCACCAGGGCACCGTCTGGGCCTGGCTCATCGGCCCGTTCATCGACGCCTGGCTGCGCGTCCATCCGAACGACATCGAAACCGCGCTCCGGTTCCTCGACCCGTTCCGCACCCACCTCGGCGACGCCTGCATCGGCACCATCAGCGAGATCTTCGACGCCGAGTCGCCCTACAACCCCCGCGGCTGCGCCGCCCAGGCGTGGAGCGTCGCGGAAGTCGTGCGGTGTCTGGCGATGTTGCGGAAGAGGAACTAGGACGCCGGCGTCAACATCACGCGATCGCCGACTCGGATCGTGCCGGTTCGAACGACGGTCCCGTAGACCCCCGCGTAGTTGCCGCTCATCCGCACCACGGCTTTCATGACACGCGGGTCCTGTTCGGCGGTGTCGGGATCGAGGTTGACCATCATGCAGCGCTCGTCGCGCAGCGTTACGGTCACGGCCGGCGCTGAATCGCCGTCACCGAAGACGATCGTCCCGCCAACCCACGCGTCCTCCTGAAACACCTCGGCGTTCTGGGTCTCGAGGTAAACGTTCGCACGGAAGCGCCGCCGGTCGAGATCGAGTCCCGATTCGCGCCCGATGCCGGCGATCGTCGCGAGCGTGATCACGGACATCGGCGCCTCATCGAAGATGCCATGCTTGAACTTCATCAACTCCACGCCGCTGCCGAATCGGTCGCCGATCTCCGCCTGCAGTTCGGCGCTGCGCAGCCCTAACTCGGAACCTTCTGGCGTGAGCACGCGACTGTCCTCGTCGAATCCGAGCGGACGGTATCGAATCAAGTGTGGCAAACGTCCCGCGGTCAGGAACGGAAACGCGCTCTGGTCACCGATGCGCCGGAACGCGAATCGCCGGTCCCCTTCGAGCCCCTGCCACCCGAGAACCGCGGACTCCGTCGGGATGCCGGCCATCGACTTGACGGGATACCGCACCACTTCGCAAACACGTCCGATCTCGATCATGCACGCACTGTACGGCGGTGGGCGAAAAGACGCCTATCGTTTCAGCCGAGGTCCTGGCCGAAACAGAGCCGGTAGCCGTTGCAGTCGAGAACGTCGAAATCGCGGCAGCCGTACTCCTGGTCGCACAGCCCGCGCGCGATCGTCGCTCCTTTACCGACGAACTCTTCGTGCAGCGCGGTCGCGTCGCCGACCCAGATGTACGCGTCCCAGGCGCCGCCTTCGCGACCGGTGAGGTTGTTCGGTCGTACGAGCGACGCGTCCTCGATCTGAGAGAGCATGATCACGATTCCTCCCCGCTTGACCATGCAGAACGCCGGCGGCTCGCCCCAGAACCGTTCGAACGAGAAGCCGAGGACGTCTCGGTAGTAGTGCGCCGTTGCGACGACGTCGGCGACGAGGAAGTAAGGCGCGATGAGCCAGCGCTCCGGTCGGGGGTCAGTCACTGACGTCCGCCTGTCTCATGCGAAGTCACGGCGGCCTGCACGGCCTCGATCAACTCCTCGGCGGCGCGCCCCTCGGCACGGATTGGCGATCCGTAACGAACCACGATGCGATCGAATGGCGTCGGGAGATACGACTGATCCCACCGCCACGGAAGGTCGATCCCGCGACGGCACGTGTAGTTGACCGGGACGATCGGTGCGCCTGTCGTGATGGCAAGATCGGCGCAGCCGCGCTTGACCTGGAACACCGGCCCGGCCGGGCCGTCAACCGCGATCGTCACCGATCCGCCGCCCTCCACGACGCGCGTGAGCTCCTCGAGCGCCTGCTTTCCGCGATCGCGGCTCGCGCCGCGCACGAGACGAAACCCGCAAAGCCGGCAGAACCGCGCGACCGGTGTGAGCGCCGGCGCAGGACTGACGAGCATGAATCGGTGAAAGGTTCCGTGATGCGGGATGAGGAAGTACTGGTAGCGGTGCCAGTTCACGAAGATCGCCGCGCCGTCCGGCGGCGCGCCGTCGATTGTCACCCTTGACGTAGCGCGGACGAGCAGCGCGTACCCATACCACGCGAGCGCAATCGGCCACTCGAGGAGGCGCCAGAGTAAACGGGCGAACACGATGTCAATAAGATACCGAAGAACCGCGTCATCGAAGCCGTGGTACCGTTGCCAACGGAGGTCTCAATGTCTCAGAAAAATGGGGAAAAGGCTCGCGCGGCGATCGCCAAGCGGAACAGAACGGCGCAGCGGGTGAAGGATCGCGCGCGCCTGGCGGAAATCAAGGCGAATTCGGGCACGAAGAAAAAGGCGTAGCCGATCGGCTGCGCCTCACCGCCTACGGCTCCAAGCGGCGCGGTGGCACGGCAGACAATCGGCTGCAGGTGCAAGAGGTCCGGTGACCTGACTCACCGCGCTTTCGGGAAGCACGCCGGTAATCTCAACTCCGTTCTCGGGCCACTGCGAGAAGGAGTACGGCTCCCAGATGATGTCGCAATCAGGCGAGTACGTCTTCCCGTGTCGAGGATTGGTCTCGAACCGGCCATCTGCGGCCGCCGATGTGATGGAGTACGCCGGCGGGTTGGTGCTAACGCGAAACGCGTTACCCCATGGATCGAATGCGGGAAGACGCTCGTGCGACAGGCGCGCAAAAGTGACGAGCTCCGCGCGGTCGCTTGGCAAACGGTCGTACACAGGGCACGGCCCCCTCGGAGGTCCGCTCGGCGTGCCCGACGGGGCGACGCAATTGTGCGCCTCCCACATTTTCTCGATCGCGTGGCCCCAAAGCATCACGCCGTTCATGGCATGAACCTGCCGCTGCATCCGCTTTGCCGCAATCACACTCTTGCCGGCACGAACGATGATGACGGAAACAACGATGCCAAGCAGAATCTGAAGGATGCGCCTACTGCTCATCGGCTTTGCTCGTTTGTTTGTTGGCTAGCTTGGGATTAGCTTGGGGTCGCACCTTCGATGTTCTGTTGGGTAGATTGGTGGGCTAGCTTGGGGTCGCACCTTCGAAGTTCGCATTCGACCCCCGCACTCCACAACTTGTAGGACGATTTTCCATTCCGAGGAGTTCCGCAGCCCCATTTACCTCCTCTATGGAGATTCCTCGGCGAATCCGAGATTCCGAGGGAACCTCGGTGCATGGCAAGAGCACTTCGTACCGACTTCCCCGGCGCCGTCCATCACGTCACTTCTCGCGGCAATGAGCGGAGGGCAATCTTCGTCGACGATCACGACCGCGAGATGTTCCTTCAGTTCCTTGGGCTGGCGGTCAAGCGATTCGGCTGGAGCCTGGCAGCGTATGTCCTGATGACGAATCATTTCCATCTTGTGGTGCAGACGCCCGAGGCCAACCTTTCTCGCGGAATGCACTGGCTCAACACTGCGTACGTGGTTTGGTTCAACCGCAGGCACGAACGTTCGGGGCATCTCTATTGCGGCCGCTTCAAGGCCTTCCTCATCGAGAAGGAGTCGTACTTCACGACCGTCCTCCGTTACGTCGTGCTGAATCCTCTGCGGGCGAACATGGTTGCGCGTCCCGAGGACTATCGCTGGTCCAGCTATCGCGCTACGGCAGGGCTGGAAGAGGCGCCCGATTGGCTGGATACGCCCGCCGCACTCGCACCTTTCGCGCCCGACGACCACGTCGCCAGAATGTTTTATCGCGAGTTCGTTGAGCAAAAGATCACGAGCGCAGAGCGCCTATGGGACAACGTGGTTAACGGGATATACCTCGGAACCGAAGCGTGGCTACTGAAGATGCGCAACGTTGTGGAGTCGAAGCCGCGATCGACCGATTACCCCAAAGCGCATCGAGCGGTCGGACGTCCGAAGATGGCTCGGGTGATTGCGGCCGTCGCGCAGGCGACCGGCGAAGCACCGACATCGATCCGCTCCCAGCGCGGTGGCGCCCTTCGCCGCCTGGCAGCATGGATCGGCTGGAACGAAGGTCTGCTGACCTTGCGAAGCATCGCCGCGTCGCTCCGGCTAAGGAGTGAAGGGCACATCTCCGGAATGATTCGGCGATGCGAACGGGAGTTCGCATTCGATCGAATCCTGCTCGCGCTCATGGACCGCTCGGTCGCGATGTTGCGCGTCTGAACGGAGCAACACGGACGCATCTCCGACCGGCGAACGGCAAACCATCGCTGCTCTCCGAGGCGAACGATGACAGTGTCTCGGATCGGCTGACGCGGGCGCGCTCCGCGTCTAGCTATTTATCTTTGTCCTGAGCGACAGTCACGTTGCAATTAAATCGCTACTCACCCGGGAACTCATCAGCAAAGAACGAAGGTATGACCCCAGTTCCCCCCACCCCACAAAGAACGAAGGTATGACCCCAGTTCCCCACGCAAAAGGTAGGTATGACCGCCGCTCCACCCTACGCAGTTCATCCTACGTGCTTTCGTAGACATCCAGTTGGTGATTCATACCGCCGACTTCGAACTCCAGCGTCGTTCCGACTGGCGCGCGCAGACGGCGCAATTCGGACAGCAACAACACGATGCCGTCACGCGGCCTGGTGAGGTCGACGTCGATTCCGCAGTAGTCGATGCGTCGTCGTCCTTTTTGATCCGGCGCCGAGAGCAATGACCCTCCGCCAGTGACCGCCCCCAGCCCTGCGCCGCGCAATTGCACTTCGAGTGGATCCTCGTAACGCGCTCCCCGCTCGATCGGCATGATGTTCCCGGGCAGGCGGACATAGACGAAGAGCGGCGGATCGGCGGCTTCCGGCAGTTGCGAAAGCCGCGGATCGTTTACGTCGACGGGCTGCGGTTTCGGCGCGAAGAGTCGCCCGAGAAATCCCCTCACTTCAACAACTCCTCCGCCATCACCACCTCCGCCTTGATGCCACCTCTGATCGTCGGCTCGGGGACTGGCGTGAAGCCGGAGGAGTGCAGGCCGGCGATCGTGGCGCCCGAAGCGAGCTTCGCGGGGTCCGCGGCGCCGAGGTGGAACATGACGCTGGGGATGGTGTTGCCGAGGGAGAAGCGCGGGAAGTCTTCGCTGACCATCAGCGCCGGGAAGTCGGGGACGTTCTTGTCGCCGAGTTTCTTGCGGAGCGCTGTCGTGAGGCGCGTGGCGAGCGCGGGGTCGTTGTAGCTCGCCTCGGAGTGCTCGGTCTTCACCTCTTCGATGATCGGCTCGGGGGCGCCGGCGGCCATCGCGACACCCTTCGCGATCCGCGCGATCGCCGCGAGAACGTGCTCGCGCACCTCCGGTTTGTAGGTGCGGACGGTGAGCTGGAGCTTCGCTTCGTCGGGGATGATGTTGCGCTTCGTGCCGGCGTGGAACGAGCCGACGGTGACGACGACCGGGTCCTGCGGCGAACGCTCGCGACTCGCGATCGTCTGCAGTTGCACCACGAATTCCGAGGCGATCACGATCGGGTCTTTGGCAAGCTGCGGATTCGCGCCGTGGCCGCCGACTCCGCGGATCGTGACGTTCACGGAGTCGCTGCTCGACATCATGAAGCCGCTGACGACGCCGATCGAGCCGGCGGGGATCAGCGGCGAGTCGTGGAGCGCGATCGCGAAGTCGGGCTTGCCGAATCGCTCGTACATGTTGTCGCGCAGCATTCCCGCCGCGCCGGCCACGACCTCCTCGGCCGGCTGCGCGACGAGCATCACGGTGCCGTGCCACTGCGACTTCGTGTCGGCGAGGATCTTCGCCGTGCCGAGGAGCGTCGTCATGTGGATGTCGTGCCCGCAGGCGTGCATTACGCCGGCGGTCTTGCTCGCGTATTCGAGGCCGGTCTGCTCGGTGACCGGCAACGCGTCCATGTCGCTGCGGATGAGGACCGTCGGCCCTTTCCCGTTCTTCATGACGGCGACGACGCCGTAGCACGTCGCGTTCGGCTCCTCGTATTTGCCGACCGGATACGCGACTTCGTACCCGAGCTCGCGCAGGCGCGTCGCGACCATCGCGCTCGACTTCGCCTCCTGCTTCGAGAGCTCCGGAGCTTCGTGGAGCGATTTGTAGGTCGTCAGGAGCGATGGGAGTTCGCGGTCGATGCGCTGGTCGAGCGTTTGCGCGAGTACGGACGGAGCGAGAGTGAGCAGGAGGAGGATGAGCGGACGCTTCATCCCCCTAGATTACTCGGGGAATGCCTGGTATCGCCCGTGCGCGATGCGCTTGATCGTGCCCTGGTCGCGCATGCGCGAGAGGTGGACGCGGATGTTCTCCAGATCGTTCGTGCGCGTCATGCCGAGCTTCTGCGCGACGTCGGCCGGCGCGAAGGCGCGACTGCGGTCAGACTTGAGCACCCAGAGGATCTGCTGGGACACTTTCAGGTTTGCCGGCGGCGGCACGACACCGCCCGCGGTCGACGCGATGCGCTGCATGCAAGCGTTGATCTCCCGCTGGACATTCGCGCGTTCGGTCTCGAGATCCGCGAGTCGCGCGCGGAGTTTCTGGAGTTGGACGCCGTCATCGATGACGCGCTGCACTGCATCTGCCATGCGGAGAATTGTATCTTAACAGTTGTATTTGGTCTCCGAACACCTTTGTTTGTGCGCCGGGAATCAGTGCTTGGATGCCGAACAAGTGAGTATGGATTTCACGATACTGAACGTGGCATCCGCGTATCCGTGCCTGGCATCCGAACAACTGTGTGTGGAGTCCGAACAACTTTGCTCGGATTCTGAAAAATGCCACGTTTAACTACGGAATTCACACTTGCGAATCGCCAACTTCCCGCGGCATCCTAAAAATGCCCGTGCGAGTTGACAAACTCCACGTGCAAATTGACATGTTTTGTTCGGTTACAGAGCAAGATTCCCGGATTTCAGCGAATCCGCGGCGAGCGCGACCTGATTCTTCCCGTTTTTCTTCGCAAAGTAGAGCGCTTCGTCGGCTCGCGCGATGAGATCGGCCGAATTCACCCCCTCGCGCGGGTAGACCGCCACGCCGATCGAGACGGTGATCTGCAGTGTCTTGCCGATCACCGGCATGTGGAAGTCGCGGCGCTCGATCAGCTCGCGGAAGCGGTTGGTCGCCTCGCGCGCGGCCGGCAGCGGCGTCTCGGGGAAGATGATCGCGAACTCCTCGCCGCCGTAGCGCGCCACGATGTCGCTGTCGCGCGCGTTGCGCATCAGCTCCTCGACGAGGCCCTTCAGGATCTCATCGCCCACCGGATGGCCGAACGTGTCGTTGATCCGCTTGAAGTTGTCGATGTCGAGGATCGCGAGCGCGAACTCACGGCCGTTGCGCGAGTGGCGGTGGATCTCCTTGCCGAGGGCTTCCTGGAAGTAGCGGTGGTTGTAGGCGGGCGTGAGCGCGTCGATGTGCGTGAGGCGCTTGATCTCTTCAACATATCGGGACGACTGCAGCGCCGTCACCGCCTGCGCCGCGAAGATCTCGAGCGTCTGGATCTTCTCGATCGACGGCACGCGCCTGTCGTTCGGATCGCGCACCGACAGGTACCCGAGCGTCTGTTCGCCCGCTGACAAAGGCACGATCAGCATGTCGTTCTCGTGCCAGTCGTCCGACTTCGCGGCGCGATCTTCCGCGATGACGAAGTCGTGCTCCGCCTGCCGCAGCGCGGAGTGTGAGATGAAGTACGAGTTCGAGACGCGGAAGTCCGGGAGGCAGAACTCGTTGATCTCACCCGCCGGGACGCGCTTCTTCTTCAGCTCTTCCCAGACGTCGTCGAGTCCCGCGTGCGCGCGGCGAACGTAGTCACCGCGTTTCGGATCGGAGAGGCCGAAGACGACGACTTCGAACCCGAGGGCGGTGCGGATCGCGTGAGCGATGCGCGTGAGCGCGCCGTCGATGTCGAACGCCCCGATGAGCGAGGTTGCGACTTCGAGAATCGTCGACGTCGTTGCCGCCTGGGTCTCGAGCTGCGTCGTCTTCTCGCGCATCTCGCGGCGCAGCAGCTGGTCCTGCAGCGAAAGCGCGGTCTGGTTCACGAGCAGCGTCAGAAGGTTCAGCGATCCCGCCTTCAGGATCGACAAATCCTCGCTCTCGAAGATGAGAATCCCGTAAATGACCTCGGGGGTCTGAATGCCGATGAGCACCTGCAGCGCGGCGGCTTCTGCGAGCGGGAAGCGGCGCTGTTCATCGCGGAAGACGAACGCGCGGCTCGGCGCCGACTGCGCGAACCCGGCGGAGTCGACCCATCGCAGGATCTCCTGATCGTTCGGCTGGCACTCGCCGAAGCGGTAGACGGTGGCGGGGACGTCGGGATTCGCCTCCCACGTCACGACCGCGCACGCCTTCATCTTCGCGAGCTTCGACAGCAGCGGCATCAGCCGCCGCAGCGTCTCCTGGTCGTCTTCCGCGGAGAGGATGTGCGTGGAGCTCTCGGTCAGCAGCGACAGCTCGCGATTCCTTCTCACGAGATCGCTGTTCTGCAGCGCGGCCTCCGCTTCGTTCCGCATCGCATACGCGACGAGGAGCACCGGGAGGAACGCGACGAGCGCGCCGCTGTAGTGATAGGCGTTCCACGACATCACTTCGATCGCGACGACGGCGCTGAGCAGCAGCGCGGCGCGGCCCTGCGTCAGCATCATGCGCCGGAGGTCGAACGTCGCCGACTCCCCTTCCGCCCATCGCCGGATCCAGACGACGACGATCGACGTCACGAGGTAGCCGATCAGCAGCAGGACGTAGCCCGAGATCTTCGCCGCCCACGGCGCGGTGCGCTCGACGGCCGACGAGTAGAGCAGCGCGACGATGCCATAGGTCACCGCGAGCTGCGCGGCGCCGACGATGAATTCGAACGAGATTCGCTTCTGCGCGATGCAGCGGTAGATCGCGTACGCGAGTCCGCCGGCGAACGCGAGGAGGCCGACGACGGTGGAGTCGTGGAAGATGATGATCGCGGCGAAGACGACCGGCGCCTCGAACCCGATCGACCCCTCCCCCGCCTCGATCCGGAACAGCGACGCGACCGCCACCAGCACCGTAAAAAACGCCGCCCCGATCAGGTCCGGCCGCGTGTCGGTCGCAATCGACCACGCCGCAACCGCCACCGCGATCGCCACCGTGGTGACCTGGATTGCCCGAAAGATGCTGCCGCGCGACATGGGGATTGCGACGATTGTAGGCGGTAATGAGATGTAACCGGTTACTTGCGATAGGCTCCGATTCGGATGTCCTACCTCCCCACCATCGGTCTCGAGGTGCATGCGCGGCTGCTGACGCGGACGAAGATCTTCTGCGCGTGTCCGACTGAGTTCGGGGCCGCGCCGAATACGCATGTCTGTCCGGTGTGTCTCGGGTATCCCGGCGCGCTGCCGGTGTTGAATCGCGAGGCGGTGAATCTGGCGATTCGGATGGCGCTGGCGACCGAGTCGAAGATCCAGAACCGGAGCGTCTTCGCGCGAAAGAACTACTTCTACCCCGACCTGCCGAAAGGTTATCAGATCTCGCAGTTCGACCGGCCGCTGGCGACGAACGGAAGAGTCGTCATCGGCGGACGGACCATCCGGCTGACGCGAATCCACATGGAGGAGGATGCCGGAAAGCTGCTGCACGGGAGCAACGCGTCGCTGGTCGACCTGAATCGCGCGGGGACGCCGCTCATCGAGATCGTGTCCGAGCCGGACATCACGTCGAGCGAAGAAGCGGCGGCGTACTTCACGCGGCTGCGGCAGATCCTGATGTACATCGGCGTCTGCGACGGGAACATGGAAGAGGGCTCGCTGCGGTGCGACGCGAATGTGTCGGTCGCGAAAGAAGGCGCGCCGCTCGGCACGCGCACCGAGGTAAAGAATGTGAACTCGTTCCGCTACCTGGCGCGCGCGATCGAGTTCGAGATCGAGCGGCAGACGAAAGTCCTCGAGTCGGGCGGTGCGATCGTGCAGGAGACGCGGCTCTACGATCCGCGCGCGGACGAGACGCGGCCGATGCGCTCGAAGGAAGAGGCGCACGACTACCGTTACTTCCCCGATCCCGACCTGCTGACGCTCGACGTCGACGAAGGGTGGATCGAGAACGTGCGCGGCACGCTCCCTCCCCTGCCGCACGAGCGGAGCGCTCGATATCAGCGCGAGTGGAGCATCCCGGCGGTCGACGCCGAGGCGCTCGTCGCGGAGCGCGAGCTGGCGGAGTACTTCGAGGCGGCGGCCGTCGCTTCGAACAACCCGCGGCTCGCGGCGAACTGGGTGCGCAACGAGGTGCTGCGGATTCTCAACGACCAGAAGATCGCGTTAAGGGATTACCGCGTCACGTCGGCAATGCTCGGACGCCTCATCCAGCTGATCGAGAGCGGCGCGATCGGCGGCAAAGCGGCGAAGGAAGTGTTCGACGAGATGTCGGTCAGCGGCGAGCCGCCCGACGCGATCGTCGAGCGCAAAGGCCTCTCGCAGATATCCGACCCAACCGCGATTCGCGACGCCGCGCTCCGCGTCATCGAGCGCAACGCCGCGCAGGTGGAGCAGTACCGCGGGGGAAAGACGCAAGTCTTCGGCTTTCTGGTCGGGCAGCTGATGAAGGAGACGCGGGGGAAGGCGAAGGCCGACCTGGCGAACGAGATCTTGCGGGAAATTTTGGGGTAGGGAAAGATCTGTTCGCGTCACTCCAATAAACAAAGGAGAGGTCCAAAATGGCTTCAAAGAAGAGCGCCAAGAAGGCCGCTGCGGCGGCGCCTGCGACGAGTGCGTCTCAGGCTGATCCGCGGAAGGACATCATCTTCAAGTGCATCCAGAACGCGTTCGCCGACTCGGGCCTGAACCCGATCACGAGTCCGCTGAACAACATCGTATGGCCGCAGATCCCAGGCGAAGTCCGTGACGACATTGCCGCATTTCTCGAGGACTGCATCACCGCGAAGATCAAGGATCCGGGTCCTCTCGTGGGCGTCATCCGAGCACTTGCGGCGCACGAACCTGTGATGCCGGTCTCCGATCTCATCAACGACCTCGTCGCTCTGCTGGATTCGATGGGGTGAACGATGCGAAAACCACTGTTACTACTCCTTCTTGGTTTCATCGCACTGCGCGCGCAGGCCCAGTGTGTAAACACGGTCGAGTACAACTTCAGAAACTGGGCCGGTCACGTTTTCGTGGTTCTGGATCTTCAGTGCAACCAAAACGTTCCAGACGCGAAACCGGGTGACGCCGTCACGATCACTTCTCAGAAACAGAATCCGTCAGAGCAACACCAGATCGCGGGCACGATTGCGGCCATCGCGTCGATTCCCAAGCAGGTCGTCCGTTTTGATCTTGCGGTCAGTGGGCCCGGTGCCGAGGGAGACGGGACCCTTGACGATCTGCAGGCAGATTCGGATAAGGTCGACGTGAGCTATAACGGGACAAAACTGACAGCCGATCTCGACGACCGAGGAAAGAAGAATGTCCCTCAAAACGTCAAACGGTACAAGTGGGCCATCGGTCCGGCCTCAAAATCGGACAACAGCGGCAGCTCCGGTTCGACCACGATCGCGGGTGCAGGCGGAGCCGATTCGACCACCACACCCTCATCCACCAACGCGATGCGTTTGCAGGTCGAGGGCGAGTACGCACGCGACGGCTTCTTCGGGCAGAACGCGTCGAAGCTGCCGTTCAGAACGCACGGCACCTTATCGATTGATACAACGAACAGCTCAGACCCGTCGTACATCGACAACAATCAGGTGACCCTCGGACTGCAGACGCAGCGCAAGAACTACGCCGCGATCAAGCAACTTCACTTCGGGATCGAAGGCCGTCTATCGAAGGCGGCGCATCAAGACGTCCATGACGGCAGTGTAGTTGCAACGTTCTCGGCCTGGTTCCCAGAGGTTCCGTCGATCACGATCTTAAGCTCCGTCCCCGCCTATATCGCGCCTCCGCTCAGCATCGCCCTGTCGTACGGCTATGGCAATAAGCAAACGAGCGATGCTACGTACCATGGGCGTAGCGGAGACGCGACGGTGTCCTATCTCCTCTACGCCTACGACAAGTACGAGCTCGCTGCGTCGGAGAAGTGGACGCTGAATGACCTCTCGAACCGGCCGGCGACCATTCCACGTACGCAGAAACTATTCAAGGTCCAGATCTCATACCTCGAGAACCCAGCAACCGGATTCAAGGTCGCGGCTTCGTATGAGGACGGCTCAATCGGGCCAGTGCTGACGAAGGTGAAGCAGTACTTCATCGGTGTGGCCCTGTCGAAGTTCTCGTTCTCCGGAGCGTCGAAGTAGCCCTACTTCCCCAGTGATTTCATCGCCTTTTCGATCGGCGACTCGACTTTGCGGTAGCCGGGCGGCATCGCGAGGTCGGTCGCCGGGATCGGTTTCGTGATGACGTCGGTGACGGTGGTGGTCGACTTCACTTCGAGCGGCTGTCCGTTCTGATCGACGCGCACGGTGGAGACTTGCTTGAGCGGGAAGCCTTTCGGCGCGTGGGGATCGGGTGTGAGCACCTTGCCGATCGAAGCGGACGCCGGGTACTTGTCGGTCGTCCAGCTCTCGGTCGTGACGGCGACGTGCATCTTCACCTTCTTGTCCATCAGCGCCACGTTCATGTCGTAGGAGGTCTGCGTGACGCTGTGGCCGTTGCCGAGGTCGCGGGCGGATGAGTGCTCGTTCGACATCGAGACGGCGTCGCCGAGGAACGACTTCAGCGGCGTGAGGAGGTCGAACGTGACGTCGTAATACGTCTTCGTATTCGGATCGAAGACGGAGACGTGGCTCCCGTCGGCGAGGAGGAACGAGCCGTTCGGGAAGTTCATGCCGTTGCCGCCGTCGATGTTCACCCGGATCCGTGAACCGTCAGATTCGACGGTGCCGCTCATGCGCTGCTCGGCGAGGCCGGTCGTCACGGTGGTGAAACGATACGAGACACCGCCGAAAACCCCATGCGTGCAGAAAAGAAGAAAGATGACAGCGAGGATGCGTTTCTGTTCCATTTGAAGTGCTATGATGCGCCCGTTTCCGTAGCCGTAATCTTAAGCGTTGAAACGACTTGAGGAGGTTACCTTGCGTTTATCCACAAGACTCCTGTTGCTGCTCTCTCTGTCGGTTCTCCTGGCGAGCGGGTCCGCATTCGCATCCGGCTTCGCGCTCCCCGAGCAGGGAGCGAAAGCAGTCGGAATGGGCGGTGCGTTCGTCGCAACGGCCGACGATCCCTCGGCCATTTACTTCAACCCCGCCGGTATGGCTCAGCAGCGGAATGCCGAGTTTCTCGTCGGCGGGACCGCGATCACGTTCTCGAATCAGTTCACCGGCGATCCGAACGATCCGTTCACCAGCGGCCAGAGCGGGCGCTATCGCGCGCACACCTTCGTGCCGCCGAACGCCTACTTCATTCTGCCGATCGGCGGGAACCTCACGGCGGGCGTCGGCCTGATGACGCCGTTCGGCCTCCGCACGAACTGGCAGGACCCGTGGCCCGGCCGCTTCATCTCGCGCGACGCGAACGTGAAGGTGCTCTCGGTCGAGCCGGCGCTGGCGTGGCAGAGCAGCAGCGGCGCCGTGGCGATCGGCGTCGGCGCCGAGTACCGCCGCGGACGTATCGCACTGAACCGCAACAACGGCACGCTCAACCCGTTCACCGGCCGCATCGTCGACGTCGCCAACGCGTACCTCTCGAGCGACTGGGACAGCACCTGGGCCTACAACGCCGGCATCCTCCTGAAGGGCGGCAACTGGCGTTTCGGCGCGGCGTACCGCACCGACGCGAGCATCGACTTCACCGGCGACGCGACGTTCACGCAGATCCCGACCGGGAACGCGCAGCTCGACGCGATCGTCAAGTCGCAGCTCCCGCCGAACCAGCCGATCAGCACCACGATCAACTTCCCGTCGACGATCCAGGCCGGCATCGCGGTGACGACCGGCAACAAGTGGGACGTCGAGTTCGACGTGTCGCAGACGACGTGGAGCCGTTTCAAGGATCTCGACGTCGCGTTCGCGACGACGCCGGCCGTTGATCTCCATCGTCCGCAGAATTGGAAGGACACGATGGCGTACCGCATCGGCACGAACAAGACGGTGAGCGAGCACTGGGACGTCCGCTTCGGCGCCGTGTACGACCGCAACCCGCAGCCGACCGAGGGCGTCGGCGCGCTGCTGCCGGACAGCGACCGCGAAGGCGTGACGTTCGGCGTCGGCTATCACAAGGGACACTTCATCCTCGACGCCACCGAGTTCGCGCTCCACTTCAAGACGCGCAGCACTGCCGGCATCAGCAGCGACAATTTCAACGGCGTTTACAAAACCGATGCGAACCTGATCAGCGTCAACGTCGGGTACCGCTTCGGAAAATAGGAGATCCGCAAGATGAACAGCAGATTTGCAAGATTCGCAGCGGCAGTCGCAGTCGCAGCGCTCGTTGCAGTGCCGGTCTTCGCGGCGCGAGGGAGCGCCGATTTCTCGAACCTCGTGGCGATCGGCGACAGTTACGGCGCCGGTTTCCAGAGCGCCGGCCTGAATCAGGTCCATCAGGTCTACGGATGGCCGGCGATCCTCGCCAAGCAGGTCGGCTACACGATCTGCACGCCGTCGTCGACGGCGACGGATCACTGTTTCGCGCTCCCGCTCATCAGCGCTCCGGGCCTTCCGGGCGCGGCGGAGCTGCAGCTCAATGACATCATCAGCTATCCGCCGGTCATCACGACCCCGCCGGCAACCGGCCAGCCGCTGATGGTGACGTTCGGACGTCCCTACAACGATCTCGCGGTGCCGGGCTACAACGTCGCCGACACGCTGACGAACTTCGGCAAGACCGGCATCGGGCAGGTGATCCTGCGCGGCCAGGCGCCGGAAGTCGATCAGGCGCTGGCGCAGCACCCGTCGTTCATCGCGATCTGGATCGGCGGCAACGACTTCCTCGGGTCGGTCACGAACGGGACCTCGCTCGGAATGACGCCGGTCGCCGACTTCACGGCGTCGTACAACGCGATGCTCGACAAGCTCATCGCGGGCGCGCCGAATGCCGGCATGGTCGTCGGAACGCTTCCGACGAATCCGGCCGCGGTGCCGTTCCTCAACACCGTCTCGCGCTTCCTCATCAATCCGGCCACGCGCCAGCCGGTCACGGTCGGTGGACAGCCGGTCGTCCTCACCTACGATCCGGGCACCGGCGTCGCCACTCCGATCCCGGCAGGCAGCTTCGTCACCCTAGGCGCCAGCTCGCTCCTCGGCTCCGGCTTCGGCATCCCGGCCGCGCTGGCGCCGGCGTTCCCGACGCTTCCGAACGCGGGCAAACCGCTTCCGGGCGCCGTCGTCATCACGCCGGACGAGTTCGCGACGATTCAGCAGCGCATCCTCGATTACAACAGCGCCATCGTCGCCTCCGCCGCCGCGCACAACGTTCCGGTGGCCGACATCAAGGGCCTCTTCGACCGCGTTGGTAACGGCACCGAGTTCGTCGGACCGTTCCAGATCACCGGCGCGTTCATCACCGGCGGCTTCTTCAGCCTCGACGGCATTCACCTCACCGACATCGGCTACACGCTCTTCGCCGACGAGTACATCAAGGCGATCAACAACGCGTACGGGACGCACATCCCGCTGGCGTCGGTCGCCGATCTGCTCGCGAACAACGGCGCCACGTTCCTGACGCTCTCGGGCCTGCCGCCGACAACGAGCGACTACTCGATCAGCCCCGAAGCGGGTGCGGCGATGATGCAGATGCTGAATCAGCCGAAGACGTCGAAGCACCGCGCCACGCACTTCTAGGATTCATATATCGAACACGAAAAGGCCGGCGCATCGCGCCGGCCTTTTTCATTGCTGCATCTTTTTCAGTTGCGATTAAGTTCCCGCGGGACGCCCGCGCGGAGACGGTCTGGAGATGTCGATCATCGCCATCCGCTCCTTCTCGTCGTACCAGCAGTGGAAGCGCTTGATGCCGGGAACGTGGATCTCGTACGCGCGGAAAAAACTCGGGACGTGAAGCGACGTCGACTTGTCGGACTGGCGGATCTTCGCGGCGCCCTCGTCCTTCTTCTCCATCGGTTTGATGCCGATGACCTTGCGTTTCTTGTCGTAGTAGAGATTCGCGCTCGCTTTGCCGCGCAGGCGGAGCATGGAAGCGACAGGCCCTGGTAAACGGATGAGGCGCGATTGAACGATCGTCGCCGAGGCGGGGAAACGCTCGTACTCAGGCTGCGGATCCCATCTTTCAAATGCCATTCGCCGACTCCTCACCCATCCCGGTCCGCCTCTCTGTGGTGGATAAGATCATAAAAATCCTTAGGTTTTTGTCAACAATTAATCGCAATCGATTCACCCCGGAAACCGCGCCGGAGCGAAGATTTATTGCAAAATAATTGCACACGGCGGGTTGCGGATTCCGTGCTGATTTTTGCTAAGTTTTGGATAACGAATAGGTTGGGGGGCGGACGGGCGGGCGGGTCGGAGGCGAAAGGCCGAGCTTGGCTGGCCACCGCAGAATACGCCCTGGCGTACGCCCGAGCCCGGCCGGGGTAGGGTTTCTGCGCCTGCCTACACTCCTATTTCAGGAGGTCCTTCCATCATGCGAATCCGGACAATGACGATGATCCTGGTGTTCGCCGCCGCTGGAACCGCGCTCGCGTGGGGCCCCGACGGCCACCGCGCCGTCTGCGAGATCGCGTACCTGCACCTCGACAAGGCGCACCAGAAAGAGGTGAACCGCCTCGCGAACAAGATGCACGTGCCGCATGGCGTGGCGAAGCCGACGTCGTTCGCGCAGGGGTGCACGTTCCCGGATGAAGTGCGCGCGATGCCCGGCACCGCGTTCGCGAAGTTCCAGGCGTTCAACGAATGGCACTTCCTCAACGTGCCGCGCAGCACGAAGACGATCACGTCGGACGCGGGATGCAACGATAACTGCGTCCTCCACGGGATCGACTTCCACGCCAACGCGTTGGCAAATGCTACGAACGACCAGGATCGTGCCGAGGCGCTGCTGTTCCTCGGTCATTGGGTAGGCGACATCCATCAACCGCTGCACATCAGCTACGCCGACGACCGAGGAGGCAACGACATCAAACCGATCGACGGAGGGTTGTACACCTCTCGGACCTTCCACAGCGTGTGGGACAGCGGCATCATCGCCAACGGCGAGAACAAGAACGGCTGGAAGGCATTCGCCGACGCTCTCAACAAAAAGATCACCGCTGCCGACAAGGCGGCATGGCTTGGCGGCAATCACGTCGACTGGGCGAACGAGTCGTACCAGATCACGATCAAGCCGGACGTCGAGTACTGCAAGGAGAACGCGGATAACACATCCTGCGATCCGCTCCCCGCTCACAACCGGACGCTGAAGCAGCCGTATCAGGACGAATTCGAGCCGGACGTCGAGACGCGCCTCGAAAAAGCCGGCATTCGCCTCGCCGACATCATCGAGAAGAACCTGCCGGTACACTAAGCGTTCCGGAGCGGCGGCAAGCCACGGCGGACGAGGCGTCCGCCGCTCCAAGAAGCGGATTGGCCAAGAGTTGGAGCGGCGGACGCCTCGTCCGCCGTCGGTGAAATATCTCCTAGCCCATCATCGAAAGTACGCGCGGTCCAGGGCGCGGTACTGGACGGCCTCGGCCAGGTGTGCGGACTCGATCCGGTCGCCGCTGGCGAGGTCGGCGATCGTGCGAGAGACTTTGAGGATGCGGTCGTGGGCGCGGGCGGAGAGGCCGAGGCGGTCGATGGCTTGGGTGAGGAGCGTTCGCGAGGCGGTGGACAGCTCGCAGTACTTGCGGAGGTGGCGGGTCGTCATTTCAGAATTGCAGGCAACGCGGGCACCGCGAAATCGGTCGCGCTGGACCGCGCGTGCGTTTTCGACGCGGTCGCGGATGGCGGACGATGGTTCGCCGGGTTCGAGCGACGTCACTTCGTCGGTAGTCAAGGCGGCGACTTCGACCTGCAAGTCGATCCGATCGAGGAGCGGACCGGAGATCTTCGAGAGATAGCGGCCGATCTGGCTCGAGGTGCAGAGACACTCACGGCGTACGTCGTTGAAGTGACCGCATGGACACGGATTCAGCGCACACGCCATGACGAATTGCGCCGGAAACGATACCGTGCGATTCGCGCGAGCGATCGTGACGATGCCGTCCTCGACCGGCTGGCGGAGCGCTTCCAACGTCTCGCGGCGAAACTCCGTCAGTTCATCGAGGAACAACACGCCGTGATGTGCGAGGCTGACTTCGCCCGGACGCGGTCCTCGACCTCCGCCGGCCAGGCCGGCGGTCGAGATGGTGTGATGCGGTGCTCGAAACGGCCGGCGGACGAGAAGGCCGCTGGCAGGCGGCAGAGTCCCGGCGACGGAGTGGATCTTCGTCGTCATGATCGACTCCTCAACCGTCAGCCTCGGGAGAATGGACGGGAGCCTCTTGGCCAGCATGGTCTTCCCGGAACCTGGAGGCCCGATCATCATCACGTTGTGGCCGCCGGCCGCGGCAACCTCCAGCGCCCGTTTTGCGAGGGCCTGCCCACGAACGTCGCTGAAATCGACCGGCTCACGCGGAGGCGCCGGGGCAACGACCGACGTGGCTCGAGCAATTGGTGTGTCGCCCCGCAAGTGCGCGAGCAGACACGGTAGATTCGCGGCGCCGACGACGCGGACCTCCTCCACGGCGGCTGCTTCGTTTGCGTTGGCGATCGGAACGATCAGCTCGCGAACGGATCGGTCTTTGGCGATCGCCGACGAGATCGACAGCGCTCCTCGCACGGCTGTCACGCTGCCATCCAGCGACAGTTCGCCGATGAAGACGCGGTCGGCAACGTGCTCGTCGCGCAGGAACTCCGCGGCGTGGAGGATGCCGATCGCGATCGGAAGGTCGAACGCCGATCCTTCCTTCCTCACATCCGCCGGTGACAGATTGACTGTGATGTGGCGCGCAGGTAGGAAGAATCCCGAGTTAGCCAACGCCGCACGGACGCGTGAGTACGCTTCTCGCACGGCGAGATCGGGAAGGCCGACCAGGGTGAACCCCGGCTGGCCTGAACCGCCGGAGTCAACTTCTATGGTGATCCGAACTGCATCAATCCCGAGGGTGGCGGCACTGCATACCTTCGAAAGCATGCGGGGTGTCGACCCTGCGGAAGTCCCAAACCGAGGTTACCTCGGACAGTTTCGCATCGTCAAACGTAGCAACGTCATGCGCGCCTTCCTCGCGACCCTCCTTCTCCTCGCCGCCTCTCCCCTCCTTGCGGACTGCATTGCGAACGGGCACTACTCGCTCGCGTCATCGGCGTTCCCGTATACCGAGGACCTGACGCGGCCTACGAGTCAGCCGCTGCACGACGGGATGTGGGTGGCCGACGAGAACGACTGGACGCTGGTGCAGACGGCGTGCAGCGAACGGACGAATGTGAACGCGTCGGTCGACGTCACGCTCCTGGTCCGGGCGTCGTTCCATATCGGGAAAACGACAGCGGCACCGGACGCGATCTTCGACGTGCAGTTGCGTGTCGACGGCGAGCCGCTGGTCACGCAGTCGCGGCGCGTCGGTGACCAGTTTCCGAAGTCGTTCCGCTTCGGCACCTCGGTCGAACGGCTCCCGGCCGGCAATCACCTCCTGACGATGTGGGTACGGATGCGGAATCCAGGGGCGATCTACGTCGGGCTGCAATGGATCACGGCGCAAGGCGTGCCGGCGAACAACGGCAGCCATCGCGTGCTCGCGGATGATGTGAAGCTCGGCAGCGACTGGACGACGATCGGTCCGCCGCTCGCCCTGACGTCCATCCGCGACATCGACGCGGCGCTGCAGGCGTCGTTCAGCGTCGCCTCGGCTGTCACGCCGCTATCGTTCGACTGGACGGTTGACGACGAGAAGCCAGGGGCGCGGCCGGGTGTGGTTGCGGCACCTCTGGTGCAGCCGGACGGCGTGATGGTCTTCGACCACCGCGGCTGGATCGACCGCGGCTCGCATACGGTCCAGTTGTGGGGACGCTCCGACGCAACGGCGGAACTGAAAGAGATCGCAATCGACGCGGTCGGGTTCCCGCACGAGACTCCGGCGAAGGTGATTCCGCTCATCGAGGCGTCGGCGGATGCGACCATCGTCGCGACGACCGCGGGCGACCCCCAGCAGCCGCTCGCCATGTCGGCGGACTGCGGCCGCTGGACGAAGATCCTCGAGTTTGACATGCCGGGCGATCGGAAGGACTTCTCCTGGTCGGTCGACGGCTACGTGGAGCTCCTCGGGCACGACGTCAGCGGGTACGGCGTGGTCGGGGTCGAAGTCGACACCGGCAAAGCGCAGACCGACGTCGGAATGTTCGAGTTCCAGACCGACCAGCAGCACGAGGGCTTCTACTTCTACGGCGACTGCAGCAAATGGTCGCCGGGAGAGGCGACGCATGTCTCGCTCTGGATCCGGCGGATCGAAGGGTGCGGCGTCGCTCCGCTCGGCGGATCGTTCGTCGTCGGGAAACGGTGGCTGGCGGTGAAGCTGCTTCCATCGCAGACGCCGCACCTGCCGTGATACAACGCGCCGCGCATGAAGATCATCGTTCCCCACCGCACGACCCGTGAAGAAGCGCGCAAGATCGTCGACCGCCGGCTCGGCGAGCTGCTCGCGCAGTACGGACACTACGCGACCGACTCCCAGATGACCTGGAGCGGCGACCGTCTCGATTTCAACGGCAAGGCGAAGGGCTTCTCCGCCAACGGCACGATCGAGGTCACGGATACCGAGGTGATCATCGACGCGAAGCTGCCGCTGATCGCGAAGCCGTTCGAACCGCGCATCAAGAGCACGGTCGAACGCGAAGCGGCTGCGATGTTTGGAACTTAGAGCGGGCTTCACCCGCCTGCGCGGGACGGGCGGAGGCCCGTCCTACGTCTTTTCAGCCGACGTGGAGGATCTTCTTCAACGCGTCGACGTTCGGATCGACGAACAGGCGTCCGTCGACTTCGACCGCGGGATCGGTGCCCAAGTGAAACGTATTGCCGTGGTACTGCTCGGGCGTCGCGAGCTCGTGATCGACGTGAAACTGCCGGAGGAAGCCAGCAACTAAGCTGGTCTTCTGTCTACGGCTTCCGGGGAAAAACCTTACGGTCATTTCTTCCCCCTCCTCTCCCAACCCAATATGGTTGACTCACTACCGTTTTGGACTAGGAGCAAACGGTATTCCTACTTATTACGTAAGTCAAATAAACAATGTTTGCGGGGAACGTCAATTCCCTGTGAAGGTTACGCGACAGCCGTCTCGCGGTACTGGATCTCGTACAGCTTCCGGTACAGGCCGTCGATCGCCATCAGCTCTTCGTGCGTGCCGCGCTCGCGGATCTCCCCGTGGTGGAACACGAGGATCGTGTCGGCCGACCGGATGGTGGAGAGGCGGTGCGCGATGACGATCGAGGTGCGACCCTCGAGAAGCGTCTGGATCGCCTGCTGGATGAGATGTTCCGTCTCAGTGTCGATCGACGAGGTCGCCTCGTCGAGGATGAGGACCGGCGGGTCGAACGCCAGCGCGCGCGCGAATGAGAGGAGTTGCTTCTCGCCGACCGAGAAGCCGGCCCCGCGCTCGCGAACAACCGACGCGTAGCCCTCCGGCAGGCGTGAGATGAACCGGTCGGCCTGCACCCGGACGGCGGCCGTGTGGACGGCCTCCTCGGTGATCTCGGGGTCGGCGAGCGAGATGTTGTCGGCGACGTTCCCGGTGAAGAGGAAGAAATCCTGCTGCACGATCGCGAAGAGGCGGCGGAGCGCGGCGAGGTTGATCTCGCGAATGTCGATGCCGTTGATGCAGATCTCGCCGCGCTGGATGTCGTAGAAGCGCAGCAGCAGCGCGGTCACGGTCGTCTTCCCCGCTCCCGTGTGCCCGACCAGCGCCACGCGCTCCCCACGGCGCACGGTGAACGAGACGTTCTTCAGCACCCACTCCGGCTCGTTGTAGGCGAACCAGACGTTCCGGAACTCGATCGAGTCTATGTGATCGAGCGTGACGCCGTCGTCCTTGATGATGCTCGCCGGCGTGTCGAGCAGCTTGAAAATACGCTCGCTCGCGGCCATCGCGGCCTGCAGGATGTTGTACTTCTCCGAAAGATCCGAGATCGGCTCGTAGAAGCGCTGCGCGTACTGGAAGAACGCGACGAGCGCACCGACCGAGAGCGTGCCGCGGATCACCTGCCCGCCGCCGTACCAGACGATGAGAGCGATGCCGATCGACTCGATCAACTCGATCACCGGGTAGAAGACGGCGTAGTAGAAGATCGAATCGATGTTCGCGTCGCGGTGGCGCCCGTTCAGCTCATCGAACTTCTCCGCCTCGCGCTCCTCGCGGTTGAAGAGCTGCACGGTCGACATCCCGCTCAGGTGCTCCTGCAGGAACGCATTGATCGCGGCGATGCGGACGCGAACCGCGCGGTACGTGATCCGCGCTCCGCGCCGGAACCACGCCGAGACGACGACGATGAACGGCGTGATCGAGAAGAGGACGAGCGCCATCTTCCAGTTCATCCAGAAGAGGACGCCGATGATGCCGAGGAGCACGACTACGTCACCGAAGATCGAGACGAAGCCGGCGGTGAACATCTCGTTGAGCGCGTCGACGTCGGTGGTCACGCGCGTCATGAGGCGGCCGACCGGATGGCGGTCGAAGTACTGCACGTCGAGCCGCTGCAGGTGCCCGAAGATCTGTTTGCGGAGGTCGTACATGATGTACTGCCCCATCAGATTCATCAGGACCATCTGTGAATAGAGGACGCCGAAGCCGGCGACGAGCGTGATCAGATAAAGCGCCGCCGCGATGTTGATGCCGTCGAGCGGATGGAGCGCCCAGCCGTGCGCCGCGATCCAATGTCCGAGCCGCGCGCTGATCCCGATCGAAGCGGCCCCTTTGATCGGCTGCACAAACAGGTCGATGGCGACCGCGATGATCGCGGGGCCGAGGATCTCGAGAACGGACGAGAGGATGACCAGGAGGACCGACACCGTCGCGCGGACGCGGTACGGCCGGAGGTACTTCATCAGCCGCCGCGCGAGCCGCGGATCGAATGCCCTGGCGCCTTCCTCTTCCTGACGTTCGATTTCGGCCATCAGGCGATCTCCGCGATCTCGTCTTCGAGCGTCTGGCGCCGGTACAGGTCGGCGTAGTAGCCGTCGTGCGCGAGCAGGGTCTCGTGAGTGCCGCGCTCGACGATGCGTCCGTCATCAAGGACGACGATGTGGTCGGCGTCTTTCACCGACGAGACGCGATGGGAGACGACGAGGACGGTCCTCCCCTTCCTCACGCTCCGCAGCGCGTTCAGGATCCGTTCTTCCGTCGCGGTATCGACCGCCGACAGCGAGTCGTCGAGGATCAGGATCAGCGGATCGCGAACGAGCGCGCGCGCGATGGCGGTGCGCTGCTTCTGGCCGCCGGACAACGTGATCCCGCGCTCGCCGATCATCGTCTCGATGCCGTTCGGGAACGTCTCGACATCGCCGGAGAGGCCCGCGAGCTCCGCCGATTCGTTCACCTCTTCGCTCGACGCCTCGGGGCGGCCGAAGCGGATGTTCTCCGCGATCGATTCGGAAAAGAGGAACGTCTCCTGCGGCACCATTCCGATGACGTCGCGCAATTGGTGAATGGGAATCGTCTCGACCGGTTGCCCATCGATGAAGATCGTGCCGGGCGGCGGCTCGAACGTGCGGGTGACGAGCGAGAGGAGCGTCGACTTCCCGCTCCCGGTCCGGCCGACGATCCCGATCGTCTCGCCGTGGCGCACCTGCAGGTCGATATCGCGCAGCACCGGACGCCCGTCGTACGAGAAGGTGAGGTTGCGGACGTCGAGATCACCGCGCGGCTCGGCCAGCGGCTCATCGCCGTGCGCGACCTCCGGCTCGACCGACCACACCTCGTGCAGCCGCTGCATCGACGCCATGCCGCGCTGGAAGAGGTTGATCACCCATCCGAGCGCGATGAGCGGCCACACCATGCGGCCAAGGTAAAACTGGAACGCGACGAACTGCCCGATCGTCAGCCGGCCGGCGATGATGCGCCGCGATCCGAGAAAGAAGATCACGACGAACATGACGCCGATCATCGCGTGGAGCATCGGGTAGAACGTCGCGGTGAGGCGGATGAGCGAGCGATTGCGGTTGACGTACTCGCGGTTCATCCGCTTGAACGTCTCGACCTCGTTCTGCTCCTGCGTGAACGCGCGGACGACGCGGACGCCTGCGAGGTTCTCCTGCACGCGCGCGGAGATATCGCCGAAGTAGTCCTGCACCGACTTGAAGCGAACGTGGATCCTCTCGCCGAAGAACTTCACGAGGCCGGCGATCACGGGGATCGAGATCGCGGAGATGAGCGCCATGTTGCGGTCGATCCGCAACATCATCGCGAACGCCCCGAAGACGACGAGCAGCGATGAGGCGGAATGCATCACCGCGGGGCCGATCAGCATGCGGACCGACGAGAGGTCGTTGGTCGCGCGCGACATCAGGTCGCCGGTCCGCTGTTCGTGGTAGTACTTGACCGGCAGCTTCTGCAGGTGCGCGTAGAAGTCGTTGCGCATGTCGTATTCGATGAGCCGCGACGCGCCGATGATGATCCACCGCTGCGCGTAGAGGAACGCCCCTTCGACCGCCGACGCGCCGACGAAGTAGAGGCCGTATTTCACGAGCGCGACCCGCGAGAGGGCGTGCGACAGGACGTCGACCGCGCTGCCGACGATCGACGGCTTCAGCAGCGAGAAGGCCGCCGAGCCGACGACGCAGAGAAAGCCCATGAGCAGGGAGCGCTTGTAGCGGGCAAAGTAGGAGAGCAGGCGCCGGGCGGGGGACATCGGACCGTGAATTCTATTCGCGCAGCGGAATCCGTCGAATCTCCATCGCGGTGATCCGCAGCACCGATCCGAGGGTAAACCCTTGCGGAAAGGCGTGCGGGATGCGCACCCCGGCACCGACGAGCTCGAGAAAATCGAGCGGCGGCTTACGGCGGCCGAGGACGTGGCAGAGCTTGCGAGGGAGGTCCTCGCGGTCATCCGCGTTGAGGTGGAGAGGCTGCAGGTAGTAGCCGAAGTGCATCGTCCGGAGCGCGGGCGTTCCGCCCGCAAACTCTGGCAGCGTGACACTTAGCGTCAGCGCTCCGAAGATCCAGTTGAGCTGCGCGAACTCGCCGCGCCAATGATCTTCTTCGCTTTCCGAGAGATGTTCGAGCCGCACGGTCGCGATTATGGCTGCTTCATCTTCTGGAGTCCCGCCGCGATCTCGTCCATCTTCGCCTGGTGGAAACGGTTGAGAGCGATCTGGAGGTCGCCGTCGCCTTCCGGAATCTCCTCCGTGTAGACCTTCTTGAGCGCCCCGGCGAGGTAGACCTTGGTCTCGAACCGCCACTTCGGCCGCGGGAAGAACTCGGTCTGGATCGTCAGCTTCTTCGGCCCGACGTCGAATGCATCAAGACGTCCCATCGGTGGATTCGCCGGCTCGCTCACATGTGTATTTCATCACAAGACGCGGAGGGGGTTCCGGACGTATCTATGTTGTATGCGACGCACCGCCATCCTCGCGCTCACCCTTCTCGCCAGCCTTGCATTGAACGGACAAACGCGGCATCGGGCCGTCCCGGCGAATCCCGCCGTTCCGCTCCCGGCGCCGTACTCGACGCCGACGATCGATGGACCGTGGCTGATCGAGATCACGACGTCGGGTGGGTTCGGCGGCGGCGGAGCACAACGAGACATTCGCGTCGATTCGAACGGAACGTTGACCGTCGGGGCGATCGCGGCGCGGGGGAAGCAGTGCCAGTTCTCGCTGACACCCGAACAGACGCTGGAAGCATTTCGCGTCGTTCTGAATGCCCGCGCCGACCTCTGGTTCGCTTCTTACCTCCCGGCGGATGACGCCCTCCGCTGCTGCGATCAGGTCTACACCGACATCCACATGGAGCGGCAGGAACGCGACCGTGACGGCAACCTGTCGCAGCGGAGATATCTGACCGAGCTGATGCCGCAGCTAAATCAACCGAACCTTCCGGTTGACCTGCTCGGCCTCTACAACGCGATCGAGAACAACTTCGGCAAGTACAACGATCAGTGCCGGTAGTTACCGGTCGCGGCGCACGCTGCGGCGGCATTTCGCCTCGGCGCGCTGTTCGATCTGGCGGACGCGCTCGCGGGAGAGGCCGAGGATCTCGCCGATGTCGCGGAGCGTCAGCTCGTCGTCCTGCAGGATGCCGTATCGCAGTTTGACGATCGTCTTCTCTTCGAGCGTCAGCTCTTCGATCGTCTGTTGCACCGCCGCGCGCTGGCGGTGCGCCTGGAGGTGCGGCATCCGGCTTCGCGCGATGTCCGACGTCATCCCTTCCGACAGGTCGCCCAGCTCATACCAGAAGCGCGGCCACGCTTTCGAGTTCGGATTCGTATAGAGCAGCAGAACCGCGAGCTCGCTCTCCGTGATCTCGAGCTTCTCGCAGACCTTCGCGGTCCCGGCGGCAAGGACGCGCGCGACGTTCTCGCGGTCGCGATTGAGGAAGTTGGCGACTTCGTTCAGCGTCATCGGCACGTTGTCGCTGACGCCGTGGCGGAGCGTGAGAACGAGACGCTCCTTCGGCGAGAGCACGGACATCTGCGCGAGCAGCTCCTGCCGGCGCGACTCCACCTGCATCTCATCCTCGGCCGAGGGGATCGTCGTCTGCTCGATCATCTCGCCAAGCTCAGTGTGCGAGTCGTCGTCGAGCTCCGTCGAGAGCGAGAAGTTGTCGCTGTTCGCCTGGAGGAGCGTCTGCACTTCCTTGACGGTGACGCCGAGCTCCAGCGCCAGCTCCTCGGGAGTCGGGATGTGGTTGTTGTCGTTCATCGCCGCCGCGATCGCTTTGTCGAGGCGGTACATCAGGTTCGCGCGCTTGGGCGGGAGGCGGAACGCCCCTCCCTGCTCGCTCAGCGCGTGCAGGATCGCCTGGCGGATCCACCAGACGGCGTAGGTGATGAATTTGACGTTCTTGTCGGGATCGTATTTTTTCGCGGCGTGGATCAGGCCGATGTTGCCTTCGTTGATCAGGTCGAGGAAGTGGACGTGCGCGTTCCGGTAGCGCTTCGCGTACGACACTACGAATCGGAGATTCGCGCGGACGAGCTCCTCGAGCGCCGCCTTGTCGTTCTGTTCCTGAACACGCTTTCCCAGCTCACGCTCGCGCTCGGGCGTCAGCCGGGGGACCTGCGAGATCTCCTGCAGATAGTGATTGAGGAGATCGTACGACTCGTCGCGTTCTTCGTGCCGGGCCATGTGTTGGATCGAGAGAAGGAGATTCTACCCGATCCCGACCATGCTCTTACGGTTGTGGAGCGGGAGGCTGTGACGGTGCGGGTGGGTTGAACGGCTCCGGCGTCGTATGGCCGCGGTGACAGGTGCCACAGGCGACGCTCGGCGGCGCTTCGGTGCCGTGCGGCAGCTTCGAGATGTAGTTGCCGTTGATGTCGCGGACCATCCGGATCATCTGGCGCGCCACCTTCTTCTCGGGCTTCGCGTCCGACGGGAAGTCGAACTCCGGGCGCGGATCGGTCGCGGTCTGCACGTGGCAGTGTTCGCAGCGCGTGCCGAGGGCGCGGGCGTAGCCGCGCATCGTGGCGATCAGCTCATCATGCGTGATGTTCGGCGAGAGGACCTGCAGATTGTGGAACTCGAGATTGTCGGACTTCGCGGGCATTGCCTTCTGCTGGCGGATGGCGGTGCAACTGGCGATCAGGAAAATGATCGCCACCGGGGCGAAACGGCGCATGAGCAGCTCTCCTCACTTTGTCCCGAGCCGCGCGAAAGAGTGCGGCTCGTTGATGTGAGCGAGCATTTTATCGGCATCGATGACGGCGCGGACAACGACGGTGTCCGAGTGGTCGTGGGTCGCAAGCATGAACTCGACTCGATTGTCGTCGAGCGGCCTGGCGAGGATGTACGTGAACTCCCCGTTCTTATTCGATCGCGCCTGCACGAGCGGGCTGAACCCGGCGCCGGCCGCCTTCCGGATCGTCGCGGTCAGACCCTCGTAATCGATCGCGGTGCGGCTTTCCCCTTCGAACGTCGCCAGCTGGAAATCGTAGACACCGTCCGGATGGATGATCCAGACGGCGAAACGGGCGAGGCCGAGGAGCGGGACGTACGTCGGGTGCATCTGTGTGTGCGACTCGACGGCGCGGACGACGTCCTTGAATCCGGCGTGCAGCGGGAGCGCCGCGAAGAGGACGAGCGCGACGAGTGCGGCGCGCTTATTCATGGCGAGCGCGGCGTGCTTATTCATGGCTCCCCTTCTCTCTCCCCTTCTCCTTCGACTTGCTGATGCGCGGGATGCCGAACTCCCCTTCGAGCGAGGCGAGTTTGTCGAGATCGATCGGGCCGACGAGGTTGACGAGCGTCAGCTCCCGCGGTTCGGCGTCGATGATCAGCAGGCCGGCGACGTTCTCCCCGCGCATGTCGAGATAGATGTCGACGTTCTCTTTCAACTTGCTGCGCACGGTGACCATCGGCCGCCAGTTGGAGCCGAGCTGCGAGCGCACCTTCTCCACGAGGCTGCGGTCGTATTCGCCCTCGTGGTCGAACTCGTAGCTGTGCACGTAGATGCCGGTCAGCGATTTGATGATGTCCCGCGCCTGGCGCTCATCAGGATCGCGGTCGTTGAGGAACTTCGAGGCGAGACGGAGCATCGGCCCGTCGAGCGTGACGTCGGTCGATTCGCTGGCGCGCTCGGCGAGCGCGGGAAAGTCGAGGTTCAGGCGCTGCGCGTGAAGCGGCGCGGCGAGTGCGATCAGAAAGACGAGAAGCGTGAACTTGCGCATGGTGGATTCCCTTTCAATGCGAGCCGATTTCGAGAACGTGTTGCTGTGCGTTGCGGACTTTCGAGCTGGCGATGTGCAGCGCCACCAGGACCTCTGCGCGCGCCCGCTCCCCCTCCCGGCGCTCGATCGCCTTCTGCGCCGCCCACCCGCCTGCGACGGCGGTGAGCAGGAGACCGGCAGCAATGGCGCGCCAGGCGCGGACGTGTTTCGGTGGAGCGCCGGCGGCCTCGCCAGCGTGATCGCCAACGATTTCAATGCGCTTCATCACCCTCCCGGCAAATCCGTCCGGAGCGGACTGCCTGGCGAGGGCGCGTTTCAGGTCGTCTTCGAGGTTGTGCATCAGTGGTCTCCCAGCTTCTTACGCAGCGCGACCAGCGCGCGGTGCAGATGGCTCTTCACCGTATTCACCGGCATGCCGACGACGCGGCAGATCTCCGACGGGTCGAGGTCTTCCTGGTAGCGGAGCGTGACGATCATCCGCTGGTGCTCCGGCAGGCCGGCGATCAGCGTCTGGAGCTTCCGGTCGAGCAGCGGATCGGCGGCGTGCGTCTTCGCCGCCACCTCGCCGACGTCCTCGAACGAGACGAGCCGCATCCTCGCCCGTCGCACCCCGTCAATGCAGCGGCGCGAGGTCACCTGCCGTAACCAGAAGAGCAGATGCGCGTCCGACTCGATCTCGCCGAGGGAGCGGTAAAGCTGCAGGAAGACATCCTGCGCGATCTCCTCGGCGCGGGTGCGGTCATCGAAGAAGTGCAGCGCGATGCTGAACACCATCCCCTCATGCCGCGCCACCAGCTCCGCGAACGCGTCGTGATCGCCGCTACGAGCCCGTTCGAGCGGCGTCTCCGCCTCGGCCACCGATAGAGCGCTCATCTGACGGCTCTATACGTGAGAATGGCGGGAAAGGGTGCATGCCGTGCTGTTTCACGTGCTTCTGGCGCTCGTCGTCATCATCGTCTCGGCGCAGCTTCTGGGCGTCGTGTTCCGCCGTCTGAAGCAGCCGCCGGTGATCGGCGAGGTGATCGCGGGACTTCTCCTCGGACCTTCCCTGCTCGGACGGATCGCCCCCTCCGTCTCCGGCTACGTGTTTCCATCGGCTGTCTCGCCGTTTCTCGGCGTCCTCTCGCAGGTCGGCGTCATCCTTTACATGTTCATCGTCGGTCTGGAGGTCGATACCGCGCGGCTTCGGGAACGCGCGCGAACCTCGGTCGCGATCTCTTACGCGAGCATCGTCGCGCCGTTCCTGCTCGGAGCCTGTCTCGCCGTATGGCTCTACCCGCGCTACTCGTCGCACGAGATCCCGTTTCGGGTATTCGCGCTCTTCATCGGAATCTCGATGTCGGTCACCGCCTTCCCGGTCCTGGCGCGAATCCTGACCGACCGCGGGATGCAGAAGAGCGAGCTGGGATTGCTCGCCCTCGCCTGCGCGGCAGTCGACGACGTCACGGCATGGTGTCTCCTCGCCTTCATCACCGCATTGGCGCGCTCCGAAACCGGGCGTGTGCTACCGACCCTGGCGCTGACCGCGGCCTTCATCGCGGCGATGTTCCTGGTGGTCCGCCCGATCGCGCGCTGGTACGTGCGGAGGTTCCACTCGATGGCCGTGATGTTTGTGGCGCTTCTTCTCGCCGCGCTCGCGACCGAATTCATCGGCATCCACGCGATCTTCGGCGCGTTCCTCCTCGGCGTCGTCATTCCGCACGATTCGGAATTCGCCCGCGACGTCGCCCGGAAGCTCGAGGACGTGGTCGTCGTCCTTCTATTGCCCGCGTTCTTCGCCTTTACGGGCTTGCGAACTCAGATCGGGCTGCTCCACGGCGCGAGCGACTGGCTCGCGTGCGCGTTGATCATCGCGGTCGCGTCAGCCGGAAAGTTCGGCGGAAGCACCCTCGCCGCACGCGTGACAGGCCTCGACTGGCGCCGCTCGGCCTCCCTCGGCATCCTCATGAACACCCGCGGCCTGATGGAACTGATCGTTCTCAGCGTCGGCCTCGATCTCCACGTCCTCTCACCAACGCTATTCGCGATGCTGGTGGTGATGGCCGTCGTGACCACCTTAGCCACCGCCCCGATCCTTCAGCTCGTCGACAACACCTCGTGAGAAGATCGGTGGGCAATGCGTGAGATGAAACGACTGCTTTTCTTGGGATTCTTGCTCCTCCTAATAGGAGCCTGTCGTTCGACAAAAGTAATGACTTTCTATCACCCCGGAATCGATCACATCCTGATCGGAGCACCGACCCTCGAGAGCGGTATCGCCTCCTTCGAGAAGGCGACCGGCGTCCCGCCGACACGTGGAGGTCGCCATCCAATGCGCGGGACCGAGAATGCTCTCGTGTCGCTGGGCAACGGCACCTATCTGGAGATCATCGCCCCGCAGGCTACGGTGTCCGACGACGACCTGTTCGTCAAGCAACTACGCCATCTCAGCTCACCGGTAGTCGTCGGCTGGGCGGTGCACGTTCCGGACATCTCCGACGCGGCGGAACGGCTGAAGCGCGCCGGCTTTCAGACGTCGCCGCCGCAACCGGGCTCGCGGATCACACCCGAGGGCAAGAAGCTGGAGTGGACCACGTTCGAAGTCGCGCATCCGGAAATCGAAACGGCGCCGTTCTTCATCCGCTGGAGCGAATCGACAGTGCATCCTTCGATTGCCGAGGTGAGGTGCTCGCTCGTCTCGTTTCAAATCGACGAGCCGAAGGTGGCAGACCTCGAGCGGCTGCTCTCGGCGCTGAGTGTAGCGACGACCGTTCGAAACGCGGCGCGCTCGGGGTTTCAACTGAGAATCCGCTGCGGCAATCGAAAGGCGACGTTCAGCGGCGAGTGAACGGCGCTGTGCCTGGCCACGGCGGGCTGAAAAAGTGCCCGCGCTCCGGCCGGATCCCAACGTGAACCGTCAAGCACTCCCCCCGACGACGTCTGAAAAGTTCAATTCACCTCGCAAGGTCTTAACGTGAATTACGAGATGGACGTCGCTCGAGGGTTCACCGTCGACAAGCGGCACGAGGAGTTTGTCGGTCGTCACACCCTCGCTACGCTCGGGATGACACGACGGGGTCACCACCCGATCCCGTAGTCCTCGCCGTGGTTGCTCGAGCCGCCCCACATCGTGCCGTGCGCGAGGTCGAAGAGGATGGCGTTAATGGGGCCGGAGGTGCGTTCTTCGTAGGTGGCGGTGTAGCCCATGCGCCGGAGCTCGGAGCGGACGTAGGGCGGGGTCTGGTCGTTGAGGAGGATGTGGCCGGGCTCGATGTCGTGGTTGCCGAAGGAGCTGCGCATCTGGAAGGTGTTGAAGTTCGGCGCCTCGGTCGCTTCCTGGACGGTGAAGCCGAATTCGACGACGTCGAGGAAGAACTGGATCAGGTTCTGGTCCTGGCTGTCGCCTCCCTGGACCGAGAAGCAGAGGAATGGTTTGCCGTTCTTGAGAGCGAGCGTCGGCGTGAGGGTAACGCGCGGGTGCTTCCCCGGCGCGATGACGTTGAACGGGTTCTCCGCGGGATCGAGGACGAAGCTCTGCGCGCGCTGCGACAGCCCGACGCCGGTGTGGCCCGCGATCACGGCCGGAGGCCACCCGCCGCTCGGCGTAACGCTCACCACCCACCCCTCGGTATCCGCCGCTTCGACCGAGGTCGTCCCGGCGTAGAAGGATGAGGTGTCGAACAGCGACGCGCTCGTCGACGCCGCGCCGGTGCGCGCCGGCTTGTTCGCGGTCTTCGGCCAGTTCTGCAGCAGCTCGGGGAACGGGTTGGTTTCGCGCTGGTATGGATACGGATCGCCGGCGGTCTGATTCGGATCGTTGTGATTCGGGTTGATGAGCTTCGCCCGCTCGCGCGCGTAGTCTTTCGACATCAGGCCGAGGATCGGTTCGACGGGCGGGGTGTAGATGTCGCCGTAGTAGAAGTCGCGGTCGGCGAACGCGAGGCTCATCGCCTGGTAGACGGTGTTGATGTAGCGCGAGGTGTTGAACCCCATCGACTTGAGGTCGAAGTTCTCGAGGATGTTGAGCGTCGCGAGCATCGCGGGACCCTGCGTCCACTCGCGGAGCTTGTACACGTCGACGCCGCGGTAGTTCGTCGAGAGCGGCTCCTCGATGTGGACCTTCCAGTTGGCGAGGTCGGACTCGGTGATGAGGCCACCCTGCTCCTGGACGCCGCGGGCGATCTCCTTCGCGATGTCGCCTTTGTAGAAGCGGTCGTATGCCGCGTAGATCGCCTCTTTGCGCGACTTCCCCTTCTTCAGCGCCTGCTGCTCGGCGTCGACGAGCTTGCGGAGCATGGCGGCGAGGTCGGGCTGGCGGAACATCTCGCCCGCCTCCGGCGCTTCGCGCGTGCCGCGGGTGGTCGCTTGCGCAGGCCGATCATGCTCGGGCGTCGGCCCTTGGTTCTGTGTGGCGCCGGCGCCCTCGCCGGCGCGCGCCGGCAGGATTGCCCCATTGAGATAAGGAAGCATGACCGCCTTCGAGTACGGCCACTGCTTGATCCGCGCTTTCTGCGCTTCGAAGATGTTCGCGGCCTGCGCTTCGATGGCGTAGCCGTCGGCCATTTCGATCGCGGGCGCGAGGTCCTCTTTGAGCGAGAGCTTGCCGTACTCGGCGATCATCGTGAGGATGCCGCCGGGCGTTCCCGGCGTGACGGCGGCGAGAGGGCCGTATTCCGGCGGGTAGTTATAGCCCTTGCTCTTGTAGAACTCGGGCGTAGCGCCGGTCGGGGCGACGCCGAGAGCGTTGATGCCGATGACCTTCTTCTGGTGCGGATCGTAGATGAGCGCCTGCGTCTCGCCGCCCCACGAGAGGGTGTCCCACATCGTGCAGGTGGCCGCGATCATGGCTGCCGCGGCGTCGACCGCGTTCCCTCCCCGCTCGAAGATCATCGCTCCGGCCGTTGCGGCCATCGGCTTCCCGGTGACCGCCATCCAATGACTGCCGTGGAGCGGCGGCTTTTCGGTGCGCATCTGCGCGGAAAGCGGGAGTGCGGCGGCGATGAGAACGAGCGCGAGGGACAGGCGATGTCTCATGGGGAGGAGTCTATGGAAAAACGCGGCGGCTCGTCACACCTCCTGAGCATCGGAGGTTGCTCATGTCGAAGCGCTGCACGGTCGTCTACCAGAACCTGTCGGACAACCACGTCTCGGACGTACTTGTCCTCCTGCGGAACACGAGAGCCAGCGCCGCCATGGCACCGCCGGTCGCCTGGCAGATCCTTCGCGGCGGGCGTCGCAGCCTCCACAAATTCGTTCACACCGCCGATACGCAGATCAAGGTCAACACGGACGGCGGCGTCCTCCTCGCGGATGCGCAGGAGCGAGCGATCTACGCGGTCAAGGAACGCGGCGATCAGTCGGTGCTAGTCCGCACCGGCGTGACCGTGCCGAACGAGACCATCGTGCTGAACGATCTCCCTTCGCCCGACGGAATCGACGTCACGCTCTTCAGGGACGGCAAGCCGGTCATGATGCGCCGCGCTGTCCCGTATGGTGCGCAAGCCGAGTTCGGGCTGGAGTCGACGATCTGGATCGCGCTCGTGAACGACGTCGTGGAGGGAGAGCCTCTCACGCGCGACGTGATCAGCGGAAAATTCACGCCGATCGATCTGACCGGCCTCTCGTCCTTGACGTTCGGCCTCTACGGATCGCGCGAGCAGGGCTACAGCTTCAAGACGATCTCGAAGACGATCCAGGCGCCCGACTACTTCTTCGTGCGGCGCAGATTGACGATGGCGATCAGTGCGTTCGGGATCTCGCAGTGAAGCGAGATCCCGAACGCGACGACTGACCGCGACTACGCCGGACGCGCTTCTTCGGCTTCCTGCCAGATCTCGGTGCGGTGGCTCTCGGAAAGAGCGAACGTGCCGATGAGGAACGTCATCAGCGCTACACCGATCGGCCAGTACAGGCCGGCGAAGTTGTTGTGCGTTTCGGCGACGACGACACCGGCGAGGAGCGGCAGAGTGCCGCCGAACCAGCCGTTGCCGAGGTGGTACGGGAGCGAGAACGAGGTGTAGCGGATCTTCGCCGGGAACGACTCGATGAGGAACGCGGCGATCGGGCCGTACACCATCGTCACATAGATGACCTGGATGAACACGAGAAGCGTGAGCATCAGCATGTTCGGGTGCTTCGGATCAGGGGTCGAGCTGACCATCGCGTGGTAGATCGGGAGGTAGGTGATCGCCGCGATGAGATTGCCCGCCATCATGACCTTGAGCCGGCCGATGCGGTCGGAGAGTGCCCCGAAGATGGTGAAGAAAGGCATGGCGAGCAGCACGGCGATCGCAACGACGATCGACGACTGCACGACGCTGACCTTCATGATGCTCTGCATGAACGAGAGCGCGTAGAACTGGCCGGTGTACCAGACCACGCCCTGGCCGGCGGTGGCGCCGAAGAGGACGAGGAGCACGATCTTGAAGTTCGACCAGTTGCCGAACGCTTCCTTGAGCGGTGCCGTCGACGTCTTGCCCTGGCTCTTGAGCGACGCATAGAGCGGCGACTCGGAGAGCTTCATGCGGATGTAGAACGACATCGCCACGAGGATGATCGAGAGCAGGAACGGTATGCGCCAGCCCCACGACTTGAAAGCGGCTTCGGACATCATTCCCTTGACGCCGAGGACGACCAGCAGCGAGACGAACAGGCCGAGCGTCGCGGTGATCTGAATGAAGCTCGTGTAGAACCCGCGCTTGTTGTCGGGCACGTGCTCGGCGACGTAGACCGCCGCTCCGCCGTATTCACCGCCGAGAGCGAGTCCCTGCAGGAGGCGCAGAACCACGACGATCAACGGAGCGACAAAGCCGATCGTTGCGTACGTCGGAATGCATCCGATGAGGAACGTCGAGAGGCCCATGATGGAGAGCGTGACCATGAACGCGTACTTGCGTCCGATCATGTCGCCGATCCGGCCGAAGACGATGGCGCCGAACGGCCGGACGACGAAGCCGGTCGCGAACAGCGCCCAGTACTTGATGAGGTCCCATGTGGGGTCTTTTCCGGGAAAGAGAAGGGCCGACATCACCGCGGCGAGACTTCCGAAGATGTAGAAGTCGTACCACTCGATCATCGTGCCGAGGCTCGAGGCAAAGATGATGCGTTTGATCGGGTAATCCGCTCGGGCAGTTGTGGGCAAACTTCCTGCGGTAATGTCGGTCATAAACCCCTCTCCTTCAGCTCTCTAGAATTTATAGATAACGCTGGCCGCGAGCTGGTCACCTTTCGTATTCGTCTCAGCGCGCGTTGCGGCGACAGTTGTCAGCTGCGAGTGCAGCCACTCCACGTTGAAGCCGTAGGGACCGTTGGTGTACATCAGGGACGGAACGTACATGCGGTTCTTGATGCGAGTGCCCTTCGCCGCGATGACGTCGTCGGTGTTCGCCTTCTCGGCGCCGACGAACATGTATCCCGCCCACGTCTTGGTGAAGTTGAAGCCGCCCTGCACCCAGGCGCCCCAGCTCTTGATGTCGCCGAATTGCGCCATCTGGCCGAACTGCTGGCCGATCGCCTTGCCTGAATAGAAGTTGCCCTGCAGCATGGCTTTCCCGGCGGTCAGCTTGCCGCCGACCTCGCCGGCCCAGCCGGTGAGCGAGTCGCCCGCGGTCGAAACGCCCGCGCCGGAGAGGTCCTTCTTGTCGAGGTGGCCGACGACGTAGGTGTTCCACGAGCCGGCGCCGCTCTTGCCGCTCCAGTCGAAGCGCGCTTCGACCTGCGGAACCGCGGAGGCCTGGCCGGCGCTGCCGGAGTCGACGACGTTACCCGGCGCGTTCCAGGTGTTGCGGAAGACACCGAGGGTGAACTTCGACGTCTTCGAGAGGTCGTGGTAGATGAAGAGGCCCGGAAAACGCCAGCCGACGTCGCCCGCGGCACCGTAGCCGAGCGGGAACGCGATGTGGGAGTACGAATTGGCGACGGAGCCGAAGAGCGGCGACCACGCCTGGCCGACGCGGAATGTCGTCGCGCCGCGCACGAGGTCGACGTATGCGAGGCGGAGACGCGGCGTCTCCTGCGCGTTGCTGAAACCGCCCGTTCCATTGAAGCCGCCGAAGAAGTCGCCTTCCACGGCCGCATTGACCTTCATGTCGTCGTTGAGCTTCGGGCCGCTCCAGTTGAACGTCAGGCGGGTGTTGCGGACGTCGCCGTCGAGGAACCAGCGATCGGTATTCGTCTGGGGAGGATTCGGGAACTCGGCGTTCTGTCCGTTACCGAAGGTGAAGTTCTGATTCTGCAGGAAGGCGGTGGCGTCGACGAAGCCGTGAATCGTCAGCCCGTCTCCGTTGGTCGAAACATTTTGTGCGGCCGCAAATGATGCCCACACGAGGATAGCCGCCACAATAAAGGCGGCGCGAACGGCCCTAGATGCCATGAGTGACTCCTTCTCTTTCTCGTTCTTTGAAGAGTGGAAACTGCGAAAAACCGAGGACAGAAGCTATGAGTCGCGCGGCGTTGCACCAGCGCATTTGGGCTCGGTCCAACCACTCGGACGTGAGATAGGCGCATCTCTTTCCCGATTTGAGGACTGACTTGCGGGACTAGGCAGGAAAAGAGTAGACGACGAGCTTGAGCCTGTCTACAACGAACTGATCAACACACGGTTTTTGGAATGCGCACGCGACGCCGTGTCGCGGGACTACTTCACCGCGCCGACCGTGAATCCTTCGATGAAGCGATCGAGGAAGAGGTTATAGAGGATCCCGATCGGGAGGCTGGTGATGAGACATGCCGCCATCAGCGAGCCCCAGTAATAAACGTCACCTCGCACCAGGAACGTCGGGACGCCGACGCCGACCGTCTGGTGCGCCGCCGAGGAGATGAACGTGAGCGCGTAGACGAACTCCTGCGTCACGAGCGTGAACGCGAAGATGACGACCGTGAGGATTCCCGACGTCGACATCGGGATCATCACCTTCACGAACGACTGCCACCGCGTGAGGCCGTCGACCATCGCCGCGTCCTCGATGTCGCGGGGAATCGATTTGAAGAAGCCCATCAGCAGCCACGTCGAGAACGGAATCGTGAAGCTCGGATAGACGACGATGATCGACCAGAGCGAGTCCTGGAGACCGAGGAGCGCGACGATGCGGGAGAGCGGGATGAAGAGAAGCGTCGGCGGGATCAGATACGTGAGGAAGACGCCGATGCCGAGTTGCACGCCCCAGCTCCCCGTCAGGCGCGCCAGCGCGTAGGCGGCCGGCACGGCCAGCAGGAGCGTGATGATCACGACGATCGCGCCGGCGAACGCGGTGTTGCCGATCCACCGCAGAAACAGCGTCTCGTTGAAGAGGAGCCTGAGGTGCTCCAGCGTCGGACGCTCGTTGAAGATGAACGGGTTGTTCTTCAGGTCGTACAGGTCGGTCGTCCGCTTGAATGTCGTGATGAGCATCCAATAGAACGGGAACGCCAGCAGCACCGCGAAGACGATGCGGACGAGCCACATCACCGCGTTGTTGAACCGCTTCTGCGCGCGTGCCATCTACGTCACCTCCGCGCGATGCGCCGACCGCAGCACCAGGTAGGTCGCGACCATCAGGATCGGGAGCATGAAGATCGAGATCGCCGCCCCTTCCGCGAGGTCCGACCCGAGGATGCCGGTGAAGAAGGCGAGCGACGGAATCACCTGCGTCGTGTCGTACGGACCGCCGCGCGTCAGGATGTAGATTACCGTCATGTCGGTGAACGTGAAGACGACGCCGAAGAGCACCGCGACGTTGATGATCGGCAGCATCATCGGAATCGTGATCTGGAAGAGCGTGCGCCAGAAGCCGGCGCCGTCGACCGCGGCCGCCTCGTGGATGTCGTTCGGGATCGCGGTGAGGCCCGCCAGGATGATGACGGTCGCGAACGGCAGCATGTGCCACGTGTGCACCATGATCACCGAGAACATCGCGAGCTTCGGCTCGCCGAGCCACACCGGCGTGTCGAACGGCTTCACGAGATGGGCGCGGACCAGCACCCAGTTGATGACGCTGTAGAGCGAGTCGAGGATCCACTTCCAGCCGATCGAGCCGATCGATACCGGCGCCACCCACGGCAGCAGAATCAGGAAGCGGAGGAACCGCCTGCCGGGGAACGCCTCACGCAGCGCGAGCGCGAGAATGTTCGCGCCGATAAGGACGAGGACCTGCGACGCGATCGTGAAGAGGAACGAGTTGCGCAGCGCCAGACGGAAGGTCGGGTTGTGCAGGATGCTGCGAAAGTTCGCCAGACCGACGAAGTGGTAGTTCGCGCTGCCGACCTTGACGTCGCCGAGGCTGTAGAAGAACGCGAGCACGAACGGCACGCCGATGAGCGCGACGATGTAGAGCATCGCCGGCATGAACATCGCCGGCCCCAGCCAGCGTTGCTTCCTCACGGCTTCCTCACGCCGGCAGACTCCGCGCGGCGGTCCGCTTCTCGGTCTGTTTGTCGAAGAACTTCAGGTTCGTCTCGGCGATCGAGAAGGTGTGCGTTGAGCCGTCTTCGAGGCCCGCGGCATGGGTCGACGGGATGCGCGAGATGGTTTTCTGGCCGTTGAATGGGCCGCCGTCGATGGTGCCGTAGAGAATCCGCTCGGCGCCGAGGTACTCGCTGTGCCCGATGTGGAACGTGTAGAGCGAGTGCGTCCCGGTGCGGTCGGCGACGGCGGCCGGGAGGAAGTGCTCCGGCCGGAAGCCGACGAGCACGTCGCCGGCCGGAAGGATGTTCATCGGCGGCGAGCCGAGGAAGGTCGCGACGAAGGTGTCGGCCGGTTCGTCATAGACGTCGGCCGGCGTTCCGATCTGCCGCACCAGTCCCTGCGACATGACGACGACGCGGTCGCCCATCGCCATCGCCTCGACCTGGTCGTGCGTGACGTAGATCGCCGTCGTGCCGACGCGCTTCTGGAACTGCTCGAGCTCCTCGCGCGCGCTGGCGCGGAGTTTTGCGTCGAGGTTCGAGAGCGGCTCGTCGAGGAGGAACACCGACGGCTCGCGCACGATCGCGCGGGCCAGCGCCACGCGTTGCCGCTCGCCGCCGGAGAGCTCGCGCGGCTTGCGGTGGAAGAGATGCTTGATGCCGAGGAGCGAGGCGGCCCAGTCAGCGCGCTCGTCGCGCTTCGCTTTGTCGACGCCCTGCGCCTTCAGCGGGAAGGTGATGTTGCCGTAGGCGGTCAGGTGCGGATAGAGCGCATAGCTCTGGAAGACCATCGCGATGCGGCGCTCGCGCGGCGAGAGGTCGTTGACGACCTGGCCGCCGATCAGAATGTCGCCCGACGTCGGCTCCTCGAGCCCCGCGATCATCCGCAGCAGCGTCGTCTTGCCGGAGCCGGACGGTCCGAGGAGCACGAGGAACTCCCCTTCCCGCGTCTCGAGATCGACGCCCATGACGGCGCCGACGTTCCCTCGTTTGAATACCTTGGTGAGTTTTCTGGTCTCGACGACCGCCACGTACCCTCCGCTAATCGAAAGAGGGCCGGCTGAGAGCCGGCCCCCACACAGAAAACGTGGCTACTTCCACTTCGCGAAGATGCGACGCACCTCGTCGTCGGCAGCTTTCACCGCCGCTTCGGGCGTCATCTCGTCGCGTGCCGCTTTCGCGAACATCGTTGGGATGACGAAGGTGTTGAAGACCTCGTCGATCCCGGCGGTCGCGAAGCCGGGATAGCCGACGTTCGTCGCCCATGAGAGGACGTCCTCGAGGACCGCGTACTTGTTGTTCGGCACGGCCTTCGGATCGTTGCCGAGAAGGCCTTTGATGTTCGGGACCGTATTCGGGAAGCAGGGGAAGTTGTAGAACTCGCTCGCCTTGAACGCAACCTCGTAGTCGTTGATCAGATCGACGAGGAACTGCTTGGCGCCTTCCTTGTTCTCCGCGAACTCCCAGATGACGTAGCAGCTCATCACGTGCTCCGAGGCGATGCGGCGCACCGGCCCCTTGAGCGCGGGCCGAAGCTGGATCTGCTTCGACATCTCGGGGTTGTCCTTCTCCGCCGAACGGGTGACCGAGATCGCGTTCGCGACGAAGGAGAGCTTGCCCGCGAGGATGCCGCGGTTGTTCGACGACGGATCCCATGAGAAGACTTCCGGCGTCTCGCAATCCTTGTAGAGCTGGCGCATGAACTTCACGGCTTCGACGGTGTTCTTCGAATTCAGCGTGACGTTGCCGTGCGCGTCCTGCTCCGCGCCGCCAAAGGACCACAGCAGCGCGCGCATCGCCATGTTGGTGTCGAGCTCCTGCGAGAGTCCGATCCCGACGGGATTGCCGAATTTCTCCTTGATCTTCTTGCCGCCGTCGAGGAGGTCGTGCCAGCTGTCGGGTCCGTGTGGATAGCCGACCTGCGACCAGAGGTCCTCGCGGTAGTTGCCCGGATCGGGGACGTAGGAATCGGAGAACGCGAAGAACTTCCGCGTCTTCGGGTTGAAGGTCGACTTGTACCCAAGGTCGATCGATTTGCCGTGCTTCTTCTGCACCTCGTCGTAGATCTCGCGATGGTCGATGACCTGCTTCTCGTACGCGGCGGGCGGCGAGAGGAACATGAAGAGGTCGTGCCCCTTCTTCGCCGCGACCTCCGCGGCGCCGCGGGCGTTGATCTCCCCGATGGCGATGTGGTCGACGATGACGTTCGTGTTGTGCTTTGCACCCCATTCCTTGGTGAAGACGTTGTCGAACCACTTGTCGTACCCGGGAACGAAGTGACTCCATTGAACGATCTTCAGGGTCTTCTGCTGTGCGAGTGCACGTTGGGGAAAGAGAAAGGCGGAGGTGAAGCCCGCAGTCGCGGCGGCAGTGCCCGTGAGCTTGATGAACTTCCGGCGGCTGATCTTCCGATCCGATTTCGACATGGGACGCGCTCCTTTCAGTTGTCTGCGGCGAGGGTGGAACCAAATTTATACGCCTCGGCGCTCAAGTACGGCAATTACAATCGTGCATGCCCCAGGAGCGGATCGCGCCGGTTGAAACGCTACGAGTCACTTCCGAGGGTGAGATTCAGGCCGATGACGTCCTCGCCGTCGAAGAGCCGCTGGAGATCCGGGTGGCCTGGCGGAGCGGCGGCGAGCAGCGCGAGAAACCGATCTCCGTCACCATGCGGACGCCGGGCGACGACTTCGATCTCGCCGCGGGGTTCCTCTTCACCGAAGCCCTCATCCATTCCGGCGCCGAGATCGAGGGAATCCGCGTGTGGGGCTCGCCGAATGTCGTCCGCGTTGCGCTGGCCGACGGCGTCACGATCGATTCCGCGAAGCTCGACCGGCACTTCTACACGACCTCGAGCTGCGGCGTCTGCGGGAAGACGTCGATCGACGCGGTGCGTGTGATCCAGGCGCGCTCCTCGCGGCCGCAGACGCGCATCGCTCGCTCGCTTGTCCATCGACTGCCGGAGCTGCTCTCCGAAAACCAGTCCGCTTTTCGCGCCACCGGCGGGCTACACGGCGCCGCGATCCTTCGTCCGACCGGAGAGCTGCTGCGCATTCGCGAGGACATCGGCCGTCACAACGCCGTCGACAAGGCGATCGGCTCGCTCGTCCGCGAAGAGCCGGAGTCGCTCGCCGGCGCGATCCTGATGGTCAGCAGCCGCGCGAGCTTCGAGCTGGCGCAGAAGGCGATCGTCGCCGGCATCGGCGTGCTCGCGTCGGTCGGCGCCCCGTCGACGCTCGCGGTCGACGCCGCGCGCGAGTTCGGCCTCACGCTCCTCGGCTTCGTGCGCGACGGCCGGTTCAACGTCTACGCCGGCGAAGTGGAGTAGCCATGCACGCGTTCGATTTCCTCCTCGACACCTACGACACCGAGCGGCTGAAGACGCTCTCGGTCTGGTCGGTCTTCCGTGACGAAGATCTCGAGTTCCGCCCAGCGGAGCGGATCCGCACGCCGCACGAGCAGATGGTTCATCAGTGCGTCAGTGAGGACAACTGGTTCAAGAACATGCTCGGCATCGACACCGGCCGCCCCGCCCTCCCCGATCCGGAGACGCGGCTCGCGTTCCTGGAACACTATGCCGAGCTCTCCGCGAAACGCCTCTCGATGCTCCGCGAGAAATCGGAGTCGTGGTTCAACGAGATGACCGCATTCTTCGACGTCCCGCGCACGCGCAGCTGGATCGTCCTCCGCCGCCTCACCCACTCCGCGCATCACCGCGCGCAGCTGGTCGTCTATCTCCGACTCCTCGGCCGGCCGGTCTATTCGACGTACGGCCCCACGGCCGATACCGGCGGCCTGCCGATCCAGAAGGCGCCGACGATCTACCGCTACGGCAGCATCGACGATCTCCTCTCCGCCGAGACCGAGGGCGGGCGTTGGCCCGACCTCCCAGGTCCCGGCGAGAAGAGTCCCACGGAGCGGCCGCGATGATTACCGCGTTCGCAACGCGAACTCGGCGCGGCAACCGTCGCTGACCCAGACGCCTCTGCGGTCCGAGCCCCAGTTACGGTTGAAGACGCACTTCGTTCGGCTGAGCTGACGCGTCAACTGCACGCCGAAGGCGGCGTCGCCACGACAGTAGTTGCGCTGATTGCCGTTCGACTCGCAAGTCAGCATCTGCATGGCCTGGCTGGGACCGTGTCCGCGGTAAGTCCCGCTGTTGTCGGCGATGAAAAACTCGGCGCTGCAGCCGCGGTCGACCCAGATGCCCCTGCTGTCATAGCCCCACGTGCGGTTCTCGACGCACCTGCCGCTGCTTTCGAGCTGACGGCCGAGCGTGATCTGGCCCAGCGTATCGGCCGCGCATCGATGACGGCGTCCGTCGCGTGATTCACACGTGACCGTAATCGTCCGATCCATCCGGTGATGATCTTCGCGTTCGCGGTTGCGATCGTCGCGATCCTGCGCGGAAGCCGTTGCGGCCGTCGCGAGAACGACCGCGAGAACGACGAGTGAAGAACGTTGGAAAAACCTTTTCATTTTGGACCTCCGGTCCCGGGTACGACGAGCAGCAGTCCGCCGGCAACGATTGCCGCGACACCTGCCCAGAGTGGGATGTTGACCGTCTTCTTCTCCTTCACGGAGAGATCGAGCGGCCCGATCTTCGCCTCGTGCGTCGCCTGCGTGTACGTGAACTTGCCGTAGAGGAGTCCGGCGATGCCGGCCACGATCAGGAGGATCGCGACGATCTTGAGAACACTCAAGACCACAACCTGCGCCCGGCCCTGCGGCCGGTGAAGAGACGTACGACGAAGAGGAGCAGCACGGCGCCGATGAAGGCGACGATCAGAGTTCCGACCAGACCGTGGCCGATCTCCGCTCCGATGCTCCGGAAGACGTAGCCTCCGATGAACGAGCCGATGACGCCGACGATGATGTCACCGAGGAGGCCGAAGCCGTTGCCTCGCATGAATTGGCCGGCGAGCCAGCCTGCAACCGCGCCGATGATGACGAACCAAAGTAATGTCATGGAACCCTTCTTTCTGCCTGTGAGGCGTTAGTCGCGAACCCAAGGCTGCGTGCTGACGCCGGAGACCTTGCGGTCGCTGAAGGCGATCCAGGTCATCACCTTGTTGTCGTAGTTGGTGATGTAACCCCACGACTCGTTCGAGCCGTCGACAGTGCGGCGCTCGGCCTCGTGGCGCATGATGGCGCGCACGTCCGTCAGCGTCTGGCCGGTATGGATCTGGGCGATCACCGTCGCGTTGAAGATCGCGTTGCCGCACGCCTGGGCGTCGCGGTGGTCCCGGTGACAGGGACGAATCGTTCCCTCCTGGCTCATTTCGCCCGGCGGGAGGGCGGTGTTCATGGCCGAGGTACAGCCGAGAAACGCGAGGGATAGTACAGAGACAGCGAGCAGAGTCTTCTTCATTGCGCGACCTTTCTGGTGCGGTTTGAGGCTCGAAACTTCGGCGAGATTCAGCGGAACTTCACTTTCGCCGGGGCGTCGATTTACTTTGAGGTTTGGTCATCTCTTCCGTGAGCAGGACGAGTTTCTCGATGATCGTCGTGACGCGGGGGAGAAGCTCGGGCGGAACGGTGGCCAGACGATTGATGAGCGGTTTGAGGTGGCCGATGTTGCCAAGGTCGTTCGGCAGGAGATTGCCGGGCTTTTCGCCGAGCGCTTGGGCGATCTTGATGAAGTCTTCGAGGTACAGTCCGCGCTGACTCGTCTCCAGCCGAGCCAGCTGCGCGGGCGAGATCGCGACACTCCGTGCGACGTCAGCCTGGCTGCGGGCTTTCGATTCGCGGAGTTGCCTCAGGACCTGTCCGTACATACGGCTTGAGCCCCTGCACATTCATTGCCACATAGGCAAGCTTGACGAATAACATTGCCAAATCGGAAATGGAGCGTATGCTCGTCCCGTTACCTCAGTACACGCCTGACTAAGCAGGTCGCGACAAACGCCAACGAGAAGGCTGCCATCCCGGCATCCACCCAAGCGTCCCGCCACTTTCTCCATCCTCAGACGCGTCTTTCGAGAAAGGACGTGACCCATGGCAACACGATCGCACCAAGGCCCCGCGTCCGCGCGCGTGGTCGCAATCGGTGCATCCGCAGGAGGCCTGGACGCGTTCATCGAGCTCGTTTCCGCCCTGCCGGCCGACACCGGACTTGCGTACGCGCTGATCCAGCACCTCGATCCGCATCACCAAAGCATGCTGGTCGATATCCTGACCGGCACGACCACGATTCCGGTGCAGGAAGTCACCGACGGGATGCGCGTCGAGCGCGACCACATTTATGTGATCCCGCCCGATGCGCAGATGACCATCGAGGGCGACGTGCTCCGGCTCGGACCTCGGGCGCGGAAGGTGCCGCACCGTCCGCTGGACTGTTTCTTCGAATCGCTCGCTGTCGATCGCGGAAACGGCGCGATCGGCGTCGTCCTTTCCGGCAACGATACGGATGGTGCTCACGGACTGACCGCCATCCGCGACGCCGGAGGAATCACGTTCGCGCAGAGTCAGGAGAGCGCGAAGTTCGACGCGATGCCGCGGGCAGCGGCGGTTGCAGCCGACTTCGTCCTGGCGCCGGCCGGAATCGCCGAGCGGCTGGCGACCATCGCCCGCCGCGACTCCTCGCCGATGGCCGAGCAGTCGGACGCGGCCGAACTGGAGCGCATTCACGAGTTGCTGCGCGCCCACCACCCGGTCGACTTCAGCCACTTCAAACGCGCCAGCGTCGAGCGTCGCATCATGAGACGCGCTCTCCTTGGAAACCACGAGAATCTGGCCAGCTACGCCGTCGCTCTCGAGAAGGACAGCGCCGCCGTCGAAACGCTGTACCAGGACCTTCTGATCGGCGTCACGGCGTTCTTCCGTGAGCCGGCGCGATTCGAGGCGTTCAAGACGATCGCCTTTCCCGCGATCACCGAGAACCGCGGCCCCGGCGACACCGTGCGCGTCTGGGTCGCCGGCTGCTCGACCGGCGAGGAGGTGTACTCGCTCGCGATGACGCTGCTCGAGTTCCTGGACGGACGCGAAGATGCGCCGAGAATCGTCCTGTACGGGACCGACATCAACGAGAAATCGCTGCAGAAGGCGCGGACCGCCTTCTACTCCGCGCGTGCGGCGAGCGGCGTGTCGCCGGAGCGCCTGGCGCGCTTCTTCACGACGGCGCCCGGCGGCTACAAAATCGAAAGAGCGCTGCGCGAGATGTGCATCTTCGCCGCGCACGACGTCACGCGCGACCCTCCGTATTCGCGGATCGATCTGGTGACCTGTTGCAACGTCCTGATCTACTTCGACGCGGATCTGCAGAAGAAGGCGATCGCCAGCCTGGAGTACGCGCTGGCACCGGGCGGTTTCCTGATGCTCGGGAGCTCGGAGAACCTCCGCGGCACCACGAATCAGCTCGCGGCCGTCTCGGTGAAGCCGCTCATCTACCGCAAGCTTCACGTTCCGGGCGTGCTCGCATCGCTCGACGTCGCGCGCCGTTCACCGCCGCCGGGGACAGTCGCGCCCGCGCCGGCCGCGGGCCGCGCAACCGGCAGTGGTCGCGACGATGACGACGCGTTCCTCGGCGCGCATCTCGCTCGTTGCGGCGTGCTCGTCGACGCGCAGATGGAGATCACCCGCATTCGCGGCGACATCTCTCCCTTCATCGCGCTCGAACCGGGAGACGTCTCTCTCGATCTCTTCGGGCTCGTCCGCCATCACGAGGTTCTGGCGGTTCTGCGACCCGCGCTGCGCCGCGCCCTGCGAGAACAGATTCCCGTCGCGAACAAAGACATTCTCGTGACGGACGGCGGCGGTCGCCGTTGCGTTTCATTCGAGATCATTCCGCAGGACATCCCCGGCCGTCAGTGTTGCTGGATCTTGTTTCACAGCCGTTCCGCTCCCGCGAAACGCAAGGCAGCAGCCGCGGGCGTGCAAACCGAGATCGAAGGGCTGCGGCACGCACTCGCCGCGGCGATCGATGATCACCAGGTCCTCGCGGACGAAGCCTCCGCCGCGGCGCAGGAAGCACGTTCCAGCGACGAGGAGCTCCGCAGCACGAACGAAGAGCTGGAGACGGCCAAGGAGGAGCTTCAGTCGGCCAATGAGGAGCTGAGCACGCTGAACGACGAGCTCCGGCTCCGCAACAGCGCGCTGGTGAAGTTCAACGACGACATCGAGAACGTGCTGGGAGCGGTGGAGGTACCGATCCTCTTCGTCGGCGCCGACATGACGGTGCGGCGGTTCAACCTCACCGCCGGACTGCTCTTCCACCTCCGTCCGATGTCGATCGGCCGGCCTCTCGGCGAGGCGAAGTCGGCTCTGGACGTCGCGCATATCGGAAAGCTCGTCGGAGCGGTCATCGAGACGGCCGCCCCGGCTGACGTCGAGGTGCAGGACGCCGGCGGCGACTGGCGGCTGTTGCGCATTCGCGCGTACCGCACGTCCGAGGGAAAGATCGACGGCGCGATCGTGGCCGTCCTCGACATCAATGTTCTGAAGCAAAGCGTCCTCGCGGCCGAGGAGGCCGCGCGATCGGCCGACATGCTCTCCCAGGCGAGCGCGTTGCTGGCATCGTCGCTCGACTACGAGACGACGCTCGAGTCGCTGACGCGCCTCTCGACGGCGGCGTTTGCCGACTGGTGCGCGGTCGACCTCGTGAACGACGACGGCTCCATCCGCCACCTCACCGTTTCGCACGCCAACCCCGTGCTGCGCGACCTCGCGCTGCAGTTCCAGGAGGTCGTATTCAGTGAACCGGAGCACGCGCCGGGCGCGCCTCAGGCGCTCATGCTGCGCAAGTCGGTACTGCTCACAGACCTTGCCGAGTCGAACCTGACCGGCATCCAGCCCGCGGCGAAGATCATGCAGCTCATCGGCGCACTCGGCGTGCGGTCGCTCATCAGCGTGCCGCTGATCGTGCGCAACAAGGTCCTGGGGACGACCACCTTCTCCTCATCGCGGCGCGTGTACGGCGACGTCGACCTGCAACTCGCCGAGGAGTTGGCGCAGCGCGCGGCGGTGGCCATCGACACCGCGCTGCTGTTCCGCGAGGCGGAGAAGGCGAATCGCTACAAGGAAGCGTTCCTCGGCACGGTCGCTCACGAGTTGCGCACGCCGCTGACATCGATCATCGGATGGGTGCAGTTCGCGAAAGCCAGTCCGGATCTCGCGAGCGAGGCGCTCGTTCACGTCGACCAGAGCGCCGCGCTCCTGCGGCTGTTCATCGCCGACTTGCTCGACGTCACCCGCATTCGCGAGCAGAAGCTGAGCATGGAGATGGAGGACATCGACTTCGTCCCGGTCGTCCGCTCGGCGATCGAGATGACCGAGTCGAGTGCGAGCGAACGCGGTCTGCAGGTTCGCCTCGACCTCGCGCTCGATACAGCGGTCCTGCACGGCGATCGCGTGCGGCTGCTGCAGGTCGTCTGGAACCTCCTGAGCAACGCCATCAAATTCACGGCACCCGGCGGCGAGATCGACGTCCGGCTGGACCGCGACGGAAGCGACGCGCGGGTGTCGGTCGTCGATACAGGCAGCGGCATCAGCGCCGACTTCGCGCCGCATGTCTTCGAGCTGTACCGCCAGGCTGATCCGCGGTCCGTCCATGTGCGGGGACTCGGAATCGGCCTCGCGATCGTCGCCGAGATCGTGAAGCTCCACGGCGGCACCGTTCGCGTCGAGAGCCCGGGACTCGGGCGTGGATCCACTTTCACCGTCACACTCCCGCTGCTCGATCCGCCGGAGGACGAGAGCGCCGCCAAGACGGGACGTCGCTCCGGCAGGTCCCGCCGCACAGGAGAGTCATCATGACCAGAGAGGCCGTCCGCGCGACGGCAGGCAAAGTACTGCGCAGCGAAGACTTAGTCGGGGATGAAAAACAGGCCGCCGCGGCCATCCTCCAGGCGAATCCCCATTTCGGGAACCCTCACGTCGTCCGCTGCGGCTGGTGCCATCAGACCAAAACGCTGTTTCGCGACGAGGACGAGAAGCCGTTCAAGCACATCCCGCACGGCTGGCTGTGCGAAACTTGTGACCTGAGAGCGTCGAGCCAGGAGGTCAAGTTCTGAAGTCGCCGGCAGGAACGCAATTTGACGAGATCAGGGTCTATGACGGAGTGGCGGAGCGGACGGGCGTGCGCTTCGATCGAAAGGACGTGCGTCGCAGCGCCGGTTACTGCGCGAGCATGACCGAGTTGATGAGAAAGGCGCGCGCGCAGGGCGAGGGCATTTTCTATCTGCCTCTCGATCTGTGGCCCGCCGATACGGAGCGCCTCGATCTCAGGAAACCGTGGATCGTGATGTCTTCGCTCTGATCGCCCGCGCCGCGACGCGGCGTTGGCACGAGAGCGGCGTCACGAGGGGAATGGACCTCCCGCGAAATCGCTCGGTGCTCGTCGTGGACGACGATCCGAGCATCCGGCTTTTGCTCACGACCTTTCTGCAGCGCCAGGGTTTTCGATCGCTCGCCGCCTGCAACGGCCGGGAAGCGCTCGAAGCAATGCGAGCCGGAAAAGCCGATCTCGTGATTCTCGACCTGATGATGCCGTGGGTCTCGGGCTGGGATGTCCTGCGCCAGCGAGTGGCAGACCCATCGCTGCAGCGGGTTTCGGTGATCGTCACCACCGCATGCAACAGCCGCGAAGTGACCGCCGACCTCCGAGCCATGGATGTCTCCACGGTGCTCGAAAAGCCTTTCGATCTCGATGCTCTGCTGGCCGCTGTGACCGCGTGCTTCCCGCACGCCCCGTTCGTAGCAGCCGCGTGATCTACGCACCGTCAGGCGGTGCTATACAGAGGCTCTCATGAGCGAACCAACTCCCCTCTCGGACGACCAGCTCCGGAGGATGCACGCCTGGTGGCGCGCGGCGAACTATCTTTCCGTCGGCCAGATCTACCTGCTCGACAACCCGCTCCTGCGCCAGCCGCTCGCGCTCGAGCACACCAAGCCGCGTCTCCTCGGACACTGGGGAACGACGCCCGGCCTGAACTTCATTTACGTCCACCTCAATCGCATCATCAAGGCGCGCGACCTGAGCATGATCTACGTCGCCGGTCCGGGCCACGGCGGACCGGGCCTCGTCGCGAATACCTATCTCGAGGGGACCTACAGCGAGGTCTACCCGCGGATCTCGCAAGACGAGGACGGCCTCCGGCAGCTCTTCAAACAATTCTCTTTCCCGGGCGGCATTCCAAGTCACGTCGCGCCGGAGACTCCCGGATCGATTCACGAAGGGGGCGAGCTCGGATATTCAGTAGCGCACGCATACGGTGCGGTGTTCGACAACCCCGGCCTGATCGCGGCGTGTGTCGTCGGCGACGGTGAGGCGGAGACCGGCCCGCTCGCGACGAGCTGGCACTCGAACAAGTTTCTGAATCCGCGGCGCGACGGCGCCGTGCTGCCGATCCTGCATCTCAATGGGTACAAGATCGCCAGCGCGACCGTGCTGGCGCGGATCAGCCACGACGAGCTGGAGAAGCTCTTCATCGGCTATGGCTATCACCCTTATTTCGTCGAAGGGGACAATCCTCTCGTCATGCACCAGCGCATGGCAGCGGCGCTCGATGCGGTCTTCGACGAGATTCGCGACATCCAGGCGAATGCACGCGCCGGCGAAGCCGCCGGCCGGCCGCGCTGGCCGATGATCATTCTCCGGACGCCGAAGGGTTGGACCGGGCCGAAGGAGGTCGACGGGCTGCCGACCGAGAACTCGTGGCGCTCGCATCAGGTGCCGTTCGCGGATCTCGCCACGAAGCCTTCGCACCTCGGGCTCCTCGGCGATTGGATGAAGAGCTACAAGGCCGACGAGTTGTTCGACGCGCAGGGCAGACTGCGAAGCGAGATCGCGGAGCTTGCGCCAGAGGGCGAGCGGCGCATGAGCGCGAACCCCCACGCGAACGGTGGCCTCCTGCTCCGCGACCTGCGTATGCCCGACTTTCGCGACTACGCGGTCGAGGTGAAGAAGCCGGGAACCACCCTCGCGGAAGCGACGCGCGTCGCGGGAGCTCTGCTGCGCGACGTCGTCCGGCAGAATCCCGAGAACTTCAGGATCGTCGGACCCGACGAGACGGCATCCAATCGTCTCACCGCCGTGTTCGAGGCGACCGATCGCGCCTTCATGGGGACGGTCCTTCCGGCCGACGACCATCTCTCGCCCGACGGCCGCGTCATGGAAGTCCTCAGCGAGCATATGTGCCAGGGCTGGCTCGAAGGCTATCTGCTCACCGGACGCCACGGCTTCTTCTCCTGCTACGAGGCGTTCATCCACATCATCGACTCCATGTTCAATCAGCACGCGAAGTGGCTGAAGACGACGCGGCACATCCCATGGCGGCGGCCGATCGCGTCGCTGAACTACCTGCTCACCTCACACGTCTGGCAGCAGGATCACAACGGCTTCAGCCATCAGGATCCCGGCTTCATCGATCATGTCGTCAACAAGAAAGCCGAGATCGTCCGCGTCTACCTGCCGCCCGACGCCAACTCGTTGCTGTCGGTCGTCGACCACTGCCTGCGCAGCCGCCACTACGTGAACGTCATCGTCGCCGGCAAAGCGCCGTCGCTGCAGTTTCTCGACATCGAGAGCGCCATCAAGCATTGCAGCGGCGGGATCGGCTTGTGGCCGTGGGCGAGCAACGACGAGGATGCGGAGCCCGACGTCGTGATGGCGTGCGCGGGCGACGTCCCGACGCTCGAGACGCTCGCCGCGGTCTCGATCCTGCGCCAGCGGGTGCCGGAGCTGAAGATTCGCGTGGTGAACGTCATCGACCTCATGACCCTGCAGCCGCCGGGCGAACATCCGCACGGGCTTGCGGACATCGACTTCGACTCGCTGTTCACCACGAACAAGCCGGTCATCTTCGCTTTTCACGGCTACCCCTGGCTGATCCATCGCCTGACCTACCGGCGCACGAATCACGACAACCTCCACGTCCGCGGCTACAAGGAGGAAGGAACGACCACCACGGCGTTCGACATGACCGTGCGCAACGACATCGACCGCTGTCACCTGGTCATCGACGTCATCGACCGCGTGCCCGGACTCTCGTCGCGCTACGAGCACGTCAAGCAGGCGATGCGCGACATGCTCGTCGAGCACGGCGAGTACATCCGGGAGCATGGGGAAGACATGCCGGTCGTGCGCGACTGGCGCTGGCCCTTCTGACGTGAAGATCCTCGTCCTCAATCCCGGCAGTTCGTCGCTGAAGCGCGCCTTCTATGAGTTTCCGCGGGGCGGCATCGTCCCGGAGACCGATACGGTCGACGCGGTCGGCATCCGCGTGGTGCACGGCGGATCGCGATTCGTGAAGCCGGTGCGCGTCGACGATTCCGTCGTCGAGGAGATCCGAAAGCTCGCCGAGCTCGCCCCGCTGCACAATCCGATCGCCGTCAAAGTCATCGAAGAAACGCGAAAGACACATCCCGGCGTACCGGTCATCGCCGTGTTCGACACCGCCTTTCATCAGGCGATGCCTCCCCTCGCCGCGCGTTACGCCGTCCCGCGGGACCTCGCCGTCCGGCGGTTCGGATTCCACGGCATCTCCTATTCGTACATCGCTTCCCGCGTCGACGCCCGCCGCCACATCGTCTGCCACCTTGGCAACGGCGCGAGCGTCTGCGCGCTTCGCGACGGCAGAAGCGTCGATACCAGCATGGGCTTCACTCCGATGGAGGGGCTCGTGATGGGAACCCGCGCCGGCGACCTCGATCCGGGCGTGCTGCTCTACCTGATGCGTCAGGGCCGCGGCGAGGCGGAGCTCGATGATCTGCTCAATCACCGTTGCGGCCTGCTCGGCGTTTCCGGCAGCAGCGGCGACGTGCGCGAGCTCGAGACCGCCGCGCGCGCCGGCGATGCGGATGCCGCATTCGCGCTCGAGATGTTCGCCTACCGCGTCGCGAAGTACATCGGCGCCTACGCCGCGGTCCTCGGCGGCGTCGACGCGCTCACGTTCACCGCCGGAATCGGCGAGCATTCGGCGTTCCTCCGCTCCCGCATCTGCCACAGCCTCGAATTTCTCGGAATCGAAATCGACGAGGATCTCAATGGCGCCGCCCGCACGGATGAGCGATGCATCAGTCGTGGTCCGGTCACCGTCCGGGTCATTCCCACGAACGAGGAGCTCGAAATCGCGCGAATGACCTTCCAGGAGCTCTCGGGCCCAGCAGTTGGGTGACGCCTTGCAGGAGTCTTGTGCGTAGGAAGGCAGGGACCAATGAAACGCATAGGATTGACTGGCGTGGCGCTCACGCTGTTGATGTTCGGCAATGCAGCCGCTGTATTCGCTCAAAACGACCAGCAGCAGCAGGACGACAAAGAGCACGGCAAGAGCGGTAAACACCGCAAAGACGACAAGGCTAAGGACAAAGGCAACAAAGAAGACAACGGGAAGAGCGGATTGAACCAGGTTCAGGCTCCGCAGCCCCAGCCGGCGCAGCCGCAGGCCGTGCAGCAGCAACAGGCGATACAGCAGCAGCAGGCGGTACAGCAGGAACAGGCCCGGCAGCAGGCCGTGAGAGAGCGGCAGGCGGTTCAGCAGCAGCAGGAACAGCAGCAGGCCCTGCGAAATCAACAGGTGATTCAGCAGCAGCAAGCACAAGTCCAGCAGCAGCAGGCCCTGATCAATCAGCAGGCGCAGCGGCTTTCGCAGCAGGAGCAGCAGCAGCGCATCACCGAACAGCAGCAGCGTACGGTGACCTATCAGCGGAGCCTGGATGCGCAGCTACGCGTCGCGCAGCAGCAGAACGTCCAGCTCGAGCAGACCCGCCGCTCGCAGTTTCAGATTCAGCAGCAGTATGCGGAGCGACTCCGCCAGCAACAGCAGCAGGTACTGAACGACCGCAACTACGACTACGGCAACGACGCGTTCTTCCATACGCCGTGGAACTACCGGTACAAGGTCGGCAACACTTACCGCCAGACGAACCGGTACGGCGCCGACCTGCTGCAACAGGCCGTCAACTACGGCTACCAGGAAGGCTTCTACGCGGGCGGTGCCGACCACCGCGACCGATGGGGTTACAACTACCGCGACTCGTTCGCCTATCGCGACGCGAACTACGGTTATCGCGGCCGTTACGTAGGTCAGAGCGACTACAACTACTACTTCCGCCTCGGCTTCCGCAAAGGCTACGACGACGGCTACTACCGCCGCAGCCGATACGGCCGCCGCGACAACAACGGTTTCACGGTGTTGAAGGTGGTCCTGGGCGGCATCCTCAGACTGGAAGTGATTCGCTGAAATGAAACGCCCGCGTTTGGTGACGGCGATCCGCCTCACCTTCGCGGCGTTCCGCGAACACAACGCGTCTCGATTCGGCGCCGCTCTCGCCTTCTACATCGTCTTCACGATCGCTCCCACGCTGTTGATCGCCATCGGGATCGCGGGAAGCCTGTTCGGAAGACCGGAGGCGGAGCGGGCGCTCATCGACCGCATCGCCGGCAGCTTCGGATCTGCAACCGCCAATGCGATCGAGGCGATGATCCGGAGTGCCTCGTCCCCCCGCCGCTCCGGATGGATGGCCACCACGATCGGCGTCGCAACGCTGTTGTTCGGCCTGAGCGGCGTTTACCGCCAGATCGACGATGCCCTTCGCGCGATCTGGGGCGTGAAGCACTCGAAACATCGTGGAGTCCGCGCCATGGAGAAGCGGATCGCCTCAATGCTCTTCGTCATCGGCGCCGGCGTGGTCGTCCTCGTCTCGGTTCTCGCGGACGCGGCGATCGCCATAACCGGAAAACTCGCCGCGGCACGCCTCGAGGGAGGCGAATGGCTTTGGCAGGTCGTGCAGTTGCTCGTCTCCACCCTCGTCCTCACGGTCTTGTTCGCTGCCGTCTTCCGCTATCTCGCCCAAGTCCCCGTGACCTGGCGCGACGTCAGCCTCGGCGCCGCCGTAACCGCGATTCTGTTCGTCGTCGGCAAGTTCGCCCTCGGCATCTACCTCGGCAAAACCGCCGTCGCCTCCGCCTACGGCGCCGCCGGCTCCATCGTCGTCGTCCTCCTCTGGTCCTACTGGTCCGCCCAGATCTTCTTCTTCGGCCTCGAGCTCACGCACGTGTATGCGACGGAGCGGAGGACGAGGGGTTGGCAGCTGTAGGATGTGCGCGTGGAAGATCAACCCGACGACCGTTCGTATGACGAGATTCTTCACGAGCTCGTATTCATTCGGATGGTCGAGCGCGGAATCGAGGATGCCGAAGCAGGCCGCGTGGTAACGCATGAAGAGGTCAGGCGCTGGATCGACACGTGGTCCAGATAGTCCCTTGGTAGAAGATAGAACGACGGTGAGTCGAACGGAGCGCCGATGATCAAACGCGAACTGGCCCGAGTCCCGATCCGCCTGCGCGAGAGCGACGTCACCCGTTCGGCGTGGCGAATGGAGATCGACTCCGACGACGGCTCCGGCGCCATCATCCGCATCGAGAACGAAGGCTCGATCCTCTGGCGCGGCGACGGCGTCTTCCTCGGCGCGACGCAGGAGCAGCTTGCGGCGACGTACGATGAGTTGAACAAGCCACCCGACGACGAGCCGGCGTTCGAGCTGCAGCAGTTGGGCTGAGCTTCAAATCGATCGCATACCCAGCCGCGGAGCGGCGGTATACCGATAGCCCATGGCGTCAGCCGTGGGAAGAAAGCGCGTCAATCCCGGATGAGCCGCGGAGCGGCGACATCCGTCCAACGATGCGGGCCATGTCGCCGCTCCGCGGCTCACGTTGAAGGCGATCACGTTTCCCACGGCTGACGCCGTGGGCTAATAAGATTCCGCCGCTCCGCGGCTACCGGCGTGAGCGCCGCGAACTCGTTCATGACCGGCGGAGACGGCGTCGGAACGCGTGCGAACGGGGTCGGAACATGTGCGGACCGCGTCGGAACACGTGAGATCGGCGGCGGAACGCGTCAGAACGGCGTCGCAACGCGTCAGATCGGCGTCGGAACGCGTCAGATCGGCGCCGGAACACGTCAGATCGGCGTCGGAACACGTCAGAACGGCGTCGGAACACGTCAGATCGGCGCCGGAACACGTCAGATCGGCGTCGGCACACGTCAGATCGGCGTCGGCACACGTCAGATCGGCGCCGGAACGCGTCAGAACGGCGTCGGAACGCGTCAGATCAGCGCCCGAACGCTTAAGGGGCGTCTTAAGTTGTAGATGCATCGAGAGTTGCGCTGGTGATTTGCACTTCGAACGAAGTGACGCGCACTTCGATCGAACTGCATGTCACTTCAATCGAAGTGCAATGCACTTCGTTCGTATTGCATTCGACTTCGCATGAAGTGCCGGTCACTTCGCGCGAACTGCACTGCAGCTCGTTCGTATTGCAAGTCACTTCGATCGAACTGCACCCGAGTTCGTAGGAACTGCATGTCACTTCGATCGAGCTCACATCGAGTTCGAACGAAGTGCATGTCACTTCGTTCGAAGTGACGTGCAGTTCGATCGAAGCACTCGTGAAAACTACCTCGGGCCGCTAAAGCCCACCCTACGTTAGACTTATCATGGTTGCGGATGGGCGGAGTGACCACGAAAACGGTGACGCGGAGCAGCGGGAATGTCTTCATCGATCTCGGCTTCGAACCTCACGAAGCGGCTGTGATGCTGCTGCGATGTGAGCTGGCCGAGGCGCTGCGGAAGTGGATCGTTCGCGATGGACTCACCCAGTCCGAGGCGGCTCGCCGCCTCGGCATCGCCCAGCCGCGCATCTCGGAGATCGTCCGAAACAAAGTGGACAGGCTCTCGCTCGACTACCTCGTCGCTCTCTGCGCGAAGGCGGGAGTCGTTGTCAAAGTGAAGACGGCCGCGTAGAGGACGAAAGAGCGATCAGGCGCTCGGGCGGGCGGAATCGAGTGTCGCCCACTCCTCCTCGGTCAGCTCCGGGGCGGCGGCGGGGTAGTAGACCTCGGACATCTGTTGTTCGTGGGCCTGTAACCGGCGCGCGAGATTTTGGGTGTAGCCGAGGAGGTGGGATGGGCGGATGCCTTCCTGGAGTTGCTGGAGGAGGAAGCGGGTGAGCTCGCGGAGTTGGATGTATTCGAGGCGGAGCTCGTAGCGAACGTTGCGGCCGGGCAACGGGACGCGCAGGAGCGCGGGCATCAGCGCCTTCTCCTCGGCTTCGGTCCAGCGGCGGAGGTGGCGTTCGTAGTCGTCGAGGGCGACGGCGGCGGCGAGGGCGTTCTCGCGCTGCATGGCACGGAAGAAGTCTTCGAAGCGGTCGCGCAGGGCGTGCTGGGTGGCGAGGAGGATCTCGAGGCGCGTCACAGGCCGGCGAGTCCCGGCTCGATGCGTGTGTAGCCCTCGTCCGCGGCCCAGAGATCCATCGAGATGGAGACAAGGTCGTCGATCGGCGCGACCGGCCGCATGTCTTTCGTCAGATCGATCGACTTCACGTAGCGGCGGCACGTCTCGCAGGTGTCGATGCGGACGTTCGCGTACACATCGCTCTGGAAGACCGGGAGCTTGTGCGGGTCCTCTTCGCCGCACGACGGGCAGCTGATGCGGTTGAAGGTCCACTCCAATCCGCAGAGCGCGCAGCCGAGATTGCGGAAGCCGCTCTCGGAATCGGACGCCGGCTTGAGGACGCTGATCCACGCCGCGCCGCCGCAGAACGGACAGTGTCCCTTCGTGTGCAGGCGATCGGGCGTGACGTTCCGGTCGCGAAGGACCGCGGCATACGGCTGCAGGATGGCGCGCGACAGGTAGTCCTCCCGCGCGGTGGAGTCGCCGCTCCAATACGTGATCAGTCTCCCCTCGGCAACCGACGTGTCGTCGTGCAGCCGTTTGTCGGCTTCGATCGCGAGCAGCTCCGGGCCGTGCTCGGCGGCGACGCGCAGGATCGGCTTCGAAGCGTCGCGCAGAGATGCGACGTCCGAGGCAAGACGCCCTTCGAGCTGACGAAGCGCAGAAGCCACCTGCTGCTGCGCGTCAGACAAACGAGCCGCGAAGAGCAGCGGCTCGTTCGCGGCTTTCGATTGGGGGGCGAGCAGCGCGGCGCGCGCGCTGCGCTGCTCGAAGAGATCGATCAATTCGGAGGCGCCTCCCCCTCCCCTGTCACGTCGCGGAACCACTGCGGATGGTGGAATCGCGCCCAGGCTCGCGTCACGGTGCCTCGCGTCATCGCGCGGAACGTCCCCGGCTCAGCAGCGGTGCCGAGGTAGATGTGCGCGACGATCGAGCAGAAGAAGAGGATGAACGTGACGTCGTGAACGATGTAGCAGAGCTCGCGCAGCCACGCCGGGAAGCCGAGCGGGAACCACATCGGGATTCCGCTGAGCAGCAGGCCGAGGGCCGCGAGATTGACCATGTAGAAGAAGAACTTCTGGCCTCCGTTGTACTTGCCCCCCTCGGTCGCCGGCTCCTGCTCCCACCGCATGTACGAGATGAGCTTCGGACCGAACCATCCCTTCTGGTCTTTCTCGAAGTGCATGTCGGGGAGCCAGTGGAAGTACTGGAAGAGCGAGGCGATGAAGAAGAGGACGCCGGTGTATGGATGAATGAGGCGCGCGACCTCGAGGCCGCCGACGAGGCTCGCCATCCAGCCGAAGATCGGAATCCAGATCGGCATGCCGGTGATCACGCAGAGGAAGAACGTGAGCGCGACGGACCAGTGGATCAGCCGCGTGGAGAGTTTGTGGCGGACGATCTCGTTGCCGACGACGATGCTGTCGCGATTGCGGGCGACGAGGACGGGCGCTTCGATTTGCTGACCATGCGTAACGCTGCTCATCATCGCCTCCTCATGCCGCCTGATCGTCGTTGCGAGTCTCGGGCGGTTCCTTCGGGCCGAAACGTCCGTAGTGCACGAACACGCCGAGGACCGTGACGAAGGCCATCAGCGCGCCGATCGGACGAACGACCTGCTTCCAGAGACGCACGCCCCACGGGACATGCGGATCGACCGGAAGGCCGTACCACTCGGGATGTCCGTGGCCGAGGACCGTGACGACGCCGGTGCCGTTGACGCCCGGCGGGTCGTAGACCATCGCGTCTTCGAAGCCGTTCGCCTTGAGCTGCGCGACGCGGCCCTTCGCCATGGCGACGATGTTGTCCTTCGTGCCGAACTGCAGGCAGCCGGTGGGGCACGCCTTGATGCACGCCGGCTCGAGTCCGACTTCGACGCGATCGACGCAAAGCGTGCACTTCGCCATCTTGCCGGTGGTCTTGTGGAACTTCGGGACGTCGAACGGACAGCCGGTGGCGCAGTAGCCGCAGCCGATGCACTTGCTGGCGTCGACGTCGACGATGCCGTTCGCGTACTGCACGATCGCGCCGGGCGCGGGACAGGCGGCGAGACACCCCGGCTCCGCGCAGTGCATGCACTGGTCTTTGCGCATGAGCCACATCGGGCCGCCGTCGCTCGCCTGGCGCTCGTTGAAGCGGATGAGGTTCCAGAACTCGGCGTCGAGCTCCGGCATGGTCTGGTAGGTACCGGTCTGCTGCGTCGCGACGGTTCGGAGGTCGTTCCACTCCTGGCAGGCGGCCTCGCAAGCCTTGCAGCCGATGCAGGTCGTGGTGTCGATGTATTTCGAGACGAGAGGCGCCTTGCGGATGCCGGTCGAAGCGCCGAAGAGCGAGGCGGAGGCGTGCTGGATTTCGAGCGGTTGGATCGTCATGGCCGCCTCCTCAAGCCTTCTCGATGTTCACGAGGAACGATTTGTATTCGGGCGTCCAGGTGTTCGGATCGCCTGCCGATGGCGTCAGGAAATTGGCCAGCGGCCCCTGATGCCCCTTCGCCGCCGCGTAGCCCCAGTGAATCGGGAAGCCGACGTGCCACAGCTCCTTGCCGTCGATCTTGAGGCTCGGCAGACGATTGGTCACCATCGCCGTCCCTTCGATCGATCCTCTTGCCGAGGTCACCTTGACCTTTCCGCCGTTGGCAATCCCCTTCGAATGCGCCAGCGGCTCCGGGATCTCGACGAAGAATCCCGGCTGCAGCTCGTTGAGCACTCCCCCGACTTGGTGTTTGGTCCAGTAGTGGAAGTGCTCGGTGAGTCTGTAGGTGGTGCAGACGTACGGGAACTTGTCGACGGTGCCGAGAGGATCTTTGTCCGATGAGAATTTGAGCGCGGTCGGATTCGACGTCACGTTCGGATGCAGCGGATTCTTGATCGCCGCTTCGACCGCCTCGTAATGCTCGGGGAACGGGCCGTCGGTGAGCGACGGCGCGTAGAGGCGTCCGACACCTTCAGGCAGCATGATGAATGCGCCGAAGGTTCCCGGCGGCGCATCCGGCTTCATGTCGGGGACGTCGCCGACCCACGTGGTGCCGTTCCACTTGATGCCGACGCGCGTCGGATCCCACGGATTGCCGTTCGCATCGGCCGACGCGCGGTTGTACATGACGCGCCGGTTCGCGGGCCACGAGAAGCCCCACTGGTGGAACATGCCGAGGCCTGTCGGATCGGCGTTGTTGCGGCGCTGTGCGTTGTTGCCCGCTTCGGTGTAGACGCCGGAGTGCAGCCAGTTGCCGCAGAGGGTGGAGCCGTCATCCTGCAGCTGGCCGAAGCCGTCGAGCTGCTGGCCGGCGGTCTTGAGGACCTTGGTCGGATCTTTCGGATCCTTGATGTCGGCGAGCGCCTTCCCGCTCATCTCCTTGAGGACTTCGCCGAGGTCGGGATTGACAGGATTCGAGTAGGGCCACGACACGTTCAGCACGGCCTCGGGGAGCTGGCCACCCTCTTTGCGATAGAGGTTCTGCACCGCGAGGAAGATGCGCGCGACGATCTCCTGGTCGGCCTTCGCCTGCCCCGGAGGATCGAGCGCCTTCCACTTCCACTGCAGCCAGCGCGCGGAGTTGGTGAACGTACCGTCCTTCTCCGCGAAGCTCGCGGCGGGCAGCATGAAGACTTCGGTCTGGATCTGCGACGCGGGAGCGCCGCCGTATTCGCTCGGCGCCTTCCAGAAGGTCGCGGTCTCGGTCTCCGCGTTCTCCACGACCACCATCCATTTCAGTTTCGAAAGGGCAGCGATCATCTTCTTCGAGTTCGGACCGAGTCCCACCGGGTTCATGCCGAAAGTGATGAAGCCCTCGGGGCCCGGCTCTTTCCCGCCGGCGCGCGTCGACGAGCCACGGTACATGTCGTCGTAGATGTACATCCACGAGTAGTTGCCGTCGATCTTCGGCATCCACGCGTAGCCCCAGTCGTTGTCCTTCGTCGCATTGTTGCCGTAGAGGGACTTGAGGAGCGAGACCATGAACTTCGGGTAATTCACCCAGTAGTTCATCGTCGCCCACGCCTGTTTGTTGAGCGTCGTTGGGACCGCTGCGGCGTAGTACTGCTCGAGCGTCTGGAAGTCGCCGGCCGGCGTCTTCAGGTAGCCCGGCAGGATCTCGGTGTTGCCGGCGGTGTCGGTCGCGCCCTGGATGTTGGAGTGTCCGCGGAACGCGTTCACGCCGCCGCCCGGACGTCCGACGTTGCCGAGGAGGAGCTGCAGCATCGCCGCGGCGCGGATGATCTGCACCGCGGTGGAGTGCTGCGTCCACCCGAGCGCGTAGGTGATCGTTCCCGCCTTCGCGGCGTTGCCGGTCGACGTCACGATCTCGGCGACTTTGAGGAACTTGTCCTTCGGCGTGCCGCAGATCCGCTCGACCGTTTCCGGCGTGTAGCGGTCGACGTGTTTCTTGAGGAGCTGCAGGACGCAGTGCGGGTCCTGCATGGTCTGATCGACGCCGTACGCCTGCGATTTCGGATCGGCGTTGTAGCCCCAGCTGTCCTTGACGTACGTCTTCTTCGCCGGATCCCAGCCGGAGAAGAGACCGTCCTGGAACCCGAACTCCGGCTTGACGAGGAACGGACCGTTCGTGTGAATCTTGACGTAGTCCTCGTGATAGCGGCCGGTGTTGAGGGCGTAGCGGATGATGCCGAGGAGGAACGCGATGTCGGTTCCGGGGCGGATCGGCGCGTAGAAGTCGGCGACTGCCGCCGTGCGCGTGAAGCGCGGATCGACGACGACGAGTTTCGCGCCGCGCGTCTTCTTCGCCTCCATGAACCACTTGAATCCGACCGGGTGGTTCTCGGCGGGGTTGCCGCCCATCGCGAGGATCACGTCGGTGTTCTTGATGTCGACCCAGCCGTTGGTCATCGCACCGCGACCGAAGCAGGCGGCCAAACTGGCCACCGTGGGGCCGTGTCAGACCCGGGCTTGGCTGTCCCTGTAAGGCACCCCCAGACCGGCGATCGCCTTCCACTGCAGCATGTTGAATTCGTTGGTGTCGGTGCAGCCGCCGATCCACGCGAGGCCCGGCGTGCGGTTGACGACCTGCCCCTTCGCGTTCGTGTGGACGAACGTGCGATCGCGCGTCGTCTTGATGTTGCGCGCGATCTTCGCGATGGCATCGTCCCAGGAGATGTCCTCCCAGTGGTCGGAGCCGGGACGACGGTACTTCGGCGTCGTGAGCCGGCCCTTATGGGTGATGTCGTCCTTGAGGGTGATGCCTTTGGGGCAAAGGCTGCCGCGGCTGATGGGGTGATCGGGATCGCCCTCGACGTGCACGACCGAAGGCACCGCGTTCTTCGATCGGTCGCCGAGCGTGTGGATGATGACGCCACACGACACGGCGCAATAGGGGCAGATGCTGCGCGTCTCGGTCGTGCGGGAGATCTTGAACTCGCGTATCTCCGCGCGCGCTGTCGATACATCGAACCCGAGGGCGATGGCTCCGCCAACAGTCGAGGCTTTCAAAAAACCACGGCGAGAGAGTTCCAAGGGACACCTCCTATGCCGGATTGCTGGAAACACGGTACTCCTACAGCTCGGGCCGCCGCAATTGAAGCGATGCGCCGCCTTGACACCCCCGCAACCTTCCGTAGCAGCGTTCCGTAGAACAGCCAGCCACGGTTGCTCCCTGACGGAGCGGCAGACAGGGGGAACCATGCTGTCCATTTCCGGACTCGAGAAGACCTACACGAACGGAGTGCGCGCGTTGCGCGGCGTCTCGCTCGAGATCCATCCGGGTCTGTTCGGACTTCTCGGTCCGAACGGCGCCGGAAAGTCGACGCTGATGCGCACCATCGCGGCGCTTCAGGAGCCCGACGCGGGCTCGATTCACCTCGACGGCATCGACGTTCTCGCGCGACCCGACGAATTGCGCCGCAGGCTTGGATATCTCCCGCAGGACTTCGGCGTCTATCCCGGCATCTCCGCGATGGCGCTGCTCGATCACATCGCGGTGCTGAAAGGGATCACGGGCAAGCACGAGCGCGCCGAGCAGGTCACGGCGGTGCTGCAGCTCGCGAATCTGTATGAGAAGCGGAAGAACGCCGTGAGCACGTATTCGGGCGGGATGAAGCAGCGGTTCGGGATCGCGCAGGCGCTCCTCGGCGCGCCGCGTCTCATCATCGTCGACGAGCCGACCGCGGGACTCGATCCCGAAGAGCGCAATCGATTCCACAATCTCCTGAGCGAGATCGGCGAGGAGGCGGTGGTCGTCCTGTCGACGCACATCGTCGAGGACGTGAGCGATCTCTGTCCCACCATGGCGATCCTCGCCGACGGACAGGTGGTGCTCGAGGGCTCGCCCGCGCAACTGATCGAGCAGCTCGACGGCCGGCTGTGGCGCAAGACGGTGCCGAAGGCGGCGGTCGAAGAATACCGGCGCGAGCTCACGGTGATCTCGACGCGGCTGTTCGCGGGGCGGACGCAGTTGCACGTCATCGCCGACGATCGGCCGGAAACGGGATTCGAGCCGGTCCCGCCCGATCTCGAGGACGTCTATTTCTCGGCGCTGGCGCGGCAGATGCCGCCGGAGCTGCCGGCGTGCTGATGGATCTGGCGCGGTTCGAGTGGCGGTATCACACGCGCCAGCCGTCGTTCGTCGCCGCGTGCGCGCTCTTTTTCGTCCTCGGCTTCGCGCTCGTCGCCACCGGCTTCGGTCCGGCGAACGTGCTCGTCACGTCGCCGTGGCTGGTGACCGAGGTGCTGGCGCTCGTGTCGCTCTTTTCGGTGTTCACGGCCGCGGTGTTCGTCGCGAACGCGGCGATTCGCGACGCGGATCACAGGTTCGAGGAGATCGTCTTCACCACTCCGGTGGGACGTTTCCCTTATCTCTTCGGCCGCTTCGGCGGCGCGCTCGCGTCCGGCGTCACCGCGTTCGCGCTCGCGCCGGTCGGAATGATTCTCGCCACGCGCATGCCGTCGCTCGACCGCGCGCGCGTCGGTCCGCTGCATGCCGGCACCTTTCTCTGGCCTCTGCTCACGATCGTCCTTCCGACGCTGCTGTTCGTCACCGCGCTGCTGTTCACGTTCGCGTTGCTGACGCGCAGCGCCCTGGCGACGTATACGGCCTCGGTTTTCATCTATCTCCTCTATCTCGCGGGCGCCGCGATGACGAATTCGCCGCTGATGGCCGCATCACGGCCGGGCGCCGGCGGATCGGGAATCGCGGCGGCGCTGCTCGATCCGTTCGGCATGTCGAGCTTCTTCGAGCTGACGCGCTACTGGACCACGGCCGAGAAGAACAGCCGTCTCGTTCCGATGACCGGCGCGCTGCTGCTGAACCGCGCGCTCTGGATCGCGGTGGCCGTCGCGCTGGGCACGGTCGCCTATCGCTCCTTCTCCTTCCGCCTCCTGCGCCGGAAGGTCGGCAAGAGGGGAGCGGACGCCTCGTCCGCCGACGCCGCGCATGAGCGGACGAGACGTCCGCTCCCCTTGGAGCCGGCACCACGCAGCCTGGCGTCGTTCTGGTCGACGACGAAGGTCGAGACGGCTGCCGCGTTGCGAAGCCGGCCATTTCAGCTTCTTCTGGCGCTCTGGTTCATTCTGGCGCTGACCGAGATTCGTTCCGATCTGTTCTCGGGCGAGTACGGCTCGGCGTCGTACGCCGCGACCGCGCTGATCGTCGAGACGCTCCAGCAACCGCTGATGCTCGTCGGCCTCATCATCGTCATCTACTACGGCTCGGAGCTGTTCTGGCGGGAGCAGCGATACCGCATCGCGCCGATCATCGACGCGACACCGGTCCGCGGCGCGACGATGGCGCTGGCGAAGTGGAGTGCCATCACGGCGCTGCTCGTGTCGACGATCGCGCTCGGGATCGCCGCCGGAATCGCGGTGCAGGCGACGAACGGCTATTTCGCGTTCCAGCCGCAGCTCTACCTCTCGCTCTTCTACTTCGCCGGTCTGCCTCTGGCGCTGTACGCGGCGGCGTCGGTAGCGATCCACGCGCTCAGCCCAGGCAAGTACGCGGGTCTGGCGCTGGTGCTCCTTTTCGTCATCGGCACGCGGAACCTGCCGATGATCGGGCTCGAACATCCGCTCTGGCGCTTCGGCTCGGGACCGCCGCCGTCGTACTCGGCAATGTACGGGTTCGGCGACACGACGTTCGGCGCGCTGATGCTGTTCTGGAGCGTCTGGGCAGTCGCGATGATCGGCGTCGCGGCGCTCCTCTGGCGGCGCCTCGGCTCCGGCGCAATGGAGAGGATCCGCGCGCTGGCGCGGTACGTCTCGAAAAACGGTCGCAAGCTTCTGGCGGCGCTCGCGATCATGCTCACGGTCACGGGCGCCTTCGCCTTCTATGAGACGAACGTCGTCCACGTCTACGAGCCGCGAAGCCGCGAGCTCCAGTGGCGGGCGGACTACGAACATCGCTACCGGCAGCTCGCGGCGACGCAGCAACCACGGATTACGAACGTCACGACGGCAGTCGACATCTTTCCTGCCGAACGGCGCGCGCGCATCTCGGGCGAATACCTGCTCCGGAACGATCACGACGCGCCGGTCCAAACCATCGTGGTCACGCTGCCGCGCGGCGCGAGCGATCTCTCGGTGAACGTGCCGTCGTCGCGGCGAACGTCCGACGGCCGCTTCGGCGTCCACCGCTTCGATCTCGATCATCCGCTGCAACACAACGAACAGACGAAACTCGTCTTCGCCATGACGCTCGAGGACGGCGTCGAGAAGAACGGCACGGTCCTCATGACCTTCAACTCCTTCCCGTCCCTCGGATATCGCGCGGCGTACGAGATCAACGATCCGAGGGAACGCGCGAAACGAGGGCTCGGCAAGAGCAGCACACCCGAAGTCGCTGACAGCGAGGCGGTGGCGTCGACATCCGAGATGGAGCGGGTGACGCTCGACGCGACGCTCTCCACGGCCGGCGATCAGACCGCCATTACCTCCGGACACCTCGACCGGCAGTGGACCGCAAACGGCCGCCGCTGGTTCCACTATCGCTCGGACACGCCGATGCGGAACCGCTTCACGTTCGTCTCGGGGCGATACGCGTTCGCGACCACGAAAGCGGAAGGCGTCCTCGTGTCGATCGCCTATCACCAGGCCCACGCGGCGAACGTGAAGGCGATGCTCGCGTCGGCGATCCGGACGCTCGACTATTGCGACCGGGCGTTCGGACGCTATCCGTACCGGCAGCTCAAGCTCGTCGAGGTGCCGTCGTCGAGCTTCGGCGGGTACGCGCTGCCCGACACAATCCTCTTCTCGGAGAATCGGACGTTCCTCGTCGATGCTCGCGACGCGAACCGTCCCGACCTCGTGACGCGCCGCGTGGCCCATGAAGTCGCGCATCAGTGGTGGGGATATCAGCTCGAGCCGCAGAGCCGCGGCGGCGCGACCACGCTCACGGAATCGCTCGCGAAGTACACGGAGCTGATGGTCCTGGAGCGCTTACGCGGCCGGGATCAGGTTCGCCAGCTCCTCGGCATCGAGCTCGATCGATACCTCGCCGGCCGGTCGCGCGATGAGCAGCACGAACGCACCCTCGCCAATGCAGGCGACCAGCAGTATCTCTATTACAGCAAGGGCGCGCTCGTGTTTTACGCCGTGCGCGATCTCATAGGCGAAGACGCACTCAACCTGGCGCTTCACCGCCTCCTCGACGAGAACCGCGGCTCCGCGACGGCGACTACGCTCGACCTTCTGCGGCAACTCCGGAAGGTCTCGACCCCGGCGCAGTTCGCGCTCATCGACGAGTGGTTCGAGAAGATCGCTCTCTATGACTTCAAGGTTGACGCCGCGGACGTCAAGGCGCTCCCGGACGGCCGCTTCCGGGTCGTCGCGCATATCACCGCCGCGAAACGCGAAGCGGCGGAGAACGGCGTCGAACACGACGTCCCGCTCGACGAATCGATCGACGTCGCGCTCGACTCCACCACGCAGCGCGTGCACATGCACAGCGGCGCGAATGAGATCACGTTCGTCACGAACAGGAAGCCCACATTCGTCGTCGCCGACCCCGACCTGCTGAGAATCGACCGCAACCGGGCTGACAACACGAAGCGTCTGGAGTGATCAGTGCGCCGCGACCGGCATATCGAGGCGGCGGTAGCGCTTCGTGGCGGGGAGGCAGGCTTTGTGTTCGACGTGGTAGAGGTACTCGTCGCGGAACTTCTTGACGCTCGAGATGACGGGGCCGATGGCGGCGTCGCCGAGGGCGCAGAGGGACTTGCCGCCGATGTTGTCGGACATGTCGAGGAGCAGGTCGGCGTCCTGCGGACGTCCTTCGCCGCGTTCGAGGCGATCGAGTACGGACTCGAGCCAGTTGGTGCCTTCGCGGCACGGCGTGCACTGTCCGCATGACTCGTGTGCGAAGAACTTCGCGAGGCGCCAGACGGCGTCGACGATGCAGACGGACTCGTCGAGGACGATGATGCCGGCGGAGCCGAGCATGGAGCCGGCTTTCATGAGGGCGTCGAAGTTGAGCGGGATGTCGATCTCGTCGGGCGTCAGCATCGGAGCCGACGCGCCGCCGGGGATGACCGCTTTCAGCTTCCGGTTGTCGGTGATGCCGCCGCAGTGGTCGTAGATGAGCTCTTTGATGGTGATGCCCATCGGGAACTCGTAGACGCCCGGCTTCTTCACGTTGCCGGAGACGCAGTAGAGCTTCGGGCCGGTGTTGCGCGGCGTGCCGAAGCTCTTGAACCATTCCGCGCCGTTCTTGACGATGAGCGGCACGCACGCGAGCGTCTCGACGTTCTGCACGACGGTCGGTCCGCCGAACGCGCCGACGACCGCCGGGAACGGCGGCTTGACGCGCGGCTGTCCGCGATGTCCTTCGATCGACTCGATGAGGCCCGTCTCTTCGCCGCAGATGTACGCGCCGGCGCCGCGCGCGACGGTGATGTCGAAGTCGAAGTTCGATCCGAAGATCCCCTTGCCGAGGAAGCCTTTCTCGCGCGCTTCGGCGAGCGCTTTCTCGAGGACCGTCGCGCCGTAGTAGAACTCGCCGCGGATGTAGATGTACGCCATCGGATTCGATCCGATCGCGAAGCCGGCGATGATCATCCCCTCGATAAGGAGGTGCGGGTCCTTCTCGATGAGCACCCGGTCCTTGAACGTACCCGGCTCCGACTCGTCGGCGTTGCAGAGGAGATACGTCGGCTTCGGCGCGTTCTTCGGAACGAAGCCCCACTTGCTGCCGGTCGGAAATCCGGCGCCGCCGCGTCCGCGCAGCTCGGAGTCTTTGACGAGCTGCACGATCGCGTCGGGCGTCATCTGCAACGCCTTGCGCGCGTCTTCGTAGCCGCCGGCCTCCATGTAGACGTCGATGGAGGTCGAGTTGGGCTTGTCGATGTTCGCCGTGAGGACTTTGATGGGATCCATTACGTCAGCCGCGTCAGAAGCTGGTTCATCTTCTCGACGTTCATGTTCTCGTGGTAGTCGTTGTTGACCTGGACGACCGGAGCGGTGCCGCAGGAGCCGAGGCACTCGACCTCGACGACCGTGTATTTGCCGTCCTTCGTCGTCTCACCGGGAGCGATGCCGAGCTTGTCGCAGAGCCCTTCGTAGATGTCGTACGCGCGGTTCACCATGCACGACAGGTTCGTGCAGACCTGCAGGTGGTACTTCCCCACAGGCTTCTGGTTGTACATGTTGTAGAAGGAGACGACGCCGAAGACGGTCGCCGGCGAGAGGTCGAGCAGGTCGCCGACGTAGTGCACGACCTCCGGCGAGATCCAGCCCCAGACCTCCTGCGCGAGATGCAGCGTCGGCAGGAGCGCGGCTTCGCGCGTCGGGTAGCGCGTCAGGATGTGGTCGAACTTCGCTTTCGCGTCGGGAGGAAACGCGACGCTCTTGGTCGTGTCGGCGAAGCGGTCCTTCGCGTATGGGTTGTCAGGATGGAGATCGGCCATCGGTGATTACTTCCAGTCGAACGCTTTCTTTTTCCAGACGTAGACGTAGCCGACGCCGAGCAGCACGATGAAGACCAGCATCTCGCCGAAGAGGAACATCCCCGACCCGCCGTGCGACGCGTCGCGGTAGATGACCGCCCACGGGTAGAGGAACGCCGCCTCGATGTCGAAGAGGATGAACAGCATCGCGATCTGGTAGAAGCGGACGTTCACCCGCTTCCGGCTCGTGTCGAGCATCGGCACACCGCTCTCGTACGGCGCGAGCTTGGACGGATTCCGCTGGTGCCGGCCGACAATCCAGTTCAGGCCGAGGAATCCGCCCGCCAGGGCGACCGCGACGATGAGCATCAGGAGTATGGGGATGAAACTGTGGGTCATGAGGCGGGCGGATGCTATTTCGAAACCAGACGGGTGACAAGGACCGCGACTACGCGGCGTTGTCGGTGAGGTATGCCATCGCGGTCTCGCGCGAGTCGAAGATCTTGAAAACGGTATCCAGTTTCGTGATCTTCAGGAGCGCCAGGATGCGGTGCGACGGCTTGACCAGCGCCATTTTGCGCTGGCGGTCCTCGAACTTCTGCAGGTAACCGATCAACTCGCCAAGACCGGTGGAGTCCATGTAGTTGATCGCTTCGAAGTTGATCATCACGGGGCCGGTCTCGTCGTTGAGAACCTTCTCGAGATAGCTCGAGAATTCACGGGCGCTCTCCCCCAGCTTGATGACGCCCTGGATGTCGAGCACCGTCACGTCGTTGACGCGGTTTTTGATGATGTTCATGGCTTCAGTGCGCGAAGTGTATTCAAACCCTCACTTTGCGTCTACCCGCGCGCCGATGCGATTCGTCACGAGCGAGACGATCGAGAGGAGAACGGCGCCGATGATGGCCCACCAGAAGCTCTCGATCCGGAAGCCGGGGACGAAGAACGCCGTCAGCTCCAGCATGATCGCGTTGATGACGATGAGGAACAGCCCCAGCGTCACGATCGTGATCGGGAACGTGAGAAAAACGAAGATCGGCCGGATGATGGCGTTCAACAGGCCCAGGACGAGCGCGGCGACCAGCAGCGTCACGAACGTGCGGTAGTGGAAGTGCTGCGGAAGGACCGTCACGACGATGAAGAGTGCCAGCGTATTGGCGAGCCACCGAATGATCAGACCCATGATTCCTTCACCTCGATCTTCCGCTTCGCCAGCTCCGCCATGAATCGGTCGGGCGGAACGCAGCGCTCCTGCGGCAGGGCGCCTTTCTTTGCGATGTCGCCTCGCGCCATCATCAGCGCCACGATGGCGGCGGGGAACGCGGTGGTCCGCATCATGGCGGAGAGACCGGTCGCCGGGTCGTAGGCGTCGATGATGTCGTAGCGGAGGGTTTTGCCGTCACCTCTGAACTCGACGCGGACGAGGACGTAGTCGGGCTCGTCGTGCGGGAGATTGCGCACCAGCAGCTCGCCGAGGAGGCGACGCGGCTTGACCGCCGAGCCGTCGACGTCGATCGGCTCGCTCTTGCAGAGGCCGAGGTCGATCATCGTCTTGAACTTTGCGCAGTGGCCGACGTAGCGGATCGTCTTGTAGTCGAGCTCCTGCACCTTGCCGAGGAAGCTCTCGGGAAGCGTTGACGTGCCGCCCGAGGTCTGGAACGCCTCCATCGTGCCGAAGGGCGAAGGGAACTCCAGCGACTCGATCTCGGTCATCGACTCGACTTCGACGATCTTGCCGCCGCGGATCACACGCGCCTGCTCGATGTATTCGTTGATCAGTCCCTCGACGCTGAACACCATCTGGTAGTCGAGCGGCGGCTTCGGATTCTGCGGCAACCCGCCGACGCGAATGTGGATCTCGTCGAGCTTGCTGAAGCGCTGTGCACCGTGAGCGACCAGCACCGCGACCATGCCGGGGGCGAGGCCGCAGTCGGGAATGACGTTGATTCCCGCGTCGCGCGCGCGGTTGTCGAGCGCCAGCTCCGCATCGACGACGGCGTTGTTCCCGCCGAGGTCGCAGAAGTTGGTGCCCGCCGCGATCGCGGCACGTGCGAGCATCTCGTTGTACCAGTAGTTGACGCAACTGATCGCCGAGGCGTGGCCGCGCATCTCCTGCGCCACGCCTTCCTCACCGAACGAGACGTCCAGGTGCCGCGCCTTCACCTTCGGCGAGTTGATCCGCCGCGCCACATCCTGCGCTTTGGAGATGTCGACGTCGGCGACCGTGACGGTATCGACGTCCGGCTGGCGTGCAAGATCGAAAGCCGCGCCGAGCCCCATACGCCCGGCGCCGAGTACGAGGATTTTCATCGGCGCGGAGTGTAGTGCGTCACGCCCGACGGACGTCAATGTACTGCTCGATCGACGTCAGGAACGTCTTCACGTCGATCGGCTTCGAGATGTAGCCGTCGCAGCCGGCCTCGAGGAAGCGGTCCTTGTCGCCGCGCATGGCGTGTGCGGTGAGCGCGAGGATCGGGATGCGGTTCGTGCGCTGGTCGGACTTCATCTCGCGGACGACGGAGAGTCCGTCCATGCCGGGGAGGTGAATGTCCATCAGGATCAGGTCGGGACGCTGCGTTTCGCTGCGGGTGAGCGCCAGCGCTTCTTCTCCGCTCGTCGCCTTGACGATCTCGTAGCCGCCCTCCTCGAGCAGATACTCGACGAGCTGCATGTTCATGTCGTTGTCTTCGACAACGAGGACCGTCCGGTGACCGACCATTGCTGGAGTGCGATCAGTTTATCAGCCTTGCGGCTTCGGAGGGGTGACCACCGGCGTGTTCGCGGCGAAGTACTTCGGGTCCTTCTCCACCTTCGCGCTCTTCTCCAGCTTGTCGATCGCCGACGCGACTGCATCCTGCTGCAGCTTGCGCATGATCATCGGCCTCACCTGCTCGTACGGCGCGGCGCTCCGGTCGTCCAGCTTGAAGATGTGGATGCCGAACTCGCTCTTGACGGGCTGACTGATCTCGCCCGGCTTCATCTTGTCGACCACGGCCTGAATCTCCGGCGGCAGCATTCCGGGCTGCACCTGGCCGAGCTTTCCGCCCTGCACACCGGTGGTCGTGTCGTCGGAGTACTGCGCCGCCGTCGGGCCGAAGAGCGCGCCGCCGCGGAGCTTCTGCTCGATGGCCTGCGCTTTCTGCATCGCCTGCCCTTCGCTGAGCGGCTGACCGTTCTTCGGCGGGATGCGACTGCCCTGGTAGCCAATGACGATGTGGCTCAGCTCAGCGGCGCCGAACTCGCCCTTGTGCTTGTCGTATTCGGCTCGCGCCTGAGCGTCCGAGGGGGCCGGGGCTATCTTCTGGACCGCGTATTCGTCCATGACGTTCGTGAGTCCGAACTTCATCTTCGCCTGGACGTCGGGGTCCTTGTCGCCGCCGAGCTTTCGCCCCTCCTGCTCGACGACCTTCATCCGGACGAACTGGTCGGCGATCTTCTTCCGCGCTTCCGACTGGTTCGCCATGAGCCGGATGTTGTCGGGCAATGTGCTCAGGAACATCTGAAACTCGGCCTCGGTCACCGGCTCGCCATTGACGCGCATGATGACGTTCCCCTTCGGCGCCGGCACCGCGGTCGGTGCGGCGGCCGCTGACGGGTGTGTCGCCACAACCGGCGAGGCGGACGGCGGGTTGAGCGAATGCATCTTCACCGCGCCGAAACAGACGGCGATGATGGCGACGACGACGATGGCGGCGATGGTGAGATCACGAGTCATGACGCGGGGAGAGTATCAGAGCGCTCTAATTCGTTGACGCTCTCCCTCAACTTGAATATGCTCCGCGCGCTTGTGAATTCGTTCACACGCACCTCGCCCAACGGACGCCTTGGTCCGTTCACTGCACGCGCGAAACACCAAAATGGCCAAAGTCACCATTGACGGAATCGAAGTCGAAGTCCAGGAGGGAATGAACGTCATCGAGGCTGCAAAAGCGGCCGACATTCACGTTCCTCACTTCTGCTACCACCCCTCCCTGAGCGTCGTCGGGCAATGCCGCATGTGCCTCGTCGAGCTGGAAGGCGTGCCGAAGTTGCAGGCCGGCTGCGCCACCCCGGTCAAAGACGGGATGAAGATCAACGTCTGGAACGAGAAGGTCGACAAGGCGCGCAAGGGGCAGATGGAGTTTCTCCTCATCAACCATCCGCTCGACTGCCCGATCTGCGACAAGGCGGGCGAGTGCCCCCTGCAGGACTACTCCTTTAACTATGGCTCGGTGAACTCGCGCTACGGCGAGTTCAAACGCACCTACCCCGGCATGGACCGGACGCCGATCGGGCCGCACGTCGTGCAGAACATGAATCGCTGCATTCACTGCACGCGCTGCATTCGTTTCTGCGCTGAAGTCACGAACACGAACGAGCTGGCGTTCTTCAAGCGCGGCGCGTCGACGCAGGTCGGCGTCTTCCCCGGCGTCCCGCTCGACAACTGGATGTCGGCATGCGTCACCGACATCTGCCCGACCGGCGCGCTCACGACGCGCGAGTTCCGCTTCGAGTCGCGCGTCTGGAATCTCGACTCGACCGAGTCGGTCTGCAACGGCTGCGACGTCGGCTGCAACATCTTCATCGGACACCGCACCGGCCAGATCTTCCGCTACCGCCCGCGCGTCAATCCGGACGTCAACGATCACTGGCTGTGCGACTACGGCCGTTTCTCGCACGAGCGCTACGACACCGACCGCGTGGTCGTGCCGAAGGTCCGCACCGAGGATGAATACCTCGGCATCTCGACCTGGAACGAAGCGCTCGAGGCGATCGGATCCGCGCTCGCGGACGCGAAGAACGTCGCCATGATCGCCTCGGCGAACATGACGAACGAGGAAGCGGCGGCGGCGAAGGAGCTGGCCGAGGAGCTGGGCGCCTCGATCGGGGTCGTCGTCGACTCGATCGGCCCGATCAAGATGAAGTCGCGCACCGAGTGGCTCCTCGGCACGCAAGCCGCCCCGAACTTCCGCGGCGTGTCCGCCGTGCTCGGTGGAGCGCCTGCGGCCTCGCCGGCGAATATCGAAGATTTCCTGACCAAAGGCGCCGACGGCGTCGATGTCCTCTACATCACCGACGCCCTCTTCTCCGAACGGACGAACGATCCGGCAGTCGTGGCGAACCTGCGCAAGGCGAAGTTCCTCATCGTCCACTCCTGGGACGCGGCGCATCCGCTCTGCGACGTCGCCGACGTCCTCCTCCCCTCCACGATTCACGCGGAGAAGGAAGGGACGTTCACCAACCTGCAGAACCGCGAGCAGCAGATTTTCCAGGCGTACCCCGCGAAGGGACAGGCGGTCGGCGACGACGAGATCTTCCGCCGCGTCCTGAGCAGCATCCCGAAGGCGGCGGTCGCGGCGGCAGGCGCATAACGGCATGGCATTCGACGCGACGGACATCGCCCTTTCGGTCCTGAAAATCGCGATCGTGCTGCTCGCGATCCTCAACGTCACGCCGATCATGGTGTGGGTCGAGCGGCGCGGCAGCGCGCTGATTCAGGATCGTCCCGGCCCGAACCGGGTCGGCCCGTTCGGCCTCTTCCAGTCGTTCGCCGACGCGCTGAAGTTCATCCTCAAAGAAGACATCGTCCCCGCCGCGGCGAACAAGTTCCTCTACACCCTGGCGCCGGCGATCGGACTTCTTCCGGCGCTGACGACGATCGCGGTCGTGCCGTGGGGGCGCCCGTTCATCCTGCACAACCTCCGCCTCTTCGGCCGGACGTTCTTCGCGCAGCCGCGCGTCTTCGAGCCGATCGTCGCCGACATCAACATCGGCATCCTGCTCATCTTCGCGCTGGCGTCGCTGTCGGTCTACGGCATCGTGACCGCCGGCTGGTCGTCGAACAACAAGTTCTCCCTCTTCGGCGGCATCCGCGCCTCGGCGCAGATGATCTCGTACGAGCTGGCGCTCACGCTGGCCGCGGTCAGCACCCTTCTGGTCGCCGGATCGCTGCGGCTGACGGAAGTGGTCTGGCGGCAGACCGGCTACTTCGTCCTGTTCGACACGATCAAGATCCCGGCGTGGAACATCTTCTCGCCGGCGATGTGGCTCAGCGCGGTGGTCTTCATCGTCTCCGGATTCGCGGAGACGAACCGGCTGCCGTTCGACTTCGCGGAAGCGGAGGCGGAGCTCGTGGCCGGGTATCACACCGAGTACTCGTCGATGAAGTTCGCGCTCTTCTTCATGAGCGAGTACATGGCGATGACGACGATGTCAGCGCTCATCGTCACGCTCTTCTTCGGCGGCTGGAGCATCCCCTGGTACGTTCCGCCTCCGACCTTCCTTGGATTTCTCCTGACGGTCCTCGTCTTCGTGGCGAAGGTCGCGTTCATGCTCTTCGTCTTCGTCTGGATCCGCTGGACGATCCCCAGGCTCAAGTACGACATCCTCATGAAGATCGGCTGGAAGATGTTTCTCCCGCTGGCGCTCGTGAATCTGGTGATCGTGGCGCTCTTCATCGCGAAAGGGTGGATCTGACGCGATGTTCGAGTACGTGATCTTCTTCTTCTTCGCCGCGGTCGCCGTCATCTTCGCGCTGGTCGTCATCACGAACCGGAATCCGGTGGTCAGCGCGCTGTCGCTGGTCGTCTCGTTCTTCGCGCTGGCGGTGATGTACGTGCTGCTCGACGCGCCGTTCCTCGCCGCGCTGCAGGTGATCGTCTACGCCGGCGCGATCATGGTGCTGTTCCTCTTCGTGATCATGCTGCTCAACCTGCAGCACGCGCCCGAGCCGGCGACGCATCCGATCCAGCAGTTCCTCGGCTACACCACCAGCGCGGCGTTCGCGATCGCGCTCGTCTACTACCTGCTGAAATACGCCGCGTACACGCTGCCTGCCAGCCCGTTCTACACCGACGCGCGGCTGATCGGCGTGGCGCTCTTCGAGTCGTACATCTTCCCGTTCGAGATGGTGTCGATCCTCCTGCTCGCCGCGATCGTCGGTGCGCTGCTCCTCAGCGCGCGTGCGATCCCGGCCCGAGCGAACGAGGTCTCTTCTTGATTCCGACCACCTGGTTCCTGATCCTCAGCGCGATCCTCTTCGCCATCGGCGTCTGCGGCGTGCTGACGCGGAAGAACGGCATCACCATCTTCATGTCGATCGAGCTGATGGTGAACGCGGTGAACCTGACGTTCCTCGCCTACGCGAGGCAGTTTCATCAGCTCCACGGACTCATCTTCGTCTTTTTCGTAATGGCGATCGCGGCCGCAGAAGCGGCGGTCGGGCTCGCCATCTTCATCTCGCTCTTCCACCACCGGGAAACGATCGACGTGGACGAAGCGAATCTGATGCACTGGTGATCTGGCGTAAAGGTCGCAATCTTCAGCTCGCAAGGAGCCGAAGATGGACAAGACCGAAAAGCTCATTGACTGGAGAGAAGACGAGAAGCAGGACCGCGATCGCGACGGTATCGATGACCGCATCGAGCCGCCGATTCCGGACGTCTCGGCAGGGTCGCGCAAGCTCGCGGAGCGTCTGAAAAACGATCCGCTGGCCGATCCGGTCGTGACGGGGGGCGATCTCGACGCCAACTTCGAGTCGGCGCAGTTCAGCGGCGACGAGTCGGCGGTGTCGAGCATGCCGACGCCGGACCAGAACGATGTCGACAACATCGGCCGGGCGATGGGCGTGACGTATGAGGAAAACGAGGAGCTGAAGGCCGGCGAGAAGGAACGGAGTCGCGATAAACATCGGTGGGAGCTCGATCCTGCTTCTTCCGAGGATTATCAGGAACGCGCAAAAGACGAATCGAAGTAATCGCGACGTGAGGCACTCCTCGCGTCGCGGGACGTGAGGAGAATGCTCAACCATCTTTGGCTCATACCCGCCGCGCCGTTCATCGGCTTTCTGCTGAACGGACTGTTCGGCAAACGCGCCGGGAAGTCATTCGTATCGGTCGTCGCGCTCGCCGGCTCGCTCGGCGCGGCGCTCCTCGGCACGACCGCGATCTTCCAGTACATCCACGCCTACCCGCACCACGAACGCTTCGTCAACGTCGTCTTCAACTGGTTCCAGTCGGGGAACGTCGGTGCCGACGTCGCGTTTCAGCTCGATCCCCTCTCGATCGTCATGCTGCTCGTCGTGACGTGGGTCGGCTTCCTGATCCACCTCTACTCCGTCGGTTACATGCACGAGGACGACGGCTACTGGCGGTACTTCGCATACCTGAACCTCTTCCTCTCCGAGATGCTGATCCTCATCCTCGGCAGCAGCTACCTGCTGATGTTCGTCGGATGGGAAGGGGTCGGCCTCTGCTCGTACCTCCTCATCGGCTTCTACTACAAGACCGACTACGCGCCGGCGGCCGGCAAGAAGGCGTTCGTCGTCAACCGCATCGGCGACTTCGGCTTCCTCGTCGCGATGTTCCTGATGTTCGCCTACTTCGGCACCGTCGACTTCGCGCGCGTGGCGCAGGTGGCGGCCGGCGGCGGGATCTCGAGCTGGCTCACCACCGCGATCTGCCTGCTGCTCCTGCTGGGAGCGTGCGGCAAGAGCGCGCAGATTCCGCTCTACGTCTGGCTGCCTGACGCGATGGCCGGCCCGACGCCGGTCTCCGCCCTCATCCACGCCGCGACGATGGTCACCGCGGGCGTCTACATGATCGCCCGCACGAACGTGCTCTACACGCACGCGCCGAACGCGATGATGGTCGTCGCGATCATCGGCGGCGCGACGGCGCTCTTCGCCGCGACGATCGCGCTGCGGCAGTGGGACATCAAGAAGGTCCTCGCCTACTCGACTGTCTCGCAGCTCGGCTTCATGTTCATCGGCGTCGGCGTCGGCGCGTTCAGCGCGGGCATCTTCCACCTTGTGACGCACGCGTTCTTCAAGGCGTGCCTCTTCCTCGGCTCCGGCAGCGTGATCCACGCGATGGGGGGCGAGCAGGACATGCGCAAGATGGGGGGCCTGCGGACGAAGATCCCGCAGACCTACCGCACGTTCGCGATCGCGACCTATGCGATTGCCGGCCTGCCGCTCGCCGCCGGCTTCTTCTCGAAGGACGAGATCCTCGCCAGCGCCTGGGCCACGCCGTACTTCCCGGCGGTCGGGAAGCTCGTGTGGCTCCTCGGTTCACTCGCGGCGTTCTGCACCGCGTTCTACATGTACCGGCTCGTCTACCTGACGTTCTTCGGCGAGTTCCGCGGAACGCACGAACAGCAGCATCACCTCCACGAGTCGCCGGCGAGCATGGTGGTGCCGCTGTGGATTCTCGCGATCCTCGCGATCTTCGGCGGCCTCCTGGGCCTACCGAACGTCTTCCACTTCATGCCGGGCTTCCTCGGCCACTGGCTCGAGTTCCCGGAGATCGAGATCCCGGCCGCGAGCGAGTGGACGGTCATGCTGATCTCCACCGCGATCGCGGTCATCGGCTGGCTGGTCGCACGCGCCCTCTACAAAGACAAGCAGCTCGCCAGCGACGCCGCGTTCGAGCAGCGCTCCCCCGCACTCGCGCGTGCGATCGAGAACAAGTGGTACGTCGATGAGCTCTACGGCGCGACCATCGTTCGGCCGCTGGAGCGCATCTCACTCTTCTTCTGGAAGGTCATCGACGCGATCATCGACGGCACCGCGGCGCTGATCGGCTGGGTCGTCGCCGGCACCGGCGATCTCCTCCGCTTCTTCCAGACGGGCAACGTCCGCAATTACGCGCTGATGTTCTTCCTCGGCGTGATCGTCTTCATCTGGGTGGTGGTGTGATGTTGCTGAGCACGATCCTCTGGCTTCCGATCGCCGCCGCCGTCCTGCTGGTCTTCTTCCCGCGCCGCGCCGCCGGTGCGATCAAGATCTTCGGCTTTGCGGCATCGCTCGCGACGTTCATCGTCTCGCTCGGCATCCTGCCGCGCTTCACGGACGTCGCCGGCTTCCAGCTCGTCGAGCAGCACAACTGGATCCCGCAGTGGGGCATCCACTACGGTCTCGGCGTCGACGGCATCTCGCTCTGGCTGATCCTCCTGACGACGCTCCTCACGCCGGTCGTCTTCCTCTCGTCGTGGAACGCGATCAAGAAACATCCGAAGGAGTACGTCATCGCGTTCCTCGTCATGGAGGCGGCGATGATCGGCGTCTTCGCGGCGACCGACCTCCTGCTCTTCTACGTCTTCTTCGAGCTGACGCTGATTCCGATGTACCTCGTCATCGGCGTCTGGGGCGGCGCGAACCGGGTCTACGCGGCGATCAAGTTCTTCATCTTCACGATGGCCGGATCGCTGCTGATGCTCCTCGGCATCATCTATCTCGCGTTCCAGAACTATCACCAGACAGGCCTGCTGACGTTCACGATCACCGATCTTTACGGCGTGTCGCTGCCGTCACACATCCAGACGCTCCTCTTCTTCGCGTTCGCGCTGGCGTTCGCGATCAAGGTGCCGCTCTTCCCGGTGCACACGTGGCTCCCGGACGCGCACGTCGAGGCGCCGACCGGCGGCTCGATCATCCTCGCCGGCGTCATGCTGAAGATGGGAACGTACGGCTTCCTCCGCTTCGTCCTGCCGTTCTTTCCGGAGGCGACCGCGAAGTGGACGTGGCTGCTCATCGCACTGAGCGTCATCGGCATCATCTACGGCGCGCTCGTGGCGTGGGTGCAGCCCGACATGAAGAAGCTCGTCGCCTACTCCTCGGTCTCGCACCTCGGCTTCTGCGTCCTCGGCATCTTCGCGCTGAACCAGACGTCGATCGAAGGCTCGATCCTGCAGATGGTCAACCACGGCCTCTCGACGGGGGCGTTGTTCCTGCTCGTCGGCGTCATCTACGAGCGGCGGCACACGCGGCTGCTCGCGGATTACGGCGGCCTCGCGGAGACGATGCCTGTCTACGCGACGCTGTTCATCATCGCCATGCTCTCGAGCGTCGGCCTGCCGGGGCTCAACGGATTCATCGGAGAGTTCCTGATCCTCAGCGGCACGTTCCAGACGCATCCGACCGCCGCGGTGATCGCAGCGACCGGCGTCATCCTCGCCGCGATCTACCTCCTCTGGCTCATACAGAAAGTCTTCTACGGTCCGATAACGAACGAAGAGAACAAGCACGTTCCGGAGATCGCCTGGAACGAGATCGCCGCCCTCGTGCCGCTGATCGTCCTGATGGTCTGGATCGGCGTACACCCGAACACCTTCCTCAAGCGCATGTCGCCGAGCGTGCAGGAGCTGATCAGCGTCGTGAAGCAGGAGAAGAGCGGGCACGTAATGGAAGCGAACGCGCGAGGTCAGCGATGACCCTCCATCCGCTCATCGAACCAGGGTGGATGAACGCCATCCTGCCCGAGCTGATCCTCTCGGTCGCGGGCATGATCCTCATCCTGGTGGACGCATTTGCGCCGCGCGCGAAGGCGGTGCTGGCGCCGCTCGCGATCGTGCTGGTCACCGTCGCCGCCTGGTCGGAGAACCTCGTCAAGGGCGGCACGTTCTTCGGCGGCACCTACGAGATCTCCGCGATCACGCGCGTCTTCGACATCACGTTCTTCCTCGCCACGATGTTGGCGACGCTCTTCGGGCGCGACTACCTCGACCGCGAAGGCATCGAAGGCGGCGAGTTCTACGCGCTCCTCATGTGGGGCGCGGTCGGGATGATGATGATGGCGAAGGGCCTCGACCTCCTCATCATCGTCCTCGGCCTCGAGATTCTCTCTCTCTGCATCTTCGTGCTCTGCGGATACCACCGCCGGCTCGCCGTCGCGAACGAGGCGAGCCTGAAGTACTTCCTCATGGGCGCCTTCGCGACCGGCTTCATCCTCTACGGCACCGCGCTCTTCTACGGCGCGACGCAGTCGACCAACATCACGAAGATGGGGCAGTGGTTCGAGACCGGAAGGTCGACGCCGCTCCTGACCGTGGCGTTCGTGCTCCTGATGTCGGGCTTCGGCTTCAAACTGGCGCTCGCACCGTTCCATCCGTGGGCTCCCGACGTCTACCAGGGTGCGCCGACGCCGGTTGCCGCCTGGCTCTCCGTCGCGCCGAAGGCGGCGACGCTCATCGCGCTCGTGCGCATCTTCTGGGCGATGTCGCCGATGCTGCCGCACGTCCAGTGGATGAAGATGGTCGCTGCGCTGTCGATCCTCTCGATGCTGGTGGGCAACGCCGTCGCGATCGTGCAGCGCGACCTGAAGCGAATGCTCGCCTACTCCGGCATCGCGCACGTCGGCTACATGATGATCGCGATGCTCACCATTCGCGACGAGTCGGTCGCCGCCGTCGCGGTCTACACGATCGTCTACGCGCTCATGAACATCGGCGCGTTCGGTGTGATCTCGCTTCTCGCCAAGAATCAGAACGACCCGCAGACCCTCGACGACATCGCGGGCCTCGGCTTCCGCCGCCCGTTCTACGGCCTCGCCCTGGCAATCTGCATGTTCTCGCTGGCGGGGCTGCCGGCGACCGGCGGATTCATGTCGAAGTTCTACGTCTTCAAATCGGCCGTCGACTCCGGCCACACCACGGTCGCGCTGATCGGCATCCTCGCGTCGATCATTTCGGTCTACTACTACCTGCGCGTCGTCTACTACCTCTACATGAAGGAACCCGAGCGCGAGCCGGTCGAGACCATCGGCGACGTCTTCTCCGCGGGCGCGCTCGCGATCTCGATGATCGGCATTCTGCTGATCGGGATCTACCCGACTCCGTTGTTCGACATGGCCGGCGCCGCGGCAAAGGCGTTGTTGCAGCAGTAACAACGAAATGGCATCCAGGACCCCGGACAAAGAAGCCGTCTCCGAACTGACGACGGCACGCCTCTCGGTCTATCTCCGGTCGCTCACGTATCTCGAGTCGATCGGGAAGAAGACCGTCTCGTCGCACGAGCTCGCGGAGCGCTTTCACCTCAATTCGGCGCAGATCCGGAAGGACCTCGCGTGCTTCGGCGAGTTCGGGACGCGCGGGGTCGGCTACGACGTCTGCACGCTGAAGAAAGAGCTCGTCCGCGAGCTCGGCATCGACCGGACGCGCAACATCGTCATCATCGGCGCGGGCAACCTCGGCATGGCGCTCGCCGACTACCACGGCTTCAACAGCAACGGATTTCACATCGCGGCTCTGCTCGACAATGATGGCGAGAAGATCGGACGGACCTCGCGCAGCGGCATCCCGGTCATCGACGCGAGCCGTACGGAGAAAGTCGTCCGCGAGAACAACGTCGAGATCGCGATCATCGCCGTGAACCCTGAGGCGGCGCAGTCGGTGTACGACGGCCTCGTGCACGCGGGTGTCGTCGCCGTGCTGAATTTCGCGCCGATCCAACTGCGGCTCACGAGCGGGGTCAAGGTGCGGAACGTCGATCTGCGGATCAACCTCGAATCGCTCTCGTACCACCTCAAGAACGTCGAAGACGGCGTGGCGTAGCTACCGCGCGGCAGTCAGGCGCCGCTCCAAATCGGCCAGCGCTTCGTCGAGCCGTGGCATCAGCTCCGCGGCTTTCGCGAGGTTTCCCTCGCGCGCAGCTTCTTCGATCTCTGTCGCGAGCTCGGTGGCCGCGGTGCCGAAGTGGCTGACGGAGCCCTTGAGCTTGTGCGCGGCGTCGAAGAGCGCCGAGGGATTCTTGATCAGGATCGCCTCGCGCATGGCGTCGACGAGCGGCGGCGTCTGGAGCGCGAACGCCTCGCTGACGCGCGCCAGCAGACGAACGTTGCCGTCGACGATGTCGAGCAGCGTGTCGGGCTCGATCGAGCGGAGCGCCGCCGACAGCTCCATCATGTCGATCGGCTTCGTCAGGACGGCGTCCATCCCGGCAGCGAGACAGCGGTCGCGGTCTTCCTTCCGCGTGAACGCCGTCATCGCGATGATGCGCGTCCGCTTGCCGCGATCGGTCGCGCGAATGCGGCGCGTCGCTTCGAGCCCGTCGATCCCGGGAAGCTGGACGTCCATCAGGATCAGGTCGAAGCGTTCGGACTCCAGGCGCGCCATTGCCTCTTCGGCGTTGGCGGCCACGGCGACGATGTGTCCCATCCGCCGCAGCGCCTCGGCCGCGAACTCCTGATTCACCGGATGGTCGTCGACGATGAGCACGCGCAGCCGGTAACCGCGCTCGGTACGCGGCGGCGGCGGCAGCCGCTTCGGCGGACGCGTGAGGCCGACGGCGATTCCGACCGCGTCGAACAGCTCCCGTTCCGACACCGGACGCGTCACGTGGACGCGGTCGATGTGCGGGGCCGCGAGCGGAGAGCAGATCAGGACGAACGGCTCCGGAGGCTCGCGCGTCTCGACGCCGATCGTCAGCGCATAGCGGCCCTTCGGCGTCTCGTCGTACGACTCGCAGGCGGTCGCGAAGATGCCGCGCGAGCGCAGCATCTCGGCGAGGAACGCGCGCGACTGTGCCTGCGGATCGACGATCAACATCGACTTTCCTGCCAGCGCGCTCTCCCACGGCTGCCTCACGGCGGCGGCGAACGGATCGGTCTCCGTTGGAATGACGAAGCGGAACGCACTCCCCTTCCCCGGCTCGCTCTCCAGATCGATCGTGCCGCCCATCGCCTCGACGAGCCGAGCGACGATGGCTAGGCCGAGGCCCGTTCCGCCCGCGCCGCGCGTGCGCGCCGCGTCGCCCTGGGTGAACGGCTGGAAGATCGATTCGCGCTGCGACGCGATGATGCCCGCTCCGGTATCGCGCACCTCGAACGCCAGCCGCGCTTTGTCCTTCGTCGCCTCGGCCAGACTCACGCGGATCGCGATCTCGCCGGCCTGCGTGAACTTGATCGCGTTGCCGACGAGGTTGATCACGATCTGCCGCAGCCGGAGCGAGTCGCCCCAGACGGAGTCGGGAACATCGGCGTTGACGATGTAGGCCAGCCCGAGCGATTTCGCCGCGGCGGTGATGCCGAGCGGCTTCATCGTCTCGTTCATCCACCCGCGGACGCTGAAGTAGACCGGCTCGAGCTCGATGCGACGCGCCTCGATGCGGGAGAAATCGAGGATGTCGTCGATCGTGCCGAGGAGCGACTCGGCCGAGCGCTGCGCCATGTCGAGCTGACGGATGCGCTGGGGCGAGGTCTCGCCGTCGCGCGCGAGCTGCAGCATCCCAATCACGCCGTGCAGCGGCGTCCGCATCTCGTGCGACATGTTGGCCAGGAAGTCGCTCTTCGCGGCGTTCGCCTCCTCCGCGCGCGCCGTCTCGTGCTCGAGACGATGGATCAGGTCGCGCGACACGCGAATCGACTCCGCCATCTGCGCCCGCCGGTTCTCGGATGTCCGGGCGCTCATCGAGATGTACATCCCCGCCACGCCGATGAACGTCAGCTTCGTCAGCGAGACAGCGAGGCCGACGGTGCGGCCGTCGACGATCTCGACATACGCGAGCATCGTCGCGAAGCAGAAAACGCTCCACACGGTGAACGCGATGCAGCGCCGCACGTGCGTCTGCATCTGGTCGGCAACGCGGAGGACGGGGATGAAGAACAGCCAGCTCTTCTCCGCGCCGGTCGCATAGATCGCGTAGGACCAGATGACGATGTCGCCGAAGAGGAAGAGCAGCGTGAGATCGCGGGAGGCGCGGAAGAGGGTGACGCGAACCGCCGCCCAGGCAACCACCGCGTAAACCGCCAACACGAGGGCGACGCTCCACCACGGCCGGAGAACCCACCCTTCCGGAGCGAGAAAACGGTTGTTCAGGTAGACGCCGACCGTTAGAAAAACCGACCCGGCCACCCTCAGCAGCGGAATGTCATAAAGCGCCAGCCGCCGCGCGCGCTGATCGCGGCGCTGCTCGATTTCGACGGGATCGAGAGCGATGGGACGCATGGTGTAGGGGCCGGGTCTTACCCGGCCCGTGGGCCGGCTGAGAGCCGGCCCCTACAGATTACTCCCCGGCCGCGCTCTTGGCGGTGCGGGCCAGCACCTGCCGGATTCGCGGCAGCAGAACTTCCTTCCGAATCGGCTTCCGGAGAAAGTCGGCCGCTCCCGCTTCGAGGCTCTGTGCTTCGACCTCGGCGCCGGCGGTTCCGGTGATGAAGATGGCCGGAGTCTCGATCCCCTTCTGGATCATGATCTCGAAGAGACGGAGCCCGTTCAGAGTCGGGATGTTGATGTCGAGGATGAGGAGGTCGAACTTCCGACGCGCGATCTCCATCAGCGCGTCGGCGCCGTCCGCCACGAGCACGACGTCGTAGCCCGCCTCGTCGAGGAACCCCTCGACCAGAGCAGCGGAGACGAGATCGTCTTCGACGACGAGCACCAGCATCGGACTGGTCGCCTGGTTCCGGAACGCCTCACGCGGCGCGGGGGCGCGTTTCAGCGCCTCGAGGATCTCCTGGTGCAGCCGCTCCGTCTCGTCACTCGGCGCTCGGCTGAATTCGCGCTGCAGGACGTCGGCGCATTCCTGGTAACGCCGGAGAGCGGCGTCCGCACGGCCCTGCTCGAGCTGCAGGCGCATGAGCGTGCGGTGGACGACTTCCTGCGACGGGTCGAGCGCCAGGAGCCGTCCGGCGCTCTCGACGGCGTTCTCCCACCATCCGGCGCGCACTTGCGCCGCGAGAAGGCGGCTGAAGATGATCACCGCGCCGCGCCAGAGCGACAAGCGCCGCTCGGTCACCCACTCGTCGAACCGCGTGATGCCGCTCGAATAGCCTTCGAGCAGGTTCCCGCGATAGAGGTCGGCGGCGGCGTTGATGCTGTTGATCGACGGCGACGCCATCAGATCCATGAAACGCTGGGCGTCGACGTCGACGACGTCGCGATTGAACCGGACGCTGTCCGGACCTTCCACGAGGATGCCCGGCGGCAGAAAGCGGAGCGCCATCTGGAGGTCCCGCACGCACTCGCGGGCGCGCCCTTCACCGTCGCCATCGCTGCCGGCGATCAGTTCCGCGATCTCCTTCAGCGTCGGTCGGCCGCCGATTTTCAGGGCGAGATAGATGAGGAGTGCCTGCGCCTTCTTGTTGCCAATCGAGAGCGCGTTCCCGCGATGGTCAACCGCCGAGAACTCCCCGAGGAGCCGGATCTTGACGAGGTGCATGGACGTTGGACCTGCACATCAGGATAGCACGGCTGCGTCGGGGAGAAGGAATTAAGGAGATGCGCCCGGTCAGACGAGCGACTTGTCTCGCGCGTAGATGCTCAGCTCGACGCGGCCGGAGATCCCGAGCTTCTGGTAGACCGAGTGGAGATGGATCTTCACGGTCGCCTCGCTGATCCCGAGCTTTTCGGCGATTTGCTTGTTGCGAAGTCCGACTCCGGCCATCTTCACGAGCTCGAGCTCGCGCGGGGTGAGAACGCTGTTGGCATCGGCGAGACCCGCTTCACGCCGCATCATCTTGTCGAGCGCCCGTCGCACCGACGTGTCGTCGATGAACTCGCCTCCCTCGGCGATGAGCCGTACCGCCTGCAGGAGCTGCCGCGGCGCCGTCTCCTTCAGCACGATGCCGCCGACGCCGAGGCGTACCGCTTCGAGAACCTCCTCGTCGGAGATCTCGGCGGTGAGGAGGACGACGCGCGTCGGGATCTGTTCGCGATGGATCTCGCGCAGCACTTCGATTCCGTTGCGCCGAGGCATGCGGACGTCGAGCACCAGGACGTCGGGCCGCGCACGGCGTACCGACGAAAGCGCTTCCTCGCCGTCGCTGCAGCGCGTGACCACCTCGATGTCGTTGGCAGTCGTGAACAGGTGGACGAGACCGTCGAGGATGATCGGATGGTCGTCGGCGATGATGATCCGCGTCGGCACGGAGCTGAGGTTACCTCAGATCGGAATGCGCATCTGAATACGCGCGCCCTGGTCGGACGAGTGCAGCATCAGCGACCCGCGCAGCGAGGCCACCCGCTCGCGCAGCGTGACCGGCCCGCGATGCGCCGCGTCGAGCGCGGCGAGGTCGTACGTGCCGTGGAACGGGAAGCCGTGGCCGTTGTCCTCGACGTCGATCTCCGCGAGGCCGTCGAGGATGTTGACGCTCACGTCGATCCGCGTCGCGTGCGCGTGCTTGGCGGCGTTCGCGAGCGATTCCGCCACGAGGTTGAAGAGCTCTCCGCCGACCGAGTCACTCACGTGCGCGAACGACGGCGTCAGGCTCACGGCAACCTCGATCCCCCACTGCTGCCGGAAACGGGCCGCGAGCGCGGCCAGGCGATTCGAGAGTGGAAGCGAGTGCGCCGCGAGCGCGCGTGGCCGCAATTGCGTGATGAACGCGCGCAGCTCCTGCTGATCATGCGCGATCAGATCCTGGACCGCCCGGAGGCTGTCCTGCGCCTCGCCGGCATTGAATCGCACCAGGTGATGCACGCGCTCGAGTTGCAGCTTGATCGCCGTCAGCGACTGCAGCAGGCCGTCGTGAAGGTCGCGGGCGAGGCGGAGGCGTTCCTCGCTGACGGCCGAGATGCGCATCGAGTGGAAGAGCGCGCTTTCATCGAGCTGCGCCGCGATCAGGTGCGCCGCGATGTCGGCGAGGACGAGATCGTCGTAAGTAACGTCGTGACGGTCGAAGACGAAGAAGCGGCCATGTGACTCCTCTGCTTCGACCGGTGACGAGAGGACGGAGCGGATCGCGAACCGCTCGATGAGATCGTTCTCGACGGGACAGGCCTCGATCGAGTGCGGCGTGCCGCCGTCTCCCGCGATGAGGGTCGGCGACGGCTTCAGCACATCCGAGCAGTAGAACGTGGAGGAGCCGATCGACTCCGCCACGACCCGCAACTCCGGCCCCTCGCGCTTGATGAAGATCTCGTGGCCGTCGAAGTAGGCAAGAGTCAGCCACGGCTCGTCGTTCTCCTCCCACACGAGCAGCGCGCGCGAGGCGCGCAGCACACGTGCGGCGGCAGGGAGGATGTCGCGCAACAGCGGCTCCCGTTCGCGGGGCAGCGTGCGCGGCCAGTTCGCGATGTTGGAGAGATCGTCCTGCATTCGCTGCTGGTACTGCCGGAGATACGAAAGCAGCAGTGTCGCGAACGCGATGTAGGTGATGCGCGTGAGAAAGAAAGCGGGGTCGCTTTGCGCGCCGCCGTTGCTGTACGCGATGGCGGCGTACATCAAGGTCAGGACGCCGCCGGTCCACAGCAGGCCGCGCACGCCGAAACGTAACGTGGCGCAGAAGAGTGCGAAAACGAAGAGCGTCGCGAACGGACTGACCGGTGTCTGCGTGTACGCGAGGATCGCCCCGTAGGTCGCGATGTCGATGACGTGCGTGATGACGCGCGCCTTCAGCGACTGATGCGGAACGTGCCAGACGACGAAGATCATCAGCACGCTGTAGGCGGTGTAAATCGCACCGAAGATGAAGAGCGGCCGCGTCCGGCCCTCCGCGACGGTCGGATCGAGGGAGAGGACGATGAGCGTCAGCAGAGCGAACGCCGTTCGGGCGATCGCAATGAGACGCTCCGCTCTCTGGTGCTGGACGTAGACCGGCTGCACAGCGTGAGGATAGGGGAATACACCTTTCGTTCTAGAAAGATCAATCCGCTGATCGATAGCAGGAGGGTTTCCGTAGGCCGATACTCCACGAGTCCAAACCATCCATACGGCAGGGTTCAAGGAAGCTTTCGTGGCAGAGGAGCGGCGGCTGGAGCCGCGTTACGCGTTGAGTGTGCCGATCCGGGTAGGATCGGTCGAGGCGACGACGATCAACGTGAGTTTGAGCGGCGTCGCGTTCAAATCGCCCGTGTCGTTCCCTATTTCGGAACACATCGCATTCTCCGTGCTGCTGCGCTCGCCGTTCGCGCCGGTCCAGATGGACTGCCGCGGCATCGTCACTCGCGCGGACCCCGAGGACGGCGGATTCGTCGTCGCAGCGACGATCGACCAGTTCCGGATCGCGAGCGAAAACGCGGCCGGCGCGGCCAAGACATTCCCCGCGCACGTGTAGCCGCCTCAGTGCGCGCATCCCCGCTCACAAGTTTCCGCATGGTCACTTCGCCGCGGCCGAGGTCGTACGACACTTGCAATACGCACCTTGGGGAACACGGTTCAGACAGCACGCATGCGCGATTCGCGGGTCGTCATCACGGGTGTGGGCGCGGTCAGTCCTAACGGAGTCGGCCGTGAGAAGTACTTCGCATCGCTCGCGTCCGGCCGGAGCGGGATCCGCAACATCACTCAGTTCGACGCCGCGTCGCTCCCCTGCCGCGTTGCCGGCGAGGTGAACGGCGACTTCACGGCCGACCGCTGGGTGAACGCGAAAGACATGAAGCACGTCTCGCGCGTCGTCCCGATGACGATCGCCGCGGCCGACGAGGCGCTCGTCGACGCCGGCATCGACACCAAGTCCCTCGATCTGGAGACGAAGCGCCGCATCGGCGTGATGCTCGGCTCCGGCGGCGGGGCGATCGAGTTCAGCGAGCGGATGTACGACCTGTGGTACCGCGGTGCCGTCAAACAGGCTTCCGTCTACGCGATTCCCTCGGGGACGATCGGCACGCTGGCCTCCGAGATCTCGATGGCGTACGACCTCCACGGCTTTTCGCACCTGATCTCGACCGGCTGCACGTCGTCGACCGACGCAATCGGGTACGCGTACCGGAACCTCAAGCTCGGAATTGTCGACCACATCGTCGCCGGCGGCTCGGACGCGCCGATCACCGAGGCGATCATGACGGGGTTCTGCATCATGCGGATCGTCTCGACGGCTTTCAATGACGCCCCCCACACCGCGTCGCGTCCCTTCTCCCGCAACCGTGACGGCTTCGTCCTCGGCGAAGGCGCCTGGATGTTCGTGATGGAGCGCGAGGAGACGGCGCGGGCGCGCGGCGCGAAGATCTACGGCGAAGTCTGCGGCTACGGCTCCACGTGCGACGCGTATCACCGCGTCCGCCTGGACGAATCGGGCGAGGAGCCGGCGCGCGCCATGACGCTGGCGATGGAGGAAGCAGGCATCGATCCGACCGACGTCGGCTACCTGAACTACCACGGCACGTCGACCGATTTGAACGACCGCATCGAAACGCGCGCCGTGAAACGGGCGTTCGGAAACCACGCGTCGAAGCTCGCAGGATCGGCGACGAAGTCGATGATCGGACATCCGCAGGGAGCGTGCGGTGCCGCCGGCGTCGCCGCGACGCTGATGGCGTTTCGCGACGGCGTGTTGCCGCCGACGATCAACCTCGACACGCCCGATCCTGAGTGCGACCTCGACTACGTTCCCGACGCGGGGCGCCGCGCGCAGGTCGACGTGGCCGTGTGCAACACCATCGCGTTCGGATCGAAGAACTCCGCGCTCGTCCTGAAGCGCGCGTAGAGCGGGATGTTCACGCCGCCGCGGGTCGACGAGCCGGAACTTCTCGATGAGCACGACGCGCCGCGCGCCGACATGGAGCGTTCGCTCCGCGATCTCCGGCGCATCAACCGCTGGCTCGGCGGCATCGGTGTTTATCGCCGGCTGCTGAAGAAGCACGGCGGGGCGAAGTCGATCCTCGACATCGGAACCGGGACATCCGACATGCTGGAGAAGACGCGCGGCTTCCGCGTCGGACTCGACATCAACATCAACCACCTTCTCTACCAGCGCACGCCGGGAGTCCATCGCGTCGTCGGGGACGCGCGGCGGCTGCCCTTCCGCGAGAATGCCGTCGACGTCGTGACGGCGGCGCACTTCATCCACCACTTCGCGCCCGACGACGCCTCGGCGCTCCTGCGCGAGTGGCTGCGCGTTGCGAAACGCGGCGTGATCGTGAACGACACGCTGCGTCACTACATCCCGCTCGCGGTTGTGCTGCTCCTTGCGAAGCTGCGGCTCGTCGGCCGGATCACGCGATTCGACGCGCCCGCATCGGTCCGCCGCGGCTACACCGTCACCGAGGTGCGCGGCTTCGCCGATGACGCCGGAGCGGCACGGGCCGAGGTCGTGAACGCCTGGCCGTTCCGCTTCGGGATCCTGTTGTGGAAGTAGACGTCGCGATCATCGGCGCGGGGCCGGCCGGCTCGACGCTGGCGACGCTTATCGCCTCGCGCGGCGTGAACGTGGCGCTCGTCGACCGCGACGCATTTCCGCGCGACAAACTCTGCGGCGAGTTCCTCTCCTACGACGCGCTGCCAATCATCGAGCTCCTCGGCGTCGATCTTGGCGATGCGCCGCACGTGCAGCATTGCCGCGTCGTCTCGCGCCACGCAAAGTACGAGTTCGAACTCCCTTACGCCGCGCGTGGCGTGTCGCGCATGACCCTCGACGAAATGCTGCACCAAGCGGCGGTTCGCAACGGAGCGACGCCAGTAACGGAAACTGTGACGTCTCTCGATACGATCAAGGCAAAGGTCATCGCCGGCGCATGGGGACGCTGGGGACGATTCGACACGCAGCTCGCCCGCGGCTTCGTTCGCGACCACGCGCATCGCAACTTCGGCTTCAAGCGCCACTACCACGGCGCGATGACGAACGTGATCGAGCTCTACTCCTTCCGCCGCGGCTACCTCGGCGTCAACAGCGTCGACGGCGGCGTCGTGAACATCTGCGGTCTCGTTCACGCCTCGCGTCTCGCCGGGCACAAAGGAAGATGGGACGCGTTTGTCGACACCATTCGCGCCGAGGAGCCGGCGCTCGAGGCGCTGTACGCGAGGCACACGCCGGCGCAGGAGGAGTTTCTCTCGTCGGAGCCGGTGATCTTCCGCGCTCGATCAGCGGTCGAGGCGGGGATCTTCATGGTCGGCGACTCGTCGGGCGTCATCGATCCGCTGACCGGCAACGGGATGGCGATGGCGATGCAGTCAGCGCTCCTGGCCGCGCCTCTCATCCTCCGCTTGCTGCGCATCGAGAGCGACCGCACTCAGATCGAGGACGAATACCGGCAGCGACATCACGCCATGTTCGCCCCGCGCATCCGCTGGAGCCGCGCCGTCGCGCGGTTGCTCTCGAATCCATGGCTGCTCGACGTCGCGATGCGCAGCGTCCGATCCCGGCGGCCCGGAGAGCTCTTTCTGAGCCGCACCCGGGCGGCGCGCGAGCAAATCAGCCGGATGGCGGACGCCTGGCGCGCGAGTGCTAAAGTGACTCCATGACGGAGGTGCCCGCGGGCGAGTTCCTACTCCCCCTCTTCCCGCTGCCGGACCTCGTCTTCTTCCCCAGCACGCGGCTTCCGCTGCACATCTTCGAACCGCGGTACCGGAAGATGGTGAGCGACGCGCTGGAATCCGACCAGCGGTTCGGGATCGTCCTCCTCCGGCCCGGATGGCAGGCGGATTACCAGGGCACACCGGCAGTGCATCGCTGCGGCACCCTCGGCACGATCGAGCAGGTAGTGACGCTCGATGACGGCCGGTACAACATTCTCGTCCGCGGCGACGTCCGCTTTCGCATCGTCGACGAGGTGATGCGCGATCCGTATCGCACGGCGCGTGTCATCGCGCAGCCACAGACCACTGCGGCGAGCGAGGACGCATACGCGCAGCGCGAATGGCTGGCGGATCTCGCGAAGCAGTACCTGCAGTTCCTCCCGAATCAGATCCCGGTGCCGGAGATCGAGACGGTCGGTCTCGAGGCGCTGACGAACGCGCTCATCATGTCGCTGAACGTCGAGTCGGAGGAGAAGCAGAAGCTCCTCGAGATCGACGACCTCATCGAGCGCGCGGAACAGATCGGGAGCGAGCTGACGAACCGCATCGAGACGATGGAATTCCTCAAGCCGTATCGCCGCGGCAACGACCCGAGCCGGAACTGACTACTTGCTCACCGTGACCGGGTACTCGCACGCGATGTTGCCGCCCCAGTACGCCTCCACGCGGTAGAACCCCTGCTTCAGCTGTTTGGGCGGGATCGTGAACGTCGTCACTTTCGCGCCGTTCATGGGGCGGGTTTCCTCGAGCACCAGGTGCTTCGTCGCGTTGTAGACGCGGATGCTCGCCTGCAGGCCGGCTGGCGACTGCTGGAATCGCTCCGTCAGATAGATCGCGTGTCCCTCGTGAAACTGCTTCTCTTCACCCGTGACCGTACCGTCGGGACCAGGAGTGGTGCCGATCGCGCACGACTCGAGGAAGGGCGGAACGGGAGAGACGATTTTGTCGATGTCGGCGCGGCGAAGGTCCTGCTTCATGCCGACCAGCGTTTCCCGCGGCGCGTTCGCCGGCGCTGCGGCGGTCTTCTTTTCGGCCGGCTTCTGACATCCGGCCAGCAGAACGATCGATGCGATCACGAATATCCGTTTCACTGCCACCACCTCTTCGGTTTTCGGAAAATCGTATTGTGCGGCTCCGAGCGCTCCGACTCCGGACGCCCGGCCGTGTAGTAATAGAGCGAAACGGACTTCCGCGTCACGCCGCCAGGAGACGCGAGCGGGTGCGGATGCCCGTGGAACGAGGTATCGGTCGTCGAGAAGACGACGGTGCGGTTGAAAAGAGGCGCAATCTTCACGCGGCAATTCTGCATCTCGGAATCCCAAAGCTCGAGGTGGCCGCCCCACTCGTCGCGCCACCCTTTGTTCAGGTACGTCAGCATGTTGAGCCTGCGGTCGAGATGCAATTTCGGGTGCACGTTGAAGTCGGCGTGGATCTTCAGGAAGCCGCCCGGCTCGATCTGATGCAGACCGCCGCCGCCGAAGTATGGATCGGGAATCAGCCCCTCGATCCCGGAGAGCTGCTCGAGAAAGAGGAGCATCTCGAAGCCGTTCATGGCGTCGAGGAAGCGCCGGATCGTGTCGCTGACGACGCTCTGCTCGTGCGAGAAGCCGAGCTTCTTCTCGAGCGGATTGTCGAAGCGCACCCATCGCATCGTTTCAGCTGTCGGAAAGTCGTCGAGCACGGCGTCGAGATCGGCGTCGTCGAACAGCCCATCGATGACGATGTGCGGGAACGGCTGCGCGTTCGCGTACTGTTCGCGCAGCGTGGAAGGATCGACACGGAGCCGGATCATCGACGGGCGTCATCTTACCTGCGTACAATCCGCGCGCCCATGCCGGCCCCCGCGTACTCAGAGTTTTACTACCCGCTGAACGTGTTCATGCACATCCTGACGCACGAAGAAGGCGCCGCAACGTACCTGCACTACGGCTTCTTCGAGAGTCCGAACGAGCCGATCGCAAAGGCGCAGGAGCGCTCCACCGCGGCGCTCCTGGAACGCCTGCCGCCGGCCGGTTCTACGCGCCTATCGGCGCCCGCCCGCCTCCTCGACGCCGGCGCGGGCCTCGGCACGACGCTGCGCAAGCTGCAGGCGCTCGGGTATCGCGTCACGGGCATCACGCCCGACGCGAAGCAGGTCGCAGCAATCGGGGACGGCGTTGACGTCCGATGTGTGGCGTTCGAGGCGATGCCGGAGGACGAGACGTTCGACACCGTGATCTTTCAGGAGTCGTCGCAGTACATCGACTCCGACGCCCTCTTCGCCAAGGCGGCGAAGCTGACGCGGCACGTCGTCGTGCTCGACGAGTTCACGGTGCGCGCAGAGGAAGGAGCGTCGCTTCACGCGCTCGACCGATTCCTTGCAGTCGCGCGCGCGAATGGCTTCGAGCTGGTCGAAGATCTCGACGTCTCCGCCAAAGCAGCACCTACCATCGACTACTTCGCGCAGCGGTTTCCGCGCTATCGCGACGCGCTCAAATCCGACCTCGCGCTCACCGACGCGCAGGTCGACTCGCTGATCGACAACGGCGTCCGCTATCGCGACTTCTACGACCGTGGCGTCTACGCCTACCGAGTGATGCAGTTCCGCCGATGAAGATCGCGTACCTGCTCGAAGACACGGACCTCGCCGGCGGCATCCGCGTGTGTGTGGCACACGGCGACGTCCTCACCGACCGAGGACACGACGTCACGCTGATCACGAAGGGGACGCCGCTCACATGGCGCCGTTCCCGCGCGAAATGGCGGCACGTCGAATCGTGGGAGGAAGTCGATGCGGCGTCGCTCGATTTCGTCGTCGGCACCTTCTGGCGGACGCTCCCGCACGCCTACGCGCTCGCCCCCGATCGCGCCATCCACTTCTGCCAGGGATACGAAGGATCGTTCACGGTCTATCGGCCGTTCAAGGCCGAGATCGAGGCCGCGTACCGGCTGCCGATTCCGAAGATCACCGTCTCGCCGCACCTCGTGCCGATCTGCAAGGAGTTCTTCGACGACGCGACGTATATCGGCCAGATCGTCGACGACGACTATTTCCAGCCGCACACCGACAGCCCCGCGCCGCGCCGCGTATTGCTGGTCGGACCGATGCAGGCGGATTTCAAGGGAATCGACGTCGGATACGCGGCGGTGCGGCAGGCGCGGGCACTCGGTGCGAACTTCGACCTCATTCGCGTCTCGCAATGGGCGCCGGCGGACGACGAGCCGTCGGAGCTCGCGTCGGAGTTTCACGTCGCGCTCAGCACCGCCGACATGGTCCGGCTGATTGCCTCGTGCGATGCGTACCTTGCCCCGTCCCGACACCAGGAGGGCTTCGGCCTTCCGGCCGCCGAGGCGATGGCTTCGGGGCTTCCGGGCATCCTCAGCGAGATTCCCTCCTTTCTTTCCTGGAGTGAGGAACACGACTACGGACTCTTCACACCCGAGGGCGACGGGACAGCGATGGGCGAGGCGCTCGCGAGGCTCCTCGGCGACCCTTCGCTTCGCGATCAGATCGTGAAGCGCGGGCGCCAGGTCGTCGAGCAGTTTCGCGCGCCGAATACCGGCGACCGCCTCGAACGCTTCTTCGAGGACCACTCGTGATCTGGCTGACGAACCTCCGGCTGCACGCGATCCAACGGCGTTACTACCGCGGCGACGAGGCAGCGATCCCTGAGTACTTCGCGGCTCTCGCGAAAGCGAGGAGTGCGCTCCGCCTCCCGCGCAAACGAGCGCTGCACCTCGGGTCGGGCGCGTATCGCGTCGACGGCTGGTTCAACGTCGATCGCATCGAGGAGACGCCGGACGTCGCCGCCGATCTCGCAACCGCGCTTCCGTTCGCGAGCGACTCGGTCGACTACATTCACACGGAGGATTTTCTCGAGCACATCGATCTCGAACACGGCCGCGTCTTCCTTCGCGAGTGCTTCCGCGTCTTGCGTCACGGCGGCGTCATACGTCTACTGACGCCCGATCTCGAAGCGCTCGTTCGTCGCGTCTACCTGGATCGCGACCGGCGGCACGGAGCCTGGTGCGCGAATTCGTTCGGAACGTCGACGCCGGCCGAGGCGCTGAACATGCATCTGAGGATGAACGGAGAACATCGCTTCGTGTACGACGATGAGTTGCTCGCGCGGGAGATGAAGGCCGCCGGATTTCGAGTGCGCCGAGTGCGCTACAACCACTCGCCCGATCCTTTTCTCCGCTTTCTCGACGTCCGCGACTTCGGGCTGAACCTCTTTTTCGAAGGCGTCAAAGGCTAAGATCGCCGCGTGTCGGTCTCGATCCTCTACCCCCGTTTCGACCACCCCGCGGTCGAAGAGCGCTTCGCGAGCTGGCAGACGCAGATGCTGCTGCGCGCGTCGGGCGCGGAAGTGCTCTTTCACGACGACCTGGCGGACGTCGACACCGAGCACGTCCTCGTCGTCACCGATCCGCTGCTCCTCCCCTCGCGCAATCTTCCGCAGCGGCTCGCCGCGCTGTTCACGGCACGGATCGGCGACGCCGACGCGGTCGTCCCGGTGACGAATGAGCCGGCGGATCCGCGGCAGAGGGCGGCCGATCGGCCGCCGTACATCACGCTGCGCGAGCTGCAGACAGTGTTCGAAATGTTCGAGCAGTCGCCCTCGCAAACGGAACGCATCACCTGGAGCGATGCCGACCCGGGCGCGTTCTTCTGCCGTACCGAGCTGCTGAAAACGACCAAAGGGCCGCTGCACCGCGCGATCGCGAACCGGAACGTCGTCGTCTCGCACAACGACTACGTCCACCGCTGGAGCTCGATGCGCGGACAGGCGCGCCTCGACCTGCTCGACCGCATCCCAGCCACCGCCACCTCGCTCCTCGAATTCGGCTGCGGCGAAGCGCCCCTCGGCGCCGCGGTCAAGGCGCGGCAGAAGTGCCGCGTTGTCGGCGTCGAGCTCGATCCGCGCGCGGTGGCCATCGCGCGCAAGCGCATCGACACGATCTTCCAGGGAGACATTCGCGAGGTCGTCAGCCTCATTCACGAACGCTTCGACTGGATCGTCGGCGGCGACATCGTCGAGCACCTCGACGAGCCGTGGTCGTTCCTCGCGGAGCTGCGGCGGATCAGCAAGCCGGGCGGACACCTCCTCCTGTCGCTCCCGAATCTCGCGAACGTCTCCGTGGTCAACGACCTTCTCCGTGGGCGTTTCGATTACGTCTACATGGGCCTCACCTGCGCCGGGCACCTCCGGTTCTTCACGCGCAGCTCGATCGAGGACATGCTCGACATCGCCGGCTGGGAGGTCGAGTCGATCGAGACGCAGCCGATGATCCTCACGCCCTCGGCCGAGGAGTTGCTGGCGAAACTGGAAGCCGCGGGGATGACGTTCTCGCGCGACGACCTGCTCTCTCCCGGCTACTACGTGACCGCAGTGAATCGATGAACCTCACGTACTTGCTCGACGACACCTTGCCGACCGCGCGGAACCACTGCGTCCTGGCGCAGGCCGACGCGTTTGTCGCGCGCGGGATGCAGGTGCGCATGGTCACGACGTCCGATCCGGTGCAGTGGCGCCGCTCGCGCGCAGAATGGCGCCTGGTCGATGACCTGCGTACGGCGACCGGCGACGTGCTCGTGGCCTCTTCCCCCGAGACGGCGCGGATCGCCTACGACCTGGCGCCGACCCACGCGATCCAGCTCGTCTTCGGCGATCCGATCGACCTGCCGATCCCAAAGCTGACGATGACCCCGATCGTCGACGACGCTGTGTTCCGCACACGTATCCCGCGGGAGCACGAGCCGCAGCGCGTCCTCATCATCGGCGCGTCGCAGGATCAAACGAGCGGCGTCGAAGACGGCTACGGTGCCGTCGCTCACGCCCGCTGGTTCCATCAGACGCTGGATTTGATCCGGGTCGCGCCGTGGGCACCCTCGCGCGAGGAGCCGCTCGACTCCGTCCAGGAGTTCCACGTCGCCCTGACCTCCACCGAGCTGACGCGCGTCATTCATTCATGCGACGTCGTGATCGCACCGCTTCGGCGCGAAGCGGCGGTCGGACTCGAGGCCGCCATGGCGCTCGCAGCGGGCGTTCCGGTCGTCGCGACCCGGATCGACGCCCACACCCGCTTCGACCCGAAGCTCGATTTCGCCCTTTTCGCCCCCGACGACAACGCCGTCGAAATGGGCGAAAAGCTCATCGACGTTCTCATGGATGACGGGAGGGATGACGGCTTACGCGAGCGTCTTCGCACCCGCGGACGCGAGATCGCCGAGCAGTTCCGCCCGGAGCACGCCGCCGCCGCTGCCGAACCGTTCTTTGCCGCGTGTGCCGCGCGCTTGCCGGTGCGCTGATTCCTTGCATACAATCGAGCTCCCGCCTGCGGCGCTCCAGCCGTACGAGCAAGAAGAGTTATGCCCATACAGAACGTGAATAACCCCGACTCGATCATTCCGCGCAAAGTAGGCGTCGCTCCCGGCGAAGGGCCGGAGAAGGGCCTGACCACCCTGCCCGGCGAAGCCGACCGTGAGATCGAAGATCTCGCAGGCGGCACCTACCTCACGACCAAGCTCGACACGATGGTGAACTGGGCGCGGGGCAACTCGCTCTGGCCGTTGCCGTTCGGCACCGCCTGCTGCGCCATCGAGTTCATGTCGCTGGTCTCGTCGCATTACGACCTGGCGCGCTTCGGCGCCGAGGTCGTTCGATTCTCGCCGAGACAGTCGGATCTGCTCATCGTGGCGGGAACGATCGTCGACAAGATCGCGCCGGTGCTCAAGAAGATCTACGAACAGATGCCGGAGCCAAAGTACGTGGTCGCCATGGGCGCCTGCGCGACTTCGGGCGGCTTCTACCGCGTCTACCACGTCGTCCAGGGAATCGACGAGATCATCCCGGTCGACATCTGGGTGCCTGGCTGCCCGCCGACACCCGAGGGCCTCATGTACGGAATCCTCAAACTGCAGGACAAGATTCGCCGCGGGGAGATGAAGCGCGGATGAGTACTCTCACAAAGTACTCCGCGATCCCTTACACCGGCCCCGCACCGACGAACCGCGAGGCGTACGTGCCGGCGGATGTCGAGAAGAACGACACCCGCGGCGCCGAGCTTGCGTCGCAGCTCGCGAACGTCGAGCAGGAGCGCGGCCAGGACCTGCCGACGTTCGTCGTCGACAAGACCGAGATCATCAACGTGCTCGGCTCGCTGAAAGCCGCCGGCTACACCCTGCCGCTCGACCTCTGGGGCGTCGACTACCCGCGCAGGGAGAAGCGTTTCGACGTTATGTACCAGCTCTACTCGTTCGACAGGAACGAACGGGTGCGCATCAAGGTGCCGGTCGCGGAGAACGAACCCGTTCCCACCAGCACCGGCCTGTTCAAGGCGTACGACTGGTTCGAGCGCGAAGTGTTCGACATGTACGGCGTCCGCTTCGATGGGCACCCGAACCTCCGCCGCATCCTCACTCACGAGATGTTCCAGGGCCACCCCCTACGCAAGGACTACGACCCGGCGCAACGCTGGCTGCTGACCGAGAAGGACGTCGCGAAGATCATCCCGAAGATCGATCCGCGGTTTCAGAACGTCGACACGGATTTCGAGCGCGTGACGCTGAACCTCGGCCCCTCGCATCCCGCGACGCACGGCACGCTCCGCGTGGTCGTCACGCTCGACGGCGAGACCATCATCGGAGCCGACTGCGAGATCGGATATCTGCACCGCTGCTTCGAGAAGATGTCCGAGACGCACACGTACCAGCAGGTGATCCCCTACACCGATCGGCTCAACTACTGCTCCGCGATCATCAACAACGTCGGCTACTGCCTCACGGTCGAGAAGCTCCTTGGCCTATCGGCGCCGGCGCGGGCGCAGCATGTCCGGCTGATGCTCTCCGAGTTCATGCGCATCGCCGATCACCTCGTCGCCATCGGCACGAATCTCGTCGACATGGGGGCCCTGACGAACTTCTGGTACCTCTTCCAGCCGCGCGAGGAGATCTACGGCCTCATCGAATCGTGCTGCGGCGCGCGGCTGCTGCCGACTTACACGCGCATCGGCGGCCTTGCCGTCGACGTCCCGCCGAACTTTCTCGAGAACGCGCAGACCCTCGTCAGCAAGATGCCGCGCTACATCGAGGACGTCGAGAAACTGATCATGACGAATCGCATCTTCCGCGAACGCGTCGACGGCGTCGCGCCGATCTCCGCGGAAGACGCCATCAACTTCGGCTTCACCGGCCCGTGCCTCCGCGCCTGCGGCGTGCCCTACGACGTCCGGAAGGCGAATCCCTACATCGGTTACGAGACTTACGACTGGGATGTGCCGGTCGCGGAGGGGGGCGACACGTTCGCTCGCTTCCTCGTCCGCTTCGAGGAGATGCGGCAGTCGCTACGGATTCTGCAGCAGGCGATCGACCGCGGACTGCCTCCCGGTCCGGTCATGGTCGACAACCCGTACGTCGCACTGCCGCCAAAGGAGAAGGTCTACAACGAGATGGAGTCGCTCATCTACCACTTCAAGCTGATCATGCACGGCATTCAGCCGCCGGTCGGCGAGGCCTACTTCCAGGTCGAGGGTGGCAACGGTGAGCTCGGCTTCTACGTCGTGAGCGACGGGACGAAGAACCCGTACCGCGTCCGCGTCCGCCCCCCCTGCTTCCCCATCTTCGAAGCGTACCCATACATGATCCTCGGCCAGACGATCCCCGACGCAATTGCGGCACTCGGCTCGCTGAACATCATTGCCGGAGAGTTGGATCACTAATGAGCATCGGCGTCGTCAAAGTCGAGCGCAAGCCACTGACCGTTCGCGAACGGGCGTACATCCCTGAGGTGATCGCCGGGATGTTCATCACGCTGCGGCACCTTCTGAAGAACATGTTCAACATGAAGGGACTGCCGACGATCAACTACCCGGAGGTGAAGCGCGTCTACTCGGAGCGCTTCCGCGGGCGGCACATCCTCACCACGCGCCAGGACGGCACGACGCGCTGCGTGGCGTGCTACATGTGTTCCACCGCCTGCCCCGCCGAATGCATCACCATCGAAGCGGGCGAAGACGAACGGACGCGCGAGAAGTTCCCGGTCCGCTACGACATCGATCTCCTCCGCTGCATCTTCTGCGGCTACTGCGTCGACGCATGCCCCGAGGACGCGATCTACATGACGCGCGACTACGAGATGGCGATCGATACCCGCGCGCGCGCCACGGTCGGACTCCGCGATCTGGTGGTGCCGCCGAACTTCCCTGTCAGTCCGATGGGATGGCGGCCGTACTACGGCGCGATCACGAAACACGGAACTGCCGGAGGGACCGGCATCGGTCAGCCGCTCCGCGAAGCGCCGTTCGAAGACAGCGAGCCGCCGAATCCCGACCTCTTCCGCGGCGGCCAGGCGTAGCGTCTTCCCACACGCGATATCATCTCGGCGGGTCGATGAAACCGCTCGAGACAACCGTCGAAGAAGTCCTTCGCGACGCGATTCAGTCGGAAGTCGAGACGCGCGTTTACTATCAGAAGATGTCGCAGCGGACCCACGAGCCGTCCGTGCGCAAGCGGATGCTGGAGCTGGCGGACCTCGAGTTGGTACACCGTGCGAAGCTCGAGAGAAAGTTCCGCGAGACGCTCCACAAGGACCCGCCGGATCCGCAGCCGGTGAACATCGAGCTGCCGCCCGACATCGACGACCTCGATCTGAGCCGGGCGCTCAAGCTCGCGCTCGAACGGGAGCGCGACAGCGAGTCGTACTTCCGGTTCCTCGCGGAGCGCGTCCCTCCGACGACCGAGCTCGGCAAACTCTTCGTCGAGCTCGCCGAGATGGAGTGGAAACACAAGACCGATCTCCAGGCCGAGTACGACAACACCCGCGTCGACGACCCCGAGAAGTTTCTCCTCGACATTTGAAGAATTCCCCAGAAACAGTCAGGCCGATGACGCCACGCGCGCCATCGGCCTGCCTGTCTCTCTCTCATACAACACGCTGCCGGTTCTCGACGATGCGGTTTGTATGAGTTGAATGTAGGCGCCGTTCATCAGGACTCCGCGCGCCGCATCGTCAAAAATCGGAACGACTTTTCGCGATCGGTCGCGATCTGTGACTGACACGCAAAAGTGTCGTGAAAGGGCCGCAAAAGCGGCGATCGTCCGCGCCGGCTCGAGCCGGTTCTTGCCGTCTGCGCCTCGCAAACAGATGTGTCCGACCCGCAACCGGACGGCTTCGGCCTGCAACTGGGCCTCTGCGCCTTGCATCCCGACATCTGCGGGCTGCATCCCGGCTTCTGCACCGTGCATCCGGCTGTGTACGGGTGGTACACAACCGGATGCAGCCTGCATCTCCGCTTCTGCACCGTGCATCCGGCTGTGTACGGGCTGATACACAACCGGATGCAGCCTGCATCTCGGCTTCTGCACCGTGCATCCGGCTGTGTCCGGGTTGGTACACAACCGGATGCACCGTGCATCCGGCTGTGTCCGGGCGGTACACAACCGGATGCAGCCTGCAACTGGCTGTGTACGCCGTGCATCTGGCTGTGTACGCGCTGCAGTTAGCCGGTTGCACGCTGCAGATCGCCGGTTGCACGCTGCAGATCGCCGGTTGCACGCCGACGGGCGGCTCCTTCGCTCCGCGGAAGACCCTCGTGTAGCGCAGGCTTCCAGCCTGCGCCCCGGGGTGGGAGGGGGCGCAGACAAATCGACGCCACACTCTCCGTCCTGGCGGCGCTACACTAAAACGCATGCGAAAGTCTCTCGTCGTGCTCGCCCTGATCACCGCCGCTGTCGCTCAGGCGCAGACCGCAAGGCCGTTGAACCGCTGCTGCACCGACAGGGTCTACGACGCCAAAGGGAAACTCCTGGGAGACCTCGTCATCTACGACACGTATCACCGCGTGAGCTGGGCGACGGTCCGCTACACGCTTGCCGGCGGCGACAGCGTCGCGCTCCTCGTCACGCCGTGGTCGATCATGAGCGACGTGATGCCGGGCGGGAGCAACGTCCTCTTCAAGACCGCGAACTGCAGCGGGAATGACGCGCTCGTGGTCTACGGGAACTATCCGCAACTGACCAAGCGCCAGGCGGTCGTGCTCAACACCGGCACCTACCCGCAGTACTTCCCGACCGAGGCATGGCTGTGGGTCTCGGATCCGCTGCAGCTGCCGGCGACAATCCCCCCGGGAACGGTGTTCCTGTCGCAGTGGGACAACAACGGCTGCTCGAACTACGCCGCGCCTGGGTACACGCCGAGTGGATTCATCGGCGGCATCGTGTGGGTCCACAAGGTCGAGAACCTGCTCGCGAAATACACGCGGCCGTTCTACGTACCCTAGAGGATGATCGTGTAGCCGAGCGTGGTGAGGTCGGGCATCCGATCGAGGTACACGTGTCCGTCCGTGTGGTCGATCTCGTGCTGGAAGATCCGCGCGGTGAAGGCGCTCACCTCGGCTTCGACGAGATCGCCGGTGTGATCGACGCCCCGAATGCGGAGCTTCTTGTAGCGCGCAACCTCGCCGCCGAGAAATGGAACGCTGAGACAGCCCTCCCAGTCGGTAATCCGCTCCTCGCCGATGCCTTCATACGTGGCGTTGAAGAAGACGCCGGCCGGAAGCGGCTTGCCACCGCGCCGCTTGGCGACCTTCTCCTGCACCTCGAAGACGAAAATGCGCAGCGACAGGTGGACCTGCGGACCGGCGAGACCGACGCCTTCGTACGCGTGCATCGTCTCGATCATGTCCTGAATGAGATCGTTGAACTTTCCCGCTTTGATGTCCGCGACCTCGACGTCCGATGCGCGCTGCCGTAAGACCGGATGTCCCAGCCGCGCCACTTTCAGAATTGCCAATCAAGCCTCCCGGAGCGGCATACGGCGCATCATCATCGCGATGAGAAGCGCCGCGAACGTCAGCACCGCGCCGCCATAGAACGCGCCGCGGGCCTGCGCCAGATCGTACATGAAGCCCATCGCGATCGGCCCGACGAAACGCGCCAATGAGCCGACCGACGTCGCGATGCCCAGCATGCTGCCATGCTCCTGCGCCGGCGACGCCTTCGTGACCAGCGACGTGAGGCAGGGATAACAGAGTCCCGTCCCGATCGAGATGAAGAAGGCGACGAAGTAGAGCAGCGGAACGCGCCAGATCAGCGGCACGAGTGCGAGGCCGAGCGTATAGGACGCCGTGCCGAACGCGATGAGAGTGCGCTCGCCGAATCGTTTCGCGAGTTTACCGACCAGCCCGCCCTGGATGACCGCGACGATCACGCCCATGAAGAGAAAGAAGTACGCGAGCTGGAGCTGCGTAAAGTGGAACCGGTCGCGCGCGTGCAGCGTCACGCTCGTCTCCATGCCGGCGACGGCGAGCAGCATGAGAAAGAGCGTCGCCATGATCGCCGCGAGCATCTTCTGCTCCCCGAGCTCTGCCCAGACGCGCTTGTCGAACTGTGGCGGCAATCCGGTACGAACCGTCGTGTCGGGCTTCTTCGACTCGCCGAGCACCAGGAGCGCGATGAAGAGCGCGATGACCGACAACGATCCGGCGACGAGGCCCGGCAGCAGGTTGCCGTGCCATCCGTGATGGATGCCGACCGCCGAGAGCACGCCGCTGAGCGGCGGGCCGAGGATGAACCCGAGTCCGAAGGCCGCGCCAATGAGTCCCATCCCCTTCGCGCGGTTCTCGACCGTCGTCGTGTCGGCGATGTACGCCTGCGCCGTGCCGATGTTCGCGCCGCCGACGCCGGCGATGATCCGTGAAACGAAGAGCACCGACAACGAATGCGCGAACCCGAAGAGAAAGTAGCCGATGCAACTCGCGGTCAGGCTGATCAGGATCACCGGACGGCGGCCGATCCGGTCCGACACCCGGCCCCAGATCGGAGCGAAGAAGAACTGCATGATCGAGTAGACGCCGACCACCGCCCCGACCGTCGTCCCGCTCGCGCCGTACTCGCGCGCGTAAAACGACAGGAACGGGATCACCATCCCGAAGCCGATCAAGTCGATGAAAACGGTGAGGAAAAGGACGAGGAGCGAGGCCCGCTTCATGTGCGGCGCGGAGTGTATCGCGTAGACTCGCACGCCCATGCCTCGGCGACTCGTGCTCTTCGACATCGACGGAACGCTCATCACGGACAACGGTGCCGCGCGCCGTTCCTACGCCCTCGCGCTGCGCGAAACATACGGCTTCGAGGGGGATCTCACCCGCTACGATTTCTCCGGCCGCACCGATCCGCAGATCACGTCGATGGTGCTCCACGACGCCGGCCTCACCGACGACCAGATTGGCGCTCGTGCCCCGCAGCTCTGGGACGCCTACCTCCGCGAGCTCGCGATTCACGCCACAGCCGAACGGGTGCGCGTCCTGCCCGGCATCCGCGATCTGCTCGACCGTCTCGTCGCCATCGATCACATCACGTTGGGACTCCTCACCGGCAACATCGAGCGTGGGGCACGTCTGAAACTGGCGCCGGCGGGACTGAACGACTACTTCCCCTTCGGCGCGTTCGGAAGCGACTCGGCGAAACGCGAGGAGTTGCCGCCCATTGCCGTCGAGCGCGCGTCGAAGATCGACGGTCACCGTTTCCGAGGACGCGAAGTCGTGATCATCGGCGACTCCATCTACGACGTCCGCTGCGGCGCCCCGCACGATGCGACGACCATCGCGATTGCCTCGGGAAAGACTCCGGCCGAGAAACTCCGGGCCGAAAATCCGCATCATTTCTTCCAATCCGCGGAAGAGCTCGGCGGCATCCTGGAAGCAATTACTTGGTAGATTCCATTTTTGGCGGTAGGGACTGATAGGTTACGCGTACCTCCTTCCATACATCGTCATCCATAGACGATACATAAGGAGGATGTGCCCACCATGCGACTTAGGTTCTCGATGTGTCTCTTCTCTCTGCTCGTACTCGCCTTCGCTGTCCCGCTGTTTGCCCAGGACTGGCCCCAATGGGTGCTCAACGCGCAGCACACCGGCCAGGCAAGCGTCATTGGTCAAAATCTGAACCAGAACATCGTCAACCTCGTCTACGACCCGCTCGTCCCCGACGAACAGCAGGGCGGCGTCACGATCTACGGCGCCGCCGACCTCTTCGCGCACTACCAGGCGCCGCTCGTCGATGGAAACGACGTCTACATGATGTTCAAGGGCGGGACCTACAATCCCCGCAACTATTCCTCACAGCAGTGGGGCGAGACGAAGTACACGTGGAACGGCTCGCACACCGCTCTCAACGTCGTCTGGCAGTTCACGAGCGACTGGAACGCGCCCGGCAACCTCCTGACCGACTGGGAGCCGGTCTTCCACCCCGCGCTCGCCAACGGTTCGATCTACGTCCCGGGCAAGGGCGGCTCGGTGTTCCGCGTCAACAAGCTGACGGGGACCTCGGTTCGTCTCAACCCGTTCCCGACCGATGACGGCGGAACGAAAGCGAACCTCGACCTCACGAGCCCGATCACGGTCGACGGCTCGGGCAACATCTACTACACGGCGGTCTACTTCACGGACGACAACAACTTCTTCCAGAACGACATCCAGGGTGCGTGGCTCGTGAAGATCACGCCGTCGAACGCGATCACGGCCGTGCCGTGGGCCACACTCACGGCGGGCGCACCGGGCGCCACGGACCAGTGCTCGAACGCATTCCCGGCACACGCCGACGGCACCCTGGTAGACGGACCGTGGCCACCGTCGCCGACGGCAGTCGCACCGACGGTCACCTGCGGTACGCAGCGGCCGGGCATCAACGCCGCCCCCGCCGTCGCCCCGAACGGCACGATCTATCTCATCTCGCGCGCCCACTTCATCAGCCGCGAGGCCTACCTCGTCGCGGTCAAGCCGAATCTGACGCAGAAGTGGATGGCGAATCTTCGCGACCGCTTCCACGACGGTTGCGGCGTACCGGTCTCGCTTGGCGGCACGCTCCCGCCGAACGGCGCGCCGGGCGGATGCCGCGTCGGCTCGCTCTACGGCGTCGATCCGGCGACGAATCGTCCGGGCGGAGGCCGTGTCCTCGATGACCAGTCGTCCACGCCGGTCGTCGCTCCCGACGGCTCGATCATCTTCGGTGCGTTCTGCCGCTACACCTTCGATCAGGGCCACATGATGCGCTTCGGCTCCGACGGTTCGTATCTCGGCGGCTACTTCTTCGGTTGGGACGTCACGCCTGGCATCTACTCGCACGACGGGACCTTCTCCATCGTCACGAAGGACAACCACTACGGCGAGGTTGGCTCCTACTGCAACGACGAAACGTTCTGCCCCTCGGACACGAGCGGACGCGCCTATCCCGAGCAGTACTTCGTCACGCAGTTGAGCCCGACCCTCCGCGCCGACGCTCTCGCGGACCGCGGCGACAAGGTAATGACCGTCGAGTGGCAGTACCTGAGCACGAACCACGACAGCTGCACGCGCGACGCGAACGGCAACGTCACCTGCACGACGACGAACCCGAACGGATTCGAGTGGTGCGTCAACGCCTTCGTCATCGACGCGCAGGGCAATGCCTACGCGAACAGTGAAGACGGCTGGCTGTACAAGATCCAGCAGGGCGGCATCGTGAGCGTCGCGCCGGGCTGCGGCACCTCGACGTTCAACTGCGGCGGCAAGATCTTCCAGCAGCTCGCCCTCGGCGCGGCCTACACGCCGACCTCGATCGACAACGCCGGCCGCATCTACTCCCAGAACGCCGGACACCTGTTCGTCGCGGGGAACTAGCTTGAGGCTGGCCACCGCAGGACTCGCAATCGCAACCTTCGCATCGCTCGTCGCCGCTTCGGCGGCGAGCGATGCTCCCCCGCAATTCGGCGATCCGCTGCCGGGACTCACCGCCTCGCAGAGCGGCGCGTTCGCCGACGGCAAAACGGAGTTCAACAGTGCCGAGGGCGTCAATGATGGACTCGGCCCCGTCTTCAACGGACGCTCGTGCGCGGAGTGCCACAGCGTTCCTGCAGTCGGCGGCGGCAGCGAGCGTCTCGTCACGCGATTCGGCACGACCACCAACGGCCAGTTCGATCCGCTGGCGCAGTTCGGCGGTTCACTCATCCAGGACCACGCCATCACCCGCGCCGACGGTTCGACGCACAACTTCGCACCCGAGACGGTGCCTGCGGCTGCCACGATCGTCGTGCACCGCCGTACGCCTCCGCTCTTCGGTCTCGGTTACGTCGACGCGGTTCCCGACCAGACGTTCTTCGCACTCGCGGCACTCGAAGCGCAGCGCGGCGACGGAACGGCCGGCCGCGTGAACGTCGTGACCAACGTCGCCACCGGGCTGCAATCGGCCGGCAAGTTCGGCTGGAAGAGCCAGGTGCCGTCACTCTTCGTCTTCTCCGGCGACGCGTATCTGAACGAGATGGGGATCACCAATCCGCTCTTCCCGAACGAGAACTGTCCGAACGGCGACTGCAGTCAGCTCAAGTGGAATCCTCGCCCGGACATGAACGACCTCGGCGACGGCGTGCAGGCGTTCGACAACTTCATGACCATGCTCGCGGCGCCGTCGCGCGGCGTGATCACGAGCGACGTTACGGCCGGCGAGCAGGTGTTCGACAACATCGGCTGTACGTCGTGCCACATGCCGACGATGCACACCGGCTCATCCGACATCGCCGCGCTCGACAACAAGCCGTTTCACCCCTACTCCGACTTCCTGCTGCACGACATGGGCTCCCTCGGCGATGGAATCGCGATGGGCAACGCCAGCGGACGCGAGATGCGAACCGCGCCGCTTTGGGGTCTCCGCGCCATCACGCGCTATCTCCATGACGGCCGCGCCTCGACGCTCACCGACGCGATCCTCGGCCATGACGGTCAGGCCCGCGCGGCGCGAGACCGATTCGCCGCCCTCGACGCCGACAGCAAATCGAAGCTCCTCGCGTTCCTGAACTCTCTCTGATTTTGTGTGTGGGGCCGGCTCTCAGCCGGCCCTACTTACTTCCGGTGCCGTTCCGGAATGCTCACATGCCCCGCGACGCGCGCGTAGTCGATCCCGCCGCTTCCCTTGTGATCGACAGAGAAGTCGCCGCCGACGTCGCTAACGTAGATGCTGCCCGATCCCTTGTGCCCGATGAACACATTCCGTTTCACATTCGAGATCGTCACAGCGCCCGAGCTGTCTTCGTCGATCGCGACTCCGCCGCCGACGCGCCGCACTTCGATCTCACCGCTCGAATCGCGCGGGATGTGAACGTTGCCGGCGACGTCGTCGACAATGATCGCGCCGGACGTATCGCGAATCGTCAGGTCGCCGTGCACGCGGCGGACGTCGATCTCGCCCGACGTGTCGTTGATCGAGCATGTCCCGACGTTGACGACCGTCATGGCACCGGACGTATCGTTGATGTCGACCGAAACGTTCGGCGGCAGCGTGACCGTGAAATCGAGCGCCGCGTTGCTGCCGCCGAAGAAGTTCCAGCCGCTCAGCGACGGCACATGCGCCTCGATCGTCGCGGTCGAGCCGCTGCGCGTCGCCGTGAGCGTGATGTCGCGAAGAACGTCCTCGTCGGACGAGCACGCCTCTCCCGAGGCGGCGACGGTACGAACGCCGTCACGTCCTTCCACGCGGAGCGATCCCGCTTTCGCGATCACGATCACGTGTGACACACCCGCCAGGTCGATCTGCGCCGAGCGATGAGCGCGGTGTTCACATTCGTCGAACCAGCCGGCCTGCGCTGCGCCGGCTGCGAAGAGAAACATCACGATCAACGCTGCGTTCTTCATGCTTCGGTTTTACGGCGCACAGTAGAGAGAGTTGCACTGTCACGCGTCCGTGCGTTGCGTGACACATCAGGTCGTCGCGAGATGAGCGATGAATGTCGCAGCGGAAAACCGCAACGACTACCAAGTACCGAGAGGACAAAAGATGAAGAAAACCGCAACGATCCTGATCCTGATGCTTCTCGCCGCGATCGCCCTTCCGGCCATGGCCGAGGACGGCGCCGCGCTCTTCAAGGCGAAATGCGCCGCCTGCCACGGCCCTGACGGCTCCAAGCTCGCCAAGGCGAACCTGACGACCTCCGCGAAGACTGAGGCCGAGATCGTCACGTTCCTCACCACGAACGCGCAGCACAAGACGAAAGTCGACGCAGCCGGTGCCAAGGCCGTCGCCACGTTCGTCAAGACCCTCAAGAAGTAACGGCTCTCTCTCTCCGTGTGGCGCGGGCTTTCCAGCCCGCGCCCGTTACTTCCCGACCCCGATCTTCACGATCTCCGCGCTCTTCCCATCCGTCGTCATATCGATGACGACCCGCGCTCCCGGGACGAGATCGGCGCGCGTCGCATCCGCGTCGCCGCGCTTGTAAACCGTCGCCTTCGTGAGCGAAATCGTCGCGTCCGTTCCTTCGCGCGTGTGCACCAGCAGCGCATCGGCGCTGAGCTGCTTCACCGTACCGAACACGTGATGGTGCCCCGCGTGCGCGAACGCGGCGGTTGCGAGAAGGAGAACGAAGAGGCTGACGATCGTCTTTTTCATTTGTGGGAGTCTCCGCCCCTCAGGAACTCGCGCTCGTCCTGCTCCTCGCGCATTTCCATCGGGCTGACCGGATTCAACGCCTTCATCGATTCGGCTTCTTCCTTCGTCATCCGCGGAAGGTGGCGAATGAAGAGGACGAGCTTCCAGTCATCCTGCTCCAAGTGCTCGCCGCCCCATCCCGGCATCCCGGTGAGCCGCACGCCGTTGCGGATGATGACGAACAACTCGCCGTCGGAAAGCTTCTGCGTCTCGGGAAGGGTCATATCGGGCGCGCGCGGATAGAGACTGCGTCCCATCTCGGTCTGTCCGCGGCCGTCGTTGCCGTGGCACTGCGCGCAGTGATCGGCGAAGTGCTCGCGTCCTTCCTGAAGCGCCGCCGCGCTCGCCGGAACCGGATTCTTCAGCGAGCGCAGCTTCATCGGGACCGCGAAATGACGCATCGTCCGCGCAACGATCCCCTCGACGTGCGTCGGCTGATCGCGTGCGCTCACGCCGTAAATCACCAGATTCACGACCGCCGCGGCGATCACGATGACCATCACGATGACGAGAAGCGCAACCGCGCGTCGCATGTCTCTGAGCGTAGTGCAAAATGCGAACGTGGACGAGCTGCAGCGCTTCCTACAACCGCTCTTTCTCGATCTCGACGGCGCCTCCCGCCTCGCCGACGCCGACCGGATCGCGCGGATCGCCTACCAGCTCCACCCGGAGCGCACGCGCTCGCTCGAGTTGCTGCTCGCCTTTCACCTGCTCGGCCACTGGCTGGAGAAAGTCGGCAACGCGTCGCGCACCGCCCTGAACACCGGTATCAGCGAGGCGGAACTGCGGAAGACCGCCGCGTCGATCCGTCGCCTCGACGCGCCGCTCACCGACGAAGAGCGCGCCGTCGCGTCAGCCATCCTCATCGACGCCGCCGGTCCCCGCGGCCTCGCGGAAAAGTTCGCCCGCGCGCGACGCGAGGGCCGCACCGTCGCCGACACCGCGCGCGAAGCGCTGGCCGACACGCATGTCCCGGAATGGATGAGCGATGACGCGCGCGAGATGCTCCTGCGCCGCCGCGCCGCCCGCGCCACCTTTGCGCAGGCAATCCTCGACGAGGCCTAGGTCCGCAGGACGCCGGCCCGCTCGTACACCTTTGACTCGGTGAAGATCGTGACGAGCTCGGCGTCGAGCAGGCCGTCCTTCACTTCCATATTGAGGATGTCGAGCGCGCGGTCGGTCGAGATGGCGCGTTTGTAGGGACGGTCGCTCGCCGTCAGCGCGTCGTAGATGTCGGAGACCGTCATCATCCGCGACTGCACCGGGATATCCGCCGCGTTGAGCTTGCGCGGGTAGCCGCGGCCGTTCAGCTTCTCGTGATGTTTGTACGCAATATCGGCGACCTGTGAAAGGTCCTTCGTCCACGGGATCTTCGTGAGGAACTCGAACGTATGCGTGACGTGGCTTTCGATCTCGCCACGCTCCCCGGGGTCGAGGTTCCCCTTGCGAATCGAGAGGATGCGCGCCTCTTCCGGCTGCAGCAGCGGCTTCTTCTCTCCGCGGAGATCGACGTAATCGCGCGTCGCAAGCTCCTGCAGATACTGGAAGTCCCCCTCCGGAAGGACCGTCGGCTCGTTCGACTGCGCGACGAACGCGAAGTCCTTCTGCATCTGCGCCATCAGCGCAGCCGTCTCGGCGTCGACTTCCGCCGCGAATCCGTCGTAACTGTCGCGCCCGTACTTGAGCAGGTGCTCCAGCTTCCGGCGATGGGACTCGCTCTCGATCGACTTGATGATGAACTCGAACCGCGATCGGACGCCTTCGAGCTGCATCGGATAGAGCTTCTTTTCCTTGACGAGCACCTGCTCGCGGACGCCGACCTTGCCGAAGTCGTGCAGCAGCGACGCGTACCGGATCTCGCGGATCTGGTCCGAATCGAAGCGCACCGGCGCGTAAAGGCCGCTGTCGAGACTGTCGACGACCTTCGCCAGCTCGACCGTCAGGTCGGCGACGCGGAACGAGTGACCGGAGGTCGTCGGATCTCGTTGCTCGATCGCGGAGACCGCCGCGTTGACGAAGCCTTCGAACAGCCGTTCGATCGACTCGTAGAGTTGGTTGTTCTCGACCGCGACCGCCGCGTTGCCCGCGAGGGCGCGCATGATCTCGATCGTCTCGGAGTCGAACGGGACCACCTCATCCGGGACCGTGCCCGCTGTGAGTTTCAGCCCATAGCCTCGCCGTTTTCTATTGATCAGCTGCAGGACGCCGATCAGGTCTCCCGTGTGGTTCGTCATCGGGAAGACCAGCATCGACTTCGTCAGGTAGTTGTTCGCCTCGTCGAACGAGGTGTTGATCGAGTATTCGGCGTCGGGCGGGAGGTTGTAGGCGTCGTCGATGACGAGCGTCTCCCCGGTCATCGCGACGTAGCCGGCGAGGCTCTTGCGGGTGATCGGAAGGACGCGCTCCTCGAAACCGACGACGTCGATCGAGTCGTTCTGCGCCAGCTTCCAGCGGAGCACCGCCTCGCCGTTCACTTCGTCGAGGAGGTAGAGCGATCCGGCGTCCGCGCGCGACAGCTCGCGCGCCTTCGTCAGGATCATCGTCAGCAGCACCTGGTGATCGCGGACGGTCGCCAGCGCGACGCCGACTTCGCTGACCTGGCGCAGCTCGCGCGTCCGCTCGTTCAACTGGCGCTCGAGCTGGTCGGCGCGCTGCTTCTGGTAAAGGAACTGGTACGAACGCTTCACGGCGTTCAGCAGCACCGTCGCCGAGGGGTTCTCCGGGAGGTGGAAGTAAACGGTTTCATCGGAGAGCCACGAAGGCTGTTCCGCAAGACCGATACCCACCACCGCGGTGCGTCCGTCAGGCGCAAAAGCACGTCCGGCCAGGATCGCCGGATCGACCAGCACGACCCGCAGCGACGAGCCGTCCGGCCCGAGGCGATCGAGGCTGTCGACGGACCGGGGCGAGATCGACGCCGCGTGAAAGGCGTCCGAATAACGCCCAATCGGGAACGTCTGCGAGTGAAGCAGCGTCAGTGTGGCCATTCGGCTGGTCGTGTTACGCGCGGTGCAACCGGGGTGCGCGCCCCATTCTTCCAGAATCGTCTCATATACCCAAAGGCCAGCCGGAGTACATCGAAAGTTCTATTCCGCTCTCAGTCAGCGGAACCGACAATGCCCCTGTCCACTACTGCTTGGAATTGAGAGGTCGTCTCGATGCGGCGTTCGTCTGCTCTAGCTCTCGCGCTGTTCCTTACCTCGTCCGTCGCCTTTGGCGCCGGTACGGTCACCGTTACGACCACCGCCGTCAGTGGCGCCGGGTCGCTTTCCGACGCCATCTCGCAGGCCAACGGCGGCACGTGCGCGGCCCCCTGCACGATCAAGTTCGGCGTCGCCGGCACATTTGCGACGAGCGGCTTCACCATCACCGCTAACGGGCTCTCGATCGACGGCTACAGCGCGCCCGGCGCGACGCCGAACCATGGCGGGTTTCCGCAAGCGAATGACGCCACGATCACCGTCAACATCGCGCCGAACGGTAGCGCCGCCACGGCGTTCACCATCCGCGCGGACGGCGTCACGATCGACGGCGTCAACATCAGCGGCTTCACCGGCGACGCGGTGGTCATCGACGGCACGACCGGATCGGCCGGCCAGAACACCGTGAGCGGCTGCGTCATCACCAACAACGGCGGCGGCGTCCGCATCCAGGGCGCGCAGGCGACCAACAACCTCGTCGGGACCGGGCGTCCCGCGACGAACCCCGTCGGCGGCAGCGGCACGGGCCGTCCCGCCGACCGCAATGTCATCGGCAACAACGCCAACTACGACGTGATCATCGTCGACGCCTCGAACAACGGTGTCGCCGGCTGTAACCTCGGCGTCGCCGGCAATGGCACGTCCGTCATTCCGTCGCCGAAAGGCGTCTGGATCACCGGCACCTCATCCACCAACGCCGTCGGCGGCACCTCGCCCGGTAATACAAACGTCATCGGCGGACACACCGAGGGCATCCGCGTCGACGGCGCCACCGGAACGCTGATCAACGGAAACTGGATCGGCGTCAACATCAACGGCACCGGCGCGGTCGCCAACACGGTCGGTATCCACGTCGTGAACGGCGGCAACGCCACCTCGATCGGCGCCCTCCACGCGAACGTCATCTCCGGCAATACCACCGGCGTCCTGGTCGAGAGCTCCACCGGCACGGTCAGCGTGCAGGGGAACCTGATCGGCACCGACGTCAACGGCATCGGCGCGGTCGCCAACACGGCCGACGGCGTCCAGACGCTCGGCAGCGCCGGCAACGTCGTCATCCAGAGCAACACGATCGCGTTCAACGGCGGCAACGGCGTCGAGCCGGGCGGCACCGGCGTCCAGATTCGCGGCAACGCGATCTACGGCAACACCGGCCGCGCGATCAATCTCACCGGAGGCGCCGCCCCGGTAAACGACGTCGGCGACGCCGACAGCGGCAACGACAACCTGCAGAACTACCCGAACGCGTCTACGGTCCGCATCGTGAGCGGCGTCCTGATGTTCGACGCCACAGTCGACTCGAGTCTCACTGCGAACGGCTCGATGGCGATCGACGTCTTCAAGGCAGACGCGAATGGCCAGGCGCTCACCTACCTCGGCACGACCGGGTGCGTCGCCGCAAACTCGCTGACGTTGTATCCGGTGAGCATCCCGACAGCGCTCGTCGTCGCCGGCGACTCGATCGTCACCACCACCACGACCTACGGCAACTCGAGCTGCTCTTCGGCTGGAGACGGGACGTCCGAGCTCTCGCCCGCCGCGCTCACCTGCGCGGCGCCGCCCGCCGTCCTCTCCGTTCCGACCTACGTCTGCGCAAGCTCCACCGGCAATGCGGCGTCGGTCGGCGCGACCAGTGGCGCGACCTACACGTGGTCGGTGAGCAACGGAACGATCACCGCGGGCCAGGGGACGCCGTCGATCACCTTCACCGCCGGCACAACCGGATCGGTCATCGTGCAAGTCGTCGCGGCTTTCGGCTCCTGCATCAATCCGAACTCCGTCTCCATCCCCATCCGCGCGCTGCCGGACGTGACGATCAGCGCGCCCGCCGACGTCTGCGCCGGCACGAGCGGCGTCATCGCTTCCGTTCCGGCGAACGGGAGCGCCACGTTCTCCTGGAGCGTGACCGGCGCGACCCTGACCGGCGGCCAGGGAACGAACAGCATCACCTTCGACGTGCCGTCGAACTCGGTGGGCGTCACCGTCGGCGTCAGCGCGACGCTGAACGCATGCTCGAGCAGCAACTCGGCAAACATCGTCGTCGACAATCTCGCCACTCCGGTCGTCACCGCCCCCGCTTCGATGACCGCCGGTACGAGCGGCAGCGCCTCGGTGACGCCGGCGCCCTCCGCCACCTATTTCTGGTCGGTAACGAACGGCACGATCAACAGCGGCCAGGGAACATCGTCGATCAACTTCACCGCCGGCAACGGCGCCCAGACCATCGTCACCGTCACCGAGACGGTCAACGCCTGCACGAAGAGCGGCAACGCTCATGTCACCGTCATTCCGCCGGTGGTCATCACCACGCCGTCGCTTCCGTTCGGCGCCGTCGACAACGCGTACTCGCTGCAGTTCACCGCGACCGGCGGCAGCGGATCGCTGACCTGGTCATTCGCCAATGGATCGCTTCCGCCGCTGCTGCAGTTCCTGCCGAGCGGTCTCCTCTTCGGCACTCCGAAAACGACGTTCGACGGCTTCATCGACGTCACGGCGACCGACGGCGTGCGCAGCAACACGAAACACTTCCACCTCGTCATCGTGAGCGGCCTCGTCGTCGCGACGACGTCACTCCCCGACGCCGGCTTCGGCGCGCCGTACCACGCGACCATCGTCGCGGTGGGCGGAACGCAGCCGTATACGTGGACCCTCGAGCACGGCCTCCTGCCGGCCGGCCTGACGTTCAATCCTGACGGGACGATCACCGGCAACGCCATGACCGAAGGGGTCTTCCCGATCGGCGTCCTCGTCACCGACCAGAACGGCGTCCAGGCGCGCGGATCGCTCTCGATCACCGTCGGCGCCGCGCTGCGAATCGTCACGCTCGTCGTTCCGGGCGCGACGATCAACACCGACTACACCTTCACCTTCCAGGCCGCCGGCGGGACGCCGTTCACCAGCGGCTCGCCGTATGTCTGGTCGCTCGCGGGAGGCTCCCTGCCGGCCGGCCTCACCTTCGGTGCCAATGGGACGATCACCGGGAAACCGACGACGACCGACAGCTCGTTCTTCACCGTTCGGCTCACCGACTCCGTCACCTCCGTCACGCAGCAATTCTTCCTCTCCGGCTCTTGCGGCACGCCGACCCTCGTCGCGCCGAAGGTCTCCCTGGTTCGCGAAGTGACCACCGATCAGCGGTACCAGCTCGTCTGGCCCGACGTCGAAGGCGCCACGAGCTACGAGCTCGAAGAGTCGATGGACCCGAACTTCACCGATAACCCGACGCCGATCGAGCTTGCGGCACCGGGCTACGAGACGCGGCACCACGCCGGCCAGCCGACCGCGTACTACTACCGCGTCCACGCCGTCTCGACCTGCGCCGGCGCCACCAGCGAGTGGTCGAAGACGAACCGCATCGTCATCGTGCCGCTCCCCTCTCCGTTCGACCGGCCGCTGCACATCACTTTGCCGTACGGGAACGCCGATCAGGTGATCCTCGAGATCTTCATCCCCGGATCCGACAACTTCCCGGTGCCGGGAGGGAAGAACACCGTCACCACGTTCGCGACCAAGCCGGTCGCGCCGCCGCCCAACGGACCGTTCACGGCGACGTCGACCAATCCGTCCGTCGTGACCGTCACGCCGCCGAGCGGGACGATCCCGCCGACCGGCGTCATGCTGACCGCGATCGTCGGCCCGGCGACACTGCCTCCGGGGACCACCACGACCACGATCAACGTGACGAACACGAACACCGGGACGCCCGTCGCCTCGGTTCCGCTCAGCGTCTCGATGGTGACGCCGGTGCTGCCGACCAGCAGCACCTCCATCACGTCGCAGTCGCTGGTCATCCCGGCGGTCGCGCACATCGACGGCACCGGCGCGACGTTCGAGTCCGACCTCCGCGTCGGCAACGTCACGACGCAAAGCGCCACCTACTCCGTCACCTTCACACCGTGGGGCAACGGCGATCAGGCGCAGACCACCACCTTCCCGGTCGCCGCCGGCACCACGATCCTGCTCGACGACGTCGTCCGCCACATGTTCGGCTTCGGCTCGCTCCCCTCGGACGGTCAGGCCGGCACCCTGTCGATCCAGCGGCTCGACACCAACAAAGACCCGCATGCGACCGTCGCCTGGACGCACATGTACAGCGGCGATCTCGCCAGCCGCGTCGGCCAGTTCATCCCGTCGATCGGTCTCGACAAATTCGCCGGCGCCGGCCAGACGCTCTCGCTGCAGCAGGTCGCGCAGTCGAGCGCCTCACGCACGAACCTCGGCGTCATCGAGTCGACCGGCAATCCGGTCACGCTCCTCGCGACCGCGTTCGGCGCGAACGGAGCGCAGCTCGGTCAGTTCCCGATCAATGTCGCCGCGAGCCAGCACACGCAGCTCAACAGCATCCTCGCCGCGAACGGCATCACCTCACCCGATGCGCGCCTGCAGCTCACCGTCGTCGGAGGCACCGGCAAGGTCTCGGCGTACGCCTCGGTCGTCGACAACGGTTCGACCGACGCATCGCTCGTCCCGGCCGTCGACCCGAACGCAGTTTCGTCCGATCACTACGTCGTCCCCGGCGTGGCGCACACCGACACCGTCGCCGCGAACTGGCGCAGCGACGTCCGCATCTTCAACCCGTCGGCCTCCGCGGTTCCGGTGACCCTCGGCTTCGTTCCGCAGAACAGCAGCGACAAGCAGAACGCGCCGCTGACCATCGGCCCGGGCGAGATCGTCGCGCTCGACGACGTCGTCTCGAAGACGTTCGGCCAGTCGACCGCGGGCGCACTCCACGTCCAGACCGATCACGCCACTCCGCTCGTCGTCACCGCCCGCACGTACCGCAACGGCAACAGCGGCGGCTCACTCGGCCAGTTCATCACCGCTGTCACGCCGAATGACGTGACCAGCGCCGGTGGCCGCGTGCTGAACATGGTCGGCGTCGAGGAGTCGCAGGGGATGCACACGAACCTCGGCATCTACGAGACGTCCGGCAGCCCCGCGTCCGCCGAAGTGACCATCACGACCGCCGACGGCCGCGCGTCCGCCCGCTTCCAGCTCGACCTGCAGCCGAACGAGTTCCGCCAGCTCTCATCGGTCATGTCGCAGATCGGCATGTCCGACGAGTACAACGCCAGCATCGCCGTCCGCGTCACCAGCGGCACCGGCAAAGTCGGCGCCTACAGCTCCGTCATCGAAAACGCCAGCGGCGACCCGCTCTTCGTCCCCGCCCAATAGCGCTCCCGGTGTGGCGCGGGCTTTCCAGCCCGCGCCACGCAGAAGGCTTACTGCCCTTCAGGTCAAAGGGATGCTGCGAAACCACCGGACCGCACCGAGCCACGCCGCAGTCGGAGAAAATGCGAACCACCCGACTTCGAGCACGACGAGCACCGCAAAGTACCCCACCAAAGCCTGCCGGGCCGGCCTCGAACCGCGGAACGTGAACACCACGATTCCCGCGATCGCCGTTGCTACGCCGAAGGTCACTACCTGGTAGAACCATGGATTTGGCAACGGAGGAAGGTAGAACGCCAGCACCCGCCCCAACACCGGGTCGACGAGCGGAATCGCCGTGCAGAGCATGAAGCGGCCGTGCACCGCCGGCCAGCGCCGGAACCACAGGCCGAAGCCGTAGGCAAGCACGAAGACAACTGTGGCGTAGAAAGGGAGGAAGTGTGCGGACCCGTCAGTGGCGAACGTGGCCTCGTCCATTGAGGCGAGCCGGTGGTGCGAGAGCAGGATCGAACTGATGGCAAACAGCGCGGCCAATCCATACGACACCCGTCCCAAAACGCGGTGCGCGGCGACACGGCGGGTATGAATCAACGCGGGCTGGGCAATGAGCAGCGCAAGCCAAAGCGAGCCGGCCACCGCGTGCAGATGCGTAAACCGATCGACCGACGTGAATGGCCGTGAGAGGTACAGCGGCCAGAACGCCAGGATGACGAGTGGGACGGAGGCAGCGAATACGATGCTTGCGATCTTCGCCATACTCTCGAGCACAAGCGGCCCGATCTGATTTTACGAATTGCTTCTCAAGTTTAGTTCCAGTGGTGGTGATGCCACCAGATCTGCTGAAGGTCGAACTTCGTGCCGCGGCAGAGGTAGATCGGCGTGTTCTCCTCCGCCATTCCGAAGCGCACTTCGTGCGGAAACCCTTGGAACGACGTGCAGTTGTCGGCCACGTCGTCGTGGCTCCACTGAAGGACGATCAGGTTCGTGTACTTCGTCGTCGGCGGGCCCCAATACCACAGGTTCTGATGGCGGCTGTAGGCGGGCGGGAGGCCCATCGCGGGTCCGAAGAGGTTGATCGCCCCTGCCTCGCCGTAGTTGCCCGTCATGATTCCGGTTTGGGCGCGCTCAGCTGGCGGGAGAGAACGATAGATCGACGCAACGTCGCGCACGAGCTCAGGCCACCCGAGCTGGTCGCCGATCGGCTGCGGCAACAGGCCCTCGTGATGGACCTCCTCCTTCTGGTGATGGAAGCCGAGGGCGTTCTCATACGCGATGTACCCCTCGGGTGACAGCATCCAGGTCGCCAGCGGTGCGGTGATGACGCCGCCGACAACGAGAATCGCAACGATCGCGGCCCGCAGGGAGCGCGAAGTCGTCCAGCGCTCGATCGCGACGGCGCCGCCGGCGAACATCATCGGGTAGATGGGAAAGAGGTAGTAGTCCTTCGCGTGAGAGAGCGCCATGACGACGAAGAAGACGGCGAAGATCACGCCGAGGAGGCGCCAGCGGCGGTCGCGCAGGAACCAGATCAGCCCCGTGAGCCAGACCGGAAAGAGAAACGGGTGCATGGCGATGATCTGCTGTTTGACGAACGCGAACGGCCCCAGGACGACGTTCTTCCCCTCACGGCGGACGTTCTCGAGGTCCTCGAGCGTCGGAAAGTGATGGCGGATCTGCCAGATGAGATTCGGGACGAAGATCGCGACGGCGATGGCGGCGGCAATCCAGATCCACGGTTTCCGCAATTCGCGCCGCGCGGGCGTGACCACGAGCGCGACGGCGACCGCGAAGCCGAAGAAGAGCGTCGAGTGCTTGTTCTCGAGCCCGAGCCCGGCGAGCAGGCCGAACCACGGCCAGAGGCGCGACTCGCCGGTGCGGAGGATTCTCGCAAGGACGAAGATGCATCCCATCCAGTACAGCGGCTCGAATGCGTTCATCGTCAGCAGGCTGTCGATGCTGAGGATCCCCGGAGCGATGATGACGGCGAGTCCGGTCAGCATCTGGGCATAGCGGCCGCCCCCGAGCTCCCGCGCGATGAGCATCGAGAGCGCGACGAGCGCGGTGCCGGCCAGCGCCGGGAGAATCCGCAGCGCGGCGAGCGACCCGCCGAGGAGGAGGGCGATCTTCGCGTAGACCGCGATCAGCGGCGCCGTGTCGACGTAGCCCCAGTCGAGGTGACGCGCCAGGTCGAGGAAATAGAGCTCGTCGCGGAAGTACCCGTAGTGCCGCACGCTGGTGGCGAGGTGGATCGCGAGCTTTACGGCGCAGAGGACGAACATCGCGGGCCGCGCAAGCGGCGGCCGCGCCGCATCGGGGGTCGTCGTCGCTGTCATGCGTGAAGAGTACGCATGCGGCGGCGAAGTGTTTTAAGGCGACCGGGCGCGCGCCGAAGCGCGCCCGGTCGTCGACTCAGTCGAGGCCCCAGGTCACGGTGCAGGTGCAGCCGTTGAACTGGTAGGACGTTCCGTTGACGAATCGGACGTGGACGCTGGAGGTGAAGCGGATGTTCATCGGGATCCAGAGCGTGTCGGTGCCGGTGTCGCCGAGGTTCGTGAGCGACTGCATCGTGCCGCCGTTGACCGTGAGCTGCAGCGTCATCGGAGCATTCACGTTGGTGCACCGGATGCCCTTGATGTTGCCGGTACCGCTGGTGTTGATGGCGTCGTACGCGTCGTTCGGGTAGTAGAGATACACGCTGCTGAGCTTGAGCTGCGTGTTGCCGTCGTCGGCCGCGCGCGCCGCCGGCGCGACGATGATCGCCAGGGCCACGACGAGGGTGATGGTCAATGCTGTTCTCATGAATGGTCTCTCCTTGTTTGAGGTGAACTTCACGGATGAACCATTCGGCCGAACGATGCAGTCAATCTACGGCCGTGATGTACTTCCGTCAAGATGTACCACGCGCGCTTGTGATCGTCGTCATGCGCCGACCACGCGCGTGCCCGCCAACCGACGATAGAATGCCGCTCCCTCGTCGCGCGTTCTCGCTGACGGAGTCCAGGAGGAGCCTTGGCCGCCTACACCACGGAACGAATCGAACCGAAGTACCACGACGCGCTCGTCGCGTGGCAGAAGAAGAACTTCCCCGAGCTGCAGTTTCTCGAGGAGAACTGGACGAAGTACTACGCGGCGCAGACGCCGTTTCAGTTGATGGCGAAGGTTGGCAGGCTCAACTCCGAGACGATCAACTACGGCCGCATGGCGGGCCAGCCGCGCTTCGAGAACGCCGGCGACATGGTCGGCAACATGTTCTACTCGGCGCGCGACATCGTCCGGGCGCAGGCGTCGACCGAGCTCGGCTCGATCCAGCAGCACCGCCTCACGCTCGAAGAGGCGCCCACCGATCAGATGAAGATGGCGGTCCTCCGCATCATGGCCGAGGAGCTGCGCCACGCATATCAGATGTTCTGGGTCCTCAACCACGACCACTCGTGGAAGAAGCCAGGCCATCCCGACATCGCGCAGGAGACGATGGACGAGCTGCTCACGATGGAGCTCGGCAACCACGTTCTCGATGCGTTCAACATCCCCTTCTCGAACTTCCTCGACAACGTCATCTTCGCGACGGTGATCGATCTCGTCGGCAAGTACCAGCTCGAGATGCAGAAGGTCTTCTCCTACGCGCCGATGGCGCGCTCGATGGGACCGATGCTCTCCGAGGAGGGGTTCCACATCGGCTCCGGCCGCGGGTTCCTCAAGGAGCTCGCCCTCGGCGCGCTGAGCGACACCGGCCGCTACTCGATGGACGACATCCAGCGCGCGCTGAACGCCTGGATCCCGCGCGGGATCGAGATGTTCGGCAACGAGCGTGGCGGCGAGACGGCGGTGGCGTTTGGATTCAAGGACCGCTACAACGGCACTGCGCAGGCGGAGTACCACGGCGAAGTGCGCGAGGTGCTCGAGCTGATCAACGTCGAGATCGTGAAGTCGAAGATCAAGGACATCTCGGCGCCCGATGCACGCACGCTCGTGCGTGAGGTGCAGGACACCGGCGAGACGATCAAAGGCATCCGTCCGGACGATCTCCTCTTCGTTCCCGATGTGAAGTTCTTCCGCAAGCGCGGAATCGAAGACATCGCGCTGATGCCATACGACGTCCATGGAACGCTGCTGACGGAAAACGGGAAGCCGATCGCGCCGGAGAAGTACCTCGAGTATCTAGCGACGGTGCTCCCCGACTACTTCATGCAGACGCGCGAGTTCGAGAAGTACCGCGCCGCGCTCCTCGGCAACAACGCACCGGCGCCGGGGTCGTACGGCTGGTAGTCAGCAGTTTATCCCGCGCGTAGACGCGGGATCACTGGAGCAGCCGCGCGTCATGACCTTCTCGCGCCAATCGTGCGAATGCTGCGCGGTGGCTCCGATGATCCCGCGTCTACGCGCGGGATAAATTCGAAAAGCTAATGCCGCACGGCGCGGCGGCGCGTCGCTGGCGGCGTGACAAACACCGGCGTCACGAGGCTCACGCTCGGCGCGGCGGAGCCGGCGGTGGGAGTGAGGGCAATGACCTGCGTCGCGCCGGTGACGTTGTCGATGCCGACGGCGGTCGCGGAGACGCGGGCGCTTCCGCTCTTCGCGGTCACGACGCATTGGACGTTCGTGCGGTCCTTGCGGCGGTCGGGCGTGTCGAGGCCGAGGGCGGAGAAGACGGTATCGAGCTGGAGCTGACCGAGGCCGGCGATCGGAAAGTCCTTCTCCGCAATCGGGACGCTGCGGTTCGCCGCTTCGTACATCCGGACGTTGACCACGCCGCTGGAACCGGCGACTTCGTTAAGCAGAAGCAGCCAACGGGTGCCGCGCGTCGGATCCGTCGACTGCTCCAATCCATCCACGAACAACGGACGCTGCGCCACGGTCGCACTCGTCAGCGCCTCGGACAAGGTGTTTGGAAGCGGAATGGCGGCCGGCGGCAGGGTGACCGGTCCTGAACCGACCGGCTGCGCGAGCGCGTAGACGCGCGACGTCGACGGCGCTTCGACGGCGACGCTCCCTGCCGCGGTGAGTGGCTGTCCGAACAACTCGCCGAGGACGTCGTTGACGACGCGCGTTGCGCCGGCGGGGACGGTGAACGTCTGCCGGATGCTGTTCAAACCGGCGCGATAGAAGGTGCTGATGAAGGTCGCGGAACCCTCAGCGGGTGCCGCGAAGCCGACCAGCGTCCGGAACGCCGGCGACGAGCCGCTGCTCGTCGGAGTTCCGATCAGCGGCACGACGGTCGTGCGGCTGACCGACGGCGCATCGGATGTGCGTGCGTCCATCAAACGCGCCAGCGCGGTCGCGCCGGAGTTGTCGGCGAGCGACCGGCTCGGGATCGCGGTGCCGTTATCGGAACCGACCGGCTGCACGATCGCGGTGCCGCTGACGGTACCGCCGCCCGTATCGACGCTGATCTCGAGTGTCGCCTGGTCGGCGCTGCCGATATTCGCGGACGCCGCGATGTCGCCGATGCGCACGTAACCGTACCGCGGCACGTCAGCCGTCACCGGAGTTCCGACGAGCGCGCCGGACGTGTCGCGGAGCTGCGCGCGAATCGCAGCGTGGTCGTTGCCGCTGGTTTCGGCGAAGACGACGGACGTGACGAGCGACGCCGACTTCGTGATGCCGGGGATTACCTGCGTCTCCCCCGTTCGCGCGCCGCTGCCGCGGTTCACGACAGGCACCGCGATTGCGCCGAGGGTCGATGAGACGTTGATCAAGCCGACCCGCTCGGTCGGCAGGCGCACCTCGATCTGGCCGCTCGCCGGACGTGAGAGCTTGAATACCTGCACCGCCGGATCGGTGAGCGTCACGACGTCGTTCGCCGGGACCGTAACGGTCACTCGGCGGATCGCCTGCGGATCGAAGCCGTCGGCGCCTGCCGGGGTGAAGATCAGTTGAGCCTGGACCGCGTCGGTGCCGACGTTGCTGAGCCGGAGGCGCGTCGCCACGACTCCGCCGGCACCCTGTCGGCTCTCCACGTCGGGGACGATGAACGAGCGGACGCCGGCGTCTAGACGCGCCGGCCGGCCGTTGCTCACCGCGATGTCGTCGTTGTCCTGAACGAGGAGGCGTGCGGCGGCGCCGTCTTTCGTGCGCACGGTGAGGTACGTGTAGCGAGGGAGCGCCGATCCGTTCGGCGCGCGGCTTCGGCGCGTCGAGAGGCTCACGGTCCGCGTCGCATTCGGCGGAATCGTCGTCGCGTTCCACGTCGCGTCGGTCGTCAGCCAGAGCTCCGGACCGATCTCGAACGCGACGTCCATCGATGACGTGCCGTTGTTGCGGACGCCGATCTGCAACGGCGGCCGGTTCGTGTCGTCGCCGCTGAAGCCGGCGAACGCGGCGTAGTCGGACGGCGAGCCGTCGACGATGAACTGCGGAGCCGTCGCCGGCGCGCCGCCAATTTTCAGATTCACGAATGCGTACGGCGTCACCGGAAGCGGTGTGCCGGTCGACGCGACGAAGACGACGCCCTGATACGAGCCGGCCGCCGTGTTCGAAGGGCCGGAGTAGCGGATCGTGAATGGGTGCGGCTGGTGCGGCGCGAGCGTGAAGAACGCCGCATCCTCTCCGGTCGGATCGACGATGCTGAAGAACGGCGGCGAGTTGTTGATCTCCTGCCGCCCCACGATCACCTGCACCGGCGCGCCGCCGATGTTCTCGAGGGTGAACGAGCCGGTGGAGTCGTCGAGCCGCTCGCCGAGCGCGACGATCTTTGCGGAGGGCTGCACGGTGAAGACGATGTTCGGCGGCGCGACGCCGATCGTCACCGGCACCACAACTGAGGCCGCGCCGATCTTCGACGGATCGCAGCCTGAAATGGCGCGGATGCGGTGGTAGACCGTGCCGGGACTTCCGGCGATCAACGACGCGGCGGTGGTGCTGATCACCTGGCTGTCGATGACGCTCTGGAAATCGGCGGTCGACGAACGCTCGAGCAGATACGCCCCCGCCGCATCGAGCCCGGGCGCCGGCGACCAGACGATCGAATACGTCGAGCCGGAGACGACCGACTGCGGATAGAACGAGATCGACGTCTGCCCCGGCGCCGTGCACGTCCGGGTCGTAAACGACGCGACCGCCGATGACACCGCGGTGTTGAGGCACGGCGTGTGAGCGACGACGCGCCAGCGATACGTCGTTCCGGCGTCGAGTCCGCTCACGAACTGGTGCGAGGAGACGAGGTTCGCGGCGTAGAGCGGCGGATCGGCCCCAGCTCCGTTTGCAGCCCCGAGGTAGAGGTCATAGCTGTCGGTCGACCCGTTGGTCGCCCAGACGAGGTCGAGCGACTGCGCCACGTTGACGGCACTCGCGTCGGGAAACACGAGCGAAGTCTTGAACTGCTGCGGACAGTCGTTCGCGCCGCTGACCGTGAACGTGCGTAGCGGCGTCGAGCTGGTCTGGCTGGCGTTGCACGACGCGTGTGCCACGATGAACCAGCTATAAGTCCCCGCGGTGACGTCGGCACGGTATGAGGTGGTCGTGACGCCGGCAGCGAGACGCGCCGGCGGATTGAACGCCGAGAGGAAGACGTCGTAGGTCGAAGCGCCGGCCGATGCGTTCCAGGTGAGGATCACGGAGGTCGTCGTGATCGTCGCGCCGCTCGCCGGCGAGACCGTATCGAAAGCGGAAGCCGCACACCCGGCCGCAGTCGTGAATGACGCGACCGCCGTGGTTGCGGATGATTGCGACGGACAGAACGCGTCCCCCTTCGCGACGACGCGCCAGTAGTACTTCGTCTGAGGTGCGAGGTTGGACGGCGTGAACGTCGTGTTGTCGAGATTCGCCGCCACGAGCTTCTGCGGATCGGAGGCCGTATCGAGATAGACGTCGTAACGGAGTGCTCCCGGCGTGGCGGTCCATGTCAGCGCGGGCGACGTGACCGTCCCCTGCGCTCCATCAGCAGGAGTCGTCAGGCGCGGAGCGGTCACCGCGACGCAGCCGTAGACGACGCGGACGCGATGGTTGACGGTGTCGGCGATGTAGAGGCTTCCGTTCGCGTCGAACGCGAGGCCGGAGGCCTCGTACTGGAAGTTCAGCCCCGCATCTGTTGCCTTGCCGTTGTCGCCGGAGAAGCTGGGAGCGCCCGCGGCCGATGAGCCGGCAACCGTCGTGATGACCCCGGAATGGCCGTCGATCTTCCGGATTCGATCGCCGTAGTAGTCGTCGTCCGCGACGTAGAGATCGCCGTTCTTCCGATCGACGAGGAGCGCACTCGGTGAGAGATTCGCCGAAGTCGCAGGAAGCCCGTCGCCATTCCCGTTCGGTGGATTGCCCCGGCCGGCGTACGTCGAGATGACGTTCGTTCTTCCGTCGATGCGGCGGATCGCTGAGTTGCCGTAATCGGAGACGAAGACGTTCCCGTTCGTATCGACCGCGACATGAGACGGAGAGTTCAGTTGTGCGGCCAGGGCATCGGCGCCATCGCCTGAGTAGCCCGCGGTCGCGCCGCCGGCGATCGTATGGATGATCTTCGTCTGCGCGTCGACCCTGCGGATGCGATGACGCTGCGGATGGCCGTCCTGTGGGAATGCGTCGTTGTCGGCGATGTAAAGATTCCCCGCTGTGTCGAGCGCCATGCCGGAAGGATCGATCTCGGCACTCGTCGCGGGACCGCCATCACCGAGGTGGTCGGAGGGCGAGCCGCCGCCCGCGTATACGGAGACCTTTCCCTGCGGGTCGACGCGCCAGACCTTCCCGGAACTGTGGCTGAGGATGTAGAGATTGCCGGAGCCGTCGAACAAGACCTCGCGGACGTCGCCGACGATGAGATCGCTCGCCTGCGCCGCATCGGTGTCGGCGTAGTACGTATTCAGCTTTCCGGCGAACGTGGAGATCTTTCCGGTCGCGGCGTCGACGCGGCGCACCAGCGAGTGGTACGCATCGGCGATGAAGAGATTGCCGGTGCTGTCGAGTGCGATGCCGCGCGGCCCGCTGAGAAGTGCGCTCGTGGCGACGAGGCCGTCGCCGATGAAGTCACCGCCGCCCGCGACCGTCGTGACGATGGTCGTTGTCGCGTCGATGCGACGCACCGATGCGTTGGAAGCGTCGTTGACGAATAGGTTCCCCTTCGAATCGAACGCGATCGCGAACGGCGTGTCCAGCCCGGTCTGCAGCGCCGGCAGCCCATCGTCGTCGTGATAGCTGCCGTCTCCGGCGAAGGTCGTGATCACCTTCGACGCAGGGTCGTAGCGGCGAATGCGGTCGTGATAGGCGTCGGAGAGATAGAGGATGCCGTTCGCGTCGAACGCGAGCGCGATCGGCAGAAAGAGCGACGCCGAGAGCCCCGGCCCGTTATCGCCGATCTGGTCCGACTGCGTTCCATTGCCGACGACGGTCTCGATGTTCCCCGTCGTGACGTTCACGCGCCGGACGCGGTTATTGCCGGTATCGGCGATGTAGATGTTCCCTGCCGCGTCGAGCGCGACCGCGCACGGAACCGACAACTGCGCGGCGCCGGCCGGACCGCCGTCGCCGCTGAATCCATCCGGTCCCGTTCCGGCAATCGTACTGATCGAGCCGTCCGGCGCGATCTTCCGCACGCGCATTTCGTTGTACCCGTCCTGGGTGACGTAGAGGTTCCCGTGCGACCACGCCAACCCGCGCGGCTGGTAGACCCACGCCTGCGTCGCCGGTCCGCCGTCGCCGGTGCTTCCGGGATAGTCGCCAACACCGGCGATAGTCGTGATGACGCCGGTGTGGCCGTCCACTTTGCGGATGCGGTTGTTGTCGTGATCGGCGATGAAGAGGTTCCCCTGATCGTCGAAGGCGATGCCGAATGGCCTCTTGAGCGCGGCGTGCGTGGCCGCCCCGCCGTCGCCCGAGAAGCTCCCGCCTCCGTTTCCAGCGACGTCGGTCAGCGTCCCGCTCTGAACGTCGAGACGGTGAACGACGTTGCCCGAGGTCTCGGAGAAGTAGACGTTTCCCTGGGGGTCGGTCGTGATGCCGCCGACGTCGTGCAGCGACAGAGTGGTCGCGGCGCGTCCGTTCGTCGTCCCGCCGCCGGCAACCGTGAAGATCGATTGCCCGTGCAACGAAACGGCAACCGTTGCCGCGAAGACCGCGGTCACGACGGCTGAAACGTGACGCATATCGAGATTGTATGCGAGTGATCGGTTACGCTTCGACGCCATGAAGCGCGCGCTCACCCTCGTCCTCGCCCTTGCTTTCGTGGGGTGCGGAAAGTTGAAGGAGCCGACCTCGCCCCTCGGCGGCGGCGGCGACCCGATCGATCCGACCGCCACGTTCACCCGCGTACAGAACGAAGTCTTCACGCCGAACTGCACGAAGCTCGGGTGCCACGACCTCATCGGCCGCCAGTCCGATCAGGTGCTCACGGCTTCGCAGAGCTATAACCAGACTGTGAATCATCCGAGCGTCGAGATGCCGTCGCTGAGCCGCGTCACCCCGCTCGACCCCGCGAACTCTTATCTCTACCGGAAGATCACTGGCGCCGGCATCACGGGCGACCGCATGCCGCAAGGCGGCCCGTATCTGTCCGACGCGCAGATCAAGCTCGTGAGGGACTGGATCCGGAGGGGAGCACCGCATGACTAAAGAATTCAAAATTCAAAATTCAAAATTCAAACTGACGGCGGCCGCCGCCTCTTTTTGCATTTTGCATTTTGCATTCTGCATTTCGGTGCTGGCGCAGACGTCGCCCTACACGCCCATCGATCCGATCCCCCTCGGCGACGTTCTCCTTTCCCTCCCTACCTCGCACATCCCGACCAGCGGCGCGTGGGAGGTGAGGTTCTCGCACCGTTTCAACCAGTCGATCGATCAGGGGAGCGGGAGCGACCGGCTGCACTCGCTGTTCGGACTCGATAGCAACGCGGACGTCAGCATCGGCGCGTCGTGGGCGGTGCGGCGCGACCTCGAGCTGTCGCTCCTGCGAAGCAATGTCAACGACGACATCGAGCTCGGCGCGAAGTACGTCGTATTCCAGCAGGCGCCCGCCCTCCCCGCCTCGCTCGCCCTCCGCTTCGGAGGCGATATCCGAACCGAGAAGGACGTGAACGACCGGAGCACGCTCTTCGTGCAAGCGATCGTCTCGCACCAGTTCGGAAATCGAGTCGAGATCTTCGCGATCCCGAGCTACGCGACGAATGCGGGCCGTGCGGTTACAGGAACGACCTCGACTGCCCTCTTCAGCCACGCCGTCAACGTCCCGGTGGGAGGTGCGCTCGTCATCAGACACGGCCTTAGCGTCGTCGGAGAGCTGGTCCCGAAGAACCACGACCTGCCGAGCGGGACCCACGCAGACGTCGGCTGGGCTCTGGGGCTGAAAAGCGTCGTCGGCGGACACTTCTTCGAGGTGCTCCTGACGAATAACAACGCCACGCATGTCGATCAGTATCTGACGTCGACGTATCAAGGTAGCCCATTGAATCGAGGAGACTTACACCTCGGCTTCAACATCGAGCGCCGCTTCGGCAAGTGAGGCCCGCGACTGGCGGCCCGTTTGCAGTCTGAAAAGTGCAAATGCGCTGTCCGGAATGTCACACGCACAACGAAGATGAAGCCCACGCCTGCGACACTTGCGGGTTGATCTTCATCGCCAAGGCCGGCCCTCCGGATCGGACTCGTCGTGCGGAGGACCTCGCGCGCAACCGCCGCCGCCAAACGGACCGCAGCCTCATCCTCTGCCGCTATTGCGGAGGCGAGATCTACAGCGACGCGGCACGTTGCCGTCACTGTTCAGAGATCATCAAGGACGACTACTACCGCGAGCGGGCTCAGAAGCTCCGCGCGCGCGTGAACTACTCGAGCTGGGTGGCGTACATCTTCGGCCTCGGAGCGTTGCTCGTCTTCCGGCCGGTCGGCCTCGTATCGATCGCCGCCGGGCTGCTCCTCTCGATCGCCTACTACGCGATTCCGGTAGAGCCGCCGCGCGGTCCGCGCGAGAAGAAGAACTTCGGCGCGTTCCTGCGCAAGCAGTTCAAGATGGAGCGCGTCCAGATCCCGATCCCGGCGCTGCGGAACAAGAAGCTCGTGTTCGTCGGGACGCCGCTCATCGCCGCGATCATCGGCTACTCCGCCAACGTGTTTCTCCTGCAGGAGCCGATGAACGATGTGTTGAAGCAGAACATGGCATTCCACGGAATGTCGGTCTCGGCGCACTACGAGTATTGGGTCGTGCCGGGCGTGGTTGAGTACGACCTGCAGTCACTGACGCTGCGCCAGGCGCCCATCGACGTCCACACGGCGCTGCTCGAGTTCGCGAAGAAGCTTCGCGAGAAGCGCTACTCGCGCGTCGACCTTTCGTACCGCGGCGTCCGCAAGTTCTCGATCGACGGCGCGTCGTTCCAGCGCCTCGGCCAGGAGTACGCGAAGCACAACTTCGACTTCGTCCTCTACAAGGCGCCGCAGCTCTTCCGGACCGACAGCGGCAAGCGGCTCACGAACGGGTCCGACCACGACGCGCTCGTCCAGTTCCACCGCCAGTGGTACGGCGACGACAGCATCGCCCAGCCGCTCCAGAACGGCGCGTTGACCCGCTAGGGTCATGTCTGCTGACGCGCTAGTTCGCGAACGCGCGGCCGATGAGGAGCGCGTTTGCCGCAACGAACACGACAACCGAGGCGATTGCGGCCCACCGGTCGATCCGTTTTGCACGCTCCGCCTCGGTGCGCCGCGTCGCGAGCGCCACGACAGCCGAGACGAAGATGAACAACGCCACCAGGAGGTGGATCTGGTCGATGAGGGTGAAGGAGTCGGTCCGTCCGATCACCGACTCGCTCGCGCGCATGTTCACGACGGTCGCGAAGAGGCAGCCGACCAGCATGCTGATGCGCGAGCTGAACACCGGCGCGTCCATGAGGAACGAGAGGAGCACGAGCGCGAACGCGATGTACGCGACCATGATGATCTTGAAGAAGATGCCGAGGCCGTTGCGCCGCACGTCGATGAGCAGCCACGCTTCCGACCAGTGCGGGCTCGACTTGCGCGGATCGGGATCGCCGAACCGCGTTGGGTAAGCGAGCGTGCGCGCATCGAGGCGCACGTTCGTGATGCGCCAGCCGGGAACGTTCACCCGCGGGTCGATGTGCAATCCGGCACTGTCCGGCACGTACTGCAGCACGGCGAGGTTCTCCATCGTCTCGGCGATCCGGATGACGAGGGTGTGGTGATCGAACGGAAATTGCCGCGTGTCCCAGTCCTTGTTCACCACCGCCGCGAACTCGCGGTAGCCCCACCGGACGCCGTTCTGGTCCGCCTCGCCGGGGACGTCGGCAGTGACTGACTTCGTGTCCTGCAGCCGCAGCGTCTGGATCGGATGGAGCGGCGACGCGGCGCTCGACAGCGTCCAGACCCAGAGGTCGGTCGAGAATGAAGCGGTCGACGGGTTGAGGTCGTTCAGCCGCATGACGTACGCGCCGATCTTCACCTGCTCGGCGGCGTGCACCGCACCGGCGAGAAGGATCAGCGTCGCAAAGATGCAGCGGCGCAAGCTCGTCACGCCTCCAGCAGCCCGTCCTGCTCCAGCTCGCGCAGGAGCGAACGGCTGTCGCGGAACTGGTAGGCCCTCATCCCGAGCGCCCGTGCCGCCATCACGTTCTCGACGAGATCGTCGATGAAGACGGCATGGTGCGGGAGCGCGCCGATCACCTCCAGCGCGCGGCGGAAGATCTCGGGGTCCGGCTTCGCCACGCGGAAGCGGTGCGAAAAGATGAAGCGGTCGTCGGGCCTGAAGAGCGTCGCAAACACGCGCGGGATTACCTCGGCATGGACCTCGTTCGAGTTCGAGAGAAACGCCACGCGGTACTTTTGACGGACGCGGTCGAGCACCTCTTCGATGCCGGCGACCGGGCCGTCGAAGAAGTCGCTCCAGATGTTGTGCAGGTCGCGGATCGATCCGCGGTACCCGGCGCGCTCGGTCAGGAATTCGTAGAACTCCCAGAACGTGATGGCGCCGCGCTCCATATCGCGATAGCCGCCCGCCGCCTCGAGCATCTCGATCAGCTCGTCGCGCGACACCGGCGCCTCGCGGCAGATGCCGGCAAGCACCCGCTCGTACGCGAGCTTGATCACCGTGTTGCCGAGGTCGAAGAGGAACCAGGTCTCGGAAGGCATCCGGCTCCGAGTTTAACAGCCATAATCGCGACGCAAACGAATGCAGCGCCTCCTTCTCACGCTCATCATCGGCGTCGCACTCCTGCGGGTCGCGGCCACCTATCGCGTCCTCTGCCAGACCGTGGACGAACAGGTGCACATCGCCGCCGGCTACGAGTGGCTGACCTCGAGCGGCGACACCGTCAACCCCGAGCATCCGCCGTTGGCGCGCATCGCGTTCGGCGTCTGGCCGCGGCTGACCGCCGGCAAACCCGCGCCAGGCGTTGTTCCAAACGGGAACGAACTTCTCTTCCACGGGGGACATTACGAGCGAAACCTCTCCTGTTCGCGCGCACCGAACCTGATCTTCTTCTTGATCGCGATGGTCGTCATCTATCTCTGGTCGCACTCGCTCGCGGCCGTCGCGCTCTTCTCCGTCCTGCCGCCGGTCCTCGCGCACGCGGGCTTTGCGACCACGGACATGGCCGCCGTTGCGACCGTCGTCACCGCGCTCTATGCGCTGACGCTTTGGCTCGACGTGCCGTCGCGCGGCCACATGGCCTTTCTCGCCATCGCCGCCGGCGCGGGACTCAGCGCGAAATTCTCATTCCTGCCGTTCTTTCTCCCGGCGGCACTCGTGCTGCTCATCGCGCGACGCGGCCGCATGCGCTGGAAGCACCTCCCTGCCATCGCCCTCCTGGCGCTGATGATCGTCTGGAGCATTTACAAGTTCGACGTCGGCACGCTCCTCGATGCGCGCCTTCGCGCGCTGCCCCCTAGCCCGAACCTCATCGCGGCGCAGTACGCACGCACACCCGGGTACGAATGGATGCGTGCGGACATCCTCGAGCGGTATTACGACTGGGCCAAGGTCCCGGCGCGGCGGCCCGTCGATATCGTCGACTGGGTCAAAGCCGCCGGCTACCCCTCGCCGCTTGCCGGGCGTCGGGGGGAAGACACGATGTCGGGAGAGCGCCCGATTCCGCCGCTGTCACTCGCCGATCGCGCTCGCGAGCCGTTTCGTGCGGCGTGGCAGTGGATCGCCGTCCACGTCCCGCTGCCGGCGCCGATGTGGTTTGCGGGCATGGAGCTCGTGGCGCTGCACAATGAGATCGGCCACCCGACGTACTTTCTCGGCGAATACGGCTCCGCCGGCTGGTGGTACTACTTTCCGGTCATCCTCTTCTTCAAGACGCCGATCGCGTTCCTGCTTCTTTGGGCGATCGGATTGGTCGTCCTCCTTCGGACGCCGGGGCATCGCGCGCTCGCCCTCCTGCCGCTCGTCATGCTGATCCTGCCGATGCTCAGTGCGATCAACATCGGCGTCCGCCACGTCCTCCCGCTCTATGCGCCGATGGCGATGACTGCCGCGGCCGGGGCGGAAGTGCTCTGGAATGCGCGGCGTGCCCGTACCGCTTACCGCACGCTCGCGGCCGTGCTACTCGGATGGATGATCCTCCGTGGCGCGGTAACCCACCCCGACTACGTGGCGGACTTCAACGAATTCGCCGGCAAGCATCCGGAGCGGATCGCAACGGACAGTAACCTCGACTGGGGACAGGATGTAGAACGTCTCGCGCGCTACGAACGCGCACACGACCTCCGGCCGTTCTACTTCAATGTCTTCGGGAGCGTCGATCCGCGCCGCTTCGGCTCCGGCGGCACCGAGCTGCCGCCCGGAGCACGTGTACACGGCTGGGTGGCCATCAGCGAGATGCTGATCCGTACCGGCCCGCCGGACGACCGTGGCGGCGGCTTTCGATGGCTCGAGGCGTTCCAACCCGAGCGGCGCATCGGCAGATCGATCCGGCTGTATCACGTCCCCTAAGGGACTACATCCGGAAGACGCCGAAGCGAGGCTCTTCGATCGGCGCGTTGTAGGCGATCGAAAGGCCGAGGCCGAGGTAATTGCGGGTCTCCGCCGGGTCGATGACGCCGTCGTCCCAGAGGCGCGCGGTGGAGTAGTACGGACTCCCTTCGCTCTCGTACTTCGCGAGGACCGGATCGGCGATCTCGCGCTCCTCTTCGACGCTCAACTGCTTGCCGTCGCGCGCGAGCTGATCGCGTTTCACGGTCGTCAGCACGCCGGCGGCCTGCTCGCCGCCCATGACGCTGATCCGCGCATTGGGCCACATCCAGAGGAAGCGCGGCGAGTACGCGCGGCCGCACATCCCGTAGTTGCCGGCGCCGAACGAGCCTCCGATGATCACAGTGAACTTCGGCACGGTCGAATTCGCGACCGCGTGCACCATCTTCGCGCCGTCCTTCGCGATTCCGCCGCGCTCGTACTGCTTGCCGACCATGAAGCCGGTGATGTTCTGCAGGAAGATGAGCGGAATCCGCCGCTGGTTGCAGATCTCGATGAAGTGCGTTGCCTTTAGAGCCGACTCGGAGAAGAGGACGCCGTTGTTCGCGAGGATGCCGACCTTGTAGCCGAAGATCCGCGCGAAGCCGGTGACGATCGTCGTGGCGTACCGCTCTTTGAACTCGTGGAACTTCGAGCCGTCGACGATGCGCGCGATCACCTCGCGGACGTCGTACGGCTTGCGCAGGTCCTTCGGAATGACGCCGTAGACCTCCTTCGGGTCGTACAGCGGATCCTCGGGAGCGATTCGCGTGTCGGGCTCGCGTTTGTCGAACCGGAGGTTCTCGACGATGTTGCGCACGATGGCGATGGCGTCCTCGTCGTCTTCGGCGAAGAAGTCGGCGACGCCGCTGATCCTCGTGTGCACATCCGCCCCGCCCAGCTCCTCGGCCGTCACCTCTTCGCCCGTCGCCGCCTTCACGAGCGGTGGTCCGCCGAGGAAGATCGTGCCGGTACCTTTCACGATGACCGCTTCGTCCGACATCGCGGGGACGTAGGCGCCCCCAGCGGTGCAGGAGCCCATGACGGCTGATATCTGCGGGATCTCGCGCGCCGACATGACGGCCTGGTTGTAGAAGATGCGCCCGAAGTGCTCCCGGTCCGGGAAGACCTCGGCCTGAAGCGGCAGGAACGCGCCGCCGGAGTCGACGAGGTAGATGCACGGCAGGTTGTTCTGCAGCGCGATCTCCTGCGCGCGCAAGTGCTTCTTCACCGTCATCGGGAAGTAGGTGCCGCCCTTCACCGTGGCGTCGTTCGCGATGATCATGCATTCGCGATGCTGAATCCGACCGATGCCGGTGATGACGCCGGCCGCCGGCGCCTCGTCGTCGTACATCCCGTTCGCCGCGAGCGCCGAGAGCTCCAGGAACGGCGTGTCCGGATCGAGCAGCGCCGCAATCCGCTCCCGCACCGGCATCTTCCCCTGGTCGCGGTGGCGCTTCACATACTTCTCGCCACCGCCTTCGCGCGCGGTAGCGAGCCTCGCGTTCAGCTCAGAAACCAGCTGTCCGAGGCGTTCGCTGTTGGCCTTGAAATCGGGGGAGGATGAGTCGAGACGTGTTTCGAGCGGCTCCATCTACGTGTGGATTGTAATCGGCCAGTTCGTCACGAGCGGACTACTTCGCGATGGTCGCCGGCCAGTTGGTGATCACTTCGAGCGTCGTGTTGCCTTGCTTGGTACTCGCCTGCACGAACCGGGTGTGATCTCGCGTCATATCGCCGACATCTTTAAAGCGTCCACTCAGAAGAGGCGCAGGCGGACCGAAGGTGATCGAATTCCCGCGGATCGCGACCGGGATCGCGATCGATCGATTCTCCTGGGTGAAGCAGACGATCTCTTTTCCGTCGCTACTCCACAACGGAAACATTGCTCCCGCCTGCGACACCTGCCACTTCCCACTCAGCGACGGGAAAGGCGCAACGTAGACTTCAAAGTGTCCTGATTCGTTCGATGCGTATGTGATCCAGCGTCCGTCGGGAGAGAACTGCGCATTCCGCTCGTCCGCGGCGGTATGCAAGAGCGGATACGGCTTGGCGCCGGACGTCAGCGGGAGCAGCCAGACGTCTGTTCCGCCCGGCGCGAACGAGTTGAAGAGCAGCGACTTCCCGTCCGGCGAAAAGCCGGTGGCCCACTTGGGGTTGGCGTCTTTCCAGAGCACCTCCTCGCCGCCACTCCCGTCGATCCGTTTTCTGCACAGCTCATGGTTTCCGGTCGTGAAGACGATGAACGATCCATCCGGCGACCACAACGGTCCATAGCGATCCGTCGTTCCGAACGTGAAGCGGGTGCGGAGATTTCGCTGGATGTCGAGAAGCCAGATGTTGTTGGTCCCCGTGGCGCCATCAACGATCGTCAGTGCGAGCTGTTTGGCGTCGGGCGAGACCGCGATCTCGTTGTAGTCATCCGGCTCGCCGACCTGCTCCAGCTCTTTTCCGGCCCGATCATAAATGCGAATGACCCGCTTGATTTCCGACAGGACGCGCGCGTAGACCAGCGTCCCCTCGACCGATGTTGAAAATACGGAGCGGTAGACGTTGAAGTCGTAGAGCGCGCTCTGCGCGATCGGCACGGGGTCGCCGCGCAACTCGAGCTTCTTCAGGTCGAAAGGCTGAGCCACCACGGTGCGGTCCCGCGCGTAGAGGAGATAGCCGGAGGCATATACCGCGTTCGACCCGGCGCTGAGGAGGAACTTGCGGCCGGGAGCATCGATCGACGCGACGTAAATCGTGTCCTTTTCCTCTTTGCCGCCCTTCTCTGTAGCCGCCATGTAGAGAAAGTGCCTTCCGTCCGGGAGAAACGTCGCCGAGCGGTGCGTGCTCTCCGCCCCTTCCAGCTTGGTGACCTGCACCGGCACGCCGCCCGCGGCGGCGACCTTAGAGATGGGCCCGACCCCATTGGGGCTGAAGAGGATGGTCCCCTCGGAGCTCCATGACCCGCCGCGGACCGTCTCCGCGTTGCAGATCACCAGCGGTGGCGCCCCTTTGATGTCCATCTTTTTCAGTTTTCCGTCGGCGAAGAACGCGATGAACCTGCTGTCGGGCGACCAGAACGGATAGATGGCGTTGCTGGTGTCGGGAATGGGATGCGGATCTCCATCCAGCGGCCGGAGCCACAGGATCCGCTTTCCATCCTCTCCCACCGCCGGGAAGGTGATGTACCGGCCGTCGGGTGAGATCGTGACGCCGCCGGTGTAATGCCCATTGAGAAACAGATCGACGTCCGGCGGAATCGCGATCGACGTCCGCGTCACGCGTGCGGGCGCGCGAATCGCGCCGACGTATCCGGCAGCAAGAATCGCCGCCGCGACCGTCGCGATCACCGCGACGGCGAGGACGGCTCGCTCGCGCAATTTCCGCCGATGCGCGACGGGCGCGGCGACGCCCGCCTCCGACCCTCCCTCTTCGATCCACTTCAGCTCACGCATCACGTCGTGCGTCGTCTGCCAGCGGTCGTCGGGATCTTTCGCGAGACACGTCTGGATCAGGCGCTCCAACGCCGGCGGCGTGAGCGGCTGCAGCGACGCGACCGGCCGCGGGTCGTTCGAGAGGATCGCGGCGATGACGCTCGCCCGATTTCTGCCGCCAAAGGCGCGCGCGCCGGTGACCATTTCGTACAGCACCGCGCCAAACGCGAAGATGTCGCTGCGCGCGTCGACAGGCTCGCCCGACACCTGCTCGGGCGACATGTACTGGAACGTGCCGACGATCATTCCCTCCTGCGTCAGCTGCTCCTGCGTCGTTCCGGCCGTCGCATCGGTCAAGGCCGCGGAGGTAGCGCTCTTTGCCAATCCGAAGTCGAGCAGCTTCGCGCCGCTCTTGGTCAGCATGACGTTCCCCGGCTTGAGATCGCGGTGGATGATGCCCTCGCGGTGCGCGCGGTCGAGCGCCGAGGCGATCTCGATTCCGTGGCGCAGCGCCTCGCCCAGCGGGAGCGGCCCTTTGGCCAATCGGTCGGCGAGCGACTCCCCGTGGAGCAGCTCCATGACCAGGTAATGGACTCCGCCCTCGACGCCGACGTCATGCAACGTGCAGATGTTTGGATGATTGAGGTGCGAGATGGCCTTCGCCTCACGCTCGAACCGCATGCGGAACTGTGCGTTCTCCGCGAGCTCTGGCGGCAGGATTTTGATAGCCACGCTGCGGTCGAGCCGCGTGTCGGTCGCCCGCCACACCTCGCCCATGCCGCCCGCGCCGAGACGCGAATTCATCTCGTACGGCCCGAGCCGGTAGCCCGCGTCAATTTTCATTATGTGAGGAAGATTCTAATCGGGAAGCGTCGCGGAACGCGACAGCATGATCCGAGTCGTTGATGAGTCAAGTGAAGACTACTTGTACTCTGACGAGTAGACCGCGCCCAACCTCTCCGCGAGAAGCACCAGCTCGCGCTGGCTGAGTCGCTGGCCATGAATGGTCAACTCCTTGACCATCTGGACGGTAGCGGAATCGAGTGGCGGGATGGGCGGCGGATCGCCGATGGCGTCGATGAGACCAAGGGAGAGCGCTTCGGCGGCGGAGAGGACGTCGTTCAGGAGAAAGAGACGGCGGGCGGCGCGGGAGTCGATCACGCGCCGCCACCGCGACGTCCCGCCGAAGCCCGTGACGATGCCGAGCTTCGCGCCGGGATGCGAGAAGCGCGAGCGGTCAGTGGCGAAGCGGAGGTCGAACGAGAGGACGAGATCGAGCGCGCCGCCGAAGCAGTCGCCGTCGATCGCCGCGATCGTGAGGCACGGCATCCGCTCGATCGCGGCGAACGTCTCCTGGCCGAGGCGCGAGAACTCCGCGGCTTCGGTGCCGGTGAAGCGCGCCATCTCGTTCATGTCGGCGCCGGCGGCGCGTTCGACGCGGTAGACGAAGACGCTGCCGGTGAACGCGTCGACCTGCGCGCGCAGCTCGCGGAGCGCAGCCGTGGAGAGAAGCTTCGGCTTCGAGTCGTTGGACAATCAGGGGCCAACGGCCTTGCGGATCGCTGCGACCGCGGTGGTGGTCGGCGTTCCCGGAAGGAAGATCTCGCGGATCCCGAGCTCCTTGAGGCGCGGAATGTCCTGCTCCGGGATGATGCCGCCGGCGAAGACGATGACGTCGTCCGCCCCCTCCTCCTTCAGCATCCGCATGATCTCGGGGAAGAGCACGTTGTGCGCGCCGGAGAGGATCGAGAGCCCGATGGCGTCGACGTCCTCCTGGACCGCGGCGGCGACGATCTGCTCGGGCGTCTGCCGGAGGCCGGTGTAGATCACTTCCATGCCGGCGTCGCGGAGCGCGCGCGCAATCACCTTCGCGCCGCGGTCATGGCCGTCGAGGCCGGGTTTTGCGATGAGGACTCGGATCTTTCGTTCGTCAGCCATTCTGTGTCTCGCGGAACGCGGAGAGGATGACGATATCGTGATACGTCCCCTCGCGGTAGAAATCACGCGCCAGCTTCCCCTCCTCGACGAAACCGTGGCTGATGAGCACGTGCTTCGCTTTCTCGTTGTAATCGAAGACGTTGATGCGGAGCTTGACGAGGTTCATCTCCTCGAACGCGAAGCGCGTCAGCGTGCCGATGGCGTCGGTGCCGAAGCCGCGGTTCCAGGCGGTCGGCTCGCCGATGAAGAGGCCGAACCACGCCGTGCGCGAGACCCAGTCGATGTCGTGGATCGAAGCGTTGCCGATGTGCGAGCGGTCGTCCTTCCGTTCGATGGCGAAGTGCCGCTCATTCAGCGTCGGTTGCATGGCGCGGTCGAGCCACTCCGCCTCGTTCGTGAATGCGATCGGATATCGCGACTTGAGCGTGCGAACGATGTTCGGATCGTTCATCCAGCGATAGCAGCGCTCCACATCCTCGCGCTCGAACGCGCGCAGGATCGTGTGCTCGCCGGCGATCATGAACCGCCGCCGCCCCTCCCGGCTTTCCGGCGCGAAATCGCGCTCCGTACGCATCCGGGCTCGATTATATGCACTGAACTTGCTTCACGAGAGGCGTGAAACTCCAGGGCCTCCTCTTCGACATCGACGGCACGCTCGTCGACAGCAACGACCACCACATCCGATGCTGGATCGAGGCGTTCGCGCATTTCGACAAACACTTCGACCGCGAGGTCATCCGCCATCAGATCGGCAAAGGCGGCGACCTCCTCGTTCCCGACCTCCTCAACGCGAAGGAGATGCGGAAGTTCGGCGACGCTCTGAAGAAGTACCGCTCGAAGCTCTACAAGGAGAAGTACATGGAGGAGGTGAAGCCGTTCCCCTTCGTGCAGGATCTCTTCGAAGCGCTGCGCGCGCGGAAGATCCGGCTCGCACTGGCGTCGTCCTCGAACGAAGATGAGGTGGAGTACTATACGCGGCTCTTGAACGCCGAGGAGTTCATCGAAGGGTCGACTTCGAAGAGCGACGCGCGGTTCTCGAAGCCGTCGCCGGAGATCTTCGAGGCAGCGCTCGACCGAGCCGGAAGCGATCCGAAGTTCACCTTCGCGGTCGGCGACACTCCGTACGACGTCCTCGCGGCGCATCGCATGGCGATGCCGGTCATCGCCGTCCTCTCCGGCGGGATCGAGCGCGAGCTCCTGGCGAAAGCGGAATTCGTCCTGAAGGATGCCGGCGAGATCCCCGGCAAATTCGACGACATAGAGGCCTGGTTTGAATGAAGTCCACCGCCGCTCGATCATCGTCGACGGCCATTGCGACACCCCCTACCGCGTGCTGCGGCACAACATCCACATCGACGAGCACGACCCCGAGGCACAGTGTGATCTGCGATCGCTGGTGGAAGGGGGCATTACGGCCTCGTTCTTCGCCGCGTACGTTCCGCCCGCGTACGCCGACCGCGGCGCCGCGGCGCTCGCCTACCGGCTGTTCAGCATCATCAAGGACGAGGTCGAGCGCAGCGACGGCCAGCTGACGTTCTGCACTGACTCCGCCGGCATCCGCGCCGCGAAGCGCGACGGCCAGATCGCGATCCTCATCGGCGTCGAAGGGGGTCACGCCATCGAAGACTCCCTCGACACGCTGCGCGACTTCTACAAGCACGGCACGCGCTACATGACGCTGACGCACGTCAACACGAACAACTGGTGCGACTCGTCGGGCGACGCCGGCCGCCACGGCGGCCTCACGCCGTTCGGCCGCGAGGTCGTGCAGACGATGAACGACCTCGGCATGATCGTCGACATCTCGCACGTCAGCGACCGCGCGTTCGACCACGTCATCGAGACCACGCGCGTGCCGGTGGTCGCAACGCACTCGTCCTGCCGCGCACTCTGCAACCATCCGCGAAACATGACCGACGCCATGCTCCGCGACCTCGCGAAGAACGGCGGGGTCTGCATGATCAACTTCTTCGCCGCGTTCATCAGCGACGACGTCGCGCAGGCGATCATGAAGGCGCAGAAACGGCCGAAGAAGGCCGGCAGCGGTACCGGCGGTACCGAGGAGATGCCGGACGACCGGACCGACTGGGATGAGTACCTCCAGTGGTTCCGCTCCCTCGGCTCGCCGCACGCGACGATCGACCAGGTCGTCGACCACATCGTGCACGCCGCGACCGTGGCCGGCGTCGATCACGTCGGCATCGGGAGCGACTTTGACGGCGTGCCCGCGCTGCCGCAGGGACTCGACACCGCGGCCGCCCTCCCGCGCGTCACCGACCGGATGCTCGAGCGCGGAATCAGCGAGACCGACATCGAGAAAATCCTCGGCGGGAACTTCCTTCGGGTATTCGAAGCAATCGAGAACGGTAAGAGCGAGAGATAATCGCGCTCCATGAAACGCGCGCTGGTTCTGCTCTCAGCCTGTCTATCGCTTTCGGTGCACGCCATGCAGTGGCGCGGCATCGGGCCGTTCCGCGGTGGACGCACCGTCGCCGCGACCGGTGTTCCGCAACAGCCGAACGTCTTCTACATCGGCGTGAACAACGGCGGCGTCTGGAAGACGAACGACTACGGCCGCATCTGGACGCCGATCTTCGACGGCCAGCCGACCGGCTCCATCGGCGCGATTGCCGTCGCGCCTTCCGACCCGAACGTCGTTTACGTCGGGAGCGGTGAAGGGCTGCAGCGTCCCGACCTATCAACGGGCGACGGCATCTACAAGTCGACCGATGCGGGCAAGACGTGGACGCACCTCGGATTGCGCGACGGCCAGCAGATCCCGATGATCGCCGTCGATCCGCACGATCCGAACCGTCTCTTCGTCGCGGTCCTCGGCCATCCCTACGGTGCAAACGAGGAGCGCGGCATCTTCCGCTCGAATGACGGCGGCAAGACGTTCGAGAAGGTCCTGTACAAGAACGAGAACATCGGCGGCGTCGACGTGATCCTCGACCCCTCGAACGCGCAGACGGTTTACGCCGTCCTGTGGGAACAGCGGCAGGGGCCGTGGGAGAACGGCGTCTTCCGCGGAAACGGCAGCGGTTTCTTCAAGTCGACCGACGGCGGCACGACGTGGAAACAGATCACGAACGGCCTGCCGGCCGGCGAGGACGGCCTCTCGCGCATCGGTCTCGGCAACTCTCCGGCTGACCCGAAACGGCTCTATGCGGTCGTCAACTCGTCGAAGAAGGCTGGCATCTACCGCTCGGACGACGAAGGCGAGAGCTGGACGCTGATGAACGGCGACTCGCGCCTCGTCGGCTACGGCGGCGACATGAACGAGATCCGTACCGATCCGAAGAACGCCGACGTCGTCTACATCGCGGCGGTGGCTTCGTGGAAATCGATCGACGGCGGGAAGACGTGGCACATGTTCCGCGGCGCACCGGGCGGCGACGACTACCACCGCTTCTGGGTCAACCCCGACAACCCGAACATCATCCTGCTCGCCAGCGATCAGGGAGCGGTGATCACGGTGAACGGCGGCGAGAGCTGGAGCTCCTGGTACAACCAGCCGACCGCCCAGTTCTACCACGTGAGCGCCGACAACGCTTTTCCGTACCGCGTGTGCGGCGGGCAGCAGGAGAGCGGCTCGGCCTGTGTGCAGAGCCGCGGAGATGACGGCCAGATCACCTTCCGCGAATGGCACCCGGTCGGAGCGGAGGAGTACGGCTACGTCGTCGCCGACCCGCTGAATCCAGACATCGTCTTCGGCGGAAAAGTGTCGCGCTATGACCGGCGCATCGATCAGGTGAACGAGATCGGCCCGATGCCGCTGCGCGGCAAGAGCTACCGGACGCTGCGGACGATGCCGATCGTCTTCTCCCCCACCGATCCGCACGTCCTCTACTTCGCGTCGAACACAGTCTGGAAGACGGCCAACGGCGGGCAGTCGTGGACGGAGATCAGCCCCGACCTGACGCGCGCGACGTGGAACGTGCCGGCGAACGTCGGCATCTACGCCAACTCCCCCGCCGCGAAGCCGACGCAGCGTGGCGTCATCTACGCGCTCGCGCCATCGCCGGTGGACGGAGACCGTATCTGGGCCGGCACCGACGACGGCCTCATTCACGTCACCACCGACAGCGGCAAGAACTGGAAGAACGTCACGCCGAAAGAGCTGGTGCCGTTCGCGAAGGTCTCGATCCTCGAGGCGTCGCACTTCCACGCCGGCGAAGCGTACGCGGCGATCAACACACTGCGTCTCGACGATCTCCGGCCACACATCTACCGCACGAAAGACGGCGGCAAGACGTGGACGCACATCACCAACGGCATCCCGGACGGCGCGCCGATCAACGTCGTCCGCGAGGACCCGAAGAAGGAAGGGCTCCTCTTCGCCGGCAGCGAGACGCAGGTCTACGTCTCCTTTGACGATGGGGAGCATTGGGAGTCGCTGCGCCTCAACATGCCCGCCAGCTCGGTGCGCGACCTCGTGATCCATGATGGCGACCTCATCGCCGGGACGCACGGCCGCGGTGCCTGGATCCTCGACGACATCGAGCCGCTCCGTCAGCACGGGACCGAGACGCGCCTGCTCAAGCCGGCGCGCGCGTGGCGCTTCCGCTGGAACAAGAACACCGACACGCCGCTGCCGCCCGATGAGCCGGCAGCGCCGAATCCTCCGGACGGCGCGATCCTCGACTACTACCTCGCCTCGCCCGCGAGCTCCGTGACGCTCGAAGTTCTCGACACGAACGGAAAGGTCATTCGGAAGTACTCGAACACCGATCCGTCAGAGCCGCCAACCGAGACCGACTCGGTTCCCTGGTACTGGATTCGTCCGCCGCAGACGCTGGGCACGAGCGCGGGACTGCACCGGTTCGTGTGGGACCTCCACTACACGCCCGCGCCCGGCGTCGAGGCGTCGTACCCGATCGCCGCGATCGCCCACAACACGGCGCCCGCGCCGACCTCGCCTTGGGTGATGCCCGGCACGTACAGCGTGAAGTTGACCGTCGATGGCAAATCGTTCACGCAGCCGCTGACGGTCCGCATCGACCCGCGCGTGAAGACGCCGCTCACCGGACTCGAAGAGCAGTTCAAGCTGTCGAAGGAGATGTACGACGGCGTCGTGAAGGCGAACGCGGCGCTCGAAGAGCTGCACGCGCTCCGCAAGAACCTCTCGAAGGAGCTCGGCGCGAAGGCCGACGAGATCGAAGGCGACACGCGCGGAGGCTTCGAGTACAGCTTCCCGCGTCCGATCGGCGCCCCGAAGGAGACGCTCAACAGCGTCTCGCATTCGATGCTCTCGATCATGCATCTCGCGCAGCAGGCCGACGTCGTGCCGAGCGAGCAGCTGAAGACCGCGGCCGCGGACCGGAAGAAAGCGTTGGAAGAAGTTTTGGGACGCTTCGGCGAGCTAAAGAAGCAGATTCATTAGACTGCCCTCATGAGAAAAGCGATGCGAAAAGCGCTCATCCTCACGCTCCTGGCGTTCACCGCGTCCGCGCAGACGGCGACGTCGCTGCATGGCGTCTACCTCGGCGACATCGACAAGAACGCGAACGCCTGCACCGACTTTTTTCAGTACGCGAACGGCGCCTGGCGCGCCGCGAACCCGATCCCCGCGTCGATGGATCGCTGGAGCCGCCGCTGGGCCGCGGGTGAGCAGAACAAGGATCAACTGAAGGCGATCCTCGACGACGAGTCGAAGCGTCACGACTGGCCGAAAGGAACCATCGACCAGCAGATCAGCGACTTCTACGGCTCCTGTCTCGATGAGGCGCGCATCAACGCCCTCGGCATCACGCCGGTCAAACCGCTCCTCGACGAGATCGACTCGATCAAGACCGGCACCGCGCTGCAGCAGACCATCGCGAAGCTCCACGAGCTCGAGGTCTTCTCGCCTTTCGGCCTGACGTCGACGCCCGACAATCACAATCCGGGTCAGGTCATCGGAAAAGTCTTCGCGTCAGGCCTCGGCCTGCCCGATCGCGACTACTACCTCAAACCCGACCAGCGTTTCGTCGACGCGCGCGCGAAGTACCGCGAGCACGTGACGAAGATGTTCCAGCTCGCCGGCTACGCGCCGGCGGCCGCGAAACACGCCAGCGACACCGTCTTCGCGATGGAGACGCGCCTCGCGAAGGCGCAGCTCGACAACGTGCAACTCCGCGATCCGTCGGCCACCGATCACAAAGTTTCCGTGGCCTCGCTGCAGAAATGGACGCCGAAGTTCAACTGGAGCCGCTACCTCGACCGCCAGCACGTCCCGCAGGCCGACCTCAACGTCGACCAGCCGAAATACATGGAGACTGTCGAGCACGAGCTCGAAACGGCGCCGCTCTCCGACTGGAAGACCTACCTGAAGTGGGGCGTGCTCAACTCCGCCGCGTCGGCGCTCTCGAAGCCGTTCGTCGATGAAGACTTCGCGTTCTACGGCGCGTACCTGCGCGGGCAGAAAGAGAACAAGCCGCGCTGGAAGCGCTGCATCGAGACCGAAGACGCCCTCCTCGGCGAGGCCCTCGGGCAGCGCTACGTCGAGCGCTACTTCCCCCCCGCGGCGAAGGCGCGCATCACGGAGCTCGTCAAGAACGTGCTGAGCGCGATGGGCGACACGATCCGCGATCTCGACTGGATGAGCCCCGAGACGAAGAAGCACGCGTTCGAGAAGCTCGCAACGTTCAATCCGAAGGTCGGCTATCCCGACAAGTGGAAGGACTACGGCAGCGTCGTCATCACGCCGGACTCGTACTTCAAGAACGTCATGGCGGGTCTCCGCTTCGTCTCCGCCGACGACCACGCCCAGATCGGAAAGCCGGTCGACCGCGGCCGCTGGGGAATGACCCCTCCCACCTCGAACGCCTACTACAACCCGCTGATGAACGAGATCGTCTTCCCCGCCGGCATCCTGCAGCCGCCGGCGTTCGACGTGAACGCGGTCGACGCCATCAACTACGGCGCGATCGGCGTCGTCATCGGCCACGAGATCAGCCACGGGTTCGACGACCAGGGCGCGCAGTTCGACGCGCAGGGACGCCTCAACAACTGGTGGACCGCCGACGATCTGAAACGCTTCCACGAGCGCACCGACTGCGTCGTCCGCCAGTTCGACAGCTACTTCATCGAGCCCGGCATCCCCCACAACGGAAAGCTCGTCCTCGGGGAGTCGATCGGCGACCTCGCCGGCGCGAAGATCGCGTACCGCGCATTCCAGAAAGCGCAGCAGACGACTCCCGCGCCAACGCTCGACGGCTTCACACCCGACCAGCAGTTCTTCATCGCGTGGGGACAGTTCCGCGGCGATGAGATCCGCCCCGAGACCCAGCGGATGATGGTTCAGGGCGATCCGCACCCGATCGCGAAGTACCGCGTCATCGGCCCGCTCTCGAACCTGCCGGAGTTCGCGAAGGCGTTCGGCTGCGGCAACGACTCCTCCATGGTTCGTCCCGAGGACAAACGCTGCGTGGTTTGGTGATCCGAGCGGGCTGCTAAAATCGCGACGCATGCCGACTGAAGTCGAAAAGCTCCGTGACATCGCGCGGAAGTTCTGGCGCGGAGAAGACATCTTTTGCGAGAAGCATCCCGGCGTGAAGATGGCCGGGACCTTCGTCCAGACGACGTTCGCCGATCACGTCTTCCTCACCTGTCCGAAGGGGAGAGAGACGATCACGCTCCCGCAGCGGCCGCGCCAGGTCGAATTCCACCCGCAGCAGGTCATCGGGATGGTCGAGAACATCCAGCGCGGCGACAGCAACCTTTGCTACCGCTGTCAGGCAAAGCTCGAGATCGAGGCGGTCGAGAACGCCGCCACCGGCGTCACCGACTACACCTTCACCTGCACCCGCTGCCTCTCGTGGGGCCGATGGATGGGCCACCCCGAATCCGCGAAGATCGGCAACCCGAAGAAGAAGGCCAGCTGAACTCGGGGTAGGGAATTACCATTCTCCGTCACTCCTTTAGTGACGCGATCAGCACATGCAGCAGCAAAGAAGCGGAGCCGAAACCGCCGCCATCGAAGTGCACGACTGGGTTGACACCCGGCCCCTCTCGAGTCTCGTCGCGAGCTTCGCTCGAGTGCACATCCTGCTCTCTGTCTTCGACGGGGACGCCGACGCGTGGCTGTCGATGATCGCCAGCAGCGGCACCGAGGAGGAGGTCGCGAACGATGCCCCCTTCCTCACCTCGCTGAAGCGCCGCCTCGTCCAGGAGCCGCATCTCATTGATGAGCTTCGCGATGCGTTGCGCCACTTCGCCGGCTTGATGACATAGACTCGGTCGCGCTGCGATGCAGTCGCAAACTCCGCACGTCGTGATCGTCGGCGGCGGCTTCGCCGGCCTCTATGCCGCGCGAGCCCTGCGCCGGGCGCCGGTACGAATCACCCTCGTCGACCGCCACAACTACCACCTCTTCCAGCCGCTGCTCTACCAGGTGGCCACCGCCGCCCTGAACCCGAGCGACATCGCGGCGCCAATCCGCAGCATCCTCCGGCAGCAAAGCAACGTAGCAGTACTCCTCGGCGAGGCGACGTTCATTGACGTCAGTAGCAAGGTCGTCAAACTCAAAGACGGCGCGGAGCTGAGCTACGACTACCTGATGGTCGCCACCGGCGCCACGCATTCGTACTTCTCCCACCCGGAGTGGGAGCCGAACGCGCCGGGCCTCAAGTCGATTGATGACGCGCTCGAGATCCGCCGCCGCGTCCTCGTCGCGTTCGAGAGCGCCGAGCGTGAGGAAGACGAGGCGGAGCGCAATGCGCTTCTGACGTTTGTCATCGTCGGCGCCGGTCCGACCGGCGCGGAGCTCGCCGGCGCCCTTTCGGAGATCGCCCGGCAGACGATGCTCCGCGATTTCCGGCGCATCAATCCCTCCAGCGCCCGCATCATCCTCGTTGAGGGAAAGGAGCGCGTCCTCCCCACCTATCCCCCGCGTCTATCAAAGAAAGCGCAACACCAGCTCGAACACCTCGGCGTCGAAGTCGTGACGAACGCGGTGGTGACGTCGCTGAACGACCGCGAGGTCTGCATCGGCGAAAGAACCATCCCGACGCGCACCGTCCTCTGGGCGGCCGGCGTGAAGGCCTCTCCCCTCGCCCGCTCCCTCGGTGTCCCGCTCGATCGCGCGGGCCGCGTGCTCGTGAACGCCGACCTGACGATCCCTGGTCACCCCGAGGTCTTCGTCGCCGGCGACCTGGCGGCGGTGGACGATGTGCCGGGCGTCGCTCCCGCGGCGATCCAGGAGGGGAACCACACGGCGGACAACATCGAGCGCGCCGTCGCCGGCAAACCGCTGAAGGCCTTCCACTACTTCGACAAAGGGTCGCTGGCGACCATCGGGCGCGCTGCGGCGGTCGCCGACATCCGCGGGATCAAGCTCTCCGGCTTCGTCGCCTGGTTCGCGTGGCTGACGATCCACATCTTCTTCCTGATCGGCTTCCGGAACCGCTTCCTCGTGATCACACAATGGGCCTGGGCATACGTGACCTACCAGCGCGGCGCGCGCCTGATCACCGGCGACCCCGAAACCCCGCGGCGCTGATTGCGTACCATCGTGACATGCGCGCACTGAAGTCGATCGGGGCCTTCGTCCTTTTCATCGTAGCGACCGAGTCTCTCCATGGCGGCTTGCAGTACCTGATTGTGAAGAGTCACCTCTGGACGCCGCGCCCGGGGTTCAACGCGCCCGACTTCATGGTCAGCGACGGCCTCGGCATCGTCGCGGCGACGGTGATCGCGTGGATCTTCGCGATGGTCGAGAAGCGGCGCGTCACCGATTACGGCATCCCACCGCGCCGAGACGCCGTTCCGCACGTTGTCGAAGGCTTCGTTTGGGGGACGGTGATCCCGGTCCTCGCCGCCATCGTCGTGATCGCCCTCGGCGGCGGGACGTACCACGGCTTCGCGATCCACGGTAACGCCCTCCTCCGCACCGCCAGCATCTGGCTCGTGACGATGTTCATTCTCGGCTTTTACGAGGAGTGGGCGTTCCGCGGTTACGCGCTCAACGGGCTCTCACGCGGGATCGGATTCTGGCCCGCTGCGATCGTGAACGCCGTCGGATTCGGCGCGCTCCACTACTTCGGCAAGCCGATGGAGAACATCGCGGATTTCGTAGGGGTCAGCGTGATCACCCTCTTCATGTGCATCACGATCTGGCGCACCGGCGCGCTCTGGTTCGCGATCGGTTTTCACGCCGCGTTCGATTACTTCGCTCTCATCGTCCTCGGGGCGGCGAACACCGCGAACATGGGAAAGCCGCTCGACGATCACCTGCTCGACATCCGCTATACCGGTGCCGACTGGCTGACCGGCGGCCCGCGCGGCCTCGAAGCGAGCGTCCCGATGCTCGTCGTGGTCGTGGTGGCGATCGCGCTCTATCTCATGCGAACTCGATCATCCAGTCACCCACCCGCAGCTTCGTGATGTGCCCGTCGGCGGGGGCCACCCAGACGCTGTAGCGGTCGCCGGTGTTCGCGTCGGTGAAGTCGTAGCGCCGCACAGTTCCTTCCATCGAGAGCAGCGGCTTCCCTTCTTTCTTCTGCGGATCAGGGAAGATCGTCAGGCGCTCCCACAGCTTCTCGAGGTTCCGCGGCGCGGCCTTCACCGGCTTGCCGTTGTGCGTCCAGATGATTCCGGTCCGCTGCGCCTCGGCGATCCAGTGACCGTCGCTCGTGTCGACGACCAGTCGTTCGGCTCCCGGCGTCGTGCGGATCATGTCTCCCGCCCCGTCGCTCGACTTGAAATGAAGCGCCGCGGCGATCCGGATGCACTCGACCGCGGCATCGTACGACCCGTCGCCCGCGCAATGCTGCGGCGTGGACGACTTCAGCGAAGGCCTCGGCGTCACCGGGGCAGCCGGCTGCTGCGCAACGGATGACGGATGACGGCTGACGGGGACCGGCTTCACCGGCTGCTCCCGCCGGCAGGCAACAAGCGCGATGAGAGTGAGACAAACGAAAACGCGACGCATCACGCCGCGATTCTAATCTCCCTCTTCGCGCGGCTTCTCGAGGACCTGCTGAATGCGCGCGGCGTCTTCCTGCGACAGATCGCGGAACTCGACGCCGATGTCGAAGCGGCCGTCGCGCAGCTCGTTCTCGTAGATGACGCGGCCGCGCGCCGTGACCACGCCCCCTTCCACAGCGATCAGGAGCTCGAGCGTCGATCCGACGCCCATGCGATCCTTGCTGACGACCGAACAGCCGCCGAGGGCGATCGTGCGCGTCTGCGCGAAGTCCTCCTTCTCGTCGGCCAGGCGTTTGAGAAGCACCGAGTGGTGCGAATCGATACGCGGGAAACGGCGTCGCGCCGTGAACTCTTCAGCAGCCATGTTGGTGGAACCCGGCAAGATTATCGCGGATTTCGAATCGTGCTACAACGCGTCCAGTGAAACAGCGATGAAGACGGCGACCTCCATCAAGCTCGCCATCGCGGCCGTGGTCGTCCTCCTCTTCGCCGGCTTCATCCTCCGCGCCGCCATGCGCCTCGCCGCCACCGCGATGCACTCCCTCTTCGGAGCCTTCGTGATCGTCGTCCTGATCGTGATCCTCTTCGCGAAACGTCAGTGACCCCCCGCCCGGGGGCGCAGGCTGGAAGCCTGCGCTACACGGGAAATGCCGCGAAACGTCACAGCCGTCCCCTCGTGTGGCGCAGGCTTCTAGCCTGCGCTCCGGGTGGGCGGTCCGGCGCCGCATGTGAGATCAGTGATGGACGGCGCGGTGGCGGTAGTCGATGTAGACCGCAATTGACATCCGGAACCTGATCGAGACCGTCTGACCGCTCGACAGAGGGACCGGCGTCGCCGCGTCGTAGGTCGTGGCGCCGTCGTAGAACGACGCCGCGTACCGCTGCAGCGGATCGGATGCGATGAACTTGTACGTTCCCGGCGGCAGCGCGATCGTGAACGCGCCGGTCACCGATGAGATCACCCGCGCGACCTGGAACCCGTTCCCGTCGTAGGCGTCGATGAGCATGCTGCCGAGCGGGCTCCCGCTCGTGGCGTCGACGACGGTTCCGTTCACCGTCCCCGCGACCGCCATCGTCAGATTCAGTCCGGGAATCGTCTGCGAGGCTGCGACCGTGATGCCCGACTCCGTGTCGAAGCTCACCGCTCCGTTCAGATAGGCGTTGGCGTACTGCCCCGAAGGATCGAACGCGATGATCTTGTACGTCCCGGCGGGAACGACGAGCGTGTACTGCCCGTTCGCCGCAAAGGTCGCCGAGCGCACCGTGCCGTCGAGGTTATACGCGACGACGATGACGTTCGACAGCGGCGCGCCTCCCGGCGAAGTGACCGTGCCGGTGAGATGGCCCGCCAGCGACATCGTGACGTTGATGTTCGACGCCGGCGCCGTCACCGGCGACGACGCGGCGAACGACGGCGCGTTCGGATAGTAGACGGCGGCGTAGACGCCGTTCGGATCTTCGAAGACGAGCCGGTACGGTTCGCTCCGCAGCACGAGCTGGTAGTGCCCCGCCGCGTCGGTCGTCGTCCCGATCGAGTTGCCGGCGGCGCTGTAGGCGTTCACGACGATGTTCGCGAGCGGCGCGCCGTTGGCGGCCGTCACGGTGCCGGTGATATGCACCGCCTCGGCGAGCGTGAAGTTGGCGAGCGTCGTCTGTGAGACGGTGACCGTCACCGGATCCGCCGTCCCGAAGCCCTCCCTGTTGTTGTAGAAGGTCGTGACGTATTTCAGCGTTGTGTCGAAGGCGGCGACGGCGTACGTCCCAGGCGGCACCGAGAGGACGTAGTGTCCCGCGCTGTCGGTCTGGGTGAACCCGCGCTGCGTGCCGTTCCCGTTGTATACCGCGACCGTGATACCGGAGAGAGGTGTGCCGTTCGACGACGTCACGGTGCCCGCGAGAAAGCCGGCCTTCACCAGCGCGAAGTTGATGTTCGTCAGGTCGCCGGAGACGTTGACCAGCGCCGATGTCTGGAACGACTCCGCGCTGTTGTAGTAGCTCGTGGCGTAGGTGCCGGTCGGGTCGTAGGCCAGCAGGTGGTACGAGCCGGCATTCAGCGTCAGCGTGTACTGGCCGCTCGTGTTCGTCGTCGTCTGGGCAACGAAGTTCCCGCTCGCGTCGTACGCGGCGACGACCATTCCGCCGGTTGGCGTGACCGTGCCGCTGATGGTCGCAGCCGAGACGGTAACAGTGAAGAAGATTGCGAAAAGCGTTGCTACTGGGAGCGTTCTCATCGGATATGAGAAAGATCTATGCGAACCCTGTTCCGCATTTGCTCGCTCTGCATCACGCTCCAATCGAGCGGCTGTGCCGAAAGGGTCACGTCGCGCGGCTGATTGAAGAACACGACAGCCCGAATGCCGGAATATTTGTCGTGCATGTCGCGGAACGCATGGTCATACCACTCCACCGCGTTGCCGCCCGAAGTCAGCGAGCCGAACTCGGTGATCATGATCGGCTTCCCGAACTTCTGCAGCGTCGGGTACGCCTTCTCGATGATCTGATGGAAGGTCCACCAGCGCGACCACTGCGCCACGTCGCCGTAATTGAGGATTCCGGTGCCGATCCAGTCGACCCACTCCGACCCCGGGTAGTAATACTCGAACCACGGCATCGAGATGTGCGGCGACCAGACCCACAGCACGTTCGTGGCGCTCATCTTCTGGAAAATCAGGTGCACGTGCTTCCATGCGGCGATGAAGTCGTCGGGGCGGTTACCGTTCTGCGGTCCCCACGGATAGCGGTACGGGTCATTCATCTCGTGCGCGAAACGGATGAAGATCGGCTTCCCGTACTGCGCCGCTTCCCGCGCCCACGCCGTGATGTAGAAGTCGTAGTCGCCGCGCGCGATCCCCGCAAGCGAGGCGTACTCGCGCTCGGCCGGCGGCGGCAGGTTCGGACGGAGCGTGGAGTCGAAGTCGCGCACCCACGGCTCCCACGTCACCATCGGGACGGAGCCGAGGCGATCGATCGTCTCGATCGTGCGGAGCGGGAAATGCGCTTCGTCCGGCCGGTCGCCCCATGCCTGATAGAACGAGACGATCGGAAAGCGATACTGCAGCTGCGACTCGAGCTGCGTGAATCCGTTGAACGAGTCGGGCATGCTGCCGTCGTACGCGCCGAACAGCGTCCGGTTCGGTTTCGCGAGCCACGCGCGCGACTGCAGCGACGGAAAGAGCGCCTGCATCTCGTCGCGCCGCGATCCGTGCCGCGTCTTCTCCAGCGCGCTCCCCTCGGTGTCAGAAATCGTCTGGCCGAAGTGCGCGAGCCGCCCCTCGATCGAGTCATAGCCGATCCGGAGATAGCGGCGCGCGCCGAATTGGAACGCGACGCCGATCGCGATCAGCCACCCGAGGGCGAAGAACGCGACTTCGTAACGCCGCCGCGCCGTGTGTGATCGGAGTCTTTCCATGCCGAGTACAAGCGTCCGCTCATGAAGGCGACGTTGACGGCCACGAATCCGATCATGCCCGCCGTCGCTTCCGTCGTGATGCGCACCTCGGCCTCGGAGAGGATGAACAGGCGTTGCATCACCGCGTAAACGACCGTCGCTGCCGAGAGCGTGACGACGCTGAGCGGAACGGCAGCCAGTCGCCAGAAATTGCCCGTGCGCCGCTCCTTCGCCGTTGGGATGTACGGCACCGCGACGTTGCCGAGCGCGAGCATGAGCGCCTTCAGGTAGACGCTCCAGCAGCCGATCTTCAGCAGCGTTCCGCGCCAGTGCCACCCGCGCTCTCGCTCGGGATCGCACATCCACCGCTGCACGAAGCGATAAATCGCGACGCCGAGAACGCCGACCGGCAGCGCGTGGACGACGTACTCCGCGAGGAACATCGCCGCCGGCTGCAAGCCGGTGAGCAGGTAGAGCAGCGGGATCGCGAGATAGATGACCGACGTCAATCCGACGAGGTAGTACGTCCCGATCATCGCGTACGAGATGCGCTGGTGCATCGTGAGCCGCCGGAACGCCCGCGGATATTCGTGGAAGAGGACCTCGTACACTCCCCTCGCCCACTTGAGCTGTTGTCTCAGGAACGAGTCGAGGTCCTCCGGGACGAGACCGCGCGCGACGACTTCCGGCACGTAGATCGACTTCCACCCCGCCGCGTGCAGCCGGATCGCGGTCACGAGATCCTCGGCGAGGCCGATGCCGTGTCCTCCGATCGACTCGAGCGCCCTGCGCCGGAAGGTGCAGTTCGCGCCGATGGCGACGGCCGTGGCGCTTCCGTGCATCCCCTGCAGGATCGGCCCGTAGAACGCGAACGTCTGCTCGGCGGCGGCGCGCGCGACGAAGGACCGCGCCGGGTTGTAGTACGTCTGCGCCACCTGGACGAACCCGACGTGCTCGTCGTCGAAGTAGCCGAGGACGCGGTCGAGAAACTCGGGGAATGGGATGTGGTCCGGGTCGAGGACGAGGATGATCTCCTCGCTCGTCTGCCTCAGTGCCGCATTGATCTTCCCCGCCTTCGCACCGGGGATGCCGACCAGCTCGAGATGCACCGCCCCCGTCTCTTTCGCGACCTCCGCAAACCGCGGATCGCGCGTGTCGTCGAGGAGGTAGGTCGTATGCGGATAGCGCACGTCGCGAGCCGCCGCGAGTGTCCGCTCGAACATCGCCAGCGGCTCCCCCGGCGACGAAGTCGTGAAAATCGCGACGCCTCTCGTGTGGCGCGGGCTTTCCAGCCCGCGCTCCGGCGGCGCCGGCGGCTGCTCGATGTGAAAAACGTTGTACCAACCGACGAGCATCCGCGAGATCCCGTACCAGGTCGCGAACGACAGCAGGACGAACAGCGGCAGATTTCCGACGTGCTCGGCGCGGAACCACCAGAGCGCAAAGATGACGACGCTCTGCAGCCCGAGGAAGAGCAGCACGCCGAGGACCCACCGCTCCCACCGCGCGATCGGTTTCGCGCGGCGCCAGCGGAAGATCTCAGAATCGTCCTGCCACGCTCGCGTGGATTTCATTCGCCGTGTAGAACGCGGTTCGCGACCGCTCCGCTGAAACGTTCAGCGCCGCTCCATTCGTCAGCGGCAACGACGTCGACGCCGTCACTCGCCACGGATGAAACGTGCCGCTGATGCGATCGTACGCGACACCGGCGTCGACGTGGAGGTTGACGCGCTTCCAGGTCACGGCGGCGATCGCCCTCCCTTCGCGCTCGCCGATCGGCGTCCAGTACGGATCGTAGGTCCCGTTCACGAAACGCGACTCCTTCGTGTCGCGGTACGCCGCCGACGCGCCGAGGAGGAAGGAACGCACCGGAACGAGCCAGTAGCCGTCGGCGCTGTTCCCGCTGTTCGCATCGAAATAGCGGAAGTGTGATGCGGAGAATGAGGCGTTTACGTCGGGACTCCAGCGTAGCGTCGTCACATCCGCGAACGGGTGCGAGCGCACCGCGGGCGCGCTCCGCAGCAGCGCGCGGCGGTCGAACGAGAGCGAAAACTTGTCACGCGCGATGGTGGCGTCCGGCATGAGGCGCGAAGCGCCGTCGGGGAAGCGCGTCCAGCCAAGTCCCGCCGCGACGGTCGTCTTCAGTCGCGGAAAAACAGCCGAGAGTGCGCCGCGGATCGATTCCGAGTCGCCGTCGCCGAGGTCCGTGTTCAGACGAACGGCCGAAGCGGAGAGCGACCACTTCGTCAGCGGATCGACGAAGCCGTAGACCGTCGCGGACGGCATGACCGACTGCGCCGGCTGATCGTCGTCGATGAATCCGGCGTCGACGACGTAGCCTGGCCGCGCCTGCGCGCGAATCTGTTCGAGTCCGCGTCTCGCGTCGTTGTCGCGCGGGTTCCGCGCGACGAGTGCCGCGAAGAGCTTCTCCGCCTCACGGTAGCGCCCCTCCCAGAGGTACACACGTGCGAGCGCCAGCTGCGCGTCGCGCGAATTCGGCGCACGCCGCAGCGCCTCGACCGCCACGCGCTCCGCACCCGCGAGATCGTTCTTCTGCGCGAGCTCGGTCACGCGGTCGAGCACATGCGCCGTCTGGAGGAAGAGCACGAGGAGGGCGATCACGCCGCGCATTATGAATCGCGGCAAAGGGGGAGCGGACGTCTCGTCCGCTCATGCGCGGCGGGAGCCGCGCTGTCGCGCGGCAAGAAAGGGCGCGCGAAGGCGCGCCGGACAATGTAGCCCCGGGCTCCGCCCGGGGAAACCAGATCGCGGCAAGGAGGGCGGCCGCGAAGGCGGCCGCCACAACGAACCGACGTTCCTTTGTGGCGGCCGCCTTCGCGGCCGCTTTGAACTTGTCCGATCCCATTCCCGGGCGGAGCCCGGGGCTATGTTGTACCGCGCGCCTTCGCGCGCGGTGCACGATCCTCTACGCGGTCGCCGTGCGTTGCCGGAGCATGAGCTCCAGGCGGATCTCGCTCAGCGCCGCGCTCACCTCGGCTGCGGTCTGCGGGCGCTCGTACATGTCCTTCGCCAGCGAGCGCATCACGAGATCGCGCAGCCGTTCGGGAACGAGCGCGGGGAGCGGGTCGGGGTTCGCTTCGACGATCGCCGCGAGAACGTCCATCACGTGCTTTCCGCGGAATGGGACGCGGTGCGCCAGCGTCTCGTACATGACGACGCCGAGGCTGTAGATGTCGGAGCGGGTGTCGATGACAGGCTCGCCGCGGACCTGTTCGGGCGAGAGGTAGTGCAGCGTTCCGACGAGCGTATCGCGGCGGAGCGGATCGGTGGCGTCGCCGTCGCCGGCGAGCGCCGAGACGCCGAAGTCCAGCACCTTGACCAGGCCGTCGGGACGTATGGCGATGTTCTCCGGCTTGATGTCGCGGTGCACCAGCCACGCCTCGTGCGCCGCGGCCAGCGCATTCGCGACGGCCGTTGCGACGTCGAGCGCCTCGACGATCGTCATCGGCCCGCGCTGCAGCCGCTCGCGGAGGGTCTCCCCTTGCACGAGCTCCGTGGCGATGTAGTCGGCCTCGTTGTCGCGGCCGATGTCGAAGATCGTGACGACGTTCGGGTGATTCAGCATTGAGGCGCTGCGGGCCTCGCGCATAAAGCGGCGCATCTGATCGGCGTCCGATTCGCGGCGTCGCAGAATCTTGAGCGCGACCTTGCGCCCGAGGAGCCGGTCCTCCGCCACATACACGTCGGACGAGCCTCCACCGCCGAGGCGCTGCAATATGCGGTAGCGGCCGATACGAAGTACGTCCATTCGTTACGCGAGGTGGAAATCTTAGCCGGTCCGCTTGCAGCGAACGTGAGCCGGCTCACAAAAGCCTGAGATAGCTGGCGCCGCGCGCGGAGCTTCGACCGCAGCGTCAAGCACATCTGGCTCTTCCCTTGCTTGAGCAGCTCTCGGGAGAAGTAGCTTTGGCGGGAGCGTGTGTGAAAAGAGCTCTGGTCGTCGATGACGATGCCGCCATCCGCATCCTCGTCACTAAGATACTGCGCCGCCACGACTTCGACGTCGACCCCGTGCCGGATGGGGCGGCGGCGATCGAGCAGCTGATGCAGCATGAGTACGCCGTGGTCGTGCTCGATCTCATGATGCCGCGCATCGACGGATTCGGGGTCCTCCACTACATCGCCGATCACTCGCCCGAGATGTTCGAGCGAGTCATCGTGATGACAGCCTACGGACCCTCAGTCGCCGAAAAGATCTGTCCGCCGGTAGTTCGCTTCATCCATAAGCCGTTCGACGTCGAACACCTTCTCAACGAAGCGGCGAGCGCCGCGGCGTGCGCGACGAATGCGCCGGGACCGTCGTGACCGGGCGGTCCGTCCCACTCTCGGGACGCTTCTCGACCAGGAGCACCAGGTTCGAAGTGATCGATTTCGCGGGGTACTCGTAGCACTCCTGTCGCGTTTGCGTCGGATGCTTGTGGAGCCACTTCCGCGCATAGAGATGCCGGTCCGCCGCGCCGAGGAGCTGTTCCACGGACGGGTGCTCGAGCAGCGACGCATGGCCGACCCCGACCGCTGACGAGATCGAGAATGCCTCGGCGCCGCCGACGGTCCATTGCAGCCTTCCGATGTCGGCCGCCAGTCGGTCCGAGACGGAGACGGCGTCCTCCACGGAGATGTTGCGGAGGAGCACGACGAATTCGTCGCCGCCGAGACGCGCCACGAGGTCGTATTCGCGCGTGAAGCTCAGGAGGAGGGCGCCGACGTCGTGCAGCACGCGATCGCCGGTGAGATGCCCGAACGTGTCGTTGACGCGTTTGAAGTCGTCGAGGTCGAAGATGGCGATCGCGATGTTGCTCGACGCCCCGATCTCGGCCGCGGCCTGCTCGAAAAACGTCCGGCGCGTCGCGACGTTCGTCAGCTGGTCGCGCGTGGCCATGTCGCGCCACGTCGTGAGCTGGGACGCGACGGCGCGCTGCCGGATCAGCATCCGCCGCGCCGCCGAGATCTTCGCCACCACTTCGACCTCGGGACATCCTTTCGTCACGAAGTCGTCATAGCCGCGGGCGAGCGCCTCGATCCGCGAACCGACCTCGGCATGAACGGTGATCATGACGGCGTAGATGTTCCTGCTCGCCGGGCACTCGCGGACACGCTCGATCAGATCGAGTCCGTTGACCTTCGGCATGTCGAGATCGCACAGCGCGATGTCAAACGACCCGCCGGACAGCATCTCCATCGCCTGCTCGCCGTCTTCGGCCGTTTCGACGTCGCACCCGATTCGTCCGAGGAGCACCGTGAGGGCGACCCGAACGTTCTCGTCATCGTCGACGACCAGGACCCTCGAGGACGGCGTCGCAGGCGTTGATTCGAAGCGGCGTCGATTGTTGAGCACGTGGCGTTCCCCCGCGCCGATCGCCTTCAAACAACGAGCCATTCGGATGCGCTCGCGTGACGCCGATCACGCGTTGACGCCGTCTCCGACGATGCGCGCGACGTCATCCACGAGGTCGGCGGGGTCGACGGGCTTCGTCAGATACCCGTTGAACATGCCGTCGCCGGCCTGCGCGGCGGCCGGGAACGCGCTGAGGACGATCAGTTTGACGCCGTCGAGCTCCGGCCGCGAGCGGACCTCGCGCGAGAACGCGTAGCCGTCCATCTGCGGCATCGCAATGTCGGTGATGATCGCGTCTGGACGTGTCAACGTCAGCTCCGTCAGCGCAAGAGCGGCCGACTCCACCGCCGTCACTTCCGCTCCGGCCGACGTCAGAATGGCGCGGACGAGGCCCCTCGCCTCGTTGTCGTCGTCGACCAGCAGCAACGAGACGCCGCGGAGGCGGTCCGGTGCGATGGTCCGCATTGGTTTGTCGACGCCCCCGACGTGCGGCGTGTCGTTCTGCACCGTAGCCACCGCGGCGACCGGCAGCGTCACGGTAAAGGTCGCGCCCTTGCCGCGGCCGGGGCTCTCCGCGGCGATGGTCCCGCCGTGCGCCTCCACGATGTAGCGGACGATCGAGAGGCCGAGGCCGAGACCGCCGTGCACGCGGGTCTGCGGGTTCTCGGCCTGGCGGAACGGCTCGAAGACGTGCGGCAGGAACTGCGGATCGATTCCCTCGCCGTTGTCGGTGACCGTGATCTCCACATGCGACGAAGTCCGCCGCGCGCTCACCTGGACGGCTCCGCGCTTGGGCGTGAACTTCACCGCATTCGTGAGGAGGTTCCACACGACCTGCTGCAGTCGCGTCGGATCGGCCACCATGAATCCGAGCTGGGGAGAGAAGTTCGTCTCGATGCGGACCTCGCGCGCGGCCGCCATCGGTCGTACGGCATCGATGGAGCTGTTGATGACGCTTTCTACGTTCATCCGCTCGCGCGTCAGCCGCATCTTCCCGGAGACGATGCGCGAGACGTCGAGCACGTCGTCGATCAGCCGCGCCTGGAGCTGCGCCCCCCGCGCGATCGACGCCACCGCCTCGCGGAACATCGTGTCGCCCGGCGTCATGGTCGGCAGCAGCCGCGCCCAGCCCAGGATCGCGGTCATCGGCGTGCGCAGCTCGTGCGACAACGTCATGAGGAACTCGTCCTTCGCGCGGTTCGCCTCCTGCGCCACGCGGAACGACGCCTCGGCACGGCGCCGCTCTTCCTCCGCCGTCAGCCGCGCCTCTCGTTGTTGCAGGAGCGCACGCTGCGTCTCCTCGGCCCGCTTGCGCTCCGTGATGTCGCGCGTCACCTTCGCGAATCCGCGGAGGGTGCCCCTCTCGTCGTGGACCGCCGTGATGATGACGTTCGCCCAGAACCGGCTGCCGTCTTTCCGAAGGCGCCATCCCTCTTCTTCGTAGACGCCGTACTCCTTGGCGATCTCGAGCTCGCGCGGCGGCTTGCCGCTCCGGATGTCTTCCTCGGGATAGAAGATCGAGAAGTGCTTCCCGATGATCTCTTCGGCCGTGTAGCCCTTGATGCGATGCGCGCCCGCGTTCCACGAGGCGATGTAGCCGTTCGGGTCGAGCATGAAGATCGCGTAGTCCTGCACGTTCGCGACGAGCAGTCGGAACATCTCTTCGCTCTGCCGCAGCAGTTCCTCTGCCGCTCGGCGTTTCGTGAGATCGCGTGTGACTTTGGCAAAGCCGCGGAGCTTGCCGTCGGGATTCCGCAACGCGGTGATGACGGTGTTCACCCAGAAGCGATCGCCGTCGCCGCGGATGCGCCACCCTTCGTCTTCGACCCGTCCCTCCCGCTCCGCGATCTCGAGCTCGTGCTTCGGCTTCTCGTTGGCCAGATCTTCCGCGGAATAGAACATCCGGAAGTTCCGCCCGACCGCGTCGCTTGCCTGGTATCCGAAGATGCGCGCCGCGCCGCGGTTCCACGTGCGGATCTCGCCATCCGTCCCCATGAGGAAGATTGCGTAGTCCTGCACCTCGTCGATGAGCAGCGCGAGCTCATCGCTGGTAGGCACGGGCAACCCGTGCTCGCGGTCGTTCTTCGTCTCTGCCATCCGTCCCGACCCATTGAATTTGCGGTAAGCGGGCCAAAAGGCGAACGTTATGCAAAATACGTGCGGCTGGGGCTGATCCAGTCCTCGGTCCTCGTCGTGTAGCGCAGGCTTCCAGCCTGCGCCCCGGGCGGGCGGGGGGCGCAGGCTGGAAGCACTGCGCTACACGAGAATTACGGCAGTCCGCGCGTCCTTCTGCGCACGCTCGGCGGCGTCCGCAGGCCGGCGGGCGTTTGCACGGCGGCCGGAGCCGCCTGGAAGCGCCGTTTCGGCTGCGTGATCGCGTCGAGAATGGAGTGCGCCGAGAGCACCGCACCTTCCTGCCAGCCGGAGAGGTACGACACCTGGTCGCCGGAGACCCAGAACCGGCTGTCGGGCTTCAGCAGGACGTCGGGGATCGGTTTTTCGCAGCCCCAGTCGTCCGCCCATCCGCCGAGCTGCCACGGCACCTGCTTCCAGGCGATCGAGACGCCGAGGTCGAGCTTCACGTGCTTGTCGAAATCGGGATGGAGCTTCTTCGCCTCCGCCATCGCGTGGACGAGACGCTCGTGCGGCTCCCATCCGGCCATCTTCTCGGCGTCCGTGTCGTAGTTGTACGCGCCGGTGAGGATCCCTTTCTTGCTGAAGTACGCGTACGACGGGTACCACATCTGCGTCATGTTCTGGTTCGTGTACGAGATCCCGCCGTACATCTGATCCTTCGTCTCCCAGAACCGCGACTCCGTCTGCCATCCCACCTTGCACGTCGACGCGAACTCGACGGCGTTCACCGCCGCGTCGTACTCGGCCGAGAAGTTCTTGTCCTTGATCGCGGCGAGGATCGGCATCGGGATCGTCGAGATGCACCAGTCGGCGGTCATCGTCTCGCCGTGCTCGTCGCTGCCGGCGCGGCGATGCCGGACCGTCACCTTGTTCTTTTCGCGATCGAGGTGAATGCCGGCGACCTCGCGGTTGTAGTGGATCATCCCCTCCTTCGGCAGCACCTTGAGGAAGCCCTTCCAGATGTGATCCATCCCGTGCACCGGCTGGAAGAGCGTCGGCTGCCACTCGTACTCCTCCGACTGCATCACGCGGTGATCCCAGAAATCGGACTTCACCAGGTCGGAGAGCGTGAGCGGCGGCAGCAGGGCGCCGCAGCTCTTGATCCCCGGCTCGACCGCGTAGCCCGACCGCGATGATCCTTTGTAGTCGTAGTTGTCCGTCTCCTCGACGTCGCCGAACGCGGAGAGCAGGTTGAGCAGCCCCGTTTTGTCCGTGCCGTGCAGCTGATCGTCGAGGCAACCCTTCTTGATCGCCTTCGCGAGCAGGTCGGAGATCCAGCCGCGCGTGTCATTGATGATGCGGCGGTTCGTCATCGCCGCGCCGCCCCACGCGTCCTCGGTCTGGAAGAAGTTCGCGCGCGTCATCATGTTGTAGACCTCGAGCTCGACGCCGAGGACGTTGCAGTAGTGAAGGATCGCGGTGTGGTGGTACGGAAGGCGCCCCGGCCCGGCGTTCAGGTACATCTGCGGTCCTTCGTCGAATTTGCAGACCTGCTTCGTGCCGGTGGTCTCCACGATCGAGTCGCCGCGCCGAACCGTGTAGCTCCGGCCGCCGGCGCGATGGTTCGCCTCGAGGATGTCGACTTTGTAGCCCGCCTTGTGCAGCTCGTACGCGGCGGTGAGTCCCGCGATCCCGGCGCCGAGGATGATGACGTGCTGCCCTTTGCCGTGGTCCGGCCCGAGGTCCGGCGGGCCCGCGAACGCTTCCGGAACGCGGATCAGCCCCATCGCAACCATCGTTTCGTACAGCGCGGCCGCTCCTCCGGCGGCACCGACGGTCTCGAGGAAACGGCGGCGTGTCCAGTTCGAGTCGCTCATCGCCAAACCTCCGAACTCAATTGCTGTGGGGAATGAGAAAAGGATAGCGCGAAAGGCGGCGTCGCGTGACCGCTGTCACTCCTTCTCGTGTTGCGGACCACCCGTCGCCGTTCACGCCGCGTGATGTATTCGCGCCCGTATGCAAGATGAAGAAGCGCCGTTCTTTCCGCGCGGAGCCGTAGCGTTCTTTGCGGCGATGATCGTCTTCTACGCCGCGCTCTGGTTCGTGATCTTCGCGATCATGGTGAGCCGAGGGTAGCGATGCTGGAGAAAAAGATCCTCGTCGCCGCCTCTATCTTCGCCGTCGCACTCTTCGGTGTGATCGCGCTCTCCGTCCGGCTGTTCGGAATCGATCTCCCGACCTGCCTCACCGACGTCCGGCCGTTCAAAGACGGCAAGGTGATTGAGCAGGGTCCGAAGCGGTACGAGATCCATTACGTCGCACGGATGTGGAAATTCGAGCCGGCGGACGTGACGATGCCTCCCGGCTCGACCGCCGACGTCTACGTCGCCAGCGCCGACGTCACGCACGGCCTCCAGATCATTGGCACGAACGTGAACCTCGAGGTCGTTCCGGGCGCCGTCAACTTCGCCCGCGTCAAGTTCGACCAGCCGGGCGACTACCTCGTCGTCTGCAACGAGTACTGCGGCATGCAGCACCACAACATGGCCGCCAGGATCCACGTCGGTGCGGCGCCCGTTCTCAGTGGAGCGCCGGCGGCCGCGCCGGCGCCGGTGCTCGCGCCGACCTCCGGCTCCGACCTCGTCGCCAAGTACGCCTGCACCGCCTGCCACTCTCTCGACGGCAGCCCGATGACCGGTCCGACGTTCAAGGGCCTCTACGGCAGCAAGCGGATCCTCGCGGACGGCAAGTCCGTCACGGCGGACGAGGCCTACCTCGCCGAGTCGATCGCCAATCCGAACGCGAAAGTCGTGAAGGGCTTCGACCCCGTGATGCCTCCGATGCCGATCCCGCCGAACGAAGTGCATCAGATCGTCGAGTACCTGGAGACGCTGAAGTGAACATCGAGAAGAACCTTCGCAACATCATCGTCTTCGAGATCGCATTTCCGACGGTCCTGCTGATCCTCGGCATCTTCACCGGCTTCCTGCAGGTGCTCTACCGCGCGGGCGTCATTCGCGCGCAGAGCGTCCACGGCATCAACTACTACCAGGGGCTGACGCTGCACGGCGCGATCAACGCCGTCGTCTTCACCACGTTCTTTGCCGTCGCTTTCGGACAGGCGGTCATCCGCTTCCACCTCGGCAAACCGCTGATCTCCTCCGCCGCGTGGGCGGCGTGCATCCTGATGACCGTCGGCACGCTCGCCGCCGCCATCCCGATGCTCCTCAACAAGGCGAGCGTCCTCTACACCTTCTACCCGCCGCTCAAGGCGCATCCGGCGTTCTACATCGGCCTGGTGCTGCTGGTCGTCGGATCGTGGGTGGCGTTCTTCAGCTGGATTCCGACGTATCGCGCCTGGAAGCGGGAGAACGCCGGGAAGAAGACGCCGCTCGCCGTCACCGGCATCTTCGCGACCTTCATCGTCTGGTTCATCGCGACGATCCCGGTCGCCATCGAGATCATCTTCCTGCTCATCCCGTGGTCGCTCGGCTGGACGAAAACGGTCAACGTGCCGCTCGCGCGCATGCTCTTCTGGTTCTTCGGCCACCCGCTCGTCTACTTCTGGCTCCTGCCGGCGTACGTCATGTACTACACGATGCTGCCGAAGCTCGCCGGCGGGAAGCTCTACTCCGACTTCGCCGGCCGCTTCACGTTCATGTGGCTCATCGCGTTCTCGGCGCCGATCGGGATTCACCACCAGTACACCGAGCCGGCGATCAGCACGACGTGGAAAGGGCTGCACGCCTTCTTCACGCTCCTCGTCGCGATCCCGAGTCTCGTCACGGCGTTCACTCTCGCCGCGTCGATGGAGTACGGCGCGCGGCAGCGCGGCGGCAACGGGCTGTTCGGCTGGTGGAAGAAGCTCCCGTACCTCGATCAGAGCCGGTGGCTGTTCAGCTATCTCTTCGCGGGCCTCTTCATCTTCATCTTCGGCGGCATCACAGGCATCATCAACGCCTCGTATAACCTCGACAGCGTCGTGCACAACACGGCGTGGCTTCCGGCACACTTCCACCAAACGGTCGCCGGTCCGGTGTTTCTCGCGTACCTCGGAGGCAGTCTGCTGCTGGTGAGCACCCTCACCGGACGCGAGATCGCCTGGAAGGCGGTGAACGTATGGATTCCGTACATCTGGACGCTCGGCATCATGGTGTTCTCGACCGGCCTGTTCATCGGCGGGGTCGCGGGCGAGCCGCGACGCACGAACATGGGCCTGTCGTACACCAATCCCACCTCACCGCTGTATCAACCCACATGGCGAATCGCGAAGCTGGTCGGCACGATCGGCGGGACGATCATGTTCATCGCGATGCTGCTCTTCTTCGTCGTGTTCTTCGCAACTCTGTTGCGCAAGCGCACGGCGGAACCGGTGCTGGAGCTGCCCACATCCGAGGTCATACACGATGAGAACGTGCCGGCCGTGCAGAGCTTCGGCCCGTGGCTCCTCGCCGCCGCCGTCCTGCTGGTGATCGCCTACACGATGCCGTTCGTCGACCTCGCGAAGGCAAAGTACGAAGGCGCGCCGCCGTACATCCCCTCGAGCCCCGTCGCCCAACCATGATCTTCCTTCTCCTCGCGCTGCTCAGTGGAGCGGCGGCGCCCCCGCCGCCGCTCATCAACGTCATGGACGAATACGGCCGCCAACGCTCGTTGGCCGAGTTCCGCGGCTCTCCTGTTCTCCTCGCGCCGATGTACGCGCATTGCCCGCTCGCCTGCCCGATGATCGCGCGTGGCCTCAAGAAGGGTCTGGCGCAGTCGAACGCCTCACTCACGTCGTATCGCGTGATCCTCTTCTCGTTCGATCCACGCGACACGCCGGCTGACCTGCAGCTTTTCCGCGACCGCCAGCAACTCCCGCTCTCCTGGACGATCGTCCGCGCGAACAACAGCGCCGACGCGCACCGTTTCCTCGACGCCCTCGGCTATCGCTACGCCGACACGAACGGCCTGTTCAACCACCTCAACGCCGTCGTCGCGCTGACGCCGGAGCTCCAGCCCGCGAAGTTCCTCCTCGGCACCAGCTATCGCGCACGCGACATCGATGACGCCCTGCGCGTCGCCTCCGGGCGCCGTGACTGGATCGGCAGGTACGGCGGGTTCCTTCTCGCCCTCTTCCTCCTGCTGGCCCTTCTCTCGATGATCTACATCGTCAGTACTCTCCGTGTGACCCAATACAATCGCGCGTAATGACTCCGCGCACGCGCGACCAGCTTCGCTTCGTCCTGAAGTTCGCCATCCTCCTCGCCATCTTCTATGCCGTCGTCACGCCCGAGCCGGTCGACAGAAACGTCATCGTCCCCTTCTCGCACGCGCTCAGCGTCGTCTCGGGCGGCATTCTCAACCTGCTGGGACAGCATGTACGCGTTTCGGGGACGGTCATCGCCGGGAATGCGTTCGCGGTGGACATCAAGAACGGCTGCAACGGGATCGAGGCGGTCGTCTTCCTCTGCGCGGCGATCGCCGCCTTCCCTGCCTCGTGGCGCGCGCGGCTCCTCGGCATTCTCGCCGCGTGCACGATCGTCGAGGGCCTCAACATCATCCGGATCGTGTCGCTCTACCTGATCGGGAAGTACCGGCCATCCGCGTTCGGCGCCTTTCACCTCGCCGTCTGGCAGAGCGTGATCTTTGCGGCCGCCGTGTTCCTCTTCGTCGCCTGGACCTCGAAGGTGCGCAAGACTGATGCTGTCGCGAGCCGCTAGATTCGCCGTTAGATTCATGGTGGGCTTCATCGTCGCGACGGTCGTGTGGCTCTGGATCTCGCCGCTCCTCGCGCGCGGAATGGCGGCGGCGACCGAGCCGCTGCTCCACCTCGACGCCCGTTTCCGCGACGCGCAGCTCTCCGCATCCGAGTCGATGATCTCCGTCGACGCACCGCACGGCACGTTCCCGCAGACCAAGTACCCGGCCGATCAGTTGACGTTCAACCTGATCCTGCTCGTCGCTCTCTTCGCGTCGAACCGCAAGCCGTGGCGCGACCGCAACATCGTCGCATTCCTCATCTCCCTCGCGATCATCCTCGCGCTCCAACCGCTCGCGCTGCTCGTCACGATCGAGACCTACTACTCCGGCTTCACGAAGTGGGGCGAGACGCAGTACGGCAACGTCGCCACCAACGTGTGGCTCGTCCTCTCCATGTTCTGGCGCCTCGTCGGCATGTTCGGCGCCGTCTTCGCCTGCTGGTGGGTCGGGAGGGGTCAGGTCGAAAGTTGAAAGTTCCTGCGGAACTTTCAACTTTCGACCTGACCCCCTAAGTACTTCACGAACCAGTCGCGGGCGAGGCGCGCGACATGCTCCAACGTCCCCGGCTCCTCGAAGAGATGTGTGGCGCCGGGGACGATCTCCAGCTTCCGCTCGCACGTCATCCGGTCGTACGCCTCTTCGTTCAGCTCGATCACCGGCTCGTCGTGACCGCCGACGATCAGCAGCGTCGGCGCTTTGACGCGCGGTAGAGCATCGCCGGCGAGGTCCGGACGTCCGCCGCGCGACACCACCGCTTTGATGCGGTCCGGCAACTGAGCTGCGGCGACGAGCGCCGCTCCGCCGCCGGTGCTCGCGCCGAAGAGGCCGACCGACGGCGTGTCGAGCCACTGCGCCGCGTCGACGAGCCGTCGCGCGAGAAGGTCGATGTCGAACCGCAGGTGCCGCGTCCGCTCGTCGATCGCCTCTTCGCTCGCGGTGAGAAGGTCGATCAGCAGCGTGCCGAGGCCGCCCTCGCGGAGGACCTGCGCGACGTAACGGTTGCGGGAACTGAAGCGGCTGCTCCCGCTGCCATGCGCGAAGAGCACGATGCCGGGCGCGCCGGCAGGGACGAGCAAGTCTCCTTCGAGCGTCACGCCCGCCGCGTCGATCCTCACCTCGCTGCTCCGAGCAACGCGTGGACCTCCTCGTCGCTCGTCTGGCTGAAGTCCTCGTACCAGAGGCCGACCGCTTGAAACGGCTCCGGTGTGCGGAGACAGATCATCTCGTCGACACTTGCCCGGAATTCCGCGCACGTCGACGGAGCGGCGACCGGCACCGCGATGACGATCTCGCGCGGCTTCATCTCCTGCAGCGCCCGCACTGCCGCCCGCATCGTCGAGCCGGTCGCGAGGCCGTCGTCGACGATCACGACGGTCTTGCCCGTCACATCGATCGGCGGCCGGTTGCCGCGATACGACTTCTCGCGCCGTTCGAGCTCCCTCGCCTCCCGCTCCGCGACCGCGTCGATCGCCGACTTCGAAACGGGGACGAAGCGCAGCACCTCGTCATTGAGCACGCGAACGCCGCCGCTTGCGATCGCTCCCATCGCGAGCTCTTCCTGCCCGGGAACACCGAGCTTCCGCACGATGAAGACGTCGAGGGGGGCACCGAGCGCGCGAGCGACCTCGTATCCCACCGGCACGCCGCCGCGCGGCAACGCCAGCACGAGCGCATCGGCGCGCTTGCCGATGCGCCGCACGACTTCATCGCCGAGGAGCTTGCCCGCTTCGACGCGGTCGGCGAACGGCTCGACCAGCATCCCGTCAGCTCGCGCGACGCGCACGCGTCTTCGCCGCCCTCCGTGCCGAGGCGGAGCGTGAAGCGGCGCTCCGCTTCCGGGCGACCTTGCGCGAATGCCGCGCGATCGCCGGCTTCGATGCCGCCGAGTGTCCCTCGCGCTTCAACGCGCCGCTGATTGCGCGGGACCGCCGCGCCGACGGCTTCTTGCGGCTGTGGCTCGCGCTCAGGTCGCGCTTCGCGCGTTTTCGCGTCGACGCCGAGGCGGTCCCCTTCTTCGGCGGCGGCAGTTTCACTCCCGCGCGCCGTGCCTCCGAAAGCCCGATGGCGATCGCCTGTTCGGTCGACCGGGCGCCGTGTTTCCCTTCTCGAATGTGGTCCATCTCCGCGCGAACGAATTCGCCCGCCTGCGTCGACGGCGACTTCCCTTCGCGCTTGTCTCGCTGTGCTCGCCGGATCGTCTCTTTAGATGGCATAAGTTGAATTCCTCCAACACTTCCGCACAAAAGCGTGCAAAGCGAATGCGCGTTGACGGTGGTGCCGCTGACCTTGTACCGTGCTCTTGTATAAGGAGTGTGTGGTCGTGAAGAAGTACAGTGCGGTTGCAGCCCTCTCTCTCCTCCTCGCCGTTCCCGCCTTCGCAGCTACCGACAACTGGACCGGCACCACCAGCGGCGTCTGGAGTGTCGGATCGAACTGGGGCGGCACCGCGCCGTCCGCGGGCGATGACCTCAACTTCGCGAATACGGCCAACGCAAACGCGCTCAACAACGACTACGCCGCCAACACCCTCTTCAACTCGCTCACCTTCAACGCCGCCGGCACCTTCAGCCCGAACGGCAACGCGATCAACCTCGGCCCCGGCGGAATCACGCAGACCTCCGGAACGACGCTGAACGACTTTCTCGCGTTCACCCTCACCGCATCGCAGACGTGGAACGTTGCCAATCCCGGACAGCTCATCCTCAACGGTCCCGCGAACCTCGCTCTCGGCGCGAACAACCTGACCATCAGCGGCGACGGCTCGCACGCCTTCAGCGGCAACACCGTTACGGGCACCGGCACCATCACTCTGACCGCCCCGACCGCGCAGACGCTGACGGTCACGGGGCATCTCAACGAAACCGGCGCGATCAACGTCGGCACGAATGCGACGCTGAACCTCTCGACTCCGAACGCCATCGCGTCGCCGATCATCGTCAACAGCGGCGGCACTCTGACCGACGCCATCGGCTTCTCCGGCTTCATGAACGCTCCGCTGACGATCAACGCCGGCGGCACCTACGCCGTCACCATCAACGGCACCGCCGTCCTGCAGTTCTCGCGCGTGACCGTGAACACCGGAGCCTTGATCACACTCGCCGGCAATCTTGTCGTCACCAACAACGCGCCTGCCGTCGCAGGCACGTCGTACACGATCATCACGAACCAGACCGGCAACCCGATCGTCGGCACCTTCGCCGGCTTGCCGGAAGGCGCAACGTTCACGGCGGGCGGCCAGACGTTCAAGATCAGCTACCTCAACGGCGTGACGATCACCGTTCAGGGCACACCAACGACCACGACACTCCTCAGCTCACTCAATCCATCCGCTTCGGGCCAGAGCGTCACCTTCACCGCGACCGTCTCTCCGACCGCGACCGGCAACGTCACCTTCCTGGACGGCGTCTCGCCACTCGGTACCGTAGCCCTCAACGGCTCCAGCCAGGCGGCGGTCACGACGTCCTCGCTCTCCATCGGCGCCCACAACATCACCGCCCAATACGCCGGCAACATCTCCACCGCCGGCAGCACGTCGTCGATCGTCGTGCAGCAAGTGCTGATCAACACCGCGATCCCGGCGTTGGATCCGCGCGTGCTCGCGGCGCTTGGAGCGCTGCTGATCGCCATCGCTGTCACTCACATGAGACGGTGACCCGTGCAGTAAACGCACGACGCTGCAACTCCGTACACTGGGGAGATGCCACGACGGCTTGTGTTCGGTCTCTGCGTTTTCATCTGCGCGTTGGAAGCGGCGGCCGCGACCAGCATCCAGAGCCGGCTCCCGATTTCTTTTGAGCCGGGCGACGGCCAGGCCCGATTCATCGCTCGCGGCCTCGGATACTCGCTCTTCATCGCGGACTCTGAGGCCGTCGCCGTCGTGAAGAAGGCGACCGTGAGGATCGGCTTCTCAGGCGCTCACCGGCCATCGTCGATCACGGGCGAAGATCCCTTCCCGGGACGTGCCAATTACCTCATCGGAAAAGACCGGTCGAAGTGGCGTACCGACGTCCCGATGTTTCGGCGCGTCGTGGCGCACGACGTCTACGCAGGGATCGATCTCGTCTACTACGGTGCGGGAAACGATCTAGAGTACGATTTTGTCGTCCATCCGGGCGCCGACCCGAACCAGATTCGCCTCTCCTTCGCCGGCGCGAGCCGGATCGACCAGGACGCCGGCGGAGACATCGTCCTGCACGTCGCGGACGGCACGATTCGCCAGCACGTTCCGACCGTCTACCAGGAAGAGGACGGCCACCGCACGCTGCTGCAGGCCGGTTATCGAAGGACGAGCACGCACACGTTCTCGTTCGACGTCGCCCGCTTTGACCGTGCAAAGGATCTCGTGATCGATCCCACGATCGCGTGGTCGGCCTACCTGGGTGGAGACGATAGTAGTTTTGATGGGATGTATGGCATCGCCGTCGACGCAGCCGGGAATACCTATGTCGCCGGTTATACGAGCTCGCCGGCATTCCCGACCGTCCCGCCCTACCAGTCTTTTTTCCGCGGGACGAAGGACGTCGTCATCGCGAAACTAGACCCCACCGGCAGATCGATCGTCTACGCCACCTATCTTGGGGGTGCGAGTGAAGATGTCGCCTATGGAATCGCCGTCAACGGAGCCGGCGAGGCATTCGTGGCCGGTCAAACAAGTTCTGCGGACTTCCCCACGACTCCGGGCGCCCTCCAGTCGGTTGACGGAGCACCCTGGCCGGCCGGCTTCGTGACGCGGCTCAACAGCACAGGAAACGCTTTGGTCTATTCCGCGACCATCTGCCGGTCGTACGAGAACGTGACGACTTTCACCGGCATCGCGGTCGACGCGGAGAGTAACGCGCACGTCACCGGCTACACGACAGGGAACTACCCGACGACCGCCGGCGCCATTCCGTGGAACGCGTTCTTCTCGCATGAGTACCACGCTGTCTTCACTGTTCTCAATGCGAGCGGGACCTCTCTTCTTTATTCAACGTATCTTACGGGGAACGGCGACTCGTACGCGCATGGAATCGCCCTCGATCCGTCCGGGAACACTTACCTCACGGGCTCCACCAACTCGCTCGATTTCCCGACGACACCGGGCAGCTTTCAGCCGAAGCAGACAGGATTCCCCGGCGCATGGGTCGCGAAATTCAGCGCCGCGAACACGCTCGTCTACTCAACGTTTCTGGGCGATGAGGGAGAGGAAGGTGATGCGGTGGCCGCCGACTCCAGCGGGAATGCGTATGTCACCGGTGTTACCGCCTCGCGCCACTTCCCTGTCACTGCGGGCGCCGTGCAGACGTCGCTCAAAGGCGAAGGCGACGCGTTCGTCACGAAGTTGAACGCGACCGGAACAGCTTTGCTCTATTCGACATATCTCGGCGGTTCTGGCGGCGACTCGGCTCTCGGGATTTCGGTCGACTCGGCCGGTAATGCCTATCTCTGCGGATACACGAGTTCGCCCGACTTCCCGACCGCGAATCCGATCCAGATCGATAAGGGCCCTTTCGGTTTCGGCCAGTCTGACGCTTTCGTCACGAAAGTCGATCCGGCCGGCAGATCCCTCCCCTTCTCGACGTATCTCGGCGGAAGTGACTCTGACACAGCGTACGCAATTCACGTCAACGGCGCAGGCAATGACGTCAGGGTCGCCGGCTCGACGGCGAGCTCGGATTTTCCGACGAACCGCGCCTTGAGCACCCGCGGCCCCTGGCAGGCCGGGAACCGCGATGGATTCATCGCCAGCATCGCCATCAACGAACCTGACCTTGCGATCGCGATGAATCATCCCGGCGATATTGTCCAGGCGACGGGCCCATTCAACTACACGATCCGCATCACGAACGCAGGAACGACACCGACGAACGGGACTGTCGCAGTCACCGACACGTTGCCGGCAGGCATGACCGCCATCGCGATGAGCGGCGCCAACTGGACCTGCAACGTCGGCGCCCTGACCTGCACCACCGCCATACCGATCGCAGCCGGTTCCGCGTATCCGGACATCACGCTCACCGTGAACGTCTCTCCCTCGCTCCTCGGTACCGTGAGCAACACGGCCACCGTCTCCGGCGGCGGCGAAACGAATATCTCGAACGACACCACATCCGATCAGACGACGATCCTTCCCGTGTCCCGAAAGAGGTCGGTCCGGCACTCTTGATTCAGCAGCAACCCTGCTAGACTCTTCCCTCACGGTCCCCATGTCCCGAAAGCTCCTGCTCGCGTTCGCGATGCTCTTCGCGTTGCGCCTCGTCGCCGCCGAGGAGTGGACGCCGACGCGTGCGTTCCGGATCTTCAGCAAGACCACTGACCGCGGGTTGCCGCAGTCGTCGATCGTGGCGCTGGCGCAGGACAACGATGGGCTGATGTGGATCGGCACGCTCGACGGCGCGGCGACATTCGACGGACGGACCATCTCGCCACTGCCGCACGTCGCCGGCGCGCCGGTGCGCGGGATGATCCCGGCGATCGTCGCGACGAAGAACGGCGGCGTCGCCATCGCGTCGCCCGCCGGTGTGCACCTGTTCGACGGCAAGACATGGCGCCTCGCGGCCTCGCACAAACCGCCGAACGCGCTCGCACAGACGTCCGACGGCACCGTCTGGATGTCCGATAACGAAGGAGCGCTGTGGGCTCTGCGCGCGCATGACGCGTGGGAGCGTCATCGCGAAGCGGGTCATGCCCTCGCACTCGCCGCCTCGAACGACGGCTCGCTCTGGATCGCGACCGACGACAGCGCTGAGCGCCTGCACGACGGCAAAGTCGAGCGGGTCACCGGCGCGCCAGTGAGCGGAAGACCCGGCGCGATTCTCGTGGCGCACGATGGCCGCGCGTGGATCGCGACGATGAGCGGCACGGTCTACTGGACCCGCGGTGCCGACGGTTGGCATCAGGCGCAGTTCGCGCCGTGGGCTCGGAGCGCGTTCCACGCGATCGCCGAAGACCGCCGCGGCCGCGTTTGGGTCGGCGCGTACGGCGGCGGCGTCGCGTTCGGGAACGCCGAAACGCCGTGGACGGTCTGGCAGTCGCCGACGAACGGCCCGTTCATGGCCGGCGTCATGTCGATCCTTGGCGACCGCGAAGGAAGCGTCTGGTTCGGTGAGAACGCCGTCGGCCTCATTCAATGGCTCGGGGAGGAGTGGTCGCACCGCGCAGTCGTCGATCCCGCGCAGCTCGGCTCACTCACCTATGGCGGCTTTCAGATCAGCAGAGGCGCGACGCCGCACACGCTGCTCGTCGCCGCATTCGAGAAGGGCTTTCTCCGCTGCGCCGAGAACGGCTGCAAGCAGTTCACCGCGGCAGACGGGCTGACCGAGGACATACGAGCGGTCGTCGAACCGTCGCCCGGCTTCTACATCGCCGGCACGCGCTTCGGCATCTTCGAATCACGCGACGGCAAACCATTCCAGCAGGTCGTGAAGATGCCTTCGGGCTTCGTCATGGGGATCTTCGAGAGTCCCGACCATCGCTGGTACGCCGCGACGAACACGCAAGGAATCCTCGTCCGCACCGACAACGGCTGGCTCCCCGCGACGGACCTCAACGCGCACCTCGCCGACATGCACGTGCGCGGCATGACATGGCGGAAGAACGGCGAGCTGTGGATCGCGACGCTGCGTGGCATCACGATCTATCGCGGCACCGACGCGGAGCAGCTCACGTCGAAGCGCGTCGCCGCGCTTCCGGACACCGTCAACGCCGTTCTCGACGTCTCCGACGACGAGGTGTGGGTCGGTGGAACGGGGGGCGTGGCCGTTCGCCACGGCGAGACGTGGAAGCGGATGGACGAGAACGACGGCGTCCCCGGCAGCACGGTCTATTCGCTCGGCCGCGGGAAAGACGGCGCCGTGTGGGCCGGCGGCTCCGCGGGGATCGGCCGCTTCCTCAACAATCAATGGAAGACGTGGGACTCGCGCTCCGGCCTGATGAACGACGAGTGCAATCTCGGCGGCATGTTGGTCGACGACGACGCCGTCTACTTCGGCTCCCTCGGCGGTCTCGCCCGTTTCAATCCGAACGTCACCCCGATTGAGCCGCCGCCGCTGAAGCTCGTCTGGCGCGCGACGCCTCCCCGCGATGCGGCGGGACTCGCGCAGCTGCCGCGCGGCGAGCGCGCCCTCCACCTCCGCTGGACCGCGCCGTGGCTCGGACCGCGCGCGGTGCAGTACCGCACACGCATCCCCGGCGTCCGCGAGGAATGGTCCGCCGCGACGTCCGAAGATCACCTCGACATCGAGAACGTCGGCGCAGGCCGGACGCGCGTCGAAGTGGAGGCGCGTGTCGAAGGCTCGGCCAACTGGACGCCGGCGCTCTCGCTCGACGTCGACGTCCCGCCGTTCTGGTACGAGACGCCGCTCGCCCGGGTCGCCGGCATCGTGCTCCTCATCGCGATCATCTATGTGATCGTTCGCCTCCGCATGCGCACACTGCACCAGCGCGCCGAAATGCTCGAAGCGACGGTGCGCCAGCGCACCGCGGAGCTCGCGGAGAAGGTGGAGCAGCTCCACGACTCCGAGCAGCGCGCGCTCGCCGCGAGCCGCGCCAAGAGCGCGTTCCTCGCGAACATGAGCCACGAGCTCCGCACGCCGCTCAACGGCGTCCTCGGCTTCGCGCAGCTTCTCAACCGCCGCAAAGACCGCGACGCCGACGATCGCGAAGGGCTCGCCATCATCATGAAGAGCGGCGAGCACCTGCTCAACCTGATCAACGACGTCCTCTCGCTCTCGAAGATCGAGGCGGGCCGCGTGACACTCGATCGCGAGCCGTTCGACCTCGAGACGCTCGTCCACGACGTCGAGAGCGTCCTCCGCTTCCGCGCCGAGGAGAAGAACCTGCGTCTCACCTGCACGATCGGCGGTCAACCGCCGCGAGCAGTCCTCGGAGACGAAGTGAAGCTGCGGCAGATCCTCATCAATCTGCTCGGCAACGCCGTGAAGTTCACCGATCGCGGCTCCGTCTCGCTGCACGCATCGTGGACGAACGGCCGCGCGACCTTCGACGTCGAAGACACCGGCCCCGGCATCGCGCCGGAAGAACTGCCGCGCCTCTTCGAACCGTTCGTGCAGACGGAGAGCGGACACCGTACGAAGGAGGGCACCGGCCTCGGCCTCGCGCTCTCGCGCGATCTCGCGCGTCTCATGGGCGGCGACATCAGTTTTTCTAGCAGAGTCGAGAGCACGCCGGGCGCCGGCTCGAAGTTCCGCGTCGAGATCAGCCTCCCCGAGGCGGCGGCGGGCGCGCTCGTCATCGCGAAGGACCGCCGCCGCGTCGCGCGCCTGGCACCAGGGCAGGACGCGGTGCGCATCCTCGTCGTCGACGACACGCCGCTGAACCGCGTCGTGCTCACGAAACTCCTCGCCTCGGTCGGCTTCGAAGTCCGCGACGCGGGATCGGGCGATGAGGCGCTGCAGGTCTGGGAGACGTGGCAGCCGCACCTGATCTGGATGGACAAGCGGATGCACGGGCTCGACGGCCTCGAGGTGACGCGCCGCATCCGCGCGCGCGAGATAACCGAGCGCCGCAAACGCGTCCCGATTCTCGCGCTTTCCGCCAGCGCGCTCGAGCACGAGCGCGGCGAGATCATCGAAGCGGGCTGCGACGACTTCGTGCCGAAGCCGTACCGCGAATCGACGATCTTCGCGAAGATCCGCGAGCACCTCGGCGTCCGCTACGTCTACGACGACGAGGCGCCGCCGCTGTCGGCCGAAGGACGTTCGGTGCTCCTCGTCGACGACGACTCCATCTGCCGCCAGATCGCGCAGGAGCTCCTGCGCGGCCACGGAATCTCAGTCACCAGCGCCACGAACGGCGTGGAAGCGCTCGACCTCGCTGGCAAGGAGAGGTTCGACCTCGTCCTGATGGATCTTCGCATGCCGGAGATGGACGGCATCGAGACCACCCGCCGCATGAAAGCGATGCAGGGAATGGATCGCATCCCCATCATCGCCATGAGTGCCGAGCCCGCGAACCACGACGGCATGGACGACGCGATCACCAAGCCCGTCGAGCCCGAAGCCCTCGACGCCGCGCTGCGACGTTGGCTCCCCGCCTAGTCTTAAACCCGCACCATCGCCTGCGTCTCCATCCACGTTATCTCGAACTGACTGGTCGGCACGCCGAATGGAAGGAGGATGAGCTTCAGAATCATCTTGATGACGAACATCGCGAGCTTGCGTGCGATGAACATGGCGACCGACATGGCGAACTTGATCACGGCGCGACCGATCGTGTTCACGAATTCGACCATCGCCTGAACGATCATCGCGATGAGCTTCGCGACCGCCATCATGACCGCGGCGACCAGCTTCTTCAGAATCTCCTGCACCGCCTCGAGCACCTTCAGTAGCGCGCTCACGACGAGCTTCCCGACGACCTCCGCCACCTTCCGCGTCACCGATGTGAAGAAGGCGTGGAAGATCTCGCGCAACTTCGCGTCGATCGGCGCGAGTACGGCGTCGCGCAGCTCATCGATCGCGGGATTCGCCTTGTTGATGACCTCTTTCATCACCCACTCGAGGCGTGGCGAGATGAGCCCGTGAATCTCGACGAGCGGCCGCACGACCTCTTGCGGCAGGATGGTGGCGAGCTGTCTCGCCACTTCTTCGTTGCTGGTACCGACGCCGAGCTGGACGAGCGTCTCCCGGATCGTCTCGACCAGCTCCTTCGCCGGCCTCGCCGGATCCGGCAGGTTCTTCGTCAGCTCCGCGATGATCGCGTCGTAGATCCGCGCCTCATGCGTGCGGAGGTAGTCTTCGAGAAACTTGGCCGCCTTGTCGTCGATCGGCCCGCCAACGCGGGAGCTACCGCCTCTTTTCAGCATGCTTCCATGCTAGCCGATGAATTGCCCTCCATCCACACGGAATACCTGTCCGGTGATCCGTTTCGCCCTGGCCAAAAAGGCAACCATTTCGGCGACGTCGGCCGGCTCGACCAGTTCGCCGAGGGCGGTCTCGGCGCGGGCGGCTTCGCGGAGTTCCTCGGGCAGAGAGTCAGTCAGCGGCGTCCGCACCCATCCCGGCTCGACGACGTTGACGCGGATGCCGAAGCGCCCCACCTCGCGCGCGACGCTGCGGGCGAGACCCACCAGACCCGCCTTGCTCGCAGAATATGCGGACGTCCCGCGCTTGCCCCGTGAGCCGTTGATCGAGCCGATGAGGACGATGCTGCCGCCGCCGCGCGCCCGCAGGATGGGGACCGCGTGGCGGATCAGGAGGAAGGCGCCGCGGAGATTGACGTCGTGGACGAGGTCCCAGTCGTCGACCGACAGCTTCCAGACAACCGCGTCGCGCGAGACGCCGGCCGAGTGCACGAGCACATCGAACCCGCCGATGCCTTTCAGAGCTTGCGCAACCGAGGAGTCGTCGCGAAGGTCGCATTCGTCAACGTCGAGGCCGGCCACCTCGTAGTCGCGGAGGTGTTCGACGATGACGCGGCCGATTCCCCCCTTCGCGCCGACGACGACCGCCTTCATGACGCTTTCCGCGCTTCGAGGACGCGATGCCGGTAAGCACCCCACAACGCCGCGCCGATCGCTCCCGCGTAAACGGAGTGCGAGTGGGTGTGGAACCGCATGTCGACCGACGTTTGCCGCAGCGCTTCCACGAGGCCAAGGTCCGAAGCAAGGCCCCCTGTGAGCGCAACGGTGAGCGCGACGTCCGATTCCGCACCCGAGGCCCGGAGGAGCTTCACGTAGCGGCCGGCCATCGAGAGGTGGATCCCTTTGAGAATGTCGGCCGGTTTGATCCCGCGGCTGACCATATTGATGACGTCCGTCTCCGCGAGCACCGCGCAGATGCTGCTGACCGTCTCGGGCGACGTCCCCTGCAACGAGAGCGTGCCGACTTCTTCCAGCGCGGTGCCGAGGTAGCGCGCGACATTCTCGAGGAACTGTCCGGAGCCCGACGCGCACTGCGAGGTCATGTGGTAGTTGAGCACGCGGCTCTTCTCGTCGATGCGGATCGCCCGTGCGTGCAGCGCGCCGATGTCGAGCACCGCGCGCGCCTCGGGCATGAGGAAGATCGCGCCACGCGCGTGCGTGGTCATGCCGTAGAAGTGGCCGCGGCGAAACTCGACCAGCTCCCCTTCTCCCGTGCTCGCGGTATATGCAAGATCGTTTTCGCGGACGTCCGCCAGCTCCACCGCGGCGCCGAATGCTTCGTGGATGACCTTCCGCAGCTCGCGCCGGCGAATCCGCTCCGCGTGCAGCGCGAGGATCGTCGTCTCATCGGCGGTGATCGCGACCTTCACCGCGCTGGTGCCGACGTCGATTCCCGCCGTAATCATGCCGCCGCCCTTCGCGCGAAGATCGCGGCGCCGAGCGCGCCGGTGTAGATCGACTCGGGCGAGATGTTCAGCGTCCTCTCGCCGTAGTTTTCCGAGATCAGATCGCGCAGCGCGCGGACCGCGGCGCTGTTCCTCGCCACACCGCCGGTGAAGGTGAACTCGTCGCTCACGCCGCCGGAGCGCGCGAGGAGCGACATGGCGCGAAGGATGATCGCGCGGTGCAGGCCGGCGAGGATGTCTTCGCGCTTCTGCCCGAGGGCCAGCCGGTCGCGCAGCTCCGCACCCGCGAATACGGTACACGTGCTGTTGATCTTCACGCGCTGCCGGCTCTCGTCGGCGAGCGGGCCGAGCTCGTGAAGGCCGAGGTTCATCTCGTCGGCGATGTAGCCGAGATAACGCCCGCAGCCGGCGGCGCAGCGGTCGTTCATCTGAAAGCTCGTGACAATGCCGCCGCCGTCGACCTGGATCGCCTTGGTGTCCTGGCCGCCGATGTCGAGCACCGTCCGCGTGCCGGGAAACATCGCATGCGCGCCGAGGCCGTGGCAGAGGATCTCGCTCCGGATCTGCTCCTTCGGGAATGGCAGGCGCTGGCGCCCGTACCCGGTGCCGATCGTGAGCACCTCCTCGATGTCGACCGCTCGCGCCCGATCGACAGCGTTTCTCAGTGGACCGAAACCCTTCTCCGTTTCGGCTAGCGCCGGGATGATGTGGCGCTCGAACGCACCTTCGAGCGTCACGTTTTCGACTGCGAGGATCGCGGAGTCGAAGATGGCGCAGAGTTTGTCGAAACCGACACCCTTCACCTCGGCGGCGAGCGTCATGTAGTCGGCGGCGGCGATGTCGCGGAAGAAGTCGCTCTTTCGCGGCGCTCCGGAGCGCGTGCGGGACGCCATCGCGTCGCAGATGTCGTTGATGACCGAGGCGGGGACGTCGCGCTTCGCGGCGAGCATCAACATCGCCTCGCGCAAGCGCTCGTTCAACTCGAGATGCTGCTGCAAACGGAAATTGCGTGCGAGCTCGACGAGGGCACCGCCGCCGCCGTTTGCGAACCGCTCCACCAGCGCGAAGCGCGTCGCAACCAGCGCCTCCTCGCGCACCACCGCGCACGCCACGTCGTAATTACTCCGGCTGTTCGTGATCCCGCGGCCGACGACGCGCTCCTCCTCGTCGAGCACGACCGCCTTCGTCGTGGTCGAGCCGAGGTCGATGCCGACGAACACCCTCACGCGGCCCCCCGCCTCTGGTCGAGCATCTGCAGATAGCTCTCGATGCGGTTCTTGATGTTGGCCGCCGAGAAATAGCGCGGATCGACCAGATCGCTCTCGATGAACGCTCCCGGCACGCCGGTGCGCTCTTCGAGCTGCCGCAGCATCAGGAGCTGCCCGACGCTGAACGAATTGCAGCTCTTCACACTATTGATGAGGAACCCGTCGGCGCGGTACTCGCGGATGTAGCGCTCCAGGAGAGCCACGCGCGTCGGCAGGCCCAGATTCGTGTAACAGCCCAGGCAATAGTCGGCGAGCGTTTCGAGCGGGTGATCGGGATCGTGACGGAAGCCGGTGTCGTACAGTCCACCCACCTTCGTGTACGTGCTCGCGACGACCACCGCCTGCTCGTCGTAAAACATCCGCCAGAAGTCGCGGAAGCTCGTCCAGTTCGGCGGGCCTTCGACGACGAGGCGATAGCGCTCGCCGCGCATCGGACCGTCCGGAGTGATCGGCCCTTCTCCGTTGGCGATGCGCCCTTCGATCTCACGGCGCAACGTTGCGTAGTACTCGACCGCCGCTTCGGTTCCGCGGAATGCGCTGAAGATCGGTCCGAGGTAGTAGACGCCGGCGAAGTACGCATCGATCGGCGACGGCACATGCTTCGCGCTCTCCAGCGCCCAGACGAGATCGTCCTCGGCACGCGCGGAGAGGCGCAGCATCTCGCGCAGCCGCTCCTCGTCGAATGCCCGGCCGCTCACCGCCTCGAGCTTCGGAATCACCTCGCTCCGGAGCTGATCGAGGATGTACTGCCGCTGGTGCGGATCGATGCGGCCGTCCGACTGATACGGCACGTGCAGCATCGCCACCGGGCAGTCGTACTCCTCGCGCAGCAGCTCGAACCACTTCATGAACGTAAAACAGCCGGTGTACGAAAGCAGGAGCAGATCCGGCTTCGGCAACGGCTTCCCGGTCGGGCCGATGTTGCCGCGGCGCAGCATGCCGATGTCGCACTTCACGTAGGTGCAGACGTCTTCGCTGTGGCCGTGCTTCTCCGCCTCGGTGATGTAGCCGCCGGAGAGCTTGCGCATCCCCGACTGCAGCGCGTTGATCTCCGGCAACACCGGCAGCAGATCGAACGAGCGAACGAGCTCATTCAGATTGCCGGGGACGAACGTGTAGACCACCTTCCGCCCCTCTTCGTGCGCTCGCGCAAGCGTGTCGAAGTGGTCGCTGAGGAGCTGCTTCTGCAGCAGCATCGATGGTTCTTTGACTATGTCCATAGACGGATCGAATCGGAGAACGTCCCCGCCTGCTCGCGGATGACGGCGAACTGTCCTCCGTCCTCGGAGTACTTGAACTCGGTGTGCGGAATGCCGGCGCGGTCGAGCGCCGCGACGAGCATCGGCTGTTCGAGCAGCGCCGGATCGCAGAAGCTGGGCGCGCAGAAGACGACTCCCTCGGCCTCATTGCGCCGGAACGAGTCGAGCAGCCATTTCCCGCGATCGCCGTCGGGTGAGTAGCGCGAGGCCGTCGACACGCTGGCGAAGAGGTACGCGTCGACGAGGTTCTGCAGCGGATCGCCCTCGACCGCGACGTCCTCCTGGAGCCAGCGGAGGCCGAGGAGGAGGTCGTCGTCGACGGCGGCACAGCCGGCGCGCTCTAACGTGACGAGCAGCCCGTGCGGCGGCTGCTCGCAGAACATGCCGACGAGAATGACGCGGCTCTGGTCGCGCTCGCGCCGCAACGGATCGCGTGGCGCCTCGCGCAGGTAGGCACGGACGAGGGCCGTGTGCTCCTCCGGCGGCAGCACGTTCCCGGCGCGGAGCACGAGATACGCCTCCGACAGCGGGAAGACCGACGGCGACTCGCTCCGCGCGCGATACAGCTCGCGAATCGCGGCGCGGTTTTCGTTGTAAACCGCGATGCTGGCGCGAAGGTCGTCATCGCTGACGGCGCGCCCCGCGATGCTCGCAAACTCGTCGCGCATCGACTCGAGCTCATGGCGCCAGAACTTTCCGCCGACCTCGCGCTCGAAGTTCTGCGGCACGTCGACGTAGCGGACGTAACGCTCGGGAAAGAGCATTCGCCAGATGCCGGAGAGGTTGCGGATGACGTCGCAGATCGACGGAAAGAGCATCCCGTCGAGCGCGTCGAGGCGGCCCGAAAGCGCCAGCTCGATCGTGCTGCGCGGGATGCGGCAGATGTAGCTCTGGAAGTAGGCGTCGCCGCGGATGATCTCGATGCGGTCGCCGCCGCCGACGATTCCCACCGGCAGCATCCCGGCGGCGTGGATCAGCTCGCGCGGCACGTAGATCGGCATGTGGCCGATCGCGCGTCCCTGCGACGATTCCTTCCACTCCCGCACGGCGTGCAGATCAAGGTCGTCGTACAGCGACCGTACGCGCTGGAGGATGTCGTCGAGTCTCATGTCGACCAGTGCGGCTCGCGTTTCTCGAGGAACGCGCGAATCCCTTCCGCGGCGTCCGGCTCGCGCATCAGTTCTTCGAGATAGAGCTTCTCGAGCCGCGGGAGGTCGTGCTCCAGCGCGCGCACGATCGGCGCACGCACGGCGCGCGCGGCGTGACGCAGTGCGGCCGGCGACCGCGAAACGAAATCGGCTTCGAGCAGCGCGCCGACTTCGTCGTCAAGTGCACCCGTCGGAGCGAGTCGCGCCACAAGGCCGGCCTGCTTTGCCTCGACGCCGTTCCAGCTTCGCCCGGTCAGCGCAAGCAGCGACGCGTTCGCCGCGCCGATGCGCACCGGAAGCAGCGCCGCCGCCGCGGGAGGAAAGACCGCGAGCTTGATCTCGGGGACGCCAAGCTGCGCGCTCTCCTCGGCGACGATGAGGTCGCACGCCAGCACCAGTTCCAGGCCGCCGCCGAGACATTGACCGCGGACCGCGGCGATCGTCGGCGCGGGAGCGGCGGCAATCGTGCGCAACAGATGGCTCAATCTCGGGAGCGCCGCTTCGATCTGCTCCGGCAGATGCTCTTCGACACTCGCGCCGAAGCTGAAATGCGCGCCGTCGGATGCGATCACGATCGCGCAGAGATCGCGGCGCGGCGCGAGCTGACTGAAGAGCGACTCGAGGTCCTCGATCATTGCGCGATCGAGCACGTTCGCCTTCGGCGCGGCGAGGATGACGCGCGCGACGCGGCCGTCGACCTCGAGCCGCGCTTTCACTTGGCCGTCACCTCGGGCGCTACCCACGGCGCGATCTCGGCGATCAACTCTTCGTCCCACTTCGCCCCTTGCGCGAGCCGTTGCCGCAGCTTCACGAAGTCGACCTCGCGCTGCTGCTTCGTACCGTAGTGGAACGCGCGGAAGCCGGCGTTCGCCTCGGTCATCATGTTCAGCGCCAGCCAGGCGCGGTTCGTTTCGCGGTTCCGGTCCCAGTGCTCCAGTTTGTGCTTCCGCACGCTCTCGATCGTCTTTGTGAGGCAGTCGGGCATCGTGTAGAGCAGCTTCGTCGTCAGGTCGTCGACCGCGGCGTCGAGCAGCGTGAAGTCGATCGTGCCGTCGGCGAGCATCGCCTTCGCCGCGATCTTCGCCTCACCGTTCTTCGGCTCGCCGATGACGATGCGTCCGAACTCGTCGAGCACGCGGTCGGTGACGACCAGCGGGTTCGGCACCCAGTTGTCGTCGAGCCGAAGCACCGGAACGATCTGTGTGAGACCGCCGAGGAAGTAGAAGCGGTGCGCGGACCAGGTCTGGCAGAGCGTGGCGCTGACCATCGCCCGCTCGATGCCGACGAAGAGCGGGAGGAAATCGGTGCTGCCGCCGTCGGGTGCCGAGCCATGCTTCGGGCCGGCCTGGCTGAAGATGGCGAGATCGCTGGCGATCGAGAAATCGCACGCCATCCCGATCTCCTGACCGCCGCCGACGCGCATCCCGTTCACGCGGCAGATCACCGGCTTGTCGCACTGCAGGACCGACGTCACCGCGTCGTTGAAGAGCCGCATGTACTGCCGGTACTCGTTCGGCCGCCCGGCGTAGTTCTCCGCGTACTCGCGCGTGTTGCCGCCGGCGCAGAAGGCGGCGCTGCCGGCGCCGGTCAGAACGACCGCCACCGCCGCACGGTCGTTGCTCGCCTCGCGGACCGCGAGGATCAGCTCCTTGAGCATGTCGGTGGTGTAGCTGTTCATCTCGCGCGGGTTGTTGAGCGTGATCCAGATGCTGTACAGCCCATCGACCGGCAGCCCTTCGTGATCGAGCACCGGGTGACGCGAAACGAGGAGGTCGTGCGGCGTAAACGGAGTGAGGTTGTGATTTTTCATGGCACCAGTACCGGTCGGAGACGCGTGTGCGCGTCGATCAGTTGCGGGAGATCGCTCATCGGATGGATCTCGACGAACGGCGCGATCGCGACCTTGCCGTCGAGCACGAGCTGCAATGCGGCGGGATACTTCTCCGGCGGGCAGCCCCAGTTGCCGCGCGCCGTGGCATCGAACGCCATCAGGTTCGAGAGGCGGATCTCGACCTTGTCCGGCGTGAAGCCGACGATCGCGAGGTACGCGCCGAAGTCGAGCAGGCCGAACGCCGTCTGCTGCCCCGCCGCGGTGCCGCTGGTCTCGAAGATCTTCAGTCCTCGGCCCTCGGTCCTCAGTCCTCGGATCTTCGCTTTGAGATCCTTTGCGCTGATCGCCTTCGCATTGAGCGCGAGCGAAGCGCCGTGCCGGGATGCGAGTTCCAAACGCGAATCGTCGATATCGATTGCGACGACTACCGCGCCGCGCGCGGCCGCGATCTGCACGCCGAAGCCGCCGACGCCACCGGCGCCGACGAAGACCGCCACATCGTCACTGGTAACGCCCGCCCGATCGATCGCTTCATATGGTGTCGAGACGGCATCCGCAACCACTGAGAGTGCACGTAGCGAAACGCCCTCCGGCAGCGAGTCTGGGACCGGGCACAGCCCGCGCGCCGGCACCCGCACGTGCGATGCGAAGCCGCCGTCGCCGTCATTCCCCGGCATGAACTGCCTGCGACAAATCGTCGGCCGCCCCGCTTGGCACGCATCGCATGCGCCGCACGGAATGACGGCGGGGACGATCACCGAGCGGCCGATCCATTCCGTCGCGCGCTCCCCTGCGGCGGCGACGCGTCCCGCGATTTCGTGGCCGAGGATCAGGGGGAGCGGGTGGCGCGTCGCGACGCCGCCTCGCGCGAATCCGACGTCGGTGTGACAGAGCCCGCAGCCGGCCACTTCGACCACCACTTCATCGGCAGCCGGGTCGAGCGGTGAGAGATCCTGTTGCACGATCGCACCGCCGGCAGCGAGAAGCCGATAACCACTCGCTCCGACAATCGCGCTCATGAACACAAGTTATGGGTCGCGCTGCACGGCAGCGCGTGACTGAAATCACCCGTGCGTGTGAGCGACCGGAGGCGGTTAGACTAGCCATCGAGGATGAGCCGGTTTCTTGCCGTCGCCTGTGGCGGCGCGTTCGGAGCGGTGGCGCGATACGCCGTGGCGCTGTTCGTCGCGAACTTCTGGAGGAGCGACTTTCCGCTCGCGACGTTGCTGATCAACGTCAGCGGCTCGTTCATCCTCGGCTTCTTCTCGACCTTCGCGGCCGAGCGGTCATCCATCGATCCATTGTGGCGGCTGCTCGTCGCGACCGGCTTCGTCGGCGCGTACACGACGTTCTCGACGTTCGAATACGAGACACAGCGCCTCACCGAGTCGGGAGCGATCTGGTGGGGTGCGCTGAACGTGATCAGCTCCGTCATCGCGGGATACGCCGCCGTGCAGCTCGGCGTGGTTCTGGCGCGGCGGTAAGGAGGAGACGTGCTCGAACGCGGTCCGGCGAAACGGCTCATCATCACCATCAACGAAGCGTCGCGCTGGCACGGCCGGAGCCTCTACAACGCGCTCCTGGAGCTCTTCCAGCACAAGGGACTCGCCGGCGCGACCGTGTCGCGTGGGATCGCCGGATTCACCGGACGCGGCGCCATCCACTCCATCAACATCGTCGACCTCTCGACCGACCTCCCCGTCCGCATCGAGATCGTCGATACACCCGACGCCATCGACCGCGTGCTGCCCGACGTCTACGACATGGTCGACAAAGGCCTCGTCGAAGTGCAGGACACAACGGTCGTCAAGTTCGCGACCGGCGAGGCGGCGGCGCCCCCGGCGAAGAAGGGAGAGCTCATGCGGTTGATCGGAAAGGCGAAAATGCTCCGCGTCCACATCGGCGAAAACGACAAGTGGGAAGGCGAACCGCTCTACGAGGCGATCGTCAAACGCGCCGCGCAGCTCGACATCGCCGGCGCCACCGTCTACCGCGGCATCCTCGGCTACGGCGCGCACAAGCGCATCCACCGCCACAAAACGGTCGCCCTCTCGAGCGACGACCCGATCATGATCTCGATGGTCGATGAGGAAGAGAAGATCAATCAGATGATCGCCGCCCTCGACACCATGGTCTCCGGCGGCTGCCTCATCGCGATCTCGGACGTCACGGTGGTCCGCTACGTCGAGCACGGGAGCGAACGGACGAGCTGACGCTACTTTCCGGCATTACGGCGACTGTACGCGCCGCTTGAACTGCTCCCGATTGTCGAGCATCTCGCGCAGCATCTCGCCGGGCTCGACGCCGAAGACGGTCGCAAGCGCGAGCAGCGTCTTGAGCCCGGGAAGGTTGCCTCCACGTTCAATGACGCCGACGTGCGTCGGGTGAACGTTGATCGCGGCGCCGAGTTGCTGGAGCGTCAAGCCGCGCTGCATCCGGTGGCGCTTGATGATGAGGCCGAGACAGACGGCATCGGGATCGCGGGAGCCACCTTTGATCTCTGTCATCGCGCGGATATGGTACTCGCACATCCACGGATGTAAGAAGTGGCGCTTGACGGACTGAAAAGGTCACTATCGCCGTCTGGCATCGAGCTAACAAGGTCGCCGGCCATCCGAAGATGTAAGCGGAGCGTATCATCGCGTGTCAAGACCATCCGTGGATGTATTCATGACCCATAAATGAACCGCAAAGGCGTCAAAAAGCAGCTCTCATTACATCCGAAGATGTTCGAGGAGGGTCAATTAGACGCGCATCGGATATTCGCTTGGGGGCGCGCGAGCCTATCAATAGGCTCGAATTACATCTAAGGATGTTGGTACCATCTTATTAAACGTCAGATATCACCTCCAAGGACTGCCGAGCCGCATGTTTCAGCGCTTCGCGTATCCTCTGAATCATGTCGAGCTACATCCCCGCCGCGCCATCCGTCTCATTCTGGGACGCTTCTCCCCTCTTTCGGGACCTCTGCAAGCGTAAATTGGGCGAGGGTTACATCCGTGGAGAGCATGCGCTCGCGGAAATGGGCACTCGCGCCGCGTTCGAGGTCGCGCCGCTCGCGGCGATCGCCGATCGGGAGCAGCCGAGACTCGTCACCCATGATGCGCGCGGCGAGCGGATCAATCGCGTCGAGTACCAGCCGGCCTACCGCGAGATGGAGCGGATCGCCTACGGCTCCGGGATGGTGGCAATGAAGTACGAGCCGCCACCCGATCCCGACGCGACGTTCACCGGCTTCGCGCTCGGCTACCTCTTCGCGATGGCGGAGATGGGCCTCTACTGTCCGCTCTGCATGACCGACGGCGTGGCGCGCGTCGTCAGCCGCTACGGCACGCGCGAGCAGATCGAGCGCGTCGTGCCGCGGCTCGCCTCGCGCGACGTCGACACGCTTTGGACCGGCGGCATGTTCCTCACGGAGCGCGCCGGCGGATCGGACGTCGGCGCGAACGAGACGGTCGCGCGGCGTGATGGCGACGGCACCTGGCGGCTGACCGGCCACAAATGGTTCTGTTCGAACGTCGACGCCGAGGCGGTGCTGGTGACGGCGAGACCCGACGGAGCGGAGAGCGGCACGCGTGGCCTCCGTACGTTCCTGTTGCTCACCGAAAACAATCCGGGAGTTCGGATCGAACGGTTGAAGGAGAAGCTCGGCGTCCGTTCGATGCCGACCGGCGAAGTGACGCTCGACGACGCGCCCGCCGAGGAGATCGGCGGATTCGCGGCGATCGCGGAGATGATGAACCTTTCGCGCCTCTACAACTCCGTCGCCGCCGTTGCGGTCATGGGTCGCGCGATTCATGAGGCGCGTTGGTTCATCGAACGGCGTCGCGCATTCGGACGGCCGGTGATCGAGCATCCGCTGGCGCGGGAGACGCTCGCGCAGCTCGAGGACGAGCATCACGGCGCGCTGCTGATGACATTCGAAGCGGTCGACGCGCTTCGCCGCGCCGACGCCGGGGACGAAACCGCGGCTCACCTGCTTCGCATCCTCGTCCCGATCGTCAAGGCTTACACCGGCAAGCTCGCGGTCTCGTGCGTCTCCGAGGCGATGGAGTTGATCGGTGGGAACGGCTATATCGAGGAGTCGCCGATGCCGCGGCTCCTGCGCGACGCGCAGGTCCTCCCGATCTGGGAAGGGACGACCAACATCCTCGTGCTCGACGCGCTACGTGTCGCGCGAAGAGAGCGCGGTCACGAACTGCTGCTCGACCGGATCGGCGGCGCTAGAGCGGACAACCTCCAGCAGTGGTTCAACTCACTCGAGGAGCGCAACGCGCGGCGGTGGGTGTTCGCGCTCGCGCAAGCGTACGCGCAGAGTTTAGCGATCACAGCGGCTGTGTAACTTCCTGAACCTGAACCGCTTATTCAACCGAAAACCCTTTTGCGCGGCGTGCGTCTAAGGGGAATGGACCTGAAACATCCACTCCGACTCCTCTGCACGGCCGCGCTCGTCGCGGTTCTCGTACCCGCCGCCTTCGCTCAGCGCAGCGAAGCTCCTGTCCGCCACGGCCCCGGAACCGGCAACCCTGACGTCCAGCTCGTTCCGTGGAAGTACCTCCAGAGCGACACGCTCGTCCACGAGGCGCCGGTCACGCTCTACTGGCTTCCCGCGAACGAAGGGCAGGTGACGCAGTCGCCGCTCTTCGACTCGAAAACGCTCGTCACCGCGGCAACCCGCTGCGTCGGTTTCGAGATCGTCATGCCGGAGCGCACGACAGTCGTCCACAACCTCGGCGAAGCGGGAAAGGTCCCTGCCGTATTGATCGTCGATCGCGACGGGAAGATCCTCCGCAAATTCGAGAATCCGAACGCCGAGCTGCTGACGAAAGACGTCGAGAAGCTCCTCACCAGCGAGCTCGATGCGCGCGACCAGACGATGTTCCGCTCCATGATGGCCGCCAGCCAGGAAGCGACCGCGGGCCGGACCCAGAACGCGATCAGTATCTACAAGAAGATCTGGGACGACCGCTGCCTCTATCCGCTCGCCGCAAACGAGGCGAAACGCGAGCTCGCGCAGCTCGGCGTCAACGTGCAGGACACCCCGAAGACGACGACCACCACGACCGCGAAGTGAACCAGAGCCGCGCCTAGAAGACTAGCTCCTTCTTCTCGAGCAGCTCCCGATATTCGTGCGGCAACTGTCCGCTCAGCTTCCGGACGGCGCCGGGCGTGAGGGCGTCGCGGAGGGTCTCGAAGACGGCCGCGACGTGCAGCGCCGCTTGGTCGATGCGCACGTGCTCCTTCTGGGCGACGTACCGGTAGAACGTCTCGAGCGGAAGGTGCTCGAACGAGTGGGAGGTCGTGAGGTGAATCGCGATCTCCGCCGGCAGCTGGGCCGCGATATGGGCCAGTGCGGCCGGCTGCAGGCGTTCGGCGAGCGTCTCGAAGACGGCGCGGATCGCCGTCTCGGCCTGCCCACGTGATGCGAGCTCCGCCCGATGCTGCACCTGACCTACGAATTGATCGTGTTGCATGGCATCCTCCTCATCGAAGCGCGGCCATCAGCTCGCGCGGTGGTAGCCAGTTCGGCGCCGCGGTCGAGGCGGCGTGAAGATGGATGCGCGCCTCTTCGATGCGACCGGCGCGGACGAGAAACCGCGCGTAATAGAAATGCGCGTTGCGATCGGGCTTGAGGTCGAGCCCGCGTTTGAAAAGCCGCTCCGCCTCGGCGTTCTCCCCAAGCGCCGCGGCGACGATGCCGCGGTTGATTTCGAGCGTCGAGTAGTTCGGCGTGTACCGCGCGGCGCGTTCGAAGAGCGCCTTTGCGTCGGCGTAGCGCCCCGCCTCCATCTGCGTGAGACCGTAGTTCATCCACCCCCGCCCGTTGTGCGGACTCTTGATCGTGACGTCACGCCAGAGCGTTTCTTCGGTCAGCCACGCCCTGTTCCGGACGTGTGTGCCGAACGCCAGCGCCACGATGAAAATCGCGAGTCCCGCGTACGCGAGCCGCTGCCGCGGAATCAGCTGGATCGCCGCGACGGCCGCGATCGCGAATCCCATCAGCGGGAAGAACAGCCGGTGCTCGTTCGCGACCTCGGCGAGCGGGAAGATGCTCGACGCCGGCAGCAGCGTGATCGCGAACCAGGCGAGGCCGAACGCGATCGGAGCGGTCCGTGCGCTCCGGCCGAGCTTCACGATCGCGACGCAGAGCAACGCCACGAAGACGTATCCGGCGATCGCGTTCGTGTCGTACCAGTGCGGCAGGATCTCGAGATCGGTGTCAGCGCTGAGGCCGACCGGGAGCAGCGAGAGACGTGCGTAGTGCAGCCAGATGTACGGCTGCGTCATGAGATAGCCGAGGCGTGAGGCGCCGCCGGCGACCCACTCGCGCGCGTTCATCGCATTGAGCGCGATCAGGAGCACGATCCCAGTGACGAATGACGGCACGGCAGCCGTCACAGCCTTCATCATCGGCTTGCGCTCGATGAGCCGCACCCACGCGATCACGATTCCCGCGAAGATCACCACCGGCGCTTTTGCGAGCGCGCCGATCGCCAGCGGGATGAGGTACCACGGGTATCTGTAATGCCGCACGAAGATGAGGAACGCGGCGAGGAAACCGACTGCCGAGAGAAGCTCGCTGCGGCTCGATAGAAAGTTCATCGTCTCGGTATTCGCGGTGTGGACGCAGAAGAGCGCGGCCGCGGCGATGGCGAGCGTCATGTGCTCTTTTCCGAGGACATCGCGAGAGACGAAGACGAGCAGAGCGCCGGTAATCAGCAGAAGCACGAGCTGTGTCACATGAAACGGCACCGGATCGAGCGAGTGCCGGACGGCGTAATCGAGCGCGAAGCTGAGCGTCACCAGGGGGCGATAGGTCGAGTTCGACGGAAGGCTGCTGAACGTGTGGGCGTCGGTGAAGAAGCGCGGCACGTTCGCCAGCGAACGGATCGCCGGGTTCTCCACGATCACGTGGCTGTCGTCGAAGTGAAAAGAGTTGTGAAAGAAGTTCGCGTAGGCGAGCAGGACGAGCATCAGCGCGCCGGCGATCGCGAGTCGCGTATCGACACGCGTCTCAATAAGGGGGGCCGGTGCCGAAGCACCGGCCCCCACGGGACTCTGACGCCGGGACATTCCGTGCGTCATGTCGTCATCCGTTGTTGAACACGAAGTACGCGAAGTCGCGGTTGTTCGATCCCGCGACGGTGAACGTCCCCGTTCCCTGCGACACGATCGTCAGCGGCGTATTGCCGGCGCCCGCGTGGACGTACACCACGACGATCAGGCTGTCCGCCTTCACATCGCTGTCGTTCACGACCGCGTTGCCGGTGTTGTCGAGCGTGCGGACATGCATGGAGCCGAAGAAACCGGGGCCCTTCGCACCCGCATCGCCCTTCTGACCCTGCGGACCAACCAGGCCGGCCGGGCCGGTTTCGCCCTGCGGACCGGTGTCGCCCTTCGGACCGGTATCGCCCTTGGGGCCAGTTTCGCCCTTCGGACCAGTGTCACCCTGCGGGCCAGTCTCACCCTTCGGACCAGTTTCGCCGTTCGGGCCAGTCTCACCCTTGGGGCCAGTTTCGCCCTTCGGACCAGTGTCACCCTGCGGGCCAGTCTCGCCCTTCGGGCCGGTTTCGCCCTTCGGGCCGGTCTCGCCCTTCGGACCTGTTTCGCCGTTCGGGCCGGTCTCGCCCTTCGGGCCGGTCAAGCCTTGCGGGCCGGTCTCACCCTTCGGGCCCGTCTCGCCCTTTGGACCGGTAGAGCCGGAAGGACCGATCTCGCCGGCAGCTCCCGTAGGTCCGATAGGACCAGTCGGGCCGATCGCGCCAGTTTCGCCTTTCGGCCCGGGGCCGAGAGGATCGGCGAGGAAGTAGCCAACGACGTCGACCGTCATATCGACGCCGGCATTCTGCGAGATGATGCCGAACGCCTGACGCTCTCCGAGCATGACGCCCGTCTGCGCGGTCGCTTCACTGTCGGGAACGAAGTTCAGGACAGGGATGATCGCGGGGTACGGATGCGTCGGATTGAACACTCCGATGGTGCCTGCGCCGGTAGCGTTATAGGTGTGCACCGAGATCGCGAGTGCGAGCGCATCGAGCGGCACGGCGCCGACGCACGGGTTGATGAAGCCGTCGGTCAGCGGCAGGTTCTGCACGGAGAACGTGCGCTGGTCATACGGCTGGAACGCCGGGGCGCCCCATGGCAACGGATAGTGATCCGCCGTCAGCGTGTCGACAAGGCGGCACGGCGTGATCTGTTGGAATGTCGACGGCGGCATCTGGTACGTCTTACCGTTGACTTCGACGTGCAAAGCCGACCGGACGCCGACGCCGTGAATCTGCAGCGGGTTGTTGTTCGTGCCTCCGTTCTGGGCGAACGCTGAACCGAAAACGATCAACGCCACTGCCGCCACCATGATCGGTGCGAGCGTGGAGATTCTTCGTTTCATGCTGTACTCCTTTCACCGCAATCGGGCGGTTGTCCCGAAGATCGGCTCCACGCGCCGAGGGCGTTAGGTCAGCGGTAACACCGCGGTAGTTAGCCTTGAGCACACCGGGTGTGCGCTGGCGCACGATGTACGGGCGACCACCGGCACCGCGCGACACACCGTGCAATGTACAGTGCACAGGGCACTCATGAACCGATGGATCCTTGCCGCCATCCTCCTCGCCGCCGCGACCCTGCGCATCGGCCTGAACAACGTCACCGCCTACTCCCCTGCTGACGAAACGGTCTACGCCAGCTACACGAAGACGCTGATGGAGCGCGGATTCGTTCAGGGATATCCGGAGATCGTCCGCGCGTTCGTGGAACAGCCGCGGCGCTGGAAGTACCCGAGCCCGCTCCGATGGGGCTACTTCCTGCTGACGACGTTTGCCGCGGAGACGTACGGCTCGTCCGATCCGCGCGCGATCGCGTGGCTTTCGACGATTGCCGGCCTCCTCGTGGTCCCGATCGTCTTCTTCCTCGGAAGGCGCCTCTTCAACGAGCGAACCGCACTGCTCGCCGCAGCCTTCACCGCCGTCTCCCCGATCGAGCTCGCCCTCGGCCGGCGTGCGCTGCAGGACGAAGTGTTCTGTCTCGCGGTCGTTGCGAGCCTCGCGCTCGTGGTCGTGGCACTCGAGAAATACCGCTGGCCGTGGATTGCCGGCGCGATCGCGGCGCTGACGCTCGCATTCGCGGTCAAGGAGTCGTTCCTCTATCTCTATCCGGCATTCCTCGTGCTGCCGTTTCTTTACAAGAAGCCGCGCGCGCTCGCACTCTTTATCGCTCCGCCGGCGCTCTACTTCCTCGGCTTCGCCGCGCTCGCCCGCAGTCCGCTCCACTTCTTCCGCATCGGACGAATCATCACGAGCGCCATGACGGAGCCGTACGTCCTGCAGTACCAGGGCGGGCCGCCGCATCGCCTGCTCTTCGATTTCCTGATCGCGTCACCGCTCGTCGCCATCCTCGCCGGCGCCGCGGTCGTCAGCGTCGCACTCGCGCGCGACCGTGGCAGGAGCGAGACCGTCCTCGTCGCGTTCCTCGTCATCGGCATCGCGATCTTCGCGGTCGTGCCGTCGAAGAACCTTCGCTTCTACGTGATGTTCGATCCGGTCATTCGCCTGCTCGCTGCATGGATCGTGGCGCGGACGCTGCGCACGTCGACGCTCGTGGCGGTCGCGGCGTGCAACGTCGCCATCGACGTGGAGATCTTCCGCGCAACGTTCATCGATGGCGGCGTCTACGATCCGGTGACGCAGTCGCTGCTCGAGGCGGTCGGCGCGGTTCCACACGACATCGCGCCGCATCCCATGATGTTTCCCTGGGTCTGCGGCGCGATCATCGTCAGCACCTGGCTGTATCAGTCGCTCACGCCAGCGACAATCCGTACTTCCGCGTCCGTTTCGCGAGCGACCGCATCATCAGCGCGACCTTCAGCATCCGCGCCTTCGCGATGATGTCGGCGAGGGAGATGATGCCGACGATCATCCCCATCTGATTCACGACCGGCAGACGGCGCACCATCTTCTGTTCCATCAGATTGAGCGCCGCTTCGATCTTGTCATTCTGGTCGACGCTGTACACGTTGCGCGTCATCACGTCGCGCACCGGCACCGTCAGCACCGGCTTGCCCGTCGCAACGGCGCGGCAGGTGATGTCGCGGTCGGTCACGACGGCGATCAGCGCGTTCCCGTCGCACACCGGGATCTCGCCGCAGTCGTGCTCGAGCATCAGCTTCGCGACCGTGTCGATTGTGTCGTTCGGACTACAACACGTTGGATGAGCAGTCATCACATCTTTGATGATCATAGTAGTCACCTCTTTTCAAAGATTGGCCCGGTATGGAAGCGCGACGATGACGGCCAAACCTCCGCCATGTGATTGCAGCCACACCCGCCGAGGACCCGCGGGGTGGCATTGCGGACGCGCTGCGCGTAAGTTCGAGACATGTCGTCGCAGCCGCCGATCCTGAGAGATGCCCACGCCCTCCACACGGATGCCGTCGCGCGCGAGCTCGGCGTCGACGTCGCGCGCGGGGTCGCATCGGCTGATGTCGACGCGCGCCGGAAGCGGTACGGCCGCAACTCGTTGCCGCAGGTAAAACGGCGCCGCATCGCAAAGCTGGTCGCCGATCAATTCCTCAACATCATCGTGCTCCTCCTCGCGGCGGCATCCGTCATCGCGTGGCTGACCAAAGACCGCCTCGAGGCGATCGCGATCGCCGTCGTCCTCGTTCTGAATGCGCTGATCGGCTTCATCACGGAATGGCAGGCCGGGCGCGCGATCGACGCCCTCCGCAAGCAGACGAAGATCACGACGCGCGTCCGGCGTGACGGCCGCGAAGAGACGATCGCCGCCGAAGATCTCGTCGTCGGTGACGTGGTGCTTCTCGCAGCCGGTGACCGCGTTCCGGCCGATCTGCGACTGATCGAGGCGAACGCCCTCCGCGCCGAGGAGGCGCCGCTCACCGGCGAGAGCAAGAGCGTCTTCAAATCGAACGAGATCGTCGCTCTCGACGCCGTCATTGCGGACCGCACGTCCATGCTCTTCCTCGGCACCGTCATTACCGCGGGGCGCGCGCTGGCGATCGTCGTCGCGACCGGCGAGCAGACGGAGCTGGGCAAGATCGGGAAGCTCGTCGTCAGTGTCCCGGAAGAGCTGACGCCGCTGCAGAAGAAGCTTGATGCGCTCGGGCGGCGACTGGCGGTGATCGTTCTCGTGATCGCCGCCGTCGTGACGCTCACCGGGTATCTGCGGGGCGACGGCCTCTGGACGATGGTCGAAGTCGGTATCAGTCTCGCGGTTGCCGCGGTCCCGGAGGCGCTGCCGGCCGTGACGACGTTCATCCTCGCGTTCGGCGTCCTCGGCATGGCGCGGCGGCACGCCATCGTCAGGCGCCTCACCGCCGTCGAAACGCTCGGCTCCGCGACCGTGATCTGCTCCGACAAGACCGGGACGCTGACGATGAACCGGATGACGGTCACGCGCGTCGAGCCGAACGATCCCCGCGCGCTCGAGATCGCCGCACTCTGCAACGATGGCGTCGACCCGACTGAAATCGCTCTCCTGACGCACGCGCAGGAGCACGGCGTCGAAGTTGCGGCGCTCACGGCACGCCTCCCGCGGATCGCCGAGGTCCCCTTCGATGCGCAGTCGAAGCGGATGATCACGATTCACCGTGACGGGACCTCGTTCCTGTACGCGCTCAAAGGATCGCCGAACGTCGTCTTCGACGCATGCACGCTCACCATCGACGAACACGCCGAACTCGTCGCGCTCAACGAGGCGATGGCATCGGAAGGGCTTCGCGTGCTCGCAATTGCGGAGAAGGTCACCGCCTCACAAGAAGCCGATCGCGACCACGGCTATCGTTTTCTCGCGCTGGCAGGAATGATCGACCCTCCTCGGCCCGGTGTCATCGAGGCGATCGCGACGGCCCAGCACGCCGGCATCCGCGTCGTCATGCTGACCGGCGATCAGCGCCACACAGCCGAGGCGATCGCCGAGCGTCTCGGCATCCCGCGCGAAGACGTGCACGCGCGGGTCTCTCCCGAGGAGAAGTTCAGAATCGTCGAAGAACTCCAGAACGACGGCGAGATTGTCGCCGTCACCGGAGACGGCGTGAACGACGCGCCGGCGCTCAAGAAGTCCGACGTCGGCATCGCCATGGGCGAGCGCGGCACCGAGGTCGCGAAAGAGGCGGCCGACATCGTCCTGGCCGACGACAACTTCACGACCATCGTCGGGGCCATCGAGAGCGGACGCGCCATCTACGCCAACGTACGGAAGTTCGTCCACATGATGTTCTCGCACAACCTTGGCGAGGTGATCGCGATCTTCGTCGCGATCGCCGCCGGATGGGCCTTGCCGCTTCTCCCCCTGCAGATCCTTTGGATGAACCTCGTCACCGACGTCTTCCCCGCCTTCGCGCTGGCGCTGGAGCCGCCGTCGCACGGCGTGATGGACCGGCCGCCGCGCAAGCCGAACGAATCGCTCCTCTCGCGCGACTTCCTGATCCTCGTGAGCTGGCAGGGCGCGATGCTCGCCGCCATCGTCCTCGGCGGATATTTCGTCGCCCTCCACCGTTACGGTCCCGGCACGCACGCGCGGACCGTTGCGCTCTTCATGTTCGTCGCCATCGAAGTGGGCCACACGTTCAACTGCCGCTCGCGCGTTCGCAGCGCGTTCGACGGACTCTTCGCGAATCGGTACGTCTGGTTTGCATCCGCGATGGTCGGCGTGCTTCAGGTGGTTGCGATTGCGTTCGCGCCCCTGCGGCGCATCCTGGACCTCACGACGCCAAATGGCGGGGACCTGCTGCTGTTTACCGCGGGAGTGCTTCTGCCGATTGCGATCGTGGAGCTTCAGAAGTGGCTTCTTCGGCGGTCGCGCTTTCCGCGTACGGAACGCATAGAACGTTCGCGCTCGTCGCATGCAGCACGCCCTGGCTGATCGACTCGTGCCAGATGCGCGACACACCGCGCCACTGATGCGTGCCGGTGACGATCATGTCGGCGCGCTGGTTCTCGGCCGTAGCCACGATTCGCGAAGTGGGGCGGCTGAAGGTGAAAATCGTATGCGTCGCGACGTTCCGGCACCAACTCAGCGTCTCCGCGCGCTTCGTCAGCTCTTTCGACAGCACCTCTTCCAGCAGCGGACTCGGGCGGCGGTGAATCGGCCCCTCGATGCCGTAGAACTGGTAGTCCGCGGGCGGATCCTCGATGTACGTCAGATCCGCGTTGCAGCGTCCCAGCTCGCCGAGTAGAGACGCGCGATTCATGGCGTAGTCGGAAACAACCGAGAAGTCGGTGGCGATCAGGACGTCGAGATCGCGGACGCCGTCCAGCCATCGATTCAGGTCGTGGGCGTGGCGCACGACGAGGAGTGGGTGCGGGACGATGCGTGCCAGGCGTTCGGCCACGCTGCCGATCAGCCAGTGTGCAGCACGCGAATGCCCGCGCGCGCCGGTGACGAAAAGCGTCGTGTCGTCCGGTGCGTGGGCGACGATTTCGTGAGCCGGCGAGCCGATGACGGCGTCTGTCTCGACGATGATTCCGAGAGCTCTCAGCTCCGCGGCGGTGTTTTCGAGCGCCGTTGACGCGGAGGAGATCAGGAAGTCATTGTGATCGCCTGCCGGATCGGTGGGCGCAGGCTGCACGACGTGGACGAGAAACAACTTCTCGCCGCGGCGTTGAGCGATCCGTGCTGCGATCTGCGAAGCTTCGTTCGCATTCGTCGAGAAGTCGGTCCCACAGACGACTGTCATCGCGCATCCACTCCTCAACCATCAATCTCGATCAGCCGCTCGATCGCCGCACGGTCATGCGACACACTGTAAGGGTGACCGATGATCCAGCGCAACGTCAGGGCGCAACCGACATTGAGGAATGATGAACGATCGCCGTAACCGAGTGGTTGTCGTCTCACTGCTCCTCGCTCTCCTGGTGGCGGTGGCGGCGTTTCATCCATTGCACGATGCTCTCGCAGGCTGGAGCGCACGGGCTGGTACGGTGATCCAGGGCCACGCCATCGCCGGCCCGGTCGTTTTCCTGCTGCTGTCGATGCTCTCGGCGATGCTCGCGTTCTTGTCGACCGCCGTCCTGATCCCGATCACCGTCACGGCGTGGGGAAAGACGGCGACGTTCCTCCTGCTTTGGAGCGGCTGGTTCCTCGGCGGCGCCCTCTCGTTCGCCATCGGACGCTTTCTCGGACGGCCCGCCGTCCGTCACTTCATCCCCGCCGAGCGGCTCGACCGGTACGAACGCGAGGTCAAACAACTCGTCGGCTTGCCGCAGTTGCTCCTGCTCCAGCTCGCGCTCCCCTCCGAAATCCCCGGCTACATCACCGGGATGCTGCGCTTCCGGCCCAGCCGTTACCTCCTCGCCCTCGCGATCGCCGAGCTCCCTTTCGCGGCCGGCGCCGTCTTCCTCGGCGAAAGCTTCCTGCAAGGCAACCTGCTGACCGTGATCCTCGTCGGCGCCGCCGGCATCGCGTTGAGCTGGACCGCCGGGACGATGCTGTACCGAAAGCGCCAACACCGGATAACGAGTAACGAGTAACGAATAACGGGCGTAACATCTACCCAACCGTCCAGACGGCAAGGAGTGAGTACGTCATGAAGCGAATGCTCTCCCTTCTCCCGGTCGTGCTGTCTCTCGCATTGGCAGTTCCCCTCATCGCCGACGAAGCGTGGCTGCTCGACATCCCTGTTCGCGGCAACGCGCAGCAGGAAACCGGCGAGGTCCGTATGTTCCTCGACCTGAGCGCGTCGCCGACCGGCTCGCACGTTGTGATCAACGGCAGCACCACGCTCGCCCTCGGGCAGACCGCGGCGGTCGGCAGCGATTCGGCGACCTACGAGCTTGCCTCCGGCAACACCGTGCGCGTCATCTACCGGCCACTGTCGAACTTTTCCGGCGACTTCTGCCAGGGACAGGGCGCGGTCGAGAAGCAGGTGCCGATGCGGTTCGCCGGCGCGCAGGACGTCGTCAGCTACCGCGTCTCGACCTACATCGTCGCGGCGCCGAACGCCGAGTGCTCGCAGGTGTCGAAGCACACCGGCGACACGCCGGCGACCATCACGCCGCAGGCCGACGGCGTAGCGCCGGCGTTGAACGCCATCTTCAAAGGACGAAACGACTTCGACGTCGTGCTCGTCCTCGACAAGTCGGGCAGCATGGCGGACAACCCGCCCGGCTCCGCCGTCCCGCCGAGCAAAGCGGACATCCTGAAATCAGCGGTTCAGGGATTCGTCTCGCAGTGGGAGCAGGTCGACGCGCAGTGCAGCGGCTGCACGACCGACTACTCGCCCGATCGCCTCGGCCTGGTCTTCTTCGACAGCGCCGCCGCGAATCAGACACTCCCCGGCGCCGATCCACCGGCGAACTTTTTCCTGCAGCGCGGCGGCGCCAGCGCGTGGGACGCTGTCATCAACCAGGCGAACACCCTGACCCCCGGCAGCTCGACCTCGATCGGCGCCGGCATCAATTCCGCGATGCAGCAGTGGAAGAACGATCCGAAGAACGATCTCAGCCTGGTCGTCATCACCGACGGCATGCAGAACACGGCGCCGCTCATCTCCCCGACCGCATCCGGCTTCCTGGGCCTCACTCCGGTCGCCGGTTTGGACCAGGAGCTGCGCAAACGCTTCGTCCCGATCCAGACGATCGCGTTCGGCCAGCCGGCGCAGATCGACGAAGACCTCCTCCGCAACATTTCCCTCGAGACGTCCGGTAACTCCTACCTCAGCGTCAACGCGATCACGCTCTTCACGACCTTCGGCCAGACCCTCGTCGCACTCCTGAAGGGAAACACCGTCTCACTGGCGGCGAATCGCGAGAAGACGTACACGGGACAGGTGCCGACGCCGCCCGTGCCCGTGGTGCTCGATCACTCGGCGCAGCGCGTCGTCTACTCCGTGCAGTGGGCGCCGCCCCTCGTCAACGCGCTCGACCTCGACGTCTTCGCGCCCGGCAGTTCGACACCCGCGGTGCCGACCTCGACGAAGAAGACGCCGCAGGCCTCGATCCAGTCGTTCGACATGATCAACCGGCCGATCGGCAACTGGGGCGTCAGCGTGAAGCGCGGCGCGAAGGGAATCGAGACCGTCCCCTACTCGCTGAACGTCTTCATCGCCGAACGCCATCTCGACTATCAGTTCACGCTCTCGAATCTGCACGCCGCGGCGGGCGACACCCTCGGCATCCGCGTCGTCGTCGACTGGGACGGCAAACCGCTCACCGGCCTTCCGGACGGCGCGATCACCGTCCGCATCCAGGCGCCGCCGGAGGGGCTCGGCACGATCCTCTTCCAGACGAAGCGTCCGGTGACGTCGCTGACGACGTCCGGCGACATCATCTCCGGCGCCGACGCCAAGATCGCGTCGTTCAAAGGGATGTCGCTCCTCGAGCGGATCCTGCCGCGCGACGTGATCACGATTCCGCTGAAAGAGGTCGGCAACGGCGTCTACGCGGCGACGTTCTCCGACACGAAGGTGCCCGGCACCTACGCCTTCAACGCGGTGCTCGACTGGAACAACGAGCGCAACGGGCACGTGCATCGTGAAGAGCGGCTCGAAGAGAACCTGAAGGTGAAGCCGGATCCGATCCGCTCCATCATCGACCTGACCTCTCCGTCCGCCGGCACGTTCATCGCGAAGGTCACCCCGCGCGACGCATTCGGCAACTACCTCGGACCCGGCTACGGAACCCGCGTCCGCGCCATCGTCCGCGGCGGCAAGCTCCGCACCGAAATCCCGACCGACCCCGACGTCACCGGCGCCTACTCCGTCACCATCGTCGAAGTCCCGAAGGGAACGACACCGCAAGTCGAGTGGGTCGTCGACGGAGTCGTCCTCGGCAATCGGATTCCGACCGACACGACGATTTCGCGGACGAGGCACTGACGCGAACTAGTCCACTCGCTTCCACACCACCACCCGCCCCTGCTCGAAGCAGGGGCGGAAGTGTTGTTGGACGTAGGCCCAGACGAGCGGTGCTCGCTCGCTGTTCGGAACGCCGTCGATCATGAAGGGATCATTCGGCGGCGGGATGAGGGCGTAGCGCACCTCCGGCTGCTTCTCGAGGTGGTCGATGACCTCGCGCTGCGCGGCGGGCGACTCGTACGCGGCAACCTCGTTGATCGGCACGGGGCAGCGGCGGTCGAGGAGGTAGAAGAGCAGTCCACGGTTCGTGAAGTCGAAGAACGTTTCGGACGGCCCGAGGTTCTGCGCGAAGTAGGTGCGCAGCGTCGTCACGTATTCAGCATCGCGCTTGTCAAAGAGCGCGCCGCCGAGCTGAGTCACGGACGTGTCCTCGACCTGTTGCTGGCGTCGCACGGACGAGAAAACCGCGATGTTCGCGGTGATCCCGGTGGTAATCAGCAACACGACAGCTGCGATCCGGCCGACGACCCTCGCGGACGCACGGTAATCGGACATCAACAGCGCTATACCGGCGAAGAGCAGCGGATAGCCGCCGTTCTCGATCCCGTAGAGGTGATGCCGTTCCGCATACGAGAGACCGGTCGCGGCGACGAAGACGGCGAGAATCACCAGCGGTACGAGCCGCGGCGCCATCCGCGTCGAGACGCCGACGGCCAGCACGAGGACCGCCGCGATCCAGACGCCGACCGCCATCGACGGCCGTTGCAGGAACGCGAGCAGCACGTCAGGAAAGAAGCGAAGGTCCGCCATCGCCTTCGGAGCGGCGAAGAAGCCGAGGTTGTACGCGGGGGCGAGATGCGTCAGGGCGAGCGTGCGTGTGATCGCGCTCGGAAGAATGCCGAGGACGGCGAAGAGGAGCGCGACGGGGACGGCGGTCGCGAAGATGCCGATGGCTGCCGACACAAACGCCCTCCCCCTCGGCCGCACGAGCAGCGCCGTCACGAAAAGTGCGAAGAGCGAATAGACGCCGAAGTCGACGCTGACGAGGCAGGCAAAGGCCGCGATCGCGGAGGCGTACCCGAGGAGCCTCGGCGACTGGCGGCGATACGCGGTGATCATCACCGCGAGCGCCAGCAGCGCGAACGCGCATCGAAACGACTGCGGGCAGTTGACGAAGAGGACGGCCAGCAGAGCCGTCGCGGGAGAGGCGGACGCCGCGGCAGTCATCGCGTACATCGCGGGCGCGTTGAGCTGAGCTATCAAATCGTGCGAGGCCACGATCTTGCCGACGCTGTGGGCGCCCGCGTAGCGCATGAACAGAAAATCGAGACCGCCGTCCTCGAGCAGGCCGTGCGTCGGCACCGTGTCGCGGTAGGCGCGCGCGCCGTGCATCATGTTCGACGCGTGCAGAAGGCTCTGACCTCGCTCGAACACGTTGATGCGCGGCACGCCCTCAGCCGCCCACAGGCTGCACGCCAGTGGAAAGAAGTAGACGAATGCCGGGTACGCGATCCACGTCAGCACCCGCTTCGAGCCGCGGAGCGGCACGAGAACGATCAGCAGCGCGAGGATGTCCAGGACGACGTGCCGCCCGAACAGCAGCCTCGCCTCCGGAATGATCCCGAGCGGGGCGAACGCAAAGTTCGTTCTGAAGAAACGGAGGATGAAGAGCAGCAGGACGGAAAGGATCAGCAGCAGCCGTCCGTCGGCGTCGGTCAGATCGAGCAGCGCGAGGTAGACGACGAGCAGCGCAGGCAGCAGCGCGACGTCATCAATCGTGTACGCCGCGTCGAAGTTGCGAAAGACGACCGCGATCGGAACGAACAGGACGACCGGCGCGACGACGTACGCGAGATCGGGCGAGATCACCGCGAGCCATACCGAGCCGGCGCACGCTGCCCACGTCGTAACCCTCGCCCACGGCTGTGCGCTCCCGAGGATTTCGCTGAGCCGCCGCGTCGCCACCGCGACGATCAGCGGCAGCACCACCAGCGTGACCGTGAACCAGAACGGCCCACGCGCGTCGAGCCCGTGCGCCTGCATGTAGCCCGGAACCTGCGATGCCTTCGCGGCGCGCGTCCAGAACGGCTGCGTCGCCATCGCCACGGCGAAGCCGAAGGCTGCAAACGCCAGGTTGCACGCGTAGAAGTAGACCCGCTCGGACTCGGTCAATCTGCGGCAATAGTAGCAACCCGCCTCTCGGTGGTGAGTTAGGCGGCTGGCGGGTCGTACCGGTACCCGAACCCGACCACCGTCGAGATCCGGTCCGGACCGATCTTCTTGCGCAGGTTGCGAATGTGCGCGTCGACCGTCCGCGTCTCCACCTCGTCCGACATGTGCCACACCTCGGACAGAATCCGGTCGCGCGAGATCACGGAGCCCTTGTTGCGGACGAGGAGCCAGAGGAGCTCGAACTCTTTCTTCGCGAGCTTCACCTCCGTACCGTGGCGGAAGACGCGGAACGACTTCTCGTCGATCTTGATCTCCCCATCCTCGTACATCGACGGGTCTTCCGGCGCGACGCGGGAGCGGCGCCAGACGGCGGCCACGCGCGCCACGAGCTCGCGCACGCTGAACGGCTTCGTCAGATAGTCGTCCGCGCCGAGCTCCAGGCCGGTGACGCGGTCGCGCTCCGAGCCGCGCGCCGTGAGCATCATGATCGGGATCGCCTGCGTGCGCGGGTCGCGCCGCAGCTCGCGGCAGATCGTGAGGCCGTCGAGGTCCGGAAGGTTCAGATCGAGGATCACGAAGTCGAAGCCGCCGCGCTGCACCGCATGCAATCCGTCGTTACCGCGGCCGAAGACGGTGACGGTGTAACCCTCGCGCTCCAGGTTCAGGCGAACCGTGAACGCGATGTCGTTGTCGTCTTCGATCAGTGCGATGCGCTTCATGGATGGTCGGCGTTGGTGTGCTTGATCATCCGCCCTTCGACGAGATAGACCACCATCTCACAAATATTGGTCGCGTGATCCGCCATGCGCTCGAAGTACTTGCCGATGAACGTGAGGCGGATCGCCGGCGAGATGTTGCGCGGGTTCTCCATCATGTACGTGAGCAGAGTCCGGAACGACTCGACGGTGAGCTGATCGACGACGTCATCCTCTTTGATGACCTCGCGCGCCAGGACCGCGTCACCGCGCACGAAGGCGTCGAGCGACTGCCGCACCATTCGCTGCGCGTCTTCGGCGAGGCGCGGCAGGTGGACGAGCGGCTTGAGCATCGGCTCCTTCGCCAGCTCGATCACCCGCTCGCAGACGTCGAGCGCCAGATCGGCGATGCGCTCCAGCTCCGGCGTGATCTTCATGACCGTCGCGACGAAGCGGAGGTCGCCGGCGGCCGGCTGCATCTTCGCGATCAGCTCGATCACGCGCTGGTCGATCTGCACCTCCATCTCGTCGATGGCGTCGTCGCTCGCGATCACCTGGTCGGCGATCCGGATGTCGTTTCCCAGCAGCGCGCGAATCGATTGCTGCATCGCGTCCTCCACCATCGCTCCCATGCGGAGGAGAAGGTCTTTGATGTCTTCGATGTCGCGGTCGAAATGTCTGATCGTCATGTGTGCCTCACCCGAACCGTCCGGTCACATAATCCTCGGTGATCTTCTCCCTGGGATTCATGAAGATCGTGTTCGTCTCGCCGTACTCGACGAGCTTGCCAAGCATGAAGAAGGCGGTGCGGTCGGAGACGCGGGCGGCCTGCTGCATGTTGTGCGTCACGATCACGATCGTGTAATTCGCCTTCAGCTCCCAGATCAGCTCCTCGATCTTGGTCGTGGCGATCGGGTCGAGCGCGGACGCCGGCTCGTCCATCAGGAGAATCTCAGGATCGACGGCGAGAGCGCGTGCGATGCAGAGCCGCTGCTGCTGGCCGCCGGAGAGCGCGAACGCCGAGTCGTTCAACCGGTCCTTCACCTCGTCCCACAGCGCCGCGCGCCGCAGCGACTTCTCCACCGTCTCGTTGAGCTGCCCCCGTCCGCGCACGCCGCCGATCCGCAGCCCGTACGCAACGTTCTCGAAGATCGACTTCGGGAACGGATTCGACTTCTGGAACACCATCCCGACCCGCCGCCGCAGCTCGACGACGTCCGTTCCCCCGCCGTAGATGTCGCGGCCGTCGATCTCGATCGTCCCCTCGCCGCGCGCCTCCGGGATGATGTCGTTCATTCGGTTGATGGAGCGGATGAACGTCGACTTCCCGCAGCCCGACGGCCCGATCAGCGCCGTCACCTGCTGCTCCGGCACGTCCAGGCTGATGTCGTGCAGCACGTGCGCGTCGCCGTAGAAGAAGTTGAAGTTCCGTACCGTGATCTTCGGCGGCACGAACGTCGTCGCGGCGGAGGGTATTTTCGGCATCTGCATCTTCATCGGATCCATCGTCAGAGTCGTCATGGGCGGTTCATCCTCTCGATACGGCGAACGGCGAGGCGGGCAACGATCGACAGCGTCAGGATGATCATCACCAGCAGGAACGCGCCGGCCCACGCCTGCCGGTGCCAGTCCTCGTACGGAGAGATCGCGTACGTGAAGACCTGCACCGTCAGCGACGCGATCGGCTGCGTAACGTTCGTCGACCAGAAGCGATTGTTGAACGCGGTGAAGAGCAGCGGAGCCGTCTCCCCCGCCACGCGCGCCAGCGCCACGAGAATTCCGGTGAGGATGCCGGGGAGCGCCGCCGGAAGAATGACGCTGAACACCGCGCGGCTCCGTGTGGCGCCGAGGGCGAGTGCCCCTTCCCGCAGGCCGCCGGGCACGAGCAGCAGCAGCTCCTCGGTCGTGCGGACGATGATCGGCAGCATCAGCAGTCCGAGGGCGAAACCGCCCGCGATCGCGCTGAAGCGCTTCACCGGCAGGACCACCAGCCCGTACGCGAAGATGCCGATCACGATCGACGGCACGCCGTTCAGCACGTCGGCCGCGAAACGGACCGTGTCCGCGAATCGGCTTCCGGGATATTCGGCGAGGTAGATGCCGCACATGCAACCGACCGGCACCGCGAAAAGCGCCGCGATCAGAACCAGGATCAACGTGCCGACGATCGCATTCGCCATCCCGCCGCCCGGCTCGCCGACCGGCTTCGGCATCTGCGTGAAGAAGGCGAAGTTCAGCGCGCCGATCCCTTCTTTCAGAACGTAGAAGAGGATCATCGCCAGCGGGACGAGCGCCAGCAGCACCGCGACGGCGCAGAGAGACTCCGCGATCCGCGAGACGATCTTTCGCCGCGTCGCGTTGCTCATGCCGGCACCTGCTGCTCGGTCAGCGGCGCGATCGCAACCGATCGTCTCGAGCGCTTCTTCATGCTCCAGATCAGCAGCCGCGACAGCGCATTGATGAAGATCGTGATCACGAACAGGAGCAGCCCGATCTCGATCAGCGCGTGCAGGTACAGCTCATCGGCCGCCTCGGTGAACTCGTTCGCGATGACGGCCGCCATCGTGTACTGCGGCTTGAAGAGCGACGCCGAAACCTGAGGCGTATTGCCGATCACCATCGTGACCGCCATCGTCTCGCCCAGCGCCCGGCCGAAGCCGAGCATGACCGCGCCGATGATTCCCGTCTTGCCGTAGCCGATCGCCACCTTGATCGCTTCCCAGCGCGTTGCGCCGAGGGCATACGCGGCCTCGCGCTGCGCGAGCGGGACGTTCTTGAGGATCTCGCGCGCCACCGAGGAACTGAACGGAATGATCATCACCGCGAGGATGAGCGCGGCCGTCCCCATCCCCACACCGAGCGGGTATCCCTGAAAGAGTGGGAACTTTCGAAGGCCCTCGGGCAGCGCGACCTCGAGCTTCCGTACGACCGGAACGAGCACGAAGACGCCCCAGAGGCCGTAGACGATCGACGGAATCGCGGCGAGGAGCTCCGTCAGGTACGTCAGCGGCTGGCGGAGGAAGCGCGGCGAAAGCTCCGAGATGAAGATCGCGATCCCGAGCGCGATCGGCGTCGAGATCAGCAAAGCCAGGACCGACGAGTAGAGCGTTCCCCAGATGAACGGCAGCGCGCCGAATTCGCCCGAGACCGGGTCCCACGTCGTCCCCTTCCAGAAACCGAAACCGAACTTCGTAATCGACAGCATCGACTGCCGCGCCAGCTCGAACGCCAGCGCGAAAACGGTCAGCAGCACCAGCGCCGCGAACGCGCCGGTGACGAGGCGGAAGCCTCTGTCGTCTCGGGAACCCTTCATTGGACCTTGATCGTGGAAACCGCCTTCAGCGCGAGGTCCTGCACCGGCTTCGGAAGCGGCGCATAGTCGAGCGGCGCCGCGAACTGCTGGCCGTCGGTGACGATGTACTTCAGCATCTTCACGATCGCGTCACCCTTCGCGGCGTCCTTCTGGTTCTGGAACACGATGATCCAGCTGAAGCCGGCGATCGGATAACTCTCGTCGCCCGGTGCGTTGACGAACACCGCCTTCAGATCGGCCGGCATGTTCGCCGCCGCTCCGGCGCCGGCGGCCGCCGCGCCGTTGACGCTCGGCTCGACGAACTTGCCGTTCGCGTTCTTCAGAAGCGCCGACTTGATGTGGTTCTGCTTCGCGTACGCGAGCTCGAAGTAGCCGATGCCGCCCGGCGTGTTGTTCACCTGCCCCGAGACGCCTTCGCTCCCCTTCGCGCCGATGCCCGCGGGCCAGCTCACCGCTCCCGCCGCGCCGACTTTGCTCTTCCACTCCGGATTCACGGCGGCGAGGTACGACGTGAACATGAACGTCGTTCCACTCCCCTCGGCGCGGTGGACAACGGCGATCGCCGTGTCGGGCAGCTTCACGCCGGGATTGAGCGCCGCGATGTGCGGATCGTTCCACTTCGTCAGCTTGCCGAGGTAGATGTCGCTGAGCGTCTGGCCGTCGAGTTTCAGGCCTTCGATCGGCAGGTTGTAGCCCACCGAGACGGCGCCCATCGTCACCGGGACGTGGATGACCGCTCCGCCGGTCGCCGCGGCGGCCTTCGTCTGTTCGTCGTTCAGCGGAAAGTCCGAAGCGCCGAAGTCGACGATGCCCTTCGTCAGCTGCGACACGCCGCCGCCGCTGCCGATCGACTGATAGTTGACCTGCGCGCCGCCCGCCTTCTCCCAGGCGTCGAAGACCTTCCCGAACAGCGGCGTATCGAACGTCGATCCCGCGCCCTGAAGCCGGACCGTCGCCGATTTTGCCGCGCCACCGGTCGTCGTAGCCGTGTTCTCTGTTTTCTGGCACGCCGCGAGTGCGACGCAAGTGAGGATCAGTAGTGCCTTACGCATGACCGAATTCTCCAGACGCGCGATGAAGGCTCATAGCGGAGTATGTAAATTCGGTGTGAAGTGGGGCTATATCCTCACCTTCTTCAACGCCTCCATCTCCAACGCCACGACTTCCTTCGGAAGCGGCGCGTAGCCGAGCTCGGCGCAGTAGCGCTGCCCGTCGGTGAGCGCCCAGTGGATGAAGTCGTTCAGCATGCGGGCGCGGACCTTGTCCTTCGGGCTCACCTGCACGAGCAGCCAGGTGAACGAAGAGATCGGGTAGACGTTCTTGCCCGGTGCGTTCGTGATCGAGACGCGGAAGTCCTTCGGCATGTTGCGGGAAGCCGAAGCCGCCGCGTTCGAGACGGTCTCGGTCGAGGCGCGAAGGAACTCGCCCGCGAGGTTCTGCACCGAACCGTAAGGGATCTTGTTCTGCATGGCGTAAATCAGCTCGACATAGCCGATCGCGCCCGGCGTCTGCTTCACGAGTCCGGCGACGCCTTCATTGCCCTTCCCGCCGACGCCGACCGGCCAGTTGACCGACGTCGCGACGCCGACCGTCTTCTTCCAGTCGAGCGAGACCTTCGCGAGATAGTCGCACCAGATGTACGTGGTGCCCGAGCCGTCGGAGCGGTGCACGACCGTGATCTCCGTCGCCGGCAGGCTGACGCCGGGATTCGCGAGGCGGATCGCCGCGTCGTTCCACTTCGTGATCTTGCCGAGATAGATGTCCGCGAGGATCGGGCCGGTGAAGCGGAGCTCCGCGCTGACGCCGGGGATCTCGTACACCGGCACCACGCCGCCGAGGACCGTCGGGAGGTGCAGGATCGGGAAACCGGCGGCGAGGATCTGCTCGTTCGTCATCGGGCCGTCGCTGGCGCCGAAGAAGACCGTGCCGTTGGTGAGCTGGCGGATGCCGCCACCCGAGCCGATCGACTGGTAGTTGATCTCCGCGTTCGGATGCGCCTTGTGGTACTCGTCGAACCACTTCGAATAGATCGGGTACGGGAACGTCGCACCGGCGCCGTTGATCTGGACCGTTTGCGCGGATAGAGCTGTCGCCATCAGCGCCAGAAGCGCTGCCAAAAGAGCCTTCATCTTTTCCTCCTAGAAGTTGATGAGCAGTTTGATGCCGTAACGCGTGTCGTCAGGCTTGCCGAAGCTCGACTGATCGAGCTTGTCGTAGTCGACCATCAGCGCTGACTGCACGCCCTGCAGGTGCTGGAACCAGTACGCGAGGCCGACGATGTCGCGCTTCCGCTTCTGGCTGCTCACAGCCTTGTTCGGCTCGAACTCGTCGTGACGGAGGAGCGCTTCCCATCCCGACGTGCCGAACTTCGGCGTCGCCCAGATCGTGTAGCCGCGGCCTTCGACTTCCGACTTCGTCGCCGACGTGCGGTCTTTCGTCGACACGATGTCGGCGCCGACGTTGACCAGCGGATGCTCGAACGTCACCTGTCCGACGGCGCGCTCGCGCTTCGCGTCCTGAACGTAGTGGTCTTCGTCGAGGTAGCCGGTGATGCGCAGCCCCTTCCAGACGCCGCCGAGCGGCAGCGGGCGGAGCGAGCCGCGGATCTGGAACGCCTTCTCGTTGTTCGTCTCCGACTTGCTGTAGCCCTCACCGTTGTACACACCGGTGTGGATGTCGCCGTAACCGCCCGGCGCGGCCCAGTGGAACGAGGCGCCGGCGTCCGACGATGGGAAGAGGCCTTCGCGGTCTTCGAACGTGGTGCCCTGGAAGCGGTAGCGGTAGATGCCTTCGTTGTAGTCGATGAACGGCGTCTGCTGCACACCCAACCGGACCCACGAGCCCTTGTTCATCCAGTCGTCGAGATTGAACTGACCGTACGCGTACTTCAGACGGAACGTGTACGAGCCGTTCAGCGAGCTGCCGCTTCCCGACTCGCGCGTGATGTCCGGCGTGATGCGGTACGCGATCATGTGATTCAGGCTGCCGGTGACGTTGATGTACGCGCGGCTGATGTTGAACGAGCTGTTGTGGATCGTGTTGCCGTCGGCGTCCGTGGCGGTCGGCGATTCGTTGTAGGTGTAGTCGGCGAAGATCGTCGCGCCGACCTTGAACGACGGGGTGTCGTTCGGCGGCGTGTACCCCGCCGCCGGCGTGACCTGACCGAACGCAACGGCCGCGAGTGAGCCGCAGAGCGTAGCGGCAAGGACGAATCGGATTTTCATCAGTGAAGCCTCCCTATTGAACCTACGTTGGACCCGAATACTAGCGGTCTCGGCATCAAGCGCCGATACGCACGGAGTAAATTCGATGTGAAGCTCTCCCCGTAGGAGCGGACGCTTCGTCCGCCCCCGAACGCGTTGCGCGCATACTTCCCCCCACCATGCCCACCCCCCGCCGCATCGCGGCGATCGACGTCGGGACGAATTCGATCCACATGATCGTGGCGGAGCTGCAGCGGCGCGGGCACCGCGTCGTCGACAAAGAGAAGGAGATGGTGCAGCTCGGACTGAGCAGCCTTGATGGCGCGCCGCTATCCGAAGACGCGATCCAGCGCGGCGTCGCGGCGATCACGCACATGGCGGAGGTCGCACGCGGGTGGGAAGTGGAGGAGATCATCGCCGTGGCGACGAGCGCCGTGCGCGAGGCGCCGAACCGCCGCGAGTTCCTCCGCCGCGTGAAAGAGGCGTCCGGCGTGAAGGTGCGCGTCATCTCCGGCGAGGAAGAAGCGGACTACATCTACCGCGCGATCCGCTCCGCCATCGACCTCGGCGGCGGCACCTCGCTCTGCGTCGACATCGGCGGCGGCAGCGTGGAGTTCATCATCGCGACGGCCTCGGAGATCTACTACACCGCCAGCGAGCCGCTCGGCTCGTTGCGCCTCGCGCAGCGCTTCCACATCCAGGACTTCGCCAACCGCGAAGACGTCGAAGCGTGCAAGCGATTCGCCGCCGACCATCTGCGCAGGATCCACAAACAGGTGCGCCAGCTCGGGATCGATCAGTGCGTCGGAACCTCCGGCACGATCCAGGCGCTGGCGAGCCTGATTACGCCGTCTTTCACCCGCGCCGCGCTCGAAGAGCTCCTCGGCCGCATCACCGGCACGACAGCGAAAGAACGCGCGGAGCGGTTCGGCATCGAGCCGCGGCGCGCGAGCACAATCGTCGCCGGCGCCGCAGTGCTGCTGGCGATCCTCGAGACGCTGTCGATCGACTCGCTGATCGTCTGCCCCGCTGCGATTCGCGAGGGGATCATCGTCGCGCAGGCGTCGGCCAAGAACGACCGCACCGCGAACGCGCTCCGCCGCACTTCGGTCCTTACGCTCGCACAGCGCAGCGACTGCGACCGGCGTCACGCGCGTCACGTGGCGCATCTCGCATCGCGCATCTTCGACCAGACGACCCGGCTCCACGCCCTCCCCTCCACGGCGAAGGAGTTGCTCGAGCACGCCGCGATGCTCCACGAGGTCGGCATGCACGTGAGCGACCGCGGCTACCACAAGCATTCGTACTACCTCATCCGCCACGCCGCGCTGCGCGGGTTCAGCGACGACGAGCTCGCCGTGATCGCAAACGTGGCGCGCTATCACCGGAAGTCGGAGCCTGACGACGACCATGAGAACCTCGCCGAGCTGACCGCGGCGCAGCGCGGCGACGTCGAGAAGCTCGCCGCGATCCTCCGCATCGCCGAGGCGCTCGACCGAAGCCACCGCCAGGCGGTCCGCGACGTGGCCGTTCGTTTGAATGGCAACGTGAAGTTCTTCGTCCGCGCGCGATCGAAGGCCTCGGTCGAGATCGCCGCCGCCACGAAGCGCGCACGCTACTTCGCGTCACTGTTCGAGAAGAAGGTGCAGTTCGAGGAAGTGTGATGCTGATCATCTTGCTCCGCCACGGAATCGCCGAAGACAAATCGACCGATAAGCCGGACGAAGAGCGCCGCCTCACGCGCGACGGGAACGAGAAGATGAAGCGCGTCGCGAAGGCGCTCGCAAGGATGCTTCCCGATGCCGACGCGATCTACAGCAGCCCGCTCGTCCGCGCGTACGAGACCGCGGAGTGGATGGCGAAGGCGTACGACGATCGCATCCACATCTCGACGACCGCGGCCCTGGCGCCCGGTCACGATCCCGGCGAATTCCGCGATCTCCTTCGACGCGCCGGCGACTTCCGCTGCGCCTACTTCGCCGGCCACGAGCCGCAACTGACGACGCTCATGCTCGCGCTCACCGCGACCGAAACGCACAGCGAGCTGTCGCTGAAGAAAGGCGGCTGCTACGGCCTCGAGCTGGACGACGCGTCCGCCACGGCGCGACTCAAATTCATGCTCGCGCCGGGGCTTATTGCGTAGCCTTCTTCTTCGCCGCCTTCTTCTTCCCCTTCTTCGCGTTCTTCTTGATCGACTTCGCCGACTTCTTCAGCACCTTCTTCGCCGACTTCACCGCCTTCTTCCCTACCTTCACTCCCATCGGGAGGAGCGCGGAGGCGGCGATGACTTCACCGACCGACATAGCGACGCGGGTGACGAAGTCTTCCTTCTGCTCCGGCGCCATCGAGCGCCAGTGGCCGAGGAGCGACTGCAGCGCATCGGGCTCGGCGCCGTCCTCGGGCGCCGGGACGCTGTCGGCCAGGTGGTCGAGCGCGCGCAATCCGGTGTCGTGAATGTACGAGGCGAGCTTCTTTGGCAATGAGTCCATGTTCCCTGCACCCTCCTACTTCTTCCTCTTCTTGGCTTTCCTGCGGAACGAGCCTGCCCGATGGAGAATCTCTTCGTACGGTCCGATCGCCACCGCCTCCGACCGCGCGATCGCGATGAACGCCTCCTGGCTGCGCACCGGCTTCCCGTCCGGCACGCGGCGGTGGTACTTCCCCTCGCTGTCGAGGTACCACCCCTTCACGTTGTCGGCCAGCGAGATCGGCAGGATCTGCTCCTCGATGCGGCGCTTGATCGACTCCGACTTCACCGGGAACGTCACCTCGATGCGGCGGATGAAATTGCGCGGCATCCAGTCGCCGCTCGAGATCCAGAACTCCGGCGCGCCGCCGTTCTCGAAGCGGAACACGCGCGAGTGCTCCAGGAAGCGGTCGATGACCGACGTGATGTGGATGTTCTCGCTGATCCCCGGCACGCCGGGGACGAGGCAGCAGATGCCGCGCACCGCGAGATCGATCTGCACGCCGGCCGTGCTCGCGGCGTAGAGCGCGGCGATCACATTGGCGTCAACGACCGAGTTCATCTTCGCCGTGACGCGCGCCGGCTTCCCCGACCGCGCGTTGAGCGTCTCGCGCTCGATCATCGAGAGGACCCAGCGGTGGTAGTCCATCGGCGCCACCACCAGCTCGCGCCACGAGAGCGCGCGCTCCTTCTGCTCGAGCAGTTCCTGCACGCCGCCGACCGTGAAACCGGTCAGCAGGTTGATGAGCTGCGCCGCGTCGGCGCCGATGTTCTTGTCGCACGTGATCAGATCGAGATCCGTGTAGAAGCGCGCCGTCGACGCGTTGTAGTTGCCCGACGAGAGGTGGACGTATCGCCGCAGCACCGCCCCCTCGCGGCGCACGACGAGGCACACCTTGCAGTGCGTCTTCATCCCGATGAGGCCGTACACCACCTGCACGCCTGCCTCTTCGAGGTGTCGCGCCCATGTGATGTTCTTCTGCTCGTCGAACCGAGCCTGCAGCTCGACGACCGCCGTCACCTGCTTCCCGCGCTCGGCGGCGCGCGCCAGCGCTTCGATGACCGGCGACCCAGGGTCGGTGCGGTAGAGCGTCTGCTTGATCGCGACGACGTCCGGGTCCTCCGCCGCCGACTGCACGAAGTCGATCACCGCGACGAACGAGTCGTAGGGACGATGCAGCAGGACGTCGCCCTTCCGCACGATCGAGAAGATGTCCTCGCTCGTGGCGAGCTGCGTCGGGATGCGCGGGTTGAACGGCGGATCCTTGAGGCGCGCGTTCCCTTCGATGTCGTACAGCATCATCAATTCATCGAGTTTGAGCGGCCCCGGCGCGGTGTAGAGGTCCTCGCGCGACGCGCCGGTCTTCGCGAGGATCATCGCCAGCACCCGCTCGTCCGATCCCGCCTCCACCTCCAGCCACACCACCTCGCGCCGCTCGCGCCGCCGCAGCTCGCTCTCGACGCTCTTGAGGAGGTCCTGCACCTCCTCCTCCTTGATCGAGATGTCGGAATTGCGGATGACGCGGAAGACGACCGACTTGCGGATCTTCAGTCCGGGGAAGAACTGCTCGACGTGCGAGGTGATCACGTCCTCGAGCAGCACGAACCTCCCCTTCTCGCCATAGAAGACGAGACGCGGCGAGAGCTCCGGAATCTTCACCGCGACGAGATAGCGCTCGCCGCGGCTCGACTCGAGCTCCAGCGCGAGATTCAGCGCGCGGTTCGCGATCAGCGGGAACGGATGTCCCGGATCGATCGCGAGCGGCGTTAGGATCGGCTCGAGGTAGGTGTTGAAGTACTCCTGCACCGCGGCGCGGTCACGCTTGGCGAGGTCGGCGACGCGCTCGATGCGAATCCCTTCCTTGCGGAGCGCCGGCAGCACCTCATCGCCGAGGCATGCGTACATCGCGTCGAGGAGGTGGCGGACCCGTTTCCGGATCGCGTCGAGCTTCTCAACGTGCTGAGCCGTCGGCCCCGCCTGCGCCGCGATGATGTCGCGCACCTCGCCGACCCGGATCATCACGAATTCGTCGAGGTTGTGCGCCGCGATGGAGAGAAACTTCAGCCGCTCCAGCAGCGGGACGCCGGGGTTCTGTGCTTCGCCGAGGACCCGGCGATTGAACGCGATCCAGCTCAGCTCCCGATCGAAGAGCGGGAGCCGCACCTCGGCCAGCGGCGGCGCGGGCGCAGGCCCAGTCTCGCCTGGCGTGATCGTCCCAACTTCCTCGGGAGTGACCGACATGCCTTGGCGATCCTATGTCGCGGAGGTGTGCGCGCGTGTAAATTTCGCACGAAGCTCATCCGCGGGTAGGGATTCCGGCCTTCCGGCACACTCCTTGGCAGAGGGTCACTGAAACCGAGGAGGCTAACGATGCGTTCACCGCTGCGGGCTGTCGCCTTTGCCACCGTCCTGATAATGATTCTCGGCTGCAAGATGGCGCGGGAGGAGAAGGCGCAGAAGCCCCACCAGGCTGCTCGACGCGGACAAACGACCGGCCGCCCCGACGCGCCGACGTTGTCGGCTTGCGGGTCGCCCTTCCCGCCCCCGACGGCGGATACGCAGTTCCCTCCGAATTTCGACTATCCGCAGAGCGCCACCACGCTCTCCCAGTGGGTGGTGAACCCCGGTCGCAACGGCCACCGGCAGCAGGCTCACGCATATTGCCTGTTTGCGGGATTGAATCTGCCGGTCATGGGCGTCCCGGCCTGGCGTCGGTGGAAAACCGCGAGCCAGGCGTTCCCCTATCAGTACAACAAGTGGATTCCCCATTCGGCGGACGGCAGCGCACTTCCGCAACTCGAGGCGTCGCAACCGAACACCATCAACGAGTCCCGCGGCGGAGCCCAGGGTAAGCCCGGTGACATCCGCAATCCGGCCCCGATCTACCTCGTCAAGGACACCGTGGCGAAAAAGTACCCACAGTGCACGGTCGCCGTCTACGACAAGAACCAGAACCTCCTCGGCTACAAGCTCAAAGACGGAGAGATGTTCCAGAGCAACGGCGACATCATGATCGCCGTGGTGGCTTACAACAAGGCGGCATTCGACAACATCACGGGGAAGAACCTGGGGAACGCGGCCACGCTCGACAACTGGCTCCCCAAGCAGCCGACGGACCCGCCCTCCCTCGGTCCCGAGATGCCGGCTCAGTCGATTGTGCTCAAAGTGATGTATTGGCCCGTGGCCGGCGGCTACGACAGCAAGACCCACAATCCCAATATGACGGCGTTGCCGGTCTGGAACTGGGACGCCAACCGGCCGGGCTCCGCGTCCGATGGACAGTACGCCGGATACGAGATGCAGAAGTTCTGGAAGACAGCCGTCGCGGTCTCGGGCGCTGGGACGACGCAGGCGACGGCCGACGTCACGTTCCTGTACAACGTCCGCGACTCCGACGGGAAGCCGCTCAACTCCAACACCTACAACGCCGCGCCGGTGGTCGGCCTCGACCGCTTCTATCGAAAGCCCTTCTCGGATACGGAGTTCAACCTGTTGTCGCCCTGCGATCAGGCGCTCCTCCACGCTTCCGCGAATTGGGCGTACAACCGCGACTTCCAGGGCGGCGACTCACTCGTCATGATCGCCATGCACATCATGACGAAGGAGCAGCAGGATTGGACGTTCCAGACCGCATGGTGGCATCCGGACGCGCTCGCCTGTCCCGCGGCCAACAACCGCTATTGCAAATGGCGGCCCGGCTCGGTTCCGAGCGCTGACTCGTCGTGGAAGAACTACATGCTGACCACGACATACGGAATGCCTCAGCAGTCCGGTCAACCCAACTACTCCGCGCCGTCGAATACGAAGTACCCGACCTGGCCTGTCGCGTACAACCCGTACATCGAGCTCGCCGCATCGCACCCGATCACGACCAACTGCATGAACTGTCACCACCGCGCCGCCTGGCCACCCGACAATCCGATTCTGAAGCCCGATCGCGGCCGCGCTTCTGCCTACCTTCAGAAGGATCCGGCAAACCCGAATCCGCTCGAGCAGTTCGCCACGATCGACTCCAGATTCAAAGGCCTGTTCAACGGCCTCACGATGGTCGACTCGATGTGGGGCGTCTCCGACCGGGCCGGATATCCGAAGACCGGAACGCCGGCGAGCGGGGGCTCGAAATGAGAATGGTGTAGAGTCGCCGAGGAGAACACGGAAAGTTTGACGTCCCTCGGCGACCTTCAGGTGCACGCCGGAAAGCACGTCTCGCTCGACGATTTCGATCCCGCCGACGAGAGCGTTGCGCCCGGCGACAAGGCAGAGACCGGAGAGAAGTTAGAGAAGCTCGAGCAGCGCCTCGGCGAGCTCCAGGAGCTCTTCTTCGCCGACCACACCCGCGCCATGCTCGTCGTGCTCCAGGGGATGGACACGTCGGGGAAAGACGGGACGGTCCGACACGTCATGCACGGCGTCAGTCCCCTCGGCGTCCGCGCGGTCCCGTTCAAGAAGCCGACGCCCATCGAGCAGGATCACGACTTCCTCTGGCGCGCGCACCTGCAGACGCCCGGCAAGGGCGAGATCGTCTTCTTCAACCGCAGCCACTACGAGGACGTGCTGATCGTCCGCGTCCACAACTGGATCGACGCGGACGAGTGCAAGCGCCGCTACGAACAGATCAACCGCTTCGAGCGGATCCTCGTCGACAACGGCACGCTCGTTCTCAAGTTCTTCCTCCACATCAGCAAGGAGGAGCAGGGGAAGCGCCTCCGCGCGCGCGTCGACGATCCGACGAAGCGGTGGAAGTTCCAGCTCGGCGACCTCGACGAGCGGAAGCTGTGGGACGAGTACCAGGAGGCATACGAGTCGGCGATCGAGAAGACGTCGACGAAATACGCGCCGTGGATCGTCGTTCCCTCGGACCACAAGTGGGTGCGCAACTACGTCGTGGCGAAGACGCTCGTCGACACGCTGAAGTCGCTCGACATGAAGTACCCGGATCCCGATCTGAAAGGCGTCACCGTTCAATAGCATGTTGAATAGCACCGGCCCGCTCCTCCGTCGCCACGCGCTCGACCTGATCGACGAAGCGCTTGCCACGAACGACGTTCACGAGATCCGCAAACGTCTGAAGGAGCTGCGCGCGATCACCGACCTGCTGCGCAGCCGCCTGCCGCACCACGGCCGCGAAGACCGCATCGCGTTCCGCAACGCCGCGCGCCGCCTCGCCGGCGCACGCGACGCCGAGGCCGCGCTGGAGGCGTTCGACGGCCTCGGGACGAACGATTTCGCTGAGATCCGCGAGGTGCTGGCGTGTCGTTCTGCACATCCGGTCGATACCGATGCGATCGCCGCGGTGCTCGTCGCCGCGCGGCGCCGTGTCGCCGCATGGCCCGTCGAAGGGATGCACGACGATGACGTCTTCTCCGCGTTCCGCCGCAGCTATCGCCGCGCGCGCAACGCCATGGCGGCGGCGACCGAAGCGGAAACGCCGGAGCTGTTCCACGAGTGGCGCAAACGGACGAAAGCGCTCTGGTACGAGTCGCGCCTCCTCTCCGACGACTCCGCGAAGCGCCTGCACAAACTCTCCGCCGTCCTCGGCGATCACCACGACCTCGCCATCCTCGACCACCTCCTCCGCGCCTCCCCCGAAACCTACGGCGACCCGATCGCCGTGCTCCGCCTCCTCACCCTCATCGCCGCACGCACCCACGACCTCCAACACCGCGCCACCTCCCTCGGCGAAGACCTCTTCCACCGCCGCGGCCCCAAACGCGCGGAGCGCGCGGAAAGCGTGCAACGTAAAGCCTTCGTGTAGCGCCACGCAGAACCGTGCGCGACGATATGATGCGCGACGGAACGCCATCCAAATGCGCACAGCCGTGTGCTCTGTGATCTCTCCCAACTATCGGGCGGCCGCGCGCGTGTTGATGTCCTCGGTGAGGACGCACGAGCCGGAGTGGGATCGGTTCGTTCTCTTCGTCGGCGGCGAGGCAACAAACAGCGACGAGGATCCGTTCGAAGCGGTGGCGATCGATGCGATCGGGTTGCCGGAGATCACGGACTTCACGTTCCGCTACACGCTGCTGGAGCTCGACACGGCAGTGAAGCCGTGGCTGATGGCGCATCTGTGCGCGCGCGGATACGACCGGGTCGTCTACCTCGACCCCGACATCGTCATCTACAGCAGGCTCGCCGAGCTCGAAAGCGAAGGGCAGCCGTTCATCACGCTGACGCCGCACCTCACGACACCGGTCGAAGGCGATGGTCACGCGCGGGAACGTGGCATCCTCATCGCGGGCGCGTGGAACCTCGGCTTCATCGCGGTGACGCGCGATCCGCAGCTCGACGCGTTTCTCGGATGGTGGAAACGGCGACTCGAGCGCGAGTGCGTCGTCGAGCCGGAGCAGGGACTGTTCTGCGATCAGAAGTGGATCGACCTCGTGCCGGGGCTTTTCGATCGAGTCGCGCCGCTCCGTCACGAGGGCTACAACGTCGCCTACTGGAACCTCGCGCAGCGGCCGGTGACGCGTAATGGCGTCGGTGCGTTCGTCGTGAATGGCCAGCCGCTCCGCTTCTTCCACTTCAGCGGCTTCGACCCTTCCCTTCCGAGTCTCGTCTCGCGCCACGACACGTCGCAGAGCGTCGCCGCGTCGGGCGATGCGGCGCTGTTGTTCGACGGCTACGCGGCGGCGTTGAAAGCGGCGGGCTCGGAGTCGTTTCGCCACGCGCGCTATGCATACGGCACCTTCAACGACGGGTCGCCGATCCTTCCGTCCGCGCGCATCGCCTACCGCCGCTCGCCGCACCTGCAAGCGGAAGCCGCCGGCGATCCGTTCCGGCATCCGGAGCTCTTCCGCGGAATCAAAGTGCAGAAGCCGCCGCTCACCGCCCGAGCTGCATACCAGGCGTACCACTTTCTCTCGCGCGCCCGTCCGCTCGTGCGCCTCCTTCCCCGCCGCCTCCGCACCGCGCTGCGGGAAGGACTCCTCGGACGCGCGACGTAACGATGCGATCGTCCGCACCGTTGGAGCCGGGCGTCAACGTCTACGGCTATGCATTCGCGGAGAGTGGGACCGGACAGATCGTCCGCTCGGTCGTCTCCGCGCTCGCCGCAGCCGCGATTCCGTACGCCGCCGTCCCGTTCACGCAGACGATCCTGCGCCAGCAGCACGCGTTCCGCGAGATGGGCGAGAGCGTTCCGCGGTTCGACACGAATCTGATCTGCGTCAACGCCGACCAGGTGCCGCTCTTCTTCGAGAGCATGGGCGCGCAGTTGCCGCGCCGCGCGCGCAGCATCGGACTGTGGGCGTGGGAGGTCGAGGATCTTCCCGCCGGAATGGCGCGCAGCCAACGCTATCTCGATGAAGTGTGGGGCATCAGCCGCTTCACCGCCGATGCGCTGAAGCGCTGCGTGCGACGGCCGGTGCGCGCCTTCCCGCTTCCGGTCACCATTCCAAAGGTGACGCGTCGAAGCCGCGCCGAGTTGGGGATGCCCGAGGGGTTTCTGTTTCTGTTCTGCTTCGACCACGAGAGCATCTTCCGGCGCAAGAACCCGCTCGCGACGATCGCCGCGTTTCGCAACGCGTTCGGCGATCGCGACGACGTGGTGCTGTTCATCAAGACGACCAACGCCGAAAGGCATCCCGCGGAGCACGGGGCGTTGCTCGCGGCGGCGGCGGGGCACACGAACATCATCGTCCGCGATGCCTACGTCACGAGCGACGACTACTTCTCGATGCTCGACGCGTGCGACTGCTACGTGTCGCTGCATCGCTCCGAGGGCTTTGGGCTGACCGTCGCCGAGGCGATGGCGCTGGGGAAACCGGTCATCGCGACCGCGTACTCCGCGACGACCGAGTTCGCGAATGAGTCGAACAGCTTTTCGGTGCCGGCGCGGGTCGTGGCGGTTGGCGACGGCGCGGCGCCCTATCCGCCGGAGTCGCGCTGGGGTGAGCCCGACGTAGCAGTCGCCGCCGAACAGATGCTGCGCGTCGTCAACGACCGCGCCCACGCCGCCGCCCTCGGCGCCCGTGCACGAGCCGACATCGAACATCTCCACGGACCGATCGCGCGCGGAGCGCTGCTGCGCCGACTGCTCGATGAGAGCCGTCAGTCTCCGCGCTCGTTCCGGCGGCTCGTGCGCCGTTTCATCCGCGGCGAGTAGCGGAGAGCAGGCATTCCTGTCTGCGCGCGGCGCCGAGCTACATCACAGCGTTGCTGTGACACAGTGATTTGCAAGACAGCAACAATGCGCCTATATGGAAAGAAGACGTGTCCCGCGCGACAAATCGTTGGTTGAAGCTTCTGCTTCTTCCGCTCCTCTTCTTCCTCGGAGCGAAGCTGAGCCTCGCGTTCGCGGTCACGCCCGAGGTGCTGGTGATGCTGTGGATCCCGAACAGCATCATCCTCGCGGCGCTCTTGCACGGGCGTGGGCGTCCATACATCGCCCTCGCCGCGCTGATCCTCGGCGCGGAGATCGCGGCGGACACGCCGACGTTCTCCCTCGCGGAAGCGCTGCTCTTCGGCGGCGTGAACATCCTCGAGGTGGCGACGGCATACATGCTTCTGCGCCGGTGGAAGTTCGATCCGCGATTCGCGTCGCCGATCGATATCGCGAAGTTCGTCATCGCGGCGCCGATCGTCGCCGCGTTCATCTCCTCGGCGGGGGGAGCGGCGATCTACACCTGGTTCCGTGGCGCGACGACGACCTTCACCGACTTTGCGACGGTCTGGTGGTTCAGCGACGGGATCGGGCTTCTCATCCTCACACCGCTGGTGCTGAGCGTCTGGCCGCCCGCTCCCCGCATCGACGAGGAGCCGGCCACGCTCCACTGGTATGACGGCGTCGCGATGGCGATTGCGATCGCGATGTTCGTCGTCTTCGTCCTCTCCCGCGAGCGAATGTTCCATGGCGTGCCGGTGCGCGCGTTCCTCCTCTTCCCTCCGGTCCTCTATGTCGCGGCGCGCTTCAGCATGCGGATCACGACCGCGATGGTCTTCGCCGCCGCCGTGATCCTCCTCTTCGTCACGAAGAACGGCCAGCAGCCGTTCGGCAACGTCTCGATCCGGGAGACGGTGCTGTCGGCGCAGGAGCTGCTCTTCATCATGGCGACGACCTCGTTTGCGATCGCGGCGCTGCTCTCGCAACACCGCCGCACGGAGCAGGAGCTCGAGCTGCGCGTCGCGGCGCGCACCGCGGAACTGAGCGCCACCATGGCGAAGCTCCAGCAGATCGCGGTCACCGACTCGCTGACCGGGCTGCTGAACCGGCGGGCGTTGTACGACGTTCTGCGGCACGAGCTGGTGCGGAGCGAGCGGTACGGCCATCCGCTGGCGGTGATCGTCTTCGACGTCGACCGCTTCAAGAGCGTCAACGACGTGCATGGACACGCGGCGGGCGACGACGTGCTCCGCCATGTTTCCGGCGTCGCGACGAAGGTAATCCGCGCCACTGATACCGTCGCGCGCTACGGCGGCGAGGAGTTCGTCGTCGTCGCGCCGGAGACGGACCTCCCCAATGCCCTGCGGCTCGCCGAGCGCCTCCGCAGCGCACTCCGTTCGAGCGAGATCACGCTCGACCACGATGTGATCCTCACCGTGACGGCGAGCTTCGGCGTCGGGATGCTCGAGCCCGGAGAGCATTCCCCCGACCACGTCCTCCGCCGCGCCGATCAGGCGCTCTACGCCGCCAAAGCCGCCGGACGCGACCGCGTGGAGGCGGAAGCGAGCGAAGCAAGAACGTAAGACTGACGAACCCGGCACTGACCTTGCTCAACAGTGGGGTGGAGGTAACGAAGTGCTACTTACACTCGCCATCATTCTCCTGATCGCGTGGCTGCTCGGCCTCGTGGCGTTTCACGTGACTGCGTGGTTCATCCACGTCCTGATCGTGCTCGCCATCATCGTCTTCATCCTTCACTTCGTCCGCGGCCGTCCCGCGGTGTAAGGTCAGTTGTCATGGTGTGCGCTTTGTTGTATAAAGCGCACACCATGAAAACGCTCGATCGCACCATCGCCGCCGCCGAACTGGTGCTCCTCTTCCCCGCCGCGTTGTTCATGACCGCGCTGTTCGTGCGGAATCTCACGCCCGTGAAGAACGAGCCCGCCCACACGGCGCAGCGGATCGTGATGCTCTACGCCTCGAGCGTCCACGTCGGCCTGTGGGTGATGCTCATCGCCCTGCCGCTGGTCGTGCTCGCGATCGGCTCCGCGACGCTGCTGCGCCAGTGGAGCGATGACGCCTCACTCCGTCTCGCCACGATCCAGACGCTCGCCTCGATCCGCGCCCACCTCGCCACGCTCCTCATCGCCGGCGCCACCCTCGCCTCCGCCGGCATCCTCGCCGCAATCGCGGTGCACGTGCTCACCGACTGACGAACGGGAGCAGGAAGTAGATGATCGCGACGACGCCGGTGCAGAACGACGCGATCCAGACGATGCGGAGGCGGGTCAGGGCGCCGACGGCGCCGAGGGCGATGGCGACCTGAAAGATGGCGACGGCGGCGGCGAACTTGTGGTGGCGGTGAATGAGCTCGTCCGCTTCTGACGACTTCTCGTCGCGCTCTTTCTCGAGCTTCTTCGCGTCGTTCGAGATCGTCTGCTGCTCGGCGATGTAGCGCTTTTCCGCGGCGTCGACTGCCGGCGGCACCAGATGTCCCGCGGCGGTCCATGACGCGCCGATCGCCGACTGCACCGCCGCCTTGATCCCCTTCGCCTGGTAGTACGCCCACTGATCCGACGCCTGTCCCTGCAGCCGCGTCGACTCGCTTTTCAACACGAGCGCCTCGTTGATGGTGCTGCCCGCGAGGAGCGATGCGACCGCCGCGAACGCCGCGAAGATCGCGGTCGTCAGCGCGATCTGCTTGTTCAGCGTGCTGCCCTCGTGCTCGAGCTCTTCGTGAATGGCCTCGTGCAGGCGGTCGGTGTCGACTTCGGGGCCTTCAGGCATGTGCATCGATGGTACACCTGTGCACAGTGCGCGGTGCACTGTGCACAGGTTTTCGAGAGCGTTACTGCACGTTCAAAGCGAAGTCGTCGACGACGAATGAGGTCTGGTCGAGGCTGTCCTCGGCGCCGACGAGGTAGACCTGGATCGTCTGGCCGATGTAGGAGTTGAGGTTGAACGACTTCTGCGAGTAGCCGGTGTTGTGGTTCAGGTTCGAGTACGTCGCGAGCGTGGCGAGCACGGTGCCGGACGAGTTGCGGATCTGCACCTTGAGCGTGTCGTACGCCGTGGTGGTGGTCGTCTCGGCGGTGTCGATGTGCAGGTAGAACGTCAGCGTCGCCGAGGTCTTGCCGCTCGGGATCGCGACCTGCTGGTAGAGCGTGTCGGTGTGCGTGGTGCCGTAGCCGTCGAGCCACGCGTCCCACGAACCGCCGTGCGCCGGCTCGGAGGTCGAGTTGTTGATGACGCTCGCGCTGGCGACCCACGGCGACGCGCTGCCGGTCTCGAAGCCGGGGTTGCCGAGGAGCTGCGTCGAGCCGCAGCCGGTGACGGTGAACGTCCCGCTGCTGGTGCCGGTGCCGCTCGCGTTGGTGACGGAGATCGTGCCGGTCGACGAGCAGTTCGGAACGGTGGCGGTGATCGAGGTCGAGCTGACGACGGTGAACGTCGTCGCCGACTGGCCGTTGAACTTCACGGCAGTGGTGCCGGTAAAGTTCGTGCCGGTGATCGTGACGCTCGTCCCGGTGCCGCCGGAGGTCGGCGAGAAGGAGGTGATCGTCGGCGCGCTGCCGCCGCCGCTCCCCGATCCGTTCGCGAGCCATGACACGGCGTTCGCGTAAATGAGACCGTTGTCGTAGCTCGGATCGTTGTAGCCGAGGTATGTCGTGTGGCTGCAGGAGTTCGTCGCGTCTTCACCGGTCGACGAGTCGCCGACCGCGGCGACGCGGCCGGTCCCGTAGGTCGAGGTCGCGAACGTGACGCCGGTGGTCGAGCCCTTGGCGACGCCGGTCTTCCAGATGTGCGCTTTCGCGGCGCCGCTGACGGTCATCGACGTCGAGCCGAAGAGTCCGAGGCCGCGGCCGGATGACGGGACGCCGAACGTGCCGGTCCAGACGATCGGCGAGGTCGTGTCGTTGGTGTAGTTGTCGTCGGGATGATTGTCGAACCAGCCGAACGAGGTGTCGGAGGAGTTGTCGTTGAACGTGATACCGAAGATCGACGGGCTCCCCATCAGCAGGTTGAAGATGCCGGCGGCGTCTTTGCCGTCGTTGTTGCGGTCGGCGCCGGCGTGGTCGGAGATCATGAAGAGGCCGCCGCCGTTCTGCACGAAGTTACGGATGGCCGTGATCTCGGTCGAGGCGAACGCGATGTTCGGCTCGGGGATGACGAAGACGTTGTAGTTCGAGAGGTCCTGTGCGTTGGTGCCGTCGCCGTAGCTGATGCGCGCGCCGACCGGAAGGCTCTCGACGTGGAAGCCTTTCTTCACGAGGTCGACGCCCATCGCGGAGAACGCGCCGGACCAGTAGGTCTCAGCCGTCGACGAGGTGATGCCCGCCTGATCGGGTGTCGGGTAACGCTGCGCGGTGCCGCACGAGTCTTCGTCGAGCGTCCAGTCGGCGTTGCCCGCGGTCTGCGCGTGCGCGGCGTCGAAGAGAATCGACTTCTGCTGGGCAAATACGGTGAGGGAGAGAACGAGGGATATAGAGATACCGAGGGCCCTGAGAGAGAACTTGGTCATCCTTCCTCCATCCATCCAATTGTTGGGTCGCGGGATTCTGCCGCAGAAGACACGTTTCCGCACCTATTTCTTGTCAAGTTTGTGCGGGGGCCACGCCCCTCACCCGGCCTTCGGCCACCCTCTCCCCGCTGACGCGGGGCGAGGGGTAATTACGAAGGAGCGTCGTCATTACCCTTCGCCCCACGGAAGTGGGGAGAAGGTGGCCGAAGGCCGGATGAGGGGCGGTGGCCTCAGCGCGGGTGGTGGTTGGTCACGTCGATGTACACATCCGCGACGAACGGGGACTCGCGGCGCAGGGCGGCGTCGAGGTCGTCCATCGCTTTCGCGAGCTCGTCGCCGGTCAGGTCCGCGGTCGGGCGCACTTTGGCGGCGACGATGACTTCCTCGGGGCCGGTGTAGACGGCCTGCAGGGAGATGACCTCTTCCACTCCCTCGGCGCGAGCGATCACGGCGCGGATGTTCTCGAGGTACGGTTGCGGGAGGGAACGGCCGACGAGGAACTCGGCGAGCGGGCGCGCGAGGCCGAACGCCGTCACGGCCATCAGCACGCCGATGAGCAGCGACGCGATCGCGTCCGGCCGGCCGCTGTGCGTCAGTTGGCTGACGAGGAGGCCGACCGCGGCGAAGACGAGGCCGATCAATGCGGCGGAGTCTTCCACCACGATCGCGCGCACGATCGGATCGCTCGACCGCATGAGGTGGACGGAGAGCGAGCGCTTGTGCTCGCGCGCCTCGTCCACCGCCTGGCCGACGCTCTGCACCCACGAGAAGCCGTCGGCGAGGAACGCCACGCCGAGGACGATCCACGCGCTGAGAGTGTGCTTCGTTGCGGTTTCGTGCGTCAGCTCGTGAATCGCCATCGCGATCGAGAAGCAGCCGCCGATGAGGAAGGACGCGACGGCCGCCATGAATGCCCAGAGGAACCGTTCGCGCCCGTGGCCGAGCGGGTGACGGTCGTCCGCCGGCTTCTTCGCGCGGCGCAATGAGATGGCGAGGAGAACTTCGTTCGACGAGTCGGCGAACGAATGCGCCGCCTCGGCGAGCATCGCCGTCGATCCCGACATGAGGCCGCTGATCAGTTTCGCGACCGCGATCACGACGTTCGCGACGAGCGCGATGATGATGGTGCGGACGCTTTCCTGACTGTTCATCCGCTCGACGGCGGCGCGCGAGCGCCGGTGCGGTGGTCTCAGCATTTCTTCGGACGGATCACTAAACCACCGGCAGCGGAGATCGCGGCGAGCGCGGCGCAGCCGATCATCGCGACACGGAACGCGGCCACGAACGACTCGGCGACCGCGCCGGCGATCCGCTCGCGCTGCTCGGGCGGCAGGTCGCGCGGCGCCTCGGTCTCGGCGAGTTTCAGGCGTTGCGACGTCATCGCCCTCCGCGTAGCACGATTGAAGCCGAGACGGCCGAGGCGGCCATCGAGGTTTCCGGCGAAGACCATGATCGCGAGCGCGCCGAAAAGCGCGATCGCCAGAAGGCCGGCGGCGCGCGCGACGGTGTTGTTGATGCCCGACGCCGCACCGGTGTGGCGCTCGTCGTCGATCGACGTCATCACGGTCGTCGTCAGCGGCGCGACGACGAGCGACATCCCGATCGCGATCGTCATGATGCCGGGGAAGAACGTGGTCCAGTAGGAGCCGCCGATCGAAGGCATGGTGAAGAGTGCGAAGCCGCCGGCGACGATGAGCGGGCCGACGACAAGAAACAGCCGCGGGCCGAGGCGGTCGGCGAGTGCGCCCATCCATCGTGAGAGGAGCGACATCGTGACGACGAACGGGAGGAGCGACATGCCGGCCTGCAGCGGCGTGTAGTGCTGAATCTGCAGAAGGTTGAAAGGCAGAAGGAAGAGCATCGCACTGAGGGCCGCGTAGAGGAAGAGCGTGAGGATGTTCGCGGCCGTGAAGCTTCTCGAGCGGAAGAGCGCGAGCGGCACCATCGGGTTCTTGACGCGACGCTCGACGAGGACGAAGGCGACGAGCGCGATGACACCGGCGATCGCCGCCGCTCCGACGACGCCGAAGACGCCGCGCGATGGCGCCTCGATCATCGCGAATGCGAGGCTGCCGAGGGCGATCGTGACGAGGAGCGAGCCCCACCAGTCGACCTTCACCTCACCGCCGTCGCGTTTGTCCGGCGGCATCGCGAACCAGACGATGGCGAGGGTCACGATCGCGATCGGGACGTTGATGTAGAAGGCGGCTCGCCACGAAAGCGTCTGAACGAGCCAGCCGCCGAGGAGCGGGCCGGCGACGTTCGCGAGCGAGGTGAGCGCCGACCATGTGCCGATGGCGCGTCCGCGCTCCTCGACCGGATACGTCGCCGCGATGATGGCGAGGCTACCCGGCACGAGCAGCGCCGCGCCGAGGCCCTGAATGGCGCGCGCAATGATCAGGAACTTCGGGCTCCCCGCGGCGCTGCAGGCAATCGACGCCAGCGCAAAAAGCGCGATGCCGGCCATGAAGACGCGCCGCCGTCCGAGCTGATCGCCCAGCGCGCCGCCGGCGAGGAGCAACGAAGAGAGGACGATCAGGTATGCGTCGACGATCCACTGCGCGTCGCTGACCGTCGCGCCGAGGGAACGCTGCAGCACCGGGATCGCGATGTTGACGACCGTCCCGTCGATGAACGCCATCGTCGATCCGAGAATCGTCGCGGCAAGCGTCCAGCGGCGGGAGGGCATGGGAGGAGGTTATCAGCCCTCGCTTCTGTGTGGCGCCGGCGCCACACAGAGGCGGCTCAACCGAGGACGAACGCGAAGCTGGCGAGATAGGACCCCGGCGTCGGGCGCTCGAGGTTGACGAGTAGGTCTTTGCGGAAGAACCAGTCGTGCTCGTTGAGCGGCTCGTTGGGGAAGAAGAGTTGGGTGGTGAGCAGGCGGGTGTCGCGGCCCTGCATCTTGACGTGGATGTGCGGCGTGCGGTGGATGCCGAAGTTTCGGTAGTCGATCGGCTTGACGGTCTCGAATTCGAACGCGCCGGTGGCGTCGGTGTACTGGTGGCCGCGCAGGCGGTAGCCTTCGTTGTCGTACACGCCGTTGCCGTCGCAGCTCCACACGTCGATGACGGCGCCGGCGAGCGGGCGGCAATCGGTGGAGAAGACGCGTCCGCGGAGCGTCAGTGGAACGCCGGCTGTCGCCGCATCCCGCAACATACTTCGCTGCGGCGTGTCAGGCTTGTAGAACGGGCCCTCGGTGACGCGCGCCGTCTCGTGGTGGTCGTGATCGAGGCACTCGGGCGTCGGCGGCAATGTGTTCCCCGTGGAAGCGGGAAACGGATAGTGCATCGACGTGTGCGGATTGAACTTCAGATCGAGCCACGCCAGACCGCCGATCGGAACCGCCAGCGCCGCACCACCGATGAGGAACGCCCGCCTCGAGATCGCCATGACGCTCAGATTACGCCTCTGACGGTCGTTCGGATGCCTGGCTGCCCGGTGTTCCGCGACACACGATTCGAGTGACGCCGAGTCTTGTCGCTCCCCGAATCGCGGCAGACGTTCCACTCAGGAGGACGCGATGGCCAGCAAAGAGGAAATCAGCATCGCCGAGATCGTCGAGAGCGAGGAACGGCTCGCGGAGCCGATCGAGTCGACGGTGGAGGAGCCCGCGGCAGACGAAAACGAAGTGGATGACGTCGGGAAGGTCGTTGGCGTGACGTATGCCGCTGACGAGCCGCTCCGGCCCTACAAAAAGGAAGAGGAGCGCGACGAACACCGCTGGGAGCTCGACCCCGCGTCTGCCGACGATTTCGACAGCCGCGCGTCCGGCGCGACCCCGAACGCGGAACGAATGCTTGCGATGCGGCACCGGGACAGTTACAAACACGCTCGTTGAGCTCGAATAGCCCGATCGAGGAGCTGCAGCCCGCGCTCGAACGCCCTGTGATTCTGCGGGCACGGGTGTGGATCCCGCTGCTCGCGTTCGTCGCGTTCGCGATTCACTACCTCCTCCCCCGATTGGCGACAGTCGAGAGCTCGCTCGATCTGGTGCGGCGCCTCCGCCTCCTCCCGCTGCTGCTCGCGCTCGTCGCGGAGGCGCTCAGTTACCTCGCGAACGGATGGCTGCTCTGGACGACGATCACGTTTTCGAAGGAGCGCGTCTCGCTGCGGCGTTGCGTCGCGATCGTCACCGCGGCGTCCACCGTTTCGCTCGTCGCGGCGGGGGTGATCGGTTACGCGGCGAGCGTGTATGAATGGACGCGGCGGAGCGGCGTTCGCCGCGATACGGCGACACTCGCCGCCGCCGTTCCCTCGGCCTTCGACGGCGCGGTGCTGGTGCTCTTCGGCGCGATCAGTGCGGTCATCCTGATGGTGCGCGGCCGGATGGAGACGTGGGCGCTCCGCAGTGTGTCGATCGTGATGTTGATCCTGGTGGCCGCGACGACGTTGACGCTCTTCGCACTCTTCGCGCCGCAACGCGCGCGCGATCTCCTCAGGCGCATCCTCGGCGAGAAGCGCCGCAACGTCGCGGAACAGATCGACAAGACGCTCACGGTGGTGCGCTCGACGATCCGCGGGGGCGGCGCGCTCCGCGCGTTGGCCGCGTCGGCTCTCAACCTCATATTCGATCTGATCGCCTTTGAGCTGGTGTTCCTCGCGACCGGACACGCCATCGCCCCGATCGTGCTCCTCGGCGGCTACGGCGTGCCTCTCCTCCTCGGCCGCTCGAGCTTCATCCCCGGCGGCATCGCCGTCGTGGAGGTCGGCATGACCGCGACGTATGTCGCGCTCGGCGTGCCGACGGACGTCGCGGTCGTCGGCGTCCTCGCCTACCGCTTCATCTCGTTCTGGCTCCCGACGCTCGCCGGCGTCCCAATTGCCGGCTATCTCCAGACCAGGCGCCGCTGATCTCAGTGGAGCGCCGGCTTGATGACCAGCCTTCGACCGTCCAGGTCGGTGCGTCGCCAGGCGGTTTCGATGTCTGCGAGCGGGACGGCTTCGGTATCAACGCGGAGTTTGCCGCTTGCGGCGAGGGCCCAGAGCTGCGGGAAGGTTTCGAAGATGGCGGTGTGTGGGATGCTGCTGCCACCGCCGCTCCCGTAAATCTCGACTGCGGAGCTGCGCAGTGCGGCGGCGCGGAGGGAAATGGTTGGACCGGCCATTTCGCCGATTTCAATCAGACGGAGTCTGCGGGACTCGCCCATGAGGTCGTGGCCGGTCAGGGCGTCGAGCAGAACTTCGGTCGGATGGCCCCAGACATAGTCCAGGACAACGTCGAAGGCTTCGCGTCTGAAGGCTGCGATCAGCTGTTCGTCCGGTTGATCGAGCGCGATGGTCGCATCGGCACCGAGGTCCGGCAGTGTTTCGAGCACGTGCTGATTCCGGCCGGCGGCGACGACGCGCCCCGCGCCGAGGTGCTTTGCGATCTGGATCGCGAGCTTGCCCGCAACGCCGGTGGCGCCGAGGATCAGGACGGTCTCTCCCGGTTGGAGGTGAGCGCGCCAGACGAGCGGCAACCACGACGACAGCGCCGGATTCGGCAACGCCGCCGCGGTGTCGTCATCGACACCGTCAGGAAGGGGCAAACATCGGACGCGCGATACGACCGTGTGCTCCGCCATCATCCCGTACGGCGGCCGAGCGCCTCCGCAAAAGACGCGTGTGCCGTCGTCGAGAGATCCGACGCCGTCGATCCCGACGACCACCGGCAGTTCACGATGCGCGTCGTAGTGCGAGCCGTTCGCGATCGCCTTGTCGATGTTCTTCAACGAGGCGGCCTTCACGTGCACGATGACTTCCTTTTCACTCGGCTGCGGATCGGGGAAGTCTTCGTAGCGCGGCGAATCGCCGAGTGTGTGTAAGACAGCGGCCTTCATGGCTGCCGCGAATGCTAGCGCTTATCGGCCCCCGCCCGGGGCCGCGGGCTGGAAAGCCCGCGCCACACGAGCAAGGCTGGCATTCACGGGCCGGCAGACCGGCGCGTCGGGTGTCGGTTTGCCGTAAAGCGTCCGGCGGGAGATCGCTCCCGCCGGATCGACGTCGACGATGAATCCGTGCGTGACGACGACGACGCTCAGGTCGAGCCGCTTGCTGAGGAGAGTGTCCTGTCCGGACGGATCCTGCCACTCGCGCGGATGGGTGTGCACGACGGCGATCGTGTCGGGCGGCAGCTCGCCGTGAAATGTCGACGCTTCGCGCTCGCTCGTCGCCGGCCATAAGACGCAGCCGAGGCTTCCGTCCGGTCTCGCGGTCAGAAAGGCGGCCTGCTCGAGGTCGCGCGTATCGGTCAGGAAGACTCTATCGAGAAGTTGTTGCCCCACGTCGGCGATGACGTCGCGCGAAACGCATGTCGACGCGCCCGCATGCTTCAAACAAATCGCGGCGAGCAGCAGCGCGGCAACCATACCGCGCAAGGTGCGTCGCGCTCTTACGCGCCGCTTGCAAGGAATTGCGCGCGATGCAAACGACGCGTGGCGGATGCGTGACGCCCGTCAGCTTCTTGACTCGGCCGGACGCTGGCGCATCACGTAGTCGATCACGGCGACGGCGATCAGAATCAACGCCGCCGGTACACCATTGCGGACCCACCACGGATCGAAGAACGGTGGCTCGACGAATGCGACGCGCCGCATGAACCAATAAACGATCGGATCGAGAATCGCCAGATATCCGGCATAACCGGTCAATACGTATACGGCGAGGATCACGTTCACTGGCGTTCGCGCGATCCCGGCGCGACGAGCACGCAAGACGACGATCGTCCCCGCGAACAGCCACAAACCGAGAAGAATCGCAGTGACCGCGACGCCCTCGAAATAAGCGCGACTCACCGCGTCGATCCAATCGGGTACTTGTTCCCTCATCGAACTGAATCAGGATTGTACGAGTGGGCGATCCCGAACGGGGCGGCGCTCGCGCTATTCTCACCTCCGTGAAATACGCACCAGACGACGTGTGGGTGTAAGCCATGGCTCTCGAAATGCGAACGAAATGCGAGCGCTGCGGAGCGGCGCTCATGGATGCCGGCGAGGCGTTCATCTGCTCGTATGAGTGCACGTGGTGCCCGGCGTGCGCGGAGACGATGAACAAGGTGTGTCCCAATTGCGGCGGAGAGCTCGTGAAGCGGCCAAAGAGGAGGCCGACGGGCGACTCTTGCGCGATTGAGAACGGCGGTGCACCATGAACGCGCCATGAAAACGCTATTCGATCCTGCCGATCGCCGTGCGCTCGAGTTGCGGATCCGGTCGCTCGGAACGGGGAACCAGCGGCTGTGGGGGAAGATGACCGCGGCGCAGATGCTCTGTCATTGTGGACGGCCGCTGGAGACGGCGGTCGGCGACAAGCCGATGAAGCAGGCGTTCATCGGGAAGATCATCGTGCCGTTCATTCGGAAGTCGATCTTCAGCGAGAAGCCGTTCGGAAAGAATGCGCCGACCGATCCCACCTTTGTCGTCGCCGACGAGCGTCAGCTCGACGCGGAGCGCGATCAGCTCCTCACGCTCATCGACCGCTTCGTTGCCCAGGGCCCTGACGCCGCCGGCAAAGCGACGCACTCATTCTTCGGGAAGCTGAGCGGCGCCGAATGGGGGCAGCTCATGTACAAACATATCGACCATCATCTGCAGCAGTTCGGCGCCTGAAGCCGGCATCGGCGCGGTATCCCGCGCCGTAGGTCCGCTCGACGAACTCGGTGGGCGTGATCCCGAAGTGGCGGCGGAAGCGGCTGGTGAAGTGGCTGTGGCTGGAGTACCCGAGCTCGAGCGCGACGCGGGTGAAGTCGCCGCGTGAATCCGGCAGGAGGTCGAGGGAGCGGCGGAGACGAAGGTCTTCGCGGAACGCGTGCAGCGTCTCCCCTGTCGCGGCGCGGAAGGCGCGGCTGAGATACGCCGACGAGACGCCGACCTGCTGCGCCAGCTCGGCGAGAGAGATCGTCGATGCGAACTGCGACGCGAGCAGAGTGCGCGCGCGCTCGACGACGGGACAGGCCAACGCGGACGGTCGCGGTGCGCGGATCTTCGCCGCGATCTCCTCGATGATCGCGAGACTCTCGCCTTCGACCGTGAGCGGATCGGCCAGGCCGAACCGGCGCGCGAAGTGGAAGAGCGCGCGCTGGCGGACGCTCAGCGCCGCATCGAGCGCGATGCGATCGGTCGGAAAGGGACGACGCGCGTCGCCGCCGACGATCTCGGCGAGAACGGAGTTGTCGGCGGTCATCCAGGCGTGGTGCGAGCCTTCGCGCCGCACCACCTCCCCCGCGTTCTGCAGCGTCACGGTGGTCGGCAGCTCGAAGGCCGTGACGCCGTCGTGCACGACGTGCCCGCTCGCCAGCGGAAAGATGACCATGTGTTCCGCGACGGCGACCGAGTCCCCGTCCGGAGAGTGGTGCTCCCCCAGGCGGATCAGCCTGGAACTGAAGATCGACTCCTCGACGCCCGGCAACACATTCATGTCGAGTTCTCCCGCGTCCTGATCACCTCTACGATCTTTTTCGTATCGAGTTAGCCCTGGTAACCGTTGCGTGACGTGTAAGTAACAACTGGCAAAACGGTGATAGCAGGACGGGTGTACCGCGGGGTGATGATGAATTGATGAAGACGCTGCTGATTTCGTCTCTCGCGCTTCTTGCCGCCGCCTCCTCCTTCGCACAGCCGGCGGGCGACGTCACCTCTTCTTACGAGACCGTCAAAGTGGCCGACGGGATCTGGGCCTTTATCTCGCCGGAGCCGAAGTCGGCGCTGGTGAGCGGCAACTCGATCGCGATCATCGGCGACGACGGTGTGCTGGTCGTCGACACAGGGATGATCCCCTCCCTCGCCCGCCGCATGATCGCGGAGATCCGCGAGAAAACGGACAAGCCGGTGCGCTACGTGGTCAACACGCACTGGCACTGGGACCACAACTTCGGCAACTTCGTCTACCGCGACGAGTTCCCAAACGTGGCGATCATCAGCACGGCCTCCACACGCACCTCAATGGTCGAGTTCAGCGAAAAGATGCTCGACCTCTACCGGCAGCGCGGCACCGCGATGGGCGAGAAACTCCACAAGATGCTCGCCGAGCGGAAGAACGGCGACGGCACCGCCATGACTCCGGAGCAGGTCGAGGCGAACGAGGCGCTTTCCCACGACATCGATCACGGCATGCCTGAGATTCAGAAGGGCCGCATCGAGCTGCCGAACCAGACGTTCACCGACTCGCTCACGATCTACCTCGGCAAACGCGAAATCGACATCCGATTCCTCGGCCGCGCGAACACGGCGGGCGACGCCGTCGTCTACGTTCCCGACGCGAAAGTGCTCATGACCGGCGACCTCCTCGTCGCTCCGATTCCGTTCGGGACCGGCTCGTACGTCACCGAGTGGATCGCCGCGATGAAGAAGCTCGACGCGATGGATGCTGCGATCATCGTCCCCGGCCACGGCCCGGTCGAGCACGACAGGGGGCATCTCCACACGATTACGGTACTCCTTGAAAGTATCGACACTCAGGTCCGCGCGGCGGTGCAGGCGGGGCTGTCGCTCGACGAGACGAGGAAGAAGGTCGACATCTCAAAGTACGCCGATGCGTTGACCGCGGGAATCGCGTCGCGCAAACGCAATTTCCAGCAGTACTTCGCCACGCCGATCGTGGAGCTTGCGTACAAACAGGCGAAAGGCGAACCGACGGTCGAATCGCCCTTCTGAATTCCGCGGCCGCGCGTCGATCGCCGCGAATCAGGTGCGGCAGCGCCTCACTGCGAAACGTACGGACCAAACGTTCCGATGACGTTCATCTCCTCGTTCGTGTCGTCGAGAACGTAGACGTTGTACTGATCGCCGCCCGGCGCGACGCGGACGACGATGTGGCCGTGCGTCGCCTTGAGCTGCGAGACGCGCGGACCGATGCTCGCTTTCGTCGGTTCGCGGAGCGTCGTCACGAAGATGTCGTGCGGGCCGGGGTAGAGGCGCGAGGTCATCATCCGTTTGAGGACGTCCTGCGACGGGTGCGTCGGCGACCATGCTGGAACGATCATCACCGCTGAATTCAGCGTCGCGAGGAAGAACGCGCTCTCCGGGCTGATCGAGCCGTGGTGGTTGACCACGTGCACGTCGGTCGGGCCGATCGCTCGCGCGACCGCGGTCTCGACCGACTGCCAGTCGGGAGAGCCGGGGTCAGGAACGCCGGGGATGTCGCCGCCGGTCCAGTAGTCGAACTTTCCGTAGCGGATGCGCAGCCCGATGCTGCACATGTTCTCCGACGGCTTGTCTTCTTTGTCGATCATGGCGAGCGGCGGAAAGACGCTCTTCGAGTCATCGCCGATGCCGGTCCATACCCAGCCGTTCGCGGCGACGTTCCGGACTTCGAAGTTCTTGAAGGCGTCCGGCTGGCGCAGCGTGATCTGGTTCGCCACGCCGACGCGGATCGACTCACGCTTCACCCCGCGTCTGGCGATGAACATTTCGTAGCTGAGCATCGCCTTGTCGGTCTGCGGCGGCGGCAGGTACGCCGTGCCGCGATCGATCAGCTTCCCGATCGGGATCGCGGCGCCGACTTCCTCGATGCCGCCCATGTGATCGGTGTGAAAGTGCGTGATCACGGCGTAGTCGATTCGCGGCGGCTGCGGCGCCATGGTCCGCTCGATGTAACGAACGATCCAGCCGCCGGGCGTCCTGCTCGCGTTCGGACGTTGCTCTGTGTCGGGGAGATTGCCGGTCACCGAACCGGCGTCGACCAGCATCGTTGTCCCGTCCGGAAACAGGAAGAACGCCGCGTTGCCGCGTCCCGTGCTGATCTGGTGGATGTCGAGCGTGCCTGGCGTCCACGGCGGGAGGGTGGCGGCGGATGCCGTCGCCGCCAGCGCGAGGGAAATGAGGAGCTGAATCACGGCCGTTTCCCGACAATCGCCGTCGCGGCTAAGTACCCGGTCGCGTTCAACACGGTCGCGAAGACATCCGGCAGCGCGTCGACCGCGATCAGGATCCCGATCCCTTCGGCGGGGAGGCCGACCGCGAGAAAGAGCGGCGTGAGCATGATGAACGCGCCGCGCGGGATGCCCGGCACGGCGAAGGAGAGGAAGACGGCGGCAAAAGCGATGGTCGCCATAGCCGTTGCGTGGAGCGGGACGCCGTAGAACCAGCCGATGAAGAGCGCGCCGACGCTCCACGAGACCGGCGCGGCGACTTTGAACGTCGAGACGGCGAGCGGGAGGACGAATCCCGTGACGCGGTCCGGCAGCGCGAGCGTCGTCTCCGCGCTCTCGACGAGCGACGGCAGCGCGGCAATCGACGAGCTGGAGCTGAACGCGATCAGCTGCGGCGGCAGCGCGGCGCGGGCGAAGGTGCGGATCGGGACCCCACCCGCGACCGCAACGGCGGGATAGAGCAGCAGCGTCCCGACGATGCACGCGATGGAGTAGCCGACGACGTATACGCCGATCGCGCCCGCGAGCGCGGTCCCGGCGTGGACGGCGAGCGGCAGCACCAGCGCGAAGACGCCGATCGGCGCCGCGAGGATGATCCAGTGAACGAGCTTCAGCATCGCGTCGCTCAACGCGCGAAAGAAGGCGAGCAGCGTCTCGCGCGACGCCTCGGCGCTGCTCGCGATGGCGAGCGCCAGGAGCAGCGTGAAGAGAACCAGCGGCATCATCGCGCCGCTCGCCGCGGCGGCGACGGGATTCGGCGGGAGGAGCGAGGTGACCCAGGCCGCGAACGTCTGCGTCTGGCCGCCGGTCGAGAGCTCGCGCGCCGCTTCGATGGCGCCTGCAGGCAAGACGTTCGCTCCCGTCCGTGGCGCGACCGCGCTGCTTGCCAGGTACGCGAGCGGGATCATCACGACCGCCATCCCCGCCAGGAGCAGCACGAAGACGAGCAGCGAACGGCCGCCGATCCGTCCGATCGATTTGATGTCCTTCGCCGAGGCGACGCCGACGATCAGCAGTGCCACGACGAGCGGGATCACGGTCATGCGGATGGCGTTGACCCAGAGCGCGCCGATCGGTGCGATGGAGTCGGCGATGCCGGCCAGCGATGCGCTGCCGGAGGCGGCGATGGCGAGACCGATCACGATGGCGAGTGCGACGGCGACGAGAACGCGCGTGCTTTCTTTCATCACATCATCAGGTCGCCGCCATTGATGTCGAATGACGCGCCAGTGATGTAGCCGGCGGCCTCCGAGGCGGCGAAGCAAATCAGATCGGCAACTTCGAGCGAGGTGCCGAGGCGCGGAACGGGATAGCTGGCGGCAAGGCGCTCGAGCAACTCTCCCGACGCGTTCTCGTGCGTCAGCTCGGTGTCGATCATTCCGGGGCAGACGGCGTTCACCGTGATCCCGAACTTTCCGAGCTCCTTCGCGGCGGCGCGGGTGAGGCCGAGGAGACCGGCTTTCGACGCCGTGTAATGCGCGCCGCCGAGCGTGCTGACCTGCCGGCCGGCGGACGAGGAGATGTTGATGACACGGCCGTAGCCCTGCGCCTTCATCGCCGGCAGCACCGCCTTCGTCAGCAGGAACGGCGCGGTTAGGTTGACCTCGAGCGCGGTGCGGAACTCGTCGGCGGTCAAGTCGGGAAAGCGCGTCGAGCGCGCGTAGGCGGCGTTATTGACGAGGATGTCGACGCGCCCGAAGCGCTCCAGCGTCCGCCGCACGATCTCCTCCGGCACCCCCGGAGCCGCGACGTCGCCCGGCACCGCGAGCGCGCGCTCGCCGATCGCCCGCGCCAGTTCCCCCGCCCGTCCCGCGTCGCGCACGTTCACGGCGACCGAGGCGCCGCGCTCATGCAGCCGCTCAGCCGCGGCGCGGCCGAGTCCGCGCCACGCGCCCGTCACGATGGCCACGCGGCCGGTGAAGTCGTTCGTCATCGTGCGGCCAGAAACCGCGCGTGACACGCCTCGGCGGTCTTGTGATACGCCGCGAATTCGGGCGTTCCGCGGACCGAGGCGAGCAGCGGGTCGGTCTCGGCGCCGGGGAATCCGCAGAAGTTCTGGCGGAGGGACGCATTGAGCATCCGGATTGCCTCGTCCTTCCATCCGCAGAATCCCATGATCCCGGCGCCAAAGTAGAACGGCTCGCCGTCGTGGCGGCCCTGCCGCTCGAACTCAATGATCGCCGGGGAGCGGAGCGGCGCGATCTCGGCGGCCGGCGCGTGTGCCGCACAAAGAGCGAGCATCCGCTCCGCCGGTTGCTGGCTGTCGAGCGGCGGGACCTTCCCCTGGCGCAGTCCGATCTGTCCCCGGTTCCGGGAGGCCCACACGCTCCCCGCATCGACGTTGGTGAACTCGAGCGCGCGCGGGTAGTTGTTCATCAGCATGAAGGTCGTGGAGCACGAACGGATGTTGCGGTTGCGGCTATCGAGTCCCCACGCCGCGTCACACTCCCGGGCCGACTCCTCGAGCGCGCCGCCGTAGCGGAGGACGTACGCGAGCGCGAGGTGCGACTCGGAATCGTCGGGGCGACGCTTCACGAGATCTTTCGCATCGCGGTAGGCCTGCACGAGATCGCCGCGTTCCGTGCGCATCACGACGAGCCGCGTCGCCGCTTCGACGAGATCGGGATCGAGTTGCAGCGCGCGACGAGCGGCCTCGTCGGCCCGTGCGACGACCGCGTCGCCGCCGTCGGAGTAGGTGTAGTTGTAATACGCGCGGCGCGCGAGCTGTGCCCACGCCGGCGCGTAATTCGGGTCGAGTTGCACCGCGCGCTCGAGCAGGTCCCACGCTTCTTTGTTCGGCGCGGGGTCGCTCGACGCCGCCGCTGCTCGCAGGAACAGCGCATACGCCTCGGCATTCTGCGGGCGGCTGTGCTCACCCGCCGCGGCCGAAGCACCGACGTTGAGGCGCGGCAGCAGCCCGTTGTCGATGCGGCGCGTGAGCTCCTCCCGCATGTTGATCAGATCTGCCGAGGGAACATCGAACGCGTCGCGCCAGAGCAGCTTGTTCGCGGCGGCGTCGATCGCTTCGAGTGTGACGGAGAGGTGCCCCGCCTCGTCGATGACGTGCCCGCTCACGATCGTGTCGGCGTTCAGCTTCTTCGCGGCGTCCTGCGGATCGACGTCCCCGGTCAGGCGGCGCGAAACGGAGAACGGCCGCACTGCCAGATCGCGGCTGTAGCTGAGGATCGTGGTGATCTCGTCGGGGATCGCGAGCTTCAGGTAGTCGCGCGAATGATCGCCGCCGAGGTTTGCGAACGGGATGACCGCGATGGTCTTCGCGTGGTCGATGCCGGCGGCGGGACCTTTCTTCCGCAGCAGTAGAACCGCGGTCGTGGCAAGGAGCGCAATGATCACGACGGCCGCCACGGACGGCCAGACGAACTTGCGCTTCGCCGGTGCAGCGCCACGCGGCATCTCGCCCGACCGGCTCTGTTCGTCGATCTCCTCGAGCGAGAACGCGAGATCGCGCGCGCTCTGCAGCCGCTCGTCGGGCTCCTTCGCGAGGCAGCGGCGGATGACGGAGTCGAGCGCCGCGGGCGCCATCGGCTGGATCGAGGAGACCGGCACCGGATCGCGCTCCATGATCGCGGCGATGAGGCTCGCGCGGCTCTTTCCGTCGAACGCGCGACGGCCCGAGGCCATCTCGTACACGATCGAGCCGAGGGCGAAGATGTCGGTTCGCGCGTCGGCCTCGTGCCCTTCGAGTTGTTCCGGCGCCATGTACTGCATGGTGCCGAGCAGCGATCCCTCCTCGGTCAGCGGCTTCTGTTGCGTCGCCGCTTCGGTCGCGCCGCTCATCTGGGGCGCTTCGTACTTGGCGAGTCCGAAGTCGAGGACCTTCGCTCCCGACTTCGTGAGCATGATGTTGCCCGGCTTGAGGTCGCGATGCACGATGCCGAGGCGGTGGGCCTTGTCGAGCGCGTCGGCGATCTCCCGGCCGTAGCGGAGCACCTGGCGCAGCGGAAGAGGGCCGCGCACCAGCGCATCGGCGAGCGTCTCCCCCTCCAGGTGCTCCATGACGATGAAGTCGATGCCGTCCTGATGGCCGACGTCGAAGAGGGTGCAGACGTGCGGATGATTCAGCTTCGAGATCGCCCGCGCCTCGCGATCGAAGCGTTCGCGCAGGTTCGCGTTCGACGATAGATGCGCCGCGAGCACTTTGATCGCGACGTCGCGGTCAAGGCGGGTGTCGCGCGCGGCGTACACCTCGCCCATTCCACCCGCACCGATCGCACCGACGATCTCGTACGGACCGAGTCTCGTTCCATTGGGGAGCAACGGGACGATTATGCCATCGGGCTCCGTGTGACACCGCTACACTTTCGCTATGCACCTCCTGCTGGCGGCGATCCTCGCTGCAGTCGTCCTTCCGCCCGTCCACGAAGCCGACTTCGTCATTCCGCAGTACCGGTTCGCGGATGGCGAGACGTTGCAGGACGTCCGCATCCACTACGCGACCCTCGGCACGCTGCGTCGCGACGCCAACGGACACGCGACAAACGCGGTGCTCGTGCTGCACGGCACGGGTGGATCGCATCAGCAGTTCCTGAACGATCACTACGCGGGAGTGCTCTTCACGCCCGGCGGCCTTCTAGACGCGCAGAAGTACTTCATCATCATTCCCGACAACGTCGGCCACGGCGCGTCGAGCAAACCGAGCGACGGGTTGCGCCGGAAGTTTCCGCACTACGGCTACCGCGACATGGTCGACCTCCAGCACCGCCTCGTCACGGAGCACCTCGGCGTCGATCATCTCTACCTCGTCACCGGCACATCGATGGGCGGCATGCAGACTTGGCTCTGGGGCGAGCGATACCCGTCAGCGATGGACGCGCTCGTGCCGCTCGCGAGCCTGCCGGTGCAGATCGCGGGACGGAATCGCGTCTGGCGCAAGATGGCGACCGACGCGCTGCGCGACGATCCGGAGCACGGCCTCCGCACCGCGATCGATCTCCTCATGATCGCGACGAGCAGCCCGCTGCAGTGGCAGAAGGCATCGCCGACCGCCGGCGCGGCGGATCGCTGGCTCGACGACCAGATGAAAACGCGCCTCGCGTCGAACAACGCCGACGACCTGCTCTACGCGCTCGAGTCGTCGAGCGACTACGACCCCGAGCCGGCGCTCGAGTCGATCACCGCGCCCCTGCTTGCGATCAACTCCGCCGACGACTTCGTCAACCCGCCCGAGCTCGCGATCCTCGAAACGCGCATCAAACGCGTCCCCCACGGCAGCGCGATCGTGATCCCCACCAGCGACGCCACCCGCGGCCACGGCACGCACACGTGGGCCTCAGTCTGGGAACCGCAGCTCCGCGCGTTCCTCCGAAAGGTGATTCCGTCATCCTAAGTCGCCGCAGCGAAGCGGATCGCTTCCGGCGTGAACACGAACCCCTCATCCGCCTTCGGCACCTTCTCCCCTCTCACGAGGGGAGAAGGACGCTCGATTGATAGCCTCGCGAGATTCCTCAATCGGGTACCCTTCGCCCCCGCGTTAGCGGGGGAGAAGGTGCCGAAGGCGGATGAGGGGGCTGGGGCTTGTGCGATGCCCGCTCCGATGACGGCAGGCGTTGCCGTCTCATTGCTTTGCCCGTTTCCTAGCTCGCGTCGCCTTTCGCGGCGCCGATCGTTCTCCACCGTCCGCGACTGACTTCAGTGCGCTCGCGAGCGATTTGTCGCTCCCATCCGCCACCGACACCACGGCGACCGGGCGTGACTTGCTGGGCAGCCAGAGGCGAGCGTTGTCTCCGCTGAGCGGATGGGTCGTGATGCAGACGAGCAGGTTCGCGTGCAGCTCGGAGGGTTTGGCGGCGAGCCGCGTAGCGAGAGTGTCGGCGGCAATCCGTCGCGTTCCGGTGGAGTAGTCGAACGCGTCGAGCGGCGCGGAGACATCGGCGCGGATGTAGGTCGTTTGCGCGGTGCTCATCCGGTCGAGTGTCGCCTGCAGTCCGGGAAACGCACGGTCGACGTCCCAGACGGCGACACGCCGCGTGACTCCGGCCGCGGCGGCGCGTCGCATCGCGGTGGACGCAGGCGTGATCGGCATGCCGCCCGCGCCCGGCTTCGCAGGCTGGACGCAGAGCGGGTCATTCGGGTTGCGCGCGTAGACGACCGGCACAGCCCAGTCGATGACGTCGCCGCCCTGCAGTGAGTAGTTGACCGCGATCCGCGCCTCACGCGCCGCGTGCCCGATCGTCTGTCCCTGCGCCAGCGACGCATAGAAGTACTGCGCGAAGGACGCCGCAGCCGAGTCGCCGACGCTGTACTGATTCGCCACGAGGGCCGGCAGACCATGGGCAACGAGCGACTGCGCCGCGCCGCGGTTGAAATCCGAATTGCCGCCCGTCCCGCTCTGACACGAGTTCAGGAAAACGAGGCTGAGCCCCCGGCCGCAGAAAATCTCACGCATCGACCTCTCGCCGAGTAGCGCCATGTCGCCGCTGGCGTTCTCGAAGGCCAGCCAACCTTCGCCGTCCTTGTACTCACCGTGACCGATGAAATGGAGGACGCGGTAATTCCCCGTTTCGAGCTCGCGGTGGATCGCGCTGGGCGTCGCGCTGGGCAGAATCTTGATCGAGACCAGACCCGCATCGATGAGAGGCTTGAAATCGCCTTGGATGAATGCGATCTCCTCGTCGATCGACAGCATGCCGAGGCTTTTCGGCTGCGCCGACGCGATCAGGATGCGCAACGGACCGTCGGCCGGATCGACGGTATCCGCCGGGACGGCCGTCAAGACGTTCCGGACGAAGTGCACCTCCTCGGTCGCCAGGAAGCTGCCCCGCGCCTTGTCGTACGCGAACTCCCACGGCTTCTCCGCGATCCACGGGATCATCGACGTCAGGACGAAGTCGAGCTTGTGGCGCCGCGCGCGAGAACGCGCCTCGTCGTACAGCCGGCGCACGTCGCCCTGGAAGAGCGTTTCGAAAAGCGTGCAGCCGAAGTTCAGCAACTCGGCGCTATCCGGCAGCGAACCGACGTTCTCGTTCGTGTACGCCTTGATCCGCTCGTGCGTAGCGATGATCTGGCCGAATCCGGTGATCGGATCGGACGGCTTTTCCTTCCGCAGACGAATCCGGGTCATCACCCGCGCCCCACCCCAGCTCGCGAGCAAGCGTGCGTGCGCCGAAGGCTTGTCGGGATCGGGATTCGACTCGCCGTCATCGATCACCAGCAGGTGGAACGTGTCCTGATCGACGCCCAACGGTGCCATCGGCAACGTCACGCGCGGCGGCGGCGTAACCTTCGTCAGCTCCGCGGGCGCCAATGCGGCGGGGAGCGCGGCCGGAGCGGCGACCGCCACTGCGGCCGGCTGCGCGGCGCGACTCAGCCGGTGACTCGGCAGCTGCTTCGCCGGATCGACCGCCGCGAGATTGTGCGGCGCGCCCGAGAGCGCTTTTGCGATGAAGTCCGACGTCTCGCCGCGGCCGAAAAACGACACATGCGTCGGCGGCGTCCCCGTCCCGAGGTTTCCTCCCGGGCCGAAGCAGCCGATCCGCTCGGCTGGAATGTGCGACACGCCGTCACGATCGATCAGCCACCCACCCTCGGTCGGAACGACGAGGTCATTCGCGGAGCCGAAGAACCAGTCGACGCCGGCGTCGACGGCCCGCTGCCATAACGCGCCGTCCGGCTGGTAGTTCGAGACGAGCGCCGAATACGCGTCCGAGGGCGGTGGCGGCGGTCCCTGAAGGTCGGCGACGAGCGGACCTCCGCCGTCCATCGACCGGAGTCCCGGCAGATCGCCTGCCGCGTGCCCCGCGAGCCACACCAACGCCTGCGAGATGAACTCGGCGCCGGTCGTGAACGGGTTGTCCGGAAAGAGCTCGAGGATATTCGCGAGCCAGCCGACCGTCTCCTGCCAGCGCGCCGGCGTCGCGAGCGGCGTCCCGTCGTTCGGCGACGCAACCAGGACGGCATGGCGCAGCTTGAAACGTGCGGCCGTGTTGCCGAGCTGCGATGCGCGCTCGACAAGGTTGCGCAGCACGAGACCGCCGCGCGAGTGCGTCACGACGTCGAACTGATGTTCGCCGTCGCCGAGGGCCGCTAGCAGTTGCCGCGCGTTCTCCTCCGGCGTCCGGCTGATCGTGAAATGGTTGTACGCATAAATACGATCGCCGTAGATCGGTTGAACGTTTTGAAAAAAATTGCCGGCGGCGAGCGAACCGAAACCGCCGTCGGCGTTCGAGAACGTGCCGTGAATGAGCAGCAGCGTGCGCTCCCCTGCCGACGGGACGCCGGACGTCAGCGTCAGCCCATTCGCGCCGTTCGGCGTGACCTTGAACCACCCTTCGCTCAGGCCCTTCTTCTGCCAGGTCGACGTCTCCCATCGCTGCGCCAGGATCGGCAACGCGATTCCGACGATCTTGTCGAGCGCCGCCTTCGTCACCTTGATGACGAACGCCTTCAGAGCCGTCGTGAAGATGCCGCGCCGCGCCGTCTCCTCCTGCAGACGCCGGACGGGAACGTGAAACACCGCGACCGCCGGCGCGGCGGTGGCGCCGCGGCGCGCGGGACCGGCGATCCGCTCGGTCGGCGCGTGGAAGGTCAGTGCGCCCGAAGCGTGACGGATGGCGAGGATCGCCGATTCGCCCGGGGCGAGGCTCGTCCGGACGTCGAGCGCCGGCGGACCGGCATCACGTCTCTGCGCCGCGGGAGCCGTGGGAGTGGCATTGAGAACCTTCTCGATGCGCACTCCGTCCGCCTGAAGGAACCGTTCCGGAGGCGGTCCAAACGCCTCTGCGGCACCCCGTCGTTTCGCCGCCGTCTTTGACGCCTCGGTGAGTGTCCATCCGTTGCCGCCGCTTCTCGAACGTTTCGTGCCCATATTCAAAGGAGGGGCACCAGACGCCTTTTCCCTACCGTAGCCTCGCCGTGACGATCGAATCGAGCTTCGGAAACTTGCGATCGAGCCATGCGTTGCCCTCTTCGAACATCGCGTCCTGATGTCCGGCACGCATGCCGCCGCCGGACGACTCGCCGTAGCCCGAGTAGAGCGAGTCGACGACGTCCATTCCCGAGATCACGCGGCCGAAGGGCGCGAACCCCTGCCCGTCGTACTCCTTGTTGTCGCGCAGGTTGATGAAGATCTGCGTCGCGCGCGTTGCCGGCTGCGTGAACGCGTACGCCAGCGTTCCCCGCTCGTTCGAGGCGCGTACCGGATCGTCCGGGATCGTCTTGTGTCGCCATTGACGCGCAATACGCGGGTCGCCCGGAATGCCGAACTGCGCGAACGCACCGGCGCGGACGCGAAAGAAACGCTGCCCTTCGAAGAAGCGCTGCTGTACGAGGCGGTAGAAACGATCCGCGCCGATCGGCGCCCAATCGCGATGCACCTCGACGACGAAGCTGCCGCGCGTCGTCTCGAACTCGACACGGAAGACCGCGGGCGCGCGCCGTGACGAGCTCGCACATCTGACTGCCATGGCGAGAGCCATTACGAGAGTTACGACGAGAGCCAGCAGCCATTTGCGATTCAACAGCGTTTCTCCTCCCCGTAGGTACTGACGTTCGTAGCGCGCACTATCCTGCACCCCCTTCCATCCATTGTGCCGCCGTCCCCACATCAGCAAATGCAACATTGAGCACACCCTCCTCACACGCCCTCGCTCCACACGCCGGAGAAAACACGAGATGCGGGCCAAGGGGACTAAAAACAGGTCGTTCACTTCTACCAAGTCATAGCAATGGACACCAATTCGGGGCCAAGGCTGCATGGTAGAAACGCGGGCCTACTTAAGTCCGCTAATTAATCGGAGAGATCGCTCGCATGGACCGGAGGATCAAGAAAACGAAGAGCATCCTCGATGAGGAGTATCGGCATCCTCCGTCGCTCGAGGATCTCGCCGGGAGCGTGGGTCTGAGCGCGTCGCGCCTCGCTCACCTCTTCCGCGACGAGACCGGGATGTCGATCCAGAGCTACATCGTCGACCGGCGGCTCTTCATGGCGGCGATGCTGATCGTGCAGTCGGACGAGCGGATTTCCCAGATTGCCTACCGCGTCGGCTTCGGCGACGTGTCGAACTTCAATCACTCGTTCAAGCGGCGGTTCTCGATGTCGCCGAAGGAGTATCGCGCGACGCACGAACCGGCGTCGTAGCGGTGGCGAAGGTTCGTGTAGGCTGCACGAACGATGAACCGCCGGACGTTCGTACGCCTCTCCGCCGCCCTCGCCGCCGCATGGAACGCACCGGCGCTGCTCGCGCAACGTGCCGGCGGCGGCGCTTCGCAGGCCCGCGAGTTGCCGCCGTCGATCGCAGCGCTGACGTCGATGCGCGATCAGGCGAAGCCGATCACGAACGAGGAGCGGCGAGAGCGCGTCGAGAACGCGCGGCGGCTCATGAGAGAGGAAAAGATCGGCGCGCTCATCCTCACCAGCGGCGCGTCGCTCCTCTACTTCACCAACGTCCGCTGGTCGGGCGGCGAACGTCTCTTCGCGTTCGTGATTCCGGCGAAGAGCGATCCATTCGTCGTCTGCCCCGCATTCGAAGAAGACCGCGCGCGCGAACAGATCGCACGCGGACCGTTCGCCGGTCAGGTCGACGTTCGCGTCTGGCAGGAGGACCAGAGCCCCTACGCGCTCATCGCCGCCGGCCTCCGCGACGCCGGCCTCTCCACCGCACGCATCGGCATCGAAGAGACGGCGAAGTTCGTCTGGACCACCGGGATCGCCCACGCCGCGCCGCACGCGCACTTCATCCTCGGCACGCCGATCACCGCCGGCTGCCGGATGATCAAGAGCGCGCACGAGCTGGAGCTGATGCAGGTCGCGAACACCGCGACGTGGCGCGTCTACAAGGCGGTCTACGAAGCGATGCAGCCCGGCATGACGCAGAACGACGTCTCGGAGCTCATCGCGCTCGCCTACCGGCGCATCAGCTTCCCCGGCGATGCGAGCGTGCAGACCGGCCCCTACACCGCGCTCCCCCACGGCTCGATCGAGCCGCAGATCATCCGCGAAGGAACGATCGTCATGGTCGACGACGGCTGCACGGTGGAGGGCTACCAGTCCGACATCACGCGCACGTTCGTCCTCGGCAAGGCGACGGAGAAGATGAACCGCGTCTTCGATATCGTTCGTCGCGCGCAGAGCGCCGCCCTCGCCGCCGCGCGACCCGGCGTACCACTCGACTCGATCGACGGCGCCGCCCGTAAAGTCATCACCGACGCCGGCTACGGCCCAGCCTTCACCTACTTCTCCCACCGCGTCGGCCACGGCATCGGGATGGAAGGTCACGAGTGGCCGTACCTCGTCAAGAACAACATGTTCGGCTGGACGCGTACCTTGCGCGCGCGCCCCGGCATGACCTTCAGCGACGAGCCGGGCGTCTACATCCGCGGCGAGTTCGGCGTCCGCCTCGAGGACGACATGATGATCACCGAAAGCGGCGCGCGCCTGTTCACGCCGCAGTCGGAGTCGCTCGAGAAGCCGTTCTGAGGCTAGCGCAGCAGCCCCGCCTCGCAGACGCCTTCGATCACCCGCTCGCCGCTCGCATTCTCGATCCATGCGTCGATCGTCAGCCGGTGCTTCGCGCGGTCGACGCTCCGGATCACGAAATGCGCCGTGACGGTTTCTCCGACGTGCACCGGACGCAGGAAGTTCAGCGTCTGGGAGCGATAGATCGCGCCCGTTCCCGGGATGAACATGCCGACCATCGTCGAGAAGAGCGACGCCGTCAGCATCCCATGCAGCACCCGCCCGCCGAACCGCGTGCTTGCGGCGAACGCATCGTCGACATGGAGCGGATTCACGTCGCCGGTAATCGCGACGAAGCGCTCGACATCCTCGTCCGTGAACGTCTTCGTGAAACTGGCGCACTGCCCGGGAACGAAGTCGTCGATCGTGGTCATCGCGGCTGCAGCGTGTACATCACGATCCCCTGCTCCGGCGAGCAGATGGCGACGTGGTTGTCGTGGACGGCGATGCCTTTCGGGCCGCCCTCCGTCTTGCAGCGCGCGTTCACCTCGCGGAAGTCGCGATCGGGTCCGACGATGCACCGCGCGACCGGCGATCGCGACCAGCCGCGTCCGTCGTGCTTGAAGACGCTGAAGTAGTTCGCACCAGCGTTGGTGACGAGGAGGTGGTTCGTGCCCGGCATGAATACAACCGAGTGCGGAGAGCGCAACGAGCGATGACGGAGCACGGTGACCGCGCCCGACGGCCGCTCGAAGATCGCCACCGTGTGATTGCCGTGATTCGCGACCGCGAGCCATCGGCCGTCGTTCGAGAACGCGAGGCCGTCCGGCTCGTAGATGGCGTCGCCTTTCAGCTCGAATGACGGCGAGAGCTCGAATGCCAGCGGCGAGCGCGAGGTCATTCGATAGAACGAGATGCTGTGGCTCTCCAGGTTGCACGCCGCGAGCTGCGTGTCGTCGGGTGGCACGAACGCCACGCCGTCCGAGAAGTTCAGCCGCGTCCGCGGACCGCGAATGACGAACGCCGCGTCGGCCTTGAACCCGTCGGTGCCTTTTTCATAGATCGCGATCGCTCCCCGGCGCTGCGCCACTGCCATCAGATCGCCCGCCGCCGAGAACGCGACGTCATGCGGATAGTGGAGCCTCGCCCTCCCTCCCGCGATCGTCGCGAACGGCTCCTCCGCCATGCGGCCGTCCGCATGGCGATACAGAAACAGCGCGTTCGCCTCCGAGGTCGCCACGGCGAGCGACGAGCCATCGGGCGCAAACGCGATCCCTTCGAATCGATAACGACTGCCGGCCGGCCGGACCCGTTGCTCTTCGACGAACTCGAACACGACGCGGGGGAAGTTTAACGAGTCTACGGCGCTGTGAACTCCCCTTCGTGCACGCCCGGCTCCGCTTCCACCGTCAGCTTCGTCGTCGCGTGGAAGTCGCCCGACTTCATCTTCACCGTGTACTCGCCGGGCGGGACGTACTCCGCCTGCCCCTGCCCGCCGCGGTCCTCGCCGATTGCTTCGCGCGGCTCGGGACGGAGGTCCCACACGACGCGGTTGAACCCGGCGCGATTCGTTCCATCGAGCTCGCGGATCTTTGTTCCCTTCGCGTTCTCGATCGTGATCGTCACCGTGTCGGACGGAGTGCCGGTCAGGTAGTAATTGATGTACGCGCCGAACGGCGGGTTCTTCGCCTTGAACACGTGCGCGCCCCACAGCCCGCCGATCGGCGTGTAGTAGAACTCCGTCGCGGTGCGCGGCGTGAAGAGAACGTTCTGCCCCATCTTCTCCAGCGTCATCTGCTCGAGCGGCGAGATGTCGTCGATCACGTAAATGCTGCGCCCGTGCGTCCCGATCAGCAGATCGTGCTCGCGCGGATGCACCTCGATGTCGTCGACCGACACCGTCGGCAGCCCTTCCTTGAGCGGCTGCCACGCCCCGCCGCGGTCGAGCGACATGAAGATGCCGAACTCCGTTCCGGCGAAGAGCAGATTCGGATTCACCGGATCCTCGCGGAAGCCCTTCACCGGCGCGTCGAGCGTCCCGGTGATCGAGCGCCACGTCGCGCCGTAGTCGTCCGTCGTGAAGAGATACGCGTGGAAGTCGTCGCTGCGATGGCCGTCGATCGCGACGTACGCGCGCGCGGCGTCGTGATTCGACGCCTGAACCCGCGAGACCCACAGCCCCGCCGGCACGCCGGCGAGATTCGACGCGACATTGCGCCAGCTCTTGCCGCCGTCCCGCGTCACCTGCACATTGCCGTCGTCCGTCCCGGCCCACAGCACGTTGCGGTCCTTCGGCGACTCGCTCAGCGCCACCACCGTGTCGTAATTCTCCGCCGCCGAGCCGGCGGTCGCCATCGTCTCCGGCTTCGGATTCGTGAGATCGGGCGAGATCGACTCCCAGTTGTCGCCGCGGTTCGTGAGCCGGAATACGTGGTTGCCGCCGATATAGAGCGTCTTCGGATCGAACGAGGAGAGGATGATCGGCGTGTTCCAGTTGAACCGGAAACTCGGCGTCCCCTCCTTCGCCTGCGGCTGAATATTGCGCCGCCGGCCGGAGGCGAGATCGAGCCGCGACATCTCCCCGCCCTGCGACTCGCTATAGATGATGTTCGCGTTCGTCGGATCGACCTGCACCCAGAAGCCGTCGCCGCCGTTCACGAAGAACCAGTCGGCGTTCGTGATCGCCGACGCGTTCGGGTTGCCGCCGAACGACGACTCCTGGTGCCGCACCTGCGCCTTGCCGCACCAGGTGCCGTTGTCCTGCAGGCCGCCGCACACCGTGTACGGCTTATCCATCCCGTAGGCGACGTTATAGAACTCGCCGAGCGGCACGTTGTTCAGGAAGTCCCACGTCTTCGCCTTGTCGTACGAGAAGTAGATCCCGCCGTCCGTGCCGAGCAGAGCGTGGTTCGAGTTCGTCGGATCGATCCACATCGCGTGACAGTCGCCGTGGATGTCGCGCGCGCCGGTGTTCAGGAACGTATGGCCGCCGTCGTCGGAGACCGCGGTGCCGAATCCGAGGACGTAGACGCGCTGATCGTTGTTCGGATCGACGCGGACCTTGCCGAAGTAGAAGCCGCGCGGATTCAGGTCGCTGACGTGCGTCCAGTGCGCGCCGGAATCATCGCTCCGGAAGACGCCGCCGCTGTGACTGCGCATCCCTTCGAGTGACTGCGCGCCGCCGATGTCCGACTCCACCACCGCGAACAGCACGTGCGGATTCTTTCGATAGATGTCGAGTCCGACGCGCCCTGTCTCCGCCGGCAGGCCGTTCCCCAGCTTCTGCCAAGTCTTCCCGGCGTCGATCGACTTGTAGATGCCGCTGGTCGCGCCGCCGTTCGTGAAACCCCACGGATAGCGCCGCCGCGCCCACATCGCCGCGTAAACGGTGGCCGGGTTCGAAGGATCGACGACCACGTCGATGCCGCCGGTGTTCTCGTCAATCGCCAGCACGTGCTGCCACGTCTTGCCGCCGTCGCTCGTCTTGAAGATGCCGCGCTCTTTGTTTGTGCCCCAGAGGTGTCCGAGGGCCGCGACGTAGACGACGTCGTCATTCTTTGGATCGAGCGCGATCCGCGGGATGTCGTGCGTGTCGTGCAGGCCGACGTTCGTCCACGTCTCGCCGGCGTCGGTGCTCTTGTAGATGCCGTTGCCCCACGACGAGCTGTTGCGGCTGTTCCCCTCGCCCGTGCCGACCCAGACGATCTTCGGATTGTTCTGCGAGACCGCCACCGCGCCGACCGACGCCACCGGCTCCTTGTCGAAGACCCCGTGCCACGTCGTGCCGTTGTTGGTCGTCTTCAGCACCCCGCCGGTCCCGACGCCCGCGTAGATCGTGTACGGATCCTTCTCCACGACCGCAAAGTCGGAGATGCGCCCGCCCATGTTCGCCGGCCCGATGGACCGCCAGCGCAACGGCCGGACATCGACCGCCGGTCGCACCGCGGCCGGCTGCGTCACGGCTGGTGGGCCGGGCGGCGTGGCCGGCATTGGCTGTGGCGCCGGCTGCTGCGCAAACACGGCTGTCGCAGAGAGGAGAAGGACGGCAATCGTCTTCATGGCGGGCGATTCTATAACTCGAAAATGGCGTCCCCGAGCGTTGGCCCGCAACTCGCAATCGGCCGCGGTGGTAGTACAGCTACCACCGCAAAGGAGGTTGCAGTGCGCAAGGTACTCGTTCTCGTCTCCGTCACCGTCATTGCGCTCGTCACAGGGGGGACAGCCAGGGCGGATTCGACAGTCGTGCTCGGCAATAACGTTCTCCACCTCATCTCTTCACTCACCCCGACCGGTCCGACCAGTGCGATGCAGCCGATGAGCATCGGTGTCGGTCTGGCGGGGCAGAATCCCTCCGGCGAGTCGGCCTACCTCGCCGCGGAGTACGACCCAACGAGTCCGTATTACCAGCAGTTCCTCAGTCCCGACCAGTACGAACAGATGTTCGGGGTCCCGGCGAGCCGCTTCAGCGCCGCGATCGCGTGGCTGCAGTCGGGAGGGCTCACCGTCCAGACGATTCCCGGCGTCAGCGAATACGTACTCGCCTCCGGGACCGCCGGTCAGGTGCAAGCGCTCCTCGGCGTGACGTTCGCGAACTTCCACATCGACGCCGGCGACTTCTACGCGAACACCAACGCGCCGACCGTCCCCGCCAGCCTCGGTGTGACCGGCATCGCGGGCCTGAACAATTTCGAAGGTCCGCGCGTCGCATCGAAACAGAGGACGTCGGCGACGCCGGCAGCGCCAAGCGCCGGCATGGATACGAACCTGACCGCGCCGCCCGATCTCTGGTCGATCTACAACCAACCCTCGAACAACAAGGGCGAAGGCCAGCAACTCGCGATCTTCGGCTGGGGCACGACCAACAACACCCTGTCCGATCTCCGGTCGTTCGAGGCGGAGCGCGGGCTGCCCGCGATCCCGGTGTCGATCACTTACTTCGGATCGGAGACCGCGATCACCGATTCGGGCGGCGAGGGAGAGTGGGACATCGACACGCAGGCGTCCACCGGCATGGCGCCGAACGCCACCGCCCTGAAGCTCTACTTCGGAAAGGCGGGCACCGATACCGATCTCGTCGCTGCGTACAACGCATGGGCCGCCGACAAACAGGGACCGCTGCAGGGCAGCTCGTCGTTCGGCGGCTGCGAGGAAGCAGCGGAAGCCGATGCGGCAGGAACGGGCAATCCGAAGCAGGACCTGTGGGAAGCCGCGCTGCGTCGCGCAGTGATCGAAGGCCGCACGATGTTCGCGTCGTCGGGCGACTCGGGCGCGGGCTGTCCCGCGTTCGGAATCGCGCTCAATGGTGTCGTTCTCGCTCCCACTCCCTGGTTGAACTATCCCTCGGTAAGCTCGAACGCGGTCTCGGTCGGCGGCACGGTTCTCTACTGGAACGACGCCACGGCCCTGACTCCCGCATCGCGAGCGCTCGAGTACAGCTGGAACTACACCGGCGGCGGAAGCAGCCTTCACATCGCCGCCGCCTCGTATCAGAAGAGCGTCGTGACGCTTCTCTGCGCCACCGATGCTCACGGCAGTCCGTACATTCCGCCCGTGCCGTGCCGCGGGATCCCGGACGTCGCATCGCAGTCGGGCGACATCGTCAGCAACGGCTACATGGTCACGATGGGCGGCAAGAACGATCAGGCGGGCGGCGGCACGAGCCTTTCGTCGCCGCTGTGGCTGGGGATGTGGGCGCGCATTCAGGCGGCCTCGAAGAAAGGGAACGGCTTCGCGAACTACGCGCTCTATAACCACCCCGCCGACTTTTTCGACGTCGGCGGCGCGACGACGGACACCGCCGTGACTTGCAACGGTGAATACTGCTCGCATCCCGGATGGGACTACACCTCGGGGCTGGGCGTGCCGAACGTCGCGAAACTGATGGTCGACATCGACGGTCGCACCACTCCGACCCATTTGACCAAACCGAACGCTCCGCCCGTCCTCAATCCCTCGATCACCGGGACGAGCTGCCCCGGGCCGCAGATCGTCGATGCGACGAACGACGCGCCGAACAACTACCCCGCCGGCGACGGCACGAACATGGACAACCTCGACATCGTGAGCGGCTCATTCTCCTCGCCGAACGCGACGACCTTGCGCGTCACCCTGACGATCAAGAACCTGCAGCCCGTTCCGCCGCCGGTGAACCTCGGCGGCGCATTCTGGGCCGTCTTCTGGACCTACAACGGAACGACGTACTACGTGCGCGCGCAGAACTCGGGTGCGGCGTTCACGTTCGACGACGGCACATACACCTCGAATTTCAATGCCGTGAACTCCGCCGTCGCGGGCACGACGACGCTGGGACCGAACGGAACGTTCGTCATCGACGTGCCGCTCGCCGACGTCGGAAACCCGCCGGCCGGCGCGACGCTGACCTACCCGTTCGCCGAATCCCACGGATCGTTCCAGGCGGTGTACTACACGGCCGCCGCGGACCGCGCCCCCGACCTCGGCTTCGGCGCCTCGTGGACGATCGGAACGATTTGCCCGTGATTCACTTCTGAGCTTCGCGCGCCGCGTCACTGCGGCGCGCGAAGCCGCCCGCCGATGACCACCGTTCCCGTGACGTTCCCCTTCTTCATCGGTGTCTGACTGCCGTTCGTCGCATCGCTGACCTTCTGCGCCACGTACTTGTAGATCTCGTCGACATCGATTCGACCGTCGTGGTCGGCGTCCGCCGCGCCGGCGAGTCCCTCCAGCAGGTAACTTGTGAAGACGCCGTGACGCAGCCTCGGAGATTCGCGTGCGACCTCCTGGCCGCTACTCGCCGTCAGAATGATCCTCCCGCGCCCGGCACCCACCAGTCGCGCAAGAAACTCGTCGGTCATCGCGGCGCGCGCGGTCATGTCTCCATTCGACAGCGTCCGGCCACCAGCTGCTCCGCTGAAACAACTGTCGATGATGAGCACCACACGGTCCGGCGCGAGCCGCTGAAGAACCCGCGAGATCTCGTCCATGCTCAGAGCGGTCGTAAATGGATCCGTTGGATTCGCGTCGTAAGCCAGCAGGTACTTCGTGTATCCGTCGGCGTCACCGCTCGCGCGGTCTGCTTCTTTCTGCCCGTGGCCCGCGAAGTAAAGGATCACCGTGTCCTCGGGGTTTGTCGCTTTGTTCACGAGCTCAGTCCCGAGGGTGCGCTTGATGTTGCTCAACGTCGCCTGGTCGTCGACGAGCCGGATGAGCTGCGTTTCGGGAACACCGAGATCGCGATAGTACGAAATGATCGAATCAGCATCGTCTCTCGCGAACGCCAGGTCGGACACCGCCTTGTTCGCGTACTTCGAGATGCCGACCGCCGCGACCCAAATCCGTCCGTTCGGGCGCTCGCGGTTGACCATAACGCGCCGCTTCGTTGGCGCGCCCTCGGCAGTAACGACGACGACCTCGAACAAGTTTTCGCCGTAGTCCAACCGCACGTGCGGCGCATATTGCCAAGCCTGGCCGTTACCCGTATCGAGAACGCGTGCGGCGCCGGCGTCGACGGCTCGTTGGTTTTGTTCCACTCGGACCGATTTCAGCGGCGTCCTCGATTGCACCTCGAACCGCAGATCGATCGTATCCGTCGATACGCGCTGGCCGTTTTCCGGTTCCTGGAATGAGACAGTCGCGGTCTCCATCCCAGTTGCCGGCGCAACCGCCGGTCGAATTGGAGGCGCGATCGGCGCCGCAGTGACGACGACCGCATCTTCGCGCTGAATGTTCAGCGCTACCGGCTCTCCTTGCGCCGAGGCAAAGTCCGTCTGACGCGCCGTCGCGCTACAGCGAACCATCTGCTGCGACAGGTTGCGCCTCACTTGCGCACGAATCGTGGCACTGAACGGTGCCTCGGGCGCGACTGTCCCAGCCTTCACCACACGTTTGCCCACCGGCGCGCCGTCTTCATCCAGTAGTTCCAGCGCTGCGTTGTCACACGTAACGTCGACGGTGACATTCTCAGCTACGAGGTCGCCTTGGTTGCGAACGTCGACCACCAGCTGGGCGGGCTTCCCCTCGACGAGCGGCACCGCCGCGGCGAGAGTCGCCGTAACCGCCGGCCGCCGCCCACGGAACGGAATCGCTAGCGACTGTTCGCTCGGGGCGAAGTCGCGCTGTGCGACCGTGACGACAAACGGCAGCTTCTCGATCGGCTGATCCGTCCCGAACGCACGCGGCAGCGTGACTCGCACACGGTGCGGCAGACCTTCCGCCAGAGGCGGCAGGTCGCCGGCCTTGAAAGTCTGGTGATCGATGGTGACGCCGGCCTGCCGCGGCTTGATCGCGATTTCGACGTCTCGTGCGGTCAACGTGCCGCGGTTCGTCGGTGTCAACGCGATCTCGAGGACCTCGCCATTGTTCGCGACACCATCGCGATTGCCTCGGGATTCAGGCGAGTTGCCGTCATACACGCGATATCCGACTTCGATTCCGGGGTGCTTCAGCTCCACCGGCCATGTGGCCGTACGTTCGACATGCGCGACGGTCGCGCCGCGAAGCTCGTCCCCTTGCACCGTGATCGGCAACTCGCCGCCCGCAAAAGTGATCGGCAGCCGCACGGATGCATGTGCCTCCGCGACGCCATTCACGGGAATCGAAGGAATCAACGCCGTCGAACCGGTGACTTCAATGCCGGCCGCAGAGGCGATCGAGAGATGGACGCCGGTTGCGATACCCGGTCCGGCGTTGCGCACGAGGACCTTCGCTTCCACCGACTCACCATTCGACGGGCGGCCGTTCAGGCTGATGTCGGCGATGTCGAGTGACGGCTTCTGGAGCTCCGCCGTCGTCAGCTGCAAGAGGAGCGGCCGTCCGCCGTAGCCGCGTTTCTCCAACGTCTCGATACGTAACGTCTGAACCGCGGACGAGACCTCCAGCGCCCCGCTGATGAGCGAGACTACGTCCTTCGATTGCCCCGGCAGAATGTCGCCGACGTCGAGATCGCCAAGCACCTTGATCGCCGTCGCGGGTGAGGTGATCCTGACCTTCACCCCAAAACCGGGTCCTGCGCCGTGATTCGTTACCTGCAGATGTAGCAACGCGTGCTCACCCGCGTCGAGACGACCGTTTGGAAGGAACGATTTGCTGTCGTCGAAACGCGCAGTCGTCTCGAGATCCGAAGGCCTCGCGCGCTCGGTCGACTTGGTCTTCAGGAACGCGAGGAGACTCGATTGGATCTCGAGATTGCGCACCAGGTGTTCGAGCATCTCGTGCATTGCCGGTTCGCCGAGGGAGCGAGCCCGTGTCTGTTCCGACCAGTAGATTGACTTCGTCACACGTCCGGTTCCACCCGCGTTGACCTCGGCCACCGTGTTGCCGTCGGCATCGACCGCCGTCACGATGGCGTGGAGCGTGACCCCCCCGAGCTGGTCGTTCGCGAGGTCGAAAGCCCTCGATGACACAACGACGCCAATCTTCAAATCGCAGGTCGCGCCGCGCGAAGCAATCTCGGTGCGCGGGAAAAGACGTTTGAAGATCGCGGGCAGTGCGCCGGCGACCGGATCGGCGAAGTTGAGAATGACGCGGTCGATTTCCGTAATCTCGTCCGGCCGCGGTGTGAGGCCGCCGGTCCACTTGACGGCAACCGGCCACGTCGCGCTCGCGTTCACGTCGTAAACCGGTAAGGCGAGGCACACCCGCAGTTCGCTGTCCAACGGTTTGTCCGGCATGTATGCCGGCATGTAGTTCTTCGGCAGTGTCAGAGGGATGACGACCGTGTTGCGCAGCTTTGGTTCGGCCGAGAGACCGGCAGCGATCATCAAAGCCGCGAGCGCAGACGTCCCGTGCCGCCATTTCATGTCACCGTCCCCCTGTCGATCGTTCGCCGAGCTTCCGCAGCAGCTGATGGGCACGATCCATCAGCGTCGATGCCTCTTCCGGTTTCGACATACGCGCCATTGCCTGAAGCGCCTCTGCTTCGGTGAAGCTGTCCTGCTGCCGCTCGGCCGCGTCGGCGCTCCGGCGCAAGGCTTCGTACTCCGCGTGTGTCGCTCCGATGTCGCCCAGGCAGCGCGCATACAGCAGCCAAACCGCGGCGCTGCCGATCGATGGAGTCAGCTCCTCCAGCCGCCGGAGAGCCTCGCTGCGAAAGCCGTGATGCAGCAGATCGATGGCGATCGCCAGCTCCCGCGCGCCGCGCCCCCGAATCGCGGTCGCCAACTGCTTCTGACGTTCGTTACGCGAAGCAAGCATTCCTTCCGTGGCGACCGTGAAAGGCGCTCCCTCGCCCACCGCTCCTCCGGCGGTGACCCGCACGGCGTACCGAACGCCGGGATCGAGCGGCGGCTTGCCGCCGTAATGCGTCTCCGTCCCCTCGACCAGTGCCGGCCCCCACACGACCCGGCGTGTCGACGCGATGAGAATCGAGACGCGGTATTCGTCCGCGCCCGGGACTCGCTCCCACCGGATGAGCGGCTCGCGAGACGCGACGACCGTATTACTCGGTGCCAGGACATTGACGACGCCTTCGTCAGCTCGCACTCCGAGGACCTGCTGTTCATCGCGCATTCGCGTCGGTTCCGGCGCGGCAGGACACCCTTCGAATACTCCGCTGGAGGTCTGCGGCACCGGCTCCCACGCGGTGAGCAGGTTCGGACAAAGGACCTGCGCCGACGCGTCCTTCGACACGACGATCGTGTCTCCGCTATGCAGCTCCACTCCGACGGCAGCGGGCGATGGTTTTGTGAAGTTGCGTCGATAAATCGAGACGCCCCCGCGTGCATCGATCAGATATCCGGTGAGCGCCGCCGCCGCGACCAGCAGACTCACGGCTGTCCTCGCAGCGCCGCTTTCGCCTCGCCGAGCCACTGATCGCGGGCGAGCTCATTGGCGTCATGCCACGTTAGGCCGAGGCAACTCCGCCATTCGTTGCCCGCGTCGGAATCGCCCATCGACTGCAGCGTCTTCGCCAGCAAGCAATGCGCGTCGGCTCGTTCCGGCATCAGCGTCGCCGCCTCAATGAGCGCCGCACGCGCCTCGGGAAAGCGCGACTGGCCGAAGCGCGCCCAGCCGAAGTTCTTCTTGATGGCGTACCGCAGCTCTGGATCGGCGCGGTCCGCGTTTGCAAGAACGAACGTGCGCTGCAATACAAAGGCTGCACGGTCGTATTGCTTGCGAAGCAGGTAGATATGCGCCGCGTTGTTGCCGGCGAGATCGAGTCCTGCGGCAAATGCGATGAGGTCCTCGGCGAGCGCGTGGTCGTCGTCGAGCAGATCCTCGTAGACGCGGCCGAGGTTGTAGTGCGCGATGCGATTCGTCGGATCGAAGCGAACGGCGCGTTCGAGGTTCAATTGCGCGACGGATAGTTGCCTCGCCGGCCGCTCGGCCAGCGCCGATACACCGGCATCATTGAAGTAGTGGGAAAGCATCGGACGCGCGAACCAGAGCCCGACGATCGCAGCCAGGAGCATGAAAACGAGCGAAGTGGCCACGACACGCGAGCGCGGCCCGAGTCCCGCGAGTTCCAGGATTGACGTCCACCGGTCGCGGAAACTGAGAGACAGCACACCGCCGATGGAGAATGAGCCGAGGAACGTGGCTGCGATCGGGAGAAGGCTGAAAAATCCTCCTCGCTCAGCGCTGTAGAGCCGGGCGAGCTCCCCACCTGCACCGAGGCTGAACGGGAAAAGCGCAACCGACACCAGGAGCAGTAGGAATTCCGCGTGTTGCCAGCTCGGCGGAAGCGTTCGATCCAGAGACCACCACCATGCGTCGGACGACGGCGTGAGACTCTGTCGCCAACCGATAAAAGAACGCCGAAGGCGGCGAAACTCACGTCGCGGGAGGGAGCGAAGCGCGGTGTCTGCGGCCAGAATCCGATCGACATAGCGCCGCTCCTCGAGCGCGCTCGAACTCACGCCCAGCTCGATGGAGTCTCTCAGCAGCAACGCATCGAGAAGGTTCTCAGCCGTGCAACCGCCGGCCACCTTCGCAACAGCCGTCTCGTACCGCTGCAACAACGACGGGCTGCCGCTCGCCGGTTCTGACGGGTCGGTTAACGCGCTCTTGGTTGCTGTCATCCTGGATTGCGCAAAGGCACTCATCAGGAGGTGTGTGCCGAAGGAGAAAAAGCCTACCCCGATCCAATGATGGAGTCACGTATCATTTCCCCAAGGTGGTCCTCCCCCCAGAGTCGATGCTCGGGCCGTACCGCATTGCCGGCGTCATCGGCGAGGGCGGGATGGGCGTCGTTTATCGCGCGAAAGACACACGCCTCGGGCGCGACGTCGCCATCAAGGTTCTGACCAACCTCGCCACGAGCGATCAGGAGCAGCTGCAGCGGTTCGAGCAGGAGGCGCGCACCGCCGGAATGCTCAACCATCCGAACCTCCTGACGATCTATGACGTCGGTCATGACGGCGGCGGACCGTACATCGTCAGCGAGCTCCTTCAGGGTGAGACGCTGCGCGACCGGCTCGCGCGCGGGCCACTCCCGCCGCGCCGCGCCGTCGACGCGGCGCTGCAGATCGCGCAGGGGCTCGCGGCCGCCCACGAGAAGGGCATCGTCCATCGCGACCTCAAGCCCGAGAACATCTTTCTCACGCGCGACGGACGCGCCAAGATCCTCGACTTCGGCATCGCGAAACTGACCGCAAACGCGGCCGAAGGCGCGTTCAAGAGCACCGCCACCGAGCCCGGCATGGTCCTCGGCACGGTCGGCTACATGTCGCCGGAGCAGGTGCGCGGCGAACTGGTCGACACGCGCTCCGACATCTTCTCGTTCGGCGTCATCGTCTACGAGATCCTCACCGGCGAGCGCGCGTTCAAGGGCGACTCCGCGATCGAGACGCTGCGCGCGATCCTCAAGGAAGACCCGCCCGAGCTCACCGAGAAACTGACGAACGTCCAGCCCGCGCTCGACCGCCTCGTGCGGCGCTGCCTCGAGAAAGAGCGCGACCTCCGCTTCCAGTCGGCGCGCGACCTCGCGTTCAACCTCGAGACACTGTCGACCGTCTCGACGCCCGGAACGCTCGGCGGCACCGTGCCGCGTCCGGCGACGCGCACCGAGTCGCAGGCACCAACGATGCGCGTTCCGTCGCAACCGACGGCGGCGCATCCCGCGACTGCGCGCACACCGACCATCGCACGTCCGCTCGTGAAGCCGAAACGCCGCATCTCGCCGTTGCTCCTCGTGCTCCTTTCCTTCGTCACGATCCTCGGCGCGGCGTTCGCCGGCTGGTACTTCGCGAGGAACACGACGGCCGCGGCGCCCGAGGTCAACTTCCAGCGGCTGACGTTCCGCCGCGGCGAGGTGCGCGACGCGCGGTTCGCACCCGACGGCGACACCATTGTCTATAGCGCCGCGTGGGACGGGGCGCCGAGCGACGTCTTCGTCGGCAATCGGCGGAGTCCCGAGGCGAGGGCGCTGGGGGTCCATGACGCGGACGTGATGGCGGTGGCGAAGACGACCGAGATCGCGCTGCTGCTCCACCCCGACCGGCTCACCGGATTCGGCACCCTCGCGCGCGTGCCGCTCGCCGGCGGGACGCCGCGCGAAGTCGCGGAGCAGGTGGTCAGCGCGGACTGGATGCCCGACGGCGGCAACCTCGCCGCGATCCGCTCCGTCAACGGCAACTTTGTCCTCGAAGCGCCCGTCGGAACCGCGCGGTACGAGACGCCGCACCAGCTCCACTCGTTACGCGTCGCGCCCGACGGCCGCATCGCATTCCTCGAGCACTACGGCGGCAAGAACGACGTGGTCGTCCTCCAGCCGCATGCGGCGAAGCCGTCGTCGATTGCGCGCGGGTGGCAGCACGGCGCGAACGGACTCGCGTGGTCCGCCGATGGCAAAGAGCTCTGGGTCACCGGCACCGACAGCGGCGCGCCGCCCGCGCTCTATGCCGTCGACATCGACACCGTCCAGACGCGCCTCGTGTCGCGCGTCACCGGCTCGATGAAACTCTTCGATATCTCGCCCGCCGCGCATGTCCTGCTATCGACCGGCACCTGGCGCGCGGCGCTCGAGTACCAGTCTCCCGGCGACACCGCGGAGCGCGACGCGTCATGGCTCGACTGGTCGACGCTCGCCGACCTCTCGCGCGACGGCACGAAGCTGCTCTTCAACGAAACGCGCGAAGGCGGCGGCGCCACGAGCGCGATCTACCTCCGCCCCGCCGGCGCGGCGACTCCGATGCGCATCAGCGACGGAGTCGGCGACGCCCTCTCGCCCGACGGCAAGTTCGTCCTCGCGCACATCGGACCGAAGCTCGCCATCGTACCGACGGGAACCGGCGAAGCGCGCGAGCTGAAACTCGAAGGCGGTTTCGACGGCGGCGCCGTGTGGGTTCCGAATTCGTCGCGCGTGATCATCGCCGGCGTGCTGCCGAAGAAGGGTTACCAGCTGCTCGCGATCGACACGCTCGACGAGAGCGTCCACCCCATTTCGCCCGAGAACATCTGGGGCGACGCCTACCGCCCGTTCGCTGTCTCACCCGACGGCCGCACCGTAGCCGGCATGACCTCGCGGCAGACCATCGCGCTGTACGACATCGACTCCCGCGTTCAACCGATCGACGTCCACGGCACCGAACCGGGCGAAGTGCCGATCCAGTGGTCCGCCGACGCCACGTCGCTCCTCGTCTACCGCCCCAACTCCCTCCCCGCCCGCGTCTACCTCGTCAACCTCACTACCGGCGCCCGCGACCTCTGGAAAGAATTCCAGCCGACCGACCCCGCCGGCATCTACAAAATCGCCCCCATCTGCGTCACCCCCGACGCCACCGCCTACGCCTACGACGCCCTCCGGCTCCTGTCGGACCTCTATGTCGCCGACGGTTTCGGCGTCAATCGATAGCTTCTTACGCCCGCGACTCTACGAGCCGAGGATAAATCGGCATTGCGACGGCCCAAAGCCGCGGGCACACGGCCGGAGTGACGGAAATCTCTTCTGCCACCAACACGGCAATGCTAGAGTCCGTACTTAAGCCAAGCCCAGGCTAGCCACACCAAAATTCACCAAGACACGCCGCAGCGCGTGAAGAGAGGGAACCTATGCGCTTCTTCGGTCGATCTCTGCTCCTCGTCATTCTTGCAACATTGATCGCGGTTGCCGGCTTCGCTCAGGATGCGACTGTTCCGCTACCGCTCCACCCCAACTCCCGGACGTTTCTATCCGACACCGCCCTGATCGTGATGGCGAACGATCAACCAGAGACGTTGAACACGATCAAGCAGGCGGTCGAGTCGGCCGACGGACACGTCATCATCTATGCCCCTCCGGGCATCCTCATCGTTCAGATCGGCGACGAGGGGGTGAGCGCCGTCGCTGCGGCGGCCAACGTCAGCATCATCACGAAAACGACATTCGACCCGGCGGCGTTCGACATCACTGATCAAAACGCACTGCTCGCCGTCGGATACTTCAACTGGGTCGTGTCGGGACAGGCGGATGCGACCATGGACCGGCCGCTCGACGCGAGCACCGAAGAGTCGCTGCAAAACGACGTGCCCGCCTCTCCCGAAACCGCCGGCGCACAGGCGACCGCTCTCGCTTCCGGAGATCACTTGACGCTCGGAGTCAACGTCCTGGTGAACCTCGTCTACCTGACAGGCGGACCGAGTGTGTGGAATAGCTTCGACCGGACCAGCGCGTACAACAACGCGGTCGCGGGAATGTCGTGGTGGAACAGCCGCGTGCTGCAGCAGTTCGGCGTAGCGCGGCCGTCCGCCCTTCCCTTCTTCACCATCCAAACCTATAGCTTCACGATCAACTCCAGCCCGGCGGAGTACAACAACGCAAAAACGTGGGCCAATGCCGCAATGAGTGCCGCGTGCAACGGCTGCACGTGGTTCGATTCGGCCGCGGAGGGAAGGGGAGACGCACAAACGAACGTACGCACCTGGAACATCCTGACCCGTTCCGGCGTCGCAAGCGATTCCTTCACCTCTTTCCTTGCCGATTGCCCCATCACGATCGGAGGGCAGCCGGTCGGCGGAGTGGTCCAGTTCCTCGGCGGCGCATGGTCGTGGATCGGCAGCCAGGTTTTGTACAGCGCCGAGACGTTCGCTCACGAGACCGGTCACGTCTATTGGGCCTGCGACGAGTATTACAACGCCAGTCTCGGTGTGAACCCGCCGTGCACGGGATGCGGCGGTCCGAGAAACGCGTCGAACGCGAACTCCGATGGGACGGACCCGAACGGCTGCGTCATCCCGGAGCACCGGCATAGCTGCATCATGAAGGCGGGCTCCGGAGCATTCGGCGTTCTCAACAACGATGTCGACAGCGAGTACCTGAAAGTCTGTCCCTTCACGAGAGTCCAGATCGGCTGGTGGTCGGAGAACAGCTGCTACACCGACGTCAACTGGAACGTCCCCGGCCGAGGAACGACGCATTGGGAAGGAACCTACTGGTCCGACTCCCACGCCCCGCGCATGCCGCTCGTGCACTGGTCCGGCGGCCCGCAGCTCACCCGCGACGACGGCAGCGGCAACACCCTCGACTTCAATTTCGTCACCAACCCGCTCACCGGCGTCTGCATCACCGGCAGTTCGACCGGGACACGCTCGACCGACTTCTCGGCTCGCTGGCGGCGCATGGTCAACTTCGCCTTCGGCACCTACCAGTTTCACGGAACCGGCGACGATTCCGTACAGATCTACGTCGACGGCTACCAGCTGCAACCGTCGGCGACGGCGGGGACGTTCGAGAACATCCAGCTGAACGCCGGCTACCATACCGTGCAGGTCGACTACTTCCAGACGAGTGGTAACGCCACCGTGCACGTCGACTGGACTCAGGTCGGCAATCCGTCGTGCGGCACCTTGTTCTACGGTCAGCTCAAGCCCTATCAGAACACCACCGACTACTGCACGGGCGACCCGAACATCCCCCACCTGCAGGCCTTCGCGGTCGGCGGCGCGGCGCCGTACCACTTCAGCATCCAGCGAAACAACGACGTGCCGGTCACCTATACGTTCTCGACCAGCGTTGCCGACATCTATCCCTTCGCCACGATGGGTGACAACACCTACAAGCTCGTGTCGGTCGTCGATGCCAACGGCTGTCAGGGACAGGTCGACTCCTCGGCGAACACGGTGAAGACCAACATCGACTCGACGACGCCGCGCGTGAACGGGAAGGTGTACGCCGTCCAGTCGAACAGCTCGTGCAGCGTGACGCTCACCTGGGATCCGGCGACGGACTGCAGCGGCGGCCCGATTTCGTACACCGTCGGTCGCTTCTACACCCTTCCCGACGGAAGCGGGTTCGGCCAAGGCTACGCTTGCCAACAGACCACTACATTTACGGACAACGACGCTCATCCCGGAACGACCTACACCTACAGCGTCATCGCATGGCGCGGAACGAATTGCTACCCGCCGGTGAGTCCTTACCGCCAATATCCGAACCAACCGGTGGTACCGGTTTCCTGTACGGCGAATGCCTCCGCGATCGCGACTTCGTCGATCACGGCGACGTACGGCGACCAACCGACGCTGACGGCCCATCTCACCGGCAACGGCGCCGGTCTCCCGAACCGCACCGTCGAATTCGGCCTCAATGGAACGCCGGTCGGCACCGGCCTCACCGACGCGAACGGCACTGCAACCGCCGCGGCGATGATCACCCTCGCCGCTGGGACGTATACCGGCGGACTGCAGGTGCGCTTCGCCGGTGACGACGCGTGGTACGCGTCGACCGCCGCCGCCGACGTCACCGTCCAGCCGACCTGCACTCCGGCCACCATTACCTCGCAGCCGGCCGCACAGACCATCAACCTCGGCAGCTCCGCGACGCTCTCCATCGGCGTCACCGGAACCGCTCCGGTGCTGGTCAAGTGGTACACCACGGCGGGCGCATTCGTCGGCGGCAGCAATAGCTTCACCGTCACGCCGTCGTGGACCACTGCCTACTACGCGATGGTCAGCAACGACTGCCACACCGTGCAGAGCTACCCCGTGACCATCACCGTCCGCCAGCCGGCAACGATCACCTGGCCGGCCCCGGCGCCGATCGTCTACGGCACCGCACTGAGCGCGACGCAACTCAACGCCACCGCCGATGCCGCCGGCACGTTCACCTACACACCGGCGGCCGGAACCGTCCTCGCGGCCGGCACCCAGACCCTCAGCCTCTCCTTCTCCCCGACCGACACCGCCCACTACCTCGTCACCACCGCCACGCGGTCCATCACGGTCCAGAAGGCGACGCCGGCCGTCACCTGGTCGACGCCGGCAGCCATCACCTACGGCACGGCGCTCAGCGCGACACAACTCAACGCCACCGCCAGCGTCGCCGGCACGTTCAGCTACACGCCGGCCGCCGGAACCGTCCTCGGTGCCGGATCGCCGACGCTGAGCGTCACCTTCACACCGACCGACACCACCACCTACAACAGCGTGACGACGACACGCACCATCGTTGTCAACAAAGCGAATCCCACCGGCTCATGGCCCGCGCCCGAGCCGATCACCTACGGCACGCCGCTGAGCGCGACGCAGCTCAACGGGACGGCGGACATTCCGGGCACCATCGTCTACAACCCGCCGGCCGGGACGATCCTCACCGCTGGGACGCACACACTTACGGCGACCTTCACCCCGAACGACACCGCGAACTACAACGTCGTATCGGGAACGGTGTCCCTCACCGTGCTCAAGGCGACGCAAACCATCACCTGGGCCACACCGTCAGCCATTACCTACGGCACGGCGCTGAGCGCGACACAACTCAACGCCACCGCCAGCGTCGCCGGCACGTTCAGCTACTCGCCGGCTGCCGGAACGGTCCTCGGTGCCGGATCGCCGACGTTGAGCGTCACCTTCACGCCGACCGACACCACGAACTACAACAGCGTGACGACGACGCGCACCATCGTCGTCAACAAGGCGAATCCCACCGGCTCATGGTCCGCGCCAGCCTCGATCACCTACGGCACGCCGCTCAGCGCGACGCAGCTCAACGGGACCGCGGACATTCCGGGCACCATCGTTTACAACCCGCCGGCCGGAACGATCCTCACCGCCGGGACGCACACGCTCACCGCGACCTTCACCCCGAACGACACCGCGAACTACAACGTCCTATCGGGAACGGTGTCGATCACCGTGTTGAAGGCCGCGCAAACCATCACCTGGGCCACACCGGCTCAGATCACCAACGCGACGCCGCTCTCCTCGACGCAGCTCAACGCCACCGTCTCCGTCGTCGGACCGGCGGCCGCGGGCGCGATCACGTATGACGTCGCGTCGGGAACCGTGCTCTCGGCCGGCGACCACACCATCACCGCCACCGCCGCCGCGACCGCGAATTACGACTCCGCGCAACGCAGCGTCGTGCTCCACGTCTGCGGCCTCCCGACGATCACCTGGCAGCCGACGACCGCGAACGTCGCGGACGGCAACTCCACCACCCTCAGCATCGAGGTCAGTTCCTCGACGACGGCGCACTATCAGTGGTACGACGGCACGACCGACACCAATGGCGCGCCCGTCGGCACCGACAGTGCCACGTTCAATACCGGCGTGCTGACAAACGGCGGCGGCCCCTTCTCGATGCTCTACCGCTACTGGGTCGTCATCACCAACGACTGCGGCCAGATCCGCAGCGGCAACATCGACGTGATCGTCTCCACGGGCGGGAACATGGACGACGGCGGCTGAACATGACTCCTGTGGGCCGCCGCTGTGCGGCGGCCCACATTTTTCCCTTCACGGGCTCGCTATGATGCGTCCCGTGAAAACCGCCGGTCTGGTCTTCGCCTTTCTCTCCATCGCCGCCGCGGCACGCGCCGCGTGCCCGGCGTTCTCAGCGCCCGTCAACTACTTCGCGCAGAAGGACCCGCGGGCGGTGACGATCGCGGATTTGAACGCGGATGGGCGGCTCGACCTCGTCGTGCCGAACCAGGACTCCGACAGCGTCTCCGTCTTCCTGGGGCAGGCCGACGGGACGTTCGCGAACGCGGTGAACTACGCGGAGCCGGGGACGATGCCGCTGTCGGTCGGCGTGGGCGACGTGAACGGCGACGGCAGGGCCGATCTCGTCATCGCGAATTGCAACAGCAACTCCCTCTCGATCCGCTTCGGTATCACGAACGGGACGTTCACCACGGCGGCGCACATCGGCCCGCTCACTGACTGTCCCTTCCCGCTCAAACTCGCCGATCTGAACGGCGACGGGAAGCTCGACATCATCACGATCACGTCCGAGAAAGACATCGACGTCTACATCGGCAACGGCGCGGGAGTCTTCGGCGTGCCGACGAAGTACGCGGCCGGCGCGAGCCCCGCCTCCATCGCCGTGGCCGACTTCAATGGCGATGGCAAGAACGACCTCGCCATCGGCAACGGTAGCGGCACCGACGTCTCGGTGCTGCTCAACGTCGGCGCCGGCACCTTCACGCCGGCGACCAGCTACGCCACGAACGGCCACGAGGTGCGGTCCGTGATCGCGGCCGACTTCAACGGAGACGGCAAGATCGATCTCGCCGCTGGCAATGGAGCCGACGACACGGTCGCGATCCTCCTCGGCAACGGCAACGGCACGTTCCAGAGTCCCGTGATCTACCACGTCACCGGCTCGCCGTGGAGCATGGCGGCCGCCGATTTCAACAGCGACGGGAAGCTCGACATCGTCGCCCTCGGCGTCTTCAACCACCTCACGTTGCTCCTCGGCAACGGCGACGGGACGTTCCAGCAGGGCGGCGACTTCAACGGAGGCGAGAGCCCGCGCGACCTCGCCGTCGCCGACGTCAACCACGACGGCCGACCGGACATCGTCGTCGCGAACGGCGACGTCGGAAACCCGACCAGCGCGAAGAACTACGTGTCAGTCATTCTCAACGACTGCGTCGGACCGGCGCGCCATCGCGCGGTCAAGCACTGAGCGGGGATGTCTTACTGGCAAACGCCGGGACACTTGACATCCAACACCTTTCCTTCCGGTCCCGGAAAGCCGGGCACGCCGGGAACGCTGTAGCAATCGGTGTCGCGAACGCGTTCCTGCCCGCCGTCGCCCGGCGTACCGCTCGCGCCGTAGGACCAACGGACGTTCGTCTCGTGGAAGTGCGACTGCCACTGTGCGATCAGCATCGAAGCGCCGCTGTTTCCGCCGCCACCGCCCGATCCGGTTCCGCCGGCGCCGCCGTCTCCGCCGTGTCCCGGGGGCGGGCCGTTGGGATCATCGCGGACCGGTCCTGCGCCGCTACCTCCGCCGCCGCCAAACCCGCCCTGTCCACCCTTGCCGCCGTCGCCTCCGCGGCCGCCGTACAGCTGACAGTCCTTCAGGTTCACATTCGATTGCAGCAGGACCATCGCGAACGACGGTCCGCCGCTCCATCCGGGAGCTCCGCCATAGCCGCCCGCGCCTCCCCCACCGCCGCCGCCTCCGTAATTGACGGAACTGCCGCCCGCGCTGACACCTCCGCCGCCTCCGCCGCCGCCCTCCTGCCCCCGCTCGCCGGGAAACGCGGACATCGCCACCCACGCGAGCGTTGCGCAGCAGAGAGCGCCGTTCGCCGACGGATTCGAGAGACCCGGAATCAGGGAACAAGCGCCGCCGAATCCGCCCTGACCATCAATTCCAATGATGACGCCGGCGTGGTCGGCCTGGAGCCCGCCCAGCGCCCCGGGCTGAGGACCTGACAACTCGCTGGCTGACCAGCCCATGCAGCAGTTGGCCGGATCCCCGCCGAGTCCGCCGCTGTTCTTGGTGCCGTTGCAGCATTTCCCGGGAACGTTCCGCACCGCGTCCGCGCCTCGCTCGCCGGTCTTCCCGTCTGCCCCCGCCGCGCCGCTTCCTCCCCGGCCCGCAACGATGCTCACGTTCTCGAACGTCATCGCGTCCGTGGCCATCACGGCGGCCGTGATGCTCGGATGGCTCGTCGAATCCTCGGCTGTCGATCCGCTCAACTGAAACCCGTACAGCAGTGTGGCGTGATGAATGTCCTTCGCGCGGACGGCGATGACGCCGTCGCCCGACGCGACGATCGATGAGAAAAGGCTCTCGGCCTGCAACGTGCCCGGAGGAACGCAGCCGCCGTAGACATCGACACCGTCGCGCAATTCGACCGGCTGCGTCACCGTGTACATGCCGTAGCCGATCAGCGCCGCACATCCCGCCGGAGCACAGCGTTGAAGACCCGTGGCGATCGTCGCGCACGCAGCGTCGGGAGTCGTTCCGCAGGTTGGCGCGTCCGCGCCGTCGGGGCTGACGTAGACGAAGCTCGTATGCGACGCGAGACTCGCATTTCCGCACACCCACTGTGCGCCTGAGGTGGCAGCCAGACGGCGGGACCGCAGTCGTTCTCTCGCGGGTCCGAAGACGGCGCCTGCGCGGTCGGCACCGGTGAAGTCTGTCTTGTCGAGAATCGCGAACTGCAGGTTCGCTCCGGTGAGCCGCGCATTGCGGAGCGAAGCCGACGTGAGATTCGCGCCCGCAAAATTTGCGCGGCTGATCGTCGCCCGATCCAGCACCGCATTCGTGAGGTTCGCGCCGCTGAAGATCGCGCCATCGAGCTTCGCGCCGGCGAGCTTCGCATTCGTCAGATCGGCGCCCGCGAGATTCGCCTCGGTCAGGTCCATCGCCGAGAAGTCGGCGCCGCGCAGATCGCAATGCGGACACGCGCGGTTCGTGGCGAGACGCGCCCGGAACCGCGCCTCATCCGCCGACTGCGCCGCGATCGCGGACACGGCGAAAAACACGACCAGCAGCCTTTTCATGACGTCGGAATCGGCGGAACCCATTCGCTGACCGACGGCACCGTCCGTCCGGCGGGTCCCGTCTCCGGCCCCGCGGGACCGGCGGGAGTGCCGGCCGCGTTCTTCGTCATCGCGTAATTGAGCGCATAGAGCGAGTGCCACATGTCGACGGCGATCTTTGCGGCGGCGAGGCCCGGCGTCGTCACCATCGGCTGGTTCGTCTGCAGGTTCGTGCCGCGCGTGTAGATCGACATCGAATAGTCCGACGCCTGGAAGCCGTCGTTCTCGTACGACAGCACGTAGATGTACGTCGCCGCTTCGTTGCCGATGGCGGCGATGTCGAGCACCGTCGTCGACGGGCCGCCGATCCGGAGGAACGGCGACATCGCGCCGTCGCTCTTGAAACACGCGACCGAATTGCCGTTCAGGTCGAACGCCTGCACCCGCGCGCCGAGCGTTGCATCGAGGTACTTCAGCGACTCGAGCACGAAGATCGTTCCGTCGCCGGAGCACGTCACCGCCACCGGATCGATGAGCAGGCCCACACGATCGGGATGCATCGCCTGCCCGCCGTACGCCGCCGCGAGCACCGCGTCGTCGTCGGGAGTGGGCGTCTGCGCGATCCGGAGGATCTGCATCTTGTGAATCGCGCGGCTCACGGCGATCACCGCGCCGGAAGGATGGATGACGAAGGAGTCGGCCGGGAACTCGAACCGTCCGAAGCTCAGCGTTGGCGACAAATCGAACGGCACCGCCAGGTCGCTCGAGACGGCGCGGAGGTGATACCCGCCGCCGCGCGAGAGCGGCAAGTCGCCCGGCCGCGGGTCGACGTAGTAGTCCCCGAGGCGTTTGTCGGCCGGATCGAACACCGGAAAATTGTTCGCGTCGAGGACCCAGTTCCCGTCGCGGATCAGGAACTTCGCCGGATACGGGTCGAACATCAGCTGCGTCAGCTTGTCGAAGCCGGCCGATGGAAACTTCGCCCCCTCGATCTCGGCGCCGGGGATGTTCACGCTCTGCATCGCGGCGAGCTGCCCGGTGGCGCCGCTGGGCAGCGAGCGAATCCCCATCCCCGCCGCCTTCCATGCGAAGCCGAGGGCCGCGTAACGCTGGCTGAGCGTCAGGCCGTACCAATCCGAGATCGCATTGCCGCTCTGCGCCGGACTGCGATCCGCCGTCGTCGCCGTCGGTGCCACCGCCGGCGACTGCCAGGCGTAATGCCCGTTGTCGTAGATGAGGATCGCGCTGTGGATGTAGACCGAATGCTCGTTGAGCGGTTTCGGATTCTCGACCAGGTACAACACGACGTCCGTCGCATGCGGCTCGTCGTTCGCGATCCACCCGCTGCGCGCCCGGCCGGCCATCCACGAGTTGATGAGGTAGTCGACCTCGAAACAGACCTCGCCGCCGAGCGTGTTGTCCGCGAAGGTCGCCGTGAGCGTCTTCGGCGTCGACGGCGGCACGACCTGCTGCACGACGCGCGTGGCGCGCCCGTCGCGCATCAGCATGCGGACGACGAAATGCGACGTCGAGCCCGCGGGCGCCTGCGGGAACGCGTGGTGCCGCGGATCGGGATGCAGCGTCACCGTCGACGTGATCGACGTCGCGACCGTGTTCTCGATGTTCCACTTCGACGACTCGATCTCGACGATCGTCTCCGCGAGCTGCGCCGCGCCGGTCGCGATCTCCAGCGCCATCAGCACCCACCCCGCGAACGGGATCGCCTCCAGCACCTTCTGCGTGGTCATCACCTTGATGACCTCGTCCAGCAGCTCCTGCGCGCCGTCGTCGAAGAGGACCTTCCACATCGACGTGAGCAGCATGAAGTCCGGCCGGCCGTGCCGGACGGTGCCGAGGTACTGCATGCCCGCCCTGAGCAGGAGTGCGGCCAGGCGCTTCTGCCGCATCGTGCGCGAGGTGCCGTTGTAGAAAGCGCGGCTCGTGAAGTCAGCGACCGTCGCCATCAATAGATACGCCGGGATGCCGAGGTTCACGAGACCGGTGAGAACGCCGCCGACGACCGGCATGTCCGTCCACGGATTGCTGCCGCGTCCGAGACCCGAGCCGTACACCGACGCGCTGACCGCGTTCTCCGGAAACGCGAGCACCGCCTCGAACGTCCCGGGATGGCCGTTGTCCGGGATGGCCATCGTGTTCGCGACCGGCGAGATGAAGCCGAGGTAGTGGCAGTCGGCGTACTCGATGCCGAGCTCCCGCACCACGCCGAGGTGATCGATGTCGAGAAAATCGCCGTCGACGGCGACGCTCTCCGGCCTCCAGTCGCGATTCTCGATCGCCTTTCCGGCGGCGTCCCAAAATCGAATGTACGCGCCGAGGTAGCGGATGAAGTAGTTCTGCATCCGGATGCGGACCTTCCGCGTCTTCGAGTCGACGAGCTCGATCGACGTCGAGAGACCGTGATGGCGGCGGTTGTCCGACAGCGCCGGGCGCCATGTGTCGGTACCCTTCCCATCACTCTGCACATCGATGTTCGCCGCGAGCATCGGGCGCGGCGACGCGTCCTCCGCGGCGACGCTCTGGCCGGGCTCGGGATGCCACTTGTGCCCGACGAGCCGCGGATCGCTTTTCGTGACCTTGAGCAGGAGCGTCATCGGCTCGCCGAGCGCTTGCCTCACTTCGGGGATCGGCTGGACCTGGTAACGCGTCTGGCCGTCGAAGCCCGGCCGCGGCGGCGGCGTGAACGGAATCAGATGCGCCCACCCCCGCTCCGGCCGCGGCGGACCCTTCCTCCGCATCAGCGGCACGACCTCCGTTTCGAGGAGCCGCGTGATCTCGGGATTGCGGTCCAGGTGTTCGTGGATGTAGCCGCTGATCTTCGGATCCTTCGTCGCGAGGTCGGGGTGATGAAACAGGAGCGTCTTCGCCGTCGAGAGATAGTCGAGCGAGACGTGCGTCCCTCGCCCCGGTACGAACATCGCGACATGTCCCGGCGCAAACTCGGTTGCCGGGTTCTCGAAAGACCCCGTGCTCTCCAACAGGTGCACGCGGATGGCGCAGTCTCCCGGAAGGTCGGGAACGACCGCCACATGCGTCATGCGCTCGTCCGGAACGCCGGCGAGATGCGGCGCCTCGTGACGTGCCGCGCGGCGCGACTCGTCCGTGTGCGGGATGACCGGGTACCGCCGGCCGTCGGCGCAGAGGTGATACTCCGCGTCGGGATGATGATCCGAGAGATCCGCATGAAACGTCGCCTTCATTCGTTCTCCTTCACGGACACCTGGGATTCGTGAGCAGCTGCCAGGTCGTCGTGCCGCCCTGCGTGTTCGCCACGACGCATCCGCTTTGCTGCATCACCGGTGAGGTCGGGTCGCTGCCCAAAGTGGCGCAGGTGAAACTCGCGTTGCAGTTGAGAACGATCGAGCTCAGCGACGGCTGCAGCGGGCCGATCGTCGTGAGCGCGTTGTTCGAGACGTCGAGGTAGCTCAGGTTCCTCGCGCGGCTCAGATCGGGATTGTCCGAATCCGTGATCCGCGTCAGCTGGTTCGCCGAGAGATTCGCGAACAGCAACTGGTCCTGGATCGCGACGTCGACGTTCGAGAGGTTGTTGTGCGACAGGTCGAGGATCTGCGGCGAGATGTCGGGAAGATCGTTGAGCGACTGCAGATGGTTGTTCGCGGCGAGCAGCCGCACCAGCACCTTCAGCGTGGCGACCTGCATCGATCCGAGCTGATTGTTCGAGACGTTCAGCTCGCGGAGCATCGGCAGCGAAACGGCGAAGCCGGTGAGCGCGTTGTCCGACAGGTCGAGCACCCGCAGGTTCGTGAACGCGTCGAGACCGCCGAGCGACGTGATGCCGCGGCCCGCGCAGCGCAGTTCGGTCAGCGTCGGCGCGAGGCCCTTCGTCACCGGAGTCGTGACTCCGAGCGCCCCTCGTACGCACGTCTCGAGGTTCGCGTCGCTGAACGTCACCGTCGGACCGCTCGGTGAGATCGAGCAGTCGGGCTTCACCCACATCACGCGATCCGAGTGATCGAGACTCGACGCGTTGCAGAGATTCGTCTTCCAGGCGGGGAGGTCCCAGTTCGGGGTGCAGGGCGCGGGACTGCCGTTCGGACAGGTGACCTGAACGTTCGTGGGGCTGAGTTGCGGGACTTTCGTCTTCGCGTACGTCAAGCCGGTGAACGGGTCGGTACCGCACGTCGGCGCGTCGATCGTTCCGCAGCAATCGCTCGTCGGCATCACGGCCGCCGTGAAGCGCGCTTCCTTGACGTCTGCCCCGCTGAAGTCGCTCCCCTCGAGATGCGCGCACGTGAAGATGACCTCGGCCGTGTTGTCGGGGCCGGTCTGCAGCGTCGCGTTGGTGAAGCTCGCCGACTGCAGCGCGGCGTACTTGAAGTTCACATGCTCCAGCGTCGCGTTGCTGAACTTCGCGCCGGGTGCGATCGCGCTCTCGAACGACGTCCCCTGCAGCGTCGTCCCGCTGAAGTCCGCCCCCTCGAGGATCGTTCCGTCGAACGAGATCTGCTGCAGATGCGCGTCCTTGAAGATCGACTCCGAGAGGTCCGCCCCTTCGAACGAAGCCGACGCCCACGGCGTATCGGCGATGAACGACGCGTTCATGAAACTCGCGTGCTTCGCGGAGGCGCGATCGAGGATCGCTCCGCGCAGCTGCGCGTAGTTCAGCGTCGCGGAGTCGAGCCGCGCGCCGCGCAACTGCGCGCTCGTCAGGTCGGCGGCCGCGCGGAGCTGCGACGACTCGGGATTCGACTGGCAAATTACGTTCGGGTTCTCGTTCGCATCGCCCTTCGACCCCCAGAAGCGCGCGCAGCGCAGCCGCGCGCCGCCGAGGTTCACGCCGGTCAGCTTGGCGCCGTTGAGCGTCGCGTCTTCGAGACTCGCGCCGGCGAGCTGCGTTCCCTGCAGGTCGGCCGCCGTGAGATTCGACTTCGACAGGTCGATGCCCGGGAGGACCGTCCGCGCCAGCATCGCGCCGGTGAGGTCGCGGCCGGTCAACGAAAACGTCGCCGGCGAGTAGTTCTGAAACTTCGCGTCGGTGAAGTCGGTGAACGACCAGTGATCGGGCGTGACGGCGTGCGGGTCGAGCTTCGTCTTGATGAACCGCGTCCGGCAGTCGCCGGCATGCGCGATCGACTGCCGCGGTCCGAACTGCGCACCGAGCATGTCGGTGTTCGAGAAGTCGGCGCAGCGGATCTTCGCGTACTCGAACCGCGCGTCATTCAGCGTCGCGCCGGCGAAACACGTGTGGTCGAGATTCGTGTTCGTGAAGACCGCCGGCCCCTGGCTCGAGGAGCCGAGGATCGCGTTCCGGAACGTGGCCGAGCTGAGGTCCTGCCCCGAAAAATTCGCCCCCTGCAACTTCGCACCGTCGAAATTCGCCCCGACGAGCGCCTTCGGCGGATACGCGCCGAAGTTCACGTCGTGCAGATCCTGGCCGGAGAAATTCGTCCCGGCAGGCGTCCCGCAAACATCAATGGATGGAGGCGGCGGAGTTGTCGCCGTGGCGGGCCGAACAAGATGCGCCGTGGCACAGCCGAGCGTGCAGAGCACGAATGCGACTGAGACGACCCTTCTCGTGGTAAACACGGACGGAAGTCGGGATGCTACAAGATGATTCGGAGTCCATCAATATTGACGGGCGTCGGGGGGTGACTATCCCGCGACTCGCGTCTGCCCGATCTGGCAACTCTTCGACACTAGCGCCGCCAACTCGCGGTCTTGACGTCGTTCTCCACCAGCAACACGGCGAACTTCGCCGGGCTGCGCTGCGACTGCCCGCAGAGCGAGACGATCGCCGCCGCGAGCGCCCCGCTTTCGGCCGGTTTCCTGAAGAAACGCGGCAGCACGGCAGGGGCTGTACGCTCGATCGTCTCCTTCGACAACGGGGTGAACAGAAAGAGCCGCTCCAGCAACTCGGGCTTCTCCTGTTCGATGTAGTTCAGAACTGCGAATCCATTGAGCCCGTTTCGGATCATCGGGTTGAGCACGACGGCCCGGAACTCGTTTTCACCCAGGCGACGGATCGCGGCGAGGCCGTCACGCACGGTCGCGACATTGAGCCCCGCCTCCAGCAGCGGCGCGCAGAGTGCCGCGTCGTTGCCGAGATCGTCGTCGATGACGAGCACGCCCTGATCAGTTGGGAAGACCGTCATCCGGATCCTTCCGATCGAGCAGCTGATCGATGGCTCGCAGCAGCTCCTCGGTCGCGTACGGCTTCATCAGAAACATCGTGTTCGGTTTTTCTCGCATCCGCCCCACGTCCGCGTCGGACGCATAGCCGCTCGAGAAGATCACCGGCATCGGCGAGAGCGCGACGATCCGCTCATAGATGGTCCGCCCGTCCTCGTCCGGGAGCGAGAGATCGAGGACGACCACGTCCGGCTTCCGCTCCGCGATACGCGGGTCCACCTCCGCCCCCGTGGTGGCGACGCTGACCTCGAAGCCCGCGCTTCGCAGCGCCAGTTGCACTCCCTCGGCAACGATCGGCTCGTCCTCCACCAGCAGCACGTGAACCTTGTCGCCGAATTGCCGTTCGCGGTTCGGCGCGAGCGGCGCGTCGTCGGCCGTAGGCTCCGCAATGGCGGGGAGGGAGAGGTGAAGCGACGTTCCCCTTCCAGGCACGCTCTCCGCCGATACGTGCCCTTGATGCGCGGTGACGATCTGCCACACGACCGACAGTCCCAATCCGGTGCCAGTCCTCTTGGTCGTGAATAGTGGCTCGAAGATGTGCGGCAGGTCCGGATCGGCAATTCCCTCGCCGGTGTCGCACACGGCGATGTGAACGATGTCGCGTCCCTCACTCAGATGCGCGCTGACGCGCATCGTGCCACCGTTCGGCCGCATCGCCTCGAGGGCGTTCAGCATGAGATTGACGAGCACCTGCGCCAACTGCGCCGCGTCTCCGCTGATATACAAAGGGGAGTCCGCGATCTCGGTCTCCAGGATGACGTTCGATGGGAGCGACGGCCTGACCTCGTCGATCGCCTGCCGGACGACACTGGACACGTCCACCGTCTGCATCGCCAGCTGCGCGGGGCGTCCGAAGCGAAGAACGTCGGTGGTAATCCTCTTGCCCCGCCCGATCGCGGAGACGATGGCCTCGCCGGCCGCGACGAGTCGCGGGTCATCGGCATGCCGCTGTACGACTTCCGCGAATGGCTGGATTCCCATCAAGACGTTGTTGAACTCGTGAGCGACCTGCGCCGACAGACGGCCGATGCTCGTCAGCCGGTGCAGCTGCTCGACTTGCTCCTCGAGCCGCCTGCGGTCCGTGATGTCGCGCGTGTTGAGCACAAGACCCTTCACCTGCGGGTGATTGAGGAGATTCGTCCCGACCGACTCGAGCACCTTCCACGACCCGTCCTTGGCGCGGAAGCGGTACGCGGGAGATGAAAACGGCGCGTGCGGAACGCGCCTCATCGCCTTGCAGGCCTCGCTGACCCGCTCCCGGTCATCGGGGTGGACGAAGAAGGAATAGTCCTTTCCGGTGACCTCTTCGGGCAGGTATCCGAGCATGCGTTCAACCGACGGCGTGACGTAAGAGACCACTCCGCGCGGGTCGAGGATGGCGATGATGTCGGAGACGTTCTCCGTCAGCGCCCGGAAATGCTCCTCGCGCTCCAACGTACGCCGGCGTTCCTGCGAGTGGGCCGTGATGTCGACGGCCGCTCCGATCAGGAGCCGCCGTCCGTTCACATACGCGACCGAGCCATGTAGCTCGGCATCGCAGATCAGGCCGTCACGGGTACGTATGTGAGTGATGTAGCGGACCTCGTTCTGTTCACCGACCTCGCGCCGGCGAAGCATCTCGCGAACGAACTCCTGTTCCTCGGGCACGACGATCTCGACGACCGACTCCATGGCCATGAGCTCTTCTTTCGTGTAACCGAGCGCTCGTGCGAACCTCGCATTGATCACGGCGAAGCGGCCGTTCTCCATGACATACGCGGCAAGCGGAAGCGCGTCGAAGACCGTCTCCAGCCGCAGCAGCCGCTTTTCGACCGCTTCCAACCTCACGTCCGTGTCAAACCAGCGGGCGACCTGTCTGCCGATCCTCATCAGGATCTGCTTGTGCGACCACGTCAGGTCGCGCGTTCCCGCGTCGAAGACCGCCAGAGTACCGATGGCACGTCCGTCGTCGTCGAGGACCGGCACCGCGGCGTAAAAACGCATGCCTGGGATGAGACTCGACTCCTCGGCGTCGGGCACGATCGGCGCAGCATCGTCATTGGCGATGATCGTGGCGTCGAACATGCGAAGAATCGCGTACCGGGTATCGAGCACCACGGCGGCGAGCGAGACGAGGTCGCGCACGTTCTGCAGAATGATCGTGTCGCGAAATACCGAGGCGTCGTGGCTGTCCATCGGTGCGAGGTAACGCAGGGGGCGAACCGATACGATCCTTCGCGGCACGGAGGAACTCCGATTTCGCCCTCGGACGGACTCCGATTTCAGAAGGGATCAGCGCAGCCCGTGCACCGTCACGTACTCGACGATCTCCGCGTTCGTCCGCAGGCCCATCTTCGACAGGATGTGCGTCCGATGCGTGCTCACCGTCTTGACGCTCAGGTTCAATCCGTGCGCGATCTCCGTAACCGACTTGCCGGCGCCGAGGAACCGGAAGACTTCGAACTCCCTGCCCGAGAGACGGTCGTGCGGCAGCGAGTCGCGGCCGCCTCCCACGATGTTGGCGGTCAGCTGTTCGGCCATGGCCGGGCTGACGTACGTTCCCCCGGCCGCGACCTTTCGGATCGCGTCGAGCAGCATCTCCGGCGGACCCGCTTTCTGAACGTATCCCGATGCGCCCGCGCGGAGCGCATGCGGCGCGTAGATCTCCTCGCGGTACATACTCAGCATGAGGATCGGCAGCCTCGGAAACTCGCTCTTGATTTGCTTGATCAGAGCGAGGCCATCGCGATCCCCGAGCGCCATGTCCAGCACCACCACGTCGGCCGGCCGCGAGCGGAGCAGCGTGAGCAACTCGCCCGCGGAGCCTGCTTCGCCGACGACCGTGTGATCGCCGGCTTCCGCGATCATTTGCCGAAGACCCTTTCGCACGACCGCGTGATCGTCGGCGATCACTATCCGGGCCATAATGATCCCCGCGTGTAGTCTATACCGCATTTGCGACATATGACCGCCACGAACCCGGCTCCCGCGCATTCGCCCGCTCGCAGCGAAGTCAGGGACCGCCTGCTGGCCCGCGTCGCCTTCGAGGCCGTGTGGGAACGGGACCTCCAGAGCGACCTGATGAACTGGGATCCGAGACTGGAGCCGATATTCGGGTATCCGCATTATGAGGTGGTGAACCGCGTCGGCTGGTGGCGCGAGCGCGTTCATCCCGACGACCTGAAGACCGTCGAACAGGTCGACTCAGAGGCAATCGCCGGCGGCGCTTCATGCTGGTCGAATGAGTATCGCTTCCGTCGCAAGGATGGCTCGTGGGCGTGGGTGGCCGCGCGGTGCGCGATCGAACGCGACGCCGATGGGCGGGCCCGCTACGCCGTCGGCGCCATGATCGACATCAGCCGGTTGAAAGACGCGGAGACGCGCCTGCGGCTTTTCACCGAGCAGATCCCCGCCCGCGCCTGCGTGACGGATCGCGACCTGCGCGTCGTTTGGGACGCGGGCGCCGCGTTTCCGGGCAGCGCTTCCGCGGTGGGAAAAACAGTTCCCGAGCTATTCGAGCACTCCCCCGACCGCGAGCGTGTCCTGGAGGGTTGCCGCAGGGCGCTCGCGGGCGAGTCGAGCAAGCTGGACATCGACGACGGGACGAGCACCGCGCGGCTCGATCTCGAGCCGTTCCGCGATCCGGCCGGCGCCATCGTCGGATTGGTCGGCATCGCGTTCGACACCACCGAACGTGTTCGCAGTGAAGAACAGGTCCGCGAAGGTCAGCGGCTTCTGCAACGCGTGCTCGAAACCCTCCCCGTAGGCGTCATCGTGATGAACCGGGCGGGAGACATCGTGATGCACAATGCCGCGACCACACGGATCTGGGGCGCAACCATTGTCTCGGGGCAGGAGCGGTGGATCCGGAGCAAGGGCTTCTGGCACGGTACCGGGCAGCCGATCATCGCGGACGACTGGGCCTCGCACCATGCACTCGACGAGGGAAAAACCACCCGCGACGAACTCATCGACATCGAGACGTTCGACGGAAAACGCAAGACGATCGAAAACTACGCTGCCCCCATCCTCGATGAGGACGGCGTCATCACCGGCGCGGTCGTGGTCAATGAGGACGTCACCGAGCGCGTACGCGCCGAGGAGGCGTTGCGCAATACCGAACGCCTCCTGGTCGACGCGGAGAAGCTCGGGCGGACCGGAAGCTGGGAGCAGGACCTGGTCAGCGGCCAGATCTTCCAAACGGACGCGAATCGGCGCCTCTTCTTCGGACGCGCCCTGAGCGACGCCGCGCAATTCGAGGACTACCTGGCTGCCATTCATCCCGACGACCGCGAGCGCGTCATCAGCGCTCGCAATCAGTTTCTCGCCGGCACGGGATCGGGCGACATCGAATTCCGCGTCATCTGGCCCGACGAGAGCGTGCATTGGATCTTCGGACGCGCCACGATCGTACGCGACCAGGCGGGGCAGCCCGTTCGCGAGTATGGAACCAACGCCGACATCACGGAACGTAAGCGCGCCGAGGAGGAGCTGGGACGGCGCGCGCAACAACTGGAGGCGCTCTCACGCCAGCTGATCGAGGCGCAGGAGACGGAACGCCGCGCGGTCGCCCGCGAGCTTCACGACGACTTCGGGCAGGTTCTGACCGCGTTGAGACTCAACCTTCAGCGACTCGAGTTCGATGCCTCGGAGAGCGTTGATCTCGTCGACGGCGCCATCGCCCGGATGCGCGACCTGGCTCAGGCCCTCCGCCCGCCCCTGCTCGACGAGCTCGGGCTCGAGGAGGCGTTGCGCTGGTATGTGGCGCACGAGGCGAAACGCGCCGGCCTCGCCTTCCACCTGGCGATCGCTCCCCTCGGCCACAGGCCGCCGCCCGCCGTCGAGATGACCTGCTTTCGCGTCGCACAGGAGGCGCTGACCAACGTCATCCGCCACGCCCAGGCGCACCTCGTCGAGGTCGAGCTCAGCAACGCCGACCACACGTTGCAACTCGTCGTGCACGACGATGGCCGCGGCTTCGACGTCGCCGCCGCGCGCAAGCGCGCCATCGAAGGAGAAAGCCAGGGCCTGCTCAGCATGCAGGAGCGCGTCACCCTCGCCGGAGGAACTCTCGACATCGACTCCGCCGCCGGCCGGGGCACCTCGGTCCGCGTGCATCTGCCGTTCGCGGAAGCGACCCCTCACTCCTCCTGAACTGACGTGCCCGGCCACGAAACCTCCCCCGTCAAGAAACTGATCGAGAACCGGCGCCACTCCTCCGGCTCCGCGCTCTTCCGCGCTTCGCCGACGAACGTCGCGCCATCGACGGTCAGATCGCGGAATCCGCCGCAGCCGATCGGCGCGGTCTTCCAGAGGCGGCCCGGGATTCCGAACGCTTCGATGCTGCGCTCGCCGTGATTCACGAAGTAGATGCTGCGGTTGTATGCGTCGCCGACGGAGGTGATGTCGTAGCCGATCCGCTCGACGAGCTTTCGTGACGGGACTTCGATGATGTATCCCGCGCCGTTGGCAGTGACGAGCCAGTGCATCAGGTCCGGGAGCATCTGGACCGTGCAGTGTTCCGTGTCGCCCTGCTCGAAACTGCCGACCCACGAATGCTCGTTGAGGCCGATGCGGATCAGTAGACGTGGGCGCGCGGGATCGCCGCCGTGCGGTGGAAACGCGACGACCGGTTCACCCTCGGGCGGCGTGTCGATGACCTCCGCCGCGGTCATCCCAAGAATCAGGTCTGTGATCCCGTCGGCGAACGGATTCTTGGACAGACGGGGAGCGATGGGAATCGGCTTATCTTCGTTCCGGCGGTACTGCGCCGCGCCTTTCTTTGCGATCTCGATGATGAAGCGCATGTGTCCGACGCGCCGCGCGGCGTCGCTGAACGGTCCGTGGACCCTCGCCTCTTCCTCGGTCTCCCGGAGCATGATGTAGAAAGTGTCTCTGACGGCGTGGCCCTCTTCCTCGATGAGACGCATGAGCTTCTCCAGGGCCCGCCGCACATCGGCCTGGGCCTGCTCGATGATCTCGTCGCGGCGGATGGTCAGCTCGTAGACATCCGCGAGATCGCCGTCGGAGACGACATTGGAGTACGGCGAATGGACTTGTCCCTTGCGAATCCGCTTGGCGAGGCGGGCAAGGACGGCCCTCTCCTCTCGCGTGTGGAACTTCTTGATCGGCGACTCGGGAGCGTCCGAGCCGCGCTGAAACGCCTCGATCGCTTCGTTGATGATCGCCACCGCTCGTTCGGATGGATATTTCTTCGTCATCGACCGTTCAGGAACCCGGGCGCGCCTGCGAGCGCGCCCGGGTTCAACTGCCTCCTTACTTTACGCCTTCGATGTGATTGGACGTGGGGGCCGGTGGCTGCGGAGCCTGCGACGCCTTCTTACGGCGCGAAATGCTCTTCAGCTTCTTGACCTCCTCGACCGTTGGCACCAGCGCAGCGTTGGCCGGATCCTTCGCGAGCGTCGTCCCGATCGTGTACGCCTGCGTCCCGATGAGAGCGAGACGATGGCGCCGAACGAGATTGGCTCCCTCGAGACCCTTGAGGAACCTGCGAGCCGCGTCGATCACGGAGTCCCAGAGAATCGCGTCGGTCTGCATCTGACGGACCTCGTCGAGCGGCTGACCGATTGCCTGCGGAACGTTCGCGATCACCTCCATGACGTTGATCGACGCCTCGACGATCGCCTGCTTCTGCTGACGAAGAGTCGCCTTCACGATCGCACGCTGCTCTTTCGTCAGCGGCGCCACCTCTTCGATCTGGGAAGTCATCGTCTGCAACTGCTCGATGACCGCCTGGGGCGTGAGCTTGGCATCCGCGGACGTCGTACCGGGGGTTGTGGTAACGGGCACTGTGTTACTCATCGCTAACCTCCTGTGTTAGCACTGCTGTTGAGGCCGGAGGTTGCGTCAGGACCCCATGCGGGTACGAGGCGGCCAACCACCGGCTGGAAGAGGCGGCAACACGCCGACACTTCCGGTTGATGATTGTGGAGGTGTGCACACCTCCACTGTCCGCGGCAGGAGGAGCAAGCTCGACTCCCGCGCCGGTACAGGCTGTTGTCCCATCCGGGCAACCCATACCGCCGACATCCGCCAAAGTCGCGATCTAGCTGCAGCTTCGATCTTTGACCTTGTACGAAAAAAAGTACACCTACCCGCGCCACGCTGTCAAACAAAAAGTTGTGCGTTTCCAAAAACCACCGCAACGCCGCTGCGAAGCAGTGATTCGCTCCACCGTTGCACGTGCAACGCTGAGGCGAATCAATGATTCGCGGCACCGTTGCACGTGCAACGCTAGGGCGAATCAATGATTCGCGGCACCGTTGCACGTGCAACGCTGGGGCGAATCAATGATTCGCGGCACCGTTGCACGTGCAACGCTCGGGCGAATCAATGATTCGCGGCACCGTTGCACGTGCAACGCTCAGGCGAATCAATGATTCGCGGCACCGTCGCACGTGCAACGCTCGGGCGAATCAATGATTCGCGGCACCGTTGCACGTGCAACGCTCGGGCGAATCACCGCTGCGGCCCGCCGTCTCTCGTGTAGCGCAGGCTTCCAGCCTGCGCCCTGGGCGGGGAGCGCAGGCTGGAAGCCCGCGCTACACGGGATCGATCACTCCAACGCGTCCAACGCCGCCGCGACCTCTTCGTTCGACGGGCGCTCCCGGTAATCCGTCTCGACCTTCGCCCACCGCACCTTCCCCTGCTGATCGAGCACGAACACCGCGGGCCGAGGGACGCCGTTGATCTTCTCCTTCGCGTAGGCCGGATCGCGCAACCCGTAGCGGTCGATCGTGAGCGACTGCGGATCGGACAGCAGCGCGTAGCCCACCGGCCCGCGCTTGTCCGCCTCGATCTTGCGCGCCAGATCGTGACTCTCCTCCGGCCGGTCGCGGCTGATCGCATAGAACCGCACCTCCGGATAACTCCGCGCCAGATCCCGAAGTCCGACCAACTGCCGGACGCAGTACGGTCACCAGTACCCGCGGTAGAACACGAGCACGACCTTGTGCCCGTGAGCTTGCGCCAATCGCACGACGTGGCTGTTCTGGTCCATCAGCCGAAAGTCGGGCGCGACCTCGCCCACGCGCGGCGGCGGAGCCGCCGCAGCCATCAACAGGAACGCCGATGCAATGATCCATCCCTTCATGTGCGCAGTATGCCGCGATTCCGTGTGGCGCCGGCAATCGCCGGCGTCTACGACTCAGCGTGAACCGCGGAGGGGTCGTTTTGCGATGCTCGTCGTGACTCTCGGTGTGGCCCCTCTGTTGTTCGCGCGCGGAAACTTCAAGGAGCTCACGGTACCGCTGAAGTTCATGCCGCAGGAGGGGGAAGCTCTCGTCAACTTTCGGGGTCAGGTCGAAAGTTGAAAGTTGCGTTCACGCCGTGCCGCGTTAACTTTCAACTTTCGACCTGACCCCCCACACGCGCGCCGGCGTCTACGTCTTCAGTCCAGCGAGTTCTAAGGCGCGGTCGATAACTCCATCGGATAGCCACATGCCCGCAGCGCGAAGATCGAGCAACATCTGGCGTGCGTCGTCAATGCGTCCCTCGCGGTACGCCGCGATTACCAGGCCGACGGTACCGACGACGCGCAGCCCCAACGAGCGCGCGCACTTTCGACCCGCGAGATCATCGAGGACAGGTCTGGCGCCGCGAAAATGAAGACATGTGGCGATGACCGCCGATTCGCCCGGCCCGAGGTCCCACTCGATGACTTCCGGCGGGATCAGCACCTGCGCACCTCGTTCGATCCACCCCGCCTCAGCGATGGATCGCGCCGCTCGGTCCGCATGCGAGGACCGTGTTACTTCATCGAGCACAACCGAGGGAACGACGAATCGCGAGACATCCCGGAGCCGCAGCAGGTCGAGCTGGCCCGCATTGCCGAGGAAAATGAGCGGGGATGCATCGATCACCAGGATCTCAGGCATCACGCAGTTCCTGGGCTAGGTCCTCCTCCTCGACCACGAAGACATCCACATGGCGACGAGCCAGTTCAGCCAGGAACTCCGGGCGGCTCAAGCCGGCGAACTCCGCGGCGCGCTCCATCGAGATCGCGCCTTGCTGATACCAGTGGATCGACGCCGCAATGCGGACCTCGCGGCCGACTTCGTGAGGCGCCTTGCGGAGCGCGGCAAACAGGCTATCTGGAAACGTGACTTCGACGTGGGTCATCCGCAGCTCCTCCTTACGCGATGTCAGTTTATGCCACGGATGCCGCGATTCTGTGTGGCGTCGGCAACCCTCGATAGTCCTCGGTCCTCGGTCCTCAGTCCTCGGATGGCCGCAATCCTGCCGATTCGAATCTGAGGACCGAAGACCGAGGACTACCGCCGTGACCTCGTCCGCAGCCGTCCGTCGTAGAACGTGGAGGCACACAACAGAATGATTCAGCGCATCGTTGTTGCCGTTGCATTGACCCTCGCTCCCGCCGCATTCGCGCAGACCTACATCGTTCCCGACGGCAATTGCGGTGCTATCACTCTCCACGCGACGCGCGGCGCCGATTTCCCGAACCTCGGCGAGACGATCGCCGCGGACCAGGTCAAGAGCGCGTGGGTCTCGAACTCCCCCTCACGCGGCTTCGATCCCGGCGTGCAGTCATGGCACCTCGCGATGAAACCGATCGCCGCCGCCCGCTCGCTCGACTTCACCACGAACGTGGATGCCCACGACGAAGTCGTCGCCGCATCGGTCGATTTTCTCCCCGTCGTCAGCGGCAACGAGACCCGGACCGACCACGCGAAGGCCTTCATCTACTGCGGCGCGACCGTACCGATGGCCGACTGGCAACGCGACACCGGCCTCGGCCTCGAGATTTATCCGCAATGGAACGGCACGAGGCAAAGGATGAAGCAAGGCGATGCGATGCAATTCATCGCCGTCGACAAGTCGTCGAAAAAACTCCTCCAGGACGTCCCCATGTACCTCTACCGCGCCGGCGCCGGCCGCGTCGCCGAGGGCGTTCCCAGCAAGAACGGCGGCATGACGTTCTCCTTCCCCGAGCTGGGACGGTACATGCTCACGACCTCGTACCGACGTCCGGATCCGCAACAGGCGGAACACTGGCTGGTGGATACGAGCACGTTGACGTTTGAGGTGAAGTAGGGGCTTCTCACTCACAGCAACGAACGCTGCTTGAACGAGAGGTAGGAGCTCGTCGTGACGACGAGGTGATCGAGAACCTCGACGCCGAGCGCTTCGCCGATTCCAACGAGCTTCGTCGTGAACGCCAGGTCCTGCGGCGATGGTGACGGGTCGCCCGAGGGGTGATTGTGAAAGAGGATCACCGAGGCGGCATGATCGCCGAGCGCGAACCGAAAAACATCGCGCGGCGACACCGTGGCGGACTTCAACGTTCCGACGAAGATCTCACGCTCGCTGACGATCCGGTGACGGGCATCGAGAAAGACGCCGCCGAACGTCTCCTGCACGCGATGGCCATACGTGGCCATCAATCGGTGCGCGACGATCGCAGGGTCCCGGACGGGTTCGGACGAAGTGGTGGACTGCGCTGCGATGCGCCGTCCCAGTTCCAATGCCGCGGCGATCCGCGCCACGCGACCGCCGCCTAGGCTGCCGACCCGCTTCCCTGGAATCCATTCGCGGCGCGCGAGCGCCATCAGACCGTCGGCGACGAGCTCGCGCCCGATGTCGAGCGAGCTTTTTCCACGCCGTCCCGGCTCAATGAGCAGAGCGATCAACTCTGCGTCGGATAGCGCGACCGCGCCGCCGCGCGCCAGCCGCTCTCTTGGCCGTTCGTCGACCGGAAGGTCTCCGATACTGAAATGTTCCGCGCTCACCGCCCGAGGTTCCCTCGGATCTCGACGCCTGGCAATGCTCAGAACCCGTCGCTCTCGATTTCGGCGAGCTGCGTAACGCGATTTCCACGAACCGTAGACCTCGAAGGTCCGGCCGCTGTTCGGAGCTTACGAGACGAGCTCCATGCGCCAACGGTCCACTTCCTCGACGGCCTGACGCGCTTCGCTATCGCCGATATGCGGCTTCACCTCACGAATTTTCGCGGACCGTCCCTCGACGGTCGCGTCGTCCGTGGTGACGGTGAAGTACAGCGCGGTCGCGAGTCGCTCGAGTTGTTTCACGTTACGGCCGGCAAGATGGTCGAGAACGAATGCGACAGCTTTGCGGTGCTGCTCAATCGTCGGTGCGGAGTGTTTCTCGAGATACGCCACCTGGTCGCCGGGCTCGAACGTCGAGCCGTATTCCAGCGACCTGACCGCAATCATGTCGTCGGCCATCATCGAGGAAAGGTGCCGCTGCAGTTCGAAGGAGAATGGACCGTAAATGTACAGCTGGAAATCGAAGTCCAAGGGGACCCGCAAGAGCTTCTGGAGGAAGAACACCGATTTCTGAACCATCGTTTCGCCGCAAAACGAGTGGCGTGCCCGGCACTCCTTCACCAGAGTTGCCACGATCGCGGAACGCTGCAGGTCGTTCATACACCCAGCTCCATCTGATCCGAGAGGATCTTCTTCTTGTTTTCGGTCAACCACTTCTTCGCGTCCTTCTTCCGATCCGGATCGATCAGCACGACACCGACCGCCGCCGGTTTGAACTCGGCGTAGATCGTCGACTCCGCGCGCGAGGTACTGATCTCGCCGCCATCGAGAAGAACCGGGAAGTCGATGTCCTGCTCTTTCGGCGGGATCGCCTTCTCGCGTACGGCGGCGTCGCCGAACTGCCTTCGAAGCGCAGCCGCGACGCGCGCGACGGCGTTCGGATCGACGCGTTGATCGAGCGCATTCCGTTCGTAGATCTTGCGGAAGTGCCCGCGACCGGCAATGCGGCGAGCCGGATCATGGCCCGGCTGGCTCTTGTCCAAAGCCGCCGTCGCGATCGCGGAAAGCACTTCGTTATCGGTCAATCGCAGGTGCCCTTCGACGTCCGTGGGATAGTTCTTCAACCACTGCACAATGAACTCGCTGAGATGGATATCGTAAGCGAGACGCACGTGGTGGTAGTAGAGCTGGAGGAACATGAACTGACGGGCGAGCTGGAGCGCTTCGGCAGCATGGATTCCTCCCTTCTCGATCCCGATCATCGGCCGTTCCAGAGTCGGGTGCGGAAGGATGCGAAGCGTGTCGATCAGCCGGTAATGATCGAAACGGCCGTACGCGACGCCGGCGTGATGCGAGTCGCGCAGGAGGTAGTCCATCCGGTCGACGCCAAAGGCATCGCCCGTCACGATCGCGGTCATGAGCAGATCCCACTCGCTGAAATCGGTCGCTTTGCCGAACCACTTGCCCCACTTCTCCGGCCCGATGGCGATCTTCGCCACGAGGTCGGGATCGGGCGAAGGCATCATGCCCTTCAGAATCCCTCGCATCTCGTCCGACCGCAGCACTTCGACGGTGAGCCATTCGTGATGCTTGCCATCGGGAAGAAGTTGCTCCTCGGCGGCGTGCGAAAAAGGGAGATGCCCGAGGTCGTGAAACAACGCGGCGAGACGAACGTTCTTCCGCCATGCCACGAGCGTTTCGCCGTCGGGAAAGAGGTCGACGACGTCAGGGTGGCGGTTCCGTTCGTCCGTGATGACGTCGAAGACGCGGCCGGCAAGCTCCATGACGCCGAGGGAATGCTCGAAGCGACGATGCGTCGCGCCGGGATAAACGAGATACGTCAGCGCTAGTTGATGGATGTTTCTGAGCCGTTGAAACGGCCGCGAATTGATCGCCGCCACTTCATCCGCCGAGACGCGCACGAAGTTGTGAATCGGGTCCCGAATTTCGTGTTGATGCTTCGCCACGGCTGCGAGGCATCGTAGCAGTTGGCTCGCATTTCGTTCCGGAATCTACCCTGAGTGGATCACGCGCTTCAGCAAGACAGCTTCGAATGAATCGGCGCCCCTACTACGCGAACTCGCTTCCGGCGTCGGGCCTCTCCAGGCCGCAGGACCGGCGTCAGGCCGTCAACTCACCGACGATGGCGTCGAGGAGTCTTGTGGCCGTTGCGCGCGAGGCGGCGAGTTGCGCTTCTAACTCGTCCACGAGCGCCATCAGTTGATCCACTTTGGCCACGATGCGCCGTTGTTCAGCAAGGGGTGGCACCGGAACGGGGAGCGCTTTCGCGTTTGCGAGGTTTATTCGCTCCCGCGTCATTCCGTGATTTTCCTCAGCGGCGAACGCTTTCGCGATCGGTGAGTTCAGGTAGTGCCTAATGTACGAACGTTCAAGGTGCTTGCTAAGGCGCACTCGAAAACAGTCGGCTTTGTTCACGGCCGCACCCAAATCGGGAGGAATCTCGCAACATCGCACTAGCGGTTCAGCGAGTCCTGCAACGAGAAGGTCCCCAGGCGCTGTGTGATTGCCTGAAAGTGACTCGAAATGCTCGCGCGAAATGTGACCTTCCTTTCCATGAATGAAGTAGCCCGGCCCGATGTTCCCGAGACGAAGTACCTTGTATTCGCTCGCCTCCACGTAGTGCTCGGTCTTCAGCTTGCTCCCAAAGGGCCCATCGCACATTGCGCTGTCTTCCGGTGCGGTTAACGATCCAAGCGGCGCCCATCTCCATGCTGCTGGTATGTGGAATGAGAGTTCGCCTTCGTAGGTCGGAATCGGTTTGACTCTTCGCATTCGCTTCGCACGAACGGCTTTCGCAGCGTCGTTGGATATGAGCGCGAGCAATTTGTCCGCGCAACCCTCGCTGAGATCTTGCCGGACCAGCATGCCTTGGACGGCAAGACGGAGAACGCATTTGCGCAGGTCCGCCGGGGGGACGGCGTAGGATTTATGGAACAGAAAAGTAAGATTGGCCGGGGTGGGTGCGTCGGTAAAGCGCGCCAGCGAGGCGCGGGCGAGCACGGCGTGACGCGTCTCGCGCTCTTTCTGCTGCGTCTCCAGGCGGTCGCATAACGCCATTAACTCATCCACTTTCGCCACGATCCGCTTCTGCTCGGCGATCGGCGGAAGCAAGATTGATTGGCGTCTAAGAGTTTCCGTATTGACAGCGGCCTGGTTGATCCAGCGAGTACAGATGCTCGCGAAGTATCCACTGTTGCGCAGCAGCGTGAGATAGAAGGCCACGAACGCGGGATCTACGTCTTCCTGAACCCGAAGACGCGTGATGTGATTGCTAAAGGAGTACGGGTAGTCACGGTCCACCAGGCTGGTTTTGCCAACCAGCTCTTGACTGTTCGTGTTGTTGAAAAGAATGTCACCACGGCAAATCGCTGCTTTCGTGGCGTCGACCTTATTCGGGTCGATGCGAACCAGCAAGTCAAAATTCAGAGAGCCCAGCGTCGAAATATTGTGCGTCCGCAGATGAACGTGACCGCCCTCGACCTGATGATCTTTAGAACATGCAAAACCCGGCGTGATCGATGAGCAAATCGAGTCGATCGTACGAGCTTCCCATCCGGGCAACTCGGTCGGCTGACTGGTGCCGTAGCCGGAGAGGGCACCGGAGAATGCGAGCCGCAAGATCAGTTCGCGTATCTTCGCTATCGCACCTGGCTCCTCTGACAAGAGCTCGAACTTCTGGAAGAGATACTCTCGGGTCATTCGTTGCTTCCGGCTGTCGCGAGGAGTGCCTTCTCTAGTTCGCTCTTCAACGCCGCTCGCGTGTCAGCGATTTTCGCAAGCAACTTCTCGTACTCCGGCAGCAAATGCTCGACATCGCCCGGACCGTCAACCGGGTGGTGCGGATTCTTGATATCGAGGTTGTAGTTGCCTGCCTTGACATCGTCGGCGGACACGCGCCAGGCCTGTTCGGTCTCGACGCGCGCGGCGAAGCCGTCGCTCTCCGACCCCCACCACGCCTTTTCCGCATCGAACTCTTCGATCCGGATCGGTTTGCCCTTGTTGTAGCTCTTCGCCCCTGTCGGGTACGGGTGCTCGTAGTACCAGATCGCAGTCGTCGGCGCGCCTTTCGTGAAGAAAAGGAGGTTCGTGCGGATGCCGGTGTAGGGATTGAACACGCCGTTCGGGAGCCGCACGATCGTGTGCAGGTTGCAGTCGCGGAGCAGCGCTTCCTTGATGCGTGTCTTCACCCCTTCTCCGAACAGCGTTCCGTCGGGAAGAACGAGGCCGGCACGACCGCCCGGTTTCAGAAGCTTCATCAGCAGGACGAGAAAGAGATCGGCGGTCTCGCGCGTCCTGAACTCCGCGGGGAAATTCATCTCGATCCCGTCTTCTTCCATGCCGCCGAACGGCGGATTGGTGACGATGACATCGACGCGCTCCTTCGGCGACCAGTCGCGCAGGGGACGCGCGAGCGTGTTGTCGTGCCGCACGTTCGATGGCACGTCGATGCCGTGCAGCAGGAGATTGGTCATGCAGAGGATGTGCGGCAGGTGCTTCTTCTCGATCCCGGCGAAGCTCGTCTGGATCGTCTCCTCGTCCGCCTCCGTCTTCGCCTGCTGGCGCAGGTGTTCAATCGCATTCACGAGGAAGCCGCCTGTCCCACAGGCGGGATCGAGAATCGATTCGCCGAGGCGGGGGTTGACCTGATCGACGATGAATTGCGTCACCGCGCGCGGCGTGTAGAACTCCCCCGCGTTGCCGGCTGACTGCAGGTCGCGCAGCAGCTTCTCGTAGATGTCGCCGAACATGTGGCGATCTTCCGAGGCGTTGAAGTCGATGCCGTTGATCTTGTTGATCACCTGGCGCATCAACGTGCCGTTCTTCATGTAGTTGTTGGCATCCTCGAACGCCATGCGGATCAGTCCCGCGATCTTGTCCGCACCGCCGGTCAGTGCCTTGAGCTTCGGCAGCAGCGTGTTGTTGACGAAGTCGAGCAGCGCGTCGCCGGTGATCCCCTCGGGATCGGAGGCCCAGTTCGACCAGCGGAGATGCTTGGGGAGCGGCGATTTGTAGTCGTCGCGAATGAGCTGGAGCTCCTGCTCACGATCATCGAAGATCTTGAGGAAGAACATCCAGCCGAGTTGCTCGAGCCGCTGCGCGTCGCCGTACGTGCCGGCGTCCTTGCGCATGATGTCCTGGATGGTCTTGACGACGTTGGAGACGTTGGGCATGAATCAGGCGACCTCGTACAGGTGGGATTCCAGTTCGCGAATGGCGGAGAGGTAGGCGTCTTTACCGCCGAAGAGGCGCACGATCTCGACGGGAGTGCCGAGGTCCGTGAGCGGATCGACTTTGAGGATGTCGAGCGATTCGACGCTGCGGATACCGCCCTCGGCATACTTGTCGAGCAGTGCCTGCAGGACCGCCCGTGCGCGATCGCCGTACTTCCCGAAGACATTCCGCTTGTTGACGCGGTCCGCGCGCTCGCGGCGCGTGAGCGGAGGCTGATCGAAGGCGACGTGACAGACGAGATCGAATGCGTCGTAGCCGCGCCCTACCTCCTCGGCCAGCTCTTCGAGGAAGACTCCCTGCGAGAGCAGTTCGTCGACGACGGCCTGCTTGCGATCGGCACCGTTCCACGCGCTGAGGAACGCGTCGAGCGAGCGGTAGGTCTGCTTCAGCTTCTTGCGCGTGTAGTCCCGTAACGCCTCGGTGATCAGGTTGCCGTCGGCGTCGAGGTATTGGACTCGCTCCGTGGCAACTTCGACGGGGACATCGTCGACGTAATAGCGCCTGATTCCCGACGCAGGGATATCGGGATCGAGCGGTGCGCCGTAGTAGGGCGGCGGCGCATCCTCCCCGATCGCCTCCTCTGGCTCGGCGTCGTCGGGAGGAACGACGGGATCGCCTGCCGAGGGTTCGTAAATCTGGACCGGATCGCCGTCGAACGTCGGATCGGCAAAGAGCGCGGTCGCGCGCTTGAAGTCCATGATGGTGAAGTAGAACTTGTCGTAGTCCTCGTTGATGCGCGTGCCGCGGCCGATGATCTGCTTGAACTCCGTCATCGAATTGATGCGCTTGTCGAGCACGATGAGATGGCAAGTCTGAGCATCGACGCCCGTCGACATGAGCTGCGATGTCGTGGCGATGACCGGATAGGTCGACTCGGGATCGATGAAATTGTCGAGTTGCGCCTTCCCTTCCTCGTTGTCACCCGTGATGCGCATGACGTACTTCGCGTTGGCAGCCGCGAGATCAGGATTCGCATTGACGAGCGCGGCGCGCATCCGCTCGGCGTGGGGCACGTTCTCACAGAAGACGATCGTCTTCGCGAAGCGGTTCGTCGATTTGAGGAACTCGGTGATCTTCGCGGCAACGATCGCCGTCCGTTTCTCGAGGATCAAGACCTTGTCGTAGTCGAGCTGGTTGTACTCGCGGTCTTCGATCAACTGGCCGTACTTGTCGATCTGCCCGATCTCCGGACGCCATCCGTCGAGATCTTTGTCGAGACCGATTCGAATCACTTTGTAGGGAGCGAGGAAGCCATCCGCGATGCCCTGCTTGAGCGAGTAGGTGTAGAGCGGATCGCCGAAGTAATCGATGTTGGAGACGTCCTTGGTCTCCTTCGGAGTGGCCGTCATTCCGATCTGCGTCGCCGACGAGAAGTATTCGAGGACCCGCCGCCACGATGCGTCTGCCGCAGCGCTGCCGCGATGGCATTCGTCGATGACAACGAGGTCGAAGAAGTCCGGCGAGAACTGTTTGTAAATGTTCTGCTCTTCCTCGGTTCCGGTGACTGCCTGATACAGCGACAGGTAGATCTCGAACGCCTTGTCCGCGGTGCGGTTCGTGATCTTGGTCATCGCATTGCCGAACGGTTTAAAGTCGTTCGTCTTCGTCTGGTCGGCGAGGATGTTCCGGTCGACGAGGAAGAGGATTCGCTTCTTCGCGCCGGACTTCCAGAGGCGCCAGATGATCTGGAAGGCTGTGTAGGTCTTGCCGGTGCCGGTCGCCATGACGAGCAGGATCCGGTTCTGACCACGGGCGATCGCCTCTACTGTTCGGTTGATGGCAACCTGCTGGTAATAGCGCGGCACCTTGCCGCTGCCATCGTCGTAATAGTCCTGAGTCGCGATCGTTTCCTGACGCTCGGTCAGACCCTTCGCTACGCGATACCGTCGCCATAGGTCCTCGGGCGACGGGAACTCGTCCAACGTGAGCTCGCGTTCGACCGTTCCACCGGTCGCCAGGCGATCATGCTCGAGGAATGCGTCGCCATTGGAGCTGTAGGCGAAGGGAACGTCGAGTGTCTCCGCGTAGTCGAGCGCCTGCTGCATGCCGGCACCAACGGTGTGGTTGTTGTCCTTCGCCTCGACGACGGCAAGCGGCAGGTTTGGCTTATAGAAAAGGATGTAGTCGGCCTTCCTCGCCTTGCCGCGGGAGGTCAGCTTCCCGCGAACGATGACCCGTCCCCTCGTGAAGTAGCGCTCCTCGAGAACCTGGGTCATCACATCCCATCTCGCGAGGATTGCGGGGGTGATGAACTTCGTCCGGATGTCGGTCTCGGTCAGAGCCTTCTTGTCCATTCGTGGAGGGCCGGAACACGGCGGCGGAGTCAGTGTAATAGGAGATCGGCTCGCACGCAGGTGATTTGGCGGAGCGGCGCCGTCACATTTTCCGGCGAGCGTCGCCCGGAATTGGTTCGCCTCGCTCCAACCGTCTCTCGATGAGGAGCCGAATCGCATCCGCGATCAGCGCCCCCGCTTCGTCTTCGGAAGTCCCTCGGTGTAGCAACCCTGCAGCGCCGGACAAATGGCGAGATTACCGGCCATCTTCATCGCGCTCGATGACACCGTGAGCTCGTCGGTTTGCATGCGGCGATCGTAGCAGCGATTCTTTTGGCAACGGAAGTTGGGTCAGACTCCGACCTGATCTCAGGGGAATCTCACCCTTTGACCGGCCACTGATCTTCACGGCGAGACGCCACGAACCTCCTCGCGACGCGCGGCGGGTGCCGGTCGTCGGGCCGGCTGGGCTGTCGGAGGCCGAGGATGCGTACCACGCCGCCGAGTACCAGTCGGCGCACCACTCGTGAACGTTCTCGCAGATGTCCGCGTGAAGCAGGCGCTGACGCGCAGCCAGGCGGTCTCGTCCGTGGCGATGAATCGCTCGTCGAGGCGGTCGATGATCGAGTCGTTCATGTAAAGGCTTTCATTCCATTTTTGGTCGTAGACACCATTTCCAGAGCTATCGTAAGTTAATAACAACGGCATGCCGTCGTGACCTAATTAAACTTTGGAGAGGTGCGAATGAAACGCTCAACCGTTTTAGTGCTACTCGTGTCTCTTTTCCTCGTAACAGCCCCCGCTGTCCCCGCGCATGCCGACCTTCAATGCAGCCTCGAGATGGTCATCCTCGATTGGATCTACGTCGATGGCTGGGGTCCCATTCCCATTATCGGCCAAGAGCAGGTTTGCTATGACGTCATCGATGTCGGCGGCACTGTGCCGCCGGATAGTGGCGGAGGCACCACGGGCGGTGGCGGCGATCCGGGCGGCGGCAACCCGCCTCCGGGCGGTGGCGGAACTCCGCCCAACCCGCCGACCATGTCCGTGGACTACGTCAGCGACGCCAATCCACACTGGCTGTTGATGGGCATCACCTATTCGTCCAACACGCAGGAACTCCGCCTGCGGAAGAACGGCCAGTTGATCGGCACCATGGCGCCGACGACGGAAGTGTCGTTCGGCGATCTGAACAATTACTCCGAGAGCTACTACCTGTTGACCGTGGAGGCGTGTAACGCTGACGGGTGTGCGGAAGGCGGCACGAACATGTACCGCACGCCCAGCCGAGACCAAAACTCAGGGTCAATGCTCGTGCTGTACTACGTTCCGGCGGTCGACGCGAACGGCACCCCCTATGCGCAGCCGAAGAACGCCGTCTTCACTCACGATTTGAGAGGCGATGCGACCGTCACCTCGTACAGCATCGTAACGAGCGGCGATCGCAACGGCCGCGTGCTGCACACTGGATCGACAGAGCAACTGCTCTGGAACGATCAGCTCCAGCCGCCTCCGGCATGGGGCGGCTTCTATTACATCTACCCGTGGTTTGGCGGCGTCCAGCCAATTGAGGAAGATTCTTGCAGCGTCGGCAGCCCATTCTTCCCGTTCTCCTCGGCCAACTGCGGCTATCTGCTCGATTACGCGTCGCCGTACAACTCGAGCTCATACGGGCGAGTCGAGGACATCTCCATCGGGCTGCCCGGCTTCCCGAATCCAATCATTGGCGACCGCCAGGTCAGTCTCTCGGGTTATTGAGCCATGCGAGCAGCACTTCTCGTTCTCATCCTTGCTGCCGCGAGCGCGAACGCTGCTCCGGTCGATCTCGACCACTCCGTGGCGCGAGTCGGCCTGCGCATCGTGAAGTATCGCGACATCGCCTACCCCGACTTCACCGGCCACACGAAGCCCGGCGAGGTCCGGCATCTCGAGCAGATCAACCTCAACGAGATCATCGCCAAAGCGCTGTTCGATGCCGCAGCCAAACGGCTCGGCGTCGAGGTCGCGGACCGCGAGGTCGCGGATGCGGAGGCGAAGCTCGGCGTCAATGACGACGTCATCGACAAGGCCACGCGGCCTGCCGAGATGTTCATGGACTCGCTCATGCGAACGTGCGACGGCGAAGACGCGCATGCCGTGTATCAGCAACTCATCGCCACTCAGGCGGCGTTCGGCACACCGCGCCTGACCGAGGAGGAGTTTCTGACCGCCTCGTCACGGGTGAGGTCGCGGCAGGACGTCGTCGACATGCGCGCGCACATGGGCCGTGAGGCGACGGCGCGAAGCATCGACGTCACAGTGCGGCAGCACATCCTCATGCAACGCGTGCTGGAACAGATCCGCCGGCGCGGAGAAGCTCCCAGCGCGTTCTTTCAAACGCTGATCGTGGAGACCGGCACGGTCATCCTCGATCCGGCGTATTCGCTTCCGAAGATGGAGGACATTCGATGAAACGAATTCAAATCCTGACCGTCATACTCCTGGCCTGCGCGATGGTCGCGCATGCCGATCAACGTTCCACTCTCGACGGCAAATACGCGGCGAGTCTCACCATCGAGACGCACGCCACCGCGCGAGAGCAGATCGCATACGCTCGCAGCATCCTCTCGGAGATGGCAGCAACACCTCCGGGCTGGCAGCGCGTGACGCTGGCGACAAAAGCTCGCATCGCGCTGGAAGTCGTGCCGCAGCGCTGGCCGTCGGATATCCGAAGCGTCGGCGTTGCCTACGTTCTAGCCGCGCGTACGCTCGCCGACGAGAACCTGCTTCCCCAAGCCGTGAGTGTCTGCGATGCCGCGGAGAAAGCCCTCGGCGAAGACGCGAGCGCAGCAATCGCGAAAGCGGTCAAGGGCACCGCCCTGATGCGTCTCAATCGAGGCGCGGAAGCGGACGAGGCGTTCTCCGCAGCGACGCGCGGGGCGGCATTCGCGCGTCTCAACGACATCGAGAAGCTCGATGTCCTCAATCGCGCGGCGCAGTATTACGAGTTCGCGAAGGAGTACGGCCGCGCCTCGCAATTGATTCGCGAGGCCGCGCGATACTCGCAGAGCCCCGTCCATCGTGCCGGCATGCTGTTGCGCAGTCTCGATGCGAACGAGCGCGGAGGTGACGCGAAAGAAGCGAATGCCGACGCGAAAGCAATCGAGAGTGCCCTGCGCGAAGCCCACGCCCGGACGCTCAGCAGCGGCGAAATGGTCGCGCTGAAGGCGTTCGAGGAATCGTTAGAACGCCACAATCGCGAACGGATCACGCGCTGATCGTCATCTGAGTCAGCAATCCCCTCCCTCGCCTTCGGTACGCCGGAGGCGAGGGTCTCGGGTTGCCGCGCGGGGAGCGGATTCGGAATGGCGCAGCGGAGACGAGTCGCCGCCCATCACGCCGCCACGCGAAACCCGTAATCCGCGTACTGAAAGTGCGGCGGAATGCTGGAGCGCGCGGCGCAGCGGCTGATCTTCACGGCGTGGCGCCAGGAACCGCCTCGCGACACGCGGCGGGTGCCGGTTGTCGGGCCGGTCGGGTTGTCGGAGGGCGAGGATGCGTACCACGTCGCGGAGTACCAGTCGGCGCACCACTCGTGAACGTTCTCGCAGATGTCATAGAGGCCGAACGCGTTGGGCGGACCGCTTGCGACGCGAGCGGGGCCGTTGCGCCACCGCTCCTCGTAACCGGGTTGCCGCTCGGGCGGCGTGTTTCCCCACGGATAGCGCAATCCTTCGGCGCCTCCACGCGCCGCGCGCTCCCATTCCGCTTCGCTCGGCAGGCGATAGCGCCGGCCGGCGATGCCGCTGAGCCAGTCGCAGTACGCGACCGCGTCGAACCACGAAACGCCGACGACCGGCTGACTGGGATCGTTGAACGCCGGTTCGCTCGAGAACGGCGGAGGCGGGTGGCCCGTGGCGGCGAGAAACGCCGCGTACGCTGCGTTCGTCGTCTGGCAGGCGGCGAGCGCGAACGCGTCGACGCTGACGCGATGCACCGGACGCTCGTTGTCGGGACCGTCGTCCGACCCCATCAGGAACGTCCCCGCTTCGATGGAGACGAGCACCGGCATCGTCACGTCGGCCGTCATACGCGCTGCCCACGTTACGTCATAGCGGCCGCGGGAAACATCCACGAGCCGTTTGATTACACTGATCTCCATGCGCAACGCGATGCTGATTGCCTCCTCCCTCCTCCTGCTCGTCGCCGCAACTCCAAAGAAGTCGAGTGTCCGCACGGACTGGAAGGACGTGGAGACGGCCATCGGCCGCGCCGGCGCGGTGCTGCCGGGCGATGTGTACAAGGTGAGTTTCCCGCGCGGCGATCTCGCGGTGACGCTCGACGGCGTCGCCATCAGGCCGGCGCTCGCCCTCGGTTCATGGGCGGCGTTCAAGGACATCGGCGGCGGTCACGTGATGGCGATGGGCGATCTCGTGCTGCTGGAGCCGGAAGTCACGCCGGTCATGGACGCGCTGCAGAAGGGCGGCATCCAGCAGAGCGCGCTGCACAATCACCTCATCGGCGAGTCGCCGCACGTGATGTACATGCACTTCGACGGTCATGGCGACGCGGCGACGCTCGCCCAGACTCTGCACGACGCCCTCGCGCTCACGAAGACGCCGATGGGGCCGATGCCCGCTCCCGCCGCCACGCCTCCCGCAATCGACCTTCCCACCGCCGACCTCGATCGGATCATCGGCCGTCCCGGCAAGGTCGCCGGAGGGACGTACCAGTTCGCCGTGCCGCGCGCGGAGAAGATCATGGAGCACGGCGCGGAAGTGCCGCCGTCGATGGGGATGGCGATTCCGCTCAACTTCCAGCCGACCGGCGACGGACGCGCCGCGATCACCGGCGACTTCGTCCTGATCGCGCCCGAGGTGAATCCGGTGATCCGCATTCTTCGGGGCGGCGGCATCGCCGTGACCGCGATCCACAGTCACATGCTCGAGGAGTCGCCGCGCCTCTTCTTCCTGCACTTCTGGGCGAACGACGACGCGAAGAAGCTCGCCGCCACGCTCCGCACGGCGCTCGATGCGATGAATGTGAAGAAGTAGCGCGGCCGTCCCCCCGGGGCGCAGGCTGGAAGCCTGCGCCACACGGGACATCAATGATCGGTCTGTTCGGGCGGCTTCACGAGCGCTTTCAGGTCATTGCTCTGCGACCACACCTGAACTTCGTTCAGAGTGACGATCGCACTGCCGGATCGGGCGATTCGGACATAACGGCCGGTCCGATTCACCGGAATCGATACGGTCGGAACGCGCGCGGTGCCGTGATACCAGACGCCGACGCCCGCCTGCGCGATCGTTCCGGCGACGGTGTTGGATGAGAAGGGCTGATCCGACACGAATACATAGAAGTTGGGCCACTGATCCGTAGTGCAGTTGAGAGCAGTGCAGTCCGCCCTGAGCATGACGTCGACCGTGGACAACGGGTTCGACGCACCGAGATCGACGTCCCAGTGCGGATCGGTTTCGGTCGTCGTATGGCTGATGGCACCCACGCCGTTGTACGCCGAGTTGAGATCGCCGTTGACCGCGTCTTCCGGGTAGTAGGAGAGGTACTGCGTCGACTCGGAAGCATGCGCGCCGCCGGCGTAGTTCGTCGGTGATGCAGTCGCGGGCGCCCACACCTGGACCTCGGCGAGACTCAGGTAATTCGTTCCGGTGAGCTGCACGCGCACGTACCGGCCGGTGCGGCGAATGCGGACGTCGGTGGTGTTCCCCGACTGGTTCGGGAAGTGATAACTCGTCACGCCCGCCTGGGCCCTTGCGGCCGAGAGGCCGGTCGGCATCGGCTGATCGGAAACGAGGACCCAGAAATCGGTCAGACGCTCCGGACAGCAATCCGTCCGGTTCCAGAGTTGGACGTCCTCGATCGGCTGGCTGCTCCCCAGATCAACCTGCCACCACGGCTGCGCCGCGGTGTTGGTCGTCGCAACAGAGTTGTTGTTGTAGTTGCCGTCCGTGTTGCCGTCGACGGCGTCGGAAGCCGCCGCCTGGGGAGCAAAGGTCGACGATTGCGTCGCGGTCTTGCCCTGCGCAAGGTTGACGCGCGTCACCATACCGACGCGGTCGAACCACACTCGCCCGTCCCAGGCACCAAATGCGGCGCCGCTGATCGTGAGGTTGTCGAGACCGACCAGCGCGACGGGAATCTCGAGCCGGACCCACTTGCCGGCAACGGGGAGCGCGCCCATCCGGTATCGGCTTGTCGTGCCATCGGTACCGAAGCCTTCCAGATCCTCGCCCCAGTAGGCGCGATGTTCCCAGCTCGACCCGTCGTACCACTGGAGGAACAACTCTCGCGGCGGATTGCACGGGTCGATGAGGACGTACGTCACGATGGAGGCCCCGGGCACGGCTCGAAGCGTCGCCGTCGCGAGGGTGAAGTAGTGCTGGTGGAAGTTGGAGTGAATCCCGTCGGTGTGCGAGGCGGAACCGCTCGCCGATTGCGAGGTGTCCCACGTCCAGTTGAAGGTCGTCGCCCCGTCGGACGGTTGAGGGACGGCCCCCGCCGGCAGCGCGTCATCGAACCAGATCTGGTCGGACGCGCTGAACGAGGTTGGCGCGGCGGTATTCGCCTGAAGAGCACAGGTAGTGGAGCCGAAGAGATCGAACCACGCCTCACCGCCGTAGGTCTTCACCGTGAAGCTGCGGAGCGTCTTGGCTGAAGCTCCGATCGCCGCGGCCTGAACCTGGAGACGGATCCACTGACCGCTCAGATCGATCGATCCGACCGCCGTCGCGTCGATCGTGGTGTCGACGACGTTCTCGCCCCACGACGCGCGGTGATCGGCCGTACCGTCATTCCAGATTGCGAGAATCTGGCGCGGCGGGTTACAGGGGTTGACGAGAGCATAGAAGACGAGCGTGTCGGTGGCAGCGGGGGTCAGCGCCGGCATTCCGGTGAGGGCAAAGGACTGCGGGCCACTGCCGCTCAGAGAAATCGACGTCGAGCCCGACGCAGCCTGGGAGGTAACGAGACTGCCGCCGGTGAGCGTTGCTCCCGCGGGTACGGAGTCATCGAACCAGACGGTGGTCAGCGGCGAGGATGCCGGAGGCGCGACGCTGAGCAACGAGGCGCAACTGGTCACGGTCAGGGTCGCACTCTGCGTAGCCCCATAGGTGCCGGTGATCGTCGCGGACCCCGGCTGATGCGCGTCGACGTTGAACGTCGCACTCACCGCGCCTGCGGGAACCACGACGCTCGCCGGGACGACGGCGACCCCCGAATTCGAGCTCGAAAGAGTGACGACGGCGCCACCGGCCGGAGCCGCGGCTCCAAGCGTGGCCGTACCGGTGAGCGACGTGTCCCCGGTCGGAGCATTGTTCGTCAGCGTGATCGCCGAGAGCCCGGTCGTTGCCGGCACGATGGTCACGACCACGGATTGCGGCGTACCAGACGCTGATGCCGAGAGTGTGACCTGGGTCGTTTGCGCCGGGCTGCCGGCGGTGACGGCGATCGACGCCGTCGTGTTTCCGACTGGAATGACGATGCTCGCGGGGACGGAGATCGACGCCGGGTCGGATGAGACGAACGAGACAGGGGTTCCCCCCGTGTGTGCGGGATAAAGGAGCCTGACGTTCAAGGAAAGCGGCGACCCGGCGCTGACGGTCACGGGCTGGGCAGTCAACGCCGCAACGGTGTTTGCGTTCGTGATCTGTCCCGGGACGTGCATCGGCACACTCGGTACGGCGAATGACGCATTCGAGTCGGTCGCGACGAGAGTGAATGTCTCGCCGAGCGGGCCGCCCACCTGGACGTTGAACGATCCATCGCTGTTGGCCGTGCCGTTGTAAACGAGTCCGGCACTGCTGGTAATCGCCACCTTGACCGGCTGGTCGGAATCAGTCAGTGCTCCCACGGTTCCGACGACGAAGTCGGCCGGTCCCGTGCTGTTGACGGAGATCTTCGTCGTATCGACGACCGGAGGCGTGTTGCCGTTCACATAGACGACGTCGTTCGAAGAGAGTCTCGCGGCGCGAAGGACACTGAGGCCGTCGAAGCGGTAGACGCCGCGCCAGTAGTCGCCTTGTTGAATCGAGATCGTCTCGGCGCCGTTGGGAAGAAGAGTGAGCGTGTTGCTGGAGGTAGTGAACGGCGCAATGCGCCACGTTCCCTTCAGAACGCCCGCCGAGGTGCTGACCTCCACCCAATGCCCGCTGTAGTACTTCTGGGCCGGCGTCAATGCCGAGCGATCCGTCACCAGCACTGCCCCGCCCGATCCTGCCTGGGCGAAGCCGGCGCCGAGCGACGGCAGCACGGTGGATTGTCCGCTTGTATTGTTGTTGTCGACAGTCAGGGTGCCATAAGTCGCGTTGGGCGCGAATGCATAGATCGTCCCGGCGCCGCCGGCCGCCCCTCCCGTCCTGGTCCCACCATAGGCGGTCATCGGCCATGTCGGAGCGCTACCGCTCTTGTACGTGACGCTGATCGCGCCGCCCCCGCCGCCGCTGTAGCCGTTGCCGCCGCTCGCGTCGACACTCCCCGTTCCACTGACTGTGTTGGCTCTGATCCAGACCGATCCGCCGCCGCCACCGCCGTCACCACTCCCAACCAGATTTGCTCCTCTGGCTTTAACGGTTCCGTTCAGCACGAACGTTCCGGCGTTGACCGCGATGTTGCCTCCGCCGACGGTCAGCCATCCTCCGCCGCCGCTCTCCTGCGGCTGCTCGACGCTGCCGAAGGTTGTGCCCGCGGTGTGGACGACGCCTCCGACTCCCATGTGCGACCCGCCGTCGTTCGACCCCGGCGCAGTCAGGCTCGAATCGTACGTCGCCTGAGAGGCATAACCGCGAGACGACGCATCGACGCTCGCGCCGCTCTCGATCGTGAGCGTTCCGGTCGTTCCGTCGGTTCCCGTCATGAGCTTGAGCGACGCCGCTCCGAGGCTCGTCGGGCCGTTCACGACCGCTCCGCTCTTGATCGTCAGGTTGGCTGCCGTGATTGACGGGACGGCGATATTGCCGGTCACGGTCACGTCTTCATTCGGCACGTTCAGGTCGTAGCTCGACAGGTCGAGCTGTCCGCTCGTCGTCGCTCCGGCCAGCGTCAATATCCCATTCGCTCCAAGCCGGATGGGGTCCGCTCCCGTGATCCTGGCTCCAGTCGCCGTGTGCACCGCATCGAACCGGTACACGCCCTGCCACTTGTCGCCGGGCAGGAGGTTGATCGTCTCGCCGACCGTATTCGGATCGAGCGTCACCGTCTTCGTGCCTGTCGGCTGTGGGGTGTGGATCCGCCAGGTCCCCTTCAGCGTCGTTCCACTCGAGTCCCTGACCTCGATCCAGTGGCCGGCGAAGAACTTCAAGATGTTCGCCGCCGCATCGGTCACCAGCGTCGGGCCGCTCGTTCCAGCCTGCGCCGTTCCGCCGCCCAGCGACGGCAGCTTCGTCGGCTGCGTCACGCCTATGTTGTTGTTCTCGACCGTCAGGTCGCCGTACGTCGAGCTCGGGCCGAAGGTGTAGATCGTGCCGGCGCCGCCGGTCTGACCGCCCGTCCTGGTTCCACCATACGCGGTCATCGGCCATGCCGGAGCGCTGCCGCTCGTATAGATGACGCTGATCGCGCCGCCTCCGCCGCCGCTGTAGCCGTTGCCGCCGCTCGCGTCGACGCTCCCCGTTCCACTGACTGTGTTGGCTTTGATCCAGACCGATCCGCCTCCACCACCGCCGTCACCACTCCCCACCAGGTTGGCTCCTCTGGCCTTGACCGTTCCGTTCAATGTGAACGTTCCGGCGTTGATCAGGATGTTGCCGCCACCGGCCGTCAGCCATCCGCCGCCGCCGCTCTCCTGCGGCTGCTCGACGCTGCCGAAGGTTGTGCCCGCGGTGTGGACGACGCCTCCGACTCCCATGTGCGACCCGCCGTCGTTTGTCCCCGGCGCAGTCAGGCTCGAATCGTACGTCGCCTGAGAGGCATAACCGCGAGCCGTCGCATCGACCGAACCGCCCGAGTCGACGGTCATCGTGTCGAGGCTCAGTGAGAGTGCCTGCGCGCCGGTCGAAAGGGTCGCGATCTTGCCACCGCTCTTGAGCCATGCCGTCGATGCGGTGACGGTGTTCGTATTCAGCGTACCGGCAACGGTTATGTCGGCGGCTGTAATCGTGCCGGCGCTCAAAACGCCGTTCACCGTGAGACCAGTCGTCGACACGCTGCTGTTTACGTTCAACACCCCAGTCACAACCAGGCTGTTCGTTGTGACGCTACTGAGCGTCATCGTACCGTTCACGGTGAGACTGTTCATCGTGACACTGCCCAGCGCAACCGTGCCGCTCTCGGTCACGTCGTCTCCGGTGAGGGTGAGCGTGGTGCCACTCAGGTCGAGTGTCCCGCCCGTGCCGCCGTCGAGAGTCACCGCTCCGCCGGTGTTCAGCCGGATCGGATCGCCTGATTGAAGCTTGGCGCCGGTCACCGTGCGCACAGCATCGAACCGGTATACGCCCTGCCACTTGTCGCCCGCGACGAGGTTGATCGTCTCGCCGTTGTTCGAATCGAGCGTTATCGTCTTCGTGCCCGCCGGCTGCGGGCTGTGGATCCGCCACGTCCCCTTCAGCACTCCGTTCGAGTCTGTAATCTCGACCCAGTGGCCCGCGAAGAACGTCAGTATGTTGCTCGACGCATCCGTCACGAGCGCCGGTCCGCTGGTTCCGGCCTGCGCCGTACCGCTACCGAGTGACGGCAGCACGGTCGGCTGTCCGCTCACACCCCTGTTTTCGACGGTCAGCGTGCCGTACGTGGCGTTCGGACCTTTTACGTAGACCGTGCCGGCGCCCCCACCGCTCGTCGCGCCGCCGTACGCCGTCATCGTCCACGGCGTACCACTGCTGTATTGGAGCGCGATGGCGCCGCCACCGCCGGTTGCCGTGCCGCCGCTGGCGTCGACGGTTCCCGATCCGCTCACGCTGTTCGCGTTGATCCAGATCGATCCGCCCGCTCCGCTGTAGACGTTACCCGCCGCTCCGGCGGCTTTGATCACGCCGTTGTTGACGACTGTTCCCGTCGGAGCGCTGATCAGCACGACGCCGCCACCAACTCCACCGGGATAGAAGTTGCAGCAGTCCGCACCGCCGGCACCGCTCTCCTGCGGCTGCACGACGCTGCCATAGCTCGCATTCGTCGCGCTGCCGTATCCGATTCCGAGATGGGAGCCGGCGCCCGCGTTCGGTTTTGCTCCCGTATAGGTCGTGTTTCGTCCGTATCCGCTGCCCGTCACGTCGATCGTGCCCTGCACCGTCAGAGTTCCGGTCCCGCTCACATTCAGCCTGAGAGCATCGGTCGCACCCTGTGTCAGAGTCGCCCCGGAATTGATCGTCAGGTTCGTTGCCGTGATCTGTACGGCCGATACGCGCCCCGATGAGACGGTCACGCTCGCTGCGGTGACCGGATTCAGCAGATCCGCCGGCCCTTGTACCGTCAGCGACGGCATGCGGATCGGATCGGCACTGCTCAGTTTTCCGCCGTTCCTGACGATCACGTTATCCATCAGGTAGACACCCTGCCACTTGTCTCCCGGCTGGAGACTGATCGTCTCGTTGCCGTTTGGTACGAGCGTGAGTGTCTTTGTGGCGGCGGTGAACGGCGCAATGCGCCACGTTCCCTTCAGGTCGCCCGCAGAGGTCGTGATCTCTACCCAACTGCCGCTGAAGAACGGCAGGATGTTCACCGAGCTGCCGGTCACCAGCGTCGCGGCGATACTCCCTGTCTGCGCGCTTCCGCTGCCGAGCGACGGCAGCACGGTCGGCTGTCCGCTCACACCGTTGTTGTCGATGGTCAGCGTGCCGTACGTCGTGTTCGGACCTTTCACATACACCGTGCCGGCGCCCGCAGCGTTCGCCGCGCCGCCATACGCCGTCATCGTCCACGGCGTACCGCTGTTGTATTGAAGCGCGATGGCTCCGCCACCGCCGGTCGCCGTGCCGCCGCTGGCGTCGAGCGTTCCCGTTCCACTCACGCTGTTCGCGTTGATCCAGATCGATCCACCGGCTCCGCTGTTGACGTTACCGGCGCCTCCGGAGGCTTTGATCGCGCCGTCGTTGACGATCGTCGCCGCCGTACCGGTGATCATGACAACGCCGCCGCCAAGTCCACCGGGATAGAAGTTGCAGCAGTCCGCACCGCCGGCACCGCTCTCCTGCGGCTGCACGACGCTGCCGTAGCTCGTATTCGTCGCGCTGCCGTTTCCGATTCCCAGATGGGAGCCGGCGCCGGCAATCGGATTCGCTCCCGAATACGTCGTGTTCCGTCCGTATCCGAGCCCTGATGCATCGATCGTGGCTGCACAAGCCACGTACATCTGACGCGTGATCGTGACGTTCAACGGCGAGACCGTCGTACTGACTGTCGCCGGGTGCACGACCTTGCCGCCGAGGACCAGCAGCCGGTCGAATGTGTGTGCGTTCTTGATCGTCACCGTACCGCTCTTGATGACGACCGTGTGATTGTCGTAAGTCGCGGCGTTCGTCGAATCGATGGTGAACGATCCGCTCGTGCCCGGATCGATCGGTGTGGTATCCGAAACGACGACCGTGAACGAGCCGGGGGGTGAGATGCCGGCGCTGCCGGAGACCGACGTCGCGGTCGCTGAGAGGGTGATGGTGCTGCCGTCGGCAGCCGACAACGGCACGGTGTAGGTTCCCGTATAGAGGTTGCCGTTCTTCGTGGTGGGAATCGTGGTCGTGCCGTCGCTGAACGTCACCGTGCTGACGGCATTGCCGGTCGCGCCGGGCAAAGCGGTGACGCTGAGCGTCGCCGTGCCGCCCGCGACGAACATGCCGCCGTTGCCGCAGCTCCATGTCACGATCGGCGCGGCCGGATCGGGCTTGATTTGCACGGAGACCGTCGCCGGCGTCGAGTTCGAGCCGTAGTCGGTCGCGGTCACCGTCAGCGCCCGCGTCACAGTCGATCCGCCCGGCACGCCGGGCAGCGGGAGGTCGCCTGCAAACTGATTTGCAGTGCCGGTTGCGGTCAAAGTGATGGTGGTTCCGCCTTCGATCGAGGCGGTGATCTGTTTGATCGCCGTCTCCGCGTCTGTAGCGGTCACCAGGACGTGAATCACGCTTTGTGTGCTCACGTCGAAGAGCGTGCCCGCTACCGGCTGGCTGATCTGGACGACGGGCGGAATGGAGTCCTTCAGAACCTTGATCGAGTTGGAGCCCGGGGTCGGGACACGATTCGGGAAGCCGTCGCTGGCGTTGAGCGTGAGACCGATGTCCACGCCGGGCGTAGCGGTCAACGGCACGAGGACCGTGAAGGTCTCCGACATCGTGTGCGCAACCGGATCGGTGACCGGCGTGCCGTTCGTGACCGTGCCCGCAGTTGACGAGAGTAAGAGCGACGTGACGGCGACGTCGTCCGACGCCGTTGCGGTGACCGTCGCGGTCTTGCCGGGATAGACACCGCCGGCCGGTGCGACGTCGAACTGTGTGATCAGCGGCGCCGCGTTCGCGACGACGTGATACGTCTTTGCCGCGGCATCGGCGGTGCGGCCCGAACGCGAGACGACGTGAAGGGTCATCGTCGCGTCGCCGGGTACGTAGTCGCTCGGAACCAGGACGGTAAGCTGTTTCCCGGTCGCGTTCGTCGGGTGATCGCCGTACGTCCCGTAGGTGTCGTTCGGAATGCCTGTCACGCTCATTCGCGCCGTCTCGATGCCGTCGGTTGCGGCTGCATCGAAGTTCGCGGTGAGATTCGTGTACTGAATGAAGTTGCTCCCGTCGACGGGCGAGGTGACGGTGACGCTCGGAATGTCCGTCGGGCCGAGGAGGAGCGCCGTCGGGTCGATCTTCGCGGACGCCGAGCCCGCGATCGTGTAGGCGCCGTCGAAGCGCGCCAGAGCGCGAGGACCGACGGTGACCGCGTCGAAGGTGAGCGGCGACGAGATCGGCGTGCCGTGTGTGACGTGCGTCGAAGACGGATACCGCGTGTCATACGACGAGACGGTCAGCTCGCCATTCGTCTCGCCGGCGCGCGTGAGGAGAATCGTCCCGGCGCCACCGTCGGTGAAGGTCGCTCCCTCAGTGCTCGCGCCGTTGCGGCCGCCGCGGGCCTGAAGCAGCAGGGACGTGTCGACATAGTCGAAGCGCTGACCGATGGTCACCGCAATCCGGCCGCCGCCGCCCCCACGTGCCTCTTTGTCCTGTCCGTCGTCGTCGCCGCCGTTCGCGGAGATGACGGTGGACGGTCCGGTAATGAACGCCTGGGAATTGATGGTGATCGAGCCGCCCGCGCCCGCGCCGCCTTGACCGATCCCGGTTCCGCCGTCGGCGCGCATGAGACCCGCGATGACGATACGCGAGAGATCAGTCGTCGCGGTGCCGCCGTGCAGCGCGATGACGCCGCCGCCGTTTGCGCCGACGTCGTTACAGCAGACCGTCGAGGCACTGCCGCCGCCGGCACCGAAGTCGATCGGATTCGTGAGGGATCCGTAGGTGGCGTTCGTCGGACTGGTCACGTTGCTGCCACCAATACCGGCGTACGAGCCGGAGCCGACAGCTCCCGGACCACTCCCACCCGTGACGCCGTACTGCGACAGGTTCTTCGAGTTGTCGTCGCGCGTCGCCCAGGCACCGCTGTCGCCCTTTGCGACCGCGTTGATGCTCGAATCGGCGTCGACGAAGAGATGGTCGGTGGCGGTGAGGTCGATCTTCGTGAGATCCGCCGTCGTCACAAGTGCGCCATCCAGCGCCATGAGGTTCTTCAGCGAGACGGAGGCATTGATCTTGAGCGTCGTGCCCGCGCCACGGACGAGGATCGACTTCCCGGCGTAGCTCGGAGCCAGTGATGGAGTGATGGTGAGGATATCGGGTACGACCGTGTCGGGCTTGACCGGGTCGAGCGTGATCGGCAGCTCGACGAGGTGGCTGACGATCCCGTCGCTGATCGAAGCCGTGATGGTCGTGGAGCTTCCTTCCGGAGGAAGCGTGAGGATCTGCTGGGTCTCGTACGTGTCGGTGGTGCCGCTCTTCGGCGAATTGAGCACGACCGGCGCGGCGAGCGCGCTGCCGCTGAAGGTCACGGAGACGATGTTGCCGACCGCCTTCACCCGGAGCGTGGTCTTCCAGTTCGTCTGGTCGAGCGGGATGGCGGCGCCGTCGAGCGGCGTGACCCACCACGCCTGCGGGATCGACGGGTCGTTCACCTTGTCGTAGATGACGTCGGCCGCCGCGGTCGTGGAGAGGCCGACGACGTCGTAGGCGACGGCGGTGATGTGCGTGCGGGTGTCGGCGTTGCGCGCCGGGACGATGATGCTCTTCGTGAATGTCCAGACGCCGGTCGTCGCGTTGAAGGAGGAGGCGCCCGTTCCGGTGGCGTTGATCGTCTCCGGGGTATTGGTGCCGATGGTGATGACCGCCTTCGCGATTCCGCTCTCGGCGTCCTTCGTCTGCAACTGCACGGTGAGCGTCTGCCCGCTCTGGTAATGCGTCTCCGGGTTCGGGAGGAACGACACGGTCACCGGCGGATTGTTGTCGGCATTGACGGTGAGAGTCGCCGTGGTCGACGACGACTGGGTCGAGCCGTCGATGACGGTCGCCTTGACGGTGGCGCTTCCCGGCTTCAGCGTCGACGGGATGGCGAACGTGACGATCGCGTGCGGCCACGGAGCAGCGACGCTACTGCGAGTGACGGGCATCGAGCCGACGGGTGCCGAGTACGGCGAGCCGTCCGCGTTCGTGGCGTCGAGCTGGAAGTTGACGGTGGCGCTGACGCCCTCGTCATCAAACGAGGCGTCGGCCTTGATGGTCGCGCTCTGACCGGGGTACCCGTTGGCCGGCGTCAGCGTCAGCGCGAGATTCTTCGGCGGCAGGTTGGGATCGACGCTCCAGCTCCGCGACACGATCGCGCTGGTGTGCCCCGAGAAATCGGTGGCGCTCGCCTGGAGCGTCAGCGTCGCCGGCGCAGTGGTCGGCGCGATCCTGGTGTAGGAGAAAGGAGCCGTCTTCGCGTGGAAAATCGGCGTCCCGTTCTGGTCGAGCCAATCGACGTACGCGATGTCGGTCGAGGCGTTCGTCGTCCCCTGGTCGACGATCGTCGGCGTGAAGGTGTAGGTCACACCCGCGATGAGGTTGTGGCCGTCCGGCACCGGCGAGCCGAGCGAGAGGACGGGCGGCGTGTTGTCGACCGAGAAGAAGTCGAAGACGCGCGCGGTGGTCTGCACGTTAGGCGGAGACTGCGTATCGCGCGTGCCGTTGATGGTCAGCCGGTAGTACGCCGACTGCACGATGGCCTCGCCGAGGGGGACGACGAGCGTCGAAGGATCGGCGGGATCGTGGTACGGCGCCGCGAGGGCCACGATCCTTGTCGCGGTGCCTTTGTAGGAGTCGAGTTGCTCGAGCTTCAGGAGACCGCCATTCGCCGGAGTGAATGACGTGTCGTCGATCGCCTTGTTGAACTTGATCCGGAACGTCGTCTGCAGCGGCATCGGCAGCTCGACCGCCGGGTTGATGCTGATGATGGACGGCTCGGTGTAGTCGACGGTCGTGAAGCTCGCGCCGACGGTCACGGCCATCACGTTGCCGGTCAGGTCCTGAATGCCCTGCGCTACGGCGAGGGTGTAGGTGACGTTGCTCTTGAGCCGGAACTTCTGTCCCGCCGCGATCTGCGCCGCGGTCGGATCGGGAGCGGTGATGGTGACGGTGTAGGTCCCATCCGTCGCGGACGCGGCGCTGATCACCGCGTTCGAGACCTTGACGCCGTCGTCGGTCGAGTACAGCTGGAAGTACTGGGTCGTGAGGTACTGCGGCGCGATCATCTCGCTGAAGACGACGGTGACGACGCTGTTCGGCGAGACGTTGTTGGCGTTGTTCGCCGGATCGATCGAGAGGACGCGCGGCGGCGTCGCGTCGAGCTTCAGATGACCGAGGTCCACCGGCTGGGTCGTCCCATCCGCAATTGCCTGCGTGACGATCGCGCCGACGGTGACGTCGTCAGGCCCGAGGGCCCGCACGGTGACGGTGGTGCCGCCGACCGGAATTGCGTCGAAATGGAACGCGCCGGTCGCGTCGGTGCGCGTCTCGAGCGAGAGCGCGGAAGTGAGGAGCCGGCTCGTCGCCGAAAGAAGGACACGCGTACCGACCGAGGGCGCGCCATTGGTCGCTTCGGCGTCGACGTGGCCGGTCACGGATGTCGAAGCACCGAGGTTGAGGATGAACGAGAGCGGGATCGAGTGGGAGCCCAGGCTCCCGCTCGCCGATGCCGAAACGACGGTGTTCGTCGCCTGCACGGTGATCGGTCCGAGCGGGAATCCGCTGAGCGACACGCTACCGGTGGCGTCGGTATAAACGGTCGCCGTCTTCGCGCCGCCGTTGATGGTGACCAGAGCGTTGGAAACGGGGTGGCCCGCCGCATCTTGCACCTTCACGTTCACGGTCCCGGATGTCGGGAACGTCAGTGACACGTTTCCGGTGAGCGCGCCGCCGAAGCTGCCTTTCGTCGAGACGGTGCGCCCTTCGCCGCCGATCTCCTGTGCGGTGACGAGGTAGCCCTTGGAGGGATCCATCTTCACGAACGTGAGGTCGTTGCCCTGAAGCGCGCGCGTGTAGACGAACGGCGGATCGGAGCTCTGGTTGACGGTGATGGCGACGAGCGGCGCAAGAGTGCTCGGGTGGCCGGCGTCGTCTGGGAGGTAGGCCTTCACATCGAGCTGCGCGGTGCGCGCGAGCTCGAGGACGATGGTGGTCCGCTCGGGAAAGTCTCCGTTGATGAAATTCGTCTCGGACTGAGTCGTTCGTCCGGTGTCGGGGTCGATCGCGTCGACGGTGAACGTTCCCTCCGGTACTCCGAGGAACGTGAAGGCGCCGTTGCCATCGGTGGAAGCGCGCGTCCCGAAGCCGAGCTCGCGCAGCGACACGGGCGCCCCTACGACCGGCGCTTCGGCCGGAATGGCCTCCGGGTCGTGCACGACTCCGCTCACGGTTCCTCGGAACTTGAGCAAGACCGTCTGCGGGTTCGTCTGGTCGGCCACGATCTGGAACGCCAGCGTCGAGCCGGTGTTGCCGATGGCTTTCGAGAAAGCGCGCAGTAAGTACGACCCGTCAACCGGCACCTGACCGAACGTCGCGAGGCCGTTCGCATCGGTCGATGCGATGTCGAAGTCAACGCCGTTCCTGACGAGCGTCACGTCAGCGTTGGGAACCTTTGCGAAATTGTTCAACTGATCGATGACGGTCGCGGTGATGGTTCCGGTTCCGCCGCTGCCGACGATGACGCGAACGTTGGTCTGCCTGTTGTCCGCTTCGAAGGCGATCGTTCCCTGGTAATCGCCACGGATCTCCTGCTGGTCGGGCGAGACGGCGGTGATACGGAAGGCGCCGGTGAAGACGTTATTGACGATGAAGTTGCCGTACTTGTCCGCGGTCAGCGGATTGGTCGCTGTGCCGAAGTCGCGGTTGGGCCACGCCAGCTCGCGCAGCCAGTATTTCGCCAGCGGCACGCCGGCGCCGGTGCTGTCGACTACCTGCCCCTTGACGTTCGACTGCTCGCGCAGGACCAGCGTGAGGTTGCTGACCGGCCCGCCCGTGGTGGGCGTGCGCGCGTCGACATATCCCGTGCGGTAGATCCCGTTTTGCGTGACCTCGGCCGTGATGCGGAACGGCTGGTTCGCCGCAATCGCGGGGAAGGTGAATGTGCCGTCGGCCTTCGTCTGCTGAGCGGCGTAGGAAGCGACCGAGCCGTCGAGGCGCACCGCGGCATTGGCGACGACGCTCTGCACGTCCGGCATCAACACTCGGCCGCTGACGTCGCCGAGGGAGCTGAGGGTGAGCGTGACCGGCTTCGAGTCGCCATCGAAGGTGAGGCGCGTCGTTGCCTGGGCGTAGCCGGCGGGATTGTCGATGGTCGCAACGGTGACGTCCGAGAGCGCCGGGACTTTCAGGATCGTGACGTGCCCGGTCTGCGGATCGGGATCGACACGATGGGTCTGTCCCGTGATCCCCTGCTCGACCTCATCCCACGCGAGGTAGCTGACGTTGACCGGACCCGAAGCGCACGCGCCGGTGTCGCAGTTCTGGCCGTTGATCTTGAAGCCGGCGACCACCGTGCCCTGTCCCGGAAGGTGCAGGTCGGCGACACCGGTCTGGCCGTCGAAGGAGACACTGACCGACCCTCTCGCCCACTGATCGCCATAGGGACCGGTGCGATCGCTCGGGACAGCGTAGACGTCATAGGTCACGGGGACAGCGACGTTCTTCAGCTCGTAAACACCGGGAGTGGTCGACTCTTGAAATGTGATCGGCGGGTAATAAGGACTAATGACGCGATAGCCGCTAACCGCCTCGCCGCGCGCTCCGAAGAGGCGCACTTTCATGCTCGCGTAGCCGGCGGGTTGGGACGACTTCAAGCGCGGGCTGAAGGTATTCGTCTGTCCCGCGATGAGCGTCGGCAGCGGGAACGTGCCGCGGCGCTGCGTCGCCGGATCGTAGACGGACATCGACTTCGCGCCGTTGCCGTACGACACCGGCACGTTGGGGTAGACGAAATTTCCCTGTGCGTCGGCGATGACCGAGGCGAGTCCGGAGATCTGCAGAACGGCGCCCGGAACGATGGTGTCTTTGGTCGTGTCGTTCGGCGAAGCGGGATCGTCTTTCGTAACGGTGCCCTGGACGTTGACGCTCGCCGCCTGGTCGGTCGCCGACGGCACGCTGAGCGTGAGCGCGGCGTCGAGGACGGTGTCGGCCTTGAGGTCGACGTCGATCGAGGCGCTGTTCCGGGTGATGTTGAACTCCGACGCGAGGACCGTGATGAAACCGGCGGGAACACCGCTGAAGTCGAGCTCACCGTTCGCGTCGGTGTAGCCGTCCTTGAGACCGAAGCCGCGCGCATAAACGCCGACGTGCGCATTCGGAACGAGTGACGCCTTCGGATCCAAGATGTCGGAACGCCGGACGGTGACGTGGACGCTCCCGGCGCCCGGCGGGTCCTGCAACTGGATGACGAGATCCTGCGAGACGACTTCACCCGCGGAGCGGATCACGTTCGTGGCGTAGACGAACCGGCCGTCTTTGTCGCGGCCGATGAAGGTCAGCGGTCCGACGGGCACGTCGGTAATGGTGTAGCGGCCGTTCGCGACAGTGACTCCGCTGCGGAACTCGCCGAAGATCGTGCTGCTCACGACCACCGTCTGACCCACGATGGGGGTGCCGTCGCTGTAGCGGAGTTGTCCCTGCGCGCTGCCGCGGCCGAGGAAGATGAGATTGACTTCTTCGACCGTGTTGAGCAGGCGGATCGAGCCGTGCAGGTCGGTGTACTTCCCGCCGGCCGTGGCGCTCAACAGATAATTGCCGTTGATGCCGTTGTCGATGTCCTTCGGAACCGACTCGAAGAGGAACTGGCCGTTATCGTTGGTCGTGTCGAACTGCGCGTTCGTGCTGTAGAGCTCCACGGCCGTCTGCGGCACGACCGTGTTGTCGGCCTGGAGGAGATGGCCGAAGAGAATGCCGGCGGAAGCGGCGTTGTCGATGCGCGGCACGAGCGACGTCGCGCCGGTGCTGCCGCCTGCTTCGCCGTTGATCGGATCGAACGCCAGCGTGTAAGCAACGAGACTGTTCTTCGTGAGTGACTTGTCGAAGTTGACGTTGAGGATCGTGCCGTCATCCTGCACTGCAGCGCCGGGGATGTACTTCACGGCGGTCGTATTGCGCCGCGTGGAGACGTAGCTCTTCGTGTCGAGCCGCGTGGTGAGCGTAAAGAGATCGCGCAGGTTGGCCGCGTCGGCGACCCTCACCGGACGATTGAAGAGGATCGAGACGAGATGTCCGGCGGAGTCGAGATGGAGATCCTGGGCTGCCGCGACGACGGCGAGCGGCGTGAGCGCCAGGTGAGTGGCAACGGCGTTCGCGGAACCGCCGCTGACGATGATCGTCTGATTGCCCCTCGCGATCGTGAACGTCACCGGCGTGCCGGCGTGCGCGCCGGTCACATCAAATGACGCGGCGAGGAGGCCCGACGTGGCATCGGCACCTGCATCCGGATAGACGAGGTCGACCGAGAAGTGATCGGACTGCGGGACGATCGAGACCTGGACGTCTTCCTTCCAGCGGCCGACGAGCGCGAGCTCGCCCACTTCCGCGGAAGAGGTGATCTTCGTCAGCTCACCATAAGGAAGCGAACGAATCCAGCCGGACGCCGCCTCGCTCGGAACGTCCAGGGCGCTCTTCGTCGTGGCGCCGGTGAGCGAGAGCGCGTAAGGACGCGCCGCACCGGACACACTGCTGCCGTGAACGAGCGCGAAGAGGAAGGGCGAACGGTGCGAGGTCGCCGCGGCGAACGCCATGGCGAAGTCTTTCATCGACGCGCTGTTTGCGAGGCCGGTCGCCTCGAGCTGCCGGGCGAGAGCGGCGGACGCACTGCGCGCATCCGACTCCTGTCGCCGCAGCTGATCCCATTCGGCGAGCTCGGTGGTGCTCGCAAGGAGCGACGGCCGTTCCACATTGTCGAGGAGGTCGAGCGCGAGGTTGTCGAGCGCGTCGCGCGCGTCTGTCGGAGCGACGAACACGCGTTGTCCCGCGCGCGTGATGTCCTGCGCGCGCTGATAGACGTCGCTCTTGATGACGCGCGGGAACTTCGCGGACTCCGCGGTCAGCGGCGCCGTCGCCAGGCTGTAGCCGAGCCCCAATATGCCGAGCTGCGCGTCGACCAATGCCGGGTCGAGGTAACGCGCGTAGTACGGCATGATCAGCGTCGCCGGCGACAGCGGAATGCCGCTCGCCGAGACGCCCATCGTGAGCTTCACTGAAACGCTGCTGGATGTGTCGCTCGCGTCGCCGGCCGAGGCGAAGATGTGACCGTCGATGTTCGGCGTGAGCTTGTAAGGAACGGGCGACATCTCGCCCGGCGCAAGCGTCAGGTCCGTAATGCCGGTTCCCTCCGTGCGGCACACGCCGGAGCTGTATCCCTGTCCGCACGGAGGAATGTCGGTCGTATCGAGGTGAACCGTCTGTGACTGCGCGGAAAGATTCGAGACGAAGGCGTATGCCGTGTAGGGCTCGCCTTTCCGGATCGTGTCGGGATGCGAGAACGTGATGTGGAATCGCGGATCGCTGACGACCAGCGACGCGCTGACCGCTCCATGCAGAGGGACGTCGGGCTGGCCGGGATTCTTATAGGTGGCGCGCACGTCGATATTGACGGTGTGCGTTCCGGTCTTGAGCGCCTCGAGACTCCACTCCGCGCTCCCCTTTGCCGTCGCGATCAGAAATGTGGCGCCGGTCTTCGCGTCGTATACCGGTACTGCCTGTCCAATGGAGACGGACGGTGTCGTCTTTGCGACGCGCAGCGTGAGCGGGGCGTCGAGCGTGGCGCGGATGCCGTCGAGCTGAATCGAGCTCCCCGTCGGCGCGCCGTTGTTGACCTGCAGGATGACGGCGAAGAATTGATGAAGGACGCCGAATCCCGTCGGGATGACGATTGCCGCGGGAATGCGCGGCTTTTCTGCAATCGGCTTCTCGATGTCGAATTGCGGCGGAACTTGCACGTCGACGGCGTCTGTGTCGTTGTCGAGCATGACCGTGTACGTGCTCGGCGGCTGGAAGCGCGGCGGCGGCGGGGTGTTGGGGACGACCGGGGGCAGCGGATAAGGATTCGGCGCCGGCTGCGGGATCGACTCGTGCGTCCGCTTGTCGACCACCACTGTATAGGGAATCGTGACGTCCTGGCCGTTGATCGTGAACGTGAAGCTGTACTGGAAGACGTCGTAATTGCGCGAGTCGATCGTAATGCCGCGCGCCCGCAGGTCGTCCGGGGAAAGCTGCACGACCGAAACAGACGTATTGAAGACCGCGCTGACCTCAATCGTTGCGAATGACGGAATCGCCTGCTGAAGGAACTTTCCCTGCGCATCGACGAGGCGGATATTCTGCAACGTGTATTCGCCGGCTTCGTGAAGAGCCGGGAGCACGAACTGTTGTCCGGGCGCCGTAAAGAGAGTGATGGGAGTGTCGAGTCCAGGTCCGGTCAAGTCGCCGAGGACCGAGACGCCGTCGACATGCGCCGCCTGGTCATTCTTCTTACCGCCGAAGATCGTCTGTACGTAGGCTGGAACGTCGACCGCGGTATTCACACGCGCGGTATCGACTTCGAGGGAGACACCGACAATGGAGAGATCGGCACGGGCGACCTCGGAGGCGTGACCGGACGCCGCTGCAAGGAGAAGAAGGAGCGCGGCGAGCGCGGCGCGAAGACGATGATTCATACGATGACGAGCACGCGAAACACGCGCTCGAGCGCCTCCGGAACAGTGATTTGGGTATTTCGACCGAGAAAGAGACGGCGAGAGTAGCCGCCCGCCGTGTGGAAAGCAACAACAATCGCTGGTCCGAAACACACTATTACGGTAAGAGTGCACATCCCTCACGACACATTGACGCCCAGTCGACATAAATAGCCGTTGCGGTGGCCGTCACTTTTGCGTATCGTGACCGGCCGCAGGTCCACTCCACATCCTTCTAAGTTCGGTCGAAAGGCAGATTCGCGTGCGATTCGTTTCTCTCGCTGCGGCGGCATTGATGTCCGTCTCTCCGGCGGTACATGCCGCCACCGTGCTGTTTCCAACACCTCTACACATCGTCCGCAAGTACGAAGACCCGATCACTGCGAAGAGCACGACGATCGACGAGTACTGCGACGGCAATCGCATCGTGCGCGTGAACGGAACGCGCACCGCCCTCATCGACTATGGCGCGCAACAGCTCATCGAGATCGATCATCTCGCCGGCACGTACAGCGTCACGAGTTTCGGCGACATCGCGAAGGCGGCCCCGAAGCCGCGCGTGACGGCACGCCAGTGGCGGACGACGGCCGCGTCAGGCAGAGCGTCGGCTACGGGCCGTGCGCTCGAATCATTCGAGATCTCTTCCGACGGAATGAAGATCGACCTCGGCGTCGATCGCTCCGTGAGTCTCTCTCGCGATGCAGTGGAGGCTCTCATCGGTGCGGCCTACCCGAATCCGCATACCGCGCAGCACGACGCGCTCATGAGTGCATCGGCACCGCATCGCGGCGGCCGCGCCGGCGTGATGTCCGTGGAAGACGTCTATGGACTTCCCGCGGAACAGACGGTGACGATCACCGAAGGCGGCCACGAGCTCGTGGCGCGCAACTCGGTCGTCGCCGTCGACAACAGCGTCGTCCCGCCCGCCGCCGTCGCCATCGACCCGCACGCGCGCCGCGTGGAATCGCGGGTCACGCTCATCCCGAAAGAGCTCGACACCCTCGACCGACTTCCCGCGCACTGATCCTCACCAGAGAGAGCCGACTTGACCAAAGCAACTGACCAGAGCCGCCGTTTCTCGTTTGCGCTTGCCGCCATCTTCGCGATCGCGCTGGCGCCCGCCACTGTCCGAGCACAGACGAACCCGTGGGCAGTCCCCGATCCGTCTCACGCGATCTTCTCGTGCGGCGATCTGACCGTCTCCGACGGCCTCATCGACTCCGCCGGAATCAACGGAACGGCGACGACGCATCGCGGCGATCTCGCGTCGAACGGCAACATCAAACTGTCGAACGGAACGATCGACGGCAACGCGACCCCCGGCCCCGGCAAGACATTCACCCGGACCGGCGGCTCCATCACGGGAACGACGACGAGCGCAACTTCGCTCGTCCCCTGCACGCCCATCGACCTGACGGCTCTCTCAACGACGCTCAAGACGACGAACAGCAACGCCAACGTTCCGAAGTCGACCGGCGGAAAAGATCCGCTGTCCGGTTCGACACATACCGACTTCTCGCTCAGCGGCGGCGATCACGTGACGCTGCCGGCCGGTACCTACTACTTCACGAAGTTCTCGATGTCGGGCGCCTCGACGGTCTCGATCACCGGCAACGTCAACATCCTCGTCAACGGTGCCGTCTCGATCAGCGGCGGCAGCGTTGCCGGCAGTTCGTCGTATCAGCTCCGCTTCTGGTCGACCGCGACCAACTTCTCGTTCAGCAGCGCGACGCTCGTCGGTTTCATCTACGCCCCTTCCGGAACGATCAACCTCTCGTCGGACACCGTGAAGGGAACGGTCTTCGCGAACGCCGTCAGCGTCAGCGGCGGCGCGGCGCACATCACGCGAATCATCGACGACGCCTCGCCGCAAGTGGCGATCACGTCTCCGGCAAACGGCAACGTCGTCGCGGATCCGGCGCATGTCACGGTGACAGGCACGGCGAGCGACGATCAGGGCGCGGTGACGGTCACGGTGAACGGCCAGGCGGCCACGGTCGCGAGCGACGGTACGTTCTCGGTCACGATCAATGTCGGAACGACGTCGCCTGCAACGATCACGGCGATCGCGACCGACGGCGCTGGAAACACGGCACAGGCGAGCGTCTCGGTCTCGACGACGCCCGCAACACCGCCGCCCACGGTCACGCTCACCTCTCCCGCAAGCGGCTCGCTCCTCGCGACCACGACCGCCGATCTCGCCGGCACCGTTACGAACGCGACGACGGTCACGGTCAACGGCCTGCCCGCAACGATCAACTCCGGCGTCTGGACGCTTCCGCAGTTCAGCCTCGGTCCCGACGGCGTCCACACGCTGACGATCGTCGCATCGGGACCCGGCGGCTCGAAGACGATCAACCCGAAGATCGAAAACGACACGCTGGCGCCCGCGGTGGCAATCACGTCGCCGCTGACAAATGCATGTCTCAACGGGCCGAACGTCTCCGTCAACGGCAGCGTGAGCGATCCTCACCTGAGCGTCGTGACCGCCGCCCTCGGGACGAATGCACCGGTCAACGCCACCATCACGGGCGGCACGTTCACCGCCACCCTCCCCGCCGCAACCGAGGGGAAGTTCGTCCTCACGATCAAAGCGACGGATTCGCTCGGTCACACGGCGACGGCGCTCGGCAGCGTCATCATCGACCGCACCAAGCCTGCGATCAGCGTCACCTCGAACGGCATTCCATTCAAGGACGGAGCGTACAAGCAACCGCTCTCGCTCTTCGTCCGCGCGACCGACGCCGATCCGAACGCGACTCTCACGACGGCGTTGAATGGAAACGCCTACGTCTCCGGGACGCCGATTACAGCCGACGGTACCTACACACTGACCGCAAGCTCCACCGACTGCGCGGGCAATGCCTCCGATCCGGTCACGATCCACTTCACGATCGATACGGTCGCGCCGAAGATCGGCACGATCACCCCGACGAGTGGGACGGTCGTCGCTGCCGCGACGAACATCACCGGCCCGGCCGACGACGCGGTGACCGTCGCGCTCGATGTCGTGCCCCCGATCACCGCGACCATCAGCGGGACCCAGTTCACCTTCACGAACGTACCGCTGGTCGAGGGAACGAACAACTTCACGATCGTCGCGACCGACGCCGCGGGCAATCAGTCGCGGACGCCGTACTCGCTGACGCTCGACAGCAAAGGACCCGTCCTCACGATTACCGACGGCGGGACGCCGATCGCGGACCACGCGATCTTCCGGCAGAACGTCACGCCTGTGATCACCGCGAACGAAGACGCAACGATCACGGCGACACTCAACAGCCAGCCGTTCACGTCGGGGAGGACTCTCACGACCGACGGCTCGTACACGCTCGCCGCTTCGGCCACGGACGGCGCAAGAAACACCGGCCAGAAGACGGTCGTGTTCACGATCGCGAAGAGCGGCCCCGCGGTCCAGATCACATCGCCCGCGGCGAATGCGACGATCAATGCCGCGACGGTCACCGTGAACGGCACCGCGAGCGGCAGCAGCGTCGCCGGAGTGCGCGTGAACGGAGTCGTGGCGACGCTCGGAAGCGATGGCAGCTATATCGCCGTCGTTCCGCTCGATCCCGGACCGAACGTCCTCACCGCGATCGCCGCCGATGCGAACGGGAACAGCGGGACGGCGTCGATCGGTGTCGTGCGCGATGACGGGAAGCTCGCGATCCTCCTCATCGCGCCGGCCGACAACACGTACGTCAACCAGCCGGTGATCACGGTCGCCGGCCAGTTGCTCAGCGCGGCCGCCGGCGGAACGGTGACCATCAATGGCGCGCCCGTGACACCGGACGCCACCGGCGCGTTCCACAAGAGCGACGTCGCGGTCGTCGAGGGCGACAACACGATCACGGCGACCGTGGTCGCACCGAACGGGAACACGAACTCGGTCTCCGCGCACATCCACGGCGACTTCACACCGCCCGTCGTTCATCTCACCGCGGGCGGCGTCGAGCTGAAGGACGGCGCGACCTTCACAACCGCACCGTCCATCGACGTCACGGCAACCGATACGAGCCAGGTCCTCGTCTCCGTCACGCTCGACGGCGCCTCGGCGACTACACCGATCACCGGCCTCGCCACCGGCGGTCACGCCATCAGCGTCGTCGTGACCGACCTCGCCAAGAACATGACCCGCATCGACCGTTCGTTTGCGATCGGTTCGAGCACCACGTCGGCGACCTGCACGTTCGGCACCTTCGACCCGCCGGACGGCTCGGCGGTATATGAGGCAAACGTCAAGATCAGCGGCCAGTCGGCCGCCGCGAACGTCCTCGTGAACGGCCAGCCGGCAAGCGTCTCGGACGGCACCTTTACGGCAAGCGTCGCGCTGCAGACCGGCCGCAACGACATCTCCCTTCAGTGCGCCGGCACGAACGGCGTCGCGACGAACGACCCGCCGAAGACGCTGACGCTCTATCGCTACACCGACTCGACCATCGTCATCACGTCACCTCAGCCCGACGCCATCTTCACGACCGGCAAAGCGACCGTCACCGGCACGGTCGGCGCCGGCGTGGTCTCCGGCGACGTCAACGGAATTCCGTTCGCCGTTCCGGCCGACGGCGCGGCATCGCACACCTTCTCGGTTCCCGACGTCGGACTCGCCAACGGTCTGAACGTCCTGACAGCGCGCGCGGTCACCAGCTCCTCGCGCGTCGTCATGACGAACGTGCATGTGCTCTTCCTCGCCGCCACGCCGCAAATCACCATCACATCTCCCCTTCCGGGGACGCAGACGGGCGCCGCCACGATCGACGTGACCGGCAACTACACCAACGTCGATCCTTCGACCATCCAGATCACGGTCGGATCGTCCACGCTCACGCCGCAATCCCCGACCGCGCAGTCCGACACGACCGGTACGTTCCGCATGACCGTTCCGCTGATGGCGAGCGCCACGACCACGATCACCGCGACCGGCCGGAATCACGCGAACGTACAGGCGACGTCGAGCGTCGACGTCACGAACGTCGCCGGCGCTCCCTTCATCACCATCGCCACGCCGGCCGACGGCACCACGTACGGCAGCGACGCGACGCAACTGACCATCACCGGCACGATCAAGCACTTGGACGGCGCGCTCGTCCAGGTGAACGGCGTCCCGGCAACGCTCAGCGTGTCGGGCGACACGGAGACTTACAGCGCTTCGATCGCTTTCTCCGGCACCAGCGGCATCACTCCGGTGATTGCGCGCGTCTCGACGCCGGACGGCCAGACCGCCACCGAGTCGATCCGCATCGTGAAGCTCGCGAAGCCGTTCGCCGTCTCCGACTCGTTCCCGGCGAACAACGCGACCTCCGTCGACCCTGGCGCAATGATCGTCCTCCTCTTTACCAACCCGCTCGACGGCTCGACCCTCACCGGCGCGTTCACGCTGCGCGACGCGAGCAACGCGCTCGTGAGCGGCGAGACGTTCGTCGACAAGGACGCGCTCTCGTTCGCGCCGCGGACTCCGCTCACGCCCGGCACGACGTACACCTTCACCGTCGCGCAGTCGCTGCACGACATCGCAGGTGGAACACTGGCGTCTCCGTTCACCCTCGTTTTCAGCGTCGCCACGACAGCGCCCGACAGCGCGCCGAGTGTGGATCAGGCGGATGCGTCAGGCTGCATCACGGCGACATCGCTTACCGGCCATGCTTCGGCCGCCGGAGCGCGCCTTCGCCTCGACATCGACTCCGTCTCGATGACCACCACGGCGGCCGCCGACAAGTCGTTCCGCTTCGACTTCTCGATCTCCGGCCAGCCGGGTTACCACATCGCCCGCGTGCGCGAGGTAGGCGCCGACGGCTCGCTGTCTCCCGATAGGCCCATCACCTACCGGATCGAGTGCGCCGCGCCGTCCGTCGTCGCTGCAACGCTCGACCGCGTCGCGAAGAAGCTCACCATCCAGTTCTCGACGGCGATGAACGCGTCGACGCTCACGGCGTCGCCGACCGGAACGATCCAACTCGCGCCGAAGGATGGAACCGCGGTCACCGGCACGGTCGCACTCGATGCGAGCGGCCAGATCGCCACCGTCACCACGAACGACGACCTCTCTGCCGACACGATCACCCTGCTCGTCAAGAAGGAAGTTCAGAACACGACGGGCGTCCCGATGGCGCTCGACTACCACAACACGTTCAGCCAGACTCCGGTTCAAGCCGGTCAGGGCTACGTCACGGGCGCCGTTTACGATGCCACCACCGGCCGTCCGCTTGCGGGAGTGCAGGTCGACACCGCCGCGCCGGTGAACGCGTTCGGCAAACACGCCGCGACTTCATCCGTGCGCCTCCAGCCGGTCTCATTCAGCACGAGCAATCCTCCGACCGATGACCACGGGCGTTACACCCGCGCACTCGCAGAGGGCGCCTACACCATTCAGGCTTCCGCAGACGGCTACACCACCGTGTGGCGCCAGGTCGTGGTGCAGGCCGGCTCCGGCATCGTGCCGATCGACATCCGCCTCACGCGCCGCAGCGCGGAACAGACGTTCGGCGGCTCGGCCATCACACTCGCCAGCGGCGGCGATACCGCGGTCACCGAACCGGCGGAGCTGGCGCTGACCTCCGCATCGCTCGCGAGCGGAAAGAAGATCGCCCTCACCTCAGTCGGTGGACAGTCTCTCGCCGGCCTCCTCCCACTCGGATGGTCGCCAATCGCATCCGCCGAGATCGAAATTGACAAGTCCTCGATTCCCGCACCCCTCACGGCGAAGCTCACGTTCATCCTGAGCGCCGACCAGATCGCCGCCGTCAACGCGGCCGCTCAGTCACTCGCACTGGCGCAATACGACAGCGATCGCGACGAGTGGCGCACGGTCGCTCCCGTGACGATCGTCGATGCGAATCGCCGCGCCACGTTCGACATCACTTCGTCAGGTAACTACGCGCTCGTCTATCCCGACAAACAGACAATCAGCGTGCAGGCTCCCGCACCGGCTGCCAGCGGTGCCGCGCTGCAAGGCGTCCCGAACCCCTGCAGCGCCAGCACGACCGCGTGCAGCCTGACGAGCCGCAGCTTCATCCTGAATCCCTCGTCCGTTGCCCCGAACGGCCGGACGGTCGCCACGCTGACGGTTGACGGCGGACCCGGCTTCCCCTCGGGCACCGCCGTTCAGGCGTACATCGACGAGCAGCTCAACCTCACCGACGGCCGGGTGCTGATCGATCCGCCGTTCGCGACCGACCTCCTCATCTATCGCTCGCTCGCAAGCGACACCGGCATTGCACAGTTCCATCTCGCTCCGACCGCCACGGCGGCCACCGCTGGAGCCTCCGTCACCCTTCGCGACGGCGTCGACCACATTCGCGTCGTTGACTATCCAGGACGCATCGACCGCGGCGCGCTCATCGGAAGCGAGGGAGGACGCGTGCCGGGAGACGGTAGCGTCACCATCGAGATCCCGACCGGCGCGGTGCTGCAGGCGGTGCACGCATCGTCTGCCGCCATCACGACGCTGCCGTCGAACATCGCCGGCTTCCGGATTGCCGGCGGCTTCACGTTCAGCACCGGCGGCGCGACGCTGCTCAAACCGGCGCGCGCGACATTCACGGTCGCGGCCAATGGCGCACAGGTCATTCTCGCCGAGGAGTTGGGGACGACGCCGTTCGGCCTGATGTACCGGTTGGCGGCGCAGACACAGAAGATCGGCGACAACCTCTACTCAACCGTCAACACCGCCCTTGCGGGCGGCAACACCGCCCTTCCGGTCGACGGCCTCATTCGCGAGGGCCGCTATTTCATCCTCGTGGCGCAGCAGCCGATCGCGTTCGCGTACGGCCGCGTCGTCTTCGTCACGGGTGCAGCCGCTCCCGACGCGCGCGTCACCAGCGGAACCCCAATCCTCGGCGTCAACGACCTCACGCGCGCCGGCGGCACCTTCGCGATCCCTGTTCCGGCGACCGCCTTTACCCTCACGCCGCGGCACATTACGACCGGCGACGGCGCCGCGTTCACCGCCCCAACGGCCGCCGCGGCCGACGCAATCGTCAATGCCGGCACGCTCACGCTCACCATCGACGCGCCGAAGCTCGTCAGCGTCACACCGACAGGCGAGATCGACGCCACCAGCGCATTCGTCGCCACCGCGCAGTTCGACCGCGCCATCGACGTCGCCAGCGCCACGGGCGCTTTCACCGTCACGAACCTGACGACCGGGCATCTGCTCGCCGGAACCGTCACCGGAGCGGCGAACAGCATCTCCTTCACCTCGAGCGAGCCGCTCGCCGCCGCGTCGCGCTACGCGATCACGGTCGGCGCCACGATCCGCGGCAGCAACGGCGCACCGCTGGGACAAGCGTTCGTCCAGGCGTTCTCCACGCGCGCCGTTCCCGTCAACAGCAGCATCAACGCCGCGAAGATTCGCATCACGATCCCCGACGCGAACGGTCAGTCGATCGTCAGCGGCACGGCCGGCGCCCTCCCGGCCGGCGCACAGGCTCTCGCCGTTCGCCGCAACCGCGCATTCATCACGCAGTACCAGGCGACCGTCGCAAGCGACGGCTCGTTCAGCTTTGCCGCCGGCAGCGGGAGCGGCGACAGCATCACCATCGCTGATGCCATCGATCTCAACGTGATCGACGCCGTCAGCCGCTCCACCATCGCCATCATCCCGCTGACGCCATTCGTCACCGCCGACGGCACCGGCTTCGTCGCACCGACCGGCACCACCACGAAGTTCACATCGCCGGACGGCACGACCGTCACCGTCCCCGCGGGCGCATTCGCTCAGCCGACCATCGTCACCGTTACCAGCGGAACGAAGGCCGACTTTGCCGCCGTCCCGAACTTCGACACCGAGTTGAGCTTCGCCGCCGCGGTGCATCTGAACTTCGACGGCATCGCGAACAAACCGCTCGACATCGAGATCCCCGTCCCGTCGACGGTCACCACCGCGAACCGCAACTTCGTCCTCGGCATCCTCGGCAACTCCATGCGCGGCCCACGCGTGATGATCGTCGACACCCTCGCGGTGGCGAACGGCAAGTTCACGACAGCGGCCACGGGATCGAGCTCGCAGCGGATCAGCGCGGGCATCATGAGCAAGGCGCACACGTCGACGAGCACCGACCTCGGCGAGCCGGTGAAGAACTACCTCCTCCATCCGATTCAGGGCGGTACGTACAGCGCCCTCGAGGTGGAGAGTCCGAACAGCAATGCGCCCGTCGGCTGGGGCGTCATCGACGGCATCCAGAAGTCGACAGAGCTCTTCTTCGACAAGTACCAATCGCTCTACGCATCGCAGCTCTACATCCTCGAAGGGCGCGGCCGCATCGCCGTACCGATGCCGGCGAACACGGCGTTCACCGTCGAAGGCGTCGACGGCGCAACCGGCCTCACCTCCTTTACCAAGAGTTACCAAGTCGATGCCTCGCAGCCGGGCTTCGCATCCGTCCTCCCTGCGCCGGCAGCGGGCGGAAGCGGACCGTATCCGCTGTACGGCGCGCCATTCCGGATCGAAACCGTCGATCTCGCCGCGCAGGACATCGATCTGACGTCCGTTCGCGGTTACACGGTCCGCCTCACAGCCGGCGGAGCGATCCTCACGCCCGACAGCGGCCAGCCCGCGGTCCACGTCCTCGACGTTACCAACGGGCTACTCGACAAACCCGCGAAAGCGACGCTCAACGACCGCCTCGTCCTTCTCATCCCGCAGACCGACGTCGAGCCGACGGCGCAACTGCAGGTCGTCTTCAACATTCCGATCGCCCTCGCCGACAGCAGCAGCGACGCCGCCACCGACGCGTCGCTCAAGCAGCTGATGTCATTCCAGCAGTGTGCCGACGGCACGTGCAACGACGTGACGGCCCAGCCGGTGTTCTCGATCGACTCGTCCCATCGCATCGTCACGCTGACGCTGACGAGCGAACTACAGCGCGGGGCGTCCTATCAACTGCGCCTGAGCAGGACCATCACCGAGACCGGCTCGAACCCTCGCGCCCTCGCGCAGACGACCACCGGAACGACGCTCACCGACGACCTTTACCTCCCGTTCACCGTCCGCGCCTCGAACGACGACCCGATCGGGACGACGACGCTGCAGAACGGCGTCATCCGCGACCTCGCGCTCGACGGAAACATCCTCTTCGTCTCCTCGCTCAGCGGCGGCATCCAGGCATTCGACGTTTCCAATCCCGCCGCCACTTCCGGGCCTCCGATGGCCACCGTGGCAGCGCCGAATGGAGGAGAGAGCTGGGCAGTCGTCACCGATCACTACGGACGTGTTTTCGCGACGATGCTCACCGACCTATTCGGCGTCGTCCGCTCCTATCGCCTCCAGGACTTCGCCAAAGGCGGCGCCGTTCCGCAGAAGTCGAACATGATCGTCTCGTGGCGGCCCGGCATCAGCCTCGGCGCGCCGCAGTCCGGCGACTACGCGCTCTATTCCGATCGCCCCGAAGCGACGCCGCGCAAGATGCAGATCACGGCGGTCGATGATCAGGACGTCTACGAAAACCGCGGCGCCTTCGAAGCAGCGACAGGTCCGTCGCCGACGGGAATCCTGCAGGCGACCGCCGCCGGCAGTACGACTTACGGAGACTTCAACAGCTATACGGTCACCGTACCGTTCCTCAAGACCCTGCAGTACCGCGTGCAGCCTGCGACGGTCGAGAACCTCACCCTCGGCCTCCGCTGGTCGGCGGATGCGGTCGATGGCGCGGCTGCGAAAATCGAGAATGTTCTCCTCCGCGCCGGGGACCGTGTGCGCATCTCGCGTTCACGCTCGTCGTATGCAGTGGTCAGCCTGTTCGGCTACGGCGTCGCTGTCGTCGATGTCAACGCCATGGAATCGAACTCGTGGCCGAATCCGCCGAGCACTTACAAGCCGCTCGCAACGCTGATCGGCGCCACCAATGCGCCCTCGCCGACGGCGTGCACCGGCAACCCGTGCCCCATCCCCGACCTCAGCCTCTCCCCCGAGGCGACCATCAAGCCTGCCGGCGACGCGAAGTTCGACGTCGTCGCGATCGACTCCACGCGGGGCCTGCTCGACCTCACCGTCAGCAACAGCAATCCCGCGATTTCCCGCAACGGCCCGGGCCTCCTTCTGACGAATCACACATCGCCCGCGAGCGATAACCATCCGCGTCTGCAGACGCTCCGCGACGCGACGCGCAAGTCGAGCCTCATCGCCCGTTTCAGCTCCATCGCACGTTTCACGACCGATGAAGGGCGCAACTACGCGCTCGTCGCGGCGGCACAGTTCGGTCTCCTGGTTTTCGATCTCGACTCCACTCTCTCGAATGACGCGCTCGCGGACATCATCTGGATTCCGGCCGGCGCATGGGGTGTGCGCGTCCTCGACGGCACGCACTACGCCGCCGTCGTCGACGGCGCCGGCCGCGACCTCCTCGTCGACCTGAGCACGATCGACGAGCGCGCCAGCGTCACGGCGCCGAACTGCACCGCGCCCGACTGCCCGTCGCGTCTCTTCCCGACGGTCGCGAAGAGCATCGCCGCGGGTCCTCAGCCGGTCGCGACCGATTTCGGGGCCGACGACCCGCGCATCATCTGGAAGAGTAAAGCCGGCACCACCGCCACGACACTCGCCCCCGTCGGCGATGGCGACACCGGCATTCTGATTTCGGGCGACCTCCTCACGCAGCTCGTTCACAAGCTCGCCTCGGTCGATCCCAAACTGCACGTCATCGCCGATCTCGGCTCCGGAGCGGCCGAGATCAACTCCGTCATTCCCGCCGGCATCGCGCCTCCGTCCGGCGTCTCCGGGACTCCTTCGGCGTTCCACGTCGAAACGGCGCTTCCGGGAGGCATCGGCGACGCTGTGACCAACCTCGCGCTCACGCTGGAAAGCGAGAGCGCGGTTGGGTTCAAGACCGCGGACACCCCGACCGGCTACCCGCGCGCGCAGCTCTCGAGCGTACCGCTCCGTCACGTCGTTCCCGACGATCCGGCACTCGTTATGTCGCTCCGGTACCAGCGCGGCTACAACCTCTTCACGACGCCGCTCGTGCGCGCCGTCGCCGATCCACGCGCGGCGAAAGACTACGGATCGATCGACCCCGCCGACGCGTGCTTCTCGTGCGCCGTGCCGTCATCGTTCGCCGGCGACAGCCAGGAGATCTTCACCCTCGGCCGGTTCATCCACTTCAAAGCCGCTGGAACCATCACTGCGACGCCGTACGCCTACCTCGACGGGAAACTAGATACGCGCCTCCCGACCGTTCCCGCCGATACCGTTCGCCCGACGAGCGCACTCGTTGCGGCGCAGCAGCCGCCGATCGCAGGCGGGATGCTGCAGGAAACGACATATCTCCACTCGGGTGAGCTCGAAACGGCAGCGACCGACCTCGACGCGGGCGGCCGCGCCGGATGGAACGTCGCACTCGATCGCACCTACCGGTCGCGCACGATCGGCTTCACGCCGCTCGGCGCCGGCTGGACGTCGTCGATCTTCCGTCACCTCCGCGCTCTGCCGAACGGAAGCGTCGAATATCGCGACGGCGAAGGTGAGCTCTGGACCTTCACGCTCTCCGGCAATGACTACCTCGCGCCGGCCGGTCTCTTCCTCGCGCTGACAAAGACCGAGCGCGGATGGACGCTGCGCGACCAGAAGTGGCGCATCACCACGTTCGACGACCTCGGACGCCTCGTCAGCGAGAGCGACGAGTTCTACAAACCGACCGATCCGAACAGCGGCAACACCATCCGCTACCTCTACAACGCGGCGGGCCAGTTGACGACGATCGTCGATCCGGTCAACCGTGCGACCACCCTCACCTACCGCGCCGACGGTCTGGTCGATCACATCATTGATTGGCGCCTGCGAATGGTGGGCTACGTCTACCAATCGGGGCACCTCACCGCCGTCAATCTGCCGCAGGTCACCAATACCTCGCCGAATCAGGTGCCGCGGATCGAATACGGGTACGAACCCGCCACTTCGAGCATCAAGGATCAGCTCGAGATCGCGACCAACCTTCTCTCGATCAAAGACCCGAATGAAGTGGCCACGAACGGCAAGCCCCGCGTGATCTTCACATACACCGGCGACAAGGTCATGGGCCAGCAGTGGGCCACCGGTGAAAGTGCGACGTTCGGGTACGGCGCCTCCCCGCCCACCGCGACCGTCACCGACGTCCTCGGCCAGTCGCGCAGTTATGCACTGACGACGAACACGCAGGATCCGCGCGACGACCGCGCGCACTTCACTCAAGCCACCGAGTTGCAGGTTCCCGTCTGGAGCGGTGCAGCCTTCGGGTTCCTCCCGTCGACCCTCACGGCTGGGACGCCGCAGGTCGCGCCGCAGGACCGCGTCCATACCTTCGGATTCACCAATGCCATGCTGACGTCGGCAACGATCGGCGGCGTCCGCCAGATGACGACGACTCCGCCGCAGAAACCGTCGGGGGCGCCGGGCTTCATCATCACGTCGTCGACGACGACTCCCCTGGGCGGCGCCATCGCACTCGGCGGCCAGAAGACGTCGACGATGAGCTCCGGCATTCTGCCGGGCGCCCATGCGATCACGCAAACGTTCGAGTTCCAGACCGGAACAGCGAACGGCTCGACCTTCCTGCAGGCGATCAAGATCGGCGACCAACGGGTCGAGTCGCCCGAACCGCACCGCAACAACGTCGACGCCACCGCGAACAACGACAGCGTCGCCGCCACGACGAGCTTCGACGTCAACGGTCTTCTGAAGACCATGAACTCAGCCGGCGGGACCGACACGGGAAGCGCCGGCGCGACGGGCAGCATTCAGTACTTTAAGGCAGACGATGCGGCGCTCTACCGCCGCGCCATGCCGCAGTTCACAACGAGCGGCGCCACGGGCCCAAATCCCCTCACGACCGAGACAAAGTACCCCAACCAGGACACGACAATCGAAACCGATCCCCGCGGGATCGAGACCACTACGACCTATGACGCATGGCGTCGTCCGATCGACGTCGTCACTAAGAACACCAAGACCTCCGGCGACATATCCACCGAGCAGAAGTTCCAGTACGACGCGACCGGCCGCCTGAAACAGATCGACGAGAAGAAGGGCGCCGACTGGATCTCGACGATTTACGAGTACGACATCATGGGTCGCCGCACCTCAGTCTCCCGGAATGGCGTCCTTGCGAACGGATCGCTGACCACTGTCACCACGCAAACGAACTACGACGTGGTCAACCAGAAGCTCGCGCATATCGTGACGACGCTCCCGAGCAGCGCCACCATCACGAACGATCTGGACACACTCGGCCGCACGACACACTCGGTGACCAACACCGGCACGATGCCGGGTGCCAGCCCGATCGAACAGTGGATGGCCTACGACATCGACGGGAACCGCGTCTACTCCACCGACATGCTGACCGCCACCGCCGCCGCGTTCGACGCGCACGGCCGTGCGATCGCCACGCTCGCCTCGGATGGAACGATCACGACGACCGATCACGACGACTTCGGTCACCCGACCACGATGAAGGAGCTCGACTCCAGCGCTTCGACGATCGGCCAGACCGATCTTTCCGTGACGCCCGCCGGCAAGATCACGGCCGCCACCACGCACATCGACACGGCCCTGACCCGCACGACGAACTTCGCATGGGACGGCGCCGGCAGAACGACGTCGACGGCGACGAACGGCCGCGCATCGAAATCGCAGTACGACATCGCAGGGCGTTTCGTCGATCAGAAGGTCGGTCAGGGCGACATCAGCGCCATCACGCAGCTCTTTCAGCACACCCAGGTCACCGTCCACGACGGCGCGTTGCCTGCCCAGACCCAGACCAGCGAGAAATCGGGCGGAAACTACCTCGCATCCATGAGCCGGAACACCACCGGCGATATCACCAGCAGCAAGGTCGGCACACTGGAGTGGCAGGCGAAGTTCGACGAGCTCGGGAACCGCACCGAGGCCGCCGTACCGGGGCGTCCGTCGACGAAGCTCGACGTCGACTCGCGCGGTGCGGTCAAGACGCAGATGTTGCCCGACGGCGCGACGCAGTCTTACGACTACACCTCGACCGGCGCGCAGAAGAACTTCACCGATCCGGCGAACGAACCGACCTCGACGCAGACCGACCTCCTTGGCCGGCCTCTGACGCGAACGTACAAGGACGGCACCACCGAAGTCGTCGAGTGGGAAAGCACCCGCATTAAGAGCGTCACCGATCGTCAGGGACGCAAACAGTCGTTCACGTACAACGCGAAGGGACAGCTCACCGACGTCGCCGACGGCAGCAACAACCCCGTCGAGCACCTCACCTACGACTCCGCCGGCCGGCTCACCTCCTGGAGAAACGCCGACAGCGAGATCACATGGAGCGACTTCGACCTCGCCGGAAACCCGAAGACGACGACGCAGAAGCGGTTCGCAGCCGGAAGCGGCATGCCGGCGACTTCGACACCGCAGGTCATCGACATCTACACCGAGCAGCACCGCTGGAACGAACACGGCGAGCGCACCTACTTCTCGATGCCCGTCTACTCCGGCCTGACCCTCGGCACCGGCTGGACCAAGTGGATCCGCGAACAGTACGACGCCGCCGGCAACACCACCGAAATCGCCAAGATGGACGACCCCTCGGCACAGCCGGCAACCATCCTCATGACGGCCGACTACGTGAACGCGGGACGGCCGAGTATCCGCACCGTCGTCGCAGGGAACCTGACGTCGTCGGCGGTCCCCATCGTCCGCAACTACACGTACGACCCAAAAACGTCGATGCTCAAGACATTGAGCGTCTCGGTGAACAACACCGTCATCGCCGGCGCCGATCTCACGTACGACGGCATCCAGAAGTCCGACGCGAAACTCCTCGGCGTCTCCGGCGGCAACCGCTACGCGAAGTGGCGCTACGACAAGCGCAGCCGCCTCGCGTCATCGCTCTACGGCACGTCCGACCCCGCCGCCGATCCTTCCACGACCGTGCCCGGACGGGCGGCGGAAGCACTCACGCCAGCCGACTTCCGTACCGGCCAGGATCGCGCCTCCCAGCTCGATGCCGACACGAACGCGAAGCTGCAGTGTCAGGGCGCCCAACAACCTCCCTGCAAGGTCATCGACACCTCCACGATCGATCCGCCCAGCCTTGCGATCGCCGAGAAGAGCGGCGGAGGCCACAAGATCGACTCGCTCACCAAAGGCCCCGCCGTCTCGACGTTCGGATACAACGGCGCCGAGGTGGTCGACGACGGCCGCTTCACCTACACGTTCGACGTCAAGGGACGCTTGACGACTGCGACCGAAAAGACCATCAGCGCCACGCACCGCCGGGTCGTCTACAGCTACTCGGGCACCGGCCGTCTGGTCGGCCGCCGCGCCGAGTACACCACCGTCACCAACCCTTCCTCGACCGACTGGAAGCTCGAGGATCGTGCCGGCATCATCAACGCCGACGGTTTACCCGCCGAGACGACCTTCGTCTGGGATCCGATCAGCGACCGGCTCATCACCATCGCGAAGGCGGGCGCGCAGACCACCGACACCCAGGGCGGCATCATCAAACAGATCATCCACGGCGAGGGCGACTACGACGACCCGATCGAGACCGCGTGCATCGATCCGATCACGAATGCGGTGAACTACCTCTATCCCGTCTACGACGAGGCAGGCGCCGGCTCGCTCCAGACCGTGCTCAACGTGAAAGGCCAGATCGTCGCCCGCAACGTCCCGCTCGATCCGTTCGGCGGCGAAAACGTCGACTTGGCCGGCGCCGCGATCGACCGAGTCAGCGTGACCGCGAGCAAGGACTCCACCGGCGCGATCACCTCGGTCGAGGTCTCCATCCGCTCGACCGAGGCGTTGGCGCCATCGACCATCGTCGGCGGCGTGCACCTCGCAGCGCTGGACGACAAGAACGCGGTCGTCCACACCGCCACCGCCACCCCGTCGCTGCTCGACGCGAACACCGTCCACTGGACCCTGAACGCCTCCGACTGGTCGGCGCTGACGAACGGCGCATCGTCCCTCTCGATCGCCGCGACCAACACCCTCCGCGCCTCGACGTGGTCCTCCGATCTCCCCATCCTCCCCGCCCCCGACTGGGCCAAAGCCACACGTCCCGTATTCAGCGACACGTACCCGGTCGAAGTCCGCGAGCCGCTCTCGACGCTCAACGCCTCGATCGCCGCGATCGCGAACAACGGCCAGCAGACGACGACCGTCTACGAAGTCCAGGACCTCGCCCTCGCCGCCGTCGGCGGCGACGACTCCGTCTTCGAAAACCTCCTCAGCGCCCGGATGCACGCGCATCCCTTCACCGAGCCGCTCACCGCACTCGACTACGTGCGTAACCGTTGGTACAGCAGCGCGAGCGGTGCGTGGATAACGCCGGATCCGCTGGGATACCGGGACTCGTCAAACCTCTACGCATTTGCGGGTGGAGATCCCGTAAATGGCCGGGATCCATCGGGGCTCGCAGATTGGACAGACGGCAGTAGTGCGTTAGAGATCGTCGAGGACGCGGCAAAATGGACACCGGTCGTAATAGCTGGTGGCAAGGGGACTGCGGCCGCCGCGGCATCCACCGGTAGCAAAGTCGTCGCCGAGGCTGCCGCGCCGGTGGCGGTCGGCCTGGCAGGTGGCATTCTTGCGAATTGGACGATCAATCGCTTAGCTGACCTGTCGGACCTACATGCCGACGAATACGTAGCACAGCAGCGCCTCGAAGATACAAAGCGGATGGCGGCGCAGCGTCAAAAGCACAAGGTCCCCATGCTTCCCGGCGTCACTCCTTACAGCCAACAAGCACAGGCAAATCCAGCGGCCGCCAACCAACTTGCTGCATATCACAACGCGGCAGTGTCAAAACGGCAGGGTGCTCGCCGTCCGACGCCAAAGGATGCTCGCACCCGAGTCAACCCGACAGAAATCGGGCCCCTTCCGCAGGACATCGCGAATACTTTCAGATCCGGCACGTACGACGAAGTGACGTTGGCGCAACCTGCGACTCTTTACCGTGCGTACAGCGATCCGAAGCGGAAGATTGGTCCTTTTTGGACTCGAACGAAACCGACAGGCCCCTTGCAGGTCACCATCGACTCTGCCCTCGATCAGAACTGGGGCAACCAGGCAACGAACGTTGTCACGATCAAAGTTCCGGCCGGACAGACTATTTACGAGGGTCCCGCCGCGCCACAACGAGGGCTGGTTGGCGGCGTGAATCAGGTCTATATACCGAAAGTTGACCCGAACTGGGAGGTCGACAAGTGAGTTGCGCTTGCTCAAGTTGGGAAGAAATCCATGGCTTTGCCTCACCAGGCGAGTTCGTCCGATTCAACGATTGGCTCAGCACCCAAATAGCGAATGAGTGCGCGAAGGAGGTTCCCGTCGATAATCGATATGGTGGATCGAACCTCTTTCAAGAGCAGTGGGTGATGTGCATTCCGTGCCAGCAGATTTGGAGGGTTGTCGCTCCTGATCCGCCATTTCTTGGCCTTTTCGGCCGGGTAGATCTCGAATCACGCGAGTTAGAGGAATGACAGTCCCGATTCGGGACGGCCGGTTACGCGCATCACCAACGCTGTCCAAGTTCAGACGCAAGGCTCTCCAATGCGGAACGGGTCGGCCGACGCACGCGCCGGATGATCCCGTCAGCCGGACGGCAACTGCTGGCGAATCTCGCTAATAATATTGCCCAGCGTCTCTACAAGAGTTCATTGTGCGAAGGCGGCCGTCCGCATTGCGGAGCACGACCGACGCGCGTGCGAATAGCGCTTCCGCACCTGCGGATACGACGAACCGCGGTGCGTTCGTCGCCGACCGCGGTGCGAATGACTCCATTCGCACGCCGGCTTGTCGCCGACGCCACTTCGCTGGCGGCCGCCGCACGGCCGAACACGGCCGACGCAAGCGCGAAGAGGGCGTTCCACGCGGATCGCGCGCTGGACGAACGCGCGGCGCGTGACCGCGCTCGCATGATGCGCTGCGCTGCTATGTCCGAAAAGGGGATTTGAGCGGCGGCGGCGGCGCGATCTCGATGACCAGAAAGGGATTGAGGGCCGTGGACGCGAGCCATTGCAGTGGCGGCGTCGTCATCGCGCGGAAGAAGGCGTTCATCGGCATCCGGAACGCCTGACCGTACCAGTGCCGCGCTGCCTGCCTGAATTGCAACCGCCGGTAAGGTGCGTGCGCGTGAATGCGACGATCCGGCATGGCAGCGCGAGACAGGTCGCGAACCTCGCGAAACGTGGGCAGGAAGCCTTCGCTGCGACGGTTGCGGCGCGGCGTCCCGTCGCCGTGCCAGAAATCGACGGGAAACGCGCCGTTCGGAAAATCGAGAAAGATGCTTCCGGAAGGAGCCGTGACGCGAGCGAGCTCACGAAGAAAAGCTCCGCGCTGTTCGTCACGATCCGCCTGCGCTCGCACCGTGTACGTCGGGAGCGACCACTCTTCAACGCCGATGTGCTCGAGGACGCCGGAGCTAACGACGACATCGAAGAAGTGATCAGGAAACGGGAGTCGCATACCGCTCGCGACGACGAGCTTGTTCCGGTGATGCCGCTCGCGCCATTGCCACTTCCGCAGCTGGGAGACATCGTTTCCGAAGGCATCGAAGCCTTCCTTGATCAACTCATCTACGGAAAGACCGTTCCCGCAGCCGCAGTCGAGAACGCGGTGGGCCGTGGGAACGCTCCGCCGTATCAGCGGCGCGTAAAAGTCGCGAATCCGTCTGATGGAGCCTTCGACTTCGAGAGCGAGGCCTTCAAGGTGATGATCCGAGAGACGGTCGGTGTCTGCGTTGAAGCTGTCGTAGTAGCTGCCCTCAGCGAAGTCCGCGATGCCGTCGTCGATCGGATATTGCCGGCCGCAGGCCGCACAGGTCAGGTTTACGGCGGCGCGCTCGAGCGGGACGTGGCAGTGTGGGCAAACAAGCACGCTGTGCAAGAAGAGTTGGCGTCCCCAGCGGGATTCGAACCCGCGTTGGCGCCGTGAAAGGGCGCTGTCCTGGGCCTCTAGACGATGGGGACGTCCGGGTTAGGTCACCGCACCCAAACACTTGAGCCGAAACGGTATTCCGGTCGAGTGCATGGTGAGCCCGGTAGGGATCGAACCTACGACCAACTGGTTAAAAGCCAGCTGCTCTACCACTGAGCTACGGGCCCGCGGCGGGAAGGGTCAACATACGGGGGGATCGTCCGCCTGTCAACCGCGGCAACCATCATCTTATTCACCCGAATGCCACGCTTCGCATCGACAGCGTTCCGTAGTGGAACGCTTCGACGATCACGCGTGGCGCGTCGTCGCCTGCGGCTCCGGCGACGACGAGGAGCGGCTCGTAGTGTTCGGGCGTCGGGACGGCGTCGCGGGCGTACGGCGCCCCTTCGTAGTGCGCGAGCGCAGAGTAGTCGCGCGACTCCAGACGATCCGCCACCCAGGTATCGAACGCCCTCGCCCACTCCTCGGCGGGCGCGTCGACGCCGGCGAAGTTGATGCGGCGGAGATTGTGGACGATCCCGCCCGTCCCCATGATCACGATGCCGCGATCGCGCAGCGGGGCGAGGGTGGCACCGAGTGCGAGGAGATCGTCGCCTCGCGACGGGGATGGCAGCGAGATCTCGACGACCGGGATGTCGGCTCGCGGTCGGATGTGCATCAGCGGGACCCAGAGGCCGTGGTCCCATCCGCGTTCGGTCTCGAGCGTGGCGCCGAGCATCGCCGCGATCTCGCGCGCGAGATCCGGATCGCCCGGGGCGTCGTAGCGCATCGTGTAGAGCTCCGGCGCGAAGCCGCCGAAGTCGTAGATCACCTCCGGCTTCGCGACGGCGTTGACTCGGGGGCCGCCGCGCGTTTCCCAGTGCGCGGAGACGACGGCGATCGCGCGCGCGCCGTCGAGCGTCTCGCCGAAGGCGCGGAGGGCGCGCGTCACTGCATCGTCCTGGAGGGCCAGCGACGGCGCGCCGTGCGCCACGAATACGGAGGGAGCCTTCATACATCCACCTCGCGCGCGGGAACGTAGTGTTCGTCAAAACAACGACAGGAGAAATCGATGAAAGTACGTCTCACGATCGTGACCTTGCTCCTCGCCGCGGCGACCGCGGCATTCGCGGCGGAACAGAGCCCGCTGCGCCAGCTCGATTACTTCAAAGGAACCTGGATGTGCAAGGGCATGGCCTTCGCGATGCCCGATGCCCCCGAGCACGCCATCGCCGGCAAGCTCACGAACAAGTGGATCATGAACGGCGCCTGGCTCCAGTACAACTACGACGGCGTGAAGACGAAGGCCGATCCGAAGCCGATGTCGGCGTACGGCTTCATGGGATGGGACTCGGAGAAGAAGAACTACGCGATGGGCGGCGTCTGCAGCGACGGGTGCTACTCGACCGAGGCGAGCCCCGGCTGGGACAACGACGTGATGATCTTCACCGGCCCGAATCACATGGGCGGCATGACGGTCACCGGCCGCGACGAGTTCCACAAGACCTCCGCCACCGAGTTGAAGTACGTCTACCAGGTCGAGATGAACGGGAACTGGCAGAAGGCGATGGAAGAGACTTGTAAGAAGAGCGGGAAGTAGCGGAACCGGGGGCGCGGGCTGGAAAGCCCGCGCCACACGGGGCTACTTCAGTCCTCGCTCGATCAGGAGCGGCTCGACCTTCGGATCGTGGCCGGCGAACGCGCGGTACATCTCGGCGGGATCGATGGTGCCTCCGCGGGAGAGGACCATGTCGCGGAAGCGGTCGCCGTTCGCGCGCGTCATGCCGCCATGTTCGCGGAACCAGTAGTAGGCGTCGTCGTCGAGCACTTCGCTCCAGAGGTACGCGTAGTACGCAGCGGCGTAGCCGCCGCCCCAGATGTGTGAGAAATAGGTCGAGCGGTAGCGCGGCGGCACCTGCGGCACGTCGACGTGATAGCGCGCGAGCGCTTCCTGCTCGAATTTGTCGGCGTTCTGCAGCGGCGCATCGGACGGCAGGTCGTGCCACGCCATGTCGAGCAGCGCGGCGGCGAGGTATTCGGTCGTCGCGAAACCCTGGTTGAACGTGGCGGCCTTCCGCAGTTTCGCCACGAGCTCCTTCGGCATCGGCTCGCCCGTCTTGTAGTGCTTCGCGTAGTTCGCGAAGACCGCCGGCTCGACCGCCCAGTGCTCGTTGAACTGCGACGGGAACTCGACGAAATCGCGCGGCACTCCCCCGAGCGTCGGGTACGTGATGTTCGAGAACATCGCGTGGAGCGCGTGGCCGAACTCGTGGAACATCGTCGTCACTTCGGTGAACGTCAGCAGGGCCGGCTGTCCCGCGGCCGGCTTGGTGATGTTCTCGACGTTGTAGACCACCGGCTTCGTGCCGATGAGTGAGGACTGGCCGACGAAGCCGCCGGTCCAGGCGCCGCCGGCCTTGCCGGAACGCGAGAAGAAGTCTGCGTAGAAGAGGGCGAGCGGCTTCCCGTCTTTGTCGAACACCTCGAAGACGCGGACGTCGGGGTGATACGGCGGGATGTCGTGGCGCTCCTTGAACGTGATGCCGTAGAGCTTCGTGGCGGCGAAGAAGACGCCGTCCTGCAGCACGCGATCGAGCTCGAAAAACGGCCGCACCTGCTCGTCGTTGACGTCGTAGTCGGCTTTGCGCACCTGTTCCGCGTAGTGCTGCCAGTCCCACGGCTCGAGCTGGAAGGCGCCTTTCTGTTCATCGATGAGCTTCTGCATGCGCGCCGCCTCGCCTTTCGCTTTCGACGTCGCGGCCGGAACCATGTCGGTCATCAGCTTGATGGCGTTGGCGGGGGTCTTCGCCATCTGGTCGTCGAGGCCGAAGTCGGCGTAGGTCTTGAAGCCGAGGAGTCTGGCGCGCTCGGACCGGAGCTGGGCGATGCGGGAGATGATCGCCGTGGTGTCGGTGTCACCACCGTGATCGCAGCGCATGGTCGATGCCTTGAAGAGCCGTTCGCGGAGCGCGCGATTCTTCAGGTAGGCCTGCGGCGGCTGCTGCGTGGTGTTCTGGAGCGTGAGCACCCACTTCCCTTCGAGACCGCGGCCTTTCGCGGCGGCGGCCGCGGCCGCGATGTCGGCTGGCGGCAGGCCGTCGAGCTCCTTCACGTCGTCGATGACGATGGCGGAGTCGTTGGTCCCGGCGAGGACGCGCTTGCGGTAGTCGGTGCTGAGCTTCGACAGCTCCTTATTGATCTCCCTCAGCTTCTCCTTGTCGGCGTCGGCGAGCAACGCGCCGGCGCGGACGAAGTCGCGGTAGTAGCGCTCGACGACCATCTTCTGCTCGCCCTTGAGCGGCGCGCGCTCGTCGTAGATCGCCTTCACGCGCGCGAAGAGTTTCGGATTGAGGTAGATCGCGTCGCGGTGCGCGGCCCCCTTCGGCGCGAGCTCCGCCTGCACTTTCTGGAGCGTCGGGTTGGTGTTCGACTGCGACACCGCGCCGAAGACGCGTTGCGCGCGCCGCAGCAGCGGCCCCGACTTCTCCATCGCCTCGATGGTGTTGGCGAAGGTCGGTTTCGCGGGGTTGTTCGCGATCGCCTCGATCTCCGCGAGCTCCTCGGCCATCCCCTCTTCGATCGCAGGCTGGTAGTCGCTGTCCTTGATCTCGTTGAACGGAGGGGCGTGGAACGGGAGGGTTGATTCTTTGGCGAATGGGTTGGTGGAGGCGAGGGCGGCGTAGAGGACGGCGACGGCAAGATTCATGGCGGCGCGAAAGATACAGCCGCCTGCGATAACGTAACAACTATGAAGCGCGTCTTTGCCTCCCTCGCGTTCGTCTTTGTCGCCTCCGCGGCGCTTGCGCAGCACACGGTCTCGGTCGATGCGACCGACTGCCGCCGCGGGATCTTCCACACGCATCTGACCATCGCCGCCGAGGCGGGGCCGCTCACGCTCGTCTATCCGAAGTGGATCCCGGGCGAACACATGCCGACCGGGCCGATCACGCAGCTGGCCGGACTTCACGTGAAGGTGCACAGCACTGAGCTCCCCTGGTCGCGCGATCTGGTCGATCCGTTCGCGTTCCACGTCAACGTCCCCGTCGGCGTGCCGTCGATCGACGTCGACTTCGACTACCTCTCCCCCTCCGTCACGTTCGGCGGCGGCTACGGCGAATCGGCCAACGCGACGCAACACCTCGGCCTGATCCTCTTCAATCACGTCGTGCTCTATCCGGCCGGCAGCACGACCGACGCGATGACGTTCCAGGCATCCGTACGCCTGCCCGCGGGATGGAAGTTCGACACGGCGCTGCCGATCGCGTCGCAGTCGGCGGACCGCATCAGCTTCCAGCCGGTCTCGCTCACGACGCTCGTCGACTCGCCGATCGTGGCGGGCGACTACCAGCGCATCGTGCCGGTCGCCGACAACGGAAACGAGCACGTCACCATCACCGCCGACTCCGCGTCCGCGCTCGCGATGACCGACGCGCGGATCGACAATATCCGCCACCTCGTCGCAGAGACGGACGCTCTCTTCGGCGCACGCCACTACCGCCACTACACCTGGCTCGTGACGCTGAGCGATCTCGTCGAGCCGCAGGGTCTCGAGCATCACGAGTCGACCGACATCCGGCAGGTCGAGAAGGGGCTCACCGGCGCCGACGAGACGGCGCGCGCGATCACGATCCTCTCCCACGAGTTCGTCCACTCCTGGAACGGCAAGTACCGGCGCCCGTTGGGCCTCGCCACGCCCGACTATCAGGCGCCGATGATCGGAGAACTGCTCTTCGTCTACGAAGGGATGACGCGCTACCTCGGCGACTTCGTGCTGAGTGCGCGCACCGGCATGCGGACACCCGAGGAGGACCGCGAGTTCGCCGCGTACATCGGCGGCAATCTCGACCGCAACCGGCCGGGACGCAACTGGCGGCCACTCGTCGACACGGCGGTCGGCGTCTCGGCGATGGGACTCGCGCCGAATGAGGAGATGCCGTACCGGCGCTCGCTCGACTACTACGACGAGATGCTGCCGGTGTGGCTCGACGTCGACACGACGATCCGCGCGAAGACGAACGGCGCGAAGTCGCTCGATGACTTCGCGAAGATCTTCTTCGGACCGCCGGGCGGCGCGCCGATGGTGAAGCCGTACACGCTCAACGAGGTCGCCGCGGTGTTGAATGCGGTGACTCCGAACGACTGGCGGTCATTCATCGAAGCTCGCGTCTACCGCGTCACCCCGCATCCCCCGCTGAACGCCTTCGAGCAGGCCGGCTGGCGGCTCGTCTGGAACGACACGCCGAACTGGTACGAGTCGCTCCGCGCGCGCCTCGGCAAGCTGACCGACGTCAGCTTCTCCCTCGGCATGTGGGTGAAGAACGACGGGACGATCACGGACGTCGTCTACGGCTCCCCCGCCTACGCCGCCGGGCTGATGCCGGGCATGAAGCTGACCTCCGTGAACGGCCGGAAGTACGACGGCGACGCGCTGCTCGAGGAGCTCCGCGCCGCGAAGGGGACGTCGAAGCCGATCGACGTCGTCGCCGAGCAGGCATCGTTCTCAGGCACGTTCCACATCGACTATCACGACGGCGAGCGCCACCCGCACCTCGAGCGGATCGCCGACCGTCCGGACGTGCTCTCGGACATCATGCGTCCGCACGCGGTGGCGAAATGAAACGCACACACACCTTTCTCTTCGCTCTCCTTTTCGCCTGCGCCTCGTCCTCGTCATACGATCCGAAACCGATGAACCGAGCCGCGGAGAGTTACGTGAAGCTCGTCCTCGCGATGGGCGAGCACGATCCCGATTACGTCGACGCCTACTACGGCCCGCCGGAGTGGCGCGCGTCGATGCGGGAGAAGAAGCCGTCGCTCGCCGAGATCCACCACGGCGCGACGGCGCTGCGTGACGAGCTGACGGCGATGGAGCCGCCGCACGACGCGATGGCGCGGCTGCGGCTGCAGTACCTCACGCGCCAGACCGAGGCACTCATCGCGCGGGTCGAGATCCTCGAGGGGAAGAAGCTGAAGTTCGACGAGGAGTCGAAGGCGCTCTACGACGCGGTCGCGCCGCACAACAGCGAGGAGTACTTCGAAGGGCTGCTCCGCGATCTCGATCGCGAGCTGCCGGGCAAAGCCTCGCTCGCCACGCGCCTCGACGAGTTCAAGAAGGACTTCGTCATCCCGAAAAACAAGCTCGACGAGGTGTTCAAGGCGGCGATCGACGGCTGCCGGTCACGAACGCTGCAGCACATGACGCTCCCGCCGGGCGAGAGCTTCACGGTCGAATACGTCACGAACAAGTCGTGGAGCGGGTACAACTGGTATCAGGGGCACTACAAGAGCCTCATCCAGGTCAACACCGACCTGCCGATCTACATCGACCGCGCGATCGATCTCGCGTGCCACGAGGGTTACCCTGGACACCACGTCTACAACTCGCTGCTCGAGAAGAATCTCGTGCGCGACCGCGGATGGCAGGAGTTCTCGGTCTATCCGCTCTTCAGCCCGCAGTCGCTGATCGCCGAAGGGAGCGCGAATTACGGGATCGACATCGCGTTCCCCGGGAATGAGCGCGCGGAGTGGGAGAAGGCGCATCTCTTCCCGATCGCGGGGCTCGACGCGTCGAAGGCGGAGAAGTACTACCGGATCCAGGAGCTGGTGAACAAGCTCGGATACGCCGGCAACGAGGCCGCGCGGCGATATCTCAACGGCGAGATCACCGCCGACGAAGCGGTGAAGTGGCTCGAGAAGTACGCCCTCTCCACCGCCGCGCGCGCCCGCCAGCGCGTGAAGTTCTTCGACCAGTACCGCAGCTATGTCATCAACTACAACCTTGGCAAGGACCTCGTGCAGCACTACGTCGAGCGCCACGCGGGTTCTTCTCCCGCGAAACGCTGGCGCGTGTTCGGCGAGCTGCTCGCGTCGCCGCGGCTGCCAAGCGATTTGTTGAAGTAGTCAGTTCAGGAACCGCTCGATCGCCGGCCACGCCGCCGCCTTGCAGTCGACGATTGCGAGGTGGCCGCAGCCGTTGAGGGTGACGAGCGTGGCGTTCGGCAGCTCGCGCTGCATGCGGAGGCCGAGCGAATACGGGGTGAGCTGGTCGCGGGTGCCCCAGAGGAGGAGCGTCGGCATCGTGACGCGGGAGACGCCGCCGTCCATCAGGTCGCGGCGCGAGAGCATCGACGTGAACTGCGACTTCAGGATCCAGGCGTGCTCGCGGTTGACGCGGAGGAAATCGCGCGCGACGAATGCCGGGAGGTGTGGCGCGCGGTCGGTCTGCAGATCGATGAGCTTCTGGATCTCCTCGATGTTGTGGGGCGTGAACGAGTCGGCGGTGAGCGTTGTCGGGAAGCTGAAGCCGGCGCTGTCGATGAGAACGAGTTTGCGGACGCGCTCGGGATGCTCGGCCGCGAGCTTCAACGCGATCCAGCCGCCCATCGAGACGCCGACGACGTCAGCCCGAGTGATGTGCAGTGAGTCGAGGAAGCCGCGGACGACGTCCGTCTCGAGCGCGATCGAGTAGTCGACGTTCTTCGGCTTGTCCGAGCCGCCATAGCCGAGGAGGTCGAGCGCGTAGACGCGGTGCCGGGGCGTGAGCGTCGGAAGAAACGACGCCCAGTCTTCTCCCCTGCTCGCCAGACCGTGGATGAGCACGACCGGGGGACCGTCGCCGCCGGTGTAGTAATGGATGCGCCAGTGGCCCGAGTATGACCCGACGCGCGTCTCACGTCCCCGGAAGCCGTGCGCGAACAGCCAGACACGCCGTGCCGCGCCGAACACCAGCAGCGGTCGCAGGTAAAACATGAGCCCGAACGTGATCAGAATCACGGCGGCGATTCCGATACGGCGCATGTTCCTCGTCATGAGAAGGATGATATGGGGACTCCTGCTCGCACTGTTCGCCGCCGTTCCAAACGCCAACGCTTTGCGCATCGAAGATACGACCGTGGTCATTCCGATCATCGGCCGGTTCAACGGCGTTCCGCCGAGCATCTGGCGCACCGACCTCTTCATCGGAAATCCATACACGCAGGTCGCGACGGTGACGGTGAAGTTCTACGTCGCCGGCGGCGCGACGCAGCAGAGGACATTCACAATCCAGCCGTTCGGAAGCCTCACGCTGCCTGACGTCGTCCTGAACACGTTCGGGCTTACGACCGCAGCGGGAGAGCTCGAAATCACTAGCCCGACCTCGGTCGAGGCGCGTGCGCGGATCTTCAACGCCGGCAGCTCGGTCGGCGAGTTCGGCCAGGCCGTGCCGGGTATCGGCAAGGCGCAGTTACGGATCGAGTCGTACGTGTACGGCGTGAGCGGCCTCAGCGGAAGCCGCTGCAACGCCGGCGTCGCGAATCCGAACGACACGCCGATCTCGCTGCAGCTCGAAATCCGCAGCGGAAGCGGTTCCACGCTCTACATCCAGAGCGGCATCACCCTCGGCGCACATCAATACTTGCAGTACAACGACATCTTCTCGACGTTCGGGATCACGCCGCAGGACAACGTCTCCGTGCTGTTCTCGACGGCGGAGAACCCGATCTACGGCTTCGCCTCAATCGTGCGAAACGACAGCGGCGATCCGATCTTTCTCTTCGGCACCGGCCCGAATGTGTAGGCACAGGCACGCTGCGTGCTGAGTCCGGCGGCATGGGTAATTTGCTGTGGCTGATCATCGTCATCCTGCTGATCCTCTGGCTCGGGGGGTTCGCATTTCACGTCGGCGGCGGGCTGATTCACATCCTGCTCGTCATCGCCGTGATCGTGCTGATCTTCCAGTTGATCACCGGTCGACGCGCGATCTGAACGCCTTCACGAGATCTTCGACTCGCCGCACGTCGACGGGCGCATCGACATCGCCGTCGCGCTTGATCGACGTGCCGGCGATGGCGCCGTCGGCATTGGCGTAAGTCGCGGCGTTGGCGGCCGTGAGGCCGCTGCCGATCAGGAGCGGTGCGTCGATCGCGTCGCGGAGCATCGCGAGGCGCTCGGGATCGGCGGCGGCTCCCGTTTCGCTGCCGCTGACGATCACGACGTCGGCGAGGCCGCGCAGCCGAAGGTCCTTCGCCGACTGGACGGCATCGACATCCGGCGGCGGAGTCGCGTGCTTCACGAGATGGTCGGCGAAGATCAGTACGTGAGGCGCGAGCGACGCACGCATGCGCAGCGTCTCCGCCGCCTCCCCTTCGATCACGCCCTGATCGGTGAACATGACGCCGGTATGCACGTTCACGCGGATGAACGCGGCGCCGGTCGAAGCGGCTATTGCGAGCGCCGACCGTGCGTCGTTCCGTAGCACGTTCACGCCGAACGGCAGGTGGATGGCGCGCGCGACCTCCGAAATGACGCGCGTCATCGCGGCGACCGTCTCGGCTGCAACACGCCCGCGCAGGAAGGGCCGGTCGCCGAAGTTCTCGAACACCATCCCCGCCGCCCCGCCATCGCAGATCGCACGTGCGTCGGCGAGCGCGGCGTCGATCACGCGGTCCATCGAGCTGTCATAGAGCGGCGCTCCGGGCAACGCGCGCAGATGCACCATTCCGAAAACGGGGTGGTCGCCAAATCGATCCGTAAACGCGCTCTGAGTGAGCATCGGGGCGACGTTATACTCCACCGCCGATGTCCGACCTGAAGCTCTTCAATACGCTGACGCGTGAAAAAGAAACGTTCGTACCCCTCGTTCCCGGCGAGGTGAAGATGTACTCGTGCGGCCCGACGGTCTACAACCGGCCGCACATCGGCAATCTCCGGACGTTTCTCTGGAGCGATCTGCTGCGCCGGTACCTCGAATGGCGCGGCCTGCGGGTCAAGCAGGTCATGAACATCACCGACGTCGAGGACAAGATCATCAAGAACGCCAACGCGGCGGGGAAGAACATCTTCGACTACACCGCCCCGTTCATCGAGGAGTTCCACGACTCCCTCGCGCAGCTACGCATCCGGCCCGCCGACGCCTACCCGCGCGCCACCGAGTTCATCCCGCAGATGGTCGAGCTCGTCGACCAGCTGAAGGAGCGCGGCCACACATACGTCGCCGACGGCTCGACGTACTTCCGCGTGGCGACGCTCCCCGGCTACGGCAAGCTCTCGCGCGTCGAGATCGACACGCACAGCGAGTTCTCGCGGATCGAGGCGGACGAATACGAGAAGGAGTCGGCGCGCGACTTCGTCCTCTGGAAGGCGAAGAAAGAGAACGAGCCGTCATGGCAGACGGAGCTCGGCGAAGGGCGTCCCGGATGGCACCTCGAGTGCTCCGCGATGTCGATGAAGCTCCTTGGCGAGACGTTCGACATCCACACCGGCGCGGTCGACCTGATCTTCCCGCACCACGAGAACGAGATCGCGCAGAGCGAGGGAGCGACCGGCAAGCCATTCGTCCGCTACTGGATCCACGGCGAGCATCTCAACCTCGACTCGCAGAAGATGTCGAAGTCGCTCGGCAACATCTACACGCTCGACGAGATCGTGGCGATGGATTACGACCCGCTCGTTCTCCGCTACGCGCTCCTCTCCGTTCCCTACCGCACGAAGCTCAACTTCACGCAGCAGTCGCTCGACGACGCCAAGAGTGCCATCGACCGCATCGAGTCGTTCTTTCTCCGCCTCGACGACGTCGCCGCCTCGGCACCGCGCGACGCCGCGCACGCCGATGACAGCGCGGACGCACTGATCGGAAAGTTCCTCGCCGAGTTCCAGGAGGCGATGGACGATGACCTGAACACCGCCGGCGCCCTCGGAGCGCTCTTCACGTTCATCCGCGACGCGAACATCGCCATCGACGCCGGCCGTATCACCGCGGGCGACGCCGAGGGGCTGCGCGAGGCGCTGCGAAAAGTCGATCCCGTGCTCGATATCTATCCGAAGCGCGACCGGTCGCTCGCGGAAGAGATCGAGAACCTGATCGAAGCGCGGCAGGCCGCCCGGAAGGCACGCAACTTCGCCGAATCGGACCGTATCCGCGACGAGCTCCTTGCCCGCGGCATCGTCCTCGAGGACACGTCCGCCGGCGTGCGGTGGCGCAAGAAGTGATCGGCTATCTCGAAGGTAGGCTGAAGCAGCTCGACGCGACGCGTGCCGTCGTGCTGGCGGGCGGCGTCGGGTACGAGGTGCACATCTCGCTTTCGACCTATTACCAGCTCGAGGGGCACCCGGACGTCTCGCTCGACATCTACACGCATGTCCGCGAGGACGCGCTGGCGCTGTACGGATTCGCGACGGCGGAGGAGAAGTTCGCGTTCGAGAAGCTGATCTCGATCTCCGGGATCGGCCCGACGCTGGCGCAGAAGATCCTCTCGGGGATCGACGCGCCCGATCTGGCGGACGCGATCGCGCGGAGTGATGCGCGGAAGCTGTCGACGATCCCGGGCGTCGGGAAGAAGACCGCCGAGCGGATCTGCCTCGAGCTGCGCGACAAGCTCGTCTTTGCCGACGGGCAGCGGGCGGCTGTCCCGGCCACGCCCACCCGCTCCTCGATCGATGACGACGTCGTCTCCGCCCTCGTGAACCTCGGCTACAAACAGGCTCAGGCGGACGCGGCGCTCACGAACGCGCGTAGGGAGCTCGGCAGTGAGGCGGAGCTGTCGGCACTCCTGAAGGGTGCCCTGCGTCAACTGACGAAGTGATCTCCAACATCGTCGCCTTCTGAAACGAGGCGTACCTTCCGATCAGAGGAAGTCAAATGACTGTTCTGATCGAAGAGACCCACGAGATCACCGCACCCCCGACGACGATGCGCGCCGCAGTGTTTCATGCCCCCAACGACATCCGCATCGACGAAGTTCCGATTCCGCACCCCGGCCCGGGCGAGGCGCTCCTTCGCGTCACCCTGACGACCATCTGTGGGACCGACGTCCACATTCTCAAAGGCGAGTACCCGGTCAAGCCTGGGCTGACGATTGGACACGAGGCGGTTGGAGTCATCGAGGAGCTCGGCGCCGGAATCACCGGCTACAAGGTCGGCGACCGCGTGCTGGTCGGCGCAATCACACCGTGCGGCCAGTGCGAGGCGTGCCTCACGGGTCACTCGTCGCAGTGCGGCGGCGGCTCCGGTTACGAGGCGCTCGGCGGGTGGCGTTTCGGCAACACCATCAACGGGACGCAGGCGGAGTACGTGGTCGTTCCGTTCGCGCAGGCGAATCTCGCGCTCATCCCGGAAGAGCTGACCGACGAGCAGGTCATCCTCCTCGCCGACATCGCCTCGACCGGCATCAGCGGCGCCGAATCGGGCGCCGTCAAGCTCGGCGACAAGGTCGCCGTCTTCGCGCAGGGTCCGATCGGCATCTGCGCTTCGATCGGTGCCCGGCTCCTCGGAGCGTCGATGGTGATCGGCGTCGACGGCGACGATCAGCGCATCGCCACGGCACGTGCGATGGGCGTCGACGTCGTCCTCGACTACCGCAAGTGTGATCCGATCACCGAGATCAAGCGCCTCACCGGCGGCGTTGACGTCGCGATCGAAGCGCTCGGCACTCAGCAGACGTTCGAGAATTGTCTGCGGGTTGTACGCCCCGGCGGCACGGTCTCAAGCCTCGGCGTCTATTCGGGCAAGCTCTCGATTCCATACGACGCGTACGGCGCCGGCCTGGCCGACATCAAGATCATCACGACGCTCTGCCCCGGCGGCAAAGACCGGATGCAGCGCCTCATCGCGATGGTGCAGACCGGACGGCTCGATCTGCGTCCGCTCATCACGCATCGCTTCCGCCTCTCGCACCTCAACGAGGCTTACTCACTGTTCGCAAACCGGCTCGACGGCGTGATGAAAGTCGCCATCCGGCCGTGACTTCAGTAAGGGAGATCGACATGGAAACGTACGGCTACGATCGCATCCTGATCCCGACCGACATGAGCGAGTTCGGCAAGCTCGCCCTCCAGTACGGCGTTCTCTTCCAGGAGCGCCTCGGCACCGCGCTGACGTTGATGTACGCGGACGAGTTCTACTTCCCTGTCGATCTTCTCGAGGCTCCCGCCGGCTACTACCTCGAGACGGCTCCCGCGTCGAAGCTGAAACTGCAGGAGCGGCTGCGCGACTACATCAAGACGCTCGTGCCGCTGGGAGCGGAAGCGGTCGTCGTGCAGGACGCACCGGCGCGCGCGATCGTCCAGACCGCGAAAGACATGCGCGCCGACCTGATCATCATGGGGACGCACGGCCGCCGCGGCGTTCGCCGCGCGGTCCTCGGCTCGGTCGCCGAGGCGGTGCTGCACGACAGCAACGTGCCGCTGCTCACTGTGACGCCGAATCTGATGAAGCCGGGCGCCGAGCCGGCGATCACAAAGATTCTCTGTCCCGTGAACTTCACTCGCGTCGCGCGCGAGTCGCTGCAGCACGCCTGCGTACTCGCGCAGGCGTTCAACGCCGAGTTGAGCATCATCTATGTGGCGGAGTCGATCGTAGAACCGCACCTGCCGGAGATCGAGAACGCGTTCGTGCAGTGGGTCGACCCGCACGTCCGCGACCGCTGCTCGTACCGGCAGATCGTGACGCTGCATGACGACGCGCCGTCGCGCGTGCTCGACATCGCCGAGGAAAGCGGCGCCGACCTGCTCGTCATCGGCGCTCAGCACCGCCGTTTCTCGGATGCGACGGTCATCGGAACGACGACCGAGCGGCTGACCCGTTTCGCCCGCTGCCCGGTGCTGACGGTGGTGCGCCAGGCGGTCGTGGAGGAGAGTCTGGAGGACAAACTGGTAACGGCCTGAGGTAGGCATCAAGGCCGCATAGAACCGAGGGCAGAGGGTTGCCCATGTTCCCAAACCGTCTAATCCTTGCGCTGCTTGCGGTTGCGCTCTCGATCCCCGCTCGGGCAATCGATACGAACGCGCTGATCTCCGATGCGTGGCCGCACGACAATGGCACGCGGCTCTCGCAGCTCGGTCACGGAGTCGGCGTCGTCTTCAGCCCCGACCTGTCGGTCCCGGGCAACTGTCGCTTCTACCAGGCCCTCGGCTTCGCCTGTTTCCAGGACCCCGACTGGACCCGCGTGCTCGACGACATCCGGACGCACAACATCTTCCATCCCGAGAACCGCATCCGGACGCTCGTGCTCGAAACGCACGGCACCAACGGCAACGGCCTGAAACTGCAACGAAGCTACGACCCGAAGGCGGATCGTTCCTACATCTCGGTCGGCGCGCTGCAGGAGCACCTGGAGCCGGACGGAATTCGCTACATCATCATCAGCGCTTGCAACTCGCGTCGGCTGCTGCGCCCGAACATCTACCGGACCCTCGACCCGAATCCCGGTGACAAGCTCTTCCTTCCGCCGACCTGTGGCATCGTCAACGCCGACGCCGACTACGACATGACGCGCAGCAAGATCGTCGTGGCGACGCCGTCCGCCAGCCACATCGAGACAACGCTCGTCGGAAACATCCGCGAGCTCGCCCCCGTCACGCGGAAGGTCGTCGCATACGCGGCCAAGCTGAACGGCGTCAAACTGCCGACGCAGTTCGCCATCAGCGACATCATGATGGAGATGCTCGTCCACGACGCCCGGCTCGAGCTGCAGACCGGCGAGGCGATCGACGACCTGTCGAAAGAGATCCGGCCGCAGGACGAGGACGAGAAGCTATACAAGTCGTTCATCGCCTACGTGAACTCGATCGGCGCAAAGGACGCCTCGCTGCTCCCGCCTCCGCCCGCAAAGACGGCAGCCAAGAAGGCGTCGGCGAAGAAGAAGCCCGCCTCGAAGAGCGCCTCAACTCGCGTTCGGTAGCGCCTATCTCTCCAGCAACGCGCTCGTCGCCTCTTCGAGAAACTCCGCGGCGTCGTCGTTGCCGAGGAGGACGGCGCCGAACCAGCCGTCCGTGTTCCAGAAACCGCGCGAGAGGGTGCGGTACTTCGACCGATCCTCCGGGTACGGATACGGCGTGACGTACCAGTACGGCTCGGGGAATTGCGTATCGCCGGCGACATAGCCCGCGCCGATCGTCTGATTGCCGCCGAGGGGAATGAGCGTCGCGATGTCGAAATGATGCGGCCAGAGGCGCACTTCGCTCGCGCCGGGATGATTCGCGCGATACCGCTGCAGGACCGCGTTCGCGTTCGAGTACTGCGCCGCGATCGAGTCGAGATCGTCGTGCTGCGGCGTGAATACCGCGCCGTTCGCGACCTTGTGCGTCGGAATCCCCTCGCCGGGACGCGCGATCATCTTCCCGAAGTTCTCCTCATAGAAGTGGAACCCGTCGTCGAGCGTATGCGCGTGCAACGGGAACTCCTGCTTCGACTCGGTCTTCTCGTCGATCAGCAGGAGCGTCATGTCGTGCATCCGGATTCCGCAGCGATAGCGCCCTTCCACCGGCGCCTGCACGATCGCCTGATACCGATCCGACCACTCGAAACTCTGGTGACTGTCATCCGGCTTCGGCGGCAGCAGCGTGCGGCCCACTCCCGCCGCCGCCTGCGCCGCCCAGTGGAGTTGCTGCCTCGTATCGGAGAACGACATGGTGGCTACCCCTCGCTGAGCTCCTGCTCCTTGCGGATCTGCATCATCGGCTCGCCTTCTACGTATACGTCGGCGCGCTCTCCGGCGTTGACTGCGCGGATCGGCATCGACGCCTTACGCCCGGCGCGAACCAGCGGCTCGCGGCGTCCGACCATCGCCTCCTCTTCCGAATGCGTGATGATGAAACGTGCCGTGTCGACGGCGCGCGCGATCAGCGCGCGGGCGCCGTCGTGCAGCTCCTCGCTGCCGCGCACGAACGCGACGTTGCGCTCCATGTCCTCCGCCGTCCAGCCGCGCGAGTGCGCGATGTACGGGAACTGCGGGAAGACGAATCCGATCTCGGCGAAAAACCCGAGCATCTGCCCCGCAACCGCCTGCACGTTGTCCTGACCGCCGGTGATGATGAACGACGCGACTTTGTTCTTCATCAGCACCCGGTTGCGGATGGTCACCTGGTTCTGGATGCAGTTCATCCGCTCGACCATCTTGTAATACAGCGAGCTGGCGTTCCCCCACCGGATCGGCGTCGACACCAGGATCACGTCCGCCCAGTGGACGATCGCCTCGTACACCTGTTCCAGCTCGTCCGATGGATCCATCTGCGTGATCGAGCACGGCCAGGTGCACGCCTGGGCCGACTTCGAATAGTAGCCCTCGCAGGAACGGAACTTCAGCGCGTTCAGCGCGATCAACCGCGCCTCGACGCCGAGCGTCTCGCGCGCGTGTTTGATGGCGGTGTCGAGTAGCGCGTCGGAGGTGGAGTAACGCGGATTCGCGCGATCCATCACCGTCGTCGAGATGCCGACGACCCGGACGAGACCAGGTTCGCGGACGACAGGACGTGCGAGCGGATGCGGCTCATGCGGCTTTTTCGCGCGTCGCGTCGCGCTCGTGACGTCGACGAGCAGCCGGCCGTCCTCGACCTTGAATGCGTAGCGAGGAACGCAGTCCTCTTCAAATCCGGGCTCGCCCGATCCCTCGACGCGGTGGAACGTCCAGTTGTGCCACGGACAGACGATGAAGTCGCCGTTCAGCCGCCCCTCGCCGAGCGGACCGCCGACGTGATTGCAGACGCCGGAGACGACGCCGAACTCGCCGTTGACGCACGACACCGCGAGCTTCGTCCTCCCCGCGCTGACCGCCTGCAGCGTCTTCCGCGACAACTCGTCGACAGAGCCGACGTCGATCCACTCGGGCATAGGCACCTCGATTGTTCGGGTGCGTTCGATTATAAAGCCGCTCATGTCCGACACGTTTCGCGCTCTCGTGGCGCGCGCCCAGAATGACGTCGCCTTCGAAACGAAATCGCTCAGCGATCTGAGCGGCGAAGTGCTGATCGACGTCGCCTATTCGTCGCTCAACTACAAGGACGGCCTCGCGGTCACCGGCAAAGGCCGAATCGTCCGCCGCTTTCCGATGATCGTCGGCATCGACCTCGCCGGTACGGTGGTCGAGTCGTCCACCAGCGAGTTCCAGCCCGGCGACCGCGTCCTCGGAACCGGCCAGGGTCTCGGCGAAACCGACGGCGGCGGCTACACGACGAAGCAGCGTGTCCGCGCCGAGACGATCGTGAAGATCCCCGACGCGCTCTCCTTGGACGACGCCATGCGCCTCGGCACCGCCGGTCTTACCGCGATGCTGTCCCTTCTCGCGTTCGAAAAGAACGACGTGGCGCCCTCCGATCGCGAAGTCGTCGTCACCGGCGCGGCGGGAGGCGTCGGATCGCTCGCGGTGCATCTTCTGGCCCAGCGCGGATACAAAGTCGCCGCGCTCACCGGACGTCCCGAGCTCGAGTCCTACCTTCGGGGCCTCGGCGCGACGTCGATCGTCCCGCGCGCCGAGATCGAAAGCGCGAAAGGCCCGCTCCAGAGCGAGCGCTGGGCCGGCGCGGTCGACACCGTCGGCGGTCCGATTTTGGCCAACGTCTACGCACAAACCGCGTACGGCGGCGCGGTCGCCTGTTGCGGCATGGCGGCGAGCCATGAACTGAACGCCACCGTCTGGCCGCTCATCCTCCGAAACGTCTCCCTCCTCGGCGTCAGCTCTCTGAAACCGTCGAAGGCTTTGCGAAACGCCGCCTGGCAACGGCTCGCCGAGGACGTCGACCGAAAGGTGCTCGCGAACATGTGCCGTACCGAGCCGTTGTCGAACATCTTTGCGCTGGCCGAAGAGATCACGGCGGGCAAAGTGCGCGGCCGAATTCTCATTGATGTAAACGCGTAAACTTCGCTCGTGCTCTCACAAATCGGTCCGTACCGGATCGTCCGGAAGCTGGGCGAGGGCGGGATGGGCGTCGTCTTCGCGGCCGAAGACGAGCGCCTGCGGCGTGCAGTCGCCATCAAGACCCTCCGGGAGTGCAACGACGACGTGACGCGCGAACGTTTCTTCCGCGAGGCGCGCGCGGCGGCGAGCGTGAACCATCCGAACGTCTGCCAGCTGTTCGACATCGGCGACATCGATGGGAAGCCGTACCTCGTCATGGAGCTGCTTGACGGCGAGTCGCTCTCCGAGAAACTGTCGCGCGGCGCGCTCCCGCTCGCCGATGCGCTCAACATCGAGCTCTCGATCCTCACGGCGCTCGAGGCGCTGCACACGCGCGGCTTCGTCCATCGCGATCTGAAGCCGTCGAACGTCTTCCTCGCGGCGCATGGCGTGAAGCTTCTCGATTTCGGCCTCGCCCGCGAGCTCGTCCCGGCTCACCTCTCGCCGGACGCCACGACCATGAGCCCGAGCGCCTCGCCGCTCACGATGTCGGGGATGATCATCGGCACGCCGCGCTACATGGCGCCCGAGCAGTTGCTCAACGCGCCGATCGACGCGCGCACCGACCTCTTCTCCGCCGGCGCGCTCCTCTTCGAGATGATCAGCGGCCGGCCGCCGTTCGACGATCCGAACGCGATGAAGCTCTTTCACGCGATCTGCTACGAGAACCCGCCGAACCTCGCAGGCTCGACGGCAATCGCCGCGATCAACCGGATCATCCATCGCGCCATGGCGAAACGCGCTGAGGATCGATACCAGAGCGCCGGCGCGATGGCGCAAGACCTGCGCGAGATCATGCTCATCTCCGACGCCGCCTCGCCGGTGACGGCGCATCGCGTCACGCGGCTGCTCGTCCTGCCGTTCCGCGTCCTCCGCGCCGATCCGGACACCGAGTTCCTGGCAGCAGCGATCCCCGAGGCGGTGACGACGTCGCTGGCGGGAATCGCATCACTCATCGTTCGCTCGTCGATCTCCGCGATGCGCTTCGCAAATGAAGTCGATCTGAAGAAGATCGCGACCGAGGCAGACGTCGACGTCGTCGTGACCGGGACGCTGATTCGAGCCGGCGATCAGCTCCGTGTCTCCACCCAGCTCGTCGCCGTCCCCGCCGGAACGGTGCTCGGCTCGATGAACGCACAGACGACGATGAGCGACCTCTTCGCGCTGCAGGACCAGCTCACGCAACGCATCGTCGAGTCGCTCGAGCTACCGCTGACCGAGGGAGAGGCAAAGCTCGTCAAACGCGACGTGCCGGCGACGCCGCGGGCGCATGAGTACTACCTGCGGGCAGGACAGCAGGGTGAGTCGCCGGAAGCGTGGGCGATCGCGCGCGACCTCTACCAGCGCGCTCTCGATGAGGACCCGCGCTACGCCCCCGCCTGGGCGAAGCTCGCGCGCATCTACCTCCTCCTCGGCAAGTACGGCCGTGACAGCGCGAAGTACTACGAGCTCTCCGAGTCGGCCGCGAAGCGCGCCCTGGAACTGAATCCTGAACTGCCGAGCGCCCACTACGCATACGCCCAGCTCGAAGCGAGCAGCGGACGTGCGCTCGCCGCCGCGATGCGTCTGCTCGACAACGTGGCGCACGGCAGCAACGATCCGGCAGTGTTCGCGGCGCTCGTGACCGTGCTCCGCTTCTGCGGCCTCCTCGAACAGAGCGCCGCCGCGCACGAACAGGCGCGCGGACTCGACCCGCACATCTCGACAAGCGCCGCGCACACGTACTGGATGCTCGGCCGCAACGAAGAGGCGCTCGCCGCCGTCGATCCCGACCGCGACTTCGGTGACGCGGCGTTCATCTATGAATCGATGGGGAAGCCCGAAGAGGCGCATGCCGTCTTCGAAGATCGCAAGCGACGCCTGTTGGCCGCCGGTTCGCGCGAGGCGTCGTTCGGCTTCCGCATTTTCGACATGTTCCGCGCCGTCATCGAGCGCCGTCGCGAGGACGCGCTGGAGCTGATCGGCACCCTCCGCGACTTCCCCGATCCGGAGGGCCTCTACTACATGGGCCGCTCGCTCACGCGCATCGGTGAGTACGAAGACGCCGTCAGGAACCTGCGCGACTCCGTCGAGCGCGGCTTCTACTGCTACCCGTTCTTCGTCCGCGACCCGTGGCTCGACCCGCTGCGCGGCGACGCCCGCTTCGTCGAAATCCTGAAACTCGCCGAATCACGCACCCGCGAAGCGCAGCGCGCGTTCGACGAACATCCCGCGAGCCGCGTGCTCAATGCGGGTTCGCGCCGCTGAACTCGTACTCCCGCTCCACCTTCGCGATCCGCGTCACATATCCGCCGTACCAGTCCGTTCGTCCGCGTTGCTGGGCGACGCGATGTTCGGCGTGCGCCTTCCAGTTCGCGATCGACTCGAGGTCGCTCCAGTAGCTGACCGTGATCCCGACGCCGTCGCTGCCACGCGCGCTCTCGATACCGAGGAATCCCGGCTGCTGCTGCGCGAGCTCCATCATGCGGGCGGACGTTTCGGCGTAGCCGGCGTCGTTCACGCGTTTCGACGTGAAGATGACGGCGTAGTAGGGCGGCTCCGGCGTGGTGGCGAACATGGATCGATTCTATAGTTCGCACCATGATCGAACGCGAACAGAACGCCGGCATCCTCACACTCCGCCTCGCGCACGGAAAAGCGAGCGCGATGGACGTCGAGCTGTGCGAGGGCCTCACCCGCGAGCTGCGTGAAGCGGAAGCAAGCGAGGCGAGAGCGGTCATCCTCACCGGCACGGGCTCGATCTTCAGCGCTGGCGTCGACCTGTTTCGGATGACGAACGAAGGGGCGCCGTACGTCGAGCGCTTCTTCCCGGCGCTTCGCGACTCGCTCCACGCCCTCTTCACCTTCCCGAAGCCGATCGTCGCCGCGGTGAACGGGCACGCCATCGCCGGCGGATGCCTCCTCGCCGCCGCATGCGACTACCGGGTGATGTCCGCCGGCAGGATCGGCGTGCCGGAGCTCATCGTCGGCGTTCCGTTCCCCGCCATCGCGATCGAGATCCTGAAGTTCGCGTGCGGCCGCCACGCCCAGTCGCTCGTCTACTCCGGCCGCACCGTGACGCCGGACGACGCGAAGCTCGCCGGCCTGATTGACGAAGTCGTCGCTCCCGACTTCCTGCACACGCGCGCCGAAGTCATCGCCCGCGAGCTCGCCGCGATCGACAGCCGCAACTTCGCCATCACGAAGAAGCAACTCCGAGGCGACGCCCCGCCCGACTCAGCCGTCATCAAGATGTGGTCCGCGCCCGAGGTCCACGACCACATCCGCGAATACCTCGCGAAGACTGTCGGCAAGAGCCGGAGCTAGTGGCGCGCGGCGCGGCGGCGACTCAGCGGGGGCGCGCCCGCGTAGATCGTGAACGCGATCGTCGCGTAATTGCACCGATCCCACACCTCCGCCCAGACGTTGATAGGACCCGGCGCGTAGGCGATCTGTTCGCTGCTGGAGGTGTGATTCAAAGATGGAGACCGGAAGTCGCCGATGGTGCCGTAGTACCAGGCGTAGGACGGATTGTCGAAACCCGCCGTCCCGATCTCCAGCGTCACACGCTGGAGCGGCGTCGCGATCACCTCCTGCTGAATTGGAAACGCGATGCCGCTCCCTGGCGGATCGCACGTGACGACGATCGTGGCGTAAGGCCGCTGAGACCCGAGGTCGATCACGTGAGCGACTCCAGGCGCGAGCGCCTTCACCTGGATCGGCTCGAGAACCGGCGCGACGCCGAATGAACCCACCCACGTAAGCGACCCGCTCGCCTGCACTACGTCCGGCGCATCGCTCGCGAAGACGTTGTGCTGCGGCATTGCCGTGAGACCGGACCACCAGGTGCTGAGCGCCAGCGTCCTCGTCTCGCCCGGCTTCAGCGTCACGATACTCGGCGTGATTACCGGGTTCTCATAAGCGAACGCAGACGAGGCGAAGAGTAGGACGATTGCAGCGGCCCAGCGCATATAAGAAGTACGGAGCAGGGCGTGCAAGCATCCAACGACTCGTTGCATAACGGCATAGCACCGCCGTGGCGCTATGCCGCTATGTCGCTGTGCGATTCTGCGGTTTATCTCTCTGCCGCCTCCATCCCCTTTGCGATGGCCGTCGCCTTCGCCGTCTTCACCTTCGTCGGCAGCATCTTGTGCACGAGGCCCTGCGCCTTCTTCATGGGACGGGTCAGCGGGTTCTCCCACATTCCCATGATCATTTCCTTGCGCTTCTCCATCAGTTCGCCGAGCTGGCGGAGCTGGTCCTCGTCGAAGAGCTGGCGCGCCGCGACGAACATCTCTTTTTCCTCTTCCTTGACGTGATGTTCCACGAGGTCCTGCAGTACCTTCGCCTTCGCCTCGAACTCGTGCGACTTCGGATTGGCGGCCATGAGCGACGGCAGCTCGATGTCGACGAGGTGGTGCTCCTCGGCCGCCTCATAGACGAGATTCTGATTCTCCGTCTTCTCCGCGGCGGCCTTGAACGCCGGATAGAAGACCTCTTCCTCGATCTGAGAGTGGGTCTTCAGCTCGCGTTCGATCTGTGAGCAGAGACGCTCGCGCTCCCGCACACCGTTCGCCGCATTCAGGTCCCGGAGGAGTCGTTTCACCTTCACATGATCCGACTTCAGCATTGCAATCGCATTGGGCATCGTTGTTTCTCCTTTTGACATAGCCGAAAAAGTTCATCAATCCTTTGCGCAAGGCGTACCAGCAATCACCAAGTGAACATAAGATGTCGCCGTGCTCCATCGGTCCAGTGAGCGCCGAAGTTACGGGAGGGTCCATCTCGAGACGAAACTGCGCGGATCCGTCGACGCGGTTCCGATCTTCGTCACCGAGGTGTCTGTTTCGGGCGTGCGCGTCCTCCATGAGAATCGCTTTCCGGCGAAGCCGGACGGCGTGCATCAGCTTTGGTTCGACTGGAATGAGCACACGCTGCGATTCCAGGTCGAGCTCATCCGAACGACCATTGCGAAACTCGCGAAGAAGCCGAGCGAGAAGAGCCTTTACGACAGCGGACTCCGTTTCGTGCGGGGCGACGCGAAATCCGACAAGCTCCTGCGCGATCTGATCGCCGACTACGTCGTCCGCTCGCTCAACGAACAACTCGCCAACGCGCACGGCATCCCGCCCCTCGCCGCCTATTCGTACCAGAGCGGCAAAGGCAATCGTTTCCGCCGCTGCGAATTCATCAATGGCGCCTGGCGCAAGGCAGAAACCTTCGACCCGCAACAGCCGGAGCTCGGATTCACCATCTCTGCCGACCTCGACCCCGAACAGGTCGACATCCTCTGCAGAACCTGGGAAGCCGTCAGTCCCGAGGGCCGCAGGCTGACGCAGCTCCTCGCGCAGCTGAGTATCAGCAAGACCGAGGGGATTCCGACGCGCAGGTATGAACCGTGATATCGGTTACGCCATGAAACAACGCACGCTCGGGAAGTCTCTCACCGTCTCCGCCATCGGCCTCGGCTGCATGGGTATGTCGGAGTTTTACGGCACGCACAACGACGCCGAGTCAATCGCCACGATCCATCGCGCACTCGACCTTGGCGTCAACTTCCTCGACACGGCGGACATGTATGGGCCGTTCACGAACGAGAAGCTCGTCGGCCGCGCGATCCAAGGGCGTCGCGACCAGGTCGTTTTGGCGACGAAGTTCGGCAACGAGCGGCGCGACGACGGAAGCTGGGTTGGCATCAACGGTCGTCCGGACTACGTGAAGAAAGCGTGCGACGCCTCGCTCCAGCGCCTCGGCGTCGATCACATCGATCTCTACTACCAGCACCGCGTCGACACAGCCACGCCGATCGAGGACACCGTCGGCGCAATGGCCGATCTCGTCAAAGCGGGCAAGGTCCGTCACCTCGGACTCTCCGAAGCCGCGCCGAAGACGATCCGCCGCGCACATGCAACGCATCCGATCACGGCGCTGCAGACCGAGTACTCCCTCTGGACGCGCGATCCCGAAGAGGAGATCCTGCCGACGATCCGCGAGCTCGGGATCGGCTTCGTCGCCTACAGCCCGATCGGCCGAGGATTCCTGTCGGGACGGATCAAGAGCGTGGAAGACCTGGAGCAGAACGACTACCGTCGCCAGAATCCGCGTTTCAAAGACCAGAACTTCGAGAAGAACTTCGAGCTCGTCAAAAGGGTTGAGCGGATCGCGCGCGAAAAGCAGGTGACGCCCGCGCAGCTCGCCCTTGCCTGGCTCCTCGCGCAGGGCGACGACATCGTCCCCATCCCCGGCAGCCGCCGCATCCAGCACCTCGAAGAGAACGCCGCCGCCGCCAACATCGAGCTGTCAAAAGAAGACCTCGCGCAAATCGACGAAGCCGCGCCCCAGGGCGCCACCGCCGGCGACCGCTATCCCGATATGTCGCGCGTGAATCTGTAGGTCAAACCGGCACAGCGGCTGCACTTTCTCCAGCTCGATGAGACGCCTGCTCCTTCTGCTCGCGTTTGCCGCGGCATTGCCGATCGCCGCTCAGACGAAGACCGACACCACCGCTACCGAGAAGAAGTCCTCGGTCCTCAGTCCTCAGTCCTCGGAAAAGGCTGACGAAAAGAAGAGTCCCGAAACGAAGAGTCCGAGGACCGAGGACCGAGGACCGAGGACTAAGGACACCGCGGACACGAAAGCGGCGAAGAAGGACAAGTCAGACAAGACGCCCTCCGACGTCTTTCCCGACCTCCAGCACGAGCGCGTCGACTACTGGGTCGCGGCGTTCAGCAAGATGCACGACTACCACAAGAAAATCGCCGCCGGCTTCGAGCGCAAGGCGAAATATCAGGACATGCTCGAGCGGAAGCTGCGCAAACAGGGAATGCCGCAGAACCTCATCTATCTCGCTTTCGAGGAGTCGGCGTTCAACTGTGAGGCGCGTTCGCGCGAAAAAGCGAACGGAATCTGGCAGCTGACGGCGGCCACCGCGAGACTGTACGGCCTCAAGGTCAATAAGAAAGTCGACGAGCGGATGAAGGTCGAGAAAGAGACCGACGCTGCGCTACGGTTCCTCAACCACCTCCATCGACGCTTCGGCTCGTGGTATCTGGCGGCGGCCGCATACGACGCCGGCGAGAACCGCGTCGCACGGCTCATGCGCAAACACTTCAAGCGCGAGCACGGCCGCGACCGCGACTACTACAAGATCTGGAACGACCTCCCCGGCGAGACGCGGGACTACGTCCCAGCGATCGTCGCGCTCGAACGGATCGGCCGGAATCCGGCGAAGTACGGGTTCTGAACCCTACTTCTCGATCTGTATCGATTCCTTACGGCCGCTGTTCGCGACCGCGATCATGATCCCGATGCCGATCGCGATCACGACTCCGATGATCGTCCACGTCGTGCCGATCCGCTGCAGAACACCCGTCTTCCAAAGTGCCGCGAGGATGCCCGCGAGCAGGATCACGTAACCGAGAAAATACGCGCCTGTCCATCTCATGGCAGCTGAGGTTGCAACTTCGCCTCCAACTCCGACCATCGCTCGTACAGGCGGTCAACGGCCGCCTGCGCCTCGGTCAGCTCCGCGTACCGCTGCTGCAACGCCTCCGCGTCCGAGGCGACCGCCGGATCTTCCGCCCGAGCCCGTGCCGCCTTGAGCTGCTCCTCGGCGGCGAGGACGCTCTCTTCCATCCCGTCGAGCTCGCGCTGTTCCAAATAGCCGAGGCGGGCTGGCGTAGCCTTCGTGTAGCGCGGGCTTCCAGCCTGCGCCCCGGCACGCGGGCTGGAAGCCCGCGCTACACGAGAAGAGACCCACTGCGCGTAGTCCGCAAAAAACGCCGCCCCACCCCGCCCGTCGAGCGCGAGCACCTTCGTCGACACCCGCTCGAGCAGATAACGATCGTGCGTGACGAGCACCAAAGCGCCGGGGAACTCCAGCAGCGCCTCCTCGAGCACGTCGAGCGTCGGGATGTCGAGATCGTTCGTCGGCTCGTCGAGCAGCAGCAGGTCTGCCGGCCGCAGCATCAGCCGCGCGAGAACGATGCGCGCCTTCTCCCCGCCGGACAGCTTCGACACCGACGTCTCCAACTGCTCCGGGCGGAAGAGGAACCGCTTCGCCCACGACGTCACGTGCATCGATCGGTCGTTGTAGATGACCGCGTCCCCTTCCGGCGCCAACGCCCGTTTGAGCGTGAGCGACGGGTCGAGACTCTCGCGGTTCTGCTCGAAATAGACGACGCGCAGCCGCTCCGCCTGCTCGATCGTTCCCGCGTCGGGCGGCAGCTCGCCGGCGATCATCCGCAGCAACGTCGTCTTCCCCGCGCCGTTCGGCCCGAGCACGCCGAGGCGCTCGCCGGGCGTGAGAAGAAGATCGAGAGAATCGACGATCGGACGGTCGCCGAGGCGCTTGCGCAGACCCTTGCCGAGCCAGAGTCGCTTCGTCTTCCGGCCCGACGAGGTGAAGTCGATCCCTGCGGTCGAAGTGCGCGCGCGATCCCGCCCCTCCTCCAGCTCATCGATGAGCCTTCCCGCCGCGTCGATGCGTGCTTTCGCCTTTGTCGTCCGCGCCTTCGGGCCGCGCCGCAGCCACTCCATCTCGCGCCGCACGAGATTCGCGAGCGTCGACTGATAGGCCGCCTCGTTCGCGAGAACGGCGTCGCGCGTTTCGAGAAAATCGCTGTAACTCCCCTCGCCCTGCAGCAGCCCGTCCGGATAAATACGATTCAGCTCCAGCATCCGCTTCGCGACGTTCTCCAGGAAATAGCGGTCATGGCTGACGACCACGAACGCCTCCGGTTCCGTGGTGAGGAGCGCCTCGAGCCAGAGGATCGCCTCGACGTCGAGATGATTCGTCGGCTCGTCGAGCAGGAGGATGTCCGGCTCGCGCGCCAGCTCCCGCGCGATCGCGAGACGCTTGCGCCACCCGCCGGAGAGCGTATCGGTCACCACCGTCCGATCGGTGAACCCCGCCTTCCCCAGCGCTCGCCCGATGCGGGATGACTTCTCGTACTCGTCGAGCTCCACTTCCCCGCTCAGCGAATCGAGCAGCACCTCCTCGGCCGTCAGCCCCGGAGTGAACACCGCGTCCTGCGGCACATAACCGACGCGCACTCCCTTCCGCACCGCGCGCCTGCCGGAGTCTGGCAGCTCGACCCCCGCCAGAATCTTCAGCAGCGTCGACTTCCCCGACCCATTCGGCCCGATCAGCCCGACGTGATCCCCCTCCGCGATCGCAAAGCTGAGATTCTCGAACAACGGCCGCGCCGTGAACGACTTCGTCAACGCCTCGCACGAGAGAAGAACCGGGGCAGCCATCGCGAGAGGGTTATATCCCGCCGCTGATTCACACCACCAGATCGTCGCGCACGCTTTTCCAATCGAGGCCGAAACGCGAGAGGTACTTTCGGAGGCGGTCGGCGTCATTGGCGGTGCGTTTCTGCTGGCGCGAGGCGCTGAAGAGGAGGCGTCCGGCGTCGGAGAGGGAGCGGGAGCGGCACATCACTTCGACGACGTGCTCGAGCTGGACGCGGTCGAACGGATCGAGGACCGAGAGCTTCTCCTCACCGAGGCAGCGCACGAGGAGATCGGCCGACGGCGAGGAAACGTCCGAGCGCCACTCCGAGCGGAGGCGCGCGATCTCCTCGTCGACCAGCTCCGTCGTGATGCGTCCGCCGCGCGCGAGCGTCGCCATCCGGACGACCACGCCGTTCAGATCGCGGAAGTTCCCGTTCCAGATCGCCTCGGGCGACGTCGCGAAGCGCAGGAACCGCTCGCGTGCCTCGCGATTGAAGCGAACCGACGGACCGTTCCGCTGCGCGAACTGCTGCAGCTCGAAGTCGAGATTCGGCTCGACGTCCTCCGGCCGGTCCTTGAGGCCCGGCAGCACGAACGTCCAGAGATTGATGCGGGCCAGCAGGTCGTCGCGGAACCGGCGCTCGCGCACCATATCCGAGAGATTCCGGTTCGTCCCCGCGATCAACATGAAATCGCTCTTCACTTCGCGGTCGGCGCCGAGAGGCAGAAAGACCTTCTCCTCGAGCGCGCGAAGGAGCATCGCCTGTTCGTCGAGTCCCAGCTCGCCGATCTCGTCGAGGAACAGGACGCCGCGGTTCGCGGCGCGCAGCAGTCCGGGACGATCGCGCAGCGCGCCGGTGAACGATCCCTTCACGTGACCGAACAGCGCCGACATCGCTCCCTCGCCCCGGATCGTCGCGCAGTTCACTTCCACGAACGCCTCGGCCACCTGGTGCCGCGCGCGCTTCAGCTCGAAGATCCGTTTCGCGAGGCGCGACTTCCCCGCGCCGGTGGGACCCATCAGCAGCAGCGGCTCGCGCGAATGAATCGCGACCTGTTCGATCCTCTCGATGAGCCGGTTGAAGCTCGCGTTCCGCGTCGGAATCCCCGACTTGAGGAACGACGTCGCCTCCTTCTGCTCCTCGCGAAAGCGTGAGGCGATCGCGTCGTACTTCGAGAGATCGAGATCGACGACCTGCGCCGTCCCCTGCACCGCCTGCTCGCCGCGGCCGGGCGACGTCTGCACCAGCCGCCCAGGAAAGTGGCGCGACTCCGTCAGCAGGAACATGCAGATCTGCGCGACGTGAGTTCCCGTCGTGATGTGGATCAGATAGTCCTCCGTCTCGACGTCGAACGGATACGTGCGCGCGAACTCGTATAGCGCGCCGTACACCTGCGCGAAATCCCACGGATCCGGCGTGTCGAACGGCCGCAGCACGACCTCGGTCTCCGGTGACACCGCGGCGATGTCGCGCTTCACCGCGTGCGCGAGCTCTTCCGCTTTCGGCGGATGCAGCAGCTCGAGGCGACCGATCAGCAGATCTTCCTGCTGGCACAGCGCCACGGTCGGCCGCCACTTCTCCCAGCGCGACGTAGCCTTCCCCGCCGAGTCGAGCGAGACACCGAGAAGGCCGACGGCGACTGTCTTCATCTAAGTTCGTAGACGATTGTATAAGATCTTTGTCACTCCACCGACGGATGCATCTCATACAAAACACCGATCTGCGCAATCGAATCAAACACTTACGACAGGTCAGCCCACGTGGCATCCCCCTCGCCTTTACAGACGGCGGACCGCGATCCGGTCTGCAACACCAGCAGCGGAAGGGCGCCGGCCAAAAGCGGGCCGGCGCCCAATGAAAAAATAGCGAGACGCAAATGTCGAACGACCACACCTATGAAGTCTTCTCCACCGACCACGGCGCGCCGATCAAAGCGTGGACGCGCGGGGTCCCCGTCGAAGAGGAGGCGAAACAACAGCTCTTCAACATCTCCACGCTTCCGTTTATCTACCGCTGGATCGCGGTGATGCCCGACGTCCACCTCGGCAAGGGAGCGACGGTCGGCAGCGTCATTCCGACCACCAAAGCGATCATCCCCGCGGCCGTCGGCGTCGACATCGGCTGCGGCATGATGGCGGTTCGCACGTCGCTCAACGCGGCGCAGCTTCCGGACAACCTCCACGCACTCCGCACCGCGATCGAGCGCGCCGTCCCGCACGGCCGCACCGACAACGGCGGACGGAACGACCGCGGCGCGTGGCGCGATCCGCAGCCCCGAGCGGTCGAGGCCTGGACCCGGCTCGAGCGGGAGTACGCCGAGATCGTGACGCAGCATCCGCGCCTCGGAAAGGGCAACGATCTCAATCACCTCGGCACCCTCGGCACCGGCAACCACTTCATCGAGATCTGTCTCGACGAGTCGGAGAACGTCTGGATCGTTCTTCACAGCGGCTCGCGCGGCGTCGGAAATCGAATCGGCCAGTTCTTCATCGAGCTCGCGAAGAAAGACATGCAGCGCTGGATGATCAATCTGCCGGACCAGGACCTCGCGTACCTCCCCGAAGGGACCGAGCACTTCAACGACTACGTGAAGGCCGTGCACTGGGCGCAGTCGTACGCGATGACCAACCGCGAGCTGATGATGGAGGCGATCCTCGAGGCACTCCGGAGCTCGGCGCTGCTTCCGCCGTTCGACGCGAACGCCGAGGTCGTGAACTGCCACCACAACTACGTCGCGATCGAAGAGCACTACGGCACGCGCGTCTTCGTGACGCGAAAAGGCGCCGTGCGCGCCGGCACGAACGACCTCGGCATCATCCCGGGAAGCATGGGAGCGAAGTCGTTCATCGTCCGCGGGAAGGGAAACCCGGAGAGCTTCGAGAGCTGCAGCCACGGAGCGGGCCGCGCCATGTCGCGCAACGAAGCGAAGCGCCGCTTCACGCTCGAGGACCATGCGCGGGCGACCGAGGGAATCGAATGCCGGAAAGACGCCGGCGTGATCGACGAGACGCCGGCGGCGTACAAATCGATCGACGACGTCATGAAGGCGCAGAGCGATCTCGTCGATGTGATCCACACGCTGCGGCAGATCGTCGTCGTGAAGGGATGATGTTCGCGTGATCGAAATCGACGGCGCACAGGGAGAGGGCGGCGGGCAGGTTCTTCGGACCGCCCTCGCCCTCTCGCTCATCACCGGAAAAGCGTTCCGGATCGAGAACATCCGCGCGAATCGCAAGAAGCCCGGCCTCCTGCGCCAGCACCTGACGGCCATGAATGCCGCCACCGAGGTGGGTGACGCGGCGGTGGAGGGAGCGGGGATCGGCGCGAGCAAACTGACGTTCGTTCCGCGCGCGCTGCGAGCGGGCAACTACTCCTTCGCGATCGGCACCGCCGGATCGACGATGCTCGTCCTCCAGACCGTCCTGCTGCCGCTCGTTCTTTCCGGCGAGGCATCGACCCTCGTGCTCGAGGGCGGGACGCACAATCCCGCGTCGCCGCCGATCGACTTCATCGAACACGCTTACCTGCCGCTCCTGCGCCGCATGGGAGCCGACGTCGCGATCGAGCTCGTGCGCCCCGGCTTCTATCCGGCGGGCGGCGGAAAGATTCGCGTCACCATCGCGCCTGCGAAATCCCTCGGCCTCCTCGCGCTCGACGAGCGCGGCGAGATCGTCAGCCGCCGCGTCCGTGCCGTCGTCGCCAACCTCCCCTACTCCATCGCGGAACGAGAGGTCCAGGCCGTCGCCGGCGAGCTCGGATGGGACGCCGACTGCCTCCAGGCCCACACTCTCACCGGCTCCCTCGGCCCCGGAAACGCCGTTTCGATCTTCGTCACGAGCGAGCACGTCGCCGACGTCTTCACCGCCTTCGGCGCGAAGAGCATCACCGCCGAAGCCGTCGCCCACGACGCCGCCAAACAGGCGAAGCGCTACATCAACAGCGGCGCCGCCATCGGCGAACACCTCGCCGACCAACTCCTCCTCCCCCTCGCCTGCGGATCCGGCGGGTCGTTCACGACCACGCCGCTCTCGAATCACGCCCGCACCAACATCGACGTCATCCGCCGCTTCGTCGACATCCCGATCGCGGAGGAATCGATCTCGAACGGGGTGGTGCGGGTGGTGGTGGGGTGAGAAAGCTGCGAGCATCAAAGAATCGCTGCCGCGCTACTGACGTTCGCCGTGCGGCTCGCACTTGATAGCGTTGGTTCGTTCTCACCGAGTGCGGGAACACATCGGAGCCCAACTCTCTGTCGGGAGTTCCCTCGTGACGTTCACCCCGTTTCTAGGCCACGGCTAGAGTTGGGACCCGAGGTCGGTTGATTGTAGCGGGTGCTGTGGGAAGGGCGGGAAACGCGAAGCGTTTTCCGGGCTTTCCACAGCACGTCGGTACTCGCACGGCGTCATGCCGCCGAGCGAACCGTGCTCGCGCACCTCGTTGTAGTTCACTCTCCAGGCTTCGATGATCTCTCTCGCGTCCTCCATCGACGTGAACCAATGCTCATTGAGGCACTCGTCTCGGAAACGGCCGTTGAAGCTCTCCACGTAGCAGTTCTGCACAGGCTTGCCGGGTTGAATGAAGTGGATCGTGATGCCGTTCTCCTTAGCCCAGATTTCCAGAGCTTGTCCGATGAACTCGGGCCCGTTGTCGCAGACGATCACCCGCGGCTTACCGTGTCGTTTGATCAGCTCACTGAGCACGACCACGACGAGCCACCCAGGAATCGATCGTGCCACGTGGATCGCCAGCGCTTCACGCGTGCAGTCATCGACCACGTTGAAGGTCCGGAACCGAGGTCCGGCACTCAGCTGATCGGACGTGAAGTCCATCGACCATCGTTCGGTCGGCCGGGACGGCGCGGTCGGCTTCTCGTTGCGCCGGACCAGGCGCTTTCGTGCGCGCTTTCGCACCATCAACCCTTCTTCCCGATAGATCCTGTAGACCTTCTTGTGGTTCACGATCACGCCCTGCTTTCTGAGCCGTCGGTACAGCCGCTTGTAACCGTAGCGCGGCAACTGCGCCGCCAGCGCACGCAGACGTTCCCGCAGCTCGGTGTCGGCCGCGCGTCGCGGGGGGTATTGCCAGCTTGCACGCTGCAGCCGCATCAGCCTGCAGGCTCGCCGCTCGCTGACCCCGTAGCTTTCGATCGCGTACGAGGCCTCGCTTCGGCGTGCCGCAGGCGTCACCACTTTTTTGAGTTCACGTCCCGCAGGATCTGGTTGTCGAGCATCAGGTCTGCGACCATCCGCTTGAGCCCCCGTTCTCCTGCTCGAGCTCCCGCAGCCGCTTGGCCTCGTTCACTTCCAGGCCGGCGTACTTCTGCCGCCATCGGTAGAACGTCGTCTCCGTGACGCCGAGCCGTCGAATGACTTCCCGAGCTACGCCGCCTGCTTCGACTTCTTTCAACGCTTTAATGATCTGTTCTTCCGTGAATCTCTGTCGCTTCATCCGGGTCCTCTCCCTTCGGAAATTTACCCGGATCCCAACCTTCCCGCTGGCCTAGTTTTCGGGGTGAACGTCACTCGGACCGTTGCAAGTGCGTTTCCGAGACCATACTCTAACCACGCAGATATGGCGCGGGGAAGAAACCGGAACAGAAAAGGACGCCAGGGCGCACCGCCGAGAGCGGTTCCCGTGCCCACTGATCGGCGCCTGAACAATGGTGCCACCGACGCGGATCGCGTAAAGGAAAAGCCATTGGAACCTCAAATAAACACTCCGCAGGGCAGCGATCGCCTACGTTTGGAATTCATCGATCCGCTTTTCGCGATCGCCATTCACATCGGCGTCGTCGAAGGAATCATGAAGTCACCTTGGTTCGAGCAGACTCGCACACCATCGACTAGAGGGGAGTGGTTCAATATAGCGGTCTTCTGCCTTGGGTTTCTGATGCTCGTCTTGAGCTGGTTCGGATATCACGCTTCGCTTTTGAAGCGGCCGCTCCGCGGTGGGATGCGCTTCCTGATTGATGTAGTGCTAGTGCTCCTGTACGCTGGCATACTGGTTAAGTACGATCACTTCTCGGCCGTCCTTTTGCTGCTGATGATCGTCTTTCTACTCTACCCTGCGTGGGATTTATTCAAGATCGTTGAACACCCCGCGGTGTCTCGGGCGAGCGGGTACCGCCGAGAAATAGTATCCGCCTCGTTCGCGATTGTTTTCATCCTGCTGTATCTTCTTGACTACTTCTCACTTCTACCGCGGAGCGTCTTGCTGTCTTTCGCCATCTTTGGTGTCCTGGCATACCGGGCAGTCAAGGCTCACGGCGTCGCGTCCCTTTTGGGAATCGTCGGCCCGCCAGATTCTGCATAGTCGTCCCAACTGCGGCCGAGGTAGGATCTCGACATGACCTCTCGCGTGAAACTGATCATCACCGACGTTGACAACACACTCTACGATTGGGTGGGATTTTACGTTCCGTGCTTTCTCGCGATGGTGAGTGAGATTTCACGTGTTAGTGGTATCGACGAAGAATCTCTCAAACGCTCATTTCAGCGTCTCCATCGTCGCCACGGGACGTCCGAGTACGCGTTCGCCGTCGAGGAACTAGATGTTCTGAACGATCTTCACCCGACCCTATCGGCAGTGGAGCGGCTCCGCAAATACGGCTCGGCTATTCAAGCCTTCCGTGACTGCCGTCGTGAACGCCTTCAGCTCTACCCCGGCGTGGCAGAAACACTGCGAGAACTCCAACGCCGTGGTATCCGTCTCGTTGCTCACTCAGATTCGATGATCGTGCCGGCAAGTCGCCGTCTTCGCCAGCTCGACATCGACGAACGCTTTGATGCAATTTGCGCAGCGCGCGACACGGGAATTCCGGAATACTTGCCGCACGCCATCGCTCGCGTCGCGCCTCATTCGGAGGTAGCTGCGCGAACGAGGCTCATCGAGCTATCGCCAGGCATTCGGAAACCAAATCCGCAGGCACTACAGCCGATTCTCGAAGCCTTCAGCGCCGTGCCGGCCGAAGTTCTATACGTCGGCGACAGTCTCACGAAAGACATCAGAATGGCCAAAGCCCTAGGTATCACAGCGGTCTTCGCGCAATATGGACGAACGATTGACCACAAGTTATATGAGGAACTTCTCAAGGTCACCTTCTGGACGACTGCCGATGTGGGCGCGGAGGAAGCGGCAACAACGAACCGCCTAACTGATGAGGCGGTTGCGATCAATCAATTTTCTGATCTCATCCCACTACTCGAGTCCGCACGTTCTTGAATCTACAAGCGCCTCGCGAACCAATTGTCACCAGAGCTGTTGCTTTGAAGACTCTATCGCACGCATGGCCTTATTAATCAGAACTTTACGTGATCAGAGCTCAGGCACCCCACACGCCAGGTTTGAAGTACGTCGATGACATGGCTGCGGCGGTTCGTGAGGGACAGCGCGTCCTCGTGCCCGGCGGTAGAGGTGTTTATGTAGGTCGTGCGGCCCGGCTTTTATCCCGCGGGCGGCGGAAAGATTCGCGTCACCATCACGCCGGTCGAACGACACCAATCTTGCGTTGCGACGAGCGGTCGAACGCGCAACAGAATTGATTGGTGAAGCCGCGCGCAACGTCTCAGATCGACGATGGGCAGCCATCCCGAGATCCCGTGGCGGAAGATCATCGGCCAGCGCCACGTACTCATTCACGGCTACGGCGATGTCGACGACGACCTCGTCTGGAACCTGACGCGCGACGAGATCCCAAAGCTTGTGACAACCTCGAGTCGATTCTGCGTGAGTCTGGAGTGTGACGAGGCATCGAGTTGCCGAAGCCGCCCCTACGGACGGTATCGACGTCATGATCCCCGGCTCGAAGCTACTCAGCGTCGCGAGCGCCGAGGTTCTCGTCCAGCTTCAGCCGCATCACTTCGATCCGACGGCGACCGGAATGACGCGTTCCCGCGTGATCTCCGCTGCGTACGCAAGCGCGGCCTTGATGTCGTCGGATGTCAGCGAAGGGTAGTTTTCGAGGATCTCCGCTTCAGATGCGCCCGCCGCAAGATTCTCGATGATCAGCGACACCCAGATTCGTGTCCCACGAATGCACGGCTTTCCGAAGCAGATATTCGGGTCGATCGAGACTCGCTGCAGCAGATCGTCTCGCGTCATCGCGACCAAGATACCTCGGTTCGTTCCAACGCAGGGCTCACTTATTGAAGGTAAGTACGACCTCTCGACGCATACGAGCGTCTAGACCGGCCGCTTCATCCGGATTCGGTGGGGGCAAGTAGCGTCTAGCGGATGGCAAATCGCGAGTGGTACGCCGAACGAGCCGCATGCCACAACTCTCGGCTAACGCCGTAATGATCGCCGAGGTTTTGATGAATGTACCCTGAACGGTATTCTCGCCGACCACGTAAACAGCTCTACCATTCGGCACGAGGACCCGCTGCGCCTCTCGCATCGCGCCGGCCATATCATCGACATACTTGCACAGGACGCGTCGGGACTTGGTTGGCAAAGGAGATCGCAAGAACAACGACTCAACCACGGCCTCAGCCAAATCACTAGCGCGATGCTTCGAAGCAGCCTCGCTTCCGATACTATCGGAGCGAAGTGACCGTAGCGAATCCAACGAATACCCCATCCACACCAGAGAGAATTTGCTGCAACGCAAGTAATCAATCGCGTTAAGGTACGGCGGCGAAGTGAGAATCAGGTCAACTGAGTCGTCGGGAAGAGGTAACGCACGCGCATCGCCTTCCTTGACCGAACTCACAGGGCCGTTACCGTCGCGTTCCGAGTTGAGGCAATTCACAACCACGCGCTCAACGGCCGCTTCAAATCTGTTGAATGGCTTTACGGGCGCCGTTCGGAATACTTTGTGCGGGCGGCTATGTGAAAGGTCCATCGCCAGCGAGGCGCCGGCTTGCTTCGTTATGATCAGACGCGAGAATGCGCACCAAAGCACGTCGCGGACGTGCCGGGCGCGCACTGCCACGATAGCCCTGGCGAGCGCGGTCAGCTGTCGACGTGCGTACCCGTCGAACCAATATCGAACGAACCGTCGTGTTTCGTCGTCAGCGCCTTCGGGGTATGCGTCGCGGACGGAGAGGTGCACGAAATGTATGCGCGCGCCGATCAGCACATCAACGGCTTTCGATCGGACCTCATCATGGTTCACCGCGGAAGTCCACACCCTGGAGAGAAGTACCGCCAAAGGATCCAGGTCAAACCCCAGTCCGTGGTGACCTTCGCGTCTCGCCAGGGCAAGGACCGTCCCGGACCCAACCATGGGATCGAGAACGCGTCCGGCGCTGCCCAGGCCTTCGAGAAATTCGACGGCAAGGCTCGGCGCCATCCGGGCGGGAAACGGATGGATCGACCCGCGGCCGAGTAGCTCGTATATCGTTTTCACGTTTCGACACCAGAAGTGTAGCAGGTCAACCTAGCATCCACTTGAACGATGGCGGCGCGCACATATGCACTCATGACGTTGCCGCAAGGGCGGCAACGAAAGACTGAACACCCCGAGACTTCGCGCGCGGCAAATCCCCTGCTGCGCCGGCGACCCGATACATCGCGTTCCTTCCGCGCCGCACGCGTACCCAGGCTACCCCACCCGCGCCGGCACTAGTAATGGATTCCAGCTCCTCGAACGATAGGCCGACGACACCGTCCACGCCGCAAACAAGAAAGCTCCACACGACGTCGCGACGCCGTCGGAGTTCCCGCAGCTCCTCAAGATTGTCTGACATGTAGGTAAACTGCCACGGCGGCAAGCGCTTCGTTGAGTATTTCACCTGGAAGGCGCCATCGTTGAAGTAAAAGGAATCCTTCCTTCCAACGATGTCTGCAACGCCAATCTCCACCAACCCCTGGTGCGCCAGCAGAAGTTGCCGAAAGACGACGCCCTGATACCGGTCAACCTCCGCTATCATGCTCGTGTATTCTTCACGAATTGGATAGTGCCTTCGAACTTGTAAAATAACCTAGCCTTACCGTCTTCGTTGTAAAAGACTTTCACATGATGGACGGCCTCCGGGAAACGAGCCTTCTCGAGTTGGTTTGTACCCATGAAACCGCGTCGGCGTTCGATGCGGACCTTGTCGACATCGTCCTTCCCCGAATAGCCAGCAATCGACGAAGCGTTATGCAACGCGATCGACTTCTCGGGCTTCTCAGATGATCGGATCATAAAGTCCCTCAGATAACTCGGCAACACGCCCTTCCCGTATGCGTCGACTATCTGATTCAACTTCGTCTCGACATCTCCGTCGCCGGACACGATCATGTCGTAACGATCATCAAAGTCGAACAGCCGAAACGCCATTTCGCCGCGATCGATATCAACCGTTGAGCGATCGATGCTCGAACCCGCAACGGCTGCTATCCGATGATCCGTAAGCCACACCGGAGAGCCGAGGTTTCCCTGTATGGCGGCTAGCGCTAGGCGGTGAAATACGAAGCAGCGATGCCAATCGACGAAGAGATGTTCCGGGATAGTAAGTTCGAAGTGTTTGAGATACTTACCGCGCGCGCCGAACATTCGCGCACGCTGAATATATGTGTCCTGCTGAAGCTTGTGCTTCACGTCTCGCGTGAAGAACATAGAAAGTAGGTTCTCGAACGTCACGCCACGCGAGACGATGTTTCCGCCGATAATAATCGTAAACAACGCAGAAGGGTTCGTGGCGGATAAACCATTCTGTATGAAATCGCGATCACTGTTTAGGATGAAGATTGCGTATCGCGCAATGTTGTCGAGCACATAAGCCGTCAACCGATCCGCTTGCTCGCCACCGAAACGCTCCACTGCCAAGTCCCAAATGGCTTTAACGTAGGCGTCAAATTTGGAGCTTTGTTTGTTGATTAGCGCAGCCACAGTCTTATCGAAGACATCCCAGTCAGATTTGTGGTCAACACGCTTACCACTCGTGTGAATGAGCATCGAGTAGTTCTGCTCATCAACGCCGTCGCGCGTGTTGAGAAACGCGACGTTAAGAAGAAAGCCGAAGAATGCGACGCGCGCGTAACTTGGCGCGTCGTAATTGTCAGGCAATAGCGTGAGGCGGTAGGGTAAAGAGGAAGCCTCTTCCATCGGAAAGAATACCTCTTGGCCCGTATAAAACATGTGCGGTGGGAAATTGACCCACAGGGAGCTATCGTTATCAAACGTATTGTTCAGGTCTAGGCGCGCCGGCGTCGCGGTCACACCGATGTAATCGCCGTGCGATCCCAGTAGCTGCGCAATCAACGCATTGATCTTAGTTCGAGTCTGCTGATTCACCTTGGCGTTCGGCGAAGCGTAGTCGGCTTCGTCGTCGATGATCACGATGTCGTCGACTCGCCCTATTTTCTGAAAAAGCTTTTCGAGATCTCTAGGGTTCTTCTTGCAAAATATGACGTGCTGACGTCCTTTGATCGGAATTGAGGGATCAAGGATATCGGTAAAGTTCTTCGCAGCAGGGGCGAGCCCAGATTTCTGGAAGCGACCGAGATTCTGCCCGAGGAGATCGACGCTGTCATTGAGGAGATGTAGGACGAAGAGACGGCCTTGGTCGAGAAGCCTAGCCGTGAGACAGATCATCATCTCGGTCTTTCCGCTCTGCGGCTCACCATAGATGACGAATGAGGAACGCTTGTCCGCCGCAAGACTTGACACTGCGCCATCTACTGCCTCTTCGATGCATCTCGTTTCTTTGCTATCGTCTCGAAGACGCTGCAGTTGACGTCGGTACTGATCGCCCTGCTGGGGTTGATCCTTGAACTTTGAGATATTGAAGGTGCTTAGCATCGTGCTCCTTCGAGACTTACCCGTGACTCAACAGGCGCGTGACCGGCATGGAAGACACGAGCGCAGAGATTTGTGGCTGAACGACCGATTGCTAGAAGGATTGTAACATCCACTGTGATGGTGTGATCGGATCGAACGAATTGCCCCCCCTAGTTAACGCCTTCGGCTACCATTGCCGGCCTCGAACGGCGTCAGGAGGTCGCCCGGTTTAATCGAGAGAGCTCCTGCAATCCGCACGATGTTCACCAGCGCCACGTTCCTCTCTCCCCGCTCAATCTGGCCGATGTAGTTCCGATCCACTCCGGCCGCCTCGGCTAGCTGCTCCTGCGTCAGTCCCCGCTCCGTCCGAAGCTCTCGGAGGCGTTCGCCAAACAGCCGGAGGATCTCGTCGCGCATTCGTAACCCATTTGGGCTTGCACGGACGGAACTCTCCACCTACTATAAGTATCATTCACGCGAACGAAAGACACTTTCCGGAGTCAACATGAGCCCAGCCAACATCCGCCGCCTCTTCCTCTCCCCGAAACCCTCCTACCCCCTCCCAGGGGCGGCGAAGCTGCTCGGGATGAAGGCGAACGAACTGCGCGGATGGGTGGCGGCGGGGGAAATTGAGGCGGTGAACGTGGAGGGGAAAGAGGCGATCGCGTGGACGGAGCTCGTGTCGTTCGCGATCGATCTCTGGTCGCAGGAGGAGATCGAGGCGGCGCTGGGGGCGGAGGTGGCGGACGCGATTCCGGAGTTGTTGCGACTTACGGAGCTGGAGGTGCGGATCCCGCGGCTGGAGGTTTTGGCGCTGGAGCGGGTTGCGATGAGGGACAGGCGCTCGGTCGATGCGCTTGTCGGTCGCGAACTGCTAGATTTCATATCCGCGGAGGCGGAGTGGCTCGATCGGGAGATTCCCGGCTTTCTCGAGACGCTCGCGTGGCCGGAACATGCAGGCGGAGATCAACGAAATCACCGCGGCGTCTGAATCGAGCGATTTTTCTCTAAATTAGAAGCCGGTCCTTCTAATTTACTCGCGCGCGATTCGCGATATTCAAATTTGGTTCTAAATTGATCGCGATTCGCTTGCGATATTCAAATTCGCTTCTGAATTGCTCGCTGGCGACTTGCGATAATCAAATTTTTCTCTAAATCACTCGCCGCGCATTCGCGCGAATCAAATTCGCTTCTAAATCAGACGAGATTCTTCTAAATCAGATGTCGCTGTCATAAAAAGAGGACGTCCGCGCTGACCACCGCATCCGAAATTGCGGCTGCATCGCATTGGGAGATCCTTCGCCGCGCTACGCCGGCTCAGGATGACAGATGGGTTGGGGGCTCAGGATGACGGGAGTTGTTATGGACGGCGCACGCGTAGCCCAAGCGTAATCAATGCTTTAACGAAAATGCTTGACAACGACGCAATTCCGTGAGAAGCTTATAAGCTATGCTTACGAAACGACACTTGAGCCATGGTGCTTCGCAAGCTCGGGAGTTCGAGCTCAGCTCCTCCCACGGTAGGAGTCGGCCGGCAGGAGGATGATGATGACGACAGCGCACGATCTCCGGATCACTTCTCGCGCATCGATCATCACTCCCCCACCCGTCCAACCCCTCCCACCTGGCGTCCGGGTTTCTAGAGCCCGGGCATTCATCAACCCGCCATCAGCGCGTGGCTGGTGGCCCAACCAAGTGTCCTCGGACTGCCGAGGAGAAGGGGATCAACCATGGCCAGCTCGAATACCCACGATGCAGTGTCCCCCACCACCGGAACGGACCAGCCCCCGGTCATGCTCTCTCCTGAGGAGGTCGTACAGCAGTTGCGTACCCTGCGGAATCAGATTCCGCTCGAGACGCCGCCGACTGCGAGCCCGAAGCCGCGCCGCCTGGCGAACGTGAATCCGCAGTTCACGACCGCGGCGATCAACGCGGTCGGCGCGGTGGACATCGTGCAGTCCGCCGTCGGCCGGAGTGACCAGGACCTCCGCCAGGAGAATGAGATCGCGCTCCGCTGGACCGCGGTCGAGGACGAGCTTCGCACGCTGTTGAACAACGTCTCGCAGACGAACCTGCTGCGCCGGCAGCGGGTCGGCCTCGCCGCCCTGCAGACGTACAGCATCTGCCGCCAGCTCGCCCGCGACACGGCGCACGCCCCTCGCCTCGCCGCGCACATCGCCCAGATGCGGCAGACGAACAAGTTCGGACGCCGGAACAAGAAGTCGACCGAGAATCCCGCTCCGCAGACGACTCCGCAGCAGCCCTCCCCGACTCACGCCTGATCGCCCCGCTGTTCTCCGGGCGTGCCGCAAGGCACGCCCGGAGTGTTTGCGCGGTATCGTGATACCTGCATGACCGCCTCCCCCTTTGCCGCCCTCGGCCTCAACGACACGCTCGTCGCCACCCTCACCTCCCTCGGATACGAGGTGCCGACGCCGATTCAGGAGCGGACGATTCCGGCGCTCCTCGGCGGACGCGATCTGATCGGGCAGGCGCAGACAGGGACCGGGAAGACGGCCGCGTTTGCGTTGCCGATCCTGCAGCACATCGACGTCAGCCGCCACGAGACGCAGGCGCTGATCCTGGCGCCGACGCGCGAGCTGGCGGTGCAGGTCTCCGAGGCGCTGCATACGTATGCGCACGGAACGCCGGGCGTGACCGTGATGCCGGTCTACGGTGGCGCGCCGATCGTGCCGCAGCTCAAGCGGCTCGATCGCGGCGTGCAGATCGTCGTCGGCACGCCCGGACGTCTCATCGACGTCCTCGGCCGCGGCAGTCTGCGCCTCGAGTCGATCAAGATGGTCGTCCTCGACGAAGCGGACGAGATGCTGAAGATGGGTTTCATCGACGACGTCGAGACGATCCTCAGCGGCGTGCCGAAACCGCGGCAGATCGCGCTCTTCTCCGCGACGATGCCGGCCGAGGTGCTGCGGATCGCGCAGCGGCACCTGGTGAATCCGGAAAAAGTCGAGATCGAGCGAAAGACGGTCACCGCGCCCGACATCGAGCAGCGGTTCATCAACGTCTCGGAAGGCGAGAAGCTCGAGGCGCTGATGCACATCCTGGAGATCGAGGAGAGCGGCGCGGTGCTGATCTTCCGCCGCACGAAGACCGGCGCCGCCGAGCTGGCGGAGCGGCTGGAAGGCCGCGGCTTTGCCGCGGTGGCGATGCACGGCGACATGAAGCAGGCGGAGCGCGAAAGCGTGATCCGCCGCCTTCGCGCCGGCCAGGCGGAGATCGTCGTCGCCACGGACGTTGCTGCGCGCGGTCTCGACGTGGAGCAGATCCAGCACGTCATCAATTACGACATCCCGTACGACGTCGAGGCGTATGTGCACCGCGTCGGCCGCACGGGACGCGCGGGACGTGCCGGGCTGGCGACGCTGTTCGTCACGCCGCGCGAGAAGCGGATGATGCGGGAGATCGAGAGCTTCACCGGCAGCAGCATCAAGTCGATGAAGAAGCCGACGCGTACCGACGTCGCCGCGCGCCGACTCGAGCAGACGAAGGAGAAGATCCGCAAGACGATCGGCGAGGGCGAGCTGGATGCGTACGTCGCGCTCATCGAGCAGCTCGTCGAGGAGGGGCAGCACTCGGCCGTCGAGATCGCCGCAGCCGCGGTGCGGATGGCGAGTCCGGCGCGGCCTGTCGTCGCTGATGCGAAGGTGCCCGAGGCGGCGCCGCGCGAGGAGAAGCCGCGGGCGGCGAATCGCGAGACGGTTCGCTTGCGCATGGACGTCGGCAAACGCGACGGGATTCGCCCGGCGGACGTGGTCGGGTCGATCGCCAATGAGGCCGGCCTCTCCGGCCGCGACATCGGCCCGATCGAGATCCGCGACACGGTCACGTATGTCGGCGTGCCGGCGGATAGCGCGGAACACGTCATCAAGAGCGTCTCACGCGCCCGCTTCCGCGGCCGCGCCGTGAATCTGCGGATCGATCGTTCGCCCGCGAGCGCTCGCCCCGACCGCCGCCCGCCGAAGCCCTTCAACAAACGTCCGAAGAAGCGCTAGGTTCCCACACAGAACGATCGCCCGGCACGAAGGAGAAACTGCACCGCTTCCGCGTTGTCGCCTCTCCACCGCGCGCGGCGCGCGGATTCCACCCACTGTCTTGCGATTCGTCTTCGGAAGGTTCTTGCCAGCCCCGGGTGCTCGCGACGGAAGTGGAGGAATGCCTCGCGCATGACTCGATCGGCAACCGGTCCCGCGCCCCGTCTCCCGTCGTGACGCCAAATCGTGATCAGTGCGTCGATCTCTTCGTCGAGCGGAACGCGCTTCAGGATGGGCTCGAGCGCACGGCGCATGATCGACGTCCAGTTCGCGCGCTTGTTCCTCCCGTACTGTTTGAGCGAGTCGTTCTCGTGCTGCCGCTTCTTCATCCCGATCATCGGAATCGCCACGATCGGTCCCCGCTGCGACAGCCGCACCCACAGCTCGTAATCCTCGGACGACGGGAACTCGGTCGAGTACCTCGTCCCATCGTTGCGAAACATCACCTGTCCGCCGCCGCCGATGATGTTCGTGAAGCCGAGAAGGTAGCGGATCACTTCACTCGGAAGCGTCTCGTCGAACCTGCCGAGGTGCGCGCCGTGTTCATCGATGATGTCGTAGGCGGTGCTGACGAGGACGACGTCTCGCTGCGCGTCGAGCACGTCGACCTGCGCCGCGAGCCGGCCCGGCATCATGAGATCGTCGCTGTCGAGCCGCGCGATGTACTCGCCGCGCGCGTGTTCCAGCCCTCTGTTCAGCGCGCGCGGAATGCCTTCGTTGACCTCACTCGTGACGATCCGGATCCGTGCGTCTCGCCCTTCGTACTCGCGGAGAATCTCCGGCGTCCGATCGCACGACCCGTCGTCGACGAGGAGCAACTCGAAGTCGGCGAAGTCCTGCCCCAGCACGCTCTCGATCGCCTCGCCGACGAAGCGCTCGCGGTTGTAGACAGGTACGAGGACGGTGACCTTCACGCTCGCCGATGATGACGCAACGCGCAGGGGAATTCCGATCTCCCGACCGTGTTAACTGCCCTTGACCGCGCGAGTTACCTTCGGTATCTTCCGCGTCCCCCGCACCTGTCCGGCGCATTCGTCTAGGGGTCCAGGACGCCGCCCTCTCACGGCGGTAACACGGGTTCGAATCCCGTATGCGCTACCAACACTCCGCACTCTTCGATATACCCTGCTGCCGGCGTGAGGTGCGATCCCCCCGCCAGGAGACACATCATGCAACTCGGTATCGTCGGACTCCCCGCTTCCGGTAAGACCACGCTCTTTCAGGCCATTACGAAAACTCACCTTGACGGCGCGGCGATGGCGAAGACGGAAGCGCATCTCGGTGTCGTCAGGGTGCCGGACGAGCGGCTGGACCGTTGTGCGGCGATCTTCTCTCCGAAGAGCACCGTGCACGCGACCATCGAGTTCGTCGATGTGGCGGGGCTGAAGAAGGGAGCGAGCGGGACCGCGCAATTCACGACGGGTTTTCTTTCAGCCGTGAAGACGAACGATGCGCTGATCCAGGTAGTCCGCCTCTTCCGGAACGACGCGGTACCGCATGCCGACGGCACCATCGACCCGCTGCGCGACGTCGCCACGTTCGAGACCGAGTTCATTCTCGCCGACATGGCCGTGCTGGAATCGCGCATCGAAAAGATCCACAAGCAGCTCGGGCGCACGCATGACGAGCAGATGAAACACGAGCTGCCGGTCCTCGAGAAGTGCCTGGCTCTCCTCCACGCCGAAAAGCCTTTACGGAATGAGGATCTCTCGAAGGAGGAGCTGCACATCCTCAAGACGTATCAACTCCTGTCGCTCAAACCGATGTTGATCGCGCTCTCGCTCGACGAGTCGCAGCAATCGATCAAGGACGAGGAGATCGCACGCGTCGCCGCGGCGAAGGCCGGCCTGCGCACTCGCGTCGCGGCTTTCTTCGGGAAGATCGACATGGAGATGTCGGAACTGAGCGACGATGAGGCGCGCCTCTTCATGGACGAGTACGGAATCCGCGAGTCGGCACTCGATACGCTGATCCGCGAAGCCTACGCGCTCCTCGGGCTGCAATCCTTCCTCACCGTCGGTGAAGACGAGTGCCGCGCCTGGACGATCCGCACCGGGATGACGGCGCAGGAAGCGGCCGGCGTCATCCACTCGGACTTCGTGACGAAGTTCATTCGCGCCGAGGTCGTGCACTACGACGACTTCATCGCGGCGGAAGGATCGTTCGCGAAGGCGAAGGAAGCCGGCCACTGGCGCCTGGAAGGAAAAGGCTACGAGGTCAAGGACGGCGACATCATGAACATCCGGCACGGATAGAACGGCTCATAATGCGTGTCGTCTGCCGCTGAGTTCGCGTAAACTTTCTTCCTCTTGTCCATTCGTCGGTCGCTTTTCCCACTTCTCCTCTCGATCCTTTTCGCTGCTTCTGCCTCGGCGACCACGCGCACGTGGACGGGATCCTCGAGCTCCAACTGGTCCAACCTCAACAACTGGTCACCGGCGGGGGTCCCTTCGTCCTCGGACGTCCTGATCTTTCCCGCGGGCGGGCCTCTCGCCATGACGAACGATCTGGCGGCAGGAACGGCGGTCGGGCCGATGACCTTCAACGACAACTACACGCTGTCGGGGAACCGGCTCGTCCTCGACGGCGATCTCTCGTTCGCGACCGACAACAGCGGCTATGCGAATGTGAGCGTCACGTTCAACAACGACTTTACGATCGGCAACTCGATCAAGATCGCCTCGGGAGCGCACCACTTCAACGGATCGATCGACGTCAACGCACAGACGCTGACCATCGATGCGAGCAAGACGATCAACTCAGCGGCGGTGTTCACCACGTTCAACGGCAGCGGCGCGGTGACCATCAGCGGATCGGGCATTTACATCACCGGCGCGGGCGGCTTCAGCGGAACGATCACCGGCGCGGCAAACGTTTCGGGATCACTCCCCAACGCAACCATGAACGGCCGGCTCACCGGCGCGGGAACCGTGGGGAACACCACGTCCGGCCAGTTCTCTCCGGGAAACGAGTCGCCTTGGATGACCTTCGGTTACAGCGATGCCGCGGGCGTCATTCACACCAACTCCCTCTCGCTCACGGGAGGCGCACGATTCGATCTGTCTCCCGGCGGGACATCGGACAAAGTTCAGGTAAGCGGCACGGTCAGTCTGGCTGGATCGGTCACGTTTGACATCCTGAGCGGCACGCCGGCGGCCGGCCAGACCCTCACGATCATCGACAATGACGGAGCCGACCCCGTCAGCGGTACCTTCACCGGCCTTCCGGAGGGGGCAAGCATCGCTCTCGGAAATGCCGTTTTCGCCATCTCGTATCACGGCGGCGACGGCAACGACGTGGTGCTCACCACGATCTCTGCGCAGAAGAGTTGGACCGGAACTGTGAGCGGCTTGTGGTCCAACCCGAGCAACTGGAGTCCTCAGGCGATTCCGGCCGCGGGCGAGGCGCTGCTTTTCCCGCTTGGCGCCACCACGCTCGCAATGACGAATGACCTTCCGGCGGGAACATCGGTGGGACCGATGACTTTCAACGCCAACTACACGCTGTCGGGCAACCGCCTGGCCCTCGGCGGCGATCTCTCGTTCGCGACGGACAACAGCGGCTATGCGAATGTGAGCGTCACGTTCAACAACGATTTCACGCTCGGCAACTCGATCAAGATCGGCTCGGGGGCGCACCACTTCAATGGATCGATCGACGTCAACGCACAGACGCTGACCATCGATGCGAGCAAGACAATCAACTCAGCGGCGGTGTTCACCACGTTCAACGGCAGCGGTGCGGTGAACATCAGCGGCTCGGGCATTTACATCACCGGCGCGGGCGGCTTCACCGGAACGATCACAGGCACGGCAAATGTTTCTGGATCACTCCCCAACGCAACCTGGAACGGCCGGCTCACCGGAACGGGAACCGTGGGGAATACCACGTCCGGCCAGTTCTCTCCGGGAAACGAGTCGCCCTGGATGACCTTCGGTTACAACGATGACGCGGGCGTCATCCACACGAAATCGCTCTCGCTCACCGGAGGTGCGCGATTCGATCTGCTTCCGATCTGGACATCGGATCAAGTGCAGGTGAACGGCACGGTCACGCTGGCCGGCGCGGTCACGTTCGACATCCTTGGCGGCGCGCCGACGGTCGGCCAGACATTCACGATCATCGACAATGACGGAGCCGACCCCGTCAGCGGTACCTTCACCGGCCTTCCGGAGGGGGCAAGCATCGCCCTCGGCAACGCCCTCTTCACCATCTCGTATCACGGCGGCGACGGCAACGACGTGGTGCTGACCACGAACTTCGCTCAAGAGGTCTGGACCGGCGCCGTGAGCGGCTTGTGGTCCGACCCGAGCAACTGGAGTCCTCAAGCGATTCCTTCCGCGGGCGAGGCACTGATCTTCCCCTCTTCGAGCGCAACGCTCGCGATGACGAATGACCTGCCGGCGGGAACGCCGGTCGGACAGCTGACGTTCAACCGCGACTACGTCCTGTCGGGAAACCGTCTGACTCTCGACGGCGACCTCTCGTTCGCGACGGACAACACCGGCTATGCGAACGTGAGCGTCACGTTCAACAACGACTTCACCCTCGGCAACTCGATCAAGATCGGTTCGGCGGCGAACCACTTCAACGGATCGATCGACGTCAACGGACACACGCTGACCATCGACGAGAGCAAGACGATCAACTCGGCGGCGGCGTTCACCGCGCTCAATGGTAGCGGTGCGGTGACCATCAACGGTTCGGGCATTTACATCGCGGGCGCCGGGAACTTCAGCGGATCGATCACCGGCACGGCGAATGTCTCGGGATCACTCCCCAACGCAACGCTCAACGGCCGGCTCACCGGAACGGGGACCGTGGGAAACATCACGTCCGGCCAGTTCTCGCCTGGCGATGAATCGCCCTGGATGACTTTCGGGTTCAGCAATGACGCGGGCATCATCCACACGAAATCACTCTCGCTCACCGGCAGCGCACGATTCGATCTGCTTCCCAGCGGAACATCGGATCAAGTGCAGGTGAACGGCACGGTCACATTGGCCGGATCAGCCGCGTTCGACATCCTGAGCGGCGCGCCGACGGTCGGCCAGACATTCACGATCATCGACAACGACGGCGCCGACCCGGTCAGCGGTACCTTCACCGGCCTGCCGGAGGGAGCGACGTTCCTCGTGGGCGGCTATCCGGTGCGGATCAATTACAACAGCGGCGACGGCAACGACGTGACGCTCACCGTTCTCACCACGACCGTCACGACGCTCACCGCATCCTCCGCTGTTTCGCAATACGGGCAGAACGTCACCTTCTCCGCAACCGTGGCCTCGGGAGTGGGAACTCCGAGTGGCGCCGTGAGTTTCTTCGACGGCACAACGCTGATCGGCACGTCGACGCTCATCAACGGAGTCGCTTCGATGACGACGTCACTCCCGGTCGGCGGTCACAGCGTAACCGCGTCGTACTCCGGCGGACCGATCTTCGCGCCCAGCGTCTCATCCGCGCTGAGTCACACCGTGAATCGCGGGGATACTTCGACCTCGCTCAACGGACCGGCATCGCCAACCTTCGGCGATACCGTGACTCTCACCGTCGCCGTGCACGCGGTTTCACCAGCCTCGGGAACACCAGGCGGAGTCGCGGATCTCACGAGCGATGGCGTCCCGTTGGCCAGCCTGGCGCTCGTCGATGGAGGCGCCACCTTCAGCTCCTCGACGATCGGCGCGGGACACCACACGATCGTCGCGAGTTACCGGGGCGATCTCGATTTCAACCCGTCGATCAGCACTCCCCTCGTTCTCGACGTCGCGAAATCGCCGACGACGGTCGAAGCTCATCCGAACAGGGACGCAGTTCCCTCGGGCACCCACATTCTCATCACGGTTCGTCTGTCCGCGCCGCGACCTTCGCTGAACGTCACGGGCGCGGTTTCCATCAGCGAGGGAAAGACCGTGCTCGTGCAGCAAATGGTCACCACTTCGCCGGTCACAATGGACGTAGGCAGCCTTCCGGTGGGTGTGCACACGCTCAACGTCTCTTACGCCGGCACCGGCGACTTCGAGGCGAGCAGCGACACCGTGGCGGTAAGGGTCCTGGCGCCGACCGTGTCCATCAGCGGCGCCGCCGTCCTGGAGGGGAATAGCGGCACGACCACCGCGCCTGTCGTCGTCCAGCTCTCCGGTCCTTCAACCGATACGATCAACGTCTCATACGCCACACATCAGCAAACGGCAAAGGAGGGTGAAGACTTCGCGTCCGCGAACGGGACGCTCACCTTCCTGCCGGGAGAGGTGGCCAAGGAGATCGACCTGACCGTTTACGGGGACACCACGACGGAAGACGACGAGACGTTTCTCGTTACGTTGTCGGACGTGTCGAACGCCACGATCGATTCGGCCGCCGCCACGGTCACGATCCTCAATGACGACATTGCGTACCGAACTTTCTTTGCAAGTACGTATGCGACCGTAGCCGGCCGTGCGCTAACCCTCGACATCTATGTCCCGCTGAACGCGCAAGGCGCGCTGCCGCTCATCATCTGGATCCCAAGCGTCGCGGGCTACGACCCCGATCCGACGATCCCGCCGCCGCTGCGAGAGACGACGCGCGGATACGTGGTCGCCAACGTGAATTACCGAGGGCCGAGCGTCGCGCACTTCCCGGCTCAGGTCGAAGACCTTCAGGCCGCAATTGGCTGGCTGCGTACGAACGCCGCGCAATTCGGCATCGACCCGGATCGCATTGCGGTCTGGGGCCGCGGAACCGGCGCTCATCTCGCCGCGCTGCTCGGCGCGATGAACGGTTCCAATGGGGCGAACGCGGCCCAAAACAATCCGGCCATCTCGGACCGGGTGCAGGCCGTCATCGACTGGGGCGGAGCGTCGGATCTGCGGGATCTGCAGTCCGACAGTAACGCCGCCTCCTGCAGTACGAACTTCGATGATCCGGCATCACCCGAATCACAGCTGATCGGCTGTGAAATCGGGTCCTGCCCTGAAGCGGCGCACGCCGCGAGTCCTCTGGCCTACGTGAACAGCGGGAGTGCACCCGCATTGATCGTTCACCTTGCGAATGACTGCACCGTTCCGGCCGCCCAGAGCCAACGCTTATACGACGCTTTGCGCGCCGTGAACGTCGCGGCGACACTGCAAATCATCGGGGGAAATCCGGCCGATTACTGGAGATCACCCGATGCATTGAGCACGGTCGAACGATATCTCGACGCTCAGTTCAAAGAGGTCCCGCGGCGGCGTGCCGCACGACACTGACTCACCACACCGAGGACCGGCCGCTGAAGACGTAGCACGGATAGTCGGCCTGCGCGGAGGTCGCGCGTGACAGGTCGATGTCCGTCGTCGCGAACGGTTCCTCGGCGCTGGTCCGGGCGAGGATCTGGCCGTACGGGTCGATGATCCATCCGACGCCGCCGCAGGCACCGGTCGGCTCGACGCGGTTGGACGACAGGCTGAATGCACCTGAACGCACCGCTGCCACCACGCCGGCCGACAGCCACTTGCCGGTCGTGGCGGCTGCCGTCGCGCGTGGCGAGAGGATGACCGGCACACCACGCGCGGCATACCTGCCGTAGGTTTCCACTGCCCAAAGTTCGGTGCAGATGTTGAGGCCGAACGACAACGCGCCGGCGTGGTATTCACCGAAGGCGGAATCGCCGCGGTCGAACCAGCGTGCCTCCCAACTGTCCGGTTCATCCGGGAGGAAGAACTTGCGGCGCAACGGCATCACGGTGCCGGGGGCGGACCAGAGGAAGCCCTGATTGAATGGACGCCCGTCGATGGTCACCGGACGAGTTCCGACGACATGCGTCACGCGTAATTCGGGAAGGCGCTGGAGCCAGGCACCGGCGAGCGCCCGCGCGGCCTCCCACCGAGCAGCGTCGAAAAATCTGTCCTGCCAGACCGGTTCGACCATCGCGAACTCCGGCAGCAGTACCATCTCGGACGAGTGACGCAGGGTGTGTTCGCAGAGCGCAACCCATGCGGCGGCGAGCGCTTCCGGTTCATGCGGGAGCTCACAGACGGTGACACGCATGACTGACTCGCTCACCAGACGCGAACGCGCGCTGCGGGCTCGAGGTACAGCCGCTGCCCCGGCCGCACGTCGAATGCGTCGTACCACGCGTCGAGATTGCGGACGGTATCGGCGCGGTATTCCTCAGGTGCGTGGTCGCTGGTAGCGGCCTGCTTTCGTAATCCCCCCTCGCTGATCTTTCGTCGCTGTGTTTGCGCGTAGGCGATGAAGAACTCCCGGTCCTGCGATCGCACGTACTCGGTGTCGTTCGCGCGGCTACCGAGCGTCGCGCGATAAGCGTCGAACGCCGCGGCGAGGCCTCCGAGATCTGCGACGTTCTCGGTGAGGGTCAGCTTGCCGTTGATCTTGAGGCCGGGGAAAGGCTCGTAGGACGAGAACTGATCCGCGAGCGGCTGCGTCGCCGCCTGGAAGCGCTGCGCGTCGTCGTCGCTCCACCAGTGGCGCATCCGATGCTCGGTGTCGTAGTCCGCACCGAGGACGTCGATGTAGTGCGTCATGTCGTGTCCGATGAGCGCGCCGACGGAGCCGTAGGCCGCGGCGTCGGACGACGCGGGGTCGTACTTGGGAGGCTCGAGCAGCGCGGCGGCCATGATGTACGAGTTCTGCTGGAAGACGAGCAGCGCGCCGACGGTGTGCGGGGACATGGCCCACGACTTCAGGTCAACCGGTTGGCCGAGACGCGCCAGGGCGTTGCGGTAGGCGCGCTCGGACACGCGGCGCAGGTTGCCGACGGGATCTTTCGGATCGATGGTGAGCGAAGAGACATCCTCCCAACGATCGGGATACCCGATCCCGACGTACAGCGTCCGAAGCTTGGCGAGCGAGCTCGCCTTCGCGGCCGGCGACATCCACGTCGCGGCCTCGATCCTCTTGATGAGCGCGGCGCGAACGTTGTCGGAGATTCGCTCGATGCGCGCCTTCTGCGATGCCGGGAAGTAGCGCTCGGCGTACATCCGGCCGAGGGCATCACTCATCGCCGACTGCGTAGCGGCGAGCGCGCGCTCGTCACGGGAAGGTTGCGCCTCATCCCGAAATGCGCGCGGCAACACATCGGCGACCTCATAGATCGCATGGAAGCGGAGATAGTCCTTCCACGAATCGAGAGGCTGGGATGCGACCAGGTCCGCTAACCCGGTCACGGCCGACGGTTGCCAGACGACGAGATCTCGCTCGTTCGCCAACCCTGCCGCGTCAAAGAAGACGGTCCAGTCCATCCCTGGGGCTTTCCGCGCGAAGTCAGCTCGCGTCCAGACGCTGTCGGCGTTGTGATCCTTGGCCGAGGCCTCGGCTGTGGCGTGGCTTTGGGCGATCGCGGTTTCCAACGCCAACACCGCGTCCGCGCGTTGGTCCGCGCGGTCGAAGTGCGCCGTCGTGAGCGTCTTCCGGATGGTTTCGCGATACTGCTCGCGCTGCTGCTTCTTCGCGGGGTCCGCGCTGACGTAGTCCTCGCGGTCCGGCAGGCCCAGCCCTCCTTGCAGCAGGAACGCGACGTTGTTCTTCTCGCCGTGGATGCTCTGCTGCACCGCGAGGCCGAGGACGCTCGCTGACTGGTAAATGCCGAACCCCAGCGGGTCGCCGTCGGCGCGCATCCCGCTGCCGAGGAGGCGTGTGAGGCCCGCTCTATCGGAGATCTTGGCGATGCGGTCGAGCTGCGGCGCGAGCGGCGCTAGACCTTTCGCCTCGATGACGGCGTCGTTCAGATAGGCCGTGCGAAAATCGGCGATCTTGCGCGCCGAGGAGCCGGCCGGTGCGGCGCTCGCGGCGTCGAGCAGCGCCGCGATGCGGCGGCGGGCCTGGTCCTGGAGCTCCTCGCGCGCGCCCCATCGCTCTTTGCCCGCCGGAATCGTCGTCGCCGCGAGCCAGTCGCGGTTCGCGTAGGCGTAGAAATCGTCGCCGGGAGAAATGGCCGCGACTTGCATGGCGACAGCGAGAAGGCATGTTTGGAAAAGCATGCCGCGAAGGTAGCGCCGTGCCGATGCCGTCGTCGCGGCGCAGGGCGACAACTTTCAATCACTTTCGGACACGACCCTCAGTCGCCGGTGACATCTATGAATCAATTTCGGACATTGACTTGCGTACGAAGGGGACAGCCCTCACCTTCTGCAGATGATCGCGCGCGCCCAGCTCATCGACGTCCTCTTCGTCGTCGTGCCTCACTCGCTCTTGCTCGACATCGCCGGACCAGCGGAAGCTTTCCGACTCGCCAACCAGCACCGCGAACGTCGCGGACTCCCTCCGCGCTTTCGTCTCACCTTCGCCGGACCGGTGGCAACGATGCAGACATCCGTCGGCCTGACGCTGCAAGATCTCGTTCCGTTGCCGGAGAAGCTGACTGCGCCGACATGGGTGGTTGTCGTCGGACAGCCGACGGCTCACGTAAGACAGGTGACACCGGAAGTCGAGGTCGCCGCCCGGTGGTTGAGCGATCAGCTCCGTGACACACTCCTCGACCCAAACTCGCCGCACCGCCTCGTCACGATCTGCTCCGGCACGCTGCTCGCCGCTCGGGCGGGGCTTCTAAGCAAGCGCCTTTGCACCACGCATCACGAGCTGTTGTCCATGCTTCGCGCGCTCGCGCCCCGGGCGCAGGTCATCGACAATCGCGTCTTCGTGGTGGATGGTCCGATCGCGTCGAGCGCGGGGATCACGGCAGGGATCGACGTCGCACTCCACCTCATCGCCGAGGAGTGTGGCGAGGCGTTGGCGGGCAGCGTGGCCGAGGACATGGTGGTGTACCTGCGGCGCTCCACGCGCGACACGGAGCTGTCGCCATTCAATATGCACCGCCGGCATCTCCACCCGACCGTGCACCGGGTGCAGGACGCGATCGTTTCCGAGCCGCAGCGCGACTGGGACATGGCTTCGCTGGCAGAAGTCGGCCAGGCAGCCCAGCGTCACCTCTTGCGGCTGTTCGTCGACCACGCGGGCATCTCGCCGCTGCACTACCTACGTTTGATCCGGCTGGAGCGCGCGCGCCAGTCTCTGGAGTACGGCGCAACCGTGACACGCGCCGCCGCGGCCGCCGGTTTCGGTTCCGACCTGCAACTGCGCCGTGCCTGGAGCCGCGAGTGGGGCGGCTCGCCGCGCGATGCGGTACGGGCGGCGGCTGCGCGGGCCTAGTACCTGGTCCCTCTCATCATCTATGACACGGCATAATGCGCCATGCATAAACGAATACCGGTCGCTCTTCTGGGGATCGCTCTATCTGCAGCCGCCGCGTTTGCGGCCGAGCCGGCGTTTCCGCGCAAAGCTGGAACGCCGGTGGTCTATCAATGTCCGCTCGCGAATCTGGTGATCAACGGCGACGCGAAGCTATTCCCGCTGCGGATGCAATCGGCGCGCGGCGACGGCAAGGGGCTGGTCTGCAACTACACCGTTGCCGCTGAAGTGAAGGTCATGGTGCCGAAAGGCTCGCGAGGGTGCCCCGCGTCGCCGGCGGTGAGCGTCGTCGGTTCCGATCCGACGAAGACGACAGACACCGGCAGCGGCTGCGAACCGCACGGAGCCTGGTGTCATGGCCCGGCGCTGAACTACAAAGGGCTGACGCTCGACGGTGAAGCTGGCGGCGTTTGCTCGTACAGCGGTGGCAGCGTCGAGCTGTTCACCACGACGAACCACAGCACGTGCTTCGGCGGCAATTTCAACGTGCCGTCGGCGAGCAACGGCAGCTTTCTCTGCTGGTGAGCTAGCGTCCGAGGAGCTTCTTCCAGCGCGCCCACGCGTCGTCGCGCGCTTTCTTGTTGCCGGCGTACGCCGTGCGCGTCTTCTCGTCGGCGGTGGCGGGAGGGGGCGGGGCGTCGCCGGCGCGCATGAAGCCGTGGCCGGCGCCGTCGTAGGTCACGGGCTCATAGGTCTTGCCGGCGGCTTTCATCAGCTGCTGCGTCGCGGGAACGGTCGCGCCGACACGCGCGTCGTTGCCGGCGTAGAAGCCGTACACCGGCGCCTTGATCGCGGCGATCGCATCGGCTGATTCGGGGCCGGTGCCGTAGAAGACGTATGCCGCGGTGAGCGACGCCCGGTTGGTCGCGAAGCGAAAGGCCTGCGTGCCGCCCCAGCAGAATCCGGCGACCGACACTTTGCCGTTCGCCGCCGGCAGTTTCGAAACATAGTCGGCGACCGCGTTCAGATCCGCCGTGATGCGGTCCGGCGGCAGGTCGCGAATCGCCTTGCCGACCGCGGTCCCGTCGGCAAATGCGCTGCTTCCGCCGCCGTTGGGTCCCATTCCGGACAGCAGGTCCGGCGCGATCGCGATGTACCCCTCGGCTGCTACCTCGTCGGCGAGCATCTGCACCCAGTCGCTCATCCCGAAGATCTCGTGAATCACGACGACCGCCGCCGCCTTGTTCTTCACCTCCGGATAGACGACGAACGCGCTGACGACGTGATCGCCCGACTTGACGTTCACCCACTCGCGATGACGCGGCGAAGCGTCGACGGCGTGCTTGGCCCAGTCCTGCGCGTAGGCGCCGGAGGCGATCAACAAAGCGGCGGCAGCGGCGATCACGGATGTTTTCATGATGCGCAGATCGTATACGGATTCCGGAAGTGATTGCCCTCCTCCGGAGTGTCGGCTGGCGCTTCCGCGCCGGGTTCCCGGAAAAGCCAAGCCGTATTAATCGGGCAATTTCTTCGCTTTGTCGAACGCTACGATCTACGCATGGAGGGAGGCGTGAAGAACCACATCAACATCTTCTACGGGGAAGAAGAGGGTGGTTACATTGCTGACATTCCGAACTTTGAGGCATGTTCGGCTTTTGGCAACACCGCGGATGAAGCGCTCGCTGAGGTCGAACAGGCGACGAGTGCTTGGATCGCGGCAGCCCAAGCTGCGGAAAGGCCGCTACCTCAACCAACATAAGGACTACGAAAGTGCGCTGCTGTCAGGAGGTTCGCCCCGAGAACGCCGCTCGTTCATTCCGAACGCCGGCACCGATCCTGCGGAAGCCGCAGGTTAGGCGCCTCCTGTCTGACCGTCCAGGGGCGCGAGTTCTCGAGGTCGGAGCCGGATGCCTCCGGAACGCCCGTTTTCTTCTACGCCGAGGCTTTCGAGTGTCGGTTCTCGAAGTTCCAAACATCGAAACCCGGTTTCCTCGCGAGTACGAGAAATTCCGCGCCGCGGGCGGTGCTGTCCACTTCACATTCCCGCCTTCAAGTACCTTCGACTTCGTCGTGGCGACGTTCGTAATCGAGACGGTTTGCAACCGGAGCGGAAGACACGTTCTCGTGCGACAAATCTTCGACAGCCTTGCCGATCATGGTTGTCTCATTACTTCGGTCAGGGGTCCTGCCGACGTCGTCACTGCCCAGGCCACCGGCGTTCGCTGCGGGGACGGGTATGTCACGCCGAATCACACGTTCGTCCGTTCGTTCTCCCGAGCGCAGCTCCGGTCGTTCCTCGCCGGCGCGGGGTTCCAGCGTCTAGACTTCCTCCATGCGCCTGCTACTGTTGCTCCTGAGCTCCTTCATGCGATCGCGTGGAAGCAGCAGTAAGCCAGAGAACGCTGCGCTCGCGCCGACGCCGGACATAGGAGTGGCGTTCGAGAAATGGCTGGAACACTTCTACAAGGAGTGTGGCCGAGAAATCACGCTGGCGTACACCACGCTGAATCAAATGAAGAACTGGGCGGTGGTAATCGTGGGTGCTGCTCTCTCGGCCGTTGTCGCGATCAGCAAGACCGGTGACGTAGGGCAACGCGGCGTGGCCGTGTTCGTGGGAGCCGCGGTCGCCTACGTTTTCGCGCTGCGCTTTTTCATGCGCGCGATCATCTGCTACAACAACCTCATCCGCTGGAACAATCTTCAGAAGTCGATCATCTCGTACAAGCTTGTCGCGGCTGAGGAGCAGATCACGGCTGACCAGCTCAAGGAGTCGATCCGACAGCTCTACCATGAGTGGCGTGTACCCTCGACAATGAGCAGGTGGAAGCAACTTCGGGACAATCTGAAACTCGGGTTCGGGTTGCTCTTGCTCTTCCCAGTGGTCTTCGCCGCCACGTTCGCAGGAGACGCGATTACGACTTACTTCGGCGCGGCCGTAGCCGTGTTCTGCGCCGGATACACCGTCGTCGAGTTCGCCGATTTCGTCCGGTCGCCATTGTTCGATACGCCGGAGGCATACAAGCGACGGCCTTCCCGAACTGGGACGGCCTTCCCAACTCCCGACTATGGGTCCGACTACCTCAAGGGGCTGGCTCTCACGTTCGGGATCAGTTGCCTCATCGCTTTTTGGCCTCACCTGCGGGACGCGCTCGTCCCCTTGCTTTCTCGATTGCGGGTTTTTTGAGTGCCGCGGCCGATCGCGTCCGACGCAGACAATAGTCGTGACATCCGAAGGTAACTCGATGTGTCGGCGTTCGACGCTCAAAATGGGTCGCTCACGGATCAGAGTCAGGAGAAGGGCGAGCGAGACACTCTAGCGAACCTTTTTGCTGGCGCGATTGGCTCGCACAAGAACGCGACGCGCCATCCGGGTTGCGCTCGACGCTCCTGAAGCGGCGGAGATAGTCATTCTCGCGAGCCACCTGCTTCGGATTGTCGATGAGGCGACATGAGAGGCGACAGATGCTAACGATCGGAGCGCCGGCAAGCGCCCACAATCCCTGAGGTTCACGTCGTTCGCTCCATATCGCGAAGGGAGGTCAACACGCCGGATCGCCAATGAGATGGTTGGTTCGCGCGACAAAACGGTCAGTTCTTGGAGTGAATGTGGCTTAGTAGAAGGCCGACGATCTCGTCCAACTCCGATCGACGCGTCTCCATGTATCCTCCCCTCATGCGAAAAGTCGCCTTCGCCCTCCTCCTCTGCTCGCTCTGCGTCCTCGCGTACGCCGCCCCGTCGAAAGAGGTCGCGGCATTCATCAAATACGACCAGCCGCTGATCGTGCTGACGCATGTCCGGGTCATCGACGGAACGGGCGCGGCGGCGAAGAGCGATCAGACGATCGTCATTCGTGACGGGAAAATCGCGGCGATCCAGCCGGCGAGTGCGGCGACGCCCGCGGGAGCGGAAGTGATCGATCTGACGGGGCACTCGGTGTTGCCGGGACTGGTCGGGATGCACGATCACATGTACTACCCCGCCCCGCGCGTGAATGCGGCGGCGAAGGAAGGGATGTATCCGGAGCACGCGTCGAGCTTTCCGAAGTTGTATCTCGGCGGCGGCGTCACGTCGATCCGGACCACGGGCAGCGTGGAGCCATACGCCGACCTCGAGATCAAGCACGCGATCGATTCCGGCAACGCGGTCGGACCGAAGATGCACATCAGCGGGCCGTATCTCGAAGGGCCCGGGACGTTCGCGCTGCAGATGCACCAGCTCACGAGCGCCGAGGATGCAAAGCGGACGGTCGAGTACTGGATCTCCGAGGGGGCGACGACGTTCAAGGCGTACATGTTCATCACGCGCGCGGAGCTGAAGGCGGCGATCGATACGGCGCACGCGCACAAGCTCACGGTGACCGGCCACCTCTGCAGCGTCGGCTTCACCGAGGCGGCGGACCTCGGCATCGACGACCTGGAACACGGCCTCGTCGTCGACACGGAGTTCACTCCAGGGAAGGAACCGGACAAATGCCCCGCAACGACCCCCGCACGCGACGCGCTCGTGAAGCTGGACGAGAAGGGGCCGGAGATTCAGGGGCTGATCCGGCACCTCGTTGAGAAGCACGTCGCGCTGACTTCGACCCTGCCGGTCTTCGAGACATTCGTCCCCGGCCGCGCGCCGAACGACCCGCGTGTGCTCGATGCGATGCTGCCGGAAGCGCGGCAGGAGTACCTCGCAACGCGCGAGCGGACGGCAGGCGCGAAGAACTCGGTGTGGCCGAATCTTTTCGCGAAGGAGATGGCGTTCGAGCACGACTTCGCAAAGGCGGGAGGCCTTCTCCTCGCGGGACTCGATCCAACCGGCTATGGCGGCGTCGTCCCCGGCTACGGCGATCAGCGCGAAGTCGAGCTGCTCGTCGAAGCGGGATTCGCGCCGCTCGAAGCGATCCGCATTGCGACCTTGAACGGCGCGAAGTTCCTCGGCGAGGAGTCGGTCATCGGCTCGATCGCGCCCGGCAAAGCCGCCGACCTTGATGTCGTCAAAGGCGATCCTTCGGCAAACATCAAAGACATCGAGAACGTCGCGATCGTCTTCAAGGACGGCGTCGGCTACGACCCCGCGAAGCTCGTCGAGGCAGCGAACGGGACGGTGGGGTTGCGGTAATCAACGTTCCGACACAATCGACTAAATCGCTCGTCACAGGAACCGATCGGAGATAGGATCGGTAAATGACGGAGATGGCACTGGACGGTCGTGAGCTTCAATTGGCGACACGACCGTTCGCACGAGAGACCGCGGCACGGAGCTGGTGGTACCTCGCGTCTACGTTCGGGTTGCTTCTGCTCGCTCTCGCAGCCGGCGCGCTCGTGCCGCTGTGGCCTCTCCGCCTCGCGGCCTCGTTGTTCGGCACACTGATACTGGTCCGGACGTTCATCCTGTATCACGACTTCATGCATGGGTCGATCCTGCCGGGCTCACGCCTCGCGCGCGCGATCTTCTACAGCTACGGCGCGTTGAATCTCACGCCGCCGCGGTCATGGCGCGACAGTCACAACTTTCACCACGCGAACGTCGGGCGCCTCCCCGGCTCGAACGTCGGCTCGTTCCCCGTCATGACCACCGAGATGTGGCGCAGCCGGTCGCGGAGCCAGCGGCTGGCCTATCGCATCACCCGTCATCCGATCACGATCCTCCTTGCTTACCTGACCATCTTCTTTTTCAGCGTCACGCTGCTGCCGCTGTTGCGGCGCCCGTCGCGTTACTGGGATTCGGCGTTATCGCTCCTGGCGCACAGCACGGTGGTGGCGGCGCTGTGGATCTTTGGAGGATTCGAAGCGGTGTTCTTCGGACTCCTGTTGCCGATGACGATGGCTGGAGCGCTCGGCGGCTACCTCTTCTACGCCCAGCACAGCTTCCCCGAAATGCGCATCCTTCCGGACGAGGAGTGGTCGGCCTACGACGCGTCGCTGGTGTCGGCGAGCTACCTGCGGCTCGGCCCGCTCTTCCGCTGGTTCACGGGGAACATCGGCTTCCATCACGTCCACCATCTCAACTCGCTCATCCCCTTCTACCGGCTGCCGGAGACGATGGCCGCCATTCCGGAGCTGCAGAATCCGCCCGTCACGACGCTGATGCCGCGGGACATCGTGAAGTGCTTCCGGGCCAACCTGTGGGACGAGTCGAGCGGCCGCATGGTCCGCTACCGCGACGCGGGTGGATTGAGGTAATCGTCGACCTGCCGCGCCAGCTCCTCGAGGTACTGGTCGCCACACGGATGGCGCGTGAGGGCAACGAGGATGTAGCGGCGGTTGGGTCCTTCGATGAGCGCACTGTCGTGGAGCCACTCTTCGTAAGTGCCCGACTTGCGGAGGATCGTCAGGCCCCTTCCCGCGAGGCCGCGTACGAATTTGTTCTCGTCATGCGGAATGTCGGGTGAGAGGAAGATCTCGCGCATCTTCTCCGAGGCAGCGGGAGAGACGAGCTTGCGCTGATCGAGGAGGTAGTAGAACCGGACCAATTGCCGCACGGTGACGCCGTGCACCTGATTCGCGATCGGATCGCGGATCCGGTCGCTGTTCGGGCCGTAGTGCTTGCCGAACCAGATCCCGCCGCCGTGATCTTCGTCGTAGAAGCCGTAGTCGTCGAGCACCTGCTGGACCTGCGGAATGCCGAGTTGGCGCGAGAACTTCGTCGCCATCTCGTTGCTCGACACCTTGATCATCAGCCCGAGCTCGTGCTGCGTCTGCGGATCGAGTTGCGTCGCCGCCTCCGGGTGCTTCTGAAACCACGCCAGCAGGATGCCGACCTTCGCAACGCTCGCCGCGTACTCCATCTCGTCCGGGTGAATCATCGCCAGCCTGTGATCGCGGAGGTCGAGAATGCCGACGTCCGTCAGCTCCGGCGGGATGCCGAACTTCTCGCGCACGTTCGCGTCGATCTCTTCGAGTCGATGCTGCAGCTTCGGATCGGCCGGCGTGTCGTAGTTGATCTCGAAGTGCCGAGAGAAGGTGCGGCAGCCGGTGAGGATCTCCATGATGAGAGCGAGCGCGATGAGGCGAGCCTTCACGACGACATTAGACTCTATGCGCCGTGGCATTGGTCCTCTTCCTCCTATTCGCGGGTGCGATCGTTCTTGCGTGGAACCGTTCATTCGAGCGCATTCCCACAGCCGTCACCCTGCTCTTCTTCACAATCGTCCTGGTCTATCAGGCGAGCACACTCTTCACGAACCGCGTCGATGTTCCAGGCGGTCTGGCGGCCGCCGTCTATCCGTGGAAGGCTGATGTCCATCCGCAGATTCGGACGAACACCGGAATCGTTCCGACGCAACTCGTGCCGTGGACGCGTGTGGCGCGTGACGCCATCCTCTCCGGCGAGTGGCCCCTCTGGAATCGCGACTCGGCGTCGGGCTCTCCCCTCCTCGCGAATCAACAGACGGCGATCTTTCATCCCTTCACGCTCGTCGGCGTATTCGTGTTGAGCATCGGGAAGGCGTTCACGTTATCGGTCTGCCTCCGGCTATTCACGCTCCTCTTCTTCACTTTCGCGTTCCTGCGCGGGCTGCCGGTCACGATCGAGGCGGCGATATTCGGGGCGGTCGCGTACACGTTCTGCACCTTTCACATCGTGTGGCTGCTGTTTCCGCTCGGCCTCGCGACGATGATGCTGCCGGTCGCACTAGCCGGCGCGCAACAACTGTTCGCTCAGCCTCGCGTCGCCTCATTCCTGCTCCTGACCATCGGTCTCGGCGCGTCGGTCCTCGGCGGACATCCCGAGTCGGCTTTCTGGGTTTGGGTGGTCACCGCCGCCTACGTCGCATTCAACGCAAAGCGACGCGTTAAAGCGGTCTGCCTCGCGGCCACCGCCTTCATCGCGGCCGCGGCATTGACCGCGTTCGTCTGGATGCCGACAGTCGCCCTTCTGCCTCACATCAGCCGAACAACGCTCATGCGCTCCGAGGTGACGAATCCGCCAAACCACAACCTGGGACCGGAGTGGATCGGGATCCTGGTTGCGCCGAACCTCCTCGGCACCGTGCAGACCGGGACGTGGAAAGGCCCGTCCACACATCACGGCGCCATCCTCGAGGACTACGGCGAGATGGCTTCCGGATACGCGGGACTCATCACGATCGCGCTCGCCGTGTACGCGGTTCTGTTCGTGCGGCGAAAGGAGGCGTGGTTCTTCTCGAGTCTCGCCGTGCTGACCTTTCTGACCATCACGGAAGTGCCGGGATGGCGTGAGTTTCTGCGGCTGATCCCGATTGCAGGCCTGACGTTTCATCAGCGCCTGCGCGTCGTTTGGGTCCTCGGCATCGTTGGACTCGCAACGCTTGCGCTCGATGCGGCGCCCCTTCGACGCAACGTCACGAGGGTCCTGGTCGGACTCTCGTGCGTGGTCGTCGTCGTTGTCTACATAGTCGCGAAGCCGGCCGCACCGGTCGCGTGGGTCTCGCTGATGTTCGCGATGGCGGCTGGGTTCGGGTTCGCTGCGATGCCGCGTCCGGCAGTTGCAACCGCTGTGACGTTGATCGAGCTGCTCGCCGTCACGTGGCGCTACAACCCCTCGGCGGCTCCGCGAGACGTCCTTCCGGTGACCGGCGCGATTCAGGCGATGAACGCGCACGGCGCTCCGCGGCGCATGGTCGCTCTCGGATGGTCGTTCCTGCCCGACACGCCGTCGTATTTCGGACTCGAAGATGTGAAGAGCACCGACCCGGTGAGCAGCGCGCCATACAAGCGGCTGATGCACGGGTTCCTTCATGTACTCCCGGATTACGACGAGACAATCGGCAACCTCTCGGAGCCGTTCGCAGATTTTCTGAACATCGGTTCGGTGTACGCGCCGCCGGACGCCGGTCCGCCGGGCGAGCGGTTCGTGCTTCGCTACCGCGGGCGGGATGGCTCGGTGTACGACAACACAGGCGCGATGCCGCGCTACTTCATTCCGACGAGCTTCCGCGTGAACGCGGCGGTTGAAATGGCCATCCCGCGGCTGAAGGAGATTCGCGACTTCCGCCAGGAGGCGATCATCGATCACGTCCCCGACGTCATCGGAGAGCAAGCGCCGCAACTGCGCCCTCGAAATGAAGACGACCGACGTCCGTCCGCGCCGGGACGGGTCGACGTGATCGCGTACCGCAACAACTCGACGCTCCTGAGGGCGACGACCACCGGTTGGTCGCTTCTCGCCAGCAGCGATGCGTACTGGCCCGGTTGGCGCGCGTACGTGGACGGCGAGCGGGTGCCCACCCCCACCGTGAATGGTGCTTTCCTCGGCGCGTTCGTGCCGCCAGGAACGCATCGAGTCGAGTTCCGCTACCGCCCCGCAGCGTTCGACACCGGCACTCGCGTGAGTGCCGGTGCGTTACTTCTGATCGCGGCGGTGCTGCTACTTCGGCAGTTTACTGTGAGGCGATCCAGCGGTTGATGCGGGCGTCGAGGACGTCGAGCGGGAGGCTGCCGCCGGAGAGGATGGCGTCGTGGAACTTCCGCTCGTCGAACTTCGCGCCGAGCTTGTCGCTCGCGCGCTTCCGGAGCTCGCGGATCTTGAGCTGGCCGAGTTTGTAGCTGCAGGCCTGGGCGGGCCAGGAGATGTAGCGGTCGGTCTCGGCCTGGATCGTCGGCTCGTCGACGGCGTGCGACTTCCGCATGAAATCGACGACCTGATCGCGCGTCCAGTTCATATCGTGGATGCCGGTGTCGACGACGAGACGGACGGCGCGGAACAGTTCCGAACATAGGCGTCCGTAGTCGGAGCCGGGATCCTGGTAGAAGCCGACCTCTTTGCCGAGCTGCTCGGCATACAGCGCCCAGCCTTCGGCATACGCGGAGTTGCCGCCGTGCTTCCGAAACTCCGGCAGGTTCGTGAGGGTCTGCTGAATCGAGAGCTGCATGTGATGGCCCGGGATGCCCTCGTGATACGCGACCGCTTCGTCGTCAATCATCCGCCGGTGCTCAACATCGGAAACGGCGACCGAAACACGGCCGGGGCGCTTCCCGTCGGGCGTGCCGGTCTGGTAGTGCGTCGCGGCGGCTTTCTGGAACTCGGGGATCGCCTCGACCGTGACCGGGGCGGACGGAATGATCGTGAATAGCTGCGGGAGCTTGGTCCGCATCTGCGCGATGTAACGCGAGAAGTCGTCGAGGATCTGCTGCGCCGAGGCGGGCTTGTACTTCGGATCGTTCTCGACGTGCTCGCGGAAACTGGCGAGATCGGCGTAGCCGTTCGCCTTCGCCAGCGCGGTCATCTCGCCGACGATGCGGTCGTATTCCTTGAGGCCGATCTCATGGATCTGCGCGGGAGTGAGATTCGTCGTCGTCAGGCGGTGAATCGCCGCCTGATAGCGGCGCTTGCCGTCCGGCAGGCTCTCGATCGAGAGCGTCTCGCGGCCATACGCGACGTAGTCCTTCGTCATGAACTCCGCAAACTGTTTGTAGGCGGGGATCACCTCGTTGTTGGCGGCCGCGGTGATCTCGTCGGTGAGCCGCTTCTTGTCGGCGTCCGAGAATGACGCCGGGATTTTCTGGATCGGACGGAGGAACGGATCGGCGGCGATGATCCCGTTCGCCTGGTTGGGGATCTTGGCGGCGAGGAACTTCACCATCACGAGGTGGTCTTTCACGCCGGCGCGCAGCACGTCTTCGGTCTCGTGCAGCGCCTTCGGGATCTGGTGCAGGCGCGAGATGTAGTCCTCGTAGTGCTTGACGGAGTCAAACGGCATCGCGTTCGGCAGATCGGCGAGCGCCGTATGGAGGCCGCCCTGGGCCGTCACCGGCATCTCATAGTCCTTGAGATCCCAGTCGTCCTCGCCCTCCTGGAGGTTCTTGAGGAAGAGGTCGTGCGAGGTGCGATCCTCTTCGCTGAACCCCTCGGGCGAGATTGCCTTGATCCGCTTCAGGAAGTCTTCGCTGATCTCGTGACGCTTCTGGATCGCGGCGAGCGAGTAGTCGCCGAGCTTGTCGTTGTAGCGGTAGTCGCCGACGTTCGTGGCGAGCGTCGGGTTCAGTTTCAGGTTCGTTTCCCACGACTCGGCGAAGAGCGCGTTCTGCTTCGCGAGGCGCTCTGCGACGGAAGGCTCCGCTGCGAATGCGGCAGACGAAATGACGAGCAGGGCTGTTGCAAGGAGGGGTCGAATGCGCATCGGCGGAGGCTATCAGAAGGTTGCACCGCAGAGCGTTTCGCGTCTGTAACAAAGGGGTCGAGTGACGGTCGTCATACGAGCCGGTGACCCTTCTTGCGTCGGCACGTTGCGCCGGTGGCTAGGATCACTTCGACATCACGCGATCAGGAGACAAACGTGGCCTTCGTCATCACAGACAACTGCATCAAAGACGAGCTGTGCGCTCAAGCCTGTCCGGTCGACTGCATTCATCCGCGCAGTGAGGAGTCCGATTTCGACTCCGCCACGCAGATGTACGTGAACCCGGGCGAGTGCATCGACTGCGGCGCCTGCATCCCGGCGTGCACCTCGGATGCGATCTTCGCGCTCGACGACGTTCCGGCGGACAAGCGGCAGTTCATCGAGGTCAACGAAGCGTTCTTCTCGTAAGATCGCAACCCGATTGACCCTGCTTCCCTCCCCGGCAGCGCTCGTGGTCGCGCATCCCGGCCACGAGCTGCGGCTATTTCACTGGCTCGAGCTCGACCGGCCGACGGTCTTCGTCCTGACGGATGGTTCGGGGCGCTCGGGACGCTCGCGTGTCGAGTCGACGCGCGCGGTGCTCGCAACGACAGGTTGCGCCGAGGGGTCGGTGATGGCGCGGTTCACAGATGCGGAGATCTATCGCGCCATCATGGAGCGGGACGTTCGCGGGATCGCCGAGGTGACGCAGGAGCTGCGGACAGCGCTGGGAGGATTCCGGAGCGTCGTCTTCGATGCGATGGAGCTGTACAACCCGACGCACGACCTCTGTCACGTCGTCGCCGGCCTCGCGGCACCGACCTCCGCTGAACGATACGCATACGCCGTCGTCGAAGCGCCGGGAGAAGGGATCACGCTGCCTCTCGACGACGAGGCGTTCCAGCGGAAGATGGCGATGGCGCATCGATACGGCGACCTCGCAATCGACATCGACGAGCTGACGTCGAGGATCGGCGGCGACGCGCTGCGGCGCGAGGTGTTCCTCCCGCCTTCCGATCCGCGAGAGAAGAAACCGTACTACGAGACGCGCGGCGAAGAGCAGGTCCGCGCCGGAAAGTACCGTTCGGTGCTGCGGTACCGCGAGCACTTCGTGCCGTTCGTGCAGGATCTAACGGCGGCGCAACATGCGCAGAACGAATGACGCAGGGCTGGTCTGCAGCCGATGCAGGCGCTTCCGCACCGTGGCGATGTCGGAGCGCATCTTTCGCTCCGTCTCCGTGACCTCGTCGGAGACGAGCTGCAGCTCGCGCTCCGACGCCAGCCGTGACCGCATAGCAGCCGCGTCGAGCGCCAGCGCGTCGTAACGTTCCTTCAGGCGCGTCCAGTCGATGAATCCGGGGAGCTTGGTCTGGAGGCTGAGCCAGCGGAGGTAATCGACCAAAGCCTGCCGTTCGTCCTCCGAGGACTGAGGACCGACGACCGAGGACTCCATGTATAGCTCTTCATAAGCCGTAACGACCGCCTCGATGTCCGCCTCGCTCCGCGCTCGTTCCGAAACGCGCGCAACCTCGGCGGGATCGTACGCCTCGATCTCGGCAGCGAGCGCGTCGACGGTCACCGGTCGGGTCAGCGCGCGGACCCCGAAATTGCGGCGCCGGAGCTCGGCGAAATTGCCGCTGGTGACGAGCCCCGCCATCCCGATCGGATCGGACACGACGACCGCGCAGCCGACTGCCATCGCCTCCAGAGCGGTGCGGGCGCGGGCGAAGACGAGGTCGTACTTTGCGAACAGCAACTCCGGATTCCGCACCGGACGATCGTTCCCGTACCCGACGAGGTCGACCTCCCCGATCCCGAACTGCTTGCACGCCTCGCGGACAAACGCGCCGAAGTTCGCCTCGGTCGCGCGGCTGTTGAGGATGAGCGCATTGCGCGGCTTCGCAGGCGGCGTGTCGCGGGGGGCGAACCGCTTCGTATCGACGAAGTTGTAGAGCGTCCGCACGCGCGCCGGATCGATGCCGGACTCGATCACCAGACGATCGAGCACCGTGTCGTCGACGGCGACGTAGCGGCGAATTCGAGGATGAGAGGGCGGCGCCTCCTGCCACGGGAGCCATCCGTGACAGACGTAGATCGCCGGGACGGCGGGAAAGTGCGTCAGCGCCGTCATCATCTCGAGGTGATGCTGGCCGTGGATGACGTCCGGCGCGACCCGGATCGACCGAAGGTCGTTCGTCACCGGAACCGTCGCCTCGCGGAGGTCGTCGGCGACGTCGCCGAGGATCGGGCTGTAGGCGATCGGGTCGTGGCCGCGGGCGCGAAGCGCGATCGCGAGGTCGCGGACGTACAGCTCACTGCCGGAGCGGTCGGCGAGGGTGCTGTTCGTGAAGAGGATGCGCATCGACTTTCCGAGATTACATGCTGCGGACCAGTTTTGTGGTCTGGATCACGGCCGCGGGCCCGGGAGTTACCTAAATCTAAGTCGGGCAGCGAGACGTAGATTATTCGGCGTTACAATCCGTCTCTTCACATTCAATAACTCGTTCCGGAGCAGAGAGAATGGTTCGTTCTTCCGCGTTGCGGCTCGTCGCGGTATTCGTGTTTATCGCGGCGGTCGCGCCGCTTCATGCAGCCACCTACAGCAGCACTCAGACGGGAAACTGGAGCAGCGCGAGCACCTGGGGCGGGGCGGGCGTGCCGGGAGCGGGTGATACCGCGACTGTCAACGGCGGCCACGTCGTCACCCTCGACACCAGCGTCACGCTAGCCACGCTGACGCTGTCCGGCGGCCAGATCACCGGTACGAACTCGCTGAACGTCACGACCGTCTTCAACTGGAACAGCGGCACCCTCTCCGGCGCGAGCACGATGACGATCGCCTCCGGCACGGTCGGCGGCGGCGGCACCCTCGACGCGCGCACCCTGACGAACAACGGCTCCTTCACCTTCAGTGGCGGCAACTACTTCTACATGCAGAACGGCGCGCAGCTGACGAACAACGGGACGATCGAGTTCCTCAGCGACGGCGGCGGCATCTTCCAGAGCGGCACGCTCGGCTTAATGGCGATCACCAACGCCGGAACGATCAAGAAGAGCGGCGGAACGAGCAACAGCACCGTCGGCATGCCGATCGTCGGCCAGAGCGGCAGCCAGGTGCTGGCGCAGAGCGGCACGCTCTTGATCGCCGCCGTCTCCGCGACCGGCTCGACGTTCGATGCCTCCAGCGGCGCGATACTCGAATTCAACACCAGCGACACCCGCTCGATCGACGCCACCTGCACCGTCAGCGGTCTCGGTACGATCTACTGGGCCGGCGGCACGAACAGCGTCGCGGCGACGTACAACGTCACCGGCGTCACGAAGAACGCCGCGACGACGACCATCGGGACCTCGATCACCAGCACGGGCGACCTCGTGGTCGCCGGCGGCACGCTCTCCCTGAACAACTCCACGACCCTCTCGGTCAACAACCTGAGCATGCAGAGCGGCACGCTCGCGGGGAGCGCGCCGATCACCCTCACCGGCACCTCTCAGTCGTGGACCGGCGGCACGATCGGCGGCACCGGACTGCTGACGATCCCGAGCGGCACGACGGTGACGATGAACGGGTACGTCTATTTCGACACCCGTTCGATCAGCAACGCCGGAAACATCACCTACACCAGCAACTACTACAGCTACTTCTACAACAGCGCGGCGCTGACCAACAGCGGCACGGTGAACTTCCAGGGAGACGGCGGGTTCTACATCGGCAGCGGCAGCCCGACCGTTACGAACAGCGGCACGATCGAGAAGACCGGCGGCACCGGACAGGGCGGCATCCAGGTCTCGCTGGTCTCGCAGAGCGGCAGCCAGATCTCGATCCAGAGCGGGACGATCCTCTTCGGCAACGTCTCCGCGACCGGCACGACGTTCAGCGTCTCGTCCGGCGCGATCGCACAGTTCTATTACACGACGAGCGCGAGCTTCGACGCGGCGAGCACGATCAGCGGCGCCGGCACGATCTACTTCAGCGCCGGAACGAACAACATCAGCGCCTCGTACAACGTCACCGGCGTCACGAACGCCAACGGCGGCACGACCACCATCGGCACGAACGTGACGAGCGTCGGCAGCATGACCGTCGGCGGTGGAGCGCTGACGATCAACAACACCAGCGCGCCGACGACCGGCACGATCCTGATGCAGGGCGGCACGCTGACGCTCAATTACTCGTCGACGCTCACCATCGCGACGCTCACGATGCAGGGCGGCACGCTCAACGGCACCGCCTCGATCTCCCTCACCGGCTCCAGCATGACGTGGACCGGAGGCACGATCGGCGGCAGCGGGTCGCTCACCATCCCGAACGGGACGAGCATCGCCTTCAACGGTTACGTCTATTTCGATACTCGCTCGGTCACGAACGGCGGCGCCTGGACGTACAGCAGCAATTACTACAGCTACTTCTACAACAGCGCCACGCTCACGAATAACGGCACCGTCACCTTCCAGGGCGACGGCGGCTTCTACATCGGCAGCGGCAGTCCGAGCATCGTCAACAACGGCACGATCACCAAGAGTGCCGGCACCGGACAGGGCGGCATTCAGGTTTCCCTCACCGCGGCGAGCGGCAGCCAGCTCCAGGTGCAGAGCGGCACGCTCCTCCTCGGCAACGTCACCGCCACCGGCGCGACGTTCAGCGTCTCCTCCGGCGCCACGATCGACCTCTACTACACCACTACGAGCAGCTTCGACGCCGCGAGCACGATCAGCGGCGCCGGCGTCTTCGCCTTCAACGCCGGCACGAACAGCGTCAGCGCCAACTACAACATCACGGGCGGGACGAAGTCGGTCGGCGGGACGAACACCATCAGCTCCATCACCTCCCTCGGCGACCTCGGTGTCAGCGGCGGCTCGTTGACGCTCAACGGCGCTTCGTCGATCAGCATCCCGACGCTGACGATGCAGGGCGGCACGCTCAACGGCACGCTCCCGCTCAGCATCACCGGCACGGCGATGACGTGGAGCGGCGGCACGATCGGCGGCAGCGGGCAGCTCACCATCCCGAACGGCGCCACGATCACCGTCACCGGCGTCACGCTCGACACGCGTCCGGTGAGTAACGCCGGCACGATGAATCTCACGTCGAACGGCGCGATGTCCATGACGAACAACGCCGTCCTCACGAACAGCGGCACGCTCGATCTGCAGGGCGACAGCAGCGTCTATCTCAGCACCGGCGCGTCGACGGCGGTCGTCAACAGCGGCACGATCAAGAAGAGCGCGGGGACGACCGGATCGAGCTTCTCCGTCCCGCTCACGCTGCAGAGCGGCAGCCAGTTGCAGGTGCAGGCCAGCATCCTCTACGTCGGCAACGTCACCAGCACCGGCGGCACCACCAGCGTCTCGACCGGCGCGACGCTCTACTTCTACTACACGACCACCAGCAGCTTCGACGCCGCGTCGGCCATCAGCGGCGCCGGCACCGTGCAGTTCGGGGCCGGCACGAATACGGTGAACGCCGCGTACAACATCACCGGCGCGACGAAGCACACCGGCGGAACGACGACGCTCGCCTCGATCACGAGCACGGGCGACATCACCATGAGCGGCGGCACGCTCACGCTCAACAGCGGCAGCGCCATCTCCGTCCCGACGCTCACGATGCAGGGCGGCACGCTCCAAGGAACCGCGCCGATCGGCCTCACCGGCAGCAGCAGCACCTGGACCGGCGGCGTCGTCGGCGGGAGCGGCACGCTGTCGATCCCGAGCCTGACGACGATCTCCGTCACCTCCGGCGCGACGTACCTCGACACGCGTCCGGTCTCGAACGGCGGCACGATCAACATCGTCGGCACTGCCGCGATCTACATGCAGAACAACGCCGTCCTGACGAACGCCGGGACGATCGACCTCCAGGGCGACAGCTCGCTCGCGCTGAATGGCGCCGCCGGCACGATTGCGGTCAACAACAACGGTCTGATCAAGAAGAGCGCGGCCAGCGCCTCCGCCTCGACGGTCAACGTCCCGCTCAACCTGAACAGCGGCAGCCAGTTCCAGATCCAGGCGGGCACGGTCTACTTCGGCAACATCACGTCGACCAGCGCGACGCTCAGCGTGGCAGCGAACGCAGTCGCGTACATGAACTACACGACCACGTCGACGTTCGACGCCGCCTCCACGATCAGCGGCGCCGGAACGGTGCAGTGGTACGCCGGGACGAACACCGTCAGCGGGACGTACAACATCACCGGGGCCACGAAGGTCTCCTCCACCACCACGATCGGGACCTCGATCACGAGCACCGGTGACATCGTCATGGTCGGCGGCACGCTGACGCTCAACAGCGCCGGCGCGATCTCCGTACCGACCCTCACGATGCAGGGCGGCACGCTCGCCGGCAACGCACCGATCACCATCACCGGCACCGCGATGACGTGGACGGGCGGCACCGTCGCCGGCACCGGTTTGATGACGATCCCGAACACGACCACCACCACGATCAACGGCGGCCTCACGTTCGACACCCGCACGGTCAACAACGCCGGGACGATGAACTTCACGTCGAACAGCTACGCCTACTTCCAGAACAACGCCGTCCTGAACAACAGCGGCATCATCGACCTCCAGGGCGACGGCGGGCTCTATCAGTCGGGCACCATCGGGACGACGTCGGTCAACAACAGCGGCACGATCAAGAAGAGCGCCGGCGCGAGCGGGTCGACGTTCAGCGTCCCGATCACGCTGCAGAGCGGCGGTCAGTTCCTCATCCAGTCGAGCATCGCGTACCTCGGCAACTTCACGAGCAACGGCGGGACGCTGAACACCGCCTCCGGCACTACGGCGTATCTCTATTACACGACCACCGCGACGTTCGACTCGGCGTCGACGATCAGCGGCTCCGGCACACTGCAGAACGGCGCCGGGACGAACAGCATCGCCGGGACGATCTCGATCCCGATCCTGATGTCGGGCGGCACGCTCGCGATCAACAGCGCCACGGCGCAATCGATCCCGACGCTCACGATGAACGGCGGGACGCTCAGCGGCAGCGGCACGCTCAACGTGACCGGCGCGGCGATGACGTGGACCGGCGGAGTCATCGGCGGCACGGGAACGCTCGCCATCTCGAACGCCAGCACCGTCACGATCAACGGCGTCCCCTACCTCGACAATCGCACGGTCAACAACGCCGGCACGATCACCTTCAACAGCACGAATTACATGTACGTTCAGAACAACGCGATTCTGAACAACAGCGGAACGATCGACTTCCCCGGCGACAGCGCCATGTATCTCTCCGGCGCCGCGGGGACGACGATGGTCAACGACAGCGGCACGATCAAGAAGAGCGCCGGCACGACGTCGTACTTCAACGTTCCGCTGACGCTGCAGAGCGGCGGACAGTTCCTCGTCCAGAGCGGCACCGTCTACTTCGGCAACATCACCGGCAGCGGCGGGGCGCTCAACATCGCGTCCGGCACGACCGCGTACCTCTACTACACCACGGCCGCGGCCTTCGACGCGTCGACGACCATCAGCGGCGCCGGGACGCTGCAGAACGGCGCCGGTACCAACAGCATCGCCGGCACGATCACGTCGTCGCTCGGCGTCAGCGGCGGCACGCTGTCGATCAACAGCGCCGGAACGCAGTCGATCCTCGCCCTCACGATGAGCGGCGGCACGCTCAACGGCACGGCGAACCTCGCCGTGACGTCTTCGGCGATGACATGGAGCGGCGGCACCATCGGCGGCAGCGGCACCTTCTCGATCCCGTCAGGCACGACCGTCACGATTGCCGGCGTCCCGTTCCTCGACACGCGCGCCTTCACGAACGCCGGCACGCTCGCGTTCACGTCGACCTACTACGTCTACATGCAGAGCGGCGCGACCCTGAACAACACCGGAACGATCAACTTCCAGGGCGACAACGGGATCTACATCAACACCGGCGCGCCGACGATCACGAACAACGGCCTGATCACGAAGAGCGGCGGCACGGGGGCGGCGACGATCACAGTTCCGACGACCAACGCCGCCTCCGGCATCATCGAGCCGGTCACCGGCACGATCGCGATCAACAGCCTCACGGAGAACGGGACGCTCTACTTCCCGATCGCCGGCGCCACCGCCTTCGGCAAAGTTCAGATCGGCTCCGCCTTCGTTCTCGGCGGCACGCTCCACGCCACGACGACCAGCGGCTACACGCCGGTCAACGGCACGACGTTCCAGGTGCTCACGTATCCGTCGAGCTCCGGCGCGTTCGCCTCGAAGAACCTCACCTACTCCGGCGGCGGGCAGTTCACCGACTCCTACACGTCGAGTGCGATGACCCTCACGGCCGGCAACGCCAACTGCACCGCTGTCCCGGCGAACGCCGTCGCCTGGTATCGCGGCGAAGGCGACACCACCGACTCGGCCGGCGTGAACCTCGGCGCCATCTCCGGCGGCGTCACGTACGGCACCGGCGAAGTCGGCCAGGCGTTCACCTTCGACGGCACCAGCGGCTCGATGAACGTTCCGATGAGCAGCAGTCTTCAGGTCTCGAACGTCACGGTCGAGTTCTGGATGAAGGGCGATCCAGCGAATACGCTCAACGTCTGCTGCCAGGGCCTGGTCGGCACCCAGATGTACGCCGCCGAGATCAACGGAAGCGGCCTCTCCTTCGGCGTGAGCACGGACGGCGGCGCAACGGCTCCCTACCCGGCAGCTTCGACCAGCATTACCACGGGCACGTGGCACCACGTCGCCGGCACCTACGACGGCAGCACCATCAGCCTCTACGTCGACGGCGTACTCGCCGCCTCGACCTCCCACTCGGGCTCCATCTCCAACAACGGCGGCTTCCTTTCGATCGGCTCCGAGGATGGACGAACGGGAGCCTGCAACGGCTGCCAGAACACGTCGGGCCGCTACTTCCACGGCCTCCTCGACGAGGTCACCATCTACAACCGCGCGCTGACTGCGGCCGAAATCCAGACCATCTACAACGTCGCATCGGCCGGCAAGTGCTTCACGGCCAGCACGCCGACGATCACAAGCTTCACGCCGTCGAGCGGCGGCGCCGGAACGAGCGTCACCATCACCGGCACGAACTTCATCGGCACGAGCGCCGTGTCGTTCAACGGGACGCCGGCCGCTTCGTTCACGATCAACAGCGCCACCCAGATCACGGCGGTCGTTCCGGCGGGCATGACCACCGGTCCGATCTCGGTCACCACCACCGGCGGCGTCGCGACGAGCGCCGCATCGTTCTCCTACAGTTGCACGCCACCGCCGGCGACCGTGACCGCGCCGTCGGCCGTGTGCGGTAATGCGATCAACGTCGGAGCGAGCGTCACCGCTACCGCGGGCGCCACCTACAACTGGTCCATCACCAACGGCGTGATCACCAGCGGTCAGGGCACGACCTCCATCACCTTCAATCCGGGCGCTTCGGGCGTCGTGACCCTCAACGTCACCGTGACCGACGCGACGAGCTGCTCGGCCAACGGCAACGCGAACGTCACGATCAACCCCGCCCCGGCGTCGGCGATCACCGCGCCGGCCTCGATCTGCGCGACGACGACCGGCAACGCCAGCGTCGCTGTTACCAGCGGGGCGACCTACAACTGGTCGATCACCAGCGGCACGATCACCGGCGGCTCCGGCACCAACGCCATCACCTTCACGCCTGCCGCCTCCGGCACCGTGACAATCGCCATCACCGTCGTCTCGGTGAACGGCTGCTCCAGCAGCTCGAATGCAAACGTCCCGATCAACGCCGCTCCGTCGGCGACGATCACGGCGCCGGCGTCCGCCTGCGCCTCCGGCGCCGGCAACGCGAGCGTTCCGTTGCAGAGCGGCGCCACGTACACGTGGACGCTCACCAACGGCTCGATCACGAGCGGCGCGGGGACGAACGCCATCACCTTCACCGCGGGTGCATCCGGCAACGTCGGCATCAGCGTCACGGTCGCCAACGGCGGCTGCAGCGCGACGTCCAACACCACCGTCCCGATCAACGCCGCTCCGACGCCGGTCATCACCGGCCCGACGGCGACGTGCGCCGGCTCGCCGGTCACGCTCGACGCCGGCGCCGGCTATACGTCGTATCTCTGGTCGACCGGTGCGACGACGCAGACCATCAGCGTCTCGCCGACGAGCACGACCAGCTACAGCGTCACCGTGACGAACGCGAGCGGCTGCAGCGGCACGTCGTCGTACAGCGTCACCGCCAACCCGCTCCCGCCGTCGGCGATCACCGCGCCGCCGTCGATTTGCTCGACCGCGACCGGCAACGCCAGCGTCACCGCCACGGCCGGCGCGACGTACAACTGGTCGATCCTGAACGGCACCATCACCGGCGGCACCGGCACGAACGCCATCACCTTCACGCCTGCGACCAGCGGCAACGTCACCGTGGCGATCACCGTCACGTCGTCGGCCGGCTGCAGCAGCAACTCGACCGTCTCGATCCCGATCAACGGCGCGCCGTCGGCGTCGATCCTGGCGCCGCCCGCCGTCTGCGCTTCGACGGCCGCGAACGCGAGCGTCGCCGCGCAGGCGGGCGCCACGTACAGCTGGAGCATCACCAACGGCGCGATCACCGGCGGCGCCGGCACGAACGTCATCTCCTTCACCGCCGGACCGTCGGGGAGCGTCACCCTGAACCTCACCGTCTCGAACGGCGGCTGCAGCAGCAGCTCCAGCGCGACCATTCCGATCAACGCCGTCCCATCGCCCGTGATCACCGGCCCGTCGACGACGTGCGCCGGCTCGCCGGTCACACTCGACGCCGGCGCCGGTTTCAGCTCCTACCTCTGGTCGACCGGCGCGGCAACGCGGACGATCACCGTCTCGCCGTTCGCCAACACGACCTACAGCGTCTCGGTCAGCAACGGCAGCTGCAGCGCGACCACCTCGCACCCGGTCAGCGTCTCGCCCGCGCCTTCGGCGGCCATCAACGCGCCGTCCTCCGTGACCGCATCGTCCGCCAACAACGGCGCGTCCGTTCCGTTCACCTCCGGCGCCACCTACAACTGGAGCATCGGCAACGGCACGATCACCGCCGGCCAGTCGACCAACGCCATTTCCTTCACCGCCGGCCCGAGCGGCAACGTCACCCTCGGCGTCACCGTCACTGCAGGCTCCTGCAGCGCCACGAATTCGGCAAGCGTTCCGATCGCCGCGGCAACGGGCGACGTGACTGTCGCCGTGGCCGCATCGCCGAACAGCGTCGAAGCCGGCAACCCGGTCACGTTCACGATCGTCGTCAGCAACAGCGGGCCGGCAACCGCGACGAACGTCGCCGTCAGCAACACCATCTCGTCCTCCACCGCCACCTTCGTCGGCACCAGCAGCCTCATTTCGTGCGGCTCGCCGGCCGGCCAGACCGTCACCTGCACCGCACCGTTCCTCTCGCCGGGCGACAGCGCCACGATCACGATCACCTGGAACGCGACGACCACCGACCCGACGCTCTCGATGACCTCCATCGTCTCGTCGTCGAACGACTCGAACGGCGGCAACAACACCGCCAGCGCCGGCGCGACCGTCACGCAACCGCAGCCGCCGCCCCCGCCGCCGAACGGCAACCCCTGCGCGAACCCGACCGCGACGTCGCTCGTCTCCCCCGCGAACGGCGCGACGCTCAGCGCCTCGAACGTTCACTTCACGTGGACCGCCGTCTCCGGCGCGAGCGGTTACCGCCTCTGGATCGCCCTCAACGGCGCTCCGTTCGCGTCGGCCGGCGATACGACCGACACGTCGAAGGACGTGAACATCAGCAGCGGCAGCGTCGAGTGGTACGTCGAGACGCTCTTCACCGGCTGCTCCTCGGTCGACTCGACGCATCGCACGTTCACCATTCCGCCGAAGCAGAACTGCGGCGCCGACGGATCCGCGACGAACCTCTCGCCGGCGCACGACGTCAGCACGGCGAGCGTCAACTTCAGCTGGTCTCCCGCTGCCGGCGCCACCGGTTACGAGGTCTGGCTCGCGCTCAACGGCGGCACGCCGACGCTCCTCGGCACGACCAACACCACCTCGCTCACGCACGACGTCCCGCCGGGCGCGCTCGAATGGTTCGTCCGCGCGAACTTCGATGGCTGCCCGCAGACCGAGTCGGCGCACGCGCAGTTCAGCTACAACCTCCCGGTGCAGTGCAGCGACTCGCATCCGCTCGCGGTCGCGCCGCTGAACAACTCCCTCGGCCTCATCTCGCCGATCAACTTCTCGTGGAAGGAAGCGACCGGCGCGACGTCCTACAAGATCTGGCTCTCCGTCAACGACGGCGCCTACTCGGTCCTCGGCACCACGCAACAGGCGCACCTCGACGACGCCACCGTCCCCGCCGGCAGCGTCAACTGGTATATCGAGGCGCTCTCCGACGGCTGCCCGTCGACGAAGTCGACCGTCTCGCATTTCACATCCGTCAAAGCGCCGACTGGATGCCCGGCGCTCACCGCGCCGCTGATGATCGTTCCCGCCTCGGCGTCCTCCGGCGTGCAGTACACGATCTCGTGGCAGCCGGTCGGCGGCGCCACGTCCTACGAAGTCCAGGCGTCGAACAACCTGCAGTTCAGCGGCGCGCCGCTCACGCCGGTGACCGACACGCAGTTCGACTTCACCGACACGAACAACACGCAGCAGCCGCTGGTGAAGTACTTCCGCGTCCGCGCGCTCGCCAGCTGCCAGGCCGACCCCGGGCCGTTCTCCGACGCCAGTGCGGTCGTGATCCTCCCGTCGAACACCGCCGGCAAACAGCTCCAGGGCTCCGCGCCGGCCGACCAGACGCAGGTCATCACCTACACCATTCCGCTCGACGCCTCGCTCGCCGGCCTCACGTTCACCGCGACGCCGAATCAGCCGTGGATCACCGTCACGCCGGCGTCCGGCGTCGTTCCGCCGGGCGGTCTCACGCTCCAGGTGCAGGCCGACACCGACGGCCTCCCGGTCGGCACGTCGCTCGGCGGCATCACGATCACGACGGGCGCCGCCGGCGGTTCGTCGAAGGCGCACACCTCCTCCACGTCGTCGACCGTCACCACCGTCTCGGTCAGTCTCGTCTCGCCGTCGCTCCCGACGTCGAAGAGCACGCCGCCACCCGACGCGCTGATCATCCCGGCGGTCGCGCACGCCAACGGAGTCAACTCGACCTTCCAGTCGGACGTCCGCGTCACCAACACCTCGGCGCAGGTGGTGAAGTATCAGGTCACCTTCACCCCGACCGGCGACGCCGGCATCACCGACGGTAAGCAGACAACGATCGACATCGATCCCGGTAAGACGATCGCGCTCGACGACGTCCTCGGCACCTGGTTCACGAACCTGTCGAACAGCAGCATCGGCGTCCTGGAGATCCGTCCGCTCACGTCGCAGAGCTCACCGCTCAACCCATCGTCGCCGCTTGCCGCCTCCGCGAACGCCCTCTCGACCTTCGCCTCGAGCCGCACCTTCAACGTCACGGCGAACGGCACGTTCGGCCAGTACATCCCTGCCATTCCGTTCGCCAGCTTCATCGGCGGATCGAAGGACCCCTCTACCAGTTCTACGACCGGCTCGATCCTCTCGCTGCAGCAGATCTCGCAGTCCGACGCGTTCCGCACGAACCTCGGGTTCGTCGAAGGCTCCGGCCAGCCCGCGTCGCTCCTCGTCTCCGTCTTCGATCACAGCGGCCTTAAGATCACCGACTTCCCGCTGCAGCTCGCCGCCGGCCAGCACACGCAGTTCTCCCTCGGCTCGCAAGGCGTGCAGCAGCTCTCCGACGGCCGCGTCGAGGTGAAGGTCCTCTCCCCGACCGGCAAGGTCACGACCTACGCCTCGGTGCTCGACAACAAGACGAACGATCCGCTGCTCGTCTCGCCCGTCAATCTCTCCGCGGCCGGCAACACCGACTTCGTCGTACCGGGCGTCGCCGACCTCTCCAACGGCGTCGCCAACTGGAAGACCGACATGCGGGTGTTCAACCCGTCGTCGAAGCCGGTCGACACGACGCTCACCTTCTACTCGCAGAACGGCGGCAATCCGAAGTCGGTCACGATGACCCTCGCGCCGAACGAGGTGAAGGACCTCGACGGCACGCTCGCAAGCACCTTCGGCATCACGAATGATGGCGGCGCCGTGCATATCTCGACCGCCCAGCCGTCGAACCTCATCGCCACCGCGCGCACTTACAACCAGACCAGCAACGGCACGTACGGGCAGTTCATCCCCGCCGTGACGCCGGCCGACGCCGCGGGCGCCGGCTCACGTCCGCTGCAGCTGCTGCAGCTCGAAGAGTCGGACCGCTACCGCAGCAACGTCGGCATCGTCGAGGTGAGCGGCAAGCCCGCGAAGGTGCAGATCTCCGTCGTCCCGCCCGACGGCCGCGTCACCGGCGTCGCCGAGATGGACCTCGCCCCGAACGAGTTCCGCCAGCTCAACTCAATGCTCAAGAGCTTCGGCCTCGGCACCGCCTACAACCAGCGCGTCACCGTGAAAGTGATCAGCGGCGAAGGCCGCGTCACCGCCTACGCCTCCGTCATCGACCAGGTCACCCAAGACCCCACATACATCCCCGCCCAGTAATCGCGCCTCCGTGTGGCGCCGGCAATGCTGCCGGCGCCCTATCGGCTCGACGGAAAGCCGCCGGCGAGACGCCCGATCAAGCCGAAGGCAAGTATCAGCAGGCCGAGTAACGTGACACCCACCGCGAAGGCGTTGACGAGGACCACGCCGAGGGTTCCTTCGCCGACGATGCCGGCCTGCTCCGGCCGCTCCGGATCGTAGAGGATCGGGACGGACGTGCCCACCGGGTAGACGATCTGCGTGTTCCCAAGGCACTGCACACGGACCTTTTGGCCGCTCGCGGACGTGAACTCGACGATCGGACAATAGAAGGTGGAGTTCTCCATCCCCTCCGTCATCTTGTTCTCGAGAACGGTACCGGTGGTGCGGGCGTGAGTCTTCGCCGCTCGCCTCTGACGCCGGGCCATGCGGAGCCCCCAGGCCAGAAGGATTCCGCCGATGAGGAGGACTACCCCTCCAGCCACCATGGCGATCTCCGGGGTCAGCGTGTTCTCTTCCATTTAGACCTTAGCGCGACGGAAACGCCGTGCTGCCTCGAAGAACCAAATTGCGGCCACCGTCAGAATGTACCAACCAACGAGGACCGAAACCGTGAGACGTGTATCTGATGCCTGAAGTGGTGAGCCTTGAGCGATGCCGTACCGAAGCAGGCCGACGGTAGCGAACAAGTAGATGTAGCCGACGATGACCAGCAGGATCCGGCCTGCGAGTTTGACGACGCGATTCCTACTCTTGAACAGGAAGAGTGCCACCGAGAGCAAGAGCAGAATCACGAGGACGCCGGCGATCGACTCCCGAAGTTGAGCCGGACAATCGGCGCACGTAGTAAGCATGCCCCTTACCGCCAGAATGCCCACCAGGGATGCAACCGAGGCGGCGACCAGCCGAGACCTTGCTCGAGCATGACGAGAAGGTAGTGGTCGCCTTGACTGAGGACGGCGAACGCGTCTTTGTAATAGGCGTACGCCGAGGGGCTGGCGGCGGAATCCGCCTGATACGCGCGGCGGGCAAGCCCGGCGATCTTCGCCTCGTAATCCGATGCGGGGATGACTGCCTCGAACGCAGCGACTCGATCAAAGTCTGCGTCGAAGTCGGGGTCCGACTCGGAGAAACTGAGCATCCATTCTTCGTCGGCGGAAAGGGGCTGGCCTTCCCGCCTGGCCTGCTCCGCGATCCGATCGATGAAGAAGCGCTTAGCCTGGCTTTGCGATGCGAAGGGCATGATCGAGTACGGAGTTTAGCGTCTTAGGACGATCCCCCACAGTCCGCCTGCAGCCAGTGCACGAGCGCATTCGCCAGTTCCTCCCGATGTGCGGAGAACGGGTGATCGTCGTCATATTTGATGAGCGTCACGCTCTTGCTGCCTGCGGCGCGGATGGTGCGTTCGAGGCTCTCGTGCATCGCGATGTTTTCGTCGGGTGAGTCGCGTTTGGCGGCGACGAGGAGGAGCGGGTGCTGGGCGAGCGGGCGCGCCAGTTTCAGGTAATCCCACTCGGCGTGTGATGCCATCTCATTGAGGATGTCGGCCGCGGCGGCGTGGATCGGGGCGCCGGGTTCGGTCGTGAAGCGGAAGTAGTCGAGGTTCGACTTCCGCTCGTCGGCGTGCTGCGGGAACCGCTGTCCTGCCCATCCGATGTTCCATGCCGCCATCGCGACGATGCAGGTGCTGGGCGGCTCGTGTGGCGCCGTCAGCAGCGCAACCCATCCGCCGTAGCTATGGCCGACGATCGCGATATGGCGGGTATCGAAGTGGTACTTGGCGGCATTCGCGCGCACCCACGCGAGGACCGTCTGCGCGTCCTCGAGGCCGTGTCCGAACGAGAACGTCCCGCCCGATCCCCACATCCCGCGGCCGTCGAAGTAAAGCGCGTCGAATCCGGCGCGCCGCACCGCCTGCGCGAGGTCGAGGTTCTTCTCGTTTCCGGGATAGCCATGAATGAAGATGACCACCGGGTGCGGACCGGCGCCGGCGGCCAGGTACACCAGCCCGTTCATGCGCGAGCCGTGGCTCGGGATCGCCAGTTCTTCCATCGATGCAGGCTGTGCATGAGCGGAGAACGCGGCAAAGAGCGCGATTACGGAAACAAGGTGCTTCATCGTGCGAACTCTAACGTTACTACTCCCCGTGTAGCGCAGGCTTCCAGCCTGCGCCCCCCGTTGCCCCCGCCCCGCCCGGGGCGCAGGCTGGAAGCCTGCGCTACACGGGGCGGTGACGCGCGGCCACGGCCGCGATCGACACTGGGACCGATCTCTACGGCACTGCGCCCGCGACCCGTACACGGTGATTCCATCATCGGCGAAAGTGGGACGGAGCCCTTACGGATTGCGAATCGACGCCGGTCAGCTGCGGTCGGTCTCCTCACGCCTTGCGGCGGCCACTGGCGGACGTGCGAATAGGGCCGTCTGCGATACGGCGGCGACCGATGCACGTGCGAAGGCGACCATCTGGAATGCATCCGGGGACCAACGGACGTGCGAAGGGCGGCCGTCCGAAATGCGCCGATGACCGACGCACGTCCGAGGGCGACGTCCGCAATGCCTCGGGAGACCGACGCACGTCCGAAGGCGGCCGTCCGCAATGCCTCTGGAGACCGACGCACATCCGAGGGCGACCGTCTGCAATGCCTCGGGAGACCGACGCATGTCCGAAGGCGGCCGTCCGCAATGCCTCTGGGGACCGACGCACGTCCGAAGACGACGTCCGCAATGCCTCGGACGACCGACGCACGTCCGAAGGCGACCGTCAGCAATGCCCCCAACGAGCGACGCACGTCCGAGGGCGACCGACGACAGGAAGACGCCGAGCCAGTCGATCTGCTTTTCCTCCGGCTCGCGTTCGTCCTTCACGAGCGGCGAGCCGGCGAGGAGGATCGCGACGACGATGACGTTGATCCGAAATCCCCAGCGCCACGAGTAGTGCGTCGTCAGGAACCCGCCGACGATCGGTCCGATCGCCGTCGCGGCGGCGGCAACCGCTCCCCAGATGCCAAAGGCCACGGCGGTCGCCGGCATCATCAGCGCCGCCCCGATCCCCTCGATGATCGACTCGCCAAGGAGCAGGACCGGAAAGGAGTGGCTCACCGACGCGACGACCGCTCCGGCGACGAACGTGATCGCGCCGAGGATGAACATCCGCTTGCGCCCGAAGAGATCGCCCATCCGGCCGCCGGTGACCCTAAATGCGGCGAGGATCAGCGAGTAGGCCGAGATCACCCACTGCAGCTTCTGCAGCGTCGTGTGGAGGTCGACGATGAGCGTTTTGAGCGCGACGTTGAGCAGCGTCGAGTCGATCAGGATGATCGCCAGCGCCAGGGAGAGGACGGCGAGCGTCCCCCATTTCCGAAACCCCCGCGGCTCGTCTTGTTCAGCTTGGGCCGGCACTCATTGCAGAGTGCTCGCCAGCCCCGGCGAGGCTCATAATGGCGCCATGGCTACGCAGAAGAAGATGACCGCCGCGGAGATCCTCGACGAGTTAGCGAAGCTGCGGGAGCGGTTGCCGGAGGAGATGCGGCGACCGCGTCCGAAGAAGAAGGAGACGACGGAGCGGATGTCGTTTCCTCCGAGCGGTGACGCCATGGCGGACTTCGAGCAGCAGGCGATCATCGACGCGCTGCAGTCGCTGGCCGACGACGTTCATGCCGGCGTCGAGGAGAAGCGCGCCAAGATGATGGAGAAGGCGCTCGAGATCTACTACGTGGCCGAGGAGCTGGCGAAACAGCCGGAGAACGCGCATCTCATCAAACATGTGGAAGAGATGCAGCGCGCGTATCAGGCCGAGTTCGGCAGGCCGATACCGCCGAAGAAGAAGTAGTCCTCGGTCCTCGGTCCTCAGTCCTCGGATATGCTCCCCACCGGTGTCCGGTCGAAACTCTCTCTCCCCCGGCGAAGTGGTCATCGGCTTTGTCACGGAAAACACGCCGAAGTTCCTCGGGCAGGCGTTGCGGCTGCTGCAATCTATCCGATGGTTCGGCGGGGAGCTGGCGCAAAGCCACGTCGTGGTTGCCGTCGTCGAGCAGGTCGACGCGCGTGCGCGCCGCTCGCTCGAGCGCTTCGACGCCGACATTCGCATCGTTACGCGATTCCATCCGGCCAACCCGACCGCGAATCGCCTGCAGATGATCGCGGAGCTGCGAGACGTGCCGGAGCCGCACTTCCTCCTCCTCGACTCCGACACGCTCGTCGTTCGCGACCCGCTGCCGCTCCTCCGCCGCGATGTTTTCCAGGCGAAGATCGCGCCGTTCCCGACCGTGACGCACGAGGTGTTCGAGCGCCTCTTCACGCATTTCGGAATGCCGCTTCCGGCGCGCAGCTACACGACCGGCTACTCCGGAACGCCGACCATTCCGTACTTCAACGGCGGCGTGATCTCCGTTTCGCGGACGCTTGCAGAAAGGCTGCTGCCGGACTGGCGCCGGTTCAACACGATCCTCGCTGACGAGCCGCAGCTCGCCGTGCCGTGCGAGAAGCACATCCACCAGGCGGCGCTCGCGCTGGCGCTCGCTTCGACGAAGATTCCGGTCGAAGCGGTCGGCGCGGAGCTGAATTACCAGGTGAATGCGACGGAGTTCCCGACGCCGCGCGGCTACGCCGAGATCGACCCGGTCATCATTCACTACCACGAGCGGGTCGACCGCGACGGCAGGCTCCTGCGCGTCCCTTTCCCGAAAGCGCAGGAACGGATCGAGCTCTTTCACAAACGTTTGGCGGAAGAGCAGGCGCACGGGATCGCGATCCCGGCGCGCGAGGCGGCCGCTTCGGGCGAAGCATCGAAACAGATCGCGATCGTCGGCATGCACCGCTCCGGGACCTCGCTCGTGGCGCAGCTTCTCGCCGCGATGGGCGCGTATCCGGGCGAGACGGCCGATCTGACTCCGCCGGACGTCTTCAATCCGCGCGGCTACTGGGAGCTCAGCGACGCGCTGACGCTCGACGAAGACATCCTCGCGGCGATGAACGCCAACTGGCGCGAGCCAGCCGAAGCCGATCTCGCGCGGCTCGATGAGGAAACGCGGCGGGCGTTCGTCGATCGCGCGCGCGAGATCGCGCGGCGGCTCGACGCGCACGGTACGTGGATCGTCAAAGAGCCGCGGATGACGCTCGTCTTTCCCGTCTGGCGCGAGGCGCTCGACCGCCCGCTCTGCGTCCTCGTCTGGCGCGAGCCCGCGGCGGTCGCGAAGTCGCTCATGCATCGCGACGGCCTGCCGTTCGTCACCGGGCTGGCGCTGTGGGAGGAGTACACGCGCGCCATGCTCGCGTACACGGTCGGAGTGCCGCGCGTGCTCGTCTCGTATCAAGACCTGCTGCGCGATCCCGTCGGTTGCTCGACGGAGCTCGCGAATGCCACAGGCCTGAAATTGCCGCCCGAAGAGGAGCTGCGCGCGCTCATCGACGCGTCCATGGACCACAACGACGGCGACGACGACGGCCTCCTCAATCGGCATCAGATCGAGCTGCGCGACGCGCTGCGCGATCGTTCCGCGATGGCGTGGAGCAGCGTCCCGCCGATTCACCCCGAAACGCGCAATCTCCTCGCCTCCTTCTGGGTCGAGGCGAGGGAGAACGCGCCGCTCTGGAAGAAGACCCGCGACCTCGGGTTGCTCCTCGACTCCGTCTTCGCCTCGAGGAGCTGGCGAATCGGCTTCGCGATCACGCGCCTCTGGCGCAAGATCCGCCCGAGCAACGAGCAGACCGCCGTCGAGCAGTGGAAGAGAATGCGGTAGTGCTCTCGGTCGTCATACCGACCTACAACACCGCGGAGATGACCCTTCGCTGCGTCCGCGCGATTCAAGGTGCGGATGAGGTGATCGTCGTCGACGACGGCTCGACGGACGATACGGTGGACCGGCTGTCGCGCGAGGCGCGCGTCATCTCTCTCGAAAAGAACCGCGGGTTCGCGGCCGCGGCGAATCGCGGAGTGGCGGAGGCGCGCGGTGATCTGATTCTCCTGCTCAACAGCGACGCGATCGTGGAGCCGGATGCGCTGAACGCGTTCGTCGCCGCGTTCGAGAACGATCCGAAGCTCGGCGTCGCCGGCGCGCAACTGCTCAACGAGGACGGCTCGAAACAGTGGAGCGGCGGCCGGACGCCGACGCTGCCGTGGATGATCGGCGTCGTGAGCGGAGCGGGCCATCTTCTCCGGCGTGTGATCCCCAAGCGCGGGCTGGAAAGCCCGCGCCACACGGACTGGGTCAGCGGCGCCGCGATGATGTTCCGCCGCGAAGCGTGGCAGCCGCTCGACGAGCGATACCTCTTCTACTGTCAGGACATCGACTTCTGCCTGAATGCGCAGAAAGCCGGCTGGCACGTCCGCATCGTCGACGAAGCACGCGTCACCCACGCCCACGGCAGCACGATCGCCCCCGGCAGCGAGATGTCATACGACCCGGCCCGCATGTGGCCCGATCTCCTCACCTGGGGCCGCAACTACTACGGCGTGTCGTGGGCCTCCCGCGCGCGCATCGTCCTCATCGCCGTAGCCGCACTGCGTGTCGCATGGCGGAAGGTGCGATTCAAGGACGCGACGCCGATCGTCCGTGGGTTACGAGCTCTTCGTAAAACCTGATCAGACCGGCGGCGAGGGTGTCGCTGTCGTATGCGCGCGCGACGTGCTCGCCTCCTGCGGCGCCGAGGCGGGAGGCGGTTTCGGGGTCGCGGAGGAGGCGGGTCACGGCGTCGGCGAATGCATTCGGGTCGTCGGCGATGATGACGTGCTTTGCGTCCATGCCACTGGCGCCGAGGGTCGTGGCGACGACGGGGCGGCCGAGGGCGAGCGCTTCGAGGATCTTGATGCGCATGCCGCCGCCGGCGCGGATCGGCGCGAGGACGACCGACAGGCCGCGGATGAACGCGTTCGGATCCGGGACGTTCGGCCGGAAATTGATCCCGTGCTGCTCGACTTCGCGCCGTAGCCAGTCGGGGGGAGAGCTGCCGGCGATCGACAGCTTCGCCTCCGGCATTCGCGCGACGATGCGCGGCCAGAGCTCTTCGACGATCCACATCACCGCGTCCTGGTTGGGACGGTAATCGAGCGAGCCGATGAAGCCGGCGGTGCCGGGAGTCGGGAGTTGGGAGTCGGGGGTCGGGAGGGCGACGCCGCAGGGGACGACGTGGATCGGTTTCTTTGCGCCGAGGGCGCGGAAGTCGGCGGCGTCTTCGTCGCTGATCGGGACGATTGCGTCGACTTCGTTCAGCATCCGGATCTCGTATCGCCGCAGCGACGACGTGATCCAGCGGAGCAGCGGGTTCCGCTTTTCGCGCGCGAGACCTTCCCAGATGCGGAACTCGACGTTCAGAGAACGAAGCACCACCGGCACGTGCCTCGGCGCGTACGGCAGCAGAAACGGGCTCTCGATCTGGACGATGTCCGGCCGGAAGCGGCGCAGGGCATCGTCGACCTCCGTCTGGAACTCGCGCGAGACGAACCGCGCCACGATGAACGGCACGCGACTGAAGATTGATCGCACGAGCGGCCCGATGACGCGCGACGTGTCGATGTCGACGGCTCGAATCGGCACCGGTCCCTGCGGAGATCCGCGATGCTTCCGCGGATTCAGGGACAGCACCTCGACTTCGGCGCCGTCATTCGCCAGCGACTGCGCCAGGCGCGACATCGTCACCCTTCCGCCGTCGAGCGGCGGCCACGGCAGCCGCGGAGTCAGGATCAGGATGCGCATCGGCGGGAGATCATAAGGTGCTGCCTCTGTTACCCTTGGACGGGCCCTGAACATCCTCCTCCTTTCCTCACGTTTTCCATGGCCGACCTACACGGGTGATCGCGTGAGGGCGGCGGTCTGGCTGGCGGCGCTTCAGAACGAGGCGGCGGTGGCGCTCGTGTCGCCGGACGGCGTCATTCCGCCGAACGCGCCGCGGTTCCGCTTCTACCCAGCGGCGCGGTCGATCGGCCGCGGTCTCGCGGCGACGTTGCGCCTGCTCGGGGGCACGCCGTTCCATTCGCTCCTCGCGGCGCCGTACGAGTGGACCGGGGCAATCGAGCGCGCGCGCCGCGACCTCGGCACCGTCGACGCGACGATCGTCCTCCTCTCGCGCCTCGATCCGTGGATGCGCGCGTCACTGCCTCCTGGCCTCCACGTCCTCGACGCCATCGACTCATTGCGACGCGGCATGGAAGAGCGCTCGCGCGAAGCGCCGGCGCTGATGCGCTGGTTGTGGCGCATCGAGTCGAAGAGAGTCGGACGCGCGGAAGCAGATGCGGTGAGCTTCTACGACCGCGTCGTCGTCGTGTCCGAAGAAGACTGCGCGGAGCTCGACGCGGTCGCCATCTCGAACGGTGTCGAGATCGCGCCGCTCGGCGACGCGCCGCGAACCTACGACTTCGCGTTCTGGGGACGCCTCGCCTACTTCGCCAATGCCGACGCCGCAGAGTGGCTCATTCGCGAGATCTGGCCGCTGGTTCGTCAAAAGAAACCGGACGCCACGCTGCTCATCGGCGGCGCCGACGCGCCGGCCTCTATCCGCAACGCGCACGGTCGTGATGGAATCGCGGTGCAGTCGCCGGTCGACGATGTCTCTGTGCTCACTCGAAGTGTGAAGGTTGCGCTCTTCCCTGTTCGGTTCGGGACGGGACAGTCGAACAAGGTGCTGGAAGCGGCGGAGGGCGGCTGCGCGATCGTCGCCACGAAACACGCCATGCGCGGACTCGACGCACTCACGCCTTACGCCTCGATCGCCGACGACGCGAGCGCTCTCGCACGCGCCGCCGTTGCCGCCGTTCCGAACGGCGCGCTGCGAACCGCGGTGGAGGCGCACTACTCGCGCGCCGCGACGCTAGAACGTCTCAGAAGAGTGGTGCAGCGATGATCCGGCCGCGATCGAAAGAGCGCACCTTCCGGACGGCCGTCACCATCGTGGGCGACTTTCTCATCGGCTGGGGCGCGCTCGCGGCAATCGTCGAACTGCGCCGCCATGTGAACTTCGCTTTCACGCAGTCGCTGCTGCCGCCCGAGAAGTTCATCCTCGACACGAAGAATGTCCTCCTCTTCGGCGCATCGCTCATCGCAGCGCTGGCGCTCAGCGGCTTCTATCACCACCGCATCGGTCCGCGGACGCGGCCGTCGATCATCACGGCGCTCGTCATCCAGACGGCGCTCGCGGCGATCGGAAGTACGGCGCTGGTCCGCCCGATGCCGCGTACGGTCCTCCTCGCCGTGCCGCTCGTGGAAGTCATCGCACTTCCGCTCTGGCGGCGGTTTCTGCGACTCGTGGCGCCGATCCGCCCGCGCGACACGATGCTGGTCGGCGAGCCGGCGGACATCGACGAAGCGCTCGCGGCCCTCCGGACGAACGCCGATCGCCGGATTCAGGTGATCAAGCGGGCGTCGCGGCTCGACCAGCTTGCCGATCCGACGACGCAGGATCTCCTCCGAGAGGTGGAAGAGGTCATCTACGTCTCGCCGAACGCCGATCCACGCATCCGTCTGGAGCTGCTCCGCATCCGCGGCCCGCGTGGATTCCTCATGCTGGCGTCGCACGTCGACGCGTTGATCGTCTCGACGATGCTCGGGTGGATCGGCGATCAGCCCTTGGTCGAAGTCTCGATCGTGTGCGGCTATGGGTACGCCGCCGCCGTCAAGCGCGCGATCGACATCGCCGGCAGCGCGCTCCTGATTCTCCTCAGCTCACCGCTTTGGTTCGTCATCGCCGTCGCGACCCTCATCGACAGCGGACGGCCGATCTTCATTCGCCAGAAGCGGGTCGGCCTCGGCGGGGTGTCGTACGGGATGTGGAAGTTCCGCTCGATGCGCGGACCGGCCGACTCGCAGCCGCCGCGGACGCTCGAAGAGATCGCGGCAGCCGAGGGGCGGGTGACGAGGGTGGGAGCATTGCTGCGCAGATATCACCTCGACGAGCTGCCGCAGCTCATCAACGTCTTCGACGGCGACATGAGCCTCGTCGGTCCGCGTCCGGAGCGGCCGGAGCTCGTCGAGCGCATTCTCCGCGACATCCCCGACTTCGATCTCCGCGCGCTCGTCCGTCCCGGCATCGCCGGCCTCGCGCAGGTTTCGGGCGAGTACGAGTCACGCCCCGAGGTCAAGCTTCGGTATGACCTGATGTACATGTGCGACTGGTCGATCTGGCTCGACTTCCGCCTCCTGCTGCACGCCGTGTCGTCGTCGCTGGCAGGGACGGGACGGTAGATCGGGACGCCCGATGGCGCTCCTCACGCTCACCGCCGAACATCTCGCGCTTTTCCTGCTCATCCTCGCCTGCGCGGCTGGCATGGGGACGATCTTCGCGCGATCGATGCCGTTGGCGGTGCGGGCGGCACTCGGTCTCGGAGTGTGGGCCGAAGCGCTGTTTCTGCTTGCCGCGATCGGACAACTTCGAGCGATCCCGATCGCTGCGCTCGCGGGGTTGTCGGTTGTCGGTTGTCTGTTGTCGATCAAAGCGGGACAACCGACAACCGACAACCGACAACTTCTCCTCATCGCGCTCTTCCTTCCGCTGATCCTCCTCGCCATCCACCCGCCGCTCGCCTTCGACGAGACGCTCTACCATCTCCCGACCGTTCGGTCGCTCGCGAGCTTCGGTCAACTGCGCTTCGCCACCGAGCTTCGGTTTCCGGTTTTCCCGCAACTGCATGAACTGCTCTGCGTGCCGCTCTATCTGCTCGCTGGAGACACGGCCACGCATCTCGTTTCGCTCGCCGAGGTGCTGATTACGGCGGCGCTCCTCCTCGAATGGGGCGGCTGGCTTGCGACGGCGTTCTTCCTCGGCAGTCCGATCGTCATCTACCTCGCGACGGTCGGATACGTCGACGCGGCGCTCACGTTGTTTGTCACAGCGGCGTTCTACTGCACCGATCGCGACAAGCCCGCCCACGCCGGCTTCCTCCTCGGCGTCACCTGCGGTGTGAAGTACCTCGGCGGCTATTTCGCGCTGGCGGCGCTGCTATATCTCTTGCTCCGGAATCGCCGCGCCGCGCTGATGTTCGTTCTCGCCTGCGCCGCCGCTGCGCTCCCGACGACGCTCTGGATTCTCCTGACCACCGGCAACGCGGTCTTCCCCTTCTTCGACGCGCACTTCACAGCCCCGCGGCTGTTTCACTTCACGCTGCCATGGCGCGTCTTGTGGGATGTCACGTTCGCGCGCGGACGGGTCGGTCTCGAACCGCCGATGACGCCGCTGCTCATTCCGGCGGTCGTCGTTCTGATCATCGCGGCGGTTCGCGACCGTCGCGCACGAGCGGTCGCCGCGCTGTCAGGCGGATATCTCGCCCTCTTCGCTTTTCTGCCGCAGGACACGCGATATCTCGTGCCCTTGCTGCCGCTCATCGCGATCGTCGTCGCAGGCTCCCTCTCATCGAAGCGCTGGCTCGTCTGGATCGCGATCGCTCCCGGCATTCTGTACGCGGGATACCGATTCCACGTGAACAGCCTCCCTCCCGCGACGCCGGCGGAGCGCGACGCCTATCTCGCGAAGCGCGTCCCCGAATACCGCGCCGTCAAGCGAGCGGGAACGGCGACGCTCTACGTCTGCGGCGGCGAGCAGTTGAAGTACTACGCGGACGGAAGGCTCCTCGGCGACTCCTTCGGTCCGTGGGCGTACAAGTACGTCCTCGACCACCTCTCCGATACCGCGTCGATCGCCGGCAACCTGCGGCGGATCCGAGCCGATTATTACCTCGTGTCGAAACGCGTCTGCACCCCGCCGCGCGCAACGGGCGGAATGGATCTGGTCTACGAAGATGCCGGCGCGCAGCTTTGGCGCGTTCAGCCGAGCCAGCCGAGCCGGCCGTAGAGATCGAGATAGGCGCGCGCCGCGTCCGACGCCGTCGGGGTCTCTTTCGGGATCGCGACCGGCGTCCACTGATCGATGATCCGGACGATTCCTTCCGCTCCTGAATCGATCGGCGCCACCCATCCGCCGCCCTGCTCTCGAATCCGCTCGCCTTGTGCGCCGATGTCGAATGCCGCAACTGCGGCGCCCGCGGCCCACGCCTCGGAAATCGTGAGGCAGAACGCTTCCGGGACGATTGACGGCACGAGCACGAGTCCGATGCCGTGACGCTGCAGCAGCGCGGGCAGCGTGCCCGCCGGGTAGTAGCCATGAACCGTCACGTTCTTCATCGCGCGCAACGCGCGGAGCAGATCGCCGTCGCCGCGGCCGAAGACGTGCAGCGTCTCGCCGCGTTTCCACAGCGCGTCCGCGATCGCAGGGAGGAGATCACCGCCTTTGTGGCGTTGGACAGCGCCGCCGAACGCGATGCCGCGGGTTCGTGCCGGCGAAGGCGCCGACACCACACTGAGGCCGGGAGCGATGATGTCGCCGGGCAGTTGGTAGCGATCGCGGAGGTAGCGCGAAGCGAAAGTCAGCGCGACCGCTCGCGTCAGGAACTCTCGGTTGTCGAGCTGGGTGAGATCGTGCAGGCTGACGATGTACGGGACCTCGGCAACGGCGCCGGCACCTTCGAAGTGGATTGCTTTGGCTGAAACGACGGTGTCCATGAGTCTCACCGGCCGAAACGCGCACTCCAGGCGCAATCGTGCGCGTAGCTGCACGGCGACGCCGCCGGTGCGGGAGCCGGTGCCGCCGGGAGCGACGTTCACGATCGGGGCGTCGCGCGCGGAGAAGAAGCGCGCGTCCTCGCTCGCTTCGGCGATCCGCTCGCGAGTGCGACGCAGTGCGGACGCGAGTCCTTCATCGCGAATGACGCGCGTGACGATCATCGCCGCAGCACCGACCGATATACCTGCTCGATCTCCTCGGCGTGCTCGTCCGCCGACTTCGGCCGCGGCAACTCCGCTTCCCAGCGATCGACCAGGGACGGATCCGCGACGACTCGCTGAATGATGGTACGCAATGCCGCGACCTCGCCGGCCGGGAAGAACTCGCCGCACGGCATCTCCGACAACGCGCCCCCTTCCGACGCGATCACCGGGATGCCGCGCGCCATCGCCTCCCGCGGAGCAAGGCCGAATGATTCGAGACCGATCGAGGGGACGAGGAGGACGTCAATCGAGGCGAAGACTCTCTCCTTCTCCCCTTCATCGAACCGCCCTTCCACCGGATGCTGCAGGCGCGCCGTGTAGTCGGGATACGCCGATGCATCGCCCCAGATGTGCAGCGTCGCGTCGGCAGGATCGACGCCGCGCATCGCCTCGACGGCGAGGTGCACGCCTTTGTGCGGCGAGATGGAGCCGACGTAGCCGAAGCGCACAGGCTTTCGCACCGGGGCGCGGCGTTCGCTCGAATGCGAGATCGCGACGCCGTACGGAATCACGTGAAACGGCGTCGACGGCGGAACGATGCCGGCGTAGTCGTCACGTACGGCCTTCGAGCCGGCGATGAACGCGTCGGCGTTCGCGAGCGCGCGTTTCGCGGCGCGCCTCCGGAGAATGTGCATCAGCCGATTCGTGATCCGGGAGGGCCGAATCGACGTCAGGTCGGCGCAGCGCGCGCACTTTGCGATCGCCGGGCCGCTGCAGCGCGTTCCGTTGCGGTGGTACTGATTCACCCGGGCGCAGACGAAGAACCAGTCCTGGATCTGCATCACGATGGGGATGCCGAGCCGTCGCGCCACCCGCGCGAGCGACATGGCGTGGCCGGCGAGGTGGTGAATGTGAACGAGATCAGGCTTCTCCTCGCGGAGGAAGCGCTCGAAGTCGCGCTCGACGGGACGGTTGCGGATGCCGTTGCGCCGAAACGGATTCCGCGCCGTAAAGTGATTCGCGACGAGACGGATACGAACGCCGGCGTCGACCCACTCGGCGGCCTCGCCATCGTCCAGAAACGTCTCGGCGGAGCGGGTGTAGACGGCGACGTGATGGCGCTCGCGCTGCCGCATGACGAGCCAGTATGCGTAGAGCTCCGTTCCGGCGTGCTGGAACGGCGGCCAGCCATGGACAACGTGGGCGATACGTAGGACGCCGGCAGGATTGCCGGCGCCACACAGAGCATCGCGAATGCGGACGCGGACCGGCTCCAGCGAATCGTGCTTCATGAACTCCGCGATGGTCGGCATGTAGCGCGGGTGCACCCGCTCGAGTGCCTGCGTCGCGGCGGCCTGCCGCGGCTCACGCGTCGCGCCGAAGCTCTGGTGGCCGCGGTGGTAGACGAACGTCGCGTCGTCCGCGACGTTGAGCCACCCGCGCGCGAGCGCACGCATGCAGAAGTCGTTTTCCTCGCCGTACCCGCCGCCGAACTGTTCCTCGTCGAAGAAGCCGATGTCGTCGAGGAGCGCCCGGCGGATGTAGAGGCAGAAGCCGACGCCGGTCGGGATCGCCGGATAGGAGCGTTGCGATACGCGCTCGACGAGCGCGGCGAACGAGCCGGCGTCGTAGCCGCTCGGAATCAGGTTCCGCTCGAATCCGCGCGGCACGGAACAGAGCGTCGCGTCGTTCGACAGCGGCGTCACCGTTCCCGTATCGCCGTTCGCGTAAGCCGCTTCGATCAACTTCTCGAGCCATCGGGCGGTAACGACCGCGTCGCTGTTGAGCAGGACCACGTCGCCCGCCGCGGCACGCATCCCACGATTCGCGCTCCGCGTGAAGCCGAGCCTTCGGTCGTTGCAGAGGAGCGGGAACGAATGACGCGCGAGCACCGCCTCGACGGCGTCGTTTTGCGGGCCATCGACGACGATCCGGACGTTGTGGCGCGTCAAATCCGTGTGCGCCGCAACGCTCGCGAGACACTCCGCCAGCGCCTCCGGAGCTCCGTAGACCGGGATGATGACGTCGACGCTCCGCGGTGGCTCGGCCTTCGGCCTCCCCGCTCCGCGCCGCCAGTCGATGGGACGTCGAAAGGGCTGCAGCACCGGAGCGGCATTGTAAGAGGGCTTGATTCGCTTTCGCGGGTCACGTACAAGACCCCGTGGTGTCCACGGTCCCCTTCCTCGAGCGCCGGAGTGTGGCCGGCGAACCGCTGAAAGCGGGCGAAGAGGTGCGCGACCTCTACCACCACGGCGCCCTCCTATTCGAGCTCGTCCACCGCGACCTCACCGTCCGCTACAAGCGCTCCGTCCTCGGATTTTTCTGGACGATGCTGCATCCGCTCCTGCTGATGCTCATCTTCCTCCTCGTCTTCTCGACGCTCTTTAAGGGCCGTGCGCCGCACTACGAGACCTACTTCCTCTCGGCGTACGTGGCGTGGAACTTCTTCTCGCAGACGACGGTGAACGCGATGATGAGCGTCGGGTGGAACGGGCCGCTGATGAAGCGCGTCCGCGTCCCGCCGTCGATCTTCACCCTGTCGATCGTCGTCTCCGGTCTCGCGAATCTCGGCCTCTCGCTGGTCGTCCTTTTCACGATCATGTTCGCGGTCCACTCGCCGATGCACGCGTCGCTGGTGTTTGTCCCGGTGAGTCTCCTCATCGTCGGCATCTTCACGTTCGGCGTCTCGCTCGCGCTCACGGCGATGTCCGTGCTCTTCCCGGACGTCCGCGAGATGGTGCAGGCGGGGATGCCGGCGTTGATGTATCTGACGCCGATCGTCTACCCGATCTCGATCATTCCGGAGCGGCTGCGGTGGATCATCCAGCTCAACCCGATGGTCTACATCGTCGAGATCGTCCGCGACCCGATCTACTACGGGATCATCCCTTCCACCCTCACGCTATCGATCGCCGTCTCCGTCGCGGTGGCCGCGCTGGCCCTCGGCTGGATCGTGTTCCGCCACATCGCGCCGCACTTCTACGCGCACCTTTGAAAGCATGGTCACATGAACGCCATTGAACTGCAGGGCGTGAGCGTCCGGTACCGCGAGAAGAAGATTCTCAGCTTCAAGGAAGCGGTCGTGCGCGGGTTCAGCGCGTACCGGCGGGCGACGTTCTTCGACAGCCTCCACGACGTATCGCTCACGATCCGTCACGGTGAGACGGTCGGCATCGTCGGCTCGAACGGTGCGGGGAAGTCGACGCTGCTGCGGGTCGCCGCCGGCATCATCCCGCCGTCAGTCGGTATCTCGATCAGCCGCGGCACGCTCGCGCCGGTGATGGAGCTCGGCACCGGCTTCGAGATGGAGCTGTCCGGCCGCGAGAACATTTTCTTCAACGGCGCGCTCCTCGGCTGCCCGCGCTCCTACATGCGCAGGCGCATGGACGACATCATCGCCTTCTCCGGAATCGAGCCGTTCATCGACCAGCCGTTGCGCACGTTCTCGACCGGCATGGTCGCCCGCCTGGCGTTCGCGATCGCGACGTCAGTGGAAGCGGAGACCATCCTCCTCGACGAGATCTTCGCCGTCGGCGACGCCGCCTTCCGCCGGCAGTGCCACGCCCGCATGGAGCGCTTTCTCGGCACCGCGACGGTCGTCCTCGTCTCCCACGACCTCGACGTCATCGAGAACCTCTGCGCCAGAACGATCTGGCTCGGGAAAGGGCAAGTCGTCGCTGACGGCCCCACCGCCGACGTCCTCGCCCGCTACCGCGCCTCGCTCGGCTGAGGCGAATGCGAAGGAATCCGCCGCTTCCGCGCGCGCCAGCGCAGGCGATCGAGGTAGAGGTAGGTCACGGGCGTGGTGAAGAGCGTCAGCATCTGGCTGACGATCAGGCCGCCGACGATGGCGATGCCGAGGGGGCGGCGAAGCTCGCTGCCGACGCCGCTCACGAGCGCGAGAGGGAGGCCGCCGAAGAGTGCGGCCATGGTGGTCATCATGATCGGGCGGAATCGGAGGAGGCATGCTTCGCGGATGGCGTCCCGCGGGCTCTTCCCCTCCTTCCGCTCCGCCTCGAGCGCGAAGTCGATCATCATGATCGCGTTCTTCTTCACGATCCCGATGAGCAGGATGATTCCGATCAGAGCGAGAATCGTGAACTCGGTATTCGTCAGCAGCAGCGCGATGAGCGCGCCGACGCCGGCCGACGGGAGCGTCGAGAGGATCGTGATCGGATGGATGAGGCTCTCGTAGAGGATGCCGAGGACGATGTAGACCGCGAGCAGGGCCGCGAGAATCAGCAGCGGCTCGTTCTTGAGCGACTCCTGAAATGCCTGCGCCGTCCCCTGGAAGCCGGGATGGATCGACGACGGCATCTGCATCTGCCGTTCGAGCTGCTCGATCGCGTTCGTCGCCTCGCCGAGCGAGACGCCCGGCGCGAGGTTGAACGAGATCGTCACCGCGGGAAACTGCCCCTGATGCGGGATCGAGAGCGGCGTCTGGTCGATCCCGAATTGCGCGAACGCGCTGAGCGGCACGTCGCGGCCATTCGACGAGTGCACGTAGACGCTGTTGAGCGCCGCGGGCGACTGCGAGAACTTCGGGTCCGCCTCCATGACGACGTGGTACTGGTTCATCCCGCTATACATCACTGAAACTTGCCGCTGCCCGAAGATGTCGTACAGCGTGCTGTCGATGGTCGCGAGCGAGATCCCGAGACGCGCCGCGGTCGGTCGATCGATGATGACCGTCGCCTGCAGGCCGTGATTCTGCTGGTCGCTCGAGACGTCGCGCACCTCTTTCAGCTTGTGCATCGCCTTCTCGAGCTTCGGCGCCCACGACATCAGCTCGCGGACGTCGTCCCCCTGCAGCGTGTACTGATAGTCGGAGTTGCTCTGCCGGCCGCCGACGCGCACGTCCTGGACGGCGCTGAGGAAGAGCTGCGCACCGGGGATGTGCGCGGTCTTCGGCCGGAGACGGGCGATGATCTTCTGCGCGTCGGCCTTCCGCTCGTTCAGCGGCTTGAGCGTCACGAACATGCTGGCCGAGTTGCCGCCGCCGCGGCCGCCGCCGGTGAACGACACGACGTTCTCGACCGCCGGATCCTTCTCGACGATCCGCATGAAGATGTTCAGCTTCTGGATCAGCTGCTCGAACGAGGTGTCCTGCGCCGCCTGCACGTTGCCGCTGAGACGCCCGGTGTCCTGCTGCGGGAAGAAGCCCTTCGGAATGATCACGTAGAGATAGACCGTGAAGCCGATCGTGGCGAACGTGACGAGAAGGACCGGGAGCGTGTTCGTGAGGACGAAGTCGAGCATGTGCTCGTAGCCGCCGCGCAGTTTCTCGAACGCCTTCTCGCTCATGTTGTACAGGCGCCCGTGCTTCCGCTCCCCCTCGGGGATCAGGAACTTGGCGCACATCATCGGCGTCGTCGTCAGCGAGACGACGAGTGAGATCGCGATCGCGACGCTCAGCGTGACGGCGAACTCGCGGAAAAGGCGTCCGACGATGCCGCCCATCAGCAGGATCGGGATGAAGACGGCGATGAGCGACGTGCTCATCGAGAAGACGGTGAAGCCGATCTCCCGCGCACCGAGGAGCGCCGCTTCCATCGGACGCATGCCGGCCTCGAGATGCCGCGAGATGTTCTCAATGACGACGATCGCGTCATCGACGACGAACCCCGTCGAGATGGTGAGCGCCATCAGTGAGAGGTTGTCGAGCGAGTAGCCGAGGAGATACATGATCCCGAATGTCCCGACGAGCGAGAGCGGGACGGCGATACTCGGGATCACGGTCGCCCACGCGCTCCGGAGGAACGCGAAGACGACCAGGATCACGAGCAGGATGGAGATCACGAGCGTCAGCTCGACGTCCTGCACCGAGGCGCGGATCGTCGACGTGCGGTCGAGCGAGACGCTGAGCTGGATCGACGGCGGAATGGCCGCCTGGAGCTGAGGCATCAGCGCGCGCACGCGGTCGACCGTGCCGATGATGTTGGCGCCCGGCTGCCGGAAGAGGACGAGCGAGATGGCCGGCTTTCCGTTCACCGATCCCGCGCTATTGATGTTCTCGACCGAGTCGCGAACGTCGGCAACTTCGGAGAGGATGACCGGCTTGCCGTCGCGCGAGGTGACGATCAGGTTCCGGTACTCGTGCGCTTTGAAGAGCTGGTCGTTGGTGTGGACGACGTACGCGTGGTCGCTCGCCTGCACGGAGCCCTTCGGGCGGTTCGCGTTGGCGGCGGAGAGCGCCGTCCGTACCGCGTCGACGCCGACGTTCATCCGGTTGAGCAGCAGCGGATTCAGCTCGACGCGCACTGCCGGCCGCGAGCTACCGCCGACGAAGACCTGCCCAATGCCTTCGATCTGCGCAATCTTCTGCGCCAGGATCGTGTCGCCGACGTCGTACATCTGCGGCTGCGTCATGACGTCGGACGTCATCGCCAGGATCATGATCGGCGCGTCAGCCGGATTGACCTTGCGCCAGTTCGGATTGCTCGGAAGGTTCGCCGGGAGCTGGCCGCGCGCCGCATTGATCGCCGCCTGCACGTCGCGCGCGGCTGCGTCGATGTCGCGGTCGAGGTCGAACTGGAGCGTGACGTTCGTCGACCCCGAGGAGCTGTTCGACGTCATCTGCGTCACGCCGGCGATCCGTCCGAACTGCCGTTCGAGTGGCGTCGCGACGGACGACGCCATCGTCTCCGGATCGGCGCCCGGCAGCCCCGCCGAGACGGAGATCGTCGGAAACTCGACCTGCGGCAACGGCGCAACCGGCAGCTTCCTGTATCCCAGCACTCCCGCCATCAAGACGGCGGCGCTCAGCAACGACGTGCCGACCGGCCGGCGAATGAACGGATCGGAGAAGCTCATGACGTCGCCGGCTCGGTCTCGGCGTTCCCAATGTGCACGCGGTTGCGCACGCGGGCGGCGAGGCGGTCAAACCAGAGATAGACGACCGGCGTCGTGTAGAGCGTAAGGAGCTGGCTGACGAGCAGGCCGCCGACGATGGTGACGCCGAGCGGGTGCCGCAGCTCGGCGCCGGTGCCGCGGCCGAGGGCGAGCGGCAGGCCGCCGAAAAGCGCGGCGAACGTCGTCATCATGATCGGCCGGAACCGCAGCAGGCACGCCTGATAGATCGCCTCTTCGGCCGGCTTCCCGCCCTCCCGCTCCGCCTCGAGCGCGAAGTCGATCATCATGATCGCGTTCTTCTTGACGATGCCGATCAGCAGGATGATCCCGATCAGCGCCACGACGCCGAGCTCCATGTGGAAGAGCAGCAGCGCGAGGATCGCGCCGACGCCGGCCGACGGCAGCGTCGACAGGATCGTGATGGGGTGGATGTAGCTCTCGTACAGCACGCCGAGAACGATGTAGACCGTCACGAGCGCCGCAAGGATCAGCCACCCTTCGTTCGCCAGCGAGCTGCGGAAGACGGCGGCGGTTCCCTGGAACTCGGGATGGATGCTGGCGGGCAGGCCGAGCTTCGCGACCTCCTCGTCGATCCGCTTGGTCGCCGCGCCGAGCGATTCGTTCGGCGCGAGGTTGAACGAGATCGTCGTCACCGGGAACTGTCCGAGGTGATTCACCGCGACCGGTGTCGGATGCGTCTCGATGTGAGCGAAGCTGCTGAGCGGGATGATCTGCTCGCGGCTGCCGGAGAGCCCAGGCACCGGCTGCGTTGTTCCCGGCGTCGACGGCGTCGATGACAACGACGTCGCCGCGCTGCCGCCGGCCGACGACGCGGTCGCGTTGAGCGTCGCCTGCGCCGCCGAGGCACCGACGGCGGGCGTTCCCGTTCCGCCGCTCGAAGAGCTCGTCGCGGCGCCGCCCGGCGATGCGTGAATGTAGATGTGCTGCAGCGCGTCGGGAGAGATCTGCAGCTTTGGATCGGCCTCGAGGATGACGTGGTACTGGTTGAGCTGCGTGAAGATCGTCGAGACCTGCCGCTGGCCGAAGGCGTCGTAGAGCGTGTCGTCGATCATCTGCGGCGTCACGCCGAGGCGTGCAGCGGTGTTTCGGTCGACGACGAGATCGGCCTCCAGGCTGCCGCGTCCCTGATCGCTCGCGACGTCGCGCAGCTCGGGAATCTTCTGCAGCGCGGCGACGACGCGCGGCACCCATTGCGCCAGCTCCGTCGAGTTCGCGTCCTCCAGTGTGTACTGGTACTGCGTGAGGCTGACACGATTCTCGACCGAGAGGTCCTGCACCGGCTGCATGTAGAGCGTGATTCCGGCGACGTTCGCCACCTTCGGCTGCAGGCGGCGGATGATGTCCGTGGCGGTGCCGTTGCGCTCGTCGAGCGGTTTCAGATTGATCTGGATGCGGCCGACGTTCGACGTCGTGTTCGTCCCATCGACGCCGATGAACGACGCAACGCTTGCCACCGCCGGGTCCTGCGAGACGACTTTGGTCAGTTGCAGCTGCCGCTCCGCCATCGCGCGGAAGGACGTGTCCTCCGGCGCCTCGGAGATGCCAAGGATCACGCCCGTGTCCTGCACCGGGAAGAAGCCCTTGGGGACGATGATGAAGAGGAAGATCGTCAGAAGCAGCGTCCCGACGGTCACGATCAGCGTCGTCGTCTGGTGCCGCAGCACGACCTGCAGCGTCCGGCCGTAGAACGCGATGACGCGCTCGAACAGCTCTTCCGACTTCGCGAAGAAGCGGTTCTCCTTCGCCGTCTCTTTCTCGGAGCGGAGCAGCTTCGCCGACATCATCGGCGTCAGCGTCAACGACACGACCGCCGAGACGAGGATGGTAACGCTGAGCGTGACGGCAAACTCGCGGAAGAGGCGTCCAACGATGTCCGCCATGAAGAGGAGCGGAATGAGCACCGCGATCAGCGACACGGTCAGCGACACGATCGTGAAGCCGATCTGTTTCGACCCCTTCAGCGCCGCTTCGAGCGGACTCTCCCCTTCCTCGATGTAGCGCGTGATGTTCTCGATCATCACGATCGCGTCGTCGACCACGAACCCGGTCGAAATCGTGAGCGCCATCAGTGAGAGGTTGTCGAGCGAATAGCCGAGGAGATACATCACGCCGAACGTGCCGACGATCGACAGCGGCACGGCGACGCTCGGGATCACGGTTGCGGAGAATCGCCGCAAGAAGAGGAAGATCACCAGGACGACGAGCGCGATCGTCAGCAGCAGCTCGAACTCCACGTCGCGCACCGACGCGCGGATCGTCACCGTCCGGTCCGTGAGCACGGTGACCTTGACCGACGGCGGAAGGCTGCTGGTGAGCTGCGGCAGGAGATGTTCGATGCGGTCGACGACATTGATCGTGTTCGCGCCCGGTTGCCGCTGCACGTTCATGATCACAGCCGGCGTCGTGTTCTGCCACGCCGCCTTCTGCGCGTCCTCGACACCGTCGACGACGTTCGCGACGTCGCCGACGCGGACCGGCGCGCCGTTGCGGTAGGCGATGATCACCGGCTTGTAGTCGGCGCTCGAGAAGATCTGGTCGTTCGCGCCGATGCTGAAGCTCTGCGCCGGCCCCTGCAGGTTCCCCTTCGCCTGGTCGGTGTTCGCCGCGGCGAGGCCGCTGCGGAGGTCTTCGAGGCTGAGGCCGTACGACGCCAGCGCGCCCGGATTCGCCTGCACGCGGACGGCCGGTTTCTGTCCGCCGCTGATCGTGACGAGGCCGACGCCGGGGAGCTGCGAGATCTTCTGAGCGAGGGTCGTGTCGGCGAGGTCCTCGACCTTGCTGAGCGGCAGCTGCGTCGAGGTGAGGCCGAGCGTCAGGATCGGCGTGTCGGCCGGATTGACCTTGCTGTAGATCGGCGGGTTCGGGAGGTCACGCGGCAGGAAGCTCGCCGCCGCGTTGATCGCCGCCTGCACCTCCTGCTCCGCGACATCGATGTTCTGCTTCAGGTCGAACTGCAGCGTGATCATCGACCCGCCGAACGAGCTGGTGCTGCTCATCTGCTGCAGCCCGGGGATCTGCCCGAACTGCCGCTCCATCGGCGCCGTCACCGAGGACGTCATGACGTCCGGGCTCGCGCCCGGGTAGAACGTCAGCACCTGGATCGTCGGATAGTCGACCTGCGGCAGCGCCGAAACCGGCAGCTCGCGATATGCCACGATTCCGACCAGGAGGATCGCCGCCATCAATAGCGACGTCGCGACGGGCCGGAGGATGAAGAGACGCGATGGGTTCACTTACGACCGTGCCCCCCGTGTCCTCCCCGTCCACCAGCGCCGCTTTCGCCGCCCGGCCCGCCGCCGATCTCCACCTTCCCATTCGGCTGGATCTTGTCGGCGCCGTCGGTCACGACCTGCTCGCCTTCGCTGACGCCGCTGACGACTGAGGTGAGCCCCTCCGACATCAGCACCTGCACGACGCGCATGTCGGCCGTCTTCTGCGGCGTCAGGACGTAGACGTACGTCCCCTGCGCGCCGTGCTGCACGGCGGCTGACGGAACGGTGGTCACGTGGTGCCGCACATCGACCTGCAGCCGCGCGTTGATGAACTGGTTCGGAAAGAGCGCGCCGTTGCGGTTGTCGAAGATCGCCTTGCAGCGGAACGTGCCGGTGTTGGGGTCGATCTGGTTGTCGATCGTCAGGAGCCGTCCCGTCGCGAGGAGCGTCGAGTTGTCGCGGCTGAGCGCCTGCACCGCGAGGCCGCCGGCCATGTGCTGCGTCACCGACGCGAGCTGATCCTCCGGCAGCGTGAAGAGGGCGGCGATCGGCTGCATCTGCGTGATGACGACGAGCCCGTTCTGATCCGAGGCGTGGACCATGTTGCCGGGATCGACGAAGCGGATGCCGACACGTCCCGTGATCGGCGCCTTGATGTGGCAGTACTGCACGTTCAGCTTCGCCTGCTGGATCTGCGCGTCGTCCGCCTTCACAGTTCCTTCGCTCACGCGGACGGCGGACTGTTGGGTGTTGTACTGCTGCTGCGACATGACGCCGGACTTGTAAAGGTCGGCGTAGCGCTCGAGGTCGTGCCGCGCATTCTGCAGCGTCGCCTCATCCTTGAACCGGTTTGCCTCCGCCTGCGCGAGCTGCGCCTCGGACGGCGCCGGGTCGATGAGCGCGATCTCCTGCCCAGCGCTGACGATCTGCCCTTCCTGAAAGTTGAACCGGAGGAGCTGCCCGTCGATACGGGTCTTCACGGTGACGGTGTTCAGCGCATTCACATTGCCGAGGCCGTCGAGATAGACGGGGACGTCGCGCGCGACCACCGGCGCGACCGAAACGGGCACCGCGCGGTTGCGCATGCTCGCCGCGGCCGACTGCGCCTGCTTCGCGTTCGATGCCGCGCGCTGGCGAACGAAGACGATCAGAAGAATGATCGCGATCACGACGACCGCGATCGCGATGTTGCGATTTCGCTTGTGGTGGCTGCCTGCTTCCGGCTCAGGCGCAACGTGGATGTCGGGCGGCGACGCGCTCCCCGGGGTCTCTCGTTCCGGTTGCCGTTGCGCCATCAAACTCCTCCTACCTGCGCGCTACGACTGGCGGGCCGAAATGCCGAAGCGGATGCAGTTTCGTCACTGAGCTTGGCGCATCATCGCGCCGACCACTCCCCCGATGACCGGCAAGACGAGGCCGGGTGCTTGTCATCTCTCGGCGCCTCCGGCACCGCGAGGTTGCAAGTGACACACCCTGCTACGGGCAAGTTCCGATAAAGCAGGGTTCGGTCGATCCGTAGATGAGTGTGAACGGGCCGATCGTTTGCCCCGTGGTTCGAATCGTCAGCGTAAGGGTGGTCCCGGTCACGACACCGGAATAGTGCGCGGGTTGCGGCGATGGACAGCACGCTCCGCTGCCAGGCGTAAAGGAACCATCGACCTCGAAATGTCCGTCGGCATCGATCGGCGGCAGCGTGAAAGATCCCTGCCCGCCGCACTGCAACGCCACGGTCAGGCCAACGTCATAGCCCGGAATGACGTTCATGCAATAACCGGCGTGGGCCCAGTGTCCTGAGGCCAGCACCGGCGAGACCGCCGGCGCGACGGCGATGCTCGGCGTGATGGTGGTGACCGTTTGCGTCGTGTTGTTGGTGAACGTGATGAACGCCCAGATGGGAGGATCGGTCGGTTGCGCGGTCGTCACCTCGACGCGGCGAAGGTTCGGAACGTACTCGTAATTGATCGGGGTCTGCAGATACGCCACGTCGGAGCCGCTGAGCGTGAGCGCCTTGGTCCAGAACACCTCGTTCGTCGCCTCATTCCGTTCCCGTACGACAACCTGATAGTTGCCGGGATATCCGTAAACGCGCAGCAGGCCGCGATAGAAAGAGTTGGTCGGCACGCCGTCCAGCACGACGGCGCGCCGGAACTGCGTCTCCGGGACGCTCGGAACCTCGACGCCGAGGTTCTCGGCGTCGTGGGTCGTGTCGCGGATATGCGTCGTGATCGTGACGCCGTCGACCGCGCTGCGAGGGATCTCGAGAAACATGCCGGTCGACGCGGAAGCAAGCGTCAGTGCGCGCGTCGACATCGGAGGGACCGTCGTCCCGGCGATGTCGACCGGCGACGTCGTCTCGTTGTGCGCGAAGATATCGGTCTGCCAACTGGTGTTCAGAATGCCTTGCGTTCCCGCCGCGATCGGCAGCAGCACGCGCACGTTCGTGTTGACGGGGTCGTGATAGATGAAAGCGCTCTTCAACGTCAGCGGCGGGCTGACCGGAACGTTGACGACCAGATCCACCGGACCCGCCGCGTGTACCGGCGCGACGACGACGATTTCGTCTAGGGAATCGAAGATCACCGTGCCGAGCGTGTCGCCGAACCGGACGTAGACGCTGCATTCGAGCGCGGCACAGGCGAGTGGCGCACCGAGAAGGTTCGTCCCGTGGATGTGAACGATCGTCCCTCCCGCGACGAGGCCGAAAGACGGCGTCACCGTCGCAACGGTGATGTCGCCGAAGAGAGGCAGTGAGATCGCGAAGAGAAGAACGATCAGTGCTTGGCGCATTTTTCAGATCCTACGGACAAGGCGGCGTGCACGGCTCTGTCGATCCGAAAATCAGCGTGAACGGGCCGATCGTCTGCGTCGCGGTCTTGATCGTCAGCGCGATGGTGCCGTTGTTCAGGAGGCCGGAGAAGCGTGCGGGCTCGGGCGGCTGGACGGCGCCGCCATGCGTGACCGTCCCTCCGACGTCGAAGTGACCGTCAGGATAGATGCCGGCAAAATCGAACGAGCCGAATGTGCATCCGTTGTAACTCACGCTCGCGACCGTGTTGTTGGTGACCTCCATGCAGTTGCCGGCGTGAGCCCAGTGGCCTTGAATGGGGCCGAGCGAAGGCGCTTCCGGCGCGATGGCCACACTGGGAGTGATCAGCGTGACGTTCTCGGTCGTGTTGTTGGTGAGCGTGAGGAACGCCCAGATCGGGGTGCCCCCCCACACTTCGACGCGAAGGGTGTGCGAGGTCTGCGGGGCAGAGATCGGCATCTGGAGATACGTCAGGTCGCTCGCCACGATCACGGGAGACTGCGTCGAGACGAGTAATTCGCCCGTCGAGTCGTCGCGCACTCGGACGAGAAAGCCGAAGACACCGAGGTATCCATAGGCGCGAAGCAGGATGCGATAACGCCCGTCATTCGGCACTCCGGTCAAGACGACCGTGGGCCGGAACTGCGTCTCCGGAACGCTCGGAACGTCGACGCCGAGGCTTTCGGCGTCGTGTGTCGTGTCGTGGACGTGCGTCGTGATTGTGACGCCCTCGAAGACGCTGCGAGGGATCTGGAGAAACATGCCGGTCGACGCAGGAGAGAGCGCCAGTTTCTGCGTCGTCAGCGGCGGAATCGTCGTCCCGGCGATCACGACCGGCGACGTCGTCTCGTTGTGCGCGAGGACGTCCGTCTGCCAGCTCGTGTTCAGGATTCCCTGCGTCCCGGCCGCGACCGGGAGGAGCAGGCGCACGGTCGTGTTGCCGGGGTCCTCGTACGTAAACGCATTCTTGAGCGTGAGCAGTTTGGGGGTGAGGCCGCCAGTCGGCAGGCTCAAGCTGATGTCGACGGTACCGGCAGCATGTGGCGGCGCGACGACCAAAAGGTCGTCACTCGATTCGTAAATGATGCTCCCGGCTGCATCGCCGAACGACACTTCACCGCAGGTCTGGAAGATCCAGCAGTTGGGGGATGGCGGCGAGAACAAATTCGTCCCTTGGAGATGGACGATCGTGCTGGAACCCACGAGGCCCGAGGTCGGGGTGATCGTCGAAACACTGGACTGGGCGAGGAGAGGAAGGGGGAAGACGAAGAGGAGAACAGCGAGAGCGCGTCGCATGCTGGCGATACGGAGCAAACTCCGTTCGCGTTTAGCACGCAACGCACTCTCAACGCGTTCTGATCACCGACAGGCAGTCGAGCACGGTTCGGTCGAGTTGTAGTTCACGGTGAACGGCCCCAAGGTCTCCTTGTCCGTTCGGATCGTAACGGCGACCGAGCCGAAGCTCACGAAGCCGGTGAAACGCGCATCCTCAGACTGGCCTCCGTTCGCCTGGTACGAGCCGATCGCATCGAAATGACCGTCGGTGTCGACGTTGATCTGCGGCCCGAAGTGGGCAACGCCGCACCCTGTGTTCACGGTCGCGCTCCCATTCTCACAACACGTCACGGTCATGCAGGTCCCCGCGTGTGCGTAATGACCCGGCTGCAGGAACGGTTGCCACGGAACCACCGGCGCCACGCCGATATTGGGCGTGATGGTGGTGACGCTCTGCGTCACATTGTTCGTCAGCGTGATGAACGCCCAGATCGGCGGACCCATGGAATCCATCGAAGTCACCTCGACACGCAGAACCGGCGAAGGCGCCGAGGTCGTGATGGGAAGCTGAAGGTAAGTCAATTCGGACGACGTGACGTGGAAGAACCAGTTGTTTCCGGTCGGGAGCCGCTGGCCGGTCTGGTCGTCGCGAACTCGAACGATCCAGTAAGAGTCGCCGGGATAGCCATAGACGCGCAGCAGCACACGGTATCGCGGGTCGTTCGGCACACCGGTGAGCACGACGGCGCGCCGGAACTGCGTCTCCGGGATGGTCGGAATGTCGACGCCGAGGCTGTCGGCATCGTGCATCGTGTCATGGACGTGCGTCGTGATCGTGACCGCCTCGAACGCAGCGCGCGGCACCTCGAGAAACATGCCGGTCGAGGCAGGTGAGAGTGTCAGCCGCCGGGTCGCCACGGGCGGAATCGTCGTACCGGCGATGTCGACCGGCGAGGTCGACTCGTTGTGCGCCAGCACGTCCGTCTGCCAGCTGGTGGCATACGTTCCCTGCGTGCCGGATGCGATCGGTAGGAGAACGCGAACGGTGTCCTTCCCGGGATCTTGAAACGTGAATGCGTTCTTCAGCGTCACCGGCGGATTCAGCGGAACCTTTACGGTGAGATCGACCGTCCCTGCTTCGCGCGCCGGCGCGATCACCATCATCTCGCCATCGGAGTCGTACGTGATGATTCCCGCTCTGTCGCTGCCGAACATCACGTACGGGAGGCAATCGTTCGGTTCACACGTCTCGGGCTGCGGCCCTGCGAAGAGGTTCGCCCCGTGGATGTGAACGATCGTTCCGCCGCCGGTCGGCCCGGTGGCGGGAGTGACGTTCGAAACGGTGATGTCGGCGAAGAGAGGAAGGGAGAATGTGAGGAAAGCGACCGTCAGTGCGCGTCTCATGCATCTGATACGCGCGCAAACGCGATTAGTATCGCGACATGCGGTCGACACGTCTTCTTCTCCTCCTCGCATTGGCCCCGTTCGTATTCGCGCAGACGATCGACACGAAAGCGGTCGATCGGATCGTCCAGCACACGCTCGACGCTTGGCACATCCCCGGCGCCGCGATTGCGATCGTCGAGAACGACCAGCTGGTGTACGCGAACGGCTACGGCGTCCGGGAGCTGGGAAAGAACGACCGCGTCACGACCGAGACACTGTTCGAGATCGCGTCGACCTCGAAGGCGTTCACCGCGACGTCGATCGCGATGCTCGTCGACGAGAAGAAGATGAAGTGGGACGATCCAGTTCGTCAATACATTGACTACTTCCATTTCACCGACCCCTGTGCCGACTCGCTCGTGACGCCGCGCGATCTCGTGTCGCACCGCAGCGGCTTCGCGCGCCACGACGAGCTGTGGGACAACACGGCGTTCCCGCGCGAGCAGATCATCCGCGCCGTCGGCCATCTGAAGGTCGCGAAGCCGATCCGGACGGCGTATCAGTACAACAACGACATGTTCATGACTGCCGGCGAGGCCGCCGGCGCCGCCGCAAAGATGCCCTTCGACGCCTTCCGCAAAACACACATCTTTGATCCCCTCGGCATGACGTCGACGATCACGTCGTCCGAGGCATTCCTGGCGACGCCGAACCACGCGACCGGGCATCAGTGGAGCTCGAAGACGCAGACGATCTCGGTCCAGCCGTACGCGAACATCGACAACATCGGCGGCGCGGGGGACATCAAGTCGAACGCGCGCGACATGGCGCAGTGGCTCCGCTTCCAGCTTGCCGACGGCGTGATCGACGGCAAGCGCCTCATCTCCGCCGACGCGTTGAACGAGACGAAGACGCCGCAGTTCGTGCTCAAGCCGGATGCCGACGTCGACCTCGAGACGAACGTCAAGGCGTATGCGATGGGATGGAACGTCCAGGACTACCGCGGCGATCTGCTCATCGCGCATGCCGGCGCCATCAACGGCTATCGCACGCAGGTCGCACTCCTGCCGAAGGAGCACGCTGGAATCGCCGTGATGATCAACGCCGGCCGCGGCTACGCCGGCATCGCCATCCGCAACGCCATCGCCGACATGATCCTCGGACGCGGTACCCGTGACTGGGACGCCGCGTTCCTCGCCGCCGACAGGAAGGGCGATGAAAAAGCGCTCGAGCACCAGAAGGAGCGCGAGGCGAAGCGCCGTACCGACACCCATCCCTCGCGCGAGCTCGCCGCCTACGCTGGAACGTACTCGAACCCGGCGTACGGCCCCGTGACCATCGCCCTCGAGAACGGCGCGCTCGTCCTTCACTGGCAACGGATCAATACGCCGATGAAGCACTGGCAGTTCGACACCTTCTCCGCCGTCGACGATGCGAACGATCTCGACGAGGAGGTCACCTTCCACCTCGGCGACGACGGCAACGTCGCATCGTTCACGTTGTGGGGCGAGGATTTCGTGCACCTGCCCTAACCTCAGTAGCGCTGGCTAGAACTTCGCGATTTCCTCGGCGATCGCGTCGAGGGCGTGCAATGCATCCCGCGTGTTGGCGAGGTGGTGGTTGAGGATGATCGAGAAGTAGCGGTACTTCCCATCGCTGCCGCGCACGATCCCGCTCAGCGCGTTGACGCCGTTCAGCGAGCCGGTCTTTCCGATCATCCGGCCGGCGAGGTCCGGAAGCCGGTTGTGCAGCGTCCCTTCACTCCCCGGCTGCGCCAGGATCAGCCACCAGTTTCCGCGGCGCTCCGGCGCGTTCATCCAACGGAGGACCTTGACGACCGCGGCGGGCGTCACGAGATCATCCGGCGCGAGGCCGGAGCCGTCGACGAAGCGGAACTCGGCCGGATCGACGCGCGCCTCGTCCGTCGCAAACCGCCGCTCCAGATCCTCGGAATCGGCATACGAACCGGTCGACGACGAGCGTTTGAACAGCATCTCCGCGTAGAGGTTGTGACTGTTCTTCAGCACCGTTGTCAGAAGCTGAAACAGCATCGGCGACTTCACGCTCGTGACGAACGCCGGCCAGACGCGCGGCGCGGTATTCAGCTTCACCGCGCCGTCGACGCCGATGCGGCCCATCACCAGCGCTTCGCGCAGCTGCTGCGCCGCGAAGAGCGCCGCGTCGGGCACCGACTCCCCGGCGAAGACGTTCTCGTCGTACGCCAGCGCATCGACAGGCGCCGAGTAGTCGGCCGGCAGGTTGCCCACCTTCCAGCTCCCCGGAACCGTGACGCGATCGGAAAACAGCGAGACGTCGGCGATGACGTCGTGCACGTGCCGTACGCCACGCGCGCGCAACGCCGCCACGAACGGCGCGACGCCGGGCGATTCGTGACGGTCGCTCGCAAACGACGGATCGCCACCGCCGCGCAGAATCACGTCGTCGCCGTCGATGTGATGGTCGAGCCACAGCTCCGTCGACAGCCGCGCATCGAGCCCGAGGCAGTTCACGTCGGTCGCCGCGGAGAAGAGTTTCCGGTTCGAGGCGGGAATCATCAGGACGTGCGCGTCATGGGCGTACAGCACACTCCCGGCCTCGTCCTCGACCTCGATCCCCCAGACCGCATGATCGAACGGCGGCGTGGCGATGATCTGGTCTATAGATGTACCAAGCGACGTTGCGAGAATCGCAGCGAGGAGCAGACTCACGCGAACGAGTACTCCTCGAACGACGCGCCGTGCTCCAGGTTGTACTTTGCAGCGTCGAGGATGCGAATGTCGCGAAGACGCTTCGTCACCGCGAACGACTTGAGGTACGAGCCGTAGTCGCGCGCGAGACGGTAGACCGGCGGATCGCGGCGGGACGTGAAGGCGGTACCGGGCTTCATCGTGAGTGATCCGAGGTAGTCGCCGACGCGGTTCTCGACCGGCGTCCCGGCCGCGGCGTCGAACAGGAAGACGTGGTGCATCGCTTCGAGCGAGCCCCCTTCCGCGAGGGCATTGTCGACGAGTGCGCTCAGATCGACGCGCGTTCCGCGCTCCTCGTAACGCGCTCCCTTGTACGCGCACATCTCCCACACGCCGACGCGCAGGATGGCGAAGTGTCCCTTCTCGCCGAGGATCTCGGCGAGACGCCAGGCGGCGCGGGCGACGATCACCTTGTGACCGAAGTCTTCGAAGTCATCCGCCGCGACGGCGAAGTAGTCGCGTTCCAGATCCGGATCGTCGACTCGTTTCGCGAGCCACCGCTCCGCGCGTAACCGATCGCCGGCGGCGACCGCGGCGCGAAGCTCCTCGACGTCGCCGGGCTGATCCGGCTCAACCGGAGGAGCCTCGAGAATCGGCGGCTCGCTCCACGGCTGCCGCGACTGCGCGGCGTAAATCGCGCACTCCGTGAGCAGCGAGTCCCAGCGATCACCGCACTCCTCCCGGATGTCATGCGCGGAGAGGCACGCCAGCAGCGCGTGCTTCGAATGCTGCGACGGTGCGTAGGCCATCACGGCAAAACGCGCAACGTCGAGAAAGAGCTCGTCGCTCGTGTGCGTCTTGCGGTAATCGCTGATTGCGGCGCGGATGCGGTTCTCGTCGCGTTCGAGAAAAGCTTCGATCATGGCTGCCAAGTGGCAACCTTATCGTTTTTTCGTCTTCTTTTTCGCAGTCGGAGCCGGCGCCTTCGTCGATGTCGTTCCCGTCGTCGTATCCGTCATCACGCCCCCGTCCGCCTCGGAACGTCCGTCGCCGACGTCCACCGTTTGGGTCATGGCGTCCGTTCCGTTGGCCGACGGCTGCGCGGGAGCGGGGGCGACCGTCTGCGTCTGCACGGCTCCCGGACCGGTCGCGCGCTTGCGCCCGTTACAGGCATCGGCGGCGAACGCGAGCGCCACGAGGCAGGCGAACGTCACAAGGAAACGTGATCGAAAGGTCTTCATTGCCGCGACCGCTCATGCAAGTTTCCTGACAGGATTCGCTACAATTCGCCGCCGATGACAAAGCGCAAGCGAGTCGGCGTCTTCGGTTGGGGAATCGTCGCTCCGAAGTCTCCCGACATTGAAACCTTCGTGCGCAACCTCGAAGAAGGCGGCACGTGGCTGACGCCGTTCCGCGGCTTCGGTCCCTCGAACTTCCTCGTCGGGGAGCCCGAGTTCGATTTCGAACGCTACCGCCCCTGGTTCGATGAGCGCTTCCCTCCCGCGAAGTTCGCTCAGCTGAACGACAAGATGGGACCGATGGTGCACTTCGCCATCGGAGCCTTCATCCAGTCGCTCGGCCAGAACCCCGGCCTCGAACAATATCTTCAGTCCCTCGGCACGAAGGCGCATGTCTACGTCGGCACCGGCATCGGCGAGCTGACGATCATTCACGCCCAGTCCCGCGTTTTCGACCGCGCGATCCACCGCTGGAACGAGTTCTGGGCCGCGCCCGAGCGCTGCGAGCCGCTGCGCCGGCATCTGGACGGCACGAAGGATCCTGACGCGCCGCGCGACCCGGGCGAGCTGCGCATCGGCTCCGAAGAGTGGATCGAGGCGAAGTACGCGTACGAGGCGTACTGGATGGCGAAGAGCGACGCGCTGCAGGAGTACCTCGCGGAAGCGCGCACGATCCAGTCCGAACCGGTGCCGCCGTCGACCTCCGGGTCGGGCTCGAACGTGAAGCTGACGACGATCCGTCAGAAGCTGCATCGCATCCGGCAACTGAACAAGAAGTGGGGCTGTCCCGAGGAACCGTGGGCGGCCGTCTCGCCGAACCTCCTCTGGAACATCGCCAACATCGCCGCCGCGCAGATTTCGATGATCGGAAAGATCGTCGGACCATCGCTCGCGCCGGTGGCCGCCTGCGCCTCGTTCGGCGTCGCCATGAAGCTCGCCGACGAAGCGATCCAGCTCGGCGAGGCGACGGCCGTCGTGATCGGCATGACCGATCCGCCGCCGCACGGCCTCTTCATCTCCGGCTTCTACAACGCGAACGTCGTCTCCGCCGACGCGGACGTGTCGCGTCCGATGACGGGACTCAAAGGAACCCATGTCTCCGGCGGCTCGTGTGTCTGGATCGTCGGCGATGCCGACGCGCTGATGGCGCAGGGATTCAAGCCGGTCGGCCTCGAGATCGTCGGCGTCGGCACCTCGTCCGACGCGCACCACATCATCACGCCGTCGAAGGGCGGCCCTCAGCTGGCGATGAAGGCCGCACTCGAGAACGTGCAGGCGAGCGACGTCACGACCTGGGACATGCACGCGACCGCGACACCGGGCGACGCCACGGAGATCGAGAACTCCCTCGAGATGCTCCACCCCGATGTCCTCTTCACCGCGCGCAAAGGCACCTTCGGCCACGGCCTGTCGGTCGGCGGAGGATGGGAGCTCACCGCACAGCACCTCGGCCTCGCGCGCGGAAAGCTCTTCCCGGTCCCCCTCACCGAGGGCGAGCTGCACGCCGACGTGAAGGTGCACTCCGCCAAATTCGTGCAGGTCGACGGCTGCGAGGTCGACGCCGGTAACCGCGGCTACAGCGGAAAGCTCAGCATGGGAATCGGCGGCATCAACTCCTGCGTCATCTCGCGCCCGTGGGACCCGGCGTACGTGGAGGCGCATGTGGCGCAGCGCGCGGAGGAAGAGGCTCTGCGCTAAACTCCCGTCCGTTCAATACCGACAGGAGGAACGTATGAGAACCAAGGTCCTGATGGCCCTCGCGCTGCTCGTGGTGTGCACGAGCGTCGTCGCGCAGGAGCCGAAGAAAGAGTCAGCGCCCGATCAGAAGGCGATGATGGAAGCGATGATGAAGGCGATGATGCCGGGCGACGCGCACAAGCTGCTCGACAACATGGTCGGCACGTTCGACGTCAAAGTCACCGCGTGGATGATGCCCGGGCAGCCGCCGACGGACGGCAGTGGCACCGCGGTGAGCACGTGGATCCTCGGCGGCCGTTACGTCGAGCAGAAGTTCTCGGGCAAGTTCATGGGGATGCCGTTCGAAGGCCTCGGCTACACCGGCTACGACAACGTGAAGAAGAGCTACTGGAGCACGTGGGTCGACAACATGGGAACCGGCGTCATGACGTCGACCGGCTCGACGAGCGACGGCGGCAAGACGTGGAAGTTCCTGTCGAGCATGCCCGATCCGATGACCGGCAAGGACACGCCGGAAGAATCGCGGCTCATGGTCGCCGACCACGACCACTACACCATGGAGATGTGGTCGCCCGGTCCTGACGGCAAGATGATGAAGATGATGGCGATCGCCTACACCCGCAAGTAGCGAACGTGGGGCGGGCTTAAGCCCGCCCTACATCTTCGGCTGGAACAGATTGAACATCGCCCCCTGCGGATCGCCGACGACGGAGAAGCGTCCAGTGTTCGGAATGTCGTCCGGCTCCTTCATCACCCGTCCGCCGAGCGATTTCACCTTCGCGGTCGACGCATCGCAGTCGCCGACGAGGAAGTACGGCATCCAGTTCGCGGGGATTTTCGCGAACATTTCGCCGCGCATCGGGAAGATGCCGCCGATCGGCTGCTCGCCCAGGTGCAGTTCGGTGTACTCGGGGCTCACCTTCGTCGTCCATCCGAAGAGCGAGGTGTAGAACGTCCGCGCGCGCTCCTCATCGTGCGACATCAGCTCGTTCCAGCAGAGCGCTCCCTCTTCGCCATAGAGCTCGGCGCCTTTGTTCAGCTTCGGCTGCCACACCGCGATGACGGCTCCCTCGGGATCGGCGATGTAGGCAGTGCGGCCTGCTTCGAAGACGTCCATCGGTCCGACGATGACGCTGCCGCCGAGCGACTTCGCCTTGTCCGACGCCGCGTCGGCGCTCTCGACGGCGACATAGTTGTTCCAATGCGGCGGCGCGCCGCTCCTCGTGTCCTGGTAAAGCGCGCCGACGGTCTTCCCCTTCTTCGTCAGCATCACGTAGACGTCGTCCGGTCCCATCGGCCGCTCATTCGCCTCCCATCCGAAGAGCGCACCGTAGAACTCCGCCGCCTTCTTTCGATCGTTCGTCGCGAGTTCGGTCCAGCAGAAAGAGCCCGGTTTGTAGTTTTCGATTTCACTCATGCCGCGAATCTATAGTCGCGGAGCGCCGATCGCCAATCACGCATTGGTAACGAGTTGCGAAGCGGGGTGTAGCGTGGCCGCGGGGCGCGCATCGCGTCGCGCTCGCTGACCACCTCGATCAGCGACGGATCGCCGCACTCCCGCGCGAAGTCGGCGTACGAGAGAACGCCTTCGTTCACGACGTGCCTCACGCCGCGTTTGCCGAGGAGTTTTGCAACAGCCTCGACAAGATCTTCGACATAGGTACAGCTCGCGAAGAGGTCGCCGATCGCTCGCACCCGCTCGCCACGTTCCATCCTCGCGCCGACGGTCGAGAGGAAGTTGTCCTTTCCCGCTCCGTAAACCCACGACGTCCGGACGACGAGGGCGTTCGGGTTCCGCGCGAGCACCGCGCGTTCCCCTTCCAGCTTCGTGGCGCCGTAGACGTTCAAAGGAAGCGCTTCGTCTTCGACGCTATAGAACTTCTCCTCATCGCCCGCGAAAACGTAGTTCGTCGAGAAGTGGACGATCCGTTTCGCCGCCTCCGCGAGGTTCGCCGGACCATCGACGTTCACCGCGCGCGCGAGCTCCCGATCCTGCTCGCACTCATCGACGCCGATGACCGCGCAGTTGAACACGAGGTCGAATTCGCGGATCACACGCGCCACCGCGTCGCGGTCAGTGATGTCGAGATCGCGATGCGTCAGCGGCACCGCATCCGGATACCGCCGCGCCAGCGCGCTCCCGACCAGTCCACGCGCGCCGGTGATCGCGATCCGCATCAGCGGAGCTTCAGACCCGTCGCTTTCTCCAGCGAGCTCGGATCGTCCAGCAGGATCCACTCGATCACGCTGAGCGGCAGCGTCCCGTGCGCGATCAGGTCATCGTGGAACTGGCCGAGCCGGAACGCGGCGCCCTTCCGGTCGCGATAGCGGCCGAGGAGCCGCATGATCTGCCACTTGCCGGTGATGTAGCTGATCTTCTGCGTCGGACTCGACGCCGAGCCGGCCGCCTCCCCCTCCGCCGCCTCGCGATCGAGGCCCCCGCCTTCCATGAAGTAATGGACGCCCTGTTCGAATGTCCACTTGCCGGTGTGCAGATTCACGTCGACACCGATCCGCGCCGCGCGGTATCGCGAGAGCCGCAGGATCATTCCATCCGCCGCGGAGTTCTGCGGGTACAACCCTTCGCGCATCAGCATCTCCTCGGTGTACAGCGCCCACCCTTCCGCGAAGACCGTATCGCCCTGCTCGCGGCGGATCTCGTCCGGGATGTGATTCGAGATCGAGATCTGGAGGAAGTGACCCGGAATGCCTTCGTGTCCGAGGAGCGGACGCGGCTCCTCGATCGACGCGCGGATGTAGAAATTCTTGCTGTTCGGGTCGTAGGTCGGGATGAAGTAGAAGCCGCTGTTGTCCTTGTCGAACAACCCCGGCGGATTCATGAAGCCGCCGGGACTTGTCGGCTTGAACGCCTCCGGGAGCTGCCGGATCAGGAACGGCCCGATGTACGACGGGATCGTGATCAGCTTCTTCTCGCGAAGAAAATCGAGCATCTCCTGCTCATGGCTCTGAAACGCCGCGAGGAACGCCTGCTGATCGGGCGGGATGCTATTCGCGCGTTTCGGATCGGGCTCCGCGAGCGACGGATCGGGAAGCATCGCCTCGAGCGCGCGGTAGCGCGCCAGCTCGACCTCGCCGAGGTGCGCGACCTCGTGCGCGTCCATCGGGAGCAGCAGGAGGTGATGGAGCATGAAGTTGTAATGCTCCGTCCCCATCGCCTTCCACTCCTGCATCTGCGGAAGGCGCTTCTCGAGCCAGTCGGCGAACGAGTGCGTTGCCCGGACCGCCTGATCGCGCGCCGCGTCGAACTCCTTCCGCTGCTCCGGCGACAACGAGCGGGCCAGCGGCTCGACGCTGTCGGTGAAAAGTGGATCGACGGCACGCGCCGAGTCGATCGCGAGCTGCGCGTACAACCGGACCGGCTTCGTCAGGTTCTTCTTCCCCTGCTCGTACAGCTCCGGCATCGCCCGGAAGCGCGCCGCGGCGGCCATCGCGCGCTTCTGCGGCGTGTCGTACTCCTTCTTCAGCAGCGAGAAGATCGCGTTGCTCGCCGTGTCGGTGTACGTCTGCGGGTTCGTCTCCTCGGGCTGCAGCACGCGCGCCCCGAAGTCCGACGCCTCCAGCTGCGAGCGGAGGAGAATCCAGTCGATCTTCTCGTCCTTCGGCCACGCCGCGACGTCCATCGCATTCACCTTCGCGAGGAGCCCGGCGACGTGTGCGCGCCGTTTCGCGACGGCGGACGCCGAGTAGTCGACCATCCGGTCGTCGAACCGATGATCTCCCTGATCGCTCGCGAAGACCGGGTACTCGACCTTCACCCACTCGTAGTAGTCGTCTGCGAGCTTGTGAAGCTGTTGTTGAGCGGCAACGGGCATGGCTAGCGCCAGAAAGATGTACGTAACCGTCAGACGCATGGTTTAGGGAGTGTACTGAATCCGGCTAGCAGCCCCCGCCGCCACCGGTGTAGACGACCTTCCACGATCGGCGGGTGCGCTTGAGGATGCACCAGTTCCAGGTCGCGTGGCTGTGGACGCGCGTGATGATCTCGTCGACGCCGTCCGCGTCGAGATCGGCCTGATCGAACAATTCCATCCGCGCCGAGTCGCCGTCGTCGTCCGAATCTTTCCGATGGTCGTAGACGAACTGCGCGTGCATGCGGCCGCGGTGTTCGCTGGCGATGACGAGAAACTGGTGCTGCTTCCTCCCCATCGTCACCTCGCCGTTGGCGACGAACTCCGGGCGTCCGTCGTGATCGAAGTCGACCGCGACGAATGACGTCTCGCGGTTGGCTCCGATGCCGAGGCGGTTGCGAAGGAGCTCGATCATCGCGGTCTGCTCCGCCGGTGTCACCTCGCGCGTCGCATCGCGGTGCTGCTCGATGAGCGGGCCGCTCGCTGCGAGCCCGAGGTTGTACGGAAGGCGGTTCGAGAGCTTCACGCCGGCCGCGAGCGACGCGCAGCTCAGCTCCACCCGCGACTGCGCCAACGCCGTCGCCACCCGTTCCCCGCTGCTGAAGACGTCGTACCGCTTTCCGCCGAAGTACTCCCGCACGAACGACTTAGGTTCGCGCGAATCCGGCTGCGTGAACGTGAGCCGCGCCCCACGCCGCTCCACGATCGCGATCGGCTCGATGTACGGCCGCCTCGCGTCGGTCGCATCGACACCGAACAGAACCACTGCTGCAGCCGCCGCAAGAATCATCATGGAAGCGAGACAGTGTACCGGAGCAGAATGCTTCACATGACAGTCATCAGCGAACCAGAGATTCAACGGCGTCTGGCAGAAATCCCGGGTTGGCAGCTTCAGGACGGCAATCTCGTCCGCGAGCTCCGATTTGCCACCTTCGTCGACGCGTTCGGATTCATGACCGCCGTCGCTCTCGTCGCCGAACGGATGAACCACCATCCCGACTGGAGCAACGTTTACAACACCGTCAGAATCCGCCTATCGACTCACGACGCCGGCGGAATCACCGACAAAGACTTCGCCCTGGCTTCCAAAATCTCAGATCTCTACCGAACCTAGCGCGCCTTCGTGAGGCCCTGCTGCTCCAGCTTCACGAGCGCGTTCTCGCGCTCGATGCCGTGGCGCTTGTCGAGCATCGTCTGGCGGATGTAGTCGAGCAGGCGATCGAAGTTCATGTCGGCCTGCGCCATCATCCGCGCGAGACTGAGGACGACTTCGACGCCGGCGAGATTGACTCCGAGGTCGCGCGTCAGCGTGAGGATCATCTCCAGCTTGCGGATCTCGTCCTCGCCGTACAGACGCGTGTTTCCGGCGGTGCGGGAGGGCTTGATGAGGCCCTCCCGCTCGTACAGACGCAGCGTCTGCGGATGGATGTTGTAGCGCTCCGCAATGATCGAGATCATCACGAAACCATCTGCTCTGCGACGCGGCATGACGTTATCCGTTACTTGTTCTCTTCCACTACCTCGGCCTCGATGACGTCGTCCTTATTCGCCGACGCCTCCGGGCCGCCGCTGGTCGGGCCAGACTGCGGTCCGCCGGCGCCGCCCTGCGGGCCTGCCTGCTGATACATCGCCTCGGCGAGCTTGTGTGACGCCTTCTGCAGAGTGTCCGTCGCCTTGCGGATGTTCTCCGCCCCGCCCTGCTCCATCGCCTTGCGCGCCTCGGAGATCGCGTTCTCGAGGGTCTGCACATCCGGACCCGCGAGCTTCTCGCGATTCTCGCTCAGCATCTTCTCGACCGAGTACACCATCGAGTCGAGCTGATTCTTCGCCTCGATCTCCTCACGCCGCTCCTTGTCCTCCGTGGCATGCGCCTCGGCGTCTTTGACGAGCTTGTCGACGTCGTCTTTCGACAGACCGGACGAGCTGGTGATCGTGATCTTCTGCTCCTTGCCGGTGCCGAGGTCCTTCGCCGAGACATTCATGATGCCGTTCGCGTCGATGTCGAACGTGACCTCGACCTGCGGGATGCCGCGCGGCGCGGGCGGAATGCCGACCAGGTGGAACGCTCCGAGGAGCTTGTTGTCGCGCGCGAAATCGCGCTCGCCCTGGAACACCTTGATCTCCACCGACGTCTGATTGTCCGCCGCGGTCGAGAAGACCTCGCCCTTGCGCGTCGGGATCGTCGTGTTGCGCTCGATGAGCTTTGTCATCACGCCGCCGAGCGTCTCGATGCCGAGCGAGAGCGGAGTGACGTCGAGCAGGAGCACGTCCTTCACGTCGCCGCCGAGAACGCCGCCCTGAACCGCCGCGCCGACTGCCACGACTTCGTCAGGATTCACGCCCTTGTGCGGCTCCTTGCCGAAGAACTCCTGCACCAGACGCTGCACCATCGGGATACGCGTGGAGCCGCCGACGAGAACCACCTCGTCGATGTTCTTCGGGTCGACGCCGGAGTCCTTGAGCGCCTGGCGCACCGGACCCATCGTCTTCTGGATGATCTCGCCGACGAGCTGCTCGAATTTCGCGCGCGTCATCTGCATGTTGAGATGCTTCGGACCCGACGCGTCGGCGGTGATGAACGGAAGATTGATGTCGGTCGACGCCGTCGACGACAGCTCGATCTTCGCCTTCTCCGCCGCTTCCTTCAGGCGCTGCAGGGCCATCTTGTCCTTCGAGAGGTCGATGCCCTGGTCCTTGCGGAACTCGTCGATGATCCAGTCGATCAGCTTCTGGTCGATGTTGTCGCCGCCGAGGTGCGTGTCGCCGTTGGTCGATTTGACCTCGACCACGCCGTCGCCGACTTCGAGAACCGAGATGTCGAACGTACCGCCGCCGAAGTCATACACGGCGATGGTCTCGTTCCCCTTCTTGTCGAGGCCGTACGCAAGCGCGGCGGCCGTCGGCTCGTTGACGAGACGCTCGACCTTGAGGCCGGCGATTTCGCCCGCGTCCTTCGTCGCCTGGCGCTGCGAATCATTGAAGTACGCCGGGACGGTGATGACCGCGCGGTCGACCTTCTCGCCGAGGTAGTCTTCCGCGGCCTGTTTGAGCTTCTGCAGAATCATCGCGGAGATCTCGGGCGGCGAGTAAAGCTTGCCGTTGACCTCGACGCGGGCGTCGCCGTTGGAGGCGCGCGTCACCTTGTACGGCACCATCTTCATCTCTTCGTTCACTTCGTCGTACTTGCGACCCATGAACCGCTTGATCGAGAAGATGGTGTTCTCAGGATTGGTGATCGCCTGACGTTTGGCGACCTGACCGACGAGGCGTTCGCCATTCTTCGCAAAGCCGACGACCGACGGCGTGATGCGGCTCCCCTCGGCGTTGACGATAACCTTCGGCTCGCTACCTTCCATTACCGCCACGACGGAGTTCGTCGTGCCGAGGTCAATGCCGATAATCTTGGCCATATTTGCTTCTCCTTCTGACAGTTGGGAGCATGTGAGCGCCCCGTTGTCAACTTGCTACGCTCAATCAAACCTGAGTCTACCATTGTTAATTCCGAGCGCAAGTAGGTGCAAACAGAGCGCCGGTGTTGCCACCGGGCTCGTCAGATCGCGCGTACCAGCGCGACCACGCGTTTGCGCAGGGGCCCCATGAGGGGGAGCGCGGAAAGCTGGATGAGGCGAACGACCAATTCGAGCGTCCCGTCAGTGAGCAGCTTCGTCTTCTTCTGCCCGGGAGAGTCGTCGAACAGCCAGTAAAGAATGAGAGCCATCTGGTACATCCAGAGGAGCGCGGGCAAATCGGCCCTCAGATCTTTCGGAACGTTCGTTGACGATTCGTCGATCGCCAGGCGGAAGAACTCGATGCTCTCGCTGCGCATCGGTTCCGTTTCTCTCCCGAACGGCGACAGCCGGTGCTTCGGGTCGATGCCGATCCGCACCAGCGCGATCAGCAGCTTTCGGTGCTCGGCGAACTGCTCGAACTTCTGATCGATCACCGCGCGTAACCTCTTCTTCAGGTCACGGGACCGGCCGATCAGCTCCGGCACGACGTCGCGCGCCTCGTCGGCCGCACGCGCATAGAACGCCATGACGAGATCTTCCTTGGAGCGGAAGTAGTAATACGCCGCCCCCGTCGCGACGTCCGCCTTTTCGGCGATGTCGCGCATCGTCGTGTCGTCGAATCCCCGCTCCTGAAACAGCGCGAGCGCCGCGTCCAGAATCCGCTCCCGCGTCTCCTCGGCCTTCGGCGTCGTTCCGCGTGCGATCACCATTCCGCTCGCGAATCATGACAGAGGTCCCGCACCGCGTCGGTCCATCGCGGAAACGCGAACGAGAACCCCTTCTCGAGCAGCCGCCCCGGCACGACTCTGCGGCTCTTGAGGACGAGCTCCGTCTCCGTGCGCATCAGCCACGCGCCCATTTCCAAAGTCCACTTCGGGAGCGGAATCGCAACGGGAGCGCCGCAGGCACTCCGCAGCTCGTGCATGAACTCGTCGTTCGACAGCGGATTCGGCGCGGCGACATTGATCGCACCGGAGACGTCCTCGCTGTCGATGAGCCACAACATCGCGCGAACGAAGTCGCGGTGGTGGATCCACGACACGTATTGCCGGCCGTCACCCGCCCTTCCGCCGAGGCCGAAGCGCGCGAGCCGCCGCAGCACGTCAAACGCGCCGCCGCGATGGCGCGACATGACGATCGCGCCCCGAACCTTCACGCGCCGCGTCGCCGGCGTCGCCGCGTCGTCCACCTCGCGCTCCCAGGCGCGGGCGACTTCGGTGCTGAACCGCCACACCTCCGGGACTCCCGGCTCGTCCCCGCCGATCCTGCCGGTCCGCTCGTCGTTGGCCGCGTCGTAACGGTGCGCATAAATCGTCGCCGTGCTCGCCTGCAACCAGACGCGTGGCGGGTGGGCGGCATCGCGAATCGCCTGACCCACCCAGCGTGCCGACTCCACGCGCGACGCCAGAATCTCGTGCCGGTTCGTCGCGCCGTAACGGCAGTCGACGTTTCGTCCCGCCAGGTTGATCACGACGTCGGCTCCGTCGATCTCCGCCGCGTCCCATCCCGCGACGCGCCACGGCTCCAGCCGCGGCGTCCTGCTGAGGACGACCACCTGGTCGCCGCGCTCGTGAAGCGCCCGCGCCAGAAGCGTCCCGAGGTGCCCTGAACCGCCCGGTATGACAACGCGCTGGGTCATTTCTGCCTCCCGTCTAAACTTTTGAACGCGTTCAAGTTCAACTTAGGGCCAGCGTCTTGCGGCGTCAAGGCTTTTTTTGAACGTGTTCAGAACGGTGACAGAGACGAAAAAGGGCGGGCCGAAGCCCGCCCCCTGCAGAACCAGCGTTTTCGCTACTGGAACTTCGGCGTGATCCCCATCTCCTGCAACAGGTTATGGGCGTGGTCGACGCGGTCCATCACCCACAGCATGTAGGTCGCGTCGACGTGGATGGAGCGGGTGTTCGCGTCCGGCAGGTAGTCCGAGCCGAGCGACTCGAACGTGCCGTCGAACAGCAGGCCGCAGAGCTCGCCCTTGGCGTTGAGCGTCGGCGATCCGGAGTTGCCGCCGGTCGTGTCGACGTCCGAGAGGAAGTCGACCGCGACGGCGCCGAGCTGCGGGTCGGCGTACGAGCCGAAGTCCTTCGCCTTGATCGCGGCGAGGAGGTTCTTCGGCGAGTCGAACTCACCGCTGCCGGTGTCCTTCGCCTGAATCCCGTAAACCGTCGTCTGCGGCGTGTAGACCACCGCGTCCTTCGGCGAATATCCGAGGACGTTGCCGAACGTGATGCGGAGCGTGGAGTTCGCGTCGGGGTAGAGCTTGCCGCCGCTCATCTCGCGCAGCGCGTTGAAGTAGAGCGGGCGGACGCGCGAGAGCGCACCGGCGCGGGCGTCGTCGCGCTTCTCGTTCTCGAGCTGCAGCGGCATCAGCTTCGCCGCGAGGTCGATCATCGAGTCTTTGCGCGCGTCGAGCTGCTGCGTCGTCTCGGCGTACATCTCCTTGCGCACGGCGATGTCGTTCACCTTGGTGCCGGCGTAGAGCTGGTCGAGGAACTTGTCGACGTCCGTTCCCGCGAGCGCCTGCCCTATCATCTGATCAAGCGCGGCAATCCGCTGATTCGCCGGGAGCTTCTGCGACTCGAGGAGGAAGTACTTGAGACCGGCGCGATCGCTTGGAACGTCGATCTCGTTCTGCACGCGGCTCGATCCGTTCATGAGGAACGGAACGTCGCGCTCCTGGTAGCCCTGGTTGCGTTCGAGGTCCGGCTTCGTCCTCTCGATCGAATAGCGGTAGATCGTGCGCGCCTGCGACAGGATCGGCGAGCTGCGGAAGATCCAGCTCAGCACCGTGTCGCGCTGGATCGTCGCCGTCTCTTCGTCGTCGATCTTGCGGATCGTGTCGAGCACGCCGGCGTACTGCGGATGCGACGACGCGAACTGCGCCAGCGCCGCCTCGCGCTCGTGCGCGTGCGTCTGGATGCGGCCCGTCTGCATCGCGTTCCCCACGCCGGTGAAGTTCTTCAGCGTATTCTCCATCCCGCGGATGCGCGACGCGTTCTTGATCGCGACGTCGCGGTTGTTCTTCCCCTGCTCGTGCAGGATGTTCGAGAGATCGGTCGCGTAGCGGACGAACGTCGGCATCGAATAGTCGGCCGCCGTCTTGATCTCCTGCTCCGTCCGATAGCGGAACGTGCGTCCCGGATATCCCGCCACCATCACGAAGTCGCCCGGGTTGATCCCCTCGGTCGACACCTTCAGGTAGTGCGCGGGGTGGTACGGCACGTTGTCTTTCGAATACTCCGCCGGCTTGCCGTCCTTGCCGACGTACGCGCGGAGGAACGACCAGTCGCCGGTGTGGCGCGGCCACATCCAGTTGTCCGTCTCCCCGCCGAAGTTTCCGATCCCCTCGGGCGGCGCGTAGACGAGGCGGACATCCTTGATGTCCATCTGCGTCGTCCGGAGGTACTGCGACCCTTCGAAGAACGAGGCGACGCGGCAGCGGACCCCGCCCTGCTTCTCGCAGTCAGCGGTGAGCTGCTTCTGGCGCTTCTCGATCTCCTTCGCGCGCTGCGCGTCGGTGAGCTTCGCCGGAAGATTGCCGGTCACCTGATTCGTCACGTCTTCGATGTTCGTCGTGACGAAGACGTGCGATCCCGGCGCCGCGCGGAGCTCCTCCTCCTTCGTCTTCGCGAGGAAGCCCTGCTTGAGCAGATCGCTCTTTGCCGTCGAGTTGTACTGCAGCGAGCCGTAGCCGCAGTGGTGATTGGTGACGGCGAGCCCGTCCGGCGAGACGAACGACGCCGTGCAGCCGCCGAGGGAGATGACGGCCCCCATCGGGTCGCCGGTGAGATCCGAGAGGCGGCTCGGATCGATCTTGATCCCCGCCTTCTGCATGTCCGCCGCGACCTGCGGAATCTGCTGCGGCATCCACATCCCCTCCGCGGCGAAGAGAGACGTGGCGCAAACCGAGAGCAACACGAAGAGTGTTTTTCTCATCAATACTCCTTTGGGTTTTGAGGTCCGCCAGAACGGAGGCGGGGTGAGGCGCGCATCGTACAACAGCGGGTGGCCGGGCGGCCTCAGTGGAGCGCCGGCGGCCTCGCCGGCGCGGCGAATCGCCGATACTAGAACCCCGATGATCCGCGCCCTCCGCTATCTCTCGCTCCTGCTCTTCACAGCATCGCTGTACGCGCAACCGCCAGGCAACCAGCCGGTCGAGCCCTTCCGCATCGCCGGCAACCTCTACTACGTCGGCGCGTCGGACGTGACGTCGTTCCTGATCACGACGCCCTCCGGCCATATCGTCATCGACGGCGGCTACGAAGAGATGGCGCCGGCGATCCTCGCGAACATCGCGCGCCTCGGCTTCCACCCGGAGGACGTCCGCATCCTTCTCAACAGCCACGCGCACTTCGATCATGCCGGCGGTCTCGTTGCCCTCAAACGCGCGACCGGAGCGCAGTTCATCGCCAGCCGCGGCGACGCCCCTCTTCTGCGGCGGGGCGGTCACGACGATCCGCAGTTTCGCGACCGCTTTCACTTTCCGCCCATCGCCCCCGACCGCATCGTCGACGACGGCGACACGATCACCCTCGGCGGTATGACGCTCACCGCGCGCGTGACGCCCGGACACACACCCGGCTGCACGACGTGGGTGACGACGATCCGCGACGGCGGTCATTCATACAGCGTCGTCTTCATCGGCAGCCCGAGCGTTCCGTCCGAGTACAACCTCACGACGAATCGCCGCTATCCCACGGCGGTCGCCGACTACCGCCGCACGTTCGAAATCCTGCGCTCCCTCCACCCCGACATCTTCCTCGGATCGCACGCCGGCTTTTTCGGCCTTTCAGAAAAGATGAAGAGCCACAACTTCATCGACCCGGCGGGCTACGCCGCATTCGTCGACACGATGGAGCGCGCTTTCGAAAAGCATCTCGCCGCCGAAACGATCGTGTTGCAGCACGCCACCGTCATCGACGGCACCGGCGCGCCGCCGCGCGAGAACATCGACCTGCTCATCCGCGACGGCCGCATCGCGCAGATCGAGTCGAACATCGCGCCGCCGGCATTCGCGAAGGTGATCGACGCGAGCGGCAAGTTTGTCATTCCCGGCCTGATCGACATGCACGCGCACATCAGCGGCGACGTCATGAACGAGAAGGGAGAGCCGGGCGACCGCTGGGACCGCGACGTCGCGCTCTCATTCCTCGGAACGTTCCTTCGTTTCGGCGTCACCACCATCCGCGATCCGGGCGCCATCACCGCCGACGCGCTTCTGCTCCGGAGACTACTGCGCGAAGGCGAAGTCGAAGGGCCGCAACTCTTCACCGCCGGACGGATCCTCAACGACTCCGACTTCCGCCCTCCCGCCTTCCAACCGGTACACGACGAGGCAGCGGTGCGGCGCGAGATCCAATGGCAGGCGCTCGCGGGCGTCGATCTCATCAAGATCTACTCGTCGATGAAGCCCGGTCTGACCGCGGCCGCCATCGACGAGGCGCATCGTCACGGTCTGCCGATCGTCGGCCACCTTCAGCGCACCACATGGACCGAGGCCGCGCGCCTCGGCATCGACGGCGTCGAGCACGCCGCGCCGTGGTCGGCGGAGTACGTCACCGAGAAGGACCGCGCCGCGATGCCGAACAGCATGTTCGGCCGCGTCTACTGGCTCGAGCATCTCGACGAGAAAGCGATCGACGAGATGATCGCCGCCCTCGTCGAACATCACGTCGTCGTCGATCCGACCCTGATGGCGACGATGCAGACCAAATTCTGGGGCAACGACAAGCGCTGGCTCGAGAACCCCGACCTCGCCTACGTTCCCGAGAGAGTGCGCAAAGGGTGGGCGGCCGGCAGCTTCGTCAGGGAGTGGACGCCCGCGCAGTTCGCCGAGGCGCAGCGCTCATGGCCGATCCTCCTGGCGCTGATCAAGAAGATGCATGACCGAGGCGTCGAAATGGTGGTCGGGACCGATACCCCGACGCCGTGGATCGTCCCCGGCGCGAGCGTGCACGACGAGATGAGACTCCTCACCGAAGCCGGCATCCCGCCGCTCACCGTGTTGCGGATGGCCACCTCCAACGCGGCCCGCGCCCTGCGAGCGGAAAACGAATTCGGCTCCATCCGCCCCGGCCTCCGCGCCGACCTCGTCGTCCTCTCGAAAAACCCCCTCGACTCGATCACCAACTCGCGCACCATCGAGATGGTCATCCAAAACGGCGCCATCGTCCCCCGGCCTTGAGTGTTGCCCCATCCCTTGACAACGCACTCCGTAAGCATTACCTTACGGTAAGTGGACGCTTACCAACAACAATTCGACGCGCTCGTCGACCCCACCCGCCGCGCCATCCTGGCGCGGCTGTTCGACAACCCCCTGTCGGTCGGTGAGCTGGCGGAGGAGTTCCCGATCTCCCGGCCGGCCATCTCCCAGCACCTGAAGGTCTTGAAAGACGCGCAGCTTGTGACCGACACGGCGGTCGGCACGCGGCGCGTGTACGCCATCGACATCGACGGATTCAGAAACCTGCGCCGGTTCTTCGACCAGTTCTGGAACGAAGCGCTGGCGGCATTCAAGAGGAAGGCAGAGAAAAAATGAGTGAACCGGTCCGCAAGAGCATCGTCGTCGACACCGATCCCGAGCGCGCGTTCACCCTCTTCACCGACGGTTTCGACTCGTGGTGGCCGCGCAGCCACCACATCGGCAAGTCGCCGATGACGCGCGCGATCGTCGAAGGCCGCGTCGGCGGCCGCTGCTACAGCGAGCAGGAAGACGGCACGGAGTGCCCGTGGGGGCAGATCCTCGTCTGGGAGCCGCCGCGCCGCTTCGTGTTGGCGTGGCAGATCACGCACGAGTGGGGCTATCAGCCCGACCTCGCGCAGTCGAGCGAGGTCGAGGTGCGCTTCACCCCGACTGGCGACGGCGCCACGCGCGTCGACCTCGAGCACCGCAACTTCGAGCGCCACGGCGCCGGCGGCGAAACGATGCGCACTTCCGTCAGCTCGCCGGGAGGCTGGGGCAGCCTGCTCGATCTCTACGCGAAGCGGGTCACCGAGACGACGGCGGGTGCCGCGTGAGATCGCCGATCGTCCTCAAGACCCTCTCGGTGATCCTCTTCATTTTCGCCCTCGGTCACACCCTCGGCACGTCCGCGCCACAAGTCCGGCGCGGCCCCGCCGAGGCCGCGGTGTTCGGCGCCATGCAGTCGTACCGCTTTCCGGTGATGGGATTCACACGGAGCTATTGGGACTTCTACCGCGGCCTCGCGGTCACGGTCGGCATCCTCATGTTCGCCCTCGCCGCGATCGCGTGGCAGCTCGCCGTGATCGCCCAACGCCACGGCAGCGAAGCGCTTCCGATCGCCGTCACCGTCCTCCTCGCCTGCATCGGCATGCTCGTCGTCGGCTTCGAGTTCCTCTTCACCATCCCCATCGTGTTTTCGGCGGTGACGGTGCTATTGGCGATGGGGGCCGTCGCACTGCTCCTACGCCGCGCCGCCGCATAGCTCTGTGGGCGCGGCTAACATGACGTGATGATCTCGTACAGGCTGATGTCGATCGAGTGAATCCGCCCGTCGGCTTCGAACGGAGTGCCGCTGAGCCGCGCAAGCATTCGCGCGCCGGTCTCGGTCGCCGCCCGCGCAAATAGCCACCGGACGCCGTCGGTCGAGTGAAGCCGCCGGAGCGTGGCGATCACCCCCTCGATTGCGGCTCGCTGCGCCCGCGGTCCGATCGCGCACACGACGCTCAGGTACATCGCGGCAATATGTCCGCCGGGCTCCACCAGATCGGCGAGTTGAACTTGACGTCCCGCCGTGATCCGTCCGCTGCGAAGCGCCTCGGAGCATTCCTCATTCACCGGAAGCAGAATGAAAAAGCCGACCAACTCCGAGCCGCGCAGCACGCAGTGGAACGCCGTCGGGCATCGCTCGAAGCGCGCTCTCAGCTCCTCCGCGCTCATGTTCGCGGCGCGGATGACGAATCCATCGTTTAGCGCGAGGAGACTTTCCAGCATCGGTGCGTCCTGACACGGGGCGATTTGAAAGTGTGCGGACGACATCGATGCGGAGCATATCGAGTGAGGCACTTCGTCTATGCCTTTGGCATCGATGTTGCGCGGACAAAGCGCGAAACTTCCGAACTTAAGCTGTGAAAGGAACTCCGCATGACATTCACTTTGCCGGGGCTCATCATCTTCATCATCATCGCAGCCATCTGCGGTGCCATAGGCAAGGCCATCGCCGGCGGCGTTCGGGGCGGACTCCTCGTCTCGATCGTTCTCGGTTTCATCGGCGCCATGCTGGGGCCGTGGGTAGCGCACAAGCTGAAGCTGCCGGAGCCCTTCATGATTCAGGTCAGCGGGCACCCCTTCCCGATCCTGTGGTCGATCATCGGCGCCGCCCTCTTCGTGGCGATCATCCACCTCATTTCGCGCCGTAGGTAAACGTGCTCGAGGCCTCAACGGCTCCGTTTCTCGTTGCAGTCGCTCAAGTCTCGCCTGTTTTCATCGATCGAACGGCGACCGTCGAGAAGGCATGCGCGATCATTGCTCAGGCGGCGGCGCGAGGCGCCAGGCTGGTCGTCTTCCCCGAGGCGTTCGTCCCCTGCTATCCCTTCTGGGTCTGGCACATTCCCGCGGGTGACACGAAGGCACTTCGCGATCTCTACGGCGAGTTGCTCGACAACGCCGTCGAAGTTCCCGGGCCGGCCACATCTCAATTGTGTGCGGCTGCACGCGAGGCAGGGATCGCGGTCGCGATCGGGATCAATGAGATCAACGTGGAGGGCAGCCGCAAATCGCTGTTCAATTCCGTTCTCTACATCGGAGCGGACGGCTCGATCGCGGGGAAGCATCGAAAACTGGTTCCGACGGCGGGTGAACGGCTGGTGCACGCGCAGGGCGACGGCAGCACACTCGAGACGTCCGACCTCGGCTTCGGGACCGTCGGTGGCCTGATCTGCTGGGAAAACTACATGCCGCTGGCCCGGTACGCGATGTATGCGGCCGGAGTGGAGCTGTACGTCGCCCCGACCTGGGACCGTGGCGAGCCGTGGATCTCCACGCTCCGCCACATCGCGAAGGAGGGGCGCTGTTATGTCATCGCCTGTTGTTCCGCGGTGCGCCGAAGCGACGTCCCGGACCGTTTCGCGTTCAAGTCCGCGTTACCGCCGGGAGAAGAGTGGATCAATCCCGGCGACAGCGCGGTCGTGAACCCCGACGGAAAGTTCGTGCTGGAGCCCGTCCATGAACGCCAGGACGTCCTCTACGCGGAGATCGTTCCGGCGATGCTGCACGGTCCGCGATGGCAGCTCGACGTCGCCGGTCACTACGCAAGGCCTGACGTGTTTCGGCTGATCGTCGACCGGAAGGTTCGGTCGATCATCGAGTAGGTTGGGGTCACATCTGGAAAATCAACTTAACGCGGCCCGGATCTGATCGACCTTCTCGCGGTAGCGACTGTCGGTCATACAGCACGGGAGCCGGACAGCTCGGTAAAACCTACGCGACAGCTCGGGACGCTATCTCTGCATCAACGGCGCCCTTGAAAGCGTTCAGTGCTGGTGGCATCGAACACATGTAGTTGACCTTGTTGTCTGGCTGCGGGTCATCAATGATGCAGAGGAGGCGCTTGAGCTCGTGGGATGGTGAAGCGAACCAGGACAGAATCTCCAGCGCACCCGGAGTTGCGGTGCGGAAGGCCTGCTGAACCGTTGGCGCCCCATTGATGAAGTCCCACGCTGGAACGCGAGCAAGCAGTTGACACCAAGCGGCGCAAGCCAGATCAGGCACGGCTAGAACGTCCGTAATCGACCGAGAAGGTACATCGTGCTTCTTGGTGCCAATGGTGACGTTGGGGACGCGGTGCGGTACGACGTTCGCAACCACATTCCGCCAGACCTTGCCTAGTTCACTGAGACCCGTTGCGTTCGGTGCAATGTCGTCTTCGTCTGAAAACCAAACGAACGACTGATCTTCCCTGGAAAATCCTGCCAGGAAGAAGGTTAAAAAATGCACGACCCTCAACAGCTTCTCGAATGTCGCTGGCTTCCAGTGTCGATATGGCTGAAGGTCGGGCGCCTCCATGTCCAGCTTGCCGCCACGTTGGAATAAGCTTCGATTTGACTTCGAAACGGCTACCGCGATTAGGATGCCGGGGATCTTGTTCGCTGCCGAAAGGAAGTGCGGCAGAGCGCGTCGCCTCCTACCGTCATTCAGGTTCTTGAAGCTCATGGAGCGACCTTCGAGAAATCGTTTTCTGACCTCCAAACGCTCGGCCTCCCACGTCCCCGCGCTGTGGAACGGAAAGATTAGGAATGAGAACAGTTCGTATTTAGCGCTCTTATCTGTTGCCGATCCAGAGTAGTCGGACGCGATAAAGAGCTCCGGCACGGCGTCAAAGTCCGGCAGAGCACCGGCGAAGCGTAGTTCGTGCTCTTTGATACCGTCGCTGATCCCACGCAGCGGTCCGAGGCCGTCCTTTTCGACTTCACGCCATCGGTCGTTTCTGATCGATTCGCCGAAGTAGCGAGGAAGAACGAGTACGGTTTGAGCCAAATGGACGATGCAGGCATCAGACTGGCGGCCAGACCCGCAGGGACATAACATCGGATTATTTTACTCCCTACCCCTCCTGCCTCGAGGCCGCCGCATCCGAGAGAGGGGCCACGCCCTCCTTCTTCTGGCTGACATCGGAACGAAGCCTGAAAACCACGTCGGGATGGATAGTCAACGCTACAGGCGGTAGAGTCGGGATGCGAAGAACGAAGGCATGACCCCACAACCTGCTCAGTGTCTAAGGCGAATTTTCGACCGGTACATAAAACCGACCTGACCAGACGCCGTCTTGACTTGCCACCAATTTCCAGCTTGCGGGGACGTTGAGAACACCTCGCCTGCGCGAACGACTGCGACTATCGGGCTCGAGCTGGATCTTCCCGAGCGAACATTGGTGTATCCATCAGGGTCGTCGATGACGGCTTGATGTGACAGCTGTTCTGCGGAAGCAAGGGGGCTCATCGATGGATCGGGACTGTTTATGGCCGTGGTGGCAGGCGTCGCCGGAGACGTTGCGAACTCTCTGCGAAGCAGCTGCACGACCTTGCCTTCTTTGCCGGTAATCGTGCAGACAATCGTTTGGCGCCCTTCAAGCGCTAGGTCATATTCCTCCTCCCAGTTCGAGTCGATACCGTGGTAACGGTATTTCGCATGAAGGTGTCCGTCTTTATAGCGCGCTTTCGAAAATGACCCACCCACATACTTTCCCTCCACTAGTATCGGAGGACCTTCTGACTCGAAACGACCGTTGATCGTGCTCACCAACGACATAGCGAATGTTCCGTCAGAGCGCTGGTGAATACCGAGGTAGGCGGTCGTCATGCCCTGCCGCTTTGGTCGCCGCCATATTCCTGCCAGCGGTGAACCCGTCCCGACGGCCGGGCCGTCAGAAGACGCTGCTCCGGCAGAGTGAGGTATCTCTCCACTCGCCGGCAAGCCTCGATCGATGGTGACGGCGGACGGCAGGACCGACGCGAGCGACGGCTCTTGATGACTTGGGCTCTCCGTCGCCGAGGCGGTGACAGACGGCGCCACAGCCGGTTCGCGGAACGGGTTTTGTGCGAGACCATAGACGAGCGGCGGGACGACCGCCACCGCACAAATGGCTACCATCGATCCGCCAGTGAGGAGTCGCGCCTTGAACTTGTCGGCCTCGGAGGAGGCAGCCGCGAAGAGTGGCGCAACCAATATCCACATACTCGCTCCCGCCGAAGCCGCGTTCAGGTACACAAAGGCGGTCAGCCACGACGCCGTATGCACGACGTGATTGACAAAGTTCGCTGAGAGCCAACCGTTGGAGATGTCGACAAGCATGTAGCCTGTGCCGGCGAGCGCCAGGCTGGCGAACAAGGTCTTCCTTTCTCTGAAGACGACAGCCAGGATCGTGAAGATCGCCGCGGAGTTCAGCAGTCCTACAGGAAGGATGATGTTGGCGAGCAGCCAAAGAGCGACAGCGATCGCGATGACAACGCCGACCAACACAGCGATCACCTGACCGCAGCCCGTGCTGTTTCCCGAGGGGACAATGCCGGTGCGGGCGCTATCACCATCGCCGCGAAAACGTTCCGGCGGGGCGGAGGGATGCTCGACGGCCGCTGGTCGGTGGCTGACACCGTACTCGTACCCGCGATTGTAGATTTCGCTCTCACGGGCGTTCAGTGAGTAGCCCTTAACCAAGGAGTGGCTCACTTGGTCGAGAAAGTCGGCCTGCTGGCCGTCATGGACGGCCTGCTCGTAGATCTCGTCATCCCTACTCTTGTGTCCCATGCAACATCCTCCCGTTTCCAGGGCCAACGGCGCATAGAGCTCCGCGAGTGTGCGACCTGTGGTGAACCGGTATTCTATCCCCTTTCGATCGCTGCTCTTCCGGACGAAAGGCAATCATGGGCTCTCCGAGCTTTACCCAACTTGGAGAAAGCCCGTTCCTCGGGGCGCGGCAACGTCCCTGAACTTTGCGAGATCCACGGGAAGCATGGAATCCAGCTGTTGGAGGCGCGGCTGCTACCAGAATGCGGTACACAGCGCGTCGATGATCGCAGCCATTCCGGACCAGTCCTGACTTGCTCGGACGTCCGGGTTGCTCAGGGCGGCTGCCGCTTTCGCAGCGTAGCGGGCCTGCAAACCCGCCTTGTCCGAGAGCTCGCCTTGGTATTCTCCAATACCTGGGACGAACCCCGCCCACCGGACGGGCTTAAGCACACCCGAGCCCGGATCGGAGAGCACGTCAAGACCGAAGTAAAGCTCGATGCTAGCGGCACGCCCGTTGATGTTGTCGATCGATGGTCCTGACGGTCCAATCGTCGGATAGAACTTGGCCGCCTCTAAGGAAGGCAAGAGGACTACGCGAATGTTCGGCGGGAGTAATCCCCTTGAGAGGAGACGCACCGCGTCACGCCCGACAGCATCATTGTCAAAGATCGCAACAATCCGGTTCACGAGGCGCGCGCCGGCGAACGCCTTCACTACTTCCATTAAAGCCGTCGCACCACCTCGCGCTGCCGCGCCAGAGAAATCAAGGAAAGAGTAATACGGCCGCAGATGCGGAACGAGCACGGACATCGCCGACTGAATGGCCTCGATATCTGTCGGCCCCTCCGTAAGGACGATGATCGGTGCGTTAGAAGGGAAGTCTGCGATCAGCGAATCACGAGCCGCAGCCGGTGACAGCTCACCTAACGTGTAGTACCCGCTAAGTTCGCTCAGCTCGTACTCGACGATCTCATCATCGTGACCGGCTTCGATTGCTCCTCTCAACAGCGCGCGGAAGTCGCCATCTGGGTATCCGAAGCGTTCGTCGCCATGCAGGGTGTCCAACAGATAGTCGAACAGCGATGGATCGCGGCTCAGTGTCTCTTCGACGAGGGCAGGGTCGAGGCCTCCAATTTCCAGACCAACATCACTTCGGTTCCACGAATGAATGCCGGTTACCTTCAGATCGCGGAATGCCGCAAGCCAGTCGTCAAACGTAAGTCGCTCGCAAACGTGCCGTTCGGCTTCATAGTCAAGAAGCACTCCATCCTCGCTCAGTTCACGGGCGCGCGCAGCCGCAGCACCCAGCAGCGCCGCTTTCGAGAGGCGCAAAGCGAATCCCATCGTCTCCAGACGATCGCGGACCACGCCAATTGACGCTCGGTAGTGAATCCCCCAATCGTCGCGCACTCGATCGTCATCGTCGAAGACCGCAAGAGCTTCTCTGACGAAGCCGCCTTTTGTTGAAAGAATGTCGTAGCCGCCGACACTCAGGTATGAATGGATGCCCACGAAGAGATCATACCGATGTGGCTTGCTGCGATCGCGTTCCGAGGTAGCGAACGACGTCAGCCTAGAAAGTCTAGCGTGCCCCCTGGGGAGCGAAAAGCCGGATCAACTACTTCGGCAGGATCGAAGGTAGGTCCGTCTTGTCGAACATTGCCACCAACTCTGTCACCTTGCAGCCAAGGGCGACGGCGAGGCGCAGGATGGTCGTGAGGCTTGGCACCTTCTGGCCTCTCTCCATGTTGCTGATATAGCCCTCGGTCAGGCCGGTGGCGACCGAGAGTTGCTGCTGCGTCACGCCGTACTTCTGACGCAGCTCGCGAAGGCGTTGTCCGAACACCTCGCCTTCTGCTTGGACGTGCGTCATCGTGAAGGAATCCGCTTGCTTTTTGCCGCGAATGAACTTAGACTATAGAACCAGCCAGCGAGGCGCCGCACCATGCTCGAATCCGACGTCATCTCCCGCATTCGACACATCTTCCTACAGCCAGGCCCGCATGTCAGCATCATGCAGGCGACGCTGCTCCTCGGGTGGTCGCGGCGGGAGATGTCCGTGGCGATCGAGCGTGGTGAGGTCGAGCTGTGGACGACGCCGCTCGGGAGGTGGGTTCCGCGGGGGGAGATGATGGCGAAGGCGCTGGAGATCTGGCCGATTCACGTCATTGAAGAGGCGCTCGGGGACGAGGCGGACGGCGTCCTACCGCGGGCGATACGGAGCGCGGAGTTGCGGGTCCGGTTGCCGCGGCATCACATCGACATGCTGGAGTATCGCGCGGGCCAGCAGGAGACCACCGTCAGCGGCGTGCTGGCGCGGGAGCTGGACGGGATCGCCAGCGCGCACCTCGAGGAGCTGTCGGCGGCGTTGCCGGGATTCGCCGAGGCGATGACGTGGCCGGGCGCGGATTGCTGAACGGCTTGGTTGCGGGTTACGGGCGGGCAGGGCGGAGAGCTCCTTCGCAGCCCGGGTGCCAATGGTGATCCTGTAACTACGCACGGAGCTTTCCGCTTCGCACGAGGCGTCTTCTCACGGTCTCGTACGGCAGTCGCTTGTCGTTGGCGCGCTCCTCGGCGAGAAGCTGATCGTAGATGTCTTCCCACAACTCGCCGTACCGTTCCAGGTCGATCTGCACGGCCACCTTCTTACCCTTGTCGTCGGTAACGAACTGAATGCCTTCCATGGCCTCTCCTTGGTCGCAGGTCGCAACGATGATTGCATGAGACGACTTCCCGCGCGACCGGCGGCGCGCGGCGGATGTCGCGGCGCGGCACCCCGCGTGTCGCAGTGGTACACCCGCCGTGTCGCGGTGCGACACCCACCGTGTCGCAGTGCGACACCTACCGTGTCGCAGTGGTACACCCACCGTGTCGCAGTGCGACACCCACCGTGTCGCACTGGTACACCCACCATGTCGCAGTGGTACACCCACCGTGTCGCGGTGCGACACCCACCGCGTCGCAGTGGTACACCCACCGCGTCGCAGTGCGACACCCGCCGCGTCGCAGTGCGACACCCGCCGCGTCGCAGTGCGACATCGAACAAAATTTTCTGCGACCCCTTGACATCTCGTCGAAGCGGACCGAACATATCGGCACTTACCCGAGATTCGAAAGATTCGAAGGTTTGTGCGGCTGTCGGCGGTAGGGACGTTCCGAATGGGACACTAGATCCTTACCGGTGCGGGAGTTGAGCTTGCTCCTCCTGCCGCGGGCTCCCGAGGTGTACATCTCGGGCTAATCACTAACCGGAAGTGTCGGCGTGTCGCCGCCTCTTCCAGCCGGTGGCCGCCTCGCACTTGTCGACAAGTCGTGGATGACCTCCGGCCTCAACCGCCCGTTTGGGCAGATAGGGCAGAGTGTTATGTATATCAAGAACCAGACCCTCAATCCCCCGACCGCTCCGACTGCGGATACGCCGCAGCCGCCGGTCAAACTCACGCCGGAAGCGATCTTCGATCAGATTCGCGCAATACGTTCGCAGGTCGATGACGTGAACCCGCTCGACAAGAAGCAACGCCAGCAGTTGAAACAGCGGATGCGCCGCCAGCCCGCCCCCATCGTCGAAGCATCGATCAATGTGATCGGCTCGTCGGAGATGGTGTCGCAGGCCGTCGGCCAACCGATCGACGACGTGGTGCAGCTACAGGCTGAAATCACGCGTTGGTCCCGCGTTTCGGATGAGCTCCGCTCGTTCTTCAAAGGAATCGAGGGAGCGAATCTGGTGCGTCGCGAGCGGCTCGCGTTCATCGCGTCGCAGGCGTATTCGTTCGGCTCGCAGCTCGTGCGAGATCCGGCAAACAAGGATTTGGTACCGCAGGTGGAGGAGATCAAGCGGATGAAGGTCGCCGCGCGTCGTAAGAAGACGGCCGCGAGTCCTCAGTCGCCGTCGCCAACACCCGCAACAACCGAATCGAAGGCGTAGAGTTAGGAGGTAAGCGAACCCGGGCGCGCTCGCAGGCGCGCCCGGGTTCCTTAAGAAGTGGTTATGAAGACAAAATACGAATCCGAACGCACAGCGGCGCTCATCGAAGAGGCGATTGCGGTTCTGGAGCGGCTCGAAAACGCGCCGAAATCGCCTCTTATGGCGTTCCTGCCGACAAAGGTGCGGCGCGTTGCGCGCCGAACCGCAAAGCAGTTGCGAAAGGGACAGTTGCTGCCGGGGCACCCCAATGTCCATACGCCCGACAAACTCGCGACGTATCTCGAGGATGCGTCAAAACGCGATGAAATTGTCGAGCGGGCCGGCCCGGAGCTCCTTCGCATCGGCCGCGAGATCCGTCGCGTCGCCGCGGAGGAAGGGCAGGCCGCCGTCAACACGTTCAACGCGATCTTCAATGAGGCGGCGATCGGGACGAAGATCTACGGCCCCGACAGCGAACCCGGGCAACGCTACCAGCGCCTGATGTTCTTCGTCTTGATCGGAGAGGAGCTTGAACAGCTGGAGCGGCGAGGGAAGAAGCGCTCGTTCGCCGACGTGATCCCCGGTTTGAGCAGAGATCCGAGCACGCAGGCGCTCTGGGAGGCGACCGCGGCCGAGATCCTGACGGAGGTTCCCGCGGGTGAAACGGTCTTCGCGTTTCCAGCCGAGGGTGCCGGTGAGCGCGTCGTGATGCGCATCGGCGTCCGCAATGCCGCGTGGATCGGCAGTTTCGCGCGCGGCAACAAGGGGCCGAGCACGGTTCAAGCGATGCCGGGCAACGAGCGGTTGTTCGTCTCCGCCGCGGGTGCGGGCTACATCATCGACGCGCGCACGAGGAACCTCGTCGAGCAGATCGGCGATGACGTCGTCTCGGTAGGGCGAGACGAATCGGGCGATCTGTTCATCGTGAACCACGACGACCGGAGTTTCGAAGCGTTCGGCTCCGCCGGCCGACTCTGGAAAACCGACGCGATCAGCTCCGGAGGATTTCGAAATCTGTCGCTCGATCAATACGAGTTTGCCGGCGAAGCGCGGCGGTCCTCCGAGGGGGAGTGGGTCGCGTTTTCGGTCGATGTGGCGACGGGCGCGGTGTCGTGGGGTGGCGGGTGACCCGTCCGTCATCCTGACGGAGTTGGTTGTTCAGATTTTTCCTGAGGGCGTCGCGGCCGGCCGCCTGTCGCGGTGTGTCTCAGGGCGCGCACCCGTTTGACGAGGTCTTTGCAGCCGACTCGGGCCTGGCCGTCCCAGAAACCGAGCCATTCGAGCAGAGGGGCGAGGTCGGGCGTTGGGGTTTCGCTTTCGGCGGCCGCCAATAGTCGCGTGAGGAACTGGCGGTTCTGGTGGTAGGGCGCATGGCGAATCGTCGGTTCGAAGGACTGCGGGTGGTTCATCCAGCGACAGAGGAGCGCGTCGAGCTCTCGTGATTGCGGGTACGAACCGAAGTCCTCGAGCTTCGCGAGATTGCCGAGGATGGTCGTCACCTGCGAACGGGTGACGCCGGGCAGGTCGGGGGTGTTGAACACCGGCTCCAGCGCTGACGCCGATGCTCGCACCGCGTCCTCAAAGAGGTCGGAGCTGATGTGGGCGGAGAGGGAGTTGAGTCTCCAGATGGCGTCGGGATCGTCCGCAAAGTCGGCGCACCATTGCAGAACTTTCAGCGTGATGTCGTCCGGCAGGACCCGCTGGTGGACCACGTACTTCAACAGGTAAACGGCATCCCGCCGGAGAGTGTGGGTCCTCACCCATTCGAACACTTGTTTGCGAATGACGACGAATCTCCCGCGGCACAGGAGCCACGCATGGAAAAGGGCTTCACCGTCATTGCCGCACTCGTTCACCGCCAGCCATTCCGCCAGAGCCTGTTGGATCGAACGGGGGTCGCGGCTGGCATTGAGCCACGCGCGATAGATGGCCGCGGCCTCCGGGAGCAGGCGATTGTTCTCGTGAGCCAGCCACTCCTGCGTTGCTGCACGAAGTTCGTCGAGTCTCAGGTCACCCGCAACCAGGTGCGCAGTCAGCTCGGCGGCCGTCAAGCGCGGAACGTCCATTCGGGTGCATTCTAGGGTGGTGATGACGAAACCATATCCATCGGAGCGGGCGGCGGCGCTCATCCGCGAGGGGATCGATCTCCTCAGGGGCGGGGAAGACCCGGAGAGTGTCGAGTTCAAGAGGATCACGTTCGCGCTCGGCCGTGTCTTGAAGGACGAAGGCGCCGCGGTCGCGATGACGTTCGACGCGATCTACAAGGAGACCGAGGCGGAGGCGCTTCCCTTGATTCAGGAGCTCATCGCGGTTGCTTCGAAGACTGGTTCGCGGAGCCGACGGCAGAAAGGCTCGACCAAGCCGAATGTTCCGACCAGCTCCCGGCTTCAACTCCTTCAGGAGCTTACGGCGATCAAGATCCTCGACCGGCTGACGGCGAAGGGATCGGTCGTCGCGATTCCGCCCGAGGACAGCGGCTCAGGGCGCGAACGGCTCCTGATGCGCATCGGCGTTCGGCAGTTCGCGTGGGTTGGGAGCTTCGAGCGGGGCGACACGGAAACGAACACGGTCCAACTCATGCCGGACGGCCGCCTACTCGTCTGCGCATGCGGCGCGGGGTACATCGTCGACAGGACGTCGCACGCGCTGATCGAGAAGATCGGCGATGCGGTGACGCCGGTCGGCCGCGACGACTCCGGCTCTCTCTTCATCGTGAATCACGACGAGAAGATCCTCGAGTGTTTCGGCCCCCGCGGCCGCCTCTGGAAAACCGCGCCCCTCGGCTGCGGCGGATTCCGCGGCCTGACGATCACGGCCGACGAGCTCCGCGGCGAAGCGCGGCACGCGTCAGAGCCGGAGTGGGCGCGGTTTGCGGTGAAGCTGGCGACTGGGAAGGTGTTGCGGGAGCTCTAAACCGCCGGCGAGGGCGCCGGCGCCACACTGGGGTACGTCGCAAACTCCCGCTGGCCTCGGATGAGGAAGTAGATGGCGAATGGGACGATCGTCAGCGGGAGGACGAGGCCTAGTTCGTCGATGTACTTCGGGGTGTCGGCGTAATTGACCGTCAGGGGATTCAGGACCGCCTGGATCACGAGGTTGTGCGTCGCGTGGAAGATGGCGCCGGTCCAGAGGCTGCCGGACTTGAGGCGGAGGTAGGCCATGATGATCGCGGCGCCGACGACGCAGATGAAGAACATCAGCAACTGACCCGCTAACGGCAACGCGGCCGGCGAGTTGTTGTGGTAGTTGCCGAGAAGGATCACCGGCAGGTGCCATGTGAACCAGATGACGCCGCTCGTGAGCGCCACTCCGGTGAACGACATCGAGCGGCTCAGCTCCGGAACGAGGAATCCGCGCCAGCCGATCTCCTCCCCTAGCGCGGACGAGAGGCTCCCCGGCAGTCCGTAGATCGCGGTGGTCGGGATGAAGTACGCAAGCATCGCGAGGTCGCTCCATCCCTGGAATCCGAGGCTGTCGCGTGTCTTCGCGATGAACTTCGCGTCGTAGAACCCTCCCCACCCGGCGCTCCAGATGATCCCGTAAGCAATCGCGCAATACGCGAGCGGGATGAGGAACGCGAGCCACTCATAGCGCCACGGCCCCCACGACCAGCCAAGCGTGCGGAGATCGCGCTTCACGATCGCGAACGTGAGAATCGTCGCGATCGTCGGAACCCACATCAGCTTGAACGTTCCGCCGTGGTAATGCACCGCCAGGTAGTAGAACGGAATGCTCGCGAGCGCGACGATGACGACGAACAGGAGCGCCGGTCTGTCCTTCACATCGGCGATTCTGGTCGTGCCCGATCGAGCCGGGCTATCAAGATCTTGAAGTGCCTCTGTGTGGCGCCGGCGCCCTCGCCGGCGCAGTCAAATATTGATGCGCCGCGAAGCGGCGCGACCATGCTTTATCGCGCCGGCGGGGCGCCGGCGCCACACAGAGGCAGTGCGCTACCGGAGGTTGGTCACCGCGAAGAGGTCGGAGGTGGTGGTTACGTAGGTGTAGGTGTAGGCGGTGCCGTTGGCGGCGAGGGTGGCGGGAGTGGTGTAGAGGCAGGAGGCGGGGCGGGCGGAGCCGTAGGTGGTGAGCGGCGTGCGGGCGCCGGTGGTGAGGTCGATGCGGTCGATGCGGGATGCGGCGGGGTTGCTGACCAGGAGGGCGCGCGCGTCGTCGGTGAAGTGCGGGAGTTGGTCCTGCGGTTGGATGCCGGAGACGGGTCGCGGCGATCCGCCGGCGATCGGGTAGAGCATGGCGCCGGAGCTATTGCGTCCGAGGACGAACGCGCCGTCCGGTGTGGGAACGAAGCCGGGCGTCCCCTCGGGCGTGACGGGGCGGATCGAGCCGTCGAACGCGTCGAGGAGGAACGTGCGCGGCGGGCGGCCCGGCTCATTGCCGATGAAGACGATGTGGCGGTTGTCAGCGAGCCAGGTGGCGCGCTCGGTCGTCTCGATGCGGCCGGTCCGAACGACGGCCGGCTGTCCGGCGCCGGTCGGGATGCGGACGAGGCGCGGCGGCTTGGTGAACCGCTGCCGCGCGAGGACCCACTTACCGTCGGGAGAGAGCGCGACGGCGTTGCCTTCGCCGAGGTCGATCGCCGAGGCGCCGTCGGTGGTGCGCGTGTAGACGTGGCCGGTCGTTCCGCCGCCGGTCTGCTCCTCGTCGAAGAGGATGGTGCGGCCGTCGGCGGACATGTCGCGGACCCACGAGCCGTCGAGCCACGACAGGTCGCGCTCCGCGGTCTCGCCGGGACGCTTGACGACAACCCCGCTGCGGCCATCCTCGGTCGCGGCGATGGTCGTGCCGTTGGACGCCGTGTCGAAGAGCACGAGGCGCACAGGGGCGCGCGTGAGCACGCGGTCATGCCCGCGGCGATCGACGGCGAAGAGCGCGTTGTTCAAGCCGTCGGGCGACGCGCTCACCCAGATCTCGCCGCCGTCGGGCGTCCACGCGATTCCGTTGGCGCTGGCGTAGAGACGCGACGACGTCACGAGGTGCCCCGCGCGATCGAAGACGACGACGCGGCCACGATCGTCGAACCGTTCCGACTCGTGCAGCAGGATTGCGAGGCGCTCGCCGTCGGGCGAGATGCGCAGGTGGCTGACCCATGCCGGACCGCGGGCGCTGTACACGAGCCGGTTCATCGGCCACTCGACGCGCTCGACGCTCCCCGCCCACCGCAGGATCGCGAGCGACTTTCCGTCCGGGAGCCAGTCGGCGTCCTCGACGTTGTCGGCGATCTCGCGCGGCGCGCCGCCGGTCAGCGGCACGATCGACAGCATGCCGCGCGGATAGAGAAAGGTCATGCGCGGCTTGGTGAGGACGGCGAGCTCGCCATGCCGCGAGACGGCAACCAGATGCGCGGAGACGCCGAGCGGGCGCGAGGTCCGCTGGTCGACGCGCGCGGTGAAGATCTCGGCCGGGCGCCCGTCGTACGACGCGCTGAAGACGACGGTTTCGCCGTCCGGCTCGAGCCGCGCGCCGGTGACGACGCCGCGCCGAAAGGTGATCTGGGTGTAGGTGGGCGGATCGTGGTGCACGGTGGCGCGGCCGATGAGGAGGCCGGCGGCGGCGGCGAGGAGGATGGCGACGAGGAGCGCCGCGGCTAGCTTCGTGTGGCGCGGGCTTTCCTGCCCGCGCACGGGGGGCAGGCTGGAAGCCTGCCCTACACCGGGGTCGGTCCTCACGTCGGCGGCGAAGCGGTAGCCGCGCCTCGGGACGGTCTGGATGGCGTTCGTGTCGCCGAGGGCCTTGCGAAGGAGGGAGATGTTGTTCGCGAGGTTCGCCTCCTCGACGAACGTTCCCGGCCAGAGGCGCTCCATCAGCGCTTCCTTCGTCAGCAGCCGGCCGTGGTTCTCCACGAGCGCGACGAGGAGGTCGAACGCTTTCGGCGTCAACTCGACGGGGCGGCCGTCCTGCAACAACGTGCAGCCGTCGACATCCAGCCGGAAATTGCCGAACTCGAACACCGCCATCGACTTAGTCGCTCACCTGAAGTTCTCTTAGGGAAAACCTGTCTACAAATTACGGCTGCCGTACGGCTTCGGCTCCCTTCGCTGCGTAGCGTGCGCATCGAATGCTGAAAGGAGCTTACCTATGTGTCAATCCAGGCGGTGGTCTCTCGTTCTTCTTGTCCTTCTCGCTTTCTCTCTTCCGGCGGCGGCGCAGTCGTATCCGAAGGTGACGGTGTACGGCGGTTACGCGCACGCGCTGCAGAAGCCGAACAGCGGCACGTTCATCGTCTCCGAGGGAGGCGACTCGTTCTCGTTCGAGCCGTGTGCCGCGGAGGGCGCCGATGTCCTCGGCGCGAGTCTGCAGCACGCGCTCTGCAGCCGGCGCGATTTCCACGGGTTCGAGACGTCGGTCAATTACAACTTCTCGCGAACCATGAGCCTGCGGACCGACGTGTCGGCGCTCTGGGGCAGCACGCGGTCGATCGATACGTTCGATGACAGTGGCGGGCACACCGACACGAATCTGATCAAGGATCGGACGGTTCTCGCGGTGACCGGCATCGAGTTCGGCGACAACGCGGCGCGGCGGTGGCGTCCGTACGCGCACGCGCTGGCCGGCGTCGCGCGGCAGACGTCGAACGACACGCAGACGTCGACGGGGCCGTTCGATTTTCAGTTGCGCGACTCGGTGACGAGCTTCGCGATGAAGGTCGGCGGCGGAATTGACATCCCGATCTCGTCGCGCGTCGACCTGCGGGCGATCGAGGTCGACTACACGCCGATCTTCGCGAAGAGCCGCAACGACAGCGGGAACGCGGATTTCGATCAGCGGGTGAAGGGGAAGCGGGCGAACAACGTGACGTTCAGTTTCGGGATCGTGGTGCACTGAGCCGCTGCGATTTGAAGAAGCGCCACAGCTCCGCGGTCGTGTCGATCGTGCGGGGATCGTGGCCGACGAACCACTCGGGCAGGGGGCGGCCGCCGAACCATTGGTGGCCGCCGCCTTCGACGGTGAAGAAGACGACGTCGGCCGCGCAGGGGGCGTAGGTGGTGCGAACGACGTCGGCGGCGACGCGCGAGGCGACCGGAGTCGGCGCGCAGCGATTTCGCGTCGCCCACTTGGCGACCCACGCCGGGACGCTCGGGAACGGGTGGCCCGGCGGGACGATGGGCGACTCGCCGCCGTGATACGGCGCGAAACGGTCGTCGGTCCCGTGGATCGCGATCATCGGGATGGGATGCGTGTCGCGGCACCAGCGCCACGGCACCGGCTGCGCGGCGCCCACCATGCCGACAGCCGCGAGCCGATCGGAGATCGTGCAGGAAAGGGCGAACGTCATCCCTCCCCCATTCGAGAAACCGTTCGCGTAGATCCGCGTCCGGTCGATGTTGTAGTCGCGCTCGAGGCGGTCGATGAGCTGACTGATGTAGGTGGCGTCGCGCGAGCGCCAGATCCGCGGTCCCGCCGTGTCCGCGCCGGACGGATAGACGACGATGAAGCCGTCGCGATCGGCAAGGTCGTTCCAGCGCGACATCCGCATCTGCTGCGCCGGCCAGCCGCCCGCGCCGTGCATGCTGATGACGAGCGGCACGGCGCGCGCACGGTCGTAGCCGGTTGGCACGTGCACGAGGTACTTGCGCTCCTCGCCCGCGACGACGAGCGAGCCGTTGTTGCGGTTGCGGACGAAGAACGCGGCGCCGAGGATCGCGGCGACCAGGAGCGGGAGCAGGAGCAGCGTGACGATCAGCCGCATCGATTCCACAGTCCAATCGCGGCGAGACGAACGAGCGGCACTTCCAGGATCGAGAGAAACAGAAGGAATCCGCTGCTGACGAGGAGTCCCGGAACGGACCACACGAGGAGGGCGAAAAGCCCGAACACGACGACGTTCCAGAGGATGACGCCGATCAGCAGCTGATGGCGCATGCCGAGGCGGCTCATCACGAAGATCGCCGCGATGACCTTTACGGCCGCGGCCACGGCAACGACGATCGGCATTGCGTTCCACGCGACCGAGAAGCGATGAGCGTCGGTGACGGTCCAGCCGAAGAGCAGCCCCAGGACCGTTATGCCGGAGAGCGTTGCGAAGACGCTCCCCTTCACGAGCCACGGCCGGCCGCTCATCCCGATGCAGAGGCTCTGGACGAGCTGTTTCCAAGTCGATGCGATCAGGCCGAGGATGCCGAGGATCAGGAGGACGATCGCGCGCGGCGCGCCGAAGATGTCGATCAGAAGGTCGACCGGCGCCCTCGCGATCGACATCGTGCCGGAGAAGCGGAGCGCGAGCGGCGTCGCGATGAGCACCATGAGCCAGGCGACGGCGGTGCTCGCGGCGGCGGCTTTCAGTTTCGCGGCGATGAGCGAGCCGCCGCTCACCGGACGCCGGGCGATGAACGGCGTCATCGCCGCCGATGCCGCCGGGGCGACGAACGCCGCCATGAACGGCGGGGTCAGGAGTATGAGACCGAGCATCTCCAGGACCATGCCGGGCATGTTGGGGTAAATCCAGAGCATCGCCATCTCGAACGGCAGGAGGATGGCGACGAGCGAGGGAAGCGCGCGCCCGTACATGCGCCACTCGAACCAGAACTGCGCGCGGGATGGGGAAGAGAAGTCCTCGGTCCTCAGTCCTCGGTCCTCGGATCTGAGGACCGAGGACCGAGGACTGAGGACTGAAGAAAACTCACTGCGGCGCGCTTTGCCCACCGCATACCGCGCGACGACAAACGCCAACGGCAGGTTCGGCGCGAGGATCCCCAACATCATCCACTCGTGCGCGCGGTAGTGCAGCGCCACGAGCACGATCGCGTCGATCGACGCGAGCCAGAGGATGCTGAGGATCACGCGCATCCCCGGCAGCGGGTACGGCATCCACGTCAGCGCCTGCGTCCACGCGAGCAGCGACGCCGCGAGCAGCGCCGGCCACACCGTCGGCACCTCGGCACCTTTCGGCCAGAGCGCGAGCACGCGCGTCGCGAGCCACAGCAGCGCCATCACGATCGTGCCGAAGAGCATTGGCCAGCCGGCGAGCGCGGTGTCGCTCACCGGCAGCGTGAACATGCGCGGAGGAAAGATCGACTGCCGCCCGGCGAGGTCGCCGCCGTGGCCATAGCTGAAGACCGCGAGGAAGTAGATGAAGGTGGCGGTCAGCGGGACGACCACGAAGAAGGCGAAGGTGTCGGCGCTCTGATACTCCGGTGCGTCTGACAGCCGCACCCTACACACCGCGAGCGTCACGAGGTAAGCAGCGATCGCGATGAGTCCCCAGCGATGCCGGGTTCGGAACTCCCACGCGATCGCGGCGGCGGGCGTGCGCACTCAGGCCGCTCCGACGCGCGCGACGAAGATCTCGTCGAGCGACGGCAGGTGCTCCCCGGACCGGTGCGCTTCCTTGATCTCGGCGAGCGGCGCGCTGACGACGATCCTCCCCTGCCGGATCATCGTGACGTGGTCGGCGACCTGTTCGACTTCGTCCAGCAGGTGCGAGGAGAAGAGGACGGTGCGCCCTTCATCCGCAATCGTGCGAATCACCGCGGCAAGGATGTCCCGCCGCACGATCGGGTCGAGTCCGGACGACGGCTCGTCGAGCAGCAGCAGCTCCGGCCTGTACGCGAGCGCGATGACGAGCCCCGCGCGCGCCTTCTGGCCTTTCGACAGTGTCTTGATCTTCGCCGCGTTGTCGAGGCCGAATGTCGTGCGGAGCTCCTCGGCGTAGGCGTCGTCCCATCCCGGATAGAACGCTTTCGAATAGCGGATCAGGTCATCGACGCGCATCCATCCGGGCAGGTCGTTATCCTCGCTCAGATATCCGATGCGCGATAGCACGCCTTGCGGGTCGCTCACCGGGTCTTTGCCAAACACCCGCACCGTGCCGCTCTCCGCGCGCAGCAGGCCGAGGATGTGTTTGATGAGCGTCGTCTTCCCCGCGCCGTTCGCGCCGACGAGACCGTAGACGCCACCGCGCTCGATCGTGAGCGTGACGGAGTCGAGCGCCGTCTTCGCGCCAAAGCGGCGCGTCAGCCCGGAGACCGAGATGACGGGGTCAGGCATTGGGATGTGGGTATTGTAAGAGGGTCTCTCGTGTAGCGCAGGCTTCCAGCCTGTGCCCCCGGTGCCCCCGCCCCGCCCGGGGCGCAGGCTGGAAGCCTGCGCCACACGACGGAGGGTTACAGCCTTCTGAGGATCGCTTCGCCGGCGGCCTTCGTGCCGAGGGGGCCGCCGAGGTCGTTGGTGGTCTCACCGGCGTCGATGGCGGCGACAACGGCGCGCTCGATCTGGTCGGCGGCGTCAGTGTGGCCGAGGTACTCGAGCATCATGCCGGCGGTGAGGACGGCGCCGATCGGGTTGGCGACGTCTTTTCCGGCGTACTTCGGGGCGCTGCCGTGGATCGGCTCGAAGAGGGAGACTTTTCCGGGGTGGATGTTGCCCGACGCGGCCATGCCGAGGCCGCCCTGGAGCGCGGAGCCGAGGTCGGTGACGATGTCGCCGAACATGTTGTTCGTCACGATCACGCTGAACATCTCCGGCGCGCGGACCATCTGCATCGTCAGCGCGTCGACGAACATGTGGAAGTGCTCGATGTCGGGGTACTCGGCCGCGACCTCATGGAACGTCCGGAGCCAGAGGTCGCCGCCGAAGCGCATGACGTTGTTCTTGTCCGACATGCAGACCGACTTGCGGCCGGTCTTCTTCGCGAACTCGAACGCGTAGCGAATGATCCGCTCGACCCCTTTGCGCGTCGAGACGTCCTCCTGCACCGCGATCTCGTCGCTCGTTCCCTTCTTGAAGTTACCGCCCATGCCGACGTAAGCCCCTTCCGTGTTCTCGCGGAAGATGACGAAGTCAATATGTTGACGATTCTTCTCTTTCAGCGGCGAGAGGCGGTCGTTGAGGAGCTTCACCGGCCGGTAGTTGACGTAGAGGTCGAGCTGGAAGCGCATGCCGAGGAGGATGTCGGCGGCGTGCTTCATGTCGGGGACGCGGGGGTCGCCGAACGCGCCGAGGTAGACCGCGGCGTAGTTGTTGCGGATGTCGTCCATCGCGCCGGGCGGCATGGAGATGCCGGTGCGGAGGTACTCGTCGGCGTTCCAGCCGAAGTGAACGAATTGAAGCCCAAGCTTGTGCCGCTCGTTGACGGACTCGAGCACTTTCATGCCGGCGGCGATGACCTCGGGGCCGATGCCGTCGCCGGGGATCACTGCGATCTTGCGTTCCATAAGCGCGGCGGATTATATGGGGACGTTTCTTTGTCGGTTTCCGTATCTACCCCAGGACCATGACCCAACGATTCCTGATCCTTCCCCTCCTCCTCCTCGTATCCGCCGCCGCATTCGCGCAAAGCTCCAATGTGGCACCGGTCATCCTCGCAGACCCGACCGGTGACGCGAACGAAACCTTTCAGTGGAGCATCGACGTCATCAATAACGGTCCCGCGAATGCGCGGAACGTCATCGTGACCGGGTCGAGCGAGCCATCTCTCGGCACCCGCTGTGCCCCGCAGACCATCGACATCATCTATGGGGGCTCGCATGCCGTCGTGCAGTGCACGACGGGACCTCTCGGCGTCGCCGGCGACGTGGTGCTTCACGCGCACGTGAACCCCGGAAATGACGATACGCGCACGATCCATATGATCGCGGGCGGCGCAGACATTGGGCTGGTCGTGGTGGCACCGAAGGTCGATCCCGGGTTGCCGTTCGAAATCGTCGGCGGCCTCTACAACAACGGGAAGATCGCCGCAACGGGCGTGACGACGACGCTGTCGCTGCCGCCGCTCGTGCGCGTCGTCAAGCTCCCCGACAACTGCCAGGCGTCCGGCCAAGCCGTCACCTGCGCGGACGATGACGTCGCGGCGCATAGCAATGGAACGGCCTTCAGGATCTCGCTCGCCGCCGACGACGCGTTGAACGGCCAGACGTTCTTCATGACGGCGTCCGTCCATACCACGGCGCCCGAAGGAAACATCAGCGACAACCGCGTCGTGGTCGAGACGCAGGTCTTCCGAGAGTTCTACGTGACGGAAGCGAACGGCGACGCGCTCGCCGGCGCCATCGGGCAGGCGAACGTCAACTGCAGGGACGGGTACCCCTGCAAGATCGCCTTCCGCCTCAGTAACCCGCCAGCGGAGGGGTACTTCACGATCAAACCCACCGCGGCGCTTCCGAGGATCACCGCGCCTTCTCTATCGATCGACGGCTCGACGCAGACGCGGCTCACCGGCGACACGAATCCGAACGGGCCGGAGATCTTCATCGACGGCAGCGCGATCGACGGAGACGGAATCGTCTATGACTCACCGTGCTCCCTCGACGTGGGCTCGCTCGCCGTCGGTCACTTCGGGCAGGCGGCGGTTTCGGTCCTCGGCTCGCTCTACAGGTCTTGCTCGACGAGCGGATTGTTCGTGCACGACAACTATCTCGGCGTCGACCCGACCGGGTTGCAGGCGGCGCCGAACGGCCGCGGAATCGTGGCGAACGACGTTTCCTACCTTTCGATCAAAAACAACATTATCAGCGGCAATCGCCGCAGCGGCATCTGGATGGGACGGACGCCGTACGCGTTCATCATGAACAACACCATCGGGCTCGATCGGCGGCTCCAGCCGCTGGGGAACGGCGCGAGCGGGATCTACGCCGGCCCATTGGCGTCGGATGACGACATCCGAGGAAACTACATCGCGTTCAACCACGACTTCGGCGTGGCAATCGACCGCAAGGCGCTCGGGATCTACATCGGTCCGAATTCGATCTTCGCGAACTCGCAGCCGGGCATTGACGTCGGACTGGACGGGCCGACGCCGGACCGCGACGTTCCAGCGCCGACGGTACTGTCGGCCCAATACGACGCGACAACGAACAAGACTCTGCTCACCATCGCATCGAGCGAGCCGCTGATCATCACCCTGCCGACGCTCGACATCTACGCCAGTGACGCTCCGCATCCGAGCGGCTACGGCGACGGGCAGTACTATCTCGGCACCGTCCGCTTCAACTCGCGGGACGGGAACATCCACTTCGCCGCGCTCGGCGACTGGCGCGGAAAGTGGGTCTCGGCAACCGTGACGCGCAACCAGTACCTCGGCTTTCTCAGGACCGAACCGCCGACGCCGGACGTTCCGTATCTCGAGACCCGCTCGACGACTTCAGAGTTCAGCCGCGCCGTGAAAGTGGAATAGCGAAATGACGCGCCGACTCTCTCTTTTCTCTCTGCTCCTCCTCTTTGCCTCCGCGGCCTTCGCGCAAACCGGCGCCGATCTGACCGCGGTCATCACAGCCGGTCCAACCGTCGACGCTACCCGTGGCTTCACCTGGAGCATCGACGTCATCAACAACGGTCCGGAGAGCGCCCAGAAGGTCGCCGTCGAAGGGTTCACCGACCCGGCGCTCGATACCGGCTGTTTCCCCTCCTCGGTCGACACGATCTTTCCGAACTCGCACGCGGTGTTTCAGTGCGGCACGAAGCCCCTCGGGCACGAAGGCGACATCGTCCTTCACGCCCAAGCAACCTCATTGACGACTGACCCGCACACGGCGAACAACAACGCGGCGCGGACAGTCCACGCCATCGCCGGCCCCGACCTCGCGCTCCTGGTCGGCACGCCCACGATCGATCCCGGCCTGCCGTTCGGGATCGCCCTCTACTACAGCAATTTCTTCTCGGAGTTTCCGGCCTCGAACGTGACCGCGACCGTCACGCTGCCGCCTCAGATCCACGTCGTGAAGCTGCCGGACGGCTGCACGCAGGCGGGCCAGGTCGTCACTTGCGCCGCCGGCACCCTTCCCGCCGGACTAACGGGCGCAACGCCGGCTGTCACGATCACCGCGGTCGCCGACGATTCGACGAACGGCCAGATCGTGCACATCATCGGCGACATCCGCACGACCGATCCGGAGGGGAACCTCGACAACAATCACTACGACGACGCAGCGAACGTCTTCCGCACGTTCTTCGTCACCGACACCACGTCCGGCGCGCTCGGCGCCGCGATCGATCAGGCGAACCTGAACTGCAGCGACGAATACCCGTGCAAGGTGGCATTCCGCCTCGGCACGCCGCCCGAGAGCGGCTACTTCACGCTGAAGCCTGTCATCGCGCTGCCGAAGATCACCGGAAAGAACATCTCGATCGACGGCACCACGCAGACGCGACTCACCGGCGATACGAACCCGAACGGTCCGGAGGTCTTCATCGACGGAAGCGATAGCACGTGGGAAGACGCGCTGGCGGTCGACCAGCCGTGCGAGCTGGAGATTGCCGGTCTCGCGATCGGCAACTTCAAGAATGCGGCGGTGACGGTCAGCGGCGAGCTGGCGGCCGGCCGGCTCCCGTGTAACTCCGTCGCGTTCCTCCCGCGGACGGTGCACGACAATTATCTCGGCGTCGATCCGACGGGCACGCAACCCGCGCCGAACGGCCGGGGCGTCGTCATCAACGATCGCCTCTTTGCGGCCGTCGCCACCAAGGTCACCAACAACGTCATCAGCGCGAACCGCCGCAGCGGCATCTGGATCGGCCGCGCGGCCGGCGAGAGTATTTCCGGAAACCGGATCGGCCTCGACATCCACAACGAACCGCTGGGCAACGGCGCGAGCGGGATCTACGCAGGCCCGAACGTCTTTGACCTCGACATCCGCGGCAACTATGTCGCGTTCAATCACGATTTCGGGATCGCGATCGACCGCAACGCGATCGGAATCGACATCGGGCCGAACTCGATCTTCGCAAACGCGCAACTCGGCATCGACGTCGGCCTCGACGGACCGACGCCCGACCGCGACATCCCCGCACCGGTGGTCCTTTCGGCGCAATACGATCCGGCGACGAACACGACGGTGCTCACGATCTCGTCGCACGAGCCGCCGAACGTCATCCTGCCGACGGTCACGATGTACGCGAGCGACGCTCCCCACCGGAGCGGCTACGGCGACGGGCAGTACTACCTCGGATCGCTCCGCTTCAACTCGACGGACGGCAACATCCGCTTCGCCGCGACGGGCGACTGGCGCGGAAAGTGGGTCTCGGCCACCGTCACCCGCAACAACTTCTTCGGCTTTCTCAGAGCCAATGTCGTCCAGCCGAACGCCGAATATCCCGACACGCATTCGTCGACGTCGGAGTTCAGCCGGGCGGTGGAAGTGGAGTAGAAGATGATTCGAAGACTCGTTCCGCTCGTGCTCGTTTTCATCGCCTCGGCGGCGCTGGCGCAAACAGAAACGCCTGCCGACCTCTCGGTCGCCATCGTCGCGGACGCGACGGTCGACGCAAATCAGCGGATCACCTTCCAGGTCGACGTCACCAATAACGGGCCCGGGGTCGCGCAGGGCGTGCAGGTCTACGGAACGAGCGACGTCACTCAGTCGGGCGGGTGCAATGGCACGTTCCTCACCCTCGGCGGCACGATGGAGCCGGGCTCGCACGCGCTCGTACCGTGCACCACCTCTGCGCCCCGCACGGATAGGGACGTCGTTCTGACCGCGAGAGCCGTGTCGGGAACGTCCGATCCCAACCCGGCGAACAACGTCGCGACACGGACGGTCCACGCTGTCGCCGCGCCCGATCTGTCGATCGCCCTGTATGCCCCGTCCGTGGTCGCTCCCGCCGTTGGATTCGCCGTCGGTGTCTCTTACGCGAACAATTCTTTGACCGTCGGCGAGACCGGCGTGACGGTGACGCTCGGACTTCCGAGCGGAGTGCAGGTCGTCTCGATGCCGCAGAACTGCACGCAGTCGGCGGGCGTGGTCACGTGCCAGATCGGCACGGTCCCGGCGAATACGCTGACCGTCTTCCCTGAACCCGACTTCGAGATCACGGTCGTCGCCGTCAAGGCTTCCGGCGCAAGGCTCCTGCAGTTCACCGGCGACATCAAAGGAAACGAGCCCGAGCCGGTGATCTCGAACAATCACGCCGTCGCGACGGTGGCGGTGAGCCGCACTTTCTATGTCACCGACACGGCCGATTCGCTCGCGGATGCGATCGACGAGGCGAACCTCGCCTGCACGGACAACTTCCCGTGCACGATCGCGTTCCAGCTCGGCACACCGCCCGCGAGCGGGTACTTCACCTTGAAACCGCACCGGGCACTCCCGAAGATCACCGGGAAGAACATTCTGATCGACGGGTCGACGCAGACGCGGCTCACCGGGGACACGAATCCCGACGGCCCCGAGATCTTCATCGACGGCAGCGAGAACCCGTGGGAAGACGCGATCGTTTTCGATGAGCCGTGCGGCGGCGAGCTCGCATTCGTCGCGATCGGCAACTTCAGGAACGCCGCGGTGTCGATGCTCGGCGGGCCTTACGGCGTCACCGATCCGTGCGGCGCGGGGAACTTCCCGGGCGGAGCTTACGTGCACGACAACTATCTCGGCGTCGATCCGACCGGTACGCATGCGGCGCCGAACGGCCGTGGAGTCGTGATCAGCGAGAGGTTGATCGGCGGCGGGGTCGTCAATAATCTGATCAGCGGCAACCATCGCAGCGGCGTATGGATCGGCCTGGCGTTCCAGCCCTTGGTTTACTCCAACACGATCGGAATCGACATCCACCACCAGCCGCTGCCGAACGGCGCGAGCGGCGTTTTCGCCGGACCGCTCGTGACCGACCTCGGCATCCAGAACAACTACATCGCGTTCAATCACGACTTCGGAATCGCCATCGACCGGCGGGCGGTCGGCGTGAACATGATCGCGAACTCGATCTTCGCGAACTTGCAACCCGGCATCGACATCGGCCTCGACGGTCCGACTCCCGACCGCGATATCCCCGCCCCCGTCATCGTTTCCGCGCAATACGATCCCGCGCAGAACAAGACGATCGTCGTTGTTTCGGCGCACGAGCCGGTGGTCGGCGACCCGCCCGATCTCGCCCTCTACGCCAACGACGCGCCGCATCCTAGCGGCTACGGCGACGGCCAGTATTACCTCGGCCGCCAGCAGTTCGACGCCAAGAGCGGCGGCCTCACGATGTCCGTCGACGGCGACTGGCGCGGCAAGTGGGTGGCGGCGACGGTGACGCGCAACGACTTCAACTTCGGAGCCGGGCACGCGACGACCTCGGAATTCAGCCTGGCGGTGAAGGTGGAGTGACGAGCTCGATCCCGCGCGCCGCGATCGCTTCGCGAAGCGCGGGATCGCACAGGGCACTGGTTTCGGCTTCCCACGCGTAGCCCCAGTCGTACGCCTCGTGAAGTTCGGATTCGGCGACGCCGGGGTGGCAGACGAGTTCCGTGACGCCGTCTCCGACTTCGTCGAGTAACGCGATGAGCGACGGCGCGGAGACTCGGCCTGCCTGCGTCACGCCGATGGTGCGGTCGTTGGTGCGGAGGCGCGAGTGCGCACGCGCGGCGCGGCCGAGGCGGGAGAGGATGGAGACCGACATGTCGCGGAGTCCGCGGCCGTGCTTCTTTTCGTCGACGATGCGCACGTACGGGATCCGGTACTCCTCGGCGAGACGCTGCACGAGAGAGAAGACGCGCGGGAGCAGATGGAGATGCTGGTGTCCGTTCGCGTGCTGGAGCGTGATCCCGGCTGCAAGGAGCGCCTCGATCTGCGCCCGGAACTCGCGCTCCACCTCGTCGATGCGGATGCGCCGCGCGAAGTAGCGCGGGACGAACTCGTAGTAGCTGCCATGAAGGAGACCGCCGGCGCCGATGAGCGACTCGACGTCCGCCGCGAGCGGTCGCTCCTCGACGAGGGTCAGGTGGACGCCGACCGACAGCTTCGGGTAATCGCGGAGACGCTCAACCGCATGCTTCACCGCCGCGCCATTCGCCACGACGCTACACGCGGTGACGATCCCCGATTCATGCGCCTGCAACGCGCCGTCGGTCATTCCGCGGTGGAGACCGACGTCGTCGGCGGTGACGATGAGGCGCTTCACGAGTTCGCAGAGGGCAGAGCGCAGTGCGCAGAGTCATCCTGCGCTCTGCGCTCTGCGCTCTGCGCTTTAACGCGCTTCCTCATCTCCGGATACAACTTCACCAGCTCCCGAAAGATCTTGAAGATCACGGCGGGCGAGGACAGATGCGACACCCCTCTCGTCCGCGGAAAGTAATCGAGCCCGATCTGCTGAATGAGGAAGCCGCGGTTCTTCGCCTTCACGATCAGCTCGGCGTCGATGAGCGAGCCTTCCGACTTGAGCTCGATCGCCTGCAGCACTTCGCGTTTGATCAGCTTGAACGAGAAGTTGATGTCGCGGTGCGGCCAGCCGAAGAGGACGCCGATCAGGGCGTTGTAGCAGTACGAATAGATCGCCCGCTTCAGCCCTTCGATGGTCCGGTCGAGACGGTAGCCGGCGATGAGGTCGGCGCCGGTGAGGTCCATCGCGCGGATGGCGCGATTGATGGCGTCGGGATCGAACGGGACGTCGGCGTCCATGTAGAGGACGACTTCCTTCGTCGCGGCGCCGAATCCCGTCTTCAGCGACCCGCCGAGCTTGCGGTTGATCTCGTGACGGATCACGCGAATGCGCGGATTCTCCGCCGCGATCGCGGCGACGATGCGCGGCGACGCGTCGGTCGAGGCGTCGTCGACGATGATGACCTCGTAGTCCTCCGCGTACTTCGAGAGCGCTTCCACCGCCGCCTCGATGGCGTGCGCGATGTTGAGCTCCTCGTTGTACATCGGGATGACGAGGGAGACGGACGGACGGTGCATGCTTCCCGTCAGTTTACTTCTGCTCAACCCGGACCAGCTCCACGGCGAGCGTCCGCGGGTCCTGATTCTTCAGCGCGTCGGCGGGACGGAACGATCGCGCGGAGCGGAACTCGATCTCCGGCGGAAGGAGCGGGATGAGGTCGACGGTCGCGCTGCTCGGCTCGCGTTTGACGTTGATCGTCGCCTCGGGACGTCCGTTCACGAGCACCATGGTCGGGTTGTTGTCGAACGGCGCGTCGTGCGAGAGGCCGAGGGTGACGGTGACGGTGTTGAAGCCGCGCGGCAGTGCAATCGCCGCGTGCGGCGAGAGCCAGCGCCACTCCTCTCCGGCGATCGTCCGCTCCAGCGCGTAGACGCCTTCCACCGGCGCGTACCGCTCCGCCTTCGTGACCGCGTCCGCCGTCACGACGCGGTAGTGGTTGCGCGTCAGCTTTCCGTACGCGTCGCTCTCCGGCCACGAGAACGTCCGCGCGTCGGGATCGTGCGAGCCGCCGTCGGCGAGAAGGACGAGCGGAATCTCCGTCTGGTCGTAATAGCGGTTCAGTCCCGTCTCGACCGGCAGCGCCTGAAACTGCGGCAGCAGCGACTCGACCGCCGGCCGCATCGAGTGATCGAACAGCACGATGGTATTGGGCGGAAAGGTCGACTTCACGTATTGCGCGGCCGCGGCGGGCGGCGAGGGACCGGTCATGCGCGGCATGAGGATGCCCCCCACATAGACGGCCGAGCCGAGCGCGAAAAGGAGAGCTCCGGCGATCGGAACGAACGGCACGTGCGCGCTCCGCGCGATCTGCGCGAGGCCGAACGCCGCCGCGAGCGCGAACGCGATCATGATCGGGAGCGAGTACCGCGCTGCGTCCGCGGGGTCCATCGAGCCGAGCTCGAAGACGATTTGCACCGCCGTGAACGCGATGAGCGGCAGGAGCGGCCGCCAGCTGCGTACGAACCGGACGGCGCCGAGGGCGATCAGGATGAGGAGCGGGAGCGTGAGGTACTTCGAGCCCCAGGGATGAATGAGGAAGCGGAGCGCAATCTGCGCCGAAGTGAACGTGCCGCGCGACATCGCGGCGTCGTGCGTGGCGAAGTACGCGACCTGCTTCGTCTGATACAGGACGAAACCGTCCCAGCCGCCGGTCGCTTCGAGCAGCGGCAGGAACCACATCAGCGAGAGGAATCCGAACGCGATGATGCAGGCGATGCGCTGACGCATCGTCCGCATGCGGACGAGCGCGATGATCAGCAGCGGCGCGATCGGGATCAGCAGCGGAGGGCGCGTACCGATCGCGGCGGAGGTCCAGAGGCCGGTGAGGATCGCGGAGCGTTCGTGAACGCCGTCGTCGGGGGCGGAAATCGCGGCGAGCGCGAGGCAGACGAACGTCATCGCCGCGGCGTCGGACAACGCGAGCGGTCCGTGGACGAGCATCGCGGTGGAGAGGAAGTAGATCAGCGACGCGGCGACCGCGGTCTGCTCGTCGTCGATCCAGCGGCGGAGCGCGCGCGTGAGCGCGATGAAGCCGATCGGAGCGAGAACGATGTTGAGAACCACCAGCGCGCGCCACGGGTCGTGCGTCACGACCGCGAACGCCTTGCCGAGCAGGACGAACAGCGGGAAGCCGGGAGGGTGCGGGTGGTAGCGCGAGGGATCGAACTTCCGTACCGCCTCCGCGAAGAGGAACTCGTCGTTCTCCCACGGAGTCCGTGGGGCGGTGATGATGCGGACGAGAAGGACGAGCAGCGCGCCGCCGTATTCGTACAATCGCGCGGTGCGGAGGTTCATTCGGGGCTTGATCGTACTGCATCGCGCCTACCACTCGCGCGACATGCGCACGCGTGCACACGCTCTTGTGCGGTTCCTCACCTGCCCATTTCTCCGCGTCTTGCGCTACGTTCCGTCCGGCGCGCGCATGCTCGACATCGGCGCGGGACACGGCGTGTTCTCCGTGCTCGCGGCCGACCGGGGGGCGCGGGTGGTCGCGGTGGAACCGGACCTGCGGAAGGTGCTGGGGGCGTCCATTCCGCGCGTACAGTTCGTCGTGGGGTATGACGACGTCGTCCGCGGGACGTTCGACGTCGTCGCCATCAACGACGTGCTCTACAAACTGCCGTTCGAGCAGTGGGACGCTCTGCTGGCGCGCGTCCTCGAGCGGCTGCCGGCCGGCGGCGTGCTCCTCGTGAAAGAGCACGACCCGACGGCGCGCATCAAGAACGCCTGGAACCGCTGGCAGGAATCGCTCGCGACGAAGCTGCGCCTCACGCTCGGCGAGTCATTCAGCTACGAGACGCCCGCCGGCTTCACCGCCCGCCTGCAACGCCTCGGATTCCGCGACATCGAAGCGAGACGGATCGACTTCGGCTATCCCCACGCGCACATGCTGTACGTGGCGCGCAGAGCCTGAAGGTCAGTCGACCCAGGAAATCTCGTCGTCCTTCGGGACGCGTACTTTGTACTGCTTGTCCTCGATCGTGAACGTGACGATGGCGGTGGGCGTCTTCTCGGTTTTCACGAGCTCCGCGCTGACGATCTTGTAGGTCGAGAACGGCTTCCCGTAGATCCCCTTCGCCTGGCGCCAATGGTCGAAGTGGTTCATCGCGATGTTCATGTCGGTCTGGTCGAGGACGCGTTTGTTCTTGAACCAGAGCGTGACCGAGAACTGCATCTCGGTCTCCCTGCCGCTCATCATGTCGTGCAGGATCTTGTCGACGCGTTCCGACGCGAGCTTCTCGTACCCCGGACCCTTCGCCCAGAAGATCAGCAGTCCCGCGACAATCACCACCAGCGTCCACGCGACCGCGGGTCCGCGGTTCGCCGATGACCTCAGGAACGGCAGCGGGCTGTCACTCGCGTGCGCCAGGACCGCTTTCGCCGTGCTCCGCGTCCTTACCTGCGCCTGCGCCAGCGGGTCTTCGACGATCGCGAATTCGTCCTTGCCGCGGCGATGCACTGTATGGGGGACTCCGCCGATGGAGATGCAACACTCGGCGTCGCCCGCATCGAGCGGTTTCGCCGCGATCCGGCCGTTGATCCGAATCGCGTCGCGGCCGTTCGGCAGGCGCTCCACCGTCACCGAGTAGTCGTGTCCGTTGACGAACAGATCCCACGAGGCGAGCACGTCCGAGGCTACGTCGGATATGATGAAAATCGGATCAAATGCCGATCAAACATTGATCAAAGCACTGATCCATATTGATCCATAAGGGGTGTGACCGTGTCCTTTCCCGGCGTCGACTACATGCTGATTGACTCGCTCTTCTCGGAAGAAGAGCTGATGGTGCGCCAGACGGTGCGCGACTTCGTCGATGACGAAGTGATCCCGATCATCGAGCACGCGAATCGCGAAGAAAAGTTCCCGATGCACCTCATCCCGAAGATGGCGGAGATGGGACTCTTCGGCGCCACGATCAGCGAGTACGGACTGCCGGGGCTGAACCAGGTCGCGTACGGCCTGATCATGCAGGAGCTCGAGCGCGGCGACTCCGGCCTCCGCTCGTTCGCGAGCGTGCAGTCGGGGCTCGTGATGTTCCCGATCAACGCGTACGGCTCGAAGGAGCAGCGCGACTTCTGGATCCCGAAATTGGCTGCTGGAGACAAGATCGGCTGCTTCGGCCTCACGGAGCCCGACTTCGGCTCGAACCCCGGCGGGATGCGGACGCACGCGCGCAAGGACGGCGACTCGTGGGTCCTCAACGGCGCCAAAGCATGGATCACGAACGGATCGATCGCCGACGTCGCGGTGGTCTGGGCGAAGACCGACGGAACGGTCCGCGGCTTCCTCGTCGAGAAGGACACGCCCGGCTTCACCACCGCGTATCACATGGGCAAGTTCTCACTCCGCGCGTCGGTCACCTCGCAACTCTTCTTTGAGGACTGCCGCATCCCGGCCGAGAACGTGCTGCCGGAGACGAACGGCCTCAAGTACCCCCTCTCCTGCCTGACGCAGGCGCGCTACGGCATCGCCTGGGGCGCTCTCGGGGCGGCAATGGGGGTCTTCCAGACTGCGACGGACTACGCGAAGTCACGCATTCAGTTCGGCGGCCAGCCGATCGCGTCGCATCAGCTCGTGCAGAACAAGCTCGCCTGGATGATCACGGAGATCACGAAGGGGCAGCTCCTCGCGTTGCAGATGGGACGCCTCAAGGATCAGGGCAAGCTGAAGCCGCATCACGTCTCGATGGGGAAGATGAACAACGTCAACATCGCGCTCGAGTGCGCCCGCATGGCGCGCGACATCCTCGGCGCGAACGGCGTCAGCGACGAGTACCCGATCATCCGCCACATGATGAATCTGGAGTCGGTGAAGACGTATGAGGGGACGCACGACATCCATAACCTCGTCATCGGCGAAGCCGTCACCGGCATCCCCGCCTACAACCCGCCGATGAGCGCACAGGCGGAGCGGGAAGCGACGGCGCGGCGCGAGGCGGAAGCGACGAAATAGGGCATCACTCGTCGAGCCTCCACAGCGTCACGTCGCCATTGATGCCGACGGGGACCCATCGCGAGGGTTCCCAGACGGCGAAACGCTCGGGGGTCATCTCGGCGACGGAGAGGAGTGCGTACCACTTCTTGTGCGCACGTTTCGCGGCGTCGCGAACGACGGCGAGACGGCCGGGCTCCGGCAGCACGTCGAACCGGAAGGTGAAACGGCCGCTGTCGTAGAGGAACGCGCCGGCCATCAGGCCCGAGACGACGACCGCATCTTTCGGCAGTCTCGCTTCGGCGAACGCGATGCTGCTCGGATAGATCCCGTCGAATTTCGCGATCTCGAACGTCCCCTGATTGAGGAGCGCCTCGACCTGCAAGCCGATGAGCGTCAGGATCACCAGTCCCGCAATCACCTGCGCAAGAAGCGGCGTGTATTCGCCGACCACGTCCGCGCCACGCTTCAGCACGAGGAGAAATCCGGCGACGAGCGCGGGAAGCGCCGGGAGAAGGAATCGTTCGTCGCAGAAGTCGTAGAACGAATAGAAGAGGAGAAAGGTACCGATCCAGACGCCGATGAGCGTCCGCAGCCAACCGTCGATGCGACGGTCGAAGAAGACGAAGAGCGCGCCGAAGGCGATGAGCGGCGACAGCATCGAGCCGATCATGGTGAGGTGGAACGCGCCACAGGCGGGGTACGGCTTGATCACATCGAACAGCGAGCCGTAGCCGGTGCGGAACGGACTCCCGTAAATCGTCTTGTCCCACCACGCGAGCGTCAGACCGAGCGGAGCGGAGCCGGCGACCGCGGCGATCAGACGCCGCGGGTTCCATCGCAGCGCGAACGCGAGCGCGATGCAGAGGAGGAAGTTCGTCGGACGGACCCAGACGCCGATGGAGAAGGCGACACCCGAGAGCACAGCCGGCAGGATTGCCGGTGCCAGACGCGACGCGCGCAACGCGAGCCAGATCGCGAGGATCGAGTAGAAGCTCGCGACGACGTCGCTCACCGGCTGCAGGGCGTGATTCACGAACGGCGGGATGAGCACGTAAATCAGGGCGCCGCCCATGCCGTATTCGATCGGGAGACCGAGCTCGCACATGAGCGCCACGAAGACGAAGAGGGTGAGACATCCGGCGATCGGGCCCACGAGAAACGGCGCGCGGCCCCAGCCGAAGAACTTGCCGAGGAGCGCCTGGTGCATCGGGACGCCGGCGGGATACGTCGGAAACATCGCGCCCTCCACCGATCCGCGCATCCAGCCGATCGGGGTGATGGCGGTGATCATGTCGGGCGGGAGCTGCAGCTCGCGCAGCATCGGCACCGGCAGCGACATCCGTCCCGAGGCGATCATCTTCGCCTCCGTGCAGTAGCCGGAGCTGTCGGGGCCGCCGGAGAAGTAGCAGTTGTACTTCAGCAGAAGCCCGAGATACACCGTCGCAGCGACAGCGAACAGAATCGCGAGGATCAGCGTCTTTCTGCTACAGTGCGCGCGATCAAATCTTCGAAGGAACTTCATGGAATCGAGCCTCGAGATCGGGTTTTTGCGCGTCACCGAAAAGGCTGCCATCGCGGCGGCGCGCACCATGGGATACGGGAAGCGTAAGTACTCCGACCAGGTCGCAGTCGAGTCGATGCGCGAAGAGCTGAACCGGCTCAAGATGCGCGGCTCCATTGTGATCGGCGAGGGGGAGCGCGACAAGGCCCCGATGCTCTACGTCGGCGAGCCGCTCGGCCGCGGCTGGACCGAAGGCGAGATCTATCCGGAGGTCGACATCGCGGTCGACCCGCTGGAAGGGACGAACCTTTGCGCCACCGGCGCCCCCGGCTCGATCGCGGTGCTCGCCGCGTCGGAGAAGGGCGGCCTCCTCAACGCTCCCGACGTTTACATGGACAAAATCGTCGTCGGTCCGACCGCGGCCAACAAGGTCGACCTCACCGCGTCGGTGCAGGACAACCTGGCGAGAATCGCCGAGGCGTTCGAGCGCGACGTCGATGAGCTGACCGTCATCGTCCTCGATCGCGAACGGCATCACGACCTCATCGCGCAGATCCGCGAGGCGGGCGCGCGCATCAAACTGATCAGCGACGGCGATCTCTCCGCCGGCATCTCGGCCGCCGTCCGCGGTACGGGGATCCATCTCTCGATGGGCATCGGCGGCGCGCCGGAAGGCGTGATCACCGCCGCCGCCATGCGCTGCCTGAACGGAAGGATGCAAGGGCGCCTCAAGCCGCTCGAGAAGTGGCAGGAGGACCGCCTCAAGTCAATGGGCTTCGTCGACGGCAACAAGGTCTACGACACGCACGAGCTGGCGTCCGGCAACGACATCATCTTCGCCGCCACCGGCGTCACCGACGGCGACCTCCTCCGCGGCGTCCGCTTCTTCGGCGGAGGCGTCCGCACCTCGTCCCTCTTCATGTCGCGCAAGACGAACACGATCCGCTTCGTCGACACGATCTTCCGCGAAGAGGGTTCGCAGCTGGCGGTCAGCTTTTCGTAGCGAATAGTTTCGTGAACACGCGCGGGATGGGCGCCGTAAAGCTCATCCGCTCTCCGCTCGTCGGATGCTTGAAGCCGAGGAGCTTGGCGTGAAGACCGAGGCGTCCGAGAGGGTTGACCGTGCTGCCGTAGAACTGGTCGCCGACGATCGGATGACCTGCTTCGGACAGATGCGCGCGGATCTGGTTCTTGCGTCCGGTCTCCAGCGTCACCTCGAGCATCGAGTACTTCGCGTTCTTCTCGATCGTGCGGTAGTGCGTGACCGCGTGCTTCGCGTCCTTATGCGCCTTCACGCTCACCATCCGCAGGTCGCGGCGCTCGAGCAGATGGGAGCGGAATGAGCCGCGTCCCTCCGGGAGCGTCCCTTCGATGACCGCGATGTAGACGCGGTCGACGCTATGCGCCGCGAACTGCTCCTTCAGCGCTTCGCGCGCGTGGAAGTTCTTCGCGAATACCAGCACGCCGGAGGTCTCGCGGTCGAGCCGGTGGACGACGTGCACTCGATCCTCGGCGCGTGCGCCGAGGTAGTGATTCAGGTACGCCTGCGCCGTCGTGTCTTTCTCGCGTTCCGTTGGAACGGTCAGGAGGCCGTTCGCCTTCACGACCACGAGCACGTCGCGGTCTTCGTGCAGCAGCGTCAGCTCCGGCGGCAGCAGCCTCGCCGCCTTCTTGTCCGTGACCTCCACCGCGTCATCGGCGGCAACGTTTCGTTTCGCGTCCTTCTCGACCTCTCCGTTCACCCGCACGCGGCCGTGCTGCAGCATCTGCCGCAGCGTCGTACGGGAGGATTCCGGGAAGAGCTGGGCGAGCTTTTCGAGGAGGAGCATGCGTGGCCCACACCATATACCGCGGGGTAATATTCGCCCATGGACTACAAGATCACGGGCGACGTCATGCAGGCGTTGCAGCTCACCCTGCATCAGGGAGAAGAGATCTACGCGGAAGCGGGCGCCATGCTCTACATGAGCGCGGGCATCGACTTCCAGGCGAAGATGAGCGGAGGCCTGATGAAGGGCCTGATGCGCAAGTTCCTGGCGGGCGAGTCGCTGTTCTGGAGCGTCTTCCGTTGCGACGCGCCGCAGGCGCACATGGCGCTCGCGAACCCGATCGCGGGGAAGATCTTCCCGATCGAGTTGAACGGCAACACCATCCTGGCCGAACGCAACGCCTACCTCTGCGCCATCGGCAACGTCGACCTTTCGATCGCGTTCACGCGCAAGTTCGGCGCGGGGCTGTTCGGCGGCGAAGGCTTCATCCTCCAGAAGATCACCGGGAACGGCCTCGTGTTCCTCCACGCCGGCGGCAACATGGTCGAGTTCAACCTCACGCCGGGCGAGCACCTCCGCGTCGACACCGGCTGCATCGTCTCGATGGCGGACACGGTCACGTACGACATCCAGTTCGTCGGCGGATTCAAGAACGCGCTCTTCGGCGGAGAAGGTCTCTTCTTCGCGACTCTCACCGGACCGGGTCACGTCGTGCTGCAGACCCTCCCCTTCTCGCGTCTCGCGAACCGCATCGCGGCCGCGATTCCCCATCACCAGGACGAGAGTAAAGGGATCGCCGGCATCGGCGGCGACATCATCGGCAGCATCATTTCGGGCGACTGATCGGGCGACTGATGATCTGCCCGGAGTGTGAGATCGAATACCGCGACGGCATCACTCGCTGCGCCGACTGCGACGTCGCGCTGGTCACCGAGCTCGCGCCGGTCGCCTACGACGAAGCGCTCGCCCTGCTCACCGAGAGCGTCCACCCGTTCACCCTCGGCGAGCTGACCGATCGTCTCGAAAAGGCGGGCGTCCCGTACATCGTCGAAGCCGGCACGGCCCTGGCGCTTCTCGATCATCCCGAGGTCCAGATGACACAGCCCGACGATTGGCAAGCCCGCGTCTGGGTCGCCAGCGCCTTCTCCGAGCGCGCCCAACGCATCTGGAATGACATCGTCGAACGGCAACGGCAAGAGGGATGAAAGGCGGCGTGATCGGATGTCTCGCCGTTCTCTACCTCATCGCCGGGATCTTCTTCGCCATCGCGTGGTTCGGCGTGCCGTTCATCGGTGAGGGGGGCAACCACGGCTTGAACGTGATGTTCAGCCGCGATCTCGTCATCACCAAAGGGAAGATCATCCGATTCGAGAGCATGGGGACGCCGGGACATCCCGCCGCCGCGCCGGTCGTCGAGATCCCGAACGGCAAGTACCCGTTCCGCTTTCGCGGCGGCGGCGCCGACTCGCAGCCATTCGACATTGGTGACGAAGTGTCCGTCGCCTACCCCGCCGGCCATCCGGAGCTCGCCTACATCCGCACCTTCCGCCAGATGTACATGCTCCCGCTCCTGTTCATCCTCTTCGGCCTCCCCTTCTTCGCGCTCGCGGTGTGGGGAACCGCGACGAATTGGCCGAAGAGAGAGACCCGCGCGATCTAACGCGCGTTGTACTTCGCGTCGAACGAAGCGTCGCTCATGGTGAGGTAGACGATGCCCTCGATGAAGCCGAGGATCGTCGGGATGAAGGTCCAGCAAAAGAGCAGATAGAGGATGCCCATCCCCGGTTTGCCGAGGTAGAACTTGTGGACGCCGAAGTGGCCGAGGAGGATGGCCAGAAGCGCGGCGGTGACGCGGCTTCTGCCGGGGGCGGTGAGCTGGCGCACGCCGCATTTCGGACAGATCTCAGCGCGGGAGCTGATGGCGGCGCCGCAGTCGCGGCAGTGGACTTCGTTCGGCGACGACGAGGCGGACATGCCTCATGATCGCCCAATCGCGGCTCCGCGTACAATCGTGGCGTGGATGTCGGACGCGTCGTCAAAGTCATCGTCCTGATCGCCCTACTCTACGTCGCATGGAAGTACGGTTTGCCGTGGCTTCAGCGGCAGCAGTCGGGAGGCGGCACTACGACCCACGCGACGGCGCAGAGCGGATGTCCGGCGGCAGCGGCGCGTGCGTCTGAAACGTGGGGAAGCGGGCTGCATCAGTTCGTGAACCCGCCGTACGACATCTCCGCATGGTCGTCGTTCCACGACAGCGTCGAGAGCAAGATTTCGGCAGCCGAGAGCGAATGCTCGTGCAGCGACGATTCGTGCGCCAAAGCGCGCGCTGCGATGCACGACCTCCGCTCACTCCTGTCCGATCTCGACTCGGCGATCCGCAACGGTTCGCCGCCTCCTTCAGACCTCGTCCCGCGTCAGGAAACGATCGACAGGCAAATCGACGAAGCGGCGGACCTCACGCGACACGGGAAGTGATCGGCTCGCTCCGGGCCGGCGCAGGTGAAAACGGCCTCCTGAATCGTTCCGACGACGTTATGAAGTGTTCCGGCGACGTTCTAACGTGTTCCGACGACGTTCTAACGCGTTCCGACAACGTTTTGACGTGTTCGGACGACGTTCTGACGTGTTCCGGCGATGTTCTGACGCGTTCCGGCGACGTTCTGACGTGTTCCGGCGACGTTCTGACGCGTTCCGACGACGTTCTGACGCGTTCCGACGACGTTCTGACGTGTTCCGACGCGGATGAATCGCGCAGCGGGCGCTGATGGCGGCGCCGCAGCCGCGGCAATGCACTTCATACGCCCCGAGGACGAACATGGAAGAGTGACTTTACCGACCCTCACTCCCCCTCCACCAGCGCCTTCAACCGTCCGATCGCGTCGTCCCAACGCTGGGAGATCTCGTCGAGGATCTTTCCCGCCTCTTCGAGCTGCTGCTTGCGCAACTCCCACACGCGCTCCCGTCCCCGTTTGAAATCGACAACCAGGCCTGCGCCGGCGAGCACGTTCAAATGCTTCGTCACCGCCTGACGCGTGACCTCGGAGCCCTCGGTGAGCTGCGTGATTGACATCGGGCCGCCGCGCGCCAGGCGCGCGACGACGTGAAGACGCGTCGCGTCGCCCAGCGCCGCGAAAATCGGAGCGGAGTTTTCCAGCGCGCTACCGCGACTCGGTGACATAACGATCGATCCGCTTCGTCTGCTCCGCCCATCCGCCGTCGTTGCTCTTGAACGCCGAAGCGCGGCGATGCAGCGGGATCGCGTCGAATCCGGTCTCGACGATCCGCACTTTCGTGCCGCCGTCCGCCTCTTCGAGCGTGAACGTCACGAGCGTCTTCGGCTCGGATGAATAGTCGTAATTCGGATCGGTGGCGTTCGGATGCCACCGGTACGACAGCCGCGTCTCCGGCTCGACCTCGACGACGTCGATGTCCATGACGAGATGCTCGTACCCGGGATACGTGATGTTCCCACTGACGGTCTCCCCCGGCACGAACGTCCCACCGGAGAACTTCACCCCGAACCAGTTCCCGAACTCGGTCTTGTCCACGATCGCGCGCCACACCCGCGCCCTCGGCGCCTTGATGACCACTTCTTTGACGATGCTGTCCTGCATGCGCAACCTCCTGGTTGCGTATAGTAACACGCAACCGCACGGTTGCACCTAAGCCCTAAGCCCTAAGCTCTAAGCACTTGAAACCGCCGCGGTCGCCGGACGTAGACCAACCATGCTGCTGCTATCGCTGCTCTTCGCTGCCGCCGTCGACGTTGGATCGGGGGTTCTGCTGATTCCGGGGTCGTTCGTACCAGGACAACAGCCGGACGGGAACACGGTCATCTTCATCGGCAAGGAGAAACTGCTTGTCGTCGATACGGGCCGGCATCAGAGCCACACGGAGAAGATCGTCGCGCTGTCGAAGGAGATGTACTCGCCGGTGGTCGACGTCGTGAACACGCACTGGCACCTCGACCACATCGGCGGCAATGCGTTGCTGCGGCGCGAGTTCCCGAAAGTGCGGATCTACGCGAGTGGCGCGCTCGGCGAGGCGCGGAAGGGGTTCCTCGAGAATTACCGGCATCAGCTCGAGGGCATCATCCCGCAGACGTCCGATCCGGCGCAGAAGGAGGCGTACACGACGGAGCTGCACCTGGTCGAAGCATCGGACCAGCTCGCGCCGGACATCGTCGTCACGAAGTCGCAGAAGATGGCGCTCGGCGGACGCCGCGTCGAGTTGCACCTCGCGAAGAACGCCGTGACCGCGGGCGATCTCTGGGTGTACGAGCCGTTCTCGCACGTACTCGTCTCCGGCGATCTCGTCACGTTGCCGGTCCCGTTTCTCGATACCGCCTGCCCCGCCGGCTGGTCGTCCGCTCTCGACCGGCTGGAGCGAACGAAGTTCAAGACTCTCATCCCCGGCCACGGCGCGCCGATGACGCGCTCCGATTTCGAGACGTATCGCACCGCGTACCGCAACCTGATCGCCTGCAGCACATCATCGGCCGGCAAGGAGCAGTGCATCGACGGCTGGATGTCGGACGCCGCGCCGCTGCTCAAGGCCGAGAAACCGGAGTTCGTCCGCTCGCTGCTCGATTACTACGTTGGCAACGTCCTCCGCGGCGATCCGGCAGCGATCCGCAAACGGTGCAGCGCGGCGTGAGCCTCACGCTCACCTTCGTCCCCGGCCGCTTCGCCGTCTGCCGGCTTCCCGCACACGAGGCGATACCCGATTGGGCGCGCGGGGCGTTCGTTTCGATCACGCGCACGGCGGACGAGCTTTCGATCGTCTGCGATGAGTCGTCTGTTCCCGGCGATCTGCAAGCGGAGCGCGGATGGACGTGCATGAAGGTGCTCGGTCCGCTGCCGTTCGAAATGGTCGGCGTGGCCGCCGCACTGACGGCGCCGCTCGCCGACGCCGCGATCAGTGTGATCGTCGTCGGGACGTTCGATACCGATTACCTGCTCGTGAAGGAAGAGCTGCGCGCGAAGGCGATCGCAGCACTGGAAGCCGCCGGGTTCTCACTCACCAAGTGATTCGTACAAACGGGCGTACGTCTCGTATCGCGCGCGATTCAGCTCGCCTGCTTCGACGCGGCGTTTGACTTCGCAGTCGGGCTCGTGGACGTGGCTGCAGTTGGTGAAGCGGCACGATTCGGACGGCTCGACGAACTCCGGGAAGTAGTCGCGGAGGGATTCGCGGTCGAGGTCCCAGAGGCCGAACTCGCGGATGCCGGGGGTGTCGATGAGGTAAGTGCCGGCGCCGAAGTCGTAGAGGGTGGCGCGGGTCGTGGTGTGACGGCCGGTGCCGCGACGGTGGAGGCCGCGCGTGGCGAGCTGGAGCCGCTCGTCGAGCGCGTTGAGGATCGACGACTTGCCGACGCCGCTGTGGCCGACCAGCGCCGCCATCCTCCCTTCCACCTCGGCGCGCAGAGCATCGAGACCTTCGCCGCTCTTCGTCGAGACCGCGATGACCGGGACTTCGAGATCGCGATACGGCGCGAGCTTCGCCAGCTCCGCTTCGCGCTCCTCCTCGGAGAGAAGGTCGACCTTGTTGACGCAGAGCACCGGCTGGGCGCCGCCACGCTGGATCGCGATCAGGTAGCGGTCGATGAGGCGCGGCCGCAGCGGCGGCGATTTGACCGATACGACGTGCATGACGACGTCGATGTTCGCGGCGATCATCCGCTGCAGATGTTTGTTGATCGGGTCCGGCCGCGCAAGAACGCTCTGCCGCGGCAGCACGGTCTCGACCGTGTCGCCGCTGAGGACGACGCGATCGCCCGCGGCAAGGGCACTGCCGCGGCGCATGGCGATGTGCGGGGGGACCTTGCAGTCGAGCTCGACGCCGTCGCGGAAGACGCGGCACTCCCCGCCCGTGACGGACATGACGATCGCAGCTGAAGAAGGATCGACATCGCCGGCGGGATCGCCCGCGCCGGACTGAGGCTCGAGCTGGGCGATGATCTGGGTGAGCTTGCGGCGCTTCCGCGTGGTCCCATGCTGGTCGAGCAGCGCTTCCCAGTTCTCCTCCGTCACCGCCCCGCCGCGCTCGCCGCCTTTGTCCTTGTTGAAGGCGCGGCGGAGCTTGCCCGCTTCTTTGCGGTGATGCTTGAGATCCTCTCGCATCCGCCGCAGGCTTCTCTCGTCTTTCTTGCCCATTCGCCGTGTAGAATAACGCGGTCCAAAAACGACCCCCTTCGCGCTGTTCCCATAGGAAACGATGGATAAGCCTTGTGTTCTCCTCGTCGACGACAACGAAGCGACCTGCACGCTGGTCACCGCGCTCCTGCAGCGCGATTTCACCACCGATGTTTGCGGTGACGGCGCGGACGCAATCGAGAAGCTGAAGACCGGCAAGTACGCCGCGATCGTGCTCGATCTGCTGATGCCGCCGCCGAACGGCTACGACGTCATGGACGCGCTCCTGAAGTCGCGTCCGGAGATGCTCAAACGCACGGTCATCGTGACCGCGGCGATCTCGCCGCGCGAGAAGGCGCGGTTGAAGAACTACCCGATCGCTGATCTGATCGCGAAGCCGTTCGACGTCGAGGTCCTGCTCGCCGCCGTGAAGAAATGTGCCGGCGAAGACGGCTCCATGTTCGGAAACGTCATCTCGAGCGGCATGCTGCTGCTGATCGCGGAGATGATCCAGCGGCGGTTGATGTAGCTAGTAGCGCGAGAACAATGTCACCAGCGGCCCGCCCGCGAGCATGGCGGCGATCGCCATCGTCTCGAAGGCGCCGCGGCTGCGGATGTCGGCACAGGCCGCGATGACGTCGGCGATCTCGGCCGGCTCGAAAGGCTTCCGGACGACGCCGTGGATGAGGCTCGCGTCGAGACGATCGATCAGCCCCTGATCGGCGGCCGTGAGAACGAGCACGACAGGCGTCGTGCCGGCCGCATGCAGCGTCTCGAGAACGCTGAAGCCGTCGACCTCAGGCATCATCAGGTCGAGCACGACCACCGAGTACGGATGCTGCGCGACGAGGTCGAGCGCCTCGCGCCCGTTCGCGGCGCAGTCGGCTTGAATGCCGCGCGCCTGCAGAACCGTGAAGAGAATGTCCCGGACGTCCTTCTCATCGTCCACGATCAGGACGCGCTTGGTTGGATCGATCGCCATGCCTACCCCTGCTGCGATTCCTCTCAAGATGTTGCGCATACCGTTCCAACCGTTACTGCACGCCTTCGTGGAAAGGAACGAGCGGATCAATGTCGACCGGGACGTCCTTGGCGCGGTTGAGCGCGGCGGTCAGCTCCGGCGGCATGACGTCGTATTTCTTGAACCACGCCTCCGCGCGCGCGCGGTCCCCGGTCGCTTCGATCTCGAGCAGCTCCTTCGTCACGGCGGCGATCGCGTCGGGAATCTTCGCGTAGTCGATCGAATACGTCCCGTTCGCGTCGCGCACGATCGCGCCGCGCTCGGAAAGGAAGTTGAACTCCATCATCTCCGCGCGGCCGTGCGCCTCACCGGTGCCGAAGCGGACGGTGCGGAAGATGCCGGCGACGTAAGACGCGTAGTACTCCTTCTCGCGCTCTTTCGGCAGTGCACCGTGATCGATGAGCCACTTCAGGCCGAACATCCCGGTGACGTCCGCCTTCGCCTCTTCGAGGCCGGAGTACGCCGGCCCGATCGAGGAACGGATGTCCTCGCGCTTGCCGCCGACGCGCGCAAACGTCGGCCCGAGGCCGTGACAAATCTCGTGCATCATCGTGCTGGCGAGATAACCGTCGGCCGTCGCGATCGATGCGTCCTCAGGCTTCATCACTCGCTTCGCGAGGGGAAGGATGATGTCGTTGACACGCGCGTCCATGAAGTTCTTGAAGAAGATCTTCTTGCTGCCGACCTTCTCGTGGATGCGCGGATCGTTCGGCAGATTGTCGGCGACGGCCTGGTAGCCGTGGCGCAGGTCGCCGGCACGGAACGGCGTGTCCATCACCTCCATCGGCGTCGGCTGCCCCTTCTTCGACGGGCGGTCCTCCGGCGCGAGCGGCAGCGCGTCCTGAATGTCGGGAACGTACTTCTGGAAGATGTCGAGCTTGCGGCTCTCCGCTTCGTTGCGGATCAGCACCGCCGCGCCGTATGACGTCTTGATGCTGAGGAGCGCGTCGGCGTAGACCTCGTACGGCGCGAAGATGACGTCGAACTTCGGGTCCTTCAGCTCGACCCACTCGACGTCGCTCTTGTAGTAGTCGTCGGTGAGGAGGGCGGTGGCACGGTCGCGTAGGTACTTCGCGAACGCCTTGTCGTCGCTCGCCGCCGCCGCTTTGCGCAGATGCTCGGCGGCGGGCTTCAGCCACTGCGCGTAACGGACGTGGTACGGCGTCGTCTTCAGCTTCAGCGGCTTGCGCGACACGATCTCGACGATCGTTCGCTCGCCGTAGATCGCGTCCTTTTGCGCCGGATGTTCCTTGACGTAGTTCTCGATCTCGGCCGCCGTGAGCCCCTCGGCGATCACGTTTCGGCCCGGCGGCTGCGGCTTGTCGCCGTAGAACGGCTGCCCTTCTTCAATCTGGTCCCAGTGGCTGCCATTGATCCAGAGGTAGTGGTGGAACGCTTTGATCTTCGCGTCCTTCGAGCCGGCGCTCTGGTGGAGGAGCGTGATGTCCTCCGGGTTGATCTGGCGCCAGTAGATGTTCTCGAGATCCTGCGACGCGGCGACGAGCTCGCGGATGACCGTCTGCTCGCGCTTCGTGAAGCCGGCGTACGAGAACGGCATCTCGACAGGACGGAACTTCGCGAGGCGCTGCTCGATGTCCGGAGCGATCTTCGCGGGATCGAGTTTGACGCTGCTGGCTGCCGAGAGAGAGAGGAGAGCGACGAGAAGAAAGACCGTCCGCTTCATGGCGCCGCGGATTGTATGCGACTGGAACCAATTCGCATCCGCGGCGCAAGCAAATCCCGACCGAACTCATGCGCGGTCAGGGGCATGCTGTGGAGGAAGCCCTGGACCAGGGCGCATCGCTCCCGCTGTAAGAACGCGAGCTGCTCGTTCGTCTCGACGCCTTCCGCCACCACGCTCAGTTGCAGGGCGCGAGCAATTGAGATAACGGCGGAGATGATCGCCGCGTCGCCTTCGTCGCTGACCAGGTCGCGGACGAAGTTCTGGTCGATCTTCACCGTGTCGATCGGAAAGCGCTTCAGGTAACTGAGCGACGAGTAGCCGGTGCCGAAGTCGTCGATCGAGATGCGAACGCCGAGGCGCTTGAGCTGCGTGAGAATCGAGATCGTCAGCTCGGGCACCTGGATCGCGGCCGACTCGGTGATCTCCAGCTCCAGCGACGACGGCGGAAGGCCGCTGTCGGCGAGGATCCGCTCCACGCTCGCGATGAGATCGCGCTGCTGGAGCTGCCTCGCGGAGAGATTCACGGCGATGCGCAGGTCCGGGTGGCCGTCGTTGTGCCACTGCTTCATCTGGCAGCAGGCGGTCCAGAGCACCCACTCGCCGAGGGGGATGATGAGATTGCAATCCTCGGCGACGCTGATGAACGCGTCGGGGAGGACGATCGAACCCTCCGACTGTTGCCAGCGCACCAGCGCCTCGGCGCCGACCACCGCGCCGCTCTCGATGGCGACGATCGGCTGGTAATGGACGACGAACTCTCCCCTCTCGAGCGCGTGATGCAGCTTGCGCTCGAGCGCGAGACGCCCGTCGGCGACGTCGCTCGGCAGCGGCGTCGCGAACTGGAAGTTGTTCCGGCCGGAGTCTTTCGCGCGGTACATCGCCCGATCGGCCTCACGCAGCAGCGTCTCGGTGTCCATCCCGTCCTCGGGGTAGAGCGCGATGCCAATCGACGTCGTGACGTACAGCTCGTGCTCATCGATGAGCACCGGCTGGCGGATGGCGTCGAGCACCTTCTGCGCCACGGTCGCGGCGGAGCGGCGGTCGTTCAGGTCGGCGAGGAGGATCGTGAACTCGTCGCCGCCCATGCGCGCGACCGTGTCCTCGGCGCGGACGCAGCCGACGAGCCGCAGCGCCATCTGCTGCAGGAGCCGGTCGCCGATGGAGTGGCCGAGCGTGTCGTTCACGAGCTTGAACTGATCGAGGTCGAGGAACATCACCGCGGCAGCGCGCTTGGTCCGCTTCGCGTGTGCGAGCGCGATGCTGAGGCGGTCGCGGAAGAGCAGCCGGTTCGGAAGCTCGGTCAGGACGTCGTGGTACGCCTGGTACTCCATCGCCTGCTGCGCGTTCTTGCGGTCGGTGATGTCGACGATCGTCCCCTCGATGACGCCGTCGTCGAGGAGCGACGCATTCTCGAGGATCCAGATCTGTTCGCCGTCGCGGCGCCGCATGCGCGACTCGAAGTTCGTCAGTGTCCTCGCCTCGGCGAGGTTGCGCAGCACATGCTGCCGGTCGTCTTCGGCGAGGTAGAGGCTGAGCGCCGACTCCGCCATCAGCTCCTCGCGTGAAACGAAGCCGAAGATGCGAGCCATCGCGTCGTTCACGTCGAGGATGCGACCGTCGACGGTGGTGCGATAGACGCCGGCGAGATTGCGCTCGAAGAGGAGCCTGTACCGCTCTTCGTTCTTGCGGCGCTCCGTGATGTCCTGCGCGATGACGAGCCGGACACGGCGGCCGTTCGACTCGAACTCGAAGGAGCTGACCTCGGCATCGAACGTGGTGCCATCTTCCTTGCGGTGTCGATGGACAACCGGACCGCGGCGTCCTTCGAGTCCGGAGACGAGCTTGAGGATGTATGGGACGTCTTCCTTCGGACGGATCTCCGTGATCTTCATCGCGAGGAACTCCTCGCGCATGTAACCGTAGTGCTTCACGGCGGCGTCGTTCACGGCGGTGAAGCGGAGGGTCTCGATGTCGTAGACCCACATCGGCAGCGGGTTGAGCTCGAAGAGAGCGCGGTAGCGATGCTCGCTGGCGCGCAACGCGTTCTCGGCGCGCTTCCGCTCGGTGAAGTCGGAGGCGACGTAAATGACGGCGACCGGTGCGCCTTTCTTGTCGCGGACGAACGACGAGGAGGCGAGGACGTCGATGCGCGTGCCGTCGGCAGCGCGCCAGACGACGTTCTGTTCGAGGACGCCGCCGCTGTGCAGGATCTTGCCGGTCGAGGTGACGTCCTCCCTCGGCAGGATGGTCTTCACATGCTGGCCGACGATCGCCGACGGCTCGTAGCCGAGCATCATCGACGTGGCGCGGTTCGCGACGCGGATGATGCCGCCCATGTCGACGACGAGGACGGCGTTCTTCATCGTCTCGAGGAGCTGGCCGGCCGCGTAGGCAGGCGTCACGTCGACGAGCTCGAAGCGCGTCACGGCGGTGACGGCGATGATCGCGAAGGCGAGAACGGCGATGTGGCCGGCGGGATAGACGTCGAGGCCGACGGCCGGAAGGTAGTCGATGACCGCCAGCGCGCCGACGCCGAACGCGATCGCCATCGACGCCGCGCGCTCGCGCATCACGCCCTCGGACGTGTTGTAGGCGTGCCACAACATCCGAATCGCCGCGCCGATGACGACGAAGTACGCGACCGGCTCGATGGCGCTCAGCGGCTGGGAGTCAGGGTAGTAGCCCCACGGATAGTGCCGGACACCTTTGATCGCGAACGGCAGCGACGAGACGACGCCGACCGCGAAGCAGCCGGCCCAGGCGACCGCGATCTGGTAGCGCAGCGCTCTTCCGCGCTGCAGGAAGACGGCGACGAAGTGAAAGACGGCCGGCGCGATGAAGCAGGCCGCGAGGTTGCCGGCGCGCGCCCAGACGACCGCGTTCTGCTCGTCGGCCGCGCCATACAGGAGCGCAAACGCCGCGCACCACGCGCTGACGGAGGTCGTGACGAGGAAGAAGAGGGCGTGCGGCAGCGAGCGACGGCGGATCAGGACCGCCGTGCCGAGGAGAAAGACGACCAGCGCCGTGAACGCCGACGCACCGGCGAGTCCGTTGAGGTGAAAGTTGGCCATGCTCCCAGGGGCTGGGAGCATGGTAGCAGGTCGGTGTTTACTTGTTCATTTCGAGCTTGCTGACAACGATCTCGCCGTTCTTCATCTCGCCGGTTATGTCGGCGCGGAGGTTGTCCTTCTTCTCGGACTTCTGGATGGCTTCCTTCGCCATGTCGCTCCCTTTTTGGTCGAACTTGACGAACTTGCCGTCGACGACGGCGCCGTAGCCGGACTTGGAGCACTGCATCGCGCAGTGTTTGGTGTGCTTCTCGGGCGAGGCCATGACGTCTGCCTTGGTGGAGCAGCCGGCGTCCATGAGCGAGACGTTCTTCCAGGTCTCGGCGGCGAGGGGGAGGGCCATCATGAGAACGAGAGTAGCGAGTACGGTTTTCTTCATCGGGGGTTCCTTTCTAAACGTGTCAGCGTGAACGCTGCGATTGAGATCTCGATGTCGCGGACCGCGAGATCGTAGAACATTCCGGTGGTCACGAGATTGATGGCGATACCAATTAACCAGATCATGACAATGTAGCCACCGATGCGCGTCAGCCCGGCGAGGACGATCAGCCCCGCGATGATCTCGACCACCCCGACGATCCGCATGAAGAGCGCGGGGCTGATGGGGATCACCTTGGTGGCGTAGGGGCTGAGGTACATCTGCCAGTCGGCCAGGATGTTGAAGAATTTGTCGATTCCTGCGAGGAGCGGCCCGAGTCCGAGCCCGATCCGCAACGCCCAGTAGGGAGCCTTCAAACGATCGTTCAAGTTCGACCTCCTGAGACGTTAGAGAATACCCGGGCGCTTTCGTGACATGTCACGTTTACGCGCCCCGGCGCTCTAATGGATGTATGACAGCGATTCCTGAAACCCTATCGAGAGACGCCCTGAGCGATGCGGAGATCGTACGCCGCGTCGTGAACGGCGAGACCGCCCTGTTCGAGTTGATCATGCGGCGCTACAACCAGCGGGTGTACCGCGCGGTGCGCGCGATCGTCCGCGACGAGTCGGAGACCGAGGACGTGATGCAGCAGGCGTACGTGAACGCGTACACCCACCTGCGGCAGTTCGAGCAGCGGTCGGCGTTCGCCACGTGGCTGACGCGCATCGCGATCAACGAGGCGCTGGCGCGGATCCGGCCACGAGCTCTTCACGTGGTGCCGGACGACGACATGCCCGAAATGGAATCGCCATTACCGAACCCGGAGGAGGCCGCGATGACGTCGGAGATCAAGGAAGTCATGGAGTCGGAGATTTCGGCGCTGCCGGACTCCTACCGCTCCGTCTTCGTGCTCCGCGAGGTCGAAGGGCTCTCCACGATCGAGACGGCCGAGTGCCTGAGCCTCAGCGAAGACGTCGTCAAGACGCGGCTGCACCGCGCCCGGGCGATGCTGCGCGAGAACATCTACAAACGCGCGAACTTCGGCTCGACCTTCACGTTCGGCCACGGGCGGTGCGACCGGATCGTGGCCTCCGTCATGGCGACAATTACCACCCTCTGACCGGCTGCCACTCCCCTACCACCCGCCCCCCCTCGAGCGCGTAGTAGCGGTCGTACATGGCGGCGGTCAGGCAGGAGTGGTTGGGGATGATGCGGAGCTGGGTGCCGACGGGATACCGCACGACGTCGCCTTCGATCTTGCCGTGCTCCTGCGACAGCGCGATGAGGCGGAGCGGGAACGGGTGGAGATCGAGGTTGCAGACGACGCCGTAACCGAAGTGCGGATCGACGTGATCGGGACCGGTGTCTTTCGACATCGCAAGCGCGCCGGCGTCGACGATGAGGCTGTTGCGCTCGGGATAGCAGCCGACGACCGTGGCCAGCACGGAGACGGCGACGTCGTCGATGGCACACGAGCCGATCGTCGCCTGGAACGCGTCGAAGAAGACGTAGTTGCCGGGGCGAACCTCGTCGCACTCGGCGAAGCGATCGACCACCGATGCGGTCGGCGTCGAGCCGATGCTGCGTACGAGATCGTCCGCGCCAAGGATTGCGCGGAAGCGGGAGACGGCATCCACCTCCGCGGCGGCGTAGTGGCGGATCTCCTCGACATTCTTCGCATGGTAGGAATGCCCGGCGTGTGTCAGGAGGCCCTGAAAGCGGACCGACGACGAGTCGCGCATCGCGAGCGCGAGTCGCGCGCTGTCGGGATCGTCGGGATCGACGCCGGCCCGGTGGTAGCCGCAGTCGACCTTCAGAAAGACGTCGAACAGATGGCCGCTCGCCTCGAGCGCCCGGAAGGCGCGCTCGCTGTCGACGAGCACGTTCAGGCGTTCGATCCGTTTCGCCAAAGCGGCAGCCCGGGCCACTTTTTCAGGGGGAATCGGCACCGCGTACGTAATGTCGCTGAAGCCGGCATCCGCGAAGAACTCCGCCTCGGCGAGCGTCGACACCGTGATCGGACCGGGCTTCCCGCCGTGCTGCATCCGCCCGATCTCGATCGTCTTGTGCGTCTTGACGTGCGGCCGGAACGCCACGCCCGACGCGCGCGCCTTCTCGCGCATGCGGTCGCAGTTCGCGCGGACGCGCGCGGCGTCCACGAGAAAGGCTGGCGTTGTCAACTCCGCTAACATGAATCACCGGTGCGAAAGATCATCCACATCGACATGGATGCATTTTATGCATCGGTCGAGCAGCGGGACGATCCGGCGCTGAAGGGCAGACCGGTCATCGTCGGCTGGCCCGGCGAGCGAAGCGTCGTCTGCGCGGCGTCGTACGAGGCGCGGAAGTTCGGCGTCCATTCGGCGATGCCGGCGACGCGCGCCATGCGCCTCTGCCCCGAGGCCGTGTTCATCCACCCGAACTTCGACAAGTATCGGGCGGTGTCGCATCAGATCCGCGAGATCTTCGAACGGCACACGCCGCTGGTCGAGCCGCTGTCGCTCGACGAGGCGTATCTCGACGTCACGCAGGAGCTGACCGGGATTCCGACTGCGACGGAGACGGCGGAGACGATCCGCGGCGAGATCAGGACCGAAACGAACCTGACCGCGTCGGCCGGCGTCGCGCCGAACAAGTTCCTCGCGAAGATCGCGAGCGACTGGAAGAAGCCCGACGGGCTGTTCGTGATCAAGCCGCATCAGGTTGAGCGGTTCCTCGTCACGCTTCCCGTCCGCAAGATCCCCGGTGTCGGGAAAGCGACCGAGAAGGTGATGACGGAGATCGGCGTCGCGACGGTCGGCGATCTTCTCCGCTTCGAGCAGGAAGAGCTCATCGCGCGCTTTGGCAAGTGGGGCACGCGGCTGTGGGAGCTCGCGCGCGGGATCGACGAGTCGCCGGTCGAGCCGTCGCGTCCGCGAAAGTCGTGGTCGAGCGAGAACACGTTCGCGAAGGACATCACGCTGGACGAAGTCGCCGACTATCTCCGCGGCGAGTCGCAGAAGCTGTGGGAAACGCTGGAGAAGCGCTCGATGCGCGGTCGGACGATCACGGTCAAGCTGCGAACGAACAAGTTCGAGACCGCGACGCGCCAGCTCACGCCTCCCCAGCCGCCCGCGAGCGGCGACGACATCGCCCGCATCGCCGTCGAGCTCCTAGGCCGCTTCACCTTTTCACCCGAAGCACGGTACCGCCTCGCAGGCGTGGGCGTGTCGCATTTCATGGAGGAGGAAGAGCCGACCGCATACAATGCGCCGACTTTTTTCGACGCGAGGTAATCCAACATGAACCCCATGCAACCCGTCGCCGTGGCGCAGTACGGCATTGGTCCGATCGGCGCGGAGATCGCGCGGCTCCTGCTCACGAAACCGTGGATCAAGCTCGTCGCGGCGGTCGACATCGATCCGAACAAGATCGGCAAGGACGTCGGCGACGTCATCGGGCTCGGACGCCAGGTCGGCGTGAAGGTCACCGGCGAGCTCACGGCGAAATGCGACGTCGTCTGCCATTCGACCGGCTCCCGCCTGCGCGACGTCAAAGGTCAACTTGTTGACCTCCTGTCGCGCGGCGCTCACGTGGTATCGACGTGCGAGGAGCTTTCGTTCCCGCTCGACGCCGGCATCCGCGAAGAGCTGCAGAAGGTCGCCCGCGCGCACAACGTGACGCTCCTCGGCACCGGCGTGAATCCCGGCTTCGTGATGGACAAGCTCGCGCTGACCGTGACCTCGGTCTGCCAGTCGATCGAGTCGGTGCAGATCATCCGCATCCAGAACGCCTCGACGCGGCGCGAGCCGCTGCAGCGCAAAGTCGGCGCCGGCATGACGGCGGAAGAGTTCCGCAGCGCCGTCGACGCCGGCAAGATCAAGCACATGGGCCTCAGGGAGTCGCTGATGATGGTCGGCAACGGCCTCGGCGCCGAGTTCGAGCACGTCAGCGACGAGAAGATCGACCCGATCATCGCCGACCGCGAGATCGTCACGCAGTACCTGAAAGTGGCGCCGGGACAGGTCGCGGGCGTGCACCAGACGATCGACGGCCGCGGAAAGATCAACGTCAGCCTTGAGCTGCGGATGTACGTCGGCGCCGAGGCGGTGGCGGCGGACCGCGTGATCGTCAAGGGCGTGCCGGACGTCGAGATGGAGATCAAAGGCGGCGTCCACGGCGACCGCGCCACCGCCGCAATGGTGGTCAATTCAATCCCGCGTGTGATCGTCGCCCGGCCGGGCGTCCTGACCATGGACGACATACCGGTTAGCTTCCGGTAGCGGCATTGTTGACAAATTAGATCACCAATCGAATCATAGGCGCGGCATGAGGTGGTTCGCCGCGCTGATCGCCCTCTTCACGCTCGCCTGCGGCGGCGAAAAGACCGACTCCGCGATCCGTCTCGGGTACTTCCCGAACGTGACGCATTCGCAGGCGCTGATCGGCGTCGCGCGTGGCGATTTCGGCAAGGTCCGGCCGCTCGTTTTCAACGCCGGGCCGTCGGTCATCGAGGCGCTCTTCGCGGGGCAGATCGACATCGCGTACGTCGGACCGAATCCGGCCATCAACGGCTATGTTCAGTCGCACGGCACGGCGCTGCGGATCATTGCCGGAGCGACGAGTGGCGGCGCGGCGCTGGTCGTCCGCAACGGCGTGCACGATCTCGCCGGACGGAAGCTCGCGTCGCCGCAGCTCGGGAACACGCAGGACGTCGCGTTGCGACGCTGGCTCGCCGCGAACCGCATTCGAGCGGAGATCGTCCCGACGGCGAACCCGCAGATCCTCGATCTCTTTCGCCGCGGCGACATCGACGGCGCATGGGTCCCGGAGCCTTGGGCCTCGCGCCTCGTCGCCGAGGCGGGCGGTGTCGTGCTGGTCGACGAGCGGACGCTCTGGCCGCACGGCGACTTCGTCACGGCGCAGGTGATCGCGAGCACGCAGTTCCTCAAAGCGCATCCCGATCGTGTCCGGCAATTCCTGACGGCGCACGTCGAGATCACGCGGTGGGAGCTGGCGCATCCTGCGGAGGCGCGAGCGATCGTCAACGCGGAGATTGGCCGTCTCACCGGGAAGAAGCTCGCGGAGCCGGTGCTCGCCTCCGCGTGGGATCACATGCGCCCGACGTGGGACCCTATCGCGCCGTCGTTGAAAGCGTCCGCCGATGCCGCCTACGCCGCGCACTTCCTTCGCGAGCAGCCGAATCTCGACCGCATTTACGACCTGCGCATCCTCGACGAAGTGGTGAAGCGATGAGACTCGAGCTGCGCGGCGTCTCGAAGGCGTACGAAGGAAGCCGCCGCGTCGCAGCGCTGGAGAACATCGACGTCACGATCGAGTCGGGCGAGTTCGTCTGCATCATCGGACCGTCGGGCTGCGGCAAATCGACGCTCCTCTCCATCATCGCCGGCCTCGAACAGCCGACCTCGGGCGCCGTCGTCGCGAGCGGCAGCCGCATCCTGATGTTCCAGGACGGCGCGCTCTTCCCGTGGCTCAGCGTGCGGGAGAACGTCGAATTCGGCCTGCGGTTCCTCGATGACATGTCCGCGGACGAGCGGAGGCAACGCGCGATGCAACTCCTGAAGCTCGTCCACCTCGACGGCTTCGCCGACGCGCGGATCCACGAGCTCTCCGGCGGGATGCGGCAGCGCGTCAGCCTCGCGCGCGCGATTGCCGTCGACCCCGCGGTCCTGCTGCTCGACGAGCCATTCGGCGCGCTCGACGCGATGACGCGCTCGATCCTCCACACCGAGCTGCAGGAGATTTGGGCGCAGACGAAGAAGACGATCGTCTTCGTCACGCACAACGTCCGCGAAGCGGTCGTCCTCGGCGACCGCGTGCTCGTGATGTCGCCGCGTCCGGGACGGATCGTCGCGGAGCATCGCATCGACCTGCCGCGGCCGCGCGTCATCGACAGCCCGCCAGTCAGCGCGCTCGCGCGAGCGATCGGCGAGGAGGTGATGGCGCATGCGTAAGACGATCAGCAGGATCGTCTTCTTCGGGGCGCTCTTCGCGATCTGGGAGCTGGCCGTTCGCAGTCAATTCTGGCCCGACTACCTCCTGCCGGCGCCCGGCGGCGTGGGGCGCGCGATCGCCGACGGCTTCCGCGACGGCGACTTCCTCGCCGCCATCGGCGGCAGCCTGAAACGCCTCGTCATCGGCTACGCCATCGCGATCGTCGCCGGCGTCGTCATCGGACTCCTCATCGCGACGGTCGAGTGGCTGAACGACACGCTCGGCCTGCTCGTGATGGGGCTCCAGGCGCTGCCGAGCATCTGCTGGCTGCCGCTCGCGCTCCTCTGGTTCGGCCTCAGCGAAAAGGCGATCGTCTTCGTCGTGATCATGGGCGCGGTGCTCTCGATCGCGCAGGCGACGGCCGACGGCGTCCGCAACACGCCTCCGATCTACATGAACGCCGCGCGCAATCTCGGCGCGCGCGGCATCCGGCTCTACACGAGCGTCGTGCTGCCATCGGCGCTGCCGTCGATCGTCACCGGGATGAAGCTCGGCTGGTCGTTCGCGTGGCGCTCGCTCATGGCCGGCGAGCTGCTCTACGCGCTGCCCGGCTTAGGTCACCTGCTGATGCTCGGCCGCGAGATGAACGACATGAGCCAGGTCGTCGCGGTCATGCTCATCATCATCGTTCTCGGCCTGCTCACCGACCATCTGGTGTTCGGGGAGTGGGAGCGGCGGATTCGCCGTCAGCGCGGCCTCGCCTCCGCACGCTGAGGCTCACGAGCGCGGCGACACCGAAGATCGTCCACGCCGCGATCCACGGCCAAGGCGCGGAGCGCATCCAGTTCCACATCGCCAGCGTGATCGACCAGAGGCCGTAGACGAGCAGGAACATCCGCCGGTGATGGCGATCGTCGTCGACACCCGCCGCGATCGACGCGCCGAGGATCAGCGTCGGGATGATGCCGAGGAGGATGTTGAAGGCGATGATCACCGGTACCGCACGTCGAGCACCTTGCGCACGAGGTCCTTCGCGGCACCGGGGAGGTTCTGCACGCCGGTGAGGACGTCGTTGAACGCGTGCGACTCGCCGCCGTGCTTGAAGCACTCGGCGCAGCGCGGGAGGTTGGTGAAGTCGCGCTGCTCGAAGGCGCGCTGCATCTCGGCGAGACGCTCGCCTTCGATGATCTCGCGCAGCGTCTGCGTCTTCAGATCGCCCATCACCTGATCGCCGTGCGCGTCGTAGCAGCAGTGCGTCACGCGTCCGTCGGCGAAGACGACGATCCAGGTGAAGAACGCCCCCTGCACGCAGCCGTAGAACTTGCCGTGCAGGTCGGTCTCCTCGTTGACGTCGAGCGCCTCGCACGTCTTCTCGATCACGCGCGCGTTCTTGTAGCGCTTGAGGTCGAAGAGGCGCCGGAAATCGTCGAGCGACTCGTCGACCGTCAGCCGCGAGCGCATCTTCTGGATCTCGATGCGGATCGGATGGCCGTTCGCCTGCGCCAGGAACGCGCGGGTCAGCTCGACGAGCTTCTCGAAATCGCCGCCGGTACGTAGCTGCGGATAGACCACCGGGTTGATCGAGTCGACGCAGATGCGGAGCCGCTTCAGCGGCGAGCCGAGAAGCTTCGCGCCGACCGATTCCGTGAGCACGAGACCATTGGTCGAGACGCTCGCCTCCGGGAAGAGCCGGATGGCGTCGTCGATGCGCGAGTACAGCAGCGGCTCGCCCATCTCGTGCAGCCACTTGAGCTGCAGCCCCATCCCGTGAATCTCCCGCTCCGCCTTCTCGACCAGCTCCCACGCCATGTCCTCGTACGGACGGCGCAGCACCGGCAGCGGGCACATGCCGCAGCGCAGATTGCACTTCGACGTCAGCTCGAGGCCGACTTTGTACCGGCGCGGGTGGAACTTCATGCGTTCAGCAGCAAGCGCCCGAAGACGCGGCCGTATTCCTCCCACGAATAGCGACGCGCCGATTCAGCGGCGTGCTGCTCGAACGAGGGGCGATCGGCACCGGCGAAGAAGGAGTCGATCGCGCGGGCGAGCGCGTGCGGATCGTCGGGCGGGACGAGCAGACCGTTGCGACCCTCCTCGACGATCTCCGGCAGGCCGCCGACCGTCGACGCGATCACAGGCCGCGCGAAGTGAAACGCCGTCAACGCGACGCCGCTTTGCGCCTCGATGCGATACGGAGCGAGGACGACGTCGCATGCGGCAAAGTACGTCGCGATCTCGGCGTCGGGGATGAAGCGGAAGTCGAAGCGGACGTTTCCCTTCGCCATGCCGCGATACTTCTCCGCACTCTCCCACCACGCCTCGCCGGCGACGAGCAGCAGCGCGTCGGATTCGATCTCGCCCCACGCCTTGAGGACGACGTCGAGCGCTTTGAACGGCCGCACATGCCCGAAGAAGAGCGCCACGTTCTTCGCATCGATTCCGAGCGTGCGGCGCGCGGCTTCTCGCGACGGCATCTCGCCTCCCAGCTCGTGCACCGGCAGAAACGTCTTCACCGTCCGCCGTCCGTGCGACCGCCGCCACGCCTCCGCCGCCTCGCTCTGCGCGTGCACGACGAGCGCGCGCGCACGCCGCAGCACGATGTTCGTCAGCGCGCGCTTCCACCACGCCGGCTCCTTGTCGCCGATGTTGTGGCACTGCAGCACCACGCGGGTCGACCGCGGCAGAAACGCCATCATCACGCGATACGGCAGCGCCCAGACCCAGATCCACCAGACGAAGATCACCGCGTCGAAGTCGCCGCGTCGCATCGCCAGCGCCGTCGCCACCCAGCTGAACGGATTGATGACGTCGAGCGTGAAGTGCGCGTCGGCGCGCGGCAGCGTCGGATCGACGTCATCGCCGCCCGGATAGAAGCGCTTCGGAAACTGACGCGAGAACGAGACGACCTCCACGTCGTACGACTTCCGGAGCTCCTCGGCCAGCCGCGTCGTGCAGTACGCGATCCCCGCACGGTACGGGTACACAGGCCCGACGATCGCGATCTTCAAGCGAGCGCATGTTAACCGTGAGCCAGCTCACGGGCGCTACGCATGAGGGTGCTTATGTTGTGAGCACCGCATGAGAGTCGTCGCAGTCGCAACCGCTATCGCCTTGTCCGCAGCCACCCTCGTCTCCGCCGCACCGTCGAAGCGGCAGGAGCTTTCCAACCAGAGCCGGAAACGCCTCACGCGCGTCGCCGGAACGATGACGATCTTCACCTGGACCGAGCGCGTCGACGACTTCCTCGGCGCGACGCCGAACGGAAAAGCGCTCGGCGCCAAGTGGAACTCGAAGGAGCCGCACTGGGACAAGGCGCACGATCAGATGATCCTCAGGATCATGAACGCCTACGACGAGTTGAGCGCCGCGCCGGAGGCGCACCAGCGGATGGACCTGCCGTTCCAGTCGCCGCTGACCGAGGCAGAGGCGGCGGAGGTGCTGGCCCTGTCGCCCGAGGATCGGCAGAAGCTCGACGACTGGAACGACGCGATCGGCCTCGGCGTCTTCATGGCCTCACAACATCCGAACCTCAAGATCGGCTCCCCCGCGTGGAAGTCCGCGCTGAAGAACCTCGGCGACATCGCCGGCGTGCCGACCGACCTGAAAGCGCCGCCCGACATCAAGCTGCCGCCGACGACGCTCGACCACTACAAGCAGGCGCGCAACTCCGGCGCCGAGTTCCTGCGAGTCGCCGTCGATGGCCAATTACAGCTCTTCTTCTTCGATCGGAACGAAGCGTTCCGAAAGATCGCCACCGACGCCGCCGCCGCGGCGAAGTGACACCCCCGGTTACGAGAGGAAGTTGACGACCGTCGACGCGAAGTAGGTGCCCCAAGTCCGCCAGTCGAAGACGAGCGAGGAGGACATGAAGCAGGAGTGGGTGCAGTGGCACTCCTTGTTGCGGATCGAGAGGCGCTGGGCGTCGGAGGCTTCGTTGAACCAGAGCTTCGTGAAGTCGTAATCGGTGTCGCGGACATTGCCGACCGCGTCGCGCAGCTCGCACATCCGCACCTCGCCGCGCGCGTCGAGCACGCCGCTGACGAGTCCCGCGTGGCACGGCCGAACCTGCGTCTCCTGCTCCAGCACCGCCAGCTCCATCCGCCGCGAGTAGATCTTCACGAACTTGAGGAAGCGGTCGTAGTTCGGATACGTCGCCCAGTACGCCTCGAGCTTCGGCAGCAGCTCGCGGTAGCGCGCCGTCGTGATCGGCTGGATGTTCTTGTCCGGCTGGTCGCCGCGCAGCATCTCGAACGAGTGGAACGACACCGCGGGGAAGTCGCGCTTCACCGCCGTGAACAGCTCGTCGAGATCCTCCGCGTTGTACGTGCACAGGCACGTGTGCACATTCACGGTGAGGTTCGGGTACTTCTCGCGCAGAGGGATCAGGTTCGCATACGTCTTCTTCGCGCGCTCGTAGTTGCCCGGGACGCCGCGGATCCAGTCGTGCTTCTCCCCGACGTGATCGATCGATAGATTCACCACGATCTGCGTCGACGGGCAGCGCTGCAGCGTCTCCTCGACCGAGCGCGCGATCAGATCGCTTGCGATCGCGCCGGTCGGGATCGTGATCTGCTTCGCGTGGTTCTCCTTCGAGAGCGTCTCGCACACCTCGGGGAGATCGCGGCGCAGGAACGGCTCGCCGCCGCTCATCACGATGAAGAGGAGATCGCCGAGCGAGCGGAACGTCTTCTTCAGCTCGTCGAGTGACAGCTCGTGTTCCTTATTCTTGCGGAGCTGCTCCCAGTTGAAACACGTCCGGCAGAACGAGTTGCAGTCGTACGTCAGGCCGATGATGAGATAGACCGGCTTCATCCCCCGTTTGTTGACGAGGTAGCGGAGGTACGGCAGCTTGTCCGAAAACTTCATGCGTGCGAGTCGCCTGTAAAACTGACTGTAGAACTGCGAATCAGACCCCAACAAATTCCGAAGTAGTACGTGGCATGGTGGAGCGCGAAGGCAAACGGGATCGCCGGCCAGTAGCGGAACGGCAGCCGGGTCGCGCGCGCGCCGAGGAAGAGCGTGAGCAAAAAGTACGGGACGATCGCCAGCGGCGCGGCAAGGATCGCGAGCGTGCCGGCGATGAGGAATGCCGTGACTTTGGTCGTGAACGCGCGCCTTTCGCCGGTCTTCACGCGATAGCGCCAGCGCTGCCTGAGGTAGGCATCGGGGAACGCGCGACGGCGGTGCACGACGCGCACTGCGTCGTGGTAGACGACGCGTCCGCGGCGCATCAGCGACTCGATCAGCGCCGTGTCCTCGCCGATATAGCCGATCGACTCGTCGAACCCGGTGAAGACGCTGCGCCGGACGAACAGGTTCACCAGAGCGATGTCGCTCGGCGCCGTCAGATCGAACGTCCCGCGGCGGTTCTCGTGCGCGGCGACGCCGCTGCCGATGAGCGGTGTGGCAAGCAGCGTGTCGGAGATGAGCTCGGCCGTCGTCGAGTCGTCCGGCGCGGGGTCGGGACCGCCGAGCGCGAGGACGTCGGGATGCGCGTCGAGGTAGGCGACGGCGTTCGCGAGCCAGCCCGGCTCGGCTCTCGCGTCGTCGTCGATGAACGCCAGCACTTCCCCTGTTGCCTCGGAAACGGCTCGATTTCTTCGAGTTGCGGGATTACGATTCGTCTCGACGACGTTCCTTAAGCGGTCGTCGATAGGCACTGCCAACGGGGCCGCGGAGACGACGATCAACTCGAAATCAAAGGGCGCGGCCTGGCGCAACACCGATTCGATCGCGCGCTCCGCATCGCCGCCGATCCGCTCCACAGGCATGATGACACTGACTTTCACGAACGCATGAAGCTTATCGTTCAAATCCCTGCATACAACGAAGAGAAAACGATCGCGCAGACGCTTCGCGACATCCCGAAGCGCGTCGACGGCTTCACCTCCGTCGAGACGCTCGTGATCGACGACGGCTCCGCCGACAAGACGGCCGAGGCGGCGCGCAAGGCGGGTGCAACGCACCTTGTGCAGCTCAAGAACCACCGCGGCCTCTCGGCGGCCTTCGTCGCCGGCATCGACGCGGCGCTGCGCCTCGGCGCGGACGTCATCGTCAACACCGACGCCGACAACCAGTACGCCGCCGCCGACATCGCGAAGCTCGTGGCGCCGATCGTGCGCGGGAGCGCCGAGGTGGTGATCGGCGACCGCGAGACCTCGAAGTCGCCGCACATGTCGGCGTTCAAGAAGTCGCTGCAGCGCCTCGGCAGCTGGACGGTCGGCAAAGCCTCGGGAGTCACCGTCGCCGACGTCACCAGCGGCTTCCGCGCGTTCTCGCGCGACGCCGCGATGCAGATCAACGTCTTCAACCCGTTCACCTACACGCTCGAGACGATCATCCAGTCGGGCAACCGCAACCTCGGCGTGCAGACCGTGGCCGTGAAGACGAACGCACCGACGCGCGAGTCGCGTCTCTACCACGGCGTTGGGACGTATCTGCGCAAGTCGATCGCTACGATCTTCCGCATCTACACGCTCTACAAGCCGCTGAAGACCTTCTTCGTCATCGGCACGCTGCTCATGCTCGCCGGGTTGGTTCTCGGCGGACGGTTCCTCTGGGCGTTCGCGCAGGGTGACCGCGCGGGTCACATCCAGTCGCTGATCCTCTGCGCGGTCTTCCTGGTGACCGGTTTTCAGACGTGGCTGATCGCGCTGCTCGCCGATCTGATCGCCGTGAACCGCCGGCTGAGCGAGGAAGTGCTGATCCGCGTCAAGAAGCTCGAATCGCCGGAGCGGCGGCCGCAACAGCAGCGGCCACGCGAAGAGCGGAAAGAGCGGCCGCAGCAGCAGCCACGGCCGCAAACGCCGCCTCAGGCTCAACCGCAACCCCAAGCGCCGGCGAAGCCGACAACGCAGTGGGTGTGGCTCATGGAAGAAGAAAAAGAGCCCGAAGCGCCAGCAGCAGCAGCTGCTGCGGTCGCCGAGGAGACTGTTGCCGAGGAGCCGCAGGGCGGCGGCGGCAACGGACGCCGGCGGCGCCGGCGCAGAGGCGGCGTTCGTCACGCCGGCAACCTGCCCGGAAACCGCGGCAAACACCTCGACGTCGACAACGGCGAGTAGCCGCCGCAAAAACCCGGCAACTTTTTTGCGTAAACCGCAACCGCTGACGCGCGTAGCGCCAGCCGGCACGAGTCCCGCCGTTCACGGAACCAAGTCGCGAATGAGTCAGGGTCATCGCCAAGACGACGACTTTCGCGGCGGGACTCGGCCGCGGTGCGCACGCTCTGCGCGGCGCGCCCCTCACCCGGCCTTCGGCCACCCTCTCCCCGCTTCGCGGGGCGAGGGGTAGTGACGCAACCTTTTCGCAATTACCCTTCTCCCCGCGTCGAGCGGGGAGAAGGTGGCCGGAGGCCGGATGAGGGGCGATCTCGCTATGCGTGCGCCGTTATGAACCGCGACGTCAGCACGCCGGCGAGGTTCAGCGCGAACGGCACGTGCACCAGCGGGTGGATCGCGTTGAAGGTGTGTCCGGCGTTCGCGATGACGACCTTCGCGGCATCCGGGGCCCGCGAGGCGATCGCCTGCGCCTCGGCGACCGGGATGCTCTCGTCGCGTCCGCCGTGGAGCACCAACAACGGCACTTGCAAAGCTTCGGCAGCCGCTCCGATGTCGAAGCGATGCGCTTCGACGTCGTCGAGCATCGCGGTCGATAGCGGCATCATCTGCTTCGTTCGCGCATTCTCGATGTACAGCGCGCCGTCGGTGCGCCAGCGTTTCTTCGTCGCGTCGTCCCAACGGTCGACGCGCGAGATCGCGCTCCAGGTGACGACGCCGGCGAGATCGTGCACCTCGCGCGCGCCGAGGAGCGCGATTCCGCCGCCGCGCGAATGGCCGAGGAGGAACGTCGGGAGCGACGGATACTCGCGCTGCGCATGCGCCACGACAGTGTGCAGATCGTGCAGTTGCGCCGAATACGTATCGCCCGCGAAGAGATCGAGCCGATCGAACGTCTCGGGATCCTCGCCGATGCCGCTGCGCGACATGTTGAATCGCACCGCCGCATACCCCGCATCACACAGCCCGTCCGCCAGCCACGGAAAGAAGCCCCAGTTCTTGAACCCCTTGAACCCGTGAACGATGACGACGAGCGCCGAAGGATCCGGCGGCGCGTCGATGTCGCCGCGGATCGGGAGGCCTTCGCGGGATGGCAGCGTGAACGTCTTCACACGTTGAATCGGAAAAGGATCACATCCCCGTCCTGCACCACGTAATCCTTCCCCTCACTCCGCATCTTCCCGGCGGCGCGGGCGGCCTGCTCGCTGCCGGCGGCGATGTAGTCGTCGTAGGCGATCGTCTCGGCGCGGATGAAGCCGCGCTCGAAGTCGCTGTGGATCTTGCCGGCGGCCTGCGGGGCTTTCGAGCCGCGATGGATCGTCCACGCGCGCGCCTCTTTCGGGCCGGCGGTGAAGAAGGTCTCGAGGTCGAGGAGCTTGTAGGCGGCGCGGATGAGGACGTCGAGCCCCGGCTCCTCGAGACCCATCTCTTTGAGGAAACCGGCGCGCTCGTCGGGCGGCAGCTGCGCGATCTGCGCTTCGAGCTCGCCGCAGATCACGACGACCTCGCCGCCTTTGTCCGCCGCGACCTTCCGCACCTCCTGCACAAGCGGCGTCTCCGCGCCGAGGTCGTTCTCGGCGACGTTCGCGACGAACAGCACCGGCTTCATCGTGATCAGGTTCAGCTCCGCGAGCGCGTCGCGTTCGTCGTCGGTGAAGTCATTGTCAGTAGAGGCAAGCGCGCGGAGCGGCGTCCCCTTCTCGACCGCGTCCTTCGCCTTCTCCAGCGCCGCGGCCTGCGCGACGTACTCCTTCTGGCCGACGCGCGCGAGGCGTCCGACGCGATCGAGCTTCTTCGCGATCGCGTCGAGGTCGGCGAGCAGCAGCTCCGTCTCGATCACCTCGATGTCGCGCTCCGGATCGACCGACCCTTCCACGTGCACCACGTTCGGGTCGTCGAAGCAGCGGACGACGTGGAGGATCGCGTCGGTCTCGCGGATGTTGGCGAGGAACTGGTTGCCGAGCCCCTCCCCTTTCGAGGCGCCGCGAACGAGGCCTGCGATGTCGACGACCTTCAGATCGGTGAAGACGGTCTGCTTCGACTCGGCGAGCTGCGCGAGCGTGACGAGCCGTTTGTCGGCGACTGGAACGATGCCGACGTTCGGCTCGATCGTGCAGAACGGATAGTTGGCGCTCTGCGCGCCGGCGGCGGTGAGCGCGTTGAAGATGGTCGATTTGCCGACGTTCGGGAGACCGACGATGCCTACGGAAAGACCCATTGCGCGCGCGTCAACGCGAGGGGTCTCAGGCCGATTCCACCGCGCGCCTGGCCGCCTCCACTGCGCCCAGCAGGCCCACTTCCGGATTCACGATCACGTCGATCGGAATCGACTTCATCACCTCGGTGAAGCGCCCCTTGCGCAGGAACGCCTCCATGAAACGGCCGGTCGTGAAGTGCCGCATGTTCTTCGCGGCGATGCCGCCGGCGAGGAAGACGCCGCCGCGCGACAGGAGCCGCAGCGCCATGTTGCCCGCCTCGGCGCCGTAGATGTCGACGAAGATCTCGAACGTGCGATTCGCGGTCGCGTCGCCTTCATCGGCGAGCTTCGCGATAGCCATCGGGATCGTTTCGTCGTATTCGCGGCTGACATCGCGGAGAAAGTCGTCGATGTTGACGAGGCCCATTCCGCTGAGGAGGCGCTCCCACGAGACGTGGCCGTACTTCTTCAGGAGAACGTTGAAGAGGCGGCCCTGCTCCTCGTCCTGCGGCCCGAAATCGGCGTGGCCGCCTTCCCCTGGCACGACGTTGTACTTGGTCCCGTCGTGCACGAGTGCCGCCTCACCGAGGCCCGTACCGGCGCCGAGGATCGCGATCGGAGCGTTGGCGACGCGGGTGCCGGCATTGAGCGAAACGAGATCGCCCGGCGCGAGGAGCGGCACGCCGAGCGCCACCGCGAAGAAGTCGTTGATGAGGACGACGCGATGGATCGCGAACGCCTCGGCGAGGCCGCTCGCCGACATGAACCACCCGGTGTTCGTCACCTCGGCGCGATCTTCGAAGACCGGGCCGGCGACGGCGAAACAGGCGGAGTCGATCTTCTTCGGCTCCGTCAGAAACGCGCGCAGCAGGTCGTCGAACGTCTTGTACGCCGCCGACTCGAACCGCTGCTCGCGCACGGTCGCGCCGTCCTCCACCAGCCGGAGAAGAACCTTCGTGCCGCCGATGTCGCCCGCGAGAAGCCTCATGCGAACGGATTTTCGTCGGCGGTATTGCCGTACATCGGCGGGACGGGGACGTCGAGGAGGCGGAGGTAGACGGTGAGTTGGCCGCGGTGATGGTAGGTGTGGTTCAGCATGATCGAACGGATGGCTCCGAGGACCGGGAGCTCGCGGATGGTGTCGTCGCCGCGCATGAAGCGGAACGACTTCGCCATCATCGCGGCGTCATCGAGGCCGCTGAGGACGCGTTTCGCCTCCTCGACGGAGCTCTTCAGCTCGGAGACGTAGTCGTGATGCTCCGCCGCCGCGCCGGGGCGCGCCTTCAGAACATCGAAGGAGCCGGCCGCGATGAGGCCCGAGATGCGGCGCGGAATGTTCGCGATGTGCCAGGCGAGGGCGCTGAGGGTGGTCGACTTCGGATGCGGACGCCAGTCCGGTTTATCGGTGGGGACGCGCTCGAGCAGGCGTTCCGTAGAAGCACTCTCCCGCTCCAGCTCGCCGATGAATGCGGTTGAAAGGTTGTTCGACATGCGCGGATTCTAGCGCCAGGTCGATTTCACCTTAACAAGCGACCGCCGGCCGGGGCGACCCGGCCGGCGGTGGGGAACATGGCGCCGTCGCGGCAGGTGCAGGCGAGAGGAATCGCGACGGCAATTTCGCCCGCAGCAAACCGCAGGCCAAATCTGTTACGCTTCTTGCAAACGCTGCCGTTATGAGAATGCTCGCCCCCCGAGCCGGTTACAATATATGCAGATGATCGGCGAACGATTGCGCGAGGCGAGAGAGACGCGCGGCCTGTCGTTGACGGACGTGGCCACGAAGGCGCACATCAGCGCCGCCACTCTTTCCCGAATTGAGAACAGCAAGCAGGGACTTGACTTCGGTCTGTTCCTGATCCTGGCGAAGGTGCTCGCCGTCGCACCGACCGACCTGGTCGTCGATGAGTCGGGCGAAGGTCACGACCCGCTCGTCGCCAAGATCGCGCAGCTCTCGACGGGCGATCGCGCGCGGCTGTGGCGCGATCTTGCCGATGCGCGGCGCAGCTCGCGGCAAAAACGACACGCGCGGCACAGCGACACCGTCTCGCAGCAGATGGAGGAGCTGTTTGCGCAGTTCGAGTACGTCCGCGAGGAGCTCGAAGCCGTCCGCACCAGCGTTCGGAAGCGGGGACGCGGGCCGCGGCTCACTGTTTCTTTAGATGAGTGATGTCGAGCAGCACCAGCACCGCGCCGTCGATCTTCTTCTCCGCCGTCTTGTAGGGCCGCACGCGTAGCGTGTACCACCGGCCTTTGCGATCGCTCACCTCGATCTCCCGCGTCTCCAGGTTCTCCACGACCTCGAGGATCAGCTGATCGAGGTCGTCCACGTCGACCGTCAGCTTCAGGTCATTGATCGAGCGTCCGGCATCGGTCGGGATGAGATTCAGCACTTTTTGCGCGCTCGGGTTGAAGCGCCGGATGCGCAGGCCGGCATCGAGCATCAGGATCGGGATGTCGACTGAGGCGAGCAGGTTGACGAGATCGTTGTTCACCTCCGCCAGCTCGCTGTTGCGGTTCTCGAGCTCCTCGTTGAGCGTCATCAGCTCTTCGTTCGATGACTGCAGCTCTTCCTTCGCCGTTTCGAGTTCCTCATTCGTGCTCTGCAACTCCTCGTTCGACGACTGGATCTCCTCATTGGCCGAACGGAGCTCCTCGTTCATCGCCTCCTGCTCTTCGATGATCGACTGCAGGTACTCGCGCGTCGCCTCCAGCTCGCGCTTGAGGCGCGCCACCTGACGCGGCGGCTCCGCCTCTTCCTTCGCCGCCTTCGTCTCCTTCTTCTTTCCCGCCGTCTTCTTCGGCGGCTGCTCCTCCTCGGCCGCGGTTTCTTCGAAGAGGACGATGTAGCAGCGCTCCTGGGTCTGGGTAACGAACGGGATGACCTCGACGTTCACCGTAATCGCCCCGCGATGGTTCGCGATGCGCACCCCCTCGCGCCGCACGGAGCGCTCGCTCTTCTTCGCCGTCTGAACGGCGGCGCGCAGTTCGGCGAGCAGCCCCTCGCGCGCCATCTTCAGCAGGTTGAATGTAGCGATCCCGGGCGCAGGCTCGAGAAACTGGCTGGTACGCCCGCGGAACTGCAGGATCTCCAGGTCCTCATTGATGAGCACTCCGGGAGGGGTGTAGCGGCTCAACAGCACGCGGTCGGCTTCACGGAAGACATTCGAAGGGACGCTGAGCTCGCGTTCCGGAATGACTTTCTCCGCCCGCTCGTGCGGCAGCGTCGGTTGGAACTCCATCGGGGGCCGGCTGAAGCCGGCCTTCTTCTGGTAGATCTTGTGCTTCCGGTCGACGGTGTCGAACAACTCGCCGAAGGTGCCGATGGTCTCGGAGCTGCCGAGGAGCAGATAGCCGTTCGGGCGGAGCGCGTAGTGGAAAATCCCCATGACGCGCCGCTGCAGCACCTGCCCGAGGTAGATCATCACGTTCCGGCAGCTGATCAGGTCGAGGCGTGAGAACGGCGGGTCTTTCGTGATGTTCTGGCGCGCGAAGATGCAGCACTCGCGCACCGACTTGGCGATCCGATATCCCCCGTCGAACCGCGTGAAGAAGCGCTGCAAGCGCTCCGGCGAGACGTCGGCGACGGCGGACTCGGAGTAGAGGCCGAACCGCGCGCGGTCGACCGCCGCGTCGCTGAGGTCCGTGCCGAAGATCTGGATGCGGCAGTAGGTGTTCGACTCCTGCATCACCTCCATCAGCACCATCGCGATGGAGTAGACCTCTTCGCCGGACGCGCACCCCGGCACCCAGATGCGCAGCGGCTCGTCCTCGTCCCTCTTTTTCAGCAGTTCCGCCGCGATTCCACGCAGAGCGGTGAACACCTCCGGGTCGCGAAAGAAGCCGGTGACGCGGATGAGGATGTCGGCGTAAAGGAGCGCCGCCTCGTTCGGGTTCGCCTTCAGGAACTCGACGTAATCCGACAGCGCCTCGATCCTCTGCAGCGCCATCCGGCGCTGGATGCGGCGCTCCACCGTGGACGGTTTGTAGTGCGTGAAGTCGACGTCGAACGACGAGTCGAGGATCGAGAAGATCTTCTGCAGATCTTTGTCGGGAAGCTTCGATTCGCGCGTTACTTTCGCGAAATAGTCCGAGCGCGCGATCCGGACGAGCTCTGCGGCGATATTCGACGGCCGCAGCGTGTAGTCGACCCCGCCCGCCTCCTGCGCCGCCTCCGGCATCCCTTTGAACTGCGCCGTGTCGTCCTGCGCGAAGGTGATCCCGCCCTCGGAGCGGATCATCTTCATCCCCATCGCGCCGTCGGACGCCGAGCCGGAGAGAATCACGCCGATCGCGCGGCCGCGTTCCTCCTCCGCCAGTGACAGCAGGAACGTGTCGATCGGAGACGTTCCGCCGTCGGTCTTCGCCACGCGCGTCGAGCGCAACCGGCCGTTGAAAATCGTGACGTTCGTACTGCCCTCGGCCACGTAGATGCGGTCGCGCTCGATCTCGGCGTCGCGCGCCCCGTCGAGCCGCACCACCGGGATGTTCGTCGCGTGCTGAACGACCTGCGCCAGCGCAGATTCGGTGCGGCCGTCGTGGTGGAGGACGTAAATGAGCGCAAAGCCCGGCTTCTGCGGCAGCGCTCGCAACAGCTCTAAGAACGCTTCGATGCCGCCGGCAGAGGCGCCGACGCCTACGATCGGAAACGAGTCGGTCTTTGGTGCCGGCGGGTCCTCAACGGCTGGTTTCTTTTTCGCCATCGCGCTACCACCGTCGGCGGGAGGGGTCGATGCACTGCTCGCGATCATACCGAAGACTGCCGGGAACCTGTAAGTTCCACCGTGCAGGAAGGGCTGGACTGCATGTTTCCGGCGTGCTACCTTGCCGTACGTAATCCGGATGGACATCGAGATCGACGACGTCATCGAGGCCCTGCACGATCCCTTCGTGTGGCAGCCCCAGCGCAACTCCGCTCCCAAGCCCGAGCGGATCGCAGCGTTGGCGACGTTCAAGAAGCGCCTCGAGGATGAAGATGCAGCAGCCTCCGAGATTCTCGACTCCGTCCTCAAGGGTCCGTCCGCGTGGTGGGGCAACTCTCTGCGCAAGTGCGGTGTTCGCACGGCGGGCGTCGTCCGGCAGTTGCTCGTTCGGACGCGCTCGATCGACGACCGCGCTCCGGCCGACGCTTTAGTCGTCAGCACGCTCGCCGTCGAGATCGCCGACTCACTCGCGGTCACCGACTACCCTTCCGACTTCGTCATCACTCTTCGCGCCCAGGCGCTGCGCGATCAGGCGTTCAGCTTCTCGACCATGGGCCGCTTCCGCGAAGCGACGGCGGCTGCCGATCGCGCCGAACGGCTCC